>Ga0156625_11_pt1 | contig 1216967 bp, 1176 predicted proteins | sample RifOxyC1_FD_110699 | JGI IMG/M metagenome (GOLD analysis project Ga0156625, IMG submission 110699) | Candidatus Roizmanbacteria bacterium RIFOXYC1_FULL_38_14
GAAATTAAGTTGACAACCGTTGCTTATTACTCCATAATGAAAAATATGGCGGGTTTCTTTGATTTTATAAAAAAACCACAAGATAATGCAAGTGCTCCTGTAATGCAGGGCTCTTCCATGCCCCAATCTATGCCTCAAAATATTCCACCACCACAACCGCGTTCATATAATGGTATCGGAGCGCCGCCTGGCGGAGGCACTCCTTATAGTGGGATAGGTACTCCTCCTACTCCAACGCCAAAAGCTACATCTCCACAGTTGGATAATATACATAATATAATGGCATCTGTTAACTCACCCGCGGGTCAAGTGCCGCCACCACCACCCACTCCACCTGTTGCAAAACCACTTACTTCAAATATAGATGGTCAAAAACGAGCAGAGCTTGATCTTATGACACATCTGACACAAAGATCAAATCGTGTCTTTCTCTCAGCCCAGACAAAAGCAAAAGAGCTTGAGGACCAATTTATTGACAGTGAACACGTACTTCACGGGCTTCTTGCAGATGGGGAGATATACAAACTATTGACTGAACTTAAGATACAGCCTCAGGCTGTTGAGCAAGAACTGGCACCACTTTATAAACGTGAAAACAACAAATTAACTCCTCCCCAGAACTCACCTCGTCTTAAACGGATTCTTGACAATTCTCTTGTGGTTGCGCGCAAACTTGGATTTGAGTTTATATCTCCCGAGCACCTTCTTCTTGCTCTTTTCGAAGAGGGTGAGGGGATTGGCGCCCGAGTGCTTTCCAAATTAGGCTTAAAAAAAGAAGATCTAAACAAGAAAATCGTTGGAAAAAAAGAAGGGCTCATGGAAGATCAAAAAGAAGCTCAAAAGAAAAAAAGCAGTATCGATCAATACACTATTGACTTAACCGCAAAGGCGGCTCAAGGCTTGCTTGATCCGGTGGTTGAACGATACGAGACCATAGAACGTGTCATTCATATCTTATCGCGCAGATCAAAAAATAATCCCGCCTTGGTTGGTGAGGCCGGAGTTGGAAAGACTGCAATCGTTGAAGGATTAGCAGAAAAAATAGTAGCAAAACAAGTACCCGAGTCACTTCTCAACAAACGTATTTTGTCCCTAGATCTTATGGCCGTACTTGCCGGAGCATCACACAGAGGTGAGTTTGAAGAACGCATGAAAGACTTGATCGATGAGGTAAAGGCGACCAAAGGTCAGATAATCTTATTTATCGATGAGATACACAATATCATGGGTGCTGGAGGAGGAGAAGGTTCATCTGATGCTGCCAACTTTTTAAAGCCAGCCCTTTCAAGAGGAGAGATGCAGCTTATTGGTGCAACTACCTTAAGTGAATATCGCAAATATATTGAGAAGGATCCAGCCCTAGAAAGACGTTTTCAACCCATCGTAGTACCTGAACCGACTGAGGAGCAGGCAATCAAGATGTTGAAGGCCACAAAGGGTAAATATGAAGCATTTCATCGTGTACAAATACCAGATAGTGCAATTGAAGCAGCTGTCAAACTCTCGAAAAGATATGTCGGAGACAGATTCCTTCCAGATAAAGCAGTTGATCTTATCGATGAAGCAGGATCTGCCGTAAGACTTCCTCTTATCTCACTTCCTGAAGAGATTCGTTCGCTTGAGACGCGGATTGCCGAGTTAAAACAAAGCCTTCAGGAGGCAGAGAAATCAGCAGACCCGGTAAAAGCACGAATTCTTCGATCAAAGATTGACGAGATCACATCTGAGCTTACGGAGAAAAAAGATGATTTTAATACAAAGAAAGCTCAAACGACAACGGCAATATCTGAGCAAGTGATAAAAGATATCGTAGCTCGTTGGACCGGTATCCCTGTGTCAAAGATCACAGGGACTGAGATGGAAAAACTTGCGCATCTTGAAGACATAATGCACAAACGCCTTATTGGACAAGAGGACGCGGTTGCATCAGTTGCACAGGCTGTTCGAAGAGGAAGAGCAGGTCTTAAGTCAGCTGCTCGTCCCATCGGTAGTTTTGTATTTTTAGGTCCAACAGGTACTGGTAAGACAGAACTTGCAAAGACGTTGGCAGATATTCTTTTCGGTCAAGAGGAGGCGATGATCCGCTTTGACATGACCGAATATATGGAAAAACATGAGGTTGCAAAGCTGCTTGGAGCTCCTCCAGGTTATGTTGGGTATGAAGAGGGAGGGAAGCTTACTGAGGCAGTACGACGCAAACCCTATTCAGTAGTACTTTTTGATGAGGTTGAAAAAGCGCATCCTGATATATTTAACATTCTTCTCCAGATACTTGATGATGGCCGTCTTACTGACAACAAAGGCCATACAGTCTCTTTTAAAAATGCCGTTGTCATCTGCACTTCAAATATCGGTTCAAAAGTCATCCAAGAAGAACTGATGAAAGGTGGGAAAGAACAGGTAGAGGAACCAAATGTACTTTCTACCTATACTTTTTCACCAAGAGGTCGTGAGATTTTGACGATAGGAAGCAAAGTGTTTGAAAAAGAAGGAGAGGCAGGTACATGGGCAGAAAAAATGCTCCTTGATTACTTTGCCGGTCAAGAAGTCACTTCTCAGCCGAAAGAAGGAGAAGACCAAAGCAAACAAGAAAAGGCAGAGTTTCCTATCCATGGATTTGACACACAGGCGATGGCAGGAAACGGAGTTGAGATGCTCACCAAAGCAGGCAATGTTTTTTATCGAAGTTCAACAACAGCTAAAAAGTGGGACAAATCAACACTTATTGAGTATTTCAAAAATGGTATTGTCATCAATGCTCTTCCTGATGCCCCTGATGAACAACTTCCGACAGCCAGTTTGAAAACCCATGCGTTTTCTCCTGATGAACAAGAATTAGTTACCTTTAAAGACCGTTTTTGGAGACGTAAAATGAATAGTAATGATTGGCAGACAGGATTTTTAAAAGATTATTTTACCGATCAGACTATAGAAAAGGGCAATTTCCCAACGACCTATTGGGATATCCATACTTTTTCCCCATCAGGCAAGGAGATCGTGGTCGTAGGAGAGGTAGTATGGTTTAAAAACCAAGGAGAAACAAAATGGACTATGCAACGGGTAGATGAGTACTTTGGGAAAGATTTCCCCCTTCAAAAACAGGTTGAGGAAAAACTGAAGATTGACGATGAGATCGAAAAGAAAAAATTTGGTCTTCTCAAAGAAAAAGTCATGACAGAGCTTCATAAATTCTTTAGACCTGAGCTTATCAATCGTTTTGATGAGGTCATCATATTTGAACCGCTGCGTTTCATACATATGAAACGCATCGTTGAGATCCAGCTAAAAGGAGTAAGAAAGGCGATGGAAGATCAGGATATGGGTTTCTCATGTACTGATGTAGCTGTTAAAGAGATCGTCCGCAATGGATTTGATCCGGTATTTGGAGCACGCCCCCTAAGACGAGCGATTCAAAAATTAGTAGAAAACCCCATATCAGGGCTTATCATTGAAAAAAAAGTAGTAGCGGGTAATCAAGTACTTGTTGATTTTGACGGACAGAACTTCGTATTTAATGTAGAAAGAACAGAGCTCGTATCCAAAGATAAACTAAAAGAAGGTAAGATGAAAAAATATCTTTGTGAGATGTGTGCCAACCGGTTTGAAACAGAGAGTGCCCCCAACTCAACTCCTATCTGTTCAAAATGTGCCTCATCCAAAGTGCAGGAAGTGTTTGAGAATCCTGCACCTGAGGAAAAGCCGCCAGCTCTACAGGAGTCTCTTCCTCCTCAAACTAAAGAACAAGGTAATAGTGCAGCTGGTGTATAATAATAGACATGGATACTCACTTTACTCCCCTTGACGTTACGAAACTGGAGAAAAAAATTAAACAAGAACCAAAACACGAAGGGTTTGATGATATCTTTAACACTATTCTTCTCCTGCTTGCTACTCTTACGGTTTTCACTGCTGCAATTGTTTTTTTCCTTTTGATTCAAAAACAAATACATGGATCTTAATGCTTTCGTTTTGGTTCTTGCAGTATTTATCTTTCAGATGATTGTCCTTTATTTTGTTTCCCACACAATGATCAATGAATTATATTATCTTTTATATGGTATTTTTAAAAAAAAGGAGACAGCCTTTTCCATCATTGCCTTTCTTCTTCTTCCAGGTACTATAGTGCATGAGATGTCACATTTTCTGATGGCGACCATACTTTTTCTTCCGGTTAGAGAGATACGAATCTTTCCTGAATGGAGGCAAAACAATGTAAGGCTTGGAATGGTCTCATATCAAAAAGCAGACATAATACGATCAGTTATCATCGGAATAGCTCCTTTTTTCGGAGCAATCGGATTTTTCATACTGATTGAAGCTTTTGGTCTGTTTCCAACGAACCATTTTGTACTCAATATTTGTATGGGATATCTCATATGCATGATCTCGGCAAATATGTTTTCTTCCAAACAAGATCTGGTAGATCTTATCTATCTTGTTCCAATCATCATCGTTTTTCTGACACTCTACTATTTGCTGAACATAAAGATTATGGTCACTGTCCCATCCGAATTTATACAAAAGGGAACGGTCATATTGAAGTCAATCAATTTTTATATTACTATTGCATTAGCAGTACATTTAGGTGTAATCATATTATTTAAAAGTTTTAGATCACTTTTTCAAAGATGAAATCGCAGTTATTAGCTCAAACGGTAAATGTAGGAGGAACGAGTATAAGAGGGCCTTTACAGGGTATAAACAACATTGGAGATATTATAAACAAGCTTCTTCCCTTTATTATGACGTTTGCCGGTGTCATATTATTTTTTATCCTTATATGGGGCGGATACGACTTTATGATGTCTCAAGGGTCGGCTGAAAAGATGAAATCAGGGAAAGCAAAGATTACGGCAGGGATCGTTGGATTTTTTCTTCTCGTTGCATCATATTTAATAACAAGACTTATCAGTGGTATATTTAATATAGGGCAGGGAATCCTTTAAGTGATTCATATTTGGTCCATTGAATTATAGCCCTATATCATGTATAATAGAAAATACATATTACGTATGTTTACCAAGAATTTAATTATTAAGTAACAAGTCACAGCGCCCCCCGCGATAAGCGGGGATTTTTTTACCCTTGTTTTATATATGTATAAAGAACCGCCTATAGTTATCTCCATCGGAGGAAGCTTGATTGTTCCAGGAGATAGAATAAACACAGACTTCATTAAAAAACTAAACGTTTTTATCCGTGAAGAGGTGGAAAAAGGCAAACGTTTTTTCCTGGTCGCAGGAGGCGGAAAGTTCTCACGCACCTATAGAGACGCAGGAAAAACTGTTGTTGGGACGATGACCAATGAAGATCTTGACTGGTTAGGTATACACGTGACTCGGCTGAATGCACATCTGCTTCGTACCGTATTTCAAGATATTGCTCATCCTGCCATAATTAAAGACTACGATAGGCGTATCCGAGACTGGAAAGAGCCTGTGGTCATCGCTTCAGGTTGGAAACCAGGCTGGTCAACAGATTATTGTATGGTAAAGATTGCACAGATTTATCAAGCACAGATCATGATAAATCTTTCAAACATTGACTGGATCTACGACAAAGATCCCAATAAGTATAAAGACGCAAAGATCATTAAGAAGCTTACGTGGGAAGAGTGTGAAGATTTGGTTGGTGATAAATGGGCTCCGGGTATGAATACACCCTTTGATCCCGTTGCAACGAAGCTTGCCAAAGAGCTACGTTTGACTGCTATAGTGGCTAACGGAAAGGATTTCGATAACCTTAAAAATATTATTGAGGGCAATGAATTTACAGGAACGGTCATCATGCCTTATGAGATAGATGCTGGGTTTTATGATCGTGAATACTATCATGGGGCAAAAAGCGGGTATGTATTTCATGCCAGGGAATCTTATGTGGGGCGAATATTTCAAAATATTACTGCTATCTATAGAGCACTTCTCATAATGTTATTCTTACGTCCAAAAAACTGCTTAGATGTAGGGTGTGGAACAGGACGTCTGATCAGAGTATTGAGATTTTTCGGTGTTGAGGCATGGGGAGTTGAGATATCAAAGGCAGTCCTTGAGCTTATTCAACCCTCAGTCTCTTCATATGTAAAGGAGGGGAGTCTGACAGATCTACCTTTTGACGATAACAAATTTGATTTGGTGGTGACATATGATGTCCTTGAACACGTTGAACGCTCAAAGATACATCAAGCGGTGAAAGAAAGTATACGGGTATCAAGCAAATACGTACTACATAAGATCTATACAGTGGAAAACAGCTGGATAAGAATGATCCATAAACGTGATTTCTCACGTATCTCTGTCTTTGCCAGAAGATACTGGCATGTGGTCTTTTCTTCTTTCAAAGACGTTTCGATACTGCGGGGTTCATTTTTTAAACTGCCCTCCTTTTTTGAAACCATATTTCTACTCAAAAAGAAAAACTAACCCTCGTATAATAAGTACTATTATGTTATTACAAAAGTTAGTGCTTCAGAATTTTCGCAATAGAGATGATGATACGTTTGATTTTAGTCCGCATCTGACTATCTTTTTGGGAGAAAATGCACGCGGCAAGACCAATCTGCTTGAAGCCATATATTTTTTGATAAACGGATCCGGATTTAGGGAAAGTCGGGAAGAAGAACTGCTTTGTATTGGGAAAAATCAAGCAAACGTGGAAGGAAGATTTATTATGGGGAACGGAAAGCGAGATTTTAAGATACATATCACAAAACGGGATGGGATCGTTGAAAAAATATACTTCTTAGAACGTACCCGCAAGAAACATGCTCAGTATATGATGGATCAAACCAAAGCGATTCTGTTTGCGCCTGAGCATATCGAGATCATCAATAGTTCACCCGACATAAGACGCGCCTATTTTAATAAATTTATATCTTATTACGATGGAGAGTACAAAAAAAAAGTGGTAAATCTTGAAAATGCACTCCGTCGCCGCAACAAGATATTGGAACGTGTCAAGGATGATATCCAACTAAAAGAAGAGCTGTCTTTTTGGAACGATTATATCCTGCAGCAGGCGACTTATATCACAAAAAAAAGAGGCGAATATGTAGAGTATTTAAACGATCATCCCAAGCTTGATCACAAAGAGTTTAGGATAGTTTACCTCAAAAATGAAGTTACATTGGAGCGGTTTAGGGAGGTGCTTGAGGAAGAGAGACGTTGGCATCGCACCATGATAGGACCACAAAAGGATGATTTTCAGATCTATATCAAAGATAAAAACGTCCATCATTATGGCTCACGTAGCGAACAGCGTTTGGCTGTATTTTGGCTTAAGATAAATGAGATCACCTATCATGAATCGATATACAAAAAGAAACCGATTTTGTTATTGGACGATGTATTTTCCGAATTTGACAAACAGAATAAAAAGATGGTTTTGGAGCTTATAGAAAAATACCAGACAGTCTTGACCACAACTGAGGAAGAAGTGATAGATCTGATCGATGTGCCAAAAAAGATTATCAGGGTATAATATGAGTTGTGTCAGGAGGGTGGGCAGGACGGTAATGCGCGGGTTTCGAAAACCCGTGGGAGCAATCCCTAACAGGTTCGACTCCTGTATCCTCCGCCACGTAATAAATTTTGCAAGCAAAATTTAAACGTGGCTGAGACGTTGAAATTTTATGAAATAAAATTTCTTACGTCTCGCCTTCTAGCAATTTCAACGCCATTTGTTCCCATATAATTACATTATGAAAACCTATGCTTTTAGGTTAAAACCAAATCAAGATCTGCGCAAAGAAATAGATAGATTTGTTAAAGAGAAACATATACGGGCAGGTATCATCCTAACCTGTGTTGGTAATTTGAAAAAGGTAGTCATCAGGATGGCGGAAGCTAAGGTTATTAATAAATACATGGGAAGTTATGAGATTGTATCTTTGGTGGGTACTTTAGAATCAGGTAATAGTCATATCCACATATCACTTTCAGACAGTAAGGGAAAGCTAATCGGCGGTCATTTAAAAGAAGGCTCTATAGTTGGAATCACTGCAGAGATAGTGATTGGAGAGCTAGAACATAGGGAGTTCTCTAGAAAATTTGATAAAGAGACAGGATATGATGAGTTAGTAGTTAAAGATTTTAATTAGTTTAAACGTATATGAACCAATTAAAGAAAGTACTGGGTGAAATAATTGTAAGTAAACCTGATATCCTGCAGTTTGCCAAAGATAGAAAGTTTGAGGAGTCTTGGATTATCCCATTAAGTAAACCTAGACCCTCTGGAAAAGACATCAGCGCATATCTTCAAAAAGATACATTTCAAACGATTATCGTTGAGTACGTCTGGAATTCATCAGATGATGACAATCGTTTTGTCTTAACACTGTTTCTTGATCAGCAATGCAAACTTAAGGACTCAAAAGAATTTGTAGATATTTCCCTAGATCTCTTTTATGATTATGAGGATTTTGAATCATTTATTCAGATTATTGATGATAAGATCATTGGGAAAGAGTATTTACTAAACAATCTTGCAGACAGTGTTAATCTGAGCGTCTTTAATCACTGGCTTTCCGTTGGTCCGATTGAGTTATGGAATAAGAAGAGCGTATATGAATTCGAAGAAATCAAATCAAAGATTCACTCTCGTCCTGAGATCGAAACAACATCGCTAAACTATCAAGGATTATTTTTCCGTTTTAATGTTGATGGCAAATCAAATGGCCCATATTACGGTATCAAAACACCTTGTTGTAATAAAGTAGGGGAAAAGTGGACCATCGACTATAAAAAAATTGATTATTGGACAAAATTGATGTTGGAGTTATGAGGATTAGAAAGTTCCAGACCTAGATGGTCCACATAAAAAATGAAAAATATAAGAAGAGTAGTTGTGATTATGTGTGTTAGTGTAGCGTCTGTTTATTTGTTGCTCACGGCGTATGTGGGGCTAAATGTATATGTTGATAACAAGAAAAAATCAGATGTGATACTGGTACTTGGATCCAAATCATATAAAGGTAAAAGTTACAATCCTTGTCTTGTAGCCCGTGTGGAGCATGCTGCAAACCTTTACAAACAAGGATACGCAAGTAAGATCATTATGTCTGGGGGAGATGACATCGAAGATGGTAAAAATGAGGCATTTACCATGATTCAAATAGCGCAAAAGTTTCAAGTACCTCAGCATGATATCCTTCTTGAAACAAGATCAACATCTACCTATGAAAATATTAATTTTTCAGCTAGCTTGATGAAGCAGCAGATGTTGAAGTCAGCGATCATCGTGACTGAGCCATTTCACACTCCTCGTGCTGCACTCGTTGCAAAGAAATCCGGGTTAGACTATTCAGTCTCACCTACACTTACAAGCCAATGTTGGCTGCGATGGAAATATGGATCAAGGTACTTTCTCAAAGAGCCACTCGCTATCATACAATATTTTGTATTTGGCAAGATCTAGGACTTGCGTTATATAGCTCCCAGGTGGTATTAAATTTGAGAGAGCAAGTATAATAAGGATCATGAGTAAACACGTTATCATAACAAGTATTGACGATCACTATGGTGATTTTTTAGTGAATCACTGGCTAAGATCTTTAAAAGAAAATGTAGATTTGAGAGATATCGATATTATCATCCTGGACTTTGGTCTTACCACGTCACAACTTAGACGACTAAAAGAAGAAAAAGTGATCATAGTCCCATGCAGTCAATCAGGACATATTGTGAATGCAAGATTCACCAAAACTGCTCAACTTCTTGAGAAAAATCATTATGATCAAGTTTTGTTTGTCGATGGCGGCGACATCATTTTTCAGAATAATATTTCTTTTCTTTTTGAACAAGATCAAGATATCTTTCGAGCGGCTAAACTGGATTTAGAAGTGTTATTTTATGAAGCTTTTATTCCTTTTAATTTTAAGGGAGATAAGGGTAAGAAGATATATGGATTCTTAAAAGATAAACCTGTTTTAAATGCTGGTTTTATATTAGGTCCACGTGATAAATTCATAAGTCTTTGTAATACAATGAACGACTTAATAACCAATAAAAAAGCCTATGGTCCAGATCAGGTCGCTTTAAACTACTGTATCCATCAGGAAGGTGTAAAACTCTTAGATAGAAGATACAATTTCATGATCACAACTGTGGATGAAGGTTTTACGATCAAAGACGGTACTTTTTATCTTCAGAACGGAGAACAAATAGTAGTTGTCCATAACGCAGGTCATAATCGGTATTTAAGGCCAATCATAAACTTTGGATATGGTAAAGACTTCAATAAGCTAAACTTCTTGGTTTATCATTTAAGAAGATCTTTCTTCAAACTCATCGGTTTAATAAAATCACTACGCTGATTATCGAATACATCTATAGTCTAGACTCTAGACTCTACTCATATCTTTCATAATGTGTTTTTGTTCTGCTCTAAAAATAGCAAGTATTTTTCCTCTGATGCGAGGTGGGAGAGTGATGGATGAATGTATACCAAAGTAGGTGGATATGAGTTCTTTCTTTCTTCTTAAAGCCTCTTTATGAAACAGCTTCTTGTATACGCTTATCAATTCTCCCTTTACTCCGTTTTGATATGCCAGGTAAAAAGCCAGAAGCTGTTCATCTTTTCCCAGTCCGCTTCCTCCATAGGCGCTCGTTTCTTTACTATTGGTAAATAGCGAATAATAATGCTTTTTGTTTAATCCAAACATATTGATGTTGGGAAATCCGACAGAGGTGGGTTCAATCCGTAAAGCCTTAAAAAAGATATACATGCGAGCGCATTTTTCACAAGCTCCACACCACCTATTTTTTTTTGCCTGACGCTTTTCAAGGACGCAGGATGTCTGATATTTTGCCAAGGCGGGGTAGCGGTAATGAAGAAGATAGGTGATAAATAATTCATGTATTGGTTCAATCACGCTTCCCAGATGGGTTTTGATTGAAAATAATTTAGGTATGTCTTGTAGTAGCTGCATTGCTTTGACACTTTGTTCATATACTGGACTAATCATAAATCCACTTTGATGCATGACATAATCATTACAGCTTTGTTCATTACCAAGGAATATATATTTGGTTCGATAATAAAAACAGTAGGGTATAAGGGTTAATATATACTGAGACAAAATAATATCCCAACCCCAGTAGTTTCCGTTGTCTTGGCGTATATGACCAAATGAAACAGGGAAAAGATCTATTAAATGCTGAAAATCTTGTTTAAACCGTTTGATAAGGTGAGACTTATGATAGTTCTCATATTTGCTTTGCGGTTCTTCCATAAACATGACAACAGGTTTGATACCCACCTCATTCATAAGGCCAAGGGTGAGTAAACTATCTTTCCCAAATGAAAAAAGGACAAGACCGGACTCCTTTAGTCTGTTATGGTTTTTATGGTTAAAATAGAAGTGATTGAGGCTCTTAAATTCGGTAATAAAATTGGAATTATAAAAAGACTGTATAAGGGAGACAACGGAATTATTTTTACTGGTATAGATATTCATCGGAACGCTATAGATGAGAAGCTTGAAAAACAAGGGTTCAATGACAGGGTGGTCGAAATGATATATAACAGATCTGTTATTGATGATAGACAGATGCCATGTCGCTGCATATGTTACATTATCTGCAAAGAACTTATGAAGAGGTTTTGAAAACTTGCTCCAGATTTTCTCATCATACTCAATGCGATATTTTTTATTTCCTATCGTTATTCCAACACCGTTTTTTTCAATCTTATTGAAAATGTGCAAACCACTATTTGTCTGTTTTTTTTCATGTATAGACATGTTTGAGTTATACTAATTAAATACTATAGATACTATATTATCAACCTATATTAAGTATTTTTTGTTTGATTGTTTAACTTGACAAACTAAGTTTCAACTATTACCATATATGTATTAGTACAATATATTTATTTACTTATCCGTTGAGGAACTAAATAGATTGATGCATTTTTAATTGCCACGATGGAAATCGTTTCTCAGGTCATATTGGTTATACTTCTGATACTTCTTAACGCCTTTTTTGCGGCTTCAGAATATTCAATCGTAGCTATACGTGCCACGCGTGTCGATGAACTGGTTAGGCGAGGAGACAGGTTAGCCAAACTTATACAACAGGTCATTGCAAACAGGGAAGATTTTATATCTGCTGTTCAATTAGGTACGACGATCGTAAGTTTGATTCTGGGGAGGATTGGAGAACCGATATTTGAACGGCTTTTTCTTTCTTTTTTCACATTTCTGCCCAAAGGAGGCATAATAGCTGCAGCTCATTTTGTGTCTGTTATCTCTGCTTTTCTCATCCTGACTTTTTTATCGGTAATCATAGGGGAGCTCATTCCCAAAACAATCGCTATACAGAGGGCTGAGATGGTTGCTCTAGTACTTATTGCTCCACTTACATTGTTTATCAAAATATTTCGTCCTTTTATCTTCCTTTTTAATAAGATTGGACACAGATTATTACTTCTTCTCGGGTTTGATACTTATAATCATAATCATCTCTCCTATACGAAAGAAGAGCTCAAACTTCTGTTTGACCAAGTGAGCAGTAGTGGGATCATGGCTAAGGAAGAGTTTCGAATCGTTGACAATGTCTTTAAATTATCAGACAAGCAAATCAAACAAATGATGACGCCACGATCAGAGATCCTTATGATAAATGTTCTTTTACCGATTGGTAAAATACGTGAAAAATTAGATCCACGCTTTAGTCGTTTTCCAGTCTATAAAGGCAATGTCGATAATATTGTGGGATTTATCCATGTAAAGGATATCTATCATCTTGAGAATAGTCAGAAAAATGAAAAAAAACTTATCGATACCTCAATAATCCGCAAAATCATCAGTGTTCCTGAGACAAAGAAGGCAAATGAAGTTCTTTTGGACATGCAAAAAAAGCATGTACATTTAGCTATCATTTATGATGAATTTGGTGTTATGGTGGGACTGGTGACACTTGAAGACATCATAGAGAGTCTTATAGGAGAGATTCAGGATGAATTTGATAAGCCAATATTAAACATCAAACGGAACGCTGATGGCACATATCTTATTGACGGAAACGTTTCTCTTGAAAAAATGCAAAAAAGGTTTAGACTGCCTATAAAAGGACAAGGATACACGACACTCGGAGGACTCATATTTGGGCTTATAGGGAGAGAGCCGCGAGTTGGAGACAAAATATGGATTTTGCACAAATCATTTGAGGTGAAATCAGTTGAGGGAAAGCGTATTAAGGAGCTTATTTTGAGGATAAATGGCTTTCAAAATGAGACAGGAAAAAAGTAAAAGTGGCCGAGTCTAGATATTTAAATTGATATAAACTAATTTTTTTGTTACTATCATATATATGAATCAAACACAACAAAATCTTCTCAAGGCTTTTGCTGGTGAGAGCCAGGCGAGAAATAAATACTACATGTTTGCCAAGATGGCAAGAAAAGAAAATCTTGAATGGATTGCTCGCATCTTTGAAGAGACCGCAGATAATGAACGCACCCACGCAGAGGAGCTATTTGAACACATATCAGAACCCGTAAAAACAGTAGGAGATCTTGAAATCACTCCATTTAAGAAGACAATTGACAACCTCAAAATGGCAGCAGATGGAGAAAAGTATGAGTGGACCACTATGTATCCTGATTTTGAAAAAATAGCAAGAGAAGAGAAAGAAGATAAGGCAGCGCGTCTGTTTGGATCCCTCAAATTGGTTGAAGAAAAGCATGAAGAGCGTTACATCATCATTGCTTCCAAGTTAGACGACAAAACATTGTATGATGCAGAGGCAGAACTTGAATGGAAGTGTGTAAACTGTGGATACATCCATAAGGGTAAAGTTCCCCCACCTTCATGTCCAGTTTGTACCAAACCATTTACTTGGTATATGCCAATCGGTCTGGTTAGATGAAAATAACAAGCCATTCATGTTAAATTGTGGCTTGTATGCTATTGCACCTTTTATTATTTATATTTATTCTTAATATATGGAAGACAAATCATGTCCCAAATGCGGTTCGGCACTCTCAGAAATCATTACTACAAAATCAGGCAAACGCCTACAGCGTTGTTCTACCAGTGTATGGAGTAAGGAAACAGGTAAAACTGAAGGATGTGATTTTGTCAAATGGTTACCCTTTGAACCTCAGACACTTGATGAAAAATGTCCGAAATGCGGAGCCCCTCTCATCGTAACGATGACTCGTTTTAATAAAAAAATGAAGAAATGTTCAACAAACTCCTGGGACCCAAAGACTAAGACCGCATCTGGCTGTGACTATTTTGCATGGATACAAGCTACAGTTGAAGAATTGGATGAGGACTGTCCCAAGTGCAGCAGCAAACTTGTAAAAGTTGAGACCCCCTCCGGCAAAAAAATGAAAAAATGTTCTACATCCGGTTGGGATAAGGTAAATAAAGTTGCAACAGGTTGTGACTATATCGAGTGGCTCCAGTAAGATTGTTATAATGATAGGGTGAAGATCGATACGCCAACCATAGATCTGTTTAAAAAAACAGTATGGGATTTCTACAAGATAAATCGTCGCGACCTTCTATGGAGAAATACAGACGACCCCTACCTTGTCTTGGTCTCTGAGATTATGCTTCAGCAAACACAGGTTGCTCGCGTATTGATCAAATATCCCATCTTTATCTTGCAATTTCCAAACTTTAAGCAACTTGCAAAAGCATCTATCAAAGACATTCTTCATATATGGCAGGGGATGGGATATAACAGGCGTGCCTTATATCTAAAAAAAATAGCAGACATAGTTATAAAAGAATATAATGGGTATCTACCAGATAGTCCACACATCCTTGAGACATTTCCTGGGATTGGTCAGGCAACCGCTTCATCCATTGCCGCCTTTGCCTTCAATAAAACAACCGTATTTATCGAAACCAATATTCGCCGCGTATATCTACATCATTTCTTTAAAGGTAAGACAGAAGTCCATGATAGGGAAATATATAAGCTTGTCCAAAAAACACTTGACACAAAAAGTCCCCGAGAGTGGTATTTTGCTCTTATGGATTATGGATCCTATCTGGGGAAAGCTGTTGAAAATCCGAACAAACGAAGTAGGCATTATATAATCCAATCTAAGTTTGAAGGATCAGACAGGCAGATAAGGGGGAAAATATTAAAATTATTATTAAAGAACTCAACTTCAGAGGAAGATTTGTTTAAAATGGTGGATAAAGATCCACATAAGATAAAAAAAATCTTACAGGTTCTGGTTAAAGAACAATTTATTAATTTTAAAAATAATAAATATTATATTAACAATTTCTAAGAAAGTCACTATAGTTCTTGGAGAACTTAAAAAGTTGTTTCCCCATGCGAAAATTGTTTTAACATACAATAATCATTGGGAACTTCTTGTTGCGGTCATTTTGTCCGCTCAGTGTACCGATAAAATAGTGAATAGGGTAACAGAGAAATTATTTCACAAATATAAAACCCTGGATGATTATGTGAGCGCTGATTTGAAAGAATTTGAGCAAGACATTCATTCGACCGGTTTTTATCACAACAAAGCAAAACATATTCTCGCATCGGCAAATATAATTAAAGATCGATTTCATGGAAAAGTACCCAACACAATGGATGAACTTTTAACATTAAAGGGAGTTGCACGAAAGACTGCAAATGTTGTTTTAGGTAATGCATTCGGTATTGTTGAGGGGATCGCGGTTGATACCCACGTGCGTCGTTTAACAAAATTATGGGGTTTGACAAAACATGATGATCCAGTGAAAATAGAGAAAGACTTGATGAGATTATTACCAAAAAAAGAGTGGTTTGATTTTACCTACCGGACCATCGAATACGGAAGAGCATACTGTATAGCAAAAAAACACGACCATAAATTGTGTCCGATGACAAGGCTGTTACATGGTTCTGTATCTATGTTGAGATGAGAGAAAGATCAAGAAAAGGGATGGATGGTTTGGGTTTGACCTTTTTTTCCTGTATCTCTTCTTTATCAAACAAAGAAGTGCCAAAATCAATTTTTTTGGTCTCTATAAATGGATATATTTTTTTGACTTTATGTTCAAGATGAAGATTCTGAAAGAGACCTTGTTGAGTATTGGCGTCTTCCTTAAGATTGGTGATGGTACAGCCGGTTGTTCGGTAAAGCACATGGGGATGATAGATCTTGTTAAATGCCTTTTCCAGTTCGTTTCGGATCAGAAAAGGATATTGGGTCTGATTCTTTAATTTGATCTCTGTCGCATGATATAAAAAAGATTGAGTTTTAAGGAACATGTGTACTTTTTCTACACGATAATTATATGTGCGGGCTTTTATGAAAGCATCTTCAATATGAGCAAGAAGGCGTGCCCATAAGATATCTTTGTCCATAGTCGGCGGATGAAAGGTCTGAGTTTTGGATATAGATTGGTATGTCGTTTTTTTCTCAAGATTAAGTTCATAGATTTTCTTGCCTCGTAATTCTTGATAGATCTCAAAAAAAGGTTTTGAAAGGTGACTTTGTACAAACTCTTCAGACTGAGAAACAAAATCAAACGCGGTATGTATACTTAATTTACGAAGATAGGCGGATGTTTGTTCACCAATGCCCCACACTTTTTGTATTGGTATTTTTTTGAGGAATGTTTCTATATTTTTGCCATCAATCACAGTAAGTCCTGATGGCTTATGAAAATCTGAGGCTATTTTTGCAAGAGATTTTGTTACCGATATACCAAGAGATATGGTGATACCAAGGTTTGATTCAATCATGTTCTTAATCTTTCTCCCCATCTCTTCATATCCCATGTGGTGAGGGCTTCGCAGACCTTTCAGATCGAGGAATCCTTCATCTATTGAGTACTCTTCAACAGACGGGCTAAACTGTCTTAAGATTTCAAACAGACGATGGGAATAAAGACTATATAGCTCATAATCTGATCGGACAAATATACAATTAGGACACATCTTCTTCATCTCAACAAAACGCATGCCACGTTTTATGCCATATTTTTTTGCTTCGTAGGAGATAGCTGTTGCAATACCTCTTTCTTGGCCGGTAACAACGGGTTTTCCTTTAAGCCGGGGATCTACTGCTTGTGCAACTGACGCAAAAAAAGCATCTCCATCAACATGCAGTATAGTCTCAGGCCAGGATCTAATTTGAAACATGTTGACTAGTTAAATTTTCTGACGACAGCTTTTACTATTCCGAATATTTGTAATTCTTCTTTCGGATAAAAAGACGGATATTTAGGATTGGCGGCTGATAAGTAATTTAGCCTTTGGATACGGTCTTTTCGAAGTATTTTAAGCGTCCACTCTTTGTCAATCTGGGCAAGTACTACAGAACCTATACGGGCTTCTTTTTTGCGTTCAATAATGACGATATCTCCTTCAAAAATACCTATACCTTCAAGAGAGTCTCCATTTACTTTTAATAAAAAAGAGGATTGAGGATCTTCAATGAGATAGTCATCAAGCGATACATAGTCGCGGTTCTCTTCAGCAAGAATAGGGAAACCGGCTCGAATACTGCCCAAAAGAGGAATGGCAAAAAAGCGTGAAGTAGGAGCAAACTTACCACCTGTTTTTTTTATAAGTCCTTCTTCAACCCATTTAGAGACGATTTTAAAAATGGCATTTTTTGATGCAATGCCAAAGAGCTTGAGCATCTCAGAGTAGGAGGGTAGCCGTTTGTGCTGACGATAAAATTTTTTGATTGATCCGAGGCGATCTATTTCTCCCATAACAATATATTTAATTTGTATTGTTTGTCATTCCTGCCTGCGCGGGGATGACTCTGAATGAACGTATGTTCACCAGTATAGTAAACAATTGTTCACTTTGTCAAGGCCAAATTAATCATATTGGAGATAGGCCCCAAGTCAACTTATTATTTATACCATTCTTGTTTTGGAGATATGTTACCGTTCACAATAAGAAGATACTGAGCTAGACCATGTTGAATGAAGCCCGAATTGACGAAACGATGAGAGAGATCGAACTCTGCAAAATGGGTATGACCAAATATGAAGAACTCAGATTTTCCCTCAATAAACTTTTTAAGCTTATTATTAAGTGCAAAACCCCAGATGCGTGTTGTTCCTCTGATGGAACGAGTTAAAACGCGCTCAACACTTGTATAAAAGGACGTTGTGTAGTAAAGCACTTGTTTTGACAGAGGGATTCGATCATCAATTGAAGGAAGAAGACGGTCTCCATGTTCAAACACAAACGTTTTACCACCGTTTTGCAGCACATATTTACGTGTTTGTACGATAGAGAAAAGTGACGTTTTTTTATCTGAAAAAGCTTTTCGGTCATGATTACCGTATATATAGATTGTGCGTTTTTTTTTCAAGAGGGGGAATAACTGGTTCCAGGGTGACTTAAGAAATGCATCAAAAGAAGTAAGATATCCGTCCCAAAAATCACCGTTGATAACTACCTGATCGACTTTTTCAATCCTTTTTTTCAGGAAAAGATACTTTTCCTCTTCAAACACGCGCCCTAAATGTGTGTCTGAAAAGACAAGTGTTTTCATGATGTTTTATTTTTGAGTTAAGCCTTTCAAGACATTGACCGGTACTTCTTCATAATGTGATGGCTCCATATATGAAATACCTCGTCCTTCAGTTAGTGACCGAAGAGCAGTTACATATCCTGATAACTCTGCAAGAGGAACATAGGCTTTTATTATAGTGGCGCGGCCTCTCTTATCAGTTCCCAGTATTTTTCCTCTTTTACTTGAGATATCGCCGATGACAACACCCATAAAATTGTCAGGAACCGTCACTTCAAGCTTCATGATTGGTTCAAGAAGTGTTGGAGAAGCTTTTTTAGCTCCGTCCTGTAAAGCCATAGAAGCTGCAATTTTAAAGGCAATGTCTGAAGAGTCTACATCATGGTAGCTTCCATCAAAAAGCGTTGCTTGAAAGTCAACCATGGGAAAACCTAATATAACGCCTTTTTCTTTCGCTTCAAGCAATCCTTTTTCAACAGAGGTTATGAATTCTTTTGGAATTGCGCCTCCCTTTACTTTATCGACGAATTTGAATCCAGATCCGCGAGGAAGAGGTTCAAGATACATGACACAGTGTCCATATTGCCCGTGTCCACCTGTTTGTTTGATATATTTTCCCTCGGCTTCGACCTTTTTTGTAATAGTTTCTTTATATGCAACCTGTGGTTTTCCAACGTTGACATCCATTCCCATTTCCCGTTTCATGCGGTCAACAAGGATCTCAAGATGGAGTTCTCCCATACCTGACATGATGGTCTGATTTGTTTCATGATTTACTTTTACTCTAAAGGTAGGATCTTCTTCAGCGAGGCGTTGCAGCGAATAAGAAAGCTTTTCTTGATCTGCTTTTGTTTTTGGTTCAATAGCAAGAGAGATAACTGGTTCAGGAAAGACGATCTGTTCAAGAAGAATTGGTTTTTCTTGCTCTGCCATAGTATCTCCAGTCCTTAAGTCTTTGGGTCCAACAAGAGCGACGATTTCACCTGCATATGCTTTGTCTATTTCTTCTCTTTGATTAGCATGCATAAGAAGAATGCGACTGACACGTTCTTGTTTATCGCGGTTTATGTTATATATATATGATCCTGACTCAAGGGTACCTGAATAAATGCGAGTATAGGTAAGTTTCCCTACATGAGGGTCAAGTTGAATCTTAAAAGCAAGAGCAGAGAACCTTTCCTCAGGAGTAAGTTTGCGTACTTCTGGGCCTCCTGTTTTGGGATTGATGCCTTTTATCTCCTTTAAGTCAAGAGGGGACGGAAGATAATCAATGACAGCATCAAGTACGGGTTGTACTCCTTTGTTGCGAAGCGAACTTCCACAATAGGTTGGAACGACACGATAGGCGATAGATGCTTTTCGAAGCGCGCTCTTCAAAGATTCACTTGAGATTTCTTCTCCATTTAAATATTTACCAAGCAAGACGTCATCAGTTTCAGCGATTTGTTCGACCATCTTTGCTCTCATTGTCTGACATTTTGTCTTTAGATCTTCAGGTATCTCACTTGTTGAGTATTCTGTTCCTTGAGCGTCCTTATCCCAGACATAAGCTTTCATGATCATAAGGTCAATAACGCCCTTAAAGTCGTGTTCTTTGCCTATCGGATAGGTCATGATGATTGGGTGAGCGCCAAGACGATCTTTGATCTCTTCAACCGTTGCTTCAAAATCAGCTCCAAGCTTATCCATCTTATTGATGAAGCAGACACGCGGTATTTTATATTTATCTGCTTGTCTCCATACGGTTTCTGATTGGCTCTGTACTCCTTCTTCAGCGTCAAATACTACCACTCCACCATCAAGGACTCGAAGAGATCGTTCTACTTCAGCGGTGAAATCCACGTGTCCAGGAGTGTCTATGATATTAATGCGCATCCCTTTCCAAAAAGTAGTGGTTGCAGCTGAGACGATAGTAATCCCGCGTTCTCTTTCCTGCGGCATCCAGTCCATCTGTGTATTTCCGTCATCAATATCTCCTATTTTGTAGGAGCGGCCGGTATAAAAAAGAAAACGTTCGGTAGTGGTCGTTTTTCCCGAATCAATATGAGCGATAACACCAATGTTTCTAATCTTATCCAAAGGAACATTTCTGTTTTTTGTGACAATGCTTTGCTGAGCCATAAAGAAGTCTAACGTGTAACGTGTAACACATAACGCTTATCACACACATAACAGTTCCTTATGTGTATTTGACGTTATACGCTATACGTTTCGCGTTATGCGATTTACCACTTCAAATGTGCGAAGGCCTTATTGGCTTCTGCCAATTTTTCAGTCTGTGCTTTCTTTGCAATCGATGGTCCTTGATTTTGGGCAGCATCTTTAATTTCAGTATATAGCTTTTCTTCAAAGGAATGAAATTCTTTATTTGATTTTGCGCGTGCGTTAGTTACTATCCAGTTTAAACTCAAAAACAATTTACGTTCTTTTCTCACTTCAATGGGAACAAGATATGATGCTCCTCCTAGACGCTTTGGTTTTACTTCATGGTTTGGTGAAACGTTTGAGATAGCTTGATTAAGAATCTTTATTGCATCCTGACCTTCTTTCTTCAATCTTTCAAGAACTCCATAGACGATCTTTTCTGCAGTTGTTTTTTTTCCATCTCTTAAGATGAAATTAATAAGCTTTGCTACTTCGAAACTTCCATAGATTGGGTCGGGTTGTACAGTCAGTTTTTTATATTGATGGCGTGGCATAATAGATAATGTAATTAAATATGATTTATGCTGTTGGTGCAGCTTTTGATTTTTCAAACTTTGCTCCATATTTTGAGCGTGACGTTTTTCTTCCCTGTACTCCTGAGGTGTCAAATTTACCACGGACGATATGATACTTTACGCCTGGAAGATCTTTTACTCTTCCGCCGCGTACTAAGACGATTGAATGTTCTGCCAAGTTGTGTCCAACTCCTTGAATGTATGCAGTGACCTCCATCTTATTCGAAAGACGTACTCTGGCAACTTTACGGAGTGCTGAATTTGGTTTTTTTGGTGTCATGGTGCGAACAACAGTGCATACGCCACGTTTAAGAGGATTTTGTGTTTCGACATAGCGCCTCTTAAGCGAGTTAAAGCTTGTTTTCATGGCAGCTGCTCTTGATTTCTTAATCCTTTTTTGTCTCTTCCTTTTCAGGAGTTGGTTGATTGTTGGCATATTTACTTAAAAATTTGCTGTAATATTTTTCAATAAGTTCTTTTGTAACAGGAATCAATCTGCCTATTATAACATTTTCTTTGAGGCCCAGCAAGTGATCTACTTGGTTTTTTATTGCCGCAGCGCTTAATACTGAAGTCGTCTGTTCAAATGAAGCACTAGACAACCATGAATCGGTATAAATAGCTGCTTTTGTTATACCAAGTATAGATATTTTACCTGTTGCTGGTTTTCCACCTTGAGTGATGATTTTTTTGTTCTCTTCCTCAAATCTAATCTTTGAGACAACCTCATCTTTTATAAATGAAGTATCTCCTTCATCTTCAATAGTTACTTTATCACTCATTTTTCTAATGATGACCTCAAAATGCTTGTCATGAATTGGAATACCTTGGGACTCATAAACTCTTTGTACTTCATTAAGAAGGTACAGTTGAGCTGAACGAAGGCCTTTGATAATCAAAATATCATTGACGTTTAAGTATCCTTCAGAAAGAGGTGCTCCTTTTGCAACAAGATCTCCATCTTTGATTTTTAGAGTTTGACTCATAGGAACGGTAAACTCCTGTTCTTTCTGTTCTTCATCAGTTGAGGTTACTTTGACGACATAGATCTCTTTTTTAAGATCTTCCTGAATAGAAATTTTTCCATTAATCTCACTTATTGGAGAAACAATTTTTGGAGTACGGGTTTCAAAGAGTTCTTCAACACGAGGGAGTCCTTGTGTAACGTCAGATATGACGATGCCACCAAAATGTCTGACTCTCATGGTAAGTTGTGTGCCTGGTTCACCAATTGATTGAGCCGCAATGACTCCGACTGGGACACCTACATCTACCACTTTACTTGTTGAGAGATCAATGCCATAACACTTTTGGCATACACCGAATTTTGATTGACAATAGAGAGGCGATCTGACCGTAACCTTAGTAACATCGCTCTTTTCGATCATCTCAATTGCGGCTTCTGTAATAAGTTCATTTGCCTTTAAGATGACTTTCTTGTCATTTGAAACCACATCGTGAACAGTATATCTTCCCTTAATGCGTAATTTAAATTTATTTCCTCGATCATCCTTTGTTGAGACAATAAGGCCTTCTCCTATATGACAGTCCTCTTCTCTTATGATCATGTCATGAGCCACATCTACTAGTCTACGGGTTAGATATCCTGCGTCAGCAGTTTTGAGAGCTGAGTCAGTTAAACCCTTGCGAGCGCCGCGAGCAGAGATGACATATTCAAAAATAGACAATCCTTCACGATAATTTGATTTGGTTGGGACCTCAATAATTTTGCCTAAAGGATCAACCACAAGTCCTTTCATAGCTGAAAGTTGCTTTAGTTGTTCTTTTGAAGCGCGAGCTCCTCCTGACTTAATGATTATCTTAACAGGATTTTCATCATCAAGGGCATTCCATGTTTTGTCAGCAAGATTCTCTGTTGTTTCAAGCCAAAGCTTATTAGTGTATCTTCTTTTTTCTTCAATAGTAAGAAATCCCTGGTTATAATTCTTTTCAATTTTTTCTATCTCTTTTTCTGTTTTTTTAATGATTTCTGCTTTTTCGGGAATTATTTTACAGTCAAAAATAGATGAGGAGAGTCCACCTGCAACGGTTGCTCCCCAGAATCCGACTTCCTTTAATTGGTCGATAAGAGCGCCTGTTTTTTCATAATCACTATACAATTTTGTCGCTTTAACAACGAGTTCTTTTACATCTGATGCTTTGATCTCTGCATTAATAAACCGTAATTCTTCAGGAAGATGTCTATTTACAATGATTCGACCAACAGATGTTTTGATGATTTCATTATTAATCTTTACCAATACTGGTCGGCGGAGCATTATTTTCCCGAGTTCATACATATTTACTGCTTCATCTTCATTTGCAAAACACATAAGTTTTTCATCTTGTGTATCTTTATAAGAATTGTCAAAGGTCGTAAGATAGTAAATTCCTAAAGCCATTTCTTTATTTGGAAGCACGATAGGTGTGCCATCGGCTGGCTTAAGGAGGTTTTGATGAGCCATCATTCGGGTCTTTACCTCATTGATAGCATTTTGAGATAAAGGAACAAATACACCCATAGCGTCTCCATCAAAATCGGCATTATATCCAGCACATACTGCAGGATGAAGCTTGATGACATAGGAGTCAGTCAAGACGGGATAAAATCCTAGAATAGATAGTTTATGCAATGTTGGAGCTCTGTTCAAAAGGACAGGGTGATTTTTTGTGATCTCTTCAAGAATGTCATAGATGACTGGTTCTTTTTGTTCGAGGAAATTCTTTGCGCTTTTGATATTTGGAGCAAGTCCTCGAATGATGATTTCATGTAAAAGGTGGGGTTTAAAAAGTTCAAGAGCCATTTCTTTTGGAATGCCGCATTGATTAATCTTAAGTTCAGGTCCAACCGATATGGTTGATCGACCAGAGTAGTCAACGCGTTTTCCAAGAAGATTTTGACGGAAACGTCCCTGTTTTCCTCGTAAAATATCAGATAATGATTTTTGTACTTTTGCAGTTGCTCCTTGAGAACGCGAACGTCCTCTTGATTTTTGAAGATCAAGAAGTGAATCCACCGCTTCTTGTAACATGCGTTTCTCATTTCTTAAAATGATTTCAGGAGCACCAAGATCAATAAGTTGTTTAAGACGATTATTGCGATTTATGACACGTCGATAAAAGTCATTTAAATCAGATGTCGCAAACTTTCCACCCGGCAATTGTACTACAGGTCGTAGATCAGGTGGGATAACGGGAAGTACCGTTAATATCATCCATAAAGGCTGCGTATTGCCTTTAAGAAAGGACTCAATGATGCGAGCTTTTTTAAGAAGCTTATTTCTTTTTTCTCCTTTTGCCTTGAGAAGTTCGTGTAATGACTCTTCATAAATCTTTTTAAAATCAGTGGTTGATAGTAATTCATACAAAACCTCAGATCCCATGCCAACATCCACAAACGCTTCCAACTCTTTTTCTCTTAAAAAAAGATAGTCTTCCTCTTCAAGCACATCGTTTGGTTTGAGTGCTTTGACTGTCTTTATTACTCGATCCAGATATGCAGTTTTTTTCGCTTTTTCTTCTATATATTTGTCTGAAAGCATGAGGAATTTTTCACGTTCCTTTAGATCAAGTTCTTGAAAAGCGATCTCTTTTTGTTCCTTATGCGAGATTTTTTTATCAATTTCTTCTCTCTGTTTGATAAATATTTCTTTAAGTTTCTGTTTTTCTTTTTCGTATTCTTCTTCAATAGTTGCAAGTTCTTTTTTATTCATGTCATCAAGCTGATGGACTGTTTTTTTCTGCTTTTCTTTATCGACAGACTTCACTAAATAGAGGGCATAATAGATGATCTTCTCCATAGATTGGGGAGGAACATCAAGTATGACACTGATAGGTGATGAAGAGCCTTTAAAATACCATATATGAGAAATGGGTGTCGCAAGTTTGATATGACCCATGCGCTCACGTCTTACTGCTGATGTTGTGATTTCGACTCCACAACGATCACAAATTATCCCTTTGTATCGAATCCTTTTATATTTACCACAATAACATTCGTAGTCTTTGGTCGGTCCAAATATGCGTTCATCAAATAATCCATCTTTTTCTGCACGAAATGTACGATAGTTAATTGTCTCTGGTTTGGTTACTTCTCCTTTTGACCACTTTAAGATGTCTTCGGGGGATGCTAGTCGGATGCGCAGTCCGCTAAAATCAATGACGTTGGGTTCTTCCATATGGATTATTTAATGTAATCAATTGATAAACCGAGGGAGTTTAATTCCTTTACTAAGACGTGGAATGATTCTGGTACGTTAGACTGAGGAATATCTAATCCCTTTATAATCGATTCAAATGCTTTTGTACGACCTCTAACATCATCACTTTTGATAGTAAGCATCTCTTGTAGCGCAAAAGGTACACGATGTGATTCAAGAGCCCAAACCTCCATTTCACCGAATCTTTGTCCACCCATTTGTGATTTTCCTCCGAGTGGTTGTTGTGAGACGAGAGAATATGGTCCAACGGAACGGGCATGGAACTTGTCTTCAACCATATGGATAAGCTTCATGATATATCCCGTACCTACAAGGGCTTGTTTTTCAAACGGTTTTCCACTTTGACCATCGTAGAGGACTGTTTTTCCGTCAATTGGAAGGCCTTGTTTCTTAAGTTCTTTTGTGATGAAATCTTCCTGAATCTTTTCAAAGACAGGGGTAACAATTGTCCAGTTATTAAATTTGGCTATATATCCAAGAAGTGTTTCAAGAAGTTGTCCTAAATTCATTCTTGCAAGGATAGAAAGAGGGGAGATGATTACGTCAACTGGCGTTCCATCTGCAAGATATGGCATATCCCATTCTGGAAGAATGCGTGATATGACGCCTTTGTTACCGTGTCGTCCTGCGAGTTTATCTCCGATTGATATTTTTCTTAACTGAGAGGTATTAACAATGATTCTTTTTATTACGGTTGGTTCAAGTTCGTTTGGATCCTTTTTGCTGTCAATGGTCTCAATATTTACGACAACCCCTTTTTTCCCATATGGCATACGAAGCGATGTGTCTTTTACATCTTTTGCTTTTTCGCCAAATATTGCCCGTAATAATCTTTCTTCAGCTGTTAATTCTTTTTCTCCTTTTGGAGCGACCTTACCTACAAGGATGTCTCCATTTTTCGCTTGAGTTCCGATCAAAACAAGTCCTTCTTTATCAAGGTTCTGAAGAACTTCTTCTCTTACATTCGGTATGTCTCGAGTAAGTTCTTCTGGGCCAAGTTTAGTGTCAACAAGATCTGCGATAAACTCTTCACTTGTTATAGAAGTGAGGATATCTTCTTTTACTAATCTCTCAGAAATAACAAATCCATCCTCATAACCGAGACCATTAAATGATGTATATGCGACGACCAGGTTTTGACCAAGAGCAAGTTTTCCGTTATTGGTGGCAGGGCCATCGATGATGAGATCTCCCTTTTTAACCTTTTGTTTCAACTCAACTCTTGGTTTTTGGTCAAAGATAATATCTTTATTTGTCTTGACATAGCGTTCCAAAGGATAATCATATTTCTTTCCGCCTTTTCCATTGATAACTATTCTTTTTGAATCAACATATTCAACTACTCCATCTTCCTCTGCCAATACTGTTCGTCCTAAAGCTTGTGCGATTGTTTCCTCAGACCCCGTTCCAACCAAAGGCGCAGCTGGTTTAAGTAGTGGGACAGCTTGACATTGCATGTGAGTGCCCATAAGAGCACGGCTTGCATCGTCATTTTGTAAAAAGGGAATAAGCGTTGCTGAAATGCCAACGACTTGTCGGGGAGATATATCTATAAAATTTAATTTTTCTACAGGAATTTCAATAAGATCTCCTTGGTGGCGTGCAACAACGGTTTCATCAAGGATAATGCCTTGTTCATCAGTTGTTACGTTTGAGGAAGTTATATAATATTGCTCTTCATCATCAGCCTGCAGATAGAGAGTGTCAGGTGTGATTTTTGCAACTTTTTTTCCTCCCTTTGTTTCAACTGCAATTTTCCTATATGGTGTTTCAAGTAGTCCGTATTTGTTCACTTTCGAATAAATAGCCATGTATGTTACAACACCAATGTTTGGTCCCTCAGGAGATCTGATCGGACATATTCTTCCATATTGAGAAGAAGAGATGTCGCGAATAGAGAAAGAAGCTCTTTCTTTTTCAATTCCTCCCGGTCCTCCGACCGTGATTCTTCTTAAATTATCAAGTTCTGATAAGGGATTTGTTTGATCAACGATTGTTGAGAGTTGGCTTGTTCTATAGAAAGAATTGATAGCCATGATGATTGGTTTTGAGTTGATGATTTGTGAAGGCGAAGGAAATGTGTCTGACGGAACCAAGCTCATTCTTTCTTTAATCTCTTTTTCAGTTCTAACCATACCGACCCGTACGCCATAAGATCCGATAAGTTCGCCAACTGTTTTAATTCTTCTATTGCCCAGATGGTCGATATCGTCAAAGCTACCCTTTCCAAGTGTCAGATTGACCAGGTATTTGAGAATGGCAACAACATCTTCTTTTGTTAGCACATGATGTTCTTTATCTATGGGCGAGTTAAGACCCAGTTTCTTATTGATTTTATATCTTCCCACATCTGCAAGAGAGTATCTTCTGTGATTGAAGAAAAGATTATGTAATGTTTCGTGTGCATTTTCAAGAACAAGAGGTTCTCCTGGCTTTATCTTACGATACAGTTCCAAGACAGCCTCATCTTTATTTTTTGTTTTATCTTTTTTTATGGTTGGGTTTATATATTTTTCTAGGACTGTTTTATCCAAATCAGAGAAAAGGTCAAGTAGCTCATTGCTGTTTTCTCCACTAAAAACTCGCAAAAATACTGAAGCGAGGAACTTCCTTTTTTTATTAATTTTTCCTTCAATGATTCCATTTTTATTTATGGTGAAATCAAGCCATGAACCGATATATGGTCTAACTTCTGCATTATAGAGTGTCAATCCTGTTGTTTTGTCGATCTCTGCGGTAAAGTAGGCTCCCGGTGATCTGACAATCTGGTTTATGATTGCTCTCTCAATACCGTTTATTATGAAAGTTCCTCTTGAGGTCATTTTGGGAAGATTGAAAAAGTATACATCTTGTTTTTTCTCTCCTCCTGTTTTCTTATTTACTAATCTCACTTTTACATAGACCGGAAAATCATAAGTAAGTTTTTTCTTAAAACACAGATCAAGTGGATAACGAGGATTATCAAAATAGATGTCTTCAAAATAGAGAGTGAATTTTTTCCCCGTGTAGTCTTCAATAGGGAAAAACTCCTCAAGGATTTCTTTTAATTCATGTGTTAAAAAGGTGTTCCATGATTCTTTTTGTACTTTAATGAGGTCTATCTCTTTTAGGTTTTCTTTTTGTTTACCGAGGAAAATTTGTGATGAAGAGGGGTTAGATTTCTTTGTATTTATACTCATCGATGATTTGAGGGTAAAAATTAAGTAAACAAGAATACACTCCCTTAATTAAAAGGGAGATTAAAAAAGTTCCTAAACTATACAATATGTGAACTTAAAAGTCAAGCGTGATTTGTAACTTGTTTAATCTTTGTAAGAATATTTTCAATATCATCCAAGTGAAACGGGTTATTTTTCCCTTCTTTTTTTGGTTTTTGCTTATCAACTCGCTCAATAAGACGGACTAGATTTTCCTCAAGATTTTCAGAGAAACGAAGCATTTTTTTGACTGTATCTCTTCCACTTTTTGTACCAAACAGATACGCCATTCCAACTGCTCCTGCAATCCCACATGAAAAACCTATCCAGAAATTTGTCAGCCTATGCTCACTTTGTTTTGTCATTTTTCTTATGAGCAAATATTTCAAATACCTTCAAAATGGTTTTGAATCCGTTTACGAAACCAACTACTTCTCCAAATCCATGTTCAAGATTTAGTCCGACCGCTTCAAACCCAGTAGTGATTTTATTTATGGTTGAGAGAGTTTTCCTCAGTTCATAAAGAACATGGATGAGTTGGATTCCGATAATAACAGAGAAAACTGTCGTGGTTCCAAGCGTTATGATAAGTAAGATTTGAGTTGTGTCCATGTAGTATATTAAAATTTATAACTCGTTTTTCTTTACTTTTTCCGCAACTAAATTATTAGCTCGCAGTAATTCATCATACGATGTTCCTGCGTCAATCCACCATTGGAGCAGTTCACAGGTCAGCGTACCTTCTTTCAAATAAAAATTGTTTAAATCAGTCACCTCAAGCTCTCCTCGGTCAGACGGTGTAAGACGCGAAATAAAGTCAAAGACTCTATTATCATACATATATATGCCAGTTTGTGCAATGTTAGATTTTGGATGTTCAGGTTTTTCCTCAATTGAAAGTACTTTTCCTTGTTTATCAATCTCAACGACCCCATATTGTTGTGAATCTGTTGAGATTTTTACTCCGTAGATCAAAGCTCCTTTATCTTTTTTTTCAAACTGTTCAACGGTTGATTTTAAATCAGTTTTAAATATGTTGTCACCAAGGATGACAAGTATTTTTTGATCCACCGCGAATTCTTTTGCAAGGGCTATTGCATTGGCGATACCGCCTTTAGGATTTTGTTGTACCGCATAAAACAACTTCAATCCAAAGTCCTCCCCCCCCTTTAGTAAATTGGCAAAGTCACCGGAGTGATCTGGGGAGCTTGTGATGAGAACTTCTTTTATACCTGCTCTGGCCATTGACTCGATAGAGTAGTAAATCATCGGTTTATTATAGATAGGTAGTAGATGCTTATTGGTGACCAAAGTCAAAGGTCTTAGTCGTGTTGCAAGTCCGCCAGCTAAAATAACACCTTTCATATGGTTATATCACTAGTATAATTTTTAAAAGGAACAGAAAAGTAAATCCAATTAAAATATATTCTACAACATTTATCAAATAGAGACTTCCAAGCTTAAAGTGATGATATATTCCCCATAGAATATAGAATATGCAAAATGCGAGCGCGGTGACAAAAGAATAGGTCTTATTGCCTTGGTTTACCTTAAGAAGTATAAGGAATATTACTCCGATTGTAGATAGAAGTAGGTAGTCGAATATATGTTTATTAAACTCTTTTGTAAAATGGACAAAGAAATGTTTCATATTTTAATTACAGAATTGCTCCACTTTTCATAATAAATATAACCCCAAGCATAATAAATCCCAAGAAAATTATGTGCGCGATGTGTTTACCTCCAATGCGAACGATCTGCAGTCTTGATGCGATGTAAAAATCGGCAATAAGTATAAGGACAAGAAAAAAGATAAATATATATATCGTATCAAAGGAGAAGTGCAGTAAATTTATCTTTGGTTTCACGTTTTCTTTAGCAATAACCGCCTGAGTCTCTTTACCTAATAGATTTTCTTTTGATATGTTGACAGGGTGTTGTACTTCAGGCTGTTTGACGGTAGTTGAAATATTGAGAGGTGTACCAAACATCTGGACAACAAGCGTCGTCTCTTCACCGTTCATCATGCCATTTACAATAGCAAATCCTACCTCAGTATACTCTTTTTTTAGTACATTTTCTTTATGTGTGGGGGAGTTCATCCAGGCATCAACGACACCTTGGGAAAAAAGAAAATTTTTTGCGAGGTTTTCTCCTGCATACTCATATTGATAACCGCTATTTAAAATAAAGTCCCATGGGGTAGTTCCGTTTGGAGCAAAATGAGACCAATAATTTTTTTCAAACATATCTTTTGCTTTTGCTTGAGCCGCATAAGACAAGGCTTTGTTATATTGAAGCGGCGGTAGTGATCTATCACCTCTTTCCTTATTGGTTAGTTCAATCAATCTATTGACTGTTATGTCGGTTGCAAAACCTAAAACATTATTGAAATAAAATCCGACATTTTTAACCGTAAACGCAAACAACAAAGCACCGATAAGATAAAAGGAAAGAAAGTTAATGTGAAGGGTTTTGGCCCTATAATTGTTGTTTTCCTTTGGGGTAAAAAGATAATATAAATATTCTTTCAACATCATATGAGGCGTTTGACAAACTTAAGATTCTTTTTAGTAATTATATACATAATTAAAATCCCAGCGGTATCTATGAGAATGTCTCTCACCTTTCCTTGTCGCGAAGAGATGAATAGTTGATGTATTTCATCGCTGGTTGCAAATAAGACCGAACATACAATAGCTAAGATAAATTGGTGTGAAAGAGAAAATTTAGTCGTATGAAGAGCTCTGAATATAAAAAAAAATAAGACCGCATATTCAATCACATGTAAGCTTTTGAAGATTACAAAGTCATACAAGTATGCATGAGTGATTCCTATGCTTTTTCGAGAGGAGAGATAAAAAATAAGAGCCATCCATAAAAAAGGAGGAAGCCAGTAGTATAAAAAACGGAGCAAAGGGTGTTTAACAGCCATTCTTTATTTTAACTAAAACTGAAAGGATAGTCAAAAATGAATAAGAGACAGACAAAATAGATAAATGGTTTAACAATGAAGTTGAAGGTTGTTTTATGACCATTTTTTTGTTTGAAGCCCCAAGAACACTTGGTGTGTTCGGATATATTCTATTTGTAGTGGGGATGGAAGAATAAAATAAAGGAGATGATTTTGACGGTTTTGATGAAACAATTAGGTTTATTGAGTGTGCACCTTCTGAAATATGAATATATGGAGATGGGTTAATTGATAAGATGCAGCTATTGTTCATACTATGTTTGCTTGGTTTTTGATTGCAGTAAACATCCACATCAGGGGATTCTTTGCCAAGAGTATTTCCTTGCATGGGGTCTTCATATTCAAACCCATCTTTTTGGGTTTTACTTGAATCAAGCAACCTAACACTATCTTTGTCGTTGTTAAAAAGAGAGGAGGAAAGATTAATCACAGCATATTGTTTTGATAAGATAACGACTGAGAACTGTTTTGGTGCAGAACCAGCGTTTTCAATATCATCGATGTACCAGTTACATAGGTCAACAGTGAAATCGTTATTATTATAAAGCTCTATCCATTCATATTCATTAGAGGGAGGATAGACCATAACTTCAGAGATAAAGACATTGTCATAAGATAAAGGATGGGTTGTTATGGTTGGGGGTTGGATAGACGGAGGTGGTGTAGTTGGAGATTCTGTTGGGGCGATAGATGGAATCAATGATGGGGTTATAATACAGTTTTCACCTGTTAAGTTATATTGTCCAAGAGTGGAGGTGCCAGAGACCCAATCATCTGAGCCATCAGGACTACGAAAGAAAGACGTGTTTGGTCCGGGGTTTGATTTATAGTTGTAAGAATCAATAAGAAGGGCACTGTTTGTCGTGGGTGGCGCTGTATTATCAAACAATCTGACTGTGTCTGAGGTTGATTTATTCAAATTAAAATCATACGAAAAAAGCTGACACGAATTTGAATATATAATCGTATGTTCTGGAATAGTGAAATAAGTTGACCCTGAACTGTCGTCAATATACCATCCGGATATATCGGCACTGGCAGATGAGGTATTTATGATTTCAACGGTTTGGGGACTTTCTTCAATAGAGAATTCATTTATTCTGGGTTTGTAATCAGCAAGGGAAAGGGACGATATGAAAAATATGTAGCAACAAAACAAAACTATTATGGAAAGAAAGGACTTTCTCATGTATTGTTTACCTTAGTTACAAAACTGCTTTTTGTCAATGGACTATAGGCAACAAAACAGAGATTTTAGATTGATTTGGATATATTAATCAATCATTTGTATGTCGCAGAAGAACAGATGATCGAATAATGAGAACTGAACTTTATATCTGGGCCGTGAATTGGATCATGCATAGTATAAGTGTCTCCATCTTTTTTTGTAAGAAGTACATAATGATCTCCTCCAGATTTTCCAGCACAAGAAGAATAGGCTATGCCGACGATAACATAGTTGCCATTATTTAGTTCTTCGTCAATATTATTTATATTCACCATGGTTTTTCCAGCGACACTTGGCCAAGGATAGTTCATCCAGGCAGTATTTGCCCAGAAATGAGAAGGGTCAGATGCAAAATCAGATGGAGTAATATTTTGCCCATTTTTTTTGGCGTACATAGATATTGACGTCAATAAACAACCGACTCGAAGAATAGACTCGGAAGAATAACCAATAGCTTGGTTTGCCCAGCGAGCATCTCTTTGAGAATAATATGCTCCATCTGAACCATTGCCAAATTCATTGGCGCCTATGATAGAATCTCCGCCTGATGTTTGCACAAATGTCTTAAATGAAGACAACTGCATCTGTGCTTGACTGAGCAGACGTTGATAGGTAGCTTCGTCATTCCTTGTATCAGTAAGTAGTTTTTGTTTTTGAGCCTGTTGAGTTTTCAGCTCGTTTTTTTGATTGTCAAGTGTCAAGATAAGCTGATCTAGTTCTTTCTTTTTTGTTTCTCGGATGATCTTTTGTTCTTCATAGTTTGTTTTGGCTTCTTGCACTTGGACAAGAAGTCTTTGATTGTTGTTTTGAGTGGTCTTTTGATATTTGACACTATTTATAAGATTGCTCATATTTTCGGAGTTTAATAAAAGATCAAAGAATGAGAATGTCCTTTCTTTATAGCCCTTAACCACTCGTTGTATAAGAAGTTTTGAAAGATTGGTGAGTGAGGTATCAAGACTATCAATGCGGGATGTAAGCGTGTTAATCTCTCTTTCCGTCTCTGTGATTTTTTGCTCTGTTTTTTGAATGGTTAATGTTTTAATGAAGATTTGAGTGTCCATTTCTTGGATTTGAGAAGCGAGAGTGTTTTTTTGTTGACGAAGGTCACCCAATTTCTTCTCATACTCCCTAATCTTGTTTTCCAGATCATTGTTTGAGGAGGAAGAGCTTGATGAAGATGAGGATTCTTGGGCATGAAGTATTCCTATCGTGATACTTAAACACATAATAATGAATAAAACGATACCTACTGCGTATTTCATGTTTGATGAAACGTGCCTCATGTCTTGATTATACCCGAATTTATTTAATGTATTTTTGGGTTGCAAGGAGGGTTGAAGCTATCGATATGAAAACACCAAATAGCGTAGTGATAAGAAATGAAGCCGCGGTAAACTCGAGAGTCAACGGCCAAATGACAAGATTATAGAATCCAAAATCAATAGAAAGGTTTGAGACACCACTTAGATATGATTGTAAATATGGTCGAACAACAAAGAAAAGAGCAGAAAAAATAAGAAATACCACCATCGAAGAAAGAAGACCGAAAAACAAGGCTTCTTTTAAGAATGGTTTTTTAATATAGAACCTATCTGCTCCTAATAGTTGGAGTAGTTCTATCTCATCTTTTTTTAGGGCAATTTTAAAATGAGTGATGGAGATGAGAATGATGATGGTTGTGATGATGAAATATGCAAAAAAGGCAATGGATGTTTTTCTTACAATTGAAGTAAGAGAGAGAAGCTTATCAATGATGTTTTTTTGGAAATTAACCTCATCGATCCCTGATTGTTTCTTAAGAAAATCCGCAATCTCAGGTAGAAAGGACGGTTTTTTTGCAAATATTTCAAGAGATGCTGGGAGGATGTCAGATGTGACCATTTCCAAAAGAAGTGGGTTATCTTTATTTAGTTTCTTATATATCTCATATGCTTCTGTTTTTGATACATATTTAGCTGAAAGTACTTTTTCTGAGGAAAGAAGCTGTTCTTTCAGTTTGAAAATATTGTTTTCTGATGTCTGAGTTTGGAAGTATACCGTCACCTGTGGTCTAGATTCTACATATCCAAGCATTCCATAAAGGAATGTTAAGATAAAAAAGACTGCAAGTGAGAGGAAAAGGGTTAAAAACAAAGTAAAAAACGTTGCAAAAGATTGATATGGTGTCCTTTTAATCGCAGTAAATATTTCTCTCATAGTTCATATCCTCCTTTTCGAATATCTTTAATAAGTCTTCCTTCTTTTAAGATAAGTACTCTCTTTTTTAAGCTGTTTACGATATCTGTATTGTGGGTTGCAATGATAATGGTTTTTTTCCCTTCAATTTTTTTGAAAATCTTTATGATATCCCAGGTGGTTTTTGGATCAAGATTTCCTGTTGGCTCATCAGCCAGAATGATCTTTCTATCTCCACAGATCGCTCGTGCTATGGCAACTCGCTGCAGCTCTCCGGCTGATAGTTGTACAGGAAATACCTTTTCTTTGTGATTTAATCCTACGAGATCTAGTGCGTCTTTGACTTTATTTTTGACTTCCTTTGCGGATATACCCATGATTTGCAGGCTTATTGCTATATTTTCATAGATATTTTTTTCGGGAAGGATTTTGAAATCCTGAAAGACAAAGCCAATATTTCTTCTTAGTTTTTCTGTATGATGGAACTTCTTTGAAGATACATCAAACTCATTTACCATAACGGTTCCTGATGTGGGTAGAGTGTCTTGAAGAATCAATTTGAGGATAGTGGTTTTACCTGCTCCAGATGAACCGACTAAAAAAACAAATTCATTGTCTTCAATCTCAAAAGATACATCCTGTAGCGCAATGTTGCCAAGGGGAAATTTTTTAATGACGTTTTCAAATACTATCATGGTTTCATAAAACTTCAACCAATCCAACATCCATTAGCCAACCGGCCTTTTGACCTTTGAATGTTTCTCCGTGAACGCGAATTTTTTTCCCAATATACTGCATAAGATCAACGGTTGAAGAAGTAAGATATACATTTTGCGAAATCCCACCCGGTCTTTCAAGATGAAAGTTGCCTTCTCCGTCAATACCGCCTTCTTTTAACTTTCCTTCAACCTTATCTTTGAATGTTTTTTTGTCAACGATACCAGCTGTTTTATTACTTTTTACTGTGTTTGGGAGAGAGGTATTTTTGATCATCATCAATCTAGAGGCTGCAAAACCAATACCTGTTCCCAAAAGAATAACGCCAAAGATAATACCGATAAATAAAGGGATAGATAATCCTTTTACCTCTTCATCAATTTGATGAATAAGGCTTTGTTTTTGAGTGTTCATATATAAATTCAGAATACCATTTTAAGTGAGGAAAAACAAGTGTTTAGAGAGCGGATTGTTTAAGATAAGCTTCGATTATTTCATCGAGGTCTCCATCAAGGATCTTGTTTACATTATTTTCCTCAAAATCAGTACGTAAATCCTTAATAAGTTTATAAGGATGAAGGACATAAGATCTAATTTGCATACCCCATGAGGCCATTTTTTCCTTTTTAAATCCCTCAATTGCTTTTTGTCTTTTTGCTTCTTCAACCGCCCATAATTTTGAGCGCAAAATCTTCATTGCATTTTCTCTGTTTTGACCTTGTGATCTTTCAGTTTGACAAGAAACAGTAATATTTGTTGGTTTATGAGTTAGTCTGACTGCTGTTGAGACTTTGTTAACATTTTGTCCTCCCTTTCCACCCGATCGATAGAACTGCCATTCTAGATCCTCTTCCTTAATATGTACTTCTTTATCTTCTACCACAGGAAGGACTTCAATAAGGGCAAATGAGGTTTGACGAAGCTTGTCGGCGTTGAAGGGTGATTGGCGTACCAGTCGGTGGACACCAGCCTCGACTTTTAAATAACCATAGGCAAACTGACCGTGTACATTGAGGGTAATACTCTTTATTCCTGCTTCTTCTCCATCGATTCGATCAACTTCTTCAAATCGCCAGCCTTTAAGCTCGAAATACCGCGTATACATGCGTAAGAGCATACTTGACCAGTCCATCGCCTCTGTTCCTCCTTGGCCTGCATGAATCGAAAAAACCGCATCACTCTTGTCATATGTTCCTGAAAGGAAAAGTAACATTTCGTATTGTTTTATAAGTTTTTGTGCATCTTTGTATTCCTTTTCTTCCATAAGAAATTGCATCATTTCAAGGTCTTCTATTTCCTTTTTTAAGAGAGTTACTTTCTTTAATACGTCCCCAGCCGTCTTTGCATCTTGCCAAAATGCCGTATCATATGTCTTTTTTTCTAATTCTACGACAAGTCTTTTTTTCTCAGGAATATCTGATTTTTCAAGAATATTTGTCAATTTCCGTTGAAGTTCATCCTTTAATTCTTCCATAAGCTATTATATCAGAAGAGAGTAAATGTATTGTTATGGAGCGATCATTTGAAGTCCTGTCCTATGATGATTATGACATCTGCCGCTTCATCATCATCAAGATCGCTTATCTTTAGTTCTTGGACATAGTCCTTAAGATCGTTTTGGACATACTGAGATGCTTCTTTTTTGTCTTTTTTTACCTGGATTTCAGTGGTTTTGTAGTCAAAACTATCGGCATTCCCTGTTACGATTTCAAGATACTTCTTCTCAGTCAGGATGTCCTTCACGACCGATGCCTTGCCTCTTGTACCAGAACCGTTTAGGACCTTTATCTTAATTTCTTCCCGAGAAAAGGTTGGGGTTGGTGATGGGGTGGGAGGTAGGGGTGAAGGTGAGACCTGTACTACTTTTTTCGATTTCGGCAGACTTGGAAAGGCAATACGAATATTTGATTTACTCATAAGTGAAAATAAGCCAAAAGAAAGAATGAATGAAGCGATAAAGAGAAGAAGCTCTTTCGGTATTGCAATCGATGGTAAGGGAGAGAAAGCAAATTTTGGTTTTGATTTGACGGTCTGGGCGGCAAAAATATTAGTAATGAATTTGCGCTTAAGAGGTGAAAAGCTTTTATTTTCAATTGAGAAAACAAATGCTCCAAAACACATATCAAAATCAAGGATTGATAAGGGTTGATTGGTTGGACTTACAAGCATTTTTACGTATTCTTGATAAAACTGGGAAATGATGCGCTTTAATGGATTGGTCCAAATTCCAACCTCTTTGGTAAAGGTATCTTGACGGACGAGATCTGAATTTGTTCCTGAAAGAATAAGTCTATTAATTTTTTTCTTCTTTTTTTCAAGGTCAAGACCCCGTTGTTTTAAGACATGTGTTACATTTTTTCCATTTGTAAGTTTGTGTGCGTCTTTTCCCTCTTCAAGCAGCCCAAACGAATCATATAAATAGGTATATAGAGACTCTTTGTCATATTTGCCGTAGAGAATATTTTCAATCTTCCCTTTTCTTAGTGTCTTTTCAAACAACTTGAAAAAGGAAAGTGTTTCTGGAAGAAGAGTGAAAAGCTCCAAATCAAGAAGTTTTAACATCTCTTGGTATTTTGATACAGACTCTACCTCAACTGTAAAAAGGCTGACACATTTTTGTAATCCGTTTTCTATGAAGAAATAATCATAAAACAAATCTCCCGAATCTTGAGGTAGGCTCATTTTAATCTTATCTTTGATATATGAATCAATAGCAGCTGGTGCTATGTCATTTGGTACCTCAAATCGTAAAAAGTGAAATGTGTCTTGAGGAAGTATGAGAAATACATGCTTATCTTTGACCGAGGGCGTATTTTGGAGAATCTCCTTGACCGCTGAAGCAAGAACGTCAATATTTGCAATATTTCCATCTTTCAAAAGGTCGACTTGAAATTTCTTTTCATAAGAACCTATTGAGTATTGGCCAAAAAGAGATTTTTTTGCAGTGAGAAGCTTGATTTGGTTCTTATCAATATAAAGATATAACATGTCTATCAATAATGATAGAAGCAATATAGAAAAAATACAAGGGCTTTTTGATACAATTAAGCCACATGAATAATCTAAATGAGGAAATCAAAAAGAAGATTGACATAATTGAATTCATCGGTTCATATATCGTTTTAAAAAAAGCAGGGCGCAATTTTAAAGGAAACTGTCCCTTTCATCAGGAGAAGACTCCTTCATTTGTGGTTTCCCCAGAAAGGCAAATTTGGCATTGTTTCGGTAGTTGTGGAGAAGGAGGCGATGTCATTAAGTTTTTAATGAAGTGGGACAATGTTACTTATATTGAAGCGATCAAAGAACTTGCACTAAAACTGGGGCTCCCCATGGACGATTACCATTTACAGGATACAAACTTCAAATTAAGAGAGCGGATGTATGCGATAAACAGAAGTGCTGCTAATTTTTATACATACATGCTTTTTCAGAGTTCTTTTGGGAAAAGGGCTAGGGAGTACTTAGAAAAAAGAGGAGTGCGTAAAGAAATTGCAGACACATTTGAACTCGGATATGCTCCTAAGTCCTGGGATTCCCTTACACGATTTATGGAAAAGAGGGGATTTTCTCAAAAAGAACTCATTGACGTGGGGCTTGTACTGCGCAGCGATAGAGGATCTCTTTATGATAGGTTTAGGGGGCGGCTAATGTTCCCGTTGAAAGATGCGAGAGAAAATATTCTTGGGTTTTCTGGACGCATCATGGATAAGGATAAAAAAACGGCAAAGTATGTGAACACACCTGAAACTTTTATCTATCACAAAAGAGAGACTCTCTATGGGATCCATTTGGCAAAAGAGGCGATAAAAAAGGAAAAAAGTGTCATATTGGTTGAGGGCGAGTTTGATGTAATCTCACCATATCAGCAAGGAATTGGACACATAGTTGCCATAAAAGGATCAGCCGTTACCAAAGAACAGATGATGTTGATAAAAAGATATACCAATAGGATCTATCTTGCCCTTGATGCGGATCAGGCAGGTGAAGAAGCAATCAAGAGAGGTATTGAAGAGGCGGAGAGATTAGATTTTGAACTTGGTATAATCCAACTTGATTTTGCGAAAGACCCAGATGAAGCAGTGCGGGCCGATCCAATACGTTTTAAGAAAGCAGTTCAGTCGCCAATACCTGTTTATGATTATTTGATAGATCATTACCGAAAAAAATATCCTGACAATGATGCATTCAGTAAAAAAAGCATTGGTGAAGCGGTAATACCTTTTTTTACCCACATAAGTAATCCCATTATTGAGTCTCACTATATTAAAAAACTTGCCTATATTCTTGAAGTAAGCGAAGAAAGTGTTCGTTCTCTTCTTAGACAGAAAAACAGTAAAAAAATAAGTAGCTCAATAGGTTTTAAAAAGATGAGATCGTCCCAGATTGATAGAAACGACACGGTACAAAAATACTTTTTAAGTTCTCTTTTGCAGCATGAAGAAAAAGGAACCATCCTTCAAAAAGTTACCCATATGGTTGCACCCGATGATTTTTCTTTTCCAGCCTATCAAAAATTGTATATGAAGATATGTGAAAATCAGGAATCGTTTAAAACGATGTCAAACATCAACATATTTGCTTCATCGCTTCCAAACGAACTAAAGACATTATTTGATGAACTGTATCTTTATGCTTCTTCAGACGTTGGTATAAGTGAAAGGAATATTGGAAGACTTGCTTATGAGATTAAAGAAAGAGCTTTGAAAAGGAAGATTCAATCACTTCTAACCTCAGAACAAGGTCAAACAGGAGAGACAGAACTCTCAAAACTAAACTCCGAGCTAAAAGAGCTGGAAAAAAGTGCAATCACCATATAGAATACCAGTATGACAAAACAGAAATTCCCCAAATCGTTTAAAGACCTTCTTGCCCAAGGTGAAGAAGACGGTTTTGTCGTACAGGATGACATCTTCTTGGTATGTTCGGAGCCTGAAAAACATATAGAAGCAATAGATGAATTTTTCAATCTTGCCCTAAAGAAGGGAGTTGATATTTATGAGACTATCTCAACAAGAGAAGAAGAAGAGGTCCATAAGTCAGCTGAAGAGGTAGAAAAAGAGCTGGAACAGCTGGTCGGAGTTAAGCATGGTGAATCGCTTGATCCCATAAAAAAATATCTTAAAGAAATTGGAAAAACACCCCTATTAGTTTTTGAGGATGAGATCAAATTCGCCAAGGCATATGAAAAGGGAGATGAAGACGCAAAAGAAAGACTTATTAAAGCAAACCTCCGTCTTGTCGTTTCAATAGCAAAAAAATATTTAGGAAGACGCCTCTCTTTCTTAGATCTTATACAAGAGGGAAACAAGGGATTGATCCGCGGTGTGGAGAAATATAACTGGAGACGTGGTTATAAATTTTCAACATATGCCACGTGGTGGATACGTCAAGCTATCACTCGCGCTATAGCCGACCAGTCTAGGACTATTCGAATACCTGTGCATATGGTTGACCAAATAAACCGTTTTTATAAAACCCAACGCAAACTTACGCAAAAACTAGGAAGAGAGCCTTCAGTAAAAGAAATATCGAAAGAAATGCAGGTCACACCTGGAGAGATAGAGAATCTTATGAAGATCTCACAACAACCCAAATCATTGTCAACTCCTGTTGGAGACGATAAAGAAGCGACTCTGGAACAATTTGTTAGCGATCAATCTCAGCCTACACTTTACGATAAGGTCTCAAGAGAACTTTTAAAAGAAGCACTTAATAAAGTATTGGAAACCCTTTCCCCGAGGGAAAAAAAAGTACTGATTATGCGTTTTGGATTGGATGATGGAAAACCAAAGACATTGGAAGAAGTTGGAAAAGAGTTCAAGGTCACCAGAGAGCGAATAAGACAGATTGAGGCAAAAGCAATCCGCAAACTTAAACATCCTACACGCGCACGTAAACTCAAGGATTTTCTTGAATAATGTGAAGATGGAATATAAGTAATATCTTCAAATAAATCTTGTCACAGCTTACCGAAGTAATCTTTTTGTTGTATAGAAGCAATAGACAACTGAACGTAATTAATGTAGTGTATTTTTCAGCATGCAAGGAGATTTTTTTTATCAAAGACTTGGATTGCGTATTGTATTAATTCGAAAAACAAAGGGGATGTCTCAAGAAGATTTATCAGGGGGAGCCCATATGGACCGGACATATTTAGCACGTATTGAACAAGGAAGAGTAAATCCCTCGCTTCGCGTGCTTCATAAGATCGCTCGAACTCTAAAGGTGACTTTAAGCTTTCTTTTAAATGGAGTATGATGCTTGAATATCGCTTACAAATCGGGTAGAGTAATAACAATGAAAGAGAAAACATCTCCTACTCAGAAAGCTCTCAATATCTGGGCAATTATTCTTATTCTTTGGAGTATTTACCGAGCTCATTTTAAAACCGACCTGCCCATTTGGTTTGACGAATTTATCACAAAACCTCTTTTTTTTATTCTTCCCGTTTACTGGTATATTACCAAGGTAGAGGGAAAGCGGTTCTTTCAAGGTATTGATCTTCATGTAAAAAGGATTTTACCCGATATTATTTTTGGTATTATCATAGGTAGTATCTTTTTATCTATTGGGTATCTTGGAGCTTCTTCACAATCAAAGGGATCTTTATTTCAACAACTGTTTACTTTGCAGTTTGTATCGATGTTTGCCGTTGCACTTATGACCAGCGTGAGTGAAGAGATACTATCGCGGGGATTTATTCTCAAACGTTTATATGAAGAGTCAAAGAACATATTTAGTTCAATTACCATTTCAAGCATTCTATTCTTTTTTCTTCATATCCCGATGCTTTTTACCAGTGATTCACTGGGGGGAGATATTATTCTGAAGGTGATGGTGACGGACCTTATACTAAGTATTGCAGTATCTATCCTTTACCTGCAACGGAAGAATCTTCTTCTTCCTATCATAGTTCACGCCCTTTATAGTGTCAGTCTTTCATTTTTTCTCTAAGTACCCTCATATATCTGAAACATCGTTTCGCTGAATACTTGGACAGACTTAAGTTTATCTGGCTCGATTTTTAACTCTGAAGGCATATTTTTAAAATCATCGATTGATCCAACGATTACTGAATTTTTTTCGACATCTCTTGGCCATTTAAACTCAAATATAAACTTGTCAAATTTTTCTACCTGACCAAATCCATATTCATCAGCCGGAGTGAGTGAGGCTTGTTTTTGGTATTCCTTTGGTTGGATCTGTAGATAAAAAAGCATAAAAATATATGGCATTCCTACATCTTTCGTAATGTAAAAATGGTCGTATTTTGAATAGTTCTCCTTTATATATGTACCAAGTTCTTTATATCCGCATTGCCAAGCGTGTATGACCGTTTTTCGTTTTGGGTAATGAAATAGATAAAAATCCCAGTCAAGCGTTTGAAAGAAAAGAAATAAAACCGCAATACAAAATATAACAAGCAATCTATATTTATTTTTTGCTTGGCTTAAAAAAGTCACGAAGCCATAAGAACTGGATATATATAAAGGCACAAGGAGGAAAACTGTGCGGGTGAGCGATCCTTTTGACCATGCAAGAGATGAAGAAAGGGGAGAAATAAAAAGAAGCAGCAATAAGAACCAACGCCACTTTTCTTTGTTTTTAAACAAATAGTAAAGTCCAATAAAAACAAACAGGTATTCAAGAGGTGTCATGATAGACATACCTGGATACCCGAAACGGGCATTTTCATCTCCGTTGACAACGAGGAACTGAGGAGAAAAATAGGTTAAATGATCAAGAATAATTTCTTTTATTCCTATAAAAAGGGGATTGTACAGATAACGAATCCCTCCCTCTGTCTTAAGTTCGTCAATCTTCAGACTGAAACCTGCATTGTTTAAAAAAATGAGGTTTTTCAGCCGTTCGGGTTTATACACAAGATCTGTTATCCCAAAAAAACCAATCACGACAAAAAGCAGCACAAGCAGAAGTGTATTTTTTTGTTTCTGCAATAACATGTACAAGAATATGAACCCGAAAAAGAAAAGAACATAAAGTCTTCCCGGGTGATAACTGAAAAGAAGAAGTAGGGAAGTTATAAGAAAGAAAAAGAAACGCATTAATGAGGGTTTTTGAAGCGATTTGATAAGAAGATAACATGCGAGAGTGGTAAGAAATGCGGCCAGATAAGTCTCATGTGCATGACGGCTGACAATATGAAAACCAAGCGAAACACTACTTAATAAAGCAGCGACCAACCCCACTTTTTTTCCCTTAAACAGCTCAACGCTTAAAAGATATACAACAAAAGGAAAAAGAAATGAAAGCGATATGTTCAAAGCTCTGGTACCACCTTCGTTTAATCCGAAAATGGCGATAAAAGGAATAGATAAATATGAGTAAAGGGGCATTTTATAATCTCCAAATGATTTTAGTCGAAGTGGAAGCAGTGTGCCATATTCGTCCCGTCCCGTATTGAGAAGTGAATATGCGTTATATCCGAAAGCCGCTTCATCTGCGTTAAAGCATGGGGGAGTGGGATATTTCTGGAATATGCTAAAAAAAAGTGAAACAAAAGATATACCAATAAGAATAAGAAGAACTTTTTTATTCATATAAATTTAGTCAATATTTGCTTATCGCTTAACTGATATTTGGTTTTTCTTTTGACTATGGCAGGTATTCGCCAGATTGCAGACAACAAACCCCATATAAATGCGTGATCCCTAAATATCATAATAGGTAATTTACTTGCTATATAAGCTAGATGTGACAATAATAACATTGTATCATCTATGTTTTTCCAGATGAATATAAACTGATTGCGATAAGCGATTTTTTTTATCGTAGAGACAGAAAAAAATTTTTTTATTGTTGATTCATGATGATGATCTACTATTATGTTCGGATCAAACAATATTTTGAATCCTTTCTTCCACGCCCGGTAGGATAGATCAACATCTTCCCAATAAAAAGGCGAAAAAAGTTTGTCAAATCCTCCTATCTCTTCATATTTTTTCTTGTCAATAATGCATGCTCCTCCTTCAGCCCAGCCGTTTATGCCAGCGTTTAAGTCCCCAGCTTTCTTATGGTGGAAAAAGCCGTCACGCCAGTAAATGGTATTTTTTCCAACAGTCATATTGTTTTGTTCGCGTTGGGCAAAGCTTATGGCAAAAAGAGTTTCGTCATCTCTTATCTTTGAAAGAGCTGATAAATACGACGTGTCATGCAGTAAAACATCGCTATTCAAGAGAATGACATATCTATTATTAGTATGTTTTATGCCTACGTCTATAGCACCAGCAAAACCGAGATTTGTTTTGTTTTCAACCAAAACAATATCTCCTTTAGGTAGATCCTCTTTTAAGCTTGATGATGGATCATCATTTACTATTACTACTTCGCACTGTGTCATCAGGGCTAGGTTCTGGTGAAGATTGTCTATGAGCTGACTTTTATTTTTAAACGTGGGTATGACAACGGATATCATAATAGTATTTTTTCCACCCGGGTTTTAAATAACTCATAACTAAAATGTTTGGAGACAAAATTTTTACCGTTTTTTTGCATCGTTTTATACTTTTGCTCATCAAAGATAAGTGCGTTTGTTTTTTGGATGACCTCATTTTGAGTATTAAAAAGATATCCATTATGACCTTCCTTAATAAGCTCCCTAGGTCCGCCTGCATTAAAACAAAAGGGGATGGATCCGGCAGCCATTGCCTCAAGTGGCGTCATCCCAAGATGTTCAACTCTTTCAGGTTGTTTATTTTCATCTGTGCCGAAGCCTGTAAAATGCCAAAAAAACATGGCTTTTCTATAATGCTCAAGAAGTTTTGTATAAGACAGGTTTGGCTCTAAAACGATGTTCTTATTATTAAGGGTTATAGTTTTTAAATCATTAAAATATGTTTCATCTTCTTTTTTGAGACCACCAACCAATATAAGTTTGAACTCAGGTTCTTTTTTCTGAAACTTATTGAATGTATCAACGATAAAGGAGTGTTTTTTTGAGTGAAGGTGTCCAAAAAATCTCCCCACAGAAAGAATAATCCTTTCTTTTTTACGGCCCAAATCAATACTTAGCAGATCATCACTGACATATGGATATATGATCTGAGATTGAATACTCCATTTAGATAACCATTTATGAGTATAAAATGAATTTGAGATAAACTTGGCATTTATCATCTTCATTCGATTCAGGGGGTTTAAAGAATAGAGTTTTTTATTTGGTACCATACAAAAGATGACATTTTTTTTAGCTGATGAAAAAAAATAACTTCCATCTGTTACATATAAAAGAATGTCATATGTTTTAAGCTCTGATAATTTCTTAAGAAAAGAGGAAGACTGGAATATATTTGGTCGAAAATGGAGATCTGTAAAGTTAAGGTTAAGTTTTGTTTTAATTAGTTCTCCCAGATCCTTGTTCCAAAAAACTGATGCTTCAAACCCATTTTGTTCAATTACTTGAAGGATGGATAGAATATGTTTTTCTCCACCGCCTAATACATCAAGATATGGATCATAAAGTGCGGCTTTTTTTTTCATATAAAAATAAATATGTTATCGTTTTGGAAAACGCTTGATATATTGATTCAATTATACCAATTTCTCCATCGAATAAGCCCTGTTTGGCAATAAGACGGCGCCATAGCTCACCAAAATATTTCCTAAAAAAAGTAAGTGTTGAAGCGGGTTTGTTTGCTTTAAATAACAGCTCAGATTCAATATTTTCAAACAAAACAGTTTTTTTTACCATTGTCTCAAGGTTGCCATGGAAGTAGTGTAAAAATGGTTCTTGGAGATATCCCATCTTGCCTTCGACCTGAGGGGTTGAGTGGATATTTTTGGGCCATAATCTAAAAGCCTCCCTATTAATAAGTCTCATCTGTTCATCCGGCCACCAACCGCCGTGTAGTAGCCATTTCTTTCCCCCAAATATATTCTTGCGAGGTACTTTGTAATAGGTAAATTCATCAGACTGTATGACCTCTTTTATTTCGCGGGCAAGCTTATCTGTCATGCGTTCATCTGCGTCCAGTATCATGACCCATTTGGTATTAGTGTGTTTTATACCAAATTCCCGAGCCGGTTCAACATAGTGAGAGTGCGGACTAAACCTGACGATCTGAGCCTTGTGTTTTTTTGCGATTTCAACAGATCTATCAGTGCTTTCCATATCAGTTATGAAGATAGAATTAGTCAGCAGTTTTGCTGATACTATACAATCTTCAATATGCCTTTCTTCATTATGAATTTGAATAAGTACAGAGATACTCATATGTTAATTAAATATATAGAAATTCTTTTCACCTTTCCAGAGAGGATCGAGCTTTACGTAACGGAACTTGTTTGACGTATTAAGAAGTAATTTCGTTTTGTCTGATATACAAACTTCATCAATTATGGCGAGTGTAGGTTGCGTAATGAATTCAAGTTCTCCCGAATTACATCCTTTAAAGACATTTTTGTGAAATGCAAACACATTTTGTTCTTTAATAAACTCTTTCTGTATCTTTGTTATGTCTTGATCTTTCTTCGGATAGAGAAAAATATAGCTTAAGAAATAACTAAAAGGGTTTGAAAGGTGTATGGTGAAGGGTTTATCTTTTTGAATAAGGAATGCTGCAAGTTTTCGCTCATCTTCATGATACAGCTCAGACTGCAGGAGGGGACGATAAAAAGCATATCGATACATAAAGTCTCCTACCTGAAACAATATGACGGTACTACACAGGCCAATAAGTATATACTTCATATAAGTCTTTAATCTGGTCGCATACTGATAAAACCATATGAGACCGATCGCCATAACAAAACTGATTCCTACTCCCGAAAACAATGACCTGATTGAAAAACTAAGCGAATATATATTGATAGCAGAAGGTATAAGTCCAAGGATAGAGATGCCGGCAATCATGTAGTACTCCCTTATATTTTTATTGCCAAGCTGCAAAAGTCCCATTAAGAGAAACAATGCAAAAAAAGGATAGAATTGACCCGTAATACTATTGCTATAGATAGGTACATAGTCTCCTGTATTAAATAAATAAGCTGTACTTAGCCCCTGCATGATATTTGCAATAAGATAACGCGTGATAAATACAACCTTATTGTTTATCAAATATGAAAAAAGAGAAGGGTTATGATCGTTGGAGCGGGATGTGTTAACTTCATTTTGTATTCGTTCACGTGCAAAAAAAACTATCTCGGTGGAACTCCTTGTCAGCATATTTTCTTCAATTTGCATACTGATAAAAAGAAGCACTGCAAAAAAACAAATAAATAGTAAAGAAAGCAGAACGGTTTTTCTTATATTTTTTTTGCTTATATACGACCATAATTCAAAATAGATAAAGGCACTTGGAAGAAGTGGTCGGATACCCTGGTAAGAAAAAAAAGCAAGAAAATAAAAGAAAAATGCAAATACATATCTTTTTTTTATTTGAGTAAAAAGAGCCAGTAAAAAGATAGGGAATGCGATATTTATCTCAAGAGCAAGGCGGCTTATATGAAAAACCCAGGGACTAAACGAAAAAATAATACTGGTAAGAATGCTTAAATCTTTTCGTCTTAAGAGAGCAAATAATAATTCAAACACAAGAAGAGGAATAAAGGATGATGGAAGAAGGTATATTAACCTGGATGATGTAACTGTTTGAGGAATGCCAGCAAGCCAAAAAGGGATGCCGTAATACATGGCAAAGGGAGGAGCGTGAGGTGAAATATGCTCAAACTGCAGGGGCGTATTTATACCATATAAATCTTTGCCTGTTTTGGCCAAAGAATACTGAGTTAGAACAGTATCTCTTTCATCATACAAAAGAAAGGTCTTATCCAAGTGTGGTAAGCGGATAAGAAAAAAGAGAAAAACGATAACAAGAACAACCCTTCTTGTTTTGATATACTGCTTGATTTTTTTATCCATACAAAGCAATTTTATATTATACTATATACTGACGTGACAAGAAAAATACTAGTATTGCTATCATGGTTTCAGAAACATAAAATAACAGTTTCTTTGATCATAATCTCATGCATTACGAATCTGAGTCTGACCATTTTTAATGGTAGACGCATCTGTGTGGATAGTGGATGTGGACTCTATATCGGAGGTCTTCATTTTCACGACTCACTGTGGCATCTTGCACTCTCAAACGTGGCTTTTCAACAGTACCCTTTTATCCTGCCTATTTTTTCTGGAGTCAACTTAAGCAGCTATAATTATCTTCTTGATTTATTCATCTTTCTTCTAAAAGGGCTTGGTATTCCGACACTTGTTTCATATTTCAAATTGATACCAGTTATATATTGTTTTATGTTTGCCGGTTTGAGCTATAAATATTTGCATCGCATGAATAAGTCATCTTCATTCATAAATAGCGCACTGTTCTTTTTGTTTTTCGGAAGCTCATTTTCCTATATACTTTCTCTTTGGCATTTTGGAAAGTGGCAAAGCTTTATGTACTCTCAAGCCATGCAATCGGGAAGAGCACTTCTTAATATGCAATATGCTGTTTCACTTTTGTTTTTTCTAGCATCACTTATCATTCTTCAGGAAAAAAAGCTAAATGCGGCACAAACAGTACTTTTAGGACTATTTCTCTTTATTACAACAGGACTGAAGTTCTATGGAGGAGCAACTTTAGTTGTGATACTGGCGATTTATTCACTTGTTTTATTCATAAAAACAAAAAAACTAAAAATTCTGCTATTTCAAAGTTGTATATACGTCTTTGGTTTTTTCGGAGCAGTCATACTTTTTTATACGTCTTCTTCCTCAGGCAAGGGGGGGTTGCCCTTTGCGTTTTCACCCTTTGCAATAGTTCATTCACTCATAGAGGAAAGAGATATGTTTTATATACCTAATCTTGTGTTGGCAAGGTATACGTTATTATCTTCCCCCAAGCTTTTTTCTCCAAGACTTCTTTCAATTGAGTTGTTTACAACAGCCATTTTTCTTATGTATAACATGGGTACAAGAGTTATTGGAGTTGTTGATATTTTTATCAAACTGATAAGAAGAAAACTGACAGGACATGAACTTAGTTTGCTGGGAGGGATATTGTTTTCAGCACTTGCAACACTCCTTTTTGTGCAAAAGGGGGATTGGTGGAATGTTATCCAGTTTTTTGGTTATTCTTTATTTTTGCTCAATGTCTTTGCGGGTTCAGCACTTGCTAATTTATTTGTATCAAAAAAAATGGCACCCATGATGTTGGGCATCTTACTCATTTTCCTCACTCTTCCAACCAATATTGAACAGCTTTCCTTTGCTAGGGAAAAATACGTTTCATTTACTGACAGCGAGGTTGCTGCATTGACCATTTTAAAGGAAAAACCATACGGCACTGTTCTTCAGTTGCCTGTGAGCGAATATGCCTATATTCCTGCATTTTCAAACAAGCCTTTATATTTTGGCGACAAGGGAGTATTAAACATCCTTGGAGTTGATTACAAGCCACGGGGAGAAGAAGTTAAAAAGCCAACAGAGATTGATTTTGAGAAAAAGGACATTCGTTATATTTACATTAATAAATCAAAATTCGATTTTTCAGGAGATATTTTTTTGGGAAAAGGTTTTAAGAAACTGTTTGAGAATACGGATATCAGTTTATTTCAAAAAGAATGATATTTTTGTTTTATTTTTTTCAACTTTTTGCCTTTTTTCTTTACTCGTTTTTTCTTATCGATCCCAACATTACTTTTATTCAAAATAGATACTGGGTGCAGTTTCGTGATGCAGTGGTTCAGGTGGGTTATTATCAACGTGAGGTTTCATGGTATATCTATCTTGTATTAGTAGTGTTATTCTTTATCTTTCATTATTATTTTGTACGAAATTACAAAAAAATAAATCTTAATCGATTAGTATTATTGATTGGAACGGTTTTGCTGTTTTCTTATCCTTTTCTATCTCATGACTTCTTTAATTATATGTTTGATGCAAAAATATTTACCTTTTATCATCAAAATCCTTATCTGCAGAGAGCTCTTGATTATCCCAGCGATCAGTGGACACGTTTCATGCACTGGACTCATAGGACATATCCGTATGGACCGATTTTTCTGTTATTAAGTTTTATACCATCCTTTTTGGGTTTTGGTAAATTCACTCCGACTTTTCTTTTGTTTAAAGCGATGTTTGTTGGATTCTATTTGCTTGCTGTTTTTTTTCTTAACAAACTAGATAAAAAATGGGCGATTATATTTGCCACTCACCCGCTTATCCTTATCGAAGGTCTTATATCATCTCATAATGATCTGATAGCTCTTTGTCTTGCTGTTATTGGCATTTTTTTTCTGTTGAAACGTACTCAAATATGGGGGAGATTATTTTTATTGTTTTCATTTGCGATAAAGTATATTACAGTACCACTTTTATTACTTTTAAAACAAGATAAGGATAGGCGGACTACAAAATGGAATCTGTTTATTTCTATCCTTCAGTTTGGTGTTATTGCTTATTTATGTTACCGAATGGAGATTCAACCGTGGTATTTTTTGACACTTTTTACCCTTTTGCCGTTTATTCCTTGGGTAATCACAAAACTTGATATATTCTTTTTTGGATTGCTTATGTCATATTATCCCTATATTCGTCTTGGAGGTTGGGATACTGTGGAAAAGGTAGATATAAAACATATAATCATCACTGTTTTTTTCATCCTGAACATTGTTTTTATCGGCATAGCCGCTTTATTGAAACGCAGGTCTATTGCTTCTTAAATACGTAGAAATCGCGATAAGGAGTAGATACTCTTTTATAATGGGGGTCCTCAAGCAGGAATTCTTTTAACTTAATAACCTGTTCAATATCTTTTATCTCGCCTGAATAATAATTATTTATATTTTGGCCAGTTGAGAGATCAAAAGCGATATGCTGAGGGTCATATTTCTTATAAGAAAGCGACAAAAGAAATACTTTATCTTTCCGACTTATAAGATGGGGAAGTATGTTGTTTTGACTCATAACGCTTCCTGTTGTCTCAATATACTGAATCTGTTTAAAAAGTTCAGACTTTTTATTCCATTCTTTCCAGAAAACTGGGTTAATTGCAAGAAGAAGGGGGGGATGAGTGCTTGTTTTTGCAGTAAAGAGGGCAATGATGAGAGCAATGCACACAGTGCCATTTGAAATAAGTACTTTTTTTGGCAAGATGAGAGAGTTTATTATCCTTAATGACTTTATTGAAGCTATGGCAAGGAAGGCTCCCAAGAACACATTGTAATGCATGCCAAGAGTGAAGCTTTGTGAATGTACATAAGTTGGCAATAATCGAATGCTTAATTCGGCAAGAATGGGAATAAAGAATACACCAGAAAATAGAGGGAGAAAACCAAACGAAGACAACGAATCAAACCACAGCTTTCTTTTTATCGGCAGATTTACAAAGTTTGTAATGTATTCTGTCGGTTTTACAGGTAATACGGGAGCATATAAGTATGCTTGCTTTGCAATAAGAGGTGTGAGTATATAACCTGCGGTTATAAACCATAAAAGAGCAAATCCCATATAAAAAGCAATAATTCTTCTATCTTTTTTTTGAGTGTAAAAATATGGGATCAAAATAAAAAAAAGCGAAAGAGGATTGCTGTCTTTAAATCCCATAAAGATAATAGCGCTTAAAAAGGCAATGAAGATGTTTTTACGATAAATTAAAGAGTATAGAAACAGAAGCAATAAAACTATAGCCGTTGATTCTGAGTGCCAATCGGATACGAGCGGACTTTCTACCCCTGCAAAAAGTAAAAAAATAACAGAACATGCAAGGGAAGGAAAAAAACGAAGTGTTTCTCTTTTTGCAATCGTGAAGATAAGAAGGCCTGCGGTGACTGTCATAAGCGCTTGTTCAATAAGAAGGATTTGAAGTTTGTTTGTGATTAAGAAAAGAGGAGCAAGAAGAAAGAAACTTGGGGCAAGGTGGTCACCAAAAAAATGAATCTCACCAAGGACTTTATGGACGATCACAGGAGGAAGGGATCGGGATATAAGCCATATTATACGTGCATAATGACCAAAGTCATAAAAAAATATCTGTCCAGTATTAAAACGCCACAAAGACACACAACAAAAAAAAACAAAAAAACAAAATAACAAAATAACTACAATTACTTTATTTATTCGTTGCATTTACAGATAGAATTTAAGAAATCAGAAAGATAATTCTTCAAAAGATGAAACCTTGTTTTTAAGGGAGCATACATGAGCCCAAAACGAAGCTGATTTTGTCTTTGGTACTGCTGATGTATTATAGATCCGGAACCGCCAGTTGACGCTGCATTCTTATGCCAAATAACGATCTCTGGATTATAGTAAAGAGGGAATCCTGCTTTTTTTGCGCGTTCGCAATAGTCTGCATCCTCGTAATACAAAAAATATCCTTCATCCCATTTACCCATTTTTTCCTCCACTTCTTTGTTATAGCACATGAGGCAACCGGTGATAAAGTCTGTCTTGCCAAATGAATTGTATTGCCTTTCATCTATCTCATCTACTCCTCTATGGGTGGTGGTGCAATTTTTCCAATCGTTTATACCTCCTGCATACCAAAATACTTTTCCAAGGTCCTCTTTTCTATACCGGGCTTTATGATACTCATATCCAGCTTCGTAAAATATCTTACCTCCAATAAGAGATGATGGATGATGGAGGAGGCTGTATTTTACCTTTTCTACAAAGTTTTTACTTACTACAACGTCGCTATTCATCACTGCAAACATACGATAACCTTCATGTGCTGCTTGATCTATGGCTATGTTTACTCCATGCGCATATCCCTTATTTTTTCCTGGGATATACGTCACATAGTTTGGGTAATCATAGTGTTGTTTGTTATCACTGAGGTCGGCGACAAAAATACGAAAGCCAGAATCGGTTTGTCTATCAAATGAAGCAAAATAGTCTGTAAGGATGGTATAATTCTTATATATAACAGTGATAACTGCCAAAGTATGAGACATAATATTATTCATTATATCAACCAAGTAAGACAAAAAATTCAGAGAACTTTAGCCAGACTTGATAAAACGACTATAATCTACATCATTATTTTCCTTGTTTTTCTTACAAACACTCTTTACGTGATGTATCCTGATGAGTTTGTAAACATGCTGGCCGGTAAGTTTATTAATATGGGCAAGATTCCCTATAAGGATTTTTTTGATCATCATCTTCCCTTTGCCTGGTATTTGTCAGCCTTCCTTCAATGGTTCTCTTTCGGTTCTTATGTTTTGTTTCGGATATGGTGGGCGGTGTTTGCTTTTTCTTGTTTGCTTGGAGTGGCTTTCTATATTAAAAAGCATAGTAAAGAAGCCTATCCTTATTATCTTGGATACTTCTTTATATATCCTTTTGTGACAGTATATTATTGGACACATCTATTTCTTGCAGACAGTCTGGCGTTCCTTTTTTTCTCAGTTTTATTTTGGGTGCTGATAATTGAATCATATAAGAAAGTAAGCGAATATAAAACGATTTTATTTTTATCATTTGTAAACTTTTTGTTTATCTTTTCTTCCTTGACTTTTATATATATCGCAGTTCCCTTTTACCTGTGGATGCTTTATCTGGTAAATAGATCAAGGATAGATGTGAAAAAAAGCTTGAAGCTTGTTGGTTTGAGTGTTACTCCATTTGTAATCTACGGCATATACCTTTTGCTTTCTGGTTCATGGAAGGAGTTTTATATTTCAAACTTTCTTTATAATACTAAGCTTTATATTAGTATTCCAAACTACACCAAAGGCCACTTTTTCAATCCCCTGAAGTTTGCCCTTACTCTTATATTTAATTTTTATGAAAGCTACATACCTCTTCTTGTCCGAATTAAAGAGTTTAATCTATTTTTTCCGGTTGACCTAACGATTGCATTGGGAAGTTTTATTCTTCTTCTATTCTTATTTGTTGAGAACAAGATACTCTTTTTTCTATTTTTTACTATACTTTCATTCTCTGCACCTCGGAGCAATCTTATGCGCATTGGTGAATCTGACTATCAATCAGGGATGTTTATTGCTTTAGGGTTTATATCTACCTTCATAGTTTTCTGGAGATATAAATTCATTCAATTTACGCAAGAATATACTCATCTCTTCAAGAAGATCCTCACCCTCCTTTTGGTGTTCTATTTTTCTTTTGGACTTTTATTTCTTGTAAAGAATACATATGATAAATTCTATAAGCGTTACACGCAGAAGATGCCAGGGATTTATAATGTAGCCTATTCTGCTTCATTTATAGATGACGTTCTGGAGAAGGGAGATTATTTTTGGATTGGTCCTTACGAACCTAATGAGGAATTTTTTGTAAAAAAGGCATCGCTTCCCGGTAAATATCCAACCCTTCTTCCTCAGTTTCGAGAAGACGAGTACTTTAAAAACGGATTTTTACAACAATTTGAAGATCATCCGCCTAAAATAATTATCTATAAACATGAAGCCTCAATCTTTATGACACCGGCCCTTGAGTTTGGATCCTTCTTTATCGATTGGATGAAAAATAAATATACCTCTATTGAAAACATAAAAGGTGTAGAGGTTGTACAAAGTCCTTCATCATTTAATATGAGGACAGATGTATATATCCTAAACTCTCAGAAGGAACAGATTTTAAACAAACTTCAGGAGAAGGGTTATATATCATTTAGATAAACTGATGATTTCATATTTCAAAAGGAATAAAAGATTGTTTTTATTCACGTTCATCTTCTTTCTTATTCAATTACCATTTCTTGATCAGTTATCCCTTTTACGTGGTGAGCGAGACATCGTTTTGTCGGGTTTCTCACTTGCCAAAACTGGCAAGGATCTGTATGGAAAACTCTTTTCACTTGAGTTTCTTGGCATTGATCCCTTTGTTCCTTTTGTACCGATATACATAGCTGCATTGTGGTGGCTCATAATCCCAATAAAAACAGTCTTCTTAGCAAGGCTCCTGTTTGTGTTACTCTCACTTTCATTGCCATTTCTTATATATGAAATAGTCAAACATATAATCCGTAATGAAAGAATTTCTTTTTGGACCTCGGTTGTGTTTTGCCTTAGTCCTGGAGTATTTCACCTAACAAGGCTTACTCTTGAAATAGGCGTTGCATTTCCGCTTCTTTTAGGAGGGATACTAGCGTTTCTAAAGAAAAAAAGAATCGTATCCTATTTATTCTTTTTCCTTAGTTTTTTTTCCTATCATGGATTTCGGCCGCTTATTCCTGTACTACTTCTTTATTTGGAGATATTTGACTATGTGCAAAAAAAAGAACTGTCAATATTTATAAAGAAGAGCATAGTACATATTTTGTTTTTTTTGGGGTTGGTTTTGATAAGTATTGTCATTGATGGCAGATTGATGAAAGAACGGATTAGCGACGTTGCATTTTCCGGTTTTGGCAAATGGTCAAATGAGATTATCTATAACAGAAATACTTCAGTTGCCCCTCAGTTGGTAGCTTCGGTGTTTGATAACAAAATCACTGCTATGTTGCAGTATATGAGAGATGTCGTTATAAGAGGAATTGATTTAAGATATCTGTTTCTGATTGGAGATGAATCTTCTCTATATGCTACAACATTTACCGGACAGTTTTTTATCACTTCTATGCTCTTTTATTTTCTAGGAATTCTGTTACTTGGAAAAAAATTAAAGTGGAGTTATTATTATATCGTCGGTTTTATAGCGGTTGGACTTGTTCCATCGATTGTGAATATAAGCTATGTAAGTTATTCGATCCGATCGATACTTTCCTCAGTTGGGTTTGCCTTCATTATCGCATATGGACTGGTCGGTTTTATTGATTTTTTAAAAACACAAAAACCAGTCATAAAAAAATTAATAATGACGGTGATATTCCTTTCACTACTTATTGAGATCACTTTTTTTGTATATAACTATTATGCCAGGCGCTTCATAACCATGTCTGAGATGTTTTTTGAAAGTGAACGCAGGATCGCACAATATATGATCAATCACCCCAATCCTTACAAAATCTATACAAACAATCCAAGGAGTATTTATTTCAGCTATTTATTTTTTAATAATAAAGTAGATATGACAAAAGCTCAAGGAGTTACAAAAAAAGGAGCACCATACACGATAGATGGATTTGAAATTGCGGTTTGTCCCAATAATCCTCAATTTACAAAAAAGATGGAGATTATCATGGACGCATGTCTGACTGAGAAAGGTTATGATCAAATTCAGGAACAAACAAAACCAAATGATGTAATACCATACACAAACTACTCCTTTAGAAATGCTTATTTTATTTTTGATTAAAAAGATCCAATCTAATCTATTATCTTTTCAACCATTTTTTCCTTAAGGGTTACTGAGTCTTTTTTTGCTTTCCAGAAAAGTGACTCCTTATAAAGTTTCCCAAGAAAATTTGACGTTTCTTGTAGTAACGTTTTTTCGCTTGATTTGAAATTAAATTTAAGAAGTTCAAGGTAGTAGAAATACACAAGAAAGGGATAAAACAGTTGAAATAAGGCGAGTATAAAACCATGGATTCCATCCTTATAGCCGTCATTTGCAAAGAATCGACTGATGAACTCAGAAATGCCCTTTTTCATAGTATCGGGAAGATGTAGTAATTGTTTTCGTTCATGAAACAGAGTAGCTTCTGATTTGGCATACCTCATCGCTTTGGTGAGATATTCATCGATGGATTCATAATTAAAATGACAGATTGCGTACGATTCTTCTGCTTTGATTTGAAATCCTTTGCCTGATACGCGAGGTTGTTTATGGATTTCATGCGGCCAGACAACAGAATCTTTCTTAAATAATCTGATCTGTTCATCAGGCCACCAACGACTGTGGCGAATCCATTTCCCAAAAATAATATTTTTTCTTGGTATTGAAAAATAATCATATTGAGTAAGTTTGGATTGCAGTTCATTTTTCAAATCTGTCGTGAGTATCTCATCTGGATCAAGAAACAGAATATATTCCTCTTTTGCATACATTTTCAATTTCTCGCGGATGACTTCAACATATGGTACTTTTTCATCGATTTGGACGATACGAATAGTTTTATATGAAGCAAGCTTCTTTTTAAGGTCTTGATCGATACCGATATCTGCAACTATGATCTCTTTTACGAAAGCCTTGACTGAATCAATTGCTTCAATAGCGTGAGGCGGATTTCCCTTAATCACAAGTATTGCAGATATCTGGTTCATACTTTATTTTACAAATAATGCACGTAATTCTCCAACAAGATTTGTTTTGAATACGGTTAACAAAATAATGTAATAGGAAAGCGCACCAACTATAAATGATGCAAAAAAGCCAACGTACGGGTGGGGAATTATTCTTATTAATGTGACGATAATGACTCCCATCAACAAGGCGCTTATAACCGATCTATGTATTGAGTCAAAAAGATGAAAGCTTACGAAAGCACGAGCTTTGTATGAAACCATGACCGAGGACAGGGCAATGATAAGCAGTACGAAAGGAAAGCCATAGTATCCAAAGAGATTAGTAAAAAGTGGAGTAAGAACCCATGTGGTTATGGTCCATCCAAACATGAAAGTAAATGAAATCTTGACCTTCCCTAATGCGTTGTATAGATTCATAAAGGGTGAGGAATATGAGGAAAAAAAGGAAGCAAGGCAAAAAATATAAAAAAGCGGAAGAGCAGGAGCCCACTTACTGTATTTGGGTATTATATAGACCATCTTTTCCATAAAAACAGCCATCATTATTAAGGTTGGAGCAAGTACCAAGGTCTGATAATAAAGAATTCGATCGATAACTGTACCGACTTTTTCTTTATCGTGTTGTATGCGGGAGATAACAGGGAAAAGAACACGACTTATATTATCCATGATAATTCTGATCGGTGCCTCAGCCCATTTTTTTGCCCAACCAATATATCCCAAGGCTTCAAATCCGAGTATTTTTCCTAAGAAAAGGATGATAAGATCATCTTTAAATAAGGCGAGAAAAGAGGACGCTTGAAAGGGAAGTCCAAAAGAAAGGAGTTCTTTTAAACTTTTTTTTGAGATGCCAAGCTGTGGGCGCCATGGTGATAAAATATAGATAAGAATAAGGCCAATTATAGCCCTTAATACAACGGCGATAGTAAAGCTTTGGAGCTCAAATTTTAAAAGGGCAAAAATAATAACCGACAGATAAAAAACGGTGTTTTCAACAATTTGAACAAGAACGATTCTTTGAAATTTAATTTTTCTTTCAAGAAGTATTGAGGGGATGGTTTTGAGCGAAGAAATAAAAAAAGAGATAAGAAGCACCCAGTATAGATATATACCTGAGGGGGGGAGTTTATAAAATTCTCCTACAAAACCCGTGATCAGGAAGCCAATGGATATCCCTGTAATAATCATGAGCTGTTGGATAGTAAAGGTCGTTTTGATATCATCCTCATGTACTTCTTTTTTTTGTACGAGTGAAGCTGCAAGGCCTATATCTGAAAAATAGTTCAGAACAGATATGATAGAAAGAGTAGTAATATACATACCAAAGATCTTGGGAGAAAGAAGGATGGTTACGATAAGATTGGCAGCCAAACCCAGAAAAGCGGAGTATCCGCTTTGAAAAAAGAGGCTGAGAGTGCTTATCAGAGTCTTTCTTTTTATTTGAGAATAGGTTTCAAGTTTATCCATAAAGGTTTATAGAAAATGAGCAAACAGAGAAAAATATATACGGTAAACGATATATAATTACTTGTTTTTTCAATACCTGTTTCATTATAAAAAATACGTACAGTGGATGGTTGAGAAAGCTTTATTATGGGGCGTCCTAACTGATCAAATAGATTTGGTTTAATCTGCTTGTCATTTATTTGTATTTCCCAGAAAGGGAAATAATGAATATTTATTTTTATCGTCATAGGTTTATTGATTTGTACCTCCTTGAAAAAATGACTGTTTTTTAAGATCTTAAACGTTGAGGAATCTTTGATCTCAACCGGTCCATTTACCATCTCTATTTTTGTGTTTTGTGGATTTGTTTGAAGATCAAAGCTTCTCCAATAAGAATAATCAGCACTAACGGGTAAATATTCAGCGATATTATATGCAACAGTTTGTGTAACATAATTTTTTGAAAGGTATGCGCTTGCATATTCATCATAGCTCATAAGCCATGGTTTTGAAAAAAACTTCCCAGACATAAAGAGAAGAAAAGCAAACATAAGTATTATTAGATAGGGTGCTATTTTATGTAAAGTGTCCTGTAAAACCTCTGAAAAGTATGCAGAAAAAAAGCCAAGTGAAAACATTCCAAATACAAGAAATCGCCAAGGAAACTGAAAGATCGCAAGTATAGGCTTGAATAATTCCCAGATAATATCTGATTGATAAGTCGTTAAAAAAAGTGATCCAATACCCAGCAAAAGAATAAATAGTGTGATGGCACGATAGTGGGAAGATCTCTTTTTTTGCCGTATGAAATCAAATATTAAAGCAAATAATCCAAAAGTTCCAAGAAGTATGTGTATTTTTCCTAAAGTAAAAGGCATACCGTCATCTTGGCAGCCCTTGGCTGATCCCGAAAATTCCCAAAGGGGAGAACTCCAGATTTGCCACGCACAAAGAAAATGATCTTGATAATGAGTGATTTGAGCATTTTGTGATGCATATGTTAGAGGTAACTCTATTACGGCAGGTATTAGAAAATAAGCAGACAAAAGAAGTCCGATACCCAACATCATAAAGTTTCTTTTTTTATTGTTGAGAAGAAGTACAAATACAGAGGCAATACCTACAAAAAGGAGAGAAAACACATTGTGTACAGTAAAAGTAAAAGAAATGATAAGGGATGAAATCGCAAATATATATGGAGACAACTTTCTTGAATTGAGCACTATCAAGTACAGAGCAAGTGGGAAAAGGACCAAAAACCAACACTCAGCAAGGTTTCCCCGTACAAATATTTCAATCGCAAACCATAAGGAAGATGCGTATGTTATCCCTCCCATTACGCTGGGAAGAAATCCAAAAAATAGTCTCAGGAATAAAAACATCGAGGTAAAAGACAGTATCAGACTCAAAAAAAAGGAGAATTTCAATGCCATAGGAATAGGAAGACCAATAAGATGTAATCCTGTTGTTACCCAATATGAAAACGGTGCATAAAAATTGAAGACAGGGAATCCTAGATTATGGGAAAGCTCAGGAGCAAGTCTTGGAGGTATATGGCCAGATTTGATATTGAGAGCCATCTGTTGGATTCGGGCAGCCTGTGTCTCATCGTGAAAATTAAACATGCGCGAATCAAAGGGGTTCAGAGTTTTTCCTAAAGTTATGGCAATAATGCCACAGATAAGAAAAAAGACTACGACTCTGATTCTTTTATCCATTTTATTTAGTCAATTCAAGCAAATGTATGACCGAATCGCGATTTGGTTTATAGTAGGATTTAATCAGTTTGACTGGCCAGTTGGTTGGGTAGGTTAGTTGATGTGCAAGTACTACATATACTTTTCTTTCTCCGATTTCCTTTTGATGGTTAATAAGCTCCTTTTCTCCAAGCGGCCAATATCCAACGATTGAGATAGTGTCATCAGGGCGAAGAAAGGTGTCGAGTATATCTCCTGACATACCAAAATTCCCTTCAGCCAGTATAACTACCGGTTTTTCCTTTGTTTGTTCCCGCGCAAAAGCAACTATTTCTTTTGCACCATATCCAACCGTTTCTCCAATCACATATTGTCCACGATCTATTGGGGGGAATATTATCCCTTTATAGTTAAACCACATAAAGTAATCAAACACAAGTGTTGATGCGATTATGAAAGTGAGAGAAAGCAATACTACTCTGTTGTTTTTTATTTGAGAAAGAAAATATGCAGCAAGTATTACAAACAAAGAACCGAAAAATATGATATATCTGGGAAACAACACCCGAGTCAAGAATGAAATACCGATATAAGGAATCAAAATCCATGCACAAATATAAAAGAAATAACGTTTGTTTTTTTGAAACAACTTAAAGAGTCCAAGGAAACCAAATGGTACGATCACCCACCCAAGCTCAGAAAAAACGTAGTAGGGTATAGTCTTTATATTGCTTATGAAGACGGCTAGAGGGTTTTTCATCCACTCATCAAAAGTCATAACAAATGTTTTATTTTTTTCTTCAACAAAGTGTAGGAAGGGTGAGAGTCGTTGGATATTGTAAATAGCAAATGCAATACATGCGGAGAGAGCAAATAAAAATAGAAAATTTACGAGCTTGATAAGAAATCTTTTTGTATTTTTTTCCCAAAAAAGAATAGGGCCAAGAGTAGACAGCCCCATAAATAGCCTTGATGATGACTTGGCTAATAGACCCATACCTCCAAATAATCCAAATAGAAGCGATACATCAAGTCTTTGATTTTTTGCAAGTAAGATTGAAAAAAACAGGAACCAGATAAAAAAGGCATTCACTCCAGAATCAACAAGTGCAATGCGATCATAAAATAAAAAATAGGGTACAAATACATATAAAAGACTTCCTATGTGAGCGGCTTTTTTCCCAAATACATAGTAAAGAAGCGTAAACATACCCGCAAGCGCAAAAAGGCCAGTTGAGACAGAGAAAAGTCTACCTGCAAAGAGAGCATTATTGGGGAACAGTTTGAGGAATGGTATGGTTCCCCATGTCTGGAGAGGCTGTTTACCGTCAGTCAATGAGATAAACCTCCAAGAAGCATCGTGCCATGCTATCTTTGCCCAGTGGATATAGATACCTTCATCATTAAAAATAGGTAACTGTTCAAGGTTCACTAGGCGGGTGATAAAGTAAAGAATTATGAGACATAGGACGATAAAGAAATCTTTTTTTGAAAAATGCTTCTTTACAGAAGAGAAGATCGTGTATATGTCAAACATATGTGGATAAATTATATCATTTTTACGCCTTATTTAGCTATAAAAAGAGCGTACGTTTTATTATCTGAGATTTGTCTGACTATCTGTTTACTTGGTAGCAATAATGGAACATCATCTTTTACTACAATCATACATGCATTAGTGAGAAGGTTATCAAACTTCTGTTTTGCCTCATTTAGATCATATATATTGGAAGTTGTGGTATCGGCGTAGTAAGCGATAGATGGATGGTTTCCCCACCAAGTAGTGGTTGAGATGACAAGGTCCATTGACTTTAGTGTTGCATATGATGAGCGTGTTGAGCTGTCAACGAGTACATATAATCCATCGCAACGATTCTTTTTTGCATCTCTTGCAATGAGCTGATGATCTTCAAGAGAAGAGAAGGATCGAGTTAAAAGCATTTTTATGGGGGTAATGGTGAAAAAAAATAACCAGAGTAACGTCGCAAAAGATAGGATAAGCAGGAGGGGTTTTTTCTTTAGAAACGTCAAAGGATAAGAGGCAAGAAAAGCAAACTGCGGAAGAACTGGATATATATACCATTCGATTTTTGTTTTCGTGAGATTGAGAAACACGAACCATGGCACAAAAAAGACGGCAAGAAAAGTTGGATAGACACTCCTCTTTTTTGTAAAAAAAGAATATGCAAAATAAAGAAGTGAGATAAGGGCCGGAATAAGAAGTAGCTTAAATTGATCAATAAGTACGGTGACATAGAATGTACGCTGACCAAAGTGTTGTTCGATAGATGCGGTGACTCTCTTAAAATGGCTATCGATGAATTGGTATTGGATAAATGGATATTTATATATAAGCATCATGCCGATAAACCATAAAGAAGAAACTCCAAGCTGTATCGCCACTTTTTTTATCAGCGAAACAAAATGCTTTTTGTCAATTTGTTTAGTAGCAAGACTATAAACATAAAAAGAGGTGAAAAGAAGTGGTGGAAAAAATCCAAGAAGTGATTTGCTAAGTACTGCAAGAAGAAGAAAAAGAGTGCTTATTATCATGTTTTCATACCATAAAACATATCCCAGCCATCCCAAAAGGAGAAAAACATCGACATTCAAAGCTTGTGAGCGTTGAAAAAAAATAGGTAGGAAAGCGGTTATAATGACCGTAAGGAGAGCGGGAATTTTTTGTTTTGTGATTCGATATGCCAGTGCGTATTGGAACAGCAAAACAAAGCAGCTTAATATAAGCGTTGCAAGCCGTGTCGATATCTCAGGTGCAATAGGTACAAGTTGTACTAGTCCATAGAACAACGAAGGAATAGGGGGTTTATCAAGCCAGGGTTTGCCTTGCCACAAAGGTACGAAGAATGATTTTGCACGTATCATTTCTCTCCCGACTTGCGCATAAATTGACTCATCCCAATCATAAAACGGGGGTTTCTGTAAGATGCGATATGAGATGATGGAAAAGTACACAATAAGAAAGAGAATGACTATGTAATGTTTTTTAATAAGCTCAATGTTTATTTTTTTCATGAGTAAAGCAGTAATGAATAAATAAGACGACCTGTATATAAGATGGAAAATATAACATCATAAGGTAGCGAGGTGAGATTGGAATAAAGCACAGATAAAATAAAAACACAATAAACCAATAACTTAAGAATATTCCTATTTGAAATGACGCATCTTTTTGATTTTTTTTATCGAGCTTCATTACGAATAATTGATACAGAAAAAAGATAGTAGAGATGATTGAAAGAACAAAAAACACCGGCCAGACAAGCGACCAACCCGAGTAGGTAATATAGGGTTTTTCACCCCACCAAACTCTCCAGCGATTTTGCAGAATAAGGGGTAGTACGTTGGCAAAAGTTTTTGAGCGATCGATTGAGTTATTTTGCCAAAATAAATAAATCCATTTTTGTACTCCAAAAAAGGGAAGAAATGCTTTAATCTCAATAAAATATCGCAGATATGTTCCTGCATAAGTAATAAATGCAACTGGTAAGATGACAAACACATAGCGGAACATAATACGTACATGCTTTTTGTAAGAAATGAGCGCAAGTCCGGTGACGCCTATCGCAACAAAGGCAGGAAAATAGAGCTTAATGGAAGATAGACAACCCAAAGCAATTCCCATGAAGAAAAGCAGTAGCGTCCTTTCTGACTTGAGCCAAAGAGAAAGTAGATATATATAAAGCAAAAGAAAAGATACCTGAATAATGTCCAGAATAGGTGAATGGATTATTTGATCAATCAGCATTGGATCAAGAGAAAGAAAAAAAAGTGACAAGCTTGCAAGTAATTTGGAATGGGTAAGCGAAAAAACAACAAGAAAGATGAGAATAAAGTTCGAAAGAGCAAAAAAAAGGGAGACTATCCGGTTGTTCTGAAAAATGATAGTAAAAAGACCGATTATATATTTACCAAGCGGTGGGTGATCTGAGTTGATCAGAATGGGGTTTAGACCGTTAATATATTTATATCCCGCATGACTTAGTAACTCTTCATCTGATATAGGATGTTTTGATTGAGGAATCATGTATTGGGAAGCGTTATATTTTTTTTCATACAAAGCAGGGTCAAATTTTTCCGTGAATCTATACAAGTTTTGATAGACAGGAACTGTAATTCGGATAATTGCAACAAAAAAGAAGACTGTGGTTGTAATGGTGGATAGATTTATTTTATTTTTCATTTATTTGCTCCATGGGGAGATAACTCTTTAAATCCCTTTCCGCTTCAAACGCTTCTTCAAAAACAGTTTTCTGATGTACAAAATAAGTTCTAAGTTCATAAACGGTAGAGACAGAGAAAAGAAGTATTATTGCGATAAGCAAGACTTTTTGAGGTACATATTTTTTTACCATACCTATATTACTTATAAACTGCAATGATAATCCGATAAAGTACACAACCGATGGTAAAACAGTAAATGTCCGTAGCATATTAGGGTTTTCCCATGGATATGTAAACAAGGTCGGAGCAAGCGAAATAAGAAACCACAATAGGAAGAACTGGTTATATTTATTTTTGATTTGTTTCAACGCAAGGATAAGCCCGAACAAAAAGAAAAATCCAAGTATAAGGTTAAGAGCTGGTTTATTTGGATAGTTGTGTCTGCCGTTTACATCACCTTTAATCATAAAAATACCGACAGTTGATGAAAGATTCCTTACAAAAAATTGTCCCTTTTCTTGTAGCGCCATCTCATGATTGTCAGGATAAAACTGCTGATAAAAACGGGTGTCTTTATTTATATTAAGATAAATGGAAAGGGGAAGTATCAGGAGAAAAAAAGGAACAAGAAAATATGATAAAGTGGTGATTCTTTTTGCTTTCATTACAAAAAATGAGTGAATCAATAGGGTAAGCGGAATAAGAATAAATATTCTTCCTGGTTGATATGAATTATAGGCAAGGCCGGCAAATACTCCCGATAAGACAAGAGGTGACCATTTTTTTGTCTCTATGTGGTGAAGCATAAAGAAAAGAGATGAGAACTCGAGAAAAAGTAAAAAAGTTGCCTCAAATCCAAACCGTGCAAAGTTAAAATACCATCTCATAGTGACAAAGATAAGGGAAAGTAACAGGGGGGTTAATGCGTAGACTATACTACTAGGTTTTTTATTAAAGACTTTTTTCAAGATATTATAAAAAATAAGCGGATTGAAAAGGCCAAATATAAGAGATGGTAAACGAAGAGCAAATAAAGAGATCCCAAATAACTTAAACGATAATAAGATGATATAAAAATATAACGTTGCATGACCGGTCGCTAGCTGGCTGTATGGAGTGTATGACTGTTTCCCTAGTTGAATTGCTAGTTTTGCAAACTCAATCTCATCAAATGTAGTCCTTTTTGGTATGGATAAAAAATGATAAAAAACCACAAATAAACTTACGCCAAATAATAAGATAAGAGGAAGATATTTTTTAATCGTATTTTTTGGTAAGGTCATAATATTTCATAGCCAGAATATCCTTCATGGTTTCAAAAAAATCTTTGAGAAAGTTAACATTCTTCGTTTCTACATGTTTCCAGGTGACAGGTATTTCCTTGATTTTATATCCAAGCTTATTGGCAAGAAACAGAAACTCCAAATCAAATCCGGCCTTGACGGATGAGCCCTTTATACTTTGTTGGTGATTATTAAATACCTTAAGCTTACTCAATATGTGGAGTGCAGCTTTGCGATTGAAGGTTTTGAAACCGCATTGGGTATCTTTGATATCTTTGAGTCCGATCATCAGATTACGTATAAAGATAAAACCAACAGCCATAAGTTTGCGAAGAATTGGTGCTCCGGCCCTATGGGTATTGCGGGACCCAATCGCAATATCAAATCCATTTTGGAGTGCCTCAATCATTTTTTTACTTTCTTCAATCGGAGTCGCTAGATCAATATCGGTAAACATGACGATGTCGCCCTTTGTTTTTTTTATGCCTGTAATTAGTGCCTGTGCTTTTCCTTGATGAGCATTCTCTATGAGGTGAAATTTGGGAAACTCAGACAAATACTCATTTTTAATGAGTTTTTTTGTATTGTCAGATGACCCATCATCAACGATCAGAACTTCGATAAATCGCTTATCATGATGAGTAAAATTGCCGATACGGTCAAGTACACCTTTTTGGATATTAATTTCTTCGTTGTAACAAGGCACGATGAGTGAGATAGTCATTATTTATGGATAAGTCGATAAACTTTTATTCCCTCAATTTCCCACATTGTATCAATTTTTGCCTCTCCGAACATATCTATGTTCCATGAATGGGAATCAAGTACGTTGCAGGGTTCTTGATTACACAAGACGTACATCTGTTGAGTTACCTCTCTTGCTTCGCGGTTCGCTGCTTTAAGACCTTGTTTTTCTAAGAAATATAAGTAAGCCTCTTCGCTGGTAAACTCAATAGGATAAGTTGCAAAATTAAAGGGTTTACGATCGATGTAAGGCAAAAGTGTTGATGAGACGCGCTGAGCATGAAGGATTTGATTGTTTGCAGGACCGGTTATGAAGTAGTAATCCTTCATATTGAACACAAGATATACTGCAAGGAGTATTGATAGCGCGATCGTTGAGTAAATTTTTTTTGGGATAAAGCCCAGAAGTAAAGCGCAAACAACAAAAAAACTTAAATAGATAGATCCATAATAGTGTGGGTGACGGGGATTGCTGAGTAGGCTGAAAAAATAGATAAACGAAACAAGATTGATCATGTGTATAAGGGCAAGTAAGTGGACTTTCCCTTTAATAAAAAGAAAAAGAAAACCCCCAACGAAAAGGATACTTGCGACAATTGAGGCAAAGGCGGGAAGCTTTATCTGTAGGATAACCATCCAAAATGCATGATTTGTTTGAATAAGTCTTTCTGCAGGAGAACCACCGGCTATCATATCTTGTTTGGTAAACAAAGAAACAAGGTTTTTAGTATTGAGAAAATCGTGTTTGAGATCAAATAGGATAAGTGGAGAGGTGACACATAGAAAAGCGATAAAAGCTATAAGGACAGAGAGCAATTGTTTGGTTTTTTTATTTTCACGAAACAAAAAGATAGCTGTCACGATACCAATTGGCACTGCGAGAAAGGCAGCTAAATGATGTAATTGAAATGAAAGTGCAAAAAAAGCTCCATATGCGATTGAGTAATAGTATTTTTCTGTTTTAAGGGATTTGTAGAAAAAATAGAGGGTGAAAAAAGAAAATATAGGGAGTAGATTTGGATTCCATGAAAAACGGGCAAGCCAAAGAAGTTGAGAAGAAAAACTGGTAAGAATAAGAAAGATAAGAGCAATCTTTTTATCTAAAATTTTTCTTATGATAAAGTATCCTAATACAAGTCCAACTATCGAGATAAAAGATACTCCATATGCAAGCCCCGCTGGGTTAAAGGCAAAAAGAAGAAGAAAAGGCGCCATAAGGTAATAAAAAAATGGGCCAAGATATACTTGACCTATCGAGCTGGGTGGTCCGATGAGAGGTAGATGTTGTAGTGTTACTATACGCTTAATGATTATGGCGTCTCTTCCTTGATCAGCTAGAAACATGGCAAATTCACCGACACGCCACAGGCGAAGGAATATGGCGCATAGTATAATAAATACAGCTAGTTTATTTTTTTGTATCCATTTTGCTATGTTATTCAAACGTTTCATACCATATTTTACCTTACTTTTGGTTGTTTTAGCCAGCACTTTTCTTCTTTGGGCTCCGTTTCTTTTTCGATCTCCTGATTGGTTTGGCTTACAGATCAAGGACTCAAACTTTATGTATATATATAAACATTTTGATGGACCTCTTTACATAATTCCTGCCAAAACACTTTATGCACCCAACGACATCTCACTATTAAGTAGGGACAGCAGCCTAGCTCAAAATCCTATATATTTTACAGCTCATCTACCCCTTTATCCCTTATTGATAAGAGTGGTTTCACCAGTACTAGGGTATCTTAAGTCAATGATAGCTATTCCTTTATTTTTCTCAATTCTCTTATCCTTTTTGTTTTATTTTTTAGTCAAACGATTAAAGATTTCTCAAAACCCTCTACTGTTAACATCTATTTTTCTCTTTTTGCCCCGATTTTTAGTGGTGAGATCAGTTGGAGCGCCAGAAACACTCTTCCTTTTTTTAGTACTTTTATCCCTGTACTGTTTTGAAAAAGGAAAGTATGCGGCCGCCGGACTATTGGGAGGGTTGGCAACAGCGACCAAAACTCCGGGTTTACTTCTTTTTGGGGCGTATGCTTTTTCTATTCTGGAGCAGTACATGAAGACCAAACAAATCAAGTTTTCATGGTTGTGGATTACACTTATTCCTTTAGGATTTATAGCCGTATGTATGTTGTACGCTGTACAAACAGGCGACTTTTTTGCCTATTTCCATTCAGGTGACAATATTCATCTTGTTGCTCCCTTTTCCGTTTTTAACTTTCAAAAGAATTGGGTAGGGACTGCATGGTTAGAAGATATATTGTTCTACTTTTTTCTCTATGGGCTGACGGTTTATCAACTTAAAGATAATAAACATCGAAGCTTTTTCTACTTTTCCCTTATTTATTGGGTAGCAACACTCTTTGTCCAACACAGGGATATTAGCAGATACAGCTTAATCTTATGGCCGATGGCAGTAATTGCATTTGAGCGTTTTTTTACCTCAAAGCAGTTTAAGGTAATTTTTATTATCATGCTTTTTGGGATCTATATGTATGCGTGGAATTTTCTTTCCTACAACATAATGCCGATCAATGAGTGGCTACCATTTATGTAAACAAGCAAACTTCTCTTGACAAATTGTTACGGTTACCGTAACATTGCAATATGGACAAACGGATCATTTTTTTGTTTACTCTCTATTTAATCGGTAGAAAGATAAGGAGTCATTATAAAAATAAAAACGAAGATGGGATGTTGACCGCCGCAATCCTCAACCTGCTATATCAACAGGGTGAGACAGTGACTAAGTTGGCACATAAACTATCGACAAAAGTCTCTGCTATATCAGAAAAGATCATGACGCTTGAAAAAGAAAAACTCGTAAAAAAGATGAAGGTTGATGATGGAAGGGAAGTATTTGTCGAACTGACTCAGGAAGGAAAAAATAAGATTGCCAATCTTATAACGATTATGCAAAAACACTGTAGTTTTGTGACTCAAAAATTAACGGACAAAGAGATTAGAACAGTATTACCAATACTTGGTAAACTTACTGACTCCTGATTATTATTTTAGATATACTTAGCTTATGAAGAAGGTTTTTAATGTGTTTAAAAAAAGATGGTATGTTTTTCTAATAATCCTGCTTATTGGTGGTTTTTATCTATATAACAGACAATCTGTAGCTGCAAAAAAAGAACAAGAATCACTCTATACAATTAAGCGCCAAGATTTACGGGAATTGCTTTCTTTATCAGGCGAAATTGCAGCTGATGAGCATGTAATACTACGGTTTCAAACCTCAGGGCGTTTGTCTTGGATAGGCGTAAAAGAAGGAGATATAGTGAAAAAATACCAAGGAATCGCTGCCCTTGACCAACGGGATCTGCAGAAACGGATGCAGAAAACCCTTAACGACTACGCAAAAGAACGCAACGATTTTGATCAATCAAAAGATGACAATCAACGTGTGGGCGATCAGCCTATTCGTGAAGAGGGTGATGCTATGAAGCGATTACTTGAAAAAGCACAGTACGATCTTACCAATTCAGTTTTAGATGTTGAGTTGCAGCAGCTTGTTAAGGAATATTCCTATCTTTATACTCCTATCGAAGGAATTGTGATCCGTATAGACAGTAAATATCCTGGAATAAATATTACGCCAACTGGTGCTGAGTTTGAGATATTAAATCCCAGCACTCTCTATTATTCCTTTACAGCCGATCAGACCGAGGTGGTTAAGCTTAAGGAAGGTCAGCGGGGGGTGCTTGCCTTTGACTCGTATCCTGAAAAAGAACAGAGTGGAGAAATATACTATCTGTCATATACTCCCAAAAGCGGAGAAACAGGTACCGTATATGAAGGACGAATGAAATTGTTAAACGGTGACTTGATGGATTATAGATACGGTATGACAGGTGATGTAACCTTTACTTTAGAAGAAAAACACAATGTAGTCTCTGTCCCCTCAAGCTATGTATTGTCAGATACGAAGGGAAAATATGTAGAGAAAAAAGAGGCAGGAAAAAAAATAAAAACTTATATCAAAGTGGGTTCAGAGATTGATACGATGTATGAAGTGTTAAAAGGATTATCAGAAGGTGATGAGATTTATATTGCCACTTCCAAATAAACCATGAGCGACATAATCAAAGTGGATAAAGTATGGAAAGAATATATGATGGGGGACGTGTTGTTTCAAGCGCTAAAAGACATAAATATCTTAGTTAAAGAAGGAGAGCTTTCGGCTATAGTTGGGCCATCAGGGAGTGGTAAATCAACACTTATGCACATCATTGGACTTCTTGATAAGCCGACTCGTGGCAAAGTTTTTATTCAAGGAAAAGATATTTCTACTTTCACAGATAATAAGATATCAACTCTTCGTAATGAGTTTGTAGGCTTTGTATTCCAACAGTTCAACTTGATCAACAAGTTAACGATATTGGAGAATATCATGCTTCCAAGCATCTATGCACGTAGAAAACTAAACTATGATCCAAAAGAAAAGGCGCTTTATTTGATAAAGAGGTTTGGTTTAGTAGGGAAGGAAAATTCTTATCCCAACAAAATATCCGGAGGTCAACAACAAAGAGTAGCGATTGCTCGGGCTCTTATCATGAATCCCAAACTGATTCTTGCTGATGAGCCAACCGGTAATCTTGACTCCAAAAGCGGTAATGAGATTTTGAAACTTCTTAAAGAACTGAATCATAAGGAAAAAATGACCGTTATTATTGTTACTCATGATCAACTAGTTGCAAAAGAAACAAAACGAATAATACAAATTCGTGACGGAGAGGTAGTTGCATGAGATACCTATCTTTTATATTTAAATCAGCCTTTTTAGATTTTTCCCGCAATAAAGGAAGAACAATCCTTACTTCTTTGGGGATTTTGATCGGAGTATTATCGGTCGTACTTCTTATGGCGCTTGGGTTAGGGTTAAAGAAATATATTTCAAATCAATTTGACAGTCTTGGTGCAAATCTTATCTATGTTATGCCAGGTAATGAAAAAGCCATGACAAGCGGGGCCGGGATGATGGGAGGTATTAAATTTGACGATAAAGATGTACTAAGAGTAAAGCGGATTGAGGGGTGTGAGGTGGTGGCGCCCGTGTTTGCTAAGCCTGGTATTGAAATGGAGGCAAATGGTAACTCAGAGACAGGAGAACTTATCGCCTCAACAGATGAAATAAATATTGTTATGAATCTTCAGCTTGAAGAAGGTAGACTGCTTGAGCACAGAGACAATGATAAACGTGCAAAGACCATTGTAATTAGCCCAAAAATAGCCGAGAAGTTATTTGATAATCAAAGAAACGCACTAGGCAAAACTATAACGATAGAAGGACAGAACTTTAAGGTAATCGGTATATATAAATCTAAAGGAGGAGGGGGTTTGGGAGGGTCGGACATGGACTCGCATGTTTTTGTCTCAAACGCTGCAGCATATGTGTTTAACACAGAAAAAAAATATTTTGCAATTTATGCAAAAGCGGAGTCAAAAGATTTGATAGACCGGGTAAAAAAAGATATTAAAACTTCACTATTGAAACGTTACGATGAAAAACAATTTTCAGTAGTAGATCAGGCAGAGATAATGGGAACGATTAACCAAATATTTAACGTGTTAAATACGGTATTGGTAGCTATCGCTGCAATCTCACTTGTTGTTGGGGGAATTGGAATTATGAATATAATGTATGTGACCGTATCAGAGCGCATCCGAGAAATAGGGATTAGACGGGCGCTTGGAGCGCAAAGCAAAGATATTCTTTATCAGTTTCTTATTGAGTCAGTTCTTCTATCTATTTTCGGTGGGATATTTGGTTTAGGACTTGCCTATGGTATCGTCTATTTGTTGCAAAGTCTGTTTCCTGCATATATTGATCTTATTTCAATAATACTGTCACTTGGTGTTTCATCAGTTATTGGTATTGTTTTTGGTGTTTTTCCTGCGAAAAAAGCAGCTGATCTGTCGCCAATAGACGCGATACGTTACGAATAATATTGTTCTATGAATTATATTTCATTTGTACTTGCTTCGGCTCTTTCAGATCTTTTCCGTAACAAATTAAGAACATTTTTAACCTCTCTTGGTATTCTAATCGGCGTAGCATCTGTTGTGCTCCTTTTAGCATTTGGGCTGGGTCTGAAAGAATTTATCCGTCAGCAATTTGACAGTTTAGGAACAAATTTGGTTTTTGTTTTGCCGGGTCGAATATTTGGTCAAGGAGGAGGATTTCAAGCCACAGGAGCTTTGGGTGGGATTAAGTTTGATGAAAAAGATCTTTTCAATCTGAAACGGATAGATGAAGCAAGATACACCGTTGGGGTTTTTTCAAAGACGATGAAGTTCCAGAGTGGCGGAAAATCAGAGTATGGTTCACTTTATGCGGCATCTGAGGAGATATTTCCTGCACGGAATCTTGAGGTTGAATTTGGACGAACATTTGACAAAACCGACGTGGACAAAAGAAGCAAAGTGGTGGTGATGGGTCCAAAGATCGCAGAGAAGATCTTTGGAAAAGCTCCCCTTGCTTTGGGGAAAAATATTAGAGTTGAGTCAACACAAACTTATAAAGTCATTGGTATTTTAAAATCTAAAGGTGGTGGTGGGTTTGGCGGACCAGACTTTGATAGATTTGTATATATTCCCTATAAGACAGCATATGTATACAACCCAACAAAATCATTTGTTTCTTTGTTTTTAAGGGGGTCTTCAGAAGAAGATGTGCCAATCATCAAACAAAAAATAAACGAGATACTTTTAAAAAGATATAAAGAGGATGATTTTACCATCGCTGACTCAAAAGAATTTATTTCAACTATCTCTTCTATCTTTACGATCCTTAACTCAGTTCTTGTTGCCATAGGCGCCGTATCGCTTATCGTTGGAGGGATTGGAATAATGAATATTATGTATGTCTCAGTCACCGAACGTATCCGAGAGATAGGTATTAGGCGGGCTCTTGGGGCAACAGAGCAAGACATCTTATATCAATTCTTAGTGGAGTCGGTTTTATTATCACTTATTGGAGGATTTGCGGGGCTTGGACTTGCCTTTGGAGTAGTTATCCTTATTCAGCCGCTTTTCCCAGCAATTATCGATCTTGTCTCGATACTTATTGCCGTTGGAACGTCGTCGTTTATCGGAATTTTCTTTGGTGTTTTTCCTGCGAAAAAAGCAGCTACTTTATCTCCGATCGATGCGATACGGTATGAGTGACATGATACATAAAATCAGTTATCTGTTTTTTAAAAATCTCTTCTGTATATCGCTCAGCTTCAAGGCGAGCGTGTTTTCTCATGTCAATATATTCTGTTCCAGAAAGAGACTCAAGTTTCTTTACTTTCTCAAACAATGATTCTTCACTTTGATCTTTAAAAAGATATCCATTATTTCCCTCTTTTACCGTCTCAATCAAGCCTCCTGATGCATATGCTATGACGGGGATGCCGTGGCCCATCGCTTCAATCGGAGCGATACCAAATTCCTCATCAACCGATGCAAAGAGAAATGCTTTTGCACTCGCGTATATTTCTTTTAATTTTTCATCAGACACGTTACCCATGAACTCAACCGTTTTTCCCGCAAATGATTTCAGATAATTCATATCACGACCCGCTCCGATGATCTTTAATTGGAACTTATATTTATTTGCAGTTTTGATGAGAAGATCTATATGTTTTGCCCGAGCAAGTCGAGAGACAGTGAGGTAATAGTTGGTAGGGAGGAGTTGGTAGAGGGGAGGATTTTGGGGTATAAAAACGGGTGGATAAATAACTGTTGATTTACGGCGATAGAATTTTTCAATACGTTTTTGTGTCTCAACAGAATTTGCGATTAAATGATCTGGTCGTTGAGATGCTTCAAAATCCCATATGCGAAGGAAAAAATTAATGATGGTTCCGTATATCTTAATGATTGGATTTTTCTGCCATTCAACAGCTGTTTCATAACCATATAAATAGCGAGGGGGGTGGTGGATATAACTTATATGAAGGGTTGGGTGTTTTGTTTTTATTCCCTTGCACATCCAAGCACCTGTTGAGGAGATGACAAGATCATATGATGAGAAATCAAATGATTCCCAGATGAGGGGAGTAAGAAAACGAAGGGGTGAATAAAGGCGATTGATAAGGGGAATTTTACCGAACCATGAAGTTTTGACACTCCATGTTTTAATGAGTCCCTCATGCTCTCCAAGTGAGTTGGGGCTAAAAGTTGATGTATATACATGAGCTTGAGGGAAGATTTTTTTTAACTCAACTAGTACCCGCTCTGCGCCACCAAATTCACGCAGTTGATCGTGTACAATCGCAATTTTCATTTTTATATTATACTTGAATGATCAACTTCCCATAAGATGAAAACAAAACTTCCAAGTAAAAGATATAGAATCGTAGCGGTTATTTTTTCATTTTTTGTATTCGTTCATTTGGCATTTTCTCTCCAAAAAATACTTACGAGCTTAGCTCCTGATTTCAGCATTTTTTATTATTCAACCGTTGATTTCATGCGTGGCATTAATCCTTATACAGATATACATTTATACACGGTGTATAACTATCCTCCTCTGACCAATACATTGTATCTTCCATTGGTATTGCTGCCGTATCATGTATCACAAGCACTATTCATCATGCTAAGTTTTATTTCGGTTTTCATCATCGTTTATTTTTCAATGAAGTTGTCTCAATTGAAATTGAATTTTGAGATGTATATCACAGTAGTTTCATTGGTTTTACTGTCTTTTCCAACAAAATTTACGCTTGGTATGGGTCAGTCTAATCTGATCGCATATGCACTTCTTCTCATAGGACTTTATCTGTTTGAAAAAAATATCAGAGTAGGTAGTAGTGTCTTGATTGGGTTAGCTATCCTGTTTAAACCGATGTTAGTCCTTATATTATTGGTATTTTTCATCAACAGGAAATGGAAAGAGTTGATGATGATTGGAGTTTTTATCGGAGTGTTTGCGTGCATTGTATTATGGTGGGGTAGAGGTACACTATTTATTTCATTTTTTCAGACGGTATTACCAAAGCTTTTTAAAACACAAGGAATACAGACTTATTACAATCAAAGCTTTTCCTCGTTTGTCGCAAGATTAACTACTTCTGAATTTTATCTAAGACTGCTTTCTTTTCTATGTAATGGAACTTTATTGGCATATGCCCTTATATTTTTGAAAAAAAACAAGGCAAACAAAGCTCTTCAATATGGCTTTATTTTGACGGTACTTGTGATCATCAACAATTTATCCTGGCAACATCATTTTATAGTTCTTATATATCCATTTATTTTTTGTATGAAGTTATGTTTAGAATCAAAATCAAAAATTCACTTCTTGTTACTACTATTTACATATCTTTTAGTCAGCTGGAATTTTAAAAATCCTATTCCCTTTTCTTGGTTCCCCGCAAATCTATTACTTTCACATCAGTTATATGGTGCTATAATCATTGCATCTCTTCTTGCTTTTTCATCCCCCCAATCCTCAGCAAAAAATATATAATTCATAGCATGAATTACCTACATGCAATTACGCTTGGAATTGTTGAAGGAATGACTGAATTTTTACCCATTTCTTCAACTGCACACCTTATCATCGTGTCAAAACTTCTTCGACTTCCTTCTTCTGATTTTCAAAAGTTCTTTGAAGTATTTATACAGTCTGGAGCGATTCTTGCCATCATACTTATTTATTTTGAATATATTTTGAAACACAAAGAGATTTTAAAAAAGATAGGACTTTCATTTATACCAACGGCTATTATTGGGTTCCTTCTGTATAAAGTCATCAAAACAATTTTTTTTGAGTCGGGAATACTTATCATCATGGCAATGTTTTCGGTTGGAATACTTTTTTTTGTGTTGGAATATTTTATTTCAAGTAAAAAAATTTCACTTACGCGTTCTCTTAACGGTCTTACCTTTGCGCAGGCTGTTTTTATAGGTTTGGCACAGTCTTTAGCGGTGGTGCCTGGAGTATCCCGTTCGGGGATAGTGATGCTTTATATGATGCTGGTAGGATATAAGCGTGATGAAGCCGCTCTATACTCCTTTCTTTTGGCAGCTCCGACCATAATAGCCGCATCAGGATATGATTTGTTCAAAATGAGGCATATTTTTAATGATTCCATACATTACCTACCACTATTATTAGTCGGGCTTATTACGTCCTTTTTGGTGGCATATGTCGTTATAAAGTGGTTTATTGGCTTTTTGAAAAACAACTCTCTTGTCCCCTTTGGAATTTACCGGGTAGTACTTGCTATAATATTGTTGTTTATTCGTTAAACTAGGATTAGTTTTTTAAGTCTCTGTAGTTCAACGGATAGAATGTGGGTTTCCGGAACCCATGATGGGAGTTCAATTCTCCCCGGAGACACCAGGGCCTATGGTTCAACGGAAGAATGTGGCATTCGCATTGCCAAGATCCGAGTTCAATTCTCGGTAGGTCCACATGATAAAAAATCTTATTTTTGATTTGGGACAGGTTCTCCTTTTGCAGGAGAGAATTGAGATGTATGTATATCTTGCTAAAATATTTTCAATTCCTAAAGAAGAAGCCTTAGAATTTTACTTCCAATACAAACGAGACTTAGTCACAGGTCGTATCAGTTCGCAAGACATGCTGCAGGTATTGAGTACGAAGTTCAAAACCCACAAATCCATAAATCAACTGATGGATGAATATAGGGCTTTATATTTGGCTGATTATAAGGGAGTAAACACGGAACTTCTTAATTATGTTGACAAGCTCAAAGAAAAATATTCTTTGTATATCTTTACTAACACTGTTGATGTACATGATGAAGAGGCGCAAAAACTCCCGATCTATAAGCATTTTTTGCGCGTATTCAAATCATACACTGATCACATCATCAAACCAGAAGTACAATCATACCAGTATGTCGTAAACAAGATACAAGCAAAGCCTGAAGAATGCTTGTTTATAGATGATTTAGAGGAAAATGTTGAAGGGGCTATAAAAGCAGGACTTATGGGTTTAGTTTATATCAATTTTGAACGGTTAAAAAAAGATTTCAAGGATATTGGGGTAGAAGTTTGATATACTTGAAAGAGTAAAAAAGCGCCTATAGCTCAGCGGTAGAGCGCTACTCTTATAAAGTAGATGTCCTTGGTCCGAATCCAAGTGGGCGCACTAATATTTTTTGTAAACTTGTCTTCATTTGATCGGAGATATTGTTATATATGTACTCTATCTCTGCTTTACCCAAATTGAGATGCAACGCATGGGTAATAAAAGGATTCTTCCAAATAGAATATGTACCTAGTTCTTTTGTTTGCGTATTAAGCATGGTCACCAGTATTTGGAGCATCTTTGTGGTCATACTCTGTTTTTTATATAGATATGTCAAAAGCGAGAGTGCGCATATCTCAACCGCTACTTGATCTTCGCTTGCCATGATGATTCCGGGATCAAGGTCAACGACATGTGAGGGAAAAAGGGATAAAGCTGCATATTTATCAGGTCCAAGGGTGACCTGGGCTTTTGTAGCAGTTAGAAGGGTAAGACGAAGTTTTGATTTGACCGCAAGACTTATCTCAACGATCTTTTTAAAGAAAGAGTCGCTTTTGTCATTGACTGTTTTTATACTTCCTTGTATTGCCCGAGTTTTCATAACGAAAGAAAAAGGTCCATTCATATGAAATTCTAGTCTACTGTCTTCTCGCAACAGGCCGACAAAGTTCTTAAATCCAAGCGTTACTCCCGCTTGTACATGGGTGCTTAATCGGGGCAGATTGATGATATGGTCGACTTTTTTGACCCAGTTAGTGATGAAAAACCCATGTTTCCAGGATAATCCATCAGATTTATATCGATAAAATCCCTTATCCCACCCTTCTTCCTCAAAAGCGGCAAAAGGAATTTCTTTCATCCTTTTCATACCCGATTTTTCATAGTTGCCCTTAGATGATCCTTTAACAGTCCCGTTTGGACTGTGAAGTACATGTCCGATACCTGATTGGTCACCGATTACGACTCGCGCACCCCTTTGTATTAATAATCGGGCAATTACTTCTATGGTAACTGGATCAGTTGTGGCAGGATATGGGTCAGGAGAGTTGAGAGCTGGTTTTAACAATACGACGTCGCCCTTTGAAAGCCATGAAAGATCGTTGGTTGACTTAAGTAATATGTTTTTTATAGAAGACTCTAGATTCTTTTGTTCTTTTACTCCATATATATAGAGTTTTGATTTATACATAACAGTTGCCTATGATTTTTTTACTCCGTAATACTTATTTGATGTTATAATAATCATTGCGGATTATCCAGCTGAGATAGCCAAGGTGGTCACGGCGGGGGTCTGAAAAACCTCAGATGCGTGTTCGACTCACGCTCTCAGCACCTCGGTTAACTCAGTGTAAACACTTCGTCATTTCATTTTTCTATGTAATATAATATCTTCATGGGAGCAGAGCATCATCGTTTACCAAAAGAAAACTTAGGAGTTATAGAGCACAATATTGGCCCAACGATCATTATAGCTAGTTTTTTAAATACTCATAGTGATCCAAGAGGCGAACACCCCAATATAGATATAGCAACAAAGAGAACAGGAGTATGGTTGACTACCCCGCACATGATTCAAGATGAACTCTATGATTTCATCATTGGACCGGATGGGTTGGCTTCTTGTATTGCAGTGAGAAGAAACGATGGTAAACCCGTTATAGTTCAAGGATTTTCAACAGACAGTATTTCTGTTAGTTTAGTTAAAGATGTAGAATCGCATGATAATGCAACATTCACAAATATTCCTGAAGGAGAAGGGACGCAAAGCGTAGTTTCCAAATGGTATAAAAGGGATGGATTTGTTGAGTGCTATACAGTATTAACTCTACCCATAAGTCCATCTGACAATCCGGTTAATTCATTTTCGCCATATGCGGAAAGAAAAAATCTTATTAGCGGTATGAACAACAGGGGGTTTCTTAGACTTGTACCAAATATGGCATGGCCACTACGAAACACTGACAAAAGCGAGCTACCTTTTGGTCGAGAGCTTGGTAAGCATTAAAACTATCTTTTTTCTTCAGTTTATTCAGTTTTCTTTCAGAAATAGTAGATATTCTTAAACTATGAAATACGGATGAGCCCGTATTTCAAAAAAAGGATAAGGGACGAGTCTGGTACATATACATGCTTGTTGTTTATGCCAGCCGTATGCTTTTTTTGCTCAGGACATTCAAAACATATGCTCTGAGTTTTATTGTGGAAATAGGTAGTAATAAAAAAAACCAAAAAAATTTTGAAGAGTTATTTCAAATTAAATAGTTAATTGAAATTGTTGTTTTAACCAATCAATAGCTAAGTTTTTTACATCATTTAATGATCCATAATCTTCATTAAGTAAATATCCAGCTGCATAGACTATTGCATCATGTCTTTGCTGCAATATTTGACCCTTAGAACGATCAAATGGGTAAAGTTCAAGAGGTAGATTAATTCTTTCAAGAAACAACTTTTGCAATTCTTCAGTTAATTCATATGGATTTAATCCATTTGGGAGCTTCGTATCAACAAGGAGCAAACTGATAAATCTACCTAGGTCCTGCGTGATCGGTCCAATAACAGCATTTTCATAATCTATAACCGCTATTGCCTCTGCAGTTCCTGGTCTAAATAGTACATTAGCTCTACCGAAGTCGCCATGAATCCATTGATTATTACCTTCATGACTTTCACCTTCAAAAGAAATACATTGTAATGCTCCATGCATTTTTCCCATTAACCCAATTGCAGAGTCAATTTCAAGTGAATTGTAAGGATATCTATTTTCACCCTCTGTATATTGTGTATGTGTGACTAGCAATCCATCTTCAGTCATAGATACAGGTACTTCAGGATCAATTAGTTGTCTCCCAGGGATGTCAAAGTGTCTTGACATAGCATCTTCAATAAGAATACCTTTAATTATTTGTGGCCATCGAATGTCACTTTGTCGCCAATAAATATCAACCTGATTACTTCCTCCTTTTTTAACAACAAGATTCCTATGACCACCATGAAGCAATTCATCTCCCGGTGATAGTACTTTCTGAGCAGTCTTTTGTTTCCAAACATGTGCATCTTGTGGACATACAGAATTCATGTATGTTGCCTTTTCAGATCCTCGGATAAGCGCTTGAATTGAAGGCGTTATTTTTAAGTTAACGGTTTCGTGCATCATAAATTGTTGAACTAATATTCAATATGAAGGCTTATTATAGCAGATTGCTATAGGATATGTCCACTATACTTATTAATTTAATTACTTTAATTGAAGACAATACTATTTAATTATCCTTAGCTATATTTTAAGAGGAGTAACGGTAATTTCTGGTTTTTGTACTATGGTTTTGGGATCATATTGGACATTTATATGATGTTGAGTTACTCTACTTGGAATAGTTATTTCGCCTGATGTTGTTATAAAATCTCCTATTTCCATGGTTTGACTTACTGCTTTTGGATCTATTAAAATTCTTGAACCCTCCCATGTACAAGTTCTGTCTTGTAAGGATTTTACTAAATAAGGATTATAAGAATTAAACTCAAACCTACCGTCTTTAAGCTCACGGTGAACAACTCCAGCTATTGGAAAAGCATGCCCTCCGTTAATAGCAATAAATAATTTAGCCGCTTCAGGTTGAACATGTCCCAAATAATACTCAGCAGGACTTATTCCTTTTTTCATCAGCATATGAGCATATCTTGTATTATCGTCACAAACCATCCCCAAATCTAGCCAGTCCACTTCTTGAAGCGATTTTTGCATAAAAGAATACATTGTTGGTGGGTCAAGAAAGTCACCCAGTTTAAAATTTATACCCAGGTCGTTAATAATTCTATATAAGGGCGAATTTTTCTCTCCTTCCCCAAACATCATTACAAGATGATCTGCGATCTGAGAAGCAACAGCATGTTTTTGTTTATAATATCTTCCGTCTAAATTACCTTTCCATTTTTCAGGCGGCTCATCTTGGAGTGATCCCTTTCCTCTTTCTTCTGATTTGAGGGGAAAACAATCAACTTTTGTGACTATTAGGGTTTGCTCTGCAAGATCAAAATCTATAAATAGTTCTTTGTCAATATTAGAATCTAAGGCAACACCTTCAACTTCCTGTAAATGTTTTAGCATTTCCAGATAACCCATCACCCCAGCCATTTGAAATTTATATGGTAAATGTCTATTATGATTTTCTGAACCATCCAGTAAAGTTTCACCTTGCGCTCTTTCTAATGCAATCTCATTTGACATTAACTGATCACCTTCGATATTCAAAGATTTAACAAGTCTTGTTTTCACTTTCCAACCAGGAAGATGTATTCCTAACTCCTCACATAATGTAACTCTTTCCATACCACTATGTTCTTTTAAAAAATCTGCCTCTGCTTTAATAGAGTCCAATTGACCACTACGCGCTCTTTTTATAATGATAGGAGTGTTTCCTAGTGTAGCTTCATGTATAGTTGCTTGTGATCCTATATCACTTAATAGAGAACCTCGAGTTAATCTATTTGTAGGTGGAACTGTTTCGGACATCTAATTATTATATCAATAAAGCTAATAGGACAATATCTTGCGTAATACTCGAATTATACTTATTTGAGTTTGACTCACATTCAAGCATTAATAGACATAAGTTGTCTAGTTATTTGAATAGCTCCTTTTCTCACAGGGTCAAATTTTTCAATAAAATCTTCCCATCTTTCAGGTTGAACAAATTCTTCATTTTCAAGAGCTTTTTCAACCGCCTCCAGATGCGCTTTTCCAACAACAATTCCTTTTCTACCAGGTAGTTCAGTCATTAAACGTTTAATATTTGGACCCAAATATTCATATTCACTCAGAAATCCTCTATAACATATTGCGATAGCAGCTGTTAATCTTAAGATGTCTAACAACACCTCATCTGTAATCGTTTCGGGAAGTTGACCTTTATTTATTACAATGCTCCGTAGCCGATTTTTTATACTAGCTATGTCTAAAGACTCAACATTGTCTTGTATTGACAAGACTCTTTGAATGCCGTCATCTATCGCCTTAAACGCTTCTTGTGTACTTTTTGCATTGATAATAGGTTCTGCATACTGGCTAAGCAACAGATAGGTACCCATTTCGTTTTTATCTAATCCATATTTGTCTGTCATCTCAAAGATATTACAACCTTCTTCCAGCGGATGAATTGGAGTTTTATGTTTTTTTTTAAAGGTTGATACAATGTATCTTTCATAAGCGAACTGGTCAAAGTCATACATTTTTCTAAGGGATGTTGAGGTGCCTTCACATAATAAATTATCACAAGTTCTCAATACAGGAAAAATTTTCATTCTCATTTCAGGTGAAACCTGGGTTGCAGTATGATTTAATGCAAAGATGTTAACACTCCCTCGTGAATATATATCTGGTTCAACTCTGAGAGCTATTTTTCTTGGCAGCTCAATTCTTCTTGGTACAGCAAGCTCAAACATATTTGTATTATACTATAAGTTATTCACTACCATATCTCTGTTTGTATTTTTATATCAAGTTTGATAAGATACCATCTTATTACTTTAACTAATCAATATGCCCTCATTACATGAAGACATGCGATATGAAACTGTATTTGGTGTTAATGGTGAATCATTAAAACAAACTCCACATTATTTTCATGTAACCATCTCGGAAGGTCAATCATTGTGGGGAGATGCTTTAGGTTTAGCCGAAAACGTTAAAACATCAATGGATCCACTTTTTTATAGTAGAAACGGCGACAATCTTGGATTAACCGTGCAGGAAGTAGGAAAATTTGGAGCATCAGCAGTAACATGGAAAGATACTAAAACAAATGAGACGCGTCTTCTTATGATGACAGATGGTTATAATATTGTTGTTCCAGATCCGAGTTTTCTCCCAATTGGAGATCAGTGCTGTAATGATGCAAGCGGTATCAATATTGGGATACAAGGTCATGATGATTTGTCATCTTACCAGAAAAGTATGCCATGGGTTAATGCAGTTCTTACAAAGCTAGGTATGAATAACGGAAAAACAGCAGAACCTTTAACCATTGAGGAAATGGCAGGTCATATGAGAAGAAAAATAAACGAGGCTCAGATAAAGAATAGAAGATCTCATTTTTAACTTCTTAAAGAGACAGTTTACTTATGTAGCCGGGGACAACAATTCTCTATGTCATAGACATAAAAAAATTTGTGTTGGAGATGACTATTCTTAAGAATTAGCCTGAAGCAAAGACCTTGAGAGGCAAACAGAGCTGTGATATACTTTCTTCACATGCGGTGGTAGTTCCCCACTTCGTTCCAATATATATTGGAACTTCGAGGGGCAAGCTACAAACGCATATAAGTCAGATAACATGTTTACACTTCGAAGCTTTATGCAAAGAAGTGCGGTGGTAGTTCAACGGTAGAATGTTTCCTTGCCAAGGAAAAGGTTGCCGGTTCAAATCCGGTCCACCGCTCCAGTTGATATTAATAAAAGAATACTTTTAAGATATATAGATCCCACACAATCATCATTCCCAAAAAGAAAGCTTCCCATAAGCCACCATTTTTATTTTTTTGATATAAAAACACTGTCCCTAAGGTATAGATTATTGCTATAAAAAGACCGACATAACCGATCGATCTGTTTATCTCAAGTATTAATAGATGGAGGTATAATAACCAGATCAAAGAAATTGCAAATAGTAAAAAACCAAAAATTAAATGCCCCTTTATATTTTTGTGGGCAGGTATAAATCCCACCATAAACATAGACAGATATGCTAAAAGCATCAAGGCAATGACAACAATATTGCTTTGTAGTCCAAGATGGTAAATAAGGATAAATAAATATATGATTCTCATGATTGATGTGACGATCACAGTGAGATTAAAATAGATAGCAGTTTCTTTTATGGTGCCAAAGAATGATAATGGTTGTTTGCGAATGCTAAATTTACCATGTTTTTTTGCACAAAGATAAAAAGAAGTTGCCATGAAGACCGAACTGACAATTCCGATATATTTCAAATACTGCATAAGAGACCTCTTATTTTTTCACTAAACATAGTATTTCTTCAAACGCTCCTTTGTCTGAAGGAAACGTAAGGATCTTTTTTACTTCTTCCTCTGGCACAAATTTAGCATCCATCATCTCCCAATCATGATCTTTTGGATCACCTGAGATATATTCCATCAAATAGTAATACACTGTTTTATGGACCATAAAATTCTCTTTGCTTGTTTTTCCATGAGGTGATCCGCGCCAATGATACGAGTATTTTGTGATGACAGGTTGGGGGTGGATGATCTTGGCCTTTATGCCCCCCTCTTCTTCTACTTCCCGAAGTGCTGCTGATTCTTTTGATTCATCACTATCTTTATCACCGATCAACCCTTTCGGAAAAGTCCAGCCTTTATGTTGTGAATGTTGGCATATCAACCACTCACATTTGACATCTGACATTTGACTTTTGACTTTTCTATATACGATGCCTCCTGAGGATGTCTCATTTTTTTCTTTCATACAGTACAATTATAGAACATTATTATTTACATAGATTTCGGTATGCATATACATAAAAACATTCACAAAAAGGTTCAAAACGAATCACTATTAACACCTCCTCTTACCATTCAAACAGGATCGGGATTTGTCCTTTTACACAAAGGGGAAGAGGTTGGCGAACATACAACTGAAAATAGAGAAGAAGTAATATATATTATTGAAGGCGAGGCCATGATTGAGATGGAGGGAGAAAAAGAATACTTAGAAGCAGGGTCGATCGCCTATATCCCACCCAACAAAAAACATAATGTGAAAAACGAAGCCGATGAGGATCTGAAATACATGTATGTGGTGAGTCATTTCTCCTGACTTTTTTTGTAGTATTGTCCACCCATTTCGTATTCAAAGATAGGGGTTCGGATCGGTCCTTTTATGAGCTGGTAAAACAAAGCCTTGAATGATTTAAACAGACTAGAAAAAAGGCCTTCTTTTTCAAAACGTCTTGTTGAGACATAGAGAATAGGATTTGGAAAGACAGCAAATCTTGCTCCAAGTTTGTTTGCCCGCTGTATAAGGTCAAAATCTTCTCCAAAGAATATCGTGTCGTCAAATCCTTTTAGCCTCTCAAATAATTCTTTTTTGATAAGTATGCAGGGGCCATTGGCTGCCGGTTTGATCTTTTGAAACAAAGTCATACTCATATTTAACAAAGCCAGGGTCATAACTCCTTTTACATTTTTTGTTTTAGGTCTGTTCCAAACGGTTAACGCATCAAGATTATTTGTTTTGATGTGCACTTCTACTTTTTCTATAAAATCACGTTCTACTTCGACATCTGCATCAAAAAAGATAAGCCACTTTCCCTTAGCGATACTTGCTCCATGATTTCGTGCGGCGCTAACGTTTTTTGTCGGATTGGTTATAAAGCGGAGGGATGGCAGTTTAGCACCAAGATTTTGTGCAAATTCTTTTGTACGATCTTTTGAACCACTGTCATTGACAATAACTTCAAAGTTTCCCTTTGTTTGAAGAGCAAGACTCTCAAGGAGAAGGGGGAGACGATATTCTTCATTTAAAGAGGGGATGATGACAGAGAAAAAGATATCCATACCTTAGATTATAACCGAGTTATCTTTTTGCGGTATTGCAGTATAATATCAACATCTTTTATGAAAAGGATCATCATCATAGGCGCAGGACCAGCTGGTCTCGCTGCAGCATATGAATTATGCAGGACAAAAGATTCAAAGTTATCCATTTCTCTCTTTGAAACCGACGATCAAGTTGGCGGAATTTCAAAGACACTCCAATATAAAGGTTACCGTTTTGACTTAGGAGGTCATAGATTCTATACAAAGATTCAGGAAATAGATCAATTTTACAAATCATTTTTAGGAAAGAATCTCCTGAAGAGAAAGAGACTCTCCCGTATATATTACGAAAAAAAATTCTACGATTATCCACTTACTTTTATGAATGCTCTTACAAACCTTGGTTTCTTAAGGTCGGTAGAGATCGTTTTAAGTTGGTTCTATAGGCAGTTAAATCGATATAAAATGGAAAAGACATTTGATAAATGGATTTCAAACAGGTTCGGAGATAAGCTCTTTCATCTTTTTTTTAAATCTTACACAGAAAAAGTGTGGGGAATATCTACTTCTAAACTATCCTCAGATTGGGCTGCGCAAAGGATACAAAATTTTAATTTGTTTAGGGCAGTTCTTGGTGCAATTTTGAGTTTGGATACAAGCGATGTAAAAACAATAATCCGAACTTTCTTTTATCCAAAATATGGTCCTGGCATGTTGTATGAAGAGCTGCAAAGATACGTTGAAAAAAAAGGAGTTAACGTCTATATGAACCATAAGGTAACGGGATTAAAACGTACTAAAAATAAGGTAACCCACGTTTTAGTTAAGGATATTAAGAAAGGCATAGTTACGCACATTAAAGCAGATGCCATTATCTCAACCATGCCGTTTAATGAGCTGATCTCACTTTTACATCCACCTGAAAAACTCACAACTCAGGTGAAGTCCTTACGTTTTAGAAATTTTATTACGGTGAACTTGTTGCTCAAAAAAAACCCTTTTCCAGATCAATGGGTCTACGTACACGAACCAGATGTAAAAGTTGGTCGAATTCAGAATTTTAGAAACTGGAGTCCGTATATGGTAAAAAAAGGAGGAGGATTAACTCCAGTTGGGATGGAATACTTTTGCTCGGAGGGAGATAAGATGTGGAAAACAACTGATGCAGCACTAATATCTTTAGCCAAAGAAGAGTTAGCAAGAATAGGGCTAGCAAAAGAAGAAGATATCAGAGAGGGCTTTGTCTACAGAGTTAAAAACGCATACCCTATTTATAACTTTGACTATGACGGTACTCTTAAACTCTCAAAAAAGTATGCATCAAATTTCAAAAATCTATTTTTATGCGGGAGGGGGGGGCTTTTCAGGTATAACAATCAAGACCATTCTATATTGACTGGTTTTTTTGCAGCAAGAAGTGTTTTTTCTACAGATCGTAAACACGATGTATGGAGTATCAATGAAAACAGCGAATTTCTTGAAGAAAAACTGTAGGGACTATTTGTTTATCCCCCTTGGATGCGGTACAATAGTAAGATTGTTTACGCATATATAAACACAAGATTACAAGCTCATTAGGCGCGTTGGCGAAGTGGAAACGCGGGAGTCTGCAAAACTTCTACTGCGCCGGTTCGATTCCGGCACGCGCCTCACTAGGAGGGGTCGCATAGTGGACTAGTGCGTTAGTCTTGAAAACTAATGTGGGCGCAAGCCTACCGCGAGTTCGAATCTCGCCCCCTCCGCCACAGTTTTTTAATATATGAGAAATTTTTATATTTTTTTTGTTACTTTTGCATTTATATCGTTAGCCAGCCTCTTTGTTTGTACAAAACAAGCATACGCAATAGATGGATTTATTAGAATTACAAGTCCATCGGGCGGAGAAACTCTTCAAGTTGGGAATACTTACACCATCCGTTGGGAATCATCCTCAAATATTGACAAAGTAAATATCGGTTATAAATCATGCCCAAGCTGTCTTGATTGGGTAGTGTTTACCACTCCTAATACAGGGAGTTACGATTGGAATGTCAATATTGGCAATACTACACAAACACAGTTTACCCTGCAGATCACGGGATATGAGACAGGCAAAGGATCTCTTACCTCATCCTCAGGAACATTTACTGTGCTTGGAGGATCATCCCAGACATCCTCATCATACTCATCATCGTCTACCTCCATACCTTCATCTTCATCAATCAATCTACCAAGCCGCCGCACAGACCTACTTCTTAAGTTGAAAAAGATGCCGACACTCATACCTCCTACTCCAACCCCCATTCCACTTTCTGTCTATACTATTTGGTTGCCTTCAGAGTTTATTTTTGAAGGATCACAGACGACCAATCTTCATACTATCAAGGACCCAAGGCATGTCAAAGATTTTACCATTGACACACAATATGGCTGGATAGCTACTTTCTCTGGAGAACTTGATTTGACTGACAAAAGCAAACTTACCATGCTAAGAAATATGGACAAATACTGGGTTGTCGAATGGTGGTTTATCTGGATAAAAATTGAATGGTGGGAGGTATTTAGTACGCCATGTACTGTCACGATAAAAAACAAAGATTTGACAGGAGTACAACCAAAAATAGTCACTACCGAAAATGTGCTGTCTGAAGTGGGCAAACTCACCCCAACTGCTAAACCAGCTCCTCCAACTGTCAAAAAGACATCTCCAGATGGGATTGTTCTCTCTGTGACCTCGGGTGGGAAATTTGAAGTAGAACCAAACGTATTTTTTAAAGATAAACCCGCAAGTCCGACAGATAAAGATTTGATACAGCTTACCGCCCTAACATCGCACAAAAATTTAATATACCATCTCTTGGTCAATGGCAAAGAATCAAGTATTTCAGCAGTTCTTAAAAAGGATGGTTCATTTGATATCAATATCCCAAAACTTACGGAAGGCAATAATTACATTGAGCTTCGATATAAAAAGAATAACGATAGCTCACAATTTACAAAAGCAGATGATCTGTCTATAGTTTATAAACAAGTTTACTTTTGGTATATAGTGGGAGGTGTTGTATTTATTGCGCTTCTTATTGGAGGCAATATCTTTTGGATAATCAAACATCATAAACATAAAAAAAGAAAGCATAAAGTTTGATATAATCTACTTAAGAAAGTTCCCATGTCCTCATGCCGATTAAAGTTAAGTAATACTGCACAATAGCAACTTAAAAGTTATTATCAATAATTGCATTTCATGGAAAATATAGTTAACAGAATAAGTAAATGGTATAGAGATCTTCCCGAGAAGAAAAAATACGTAGAGTTTATCACTGCAGTGCTTTCAGTACCCGTGATGCTTACGGTTATTATCATCAATCTTTCCAATCTTAATCAACAGAAAAGTGCGACCAACAAAGCGGCCAATGACAAAACTACACCGATTCAAGTGATTATCACTGAAGGAAAGCAGGGAGAAAGAAAAGAAGTTCCAATAGATGTACCAACCACTACATCAGTTCCGTGTACAAGGGAGGTGGGACCAGTCTCTATACTTTCTCCACGTGAAAATGAAGTAGTAGTTCGGGATCCGGTATGTATAACCATATCAACACAATCAAGCTATTGTTCTGTCATATGGTCTTATCGTCTGGATGACGGTGATTGGTCTGATTTTACGGACAAGAATATTTGCCTACATAATCTGTCAAACGGCAATAAAACGATCCAGTTAAAGATCAAAAGTGCTTTGTCAAACGATGAAGTTACTCTTCAACGATCATTTATTTATCAGGGAAACAACGAGCCTACTTTTGAGCCAAGTCCTGCTACATCCTCAGCTAATTTATAATACTTTTTTATTCTTTAGTACAATTAATGTATTAAACTATGACTCCTCACAAATGGAAATTGCTTTCAAAAAAAGACATCTCACCTCATAAATGGTTTCCAATAGAGATGAGAACGTATAGCTTGCCGAATGGAAATATATTGGATGACTTTAGTGTAACGACATTGGCTGATGTATCAATGATAGTGCCTGTCACAAAAGAAAAGAAAGTTGTTTTAGTAAATCAGTATAAGCCTGGTGTTGACGAGGTTGTTCTAGAATTTCCTGCCGGACGGATGGAGCCTCACCATAAAGATTTTCTTGAGTTGGCAAAGCACGAGTTGGAGGAAGAGATAGGTATAAAAGTAAAGACGAATCAATTAAAACATTTTGCAACACTGAGTGGTTTTACTACTAAAGGTTCAGAAAGAGTATGGTTTTATTTCGCAAAGGATTTGGAATTTAATTCAAAGCAAAATTTGGACTCAAACGAAGAAATAGAAATTGTTCTATTAAACTTTGAGGAGATGGATGAGTATATCTATAATGGTAAAATTTGGACCTCGCAAACGATAGCTGGATGGATGCTAGCAAAGAAACGTTTTCTTCTGTTGTAAAACTCATAGGGGAGTGGTATAATATAAGTCAAGTAAGTTCTGCTTATTTTGTACTTTCCAATAGTACTTTTAAGTTCTTCTTAATCTCATATTTTTTGAAGAGCTTTGCGCTCTTACTTCTTTTATCATTTATTTCATGTATTTTGTATGTATACCAATCACAGATCTCATTCACGTTTTAATAATAGACCTTCTCGTCAAAGGTCAGGATTCCGATTTAGAAAATCTGCTCCTTCAGTCCAGGACTACATAGCTCGTTCCTCAGTAAAAACAAGTAGCGTAAAAGAAGTAGTAGCTCAGGAAGTACGATTTGATACTTTAAATCTACCCCCCTCACTTCAAAGAGCGATTACAAATCATGATTATAAGGTTTTAACCCCAATTCAGGCTGTAGGAATACCTGCCATACGGGAAGGAAAAGATATAATAGGCATCGCAAATACCGGAACAGGTAAAACCGCTGCTTTTTTGATACCTCTTGTTGAGAAAATAATGAAAAATCCCTCATACAGAGCTCTTATAATTACTCCAACGCGTGAGCTTGCTCTTCAGATACTTGAAGAATTAAGGAAATTTTCTCAGAGTTTACCTATTTATAACACTTTGTGCATTGGACAGATGCCTATATACAATCAGATTAGGCAGTTGCAACGTAGACCGCACGTAGTAGTGGGTACTCCCGGAAGACTTAAAGACCTTATCAATCGTAAGGTACTTCAACTTAATCAGTTTAATATGATTGTATTGGATGAAGCAGATCAGATGCTTGATATGGGATTTATACATGACATCAAATATATTATTTCTTTTCTTCCTCCAACTCGTCAATCGCTGTTTTTTTCAGCTACCATATCGACAGACGTCAACATGCTTATAAAGTCGTTTGTCAAAAATCCTGTGACCATTTCGGTAAAAAAACAAGAGACAGTAGACATAAGACAAAACGTCGTTCGTGTGGAAAGAGGATCTTCAAAGCTTGGTACTTTGTCAACATTGCTCAAAAAGGAAGAGTATAAAAAAGTTCTTGTGTTTGGTAGAACCAAGCGAGGAGTTGATAGGATTTCAAAAGAACTATATAGTCTAGGTTTTAAAGTTACTGCCATCCATGGAGATAGAACTCAATATCAACGCCAACAAGCAATACGGATGTTTAAAGAGAATCACGTTAGCATCATGATAGCTACTGATGTAGCTGCTCGTGGTATAGATATCGCAAATATTTCGCACGTTGTGAACTTTGACGTACCTGAGACGTATGAAGACTATATTCATCGCATTGGTCGTACAGGAAGAGCAAATACTATTGGGACAGCTGTTACTCTTGTAGAGTAGATATCTCTTTTATTTTTTCATCTTCCGAGCCCGTAAAGTAGCTTTTCTGTCAACCGCTCGCTGCTCGCTTTTTCTTTTCAAGGCAGCATATTTATCTGTTCGTCTTTTGTTATCTTCCACTACCTGTTTTTGGCATGCTGGATTTGGGCAAATCATATCTGTATTGATGATGGTTGAGTTGTCCAATTTTTCTTTCCATATCCTAGATACGATTCGTTCTGTGCCGCAACGGGTACATGGATTACTGTATTTTTTTTTCATATATATAAATAATTCACTTATCCGTGCCTGGTATGTGCCCAGGCACGGTCTTTATAAGTGCTAAGCTTAATAGCTTCTTCTGTTGTTATCTTTTCTGTAGCCGCCGGTTCTTTCTTCTCTTGGTTTGGCCATATTGACCACGATTGTTCTTCCTTCAATTTCTTTTCCATGCATTTCAAGCGCTTTTTGTGCATCTTCTTCTTTCACAAAAGTTACAAATCCAAAGCCTTTTGATCTTCCTGTATCACGGTCGTTGATGACGATCGCTTCAGATATCTCTCCGTATTGAGCAAATAATTCCTTAAGAGAGTCATTTGTTATTGACCAAGGTAGACTTCCAATAAATAGTTTGTTTTTTTCCATATTTTTACACCCCCTTTCCATGTAGGAATAAATATTTTGAATATATGTCGGGTTTGATATAAACTGAATTTTGATATAAGCAGCTTAATGGTGAGTTTATATGTAGGATATTAAGGATATTATACCAGATTTATTGATAAAAAATCAGTGGATAGAATGAAACTTACTATTTTCTTGTTCTAGTAAGCTTTGTCTTTCTCTTTAACTTTCTTATAGCCCCATGCATTTTCTTCCCATAGCGGACTTTCACTTTTTTCATGATGATATACTAATAAGTAATACCTAACACTAACAGGTCATACTCTCAATAGCAACGGCAATAAACTTTCATTTTTTTGATACACTTTATCTATGAAATTTGTACTTGTTGATATAGATGAGACCATGATTTCCGTCCCAAAAGGCATAAATGCAGCATCTTCAGCAGTTATGTTTGAAAGGGTTTTTGGAGTTTCTGCCCATGAGGAACTAATAGACAATGTAGGCAAAACAGAACAAGGAATTATTAAAGAAGTTTTACATAAAGTTGGTGTTGAGATAATAACTATTCCTCAGAAAGCTTATAAGGTATGGGGTGAAGTGACGGATCAGATGCTAAAAACGAACCCTGTTCGTATATTGCCCGGTATGCTTGAGTTTTTAGATGCATTAAAAAATAATAAAGAGATCTGTCTGACTCTTTTGACCGGTAATTCTCCATGGAGAGCTGAGGCTAAACTCCAATCAGCCCATTTTGACAGCTATTTCAAAGATCCGGATACAAAAGTACTAAGTGGTGTCTTTGGAGATATGACAGCTAAGAGAGATGAATTATTTGATTTGATTAAGCAAAAAGCTCAACCGAACGATACTTTTGTCATAGTGGATGATTCTCTCATCGGTGCAAAGATGGCTAAGAAGCATGGGGCTCATATGATCATGGTTGCAACAGGTAAAGCAACGGGTGAGGAGTTAAGAGCTTATACTCCAAACGTATTTCCTGATTTTGGAGAAGAAAGATGGAAGAGCGCTGTTTCTCTTATAGAAAGGTTGTGATATAATTTTTTTAATATGAAAAGCGAACAAATTATGGCACTAATTGCCATCTTATTATTTGTATTATTTATAGCATTTATGGTTACAAAAAAACAAGACAATGGAAAAAAGACCGAAACAAAAGAGAAATCTCAGTTGAGTATCGATACCAATAAAACATATACTGCGGTCATGAAGACTACAGAAGGCGTGATCAAGATTGAGTTTAATGCAAAACAAACCCCGATAACAGTCAATAATTTTGTTACCTTAGCGAAAAAAAAGTTTTACAACAATACGGTTTTCCACCGAGCGATCAAGGGATTTATGATCCAGGGGGGTGATCCAAAGGGAGATGGTACGGGGGGACCAGGATATAGATTTGATGATGAGAAATTTGAAGGCGAGTATACAAGAGGTACTATCGCTATGGCCAATGCCGGACCCAATACCAATGGGAGTCAGTTTTTCATCATGCATAAAGACTACCCGCTTCCCAAAAATTACGTCATATTTGGTCGAGTAGTTGAAGGGCTTGATGTGGTAGACAAGATCGCTGAGACTCCGGTTGTGGATAACGGGATGGGTGAACAATCCAAGCCTGTATCGCAGGTTGTGATCAAGACGGTTGAGATCGTGGTCAAGTAGGCTCCTTCATGAGATCTTCATGGATTATTAGTATAATAGGAGGCATGAGGATCCTATTAGTTGAGGATGAAAAGAGGCTTTCGCACTATATAAAAAAAGGACTTGTTGAAGAAGGTTTTGCAGTAGATCAAGCTTACGATGGAGAAGAGGGTCTATATTTTGCCAAAGAAGAAACATATGACATCATCATACTTGACGTCATGCTTCCAAAACTAAGTGGGGTTGAGGTCTGCAAGCGTTTTCGAGGCTTCAAAAAGACAACTCCTATCCTTATGCTTACCGCCCGAAGCGAAACTGAAGACAAAATATTGGGACTTGAGTCAGGAGCAGATGACTATCTGACAAAACCCTTCGTATTTGCTGAGCTTAAAGCACGTATCAATGCACTGCTTCGCAGAAGCTATCGCCAAGTTTCAAACATACTAACGATAAGAGATCTGGAGATAGATCCAACAAAACATTCGGTAAAAAGAGACAAAAAAGATATTAAATTAACCCCAAAGGAATTTGCGATCCTGGAACTTCTTATGCGAAGAAAATATGAAGTAGTAACTCGAACACAGGTAATTGAACATGTCTGGGACTATAATTTTGACAGTCTTTCAAACGTTGTTGATGTATTCATAGGGACACTAAGAAAAAAAATCGATAGGGGACATAAGACAAAACTTATCCATACACTACATGGTGTCGGTTATATGATTTCTGACAAAACGCCAAAAGTATGAGACATGTCTTTCAAACGCTTCGATTTAAGCTTCTCTTTTGGTACTTGTTGAGTCTTGTGATTCTGGGTGTATTTATTATTTTGACCATTCATATCCTGCAATATAAATATAGTGTTCAGCTTATAATTGGTTTATTCATCTTACTTGCCATAATCGGTTTTGTAGTCGTATATAAAATAACTCAGACCATAACATTTCTTTCTTTTCAAATGAGACAGATCTCAAGTAAAAACTTGGATAAAAAAATAACTTCTATTAAAGGAAACGATGAAATAGGACAACTGGCAAACTCTTTTAATGGATTGCTTGATCGATTAGATAAAGCATTTAAAAGAGAGCGTCAGTTTATTGCTGATGTCGCACATGAGATGAAGACTCCTATTGCTACTCTTCGAAGCAGCTTTGAAGTTACCCTGCGAAAAGAAAGAACAAATGAAGAATACAAAAAGATGATCAAAGATTCGATTATTGAGACTGACAGATTAACCACAACTCTTAAAGATATTTTAGATTTGGCATGGAGTGAAGTGCCTAACGAAAAACTAAGGGAGTATTTTAACCTGTCCCAACTTATGAGCGAACTATCAGAGATAGCGCAAAAATTAGCGATGAAAAAAAACATAACAGTATCATCGAATGTCAAATCTCAGATAACGATAAAGGGGTTCCGCGAACGTTTAGGAAGAGCCTTGCTTAATATAATTGATAACGCAATAAAATATACCCCTTCCAATGGGAGAATATACATTGCATTGATTAAAGAACAGAATAATGCACTTATCACCATAGAAGATAATGGTCAAGGGATTGAAAGCAAAGAATTAGACCATATTTTTGACCGGTTTTATCGAGGCTCCAAAGCTGAAAAGACATTTGGTGCTGGATTAGGTCTGGCTATTGCAAAAGCCACAATAAAGATGCATAAAGGAGTAATACAAGTACAAAGCAGGCCCAAGATTGGTACAACTTTTTCAATAGCTATCCCGCTCTCTTGAGACCTTCATAATATCTTCATACTCTGTCTGTTATGATGGTACTGATTATCAATTTGATAAAACAAAGATGAACAAAACCACTGTAAATATTAAAGGTATGCACTGCCGATCGTGCGAAATCTTAGTTGAAGATGAGCTTCTGAAAGTTGAAGGAGTAAAAAAGGCAGTTGTAAATGAAAAAGAAGGGATGGCATACGTATACTATGAAGGCAATATTGATCATGGAAAAGTTAAACAAGCGGTGTGTGATGCGGGATATGAAATAGGAATAAAAGAAAAAGCCCCTCTTTTTTCAAAACGAATGCAAGATTACAAAGAACTAGGATTTGCGTTTCTTGTGATAATAATTCTTTATCTCATTGGAAAAGAACTCGGTATATTTAATCTTGCCATTAAATCAGGCAGTAACTATAGCAGTTTGCCAGTTGTATTTTTAGTTGGTCTTACTGCAGGAGTTTCAACCTGTATGGCTTTAGTTGGGGGGTTGGTGCTTGCTGCTTCAGCTCGTTTTGTAGAGAAACATCCGCAGTCTTCAACTCTCCAAAAATTTAAACCACATTTGTTTTTTAATTTAGGTCGGATTATATCTTTTTTTGTTTTTGGTTGGATCATTGGATATGCTGGATCATTATTTCAACTGTCATCAACGACATTAGGGTTATTGACAATTGCAGTGGGTGGGATCATGGTCTTGCTGGGTTTGCAGCTGACCGAAATATTCCCACGTCTCAATGGATTAAATTTCACGTTACCCAAAGGGATATCACGAGCTTTTGGAATACGGGAACAGACACAAAAAGAATATAGTCATGCAAATTCCTTCATGATGGGAACGATGACATTTTTCTTACCATGTGGGTTTACCCAGGCGATGCAACTTTTTGCCATAAGTAGCGGTAATCCTATGGTGGGAGCTTTAACCATGGGTGTATTTGCCCTTGGGACTGCTCCGGGGCTTTTGGGGATTGGAGGACTGACATCTATCATCAAGGGAGCTTTTGCAAAACCTTTTTTTAAATTTGCAGGGCTTGTGGTTATATTCATGGCACTCTTTAATATTTCAAACGGGTTAAATCTTGCGGGGGTTAATGTTAGCGCATTTTTAGATCAAAACTCAGTTGCCCTTACTCAAACCGATCCCAATGTGACTATGGAAAACGGGGTTCAGATCGTACGTATGACTCAAAAATCAAACGGTTATTTACCCAATTCATTTATTATAAAAAAAGGGATTCCAGTTAAATGGATTGTTACATCAGAGGATGCATTTAGTTGTGCAGCGAGTATCGTATCATCTAAACTCAATATCCGCAAAAATCTTGAAGCAGGAGAAAACATCATAGAATTTATACCTACTGAAACAGGTAGCATTCGTTTTACATGCAGTATGGGGATGTATAGCGGATCATTCAATGTCATAGATGAAACAGATAAGCAAAGCAGTAAAACCCAGATAGATTCACAGACGCAAGCAGCAGATATTGACTTTACCAAGCCAATCAGTGCTTGTAGTGCAAGTGGGGGTGGGTGCGGATGCGGGCAAAAACCGCAAAGACAGGCAGCATTGGATGCAGATGAAACACCACCTGTTGCAGCAGAACAAAAGGATTCAGTCCAAGTTCTCAAAGCAACTTATTCGGTGACAGAGGATGTTAGGCCAAATAAATTCACCGTGAAATCAGGAGTCCCGGTACGGTTTGAAATTGATGCAAAAGAAGATGGACAGGGGTGTATGGGAAGCATCATGATTCCTGGACTTGACAATAATCCACAGGGATTTGAAAAAGGGAAAATAACCATATTATCATTTACTCCAACCAAGGCAGGTACTTATACTATAACTTGTGCGATGGGGGTGCCAAGAGGATTAATAGCCGTAAACTAATTGTTATAAATTTAAGGGGACGACGAGTAGTTTTATAAATTATTTAAAATGATATGGTACAAACAATCAGGATACAATTATCGGGTTTAACATGCACATCGTGCGAGAAGGTGATTGCAAAAAAACTGCAAACGATTGACGGAGTACAGGAAGTACATGTGTCGGTGTTAAACGGCTTAACTTTAATCACTGCCTCAAGACCCATTACAAAAGATGAAGTGACTAAAGTATTACAAGGAACTCATTATAAAGTTAATTAAGAATTTATAAACAAAAAATCATGAAAAAGCACGTATTTTTTACCGTTTCCGGAATGCATTGTTCATCATGTGAACTATTAACAAAAGATGAACTCTCCACGTTACCCGGTGTGAGCGAAGTGGGTATTGATCATAAATCCGGTAAAGGAGTGCTTATACTTGATGAGGAAAAAAATTCAGAAAACGACGTCATTAAAGCCATCATAAAAGCAGGATATACGGCAACTATTGAAAGAAGTGAGAATATGATATTCAAAAAGAATGACGATATTGAAATAATAAAAAAAACTGCAAAAGCAAAGGAACCATTACGGGTTATGTTTGAATCACGTATTACTGCCGATGGCCAGATGGTTGAAAAAGAAGATGGAAAGATGCAGTTTGAAGGAAAAGTAGAAAACAAGAAAAAAGCTGAGTTTGTCATTCCAAAAGGTCATGAGCAAGAAACCGACAAGTATATACATGGAATCATGAAATCTCAGAATTTTATGAGACTCATAAGCGAAAAAGATGAGATAGAACATAAAGAGGTGGTCAATAATCAATCTTTACGCAAAGAACCAAACACTCAAAAGCGTATCTTTCTTTCTCTTTCCGGTATGCATTGTACATCTTGCGCATTGATTATTGAAAAGTCTTTGAGTAAGGTACAAGGTGTAAAGGAGGCTCATGTAAATTTTGCGGCTGAAAAAGCGTCAATTATTTACGACGAATCATCCGTAAAAACAGACGTTTTGGTTGATACTGTTAAAAAAACGGGGTACTCTGCAACAATTCTTGATGAAAAAGATACCGAGTTTGAATCCAAAAAAAGAAACAAGGAGATGAAAAATTTGTTTAACAAATTTGCAGTAAGTCTTTTCTTGAGTTTTCCAATGTTGTATTTTATGCTTTTTGACTTTTTTCCTTGGTTTCCTGGGGCAAAATTATTACTTCCGCTTGTAGGCATTATTTCACTTATATTAAGTACTCCGGTCCAATTCATAATTGGTAAAGGATTTTATAAGGGTGCATGGGCTGCACTGCGAATGAAAACCTTTAACATGGATTCTCTTATTGCAATTGGGACGACGGTTGCATATTTTTACAGTCTGGTTAATTTTATTTTATATTACGTAAATACAAAATCGTTGATAGGTATGAGTGGCGAAAAAATACCTGAGCTTTATTTTGAAACTGCAGCGTTTCTTATAACCTTTGTTATATTGGGGAAATGGCTTGAAGCGCAGGCAAAGGGAAGGACATCTGATGCGATCAAAAAGTTGATGGGCCTTCAGGCAAAAACAGCACGCGTTCTTCGAAATGGTGAAACGTTGGATATTCCAATCGAAGAAGTCGTCCACAATGATGTTATATTAGTGCGCCCGGGTGAAAAAGTGCCGGTTGATGGAGTAATTATTAAAGGTTCCTCTGCGGTTGATGAATCTATGATAACAGGTGAAAGTTTACCTGTTGAAAAACAGATTAATGATATGGTGGTTGGTGGGACTATGAATAAGGTCGGAAGCTTTGAGTTCAAAACAACGAGGATAGGGTCGGAGACTACGCTTTCACAGATTATTCGTTTGGTTGAAGAGGCTCAAGGATCCAAAGCTCCTATCCAGGATTTTGCGGATAAGATATCTGCATATTTTGTTCCGGCTGTCATTGGAATTGCTGTATTAACATTTGTGATTTGGTATTTAGTGCTTGGAGCCTCGCTTTCTTTTTCATTGATGGCCTTTACTGCAGTTATCGTTATTGCATGTCCGTGTGCTTTGGGACTTGCGACACCAACCGCCATTATGGTGGGTACGGGTAAAGGCGCAGAGTACGGAATGCTCATTAAAGGAGGGGAACCTCTCGAGGGAGCATGCAAAATCAATACGATTGTCTTTGATAAAACAGGAACACTCACAAAAGGAAAGCCGACAGTTACCGATATTATTTCCTTTAAAGAAATGGATGAAGATGAAGTTCTGACAATTGCTGCATCACTTGAAAAACAATCTGAGCATCCATTAGCCGAGGCAATTTATACCTATGCACAGGAGGAAGGGCTTGGCTTAAGTACAGTTGAAGCATTTAAGGCTGTTCCGGGACATGGAGTACAGGGAAAGACAGATGGTGCGGAGTATTATTTTGGGAATAGAAAATTAATGGAACGGGAAGCTGGACTGTCTGTTGAAAAAATAAACCGTAAGATGAGTCGATTGGAGGAGCAAGGAAAAACAGTTATGATTCTCTCAAATAAAACTGAAATATTAGGGATTATCGGAGTTGCCGACACCGTCAAGGAAACTTCAAAAGAGGCAGTTGAGAAGCTCAAAAAACTAGGCATTGAAGTATATATGATAACGGGAGATAACGTAAAAACTGCAAGAGCAATCGCTTCACAGGTTGGTATTACCAATGTGCTGGCCGAAGTTCTTCCTGAAGATAAGGCACAAAATGTCAAGAGACTACAAGATAAGGGTAAAAAGGTTGCTATGGTTGGGGACGGTATTAATGATGCGCCAGCATTAGCACAGGCAGATCTTGGAATCGCTATGGGGTCAGGTACTGACGTGGCTATGGAGGCGGGAGGTATTGTCATCATTAAAAACGATCTTCGCGATGTAGCTAATGCCATCGATCTTTCTAAAACCACGATGAATAAGATTAAGCAAAACATGTTTTTTGCTTTGTTTTATAACGTCATGGGTATACCTGTTGCAGCACGTATGTTTGCAGGTATAGGATTGGTCTTGAAGCCAGAGCTTGCCGGACTTGCCATGGCCCTAAGCTCAATATCTGTGGTTAGCAACTCGCTTTTACTAAGAGGATACAAGCCCGGTAAAAGGAATATTCTTTCCACCATAGCGCCGATTATCATGATCTTACTGTTCTCATTTATTTTCTTTGAGTTTGCAAAATTTAGTTCAGGGGCAATGAAGAGATAATCTTGCTATAATAAATCAGTATGATACGTAACATTGTTGTTACTCTTGAATGCTTTGTAAAAAAAGGTAATAAATATCTACTCCTTCACCGTAACAAAACTAAACGAATTATGCCTGATATATGGATGGCGCCAGGCGGACATCGTGAGTTCAATGAAGGGCTTTTTGCTTGTGCTAGGCGTGAGGTTGAAGAAGAGACAGGATTAAAAATAAAAAATCTCCGGATCAAAGCGGTCGGGAATGCATATGTCAAAGATATTGACCAGGAATTCTATTTTCATATGTTGGTAGCTGACTACGAGGGGGGAGTTTTGAAGACACATGATGAAGATGGAACATTTGAGTGGCTTACTGGGGAGCAAATCATGAAGCTTAACAAACTTCTTCCTGAATTGAAAGAAATATTGCCACATGTCTTGTCTGACAGTAAAGATATTATCTCTTATCAAGCGGCATATGAAAAAGGGACACAGATGAGTTTTTTTGAGATAGAAAGACCTTAACCTACAAACTCTCTCATATTTTCATCATTTAAAACAAATGAAGTACCTTGGCCAGAGACTATTTTATAGGCGATTTTGCGTACAATAGTTTCGATTTCCCTCTCTAGACTGCGAATGCCAGGTTCAAACCCAAGAGGTCGTACCATCTTTGCCCAGACCGTATCTTCGATCTTAAGCTGTTCATTTGTCAAACCTGATTCTTTCATAAAACGGGGTAGTACAAAACGTTTTCCGATCTCAATCTTGTCCTGATCGTTGTATGATGGCATCTGGATGAGCTCAAGACGGTCCATGACTGCTGTAGCGATACTATTTGTGTTGTTGGCTGTTGCAACGAAAAGACATTGTGAAAGATCAAAGGGATAATCGATAAAATAATCAGTGTAAGCTGCGTTTTGTCCTGGATCAAGAAGTTCGATGAGGACGCCCATAATTGAGGAACGAGATTCCGGTGTGCATCGGTCAAGTTCATCAAGAAGGATGACGGGATTTTTTGTCCCTGCACGTCGTAATGCTTTCATGACCATACCTGGTTCGGACTCTGGCGATGTTTTTGATTGTCCGCGTAGATCAACCGCAGAAGAAAGTCCTCCAAAAGGTATTCTGACGAGTTTTCTTCCCATGGATTCTGCAATCGACTTGGCAAACGTTGTTTTACCAGTGCCTGCTAGACCGACAAAAAACAGATTTGGGGCGTGGAGAGTGCCGGTTGGGGCTCTTTGTTTTTGGAGAGCTAGTACTGATAGGTATTCGAGGACTCTTCTTTTAATGGGTTCAAGCCCGTAGTGGTTTTGGTCTAAAAACACTTTTGCTTTATTTATATCAAGTATATCTTCTGTCTTTTTTTCCCAGGGAAGGTTGGTGATCCAATCGATGTATTTTGCCGTAATGTCAAGTTGAGTGAGACTTCCCCCGTATTTTAAGGTCAAATTAATACGCTCAATTTGTTGTAATGCTTTATCATGAAGATTAGCAGGCAACACGGCTGACTGCAACTGTACCTTCAGCTTTTCAATTTCTGACAGGCTGTTTTGAGGGCTTGTTTGGTTAGCAGACAAATTATCCACTTGACAAAATGAAATTTTTTTTATAAATTTAGATCCATTACATTATTCATTTATTTTACAAGTTTTTTAACAATAAATCTATGTCAAAGCAAAAAGGTAATACAATCAAACCCCTTTTTGATTATGTTTTAATCAAACCTCTTCTTGCCGAGGAAGTTACTCCATCCGGCATCGTGCTCCCAGATTCTGTTAAAGAAAAACCTCAGATGGGGCAGGTAATGGCAATTGGTCCAGGCGCGCATAATACTGATGGCAAACTTATGCCTATGTTTGTGAAGGTTGGACAAAAGGTTATGTATAAAAAATGGGGAGGAAACGAAATAAAAGTTGGTCATGAAGAGTGGCTTTTGGTTGAACAAAAAGACGTCATGGCAGTTGTAGAAAATTAAAAATTCAAAATTATACTTATGGCAAAACAAGTTAAGTACGGTGCAGACGCACGAACAAAACTGTTAAGCGGAGTTAATCAGTTGACCGACGCTGTAGCAACCACACTTGGTCCAAAAGGACGCAATGTCGCTCTTGATAAAAAATGGGGCGCTCCAAACGTCGTTCACGACGGTGTCACTGTCGCAAAAGAGATAGAACTTGAAGATGCATTTGAAAATATGGGTGCCCAACTGGTTAAAGAGGCATCGTCAAAGACGGCAGATGTGGCAGGAGACGGTACTACAACTGCAACGGTATTGGCTCGAGCTATCGTATCTGAGGGTATAAAGATGATTACGGCAAATGCAAACCCCATGATCATGAGAAGAGGTTTGCTTAAGGCAAGTAATTATGTAGTTGAAGAGTTAAGAAAACTATCAAAAAAAATCACCCTTTCTGATGCGGCCAATGTAGCCACCATCTCAGCTGGAGATACAGAGCTTGGTAATCTTATCGCTGATGCTTTAAAACGGGTAGGCGGAAAAGATGGAGTTGTTACGGTTGAAGAAGGCAAGGGTCTTGTTACCTCTGTTGATCACAAAGAAGGTATGCAGTTTGATAAGGGATTTGCTTCTCCTTATTTTGCGACAGACACGGACAAAATGATAGCCGAGGTCGAAGATCCATACATTCTTATCACCGATAAAAAGATTACAGCCATTGCGGATCTTCTTCCCTTCTTGGAAAAGTTTGTAAAAGTATCCAAGAATCTAGTCATCATGGCTGATGATGTAGAGGGTGAAGCACTTGCAACACTAGTTGTCAACAAACTAAGAGGTACATTTAATGCGCTTGTCGTAAAAGCTCCAGGTTTTGGAGATCGACGCAAAGAGATGCTGAATGATATAGCTATTCTGACTGGTGGTACTGTTATCTCAGAAGATTTAGGTAAGAAATTTGAGAATGTTGAGATAGAAGACTGTGGTAGAGCAGATAAAGTAAAATCAGATAAAGAAAACACCTCAATCATCGGGGGGAAGGGCGACAAAAAAGCTATAGAAGCTCGAGTTGCACAGATCAAAAGAGAGATTACAGGATCAACAAGCGAATTTGACAGAGAAAAATTACAGGAAAGATTGGCTAAACTCTCAGGTGGTGTTGCAGTTATCAACGTTGGTGCCGCTACCGAAGTAGAGCTTAAAGATAAAAAAGAAAGAGTGATAGATGCAGTTGCTGCCACAAAAGCCGCACTTGAGGAAGGTATTGTACCAGGAGGAGCTGTTGCTCTTCTTGATATCGCGCAACGAATGAATATCAAAAATCTTGAAAAAGCAAAAGCAAGCGAAGATGAAATCATCGGCTTTGAAATCGTTAAGACCGCAATAGAGGAGCCATTTAAACAGCTTATGAGAAATGCTGGTGTTGATCCAGGTCAACTCATTGCAAAGGCACGTGAATCAAGCGGAAAAGGATTCGGGTTTGATGTCTTACAGGTTGAAGTAGCAGATGAAGCCAAACCAATCGACATGATCAAGGCAGGTATTATTGATCCGCTGAAAGTAGTTCGTACAGCAGTACAAAATGCTATTTCAGTAGCTGCAATGATCTTGACGACCGAGGCTCTTGTGACTGATCTTCCAGAAAAGAACCCGCCAGCTGCACCAGGTGGTATGCCAGGAGGTATGGGCGGTATGGGAGGATATTAAAAGATCATTTTCCTTTAAAAATAAAAGCCCCTCCGAATCCGGAGGGGTTTTTTATTTCTTACTTTCATCAAGAAGGCCAAGTCCGAGCATAGGAAGAAGAAACAAGTCCAAAAAAGAAGAGATAATCTCGGTTATAAAAGTACCCATGTCTTCAGCTTCTTTTTCCATAGGTATGAGTATATTTTATCAAACAAAGGGAAACTTTGCATAAACTGCTTTTTCTCCTAGTTCACGCTCAATCCTCATGAGCTGATTATATTTGGCATTGCGTTCAGACCTGGCTGGTGCACCTGTTTTGATCTGTCCTGTGCCAAGAGCAACCACAAAATCGGCGATAAATGCATCTTCAGTCTCTCCACTTCTATGTGAGACGACCGAAGTCATCCCATTTTGACGGGCCATAAGGATTGCATCTACTGTCTCACTGATGGTGCCAATTTGGTTTAGTTTAATCAAGATTGAGTTGGTTGTTTTTTCCTTTATCCCTCTCTCAAGTCGTTTTACGTTGGTTACATACAGATCGTCTCCCACAATCTGGGTTTTATGTTGAGAAATCTCTGTATATTTTTTAAATCCATCCCAATCATCTTCAGCAAAAATATCTTCCATGGAGATGATCGGGTATTTTGAAGCAAGATTGCGGAAAAAGTCTGCAAGCTCATCGCTTGTTACGGTCTTTGCTTCTTTATTCAGTACATATTTGCCCTCTTTATAAAACTCAGTTGCAGCCGGATCAATCCCAAAACAAATATCCTTCCCCAATATATAGCCGGCTTTTACTACTGCATCACCCATGAGTTGGAACGGTTCTTCGTTGCTTCCAAAGTTTGGTGCAAAACCACCCTCATCTCCGACCGCGATTGAATATCCTTTTGATTTGAGAAGTTTTTTAAGCTGTGTATATACCTCTGCATTCATTCGTACAGCCTCAACTACAGATGGGGCGCCTATCGGAAACAACATATATTCTTGTATATCAGTTGACCAATTGCCATGCTTGCCTCCATTCATAACGTTCATTTCGGGGATTGGCATAGTAAATATTCCTTTATGATCAGGATTAAATTTTGACAGGTATTGATAAAGGGGTTTTTTTTCAGATTGAGCCTGTGCTTTTGCAGCGCTAAGAGAGACAGATAAAATCGCGTTTGCTCCAAGACTTGCTTTATTCTCAGTTCCGTCAAGCTCTATCATGGTGTTGTCTAGCTTTCTTTGGTCAAAAGCATCAAGTCCGACAACCGCTTTGTTTATCTGTTCATTTACATTTGAAACAGCTTTAAGTACTCCCCCTCCGCCATAACGGGCTTTATCACCGTCTCGAAGCTCAACTGCCTCATATTTACCCGTTGAAGCGCCAGATGGTACTGCGGCCCAGCCTGTTGATCCATCTTCAAGTATAGTGACACATTCAATAGTTGGGTTACTTCTGCTATCTAATATCTCACTTGCACGTACTGATTTAATCTTCATAGTTTATAGTACTAATAATTATTAATTCAATTACATGATATCAAAAGAAAATCATTATGTATATTTGTCAAAATATTTTTTGTATTTTTTTAAGACATATGTAAGTCCGCTATGTAATGGTTGAGGAAGAGAAGAAAGCTTAAACCATCTAATTTCTGCTATCTTTTCGGGATCGTTGTTTTTTACCTCTTCCGGTTTGACAAGGATAATAAATGGAGTTGCAATCCAATGAGTGTTTTTATCATTGTGTTTTCGAAGAAGAGTATAGGAGGGAAGCTGTTCTTGGATGATGCCAGTACAGCCTAATTCTTCCCTCAACTCTTTCAATACATTTTTCTCTAAAGTAAGTCCGTATTCGAGCTTGCCCCCTCCATTATCCCACACTCCGATTTCATCTCTGCATTTGTTACTTCGTTTATGGAGTACAAAATTTCCCTCCCCATCATGACAATAAAAAGCTGTAGTTATTCCAACATAGTCATATCCTGCTTTCATAGGTAATTCAATCATTAGGAAAATTTAAATATCTTAAAATCACGGATTCTTTTCAAAGCAAACGAAATCTGCGAAATTTTAAAATATCGCATAAGCATAAAAATTTGTTTTGGACGGAAGAAAAATTCACGAAATGCCAATGATTGAGCATTACTTAATGTTTTTTTATCGATAGTTGGGGGAAGCCAGGAAACTTCGTGAAATGAATCGATATGCCAGTTTACTTTTTTATCAAATCTCAATTCTGACCAAAGCGCTGAACCGGGGATAATATCAAGAAGGAGAAATTGAGCTTTATCAAGCGGAACACTTTTTGCAAAATTAATGGTTTCACGGATGGTATCTTTAGTTTCACCGGGAAGCCCAAAAATAAAGAATCCCTGAGTAATCAGACCGACTTTATGCGCCATCATAATAGCTTTTCTTATAGTGTCGAGATTTTCATGTTTTAATATATTTTTTAAAATTACATCATTGCCAGATTCAATACCGAATGCAACAGAATAACAACCTGCTTTCTTCATGAGTTTTAACAGTTTCATGTCTACCTTGTCAGCTCGTATACCGTTTGGCGTACACCAGGCAACTCGTATTTTATTTTTTATAATTCCTTTACATACAGCTTCAGCATGATCACGCTTGAGAGTAAAATTATCATCCTCAAAATGTATTTCCTTTACTCCGAGCGTATTGACTAAATATGTAATTTCTTGGATCACTTCTTGAGGGTCTCTAAACCGCAGCCGCCTTTTCCATAGATGAGGTGAAGCACAGAATTTACACTCATATGGACAGCCACGCGTTGTCATGATAGGGGCAACGGGAAAGTTGCTGACAATACCTCCATGGGGCGCTTTTTTGTAAGTGCGGGGATCAATCTGAGTCCAGTCCGGTATGGGAAGAGAAGATAAATCTTTGATAAACGGGGCAAAGACAGGTTTTTTATTAAAAGCGCTTATTAACCCATCAAATCGTATATCTTTTTTCTTTTTTCCTTCTTTTATATTCTTTATCAACTTAAAAAGTGTTTCTTCACCTTCTCCAATCACCACATAATCAGCTTTGCTTTCTTTTAGTGTCAAGATTGGGAGAGTTGAGGCGTGTGGGCCGCCAATGACCACAATTTTTCCTGCTTTTTTTAATCTTTTTGCCAAATCAACTGCCTCTAAAAAATAATAAGAAAGTACAGAGATCCCAATGACGTCTACATGTCTTGATCTTTTTACAATCTCTTTGTTGCTTAGATCCAGATTTAGTCCATCGATGATCTCACACTCAACTCCCTTATTTTTCAGGTATGAAGATAAGTATCCCATACCTAGAGGAGGAGTGATGAGATGAGTTTTATAGCGGGGTCGTGTAATGACGACTTTCATAGGTAAAGTGATCATATTTTACCAGAACATATCTTTTTAAGATGTTACAATTATTTGTATGATTACCTGTTTTTTTGAAAACAACAACAAAGCTTTTTTAAGACACGTGACAGTAAATGCGATCGTAGTCAAGGACACACAGATCCTTCTTGGCAAAAGAGGAACACTAAAAGGCAAGCCCATATTGGAGTCAGGTAAATGGGGGCTTTTGGGAGGATTTTTAGGAAGAGATGAGAGTTTGATCGATGCTGTAAAGAGAGAAGTGATGGAAGAAAGCGGTTGGGAGATAGAAAATATGATTCTATTGAGAATAAATGACTGCCCTAATAGGCCAAAAGAAGATCGTCAAAATGTAGATATTATTTTTATTGCAAATGCTGTTAGGCAGATAAGTACTTCTGACGAAGAGGTGAAAGAACTTCAATGGTTTGATTTAGACAAACTTCCGATCGGAGATATGATCGCTTTTGACCATGGAGATGCAATTAATTACTATCTGCAATATCTTAAACAGAAGATAAACATTCCAATCTTAGGATAAATTTTCTTAAATACTGAAAGAAAACATTAAAGGTAGGTGATCTGAGACGTTTGAATCAATTACATGAAAGTTGAGTATATTTATACTCGGACTTACATATATATAATCAACCACATTGCGATCCAGATGATGGTGTTCATTAGATGATGGCCTGGTTGTTTTTATTTTATAGTGGTCAACCAGACTTACAAAGTTATCATTCAGAATTTTCATGGAATCAGTGTGGGGAAATAGATTAAAATCTCCACATATGATAGATGGATAAGAAACATCTCTCGCAAGTTTTTTTATCTTTTGACAAGCATTTTGAGTGATGGGAGTCCCTTGCTTATCCCGTGACCAAATGCCGTGATAGTTGAGGATTCGTATTTTCTTTGATGATGAGATTTCAAGATCTACCACCTGGACAGCCTTTGGATCTTCCTTTGGCCACGAAGCCCAGTCAGTGATATAGGAAAAATTACCTTGGACAAACACATTTTGTCCCTTAATGATCTTGTATTTACTCTTTATATAATTACCAAACTCGATAAATCCGTTAAAGCGGATATCAAAATTTTGCCTGCCATGAAAATCCTTTTTTTTGAAGTCCTGTATCGTTGTATTTGGTGCATAAAAAGAAAAAGGTAGTTTGCTTGTTGCTTTATTTATAGTATCTATTGAGATGTAATCTTTGAGAGAGCTGTATTGAACTTTTTTGGTCACTTCTTGCAGACAGACTATATCGGGTTTTTCCTTTTTAAGGAAATTCTTTATCTTGTCATTATTAGTTTCAAAAAGTGCTACATTTAGCGAGATAAGTTTGATCTTAAACATATCTCTTTTATCTTTTTTCATACCTATTAGTATATCAAACAGGTTGGATATGGTTTTATTCCTCTTGACATTTTACATAGTCTATATTAGACTTACATATAGTAAGAATTACTTTATATTATGAGAAAAAACTGCTCAATGGCCGTATTGGAAAACTTTTTTGAACCATGTGTTTTGTACCTATTAATGAAGAAAACAGGCTATGGATACGATATACAAAAACAAATAAAGAAGCATTGCAATTGTGAGGTTAATATCGGCAATCTGTACCGTTCCTTGTCCCGTATGCAGCATCAAGGATATATAACACGAGAAGGGGCAAAAAGCGAGATAGGTCCTAAAAGGTATAGCTACACCATTACAGATCAAGGAAAAGCATATCTTGCCGAATGGATTGAGGCATTAAAAATGCAAAACAAGATTATCAGTTTACTTATTAAAAATTACCAAAAAAACATATGAAAAAAGTAAAAGTATTTTCTACCCCCACATGTCCTTATTGCCACATGGCAAAAGACTATTTAAAAGAGAAAAGGATAGAGTTTGAAGATATTGACGTTTCACAAGACCGCTCTCAGGCCATGCAGATGGTCCAAAAATCAGGCGAGATGGGAGTTCCGCAACTTTGGATAAACGATGAAGTGGTGATCGGTTTTAACAAACCAGTCATTGATCAACTGCTGGGACTATAAATGTCGCTACTGATTTTGATCAATAATTTATGGATTGAAAACCTCTCATGGTTAATTCGTCGATAGATAGAGCAAAACAATCATTACAGCCGTTTATCCAATGGCTTCTGTAGAGTATTTCTGTTTTCTTTGAAGAGATAATATCCCGTTTGCAAAATGGACAATTGTATTGTGGTTGTATTTTCGGTAAACGTTTCTTCATGAGAGTATTTAGTATACTCTTATACACGAGAATATGGGGAGTGAAACAAACGCAATCTTTTTTCTTTAAGATTTTAATTGGCGATGGATGCTATCAACAAGAACATTTTTAGAATCTTTCCCAGAAAGATATTCTTTTGAGAGCTTTCTTACGTGTTCATATCTTCGCTTTCTCATCTCCTGTACCAGGAGTGGGTGTTGATGGAGCGATATCTCATGAAGGTAAGCTATACTTAGAGGATGTTTCAGAACAATTTGTCATCGATCTATTCGTTTATTCAAAAAAGGTTTACCATTTCATGTATGGGATTACATCATATAAACAAGAACCAGAATTATATCTTTGTTATGAATCATCAGAGTATTATGGATATTCCCATTGCCTTTTCATTGCTTCTACCTCTCATCAATCGTCCTCTGCATCTATGTATGAGTCATCGATTCTATGATTTTTTTTGGTGGTTAACTTTGCCACTTGGCGCAATACGTATCCACATGGATTACGGAGGGGCAAAAGAACAAGCCTATAATAATAGACAACTATTAAAAGGAGTGAAGAGACTACGTGAAGGAAATAATGTTCTTATTTATCCTGAAGGAAACATCTATGGAGGAAAAGAGGGAGTTATTTTAAGGGGGAAAACGGGTGCGGTGCGTATGGCAATACAAGCAAAAAAAACCATGATTCCAATCGGAATTAGGGGGAGTAATAAGGCCTATCCCTTTTTACTCACCACATATAATCCATTCGTTACGAAAAAAATCCCATCGATTCATGTTTGTATCGGGAAAGAAATCAATTTGGAAAAGTACTATCAAATGGATCTACACTCATACACGCAAAAAAACCGGATGATTATTCGCGACCTTACGGATAAACTTATGAAAGATCTTTCAGTATTAAGTGGATTACCTTCGTTTTCCGCTCATACTTCATAATTTTTGTTATATCATAATTTTTTTGTAATATTCTACTTTCTTCTCTGTATTAATTAGTATGAAAGGAGGTGAAAATATATGAACACAAAAAAAATAATATTAGGTTTTTCAGCACTCGCATTAACGGCAATTGTTGGAACAATAGTTGCTGGATCTGCTTACGCATATCAAGGTGACTATACCAAAAAAGGTCCTAACTATTCTCAAGAACGTCATGAGGCTATGGAAAAAGCATTTGAAAAAAATGACTATAATGCTTGGAAGAATCTCATGCAGGGAAAAGGAAGAGTAACTCAGGTTGTCACCAAAGACAACTTTGCTAAGTTTGCTCAAGCTCATAAATTAGGTTTAGAAGGTAAAACCAATGAAGCAAACAAGATTAGAACTGAATTAGGTTTAGGACTGCGCAATGGTTCAGGTCAGAGACAAGGAATGGGATTGTGCAGATAATAATACATAATACCTCCTCATATGTAATTGATACAATAGAGGAGGTATTGTTGTAATAAATTGGAAAGCTATCTGTATTAATAATATGAGGCAGACTGACAAATTAACTGATGAAGTCCTGGTAAAGGAAATTTTATCTGGTAAAAAAGAACTATTTCATCATTTAGTTACTCGGTATGAAGTAAAGTTAAGGCGATATATTTTGACAGTAACTAATCGGAAAGATGAAGTCGATGACATTTTACAAACAGTGTTTCTTAAAACATATAAAAATTTGCCGACCTTTAACAAAAGATTGAAGTTTTCAAGTTGGATATATCGGATTACACATAATGAAAGTGTAAATCTTATTGGTAGCAGTTTTATTCAGAAGTTTATTTCGTTACCAGAATGGTTTGATATAGGCAGCAGAGATAATGTTGAGGAAAAAATAGATGATGAGCAGATGAAGAAGAAGCTGAAAGGGTGTATTGAGCAATTAAGTATGAAATATAAAGAACCTCTTGTTCTTTTTTATTATGAAGAGAAGACCTATGAGGAAATAAGTGATATCTTACGCATTCCTCTATCGAATGTAGGTGTGTTAATCCACAGAGGACGGTCACAAGTTAAAAAAATATGTTATGAAAAAAACAATCGCTGACATAATCACAGACAAGATAAAAAAAGGAGATATAACCATGAGATCGAAGTTTTCAATATGGGCTGAAAAGCTCGGATTAAATGGAGTTATGATGATGCTCATAGGATTTCTTATTATTATTGCAGGCTTTATTTTTTATTGGATAAAAAGCAATAATGACTTACTATTTAGTGGGTATGGACGATATGGATTATTTTCTTTTGTCCAATCGTTTCCTTATACTCTTTCCATCATATTTATCGCTTTATTTCTATTTTTAATCACTATATTCAGAAAGTTTGATTTTTCTTATAAAAAGCCTTTTTTGATGATTCTTATCTTTATTCTGGTTGGAGCACTAGTTATGGGGTGGGTATCTACCAAACAATCAATTGGACAAAGATTTTATCAACAAAAAGGAAGAATGCTTCATATGGGGGAGATGAATAATACAAATACAGTATCAGGTATTGTGACCTTAATAAATCAAAGTATTGTTACAATCAGAGATGAAAATAACAAACAAATTATTATTCAAACAGGTTCTACAACACATTTTCCGTTCGGTAAACCGATGGTAAATGATCTTATACGTTCAGTTGGCTATTGGAACGGAACTGTTTTTCATGCGATTGGTATCCGCACGTTTGATGACACAGATCCTTCAACTCTTGGGCCTGGTATGATGAGAGGCGGTGGCCAAGGTCGCGGCAGAAATTCCTCCATATCCAATGAGTAGACATCCGACTATGATGTTTAATGTCTGAATTAAGACTACTGGAATAGTTCCTTTTATTAAAGAAAATAAAACAACAGTTGTTCCCATAAATATAAACGTTGCAAGACCTGTCGAAAAACCAAAGATTAGTAATTCTTTTTTTGTGTAGTTATATTCAATAGTTTTTGTGGCAAATAAACTAGTCCACATCATGATAGTAAGGGGACTTGAAAGAGTAAGAAAAAAGACTGTAATAAAGCTTGAGAAGATATCGGTAGAATGTATAACCGTTTTAGTAGACATATTAACATCCGCTGCTCCTTTAATTATGAGTAGTCCAAAGATGATAAGTACGATTGAACTGATGAGACCAAACACTTTTTTCACTTTTTTATGTTCTAGCAATTTACCGACACCGAAGATCGCAAGTGTGATGTAGACATAGTCAGCCAGGGTGACTCCGAGGACTCCAGCAAAGCCATCGAGTATAGTTCTTTGGAGCGACAAATTAACAATAAAAAAGAAAACTGGCCCTATGGCAAGTTGAAGAAATAATCCCGTAGTTAAGCCATTTTTAAAAACTTTCATAATAAAATTATATCAAAGCAGAATTTCCTTTATAGAAAATATTACTGATATAATGAGCTTATGGATGATTTTAAACTGGTTTCAATAGATGATGAACCCTCAATAGAAGATAAAAAAATTATGAGAGAAGGGATGCTTGCTTACCATACAAGTCAGGGTCATGTGAGGAATCAAGAATTTTTCTCTGTGTTGATTAAAGACAAAGAAGCAAATACTAAGGGAGTTGTGGCAGTTTCATTTCTTTGGAATGGTATGCATATCCACACTTTATGGATCGATGAATCAATCAGGGGTAAGGGTTGGGGAAGGAAGCTTATGAGCATAGTTGAAGAAGAAGCAAAAAAAAGAAACTGCAATCTTGCCTACACGGATACTTATTCATGGCAAGCCCCTGAGTTTTATGAGAAATTAGGATACAGCCTTTATGCTAAACTGGATGATTTTCCAAAGGGTTGTTCTTTAAGCTACTTTAAAAAGGACCTGCAATGATTTGGCGAAAACAAGATATATAATAGTAATATGAACATTACTTCTATTATTTTTGATGGAAGCGGAGTTATTACTGATGAGCAACCCCGAAAAACTGCCAGAATGTGGAGTGAAAAATATAATATTCCATACAATGACATTTGGCAAACTGTCTATAAGGACAATTACAATCTTGCGCGTGACGGTATACTAGATGCTAAAGAGTATTACAAAAAAAGCGTTAATACATTAGGAGTGAAGATAAGTTATGAAGAATTTGTCCATGATTATATTGCAGATTGTGCAGTCCGTCCGGAGATGATAACCATACTTCAAGCGCTTTCTAAGAAGGTACCTCTTTATCTCTTCTCAAATCAGACAGAGATAAACACTATTTATCTTCGCCCGCTTCTTGAACAATATTTCAAACACATCATTTTTTCTAATGAAGTCAGAATGCACAAACCTGACAAAAACATATACGAACTGCTTTTAAAACATATAGGAACAAACAAAGAAAGCGCACTTTATATTGACGATAGAAGCGAACAACTTGAAGCTGCAAAAAAATATGGGATATCAACCTACCTTTTTTTATCAGTATCTAAGTTGAAAGATCATTTGTCCAAACGATCTCTTCTTTAAATGTATCTACAGTAAACTATTTTTCATATGTCTCCAATAGAGAAAATTCCCGATACTACCAATTATCACAACACCAATAGAGATAAATAGCAATATCTTTGATGTTGAATTATCTGCTGCGGAAGCTTGCGTTGAGATAGGGGGTGAAGTTGGTTGAATATCTTGTAATTGGATTGAGATGTCTTTCAAAGTGCTTGTAGGCGTAACGTTATCTTGGCTTTTGGTGGGTGAAGTTATTTCTATTGTGGGTGTTTGCGTTAGTGTTGGAGTATAAGTAAAAGTCTCACCAGCTGTTGCAGAGATTTCATTTGAAAAACTTCCGGAAGTACAACCATTGACCGCTTGGATCGCAAAATAATATCTTTTTCCCGGCGACAACGAACCAACAGTATATGAAGAAGCACCTTGTTCACCCACATTTGGATTTCCATATATATATTGTCCAGAAGTTAGACCATATGATAGGAGATAGCGGGTTACAGGATTTGCTGCAGGCGTCCATGTCAACGTTATTTGAGTTTGGCCATTTGAAGTCGCCGATGTGAGGCGCGGAGTGCTTCCTGGAGCTGAGTCGTAACAACCCGAGGATGTAAAAGTAATTTGTCCCAAATTATAAAACGTTACATTTGAAGTCTTATCAGTAACATTTAAGTTGTCTGTTTGACTTTTTGTTGATTTTATTGAAAAAAGCGCATGACCACTTCCGTCGGTAGTACCTGATATTGTGGTAATTGTGGCTCCACTGTTGCTTGAATCCTCAAGCGCGACTAAGTTGCCGACGATTGGATTACCAGAGCTGTCTTGAAGGGTTACGGTGATGATAGCTGTTGTTTGTCCATCGGCAGGTACAAAGGAGCTTACACTCAAACTTGAGTGACTGCGATCAGGTACATTACTGGCGTATATGAAAAAAGGAAAAAAAATAAAAGAAAACAAAAAAAGGCAGAAAATGATCACAAAGTTTCCTTTATAAGGCATACTTGATTATATAATAAACTAGCAAGTCAAGAGTAATGGAGGACTCATTGTTATAATAATCGTATGTTAGATGTAATAGTGTTCATACTACTTTTTCTTATAATCGTGAACTGGTTTCAGTTGATGAGCTTTTCCAACTTAGTTGTGGGTAAAAAGATTAAAACAAGCTCTATAAAGGATGAGTGGATACATAACAAGGTAAAGAAAAAAACAGGATTAACACTTATTGACATAACCTTATTCCATGATAAGAAGATGTATGGAATGATGGCGGGATTACCTTTCTGGCCAAAAATGATTTTATCAACGGGATTATATGAATCTTTTAATAAAGATGAGCTTGAGTGGGTTGTACTTCATGAAGCTTTTCACTGTGTTTTATGGCATAATCTACAGTCATTTATTATTGAAATGGTTATCCTGTTTCTAGGAATTTATTTCGTAAAAACAGAGCATATTGGTTTGCTTTCAATCATCTTTTTAGCAATTATTTTAGGCGTTATTTGTATTCAAATAATCAGATGGACTACAGAATATATAGCTGATAAATACGCAATTGAAAAAATGACAAATCCAAAGGGAGTAATAACTGCTCAGGATAAATTTCGTATAAATTATAAAGATAATTTTTTGAATAGCGAAAAAAGCATATTTAGGATGCTCTTTCATTGGAACATAACTTTTTCACAGCGGATACAAATAGCCAATAAAAGAATAAATAGTAAGTAAAAACCTATTGATATAATTTAATTATGATTAAGCTTATTATCTTTGATTGGGATGATGTTTTGACTCTTAATGCAAAAGAGGGCTATTATAACTGTTATAGAAAAACGATCAATGAACTTGGTGTATATCTGGATGAAAAAGAATTAGATAAAAGAATAAAAAAAAGATGGGGTCAACCATACAGGGAAGAGATAAAGGAGATATTAAAGGAACGCCCCGAATTAGTGAATAAAGCTTGTGCACTTTATCAACAGCACAAATTTGGACCGACGTATCTTGACAAAGTAAAAGAAGTACCTGGAATAGACTCTCTCTTAAAAAAGTTAAGTAAAGAATATTTGCTAGCTGTGGCAACGGCCAATCAACCAAAAATTCTACAAAAAATATATGAGAAATTTTCTATTCCAAAAGTGTTTTGCCAAATAGTTACGGCGTATGATGAAGATGTTCCTCCAGAAAAGACCAAACCACACCCTCATATGCTAGAGTTAATTTTAAATAAACAAAAAATAAAAAGTAGTGAAGCTTTGTTTGTGGGTGATGCGGAGAATGATGTGTTGATGGCAAAAAATGCGGGTATTGAACCAGTCGTTGTTCTAACTGGTCATCTTTCTAAAGAGCAAGCAGACAAGCTAGGAGTAAAGTACGTTCTTCCAGACGTAACAAAACTTGAAGAAATTCTTTTCTAACTCTATTTTATGTTATTTTAATAAATATCCTCCATCGACAACTATCTGACTCCCAGTCATATATGATGACATATCAGAGGCAAGAAATAACACTACTTTTCCAATGTCATCAGGTGTTCCCATCCTTCCCATGGCAACATCCATCTTTGGTGGTTCGGGGTTTCTTTCTACCACTACTTCCTTTCCTCCTGATTGCATGACAGCAACACCATGTGTCATCACTCCACCCGGGGCAACTGCATTAACCCATATATTATGTTTTGCAAGTTCAAGTGCGACGTTCTTTGAAAATCCCCAGACACCGTGTTTGGAAGCATCATAATGTGCCAGACCAGCCATAGAAGGATGAATAGCATCAATTGAGGTCACATTAATAATCTTACCTCCTTTACCCTGTTTGATCATTTGCTCTGAGACAAATTTTACGGTAAAAAATACTCCCCTCAAATTAGTTGCAATGACTTTATCAAAATCATCGATTTTCATATCTTTAAGTAATGTAAAAGGGAAGATTCCAGCATTATTTACTAAAACATCAATAGATTCAAATCGCTTAATTGTTTCCTGTAATAGATTCCTTACATCTTCTTCATTAGCTACATCTGTTTTAACAGCCAACACTTTATATCCTTTTTGTGTGAGCTCATCAGCAGCTTTTTGTGCTTCGTCAATGTTTCGGCTGGCAATAACTACATTCGCTCCAGCCTCTGCAAGCCGGTTACTTATTCCAAATCCAATTCCGACAGATCCCCCCGTAACAACTGCAGTTTTTCCTGTTAAATCAAGTAATTTATTATTTGATAAAATTTCCATAGTTAAATTAAATTATTAAAGCCAACTTTAATAGTAATGGATAGTGATATTTATTGCAACGAATGTAAATTCACTATGATACATTACTAAATTCATTTATAACTGTCGTTTTTTATCACTTAGTAAGTAGGGCAATTGCTTTTTCTGCTGCAGTCCAATATTTGATGTTGCCGAGCATTTTTTGTTGATACCAGTATTCAAACCCCCAAAAGAATACCCCGTCAATTTCCCAGTCTGATATCCATTCCGCATTAATCATCACTTGTTGAGGAGAACAACTGTCAGGTATGGTCCATGGTTCAGCTTGTAGTTCACTGATCCAGACCTTTTTTCCTTTTTTTGTGATTGCTTTAATTACTTCTTGTATGTGTATATCGGAGTCACGTGGTCCCTGCATAATCAATTTTCCCAGTATGTTTTTATTAGGTACTTTGGGATACAAATCAAGTCCTACTATATCTGCTAAGTTAGTAACTTTATCATAGTAGTTTCTCTTACTTAGTTCATTTCCCCAAAGATTAATCATGATTGGTCGATCTGAATCAATATCTTTCACTAATACTACTTCTTTTTCTAATAACTCTGAATCGATTCTCCACCAATGGGGACCGCTTGGGTCCAGTGGTTCATTTTCAATTTGCCAATATTTGATTTGGGGATAGTTTTTGAAATGAATTATGGTAGCCTTTATAAAAGAAAAAAGAGCGGTATTGAACATATCATTTTCAAAAACAAAGGAATTATTTTTGAGTTTTATTGAACTGACAATCCAGGAAGGTATATAATATTCTGGATATCGGGGTGCTTTTATTCCGACCGTCATCGTGATTGTGATTCCTAACTTTCCACAAGCATCAACTAACGAATCTATTTCAGAGAAATCATATATGCCAGGAGTTTTTTCCATATTTGCCCAATAACAACCCAATCGAATATGTTTTAAACCAAGCTGTGAATATTGCTCTAAGGCATTATTAAACGCAAAGTCAAGATGTAACAAATGAGGATGACTAAAGGATGCCCCAACAACTTTACTTTTTTTCATAAAATATTCTCAATTAGAATAAATGTTATCATTCTATCGTGATGATGTTTAAATTTTTATGTTCAAATTTAGTATGATAATTAATTTTACTCCAATGTCTATATCTTAGGCGGCAGTTATTATATACTAAGGGAAGAACGGATTTATGAATAATTCTTATAATTGGTATTCAACGCTCATTAAACCATTATGGTCTCCTCCAAGTTGGCTTTTTGGTCCCGTATGGACTTTCCTTTATATTTTAATCGTCATTTCTTTTGTAAAAGTATTTATTATGGGTTGGAAAAAAGAGATTGCTTTTCTTGTCGTTTTACCTTTTATTCTTAATCTTATTTTTAATTTTGCTTTTACTCCTTTGCAGTTTGGGTTAAAGAATAATTTATTAGCAGCAATTGATATCCTTCTGGTCTTAGGAACTCTTATTTGGTTGATGGTTGCTATTTATCCTCATGCTAAGTGGATAGCATATATTCAAATTCCTTATTTACTCTGGGTTTCATTTGCAACTGTTTTACAATTAACAATTACCTATTTAAATAGATAATATGTTTATAAAACTTTATCTTATTGCTCTACCTGTATTTTTTGGAATCGATATGGTTTGGCTGACTTTGGTTGCCAAGAATTTTTATACTAAAAAAATTGGATATTTGATGGCCAAAAATCCAAATCTCTTTGCCGCTTTCATTTTTTACCTTATTTTTATTGCTGGACTTGTCATTTTTGTCATATCTCCGGCTTTGGAAAAAAAGATGTGGTTATCAGCCTTACTTAATGGTGCTTTTTTTGGTCTTGTTACCTACGCGACATACGATCTCACTAATTTAGCAACGATAAAGGACTGGCCGGTTTTGGTAACAGTTATTGACTTGCTGTGGGGGATGTTTTTATCGGCAAGCGTTTCAGTTATTAGCTACCTCATTGCTACTAAAATTGGTTTATGAGCTATTACTTGAGTCTTTCGATAAAACTTTAATCCTTCTTGTCTAAAGAGTTAAAACAAAGACAATTCTTTTGTTTTAAAATATCAACCTGTTCATTTGGAGTATTTATTAAAACGTCTTGTTTTTTATTACCTGTTGCTTGGTGCACCGACAAATCACTTTTGTGATTATATCCCCTTCCGATAATCTCTTTTACAAGTAGTTCGTGACGAATATAGAGAGCTTTTAATTTTCCAACCCAGCGCATGGTCTCAGGATGCTTTGAGTATCCTTTCTTCTTTTTTGTTATAACCGTCCAAACAGCGTGTAATTCACGGTGTTCGCCAAGTAAATGTTGATGACACAAAAGCGAGGGCGATATGTCCCAAATTCTCATAAAGAAAAGTATTTAATTAATTAACAATCAATTTGTCTCTATATTATTCATATCTCAAAGCATCGATTGGATTTAAGCTCGCCGCTTTGTGAGCAGGATACCAACCGAAGAAAATACCGATGCTTACTGTAGTAAAGAATGAGAGAACATAGCTCCACCAGACAAGTACTACTGATACTTCTAAATTATTTAGCAAGAAATATACTCCAAAAGAGAGAATGCATCCAATGAGAAATCCAACAAGACTTAATATAAATGCTTCAAATAAGAATTGAAATAATATATATTCAGATTGTGCTCCAATTGCTTTTCGGATACCAATCTCCTTAGTTCTTTCGGTAACAGTAACATACATAATATTCATTATTCCGATTCCACCAACAAGTAAAACAACAATTCCAACCGATGCAAGTAGAACCGACATAGTACGTGATGAATTTACGGCTGCAGATACTGTTGTTCCCATATCTCGAACTCGAAAGTCATCATTCATTCCAGGTTTAAGTTTATGCGTTTCACGGAGTGACTTTGATATTTCATCAACTGCCTGGCTGATAAGTTTTACATCTTTAGCTTGTGCATTCATGTTAAATCGTCCATTGATACCTAGAACATATCGATATGTCGAGGAATAGGGAGTAAAGATACTATCATCAATCGTTGTTGGTCCTACAGATCCACCTTTATATTCAAGAAGTCCTATTACCTCAAATTCTTTTTTCCCCACCGTGATAGTTTTACCAATTACATCAGCATTTCTGTTGCCAAATAATTCTTCTGCAACAATGGCTCCAATTACCGCCACTTTTTCGTGGGTGTCATTCTCTTCTTCAGTGAAAAACCTTCCCTTAGTAAGCTTGAGACTTGCAAGTTGTTGAATATTTGGAGTTGTTCCAAGAACCGACAAGTTACTTGATTGTCCATCATATTGAATTTGGACTCTTCCCGACAATTGAGGAATTGCTGTTTCAATAGAGGGAAGTTGTTTAATTGGTTCAACATCAGTATAACTTAATTTTGAAGCTGCTCCATCCACAGTCGAAGGCGCGTTTATAAGAATGGTCGTAACGCTCATACTTGAGTATTGTTGTTCAATATTCTTTTTTGCTCCTTCACCAAGAGCTACGACTATAATGATAGTAAGTGAGCCAATAATAATACCAAGAGTGGTAAGGAACGAACGCATAGGATTTGCCATTAATGCATTCCAAGAGAGTCGGAATAATTTTCTAACAACAGTTATATTATTCATGTACTATTTTTCCATCCTGCAAATGGATAATACTATGTGCTCGTTTAGCTATTAAAGGGTCATGGGTAACCATGAGGATTGTTTTACCCTGCTTCGTATTGAGATCAACGATAAGATCCATTATTTCTTTTCCTGTTTTACTGTCCAATGCGCCTGTTGGCTCATCGGCTAAAAGAAATGATGGATTATTCATTAGTGCGCGCGCTATTGCAACTCGCTGTTTTTGACCACCGGAGAGTTCATTTGGTTTGAACGCTGATCGATCTGAAAGTCCCATCGATTCTAGCAATTCTTTTGCTCTTTTATAATTCTCTTTTCCTAAATAAAACGAAGGAAGAAGGACATTATCTATTACTGAGAGTGAGGAAATAAGGTTAAAGTTTTGAAATATAAATCCAATATGAATATTGCGTATTACAGCAAGTTCTCGTTCTGAAAGTCTTGAGACATTTTTGTCTTCAAGGATATATGACCCTGAGGAAGGGGAATCAAGGCATCCAATAATATTAAGAAGTGTTGATTTGCCACTTCCTGATGGGCCCATGATAGCAACAAAATCTCCTCTTTTTATTTCGATATCAAGACTTTTTAGGATATGATAGGTCTCTGACTTTATTTGATATGACTTCACAATCTTTTTGAGTGAAAGGAGAGTATTAGTCATGGGATAATGACAGTGTCGCCTAGATTTAATCCAGAAGATACCTCAACCTCTTTTCCATCCGTAAATCCCGTTTCGATTACAACCTCTTTTACCTTATTATCTTCAAGCTTTGCGGCATAATTTATATTATTTTTCCGATATACGGCACTATTTGGAATAATAAGAATTCCTGATTTTTCTTTTGTAATAAATTGTATTTGTCCTGCCATTCCGTCTAGAAGCGAGTATTCTTTTTGATCAGAAATCAAAGCTCGAACTTTATAACTGGAAAGACCGTTTTGATCTACGGTTGCAAGATTGGAAATAAACTCTACTTGTGAAGGAAAAGTAATATTTTGAATCGCATCCACTTTCACAACTGTTTTTTGATCTTTATCAATTTTTAAAATATCTGTGTCTTCTGCATAAGACTCAAATGCAATGGAGCCTGGTTTGGTTATGGTTATTACAACTCCACCGTTTTGTGTATTTGTTGCTTCTCCTTCTTTTATATTTATAGCTGACACTATTCCGTCAATAGGTGAATATAAATATGACTCTTTAAGCGCTATGTTTTTTATTTCTACATCAAGAACGGATTTATCAAGAGTGTACTGAGTATTCTCAAGAGCGCGTTTCATCGTGTCATTCAAAGCTCCTGCAGGATATGTTACCTGTCCAGTCTGATCAAAGGTATTACGTGTAATTAAATAATCTTTTAAAGTTTTTTCTAAGTTCTTTTGAACATCTTGCGTATCAAGTGCCATTAAATATTGCCATTTCTTAATCTCTTGTCCTTCTTTAACTCCGATATCCGCTACTTTTCCACTTACAGTAAACTTAAGATCTCGTCTTTCAACTGCAGTTTTCCCATCGATAGAGAACGCAATTTTTAGCCCACCTCTTCTGACGGTTGTAGTTTTTATCTCTTTTTTACTTGTCACATTTTGTTTTCCGAATATGTAAAAACTTATTCCAAAGAGAACAAGAAGAGCTCCTAGTATAAATAATGTTTTTTTATTCACAGATTATTGGGTAGAAACACCTTTTAACTTTACAAATTCAATCTTATCACCCGCTTTCCATATAGAAACATAAACACCCTTCGTAATTTCTGACATTTCAGCCTTTATATTAGTTCCATCAGCTGCTCCTGATCCCTTTACTATTCCAATACCTACAGGAATAGTTATATTCACTGCTTTTTTTGTAAGATTCGCTGATTCTTGGGCTTTAAGAGCTTGTCTTTCCTCTTGAGTCAACTTCTGTCTTCGAGCGCGTTCTTCTTCCGTTATTTCTTTAACCCCAATTTCATTCGCAATAGTGACTTCATTGCCTTGGATACTCGTGACATAACCGTTTATCTCAGCAAGCCTTACTGGGGAAACAAGGGATTGGCTTGATATAGGTGGTGCTACTATTTCAGAGTCTTTTTTCGTCGAATTTTTATAAAAAAAGATCACTCCTCCAACCACTGCAGCGATTATTAATCCTAAAATAATATTTTTCATCAAATGAATTTACGTATTTATAATACGTATTAATACAAGTAGAATCTTAAATTATTACAAACAACCCAATTAAACAGTTACCTTTTTATCTTGCGAAGAACTTAAACATCCATCCGAACATGCTTTTTGTTTTTTCCTCTGTATTTATTTGGTTTTGTAGAGCTGTATTTTGTTCAATTAGACTTTGTATTGTTGCTTGAACCATTACTACATCTTCTTGATTAATAAGCTGTGTTTGTATTTGTTCAAGTTGAGTGATCCTAAGCTGGTTCATAGCAAGTTGAGCTTTTAGGGTCTTGATTGCAGAGTAATCTGTTCCTAATAATAATTTTTTTAGTGCTCCTCTTGAATTTAGTTTATCAACATTTTGTTTAATTACACTTTGTGCAATTGATTGTTCTTGTGCAATTTGTCTCACTTGCTCGCCTAGACCTCCTTCTTCACGAATCTGCTGGAGTTCTTGGACTTTTTTTGCAACTTCGCTCATATGTTCAACTGCATTTTGATTTCGGTTTTGAGAATTGATTCCTTTTCCTTCATCTGTTCCTGTTTGTTCCTGCTCTTGAGTCTGTATCTGCAGTTGTTGATCTTCCCCTTGGTTTTGTGTTTGCACTTGATTCTGGTTTTGAACCTGCAAGCCTGTTGGTGTGGAAGAAATCATGAGTTGTTGTTGATTTTGCTGGCCTGTGTTTGTTTCAGCCGGTCTTCCATAGCTGTTTTGTGCAGCATGGACTGACACTGCGGAAAGAGTAGCAAACGTTAAGACGATCATCATTTTTTTCATATTTTAAATAAACTAACTAATAATTAATTTTAAAAATTTAATGTCTAATATACTAATAGTATAGTATATTATTGCTTTTTTAACTCTGGTTGTTTTTTTCAGACCATTACACACGCAACCATTTTTTATTACTGGCTACAAAAGTTGCAATAAATGTTGTAATAGGAACCGAAAGTACAAGGCCGATGCTTCCCACAAGAGTTCTTATAATCTCATCAGCAATTATTTCATAATTTATTATTTCTAAAAAAGGGCGTGGATTGTTAATAAACAGAAGAAGAAGGGGTAATCCTGCGCCTGTATAAACTAAAATCAGTGTATTGACCATTGAGGAAATATGGTCCTGTCCAACACTCATTGCCCGTTTATAAAGATCGTCAGCATTTAGTCTGTTATTTGCTTCTTTGAGTTGAAAAACAATGGCTGACTGGGAAATTGTGATATCATCAAGTACGCCCAATACACCAATTATAATACCTGCAAGAAGAAGTCCTTTCATGTCAATGGCTCCTTGTTTGGCTATCTGCAAGAAACCCGCTTCCTCAGAAGCAAAACCAGTCAAGTGAGCTGCCTCAACGAAAATATTGGAAAGTATTCCTGTTATAAGTAGAGCTATAAGTGTTCCTCCAATTGCCACAAATGTTTTTTTATTCAATCCATGGGAAAGAAAAAATGACACGGGAATTATGATAAGCGACCCTAGGATTGCAGCGCTAACAGGATCAGCTCCCGATGAGATTTGAGGGAGGATAATAAAAAAAATGACAAGAAACGATATACCCATACCAATCAGAGACGTGAGCCCCCGTGTTTTGGCAACGGCGACGGTCAGAACAACAAATATTAAAAACAATACAAGTAAAGAGTCCCTTCTTATATAATCGGAGATATAGTAGCTTTTTTTTCCATCAAGACCTTCACTTATTGAGATCATTACTTTATCATCAAGCTGATATTTCTGCTGACTTGCAAGAGGTATATTGCCGTTTTTAATAATGATTTTTTGCCCCATAAGTGTTCCCTTGGTAATCTCAAGCTCTAGTTTCTGGAATAGTTGTTTCTTTTGCATCACCTCAATCTGTTTTTCTTCAATTACCTTACTGACAACTGCCTCAAGTATCTCTTGTTTGGGTGGAGTATTAACAACCTCGGTTTGCGCAAAAACTGTTGAACTACAGAAAAAGACAATGAAAAACAGTAATATCAAAAATATTTTTTTCATTATAAAATCCCAAAAAGATAATAAAACCCTAAAGAAAACATAATTATGCTTTCTGCCAACGTGATCCAAGTAATAAATTTGGGAGAAGCTAACCATAATTTCATAGTAAAAAAAGCAATAAGAAAAATCAGTAGTTCATCAAACATGTAGAAAAGGACATAGAGAATAATATAAAAAATGTATAGCCATCCTGGGAGCTGAGCTTTAGTTAATATACCTGCAAAGGTAACAGGAACCGCAGCTGAACAAGGGAACTCAACAACAGTAATAACTAAGGCAAATAGTAATATTGAAATGAGAATAGTTATAGTCTTTGCTTTATTATCCAAAAGAGATTGGAATTTTTTGGCAAACCCATTTTCAATTTTTTGAGCAGGGCCAATACTACATGTTGGTCCTTGTTTTTTAAATTTAATAAACTCTCTTAAAAAATAGATTCCTCCTCCAACAGTTAAAATACCAATTAGTAACTCCATTTGCCGAAGATAAGGAGTAATGAGATTAAAAAGTTGGTACCAGAAAAAAATCAGTAATCCATAAATAAAAGCAGTAGTAAAAATAAAAGTACCGCCGAACACAAGCGTTTTGAATCGTGATTTTAGAGCCAATACCAGAGCAAGTATGATAAACAATGCACCCAATGAGCAGACATTAAATCCATCCATGATCCCAAGCAGAATAGCGATAACAGGTAAAGCGAACTTACTTGGGTCAACTTTGCCGATTACGGGTATATAAATATTATTGTTTGTAGAACAATCTTTTTGATCGGTGGTTTCTGTTTTTAATTCTGTGTCAACAATACATTGATTTATTTTCTTTTCTATTTCTTCGTTAAAACCAACAAAATATTGTTTATCAATAAATATCACCGGTACTAATCCTTGAGATTGGGCAGGTACTTTGTATCTTTCATAAAATTTAAGCAATTGATGACTATTTTGAGAAACCTCATATTGGTCTAAAGTCAACTGAGGATAATCTCTTTTTAAATTCGCCAAAAATTCTTTTGCTTTTGCACAGTGAGGACAGGTTAAGCTATAAAAAAAATTAATTTGGATTGTTTGAGCAGAAAAGACACTGTTTTTAATAAAAAAAATAAAAACTATATAAAATAGAAGGAAAATAGAAAATTTAATGGAGATATGTTTCATTTTTTTTCAAGCCTAATTGCCTTACCTTTGATAATTGCTAAGGCGGTCTTTTTTATAGCACTGTCCAGAACTCTTGCAAATGTCGGTTGAGAAATCTTCATCTTTTCCGCTGCTCTTTTTTGATCCAATCCATCGACCTCATATAGTTTCAGCGCTTCTAATTCGTCAGGCAATAAAACAACCTCCTCAAGATGTTTTAAAGGTATTCCTTGAGGTTTGAAATAAGAAACATTTGGATGAAAACGTAAACATCGTCTGATTTTCGGTCTCATATATATTTTGGTAAAATTAGTAAAGTCCCTGCCTAGTCTAAAGCGTCTTAATTCATGACTAAGCAGGGACTCTTAATAGAGCATTAGTTTTTATCGGCTTCATTTAATTCTTTATCTATATCTTCTAATTCTTCCTGAAGAGCTTTTTTATAGTCTTTAATATCTTCTTTAGACCAAGCTTGAGCTCCACAATAGAATCGATTAAGGCCTCTTCGCATACCTCTTCCAAAACCCTGTCCTAAACCTCTACTTTTTCCTCCGCATCGACCCATACCTCGTCCTGTCATTGATCCGGTTCCTGTTGGTCCTGTTCCATCAAATGCTGGCATAGTTTATTCACCCCCGAATCTAGTATAACTAATAATATAGTAATGAATACGTATTCATTATAATATTTAAAGTGTGGTTTTGTCAAGTAGAAAATTGGTCATCTTTCATTGACACCTACTGAATTGACTGTTAAACTATATGAATATGAGTTCATATGGCTGTTGCTCGACATTTACTAAAGAATCAAAACAAGTTGCATCTTTATCTTCTCTACTAAAGCTTGTTTCTGAAGAAAGTAGACTAAGATTGCTTTGTGTTTTGCAGAAAGGCGAACACTGTGTCCGTGAGATGATGGAGCATGTTGGTTTTTCTCAAAGTCTTATTTCCCATCATTTAAAAGATCTAAAAGATGCAGGAATAGTTGAAGATAAAAAGAAAGGACTTCGTGTTTATTATTCATTAACAAAAAAAGGTGAACATATTATAAATTTATTATTCAAAATATGAAAATTCAAGTCTTAGGAAGCGGATGCCCGACCTGCAAGAAGTTATATGAGATCACCCAGAAAGCAGTAGGGGAGATGGGGTTAAAGGAAAAAGTAGAATATCTCAGTGGTGCGGAAGGCATGCAGGCATTAATTGAGATTGGTTCTATGACAAGTCCTGTTTTAGCGGTCAATGGAACCGTCGTAATGACAGGATTCACTCAAGATATGGATAAAATAAAGAAGGTAATTAATAAAGGAATGAAGGTAAAAAATGAAACTTCCAAGTGCGGTTGTGGGGGAGGATGTTGCTAATATCATATGGATATATTTAAGCCCATTCAACTGTTTGCCAATCTTGCCACATATCAGTGGCTCCGCATTGTCCCTCATTCTTATTGGGGAGAAACTATTAATTTTTTTATTTACGATACCATAAAAATAGGCTTACTTCTTATTGTCATAAATTATTTTATGGCATTTACGCGCTATTACTTTCCAATGGGAAAAGCACGGGATCTGCTTCTAAAACGAAGATGGTTTGGATTAGATTATTTCTTTGCTGCCATACTTGGAGTCGTTACTCCTTTTTGCTCATGTTCATCCATCCCTCTGTTTATCGGATTTGTAGGAGCTGGTATTCCACTTGGCGTAACTTTTGCTTTTCTTATTAGCTCACCGCTGGTGAATGAATCATCTCTTTATCTTTTCCCCGCCATGTTTGGGATGAAGGTGACAGTCATTTACAACGTGTTTGGTATATTAATTGCGATGGTTGGAGGTTTTCTTATTCAAAAGTTGGGCATCGAGAAATATGTAAAGCCAGAGCTCTTAAAATTTAAGTCTCGAGTCCAAGTTGAGAAGGAAAATGGGGGAGCACCACTTCCACTTGTCGAACTATTGAAGTACTTTTGGAGTGATGGAATGAATATCACAAAAAATGTATTCCCCTATGTGGTACTTGGGGTGAGTATTGGAGCTCTTATCCACGGATTTGTTCCAGCCACACTTGTTGAGAAATATCTTGCCATTAAGCAATGGTGGACGATTCCACTTGCTGCACTTTTAGGAGCCCCTCTTTATGCGAATTCAGTGAGTGTTATACCTGTTATGGAAGCATTGGTCAAAAAGGGGGTTCCCTTGGGGACCGCACTTTCATTCATGACTGCAATCGTTACTATCTCAATTCCTGAATCGATGATATTAAAGAAAGTCATGAAATGGCAACTGTTGGCTGCATTTTTTGGGATAACAATAGTCGGAATCATGATAATGGGATGGATCTTTAACGCTATTTTATAAATTCAATTATTGAATATGAAATTCAGCAAACAAAATGTTTTCTTTGGGATTGTAATACTTATTCTTGTTGGTCTCATCGTAAATGAACTTATGTCAAAAAAAGACATAGTGGTTAAGGAAGATACACAAGCACAAGTAGTTACACCAGGAGGAGCTGATGAGACCCCACAAGTAAAAAAAGCAGATAAGATTATCGTTGCAAATTTCCATGCAACAGCAAGATGTGCTTCTTGTACCGCACTTGGTAGACTATCTGAAAAGACTGTGATAGAGCAATTTACCAATGAAATAGCGAACGGAAAAATCGAATTTAAATCCATAAACGTTGATCTTCCAGAAAATGAAGAAATAGCAAAACTCTATCAAGCAACAGGATCATCTCTTTATATAAATGCCATAAAAGATGGTAAGAACAATATTGTTCAAAACATGAAAGTATGGCAGTACTTGTCAGATGATCAGGCATTTGTGAATTATTTAGAAGCACAACTCAAGGCATTATTATAACTATGGATCTAACTCGTCTTATTTATGGATTTATTGATTCACACAATATTCCTTTGCTATCGGCGTTTCTTATTGGATTGCTTACCTCAATAAGCCCTTGTCCGCTCGCAACAAATATCACTGCTATTGCTTATATTTCCAAAGATATAAAGAAGCCTAAAAATACTGTATTAAACGGTCTTTTTTATACATTCGGGAGAGTAATAAGCTACTCTCTTCTTGCAATACTTATTTATTTTGGTTTATCAACATTTAAGGTATCCCGTTTGTTTCAAGGATGGGGAGATAAGGTCCTTGGACCGATCTTAATCATTCTTGGTTTGATCATGCTTGATGTAATAAAGCTCAACATAAAAACAAGTAATCCTCAGATTGAGAAGTTTAAAGTATGGATTGCGACAAAAGGATTTTTAGGCGCTCTTCTTTTGGGGATGTTGTTTGCTTTCGCGTTCTGCCCCTATAGTGGAGTACTCTTTTTTGGGGTTCTTATTCCACTCATTCTCAAATCAAAAGAGGCATTGCTACTTCCTCCTTTGTTTGCGCTTGGCACAGGTCTCCCGGTTATTCTTTTTTCATTTCTAATAGCATTTAGCATGAAGAGGATGAGCAAAGCATTTGCTGTTGTCTCCAAAATAGAAAAAGTAACTCGATACATTGTTTCAATTATTTTTATCGGCGTAGGTCTTTTCTATTTGCAGTATTTGATCAACTATTTAGTTCGTGTTCTCTAAGCAGTTTTAATTGGGTTTGAATCTATTTGCCCCGCTCTTATATAGAATGTTGTGGTGGGTAAAAGCCCGAACCCTTTACATATAAATTTAGAATAGTAACTTTTGATTAACTATCTCTTCTTGCTTGTTTTTTTACTTGATTGATCGCTTCCTTAGTATTTTGCATGAAATCCCTATCCTTACTACTTGCAAAAAAAGTAGCAGAGTCTGTAGTAATTTTGAGTTTAACTTCAAATAAAATAGGTTTTCTATCAGGGTTATATACTGTTTTGGATGAAAAGCGCACTAATTGTATTTTATATTGCTTGTTTATCCATACAGCAGCTGATCTTATTTCACGGTTTATTTTCTTTTTTTCTTCTTCGCTTAATTCTTGGGGAAGTTTACTTATTATTGTAAGAAGTGCAGGAGTTTTTTGAGTAATCCAAACAGCAGTCTTAAGAAGATCATTTGTTGTATAAATAAATAAAGGCTGACGATCTTTATCAACAATGACAATGGAATTGTATCTACTTGTGATTAGAGTTTGAATAACTTTATATGTATCTATCGGCTCATAGAGTTCATTAAAAATCGGTGAAACAAACTTCATCAATAGTTGGCTATCTTGTTTTATTTTTTCTACATCAAATGAATAATTCTTTACCTTAGAGCGTGTTGAAAAACGCTGTTTGTTCGAGGAAGAATAATAAGGAGCAAAAATATCTCTTTTTGTTACCATTCCTTTTATTTTTTTATTACTATCCACAACAATTAACCGCGAAACTGAATATTTTTGAAACGCCTGATATACATTTCCAATATTGCTTTTCTCTGGAATTGTTAAGATATTTCTCTTTGGCATATTTTCTAATATTTCCTCATAAAAAACACTATTTGACATAAGGTTTTTGAGAAGGGATTTTACCTTCACAAGGCCAATCACTTTTTCACTTTCATCAAAAACAGGGAGGGTATAAAGTTTTAATTCGCTCATTACTCTCAGAATCTCTCCAATTGGAGTATCGATGAGAATTCTTGGAGGGGTTATGAGGCAAGAACGAATAAGCGTTGAAGAATTATGCTTTCTATTAAAAAGGGTATTTTGAACTGTCACTAAGCCCATAAATTTTTTATCATCTCCATATACCAGAAGTGGAGTATGGGTATTTTGGAAGCGATTAACTATCGCTGATATTTTATTGTCAATATGACAAATGAGACGAGACGGTATAACTTGCATTTTGAATCCATTATTTAAATTATTCATGAATAAAGTATAAACAGTTCATTTCGATATTAAATTGATTTCAATGACACTTACATAGGTATTTAAGTCAGCTCATCGAAAAACTGAGATTATGAGAGCTATAATGATTATGATCACGATAATGTTTGGGAGTCCGGCAAAAAACGCAAAAATTCCTAGAACCGAGAGTATCCAGAGTAGGAGTAATACAGAAGCTATAGCCTGAAAGGGCGGAGGCAACAAACCTATGGCCCAACCGACTACAAGTAATATAAGTACTTCCCATAAAGTAACCATGTGACCGTTGATCGAAAAAAGAGAGATATTCGGAATCGATAAACCCGTTATAGGAGCATATCCGAGGAACCAGAGAATCAAAAGAATAATAATTATTGCGATTATCATAGATTAAATTGTTTCAACATCTTTTGGTGTAATTGGGTAAATAATATCTAGAAGATAGACCAATCCCCATACGATGCAAAGATATACAACGGCCGCAATTATCGTGGACCATTCAATGATAGAAGACCCTCTGGTAGATATATTAAAAATTCCCTGAAATGGAGCAGCCAAAGGATCAGTTAGTAAATAGATAAGTCCGGTAAATCCGGTGTATGCGTTTGCACCTAATGCTTTTAAAATTACCCTAAATCCAAGAAGTACCTCAATGAAACCGAATACATACCAGATAATTTGACTGAACCTGAATATTGTTTTTTTCTTTTCATACACTTTTTGAGGTGCTTCTCCTTTTGCCTGGGGTTCAACCTGCTTGGTTGTTTTTGTAACAACTGTTTGAGGAGTTTGATTGTCAGTCACGATAACCTCTTCTTGTATGTTGTCATTCTGTATCATAGTAATTTAAGTTTATGACGTAATGACAAAAAATACTGTAATCTGTGAAGGTGTTTTAATGTGAGGTTGACGACAATTTTCCTGTAATCTGTGATGCTAAACGTAGTATACGTCAGCTAAGTTCGAGCTCAAGATTTTTTATATTTTCAAAAAGTATAGAATGATCAACATATTTAATCAATTTTTTCTTCTCTAGTTTTATCATTTCAAGACTCGCTGTTTCCCTAGTGACTCCCACCAACGTAGCAATATCTTGTTGGGTAAAACGGTGTCCGACAAGTATTCCTTTATCTGTTGGTTCACCAAAATGTTTTGTTATATAAAGTAATATCGAAATAACTCTTCGGTAAGCGTCACTAAATACCAGATGCTCTACACGTTTTAGTGTTTCAGCGTAATCTTCTAGTAGTTCGCTCATAAGCTCGAAAATGACAGTTGGTTTATCCTTTATAAAATTGACTACTTTGTCACGGGGTGCGCGCCCGACTTCAACTGGAGTCAATGCTTCAAAAAAGTAGACATTCGGAGTACCGTTGATTGCCCATACCATAGGAAAATAGGAAATTGGCTTGAGAATATGAAGCGATAATTCGTAGCCTGTTTTAGAAATTGTATATTGTCTAACATACCCTTTTAAGAGGCAAAAAATCCCTTGTGGATCATCATCAGCCCGGATAAGCATCTCATTTTTTTTATAGTTTCGAATACTGAATTGTTTGTAGAACGTTTCGAACTCTTTTGTATTGAGAGTATTCATAGGAGTGGGATTATATTTTACACAAACATTATATTAAATAAATCTACGATATGCAATCCCAATGCCGATAAGCCAGCAGTGCTAATGTTAGTACTGCTGGCCTAGCATGGAAAATGCAACACTACTTTGCATTCTTTACTTCCGGTTTTGAAGCAACATCTTTTGCGGCGATTTCTGTCTTTTTTACTTCCTCACCGATTTTAGCTGTTGCAGGCTTTATTTCTTCCTTTTTATCTTTATATTCCATCATGTTTTTTTCACCCCCCATTCAGTACTTTAATGTTTTGATAATCTAAATCAGCCTACTGGTGAAAATAGTACATTGAATAAATCATTCAATAGGCTGCCCTTATATAGTTCATATGGCCATTTTTTGGAAACAAACTTTTTGATAAATGAACTATCCCATTTATAATTTTCCGTAACTGCAATTGACTTTGCCGTCAATTTTGTAAGCGAGATTGAGTTTATTGATTCAGATTGTGTGGTGTTCATATAACTGGAGTATAATCTGTGGTTTTATTACGTTCAGTAATGAAGATCTTAATAATGTAGCGATCTGGCTTGTCTAACTTTAATGACTTAGATTGCATATATGATGGAAGTCCAACCGGAGTAATAAATATTGGTCCGAAATGATGAAAAACCTGCCTTCCGGCAGGTATTCGATCAATTAAATTTTCAATGATTTTTCCCAAACAGAGTAAAAATAATCTCTTAAGGCCTTTGAAAGACCGGAACTGTTTATTTTTACTGTAATTCTTTCTCTTGGATTCTTAGGGTTATTTACTGCTAAAAGTGATTTTTCACCATCAACTATTTGTAGATGAAAACCCCAATCTGGGAAATGGCGTATTTCCAATCCATTTTTTTCCAGATTTTTTAAAAATTCTTGATTTTCTTTATCGTATTTATGAGCAATCATTCGGACAATAACACCTCTTTCTATTGCTCTTTTGTTGGCTAATATTAAGTCAGAAGTAGATGGTTCACCAATAGATACAATTAATACTTCTTTTTGGGAATCTTTTATTAAAGTTTCAGAAGCACTAAAGAAATCCTGTTTACCAGCAATAACATCAATTTTAGTTGAAGAAGATTGTGATTGTTTGTTTGCAAGAAATGTATTAATTTCTTTAGCCTCCTTTTCTAATTGTAAAGACTTTTCTTTCACATAAGCTGATAGTGCTAGCTCTGAGGGTAAAACATAAAAAGTTAAAGGAGAGCTGGTTATGATGGCGACGAGTTTTTTTTCTTCAAGCTTTTTAATTATACGATAAACTGCATGAGGAAGAATATTCATACGTGAGGCTATCTCTTTAGCAGGCAAGACCCCTTCTTTAGTAAGGGTTAAATAAATCTCTGCTTCCTGTTTTGAGAGACCAAGTTTAACCAATTTTGGTAAAAGGGATAGGTCAATTTTGTGCTTAAAACGGGTTTTCATTTGATACTTCATCACGATATTTTAACAAATTAATGTTAAGAAGTCAAACAGATGTTAACATATCTCTATGAAGAGAAAAATCATATGGAAACATCTAATGAGCAGAAGGTGGACAATCCTTCGTACTGAACTATTTACCAAGGGTTACGTAGAGCCACTAAAAAATTATATTGGTATTCCCAATAGAGAATTGTTAGTAACTAAAGAATTGGAAACAAGTTCTCTTTACAATAGTTTGGATAGCATGAATGAAATCTCGTTGGCACTATTGAATAAATTAAAGAATGATAAAGATTTTGGCTTACGTATTTATAAAGACTGCATTAAATCTTGCGAATATCTTGTACAAGTTTCCAAAGATGTATCTCAAGGGAACTTTAAATCCCTTTCTTCACAGACTCTTGTAAAAATTTTTGATATTTATGTAGATACAGCTTTAAACTTCACACCATTTTTAGCACTTCCTCCTAATTACGAAATGTATATTATTGATGAGATAAATCAGAGCCTGGTTGAAAAAGTGGGAGACAGTAAGTCTGAAGAATATCTCCAAAAACTAATGAGTCTCAAAGAATACCCCTTTCAAATGCTAGAACAGATAGATTTAGCAAATATTGCATTAAGAATAAAACTTAAAACTGATATCAATAAAGCATTGATAGTTCATAAGCGCAAATACCAATGGTTATCCTGTTACAACTTTGATGAGGTAGAATTTTCATTAGAAGACTTCAAGAAAAGGTTAGAGATTCTACAGGAACTTTCTTTTTCAGAACTTAGTAACAAGGTTAATTGTATGATTGAAAAGCTAAATTCGGACAAAAATGAGTTTCAGAGAGTTATAAATAAGCTTGGTTTGTCAAACGGACTAATAAATAAGATAAAGTTGTTGAGAGAGTTTGTTTTTCTAAGAACCTATAGGATTGAGATGAATTCCCAGTCCAATTTCTATCTCAAGCCCCTTTTAAGAGAAATTTCAGAACGGGGAAATATATCGGTCAGGCAACTTGCTATGATGCTGTCTGATGAAATTAAAACAATGCTATTAGAAGGAAAAGTTCCAAATTCCGTAAACTTCAAAGATAGGGAGAAATATGCAGTGTTTTGGTTACATAATGCAAAATATCATTATGCTTTTGGTTCTAAAGCAAAAAAGGTTATTTCAAAACAGATCGTTGACGTGAAAAAAGGCAACCAAGCTTTATTTGTAAAAGGGACAACCGCCTCACTTGGAAAGATAATTACTGGGAACGTAAGACTAGTAAACAAACATAATATGAGCGAATTTAAAAAAGGAGAAATCTTGGTTACTACTATGACTTCTCCAGAATTAGTTCCAGCTATGCATAAAGCTGCTGGGATTGTGACTGATGAGGGAGGTGTCACTTGTCATGCGGCTATAGTATCCAGAGAATTTAACATTCCATGCATTGTGGGAACAGGTAACGCGACCAAAGTATTTAAAGATGGAGATTTTATTGAAGTTAATACCGAATTTGCTACAGCAAAAATTATATGAGAATTAATAGAAAAGAATTTTGGATAAGATCAAACGATAATAATCTATATTGTCTATTTGAACGACCAGACAATCCAAAAAACATATTAATAATGCTTCTACATGGATTAACTAATTCGCATATTGATTGTCCTCTTATAAGTGAATCAGCAGAGTTATTTCATTCAAAAGGATTTCCAACATTTCGATTTGATTATTATGGTAGTGGGAAAAGTGACGGTGAATTTAAAGATAAAACATGGAAGGTTATGGTTAAAAATACAAAGGATGTGTTGAAATATGCCAAAACCAAGTTAAACTACTCAAAGATTGGAATTTGGGGTAGAAGCTTAGGTGCAATACTAGGAGCGACGATATCTGACGATCCTTCAATTATTGCTTCTGTATTTTTGTCTATGACCATACATACAAATTTAAGTTTTAGTCGTTTTTTTTCAAAAGAAAAATTAGTATCTTTACCGATAAAAGGTACAGCGGTAGTTAAAGGAGAACCAATTCTTGATAAAAGATTCTATGATGAGACCGAATATATTGATAGATTACAAGAAAAACACCTTTCAAAAGCGAGAAACATACTTATAGTACAGGGAACAAAAGATAAAACTGTTTATGATCAAACTTGGGCTAAAGAAATATACGATATCGTCAATAAATCAAAAAAATTAATTTATATAAAAGGCGCAGATCATGCATATACGAATCATGAAGTAAGAGTAATAAGAGAAGGTTTAAAATGGTTTGATAAATGTAGTAATAATTTAACCTAAGTTAAATTAATTTATTTTATTTATTGGTTTTCCTTTAAGAATAGATAAAACTGTTTCAGTTGCGATTTGACCACGATTTAGCTGAGTGCCTAATGTGTAGTATGCCTGTTCGGGAAAAACCATAATATTACCTTTAAAATCTGTAATTTTTTTATCATTACTTTCAAAAGCATATCCACCAAGTTTCTTTTGAAACACCATACTTAAGACGCACTCTTCGTCAAATACATGGACGTCTGAAGTGCTTATAATAATGGCGGTTTCTTTTAATTTAGATAATAATTTTTTATTTATAAATCCTTTTAACTCAGGTGGGGTTGCCAAGGTATGAAAGATAATGTCTGACTTTTCAAATAAATTATCTAGGGATACGGATTTAAAGGAAGTTTCTTTTTTACTTCTATTCCAATAACTCACCTTTAATCCTAAACCTTTGCAAAATTCAGCAACTTTGGTACCAATTCTTCCAAGACCTAAAATACCTACGCGTAATCCTTTAAATTCTTCGTTTAAGAAACGGTCGTAATCCATCCTCCATTCATTTTTGACTATTAATGGGAGTTTCCTTAATAAAGAAAGCATCATAAAGATATTGAACTCAGCGACTGCTTGAGTAGGTGTTCCAGGTATATTTGTGACAATTATTCCCATTTCCGCCAGTTTGTTGGTATTAATCCAACTAAATGAGGAAGTTGTCAGGCATAAAGCTTTTAAACCTTTCATTCTTTTGACTCTTTCAACAGGAAAAGCATTCCAATTGTCTTTTAAGTAGGTTGGATTAACAATGAGAATATACTTTTCTGGAGAAAATAAACCATCAATTTTTTCTAAATCAATATTATTTCCTTCAATAAATTCAATTTTATGACTCTTAAATTTCTTCAATTGCTCATTAGTAAAAAATCTTCTTGGAAAAATGATTTTAATATCCATATAAAATAAATTATAACAAAAAATAGGTTGGGTTAAAAAAAGGTATAAACGACGAAGTTTATTTGAATGTTTTTAAGATCTAAAACCTGAAAGTCCAGAGCAATGGAGATTACTCGAACCTTCTACGTACTAATTTAGCATGGTAAATTTCCAATTTTTATGTAACAATTTCTGTTGTACTTAAATCCTCAAGTTTTGAGATGAGTTCCTTCTTGCTATACATGGATGTATCAATCTGTTTCTCTTGAAAAATTCTCAGTCCCTCTATAATCCTTCGTGCATAAATAGCTTGCTTCTTCCACAAATAGCGTATCCTTACCTCATTCGCTTCAAATGTTTTTGAATAAATAACTAACTGTGCAAAGAAAGGTGCCATATTGATAAAGATATTAGATATATCCTTGATATCAACACTATGTACTTGAGATGATAGAAAAAAAGATCTGATTATAACAGTAACCCTTCCTTCTTCTATATTGATAGTGTTGGGAAAAAAATCGAAAGGGAATCTATGCGTCGATATTGAAGCGAGTATCCTATTAGATTTTTTAACTAATTCAGCAACTATACTCTTACTCGTTTCCATGTTTACCTCACTTATCTTTACTGCATTCATGTTTTCTTTCCTTGTTAATATCTCCACTTTTTTCGTCAATACATCCATTTCATGCTGCAATGGTGGATTGTTCGGTAATACCGCAACCTTCGTTGGTTGATTATTTATTTTTATTTTCATATTATGTCTTCATAATGGTTGATACAATTCCACTTCACTAACGCATTGAAAAGCCCGAAGGTGCTCATTTAATGCATGATTTTTTTTCTATGGGTTAATTATGCAGGTATAGCAATTATTTTATTGAATTAGATATGGAAAATCTGGTTCTTCCATGTTTCTATAGTTATGTATTATTATCAACTTTATTTCTCAAATCTGCTTCAATTTCATTTGCTTTTCCACGAACTTTATCTATCGTTCCCTTAATTTTTTGACCAGACTTAATCTCAACATCTCCTTTAATTTGCTGAGTCATTCCTTTCACCTTTTGTCCAGTTATATCTAACTTTGTTTTGAAACCCATATATTTAAATCAAATTTGTTAAAATTATATTCGAAAACCTAATAAACGAGTCACCAATACAATTAGTGCGATGACAAGTAGTATATGAATAAGTCCACCTCCGACCTTGAGCGAGAATCCTCCCAACCATGAAATAACCAATATTAAGATTACAATATCTAGAAGTCCCATATTATTTTCACCAACCTTTCATAAAATTCAATTTATAAGTCTTCGTTATTTCTCTATTTCTAAAGGTATTGTACGAATAAAGCAGGTATTAAACAGTCATTCCGCTTTCTTTTATTACGTAATCCAACTCACACAAATTAAGTAAGAAAGAATAGACCGAATAGTTTTTCCTCCCATGGTGATTTTGAAATATCTTTCCCTTCTGGTTGCGTCAGTTTTTGATAAATAGCATTTACAAAATAGTAGAGTAAATGGACCAGGATTTTGTATTCAGTTTCTCCACTTTATTTGTTTCTGGAGAAATTATCGCTTTTAGAGCCCCTTTATTTACATGAAAATAAACATTTTCATATAGGTATTTCAACGGTATTTTACATGATTAAGAACAAAAAATAACAATAAAACAAGCAAAGGTAAAGCTTCATGCTCAGCAAATTAATTTGAAAGTAATATACTTATAGTATATAATTACAGGATGGATAGTCAAGAACGAAAGACACCAAGTAGTTATGATTCAGCTTCAATATCAGGGTTGGATTTAACCACTAAGTATCCAAATGCAGTTACGCATTTTAAAGGTGGAGAGTTTAGATTTGCTCATGGTAATCCACGTGCGCACTTTGCGTGTATGACAATAGCCTTGGGAGGAACTGGTGAAGGCTATAGAGAATGGTATGATGGGCAAATCAGGGATTTTAACGCTTTGAGGGAGGAGTTAGGACTACCCCGTGAGCTTTCATACTATCTTTCCCGACTTGCACGGCCCGTCTTTACCGAGGGTGGTGGTTTTGTAAGATTAAACATATTTGACATGTATAAGTTGTTATATCACGCACCAGCCGAATTTAAACACGAAATGGAAGCACGATTATTGGATACAGCCAGATTATCTAAGGCGTTAATAGGCAAGGGATGTGAATTACCCCCTATTGGTGGAATTAGTCTTTCATGTGAAACGAGATATGGTTTTCAAGAGGGAACTGTAGATATAATATTTAGCGCTGACACTCCTCCTGAAGTAGAAGCAGCTGCTGATGTTGAAATAAAGATAAAAAAACCTAAAAAAGAACACCTCTCTTTTATACCTGAAAGGCATAAGGTGCGCAACTTAATCCCAAAGAGACTGCCCCTATGGGCTGTAAGGTTGGTACCAGAGGAAGGTGGCGATGGGAATGTGAGGATTGGGATACATGCAAGTCAAAGGATAGTGGAAGAAACCGGCACTATACCAATACGAGCAGCTCACATTTTAGCTGCATTTCCAAGAGACAAGGATAAGGACCTGGTAATACCAGGAGACAATACTTCAATGATAGAAAATGTAAGAAAATTACTTCTAGCATTTGGTTCCTCAAAAAAAGGTTTAGATAGGGCTATTTTATCTGTAGCTAATTTAGATGAATCAATAGATCCAAAGGTTGTGCCGTATTTGTACATTCTAAGTGGAATTCCGGGAACGTATATTGTTAAACGTATTGAACAAGCTTTAAACGGATTTCCATTTGAAGAATTTACGTTAATTTTGGCGATCCAAATGTTGCAAAAAATGGGGTACAAAAATCTATATGCAATAGGCAAACCCAACTCAGTTTTTAGTCGTTATTTAGATCCAATTGAAGCGTATCCCTATTCATTCGGTTTGTTTCATGCAGGCACTGCTCTTGGATTATCCGAGCAAGGAAGAGAAAGACTTTTTCAATGTGGATTTGCGCCGGTTGAAATTTTGTTAGAGAGTCAAAAAACACCAATAAAAAAAGTATACAGATAATTCCTTTCGCCAATATCCTAAACAATAAATATTCAGAGCGATGGAAAACGCTCTAACCTTCTACGTATAAATTTAGTATAGTAAATTTGATTATTAACTCATTCTGTTTTTTATTTCTTCTTCCACTTGATCGATAGGTTTACCATATCTCATTTGAGAATCATTTTTAAACTTAGTGAGATTAACAGTATTTTCTTGATTGTTCTCTTTGGTTGTATTAATTTTTTTTATTTCAGTAATACTTCCGTTTTCTAAGGTTTTCAAAATTGCATGAAATTTCTTGAGTTCTGATATAGTTTTTATATCAATACCTATTACCTGAGAAATATCTTCAATATCATCTTTTATTGATCTAAACATCACAATTGTGCCAGATCTTAAAACCTCATATTTTAATAAGGAATTTATTTGTTTCGCTCGAGACGATAATATTGTAATTGCAAGATTGTATAGACCGCTATATCGCATTAAGTCTATAATTACTTGAGGATTCCATAACCCAACTTCGTCTATATATAAAGATATTTGAACTTTTGATGTTATTCGAATATTTCTGAATAAAGTTAATAATTTTGAGAACAGTAATGAACTTATAATTCTATTAGCTTCTTTATCGTAATAATATTCGCTAAAATCGAGTAAAATTGTTTTTTTATCCTGGATTAGTTGTTGAAAGTTAACTGTATCATCAGATTGACATACTATATTTCTTAATCTTTTGTCAGACACAAATCTACTAAATTTTGACACGATGTAATCAAGCACTTCAGACTTATGAAAATCAGAGGTTTGGGTAATTTGTTTAGTCCAATAGTTTTTGACTATCGGATCAGTAATTTTTTCAACTAGTTTATTTACATAAATACTGTCAGTAAGACATCTCAATAATTCAAGAAACGTTGGCTTTTTATCATAAAAAATGGTCATTATTGCATTTCTTACTGCATGATCAAATCGAGGACCAATAACACCCGTTCTTTGAGGATCGTAGAGATCATACATTAATTTGAGTACTACATTTGCGACCTCTTTTTTATCAAATTCGTTTTGTGCTTGAAATATATTTAAGCCAACAGGAAGTTTTTCATTCCACACATTTATGTAGACAATATTTTTAAGCGCTGCTTCAGACGCATTACTAATGATTCTATTGGATAAGTTTCCATAAGGATCGATGACGACTGATGGCTGCCTTGCTATAATATCCTGCATTATTAAATCAGAAAAATAATGAGTAATACCGTTTCCTGGAAGTCCAGTAATAAAGGTGTTTCTTAGTCTATCTAATGATGATAATTCAATAGCAGTTTTTTTATCAAGAAGAATGTTCGTCATACGTTTAAAAAGAACTGATAATTTTCATTATATAAAATAAGAAGTTAACTATCTATTAGGTTCGAACCCTTGGTTTGAATTTATATAACAAGGAAACTTATTCAATTTACTTATTTGAGTTCATTCTTATTTTATTAAATCTTCCCAAGTTAGAACCTTTTACGTTCAAGTTTAGTATGGTAAATTTCTTTTTAAGATTGTGACGATTCCTTTATCTGCGTTTACTTCAACTAAATCTCCATTTTGTAATACTTCTGACGCATTTTTTGTTCCTACAATACAGGGCTTTTTAAACTCTCTTGCAATGATTGCCGCATGACAGGTAATTCCACCCTCATCAGTAATAATTGCAGCTGATTTCTTCATCACAGGGACAAAATCAGGCATTGTCATGGGCGAGACAAGAATTTCACCTTTTTTGAAATCATTCATATGCTTCAATGCCATAACTTTACGTACTAGTCCTTTAGCACATCCAAGAGAGGCAGCGTTTCCTTTAATATGTGTAATTTTTTTAGAAGAGTGAGATAAATTTAGTTTTATGTTATATTTTGATTCAACAAGCTCTAACTGCTCTGGTCGAAATAGTATTTCATTTGTGAATATAAATCCTTTTGCTCGGCGACGGAGTTCTTCTAAAGAGGGTATTTTATCTGATCGAATTTCTTCAATTGTTAAAACTTGAGAGTATTCGGCGACATTAGAGTAAATTTGTCTTAGAGACTCCCGGATTAAATTATCCAAATCATCCGTGAGTGTGACGGTTGATTTTTTTAATTCCAGTATTTGAGATACGTTAAGTCCTACCAGCTTTTCAAGGTCTGATTCTCCAATTTCCCACATAGGTAATAACCATCGGTATGCGCTTTGGAACAAATCTAAAAAAAGCAGTAGTTCTTCTTTATCTAATATTACCTTTTTGCTTAAATAGTTATTTATATATTCTAAATCAGAAATAACGTGTGATTTAATTTCTTGAATAAAGTTTTTGTCTTTTTTTACTTGATTTAATGTTGAATTGCGAGACCAATTTAATCCATCTATGTCGTAATAACTTGTAACAGTATCATCGTGACGAATAAATACAACGTATGGAAAAGATTTATTTAATTGGTTATTCCAAGGTTTGGGAGTTTTTGCTTCACCTTTATACCATATTTCCAGCCAAGGCATAGTAAATTCTCTTGTAAATATTTTTTCGTATAGTTTTTTCATTGAATTGAATTTGATTTATTAAGTTCATATTTAATACGAGTCATATTTGATACATTATATCAATTTGGTTCGAACCCTCCGTTTAAATCGTTTGGACAAGTAAAACAACTCTATTTTTTGTTTTAGTCTAGTCTTCTTGTTCAAAGTTTTCCCGAAGTTAGAACTTTTTTTAGATTGTTCTAAAAGGTTAAAGTAGTGCTTTAATTTTTCTTCTATCCTAAGTCAAGAGGGGAGGATTCACGTTCGTCACCTCGTTCCTCAGTACTAACTGCCAGTAATCCTCACTTCGTATCGGAAACTGGCAGTTGAGCGAACCTCTACGGTTCTCATCCTTAAAATGCATAAAAAAAGACAGCACTTCGGCTGTCTTTTTTTATGAGTCCAGAACAATGGAGAGTATCAGAACCTTTTATGCTCAAATTTAGTTCAATTAAATAAGGTTTTGTTCAAGGAGATATTTTTCAAGTTCCTTGGGAGTAGTAAATAGAATAGTATTGATTCCTGATAATTTTGCTGGCTCCAGCATTATCTGTTTATCGTCAATAAACACAGTCTGTTCTGGTTTTGCGTTGCTTTTATTGAGAGCAAATTCGTATATCTTTGGATTGGGTTTTCTGACACCCACTTCATGTGAAAAAATCCCTCCTTTGAATAGTTTGAGAAAATTAAACTTTTTATCAAGCGTATCAACACGTTCTTTTACATTATCCGATAGATAGTAGAGGTTATACTTTTTGGAAAGCTTCGTAATAATCAGCTTAGTATCTGGGATTATCTCATATCCATCAATCCACTGTTTCTCAAGGATGTTTGCAGATTCTTTTAAATGAAGTCTTTCAATTACAAGTCTCCAAAACTCATCCCGAGTAATTTTTGATTCGCGATAAAAAGACCCTATTTCTCCATCAATAACCTCTTTTACTTCATTTTCAGGGATTCTATACGAAAGACTTAACTCTCTTATAAATTTCTTTGTTCCATTAGTAAATAAAACTCCACCAAGGTCGAATAAAAAAGTCGTAATCATTAAATAAATTATATCAAGAAGGTTCGAACGTCGTTCATTCGTCTTGTCAAAGTCCAGAGCAATTAAGGGCGTTAGAACCTTTTATGTACAAATTTAGTATGGTAAATTACATGCCTAGCTAATCGGAGCACAAATCCATTATGTAATTAAAATTATGTTGAAATACTATTTTGTGTTTATATAATTAGGATACATTACTTTAATGTAATACTATGAATGAAATAGATACAACTAAGGAATTTGAACGTTTCTATAAGCAATTCCCCACTCGAACGTATAAAAAGAATGAAGTGCTCATTCGAGCGGACGACAATCCTCTAGGTATTTTTTGTTTGACAAAAGGATATGTGAGACAATACTCCATTTCTAAAGCGGGATTGGAATTAACACTCCACATCCTAAAACCAATTCAGTATTTTCCCAAAATTTGGGCGTTAAGTAAAGTCCCCAATATTTATATTTTTGAAGCACTTACAGAAGTTGAGGTAATACGCGCACCCAAAGAGCAATTAATTGGCTTTATTAAAGATAAACCTCTCCTTCTTACCGAACTAATAAACCGTTTATTAGTAGATTACTCAGAAACCTTGGCTCGAATTGAAAACTTAGTATTCAGTGATGCATATCGTAAGGTTATTTCTATATTGTTGTATATAGCAAAACATTTTGGGGAAAAGAGAAACAATGGAATCGTGATTACTTATCGTTTTACTCAACAAGATATATCAAACTTAGTTGGCGTCGCAAGAGAAACCGCAAGTAATGAAATCTCAAAATTGGAGAAGAAAAAACTATTAAAATACATTGACCATACTATGGTACTTGAGAATCTCCAGGCATTAGAAAATGAGCTGTCACATTAATAGATTGAGGTGAATTATATAGATAAACTAGACTGTCATTGCCTAACGATTCGCTATTCACATAATGAATATATGAAATAACTGAAAGGAGTATTCTTTTATCCTGAGTCCAGAGGGGAGGATTCGAACCTCCGTAGGGAAAACCCAGCAGATTTACAGTCTGCCCCCGTTGGCCACTTGGGTACCTCTGGTTGATCTACTAATTATATTAAATTTTTTGATTGAATGCTCTTTTTTTCCAAATATCCCTTCGGACTCTTGAGATAAAATTCTCTCTTATAAGCTTTCTTTTTTTCTTCAAATTTCTCTTTATAAATTATTTTCCACGGTCTAAAAGGCTTCGTTGATTTTGTCCATCCGGCGTTATGATCTTTAATTCTTTTTTCTAGATTCGATGTAACCCCTATATAAAATCGATTTACAACCCCACTTTTTAAAATATAGACATAATACATATAAGTAATACGCCGTTGGCCAAGCCGAAGGCTACCCATTGGGTCTTGGGTACCTCTGGTTTTAGAAAATTATTATATCAAAAATAATCTTCGATATGGTACACTTAACTTTATGTTTGTACCACCTGTTTATGCACAATGTCCGGTCTGTGTAGTTACGGTTGGAGGAGGATTACTTATCGCAAAAAAGTTGGGGATAGACGATCTTCTTGTCTCTATCTGGCTTTCAGGTCTCAACACCGCTCTAGCTTTTTGGTTTGCCTCATCAATGAAACATAAATTACTAAAAAGCGGGCTTGGATGGGCGATTGGTTTCTTTATCCTGACGATAGGCTATCTGGTCTATTCCAAGCAACTAGGTCATCAAGGTAATACTTTTTTGGGTATAGATAAGATCGTAGTTGGTATGACGGTCGGATTCATCATATCGCTTTTTGCCATCTTTGTAGACAAACTCATCCGCAAAAAAAACAACGGAAAAGTACTTTTTTATTATCAAAAAGTTATCATTCCAATCATCACGTTTATAATCACAACAGGCATTTTTGCGTTACTAATTAAAATATATAGTAGATAACTATGACAGCTGATCTAGACGTTAAACAATTCATGGACAAGATAAAAAAGATGGAAAAAGGAGAGAAACTCGATCTGTCTTCAGGAGAAGATTTGTCAATTGGAATAATGAATCTTATCGCAATTGAAGAACATTTGTTTTTTTCAGGAGGTAAGACAGGAGACGTCAAATTTTATGAGCTTATAAATGAAGTGAGAAAAATGCGCGTACAATTATTGAGAGATATCATTAAAGAATATGGAGGGGAAGTTTGGTGTATAAGCAAACATCTTCTTGCTGCTTCCATGAGAGTGATGGAGGTTGGTACAAAAGCACAAACAAAAGGTGAAACTGAAAAAGCATATGATCTTTTTAAAAAATCATATGATCTATACAATCTATTCTGGGGCTTGAATCTTGGGATAGTAAAGCCTACTACACTTTCCCAACAGACAGCACCCCATAAATCCGACAAGAAAGAAGAACCTATCGAGTATAAAGACAAGCAAGGCAATAGTTTTATGGGAAAAATAAGCTCGATGATCGGAAAAGTTCTTGATTGTTGTAGAGAATAAGGAGATATTTATGTGTTTTTTGATACCTTTAAGGGTTGAAAAGATTCTAGGGAAAAAAGCGCTTCTTGAAAATGGCATAAAGGCATATATTGATCCGAAAGTTGACACGATACGGATTGGAGACAAGGTAATGGTCTATGGTAATTTAATTATTCAAAAAATCAATGATAAAGCAAAATGATCTGATGAAAGGGATTTTATTGGCATTCATTACCTCCATAATCTCTGGAGTCGCTATATTCTATTCAAAGATCTCAGTTGCCAAGATAGATCCTCTTGTGCTTACTACCTTAAGGAATCTATTTGTTGGTCTTATATTTTTTTGTTTTTTACTATTTAATCGCAAACTAAGTCAGCTCAAGACTCTAACAAAAAGAGAGTTAATCTTACTTGTACTTATAGGTATTATTGGTGGCAGCGTACCGTTTTATCTCTTTTTTAGCGGAATCAAAATGATTGGTATGCAATCTGCCAACATCATACATAAATCGCTTTTTATCTGGGTGACTTTACTGGCGGGCTTATTTCTTGGAGAGAAATTGAATCTAGGTTTTATCGCTGCCGGATTATTAGTATTTATTGGCAACTTCTTCTTTGTACCAGTTCAGATGGTTTTCGGAAGAGGAGAACAACTAGTACTGCTTGCTACATTGCTTTGGTCTGTTGAAAATATATTAGCAAAAAGAGTATTGTCAAAAACTTCATCAGAATTGGTTGGCATCTTCAGAATGAGTATAGGGGGATTAGTACTTCTTTTTATTACCTTTGTCACAGGAAAAGCAGCGTTACTTTTTAGACTTAACTCTTCTGAACTTTTCACAATATTTATCGGAGGAAGTATTCTTTTCTTTTATGTATTTACATGGTACAAATCTCTTAAATATGCGCCAGCAAGTCTTGTTGTCTTGATTCTTACATTTTCACTTGTTGTCGGTAATATACTAAGCGGTGTTTTTGCGCAAACGAAGCTTTCGATGAAAGAAGTAGGATCAATTATCCTAGTAGGCAATGGCGTTGCAATCCTTCTTTTGACAAAACTATTGGCGGTTGTCAAACCAAAACAAGCAAAATGAACAGACAAGGTTTGCTTCTTTGCACAAAATATTCTGTTGCTCCAAACTACTTTGGCTACTGCGGACCGGATGAAAATATGTCTCTCATTGACCACCTTAGAGAAAATGTCATTGATAAAGAGGTACATTCTATACTTTCTGAGTTTGAGACACTATTCCTTAATCTTACGTTTATTGCAAGGGAAAACAAAATTCAGGACGTTTTTGATAAACAGGTAGTTGAAGCATATTGGATAGGGAATAGATTACTTGAATGCATATCCAATAAAGATTACGCCTATCTCTTAGCAGAAAAATTTAGTTTACCAAAAAAAATAGGAGACAAGACCTTTTTGAAAATGAAGCATAAGATACTTACCTATAGGCTTTATCCACATCATTCATTTCATGTGTTTAATATTTTTAAGAGAACGGGTCATGATATTAGTTCTCATACCATAAAAACGATGGATGAATGCAGGATTGGATGGGGAAAAGTGATTACGATCAATGACTCAACGGTATTAGTTTTCACAAAACCGCTACAGCTTCAAAACAGAAAACTCCAGTTTGGAAAAGAGCTGAGGAAAAAAATCCGTCTGGAATATAAGGGCAAGAAATTTCTTAAACACATCAAAGCGGAAGACTGGGTGAGCTTTCACTGGGGACAGATATGTGACGTGATACAGACAGAACAAGTAAAACAACTGAATTTTTATACACAAAAAGCTATAGAATTTTATAATTCTCCATGAAAATATACGTTTTTGGTAACCCTCTGGTCAAAGAAGATTCGTTGCCTCTTGTCATTTTACCTACTTTACGTGTTTGTCGTCCTCAGATTAACTTTATTGTTGTTGACCCCAATGAAAATTTTCCTCCAGAGAATGAAAAAGATTTAATCATTCTTGATGCTGTAAAGGGAATCTCTTCCACGGCACTTCTGGATTTTTCAGACCTTGCCCAAGTTGAAAAAAGTCCTGTATCACCGCACGATTATGACCTTTTACTGCATTTGTTGCTTCTCAAAAAAATGGGAAAAGTAAATAAAGTTACCATCATTGGGATCCCTCAAGACAGTATAGATAAAAAAGCTGAAGTTATTGATCGTGTTTTAGCGTTCATTGATGGCTTATCATGACCATTTAACTTTCAAGAAGTGTGATGCGCAAGACATGCAAGGGTCAAAAGCGCGGATGAATTTCTCAACTTCATATATGATTTTTTCTTTTGTTGCACGTTTGATCAGTAACTCCTCAACTATCTCCCGTATCGCCCTCTCCATAATGACTTGGTTTTGGCCTGTTGGGACTACGATTTCGCCCTTTTTGATTGTGCCCTGGGATGAAAGTTCAAGTTTGTAATAAAGGGAACCACGGGGTGCCTCAATAAGCCCAATTCCGGTTTTTTCCTCATAAGTCGTAGGTTTGATAGGTGTCTCAGGTAGAATATCTTTTAGGTTTTCGATAAGTTCGATGGATTGATCGATCGAATGAAGTATTTCTATAGCTTGGGCGAGGTTGTTATAAAAAAGATTTTTTGTGGGAAATAATGCAAGATGCGGAGAGACTGTTTCTTTGGTTTTGGGATGAAGATACGTTGAACTAAGCGTCAATCGAGCGATAGCACCTACCATTAATAATTCTCCATCAAAGGAAAAACCCCTCGCATGTGAGTAGGGTATGATAACTGCGTTTAGGTGATTATCAAAATCTTTTTCTTCAATGCTTATTCCTTCTGATGTTTGAATTTGACCATCAAGATAAGAAAAATCATGAGAGACAAGCGAGGTAAATACAAAAGGAGCCTGTACTTCATGAAAAAAAGTTGTTTGTGCAAACAGATTGATGAGTTTTACTATTTTAGGACGTATTGCAAGAAGCGCAGGTACAAGTTTTTTTAAATCGTTAAGGTTTGGCAGTTTAATAAATCCTCCTACCATGGGAGTTGGAGCATGTACAGATCTCCCTCCAACTACTATAGAGAGTTGGTTCCCCGCCTCTTTTACTGCAAAAGCATCATCTAAGAAATCATGTTCAATCGGATCATGCATATCAAAATCAAGAATAGAATTTTTCTTAAAAACATCAGGAAGTGCAAAGATGTAAAGATGAAGGGCATGGTCGCGAATGATCAGTCCATGATAGAGCAGCTTGCGAAATAGCATAGTCTGCTCAGTGGGTGTAATGGAAAGAGCATTTTCAACAGCTTTAATTGATGCCAAAAGATGTGCATTGGAACAGGTTCCACATATACGGCTTACCAAAGCAGGTATGGCAAGTGCGGGTTTTCCCTGTATAGCTTGAGTATAAAAACGCTTCCACTCAGAGATGCTAAACTTCAAATCAACCACCTTATTTTCTTTGATCTGGATATCTAAAGAGGCTGCTCCCTCTATCTTTGAGATCTCATCAAGTGTTATAGAATAGCTACCCTTTTCTATGTCGGAAAGATCAAAATTGGGATCGTGCATTTATCAGTTATAAAGTTTATAATTTTATTGTTGCTTGAGTACTTTATTCATAAGATCTAAGAATATCTGTTCATTCATAGGGCATCCGGGGATCACAACGTCTACCTTCACTACATCAGATAGTTTTAAAACTTTTTCTTTGTACTTAAATTTAGCCAATATCTCTTTTATTTCTACGGTTTGGTTTTCTTTAAAAAAATTCCTTTGATTTGAAGGGGCGCCGGTCACCGCGCACGAACCTATTGCAACAAGGGTAGTTGCCTGCTGGCGGATCTTTTTGAGTTTCTTTTCTTGCGTGTCTGAACTTATTGCGCCCTCAACAAATGCGATATCCATGTGTTGTATCTCTTTGGTATCATCTTTACGAAGGACTCTTGCATGTACAAACTCAAGGCGTTCAAACCATTCTTTGTAGTGTTTATTCAAAAGCTCGGTAAAAATTATGGTTGAATCCTCACAACAAGTAAATGTAAACCAGCCAATACGAATTTTAGGCATAATATCATTGTAACATACGATAAAAGCTGAAATCCTAAATTATAAATCATAAATTCCAAACAAATTACAATACTAAAAAAACAATCGTTTGGAACATTGGATTTGGAGCTTGTTTGAGATTTGTTATTTGTAATTTTTCCTTTCAATTTTTTTGATATTATTACTATATGACTCTTACCGAGGTATCTTATTTCAGTCGTAAATTTGCCCCTTTTATCATTCTTATCTTTGTGGTATTTCTTATCATGTTTTACTCGGTTAAATTTTTTTTTCTTTATTCAGAACTTAACAAATCAAAAATCGTTGAGTTAAATCCCATCTTCAAAGAATTAAAACCGCTTGAGATCTCTGAAGCGACAAATAGCGCAGGTCACACTTACGTGTTTGATACTATCGAGGGTGAGCCGGTGACTGCGACCGAAACCGCTAAAATATTCTTTTTCCCCAAGAGCCAGTTTAGATTTGGGTATAAAGAAAAAATGTATCTGATGGCAAAAAGTTTGGGATTTGAATCAGGGATAACGCATGACCTCGTTGGGAAAACTGAAGCAGTCTTTGCAGATGAAAAAAGAAAGTTTCGTATAGACATAACCACGTTTAATTTTAAGTATGATCAAGATATTACCAGAAGCCCTGAGCTTTTTGAGGTAAACGGTGTTCCGGAGAAGGAAACTGCTCAAAATAGAGCTGTTGATTTTTTGAAATCGTTTGATCGATATCCTGAAGGCCTAAGTCGAGGGCGCATGAACACCATTTTTTTACGCTATGATAAAGAAAGCAGTAAAACAGCGGTTTTAGAAGATAATGTGGGAGCTAATATGATTGAGGTTGATTTTTACCGAGCAGATATTGACCAGTTTCCTATCGTCTCTCCAAAATATTTCAACAGCCAAAATTACGTAACGATGGTTGTAACTAATGGGGACTATAAGGTAGTAAGTGCGCGGATACATTTTTATGAGACATCTGAAGGGCAAATTGGACTGTATCCCGTCATAGACGGAAAGACAGCTTTTGATAAACTTTCATCAGGAAAAGGATATATTATCGCGGGATCTGAAACATCAAAGGATGAGGTTGCGATTAAGCGAATGTTCATGGGGTACTATGACCCAGACATCTATCAAGAATATTTACAACCGGTCTATGTATTTTTAGGAGACGATAATTTTGTAAGCTACGTACCGGCAGTGACAGATCAATACCTTATCGACTATTCAAAATTATAGTAGGTTACATTTTCATCAATCCATCGCACTACATTTCTTGTGTCGTTGAATCGATCTTGACTCTTCATAATAACAATGACAAACTGATGACCATTTTTTTTATAGAAACTGACCAGATTTTCTCCCGCATTTTCAGTGTAACCTGTCTTAAGGCCACCAATCCCATGGATTTCGCCTAAGAGCTTGTTTACATTGGTTAATCTATGAAAATAGATATAATCAACATCTGATATCACTATTTCCTTCGTTGCGACAAAACGGGCCAAATATTTATTTTTTAAAAGTTCTCTTGCTGCAAGGGCAAGATCAAAAGGTGTTGTATATTGATCTGAATTATCAAGTCCAGCTGGGTTCTCAAACCTGCTTGCCTCCATATGCAGGTTTTTTGCCTTTTCGTTCATAAGTTTTATGAATTTGGAGTACCCGGCATTTTCAGCAAAGGTAAAGGCGGCGTCATTGGCTGAATGGACAAGAATACCATATAGTAAGTTTTCAGCCGTAATTTTTTCTCCTTGTACAAGATTCATAATCTGTCCTTCATAAGTGGCATTTTTTACTGTCAAAATGTCTTCAGGTTGAAACATGTCATTTACTACAAGAGCAGTTACAATTTTAGTGGTTGACGCGGGAAAAAATAAATGGTGGCTATTACGTTCAAATAGAGGTGTAAAAGAAGGGAGATCTGCGATGTAAGCTCCCTCGGCCGTGATTTCGGGGTCGTATGGATACCTGCGTATGGGTATAGGACCGATCTCTATTTTTTTATCAGCCTTCTTTGCGTTAAACAGATCTCTGTTATAGGCAAAAATATGATAATAATAAGAATCTCCCGGATAAAAGAGAAACAATAATGTAAAAAAAATGAAATAAACGTAAAATCGATACTTCATAGGTGTTTTCTAGTCTTTTTATACTATACAGAGAAATCATCAAGCGTAGGAGCTGAGATGCGGACGTAGTCCTGATATTCCATCTCAATCGATTGGGCGTGATCTCCTGCATTAAATACGATTCTTTTATTCACGCCCAAACCTTTATCGACAAACAAAGGTAACGTGAACAGATTGCCAAATGGGGGTACGGCACCGATCTCTACTCCTATTAGCTTTTTTACTTCTTGTGGTGTAGCCATTCGCAAATCTTTAATATGTTGTGTGGTTTTGAATCTTTTTGTATCTACCTTGCGATGTGCGGGTAATACCAACATCAGGGGTTTGCCATCGGCATACATAAGAAGCGCTTTTGCGCCTTGTTGCAGGGTAGTTCCTCTTACTTTTGATGCCTCAAGGGAGGTGTAGACCGGTTTATGCATCAAGTGTTTAAACTCAACCCCATTTTGTTTAAGCATCGCTTGAATCCGCTCAAACACGGAGATGTTTGTTTGCGAAACTGGCGGTGTATTTTGTTCTTCTTTTGATAAACGTATATCGATCCGTTCCATGTCTCTTGGAAACAAGGTTGCTTCCCGAATATTGCTTAATCCCAAGATATTCATCGTTATTCTCTCAAGTCCAAGGCAAAATCCTCCCTCAGGCGGCATGCCGAATTTAAAGGCTTGAAGATATGGTGTTTCAAATGCTTTTGGATCACACTTCCACTTTTTGATATTTTCAACAAGTTTTTTGTAATCATGGATTCGTTGTCCTCCGGTGATCCATTCTTGTCCGCGGCCTATCATGTCAAAACTCAGTGTCTCCTCTGGACTCTCTGGATCTGGGTGAGTATACATAGGGCGTTTTTTTGTCGGATAGTGAGTGATAAAAACAAGCTCGCTTTGATGATTCTCTTTTGCCCATCGCCACATCTCCCTTTCACCTTCTGGATCAAGGTCGGGTTCTTGTCTTATGTCTCGTTTAGTTCTGTCAAATATGATCTGTTGAGCTTCTTTTAGTTTTACTCTGGGTATATGATCGCTTACTTGGGGAGTATCGATGTCATATAAAGACAGTATATCCTGATGTTTTTCTTTGACCGCTTTAAATATCTCCTTGACTAAAAGTTCGGCTGTATCCATAATCTCAGTCCAACTGTCGATAAAACCCATCTCAGCATCAAGTCCTACATATTCGGTGAGATGACGTGTAGTGACTGAAGGTTCGGCACGATATGCATGGGCGACCGTGAACACTTTTTCAAAGATCGAGACCATGATTTGCTTATAAAACTGTGGACTTTGAGCAAGGTATGCTTTATGTTCAAAGTATTGGATAGGAAAGACTTCGGCTCCTCCTTCAGTAGCTGTTGCGACCATGGTTGGAGCTTGAAATTCCGTGAAGCCAAGATTCTTCATGGTAGAGCGGAATGTCTGGACGATAGTCTCTTGTACTCTAAATATAGCTTGGATCTTTGGGTGTCTAAGGGTAAGCGGTCGGTAATCAAGTAGTATTGGTAATGTAACATCAAGGTTTTCTTTGGCGATATCAAAGGGAAGTTCTTCGGCCTTGGAAAGAAGTTTAAACTCCCTCGCCTCAATTTCGATTTTTCCTGTTAGTATCTTTGGGTTGATGAGTTTATCTGGTCGCTTCTTCACAATTCCCCTGATGCTGACGACAGCCTCAGGCGAAAGCGTCTTAAACTCCTCTCCTCCGACAACTTGTACTATACCGGTTTTATCTCGCAGATCCAAGAAAACAATCTTTTTGTGGTCCCGTTTTGTATTGATCCAGCCCTTAAGCTCAACTTCTTGACCGATTTGGTTTAAGGTGTCCACAATATATAAAGTTTTCATACCTCCAATGATACAAATTCTTGGTCTTCTTTACAAGGCTTTAAGGAGCAGGTTTTTCTTTAAAAGAGTAAACTATTACCCTATAGTTGATTTTAAAATAAAAAGACTTATAATAGAGAGCATAATAATAATCTAAATAGATATTATAAATATGTCTATTGAAGCTAGGCCAAAAGAATATAGAGTCAACCATCCGATGTATCGGTCTTATATTGATTTTCTTCGTGATTTAAAGAGTTCATTTTTAGATGTTCCTCGTTTATTTGTTCAAAAAACTACATTCAAAAATCAAGCTTCATGGTTGAAAACTTTTAAGGGAGTAAGAGGTTTACGAAGTGAGGTTGTACAAAATGATGACGTAGCTTATGTTCCTTTTTGGATCGATCCAAATCAGTTTAATGTAAAAATGGAAGAGGCAATGTATGGTACGGCAATGTTATTTAATTCGTTATTACATAGTGAAGATGATCGGGCACAACTTGTGAAACGAATCATTGGAATAGCTCCCTATATTGAGGTTCGTGAAGATAAAGACGGTTCTGGGGTAGATGGCGATCGTGATGCTGGAGAAGCTATTGATGCTGAAATAATAGGACGTGAACTTGCAGTTCAAGGTTTAAACGGTCAAAAGCTAGTTTGGTTAAGTCCACATAGTTATGAAGCTTATAAAATGATTTCTCGGCCTGTCATACCTATTCCAGAAAAAAAACCATATAAAATGAGCGTTGAGGTTTTACCAATTTCATCTGCTCCTTTATTTGCTCAGAAAGTAAAAGACGCAAATCTAGTTAGTGAAAATACAGTGATTGTATCACTTGATAAAGGGAGTCTTCAGCAGTGCGTTCATTTTGTCGACCTTCTCGGTTTAGATGTTAAGACCAATCTTGTAGCATTCGATAAAAAGAGAAAAGGACACAATCAAGTAAAAGATCTATCAATGATTTATGGAAATCCTGAGATGTTTAAAGGAAAAGATGTCATCATTTATGATGATTTAATTGATACTTTTGGATCAATGAAAAGCACTTGTGAGGCGTTAAAAGACTTAGGTTGTAGAACGATTACCATAATTGCAACACATGGTGTGTTGTCATATCCTGCACGTGACAATATTTTAGATGCAATAGCTACAGGAATAGTCAATAAAGTTATGATGACAGATTCACTGCCCTATGCCTCAGATTATTTTGAAGATCTCAAAGAGCATGTTGAGATAGTGAATGTTGCAAAATTGCTTGGAGTTTTTGCTCAGCTATTTAGCGTTTCTTCAGTTGAAGATCTTCGCAGAGATCCAACACTTTCACCTTATATTGTTATCCCAGAAGATAAAGAGAGATATTGGCGATCATTTAAGAAAAGAGTTGGTTTACAATAAAGAGAGATAAGCTATTCTTCCCCTTATCGTCTCCCTTCCATTCCATTTATTTATATCCAGGCTATATATGACTGAAACGGTCTGTGCTTTTGAGACATCTTTAAATTCCTCAGCTTTATAAAAAGTTATAAGTTCCATTGGGAAGGAGTTTGTATGTGCGTCTTTGACAAGCAGTTTTACATGTTCACTCTTTTTTCCAAACAGTTTTTTTTCAAGGATTAAAACATCGCTCAAAAAAGTCGGATTTGAATTTCCTATTCCGAACGGAGCAAGTTTTTCTATCTGCTTTGCCAGCGTGAGATTGATTTTAGACAAGGGGATCTTAAGATCTGCTACGAACCTTTTTTCAAAATCCTCCTCCACGGTCTGCTTCTTTATTTCTTTATCAACATTTTTTACAAAGGCTTCTTTTTGTTTTTCATCGATGGAAAAACCAGCTGCTCCGCGGTGGCCTCCTACACTTATAAGATACTTATCCATTGATCTTAAAAAATTAGTTATATGGAAATCGTTTATCGATCTTGCAGATCCCTTCCAGAACCCGTCAGATTTTGTCATAGCGATAGTCGGACGACTATAAGTATCAGCTATTTTAGAGGCGATGAGTCCTATAATGCCTTCATTCCAATCGGGCTTTTCTAATATGATAAAAAGCGGTAGCTTGGCTTTCTTTTTTTCCATGCGTTGGACCATAACAATTGCATCTTTGACAGAAGCTATGACAAGGTCCTGTCTTTCTTTATTGGTTTTACCTATTTTTGTTGCGATATCTGCAGCCTGTTTGTCATTATGAGTACATAGTAGGCGCAAAGCATCAAGGGCATGCTCAAGTCTTCCAACGGCATTGATCCGAGGGGCAATAATGAATCCGACCTCATAAGGAGTAATCTCTTTGTCCGGCACAATACCCGCCTCTTTTATGATGTGGCGTATTCCACTTCTTCTCGTATCCTTAAACGCACGCAAGCCATGATACACGACACTTCGAGAGGGTCCGACCAAAGGAACCATATCTGCAATCGTTCCTATTGTGGCAAGAGTAAGATAGTCGCTTTGAAAATAAGTAGCAAGACGTTGTTTTTCTGCTGTTTTCTTAAAATGATAGTAGATCTCCTTTGAAAAGAAATAAGAGACTCCCGAACCCGAAAGATCTGGGATGTGAAATATTGCTTCAGCTTCGGTTGGAGGGTTACTTGGTTTCAGATGATGATCAGTTACGATGATCTTAATGCCGAGAGAGGTTGCGTATGTGATCTCTTTTGCTCCACTTATACCATGATCCACACTGATTATGAGCTTTGGATTGAATTCCTTTTTAACCCGATCAATCCCTTTTTTTGAAAAACCATATCCTTCTGTTTTGCGATGGGGGACATAGGGCATTACATTAAATCCGAGTAGGTGCAGAGTCTCCCAAAGGATGGTACCTCCCGTGATCCCGTCGGCATCATAGTCTGTATAGACAACGATTCTAGCCCCTTCTTGTTTTATCACTTCAAGAAGCTTGAGAGTTTTTTGCAGTTCTTTTTTAAAACCAAATTTAGTTAAAGAAATATCAAGAGGTGAAAGGGGGAAAAGGAATTCGGTGCGGTCTTTAATATTTCTGTTTTTTAAGATGATGTCTATTATCTCCTGATTTGTTGCTTTGTCTGTCTGTTTTATCTCTTTTTTCCACGTAATTTTCATACGGTTTATTGTAACAAAATAAAAAATTCATTTTGATATCATATATGTATGCTTATTATTATCGCCGCAATCATCATAGGGACTATAGTTGCTGTAATTGTGGGAATAATAGTAACCAACTTTATTTTAAAGTCAGCGCTTCCTGATTTTACCAAGTCTTCAAACGAACAGGTAATCATGATGGCTAAAGAACAGCTAAAATCAGAGAAACAAGATATTAAAACAGATCTTGACAATAAGAAAGAGATTATCGAAGAATTGGTAAAACGTATTCATGAAGAGCTCAAGGAAAGTGATGAGAGATTGAGAAATGCCGAGGAAAAACGCATTGGGTCATTTGGCGAATTAAAAGAAGCCATAAAAGGTCAAAGCAAATTAACCGATCAGCTAAGGATTACCACTGAAAGTTTGAGCAAAGTTTTGTCCAGTAATCAAATGAGGGGACAATGGGGTGAAAAAGTGGCTGGGGACCTTTTAGAAATGAATGGATTTGTAAGGGGCCAGAACTATGAGTTCAATAAAGAACAAGATACAGGGAGAAGGCCTGATTTTACTATCTTTTTGCCTAATAAAGCAAAAATAAATGTAGATGCAAAATTTCCCTACCAGAATCTAAAAAAAATGACGGAAACAACCGATGTTTCAGTAAAAGCTGATCTAAAAAAAATGTTTGAGCGGGACGTAAGAGAAAAGATAAAACAAGTGACCACGCGGGATTATATTAATCCAGAGGATAATACGGTTGATTTTGTTATTTTATTTATTCCAAATGAAATGGTATTTTCATTTATTTATGAAAGTATGAGTGATGTCTGGGTTGAGGCTATGAGACAAAAAGTGATTTTGGCTGGACCTTTTACCTTCACGGCAATTTTACGCATGGTAAGTCAAGCGTATCAGAATTTTAAGTATCAAAAAAACGTACAAAAAATCATCGGACATATTAAGATGTTTGTCCAAGAATTTGATAAATATAATGAAGAGTTTGATAAGATCGGAGAACGCATAGACTCTCTTACCAAACAATACAATGTAGTAAAAACGACACGAAGCAACCAGTTAATGAAAACGGCAGAAAAAGTAAAATTGGAAGAAGGTGACAAAACAATAGAACAACCCCTCTTAGACTAATCCTCCGCCTTTAAAGATCTTTGGCTTAAGCCAATCTTGAGGAGCTGGAGATCCTTCTTTTGTTTGAGCAGCGCTTCCTTTTTCAACTACGTCAATAGTTCCACCAGTTCTTTGTTCAAATGCAGGCTGCACAGATGGAGCAGGATTAAAAGACTTTGTAGGATTCACGTGCGACTGTTGGAATGTATTTTGAAAAGCTCCTCCAGCAGGCTTGTATGTTTTTTTAATAGCGCCGTTTTTTAAAAGCAAAGCAACTGTTTCAAATGTCTCTGCGTTTACTGAATAAGCGGTAAAGTTGTTGGTAGCAGAGGCAATACCTGCGTAGAGGTTGGTTGCAATATCTTTATCAAGCTCAATCTGCATTGATTGAAGTGTTTTGAGTATAAGCTCGCTCGTTGAAGAGCTTGTTTTATTTACAAAATTAACTGTTCCAAAAAAACCATTAGTGAGATGACGATCAATATTTACGATGTTTTTACTCTGAAACATTGTTTGATTTTCAAGATAAAGTGATCCGATACTATTTAAATTGGGGACATCGACTGTGACAATAAAGTCAAAAGTGCCTCCCGTGTATGAATATGTTACTTGATTTGGGTTAAGCTTGGGGAATCCAGGACGTGGAGATATAGTCAGATTAAAAAATTGTCCCTGGATATTGTAGTCGATTTTATCGATTGAACCATCCGCATAAGGAAATGAGACCACTAAGTTGTCACCTCCTACAGAGAGATTTGATTTAATTTTATCTGACGCTAAAAGGTCGTTTTGAATTGGTGAAGAACAAACAAGATTGACGGTTTTACCTGCCTTAATAAGGCCAAGATATAGCGAAGTTGCGGCTGCAATTGCATCGACCGTAGGGTTTTGGGGAAGAACAATAATACCCGTTGATCCTTTACTGAGGACATCAACTACTTTAGTTGTGGTTTGTGGGTTGGTATTAGGAAACATATTATAGGATACATTTTACCATATCACCTACTCTAATGTCAAGTGGAGGAGAGAATACCATACCTGACTCTTGGTCCTTTTTGACCTCCTGAACCTTCTTTGCACGTACTTGAAGGGATACAAGACGAGTTTTTCCTATAAGATTGTCATTACGATGTAATTGGAGCTCGTCTCCTGCCGTAATTTTTCCTTTAACCATCTTTACTCCAAACACTTTTTCCCCCTCTATTGTGAATAAAGCAAGGACTTTAGCCTCTCCTTTGAGGCTTTTTTCTTGCTCTTCTTTTTCCTGTAGAAGATCGGCTACTTCATTGAGTTCATCAAGCAGCTCATAAATCACGGAATAGGTCTTGATAATAACCTTTTCTTGTTTACTTAGATCTTTTGTCTCAGGATCGGGCTTGACATTGAAACCTATCACAATCGCCCTTGTAGTTTTGGCAAGAAAAACATCGGATTTATGAATATCTCCAACAGCACTTAAAAGGATATCTACGTGCTCATTTTTTGACAAAGCCGCGTTTATAGCTTCAAGTGACCCTTGGGAATCTGACTTGATAACAAGGCTCAGTTTTTTTTCTTCTTTTGGAGTTGCCATGATTTGTGCAAGGTCAAATTTTGCGTCGACATTCGAAGATATAGGTGTTGTAGTTTCGGCCTCTTTTTGTTCAGGGGTTGTTGATATGGTTGAACCTACCTCGGGGGTTTTTTCAAACCCAAGCAGCTCAAAAGGTGTTGATGGAGAAACAGAACTAACTTGTTGACCCTTATCATTTATAAGAGATCTGATACGCGCTTTTTTCTCTTGTGCATATACTATATCTCCAACAGTTAATATACCATCTTTTATAATGGCGCTTAAGACAATTCCTCTTCTATCCTTTTTTGTCTCAATGATGTAGGCTTTGGGTGATGCATCTTTATCATATTGGAGTTTTTTGTCTGATGCGATAAAAAGGATAGTTTCTAAAAGGTCATCAACTCCTTTACCCGTCTTTGCAGATAGGGGAGTAACTGGAACATCTCCACCTTTTCCCTCAACCAAGACTTCATATTTCAACAGATCATTCTTTATTTTTTCTGGGTTAGCATCTTCAAGATCAATTTTGTTTATCGCAACAATGAATGGAATATTAGCCGATTTTATATGGGAGATAGATTCAATAGTTTGAGGCATAAGGGAATCACGAGCATCAACGATCAATATTGCGATATCTGCGACATTTGCCCCTCTTGCTCGAAGAAGTGAAAAAGCTTCATGACCGGGCGTATCAATAAAAGTGATCTTGTTTATGGAATATCCTTTTATGTGTGTTTCAACCTCGTAGGCTCCAATTTTCTGAGTTATACCTCCGTGTTCACCACTTGCGATATGGGATTTACGAATATAGTCAAGGAGCGTAGTTTTACCGTGATCTACGTGTCCTAGAATTGCAACAACAGGCGATCTTGATGGCATAGTTTCTCAATAAAATAATTAAATGAAAACACACGCTTTATTATGCTTTTGGTTTTTTTTCAACTGCCGCAGGTTTGGTTTGGACAATATCCAGAGCGTAGCCGGTAAGTCGTGAAGCTAAATTGACATTCACGCCTCCTTTTCCAATTGCAAGGGGAGCCTGTGCTTCATCTACGGTGATCTTAGCTCGTTTTGCTTCTCTATCAACCTCAACGTCAAGTACTTTGGCTGGCGAAAGAGCAGCTATAATAAAAAGCTTGTCATCTTTATTCCATTGGATGATATCAATTTTTTCTTTTCCCTCAAACTCATCGGTAACAGTTTGAACTCTCACTCCTTTTTGACCGACACATGCGCCAACAGGATCAACGGCTCCATGTATGCTTGCAACCGCAATCTTTGCCCGCTCACCAGGTTCACGAACTGTTTTCTTTATCACAACAGTATTGTTGCTAATCTCCGGAACTTCTCTTTTGAACAGTTCTTCGATCAAACGCGGATCTGTGCGGGATATGAGGATACGAGGATTACCAAACTTATCATCGGCTATTTCTTTTAGATATACAACAAGTGAGTTATTTACCGAATAATCTTCTCCTTTGATCTGTTCTTCACGAGGCAAAACTGCCTCAGTTTTTCCTATATCCATGTGTGCGTTATATCCATCAAAGCGAATAATACGTCCACGAATGGCTGAACCAACTTGTCCCTTGTAATGACTGATGACAGTGCGTTTTTCAGCTTCGCGTATTTTTTGAAGAATGACTTGCTTAGCTGTTTGAGCGGCAATTCTTCCAAAACCGGGAGGAGTAATATCTTTTTTATCTTTATAAATCTTTGACTCACCAGTCTCGCGATTAAGCTTAGCTATAAGTTCTTCTTCCTCTTTTCCTGGATACTCCTTTTTATATGCGGCAACAAGGGCTAATTCAATACTAGCAATAACCTCATCGGGTGAGATTCCACGTTCTCCAGCTACTTGGTTTAGAGCTAATGAAAACTCTGTTTTTATTATTGTCATAGATATGTTAATTCCAGCGATAATAAACGATTATTTCTTTGCCGGTTCTTTCTTTTCTTTCTCAGCTTGTGGTGCTTTTTCTACTGCTCCTGGTTTTTTTGTTTCATCAGTTACTTCTGTTTCTTCAGCCTTGGCCGTAATAACTTCTGGAGCTGCTACTGCTGCTGTTTCGGCAACGATGCTTTCTTCTTTGTGTGCGGTGACTGATACAATTACCTTTCCAGGATCAGTTGTAATGACGTACGTGTTTGTTTTCGATAAATCGCCAACTTTTATGTCTGTTCCTAGTTCTTTCAAGGAAGAAATGTCAACTTCAATTGTAGTTGGAATATCTTGAGGGAGAGCTTCCACAGAAAGGTGAGAAGATTGAGTGAGAAGTACTCCACCTTTTTGAGTAACAGCTTCTGATGTCCCAATTACTTTTACAGGGACCTCAGCGATGATTTTCTTGGATAGATCGACCTTTCTGAAATCAACATGGACAACGCTTGAGTTGATCGGATGTCTCTGGATATGCTTTATCATCACAGGGATCTCATCTTTATCAAGTTTAAGGTATACGATTCCCGTTTCATGGACGATCTTATATACATGGGTGAAGTCTGCGTACTTGACACTGACTGCTGTTGATTTGAAATCATTTCCAAAAATATTGCCAGGTAGATTACCTTCTTTTCTCAATTTTTTAACTTTTTTACCCAGCACTGTTCGTGTAACAGTATTAAGTGTGACTTGGTTTGTGGTTTGTTTTTCGCCTTTTTTCATATTTATTCTTTCAGCAGTTCGACAAAAAAAATTTTATCTGCTGATAACTCAGTATTATAGAGGATGCGATTATTTTTAACAAGAGCAGAAAAATTCTGATTAGCTAAAAACATATTCGGAGGAAGTGTGATTTCAAGACTCATATCGTTATTGATGGATCCAATCTGCTTTTGAAAAAGAAGCTGATATATTGATTTGCCTTTTTTAAATCCTTTGAGAGAGTGGTATTCAATCACGATCTCTCTTGCTGATTGTATGGGAATCTCAAAAAAAAAGCCGACTTTTTTAAACTGACCAATCTCCTGATCATAACTTGAAAGAGGCTCCTCGCCGATTGCAATCCTTGTGACTACAGAGTCACGAGGAATAAGAATTTGAAAGTAATTACGGTATGCCCCACCAGGAAATATGTCTTGAAGCGATTCGTTCTTGAACTTTATATGCAGTTTACTGTTGATAATACCGTCTGAATCAATGTTTATCTTGACCTCAGTTATACGGTTTACAAAAAAATTTGCCTTGTTAACACCAAGATTTGCATCATAGGGAAATTGAAAATCGGTATAACAATTATCAATGTTTGGAGGACAGTGAGGTTCAATGATGCGGCCAGACCAATAAAATGAGTCAATCATTTTTTGGAGCTCTTCTTCTTCAATATAAAAAGCGAGCTGTTTTTCCTCAGCTGATTTAAATATTTGACTCATAAGTTCACTCTCCGAGACAGTCTCTAAATTCACTAACAGCTGCCTGGTGAGAGCAGAAAGAAAACTTTTTTTTTGTGTTGAGCCCGGAAAAAAATCCTTTTCTGCATATAGCTGAGTTTTGAGGTAGAAATTGCCTGAATTTATTTTTTCATTGAAGTCAGGTAAGTATAAGTCTCCAAATGCAGCGAGCATATTTTTAATTGCAGTGGTTGTGATTAGGATACCGCCGGAAAAATCGGTTAACTGCTTTTCTTTGTCAAGAAAAAATTTAGCCTGAAAGTAATTTTCGTAGAAATCAGGTGAAAATGCGGAATCTCGCAAAAACCAATGAGGTTGAGCAAGATAGTCTCTGATTGCATCAGGTGGTTTTATATGAGCAGTAAGTTGACCATCTGCATCATATACGTCATATACCTCAATTCCTTCAAACGTAAGGTCTTTCAGGGTAAGGATTCCATAGGAGCCGATAAATCCACCCCCAGGACGCAGTTCCATATTGTTGGCAAAAAGGAGTAAGTACTTTTTTTCTCCTTTTTGTGCCATCAGACTTGGAAGATAGAAAGCTATCTTTTTTAACTTTGCAATCATACCCGAGGTTGTCGTCAGTTTTTCTTTATATTTTTTGAATATTGAGATCTGAGAAGGGATTTTTTGATTAAGGAAAACAAGATTGCTTTCAAGGATCGAAAGTGAGTCTCTGGAAGATTCAAGGAGATATGTCAACTGTTTTTTCTGTGCATCTGATTTATTTTTATTGAGGAAGAGGATAAAGGTTTCATGATAATCTTCTTCCAGATTCTTTGCAGTATGTACGATGCTGAGTATTTTTTCATGTACGGCAAAAAGGTCATCCGGTGTTTGAGCAATTGAAAAAAGGAGAAATGTGGGTCGTGCGAAGGCATACATTTTTTTGGATATGAGGATAGGGCTTTCACTTTGCTTGATGAGATTTGCCGCTCCACGGTAATCATTTGATTGTATTTTATGCATTGCTTGATATACAAAATACCCCCCGTATAGAAGAGGCGGGATAAAGGCGGAGTGATAGACAAAAACAAGAGCTACTGCGATAAGGGTAATGTTTTTTTTGCTGATAAGTTTTTCAATAAATAGATAAAAACGGTAATAAGCTGGAGATCTCATTTTTGTAGTAGGTGAAAGAGGGAGAGCTTTAGGCTTTGAAGGGATAATGTTTATTGACAAAAAGGTTTCTTTTGATTTAGAGATACTAAACCATACTATGTCTTCAACATGATGAGGATCATATATTTGAGAGTATGGACAGACGATTATTTTTATTCGTTCCAACTTCTTTTGCTGCATATTCCGCATAATCTCATCAGCTTTCTTTCGATTCGCTACAATGAATATGATATTTTTCCAGTCACCAAAACGCTTTGTTTTTTGTATGAAAGTTCTTTCGTTTATAAAAAAACAATAATCAAACATTGCAATCGATTTTGGAATCTTTGGGGAAATATAAACATCATTATCAAACTTTTTGAAATATGTTTTGAGTAGTGAGACAAGCGCATTGTTTCCTTCGCTCACAATAAGAATTTTTTGACGAGATGAAATGGGGCTTGATTTATGAATCATAGTTAAAGATTGTTATACTATAATACTACAATGAATACTCATCTGATCTCCACGGATCAAGGAAAAATTATTCCGTATAAAGATTATGCATCATATAGACAACTTGTTGGGAAGAAGAAAACCGTTTTGGTTGGGGGGTGTTTCGATCTCTTGCATTATGGACATCTTTATTTTTTACAACAAGCGAAAGAAGAGGGTGACCTACTCATAGTTGCACTCGAGTCTGACGAATTTATAGAAAAAAGAAAAAATAGGAAACCGGTGCATACTCAGAAGCAGCGTGCAGAAATACTATCTCACATTGACTTGGTTGATGTAGTTTTGCTTCTTCCTTTTTTTAAGACAGATGCCCAATATTATCAGCTAACCAAAACCGTTAGTCCAGATGTTATTTTGATTACAAAGACACATCCTCATCTTGAGCGTCGGAAAAAGCAAGCTGCCTTAATCAAAGCAAAGGTTGTTGAAATTGATTTGTTACATGAATTTTCAAGTTCAAACATAGTACGCTATGCGACTGTTTTTGGCGATTGACATACCTCAAACAATTAAAACCTCTCTTTCCCAACAGCTAAATGATCTTCAAAAAAAGCATGCAGTTTTTAACTGGGTACAAGAGCAAAATTATCATATGACCTTGCAATTTTTTGGTGAGACCCAGAAAATTAAGGAAATAATAGACAAGATAAAAATTGCCTTATTTGAACAAGAACAATTTTATCTATATGCAACACACTTAGATTTGTTTATGGACAAGCGAATCATTATATATGTGGATTTTAATAGAGAAAAATCTTTAGAACAGCTTATTAAAAACGTAAGAAGTACCTTTGAGGAGGAGTTTTATGAGACTAAAAAATTTACTCCTCATATAACGGTTTCCCGTAGCTCAATACCATCAAAACAACAGTATTTCCACCTTCAAAAAAAAATAAGGATGAGGAATATTGAGCTTGAATTTCAAGTAACAGAACTTTCATTATTTGAAAGTATTCAAAATGGAAAAAAATCTCACTATCGAAAGATTAAAACATTTCCCCTATTAGATAGGATATAAAAAAACCCCTCCAAACAGGAAGGGTTTTTTTATTTATAAAAAAATTATGCTGCTCCGATCTTATACATACCAGTTCCACAATCTGGGCATTTTGATTTCATAGCTGGTTTACCATTTTTCATGGTAACTTTTTCAGGATTGGAGACTTCTTTTTTTGCTCTGCATTTTACACAATACATTGTTGTCATACGTTTTTCACCTCCCTTCCTATATCTTAAAATTTGAGTATCTTACTCAAATCTGTACTCATACTAACAAAATAAATAAATATTTCAAGCGCAATTGTGGCTAGAATAAGGAGAAGACTTTTTGTCAAATCCTTTTTAAAATAGGTTGAGGTTGATGCATCTTCTTGGAGGAAGACTAATCGAGATGGTCCAGTACGTGATTCTACGTTTTTTTCTTTATTCAACTCACCTGTATTTTCTACATGAAATACCCTAGCTTGGTTTCGAAGAGATGAGAGTATTTTTTGTTTTTTTGATTTCTTAGGCACAATGAGATATTGTAACCATATTGACACCAATTTGTAAAGAGATTAAAATAAATTAACATGATTACCAATTTTGTGTTGGCGTTTTTTTTTGGATGGATAATGGTTATTACCTTTATCGTTTATAAACTGCGAAACCACTATAATCAATTAACTAGCCGTACAAGAAGAAGAAGTATTGACGAGATACTTGATGCAGTACTTAAGCAGGGGAAGTCAAACGAGACAAATCAACAGGAGTTGAAAAAAGAGCTGGATAAGGTACAATCACATCTTAAACACAGTTATCAGAAAATGGGTTTAGTGAGGTTTGATGCGTTTGGTAAATCAGAAGGCGAGCAAAGCTTTGTTTTAGCTTTGCTTAATGAAAACAACGATGGAGTAATTCTGAACTTTATCTACATACATGATGGAGTTCGTATCTATGCTAAACAAATAAAGGGAGGAAAAGGAGAGAAACATGAGTTGTCTGAGGAGGAAAAACAAGCGGTTGGAAAAGCAGGTTGAAAACACTTATTATTAATTTTGAAAAATAAGGTGATATGATTAACAAAAAGGTAGCGATTATTATTGGTGTTGTTCTTTTTTGCGCGTCTGGTTTTATTTCATATTCATTCTTCTCCCAAGTAAAGGGAAGCACTTCTTTGAAGTCCAACTACAAAAGCCCCACAGGTGTTCTAGATCCAGAATCAACAGAGCCAAAGACGGAAGAGTGCCCGATAAATGGAAAAATGTTGACAAAAAAACAGCATGATAAATGGGTGGTAAGGAGACCATTGGGAGTATCAATTGAAAATAGCACTGATGCACGGCCTCAATCAGGTTTGACAGGTGCCGACGTGATATATGAGGCAGTAGCTGAGGGGGGTATCACTCGTTTTCTAGCAATTTATTATTGTCAAGATGTTCCTTTTGTTGGACCGGTACGTTCAGCAAGAGTACATTTTATGAAAGTACTTCGTGAATATGGTGAGTATCCTTTATTTGCACATGTAGGAGGAGCAAATTGTGATGAAGAGACAGGATCGGGCTGTGCAAATGGCGCAAAAGCCGACGCACTTGGCTTGATTAGGACTCTTAAATGGGATAGCTATAATGATTTGAATCAATTTGGTGTTCCATTTCCTTATTTCTGGAGAGATTATGAGAGACTACCAAATGTCGCAACGGAGCATACTGTTTATTCTTCAACGGCGAAGTTGTGGGATTTTGCCAAGACAAAAAGAGAGCTTACTAACGTGGATGAGGATGGGGTAAGTTGGGACAAAAATTTCACTTCTTGGAAATTTCAGGACGATGCAAAAACACAAGATAGGGGAACTACCAAGAAAATTGAACTAGGTTTTTGGAACGCCTTTGCAAACGCTATGTCAGTGACGTGGAACTATGATATGCAGTCAAATGCATATAAGCGATCAAATGGTGGTGCGGTGCATGTAGATAAGAATAATAATAAACCAGTCATTGCAAAAAATGTTATCGTCGTTTTTGCAAAAGAATCTCCAGCCAATGATGGATATGATGGAGGTCATATTTTGTATCAGCTAACAGGCACAGGTGATGCTCTTATCTTCCAAAACGGTGGAGCAATAAAAGGAACATGGAGCAAAGAAGATGAAGAAACACGCATGAAATTTTTTGATGAAAAAGATAAAGAAGTATCTGTAGTAAGGGGTCAAGTATTTGTTGAGATATTACCGATAGGTAACAAAGTTACATATTAAGCTATTTATGCTGCAGTATCTCATTCCCTCAAAAACAAGAAGAAAAATTTTAGAACTTTTTTACCACAAGTATGGTGAGGTATTTTATTTGAGGAGGATAGTGCGAGAGATTGCAGAGGAAGTAAATGCAGTTAAAAGAGAGCTAGACATTCTTGAAAAAGCAAAAGTATTACATAAAGAAAAAAGACTCAACAAGGTTTTTTATTCCTTAAACAAGGGTTTTCTTCTGTATGATGAGTTCTTGCGAATCTTCACTAAAACTAATTCGTTAGCTAAACTCATCCACAAAAATTTCTCCAAGCTTGGTAAAATCAAGTTTATTACACTTTCAACAAAGTATTCAAAAAAAATAACCATAAAAGAAGATGAAATATACTTACTCTTAGTTGGTTTAGTTGTCGTACCGGAGTTGACTCCCATTGTAAGTGAGATAGAAAAGGAATTTGGAAGAGAGATAAACTATACGGTGATGACCGATGACGAATTCGCATTTAGAAAAAAGAACAACGATCCTTTTATCTGGAGATTCTTAAAACAACCAAAAGTTATGTTGGTAGGTGTTGAGGAGGAGCTACTTAAATGAGAATTAAGACAATCATATATGTGGTGATTTTAGTGGTTTTAGTTTGGATCTGTCTGCCAGAAAATCTCCCAGTTCATTTCCGTGTTCAGAAATCAAAGATTAATTTTGTCATCAATCCCCTTTCCGTAAATACAAGCATTTTTGGGATTCCTATTAAAAAAGAATTTAAAACAAAACTAGGATTAGATTTAAAAGGTGGTAGTCATTTAGTATTTGAAGCTGATACGTCAAAGGTCAATTCAGGCGACCTGCAAGATTCACTTACTTCAGCACGAGACGTAATAGAAAAGAGAGTAAACTTCTTTGGAGTTTCCGAACCCGTCGTTGCAACGTTAAAGTCAGGAAAAAAGTATAGGATAAGTGTGGATTTACCGGGTATTGAGGATGTATCTGAGGCGGTTAATCTGATGGGGCAGACAGCTCAACTTCGATTTATGGAAATGGAGGGCGACATTGATCCGAAGGTCGCAACAACAACTCCGCTTATCAATCTGTTGACCAAAGATACAGGTCTTGGTGGAAAGCATATAAAAAAAGCAAGCGTGACATTTGATCAGCAAAATGGTCAACCACAGGTTGCACTTCAATTTAGCAAAGAAGGAGCGAAATTATTTGGTGAAGTAACGGGTCGTAATATTAGTAAGCCCGTGGGTATTTTCCTTGATTATTTTCCTCTTTCTGCTCCGACCGTACAACAAAAAATCACCGAAGGTAGTGCAGTTATCACAGGTAGTTTTACTCTTGAACAGGCAAAAAGCCTTTCTATTTCCATTAACTCAGGAGCTCTTCCACTTCCGATCAAACTGGTTGAACAGCGTAATATTGGACCATCTTTAGGGGCGAGTGAGGTAAAGAAGAGTTTGATTGCGGGCTTTTTTGGCCTTTCGATGGTTTTGCTCTTTATGATAGGGTATTACGGAAAATTAGGAGTTATTGCCTCAGGAGCACTTATTATCTATGGTCTTATATCTTTTGCTATTTTTCGCACCATTCCTGTTGTTTTGACTTTGCCGGGTTTGGCGGGATTTATTTTATCAATCGGTATGGCTGTCGATTCAAATATCCTTATTTTTGAGCGCATTAAAGAAGAAATGAGAAAGGGAAAAAATTTTGACATTGCGGTAAGGCTTGGCTTTGGAAAAGCGATCGATGCAATAAAAGATGCCAATATCACAACGTTGACAGTCGCTTTTATCCTATTTAATCCAATGAACTGGGAGTTCTTGCCCCAGTTTGGCATGGTTCGAGGATTTGCCCTAACTTTAGCAATTGGTGTCGGAACAAGTTTATTTACCGGTATATTTATCACCAGGCGTTTAATAAATGCTTTTTATAAAGAGAAACAAAAAATGACGAATTTAAATAAATCATTATGATAAAGTTCCTTAAATACACAACTTTATATGTGTTTATTTCATCTATTGTGATTGGATGCGGTATGTACTCAATGATTCGTTATGGATTTCATTATTCCATAGATTTCATAGGTGGGACCGACGTTGATTATCAAATAGATAAAAAAGTAACAGTAAAGGATTTGAAACCTATATTTAAGGAACACAAAATAGAGTATTCAAGTCTGAAAATAGAGTCAAATAAAATAATTGCAAAACTTAAACCCATTGATGAAAAGAAGGAAATAGCATTACGAAAAAGCATACAATCAAAACTCAATTTAAAGGTTACTCCTCTTCGTTTGGAGACAGTAGGCCCGACCATCGGAAAAGAAACGATGCAAAAGACACTCATCGCATCACTTCTTGCTATTGTGGGTATTCTTATCTACATGAGCTTTGCCTTTAAAGGATTTTATTATGCAACCGCTGCAATACTTGCTATGATTCATGATTTTCTTGTCGTTGTTGGTATGTACTCCCTTTTCTCTCATTTTTTCGGTGCGGAAGTAGATACGATGTTTGTTACTGCGGTCTTAACGACCATGTCTTTTTCAGTTCATGATACCATCGTCATCTTTGACAAGATACGGGAATACTTACAGGTAGAAGGAAAAGGTGACATAGAATACTATGCTAACCGTGCATTGACCGAGACCATGGTGCGATCCTTGAACAATTCAATGACAATCATCTTCATGTTGCTTGCTCTTGTTCTTATGGGAGGTGCAACAATAAAATTTTTTGTTGCCACTTTGTTGGTCGGGACGATCACCGGGACCTATTCATCGCCATTTATTGCGACTCCTATCCTCGTTTGGCTTCAGAACAGGAAAAAATGATATAATCTTTTCGTGCAAATAAAACAGTTCTCACTAGGCCAGCTCCAGACAAATTGTTATATCATCTGTAAGGGTTCAAACTGCATTCTTGTTGATCCGGCCGATGATGCAAGCTTTCTTCTTGAGGAACTATCCAGGCAAAATCTGAATTTGATTGCCATGTTTGCAACACATGGACATTTTGACCATGTGTTAGCGGTTGGGGAGATCCAGTTAAGTTTGAAAGTGCCCCTTTACATACATACAAAAGACCTATTTCTTATTAAAAGATTAAAAGAGACAGCTTCACACTTTCTTATAGAAAATCAACATATCACACCTCCCTCAATAATAAAATTTGTACCGAGCGGCAGCTTTCGATTAGATGGTTTTAAACTAAAGATTATTGAAACTCCTGGACACACACCAGGTGGCTGCTGTTTTTATTTTCGGGAAGAGCGGGTATTATTTACCGGGGACACCCTTTTTAAAGGGACAGTTGGAAGAACAGATTTATCATATAGTAACAGGCAAGATCTTGAAGTGTCGTTAAAAAAACTTTTTGTACTACCCGTTGGAACTACTGTTTATCCTGGACATGGGGAAGAGACGATAATTGGGCAAGAAGAACCTCTCTATCATTTTTAATCTTTCCCTCAACCACATCTTCAAATAATTTGTCCAAAATATCGCCAATTTGCTTGCTGGGAGGAATGCCAAGCACCTTCATAATATCGTGTCCATCTATTTTCAGATCAGTCACCTTAAATGGTTCCTTTTGAACCTCCACCACTCTTTTTTTAAATAATTCATATCTCCATGATGTGGGTGTTGCTCCAGATCCAATTCGGTCGCCAGTACGAAGATCAAACATGTCTTTAAGATATTCTTTTCCTACGTCCCGAATAAATCTTCGGACAGCTTTGTCAGTTACGACCTCAGATACCGTAAACTGATGATACTTAACTAATATGATAAGTTTTGTTGTCTGATTTTTTGAAAGTTTGAATCGTTTTGCGATCTCTTCAACAAGGTGAGTTCCGGCAACTTCGTGGTTGTGGAAGGTAATAAGGCCGGTTTCTTTATCCTTCCAAAATGTTTTCGCTTTTCCGATATCATGAAGGAGAGTGGCGAGGCGGGTAATGGGATCCTTTGAAGGACAATGTTTGAGCGCCATAATGGAGTGAGTGCCCACATCATAAATATGGTGACGTTTGGGACTTTTTTGTGGTATCGTAAAGCAGACCTCAAGTTCAGGTAGAATATGTTTTAAGAGTCCGGTATTGTGAAGAAATAAGATTCCATCAGACGGATGGTCACTTTCAATAATCTTAAGAAATTCATCCCTGATCCTTTCCCAGGATATATGCGTAATAAGGAGAGAGTTTTTAGTCAACGATGCACGGGTTTTGTCTTCAATAAGAAAACCAAGCTGTGAGGCAAATCGTATGGCGCGGATAAGTCTCAGAGCATCTTCCTTAAATCGGTGGTCAGGATCTCCAACAGCTACAATAATCTCTTTTTTGAGGTGTCCTTGACCATCAAACGGATCGACTATCTTTTTTCCGTCGTAGGCTATGGAGTTGATGGTAAAATCGCGTCTGGATAGATCTTCTTCTATAGTCTTTGCCCATTCTATCTTTTCCGGATGACGATTGTCTTTATAATTAGATTCTTTTCTGAAGGGAGTTATCTCAAAAATGGTTTGGTGTAAGGAAGGAATACTTACCGTTCCATACGTGTTATTATAATAGGCGTCTTTAAACATTTTTAGTATTTGATCGGGGGTTGCGTTTGTGGTAAAGTCCCAGTTATTGGTATTTCTTTCAAGTAAAAGATTGCGAACAGCTCCCCCGACCAGATAAATCAAAAACCCACCTTTTTTAAAGGTTTCCATAAATCGCTTTATCTGGATAGGTAGCTTTATCATGATGTTATTATACCCTAAAAAGGATATACCTATTTCTGATTAAATACTGCATTTTTTATTTTTTGTATTATGGCAGAATAATCTTTAAGTTTGATTTTGTTATATGCATTGTTAATACAGAACCAGGAAGCGTTATAAAATTCTTTTTTTAGATAAACAAAAGGCGTTTGTTCTCTACACAGGATGATATACCAAAGATCATAATGTGTTTCGCAGTAATTCTTACTTGACCTGACGTCTTTGATCGTTATGTCAAATAGAAAGACATCTTCATTGCTAAGTGTAAATGATAGTTCTTCATTAAACTCACGACGAACTGTTTGAAGGGGTGTTTCAGACGTATCAATGTGTCCTCCTGGCGGTATCCAGTCTTGTGCTTTTTTGTGATGGACAAGATAAATTGATTTTGTTGCAAGATTAATGGGAAGAAAAAAACAACAGACATGGTCTTTTCGATTATTATCACGTATCAGATATGGTTCATCGGTTACGAATCTTAAGAATTTTCTTAAAGTATCCTTATTAACGTAAGGTTTATGCGCAAGTAAAGAGAATTCGTTAAGAAGTGTTTGTTTTAGATTCATATAAGACCTTTAAGAATATCTAAGTTTCTCTTATCAGGGCCATTTCCGTCAAATCCTGGTGTTTCGATGATAAAAGGGATTTTCTTCAATTTCTCATGGTTAAGTAATAGTCTAAATGTATCGAGCCCGATGGTTCCTGTACCAATGTTCTCATGTCGATCGCGAAAGGATTTATAAGGATCTTTACTATCATTTAGATGCCATACGGCAATGTTATTAAGTCCAATTTGTTGATCAAAATCATGTAAGAACACATCTAATTTTTTATCTGATTGTATGTCATATCCTGCGCTAAAAAGATGGCACGTATCAAGACAAACCTTAACCCTGTCATTATCAACATCCCCAACAATCATTGCTATCTCTTCAATAGATTGACCGATTTTTTTATTGCCCGCATTTTCGATAATAAACAAAGAGTCAGTAGGTGTTTTGTCCAGTATTTCCTTAATATGGTTAATCAAAGTTTGATACTTTTCATTTGTCTTATTTCCCTTAAAAGAACCAAGATGAATAATGCTTCCTATGATGTCTAATTTTGATGCGGTTTCTAGTTCTTTTATCAGGGAAAGTTTTGATAGATGTCCTATTTTGCCTTCATCTGCCAGGTTTATCAAATATGATGCATGAAAAAATACAGAGCTGATCAAAAGCTTTGTTTTTAGTTCCTTGAATTCTATGTTTTGAACTTCATCAAGTTTAACAAAGTTCCACCCGCGGGGTGACGATGCAAACATTTGGAGACAGTTTCCTCCAATGTTGTGAATTTTCCTTACAGCTTTGGTATAACCGCCAGCTATGGATACATGTGCTCCTAGTTTTATAGTCATAAAAGAGAAAGTAGTCTTTTCTTTATATTAATGGGAAATGTATATTGTTTTATATCTTTTTTTAAAATCCATGAGAAAGCCTCCAATTTGTTTTCAAGTTTAATTGTTTGCATAATTGTAGGCTCACACAAAAAATGCTGTGCATGAAAATATTTCCCACTCCCGATAAAGACATCTTCTCCGATCCATTCATAATTTTTTATGCGCAAGCCAACCTCTTCTTCAACCTCTCGGGTAAGAGCATCTATAATGGGTTCTTCTGGTTTTACTTTTCCTCCCGGAACAGTCCATAAACCAGGATCAATTTGTTCAAGAGGAGACTTTTTAATTATAAGAATTTTGCCCTTTTTATTTTTAATAAACGCAGTGACTGCAAGTACAATGGGGTATTTTTCGTACATAAAATGATTATAACATTAAAATCCCCTTGACAAAATTAGCAGAGATGTATTATCATTGCTAAAGCAACTAGTTGGAAGCAAATTAAGAAATAATATGGATGACATAACCCAAAGACAAACAGAGATATTAAAAGCAATCATAAAGGAATTCTCAGAATCAGGTGAGCCTGTGGGTTCGGAGATCTTGGAAAAGAAATACAAACTTGGTATTTCTCCAGCCACCATCCGTAATGAAATGGTTTCACTTGCAAAGAATGGATATATCAAAAAAGCGCATTTTTCCTCAGGTAGGGTACCCTCGGCAAAAGGATTTCGCTTTTATATCAACAAACTCATGAAGGAAAAAGAACTTTCAACCGCTGACGAAGTTGCATATAAAAATAGTATTTGGGACGATCGCAACGAACGGCATAAATTGCTTTCACAGGCGACAAAAGTATTGGCGCATCGCACCGGATTGGTGTCAGTTGCAGCGACCAACAGCGGAGATATGTATTATTCAGGGCTTACTAACCTTTTAAATATCCACGAATTTATCAACAGGGACCTTGAACAATATTTATTTGAGCGATTGGAAGAAATCCAATACTGGGAAAGAATTCTGCAGAGGCTTGATAAATTTGAAGGAGACGTATATTACATGTTAGGCGATGATGATTTGGGTGATCCTATGTATGAAGCTTGTGCAAGTGTTTTTGGTGAGTTTCAGGGAGAAAAAGTAAAGGGAATAATTGGCGTAGTTGGTCCAAAACGGATGAACTATGACACGGTTTCCCCGCAGATCAAGTTTTTTTCATCTCTTCTGCAAGAAATCATAAAAACTCAGAATCTATAAATTAAGCATAAATATGACAGATAAAAAACTAGACACACAAGGTAAACAAACGATTGAGGACCAATTAAAAAAAATGAAGGAAGAGCTTGAAGTTACAAAAAAACTAGTTGAAGAGAATAAATCGAAATATTTACGAGCACTGGCAGATTATCAAAACTTGGAAAAACGAGTGATTGAGCAGAAAGGTGAAATTATCAAAGGAGCAAACAAAGGCCTCATACTCAGGCTACTATCTTTTCTTGACAATCTAGAGAAAGCTGAGATCTTTGTTAAAGATGAGCACTTAAAATTGATAAAAGAGTCATTTCAAAAGCTTTTGCATGAAGCAGGTTTGCGAGAAATCATAGTACAGGGAAAAGAGTATGATCCACATAATGCAGAAGTTCTTGATGTGGTTGAAGGGGAGAAAGAAGGAGTGGTCAAAGAGGTGTTAAGGAAAGGCTATGAGCTAAACGGTTGTATTTTGAGAGTTGCTCAGGTGAAAGTAACAAAACAAAAATTAACGTAATTGTCTCATTTCATTATAAATTTAATATAAAAAAATGGCTAAAGTAATAGGAATCGATCTCGGAACAACCAATTCATGTATTGCAGTTATGGAAGGTGGAAAACCTAAGGTTATACATTCCCAAGAGGGGAGAAACGTTATTCCTTCGGTCGTTGATCCGGTTAAGCGGGTAGTTGGAGATGTGGCAAAACGCCAGATGGCGATCAACCCAAAAAATACCATTTTCTCGATCAAACGCTTGATGGGTCGCAGAAAATCAGACCCTTCAGTACAGCAAGATGCAAAATGGTTACCATATAAAATAGTTGAAGGAAAAGATGGTGCCGCCTCAGTTGAAGTAAATGGGAAAGTATATACTCCTCAAGAGGTCTCTGCGATGATATTGCAAAAAATCAAATCAGATGCGGAAGCTTATTTAGGAGAAAAAGTTGAAAAAGCAGTAATTACCGTGCCGGCATATTTTGATGATTCCCAACGTCAGGCTACAAAACAGGCAGGAGAGATCGCTGGACTTGAGGTAGTTCGTATTATTAACGAACCAACTGCAGCGGCTCTATCATACGGTTTGGACAAAAAACATGCCCATACCATTGCGGTGTATGATCTTGGTGGAGGAACGTTTGATATAACCGTCTTAGAGCTTGGAGAAGGTGTTTTTCAGGTTAAGGCTACAAACGGTGACACTCATTTGGGCGGAGATGATTTTGACAAGATCATTTTAGATTATCTTGCAGATGAATTCAAAAAAGACAATGGGATCGACTTAAGAAAGGATTCCCAGGCTCTTCAACGGTTAAGAGACGCGGCAGAAAAAGCAAAGATAGAACTTTCCTCATCACTTGAAGCAGAGATAAATTTGCCTTTCATAACCGTTAAAGATAATCAGCCTCTTCATCTCGTACACAAACTGACACGAGCCAAGCTTGAAGCCTTAATTGGTCATCTTATTCTAAACACCTTTGAGCCAGTCAAGGCATGTTTGAAAGACGCACACGTTGACGTATCAAAGATCGATGAGGTTGTCTTGGTTGGAGGTATGACAAGAATGCCAATGGTATTTGACAAAGTAAAGGAATTTTTTGGCAAAGAACCAAATCGATCAGTAAATCCAGATGAAGTTGTTGCAGTGGGAGCAGCAATCCAAGCTGGAGTTTTGACAGGTGAGACAAAAGACGTGGTGCTTCTTGATGTCACTCCTTTAACCCTTGGAGTTGAAACCTTGGGAGGGGTTGCTACATCGCTTATACAACGAAACACCACGGTTCCGACCACAAAATCTGAGATTTTTTCAACTGCAGGCGATAATCAAACTCAGGTTGAGATCCATATCGTTCAAGGGGAAAGACCTCTTGCAAAGGATAATAAATCTTTAGGAAGATTTATACTTGATGGTATTCCACCTGCCCCCCGCGGCGTTCCTCAAGTTGAGGTATCCTTTGATATAGATGCAAACGGAATTTTGACTGTAACAGCAAAAGATAAGGCAACAGGTAAAACGCAAGCTATCAAAATAACAGGATCAACAGGACTATCCAAAGAACAGATTGAAACAATGAAAGAGGAAGCAGAAAAGCACGCTAGGGAGGATCAGGAAGAAAAAGAAAAAATCGAAGTTAAGAATAAAGCAGAAAACCTTATCTATGTCAGCGAAAAATCACTGAAAGATGCCGGAGATAAAACTCCAAAAGAATTGCGTGAAGAAATTGAGAAAAAAATTAAAGAATTAAAAGAAGCTAAGGACAAGGGCTCAAAAGAAGTGGTTGAGGAAAAAACAAAGGCATTATCTGATTCGTTGCAAAAAATTGGAGAACATATGTACCAAAACCAAAACAAACCTCAAGATCCGCATGTCAAGACTGAAGAAGAAAAAAAGGGTCCAACTAATGCATCAGATAAAAAAGACGTAGAGGAAGGGGAAGTAGTAAAATAACATATGGATTATTATGAAGTATTGGGAGTTTCAAAAAATGCATCGGACGCTGAATTAAAAACTGCTTATCGTAAGCAGGCGCTGAAATGGCATCCAGATCGTAATAAGACACAGGGCGCAACTGATAAATTTAAAGAAATAAATCATGCCTATGAAGTATTAAGTGATCAAAAGAAGCGGCAACTATATGACCAGTATGGTAAGGAAGCGTTTGAAAAAGGAGGATTTGGATCTAGTAGCTCAGGTCAAAGGACTCCCCATGGAGGAGGATACGGACCGTTTACCTATACATATTCATCATCGGGTGGCGGGGGCGCCAATCCTTTTGAAGGAGTTGATTTTGGTGGTTTCTCCGACCCGTTTGACATATTTGAACAGTTCTTTGGTGGATTTGCTGGGAGTAATCAGCATACCAGAAAAAGGAGAGACGTATATGAACTTACGTTAACCTTTGATGAGGCCGTGCACGGTGTAGAAAAACAAACAGTCATAAAAGGGAGAAACAAAACCATAAAGATTCCGGCCGGAGTGGATGATGGTACTCGAATTCGGTTTCAGGATTTTGATGTGCAAGTACGGGTCCAGCAACATGCTACATTCAAGAGGGAAGGGCAAGATATATATTTTGAAAAGGAAATATCATTTCCTTTGGCTGTTTTGGGAGGAGTGGTTGACGTTCCAACTATTTCCGGTTCAGTTCAACTACGGGTCAGACCAGGTACAAAATCAGGTACTACCATTCGATTACGTGGACAAGGAGTGGCATATCCTCAATCTTCACGAAAGGGAGATGAATATGTAACCTATCGGATCAAAGTACCTGAGCACATGTCTCATAAAGGAAGAAAACTCCTAGAGGAGTTGGAAAAAGAAATATAATGTCTACCCAATTGACAAAAGGCTAATACGAGCATACAATATGAACTTGCAATTATGCTGATATAATCAGTATAAGACGTAGTTATTATATTAATAAATATATCATATGAAAACAAACGCAGGAAGTCTTAAGAAAGGTGAGTTTATTCGTTATCAGGGCGATATATGGCAGGTTCAAAAAGCAGATTTTTATTCTCCTGGTAAGGGATCAGCTCTCATGAAAGCTCGGATCAAAAACATTATTTCCGCAAAAAACATTGAGTATGCATTTAAATCAAACGAAGAGATAGAAACTTTGGAGGTAGAATGTGTTGAGATGCAGTATTTATATAAAGATACAGAAAACGTATATTTTATGGATCAACGTACATACAATCAGTTCAGTCTTCCGCTTGACGTCATCGGAGAACCAGTCAAATTTTTGAAAGAAGGCAAATCATATTTTGTATATGTACATGAGGAAAAAGCTCTTACCATGCGACCAGCATTGAGTGTCAAACTAAAGATCATTGAGACGGACGCCGCAGTAAAGGGAGATACCGTATCGGGAGCAAAGAAACCGGCAAAGGTAGAAACAGGCGTTACTGTTATGGTCCCCTTATTTGTAAAAGTAGGCGACCTTATCACCGTAAATCCGGAGACAGGTGAGTATGGTGAAAGAGTAAAAGAGTAACTTCAGTTTACAAACGTTATAACTAAATTCATGCTTTCAGTTGGAGAGATACTGCAAAAGGAACGAATAAAAAAGGGATATCCCCTCTTGTTGGTCGAGAAACAGATTAAGGTAAGAGAAAAATTTTTACGTGCAATAGAAGAAAACAATTGGAATTTTTTTTCTTCAAAAATCTACATAACAGGAGTGATTAAAAACTATGCTATTTTTTTGGGATTAGATTATCGGAAAATTCTTGCTTTTTTCAGAAGAGAATATGGTAGGAAAGAAGATATGCGCTTCAAAAAAAAAGTCTCAAGCTCATATCTTATATCTGATACTAAAAAAATTGCAACAGCAATACTTGTCATAGTATCATTTTTTTTTATTACATATTTTGGATATCAGATGGTAGTGTACTTAACTCCACCAAAAGTTTCGATTATTGAACCTACGCAAACACATTTTAAACGAATAGATAAAATCAAGATCGTTGGGAAAACTGAAAAAGAAGCAGCTGTGACGATATTTGGCGAGCGTGTATACCAAAATAAAGACGGTATTTTTGAGTACGAATTTCCCCTCAAAAAGAAAAATAACAAACTTACCATTGAAGTAATTGGAGCAAATGGAAAGAAAACGGTTCTTGTAAGGGAATACATTAAAGAGCAATGATGTCTTTTATCTTTTTGATTGACTGGATATTTTTTGAGGAGTAGATGTTTTTAAACCCAAGCCTTCTTGACTCACTGATAATTTTATCTTCAGCAAACCCCCTTCTCACTTCACCAAGAAGTCCAACCTCACCAATAAATACCGTTTTCTTAGAGATAGAGATGTTTTTAAGTGACGAATAAAGTGATGAGATGATGCCAAGATCAGCTAATGTTGAGGTGATTTTAACACCGCCTATTACATTGACATATATATCAAAACGGTCAAGCTGCAAATTTAGGTGTTTTTTGATGACCGCAAGAAGAAGCTGAACTTTATTGTAGTCGACTCCTTTTACTACTCGGCGGGGGATGGATAAAACTGTAGGTACGGCGAGAGTCTGAATTTCATAAAAAAGCTGGCGCTTTCCTTCGTTTACCCCAACAATTGATTTCCCAGGAACAAGCTCATTTACATCATCTAAAAAAACAAGCGGATTGGTTACCTCATAGAGTCCTCCTTCTTTCATCTCAAAGATACCAATTTCATCAGTTGAACCAAATCGGTTTTTTGATGCCCGAAGGATTCTAAAGCTTGAAACCTGTTCTCCTTCAAAATTAAGAACACAATCTACTAAATGCTCAAGAGTTTTTGGGCCCGCCACATCGCCTTCTTTGGTGATATGACCAATAAGGATTACTGCTATTTTGTTTTTCTTTGCCATAGAGATGAGTTTACTTGCGGATTCTTTTAATTGATTTATACTACCAGGTGCACTCTCGATATCTTTGGAATAAACGGTTTGGATTGAATCAATGACCAGAATCTCAGGTTTTTCTCTTGCGTTTTCAATATAGTTGACGATCCCTTCAACCTGTAAATCATTTGAAAAATCAAAAGCATCAAGACGTGAGTCAAGTCTTTCAGCTCTGTCCCTTATCTGTTCTGCTGATTCTTCACCTGATATATAGATTGTTTGTAATTTACTAAGTGATTGGAGAAGTAGTGTCGACTTACCTACACCCGGCTCACCTGTCAAAAGAACTACTTCTCCCGGTACAAATCCACTACCCAAAACTCGGTCGAATTCAAACATACCGGTTTTCTTTCTTTCTTTCTTACTTGTTTTAATTTTGCTTAAGGATGTAAGAGTAATAGTTTCTATATCCTCATTTTTTGAAGAAGGTTGTTCTTGTTTTTGAGTCATGGTATTCCATTCACCGCAGTTGGGACACTTTCCGATCCATGATGCTGCACCATACTCGCAGTTTGAACAAATATAAAAAGCCATACTACATTTTTTTAACAGTCTTAATACCTAATAGATTAAGTCCATGACGCAACGTATTTCCTACTGCTTTTGTAAGAAGAATACGAATGGTTTGACTCTCTTTTTTAGCTTTAAGGATTGGATTTTTTTGATAAAAAAGATTGAAGTCTTGAGCAAGTTCAAAAAGGTAAGTGGCAAGTATATTAGGGGACAATTTTTTTGCCGATTCATGGACTACCGATACATATTGATACAGTTTTCGAAGTAGTGTATTTTCATCTTCATTTACTTGAGATGGGGAAACTGTAATCCCCCCACTTTCTATTTTATTTAGAATGCCCTGAGTCCGTACATAGGTATAGATTAAGTAAGGAGCGGAGTTTCCGTTTAGTGATATAGATTCGTCAAAATCAAAAAATATTTCCATTTGGGTTGAGACTTTGAGGAAAGAATATTTAATCGATGCAACAGCAAGCGTTTCGGCTGTTTCAGGATCGAGTTTAAACTTCGAAAGAAGCGCTTTTTTCGCTTCATCAATAAGCCATGCTCCCTCAATAACATTGCCAAGACGAGAAGACATTTTCCCCTTTTTCAGCTTAACCCAGTTGTAGGCGAGATGGTATTGCTTATCTTTGTATTTTATGGGGTCAATTAGTTCTTCTACCTTGAAAGTAACCTGAAAAAAACTAGTTTGTTCCGGAGTGACGACATGAACATTTTTATCTAAAACACCAAACTCGCCGAATTCAAGCTCTGCCAATGCTAGTTCTTTTCCTTCATAGGTTGGAAATCCCTGGGAGTTAATAAACACTCGTGTGTCGATTCCATATTTTTCTCCTTTGAAGACGATTGCCCCTTGGCTTTTTTCAAGAATTCCCCTTTTCAAAAGTTGATCCGCCAAAGCGGTGCCGCGTTTATGACACTCACTTTCAAAATAAAGTCGGTCATGATGAGAATACACTCGCTTATAGATCTCATCAAAATAAGCGAGACTCCATTTTCTTGTATCTTCCCAAAGTGGCATGACAGCAGGATTCTCTTCATATACTAAACGGTTTATCTCCAGTATTTCTTTCTTTGCGTTTTCATCAGTTGTGTACAGACTTTCTGCCTGTGCATATGCTTTGCCAAGGAGCGCGATCTTATCTCGCAGCGTCATACTTTCGATCTTTTCATGTCCCATCTCCTTGATAAAATGCTGTACTTTCCATATGGTTTTTGCGATATGAAGTCCAACGTCACCCTGGTAATTTGATCTTATAACCTTATTACCACATGCTTCAAGGAGTCGTACAACCGATTCACCGGTTGAAAGATTGCGCATATGTCCGATATGAAGAAGTTTAAGCGTGTTTGGATGGGCAAACTCTACCATGACTTTTTTCTCTGAGCCATAATAAAAGGGAGGGATCATAAAGACATTGTTGGAAAGTTGATTTACCACCTCAAAAAATATTTTTGGTTGAAGCCATATATTAATAAAGCCTGGCTTTATGACCTGAGTTTTAAAAATGAGGTTGTTTTTCGGAATATGTTTTACATACTCTTGCGCTATTGAAAATGGTGCTTTTTTAAGTTGTTTTGCGGATTTGAGCGCAATGCTTGTTGCAAAATCCCCGTACCCCTTTTGGGAGGGGATATCTATCGTGACGATTTCGGTAATACCCATTTTTTCAGCTGCCTTTTGCAGGAGGGACTGGATTTCATCTATAACCATGGCTATATAATATCACAAACTACTTCTTAATAAGTAACGACGTTTTATCAGCAATGAATACTTTGTTTATATCTTTATACTTTGTATTTATCAACACCTTATAAATCTTATTTATATGTGAAATCTCGAAGTTGAATTGGTTATGCGCGGGAAAGATAATTGATATAGATAGTTTCATTAATTTTTTTATACTGTTTAAATAGTCAGTGAGGTTTGATTCCGCAAGGTGCAAATATATATTTCCAGGATAAAGAGTGTCTCCCGAAAATAAAATTTTCTTATTTGACTCATATAAACAGATTGAGTCAGGAGAATGCCCAGGAGTATGCAAAACTGTAAATACAAAAGGGTCAATATATAATTTATAGTTATCTACTATTTTTTTAGTCCACATAAATGGTTTTATTCTATATTTGGCACAAGAAAACGAGCGAGGAGGTCTTTTAACAAAACTATTTTTTTTAAATGCACCAAACATAGATTCTTGAGAGAATCCGTTACCTGCGTTTTGAGAACTGAACTCATGATCAAAAAGGAAAATTTCATCAAACTGATAGTTACCACCTATATGGTCAAAATGAGTGTGCGAATTCACTACAAGTATTGGTAGGTGAGTGATTTTTTTGATAGCCTGTCTTATGTTGTCTATCCCCATACCAGTATCAAACAAGAGGACTTGTTTTTTTCCTATCACCAGATATGATATAACCTTTTCATTATGACCAAATTCCGCTATCCCCCAGATATTTTTTAAAACCCTTTTTATCATAAACCAACCACTGTTTGTTTCACCTTCTTTTTTTATTTTCATATTTATTATTCTAATGTAACATAATCAGGTAGATTTGGAATAATCCCCCACAGGTTGCTTTCCTGGTATGTGGCAAGTCCTGTTTCAGGATCAACAGTCCATTGTCCAACCTCACCGCACTCCCATTTTTCACCGAATTGCTTCCACATATCGGCATGATAATTTGTTTGTAATTCCTCAAACTCCTCAGGCGTTATTCCGAAGACAGTCATGGCCTGTACATCGGTTTTGAGTGGTTTCATTCCGTTGCGGGTTAAACTTCTGATCCAGGCATCAATAGGTGAGCCATCTTTTTGAACCATATGGATGTATGCATCAAAATCAGTAGGTCCATGTTTTATTTTGAATAAGCCGAACTCATTTGGTCTGAACGAGCCGATAATGTTTTCAATTCCTAATTCCTTTCCCAGTTTTTGTACTTGATGTACGAGAGCGGTTGCAAGTCCAAATTTCTGGTAAGAAGAGTGGACATTCATTGACATAAGAACAAGAGCGTTTCCTTCAGGTTGATATGTTTTTTCATATGTGGTTGGGTCTCCGGCAACAGTGTCCCAGTTCGGTAAAGAATCAACATGGCCATCCCAATATATTCTGTTTGTCGAAACTGTTGCTACGATTTGTCCTTCAGGTAGCTCAATTTGAAGCTGTCCTTCAGGGAAAACTTTTGAGCGGCCAATAAGACTTGATTCCGATGCAGAAAGCCATGGTGCCCAGTTATGCACTTCAAGATTTTGATGAATAATTGAGGCGGATTCAGGTGTCCATGACTTTATGGTGCAATTTCCTAGTTTTTCATTCATGATATGTATTTCTTTCATATATTGATATTTTTTAATTTGTAATTTATGGAATATATTGAAAAATAACGGATTGTTGAGTCCAATCATCAAAAATACCTAAACCATCGGTTTGGTTTTTTAATTCTTCTTCGGTCATATACATCCATCCAGCATTCATATTGCTTTTTATGGATGGTTTATTATCTGAAGCTACTACACTAAAGATTGGTATCCCTGGAAATTGTGATGCAATTGATTCAGCTATCAGCTGTTTAAGCTGCGTTCCCAATCCTTTTCCTTGATACGGTGGAGCCACAACTCGGCTGCCAACTTCAAATGCAACTAAAGCCGCTTCTCCATTTGCTATCTGGTGAAAGATAAGCTTGGGATTATCTGCTGCGGATAAAAATAAGTCATTTTGTTTCACAATTGGGTCGGCCTTTACAAAACCAACCAGATGTTCATCTATCCCTCCAATCACCACACAAGCAAGTCCGTGATCAAGATAGGCTTTGAGTATGTTTGGTTCTAACTGATACATGTGATCGCCTTCCTAATTGTTTTATCAACTCAGATGCTTGGTTAGCTAATTTATCCATATGAAGGCAAGAACTTGGAAAATCTCCTCCAGGTACAATGGTTGTAAATTCACTGCATGTATTAAGCGCTTTAACTGCATAATAGTCGTTAAAGCATAGTTTTGATTCTGTCATACAAATTAATTAATTAGTAAAAAAAACCCGAGTTTACACTCGGGGATATATATATGTTTCTTTGTTTTAGGGTACATAATATCTATCCTTTGATTTCCTCCTGATCATGTTTTTTGATATATAGTTTTTCAGTTTTGATATTTTCATAGGGTTTGGATACATTTACTAACGATTGATGTTAGTAGAGTTAGATCATGGATAGACACTTCTTCTTTAGTAGTATGTGTATATTTTGCTCCATCAGTCAAATTCACCGTTTGCACACCATGCGTCATCAAGACATTTGCATCACTTATACCCGAGTGCTCAAAAAAGATTGTTTTTAGACTCAAACTTTTATTGATAACATCTATTTTTTTAATGAAATCATTATCTTTTGCATGGATGTAACCGGAACAGTATCCATCAAGCATAAACTTGAGTTTTGCTCCTGATTTCTTAGTCTCTTTTTTAAACACTTCCTCGATATGGTTCAAGTGTTTCTTAAATTGTTTATTGTTATAACTTCTAACCTCTCCTGAGATGATGATCTCATCAGGAATAATGTTTATGCCGGTTCCTCCATTTATTATTCCAACATTTATCGTAGTTTCATCATTATCCAATATGCCAATCTTGATTTGGTGTAGTGCATTTAGTGCGGGGATGAAGGTATTTATTCCTTTCTTCGGCTGAGAAGAATGAGCGGCTTGACCGAAAAGCTTAGCATGAAAATTGTAAATATAGGGAGATTGAAGAACTATTCCACCAAGGGGTTTTGAACTATCAAAGATAAGGGCGTGTTTTGCCTTGATCCAGGCAAACGGAAAGAATTCAACGCCTCCTCCAGTCTCCTCTTTTACTGTAAAAAGAAGCTCTAGGTTTTTATCTGACTGTATTGTTTCAACCGCTGTTAATATGGCGGCGAGGGAGGCTTTATTATCAGCCCCAAGGATAGTGTTGCCTGAACTTTTTATTATCCCACCTTTAATAACAGGTTTTATTCCAATACCCGGCTGCACAGTATCCATATGAGAACAAAGAAGCAATGGTTTACCAGGTTTGTTATTAGTGGCATATATATTACCTACTTTATCTATTTTAAACGTAAAGTTATGTTTCTTTAGCCATTGTTGTAACCACAGGCTCATCTTTTCCTCATGGCCGGACGGACTATCGATTTGGACTAATTGTAAAAAAAGATCAGTTGTTTTATTCATATAATTATCTTAAATTAATTTGGACAAAGGAAAATTGTTGAGGGTGGTTCCCATCCATCAAGAACATCTATTCCCAGTAGTTCTTGCGCATAATCCCGTTGAATTTCAGGCCAATTAAGTTTTTTTCCAAAAACATGTAATGAAGCAGTGTTGTCATTGGTTACAACAGCAATAACTGGCAATCCAGGATAAACCTCTTTTGCGTGTTGCGCACTTAAATTTCCAAGATGTGATCCAAGATTATTGCCTTGATTGTCTTTTTCTACCACCAGGCTACCAACCTCAACACATATGGGTTTTGCTCCTCCGCTTTCAACAAGCACAACATCTTCAGGTGACTCAAACATCTTAGGACCCTTAGGGGTTGTTAACCAAGGAACTGCTTTTACAAATCCTGCAACCAGGCCATCTGTATCTGTTGCCAGTATTGCATGATTCTTTTGCATTGCAAATGCAAGTGCTTCTGGAGTCGGATGAAAAGTATGCTTTCCACCTAAAGCCTGAAGCAATCCGGCAACTGCAATACCGTGTTGAAGTAAAGCTTCATACGGTTGGGTTGATAGAGAACCATTTCTCAGAATATCAAACGGTTTTCTTAATTGTATTGCTTCGACTGTCATATTTTTAACCAAAAAAAATCCCCCCGGTATTTGCGGGGGGTTAGTAACAAAACCTTATGAGTTTAGCTCATAAAAATATTACCTTCCCCATTGATCCTCCTCAAATTGGCTGAAAGTAATATCTTTAACATAAAATGTATTATATCACATTTTTCCTTTTGACAACGCGTATTTTTTTTGTTATAAATTGGTTCTGGTGAATAAGCCTCCTCCACCATATCAGAGCGAGAACGCCCTAACACCACTTGATGGGAGATATTCTCATAGCATAAAAGACTTAGCTCAGTACTTCAGCGAATTTACCCTCAATAAATACAGGCTTAAGGTAGAGATCTATTATCTTATACATCTTGGTGAGCATAAAATTTTTCCTTTGAGTGAAAAAGAAAAAGCAAAGATAAAATCTATACTTACCCGATTTGACACCAACGAATATCAAAAAATGAAAGTGATCGAAGAAAAGATCAGTCACGATGTTAAGGCGGTTGAGTATTACTTGCGGAAAAAGTTGACTGAAAATAATTTTTCTCATCTTGTCTCTTTTGTTCATTTAGGGTTGACGTCTGAAGATCTGAACAACCTTTCATATGGACTAACCCTCAAAGAATTCAAGGAGAATGTATTAGAGATACAGCTTAAGGAACTAACAGAGAATCTACGTAAACTTGCAAAAAAATACAATGATCAACCGATGCTTGGTCGGACCCACGGACAACCGGCTGTCACAACGACTGTAGGCAAAGAATTTGCCAATTATTATTGGAGATTAACAAAACTTCAAAAAAAAATGAAAGCGTTTAAGTTTGAAGCCAAATGCAATGGGGCTGTGGGTAATAATAATGCATTAAAAACTGTGTTGCCCCAATATGATTGGATGGATATGGGAAAACAGTTTGTCCTCGGCTTTGACTTCACTCCCAATATCTATACTACTCAGATTCTTCCCTATGACAATTGGCTTGAGTTTTTCCAAATAATAAAACTGTTAAACGGTGTAGTTGCCGATTTTTCAGTCAATATGTGGCACTACATTATGCTCTGTATATTTATCCAAAAAAAAGACAAGTGGGAAGTGGGGTCATCGACTATGCCCCAAAAGATAAATCCCATACGTTTTGAACAAGCAGAGGGAGTATTACAACTTGCCAACAGTTTTTTTGAGTACTTTGAGCGCAAACTTATTTTTTCCCGCCTGCAACGGGATCTGTCTGACTCAAGTGTGAGACGTAGTTTTGGTGAGGCGTTTGGATATACGATACTGGGATGGAAGAGTGTCATGGCAGGACTTAAAAAAGTTTCTCCAAATGAGACTTATCTTAAGGATGAACTTGAAGACCACTGGGAGATACTGTCTGAGGCTATTCAAACTTTTCTTCGGTATAAAGGGGATGATAAAGCCTATGAAAAACTTAAAACAATGACCCAAGGAAAGAACATAAACAAGCAAAAATATCATAAGGTTCTCAAAGAGCTCGAACTTGATAAAGAAAAAAAACTTAAGAGCTTAACACCGGCAACATATCTAGGGTATGCAGTTACCCTAGCCAATACTATTTAATTTTTTATTCATATGATCAATCTAGTCATCGGGAGCCAATGGGGGGATGAGGGAAAGGGTAAGGTTGTGGATTTGTTGAGTCGCGATAGCGATTATGCTGTACGATTCCATGGAGGAAATAACGCTGGTCATACGGTTGTAGTTGGAGATAAGAAATATCCCTTTCATCTTATACCGTCTGGTATTTTGAATAAACGGATCAAGGGCGTGATCGCAAATGGTGTCATTATTGACCCTGATGTACTCATTGGAGAGATAGATAAGCTTGAAAAAGGCGGTATGTCTCTTACCAACAAATTGTATATTTCCCCACGTTGTCATCTCATCATGCCATATCACAAAGCGTTGGATGAAGCATATGAAAATGCAAGAGGAAAAAATAAGCTTGGGACGACTCGACGAGGGATTGGTCCAACATTCGCCGACAAAGTGAGTTACAACGGAATACGAATATATGAACTCATGAAACCAAAGATTTTTGAGGAAAAGTTCATTTTTCAGGCAAAGATAAAAAACAAAATATTAAAACTGTTTGGAGTAGCTCCTATCAATATTAAAAAGTCACTATTACATTTTAAAACGATTCGGGAGAGACTTGCTCCTTTTGTCAAAGATACATATGCAGTATTACATGAAGCTGTTATAACCGGAAAAAACATCCTTCTTGAGGGTGCTCATGGAGTGATGCTTGACGTAGATTTTTCTCCCTACCCGTTTTCAACAGGGAGTAACGTAGTCACTGGAGCAGTTAACATAGGATCAGGGATACCAGCAAAAAAAATAGACAAGATATGGGTTATCGTAAAAGCATATACTTCAAGAGTAGGTGGGGGTCCGGTGCCAACAGAATTATTTGGTAAGGCGGCAGATCTCATACGTGAAAAGGGGGCTGAATATGGTACCACAACGGGGAGACCGCGTCGAATAGGTTGGTTAGACCTTGAAGCCGTAAAGTTTACCTGTGGTGTGACAGGAGCTGATTATTTTGCGCTCACAAAGCTTGACATACTAACTGGTTTGTCACAGATTAAGGTGTGTATAGGGTATGAGCTTAAAGGTAAGAGGATCGCTTATAGTGCTTGCGGTTATGAAGAGCTTGCCAAACTTAAACCCGTTTACAAAACCTTTACTGGTTGGAAAGAGGATATATCTTATGTGCGTAAATTGAGCGAACTACCGAAAAATTGCCAGAGATATATAAGCTTCATTGAGGAATTTCTCAAAGTACCGGCAAAAATTGTATCAGTGGGTGCAGAACGTAACGCAAACATACTTTTGTGATACAATAACTTTATGAAAAAGAAGATTGGTATTTTCATATTGCTTGTTGTTGGCTTTGTTTTGTTTGTTATGGTACGGTTTATCCTTCTTGATACCCAAAATACGACAGGCAAACTTAAGATTGTTTCTTATCCTGCCTCAAGTGTATTTATCAACAACGTGGCAATAGGGAAGGTTCCCTTTGAAGACAAGCATAAGGTGGGGGAGTTTCTTCTTAAGCTCATACCAGAGGAAAACGCTACTCAGACTGCATCATGGCAGAGAAAAATAAAAGTCTATAAAAATGCGCTTACTTATGTAAACGTTGAACTGGGAAGTACTGACTTGACAACAGCTGGTGACATTATGGATGTTACCAAGATGGATAAGGTTTTAAATGGGGATAAGGGAGAGGTGAGTGTTGAAACTGAACCGTCAGGTGCCATCATCTATCTTGATAATGATGAAAAAGGAGTTGCTCCTGTTATTTTGACCGATGTATTAAAAGGAGATCATGAGCTCTCAGTTTTCATGCCCGGATTTTTTCGCCGGACTCAAAAGATCAATGTAGTTCCGGGGTATCGAATCAATGCTTATGTAAAGCTTGCCATTGATCCAAATCAATCACCTTCATTCAAGGTTGAAGACATAAAGAAAGACGCTTCACCATCGGCCACACCTTCTTCTCCCTCTGGTGGGCAAAAAGTGGTGGTACGTGGAACTCCCGAGGGGTTTTTGAACGTGCGGGAAGATGCCACAGTTACAGCATCAAAAGCTGCTGAGGTAAAAGAGGGAGATATATTTGAGGTACTTGAAGAAAAAAGCAGTTGGTATAAGATCGAATATGAAACCGGTAAACAGGGTTGGATCTCTTCTGAATATACCAGAAACCAAGAATAATCTCCTACCAATTTATCTTTTCTATTTATGTTTCCATACAACCTTGTTATACAAGACGTATGAATAAGGAATTATGATGAAGGCGATGATTAACACTTTATAGAGGATCCAGGACTGCAGATCAAACACGCTAAGCATATGTATCTGCTTATCACCAAATAGTTTCAAGGCAAGCGCTAGTCCTCCACCTTGAATAAGCACAGAACCAAAAGAGACAAAATTGAATAATAAAAATTTACCAACATAAGCAAAAGGTCCTCCAACGATCTTTTTATGTCGAAAACTCCAAAAATTATTGATGATGAAATTAAACACAATAGCAACCTCAGCAGAAAGCATGTTTGCAGGAGCTTTAGCAATGTGAATAAAATTAATAAACAAATAAGCGAACGAGAAATCAACCAAAAATCCAAAAAGACCGACAAGGATGAATTTAATAAATGAAGAATGAGATAAAACATACCGGATTGTTTGACCGATGTATTGAACTGAGTTTATCTTCGAAACCCCCTCTTTTCGATCTATAAAGTTCACGGGAATTTCTTCGATACGCGCATGTTGTTGTACTGCAAAGTCAAGGAGCGCAATTTGAAACACGTACCCCGAATAGTTTTGTATATGATGCATGGAGTTTTTTACTATCCAGACCTTTATGGCACGAAAACCGTCAGTCCAGTCGGTGATAGAAAGACGCATAAACCCCAAGCGGACAAAAAGACTGGCGCCAATGGAAAAAATCTTGCGGTGCAGACCCCAGTTTGAAGGGATAGAACCCCCCTTTATATATCGGGACCCTATCACAAAGTCAGCACCTTTCTCGATTTTTTGCAAGAATTTTGGGACATCTTTAGGGTTATGTGAAAGGTCAGCATCCATTTCAAAAAGAAGAAATGGACTCAGTTTCTCGATGGCGAATTTAAACCCTTGGACATAAGCTCTTCCCAGACCTTCTTTATTGGTTCGTAGGAGATGAAGACGGGGATATATCTTCATAAGTTCTTCAACGATTCCCTGTGTTCCATCAGGAGAATTGCTGTCAACGACCAGTATATGTATTTCCCAATTAGATAGAGGCTTGGTATGGGCAAATACCTGTTCGATTACTGCTCCAACGCTTTCCTTTTCGTTATATGTCGGAATTACGATAACTGCTTTTTTCATAGGCCTTGTTCTTTAAAATGAGTAATTGTTTTTTGCAATCCTACTTCAAGTGAGGTTGTACAGCTCCATTTTAGGAGTTTTTCAGCTTGCGTTGTGTCAGCTCTTCTTTTTTTTGGGTCATCCTCAGGTAAAGTCTCACTTATAACTATTTTGCTTTGCGAGCCAGTCAATTTTTTCACAAGCTTTGCAAAATCCAAAACCGTAAGTTCATCAGTATTGCCGAGATTTACAATAGTTCCTTTGGTGTTAGGATAAAACATAAGATGCATCAAACCCTCCACCATATCGTCGATATAGCAGAGCGATCTAGTTTGCGTACCGTCACCAAATATAGTTATCGGTTTTCCTTCAAGAGCTTGTACGATAAATGATATGATCATACGCATATCTGACTTCAACATAAAAGGTCCGTAGGTGTTAAATATACGTGCAATTCGAGTGTCAACTTTTTTATTTCGCAAATAATATGCAGTTAAAGTCTCACCAAACCTTTTTGCCTCATCATATACTGAACGGGGACCTGTTGTTGAAACATTACCCCTATACTCTTCGGGTTGAGGATGGACTTCCGGATCACCATATACTTCTGAGGTAGATGCAAAAAGGAACTTTGCTTTATTTTTTTTCGCAAACTTCAAAAGTTCATGAGTCCCGACCGTATTTGCCATCATAGTTTCCATAGGAAGCGCATGATAGCTTAGAGGCGAATGATGGTTGGGGGAAGCTGGGGATGCAAGGTGAAAAACCGCATCAGCTACGATACCAACAGGCAGGGGTTCGGTGATATCTTGTTCAAGAAAAGAAAACAGACGGTTTGTCATAAGGTCCTTGATATTATTTTTTGATCCAGTTAACAGATTGTCAACACAAATGACTTCATAATTCTCCCGTACCATTCTTCGTGATAGATGTGAGCCGATGAAACCGGCACCTCCCGCTATAAGTATTTTCATATAATAATAGGTTGTCTTCCTGTTGAATAATAAGTAAAGCCTAGTTTTTTCATGAGTGCTGGTTCATAGATATTACGCCCATCAAAGATAAGAGGAGTTTTCATGATTTTTTTTACTTTTTCAAGATCTATCTGTTTAAACTCATTCCACTCAGTTACAATCAAAACAGCATCAGTATTGCTGGCTGCTTCGTAAGGGTTGCTAGTGTAAACTAATTTATCACCGTACTTTTTTTTGATATTCTCCATGCCTTCTTGGTCATATACTTGTAAAGTAAAACCTTTTTTCAGCAATGCTTCAATGATGTCAAGTGATGGTGCAAAGCGTATATCGTCGGTATTGGGTTTGAAACTTAAACCCCACAGGCCAATAGTTTTACCTTTTGTGTTTTTAAATACTTTATCAAGAAAATATACTCTGGTTTGATAATTTACATTCTCAGTTGCCTCAAGAAGTTTTGCATCGATATGTAGACTTTCTCCTGTATTGATAAGGGCTTTTACATCTTTAGGGAAACATGATCCTCCATATCCGACTCCAGGATCCATAAATATTCGACCAATGCGTTTATCAAGCCCGACAGCATCAAGGACCATCTCAACATCAGCTCCGGTTTTCTCACAATAAAAGGAAATGAGGTTGGCGAATGATATTTTTACCGCAAGCATGGAGTTTGCAGTATATTTGATTAGTTCTGCGGATGACAGGTCAGTGACGACTTTTTTGCCTGGTATGGGATCATGAAGTTTAAGAAGTATGTCGATAGCTTTTTGAGAAGAGGAACCGATGACTACGCGATCTGCAAAAAAAGTATCGTTGATTGCAGATCCTTCTCTTAAGAATTCAGGACATGATGCAACCGCAAATTCAGCATCTTTTCGCTTTTGTTTCAATAGAGTCTCTTGGATTTTTTTATTTGTGCCAACGGGCACCGTACTTTTACATGAGACGACTGTAAATCCTTTTTTTAAAAGCGGTGCAATGTTTTGTACCACCATGAATACGGTTGAGAGGTCTGCTTCACCGTTCTGTTTAGGTGGAGTGCCAACAGTTATAAATATAATATCAGATTTAGCCACAGCCTTGTCATAAACTTTTGTAAAATGGAGCCGTCCTGCTTTTATATTCTTCTTTAACAACTCTTCAAGTCCTGGTTCATAGATAATTGGGTCACCGTTTTTCAGTCTTTCCAATTTTTCATCTGTATGTCCGATGACCCAGACATCATTGCCAAAATCTGCAAAACAACAAGCGGAAACTAATCCAACATATCCATGTCCAACTATAGTTATTGTCATATGTTTTATGAACGTAACATAAATTGTAATCCTTCTTCAAATGATTTCATCCGGTAAAAAGTATTTTTTTTGCTTCGGATATCACTTAGTTGAGGACGAAGCGCTTTCTTTTTAAAATATTCTTTATATGCTACTGGCATGATAAGATCTTCTTCTAGACCAAATATTCGGGCAACCATCTTGCCGGCAGCAAATGGCGAAAGAGCTCCTCCACCGTTTATGTGGAATACTTCATTGGTATAATTTTGCATGAGATGTTTGAGAGCATAGGCGATATCGTCGATAAAGGTTGGTGTAATAAGTGAATCGCTTACCATTGACAACTTTTTCCTTTGTTCAAGCAAAGTTCTTACGGCCCGAACGAAATCTTTTTTTATCTCAAACGTTTTACGGTACGGATATGAAATCCGTACAATCATTGCCTTACCTGCTAACACTTTTTCACCTTCTAATTTTGATTCTCCATAGGTGGAGATTGGATTGACAAGAGAGTCTTCATAAAAGGGGGGATTTTTTCCATCGAACACAAAGTCGGTTGAGATATAGATAAGTCTTTTTCTTTTATATAAGACCGCATCCATTATGTTTTTAGTACCGTCCTTATTTACTTTAAAAGCAAGATTTCTATTTTGTTCTGCTCCATCCACATTGGTATATGCGGCAAGATGAAGAAATAAATCAAACTCAAGTTCCTTAAGGGTCTTCCATACATCATCTTTGTCTGTGATGTCAATATGGGTTTGGAGAAGTGGAAGAAAAATAAATTCTTTTCCAAGAAGTTCAATAATTCGTGATCCAACCAGTCCGGTTGATCCGGTGACAATGACTTTTAACATATTTTATTTGCCGTACTGTGTTTGGTAATACTCAGTGTAAGTTCCCGATTTGATTCGTTTCAACCAGATGGAGTTATGCTTATACCAATCTATAGTTTCTTCAAGCGCTTGGTCAAAATTATAATTCGGAGACCATCCAAGTTCTTTATGGATCGTAGACCAGTCAATGGCATAGCGTCTATCATGACCGGGTCGATCTTTTACATATTCGATCTGGTTGTCATCTTTTCCCATTATCCTTAAGATTTTCTTTATGATCTTAATATTTGATATATCCTCAGTGAGACCTCCGATAAGATACGTTTTGCCGACTTCCCCTTTTTGAAGTATAAGGTCGATTGCTCTGCAATGATCGTCAACATAAAGCCAATCCCTAACATAGAGGCCATCACCGTAGACAGGAACTTTTTTACCTTCTATGATATTGCTGATAGCAAGCGGAATGAATTTTTCGGGAAACTGAAAAGGTCCGAAATTGTTTGAGCAATTTGAAATCGTAATTGGAAGATTGTAAGTTGTATGATACGCTCTTACAATGTGGTCAGAAGCCGCCTTTGAAGCTGAATAGGGACTACGTGGGTTATAGGGTGTATGGTCGCCGAATTTTTCTTTTGAGTCGAGTTTAAGAGCGCCAAATACCTCATCGGTTGAGATATGGTGAAAGCGTAAGATCTTATTTTTTCGTGCAGCCTCAAGCAAGACGTAAGTCCCTTCAACGTTTGTTTTGATAAATGGGGCTGCATCTATGATTGATCTATCAACGTGTGACTCAGCTGCAAAATGGACCATGGTGTCAGTATTAGATGCAAGTTTGTTGACAAGCTGAGTGTCACATATGTTGCCGTGAACAAACTCATAATGTGGATTTTTTTCTATGGTTTTGAGATTTTCAAGATTGCCGGCATAGGTCAATGCATCAAGATTGACGATGGTGTCTTGTGGATATTTTTTCAGCCAATATATTATGAAGTTCGATCCGATAAATCCCGCGCCTCCAGTGACAAGTATTCGCATATCATTCTATTGTAGCAAAAAAAGCATAGTTTTGTGGACGGCTAACTGATCAGGTATGCTTTGATCGAAATATTAAATCTTCAAGAAGTTCCCATCGTTTTTTCTTGACCGCATAGGGGACATCATCCTTCATGGTTTTTGTTGCAACTGTGAACGGCCGTTTTGAATAAATAGCCACATAGGCTTTTTTAAAATCAACACTTTTTACTAGTTTCACTGTGTTGTTAAATTCTTCATCAGTCTCCTTACAAAATCCTACGATTATATCTGTTGTGACTGAAACATTTGAGATTTGACGTTTTAGTTTTGAAATTAGAGCAATATATTGATCTGCCGTATACCAGCGGTTCATTCGTTTAAGTACGTCGTCGTCTCCTGACTGGACCGGAAGATGGATGGTTCGTGTAATGTTTTTATTCTGAGCAATGACGTCTATTAACTCATCTGAAAAATCCCAAGGATTTGATGACATGAAATCAACAAGCTCAAAACCCATACGAGCGATCTTTTCCAGTAGGTGAGGAAAAAAAGTAGGGATTCTCATTCTTCCAAGATGCTTTACATAGACAGGTTTAGTAGATGGTTGCATTTTCTGTATGAAATCTGAACCATATGAGTTTACATTTTGTCCAAGGAGGGTTACCATGCGACATCCTTTTTCTCTTAAAGCTATACATTCTTTCAGAATATCTTCATATGGTCGGCTTATCTCCTTGCCTCGGGTATAGGGGACTACACAAAATGTACAAAAATTATTACATCCATTTGAGATGGGGACCCATGCGTGTTTGAGGTCTCCGCGTAAGGGCGGATGGTCAAATCCAACTTCTTCAATCGGCATGAACTCATCAACTTCAGGCATTTGCTTATGAAGTTTTTGTAAATATGTTCCTGTTTTATCACGATGAGCCATACCTGTCATACAGCCGGTGACAATGATTTTATATGGCTCCTTTTGTAATACTTTTTGATCTTTGATTTTTTTTAATTTTTGAGTCAAACCACGAATACGGTTTTCAGGCGCGTGACGGATCATACACGTATTTATTATCGCAATATTGGTATCTTCAAAGCTTGTCGCTTGTTTGATACCCCGTGTCTCATAAGAAGATGCGATGCGTTCGGAGTCTGCCACATTTTGTTGACAACCAAATGTTTTGATGAAATATTTCATATCTGTTGTTTTTTCATACGCTGAATGATCAGGATGAAGATGAGAAGTATGAGCGCAATCATGACAAACGATATGAGTTTTTCAATTCCTTCTAAAAAGAGGCTTGCCATACCTAATATGAATGTGACAGACCAATAGAAGACCGCTATTCTTCTTTTTCCCCAGCCAATGTCAAGAAGCCGGTGATGAAGGTGTCCCCAGTCGGCACGAAAAGGCGACTTTTTGTATATAATGCGCCGGATGATAGTATAGGATGCATCGATCATAGGTATCGCGAGGATCAGGAACGCAGTCCCAATTTTGCCAAACGAAAGGATAGAAAGTATACCAAGAAGAAATCCAGCCAGAGCTCCTCCACCATAACCGGGCATGATGCTTTGGGGATAGAAGTTGTAGGGAAGAAATCCTAAAAAAGCTCCTCCTACGATAAACGCCAAGGTCATAACTACTTGAGCTGATACATCATGCACAACAAATCGTTGCGAAAGGATTCCTAAAAAGATTGCGGCAATCCCCACAAAGCCCGGGAGCTGTCCGTCTACTCCTTTACTCCAGTTAATCATATTAGTTGTCCATACAAGCCAAAAGATAGCTAACATATCGGCAAGAATAAGTATGGAGTGTTTTCCAAAAAAGTCAAAAACTAGTCTCCACCCATCAAGCCTAATCACTCCACCAAATGGATTAGATATAAAAGGTATGCCAAGACCAAAACCTATGACTATGGCTGAAACAAAGATATTTGCTCCAAATCGCAAATAAGGAGACAGATCGTATTTATCGTCAAGAACACCGACGATAAGGAGCAAAAAGCTTGAAATGAGGATTCCAACCATGATTTTATTAAGGGGAAGAAATATAAGCGCAACAAGCAAGATAGCTATAAATATGGGAATTCCGCCTCCTCGGGGGATGATGCCTACATGGGTATGGGCAGGGTGGACCCTTTTTGTTTTGTCAGTTACGAGTGAGTATTTTCGGGCAAACTGAATAGTAAAAGGGGTAAGCGCATATGCGATTAGAAAAGCAAATAAGAAGGCCAGAATACTATCCATATTAACTTACGAGAAATACTAATTTCATAAATAATAAAGTCATACTAATCATTAAAAAGACATTAAAATATTGAAGCATTTTACTAACAAACACGTTTTCAAAAAAAAACTTTCTTGCAAAAAAAGAGTTAAACATAATAAATAGATTCATGAAAAGCGGAAAAAGGAAAATCATCCACCACTCACCTAGTTGATCTTCTCCTGCAGCATGACTATAAAAAAGCGGTATTTGTGGAGGGAATGATTGATAGCGCAGTGCAAACACCAGAAACATGGTCATATTGCTTAAGATAAGGGCAATTATCATACCTGCTATTATACCCTATATACATCTTATTTTTCGGGTTGAAAAAAATCAAAGTGTCTATTATGATGTAAATCAAAATGACATAGAACATTCTCCAATTTAACCTTCTTATTAATTTACTCATATTTTTATGAAAGATAAAAAAATTTCGGTTCTTATCAACAGAGAGAAAAAAAGACAAAAGACTGGAATTGAACTTATCCCTTCAGAAAACTATGCCTCATCAGAGGTAAGGAGTGTTTTGTCCTCATACTTTGTGAACAAATATTCGGAAGGATTTCCAAAAAAACGTTATTACGGCGGAAATGAAGTAGTAGATGAAATGGAGATACTTACTCAAGAACGAGCGAAAAAACTATTTAAAGTTCCTTTTGTAAACGTTCAGCCTTATTCTGGGTCTCCTGCCAATCTTGCTGTTTATATTGCGTCCTGTAAACCAGGAGAGACAATCATGGGACAAGCACTTGTGGCGGGGGGACATCTGACGCATGGACACTCAGTATCAGCAACAAGTATGTTTTATAAAAGCGTTCAGTATGGAGTTAAAATAAATCCATCTAAAGGTGAAGATTTGTTTGACTACGGTGAAATTAGACGCCTTGCAAAGGAACATAGACCGAATCTTATTTGGGTTGGAGGAACTGCACATCCACTCATTTTCCACTATGAAAAATTTGCCGACATAGCTGATGAAATTGGAGCATATCTTGCTGCTGATATTGCTCATGTTGCTGGTCTTATAGTGGGTGGAGTACATCCATCTCCAGTCAAACATGTTCACATCGTAACCACGACAACTCACAAGACCTTAAGAGGTCCTAGGGGAGCAATGATTATGGTCACCGATAAAGGACTGAAGAAGGATCCGGATTTATCTGTAAAAATAGATAAGGCGGTTTTTCCCGGTTTACAGGGAGGTCCTCATGACAACCAGACTGCTGCCATAGCAACAGCATTATTTGAAGCATCTCAACCCTCATTCAAGCAGTATGCGAAACAAGTAGTGAGAAACTCCAAAGAACTGTCAAAAGTATTAAGCTCGGGAGGATTAAAGCTGATTGGAGGAGGAAGCGAGAATCATCTCATCCTAGCAGATCTTACTTCTGTCATGGGTCTAGGATCTGGAGTATTTGTCCAGAAGGCACTTGACCTCGTTGGTCTTACATTAAACAAAAACACTATACCAGGTGAGCCGTCGTCTCCATTTTATCCATCAGGAGTGAGACTCGGGACTGCAGCCTCAACGACTCGCGGCATGAAAGAAACGGAAATGCAGTTTATTGGCAAGACCATTATTGAAGTGATTGACATTATCAAAAACGTAAGATTGCCTGTAGAGAAAAAAGAACGAAGCAAAATGATTGTAGAATTTGAATCTAAGCTACGTAAAAACAAAACCATAAAGGTTTTACGAGATAAGGTCAAAAAAGTAGCTGTGAAGTTCCCTATTCCATAAGAAGCTTAATAGAGAGCTTGAATAATATAGGAAAGATCGTCTTTCAGAATAAATGCCCTATGTGGATAAGGGGGCAAACTGTTACTAATACTGTTTTCCGGAATCAATATTTTCCCCACATAAGACCGAATCTTTCCATATGTTTTTCCATATATATATACTTGTTTTCCATCAAGATAATACTGCGCTGGATGAAAGTTAAATTCGTGAGTGACATATATTACATCATCTTTTCCCATGAGTTTTTTTATCTCTAGAAGCGGTCGTTTAATATTTGCTTTATTCCGTTTGATTACCTGCACAAAAGAATAGTGTCCCAAGAAAAGCAGAAGGAGCGCCATTAGTGGATACAGAAGCTTTGAGGGAAGAGTCTGTAGGATGTAGATGAGGGTGAGGAGTAGACCGATTGTAATAAAGATGGTATATCTTGGTAAAAAAACTGGTTTTATAAAAGATATCAATATAACAGACAGTAATGGAGCAATAACCCAACAACACATCAATATACCCAGTCTCTCATTTTTTTTATGTTTATTTGGGTGGAGATTTATATGTATTTTTTTATAGTTACGAAGTATAAAAACAAAGAAAATACCATATAGTAAAACTGAGATTATAGGAAGCGGCACGTAATAAAAGGATTGAATGTATTCATATCCGGTAAAAAGAAGAGCGGGTATATTTAGTACTGTTTTTATATCAAGCCTGGGTATCCAAAAGTCGTTGTTCAATGGAGGTCTTGACGCAACGACAAAACAAATCCATGGGGCATATGAGATTGCAATCGCAAGGTACATTTTACATATTTTTTTAAGTTTGTTTCGTTCAGTGAGAATAAGAAATAGTATCTGTCCCAAAAGAGCAAATGCGGCAAAGTAATGAGTATAGAGACCTGCTACTGCAACTACGACATATTTTTGGTACTCTCTTTTATACAGATAATAAAATGACAAAGTGATAAAAAAAGCAAACAATGTATACATACGTGCTTCAAAAGCATAGTAATGTAATAATGGATTTAACACAAAGAGAAGAAGATAAAATAGTGTTTTTTTGACGGAAATCTTAAAAATATTATTAAGAAACAAACTTACCACATATAGAGTTCCAAAGAAAAAAAGAAGAGAAAGCGTTCTTAGCGCAATTTCTGAAGGGCCAAAAACGCCTATCCACATATGCAAAAGCAGATAATAAAGTGGAGGGTTATAATCTTTTGCGGTAAGAATCAAAATAGACAGTATATTTTGTTTTGCTAACAAATATGAGAATGCCTCATCTCTCCAGAAACTTTGGATAAAAAACCTTAACGGAGTAAACGTATAAATAAAGAAAAAGAATTGACTCATATTAGTTAGTCTTACATTTTTTCAGTCACCTTGTACTCTATTTTTTTCCCAATAATCATTCGAGTGTGCGATTCGAGGGCGGGAAGCGATGAAAGAAAAAAAGAAATAAGAGGCAAAAAATACCACTGAATTAAGAGAAGAGGGAAGTTTATGAGCTTTGTTCCGATGTTTATTCTCTGACGTAATTTAACATCTAAATAGATATATACGAGTATCATTGATGTTGAAATGGTGAGGATAAGGCCTGATAATTGCGGAAGTAAAAAGCCAAGAACCGTCCTTTTAAATACAGGATTTACAATGGGAGGAATCGATGCGCTTAAGGTAAGAAGAAAAAAAGACGTTGGCCAAAAGAGATGATTTTCGACAAGGTAAAGAATCTTTTTTAATTTTGGGAGCGCTTTTATATGAGGTGTAGCAAAAAATCTTTTAAGCGCGTAGCCTATATCGCTTACCCCCCACGCCCATCTTTTTTCCTGCTCGTATCGATTGACGAATGTCTTTATCATATTGCTTGTATACACCGCGTCTCCGCTGACCATGGTATAGAGGGGAATGGTTTTTACCTTTTCGCCATAAGTAAAAAAGGCCTGAAAGAAAACATGCCAGTCTTCAGGAATTATATCCACATCCCAGTAGTTGATTTCTTTAAGAAGCCAGAGGTTGGTTGCATAGGTTGAGATTTGAATAAGTTTATCCTTTTGTGACAAAAAAGAAAGCCTAAGTATCGATGAAAGAGTTGCCTGAATTCTGACAAAAAAAGAAAGCTTCCAAAAATTATTATAAAGTAGTACAGGGGCCCAATAAAAATGATGATATCTGTCTTTATCATGTATGTAAGTATGAGCGAGATAAGAAAAGAAATTAACAGGAAGCAAGCTGTCCGCATCACAGATGGTAATAATAATATCTTTACTTGAAAGATTTTTTTTATCACAGTATACTGCTACATCTTTTGCTGCATGGGTTTGATTACTTGCTTTGCCCGCAACCTCATCAGGTGCTAATACATGGTATGAGCAGATGATGTCTTCAAAAAAATAACCAAACTGATTTATGATCGATCGAGCTTTATCCTGTGCTTCTTCTTCGCGTTTTTCAAACGCAAGCACGAGGCAAATCTTTTTATAAGGATAATCGCTTTTTGTCATAGCCTCAATCGTTTGCTTCATCTTATGAAGAGGTTCTTTGTAGTTGGGGATGATGACAAAGTGATGGATTTTAGAAGCGAGGTTCATTTTCATTACCATTCTTGCAAAGTCTATTTTGTCATGGTCCTGCATAAGTTTATAAGAGAGAGTCGAATAATAGACGGTTCGCAAACAGCTATAAAAAAAATAAAGATCAAAAGCAATGATAAAATAAGCAACAAACGCCGGATGGAAAGGAGACATCCATAGCGGGAAAGTAATAATAAGCCACGTGGTGACTGGGATAAAGATTTCAAATAGCCGACCAAAGAATCGTGATCTTGCAATGTATTCTGACATGAGTCTATTATACTAGATGCAATCCTCAAAACCCCCCCATAAAAAAAGGTATAATGTGTTGATTTTCTATGATCACCGACCAGTTTAAAACACATTATGACAAATTGAATCCGCAACAGAAGAAAGCTGTTGATACTATTGAGGGACCAGTGATGGTGATAGCGGGTCCCGGCACCGGCAAGACTCAGGTCCTTATTCTTCGAATTGCCAAGATTCTTCTTGAAACACAGATAGAGCCGGAAAACATATTAGCTCTCACCTTTACCGAGTCTGCGGTATATGAGATAAGAAAAAGGTTGGTCAGTCTCATTGGTACTCCAGGATACCGAGTCGAAATCAATACTTTCCATGGATTTTGCAATAAAATTATTCAACACAATGAGCATGTATTTGAAGACTTAGTTGAAGCGGAAAGCATCGACGATCTCGAACAGATAACGCTTATTGAGTCTATTGTTGAGAGTGAAGAGTTTAAATATATCAAACCCTTTGGCGCACCTTTTCATTATGCAAGGTCAATACTGCAGGCAATTGGTGAATTAAAAAAAGAAGGGGTTAGTGTGGAAGCTTTTGCAAAGGGGATACAGGATCAAGAGAAAGATTTTGAAAAGATAGCGGATTTATATAATGAAAAAGGGGTATATAAGGGCGTAATGAAAGGTAAATATCAAGTATTTCAGAAGAAGATACAAAGAAATAAAGAGCTTCTTATTATGTATAAAAAATATGAAGACGCATTGGTGAAAGAGCGAAAGTATGACTATCAAGACATGCTTCTTCGTGTTATACAGGTATTTAACAGAGACAAAAGCTTACTTCTGCAGATGCAGGAACTATATCAATACTTTTTAGTTGATGAGCATCAAGATACAAACCGTGCCCAAAATCAAATTATTCAGTACCTGTGTGATTTTTATCCTAATCCAAATTTATTTGTTGTGGGGGATGAAAAACAAGCCATATTTCGTTTTCAAGGGGCGTCACTTGAAAACTTTTTGTATTTCAAGCATCTTTACAAAGAAGCGGTGCTTATCAACCTTAATCAAAACTATCGTTCAAGCCAAATGATATTGGATGCCGCAAAAAGTCTTATTGCTCATAACTCAAAAACAGATCTTCTTTCGGAAAGAATTTTATTGTCACAGGGAAACCAAAAAGAAGCACATATAAAGGTAGCAAAACTTAACACATACTGGTCTGAGTATTATTATATTGCAAAAGATATTCAAACAATGATAAAAAAAGGAGTTGATCCAAGAGAGATAGCTGTTTTATCCCGTAACAATAAAGACATTGACCCATTAAGTAGTATCTTTGAGCAACTTCATATCTCCTACGTCATCGCATCAGAACAAAACTTATTTCAAGATCTTGCTATTGCAAAGCTTATCTCTATTTTTTATTCTATTTTGCGTTTGGGATCAGACAGTGAACTTATTGAAACGATGCATATTGATATTTTTGAGATTGATCCCCTTGATATTTATAAGCTGATGCAATTTGCAAGGGAAACCAATACTTTTTTATGGGAGGTTTTATCATTGCAAACATATAAAGGTAAAGTTGTTCTTCAAACACAAAAAAAAATAGAATCTTTTATCAAAAGAATAAGAGAGTGGAAAGAAAAGAGTATGAACGATAGTTTTGACAACGTATTTATCAGCGTATTGAACGAATCGGGATTTTTAAAGAGGATGCTTAGTCGAGAAAGGAGTGTAGATGTAATAGAAAAAGTGTCTATTCTATATAACGAGGTTAAAAGACTCGTATCTAAAAACCACCTTTTTAATCTGGATGATTTTATATCATATATTGATTCACTTAAGAGTCATCATCTTTACCCCTCTTCAAACAAATCAGTTCACAAGCAAGGCGTCCGTCTCATGACTGCGCATAAGGCTAAAGGATTGGAGTTTGACTATATATACATTATTAATGCATATGATGGGCATTGGGGGAATAAACGCAAAGAGGGCAGTCTATTTCTTATTCCTTGGGAACATTTGTCAGTAATATATGATAAGACTCCTGAAGATGAAATAAACGAAGATGAACGTAGGCTTTTTTATGTAGCGTTGACTCGCGGAAGAAAGCAGGTGACCATATCTTATTCCTCCTTGAGCGAAGATGAAAAAGAACAAGTTGGATCACAGTTTATAGAGGAAATAGACCCTTTATTTAAAAAACAAACTGATACTTCTTCATTTGAAAAATATATACTTCTACATCCGGAAATCTTTCTGCAAATAACAAAAGATCCATCGATCTCTCACGTCCAAATGGAGCTACTCGAACATAAACAGTTTTTTTGTGATCTATTTGCCCATAGAGGATTATCTGTAAGTGGGTTAAATAATTACCTTGAATGTCCTTGGAAGTACTTCTTTCGGAATCTGCTCCTTTTGCCTGATGTAAAAAATCAAAACATGATCTTTGGGTCTGCCATCCACGCAGCTATAAATGCATATCTTATCCGACGTAAAGATCGTAAGGTTGAGGTACCTTGGGTTTTAGAAGAATATCAGAAATATCTCTTCAAGCAGCCGTTAAGCGAAAAAGAATTAAGAAATTTAAACGAAAAAGGAAAAGTGGTACTGAAAGATTTTATTAAGGCCAAGGCAAATCATTGGAAAAAGGAAACGGAAAGTGAGCTGACTATAAAGGGAATTCGATTTAATGATGGAATTTTTTTGAATGGGAAAATAGATATGATTGAGCACACAAATAAAGAGGGAGAGGTCATTGTTTATGACTTTAAAACGGGTAAGCCAAAGTCTCGTTCATATATCGAAGGTACTATCAAGTCGAGTAAGGGAGACTATAAACGTCAACTTGTTTTTTACAAAATACTTCTTGATCTATACAAGGAGGGGAGGTTAAGGATAAAGATGAAAGAAGGAGTCATTGAGTTTGTTGAAAAAAACGAGAAAGGACTGTATCAAAGCGAACGATTCACTATCACAGAAGCAGAGTCAGATGAATTAAAGAAACTTATCTTAAAGATATCTCATGAGATACAAACATTGTCTTTTATCAATAAAACGTGCGATGACTCAAACTGTCATTATTGTAGATTAAGATCCTTTATGGATGGAAGATAAAGAATGATTTTTCCTCTCAGGAAGACTATAACTACCACATCAATGGAGAAAAGAAGTAAAAATATAAAAAACTACTTTAAAGACTACATAACTGAATTTTTTATCTTTGTGAGGAAAGAACTCCGGTCTTGTATATTTGCCGGTTTATTTTTCGTCTTACTCTTTTTTTCTAAATACATAACATCGTTCGGTTTAGCACGATATGATTTTTTATTCATTTCAGCTATTATTATTCAGGGACTTCTTATTTTATTGAAGATAGAGACGGTTGATGAATTAAAAGTCATCTGTGTTTTTCATGCTATAGGTTTGGGTTTGGAGCTTTTCAAAACACATCCTGCTATTCATTCATGGAGTTATCCGGAAAAAGGTTTTTTCAAAATAGGGACTGTTCCATTGTACAGCGGGTTTATGTACGCATCAGTTGCAAGCTATATTATTCAGTCTTGGCGTCAATTTAATTTAAAATTAGTACGTTACCCGCCCTATTGGGTAAGTATTCCGATGTGTTTTTTAATTTATGGTAATTTTTTTACAAAACATATTGTGTCTGATATTCGGGTATGGCTGATATGTTTATTAATAATTATATTTGCCCGAACGACAATACGTTTTCAAGTGAGTAAAAGAAGGCGTGCAATGCCGCTTCTTTTGTCATTTTTTTTAATAGCTTTTTTTATTTGGTTGGCGGAGAATATCTCAACTTTCCTTGGTGCGTGGCAGTATCCCAGTCAAGTCAACGGTTGGAGTCTGGTTCATTTGAATAAAATTAGTTCTTGGTTTTTGCTTTTTGTTATTAGTTTTATAACTGTTGCTGATCTGATGCTCTTTAAATATAAAGGAGGAAAAGTAGAAACAAACTAATAAGATAAATTATATGTTTGCATAATGAGCCTCATATACTGCAACGAGTTGAAAGATAAAAAAAAGAGCAAAAAACAACATTAAGATGTTATAGAGGTGAAGTGGGGTAAAAACAAAAATGGCAGTTATAAAAAGTGGTAAACTACACGAATGGAGTCCTATTTGGACAATCTTCCTAAAGGAATATCGTTTATGAAAAAGGACAAAAAATACATAAACGCTCATACTTGAAATAAACATGCAAACAATATTTATTAACATAATGGAAAGAGGTATAAATAAAAAAAAAGAAGCAACTAATGATAAAAGAAGGAACTTGTAAATAGTTATGCCTGTTTGGACCCGTTTAATGAGTTCTTGTTTATTTAGATGAAGTTGAGGGAAAAGTTTTTGCAAAGGTAAAGACAGAAGATGCGATCTATATCTAATATACAAATCAGAGCGCGAAATAAGAACTTCGGCCTTTGGTTTACTAACGTCCTGATTACTTATTCTTTCATCTATAACAAGAAAGAGTTTTGTTTTATTTTGACAAGCATTCCAGACAAAAACAGGCATACCCATGTTGGTTGACATATTTCCTCGATCGATAGTGATTGTAAAATTGGACGGGATGGTTTCAAGGGCTTTTGTCATGCACGATCCAACTTTGTCTATGTTATTCTGATATGTTTTTATAACTGCAGCACAGATGACAACTCCTGCGATAAGAATAAAAAGAGAAAAAAAATATAAAAAAGAAGAATTGAAACGACTCTTTAAGACTTTCGAGTAGTAAGGTGATTGAGGGACTATACTGGCTTTGAGATCATGCAAAAAGGTCTTGACTTTTTTCACAATACCAATTATGATAGAGAAGTCAGAAAAAAAAATCAACTTCGTTTGCAATGGTCAAACTTACTGTTGGTAATTTTTCTATCGATTAATTAATAATTTAATTTTTTTATTATGGCAGACGGTGTTTTTCAAAGAAACAAACCACATTTAAATATTGGTACGATTGGTCATGTCGATCATGGTAAAACCACAACTACTTCAGCAATACACTATGTTCTCTCAAAAAAAGGTCAAGCAAAATTTTTAAAATACGAAGACATTGATAAGGCGCCTGAAGAGCGTGCACGTGGAGTCACTATCAATCTTCATCACTCAGAATATGAAACAGACAAGAGACACTATGCTCATATTGACGCCCCAGGACATGCAGATTACATTAAGAACATGATCACCGGTGCTGCACAAATGGATGGAGCAATCCTTGTTGTTTCCGCTCCTGATGGTCCAATGCCACAGACTCGCGAACACATTCTTCTTGCAAAACAAGTAAATGTACCTGCCATTGTAGTGTACCTGAATAAGGTTGACATGGTAGCCGACAAAGAGATACTTGACCTTGTTGAAATGGAAGTAAGAGATCTTCTTACCAAATACGGTTTTCCAGGGGATAAAGTTCCTGTTATCAAAGGTTCTTCAATGAAAGCTCTCCAAGATGACCCAGAATCTGTTAAAGCCATAGAGGAACTTATGAAGGCGGTTGACGAATACGTACCAGACCCAGTTAGAGCTATAGATAAACCATTCCTTATGCCGGTTGAAGACGTTTTCACCATACAAGGAAGAGGTACTGTGGTTACAGGAAGAGCAGAGAGAGGTGTTCTTAAAGTCAATGAAGAGGTTGAGATCGTTGGGCTTACTGATACAAAAAAAACAGTAATAACGGGTGTTGAAATGTTTAGAAAAACACTTGATGAGGCTCGCGCCGGAGACAATGTAGGACTTCTTCTTCGCGGTATTGAAAAAGAAGACGTACAAAGAGGTCAAGTAATCGCAAAACCAGGTTCAATTACACCTCATACCGAGTTTGAAGCGCAGATTTATGTCTTAAAAAAAGAAGAAGGCGGACGTCATACACCATTTTTTAAAGGCTACAGACCACAGTTCTACATAAGAACAACCGATGTGACTGGAGAATTGAATCTTCCAGCGGGGGTTGAAATGGTTATGCCGGGAGATAATGTAAAAATAACAGGAAAACTTATCTATCCAGTTGCTCTTGAAGAGGGTATGAAATTTGCCATCCGTGAAGGTGGACATACCGTTGGAGCTGGAGCAATAACAAAGATAACAAAATAATTTTGCGAACCTATTTATTTAAGCACTTTTACATGTATGCCAAAAGGTAGAATTAGGATCAAATTAAAAGCGTATGATTATCGGTTGATTGACGATACTTGTCAAAAACTGGTTGATGCGGCCATACGGACAGGTGCATCAATTATTGGTCCGATACCTCTGCCCACAAAAACAGAAGTATTTGTCGTAAACAAATCATCATTCGTAGATAAAGATGCCAGAGAACACTTTGGTTTAAAGACCCACAAAAGACTTATCGACATCATGAACCCGACTAATCAAACGATTGATTCTCTTATGCATCTTGAATTACCTGCTGGTGTTGAAGTAGAGGTAAAGATGTAGTTTTCTTCTTGAAGATTTGGTATATGTATTATATAATGTGTTTCGCATGTTTTTTTCCTTTATTGGAAATAACTAAGAAGAAAAATTAATCTCGGATTGACAGGCTTAGATAAAAAGCCCCAATCTGGGGCTTATTTTTTTGGTTAATTTACGTATAAAAGCTATGAACGGTTTTATTCTTGGAGAAAAGTCAATACAATCACAACAATTTCTATCAACCGGCGAAAGGATTCCGACTACATTTATTAAGACAGAACCCTGCTATATTATTTCAATCAACTCACCAAGCAAGCGTGGGTATGGAAGTGTCCAACTTGGTTTTAAACAAACTAAACGCATGGATACTTCAGTCAAAGGCACACTTACAAAAGCGGGAGTTACAACCCCGCTTCGTTTTTTAAGGGAATTTCGTATTAATGAGAAAAGAGATTCTGCACAATTTACTGAAGAAAATGGTAAACAAACAGTTACGTTACTTGATAAAAAATTCATTGTGGGACAAGTGATAAAACCTTCCGATATGTTTGCTAAGGGAGACCTTGTATTGGTCTCTGGAACATCAAAAGGAAAAGGATTTCAAGGAGTTGTTAAAAGACATGGGTTTAAAGGAGGACCGAAGACTCATGGACAATCAGACAGGCAAAGGGCTCCAGGTTCAATTGGTATGACCACTACACCTGGACGCGTATTCAAAGGAAAACGAATGGCAGGAAGAATGGGTAGCGAAAGAGTCACTTTTAAAGGTTTGATGGTTGTTGAAGTAGCAGAAAACGGAATAAGAGTTAAGGGTTTAGTACCTGGATCAACAGGTGGTTTACTTGAAATAAGAAAACAAGATTAATGAGTTTACGGCTTTAGATATGTCAGAGACAAAACAGGAAAAAACAAAAAAAATTAAGAAAACACCTAGTGCGATTGTCCAATATAATTTAAGTGGAGAACAAACGGGCGAAATAGTGTCACCTAAAGAAATTTTTGATATAAAGGCTTCACCCGCTTTATTATCTCAATACATTAGAGTTTTTCAGACCAACCAGAGACAAGGGACTGCGTCGACAAAAACAAGAGCCGAAGTAGCGGGAACAACCAAGAAAATATATAAGCAAAAAGGTACAGGTAAAGCAAGGCACGGATCTCAGCGTGCCCCCATCTTTAAAGGTGGTGGAGTGGTTGGCGGTCCAAAACCAAAAACATACAAGTTGAATATGAATAAGAAACAAAAAAAACTTGCACTTTTTACATCTTTAACCATGAAACTTCATGAAGGAAGCATCGTAGGACTAGTAGAGGACACTAAAAAAATAACCTTAAAAACAAAACAGATTGCCATATTTGTCAAAAAAATGCAGTTTGCCAATAAAAAAGTACTATTCATATTGCCAACAGGTGAGGTGACCAACTTTACTTTAGCTGCAAGAAATATTCCCAATGTATCTTATTCTCTTGTACGCATGATCAATGCATATGATATTCTCAACGCATCAAAAGTGATATTTATTAATACTTCACTTGATGAGTTAATCACCCATTTTGTACAAAAAAATGAAAATTAATAGTGTTATTATTAAGCCAATTCTTACCGAAAAGGCAACCAGCTCAGCACAAAAAAAGATATATACATTTGAAGTAAACAACAGGTCAAATAAACATCAAATCCAACAAACAGTAGAAAAGATGTATGGGGTCAAGGTAAGCGGGATACAGATCATAGTAAGAAAAGGTAAAACAAAAAGAGTAGGAAGAAAAATGGCGACAAAACAATTGCCTGACAGAAAAATTGCGGTGATAAGCGTTTCAGAAGGTGTTATTAATGTTTTTCCACAGGCTTAATACACACACATATATATGAAAGCATATAATATACCAAAGACACACAATCCGGAAAAAGGCCTTACCAGTATTTTGAAAAAACATTCGGGCAGAGATTCATTTGGGCATGTTTCGGTAAGACATCAGGGTGCTCGTCAAAAAAGATATTATCGTGAAATCGATTTCAAAAGAAACAAATATAATGTGGAGGGACAAGTTGAAAGTATCGAATACGATCCAAACAGAAATGTATTTATTGCGCTTATTAAATATACTGATGGAGAAAAAAGATATATTTTACAACCTAATGACCTTAACATTGGAGATAAAGTTATTTCGGGAGAAGTCGTAGATATCGTACGAGGAAATGCTTTGCCTTTGAAAAATATACCAATTGGTATTGAGATTCACAATATTGAGATTCATCCAAAACAAGGCGGCAAGATGATTAGAGGAGCAGGTACGACCGCAACGGTTGTAGCAAAAGAAAGTCCATATGTACATATCAAACTGCCATCAGGTGAGGTAAAGAGATTTCATGAAGATTGTTTTGCAACGATTGGAGTACTTGGTAACATACCATTTAAAGATAGAATTTTAGGTAAGGCAGGTAGAAGTCGACTCATGGGTATAAGACCAACGGTTCGTGGTACCGCGCAAAATCCAAGAAGTCATCCACACGGTGGAGGAGAGGGTCGTGTAGGGGAAGGTATGCATCCCAAGACCCCATGGGGAAAACCAGCTCGTGGTAAAAGGACAAGGACAAAAAATAAATGGAGTAATAAGTTTGTCGTTATTTCAAGACACGCATAATTAACCTATGGAAGCACGCGTATATTTAAAAAATGTTCATATAACCCCAAAAAAATTGAGATATCTATTGCCAGAGATAAAAAAAATGACACCAAGTCAGTCATTACATCATCTTTTTTATTCACCAAAAAAAGGAGCAAGAGTGTTTCATAAAGCTATTAAATCAGCAATTGACAATGCAAAATATACTTTAAAAGTAAGTGAAGATCTGTTAAAATTTAAGCTTTTCATAGTTGAGCAAGGCAATGTGCTTAAAAGATTTAGACCGGGTGGACGTGGTACTGCTAAGCCTTATAAAAAAAGATACTCTCACATAAAGATAGTATTGGAGGCGATTCAAGGAAAAAGCAAAGTAAAAGAAGTAGCAAAAAAGACAGATCCTCAAATAGTGAAAAGCAAAGTAGAAGACAAAAAATTAAAAATTGACTCAGATAAAAAAAGAGTTAAAACCGCATCTGTAGTAAAACAAGATGCTATTAAAAAGTAATGGGACAAAAAGTCGATCCAAAAGGTTTAAGAATAGGAATAGTGTATAACTGGAATTCCAGATGGTATTTTAGTAATAAGAAACTATTCAAAGACACCCTTATTTCAGACATTAAAATTAGAAGAAAATTATTGAATAAATTTGCTTTTGCATCCGTTACTCAGATAGATATAGAAAGAGCCATAAAAAAAATTACAGCAATTATTTATTCAGTAAAGCCTGGGATGATCATTGGTCGCGGAGGAAAAGGGCTGGAGGATGTAAAAAAATATATAGTCAATGAAATTGGTAATAAGAAAGACAAAGAGCTTAAAATTGAGTTAAAGATAGAACCGGTCAAAAAACCGTATTTAAGTGCTTATTTTGTTTCCCAGCTTGTTGCTGAAAAATTGATCAAAGGATTTTCTCATCGTTCAGTCATTCACCAAGCAATGAACAGAGTAATTGAAGCTGGAGCAAAGGGAGTTAAAATACAAATTGGTGGAAGAATCAATGGTGCAGAGATATCACGTAGGGAAAAATATTTTCAAGGAACGATACCCACATCAACAATTCGCGAATTAGTGGATTTTTCAAGATATCCCGCTTTGACAAAGTCAGGCTATGTTGGAGTAAAAGTTTGGATTTGTAGATAAAAAGCTATGTTAGCACCCAAAAGACAAAAATACAGAAAGCAGTTTAGAGGAATATGGAGAAAAGTAGCGGTAAAAGGACAGAATCTGTCTTTTGGTAGCTATGGTCTAAAAACGCTGACAAGGGGTTGGATAAAAGATCGAGAAATTGAAGCTTGCCGGGTAATACTTGCTCGAGCTACAAGGAAAACAGGAAAGTTCTGGATTCGGATCTTTCCAGATAAACCATACTCAAAAAAGCCGCCAGAAGTTACTATGGGTGCAGGAAAAGGAGATGTTGCATATTTTGTAGCCTCCGTTGTACCAGGTCGTATCTTGTTTGAGATTGATGGGATTAGCCAGGATGACGCGCGTGCGGTGCTTAAGAGCGCAGGATCGAAACTATCGGTTAAAGGTAAATTTGTCACCAAAGAAATATGAGAAAGATAACCAAAAAATTTATTGAAAAATCAGTTTCAGCTCTTGAAAAAGAAAGTATTAACTTAAGAGGCGAGATAGCTAAGATGAACCTTGATTCAGGAATAAATCCGCAGAAAGACACAAATACTTTAAGTAAGAAGAAGCGCGAACTGGCTGTCCTTTTAACCATATTGGCTACAAAAAGGAAGGAAGAGGAAACAGGGGGGAAAGTTAAGTAATTTAATTATATTTATGACTAAAACATTATCGGGAAAAATAGTTTCAAGCAAGATGAAAAAGACAGTGGTTGTATCAGTAGAGCGGAAATTTCGTCATCCAAAATATCACAAAGTTATTATCAGGCACAAAAAATATAAAGCACATAATGAAATTGAGGGATTAAAAGAAGCTGATTATGTTAAGATACAAGAGACGAAACCAATGTCAAAGGAAAAACGATTTATTGTTATTGAAAAATTAAAGCAAAAACCTAACTAAATATGTTACAACTGAGATCTATCTTAACTGTTGCAGACAATAGCGGAGCCAAAAAAGTAAGTATGATTGGTATGCCAGGCCGTGGGAACAAAAAGATAGCAAACGTTGGCGAAGTGATAAATGCATCAGTTATTGAAGCTATTCCATTTGGGCAGGTTAAAAAGGGAGAGAAAGTGTCAGCTGTGGTTGTTAGAACGCGTAAAGAACATAGACGAAAAGATGGAAGCTATATCCGTTTTGATGATAACGCATGTGTACTGTTGCAATCTAAAGAAGTGAAAGACCCCAAAGGTACAAGAATTTTTGGTCCCATCGCAAAAGAAGTAAAAGATGCTGGTTTTAATAAAATAGCAAGTTTAGCTGAAGAAGTCTATTAAAAGAACTATGAAAATAAAAAAAGGAGACAAGGTAAAAATTATAACAGGTAAGAATAATGGCAAAGAAGGTGTGGTTGAAAAAGTGTATAACAAACAAAACACACTTCTTATACCTGGAATAAATCTCTATAAAAAGCATATTAGGAAAAATGAAAAAATGCCGCAAGGAGGGGTTGTTGAGATTCCAAGACCTCTTGCAATAAGTAAGGTAATGCTCATATGTCCAAAGTGTAAAAAACCAACAAGAATCGGATATGTTGTTGAAAAGAGTAAAAAGTCAAGAGTTTGTAAACAGTGCAAAAGCATACTCTAATAATTTAAGCAATCAATATGTCATTCAAAGATCAATTCAACAAGGAACTAAGAAAAAAGCTTATGGGGGAACTAAAGATAACAAATCCAATGGCGGTTCCTCGCATATTAAAAGTAGTTCTTAATGTAGGTGCTGGTGAAGCGGTGACAAGTAAAGGAGTAATCGAAAAGATACAAGAACAAATAACACTTATTGCTGGGCAGAAAGCAGTTGTGACAAAAGCAAAGAAATCAGTTTCGGCGTTTAAAATTCGAATGGGTCAACCAATTGGAGTAAAGGTTACACTGAGAGGGAAAAGAATGTATCATTTTATTGAGAAACTGATAACGATTGTTATCCCACGTTTGCGAGATTTCAGAGGGATTTCCGAGTCAACCGTTGACCAGCATGGCAATTTGAATCTTGGTTTTACCGAGCAAACTATTTTTCCAGAGATTGAATTTGATAAGATTGATAAGATAAGAGGATTGCAGGTCACTGTTGTGACAAATGCCTTAGATAAAGAAAAAGGAAAGAAACTTTTTACATTATTGGGAGTTCCATTTAAATAAAAAGCATATGGCAAAAACATCAGACGTAGTAAAATTCCAAAAAAAACAAAAATATAAAATTCGCAACAGAAACAGATGTGCATTATGTGGAAGGGCACGTTCTTACATAAGAAGGTTTGGTCTTTGTAGAATATGTTTTAGAGAAAGGGCATTAGCTGGAGATATTCCTGGAGTTAGAAAAATTTCTTGGTAATTTTATGAGTAGATCATTAAAAAAAGGTCCATATATTGAAGAAAGCTTGTTAAAAAAAGTATTAAAACAAAAACAAAGCGGCGCTAGAGAAACGATAAAGACATGGGCTCGTGATTCGCAGGTAGCACCTGAATTTGTTGGACACAAGATAGGGATTCATAATGGAAGAAAACATATAGAAATTCTTATATCTGAAGCAATGGTAGGACATAGACTTGGTGAATTTTCCTTAACCCGTACTTTTAAGGGTCATGGAAAGATTACAAAGAAAACAATGGATAAAACTTAATAATTATCGCAAGAAGATATGAACGATCCAATAATTGATTTGATAATAAGTATAAAAAACGGGTATATGGCAAGTAAAGAAAGAGTGATCATGAATCACTCCTCATATAAGGCTGTAGTTGCAAATAAATTGAAGAAATTGGGATTTGTAAAAGAAGTCTTAATTTCTGGAGATATCAAAAAACAAATTGAGATAGAACTATTATATAAAGAAGGAGAACCCGCTCTTTCAGGTGTTAAGTTACACTCAACACCTGGGAAGCGAATGTATGTGTCATATAAAAAGATGAAATCAGTGCTTGGAGGAATGGGGTATTCATTTGTTTCAACGTCAAAGGGCATTATGACTAACACGGAATCAAAAAAAAGCAAACTTGGCGGTGAATTATTATTTTCACTTTGGTAATATGTCAAAGATAGGACAAAAACCAGTAACAGTGCCACAAACAGTAACAGTGGACATAGATGGAAGCAAAGTAAGCGTAAAAGGTAAAGAGGGATCTTTGACCGTTACATTACCTGAGGGTATAACAATTAGCAAAGATAAAGAGACATTGGTACTCAAAAGACAGAACGACTCGAAACACCAAAAGTCTCTTCATGGTCTATTTCGAAGTCTAGTTGCAAACGCAGTGACAGGGGTAGATACCCTATTTGAAAAAAAACTGGAAGTCATGGGTACTGGATTCAACGTGAAACTACAGGGCGAAGACCTCGTTTTTAAAGTCGGATATAACCATCCTGTCGTATTTAAAAAAGTGGTTGGAGTCAAATATGCGGTTGAAGGAAACAACAAAGTAAGCATTAAAAGCATAGATAAGCAGTTGGTAGGAGAGATAGCATATAAAGTAAAAATGATAAAAAAGCCTGATCCATACAAAGGAAAAGGGATAAAGTATGCAGGTGAAAAATTAAGAATTAAGCCGGGTAAAAAAGCAAAAACAACAGCTTAAAACAACTATGAAAACCATAACGACAGATAGAAAATTAAGAAGAAAGTTGAGAGTAAGTAAAAAGATACATGGAACATCTCAGGTGCCACGGATTTCAGTTTTCCGTTCTAGCAAATATATTTATGCACAGGCGATAGATGATGACAAACGTGTAACTATATGTTCCTTTTCAGTTAAAAATGTCAAAACACCAAGCAAAATGAAAAAATCCGATATGGCAAAACAGGTTGGAGTGGGTTTGGCAAACATTCTAAAGGAGAAAAAGATTGCAAAAGCGTTATTTGACAGAGGTGCATATTCATATCTAGGAAGAGTAAAAAAAGTTGCCGAAGGCTTAAGAGAAGCAGGCTTGCAAATCTAATTATTAATAAGTTTTTGAGTTTTGTATGAGTGATATAAAAGAGGAAGTAAAATTAGAAGAACGAATTTTAACTATTCGAAGAGTAACCAAGAAGACGACGGGAGGGAATTATGTTACCTTTTCGGCGCTTGTTGCGGTAGGAAATGGGAAAGGTAGTGTTGGAGTAGCGCTGGGACGCGGCTTAGAGGTTCCTCAAGCTATAAAAAAGGCATTGTTAAAAGCAAAGAAAAACATGATTATAGTTCCTTTGCATAAGTCAACTATACCTCATGAAATCAAGTTGAAATACAAAGCAGGTATGATTTTTCTAAAACCAGCACCAGAGGGTACAGGGTTAAAGATTGGTAGCGTTGCAAGAGTAATATTTGATTTAGCTGGGATCCATAATGCGTCAGGAAAAATCATTGGTTCTCGCAATCAAATCGTAAATACATATCTTGTTATTGAAGCATTAAAAAAACTAAAACATCGACATTTACCAGTTGATCGAAAAAAGAGTAATGAATAATTTTTTATCGCATCTTTCATCTATTACCATAAAGAAAAAAAAACGTGTTGGAAGAGGTTTAGGTAGTGGAAGAGGTGCAAAATCAGGAAGAGGAACTACTCGCCATCAAAAAGCAAGAGAAAACATCCCCCTTGGTTTTGAAGGTGGTCAAGGAAGATTAACAAAACGCTTCCCACTTCTTCGTGGTAAAGGAAGAAACAGGTCGAGAAAAGACAAGAGATATGTTATATACACAAAAGACCTGAACGCAATGAACGATGGCGATATCGTTGATGTGAAAAAACTAAAAGAGATGGGTTTTATTGATAAGAAAGAAATGTATCCACAAGTAAAGGTCATTGTAGGGGGGAAATTAGAAAAAAAAGTGACAGTAAAATTATTAATTTCCCAGTCTGCAAAAACCGCAGTTGAGAAAGCCGGTGGGTCGGTTAAGAGCATATGAAGGAGATAACAGAAAAACTACAGCTTTTATTTCGAGACCCACTCTTAAAAAAGAAAGCAATTTTTACACTCGCGATATTCCTTTTTTTTCGCATCTTTGCGTTTCTTCCTGTATCAGTCATAGATTTAACAAAACTGAAACTTCTTTTTTCGCAGAATCAATTTCTGTCTCTTCTTGATATTTTTTCGGGTGGAACATTGATTAATTTTTCGGTTATGGCGCTTGGTTTAAATCCCTATATTAACGCCTCAATCATTCTACAGCTTTTATCGGCTATTTTTCCGCAGCTGGAACAACTTGCAAAAGAAGGAGAATATGGAAGATTTAAGATGAACCAGTATACGCGTTTTCTTACCGTTCCTCTTACTATAGTTCAGGCGATAGGCATATATGTTTTATTAAAGAATCAGCAGGTCATTGGGAATTTGAATCCTTTTGAATTCTTTTCATTCATATTTACATTGGTTGCAGGGACCTTTATCCTTGTTTGGTTTGGTGAACTTATCTCAGAGTTTGGTTTGGGCAATGGAGTATCGCTTCTCATTTTTGTCGGTATAGTAGGAAGACTACCCATTATACTTGGAAGAACTGCTTTGACCATCAATCAGGAACTCATTTTTAATTTTGCGGTGTTTGTGATACTTTCGGTGCTTGTCATTGCTACGGTTGTATTTGTGAATGAAGCTGTTCGTAAGATTCCAGTTTACTATGCAAAGCGAATAAAAGGCAATAGAGTATATCAGGGAGCGACCAATTTTTTACCCTTAAAACTCAATCAAGCTGGAGTAATACCTATTATATTTGCCGTATCATTTGTTCTTATGCCTCAGTTGGTTGGTAATTTTTTAAAGTATGTAAAAAACCCCTTTATTTCAAATATTGCAACATTTCTTGCAAACGCCTTTAATCCTGAGGGTTTCTTTTATAACTTTTTCTATTTTATCTTAGTTATTGCATTTACATTTTTCTATACTGTTATTGTGTTTAATCCTCAAAAGATCGCCGATGAGATACAAAAACACGGTGGTTTTATTCCAGGCATAAGACCAGGTCTTGCCACAAAACAATTCTTGGAAAAAATCGTTTATAAAATCACAAGTGTTGGTGCAATCTTTCTTGGGATAATCGCAATTTTGCCCACACTAGCCTCCAAATTAACGGGTATGAATGAGCTTGTCATCGGCGGAACCGGTATTTTAATCGTTGTTTCCGTTATCCTTGAGACATTTAAGACAATGGAAGCACAGCTTATTATGAAAAGCTACGATAAGTTTGCACGATAGGTTATAATTTTTTAGTTTTTACTATGGCAAAAAAAGGATCGAGAGTTTTAATTGGATTTATATGTGAAGTTTGTAACAAGCAAAATTATGTTGTGGAGAAGAACAAAGTTAACACTCCAACAGCAATGAAGCTGAAAAAATACTGCAATAAATGTCGCAAGCACACATCACACAAAGAGACGAAGAAATTGGATTAATTTTATTAATTACTTTACAATATGAAGCTGGTCCTCATTGGTATCCAAGGTTCTGGTAAATCGACACAGGGAAATATACTTTCACATTTATTTAAAATACCATATCTTTCAACGGGTCATATATTTAGAGAGATAGCAAAAGAAAAAACAACCCTTGGTCGGTATATGAAAGAAACTATCAATGCAGGAATACTTGTTCCCGACCACAAAACAATTGAAATTGTAAATAGTTATTTATCACGTCCAGAATATAAGAGAGGATACATACTCGATGGTTTTCCACGAACTTTAAAGCAAGCTCATGAATTTTCCAACAATGTAGACAAAGTCGTGTATCTTCGAATTCCTGACAAGGAAGCATTGTGGAGACTTATGAATCGGCATCAAAATCGATCCGACGAGACACTCCCAGCATTGAAAAAACGCATAGAATTATTCCATAAGTTCACAGAACCTGTTGTTGAGTTTTATGAGAAACAAGGAAAGTTAATAGAGCTTGATGGAACTAAATCGATACACGAAGTACAAAGGGAGATACTTGAGAATCTTGGTAAACAGTTGGTGAAAAATCAAATAAAAGAATGGAAACAAAAGAAAAAATCTATTATCGCACTTGTTGGTCTACCGGGAGCAGGAAAGAGCGAGGCTGCTTCTTATTTTATTAAAAAGAAGCTTCCTGTAATTAGCTTCGGCAAGATTATTAACGACTATATCGATGAACACAAATTAGGACACACGGAAGAGGTACATAAAAAAGTAAGAGAAGAGTTACGAATCAAACATGGCAAAGAAGCACTGGCCGTATTGAATGAAAAAAAGATTCAAGAATCATTCAAAAAAAACAACATTGTAATAATAGACGGGATGCGATCGTGGGAAGAATACTTATATTTAAAAAAGCACCTAAAAAAAATTCAAGTATACATCTTAGCTCTTCATGCAAGCAAACATCTGCGCTATGAACGTTCAGCAAAGCGAAATTACCGGGCAAAGCTGTTTGGAGAAGTTCGAGACATAAACGAACTTATTGGAACAAACATGGGACCGACCATTGCGTTTGCAGATTTTCTTATAAAGAACAACTTTTCTATTGATGATTTGCATGATAAATTAGAAGAAGTGTATCGGCAGGTATATTTTTCTTAAACGTGGAATTGATTCAATGATAAACTATAAAACCAGTAAGGAGATAGGGGCGATGAAGGAGTGTGGATTAAAATTGCGGAAATCAGTCGAGCTTCTCCTTCCGCTAGTAAAGCCGGGAATGACAACGGAACTTATAGACAAGACCGCAGAGAAAATTATAGTTTCTCAAGGAGCAGAGACGTCTTTTAATAAGGTGAAAGGATACTTTTGGACAACGTGCGTACCAATAAATGAACAGGTAGTGCATACGCCACCTGGAAAAAGAGTCATAAAGAATGGAGATGTTTTAACGATAGATATTGGAGCATATTTTGGAGGTTTTCATACGGATTATGCGACGACCTTTATCGTTGGAAAACAAGAAGATAGCAAGGTTTCTCATTTTCTTGACATAGGTAAGGAAACTTTGACAAATGCCATAAAACAAGCAAAAGTAGGAAATCATTTAGGACACATATCACATGCAATCGAAGAGGGAATATGCAAAAATGGGTATTTTGTCATGAGGCAGCTGACAGGACATGGGGTTGGTAAAGAGTTGCATGAAGAGCCGTTCGTGCCTGGTTTGTTAGATAAACCAATAGAAAAAACTTTGAAAATTAAACCAGGGTTAGTTCTAGCTATTGAGGTTATCTACTCAATGGGAACTGAAGAAATCGCATATGAAAAGGGAGTTGACTGGTCGATCATAACAGCTGATAAGAGTCTTTCAGCCTGTTTTGAACATACCGTTGCGATTACAGATAAAAATACGTTTATTTTAACGTAATATTGTGGTACAATTATATCTTTATGAAAGACAACGTTGTTGTGGTAGAGGGAGAAGTAATTGAGAATCTTCCAAACACACTTTTTCGGATTAAACTATTCAACTCAGAAAAAGTGATACTTTGTTATCTTTCAGGGAAAATGAGGAAGAATTATATAAGGATTCTTCCGGGCGATAAGGTAAGGGCAGAGATAACCCCTTACGATATAAATAGGGGAAGGATAGTTTACAGAATCTAAACAATATGAACATACAGTCATCTATAAAAAAGATTTGTCCGAAATGCAAAATTGTGAAGCGTAAAGGAAAGCTATATGTTATTTGTGCAAATCCGAGACATAAACAAAGACAGGGATAATTTTAATATTTTAAATTAGATATATGGTAAGAATATTTGGGCTTGTAATACCAGATGGTAAAAGGATTGAGTATGCTTTAACACTGGTTTATGGGTTAGGATGGACAAGTGCAGGAAAAATTTGTGAAATGGCAGGTGTGGATAAACATAAAAAGCTTTCAGAATTAAAGGAAGAGGATGTCCGAAAGATAGTGTCAATAATTGAAAAGAATTATAAAGTTGAAGGAGACCTGCGTGAAGAATTAACAGGAAATATCAAACGGTTAAAAGAGATTGTTGCCTATCGTGGAGTACGACATACAAGAGGACTTCCAGTACGTGGTCAAAGAACAAAGTCAAACTCTCGTACCAAAAAGGGGAAAAGAAAGACAGTTGGAGCATTAAAGAAAGAAGTATGGGCAAAGATGGAGCAACAGAAAACCCAAACAGCAGTTACAGCAAAAAGTTCTAAATAATAATATGGGCACAAAAAAGAAACAAAACACAAGAATTATTGAGAGCGGAAAAATTTATATAACTGCAACTTTTAACAACACAATAGTTACTGTATCGGACGACGCAGGAAAGGCTATTGCCATAGGTTCAAGCGGCATGCATGGTTTTACAGGAACAAGAAAATCAACCCCCTATGCGGCAACAGTTACTACAGAAGGTGTTTTAAAAAAAGCCATGCTTGATCATGGTATGAGAAGGGCAGTGATTTTTGTCAAGGGAATTGGACCAGGTAGAGAAGCTGCATTACGGGCCCTTAAGGGTTCTAATCTTGAAATTGATGTTATTATTGACGTTACTCCAGTTCCTCATAATGGAGTAAGACCACCCAAGGTAAGAAGAGTTTAAGGAATTTATTATTTTATTAAGTTTTATGCGACATATTGGACCTAAAAATAGAATTGCACGAAGGGAAGGGATTGATCTTGGACTTAAAACCCCAGGTTCAAAATCTCATGCCAATCTGTTAAAAAAAATAAATATTCCTCCGGGACAACACGGAGCTGGAAGAATGAAAAAAGTGTCAGAAAGAGGAAAGCAACTTCGTGAGACTCAAAAATTAAAATATATATTCGGACTTTCAACCAAACAGTTAAAAAGATACTTCATTCATGCAGTAAAAAAGACCGGCAATACGGGATTTTTTATGTGTCAAATGCTCGAGAAGAGACTAGACAATATTGTATATCGTTTAGGATTTGCACCGACAAGAGCCGCAGCTCGACAATTGGTTGGTCACAAACACATTAAAGTCAATGATAAGCCTGCAAGCATTCCTTCAATGCAACTAAGAACCAATGATGTTGTGACATTTTTAAACGAAAAATCTCAAAAGATTCCCGCCATAGAAAAAACCTTGTTGAATAAGGATATTATTATGCCTGCATGGCTTGAACGAAAGGCTACTATTGGGAAGATTACAGGAGATCCAACATCAGAACTTATTGAAAAACAAATTATTTTACGATTAGTGATCGAATATTTTTCACGCTAATTATCATTTATTAGTTAATTATTTTATATGCTGACACCAAACTTTTCTACAAAAAAGATGCAGTCAACCTCAGATTACGAACAATTTGTATTGGAGCCATTAGCGCCAAGCTTTGGTCAAACTATGGGTAATTCGTTAAGAAGGACCCTTCTCTCCTCATTAAAAGGAGCGGCAATAGTCGGAGTAAAAATCGATGACGTTCCTCATCTTTTTAGTTCTTTGAAAGGCGTAAAAGAGACCGCGCTTGAGATTGTATTAAATCTAAAACTGATCAAATTTAAACTTACCGGTGAAGGATCATTCAAGGTCAAAATTTCTAAAAAAGGTATAGGAAAAGTATATGCGAAGGATATTGAAGGAGAAGCGGAGGTAGTAAGTGAGGACCTTTATATCGCTGAGATAACCGATGCTAAAGGTAAACTTGAGATAGAGGCAATCGTTGAAGAAGGATATGGTTATATATTGGCTGAAGAACAACAGACTAAAGAATTCGGATACATCGCAATTGATTCTTCATTTTCTCCAGTTAAAAAAGTTAATTTTAAGACAGAGGGGGCCCGCGTTGGAAGAAAAACCAACTTTGACAGGTTGATTTTAGATATTTGGACAGATGGTAGTATAACTCCAGAGGAAGCGCTAAAACAGTCGGCAAAAACGCTCACTACGCAATTTAACCATATTTTAACTGTTGAAAGCACCACATCAGGAGCAACGCCAGGAGAGGCTAAAACATCAGAGGTAAAAGCAGAGATAGACAAAAAGTTCTATGATCTTATCATCGACGAATTAAATCTTCCATCACGGGTTGTGAACGCACTTCTTCGTGAAAATATTGAAACAGTTGCTGATCTTATAAAGATTGGGGAAGACAAACTTGTAGTATTTAAGGGTTTAGGTAAGAAATCAATCGAACTCATCAAAGATGAATTAAAAAAATTAGGTGTGCAATGGAGCTGACATATGAAAAATAGAGGACATAAAATAAAATTCAGAGGGGGGAAAGACGCAAACAAAATGTTAATGCGTAAACTTGCAACAAATTTCCTTCTCAAAGGAAAAATGGAGACGACAAAACAAAAAGCAAAAGCAGCACAATCGATAGTAGAAAAGCTTGTCACCAAGGCCAAAACTAATAGCGAGGCAGACCGGAACTTTATGCTGAAACACGTTACTATACAATCAATGGTAAAGATACTTGTTTCTCAAATAGCGCCCTCACTCACAAAAGTTTCAAGCGGTTACACAAGAATTGTGTCGATGGGGCAACGAGGGACTGATGGTGCACAGATTGCACGGCTCGAATGGGTTTACCCAGTTGTTTTAGAAACAGAAAAGAAAATAGTTGAAAAAAAGCAATCACCAAAAAAAGAAGTTATAGAAAAAGAAGCAAATAAAAGTTAATTCATGTTATGGTACACCTGACAAAAAGCACAAAACCAATTTCAGAGAAATCAATCAATAGAAAATGGCACCTTATTGATGTAAAAGGAAAAATAGTCGGAAGAATTGCTCCCTACATTTCGTCTTTACTTCAAGGAAAGGGTAAGGTAAACTATGCCCCTTATCTTGATGCAGGAGATTATGTTGTTGTGGTAAACTCAGCACTGGTCAAATTTACAGGAAAGAAGCTTCAGGACAAAGTATATTCAAGATATTCTGGCTATCCTGATGGATTAAAAAAGGCAACAGCTGAGGAAGTATTAAGAAGGAATCCAAACCGCATTATCAAAGAAGCTGTGTCTGGAATGTTACCAAAAAACAAGCTTCGAGACAGACGTCTTGCTAGGCTTTTTATATCGCCTAACGAAAGCCATCCATATCAGCACAAATTGCAGGCAAATATTAAAAATTGAACTAAAAGTTTATAATGGTAAAAAAAACAAAAAACATTCTTTACTATGAAGCAATAGGGAGGCGAAGGGAAGCTGTTGCTCGAGTGAGGTTGTATATCACCGGCAAAGACAAAACAGCGTCTGTTGGTGGTATCAAACTTAAACAGGGAGATATCATGGTAAACGATAAACCGATTCAATCTGTTTTTCCTGCACTTTTTGAAAAGACTCAATATCTGCGTCCATTTAAAATCACCTTAACCGAAGAACGATTTGCAGTGTCTATCCACGTTCGTGGAGGAGGGAAAAAAGGACAACTTGGAGCTATTATACATGGTTTAGCACGTGCCATTGAAAAAACTGATAAAGATGCTCTGAGGCCGCTTCTAAAAAAAGAGGGAATGCTAACGAGGGACCCCCGTACAAGAGAGCGTAGAAAAGTAGGAACGGGAGGAAAAGCAAGAAGAGTAAAGCAATCACCAAAACGATAAGCTTTCATCAATGCTATATAATAAGAGAGTATATGAAAGGTCTTTCTATCATAATTCCTTCCTTCAATACCAAAAAAATCACTAAGCAGTGTATTACCGCTTTAAATGGCGTACTACTCAACAATAAAATACCGTATCAGATCATTGTTGTTGACAATTCTTCAACTGATGGTTCACAAATAATGCTTCAAGAAGTAAAAAATCCCCGCTTGTTTACTGTTTTTAACTCTGAAAACAAAGGCTATGGAAAGGCGAATAATCAAGGACTTAAGATAGCGTCTATGGACTATGTATTGTTTCTCAATTCTGATGTGTTAGTAGACAAACAGATGGACTTTTCAAAACTTATACATTTTTTTGAAACTCATGAAAAGATAGGGGGTTTAACAGTAAAGGTGAATTTAATAAACGGTTCAATTGATCCGGCCTCACATAGAGGATTCCCAACCCCATGGCGTTCGCTATGCTATTTTATTGGGTTTGAGCGCCTTTTCTCAAAAATACCAATTGTGAATCGTTTATTTGGAGGATATCATTTGGTTTTTCTTGATAAAAAGAGCACTCATGAAATTGATTCTCCAACAGGAGCTTTCTTTATGGTGTCACGATCATTACTTCAAGAGCTGCATGGATTTGATGAGGACTTTTTCATGTATGGAGAAGACCTAGACCTATCCTTCAGAATAAAAGAAAAAGGTTATAAGATCATATATCTTCCCACCTTCCAAGTCCTGCATTATAAATACCAAAGCGGTTTACAGAATAAGAAAAACCAAGAGTTGCGAAAAAAAATAAGAAAAAGTTTTTACGAAGCCATGGCAACCTTTTATAAAAAGCATTATGAAAGAGTGTATCCGCCAATAGTAAATAGATTTATTTATTTTTTGATTAGATTAAAAACAAATCAATTATGAAAAGAATAGGCATTGATGCAAGGCTTTATTCTCAAACAGGTGTTGGGACATATCTGCGCAACCTTCTATATGAGCTTTCTAAACTAAAAACAACCGGTTTATCTTTTGTCATATACGTTTCTTCTTCAGATATAAAACAAATACGTGCCGAAATACCACAGTTCATCATAAAAGAAGCCCCCTTTCGATGGCACACCCTATCTGAACAGACAATGTTTTTGAGACATATTACTAAAGACTCACTCGACCTTATGCACTTTACTTATTTTGGATACCCTATTTTGTATAGAGGTAAATTTGTCGCAACGGTTCATGACCTAACTCCTTTGTTATTTAAAACAGGTAAAGCTTCAACAAAAAACTCGCTTTTATATGAGATTAAACACTTTTTTTTCCGTTGGGTACTAAGATCACAAGTAGAAAGAGCGCAAGCTATCATTACGCCAACACTTACCGTAAAAAAACAACTAGTTGAACATTATGGTTTTGGTATTGAATCAAAAATATTTCCGTTTTATGAAGGCGTAGGTTATGAGCTAAGGAACGCGAAAGAAAACACATCTCTACAGCAAGTTTTTTCAAAACAGTTCTTTTTATATGTGGGAAACTTTTATCCCCATAAAAATTTAGTGAGATTTATTACAGCCTTTGCAAAAAAAGACATAGTATCTCAATTAATACTTGTTGGTCCTCAAGACCATTTTTCAACCGCAATACATAAACTCATACTCAAGTTAGGAGCTCAAGGAAAAATCCTCTTGTATCATGGAGCAACCGTTAATGACTTAGTTTACTTTTACAAACATGCCAAAGCTCTTATTCATCCCTCACTCTCGGAGGGTTTCGGATTACCTCTTATTGAGGCTGCATATTTTAAATGTCCTATTATTGCCTCTGACATATCGGTGATGAAAGAACTTTTGGATGAAAACTGTATCTATTTCAACCCTTACCATACCGAAGACATACATGAAAAAATACTAAATATATCATCCTCCCACAAGCCGGATTATTCAAAGACACTTGAAAGGTGTTCTTTTGCGCGTATGACAAAAGACACTCTTTCGTTATACAAAAAAGTATTACGTGTTGAATAATATGGTACAAAAGGAAAAAAAAGTAGCTATTGTATATGATTGGATAGATAAATGGGGGGGTGTTGAGAGGTTGTTGTTAGTACTTCACCATATGTTTCCTTCAGCGCCTTTTTTTACTTCGTATGTGGATTTGCAGTCGGCTCGATGGGCAAGAGGTATACATATCAAATCCTCATTTATTCAACATCTTCCTCGGTTTATTAAAAAAAGCAGGCTTCTTTCTTTTTTTTTCTATCCCCTTGCTTTTGAATCATTTGATTTTTCTGAGTATGATACAGTTATATCGGTTAGTTCATCATTTGCAAAATCTATTATTACTAAACCGAACACTCATCATATATGTATATTGTTAACCCCCACTCGTTATCTTTGGTTATATCCAACCCAATACCTTGGAGTCTTTCTGGTAAGTATCTCTGCAAAGATAATAGATTTTTTTAAAAAATGGGATAAAATAGCAAGTAGGCGCCCTGATAATACAATTGCAATCTCACATGAAGTCAGTAAAAGATGTTTAAAATATTATGGTTTTTGTCCACCAGTGATTTACCCCCCGTTTGACCTTCAATATTGGGTGAAAGTTAAAAAGAGTATTTTAGACAGTAATTACTCCCAAAACACAAATGTGACCCACCTTAAGCAATTTTATCTTGTAGTAGCAAGACTTGAACCGTATAAGAAAGTAGATGTAGTTATAAGGGCGTTTAAAGGTCGAAAAGATCACTTAGTAGTTGTTGGAAAGGGAAGCTTACTACAAAAGATGAAAAGACGAGCGGGAAAGAATGTCCTATTTATGGAAGATCTTTCCGATGAAGATCTGGGATCACTTTATTCTAATGCACAAGCCCTTATCATGCCTCAGCATGAAGATTTTGGCTATGTTGCGCTTGAGGCTCAATTTTTTGGTTGCCCGGTCATCGCATATGATAAAGGGGGAAGTAAAGAAACCATAATGGATGGGAAAACAGGAATTTTTTTTCATGAACAGACCCATACAAAGATACGTGCTGCACTTGAAAGATGGGATAAAATATCATACAATTTAAGACACCATACGAGACAGTATGGAGAAGAGAACGCTACCTTTTTTTCAAAGGAACATTTTGAAAAAAGTCTTTATCGCATTATCAATTGTGACAAGCCTAAGCAAGCATGAAAGCAGTTATTTTTGCAGGAGGCACTGGTACGAGGCTTTGGCCTCTTTCAAGAAAAAAATCGCCAAAGCAGTTTGAAAAACTTATTGGAGATAAGTCTACTCTTCAATTGGCTGTAGAGCGTCTTTCACCAGAATTTTCATATAAAGACATCTATATCTCAACAAACGTCTTATATAAAGACGTTATTCGCAAGCAGTTGCCACAAATACCGAAAGAAAACTACTTTTTGGAACCGGAAAAAAAAGACGTAGGACCTGCTATCGCACTGGTCATGGGTACTTTTTATCAAAAATTTCCCCACGAGCCGGTTGCAATCTTGTGGAGTGACCATCTTGTCAAAGAAGTTCAACTATTTAAAAAAATATTATTGGTAGCTGGTGATTATATAGAAAAGAATCCGGACAATATTATTTTTATAGCGCATAAACCGCGTTACGAAAGTACTAATTTAGGCTATATCCATATAGGAAAGAAAATGCATACCATGAAAAAAATCTCTCTTTTTTCTTTTGAAGGATTCAAATATAGACCAGATGAAGCAACCGCAAAGAAATTTTTTAAGTCAAACACTTACGCTTGGAATCTTGGTTATTTTGTTACCACCCCTACTTTTATTTATCACTCATTTAAGCGATTTGCCCCAAATATTTATGAAAATACGCAAAGAATTTTAGCCCACATGGGAAAAAATGATTATGAGAGCGTCTTAAAAAAAGAATATAAAAAAGTTGAAAGCATAAATTTTGACAACGCCATTCTTGAAAATCTAGATAAAAGAGATGCTCTTGTTATGGTTGAAGACATTGGTTGGAGTGATATCGGAGCATGGGAAGCATTAAAAGAAGCTTTAGAAAGGTATCCTTATGAAAATATTATACGAGGTAAAGTATATTTGGAACACGTGAGAGATTCTCTTATATATAACTATGATGATAAAAAACTAATCGTCGGCATAGATCTTGATGAGCATATAATTGTAAATACCCAGGATGTTGTGCTTATTGCAAAAAAAACGTCTGTATCAAAAATCAAGACACTTGTTGAAAATTTTGAAGGAACCGAGCACGAAGACCTCATATAATATTATGTACCGAAAATATTTTAAAAGAATATTTGATATAGTTACAGCACTATGTTTACTTGTCTTTTTTTTCCCCATATGTATTTTAGTTGCTATTGCTATTAAGGTAGATTCAAAAGGTCCAGTATTTGCAGATGTACCAGAGCGCGTGGGACAAAGGGGAGAAAAATTTAAGATGTATAAGTTTAGATCTATGATACAAAATGCTCATGAACTACTTCGGACTGATAAACGTTTCATCCAGCTATATAAGGAATATAAAAAAGGCAGTTACAAATTGAGAAACGATCCCCGCATCACAAAAACAGGTAAATTTATAAGAAAACATTCTCTTGATGAAATCCCTCAACTTTTAAATGTCTTAAGAGGGGAGATGAGTTTAGTTGGACCACGGGCATATTATCCAGATGAACTTGAAAATCAACAAAAAGAGCATCCAAACACAAAAAAATATGTACAAAACGCTCTTTCTGTCAAGCCTGGCATAACAGGATTATGGCAGGTTACAGGCAGATCCGAAATCAATTTTGACAAACGTATTGCAATAGACGCAAAATATGTAGATAATATATCATTTATAGAGGATTTAAAAATAATCATTAAGACCCCGCTGGTTATGATCACCGGAAAAGGGGCAATTTAATATTAATTAATTTATCATGAAAAAAATTAGCATAGCTTTTTTACTTGTTTTTTTGGTAGTTATTACTGTTTTTGGTTACTTTATGGTCTTTGCACCGGTTATGAAAATAAAGGCTAAAGGACAAGTGGTAGCAAGTGCAGCCAAAGAGATGAAAAGTGTCTTTTCTAAAAACGACATAGATCTCCTAAACAGTAAAACAAAAGACTTTTCTCAAAAATATGCCGATTTTGAAAAAGAAGCAAAATCGATCTACTGGGCAACGTTTATTCCGTATGTAGCAGATTTTAAAAACGGTGTTGAGGCTGGCAGATACACTATACGGGCGGGAGAGGATGCAATTACAGCGATTACTCCCTATGCAGATCTCATTGGATTCAAAAAGGGACAGTCTTCATTTATTGAAAAATCAACCGAAGGAAGATTGCAAACTGCCATATTGACGCTTGATAAAGTATTGGGAAAGATAGATTCTATTTCCGAAAACGTTAGACAGGCGGGGGATAAGATTGATCAGATTGATCCAAAAAGATATCCTGAGAAGATAGGAAAAACTGCGGTGAGAAGTCAGATAACGAACCTGAAAGAACAGTTTACCGGTATGGCTTCTTTATTTGTTGATGCGAAGCCTCTTCTTAAAAATATTCCCTCAATCTTCGGTGCAAAGAAAGAAAAAACCTATTTACTTCTTTTTCAGAATGATAAAGAAAGAAGGGCAACTGGCGGATTCCTGACAGCATTTGCTGTTTTTAAAATCAAAGATGGGAAAATTACTATTGAGCGGTCCGATGATATTTATGCTCTTGATGCGACTATCAACGACCGACCCGCTGTTCCAAAAGAAATATTAACTTATCATAAAGGAGTATCTACTTTTTGGATTAGGGACAGCAATCTGTCTCCTGATTTGGTTAAGTCAATTGAGTTGTTTAATAGCTTATACAAAAAAAGCGGCGCAAGGGTTAACTACGATGGTATCATTTTCCTTGATTCAAAAATCCTCGTTGATATGTTAACAATCTTCGGAGACACGCAAGCCAATGGTATAAATTTCTCTTCCTCAATTGATAAGAACTGTAACTGTCCACAGGTCTTATGGAAACTGTTTAACATCGTAGGAGAAGAAGTAGGATACCAAAAAGAGAACAGAAAGGGCATACTGGGAAGCCTGATGTATGAATTATTCTACAAAGCAATAGGTTTTTCACCCTCAAAATATTGGGGTACTTTGGTACAGACGATGTACAAGAACCTCGAAGAAAAGCACATACTGCTTTATTTCAATGACCAGCAAATACAACAGTCTATTGAGAAACTTAATTTCGGTGGACGGATTGGTCAGTACAAGGGTGATTATTTGCACATTAATAACGTTAACTTTGCTGGGGCGAAATCAAACCTTTTTGTTACGGAATCAATTGTATCTAAAGCAACAGATAATGGTGGAGTTATTCAGAAAGAGTTAACTGTTGAATACAAAAATCCAGAACCAGCTTCAAATTGTAACAGACACCAAGAGCGAATTCTTTGTTTGAATGCGATATTACGCAATTGGGTACGAGTATATGTGCCAGTCGGATCCAAACTTGTCGAATTTAAAGGGTCAACAAAAACAGTTAAGACCTACGATGAATTTGGAAAAACCGTTTTTGAAGGATTTCTTGAGGTTCCAACAGAAGGCATGGCAAAAATAATAATCACTTATACTTTACCAAGTACCATACAATCAAAAGACTATAGTCTTTACATACAAAAACAACCAGGAGTTATTAGTCAAAAACTAAGGATAGACTTGAACGGTAAGAGTATTTTCAACGGGGAACAAACCAAAGACTTGGAGATAAAAAAATAGAGCTATGCATCGATATCTAAAGACAGAAGGTATTGTGATTAAGAAAAGACAGCTAATGGGAAAGGACACGATTATTACTTTTTTTACTCTAGAGCAAGGAAAGATTACGGCTATAGCAAAAGGAGTTCGAAAAATAGTAAGCAAAAGGCTTTCATCTCTTATGACGGGCAATCTGATCCAGATGGTTCTTTATGAAAGGAAAGAATACTATTATATTCAAAGCGCCCAGATCATCTCCATATTTTCTCGAATAAAAAAAGATGAACAATTATTAAAACAGTTATACTTTTTTTTATTTATACTTGATCAGCTTCTTCCCGAACGGCAAAAGGAGACATCAATTTATTTTCTATTTAAGAGATTCCTTATCGAGCTTTCCCGCGGTGAACTTGAACCTATTAGAATGAAACATTATTGTGATAATTTGCTTACACATTCAGGGTATCGTGTTGAAGCGGATACTCTTGTTGAGACGATAGTAAGAATTGAGCAAATAATGGGGAAAAAAGTTTCATCTTTATTATATAATTAGGATATGGATGATATCATCGCTTTATGTAAAAGACGTGGTTTTCTTTATCCCTCATCTGAGATATACGGAGGATTGGCTAATTCATGGGATTTTGGACATTATGGAACGCTTTTAAAGAATAACATTCGAGATGCCTGGTGGCGCACTTTTGTTTTGGGCAGAGATGATATGGTGGGACTTGATGCGAGCGTTTTTCTTAATCCAAAGGTTTGGCAGGCATCTGGTCACGTATCAGGGTTCACTGATGCGCTTGTTGACTGTAAAAATTGTAAATTCAGGACCCGTGCAGATCACCTTATTGAAGATAAGGTAAAAAATATAAAAGTAGAAGGACTATCAGTTGACAAGCTTACAAAGATCATACGTGAAAATAAGCTAAAATGCCCGAAATGCGGAAAAGATGACCTAACAGATGTAAGACGATTCAATCTGCTTTTTGAGACAAAAATGGGCATTCTTGAAGATTCAAAATCGACACTCTATCTGAGAGGTGAGATAGCACAAGGGATATTCCTTAATTTTAAAAATGTTCTTAATTCGCTTAGGGTTAAAATCCCATTTGGCATTGCCCAACAAGGTAAAGCATACCGCAATGAAATAACAATGGGACGCTCAGTTTTTCGTACGATGGAGTTTGATCTTATGGAGTTTGAATATTTTATTCACCCATCAAACTATGTAAAAACATATGAGTACTGGCAAAATGAGATGTGGCAATGGGCACTATCACTTGGCATACCTAAAGAGAAGTTAAGATGGAGAGAACATGAAGACTTTGAAAGATCACATTATTCAAAAAAAACCATGGATATAGAATATCACTTTTCTTTTGGTTGGAAAGAGATGTTTGGACTTGCTTATCGAACAGACTTTGATTTGAAGAATCATATGCAGAACTCTGGGAAAGACCTGCAATATTTAGATCAAAAAAGAGGAGAGAAATATATTCCTCATATTATTGAGCCAACTTTTGGATTGTCGAGGCTTGTTGGTATCGTACTTGAAGATGCTTACCATATCGAAGAAGTAAAGGGTGAACAAAGAGTTTATTTGAAACTTGACCCTAAAATTGCACCGATCAAGGTAGCGGTTTTTCCACTACAGAAAGATGAGAAACTTATCGCCGCTGCGACAGAACTCTACCACACATTAAAAAAGATGACCGTGGTTGAATATGACAATGCGGGGAATATAGGAAAAATGTATCGAAGACAGGATGAAATAGGCACTCCTTATTGTATTACGATTGATTACCAAACCATTGAAGACAAGACTGTGACGGTGCGTGACAGAGATACTATGAAACAGAACCGCGTTCCACTAGACAGCATACCAAATTTACTTAAAAAATTACTATTTAACTAAGTTTATCATATGCAAAGTACTACTAAAAAAAAGACGGTCATCATCGTTGGAGTCGTTGTCTTTATTATTATTGTCCTTTCGTTTATTTTATTATCAAAAAACAAGAAAGAAGAAGTAAAGGAAAAAACAGGAGGAGTACTTATTCAAGAAGAAAACATTCTCCCAACCGTTGACTCATCGGTCAAGGTTGAATTTACCTCATCGTCAGAAGGTAAGGAAGCGATTTTAAGACTAAGCGGAATACCTTCAGGGACAGAATCAATCGATTATGAGCTTTCGTATCAAGAGGCACAAAAAGGGTTACAAGGAGTAATTGGAACCATTATGCCAGACAACCAAACAGCCTATGAAAAAAAAATCACACTTGGAACTTGCTCATCGGGAAGATGTGTATACCATGAGATAATTGGAAAGGTGAAAGTTACCCTCAAATTTGTCGGCTCATACGGAGATAAAATCTATGAAAAAGAATATGACATCTAATGAATGATGCTATATACTTACATTAACGGGAGATATTTATTAATGTTTTTTTTATAAAGGAGGTGATATTGTATGCCAAATATTCGTTCTGCAAAGAAAAAGGTTCGAAAAGACATAAAACGAACAAAACACAACGTTTTTTATCGTGATGCAATAAAAAAAGCAATCACAATAATAACAAAATTAAAAGGCGGAGAAGGATCAGGAGAAAAAATCAAAAAAACAGTTTCACTTATTGATAAAGCAGCAAAGAAAAAAGTAATTCATAAGAACAAGGCTTCTCGTCTTAAATCAAGGGTTATGAAGTTGTCTGTAGCTAAAAAATGAGATATCAGATCAACCTACTCCAAGAGAAAGAAAAAGACATATCTGGCAAGATGGTCTATTTTGCACTTCACTATTTGAGGTATATTCTTGTATTGACCCAAATTGTGGTTATTGCAGTTTTCTTTTACCGATTTAAGATTGATCAGGAAGTTATTGATCTACGGGATGAACTAAAACAGAAAGAAGAAATAGTTCAAGTTTCAGATCCGCTTCTTAAGGAAGCGCAGGGAGTGGATTTGAAGACCCGGGAGATAAAAGATGTGCTTATTAGGCAGGAGGCATCTCAGCAGATGCTGACTTATTTTCTCAGTGTTTTTCCAAATAATATGCGAGTAACCAGGATTGATATGAGTGAAAAGGGGTTTGAATTTATTGGTATTACTTCTGAGCCTCAAATAATCAAGATTTTTCTTGACAAACTTAATGCAGATAAAGCGTTTAAGACCATTGAGCTCGGAAGCATTCGTAGAGAAGACAACAGTTTTCATTGCCCATTTAAACTTTATGGATTTATACCAAAATAATGTAAGGATATGGATAAAGAATCCCTCAAAAAAAGGTTAACGTCAAAGAAAGCGCAAGATTATAGCTATGCGATTATTTTTTTCTTGACATTTTCGTTTTTTATTTTTTTTGTAATTCGTCCAAACTTAGTAAACGTTTTTTCACTTCAAGAAGAGCTTGGAAGACTACGAATTCTTGATGCAGGATATGAAAATGTGATCAAAAAGATCATCAACATCCAAACATTTCTTGAGGTAAATAGAAGTGATTTATATCTTTTAGATCAATCAGTTTCATCCACCCCACAGATAAATAAGCTGATTGAGGATATTGAAGCTGCAGCAACAGAATCAGGTCTTATCGTCAATCAAATAAACATAAGCAGAATTGATTTAAAAGAAAAGAATAAACGTGATAGTAAAAATACACTTATGGTAAACATAGCTACACGTACGGGGTTTGAAGAGACGAAAAAATTTATGGATGATTTAATATCTCAACGAAGACTTAAAATGCTTAAAAGTGTCGTCTTTGAAAAGGAAGATAAATATGGGACTGGTAGCGGAGCTTTAAATATAAAAATTGAACTAGAAGGATATTACCTATGAAAAAGATAGAGGTGCTTATACTTTCAGTAGCAATTTTCTTTACCATTATTGCATGGGTTATTATTGACATATATCATATCCAGCAAAAAATTAACGATCAAATTGATGTTAAACCAGCAACAATTCCCAATTATCAAATGGATCAGAAAATAATCGACGTTTTGAAGCAAAAAGTGGAGTAAGTTATGATATACAGCAAACTATATTTACAAAGAAAAACGAGTCTTTTACCCGCCGTTTTGGTAATGGGTGTATTGTTTATTGCCACTCTATTTATTTTCTACACAAAAAAATCAGCCCATGTCACGTCGATCACAAAGACGCCCTTAATAAAGAAAGAACTTGTGAATCTGTCTTCAAATCAAGCAGGAATATATTGGGAATCAAAGGATAAGGAAGAGGGATGGATCCAATTTGGGGAGAAAGGTGAAGATGTTAGTACCAATGCTTATGATGACAGAGATCTATCACCTAATTTACAAAAATATACCCATCACTACGTAGCATTAAAGAACTTGAAGGAAGATAAAAACTATTATTTTAGAATAATGAACAAAAGGGGAGCTTATGTTGACAAGGATATGAATATCTTTCATTTTAAAACACCAAAAAAAGAAACGCAAAGATATAGTGGCAAACCTGCATATGGTAAAGTTTTAATGGCCAACGGCAAGCCTAGGGAGAATATCCTCGTTTTACTTACAATAGAGGGAAAAATTCCCCTACTCGCTCTATCAAAATCAACAGGGGAATGGCTGCTGCCCTTAAATAGCATAATTGAAAAAACAACGGGTAAAACAGTATATGACATATCAAGCAACACAAGAACCAATATTGAGTTTATAGAAGAGAGGGGAAGTAGTTCTCATGTAGTTACTTTTTTAGCGAATATAAACCCCATGGCACAAACAATCATTTTAGGTAGAAACTACAGCCTTCTTGCCCAACAACAAGGTCAAGGAGATGTATTGTCAGTATCAACAGGAAAAAAAATTGAATCAAAATCAACAGTGGCTATCGTTTATCCACGAGAAAATGCCATAATACCGGCTCTAAGGCCTCTTATTAAGGGTCAAGGATTACCTGGTAGTGATGTTACTGCTTTTATTAACTCAAGTCCTCAATTTACGTTCCGAACAAAAGTTGATAAGGTGGGAGAATGGAGGATTTTACCAACAGATCCCATCTCACCAGGTTCATATGTCTTGACGATTACGTCAAAAGATGAAACGGGAGCAAAGATAACCATAAAACGAAATTTTATTATCGCTAAAAGCGGTGAGCAAGTTTTGGGGTTAGCCACAGGAGAACCGACACTACCTCCTCCAACAACTACTCCTACACGATCTATCTCAGCTACTCCCGTTCCCACGCTTATTGTTTTTAACCCGACTCCAACATTGCACCCAACGCTTTTTCAGCCAACAAGTCAACCCCAATATCCCATAACAACACCAACAAACACACCGCCTCGTACTGGAGGAAGCTTAACTGGCCTTCTTTTTGCCAGTCTCATCCTACTATTTGTTGGAGGAGGGTTAATGCTTGTTTTTTAACACGCTTTTTGATTAAATGAATGTATGGGGGGAGTAATAGATTTTTTTCTTTCAGTAAACAAAATAAGCTTATTTGCCTTTTTGGGCGTGTTTGGTTTTTTGGTTTATGAAGTATATCTTCTTCGAAGAGAACATTTAAAAAAGCAAAAACCAGTCCTACCCCAGTTTAATACTAGTACTGTTGTTGATAAGACCGTCATTCAACAACAGGCTGTATCCCTTAGTCCACCAAAAAAAGCAGATATTGAAAAACATACCAAATCACCGATTTTTTTGATCATTTTACTTATTTGTATGATTATATTTTTTCTTGGGTTTACCATATATACTGTTTTTATAGGCAAAACCGTAAAAGGGACGCCTGAAATCACGCCGAAGGTTATAATACAGGAAATCTCGTCACCAGGTTTAAAAGTATTTGATAGCAATTGGGTTGAAATCAATGAGAAAGATACGAAAGAGCAACTAAACCCAGGAGAGAGAATTTACATTGGAATAAGTACGATTGAGGAAGCGGATATAGATCGCGCCAGGATAAGAGTAAATGAAAAATCATGGAATATATCGCACATTACAGACAAACTCAACAAAGAAAAAAAACTATATTATAAGGAATATATTATTGCAACAGGAGAATCTAAATTAACAATTGACGCCCAACTTCATTCAAAAATTGATGGTTGGTTGGGAGATTGATATGAAAAAAAAGAAGATAGGAACGATATTAATATTAGTCATGACGATGAGTATTTTTGGAGCAATAATCTATCTTAGTATGCTTTTGAGCAATAAAGGAGAAAAATCAGTGACTCAGATAAAAAAAACCAAAGCAAGCGCACAGACATATCACAAACTGCTTGCTCTCAACGTTACACCACCTGATTTAACTGATCATTCTGCCCCAACAGTCATTCCAGACTCTGTTACATCAACTGGAATAACTTCTATCCCAACCCCGCAATCACCCTCACCAAAGGTCCCATACGTGCAAACGACACTACAACCATCAGTTACTGTTCCTACGACTACCCCTGTTACTATGCCGTCTCCAACCCGACCGGCGCCCACGCTTGTGGTATTTACTCCAACTCCAACAACAATGCTTCTTGCTTATCGTACCATGACGATAACGCCCACTCTCATACCGTCTCGTAACACAGGGGGTGAAGAGCAAAAAAAAAGCATATCACCAACATTTCAACCAACCAGGGGAGCGCCCATTGAAAACAAACTTCCGGAGACAGGATGGGTACAATTAAGCACGATCCTATTTATAGTAGCCGTGACAACAATCTTCTTATCCTTCTTATTTTGATTCATCTAATGAAGCTGCCTGAATCAAAGAAAGAAATTGTTTAGCATCCCATGAGGCTTTCCCAGGGAGAAAACCGCCAACCTCATCAGAGGTAAGATATTGTCCAACATTCTGCTCATTCACAGAACCCCCATATATAAATACACAATTTTTAGGGAGGGATAATTTCTTCTTCATGTTTACTACATCCTCAAGCTTTTCATTTTTTCCTGTTCCAATAGCCCATACAGGCTCATAGGCAACATATTTTACATCATGCGGGATGGGGTCTTTCTCGTCACGGACACAATATACTGGTTCAATGCCGTATTTTACTGCTAATTTTACTTTGATCGCTAAGTCTTCGTTTGTTTCATGGAAAGTACTCCTTCTTTCACTATGACCAATAAGGCTAAACTTGACTATTTCTGATAATGAACGTGCGGTTACTTCGCCAGTATAGCTTCCTTGTTCAAATGCGGATAGTGTCTGAGCTCCGACATATACATTTTTTAGTCCAAGTATTCTTTCCTTTATGTATAAGAGAAAAGGGTATGGAGCACAAATACTAATTGTTACCAGATTGTGGGGACGATATCCAAGAAGGAATGTGTCTAACCAATTTTGTACTTCTTTTATTGTTTTATTTGCTTTCCAGTTGGCGAGGATAAACTTCATATAAGTAATAATATAACTTGTAATCAATAGACTATAATTATAGTTTATGTTAGACGATGTCTTCAAGGGATTAAACGAACAACAAAAAAAAGCAGTTTCTTATGTAAAAGGACCCTCAATTATTCTGGCCGGGGCAGGTTCGGGTAAAACACGAGTGCTTATTTATAAAGTGATACATCTCATAAATAATCATAAGGTTGATTCTTCCTCAATTCTCATGATTACTTTTACTAACAAGGCTGCAGGAGAGTTGAAAAAGAGAATGCGTTTTCATCAAAAAAAAAGCCTTGGATATGTAGGAACGTTTCATTCTTTTTGTGCTCAGGTATTAAGATCTGAGGGGATACATATTGGATTAAACAAAGGATTTGTTATATATGATGATGATGATCAGTTAGCCCTCATGAAAGCAATCGTAAAAGAAAAAGAGGTAAAAAGATTTTCCCCTTCGTTTATTCTCAACAGAATATCTGCAGCAAAAAACCAACTCATATCTCCTAAAAGATACTTACAGACATTTTCGGATTACTCAGCTTCGCAAATATACGAATTATATACAGAATATGTTCGCAGATTACGATTGCATCAGGCGGTGGATTTTGATGATCTCATCATGCTAACAGTGGAATTATTTGCTAAATATCCTTCAATACTTAAACAGTATCAAGACAAATATACATACATTTTTGTTGATGAGTTCCAGGACACCAATTATGCACAGTATCACTTAACTCAGTCTTTGGGCAATAGAAACAACAATATAACTGTTGTTGGAGATTTCTCACAGAGTATTTATTCTTGGAGAGGGGCAGATATGCGCAACCTTGAAAAATTCAAAGAGGATTTCTCTCAATGTAAAACATTTCTTTTGGAACGTAATTACCGCTCATCACAAAAGATACTCGACTTTGCCTATGAAATTATTGCAAAAAACGAAGGGCATCCGATACTCAAACTCTATACTGAAAATAAAATAGGAGAAGAAATTCCCATATATGAAGCTCGTGATGAAAGTGATGAGGCCTTTTATGTATCTACAGAGATAGAAAGATTAAGAGGCATATATCTATATGAATCAATAGCAGTTCTATATCGTACAAACGCTCAGTCTCGGGCGATTGAAGAATCCTTTTTGCATTATGGAATCCCATATGTTTTAATTGGCGGTACGCGATTTTATGAACGCAAAGAGGTTAAAGATGTACTTTCTTATATGAGACTACTTATTAACCCACTTGATGGGGTTGCTAGGGAACGAATAATAAAACTTGGGAAGCGAAAATGGATCGCTTTTAAAGAAAAATACGAAGAACTGCAAAAAAAATCAGAAAATTTACAAACGGCAGAATTAATGGAGCGGGTTTTTCAGGAAACCGGATATTTGGAGCTATACAATCCAAGCGACGAAGAAGACTATAGTCGTCTGGAAAATATCAAAGAGTTAAAATCAGTTGCGATTCATTTTCCAAACATTATCGAGTTTCTCCAGCAAGTTGCCTTGGTTGAATCAGAGTATTCTGAAGGAGAAAAGAAAAAGAAAGCAAATGAGGGGGTCAGGTTAATGACTCTTCATCAAGCTAAGGGACTAGAGTTTAAGGCAGTGTTTATCGTTGGGGTAGAAGATGGTATATTACCGCATGCTCGTTCAATTGATGATTATTTTCAGTTAGAAGAAGAGCGGAGATTATTTTATGTGGGGATTACGAGAGCGCAAGAAAAGCTCTATATTAGCTACGCAAGACGCAGATATATGTATGGAAGAAGGGGAGAGGGGATGAAGTCAAGATTTTTAGGGGGAGAGGAAGCAAGGATTGATTGGTGATTTGTACCGGCAGGTATTATTATATATAATACATTTTATACGATATAACAGAAAGCTATGATAAGAGATAAAACAGGTAAACAATTAACGACGTTGGAGATAGTGCAAAAAATGAGAAATAGGTTTTATAAAGTAATTGTTGAAATTGAAATATATATTCTTCACATCGTAGGGTATATTCCATCACATACTATACGCAACTTTTTATATTTTCTTGCAGGAATACAGATAGGAAAAGGTTCAGCCATACACATGGGAGCTCATTTTCATGATCCAAAGCGCATTGTAATTGGTGAGGATACGATCATTGGTGAGGGAATGGTTTTTGATGGGCGAGATAAAATAAAGATTGGAAACCATGTAGATATAGCCTCTCAAGTTATGTTTTATAATAGCGAACACGATATACACAGTGAGCATTTCGAAGCAATTTGTGCACCAGTTATTATTGAAGACTATGTATTTATAGGACCGCGTTCCATCATTCTTCCTGGGGTTACAGTTGGCAGGGGGGCAATCATTGCAGCTGGGGCTGTCGTAACAAAAGATGTTCCTCCATTTTCAATTGTTGGAGGAGTGCCGGCACGGCTAATTGGAGAGCGGAAAAACAAAGATCCTCACTATCGTTTGGGAAGGGCTGAATTGTTTCGCTAATACTTTCGTCTTTATTAATCTTGGGTTCCGACTAAAAAGACTGCTTGCCAGGGTTTGTATGAAGAGAAAAATTTCTTGTCAAACAAAACTTCATTTTTTCTTGAGACTTTATAAGTAAACGTTGCCTTACCGCCCCACGCAGGGAAGTCAACTTGTTTTACTATCCCACGTTTAAGAGTTGGATCATCTTGATATAAAGGGTCAGGAGGAGGAGCAACATCAAAAAGTACTGGTACAGAAAGCTCAATATTGCGATCGTCTTTTTTTCCATAAAGCTTAAAGGTAAGTATCATTTTTTCCTCATCTATCTCCGTTTGAATAAGAATTGAAGCCGGAGTATTATTTTGAATTTTTAAATCAACGCTTGGGGCGAAAACAGTCGCATCTAGTCCTGGTTTTGAATCATTCTCATAGTAAGAAACGCGGTATGCGTGAGGGTGTTGTTCAAGGATAGGGAGGCCAGCATTGAGAGCGGCACGAAAAAAGGTTGTTGAGACTTGGCAAACCCCTCCCCCATCTCCCAGTACGGTTTTTCCACCTTTAATAATATAGGCGGGTTGATATCCTGTTTGAGCTGATATATCTCCTATTGTTTCATTAAATGAGAGCTCACTGTTTTTGGGTATAAGAACGCCATTAAACTTAGAAGCAGCAAGAATTACATTGTGTATTCTACCAGGGATAGAATGAGAATAGTTAGAGACGCCTTGTCCAATCAGCTCTTCTATCCCAAAACCATTTGCTTTTGCAAGTAACACCTCAGGTTCAACTGGTTGTTCTTTTAGAGTGATAACGTAGTTTTTTTGTTTATATTTGAGGCTGCGAATGGATTGATCGATGTCCCGCAGTAAAGCTTCTGTGAGAAGAGCGTTCCCTTTTTCTTCTTTTCGAAAACTGACTACGCGGCCTTTTTCAAATTTAAATAGGGCATTTTTTGCAGGTTTGTCATAAGATTCCTTATATCGTTCAACATTCTCAGAAATGACACTGTTTAGATACTGTACTTGTGTAGAAAATTGGAATTTGTCCAGTCCAAAAAGCGTTGTTATTCTTTGATATATACGAGAAGATGTATGGGGCGTTCTACCGACAAGATAGGCCTTTTCAAATATCTCATCAGTATTAGTGTGAAGACCTAATAACTGAGCGGAGAAAGTGCCAATGATTTCTTTATGGTAAAAGATCTGTATCTTCGTATTTAGTAGTTTCTGTTCCCTCTCCTTAAAAAGAGAAATTACTTCTGCTTTTGTTTTTCTTCCGACAGACACATTATCGATATATACCTGTGGATAGATCCTATCTGTAAGCTTTTTTAACTCCTGAGTAATATATCCGACCATCATAGCTAAAAAAAGAAGGATGGAAAGAGTAATCAAGAGAAAAACACGCACAAAGCGCGTGTGATTCTTTAGGATATTTGTTATCATAATATACATGGATGATAATAAACAAAATTCAGATGGAAATCAATCCCCATCAAATACAGAGGTTCCGAAGCCTATATTTGAAACAGTTCCTGTTGAGGGAACCGATGTAAATCCATTGACCGATGATATGAGGCCAGAAGAAATAGGACCAAATGTATCGGCGACCGAGGAAATGGGGGCGGGCGGAATGACAGATCCTGAGATATTACCATCAGAGCAACCGCTTGTATATGAAGAAAGTAAAGTAAAATATGTCGTTATTGGATTGGGAGTAGTGGTCTTTGTGATTGTCGTGGTTTTTCTTTTCTCGTTATTTGTCAATGCAAGAAAAGGTGGACCACCGAAAAAAGATATTCAATTAGTGTATTGGGGTTTATGGGAAGAGAAAGAAGTATTTGATCCAATTATTAAATCATATGAGCAAAAAAATCCCGGTGTTAAGATCAGTTACGAAAAAAAGGCACCACAGGAATACAGAGAAAAACTAATTGTGAGAAGTCAAAAGGGTCAGGGACCGGACATATTCCGTTTTCATAATACCTGGCTTCCTCAAATAAGAGACATAACAGCTCATTTGCCTGAAGAAGTGATGGGGGGCGCCGATTTTGAAAAGACTTTTTATCCCATACATCAAAAAGATCTCAAAATTGGCACATATTATTATGGTCTACCTCTTTATATTGATGGGCTTGTATTGGTCTATAACGAAAGTCTATTTAAAAAAGCCGGTCTCAACACGGCTCCAAGCAACTGGGATGAACTTATTGAATATGCTGGTAAAATCCAGGTACAAGGTGAAGATGGGAAGCTTATCACTTCAGGGATAGCTTTGGGAACCGCATCAAACACAGAACATTTTTCGGATATCTTTGGATTAATGTTGCTTCTAAATGGTGGGGATTTGAGGAGACTTGATGAACCTGAAGCCAGTGGGGCGCTTGAAGCGTATAGACGCTTTGCAGAACTACCCAATAACACATGGGACGAATCTATGCCAAATTCAATAGCCGCATTTATTCAGCAAAAAGTAGCGATGATTATTGTACCCTCATGGGAGCTTATTACCATTAAGACGGCAGATCCAGATTTAAAATTAAAGGTTGTTCCCATACCCAAACCTCCTGGGGGAAAGCAGGTTTCTCTTGCAACATATTGGGTAGAAGGTGTGTCTAAGATGAGTAAAAATCAACTAGAAGCATGGAAATTCTTGAAATATTTAACAGAAAAAGATACGATGACAAAGCTTTACGAAAACCAAAGCGCTACTCGTATCTTTGGTGAACCATATTCGAGAATAGATTTGGCCCAGCTGATTATCCAAGATCAGTATGTCGGTGCAGTTATAAAACAAGCAGAAGATGATGTCTATGTTTCACTCCCTCTCAGCTCTAACACATTTGATAATGGATTAAATGATGAGATCGTCAGATACATTGAAAACGCAATCAACGGTACCATAAAGGGAGCGTCATATAACGATGCTCTTCAAACAGCAAAAATGGGGATAGAACAGGTTATGGGTAGGTATAAAATTGAGTAAATTGTGTTAAAATGAAATATGAGACTCCCCTTTTTTTCATCACGTTCTGTTCCTCAAGAATTGTTTTTTGGTCTTTTTTTAAAGGAAAAAAAAGGTGTCGGATATATATTTAGTGGAAACAAAGATAAAATATCCTTGGTTGCAAAACACGAATTCAAATATTCAAACGGTTGGGATAATCTAACAGAGGATGTTGATGATGTTTTATTTAAGCTGGAGGATGAAACAAAAACTCGGATTGAAAAAACAATTTTCTTCGTTTTCTCTCACTTAGTGGATGACGCAACAAAAGAAATAAAAAGACCTTATTTACAAAAGATAAAAGAGCTGACAAAGAACCTTGAGATCAAACCTATAGGGTATATCGAATGTTATGAGGCTGTTGTTTCCTTTTTGCAGCAAAGAGAAGGGACACCGCTAACCTCTATTCTTATTGAGCTTGACAGTACAAACGCAGGCGTTTTTATCTATAAAGGAGGTCATAAAATCAATAATTTCATCGTTGCACGGACTAATAGCATTGTTGATGATTTATCTTCAGTTTTTGATACCTTAGGTAAGAATACGTTATTGCCCAATAGAGTAATTCTTTATAATTCTTCCAACTTGATCGAAGAATCGACAAAAATTATATCTCATAAGTGGAGTTCTGAATTGTTTGTACAACTTCCTCGTGTTGAGATATTAAAAGAAGAAGATATGCTTACTGGTTTGATGTCTGTTTTTGAACAACAAATCTACTCAGATCAAAATATTGATAAGGGGAGTGTCGATCACGAAGAAGAAAAAGAAGTGTTAGGTTTTGTTATAGGAGCTGATGTTAAGAAAAAAAGAAATTTTGTTCACAAAGAAAGCTCTTCTTTGCTTAAACAGTCGCCCTATATACAAAGAATATTTGGATCAGTGATGGTATTTTTTAAAAAAATAGGAATGCCGCAAGTAAAGATTATGGGGGCATCAAAAAAAAAGTATGTGACAGCTTTTATTTGCATATTGTTTGTTGGAGCATTCTTCTTTCTCCTTGAATTTTTCTTACACAAGGCAACGGTGAAAGCTGTATTTCCCTCAAAAAAAATTGACAAAAAAGTAGAAATAAATGGAGCCATTGATGAGCAGAAAGAAGGGTATCTAAACATCCAGATTGCTACTTCTTCAGTTGAGATGAAGGATATAAAGACAACTACGGGAAAAAGAGACGTAGGTGAAAAAGCAAAGGGCGAGGTAATTCTTTATAATTTTGATGACAAGGAGAAAACATTTCAGAAAGGAACCACTATCCAAGTAGATACCTTACAGTTTACAACAGATGAGGATGCAAAAGTAGCCGCTTCAACTCTTGCAAACGATGCTTCTGCTAAACTACCTGGTAAATCTAAAGTAAAAGTAACAGCTGTTGAGATTGGGACAGAATCAAACCTCGACAAAGGAAAACGTTTTAAAATCACAGACCTATCACCATCAACATACTTTGCCTTAAATGAAACTGCCTTTTCCGGTGGAACAAGAAAATCTATTAAAACAGTCTCAAAAAAAGACTTAGATGAACTACAGGCTTCTTTGTTACAGAAGGCAAAAGACCAACAAAAGGAATCGATCTACAAAGCCAAGGATAAACGAGTGACATTGATTGATTCAATGATGGATTTCCAACTGTCAAATATTAAATTTTCCAAAGAGTTAGGAGAAGAAGGAGAGACTATTACCCTTAACGCTAAGGTGGTTGCTAAATATTACTATTTTGATAATGCTCTCATGAGTACCGTATTAAAAAAAGAGATGGAACAAGACATACCTGAGGGGTACGTTCTTAAAGAAAAGAATATTTCTTATAAAATTGATGATGTATCTCAGGGTAAAACAAATACAAGTTTGGAAGTCCATATTCAGGCAAAAGCAACGAAAAACATTAACACTCGAGAGATTATTTCTCGATTTCGTTTTAAACAGGTCTCACAGGCAGAGAATGAACTTAAGAACATCTATGGTACAATATCAAATCAAATAAGCATAGCGCCTCCCCTATTTATTTTAGGTGATTTTATGCCCCTTTTTGAAAGAAATATCGATTTACGAATTGAATCAAATTGATCCTTTGTATATGCCACTTCATGTATATCTTAAGAAAAATAATTCTTTCAAAAAAAGAGTAGTTAATCACTTTTCATATCTATCACTTATTATCGGCATGCTCCTTTTATTTTGGTCTTTTTACCCTGTAATATCATTTGAACTATACTCAAGATTATTTATTCAACAACATACGTTGTCTCCCCTCCCTGCCTCTGAAACAGTTTCTTCCTTGAAAGAAGCTGATTCTGTGTTAGGAAGCTATGATGTATATTCAAATAATTTAAGAGACTTTACTCAGGCTCATCTTTGGTTCCCAAAGCAGCAGCAGTCAAGCCAAACCAATAATTTTATTGTCAAAGACTACTATCTAACGATACCAAAACTCAATATAACAAGGGCTCATGTTATAGTAGGTGGAGAGGATCTTACTAAAGGACTTGTACACTATATGCCTCGTACGATGCCGGGGGAGTATGGCAACGTTGCTATCTTTGGTCACTCTACCCTACCTCAACTCTATGACGAAAAAGACTATAAAACAATCTTTACCTATCTGCCCTCACTTGAAAAAGGAGATAAAATCTTAATACAAGTTGGAGACCTCGAATATGAGTATGTGGTAGATGATATGTTTGTAGTCAATCCGGATAAAATTTCGGTTTTGGATCAAAGATATGATGCTTCATATGTAACACTGATAACCTGCGTACCTCCGGGTACATACTGGAAGCGATTGGTGATTAGGTCGAAGCTTGTGCAGCTTCCCTAATGAATGTCCATTTACCTTTGATTTATCCTATAATACGTGGTAAAATATATCCTATGTTCCTAGGTGAAAAAAACGGATTTAGATTATTCTATCAAAGACTTCTAAACTTTATCTTTTACATCACTTATCTTTTTGTGCAGTTTTTTATTTCCATTGGAGAAATTTGTCAAAAAATTATTTTATTACCTTATCATATCCTCCTAACATTTAATCAAGCTATATCTTTTACTAAATCTCCAAAAGTAGAAAGGAAGCCTACATTTGAAGAAAGTGTGGAAAATCCTTCAAATAAAAGAAGGAAATTAAGATCAATATTAAACGTTTTGCGCATTGGAATAATTTATATATTTAGAGGACTTTTTTTTATTGTTAAGGCGCTTCTTATTTTTATATATCACACTATCCAACGAATAGTGTCTGGAATAATATGGTTGGTATTGTTACCTTATCGTATTTTTATAGCACTTTTTTCAGTAGAGTTTCGTTTTTTTATTTTGGGTTTTTTTATCTGCTTTATTGTGGTTATCCTGTTTCAGGCTTACTATTTTATAGTTGCGTTGCCTTCTCCAAAAGCTATTGGGACTGTGAACTTTGCCCAATCGACACATCTTTACGATCGTAATGGTAAACCATTATATGAAATCTATCGAGATCAAAACAGAACACCAATTAATCTTGGAGAACTACCAGAATATGTCAAACAAGCGACCATCGCTATAGAGGATAAGGATTATTTTAAACATAACGGGGTTTCACTTTCAAGCGGTATACTACGCGCACTCAGAGAAACCGTCATGACAAAATCCCTTCAGGGAGGGTCAACAATCACACAGCAGCTGGTAAAAAGCGCTCTTTTAACACCAGAGCGAACTATTCAAAGAAAAATAAAGGAAATCATTCTGGCTCTTTGGACAGAAAAATTATTTACAAAAGAACAGATACTTCAAATGTATTTAAATCAAGTCCCTTATGGTGGTTCATCATATGGGATAGAGGAGGCCTCTAGAACCTATTTTGGAAAAGGAGCGCAAGAACTTACTCTCGATGAAGCAGCGCTTCTTGCCGGACTTCCTCAGTCTCCCTCAATCTATTCGCCTTACGTTAATCCAAATCTTGCGATAGCTCGGCGAAACGAAGTATTAAAAAAAATGAAAGAGCAGGGATATATAGACAACGAAACAAGGAAGGAAGCTCAAAATTCACAGTTGCAGATCGTTCCTTTAACAACGAATATAAAAGCTCCTCATTTTGTTTTTTTTACGAAATCAAACCTTGAAGAAAAATACGGAGAGCGTATGGTGTCTGAAGGAGGGCTAAATGTCATTACTTCTCTAGATCTTGAGATCCAGGAAGAAGCTGAGCGCATACTTGTTGAAGAGCTTGAAAAGATAAGAAATCTTAATGTAACTAACGGTGCGATCCTCATCACCAAACCCACAACAGGAGAGATCTTAGCGATGGTTGGCTCAGCAGATTATTTTGCAGCCCCCTCAGGTGCTTTTAATGTAACAACTGCTATGCGACAACCCGGATCATCCATAAAGCCCCTTATGTATTCTCTTGCTCTTGAAAAGGGATTTACTGCGGCCAGCATACTGGATGACTCGCCAGTGTCTTTTAGTATTCCGGGAAGTAGCGCTTATCAACCTGTAAATTATGACGGAAAATTTCATGGTAAAGTGCCCCTTCGTTATGCACTGGCAAACTCCTTCAATATTACAGCTGTTCGAGCATTGAATGCAATTGGAGTGGATGCTTTTGTCACCCACGCCAAAAAAATGGGCATAAGCACATGGAATGATTCCTCTCGTTTTGGTTTATCATTGACTTTAGGGGGAGGAGAGGTCCATATGACCGATATGGCAACAGCCTTCGGTGTATTTGCAAATGGAGGAAGTAGGGTAGACGTAAGTGATGTTTTGCGGATTCAGGACACAAAAGAAAGGTTACTTTATGAATTGCAGCCGACAAAAAAGAAAGTGATAAGCGAGGGAACGGCCTATATTATGTCAGATATACTGTCAGATAATTTTGCACGCAGATGGGCTTTTGGTACAAACAGCGCTCTTGAAATACCAGGATATAAAGTGGCGGTAAAAACAGGAACAACCGATGAGAAAAAAGACAACTGGACAATCGGGTATACTCCTGAGTTTTTAGTTGTCGTATGGGTTGGTAACAACGACAACACCCCCATGAATCCGTATTTGACATCAGGCATAACAGGAGCTGCTCCTATTTGGAACCGTGTAATGAAATATATGTTGACGAAATACGGGAGCAATACGTGGTTTCAAAAACCAGAAGACATCACAGAGAAAATGTGTTATTTTGGCAAGACCGAGTATTTTTTGAAAGACACCGAAAACAAAACCTCTTGTCGTGATTCACTTTTTGGAATCACTCCTACACCCAAGAAGTCGCCTTAAGACGGGTTTATACGTCTAACAAAAAGCGTTTAAGCGATATATAATACTCTTTCAGGCTGTTTATGTCTACCCATTCGCAATCAGTGTGAAGACCATAACCAGTTGGACCAAACTCTACTCCATCACAACCAACTCTATTAAAATGCCTTATATCTGAGGCTCCGTAGCCAGCGATGATGGATGCTGATTTATTAATTGATTTTTTTACTGCGTTTTGCAATTTTTTTAGATAAACATTGTTTTTACTTGTAAACTGAGCTGGTTCTTTTACTTTGATGTCAAGTTGGACATAAGAAGGGAGAGTTTTTTTTAACAGACTAACGATTGTTTCCGTATCTTTGGGAATATAACGGATGTCAATCCCCACTGTACAATCATCTGCTACTTTATTGTATGTTTGGTTGGATGAATTTATCGTTGATAAATTTAGTGTTGTTTTCCAAATGGGTTTTTGAGGTTCTGGAAATTTTTTTGCAAGTTGATTAAGCGCTTGATTCATCATACGGATTGCATTTGACCCCTGCCACAGATAGGCAGCGTGTGCCGTCTTTCCTTTGATGGAAAGATTTGCCCACAGCACTCCCTTTGCTTCATTTTTCACCTTGAGGTCGGTTCCTTCACCTGCAATTGCAAACTCTGCACGGACTCCCTCATCAGCTTGATATTTTGCACCATTGAAGCCGCCAATCTCTTCATCTGTCACCAGTTGAAGCGCAAGAGGATAATTGACTTTTTGAGCAACTTCTTTAAATACGAGAAGTTCAACTGCAGCTGCAGCCTTCATGTCAAAGGCCCCTCTAGCATACAACCTCCCATCTTTTTCAACAGAAGCGTATTGTTCTTTATTACCCGGTACAACATCAAGATGAGCATCAAGGATGATTTTAAAGTTACGAAGTTTTTTGTTTTCTTTGTAAACCAAGATGCTAGGTATTCCATCCTTCTCAAATTCTTCAATATGAAAGCCTGAGAGCTCTCCTTTTGCGATGTCCAGAACCTCATGAAGAGCTTTATTATTTTCCTTGATAGACGGGATTGAAATAAATTGTTTAGTTAGAGAAAGAATTTTGGTTAACATAGGGATATTATAATGTATATATTATTTTTTGAATTTGTAAATCAGTATTTGCGACCGTCTTAAACTTCTCTCTCCTTGATTACGCAACTGTCTAATATATTCTGTACTTGTTTTGAATGAAAGAAAAGAAGCGACCTGTTTAAGTGTTCTTCCATATGTTTCAGGATTATCAAGCGAATATGATACTCTAATAACTTCTTGCAACTTTGGTTTAATTAAACCAATTGCATTTTCTAATGATAGAACCAGAGAATAAAGTTCACTTGCATCATTTAATGAAATGGCAAGGGTCCTTCGATTAATAAGAGGTATTTCTATTTCATATTCAGCACTTGGGAAAAATGGCCTTTGAAAAAGAATTACAGCCAAAGTAAGTCCAAGATATCCTATATGTTGTTCAACAGTGGGTAGTATATCTTGTGGAATACTTTTTTCAGTAATTGATTCTAACCGCCTGATAAGATTATTTTTTGCTTCTGGATGAGTAGCCATACTAATTATTCAATACATTTGCTCTTAGATTTGTAACAAACTCCTCAAGCTGTCTACGCACAGTTTCATCAAGTCGTATATGATGAAGGCATTGATCATAGTCATTCATTGTTTTTCGAAAACCGACTTGCCATTCAGGTGCTTTTTTTTCACTTACCTGCCAGGGTCGAACCATTGCAGGTATAAGACTATCTTCTGACATCAATAGAACACGTTTACCATCATGAACGTTTTCATAACCAGTAACGATCTGTAGGCCAATTGCTTCAGATAATCTGAGGACATATTCCAAATCTTCTTTTGAGGTTAGTTCATTTGTCTCCAAAAAGCCTGATGCATCAGGTTTGATGATTGTCATCTTTATATTACCATGCGAAATAATGGTAACATCTTGTTCATCATATAACACCTGAAATCCGTTTTGTGCTTCGCTTAACATACCATATATTTTTTCTCTTACCTTTTGTGCTGAAGGCAGTCTTGTGGTGGCGACTTCTCTGTTTTTTTCTTCTGGGTTATGTTGGGCTTTTTCCATATTTTCAATCAATTTTTCGGCTAGTAAGGGTGGCCATTTTCTTAGTCCTTCATATAAAGACTCAGAGGGTATTTCAAGACTGGTCATATGTACCATACTTTCACGTGCTGGACCAACGGGTTTATCATCGCCATCTCTATGGTCAAATACTACGTGTTTTCCAGTTTCAATTGAAACGGCTTTTAAACCTGCTCCAAGGCTTGATCTTTGCATACCAATCTGATCTGCCCGTGTATCAGTATAAGGATGTGCGTGACGTTTTTCAGCCTCTTGTGCTAAATGAATAGTCATATCTTTTGCCAGTCCATTTTTCCGATAGTCAGGATCGACGATAACCCGTTTTATCTCAGCCATTAATCCATCAACTCCTAATACTGCGGTTCCGATAATCCTTTGCAGGTCAGGTTGAAGTAAAGCAATAATCCTTATTTCACCTTTTGCAATATTACCAGCCAATGATATAGGATCATAAACACTCTCGAATGGATATCCTTTAAAACCTCTTTGGGCGAGTGAAGCCAAACCTGTTGCGTCTTTGGGTTGTGCGTTTTGTATTTTATACTCGATACTCATAAGTTAAGAAATAATGTTTGTTTATAACTAAAAAGCCCGCCTTGCGGCGGGTATATTTTGATTTACTATTAATCTTTATGCATCAAAAACCCCGCCCAAGATCGGGCTCATAAAGTAGAAGAAGTAACTATTTCTTTGGGGTAACATGAAGATATTATACATTATCAATACCATTTTTCAATCACTATTTATTTTTTTTAGTAAACATAATCTTATTTTTAGGCAAATAAAGCTTTAATATTTCCATTGAGACCTGCTAAGAATGTATGGTATGCACTGCCTAAATTATCCATACAGTCTTTGATTGCATCTTCTTCAGACATTCCTCTTTTTTCAATCAAATCCCTTGCTCTTTGTTTTAACCAATGCGATAAAGTACCGATACCGCTTTTATAGAATCCATCGATTGATACAACACCGTCAGGTTCTCTATAATTCTGAAAAGATTGTTGATTTGGTACCTGAGCGCTTTTCATTAATTCATGCATAATACCTTGAGGTAATCCTTGATATTCGACTTCCTGTCCGAAGTCATGTATAGGTTCATTGACAAAAAGAAGCAGCTGATTAAATAATTCTCCTGCGGTTGCCTGTTGATCATCTGCTGTCTGCAACACTGCGTCAACGCCTCTCTTTGCAACCTCAATACTATTTATATGAGCTAATCGTAATATATTTTCTGTTATTTGAGGAGGAAATAACTGCGGGTACTCATGGGACAGTTGTTCCATTTTCCCAGCTTTAGCATATAGTTGTAATTTCCACATTAAAACTCTTGTAAATTCTTGTATCGCAGCAAGCTTGAGTACATTTCCTCCAAAAGTATCCATATTTGAAATTTCAAGAGTACCATTTGGTCCAATATCTACTCGAATACGATCAGTATGGTGACCGCCGGCCCTTGCGGGAGATGGTATGTTTTCAGGTGAATGAGGATCATTATTTTTTAACCCAGCCTCAGCAAGAGTAAAAAATTCACCTGCGTTTTCGGGTAAGGGCTTAACATATGACCCTCCTGAGGGTGATCCGCGCCACCTTGCTGGATATCTTATAGACATCCAATCATCGTTATTTAACATATCATAGCTTTCTGTATCACTCACTCTTCTTGGACTTGACTCATCTTGGATATACATATCATGAAGATTTGGCTGAGTTGATCCATGAGCAAAAGGTCCAGCTAAAGATAGAGCATATAATAGCGGGGCTATTTGTTGGTACATATTCATAGCTTTTAATCCCGATTCAAGATCTAACATCTCAACATGCACTTGAAACGAAGAGCCGATAAAATGTCTTACGTTTTCCCATCCCATAAACTCCATTGCAATTCTTTTCACATATGGGTCTTGGCTTGTATCTTTTGGTTCAAGCGGTCTGTGAGGAAAAGCGGAAATTGGAGTTAATCTCCATCCTTCTTTTTCCGCAGCTTTTGCCAAAGTTTTAAGTGACCTTGCCATTGATAATGCAGCCTGGAAGGTGTGGGGGGTATGATGAAAGTTCATCTCTATACAGCTTGTCGCTAATTCGGCTGAGTAACCAATTTGTTTTTTGTCGGGATCAAGTTCTTCAAATATTGGATCTTCGGCTTCAAAATGTGCTCCATTATTTGCTTCTTCCAATGTATTTGGCACAGAGCTGTTAGGTGCCATTACGGGTGCTTCTGTTTGATTGCCCGGATCCCACACATACATTTCAAATTCTCCACCCGTTTCAACCCCTTGTAGAGAAGCAGATGGTTTTGGTTCAGTAAAAACAGGTCGAATGTCTGATCCATGTAATTTCGTATCATTCTCCCTTGCTCGCCAAAAGGGACTTCTTATATACCCTGTGGGTAGACCATCTTTCCAAATAAATCCTCCCTCAGTCTTAGGATCAAAATTGATATATTCTCCGTTGTCATCTAACAATCTACGAAATGCATCTTCACGAATCCCTTTGCTCGTCGTCATAGCTTTATGATTTATCTTTTTTGCTTCTTTCATATAATAACTAAAAAACCCCGCATTTGGCGGGGTTGTAATTATTAATTAATAAATACTAACCCGCTATATAGAGGGTAAGGATAATAATAACAAGAACTAAATTTAATACAGATTCTGTCATATAACTAAAAAGCCCGCCTTTTGAGGCGGGTTTGTGTATCTTTCTATACAACAATTACTCCGCCCTTTTGGGGGTAATAAGTTGAATAAAAAGGACTGATAATGATTTGTGTACCATGTTAGTCTACTAATATACCAAATGCTTTCTCAAAATGCAAGGGGTTTTTACTTTTTCTTGATGACATCAAATCCGGTTAAGGATTTAAGTACATCGGGGATAGCTACAGTGCCATCTTCTTGTTGATAATTCTCAAGAAGGGCGATTAAGATCCTTGGTGAAGCGACCGCTGTATTATTAAAAGAAAAACAGTATTCTTTTGTTCCATCCTTTTTCCGGTATTTGATATTGAGTCTTCTTGTTTGGAAATCACCCATGATCGAATTGCTCATGGTTTCACCATAACCTTGTCGGGATGGCATCCAGGTTTCGGTGTCATATTTTTTGTGCTGAGGCTCACCCATGTCTCCGGTACACATGAGAAGTACTTGATAAGGAAGATTCAGATCCTGCAGGATCTCTTCTGCATTTTTTTGAAGTTCATCATGAATTTTGCGCGCCTCATTAATATTACTTTTTCCTATGATTACCTGCTCGATTTTCCAAAATTCATGTAGTCGATACATGCCTTTGGTATCTTTTCCATATGATCCAGCTTCTTTTCTAAAGCAGGGGGAGAAAGCGACAAATTTTTTAGGCAAATCTTCTTCTTTGAGAATTTCGTTTGCATAATAAGATGTGACAGGCACTTCTGCAGTGCCGGAAAGATATGCATCTTCATCGTTAAGCTTATATACCTCTTCCTGTCCCCAAGGGAATTGGCCAGCGCCAAAAAGGGTAAATCCCTTAACTATAGCTGGTGCAATAAGAGGAGTGTAGCCTTTTTTAATGAGTTTCTGTAAAACATAAAAAAGAAGACTTAAATGTAAGACCGCTCCTTCATTTTTCAGAAAGTATCCTCTGAAACCTGAAACTTTTACCCCTCTTTCAAAGTCGATAATGTTTAGGTCTTTTCCCAACTCTATATGAGACTTTATAGGAAATTTAAACTGCTTCGGCGTTCCCCACTGGTGTTGGAGTACATTGCCTGTTGCATCTTTACCAATTGGGACTTCATCAAAGGGAATATTGGGAATGAAACTTAAAAGCGTCTGCAATTGCTTCTCTGTTGCATTAAGCGTTTCTTCTATTGATTTCAGATCTTCTTTGATTTGCCTACCTCTTGTCTTTGTTTCCTCAGTAAATGTCTTTTTTGAAATCAAATTTCTTTCTTCTCGAAGTTTTTGTGATTGTGCTGCTAGTTTTTTTCTTTCTTCATCAAGGGAAAGTATCTTTTCCACATTATCAATGTATTTTTCTCTATTTTTATTACGAAGAGCGTCAATTACTTTTTGTTTATTGAGTCGTATAAAATCTATGGATAGCATATGATAATTTATTTTATCAAATCAGATTTAATTTTATTGACCAATCTTCTTAATGCTTTAAGACGGTGACTGATGAGGCGATGTTCTTCTTCGGTTAGCTCATCATAATATTTATTAATTTTACTTACTACGAATAAGGCTCTAAACGGATATCCATGGGTCGGCTTATTGCTTTGTTTTTGAGCAATTACTCCACGAATTTTTCCACCTTCAAGAATAGTTTTTCTGTTTATTGGGTTATAATAACAAAGCGATGTTTGAAGATATGCGATTCGCTTTTGAGATGGTATATTTGAAAGACGTTTCAATGTGTAGTTAATGAGCTCATTATCTGTAGCATCTTTTTCCATCCATCGTTTTGACTTTACACCGGGTTCTCCGTTTAAAACGTTGATAAGTAGTCCACCATCATCGGCAATAGTCGGTATTCGGCTAAGTTTTCCGTAAAACTCTGCCTTTATCTGTGCGTTTTCTTCAAATGTTTTTCCGGTTTCATCTGGATCATGTGTAATGTGAAGGTCATTTAGATTCAGTATTCTAACTCCATTTTTTGACAGTTCTTTTAGACCCATCAAAAGTTCGTTAAGCTTTGCCTTGTTGTGTGTTGCTATGAGAAGCTGACTCATTGCTTATACAGCGATTGCTGCTAAAGTTACTTCACCACCACAGTATTTTGTGATTATATCTATTGTTTCCTTTAATGATCGTTCAACCATCTCTCTTGTGATGTCGTATATACCATCGATATTAATGAGGATGTTTTTTGTTTGTTCAGTTACCTTGGTTCGTACAGCATCTCGATAATTAAAATCTATATTATAACCACCCACCTTGTCAAAATAAGCAAGTTCGGTTGTTTTATAAAGAGTTGGTTCTTTGTCGCCCAAAAGATGTATATGCTCTTCTGGGTTTGGAAAACGCAGTATGGTAGGAAAGGATACCGCATCAAGATCAAAAGCTCCAACTGAGACGCGGTGACTCATCACCACAAGGTTATATGCATCCACACACGTATTGACACAATAGAGCCCTTTTTTCATAGCAACTCTTCGGAGGAGCGCCTCAGGTGATGGGCGGCGAGAGTGCCAGTCAATCTTCATCTGTCTATACAAGGTACGATATGACAGAACTTCAGGATAAGAACTTATGACCTCATTTGTGAGGGTTTCTTGTGTCTTAAGGAACTCTTGTTGTTTGGTGTTAAGATCGGGATTTTCTTTTTGGATTGATACCCCTTTAATAATCGCAACTCCAACACTAACTGTAGGGAACTGTTTTTTTACTAAGGGATGAATAGAAAAAATCTTTTCATCATAAAGGGTTGGGAACTTGAATGCGGCTTTGGGGGATTGGTCTTTTTGCTTGATTGAATCTGTAAGTTTCTTAGCAGTCGTATTTACTCCTAGTTCTAAAATAAGATCTGCTATTTTGGGACCGAACTGTTTTCCTGTTAGAATTTGATATAAAAGTCCAAATACATCTTTTGGTTTAACAAGAGCTGTTTTCATGGTTGCAAAGACTACGTTTTGAATAGATTCCCGGTCTGAGGATGGAAGATTTTCCAGTTGACGGGTGAGAGAAATGATGAATTTTTTTTGCTGATCGTTCAACTTAACAAGGGGGGGTGTGGTTTCTTTGATGGTGCTCGTTCCTTCAGCATATTTCTTAAGAAATATATTTGCATAGGTAATGCGTTCATTGAGAAGAGCGAGTTCGGTTGGGGAAAGCGACCTTCCTAGTTGTTTCTCAAACATAGATTTGGGATCCCCCTTGCTTTTGAGTATGTTTGCTATTGTCCGAAAACGGGGAAGAAAATACCTTTTTTTGACAAGCGGCTTGACTTCTGACAGTTCAATAATTCGGGCAAAATCAGACAGTACTTCACCTTGTTTGTTTTGAGGGATTACGCCTTCATATTTATCAAAATATGCATTCATACAGCGATCATAATCATCAAAGAGATTAGGTATGGTATCGCCCGCAGGATCAAAGTCAAGCACCGTTCCAATAGGAGTTCTTACGATTAAGAATCGTAGTACTTCAGGTGGTAATATTTTTGTCATTCCAATAGCCGTTGCACCAACCCCCTTGGATGAAGACATTTTTCTACCGCCAATTATAAACCATTCGTAGGGAATAGGATAGGGAGGGTTATATTGTAACACCTCTTTACATATTGCAGAACCAAAATCATATGAACCACCCTTTGACATGTGATCTTTTCCCGCTCCTTCTATGCTTACACCCACTACTTTCCATGTTGCCGGCCAGTCCAGTCTCCATGGTAGTTTTCCATTGTTGCCGACAGGTTTAATTTTACCTTCATATCCACAGCCCGTAGTCCATTTGACTGCATCTATAGCACATCGGTAATGCACATATACTCCATCCCATTTGTGTGCTTGGGTAGTACTAAGCTTTCCGCATTTTTCGCAAACAGGCGTATAGGGGATCCAGTTTGCTTTTTTTATGGCTTTTGATACACGAAAATATATCCCCCTTATTTTATCTGCACTATCCAAAATAGTTCGTACTACATCGTCCATTTTTCCTGAACCATAGAGCTCTGAAGACCAGATGATTTTGGGATGACAGTTTATCGATTCAAACACATGTATAAATTCTTTTCCATAGGTTTGAGCAAAGCTATCGTATCCTTTTTCAGGTGGGGGGATTTTATAAAGAGGCATTCCCATATATTTGCTCCATTTTGTTGCATCAAGATACGAAGGCATGCCGTCCATAGGGTCATGATCGTTTATGACATATGAAAAAGTTGCATTGACTCCGGCAGCAACAAGTCCTTTATACATGAGGTCATGTATCACTACTCCACGAAGTGCACCTACATGGACACGTCCCGATGGTGTCTTCATATCATCCACCCACTCAAGAGGTATTTGCCTATCTTTTATTATTTTTGCTTGGCGGTCGACCCAAATCATATTACGTTATGGCCAGAATTTTATATATTATCTTTCCGGAGGGAATAATAATTTCAACAGTATCCCCGGGCTTTTTGCCCAAAAGAGCTTTACCGATGGGAGATGTTGCGGATAATTTTTTATTCATAGGGTCTGATTCAAACTCTCCAACGATCTCAATAGTATCTTCTTCCTTTCCATTTATGTGTACTTTTATCTTTGCCCCAAGTTGAATAACATCATTTTTCATGGTTTTTGTGACAACCTTTGCATTTTTCAATATATATTGAATCTCAAGTATACGACCCTCAACTACACCCTGTTCTTCCCGTGCGCTGGTGTAAGCGCTGTTTTCTGATAGGTCTCCCATGCTTCGAGCACGGTGAAGTTTTTCAAGCATCAAAGGTCTCTCGATTGTTTCAAGCCTATGAAGCTCTGCTTTTAATTTTTCCAAGCCCATCTGGGTAATCTCTATTTTTGCTGTTGTCATAGGATAAATATATCTCCATCAAACAAGTTCTATTGAGTAAAGATGGAAGTGATGCTACAATTATATATTATTTTGGTCCCATCGTCTAGAGGCCTAGGACGGCAGGTTCTCATCCTGCAAACACCGATTCGAATTCGGTTGGGATCACATAATATTATTGAAAAAAATATTATTCACCATGGCGGCCCATCTGGATTTGGGGGTATTGAGAGCTCATCTTACCATGAGTAATGGAGTTGATAATGATAATAGGCGTTTGGGCTTACTGAGAGTATCTTCCTTAGAAAAATTGATTGAAACACTCCAAGAGCCAGTTTCAATGCCACCACCTGGAGGAACAGCATAACTGAGGAAATTGTTGGTTCTGTCCAAAACTAGAATACCAGTCCAATACTTCTTGAATAACTAGCTTCAGCTCTGCTTCAGTTGCTATCATGAGTGGATCACATAAAAAATCCCTCTCCGAATCGGAGAGGGATTTTGTTTAGTTTTTATATTAGTTTGCTGGAGCGCATCCTGCAGCAGACGTTGTAGTACCTGAACCTTCTGCGGCTTCATCAGTCTTTGATAAAGACACAGCTATATCAGCCTTTGATAGTTCACTGGCACAAAAACCAGGTTTTTCTTTACTTCCACAACATACCAATTGTTTGATGGCATCAGGAGTGCGTCCGCCAAAGTCAAACTCAGACACAGTTTGTTTTTCATTTGAGATAAGAGTTGGTGATCCACTAACTCCATATTTATTTGCTAAAGTAAAATCAGCTTGAGCATATTTTAAACCTCGATTCGCATCGCCTGTACATGCGGTTAACTCAGATGTATCAACTCCTGTTGTAATAAGACACTCATCTGTTTTGCCCTCCATCATGTAACAGGATACATATGGCCAGTATTTCTCTTTCTGTTCTTCACGAATACATATTTGCTTTAGATTTTCTTGTGCTTCTTTATCACCGTGCATAGATGTAATCTTTCCGTTTTCAACTGATCCAATATATTTAATATTCAAATAAGACGATAAATCTGGCGCCTCGTTCAGGGCCTTTTTAAAGACTCTTTGCATTTGAAGTCCAAAAGGACAATCAGCTACGACATACGCGGTAAGACTAGCTTTGTCCGTTTTTGGAACATCATCACATGTAAGCTTTTTAGTCTCTTTTGCCGGTTGCTGACTTTTTGACAGTTCGTCAACCTTTATACCCGATGTAAAAAGGATTTTTCCATCACGGGAAATGTATGAAGTATATTTTTGTCCAGCTACTTCTAACTGAAATTCAACTAGTCCGCTTGCCTCTTTTACGTTTAAGATAGAGACTTTGGTAGAGGGATTGTTGATTACTTTTTTTACAGCTTCAGGGATAATTTGCGTTTTCATTTTGTTGATATCAGGACCCGATCCTTTGACAAAACGTAAAACCAAAAAGACTGCAATAAGCCCTGCAATAAATGCGAGCGGTTTCCAATTATTATTTAACTGAACATTTCCTGGTAGATTTTTTTCTACTTCAGGACTTTGGTTATGAGAAGTGTGAATTTTTTTCATAGTATATTATTTAATCGTATTTTCAAACAAAAGTCAACTCATATTTTTTAGGTATAAGTTTAATCAACAAATGACAGTACCTGGTAAAAGGTTGTCGGGTAAATAAAAAAGATGGGCGATATGACCTGGCAGGTCTCCCATAAGAATAAAGCCATTGGATATTTTTCCGGCCATTTGTTTTGGTTCGAGATTGGCAACGACTGGAACTTTTTTATCCACAAGGTCTGTTGGCAAAACATATTTTGCGATGCCCGATAAAATCTCGACAATGCCGTAATCTGTACCCAAATCTACTCGCAATAGTAATAGTTTTGATGAGTTAGTTATATGAGTTGCTTCTATAATCTGTCCGACTCTTATATCCAGCTTCAAAAAATCCTCAAAAGTACAGTTTGGTTTTTTCATATGAGATCAATTATAATAGAGAGAAAGTTATTCGTAAACAGTATGACTCACACAGTTCAACTTACAGAATTTAGGTCAACTGACAATATTGTACTGCCTGCTCTATTATTTACACCAAACATTAAAACCAGCAAGATCGCACTCTATTTACACGGAAATGGCAGTTCATCTGTTTTTTACTCAGTAAAAAAAATGAATACTCTTGCAAAGACGTTATCCCAAAATGGAATTGCATTTTTCCCTTTTAACAATAGAGGTGCTCACTATATTCATAAACTTACTAAAGGAATAGGAAGTAATAAGACAGATGTTAAGATGGGCACCGCAAACGAATTAATTAAAGATTGTGTCTACGATATTGATGGCGCAATAGATTTTCTTAAAGATAAGGGTTTTAACACTTTTTATCTTATAGGTAGTTCAACGGGTGCAAATAAGATAGTGGTATATCATTTTTATAAAAGAAAAAATCCCGTATCAAAATATATTCTTTTGAGCGGCGGTGATGATACGGGTTTATACTATGAAATGCTGGGAAGAAAAAAATTTAAAAATCTTCTTAGCAAAAGTAAAAAGGCTGTAAAAGAAAATAGAGGCGGTGAGCTTGTTACAAAGTATCTAGAAGGTGGTCTCATGTCCAATCAATCATTATTTGACACAATCAATCCGGATGGCGACTACAACATTTTCCCTTTCAACGAGTATATGAATAAGCTTGATCTTTCAAAAAAAAATCTATTTCAGGAGTTTACAACAATCGACAAACCCACACTTGTCATATACGGCGAGCAAGATGAATACTGCTACGGAAATGCTTCAAAATGCATGGCTATCCTTGAGGACCAAGTGCGGGGAAATCCTTTATTTATATTCAAGATTATCAAAAATACAGACCACGGTTTTCATGGCAAGGAAAGTGAGTTGTCACAAACTATTAGTTTATGGTTAAAGAAAAATGGAACAAGTTGACATTGTTGATGAAAACGGAAAAGTCCTATACTCTGTCTCAAAACACGAGGCGCATATCAAAGGACTACTTCATATGACAGTCATTTCGGAAATCACCAACTCAAAAGGTGAATGGTTGTTAGTTAAACAGGCTTCAGACCGCCAAGATGCGGGTCAGTATGTATCACCGGTTGGAGGTCATGTGCAAACCGGTGAGAGCTTGGAAGATGCACTAAAACGAGAAGTCTTTGAAGAAGTGGGTATAACTGCTTCAACATATCGATACATCGGAAAGAAAATATTTAACAGAGAAGTGTTGGGGAGAAAAGAAAACCACTATTTTTTTCTTTATGAGATTGTCTCGGATTCTCCTTTAAAATTAAACGGTGAGTCTGAAAGCTGTAGATGGTTTACAACGAGGGAGTTAAAAGAAGAACTTAAAAGAAATCCAAAAAAATTTGGAGACGCATTTCATTTTGTAGTCAAAGCATTTTTCAAAGACGTGTTACTTATGTAACCTATACGTATTCCCTTATTATTCTGGGTTCTTGCATTTTCGACTTCCTTTTTAAAAGACACGTCTTCACTTGAGAGAGTTCTTAATTTGCCGTTTTCAAGAAAGTATGGATCGACAAACCGGAATTTTTTGAAATGTCTTTTTCTTGTTTTCATGAGGTGGGAAAGATTCTTCTGCCGCATTGTTTTAAGGATGCGGGCAATTTTGAGGTTTGAAGAGCTAGTCATTTTATCTAAAACTGTTTTTTCATCACCTGTAAAATCATTGTGGGTAATCAATTTTTTTCTTAGCGCTTCTCGAAGTGCATCCGCAAAAAGGCGATATCTTGTAACCGCTTCATATCCTCCCCAGTGACTTACTTGTTTTTTAAGAAAGTTGTGGGCAAAGGTATGAGTACTCTTTTTATTTTTGAAAATTATTCTGTTATTGAATGTTGTAAGGCGTCGAAAACAGCTTTGGGCGGTTTGAGGGTCAAACTCTCGTAAAGCGTAGTCTATCCGGTCTGCACATAGATTTGGAATTTCTTGCTCAAGAAGCGGATACTTTTTGTAATCTGTGACAGTATACAGACTCAATCCGTTCATTTTTAAAATTCTCACAATCTCTGTTTTTTTTATAAAATTAAAGTGCTGATCATCTTGGTAGTTTTCGTTTTTTCCTGTTCCAACAACCCAGTCTATTACGTGCGAAAATGTTGTATGGGATACATCATGCAAAAGACCCGCAATTTGTTCATTATCAGACGCTCCTAAGTGTTTGAGAAGAAGGAATACACCGATACTATGTTCGTATCTGCTGTAGTTTTTTATATGGTAAAAAGTAGTTGGAGGACCCATCTGAGAAATATTCTTTAATCTTTGGAACGGTTTTGACTCAATTAATGCAGCAATTAAGGGAGAGGATATGTTAAAAGAGCCATATATCCTGTCTTTTAAAATCATGTGAATTTAGGTTTTACTTTGCGTAAATCCTGTATAAATTACTTCCTATTTTTTCATTTTTAAATATAGTTATTTTTCCTATTTCCTTTGTATTCTTTACATGGGGGCCACCGCAAAACTCCTTAGAATAGTTACCAATAAAATATACTTTTACCATATCCGGGTACTTTTCGCGGAAAAAGGATTTGGCGCCGAGTTTTTCTGCTTCAGCCTTAGGCAGTATTTTAAACTCCACAGGGAGAGCTTCTTGTATTTTTGAGTTGATGGTGTCCTGAGCCTTTGCAATCTGTTCGGGTGACGGCTTTTGGGTTGAGTAAAAATCAAACCTGAGACGTTCACCGGTTATATTTGAGCCTTCCTGTCTGATCTCGGATCCTAAAACATCATAAAGTGCTTGGTGGAGCAAGTGGGTCGCTGTATGGTAGTTGAGGGTTTGAGCACTATTATCTGCAAGCCCACCCTTAAACTTTCCCGATGAGGCGGTACGGGATAAATCTTTATGTTTTTGGAACTCTGCGTAAAATTGTTTTTTATCAACGGTTTGTCCTTTTTCCCTAAAAAGTTCCTCGGTGATCTCTAACGGGAATCCGTAGGATTGATAAATATCAAAAGCTTGTTTTCCGTCAATAGTCTGAATTTTTTGGATCTCTTTGAGTCCCCGATCAATGCTTTTGCTGAAACGATTTATTTCCTCAACGATGACGTTCGTAATGAGTTTTTTATCTTGTTCACGGTCAAAGTGAACTTTATCGTAGGTGACCAAGACTCCTTGATCGGCGATCAATCCCAGTTCCTTTGCATTGAGTTTACCAGTTAGCTTGTGCATTTTTACCGCCGCTCTTCTTAGTAGTCTTCGAAGAAAATAACCCTGTTCTTTGTTGGAAGGATAGACACCGTTTTTGATAATAAAAACAGACGCCTTTATGTGATCTGCTATGACACGAATCTGGGATTTATTTTCAAGATCGGTATATTTTTTGCTCGATGATTGTTCGATAGACGTAATGATTGTTGCATATAGATCAGTTTTAAAGATATCAGGATCGTTGTTTACGGCTGCAAGTATCCGTTCCAGGCCGCCTCCGAAATCCACATTTTTTTCAGGTAGTTCACTAAAGGACCCGTCGGTATTTTTCTTAAACTGCATAAAGACCGAATTTCCTATTTCCAAGAAGCGTCCGCAATCACAATTAGGATGGCACTTCTCACCATATGTGGGATTATGCTCCACCTGAGTGAATTCATAAAACACTTCGCTATCCGGTCCTCCGGGTTCACCGGGCGGCATATTTTCTGGCACGCCTGCCCGTGACCACCAGCTTTCAGGTCCGTAGCGGAAAATATGATTTTCTTTTAATCCCAATTTTTTCCAGGTTTCATAAGTTTCTTCATCTGCTCCTATGTTTTTTATCCCTGCAAAAACAGCAACGTATAATTTCTCTTTGGGAAGTTTCAAAATATCTGTGAGAAATTCCCAAAACCAAGTGATCTGCTCTTTTTTGAAGTAAGTTCCAAGCGACCAGTTACCCATCATCTCAAAAAAGGTAGTGTGTCTGTTATCTCCGATTTCTTCGATGTCTTGCGAGCGGAAACAGGGTTGGATGTTATATAATTTCTTTCCTAACGGGTGTGGTTCGCCAAGAAGGTAGGGAACTAATTGTTGCATGCCAGATCCTGTGAATAATGTGGTTGGGTCATCTTTTGGTACAAGAGGGATTGGGGGGATTTCTTTATGATCATGCGACAGGCAATATTTCATAAAAAGCTCCCTAAGTTTGAAATGAGTCATTGCCATAATGTAAAATTATAACACGTAAGTTAACTTAAATAAAAAAATTTGCAAGATTTGGATTCATCCATGCTCATAAAAACATCAGATATTGACTCAATAAAACCATTTCTCACTAAACTGCATCTTCCAAGCAGAGACTCCCATAAAGGGCAAAACGGGAAAGTGATGCTAATTGGCGGATCGCATCTTTTTCACAGTGCAATCATATGGCCAGCTGAAGTTGCTTCATACTTTGTTGATATGGTACATGTGGCATCGACAAAAGAGAATAATACAATTATTAATTCTATAAAGAAGAAATGGCGAAACGGTATTGTCATACCGCAAATTCAAATTGATGAATACATTAGAGAAGATGATGCGATACTTTTAGGTACAGGAATGATGAGAGAAGAAAAAAAACAGGTGGTTGGTCCGGAACCCAAAGATCTAAACTCAATCCTTGATAATAAAAATGAAGGCAAAAAAACATTCGAACTGACTCAATACCTTTTAAAAAGATTTCCTGAAAAAAAATGGGTTATAGACGCTGGTTCTTTACAGATGATGGATGTGGTTTGGCTTATGAATTTACGTACCAAACCCATTCTAACACCCCACCAAAAAGAGTTTACATCCTTATTTGGAGAGCATATCGTTGATTACGACAGAGACAAGAAACAAGAGACAGTTAGGAAATATGCGCTTAAGTATAAATGCATCATCTTGCTTAAAGCGGGATATGATATTATTTCCGATGGAGAATCAACTTTTGTCGTTGAAGGAGGAAATGCAGGATTAACCAAGGGCGGAACGGGAGATGTTTTGTCAGGAATCATTGTTTCATTCTTTGCCAAAAATGACCCCCTAGTCTCCTGTCTATTAGCCTCCTATCTCTTAAAAAAAACGTCAGAGATACTTTATGAAAAAAAGGCTTTTTGGTATAATAATTCTGATATTATTCCCCGTCTTCCTGAGGTTTTAAACACATTGATACGACAATGTAAATTAAATATATAATGTCTTTCTAAGGTTGACAGATAAGACAAAATGAAGTAGTATTAATATTAAGGAATCTGTATGAAAAAAGAAACAATTTTTGCCATTATGCTCGGAATTGCCTTTGGAGTAATCGTATCTTTTTTTATGATCTCAAAGACAAAAGATAATCAACTAGGTAAGTCAAAACCCCTTACCAACGAAAAGAAAATCATTATTCCAACTGGAAAAATTGATATTCAAACACAAACATTTAAAATACTTGAGCCTCAAGATAAACAAATTTTTAATTCAAATACAATCTCTATAAAAGGGGAGGCAGAAAAAGACTCGCTTCTCATCATACAGTCTCCTATTAAGGACCTCGTATACAAAGTGCCCACAGAAAAATTTGTAGTAGAGATGCCTCTTGCACTAGGAGAAAATATTATCAACCTTACTTTATATCCAAAAAACACCCAGGGTCGAATACAACAAAAAGACTTACGAATTTATTATCTTGAAGAACAATAACTAAACCTATGAAAAAAAAGAACGCAATATTACTGATAGCAGCATTTGTGCTTTTTTGTACCGGTAATGTACTGGCTGAAGTAGTTGAACCCACCATATCGTCCGGGTCAGGTACGGTTAAAGAGGATAAAGAGATAAAGGGCTTAAAAGAACGGCTTGCCAATAAGGTCGCAGAGATAAGAAAAAAAGACCAAAAGGCTGTTGGAGGTTTCGCTATAGTAAAGGATGATAAAATTTCCCTTAAAAACGATGAGGGGATAGATCTGACCGTAAAGATTGATGAGTCTTTGACCAAACTGTATCAAATCGCTGGAACAGCAAAAAAGGAGATAAAATCAAGCGACATAAAGACAGACTCATATCTTATTGTTACCGGTCCGATTGTTGACACAACGATAAACGCTAATTTTGTTTTTGTTGATGAGACGTATATTGTACAGTCAGGGAAAATTACAGAAGTCAGTAAGAGCGATTTTTACATCAAAGTTATGTCGGCAGACAAGCAAGTATATCAATTAGATATTGAGTCCACAACAAAACAGAACATGCTCAATATTAAGACATTAGAAATTGAAAAAACTGGGTTTTCCAAAATCAAAGAAGGCGATACGGTACACTTTGCGGCCAAGAAAGATCGATCTGAGGATAGTTCAAACAATAGATTTGCTGCCCAAAAAATACTCGTTATCCCACAAGAATATTTCATCAAGTAAAAGGGTTTTTGGTCCCTTTTACACATTTTATGTGAATAAATAATATGTTTACCTTTGTAAAGAAATTGTTTGACTTTAACCAAAAAGAAATAAGTCGATTACAAAAGAAGGTGGATACGATCAATGCCCTTGAAGATGAGGTCAGGAAACTGCAAGACGCTGACTTTGTAAGTGAGACCAATAAGTTAAAAGAGATGATCCAGTCAGGAAAAAAAACACAAAGTGAGATTCTACCCTGGACATATGCTTTGGTAAGAGAGGCTGCAAGGAGAGTCTTGGGCGAGAGACACTATGACGTACAACTTTTAGCAGGGATTGCTCTACATGAAGGGAAAATAGTGGAACAGAAGACAGGTGAAGGAAAAACACTATCTGCAACGACCGCTCTCTATCTAAATGCCTTGACTGGTAAGGGTGCACATTTAGTGACAGTAAATGATTATCTTGCTCGTCGTGATGCCGGATGGATGGGGAAAGTATTTCATTTTTTAGGTTTAAAAACTGCGGCAATGATCGCAGAGCAGTCTTTTATCTACGACAATGAGTTTGAGGATAAAGAGGTACATGATTGGCGCCTTGTCCACCTCAAATCCGTATCGCGGAATGAAGCGTATTTGGCAGATATAGTTTATGGTATAAACAGCGAGTTTGGGTTTGACTATCTTAGAGACAACATGGCCTCTTCACCCCATGACTTAGTGCAAAGAGGTTTCCATTTTGCCGTTATTGATGAAGCAGACTCAGTTCTTATAGATGAAGCACGTACTCCACACATCATTTCCGCTCCATATGAAGAAGATACTTCAAAATATTACAAATATGCTGGGATTGTCAAACAACTTGATCCACAAAAAGACTACAAAATCGATGAAAAATCAAGAACTGCAAACTTAACGGAAGAGGGAGTAAAACATATAGAAACTATTTTAGGGATGGAGAATATTTATGAGAAAGACTTCGACACATTATTTCACATAGAAGCATCGCTTAAAGCAGAGGCATTGTTTAAAAATAATAAAGAATATATTGTTAAAGACGGGCAGATTGTAATTGTCGACGAATTCACAGGACGACTTCTTGAAGGAAGACGTTTTTCTGAGGGCATACATCAAGCAATAGAAGCAAAAGAGGGAGTGAAGATACAGCGTGAATCAAAGACACTAGCTACTGTATCCTTACAAAATTATTTCAGAATGTATGAGAAAATTGCAGGAATGACCGGTACTGCAGCCACAGAAGCTGAAGAATTCCATAAGATCTATAAAGCTGATGTTTTAACTGCGCCTACCCATCGTCCGATGGTCAGAAAAGATCATCCTGACATGATTTTTAAAACAGAAAAGGGGAAATGGGACGCAGTGGTTGAAGAAATTGCTACCAATTACAAAACAGGTCGGCCTGTCTTAGTCGGAACCACCTCCATCGAAAAAAATGAACATCTATCTCATCTTTTAAAAGTAAAAGGTATTCCTCATGAGTTACTTAATGCAAAAAACCACGAACATGAGGCCTCAATCATTGCCTCAGCGGGAAAAAAAGGTAGTGTAACGGTTGCAACCAATATGGCCGGTCGAGGAGTAGATATTATACTGGGAGGAATGCCGCCAAATCAAACAAACGATGCAGATGTCGAATATAAAAATAAAAAAATAAAATGGCAGAATGAACATGATGAGGTTGTTGCACTTGGGGGTCTTTATGTCATTGGAACAGAACGACATGAGTCTCGCAGGATTGATAATCAATTAAGAGGTCGTGCAGGAAGACAGGGGGATCCAGGCGAAACATGTTTTTTTGTCGCACTTGAGGACGATCTCATGAGGATTTTCGGCGGAGAGCAGATTTCGCGTCTCATGACTTTTTTTAACTTTCCGGAAGATCAACCTCTAAGTCATCCTATGGTGTCAAAAGCAATCGAACAAGCCCAGGTGAAAGTGGAAGGATTCAATTTTGATATCAGAAAACATCTCGTTGATTTTGATGATGTTTTAAACAAACAACGCGATATTATATACGCTAGGCGCCGAAAGATACTCTACTCTTCTGAAGAAAAAAAACAAGAGTTTAAGGGGGAAGTATTGGGGATGCTTAATGAAGAGGTGCAAAGAATCGTTGCTCAGTTTACATTTGAAGATGTGGAGTTAAATACAGATATGTTAGTTAAGATTGGAAACGAGTTAAATTTTGTTCTCCCATTTGATCACGGAAAGCTACTAAGCTTTGCAAAAAACAAAGACACAGTTGGTATGAGTAAATGGGTAGAAAACGAATTACAGTTTGCCTACGATGAACGAGAAAAAAAATTAGGAGTAGTTATTTGGAGTGAAGTGGTAAAAAGTATCTATCTCTCAACAATTGACAAATACTGGACAGATCATCTGACCGGTATTGAAGACCTGCGTGAAGGGATAAATTTACGTGGCTATGCTCAGCTTGATCCATTAGTTGAATACAAAAATGAAGCATTTTCCATGTTTGAGAAGTTGATTGACGACATCGATTTTGAAGTAGCAAGACGGATATTTAAGGTTGAAGTAGAGGCTATTCCATCTATTTCCCAACAGCATGAACAATCCCTAACTTATAAATCTGCAGCATCTATCGATCCTTTTTTAAAACAAAAAGAGCAAAGTGTTCAGCCTCAGCAATCTCCTCCCCAGGAAGAAAACGGTTTTAAAGTAATTCCACCTGGATCAACCCAACAAAAACCGGGTAGAAACGAACCATGTTGGTGTGGATCAGGAAAAAAATATAAGAAATGTCACCTAAATAGGGAACCGTAAACGGCACAGGTATAGGAAACCTATAAACAATTTAATCGAGTGGAATCGAAGAGGGGGAATAAATGGGGTTAAAACCGAAAATCTATTTCAATCTTGCCGTTACCTGCTCTGATCTCTTTTATGATCGCTCGTAGAAAATGCTTCTTCTCTTCTAAGTTGGCATTGTCCCATAAGATATTGAAGTCTTCTAATGATTTGGTAAATTTCTCCAGTTCTTTGCGTCGTTCGTTTATCATCTGAATCTTAGTTTTATATTCATCGGTTACCACATGGTATTTATTTTCTTCCTCGTCTAGACGCTTTATATTGGCTGCATACACCTCTAACGAATCGATTCCAGCCTCATAGGCATCTTTCACCCTCTCACGCCGTCTATCGATGTCTGATAGGTGTTTAGCAGCTAATTTATAGTCAATTTCGAGGTTGTCTGTGATTGTGATATTTCTGTCAAAGATGAGCCGTTCTCTAGCCGTAGGATTGTTTACAAGATTCCTAATTTGATTTAAAACAAACTCTTCTAGTCTTGTGGCACTCATGATCCTGCGCTGGCATATTCCCGTGTATTTATAGCCACCGCACAGATATTCAAAAGTTGTGGTGTTGTTCCACTTGGGGTTCTTGTTTTTTCTGTTATGGTGACGAGTTAAATATGTAACGCCAGAACCGCAACGGATACATTTGGCTATACCCGTAAGTAGGCCTCGACTCATCTTTGCCCTACCTTTTTGCGAATTTCCCCGTATCTTTTTTTCTTTTTGGGCTAATTTAAATATTTCCTCGGGTATTATGGCCGTGTGGATACCTTTTTCGATAATACCCTTATGATCTCTTAGTGTCCGTTGTTTGTTTTTAGCATAATCGGCATGTCTCCATCCCCAAAGAACTTTTCCCGTATAGGTTTCGTTTTGTAATATGTACTTTATCGCCTGTGCTCGCCAATATTTACCCCTAGGTGGCTTAACTCCTTTTTCTGTTAATGAAAACGCAATGCTCAAAGCTCCTTTTCCTTTGGTATATTCGTCAAATATCTGCCTGACAATAATTGATTTCTCTTCATCCACCTCAACTTTTCTTTGCACTTTATTCTTTTCGTCTATCCATCGAATAATTTTGTAGCCGTAGGGTACGTTATTTGGTATTTTGCCTGATTTAGCCACTGCTACCTTACCCATTGTCATTCTGCGTCTGATCTTATTTCTCTCGATCTCATTCATGGTGTCACTAAAACCCTCTACCATAATACCTAGATCGTCATCGGTAGGATCGTAAAGTTTCGGATCTCGGGGTTCGACGGGGGTAGCTACGGAATAGGTTTGGATGAACATCTTTTTTAAATCATCCCTCGCCTTTGTGGCGTATGATTTGTTTCTGGCAAAGCGATCGAAGTCTTTAACTACCACTAAATCGAATTTATAGTCTGATGCATCCTGCATCATTCGTTGGAAACCTAATCTTTCCTCTATTAGATGTCCACTTTCGACGTCCTGATATGGTTCTCCCACCAAATCCCATCCATGATCGGCAATGGTTTTCTTGCAGACTCTTATTTGATCGGAGACAGATTCCTTGCCATCGGCTTGTTCTTTAGTGCTTACACGGGCATATATCACTGCCCTGATCTTAAATTTATTTTCCATATTACATTTAGTTGAACAATATTTGTCTACACACCATCCTGTATAGCTTTTAAAATATCTTCCTTTCGATAGCGTCGATCTTTTCTGGAGCCTACTCTAACCGCCACAAGTTTTCCATTGTCATCCCATTTTCTAAGCGTCCATGGACTAACATTTAATATTGCGGAGGTTTGCTCTAAAGTTAAGAGTAGTCCCCATGTATCGGGATTTGATTTTGAAAATGTATCTGTTGCCATACTAAGTAAACATGATTTATACTAAGTTAACATAAAGAAATTTAAGAAACAAGCAGAATGAAAAATGTAATAGAAGACGCAATTGATTTGGCAAATAATATTCTTAAAACTTTGTCATCCAAAAAAGATTTAGTAATAGTAAATATCGCCATCAATAAGCCAAACACATTTATTGTCGAGGGATATCCAAAAATTCCACTATCTTACGGCTATCAATATAGCGATACTCCCAAAGTGTTGGAACAGGATGGGTTGGTATTGGGAAAGACAGTTGGCTGGTGGTATGTAGGCATTATAAGCAAAAATTCACTTACGTTTAGGAATAGGCCGCAGGAGATAAACCTAGATGGGAACATAGACGAAGTTGTAGAAAGTATGAGGTTTATAGATAAGGAAATGGCTATTGAGTACTATTTCAATGTTCAAGATGACGATATCGGGCCGAATAAATCAGAGCATAGGGCAATTTTGGTTAGTAGAAAAAAGTTAGAGCAGTTTGTAGGTTGGTATAAGGGTATCTCTCCACAATTTGATGAAAAAACAGGCGTTTTTTCTTATAGGGGTGTTAACGTTACGATCGGAGGAGAAAAATCGGTACGAAGGTTTAAGTTATTGTTTGATAATTTAGGTGGTATGGTAACAAAAAGGCAATTTTATGAAGCTACAGGAAAACAAGACTACGTAATTATTAAGAATTCACGGGGTGTTACCCAACTTCACGATAGTCTTGAAAAGGGATTTGGGAAAATAGTAGAAATTATTGAATCTGAACCAATTCTACGTAAATCTATTATCATGTTACAGAGAGATGGATTTGGTATGTTTGTAGACAAAAACGCTAAATTGTAAAAAACTCCTCAAAATAGCTCCAATAACTCCCCAATATTGATATTTTCAGCTCCCCAATCGGATTTGTAACATTTTGGCTGATATGGGAAATCAGTCTACTAAATCCGTCGGCAATGATCCAAATATTCGTTTAATAACGAACACTGTCGATGCGCTTCAAACACTTTATCGATCAGTCCGAGAAAGAAAAGAGCGAGAGATGATATCCGAGATGAATAAAAAAGAGATATTTAAAAAACAATATGAAAAAAGAATACAAATCTAACGATCTCTATCAAGCGGTTGCGCTTAAAACTGCAGGATTTCCCCTGATTCGATTAGAACGAAACTCTGGACGCTTCTTTGACTTCATTTTTGAAGATTCTGAAAATAAAGCAGAAGAAATTCTGACGCAATTTTGGGCTAAAAAACTACAGGTAGATGCTAAAGAATTTGTCGAGAATATAAATGAGCTTAAGGCACGTGTTAATTCAGGAATATGAAGAACAATATACCACCATATCAGAACAAAAAACAATTGAGACAAGCATACCAGAGATTGGGATCGACTAGGAAGGTAGCTCGGTTATTCAATGTTTCAAATGGAACGATAATTTGTTGGATGCGAAAATTCCACATTTCTAGAGAACCCAAACTATATCTTTCTAATAGCAATTCTGGAAGGGGTAGACTTTGTGAACTGTATATAGTGGAACATCCTTATTTCACAATGCATTTTAAAGATTTGGGGGAATTTGATGATAAATCCAGGTATGACGGATTGTGGTTTGGTGACAGAGTAAATATCAAAAGTTCGCACAGTAAAAAGAAATTTACATTTAGGATAAAGAAAATAAAACATGATGTCGTTTATTACATTTGTTGTATCTACATTGATGAAATAGATCCACTTATACCAACAGAAGTATTTATTATTCCAGCAAAGAATTCACCACGTACGTCTATCACTGCAACACTAGGATCGAAGAGTAAATATGCTCAATTTAGGTTAAGTCTCAAGAGAGGTAAGGAATTCACAATCAAATCGGAAAGGGAATATAACGAGAAATTCAAAAAGAAATATAGATACCCGACGAAAAAATAAGTTCCCGCCCTCTTATATGTAATATGAAAATGAAAAATAATGACGGGGTAGGTTGGTGTCTAATACCACCTGATATCGTATGCAGAACCGATCTGACCTCAAATGAAAAGTTAATTGTCGGTAGGATTCATGGCCTTTGTCTAAAGCATGGATATTGCTATGCTTCGAATCGTTGGCTCGCTAAACAATTTGGATTGTCTGCAGGTACAATTTCAAACATCATAAGTTCTCTTGTTGTAAAAGGGTTAATTCAAAGAGAAATAATTCGTGATAAAAATATGCGCATAATCCAGCGCAAGTTATATACCCTTTCAATGCAACAGTGGATACCTACCCATTCCCAAATAGAAGAGAGTAGTAGAGAGAATAGTATTAGAGATAATGTTTATAATGATCCCTTTCCCAAAAGTAAAAGGGATTTAAAAAAAGATACAGACACAATAACAAACTATTTGAAGAATGAACCTACAGCGGTAAGCGAAGCAATTCGATATTATCTATACAGATATAAAGAAAAAATTGGGAAAATTCACCCTAAGATATCCAGATCTCAATATCATATTGTGAGAAGCGGATTTGAAAATCCAACGTGGATACATTCAGATAGTCTCTCCTATGAGGATTATAAAAAAATAATTGATAACTGGTTTTGGGATGAAAATGTCGAAAGTGACTACAATATTATTCATTTTGCCTCGGGGGATACGATCTCATATCATGCTCTGAAAGAAAACCTTATTGATGAAGAAGACAAACCTTGGCCAGAATAATAAAAATACAGACATATGATGATGCAAAGAAATAAGCAACTAATAACAGTCTTCTTTGCAATGATCGTGGTTAGAGTATTGATCTGGTGTTTCAAAGGACAATCCAACATTCAGTTCATTAATAGTTTTGATGATTGTGCAGCAGGGTATTGACATATATCCGTTACGGATATATACTAATCTCATGGACTACAAGCAAGAACCTCTTACTCCAGCAGTTTTTTATATTTTATTAGCCCTTAGCATTAAAGAGCGACACGGCTATGACATTATGAAACAAGTGGAGGCAGATTCACACGGACAAGTAAAAATGGGCCCAGGAACGCTATACGGTTCTATCAAACGCATGTTGGATGTAGGACTGATTGTTGAGGTTGACAATATAAAGGATAGTAGACGGAAATTCTACAGCCTCACAAAAAAAGGACAGAAATACTTGTCTGCCGAAATAAAACGCTACTCCGAAGTTGTAAATCTAGCAAAAAACAGAAAACTATTAGGAGTTGGCAATTTAGATTTTGGCGTATGAAAACCACTCTTTCTTTGTCAGAAAAAATCTACAAGACAATGTTAGAACTATACCCATTCAGGTATAAAGATGAATTTGGCCAAGAAATGATCCAGTTATTTCAGGATATGTATCACGACGCAAAAAACACTGATAACGACATGGAAGTGATTAACTTGTGGATGCGTATAATCCCCGACTACTTTATTAGTCTTACCAAAGAACATTTATCACACTTGAGAGGGGGTGATTATTATATGCACAAAAAATTTGACATGTTAGGTTTATTTTTCTGGGTAGTAGCAGGAATTGCCGTATTTCCTGTTGTGTTGTTTATTAGCGTGAATCTGGTTGGTATTTTAGGATTAGGAAGCACCGAGGATGAAAGTGTATTGTTGTGGTTGATTTTTATTCCCTTGTTACTAATATCGCTAATTGGCTCTCAATGGCTAGTTTTACGTAAATACACAGACAGAGCAAAAGATTGGCTGATAAATACGGCTTCCGCTTGGGTTGTAATGATTGCCTCAACTTTCGTGATTATTGGGTTACTATTCAGAAATCTTACTATCACAGAACCACAGTCATTAATGTTTATTCAAGCTATCCAAGCAATAGTGTATGGGGGAATATTAGGATGGTTTCAAAAAAAGGCACTGCATGGTTATGCAAACGCATGGCTTTTGATTCCTGCAAACATAATCGGTGTAGCATTAATTTTTACAAGTATTGGAGAATCAATTAGTAGCACAATCGACATGATGCTGGTTGGATCTTTTCCTGCGTTATTTACAGGCATAGCATTACTATTCGTCCTTAGTAAAAAACCAGTACACAGCAGTAAGCAGGGTGTTATGGCCTAATTCAAAAGGCTGGCTTTCTAGAGAGTCAGCCTTGTGTAGTTATTTCGTCTGTTATATAAAGAGCTTTTAGGGTTATACAAAGCTAATATCTCCTTGTTCGTGATCGTAACATTAATATAAGCAGTCAAGTGGTATAAGAGATGTATAATAAAGATGATGAATAAAAAAGTCTTAGTGGTTGCTACTTTAGTGATTTTGGGTGTTATAGGAATAGCCTTTGTAACATTAAATAAGCCAAACAATGGAAAACAGTTGTCTACTGAGGAAAATTCAAACCCTATAGACAGTTGGGAACAACAAACCATCGAAGAAATAGGGTTAACTCTCAAAATGCCACCTGACACTACTTTTAGAAAAGAGATTGGTGATAATGATGGCAACATTCGTACTGTCGCTTTTTACATTGAAAAAGGCGATGAAAACAATCCCGAATACCAACTCTACGCTTTGTACTTAGCTGATAAAGAGGGATCAACTCAAGATTTAGAAAAAGCAAAAACAGGCATGTCTTCTATAAAAGAGGCATCAATTGACGGATACAGCGGAATAGAAGGAACTGCCAATACTAACGATCCCAAGAAACACTACTTAACTGTAGTCCTGAAAGACGGAAGACTCTTCTCTGTTTCTACCTATCCACCCCAACCTGAAAATAAAGAGTTAACAGACAAAATAATCCAAACGTTTAATTTTAGATAAATCTAACTTAATGAAAGTCATCGTAGGATTGTTGCTATTGATAGTATTATTAGCCTTTGAATATTGGTGGTTCAGAGAAACAATGCAATGCATGATCAACAGAACAAATTCAGGAATTGTAGTGGACTGGGCAATGGTTAAAGACTGTAGTTATTAAAATCATTCATGCCAAAAAACAGTAGGCTTCAGGCTACACCCCAAATCCCAAAGTGATACTAAACCCTGCCCTATCACCCGTAAAGTCAATATTTGCCATAATTCCTTCTCTTTTAATATCCACATATCGAAATTCAGCTATATTAGGTGTTGGGTTAACGATAGGCTGATCGGCAAGAACGGCAGCAAGATTTACAATAAAGCCTAGCCACTTGTCATCGTTTTTACAAAAAACTGATGGTAGTCCGTATACATCGAGTAAGTTGATGAGTTCATTTTTAAACTCTGGTAAAAGGAGAAAATCAATGTTGCCATCCTTGGGATAGGTATCAATGGATTGATCTATCCTCATCATAATTTCCTTCATTGTTTTGGTGATATGATCCTTTTTAGTATGAACAACCCAATCTGCATGAAAGCGTACTAAAGAATGCCTTTCTGGTTTGCTTTCTTCTCTCTCCCTATCTAGTAGTTTTCTCAGCTCAACCATCAAATAAACCACTTCATGTTCCTCGTCCATGTTATGTTTATTAAGAAACGTTTTTAACTTTTCTACAATCTGAATTTTCATAGGTTAAATAGGACTAATTCCATAATTCATTCTCATTTCTGAACCTTGGGAAATAAGCATCACTACTTTGTCTTTGTGAAGCCACACGATACATATACTCAAGAATATCGAGGAAGCTAGAAAAAGTGAGATATTCCATCGTCAGTCGGGCATAAAGCATCGTATCAAGAGCAACGCTAAATGGGCCACGCCTAATAATAAATAGTCCATGATCATCTGGTGAATGTGCATAGAGGCCATCTTTCACTGAAAACATCCTATCTTTATCTTTTTCAAAATCAGCAATTTGTTTATCTAGATCAGTTTCGGTACGATCTTCAATTTCCCAATTGTGCTGTTTTAGAATCTCCTTGAGTATGGTTACGTTTAACGTGCATTTAACCAAGTAATAACCAGACATCAAATACATGCAATCTTTAGCTGAGAATGGAAAGATTGAATACGGAGGAGCTGATCTAACAAAATTGCCTTTTTCGTCACTATAAAAAGTGTCCCAATTGCTATGAATCAGTACCAAATCTTTTGTTTTTTCTTTAGGTGAGAGTTTCTTTAGTTCCTCAACATCAACAGGTTTCTTGTTTTCATTAATTGCTCTAAAATTAGTTACTTCTATTTGTATGCAGTTGTCAAAATTTTCCGATACCACCATTTTCTTCTCTGATTTACGAAATAGCCGCTTGATTCTGCTAATGTAGGTACGTGGCTCCAGTTCCATTACTCTCGTGTCAATATCAATTCCACCTATTCTAGCTTTGTTTGCTATCGCAATTCTTTGAAGTTCCAATAGCCTTTTTGCCTGATTGCTTATCTTTGCCTTACCTTGAACCCGTTTAAGGGTGAACATATTTTTAATATCTTTACCATATTTTTTGATTTCATGAATAAAAGCAACACCATCTTTGATCTCGGTTAAATCGCCTACCCTAAGAAAATGAGTTAAGTCATTAAGTATCACCAAACTATCAAGTGATTTAGAAATCCTATGCGCCCACATAAACTCGCTTCTGAATTCTTTACTATTCACATCCACACTACCAGCACCAAATCCTCTGGAAGAGGAGTTTAGGAATGTGCGGTTATAGTTCAAGTTTCTCCATGCAATACCATCACATATCGTTCTGGAGATTCGTATTAATTGCTCATGGATGAGAATGTGATCTTCTAGTCCTCTGAGCTCTTTTTCTTCTTTAGGAGTTAACTGGCTTTTGTCGTGTAGTTTTTTGGCCTTCTCTCGTCCTTCCCTAAGCTTTTCCCAAAACAACGTTTCTGCCTGCGCCAATTTGTATTGCATTGCAAGCATTACGTCTTTCTTGTGCTTATGTCGCTTGCTCCTTGTTGCTCTTAGCACCTTTTCAAAGTAGCCAACCCACTCTTTGTAGTAGGAGCTGGCTAGAATAGCAGAGATTTTAATCGCATAGTCTTTTTCAAGCATGTACATATATCTGAGTTTCGATCATCAATAATTCATTTAACAAGTTGTTTTTTAAGTTTTTCTAAGATTTTTATGTCATTTTCTGTTGCAACCTTCAGCTTTCTCATCTTCTCTAATAATGCAACAGCTTCTTTGTGGTTACCCTCCTTCTTGGCTTGCTTTGCTAATGCCCGATATGCACTGCCCACAATTCCCAATGGCGCAGGTGGAGGACTATCTTTCCATTCTGGTGAAATTGCACACCTATCGCTTATGTTTAAGCCGATCTCTGCACTTTTCAAATAGTTACCACGTTTGTAGAAGAGTTCAGCGTAAGAACACAAACATGGTTCGTATTCGTCAGTACTCTCAAAAACAAACTTTAAAACTTTCTCTGCACGAACTAAATCCCTGATTGGAGCATCATCAACTAACATATGTCCAAGTTCGCCAGCTATATCTATTTGATCCAGATACTCAGCATTGTGCCGTTTTTCTAAGGGTAGTTGTACAGGAAGAGTGTTTGTGGATAATGAAAAAGCTTTATCGAAGCAAAATACCGCTTTATCCAGATATTCTTTCCTTTCATCTCCACGAATATGCCAGGCAGTAAAGTTTCTCCAGGCTATGCCCATCCAATATGCTATTTTTGGGTTCTTAGTGTTCTGAAACTCATTTTCAATATCGCCAATAACCTTTAACATATTTTCTTTATTGAAATCTTGTTCATCCCCAAAGCCCATGCTTGTAATACGCATAAGTGCGGTTATAGCCTCGTTATCATTTGAATAATTTGATCTACTGAAGAAATTGAACATATTAGAGTTTGCTTAACAACGAGGCGTGGAACTCGTATGTTTTTGCAAACTCCGTGAAGGCATCAAAGTTGCTGAACATAAAAGACTCCTCAAGGCCACCCTCTGATTCGTAAGTCATATCACCATACTTAACAATGGGAATTTGATAATTGCCTTTGAATCTTTTATCCATAGAACCATCTTTATTAGCCTTCTTCCAAGTATGTTGAATAATCTCCGTATCCTTTGGTACACTTTCTTCTTCAACATAACCAGAAAGTTTCATTGTTGTCTTTACATCTTTAAGATCGAAGATTCCAAACTCTTGATTGTCTTTGAACAGAAGCAAGAATGTAGGAAATAAAAACACATCAGGGCCATTCGCATTGGGTAGAAATAAATGAGGTAAATCGCTTTTTACAAATTCAATTTCTCGTTCAGTTTTAGATATTGGAGTCCTTTTAGTGGCGGTTTGGGCTACAGTGCGTGCTTTGGCTCTGTCTACATTTTCTGCATAGGTAATATCCCAAATTTTTTCGCTGCTCATTAACTCATTGAATGTGTCAATACAGTTGAGCCAACTTTTCTCAAGTTGAGATTTATCAGCAAAAGTCAATTTAACAAAAGTTTCTAATACTTGCTTCTCTAGTTCTTTAACAACACTCTGTTGAATTTTTCTTGAATTGGCAATCCCTTTATAGAAGAATCCTACTATAACGAGATAACTTCCAAAATGGATTGTGGAGAGTAAAAACAACTTTGTTTTAGCTGAATTGAGTTTTTTCAGTAACTCAATACGTTGATTGTATATATCTGTAATTTGTTGACGTAGCACTTGAAAGTTTTTACTAGTAACTGTTAAGGCTTTGCTTGAGCTTCTGATAATATTTCCTGTATTTGATATTTCTATACCAGTTGGGTGTTCGTTATTCATAGGTGGATGTTTAACAGTATTAGAACTGTTATTTTTATTATTAGGAATTTTTAATAGATCGTCTACACTAACCGATGTTTTGTTATATACCTTATTGTAGAGTGCTTTCTTTGGATTCGTTAGTATTCCCATTCCTCTGGGAGCTTTCAAACCCAAGCTATGTCTTACAACTCGTTTCCAAGAGGTTCTAGCTGCAATTCTACGTTTTAATGATGGTGTTCTTATTCCAAATTTCATAATTGTTTTTAGCTTTAGTTATTATTGAATACTGCACTGTCGCTGATAAAATTCATCTTGTTCTATCATCTTTCTAATTTCATTTTTTCTGTAGTTGTCAATGCAATTCTTGTTATTTTTCCCTGAGCCATACAAGCATTCATTTCTAACCCCATCTAAATTCAGGCTACTTCTAATAGATTCTAGTATCGTTAATTGAGGGTGTAACACACTATCATTTTCTATCCTGTATTCGATAGACTTCCATTCTTCAGAGTTCATTATTCCAAAAAACTTCCACTGTGCGTAAAAAGCTTCTGTCTCTTTATCAATACAAGAAAGCTCATCACTTCCATTGAGAGATTCTAGATATTGTTGTACGTGAGTAATTTCGTGGACAAGAAGTAATGCTGTAGTCAAGTCGTCCGTTGAACTATAATCAGAATTAACAGTTATCGGAAAATAATCGCTTTTTATTTCAGGACTATTAAATACAAAATAGCCTTCTACACCAGAAGAACCTCGGGTATCATCTTCTATAATTCTGATACAGTTAACTAATCGAGAAGGGAAAAAATACCAAGAATCTTCACCTTCACCACTATCTTCCCATAAACTGTATTTTTGTGCTATTAGACTCAAGGCTCGATCATATTGTGGTTCATTTTTTTGGCGTGTTGTTCTCGTACAATCTACAATTTCTGGTGTCTGTGTTAAATTTGAAGTATCTGAAACAACAGGAGACGTCTCTTTATAAAAGATTGAAGCAACCCAAACTAGTAAAACAAAAACTAAACCAAGAATAATATAACTTTTTTTCATAATTCTCTTTAGATATTTAATACTTTCTTTGACAACATGTCACCATATTTCCGATACATTTCCTCGGGCATTGAGAGTTTTAGCTTGTTCTCTATAGACGTGTTGTCGATAGTATCTTTTAATACTGAACTTTTTAAAAAATAGTCTCCCTCATGCGAAGAAGTACCAAGTAGACTGATAGTGCCAACCATAAACTTTGCAAAATTCTTCTTGTTTAATACATCTTTTGACTTCACTATTACTGGCTCATGGATTTTAGCCTTATCAGATTTTGTATATGAGTCATAAGCAGTTAGGAGATTGTCTACAAAAGAATTTGGATCGAACATGTGCTTAGTTGTTGAAATAAATTGATCAAGTACCCCAAGTGCTATCAATAACTTTTCATCAGAGGATATTTTTGATTTTTTAACACCATTCAAAACATCTATAAGCCCCATTGTAAGAACTTCTTTTGTAATAAAATCCTCTAATTCAAACTTATCAGGAAACAATTTATGCAAAATATTTCCGCTTTTTGGACGCTTCTTATATCCATAAGCACGCCAAACCTCATCATCCAACAATGGCCTCATTGCTGTACTTGCTAGGTATTCAACTAGATCGTTAATATCGGTTGTTTTATGTTCCATATTATTTTTTTGTCCCACTCTTACTACGAGAGATATATGCCTGGATATCTTGTTTACGATAACGCCTATCTCCGACACCTCGCCGAGTGCCTACACGTACGGCTTTTAAGATTCCTTGTCGATCCCATCTCCGCAATGTTTGAGCGTTTACATTTAAGATTTTCGCTGTTTGCTCAATTGTTAACAGCTCTTCAATTTGTGGGTTCATAGTAATTGTCTTTAATTGTACTAAATTGCTTGAGAATTTGCGATACAATAATGTAGAATATTAATAGTTAAATTGCCTAAACTTTGTGGTTTCCCCATAAGGCATGGCAAAAAATCGGTTCAACGCAGTAAGCCCTTCATGGTGTTACGTTGAACCGTCGTGTGCCGAAAGGTATACGGGTGGCGCAAGCTACCAGCCGTGAGGGGCTTTTTGGTTCACACGGCATCTTTAAGGAGGTGAACAAATGACAACTATTAAATGTCCATATTGCGCAGAAGAGATCCAAGTAGACGCCAAGAAGTGCAAACACTGTGGGGAGTGGTTAAATATTCCCAATGGCAATAACATTTTCAGTCCTTCAACTAGTTCAGTTGATGCAAGATCGGTAAGCAAAGGTATCAAAGACGCCGAATATAGCAAGTTTGTAATGGGTGTCTTGGGAGTAGTTGATCTATTTATTGCCGTTTGCGTTGGACTGTTTACCCATTGGATAGTTGGTTTAATCGTATTTGTCGGAATCGGAATGTGGATCGGTAATCGACACTATCAAGAATGAGCATTATGATAAATAATCCTTACTATCAATTCTTCTCCAATGTGTGAATGTGTAGACTCATAACTGCACATTTAGCCTTGATTGGAAAGACTACATAGACTATATATAGTAGACGTTTAACATCCCAACACATATTTATTTGCTATAACTAGGGATATTAATCGGGATCAGCTATACTATTGGAAGATTCCGTTCAATTTAGATTGAGCTAAAATAAGTAAAATCGAGGGGGCGGAGTAGTGAAATTGAAAATGCAGGGTAGAGGGTTAATAATCTAGTGTCATACTAGATAGGCATATGCGGTACCCTATATGCTAGCATTTCAAAAAATGCCACTGGCCTAATTGATACAAATATCCTTCATATGTTTTTGACCATGTAAGTATCTATGAGATTATATCCAAATTTCTCGTAATACTTTCTTGTTCCAACTCCCGCAATTATGGCAATTTTGTTTGAACCTTGTTTTGTAGATAATTTTTCAGCCTCTTTTAATAAACGAATGCCAAAATGGTGATGTTGAATCGTATTCTTTTCTTTTTTTCCAATGGGAACGACTTGTCCGTATACATGTAGCTCTCGTATCAGAGCTGCTCCAGCTAAACTCTTAGCTAAAGCAAACTGTGTATGGGGGATAAACAGTCGGATGAATCCTAGCGAATGTTTGTTATCGTCTGTAAATTCTAAAAAAAATTCCTTACCATTAGACACATTATATGAGATAGTGTGCAGGTATGGTTTTCCAACAATTTTCAGATCTTTGATTTCACGACACCTGATGCAGCTGCATATTTTATTATTGTCATGCATTTTTTTTTGAATAATCTCCCGAAGATTAGGAGCAAATTGCTTAATTTGCATTGCATCGGTTGTAATGTCTCGTGTCAACCTTCCAATCCGCACCCAGGGAGGAACTACCTCGGATTTGAATTTTATGATTATCTCAATCAATTCATCCAGGGAGTAGGGTTTGTAGGTTTCATTTTTAAACCATTCAAAAAGTTTTGTATGTGTCGTAATTGTGGTCGGATAAAGTTTGAGATGGTCAGGTTTAAACCAAGGATTACTAAAAATCTCTTTCATCAATTGAAGGTCAAGTGAGGGGGTTGTCCCGGGAAGATTGGGCATAAGGTGATATCCTATTTTAAGGCCATAGCTTCTCAAGAGAGAGGTTGCTTTCATTACTTGCTTGACTGTATGGTTGCGTTTAATAAGAAAGTATATCTTATTGCTTGGCATCTGTACTCCTATTTCAACATGTGTAACGCCAAGAGTGCGCAGGTACACAAGCTCTTTATCGTTGATGTAGTCGGGTCGAGTCTCAATATTAATACCTATGATACGAGATTTTGCCGTTTCGTTTTCTTTCTGAGAGTCAAATAAAGTCTTTACTGTTTTAACGTAATCAATCTGACCACTTTTTAAATATTTTTCAATGTCTACGTTGCACGCATCAAACACGCGCCTCACAAACCATCTCCGGTATTGTTTTTTATAGAAAGAAAACGTTCCTCCTTTTATGATAATTTCAACTTTGTCGATTGAGTGACCAGAAAGATAGAACATGACAAGTCTTTGTAGTGTTTGTTTGAATGGATCAAAATGATGTCTTATAGCTCGCATGACAGCGGGTTCATCGGAAAAATAACTTTTTGGCATACCTGGTTCATTTGGACAGTAAACACATGAAAATGGACAACCAGTACCCTTTGTAAATAAAGTAAGGGGAACGATTCCAGATAGAGATCTGGTTTTCGTTTTTACCAAAAACTGTTTTATCTGTTTGATAAATGAGGAAGAGAATCTACTTTGATGACGAATAAGTATGAAGTTTAGCCACCAAGCAGAGGGTTTTATAGCTTTAAAGTCCTTTTGTAGTTTGAGCGAATCCATAAGCAGCCGGTTCATACTTTTTTGATCAAGGGGCGCTTTTTTTTCAAACCCTTGTTCAAGTAGTTGAAGCAGCTTGATAAGTGAATCCTCAAGTTGTGTTGGAAAATTAGCGGGGTAAAACATGTTAAATTGCTATAATGTGGCTATGCAAAGATATTTTGATCAGATGGACTTCATTTTATCAGATCTGTTTAAAAAATATGCCTCCTTTGATATAAAACCTGGCGTGTTGTTATCTGGCGGAATAGACTCTACGACCATTACATATTTTGTCTCAAAATACTTTAAAGACTTTACTATTTTATCGATGGGTACAGATAAGACGAAGGACAGAAGCTATATCGACATAGTATCTTTATATCTAAAGCACGAATACATATGGGTTGAAATGAACAAGGACGAAGTGGTGGAAAATTATAAAGAAGTTAAAAAACTACTAGAACAAGCCCTTGTTCCTACAAGCTTGATGCATATGTCCCTTGCCATGGGCTACTTTCTTCTTTTCAAAAAAGCCAAGCAATTAGGCATAACCCACATTGTCACAGGGCAGGGACCAGATATCCTCTTAGGGGGATATCATAAATACAAGTCAGTTACCAACATAAATGTGGAAATAAAAAAGGATTTACCACTTCTTGAGATAGATAAAAAAAGAGATGGAATTGTAGCAAAAAATTTTGGCATAACACTTTACAATCCCTACCTTGAAAAAGAGTTTGTTGATTTTTGCCTCACCATTCCTCAGAAATTTAAATTGCAAAAAGGTATTGAGAAGTATATATTAAGAGAATTTTCAAGAAAAAAAGGACTTCCAAGCAAAATAGTTAACAGACCGAAAAAAGCATTTCAGTATTCAACAGGTATACAAAAGTTGGTATTAAATGTATTAAAATATACGCATGAATGAGTTTATGTATTTATTAACCAACGGACTTGCTGTATATATTTCTTCTTACTTATTAAGAGGAGTACACGTGAAGGATTTTTTTGTAGCTATTGTAGTGGCAGTTATTTTAAGTATTGTAAACATAATTTTAAAACCTATGATCGTTTTTTTAACCCTTCCACTAAACATTTTGACGCTTGGGTTATTTACTCTTGTGATCAATGGATTCATGGTTATTTTGGTAAGTAGAGTGGTTCCTGGATTTACCGTTGACTCAGTTGGATGGGGAATACTTTTTAGCATAATTTTATCCTTTATAAGCTCACTTTTTAATTGGTTAAAAAAAGAATAATCAGATAGATTACTTGAATATTTTTTTGAGTTTTTCAAGTAAGACGGGGATAAAGGGGAGCTTGCTTTTAATGATGATTTTCAGTGATGTTATTTCTTCCTCCATAGCCTGTTCTCCTGCATGTATTCCTTCAAGCTTATTTTTAGTTTGAAGAAGGGTTTTCCAATGGATATCATCAACTTTTGGAATCACTGCAATATCTGCCTTTTGTATTTCATAATCTGCAATGTTGTGCATCATAATACTAAAAGAATGTCTTGCTACAGAAAGAAAATTTAACCTATCTAAAAGCTCAAAAGAATAATGATTGTTTAGATTAACTCCAATTACTATGTCAGAACCCATTTTTCGAGCCGTTTCAACAGGAACGGGATTTGTTACTCCTCCATCCACTAAAGTTTTACCATCGATGAATACTGGATTAAGCAGCATAGGGACAGCGCAACTTGCAAGTACCGCTTGTGTAACTGAACCGTTCTGAAGAGAAACAGCCCTTCCTGTTGCAAGATCTACCGCTACTGATTCAAATGGAATAAGTAAATTTTTAAAGTTAAGATTCTTACCCAGAAATCCTTCTATAAAGGACTGAATTCGTTTTCCTTGTAATATGCCGCCTCCCAAGGAAGGGTCTGTGATGAGCGAGATCATGTCCCACCAATTTTTTTTAACGATATAATCCTCAACCTTCTGTATATCTTTGGTAGCGGCGTAGAAAGCACCCACAATTGATCCTGCGCTAGTTCCAGATATATAATCAATGGGGATATTTTGTTCCAAAAGCTTTTTTATTACTCCAATATGAGCTAAGCCCTTTGGTCCACCACCTCCAAGAGCAAGGCCAATCGTTGGAGTTTTTTTAATTAGATTGAGTTTCATGAGTGTCTTATATATCATAACAGGATTTTAATAATGAGAAATATAAAATTCGCTTGATTTGGTAATATCTATTCATGTATAGTAATAAATCTATGGACACATTAAACACCGGTTCTTCAAACAAAAATGATTTAAAACAGGAAAAAAACGAACCAGTAGGCGCAACAAGTTCTATGTCAATCATTGATTTGACAGCGATAATCAACAGGTATGTTTTGGATATTGATAAGGTAAAAGGCACTATGAAAGAAAAAAGTTTGATGTTCAAAGATGCTTTTGAAAACGACGCAGAGTATCATGAGCAAAATATAAAAGTAAAAGACCTTAGCAAACTAAAAAATGCGGCCAAGCAACGAATCCTAAAACAACCAGCTATGGAAGCTCTTACTGCTCAAATAAACGACTTGAAACTTGAACTAAAAGATATGCAAGACATGCTTTCCGGCTATTTGGAACAGTACCAAAAAACATCCGGTACAAATATTATCGAAACAGAAAACGGAGTGATACGAGAAATCATTCCTGTCTTCAAGCTCGTAAAACGCAAGATATAAGGCAAAAGGTTTATTGACAGGCTTTCCATAATCCCTTATTAAATTCTCTCGCCTGTTGTTGAGCGGTCATAAATTGTTCCGCATATGCTACATCGGGGGGAAAGGTTGAAGCAAGGGCATATCCTTCACGGACAAGATAGTCGTTTACAAAGATACCCTCTCCTGTGGCAATTGGAGTATCATATACCCACACATATCTAAGGAGTCGATTGTATCTATCAACTTCAGAAACATCTTTTTCAAGAAGAACATATTTTTTTTCCACCAGTTCGATATTCTTTTTTGATGCCTCTTTGCCGAAACATTGCAAGCCTTTTGTCGGGTGTTTTGTTTCAGGAGTATCGATGCCAATGTAACGGACTGTTTGATTGCCTTCAATGACGATTGTATCACCATCGATTACTCTTTCTACTTGTTTAAGAGATACTTGTTGTTTCTTTTGTGTTGGTGAGACAATCCCTTTTTCGTTCTTAGGGGGGGGTTGCTTATAAGTTATGACTCCAAAAGCTACCAAGATCGTTATAAGTAATACATATATTATCTGGAAAAGTTTAGGTCTTTTTCTCATGTATACAGTATAATATATTTCTGACATGCCTCAAAAAATAATCATAATTCGACACGGGCAAACAGCAAACAATAAAAAAAGGATTCTTCAGGGTCATCTGGATACGCCCCTTGATGAAGAAGGGAAAGCTCAGTCACATCGGGCTGCAAAGATTTTAAAGAACAGGAAAATCGACGTTGTTTTTTCTTCTGATTTAATAAGAGCATTTCAAACAGCTCAAATTGTTACCAAGGGGATAGTGAAACATATCAAACGTACTCCGCTACTGAGGGAAAAATATTTTGGGAAGTTTCAGGGCATGACGTTTGATGAAATTGGAAGTTATTTGACGAAATTTGGCGAACAAGGTAACTTTTCATTTAGAGGAAGAGAAAAGGAATTTGGAGTTGAAACAGAAGATGAGGTGATTGAACGCATAACTGAATTTAAAAAAATGCTTGTCACACATAAAGGTAAAACAATTGCCATTTTTTCACATGGGGGATTTATCAGGAGACTCTGTATCGTATTTGGCATTCCCAAAGAGAAAATAGAGAAAGTATATATTCCCAACGCAACGCCTATGGTTCTCATTAAAAAAGGGAACACATATATTCTTGAGGAGTAATCCTCACTTCACTGTTACGCTTTTTGCTAAATTCCTTGGTTTATCAGGATCTGCTCCTCTTCCTACGCCAAGATAATATCCAAGTAGCTGACCAACAATAACATTCAAAAATATTGAGTATCGTGGATCTACATCTGGTGTCTGTATCCATTCATCAAACAGAGGCGACCTTGTTGGGCCAACTCCAATGATATATCCTCCACGGGCCTTCATCTGTGAAGCAGATGAACAGATTTCACCGTATGATGGGCCACTGTCTGTCATGATGAAGCATGGGGTTCCCTTTTGGATAAGCGTTATTACTCCGTGTTTGAGTTCTCCGGCTGCAAAGGCCTCAGCATGCATATAGCTTGTTTCTTTTAATTTCAATGCAAACTCCAAAGCTGCTGGATAGTTATTATATTTACCGATCACGTAAGCATGTTCTTCGCTCAGTAATCGTTTTGCTATATTAAGAACAGTACTCATTAAGGATGCGTTAAGCCAATGTTTTAGCTTACTTTTTAACTGGGTCGAACTGCGTATTAGACCTGTATGAGGTTTTCTTTCATAGTATTGATTGGCTACGGCGTATAGGGTTGCAAGCTGGGCTGTAAAGGCTTTTGTTGAAACAACGGATATTTCAGGTCCGGCTCCAACTGGAAGTGTAACATCTGCTAACCGTTCAAGAGATGATCCACGGGAATTGACAATAGCCACAACTATGGCACCTCTTTTTTTAGCTTCTTTTGCAGGTATAAGAGTGTCGGCCGTTTCTCCACTTTGAGATATGGCAAATACAATTGATTTGTTTGAAATAGACTTTTCAAAAGGAAGATACTCATAGCCGCCTACCACTTTAGAATCAATACCAAGTTGTGCAAAGTAATAATGAGCGGCTAGAGCACAGTAATAGGCACTGCCACATCCTAATAATAGGGGCGTATATCCACTAACCATTTTTTTTATAACATGCTCAACAGTTTTCTTATTTGAATCAAAAGCTTGGGGAATAGTCTTTTTTTCCTCCATTATTTCTTTTAGAAGAAAGTGTGGGAATCCTCCTTTTTCAGTGTCTTCAAGAGTCCAGTCAACTGTTTGTTTCTTAAACGAAATATAAGACTGTTTAATCAGATCAAAGATCCTCCTTTCATTTTTTGAGACAACGACCGCCTCATTGTCATTTAGATAATATACGGAGTTGGTTTTATTCAGAAAAGCAGTAGTGTCTGAGGCGAGGAACGTTTCTTTGGGAGAGAATCCGACAACAAGCGGAGAGCCATTTCTGCATGCGATTACTGACCCTGTTTGGTAGTCTAAGACTACAATAGCGTTTGACCCGACTAGTTCACGAAACGTTGAGAACACCGCCTCTTCGAGGTCCATGGTTTTGCGTTTTTCTTCAACAAGGTGGGCGATGACTTCGGTATCTGTTTCGGAGATAAAGGAGTGACCTTTCTTTATTAATTCAATCTTTAATTCGTGGTAATTTTCAACAATTCCGTTATGAATTACCGCTATTTGCTTTTTACAGTCAAGGTGTGGATGAGCATTAGTGTCGGTGACCCCTCCATGAGTTGCCCAACGGGTATGTCCAATTGCAACAGACCCATCAGGTAATGAGGTAGTAGCGATCCCTATTTTACCGACATGCTTGTCCACTTGGATAGTTGATCCGCCCATTGGTTTTATTGCAATTCCCCATGAATCATAGCCGCGGTACTCAAGTTTTTTTAAACCCGCAAGCACCGTTTGTGCCGCTTGGTTTTGTTTGTCTTCAATAACAGCAAAAATTCCACACATAATAAAAATCTCAAATTTCAAATGTCAAATCTCAAATAGAGAAGAATAGATGACAGATGAAATGAATTGGTAATGGAGCTCGTTTGAAGAAGTCTGTACCATGTTTTCTTTGATTCCTTCGTTACCGAAGGAGTTTAAAAAACATATTTAAGTTGACAGTTCAACTTGAGGGTTTCCGTAGATATACACCATAGATTGGTGTTTCCGATTCCCTCCGATTCGGAGGGCCCTCTCCTCGTAAACCTCCGATTCGGAGGTCCTTACGCTCTTTTTTATAATATCTTCTAACTAGAGCTGATATTATTATATCAATTTCAACTACAAATGTAAACAAATTAATCTTCGGGTGTTTCTGTTGCCGTTGCCCTGGGCACAGTTGGTGTAGGAGTGGGTAACACTTGACTTGAGCAATGGGCTGAGTCTGTTATACTACCACCTGCGATAATATTACCATCTGCGTCAGTTTTGCACCGGGCACCTGTATTCTTTAGACGTAATCCATCCTCTTCTGCGTTTTTTTCTACAATACATAAATAGAGAGCTCCATCCGCATCAGATCTATTGTAATAATAAGCAAAAGGAGTTGAAAACTCAGTGACAGTATATCCTCCATACATACATACGGGTAGCTTTATAGGACAATGATTGGTATCGTAGATCGATCCATTGGCAATTATTCGTCCTTCATTATCAGTCTTACATCGATACCCAGTATTAGTTCGAGTTACTCCATAGTCTGTAGTCTTTTTTTCCGCGATACATTTGTACACAATTTGGTCAAGTTTCCAGTTATACCAAACGTAGGGTTCAGTCGAGTTTGTGATAGTACGCTCATTCCAGTTGCAATTAAATTGAGGAGTGGATGTGGGAAGGAGACTAGATGGTGGTGTCGGTGATGATAAACACCGAAATTGAAACTGAGTTGAACCGTCATTTTGACATCTAACACAGTTTTCATAACTACCACATACATTTTTACATTCATTAATGTTTCGGTAAACACAGGATAATGAATTGGCGGCCTTTGATTTTAGCGAGTTATTGCTTAAATAGAAAAATGCAAGAAGACCTGAGAAAAAAACAACGAAGAAAAAAACGAAAAATCTCAGTATATATTTAGAAAAACAGTACTTTGTGCTTTGAGAATCACTCATAAGTTTAGGAAATTTATAGTATTAGTTTATATTAATTTATTCATTTTTTTTTGTCAAACAGCCGGTTTTTCAGGTGCAAATACAGGGAAAGGAAAATAAACGTCCATCCAGCAAGCGGGAGAAGGATGGGAAGGGCTTTTAATGTAAAGATGTTTACGATTCTTCTTACTTTATTATGTTCTTGAATGGTAATAAGCGCATTAAGCGTTTGTTCTCGCAGACTTGTAACTATATGTTTGTCGTATTCAAAACCAAAAAGAAGGATCAAAAAACCAAGCAAGAGAAGAACAGATTTACGTGAAGGCTTATAGATAGAATAACCAACGGAAAACAAAATCCCGCAAGAATACAATAAAGCCAACGCATTATGGCTTACGGTAAAATAAATCAAATAAAAGATATTTTGTTTCAGATCAGGTGTTAGCATAAGATTAGAACAAAGTCATCTGAGGTTTTGGTTCAGGTTTAATTTGTGTTTGAATTTGTTTTCGTTCAAATATGCGTTTGATAATTGAGTTCATCTCAAAGCGTACAAGATATTCTTTGAGATCTTCATGGAACCAACTAAAATGGGTTTTTTCCAAGTCAAACTCAAGGGGTACATCTTTCACGATGGTTGCCAACTTTTTTGCTACCTGTATATTATCGAGATTAGACTGGAGTATTTTTTTTATTTTTTCATTTTCCATTGATTGGATATGAGATAATATACCGTCAAGGCTTTTGTATTCATTAAGAAGCTTTACCGTTGTTTTGGGACCAATTCCCTTTGCTCCGATATAATTGTCAGATGGATCTCCAGCAATTGCTTTATAATCAGGGATTTGTGAAGGATCAACTCCCATTTTTTCCTTTACTTCAAGAGGAGTATATACCTTTGTTTTTGCAAAGCCAATCTGAGGAGATATGACAAAAATATTTTGTTCAACAAGCTGTAGAATGTCTTTATCTCCTGAAAGAATAAAGACTTGTATACCGTTTTTCTTATAGTGGTGGGTAATAGTGCCGATAAGATCATCAGCCTCAAATCCATCTTTTTCCATATGAATGATTTTTGCTGCATCAAGGGCTTTCTTTACAAAAGGGATCTGTACTATGAAGTCGTCATCAATTTTAGGACGCTGTGCTTGGTAAGATTCTAAAAGATCATTTCGGAACGTTCGTGCCGGCGTATCAAAGCAAACTAAAAGGTGGTTTGGTTGAAAATCAACGATACATTTATGAAGCATAGAAAGAAAACCAAATAAGATATTAGTAGGTACTCCAGTTGAAGTTTTAAAGGGTGGCAGGGCGTGATATGCTCTGTGCATAAGAGCATTCCCGTCGACAAGAAGTAATTTTTCCATACGTACTATTGTACTTTATTGTTTGTTCACTGTGGGATAGAAAGAGACGCTATTGCTTCCTTTTTTCCGGCAATTTTTTCAAACTCATCTTGATCTAAACTTTCTTTGATAAGAAGTTCTTTTGCTACCTTGTCTAAGATGTCTTTCTTTTCTTTCACAGTATTGCTGGCCTTTGTATATGCTGTTTGCAGGATTTTATTCACCTGTGTGTCAATTTTAGCAAGCATTTCTTGGGAAAGAGTGTTTTGTTCATAATATGATTTGCCCCATTCACTTACGTCCATGGTTGGACCAAAGTTAATTGGACCAAGATCGCTCATACCATATTCAACCACCATAGCTTTCGCAATTCGTGTAGCTTGATCAAAATCGTTTGAAGCTCCGGTTGTTATCTCTTGAAATACTACTTGCTCGGCAGCTCTTCCTCCCATCATGACCGCTATTTCTTCAAGTAGATGAGTCATTGTTTCATGAAGTTTGTCTTTAGCAGGTGGAATCAGAGTGTAACCAAGAGCCATTCCTCTTGAAACAATAGAAATACGATGTACTGGGTCGGTGTGAGGAAGAAAATGGCTGACTATTGCATGTCCAGCCTCATGATAAGCTGTTAACTTTTTATCCATTTCAGACTGCATACGTTTTTTTGCTGGTCCAAGCTTCACTTTTGTAGCAGCCTCTTCAATATCGTTCATATTTACTTCGGTTTTAGCATGTCTGGCTGCAAATATGGCAGCCTCATTTAACATGTTCTCAAGGTCTGCTCCTGAAAAACCAACGGTTCGTTTGGCGACTTTTTCCCAGTCAACTTCTCTTGCGAAGGGCTTGCCCTTAGCATGAATTGTGATGATTGCCTTACGTCCATCCACATCAGGATAGTCAACTACGATCCGTCGGTCAAATCTACCAGGTCTAAGCAAAGCACTGTCAAGGAGATCTCCTCTATTGGTTGCTGCTATCACAACGACCTGTTCAGTAGGCGCAAATCCATCCATCTCAACAAGTATCTGATTAAGCGTTTGTTCTCGTTCATCATGTGACGGCATCGCTCCTACAGAACGCGCACGTCCAATTGCATCTATCTCGTCAATAAAAATGATGGATGGGGCGCTTTTTTTCGCAGTCAAAAATAAGTCGCGTGTTCGAGCAGCTCCAATACCCACTAACATCTCCATAAATTCTGAACCCGCAATAGAAAAGAATGGTACGTTTGCCTCCCCTGCAACTGCTTTCGCAAGAAGTGTCTTACCGCACCCCGATGGGCCGACCAATATAACCCCCTTGGGAGTTCGAGCTCCAAGTTTTTTATATTTTTCGGGATTCTTCAAAAAGTCCACAACCTCTTCAAGCTCCTTTTTTGCCTCATCAACACCTGCGACATCTTTGAAAGTGGTTTTGGGAAGATCTTTGTTAAAACGTTTTGCTCGAGATTGACCAAATGAGAAAACAGAGTCCTGAGCTCCTCGGGCTTGGCGAAAAAGAAATATGAAAAATCCAACCATAAGAATGGTTGGAATAATGTTGCTAAGCAAACTTATAAGTCCTGAAGATGCTTGAGTGTCCTTGACGACAATCTGTGTACTGTTTGGGTTGATTCCAGAGTCGCGGAGAGTTTTTAAGAAACTATCGCTTGCTTCTTTATATGTGACGCCTAAGGTATTATCTTTGTAAAACGCAATAATTTTATTATCCATAATCTCAACTTTTTTTACCTTTTGTTCTTTAATATCTTGTACAACTGTTGTAATTGATTTTTCAGGAAGAGCTTGTTTTACCTCCTTAGAAATGGATTGATACGCAAAGAAAAGAAACAGAAGAATAAAAAAAATAAAGAAAAGATTTTTTACGTCAAAATGGAGATTAAATTGAGTAATGTTTTTAAAATCGTTTTTTTTTGTATTTTTTGAGTTTTTTTTGTTTATCATGGGAACATTTTAGCAGATTTTTGGTAAAATTGCTTATTGTATAAAACAAAAAAGAGGTAAGTATAGAATCATCATCAGAAAGGCCTATACAAGATTATGAAAATACTACATTTAAATAACAAAGCGATTGAGGAAGCGAAAAAGGTACTAAAAAATGGGGAACTTGTGATCTTTCCCTCAGATACTGTATATGCAGCTCTTGTGGATGCGACAAGTAGTCAAGCAGTCAACAAACTCATCGCATTTAAGAATCGCCCACCCGGTAAACCAATATCGTTTTTTGTGTCAAACTTTAAGATGATGAAGGATTATGTAAAGATGGACTCAAAGCAAAATGCTCTCATTCATACAATCCTACCAGGTCCTTTTACCGTTATTTTAAAAGCGAATAAAAAGGTAGTAAGTGGGCTTGAATCAGAAAAGGGAGCGGTTGGGATAAGAATTCCTCATTATGATCCGGTCCTAAGGCTTGTTGAAAAGATGAATAGACCAATCACCGCCACCTCAGCTAATCTCTCAGGTAGGTCGCCGCATTATTCTATCAAAACATTACTACAGGAGTTGCCAAAGATAAAAAAAGACATGATAGATCTGATTGTTGATGCAGGTCATCTACCAAGAAACAAACCCTCAACGGTTATTGACCTTACCTCCTCTTCATTTAAGACACTCCGTCAGGGAGATATGAAGATGAAAAATAATGAAACTTTTATTTCAAGAGGGACCCGTGAAACAGAGAAGATAGCGCAATTTATATTTAACAAAACATTGGTGCAGGGTACGGATAAACCGCTCATTTATATCCTTGAGGGAGAGATGGGAGTTGGGAAAACAATATTCGTTAAAGGGGTTGGTGCATTATTAGATATTAATAACATTATATCGCCGACTTTTGTAGTCTCTTACGAATACACTGTCCATAAAGAAGGTGTTAATAAACTGATCCATTGTGATTTTTTTAACATTGAAGATGAAGAAGAGTTTGAGTATCTAGGTTTTGAACATAATCTAAAACCAAGAACAATTTTTTTTATTGAATGGGGAGAAAGAGGTGGAAAACTAAAGGCTCTATTACAAAAAAGAGCAAAGGTAATATATATAAAAATGAAATACAAAAAAGATAACATAAGAGAGATATCTTTAAATTTATAAAGTCAAAAAATAAAAATGAAAATACTTGCCATTGATACTTCATGCGATGAAACATCCTGTGCTATAACCGATGGAAGAAAAGTAGTTTCAAACGTTATATACTCCCAAATACTAATTCATAGCAAATGGGGAGGAGTTGTGCCATCTTTAGCAAAGCGTGCCCATGAAGAAAAGATAGATTATGTTGTTAATGAATGTTTGCGCAAGTATCGCGACCCCATAGAGACGATTGATTATTTTGCAGTAACACAGGGGCCCGGACTTGCGATAGCTCTTGAGGTAGGAATAAAAAAAATTAAACAACTATCTCTTCAGTATAATAAGCAGTTGATTCCAGTAAATCATCTTGAGGGGCATCTATATTCTTCATTTGTTCAAAACAGTAAAGGTAATCCAAAACAAAGCTTTATGTTTCCGTATCTTGGTATCATCATATCCGGGGGTCATACGGAGATTGTGAGAATAAAAGATCATGTTTCATATGAGACATTAGGAGAGACGATTGATGACGCTGCGGGTGAGGCTATTGATAAAGCAGCTAAGATGTTAGGACTTGGTTATCCGGGTGGACCTGTAGTTGAACGATTGGCTCGTGAGGTAAAAAATAGAGAAATATATCATTTTCCACGGCCCATGATAAAAAACCAATCATTAAACTTTTCATTTTCCGGGTTAAAGACATCTCTCTACTATTTTTTGAAAGAAATGAATGAAAATAAAAAACTATCGCAGCTTAAGGATATTGCTTCATCCTATCAGGAAGCAATATTTGACACTTTGATAACTAAGACAGAAAAAGCCATGAAAGAAACAGGAATATCTCGGCTTATTGTTGGAGGAGGAGTAATAGCAAATATGCGTTTACGAAGGTTGTTTAGAGGATTGGTAAACACATATGAGGGTGAAGTGTTATTTCCTCCATATTCCTATTTGACAGGAGACAATGCAGCGATGATAGGTGTAGCAGCATATTATAAAGCTAAAAAAAATATATTTGTTAAAAATTTAACACAACTAGATCGCATCCCTCGTTTTCCTTTGCCAAAATACTACTTGTAAAATAGAAAAGTAACTATTACAATATAAGTATATGTTAACCCTAAGTAAACAAACAGATTATTCATTTATTATCATATCTCAGCTGAAGGGAAAAGATACCTTCATTCCCCTTTCAGATCTAGTACAAAATACAGACCTGCCTCAACGCTTCCTTGCTCGCATCGCAGCTACTCTTGTGAATAAAAAACTTCTTATAAGTCGAGAAGGAAGAGTAGGAGGGTACAAACTAGCATCAAACATCAACACAACTAGTCTTTACGACTTCTTAGCGATATTTGAGAAGCGCCTTTCCTTTCTCGATTGTTTGGGTAACAAATCCACTAAGTGTAAATACGAAAAGGTTTGCTTACACCGTCACGGAGTAAAAGTAAAGCTAAACGATGTAGTGGTGAGTCAACTGAAACGGACAAAACTTATGGATTTATTCTAGACATATGCTTGAGGTAACAAATCTTAGTGTTTCTGTGGGACGCAAACTTATTTTACAGAACCTTTCATACATATTTGAGCAAAATAAAACGTATGTTTTAATGGGGCCAAATGGATCTGGAAAATCGACCTTTGCCCAAACGATCATGGGACACCCTCAATATGAGATAGATACTTATAGTAGAATTTTTTTTAATAAAGAGAATATAACGTCTTACCCCGTAGAGAAAAGAGCAACAAGCGGAATCTTTCTTTCATTACAGACGCCCCTTAGTCTTGGTGGAATCACTGTTTTTCAATTGCTACGTGTTGTTTTGAAGGGTAAGAAAGACGCACTTTCCTTGAAAAGAGAAATCATGAAGTTGGCTAAACGGCTTAATATTAGTCAAGAAGTACTGAATAGATCTCTTAATCAAGGAGCTTCAGGAGGAGAAAAGAAAAAGATGGAAGTACTACAAGCCGGGATATTAAAACCAAAACTTGCGATTTTTGATGAGGTTGATACGGGGGTTGACATAGACGCCTTAAAGACGATATCTTCTTATTTGCGACATTTTAAGAAAAATAAAACAATAATTTTTATTACTCATAATTCACGGATTCTGGATTATATTCAACCGGACAAAGTTTTGATTCTGAAGAACGGTTTGATAATTAAAGACGGTGATGCAGATCTTCTTTCCTTCATTGAAAAAAAGGGATTTGATAAATTATAAAAAATTGAGATATGCAAGATAATAATCATCAATTTGATTCTGAAGTAAAGTATGGTTTTTCCATGCCAGAGAAACATGTTTATAGAGCAAAAAAAGGATTAAATATAAGCGTTGTAAAGTCAATTTCAAAACTAAAGCGTGAACCACTTTGGATGCTTGAAAAAAGACAAAAAGCATACCAATATTTTCTTTCAAAGAGTATGCCAAACTGGGGTGCTGATCTATCTCTACTTGACTTTGATGATATTACTTATTTTATTCGCTCGACCGATAAGCAAGTTTCTTCATGGGAAGATTTGCCTAGTGAGATCAAAATGACTTACGACAGAATTGGCGTACCTGACGCAGAGAAGAATTTTTTAAGCGGGGTAAGTGCTCAGTATGAATCGGAAGTAGTCTATGAAAGCATTCAAAAAGAATTGAAAAAAAAAGGCGTGATATTTTGCGATATGGACACAGGGCTAAAGATGTATCCAGACATAGTAAGGAATTATTTTGGAACACTTATCCCCCACACGGATAATAAATTTGCCGCATTGAATACCGCAGTTTGGTCAGGTGGATCCTTTGTGTATGTCCCCAAAGGTGTAAGGGTAGAATTACCACTTCAGGCCTATTTTAGGATGAATGCAGAACGTTTTGGACAGTTTGAACGTACTCTTATAATCGCTGATGAAGGATCCTATGTACACTATATTGAAGGTTGTACGGCGCCTATTTATACTACAAGTTCTCTTCACAGCGCAGTTGTTGAAGTATTTGTAAAGAAGGGTGCCCGTGTTCGATATACAACAGTTCAAAATTGGAGTAAAAACGTGTTTAATCTCGTGACAAAGCGTGCACAAACAGATGAGAATGCCATTATGGAATGGGTAGACTGCAATTTAGGAAGTCAAGCTACTATGAAATATCCATCAGTTTATTTGAAGGGCGAACACTCAAAAGGCGAAGTATTATCGATCGCTTTTGCTGGAAAAAATCAGCATCAAGATGCGGGTGCGAAGATGATTCATTTTGCGCCCCATACTTCCTCTCGTATAATTTCTAAATCAATCTCAAAAGAAGGGGGAAGGACTTCATACAGAGGTCTTATACAGATTCTTAAGGGTGCACATGATACCCACTCTTACGTATCTTGTGATGCACTGTTGCTTGATGAAAAATCTCGTTCAGATACATATCCAACGATGCGTACGAAAGAACAAGAAGTAGAGGTACAACATGAAGCAACGGTTGAAAAGATAGGTGAGGAAAAGTTATTTTATTTACAGTCACGAGGGATCAATAAATATGATGCTGAAGGTCTACTTGTCAATGGTTTTATTGACCCAATCGCTAAAGAGATACCACTGGAGTATTCAATTGAACTAAATAGATTAATCAATTTAGAAATGTCAGGCAGTATAGGTTAATAAATAGACAGTTACCATGGAGCATACAATATTTACGTTAATAACCAATATAACCAAAACGTCAAAAAAAAATCTTTCCTTTTCAAAAAGCGGAAAGTATATAGTTTTTTTTTATAACCTGTCAGGGGAACTTACGTTTAGGATTAAAAGCAGGGGTGTTGAATTATACATATTTGGATTATATACAGGAGCTAAAAAAAACACTTTTAGGCTTAAGACGATCCAACATCACCTTGCACCAGAATCAAAATCTGACCTGTATATTGGAGGGGTGTTTGGCGATTCTTCGACTTTTTTCCATGAAGGTCTTATCAAAGTTGATAGAGATGCACAGAAAACTCATGCATACCAAATAAATCAAAATATTATTTTATCCAAAGAAGTATTTATTAGTTCCAAACCAGACCTGGAGATACTAGCAAACGATGTGTTTTGTACTCATGCTTCAACCACCGGTAAACTGAATAAAGAAGAACTTTTTTCTATACAATCAAGAGGGGTAGATAGAAACAATTCGGAGCGACTGATGATAAATGGATTTATCAAAAATATCTTTAGAAACATAGAGACAAATGGAAGATTCGATGAGTTGGAAAAAAATAAGAAAACTATATTAAAACAATATGCTTAATACAACCACCATAAAAAAGGATTTTCCTATTTTTCGGAACCAGCAAGATTTCGTTTATCTGGATTCTGCTGCTATGTCTCTTAAACCCAGATCGGTTATAGATGCCGTTGAAGCATATTACGAACAGTACAGTGCAAACGTATTTAGAGGAATCTATAAAATATCAGAAAAAGCCACAAAAATATATGAGCAAACAAGGGAAAAAGTAGCAGTGTTTATCAATGCGAAAAGTGAAAAGGAAGTAATCTTTCTTCGCAACTCAACTGAAGCGATCAATCTTGTAGCTTATACATGGGGAAGAACGCACATTGATAAGAAAAGCGAGATTGTCACAACTATTTTAGAACATCATTCAAACTTTGTTCCTTGGCAGCAGTTAATTATAGAAAACGGTGCTGTACTAAAAATCATTAATATTGATGAGTCCGGAAAACTCATACTTGATCAAGTAGGCCAAATTATTACAAAAAAAACTAAATTATTAGCAATAACATATGTCTCAAATGCACTTGGGACTATCAATCCATTGCGTGAAATCATCAAAGAGGTAAAAAGAAAAAACTCAGACATTATTGTATTGGTAGATGGAGCTCAAGCAGTACCCCACATTAAAGTAGACGTTCAAGATTTGGGATGTGATTTTTTTGTCTTCTCTGGCCAAAAGATGCTAGGTCCAACTGGGGCTGGAGTATTGTGGGGAAGAGAAGAGCTACTGGAAGAAATGTCTCCTTTTTTATTTGGAGGAGAAATGATAAAAGAGGTTTATTTGGACAGAACGGTATTTGCAGATTTACCTCATAAATTTGAGGCGGGTACTCCTCATATTGCAGGCGTTATTGGATTGGGAGCTGCTATTGACTACCTTACGCAAATAGGTATGGATCAAATAAGATTACATGAAAAAAAGCTTTATTCATATGCTCAAGAAAAACTACGTAAGCTGGACACAGTTGTTTTATACGGTCCAAACAGCCAAGAAGAACGAAGTGGAGTTATATTGTTTACCATGAAAAGCGCAGTCCATCCTCATGACGTAGCGCAGATTTTAGATGAACTAAATATTTGCGTACGGTCTGGACATCACTGTACCATGCCGCTTCATGAAAGACTGGATCTTTCATCAACCATAAGAGCAAGTCTTTATTTGTATAATACTATGGATGATATTGATAAATTAGTTAAAGGATTACAAAGAGTAGATGAAGTTCTATGAGCATATATCAGGAGATCATACTTGATCATTTTCAACAACCAAGAAATGCCGGTAATATAAAAAACCCAACGAAGACAACGACAGTAAACAACTCTTTGTGTGGTGACAAAATCAAAATGGATATATGTATAAAAGGAGATAAAATTATAGATATAAAATTTTTTGGTAAAGGTTGCGTAATATCTCAAGCTTCTGCTTCACTTTTAACAGAACATGCTAAGGGGAAAACAAAACAGGAGTTGAAGAAGATGACAAAAACAGATATTATAAATCTATTAAAAATTGATCTTGGTCCAAACAGGATCAAATGCGCACTTTTGCCGCTTGAGGCATTGCATAAATTATTAATTGAATAAATATATAGATGGATCAAACAAAGGTTATTGACTCAAACAATCCGTCAGGCCCAGTTAAAATAAAAAAGCTTAAGATTACCGTAGATCGCAACTTATGTATTGGTGCTGCCACATGTATTGCTGTTGCGCCAAAGACTTTTCTTCTTGATTCGGACGCAAAAGCGATCATATTGGAAACAGCCACAGAAGAAACGGAACAAACTATTATTGATGCAGCAAAAGCCTGTCCAGTTGCAGCCATTATAATTGAGGACGAAAAAGGGCAAAAAGTTTTCCCGAGCTAAAAATATGGAACAATTCCTTTGGAAGATTGGTGGAGAAGCGGGTTTTGGTATCCTGACTACAGGTACGATGTTTTCCAAGATAGTATCTCGTTTAGGATATTACATCTTTGACTATATTCAATATCCCTCCCTCATAAGAGGTGGGCATAACACATATGATGTGGGGTTTTCCGATGCACCCGTTCACGATCTGAAGGCCAATATCGACATGTTGGTTTGTCTCAATAAGGAAACATTTGATAATCATAAAGAAAGGTTAAGATCCGACAGCTTTGTTATATATGATAGCAAGGAGTTTATACCTGATGGACCTTATATCAACATAGAAGTTCCATTTAACGAAATACTTACCAAGCTAAAAGGACAAGTAATTATGAAAAACACCATTGCCTTGGGAGCCTCTCTTGCTCTTCTTGGCGCTGATCTAGCCATTCTTAATGACCTACTTAAGTCACAGTTCAAAAAAAAGGGAGAAGACGTGGTTCGTTTCAACCAACAGTTTGCTCAAGCAGGATACGATCATATTCTAAAACAGCACAAAGCACATATTAAATCTATTCTATTACGAAGAGATAACCCAAAACAGCTTGTCATAACGGGAAATGAAACATTTGCGCTTGCCTCTTCCATTGCAGATTGTTGTTTATATGTAGCTTACCCTATGACACCGGCTTCCTCAGTGCTTTCTGTGCTTGCAAATTGGCAAATGCAAACCGGTATGGTGGTTCGTCATGCTGAAGATGAGATTGCAGTTATCAATACTGCAATTGGGGGATCATTAGCCGGAGTAAGGAGTGCGGTTGGAACTTCAGGAGGAGGATTTGCTCTTATGGTTGAATCGATATCTTTTGCCGGAATAGCTGAAATTCCACTTGTTATTTTTCTTTCCCAACGCCCAGGTCCTGCCACAGGTATGCCTACATGGACAGAGCAAGGAGATCTTCTTTTTGCAGTGCACGCAGGACATGGTGAATTTCCCAAGATAGTTCTTGCTCCAGGGAGCATTGATGAGATGTTTAAGCTGACGCTTAAAGCATATGATTTGGCTGACATTTACCAGACTCCGGTCATTGTTCTTTCTGATATGTTACTTTCAGAATCACACAGAAGTTTGTCAAAAGACCTGGTTGAAACACAGATAAAAGAATACAAGCCAAATCGTGGAAAGCTTATAGAAAAGCCTGATAAGGAGCCCTATTTGCGTTACAAGATGACAGAAGATGGGGTATCGGCTCGTCTTATTCCAGGATTTGAGGGGTCCTATTATCAATCAAACTCATACGAACATTTGGAAGACGGTCACACGACTGAGGAAAGTATTGAACGAATTAACCAAGTTGACAAGCGATCACAAAAAATTCAAACCTATTTTGAGTCACATTTTGTTGGACCAACCATTATAGGAGATATAGAAAAAGCCGAAGTAATATTTGTAACCTGGGGCTCGACAAAAGGCGCTACTTTGAGAGCGCAACAAGAGCTTGATAAAAAAGGGAAAAACACAGCCCAGCTTCATTTTACACATGTGTTTCCTTTATCAGAAAAGATTGTAGCGCCCTATTTAACAAAAAAGAAAAGATATATATTGGTTGAAAACAACTCACATGGTCAGTTTGGAAAGCTCTTGAGACAAGAAATAGGAGTGTCTATCATGGAAAAAGTTCTTAGGTATGATGGGAGGCCAATTACAAGTGAAGAAATTGTTCAATCAGTTTTTACATAAACCTATGTTAACTGTTCAAGATTTTACTGGTTATCAGCCCACTTGGTGTCCCGGGTGTGGTAACTGGGCAATTGGAGCAGCTATAAAGACTGCACTTGTTCAGTTGGGGCTATCTCCATCCAATGTATTTCTGTCGTTTGGGATAGGGTGTTCTGGTAATATGAATGATTTTGTCAATGCCTATGCAAGTCATGGATTGCATGGCCGTGCCCTACCTGTTGCTATTGGATTTAAACTTGCAAATCACCACATGAAGACTATAGTAGTTGCAGGAGATGGGGATTTTTATGGAGAGGGAGGAAACCATTTCCTTCACGCCGCAAGAGGCAATCACGATATCTGTGCAATCATTCACGACAATCGTGTATATGGTTTGACCACTGGACAGGTAGCGCCAACTGCACAAAAAGGCTATCGCTCAAAATCAACACCAGCGGGAATAATAGAAGTTCCTCTTGATCCTTTGGGGCTTGCAGTAGCCCAAGGAGCAACTTTCGTCGCTCAAGCTTTTGCTGGCGATACTATGCATCTTGTTGGACTATTAAAAGACGCCCTACAGCATAAGGGCTTTTCACTTGTGAATGTTTTGCAACCGTGTGTGACATTCAACAAAATTAACACTTTTTCCTATTACATACAACGTTCATATAAATTACCTGCTGAGTACGATGCGACTAATATTCAAGAAGCGCAGAAGAAAACCCTTGAACTCCATGAGGAAAAATTTCCGCTTGGTATTATTTACAAAAAAGATAAACCAGCATATCATGAGCAAATTTCGCAAATTGCCGAAACGTCACTTCTTAAGCGAAAAGTACCAAGGAATTTTACCGAATTGTTAACAGATTTTGTTTAACAAATACAAGTTAGTTGAACATATATTTGATATTGGGTTGATATAACAATATAATTTAAAAAACATTTGACAGTTAGCAGATATTCTGCTATACTGCTAATACATATGATATTTCTATCTGGGCCGTCAAATCAATCCGTTCTACCTATTATTGCCGTTCGAGATGGGATTGTGTTCCCAAAGACAGAAAACGTATTAACATTCGGAAGATCCAAAAGTATTTCTACCATAAATGAAGCACTCAAAAAAGATAAAAGGGTTGTGCTTGTTATGCAAAAAAATTCGGCGGTTGAGGATCCAAAAAAAGATGATCTCTATGAAGTTGGAGTGATAGCCTCAATTGAAAAAACGGTTATTGGTGAAAAAGGAGAAATCAATGCCTTAGTCAAGGGGATAGAAAAAGTCAAAATAGTTGAAATAGTTAACGAAGTCCCATTTTTTGAGGGTAAGGTAGAAAAAATAGAAGAGACTCTTGTCAGCGACAATGAAGTACAGGCCATGGTGAAACACATCTCGCTTCAAGTTAAGAAAGCCATAAATCTTGGCAAAGCGGTTGATTTTGTATTTCTCATGAATATATTAAATGTTGGTACCCCGCAGGATTTTTCGTATCATATTGCCATGGTGTTGGACATAAAAGAAAAAGAAAAACAGAATTTGCTTGAAGAGAACGATCTGAAAAAACGTCTTGTCAAAGAAGTCGAATATATAAATAAAGAAGTAAAGATACTTGAGATCGAACAAAACATTTCAGCAAAGACTCAACGTAAATTTGAAAAAGGAATGAAGGAAACTTTTTTAAAAGAAAAGATGAAGACGATAGAGGAAGAGTTGGGAGGTGGGGAAGACAGAGACATAAAAGAATATAGAGATAAAATAGTAGCAGCTTCTATGCCAAAAGCAGTTGAGGAAAAGGCTCTCAAAGAGCTTAAACGTTTGAGTCAAATGTCTCAGTATAATCCCGAGGCATCCTACGTGAAGACATATCTTGATTGGTTGGTAGATCTTCCCTGGTCTACTGTATCGACAAACAGTATTGATATCAAACAAGCTGAAAAAATTCTTAATGAAGATCACTTTGGGTTAAAAAAAATTAAGGAGCGAATACTTGAGTATTTAGCGGTTATTGAACTGCGTAAGCGAAAAGAGGAAAAAGAAAAAGACAAAAAAGGAGAGAAAAAAAATAAAGAATACCAACCAACCATCATCTGTTTTGTGGGTCCTCCTGGAGTGGGAAAGACTTCCCTAGGTCGTTCGATTGCGCGTGCTTTGGGGCGAAAATTTGTAAAAATGTCTCTCGGAGGGATACGAGATGAAGCGGAGATAAGAGGTCATAGACGTACTTATGTTGGTGCTTTACCTGGTAGAATAATCCAAGGTGTTAAGCAAGCGGGTACAAGAAATCCCCTCTTTATGCTTGATGAAATAGATAAAATTGGAAGAGATTATCGAGGAGACGCTTCTGCTGCCTTACTTGAAGCGCTTGATCCAGAGCAGAATCATGCATTTTCAGATCACTATCTTGAGGTGCCATTTGACCTGTCGGATGTATTTTTCATTACAACAGCTAATATGCTTGATACCATACCCGAGGCGCTTCTTGATAGATTAGAGATAATAAATTTCCCCGGATATACAGAGGATGAAAAATTTCATATTGTAAAAGACCATCTTATAAAGAAACAAATCGATGCTCACAGTTTGACATCAGAAGAAATAAAAATAAACGATGCAGCGGTTAAAACTATTATACGGCGCTATACAAGGGAAGCTGGTGTGCGTGAGCTTGAACGACAAGTAGCTGGAGTTTTTAGAAAAATAGCAAGAGAGATAGTAGAGAAAAAAACAAAAGAGAAAACAGTTACGACAACCGATATACCAAAATATTTAGGACCATATAAATATTCAAATCAAATAATTGAAGGGAAAAATACAATAGGTATCTCAACGGGTCTAGCATGGACACAAGCAGGAGGAGACATCTTGTTTATTGAGGTAGCTATCATGCCAGGTAAAGGAAGTTTGACCTTAACGGGTCATCTTGGGGATGTAATGAAGGAATCCTGCCAAGCAGCGCTTTCCTATATCAGATCACGTTGGGAAAAATTTAATCTAAAGAAAGACTTTTTTCATAGCTATGATATCCACGTACATGTGCCCGAAGGAGCTGTGCCAAAGGATGGTCCATCAGCTGGATTAGCAATCGCAACGGCAATGTTGTCTGCACTGACAAAAACACCGTTTAAAAGAGACGTTGCGATGACGGGGGAGATTACACTGCGTGGAAGAGCACTTGAAATAGGGGGAGTAAAAGAAAAAGTAATTGCCGCGCATCGAGCTGGAATAAAAACAGTAATAATACCAAAGGATAACAAGAAAGATTTGGAAGACATACCTGCTTATGTATTAAACGGATTGAAATTTGTCTTCGTAGAACACATGGACGATGTTTTAAATGTCGCCCTTGTACATCCACCCGTTGCCAAGAACAAAGATAAGTAGTTTTAAGACTATTTCCGGAACGACAGATAGAGCTCTCTTATAGTATGAGCTGCATTATACAGATGATAAAGAAAAGGGGAAATGACAAGGTCAAAGCTCCCCACCATCTCCACAAACTTTGTACCATATCCTTCTTTAAAACGGGTAAAACCAGCCCATGAATGTTTTTCAGAATAGACGGGCGGCATTGAACCCCACATATCAAACTTTTTCGCGCCAAGTTTTTTACCCAGCAATATGGTGCGCCACATTAAGAGATTTGCAGCCATGAAGTTGCGGTAAAGAGGAGATGTTCCACCATAAGGATAATAAAATACACCGTTAAAATAAAAAAGCTCATACGCGGCAAGTGGTATATCTTTAAAATACGCAATCAAAATATGGGCAATATCATTACTTAAGCTATCCCATACTATCTTATGATAATGATAATTATGACCAAAATATTTTTGACGCTTACAGGTGGCAAAGTATAGTTTTTGGAAAACTTCAAAGCCTTCTTTATTTGACATTTCTTTGATCGCAATCCCTTTTTTCTGAGCGAGGCGGATGTTATACCTTGTCTTTGGCTTCATTTGCTTTAAAAGATCATCTTCGGTCTTGGTTAAATCTAGCTCTTGAGTCCAAGAAGGAAAAAGTGGGTGAGGGGACGGATATACTTTACTTTCTTTATCTATCCGATGTTGTGGATCGTTTTTCAAAACATAGGGTTCAAGCTTAACAAATATAAGACCTTCTTTTTTCCCAAAATCCAGTAAAAAATGGACAACATCCTTAGAAAGGTTCGCTGATCTTGGAATATATCCAATTCTTAATCCAAAAGGAAGCAAATGGATAGTCATTTGAAATGAATGACAAAGTTCTGTTCCGTCAAACTCACCAAATCTCAACACGCGGACTCCTGTTTTTTTTCGAGCTTCTCCCCACGCCCATGATTGAAGCGGATGAACTGCCCTACTGTCAAAAAGATTTTTATTGAAATTATCCTCGATGATTTTCACTTTGTGCATAAGACTATATTATAGTTTATTATTGGTAGGATGATCTAATCATTTCAAATACTGTAGCCATATCACTATTTTTCTCTAATTTTTCCGCAACCTGCTTGATATCGGTGATGATAAACGGCTTTGTCATTTCTCCATAAAATCCACCATGGGTTCCCTTATGTTCTTCAAAAGCAAATAAAGTACCATTATGGTCTACATCTCCAAACAACACTATATCGCCATTATTTTGGAATGTTGAATAGTGAGCAAGAGATTGAATAATGCGTTCATTAACATGAAATTGATGAAGTTGTGCAAAGGGTTTGCCAGTAGTTGTGACTATTTTTCCGTTTACAAACTCAACATTACCATGTTTCCCAAAAAGCACTCTTTTTTCATGATCAACTCTTACAAGAACCCAACCAACCTCTTTCATATTGAGTAGTTTTGAGATCAATGCTGGATAGAGTTTTGATATTTCATCCAAAATATATGGTTTTTGCAACCGTTCAGAAAAATAAACCTGCATAGATGATCCAGCCGGAACAAGATAAACATCTTTCCCTAGTTTTATTGAAGCATTCATATATGAACAAGTAATATTTCTTGATTTATCATCAAGCGCCAAGGAAAACATCTGCTCAAATGTGATGTTACGAGGGGTATTGATTGGTTTTGAAGGGGTTTGACCGTGGTCTGACATGATGATGACATCATAATGTCGCTTCGTTTTTTTGGTAGCTTTATAGAGAGATTTGCAATACCAATCGATAAGCCGCAGGGAAGAGAAGGATGTTCTGTTGTCAACCCCATACTCATGTGCAAATTCGTCATATAATACAAAATCAATAAAAAGTATTGGTGTCTCTCTCAGTATTTCTATTTCACCAATATAGCTTCCTATATTGCCAAGAAAGATTCGTGAAAAAGAATCTTTCAGAAGGGAGACGGATAGTTTCAATGAACCCATTTTTATGAGAGTTAAAAAGCTTTGAAGAAAGCTTTTTAATATGAGATAGAGAATATAAAAAAAACGGACAGGATTTAAAAAGATAATAAGGACATACTGCATTTTTTTTAAAATATGAAACGGGGAGCGCATAGTTAGTTCTTTTCCAGACAGACTATACTGTGTTGCTCCGGCGTTATAAACTCCGAAAATACAAGTACCGCCTTCAAGGAGATTGGTTTTCTTTGGAATAATATTCTCAAATAAATCAATTACCTCACCACGATTACCTCTGATAAAACGCATAAGAGTACGGTCAAACCAGGCAAACCCAGGAATATTGTTGCTTTCACCAAAAAAAAGTTCGGCTTCAGTTGCGGCAGTTGAGGCAGGAGGTGGGCAGTAGTAATCATGCAGATGATAGTTTTTTGTCAAAAGTCCCTTAATGAAAGAACAGTATTTTTTACGTATGGCCTGTCTTAATATGTTATGACTTAGTCCATCAATCAGAATAATGATCAAACCTTTTTTATGAGCTGGGACAGTGCTTTTAGAAAGACCAAATACTTTTAAAATAAGAAAAAAGAGGGTTTTACGCATATCTGAATCTCAATACATCATAATAAACCTTTTCTGTAGCTTTGGCAACTTTATCCCATGAATATTTTTTGCTTTCATTTATACACCATTTCCGAATTTCTTGGCGTAAGGATTGATCAAGTATTGTTTTTTTAAGAGCCATTGCAAGTTCTTTAGTATTCTTTTGTTCGACAAGGAGGTCTGCATAATGAGGATAAAGTTTAAGTGATTCTTTAGCTGCTTCGTTTTGAAATCCAACTATAGTGCAACCACAACTCATTGCTTCAAGTATAGTAAGAGGGGATGCTTCATCAAAATAAGGAGCACAAAAAATGTCTGCTTGCTGAAAATAAGGTACTCTTTTTGCTCCTGTTATTTCTCCACGATATGTAACTTGTTTTTCCAAGTTGTTTCGATTTATGTAACGGATCATATTCCCCGTTTCTGCACCAGCCCCAACTATATCAAGCTTGACATGGGGAAGTTCCTTGGCAATCATATTGAAGGCTCTAAGTAGATATAGTATTCCTTTTCTTGAGACAATGCGACCGAGAAACAGTAGTTTTACCGTCTGTGATTTTTTTTTCTTGATGGGAAAAAATAGATTATGATCTACTGCATTATATATGACATACTTCTTTACTTTTTTTGTGCAGATGCTTTCCCATCTTTTTTGGGTAATTTGAGATACAAAGATTGAAGCGTCCATATTCTCCGAAAATTTCATTTTAAAAAGCGGTAAGACACTATTTAGTGTGTTTATGACTGAGCTATTATCCCAAGCAGAATGAAAAGTACTTACTTTTGGAATCTTAATTTGTTCAACCAGACTCCATGCAAGAAGCGGAATATATGGCTCTTGAACATGGAGAATATCGAACTTATCCCTTGTGAATATTTTTTTTAAATCAACAAATGGCTTTAACATTTGGACGCTTGCCCAGTTACCATTAGGCAGAGGGACCTCGATGGTATTACCAATTTCATGATAATTTTTATACTGTTTTGTTTTACCTGAGGGGCCATATATGGTTATTTTATGCCCTCTTTTTCGTAGTTCTTTCGAGAGGTTTAATACGTGTTCCTGTACCCCTCCAGCTGAAGATGGATTTGAGGAAAAAAAAAGTGCAATATTCAGTTTTTTAGGAGCGGTCATGAATTTGAGCTTTGAGCACTGTTAATGTTTCTTTTGCACAAGTGGTCCAAGAGAACTGTTTAATACGTCCTATTCCATTTTTTATGAGATTTGCACGGAGTTTTTCATCAGAGTTAAGTAGTTCTAGTTTGGCAACAAGATCATGGAAATCATGGGGGTTAAAATACAAAGATGCTTCTCCACCAACTTCAGGTAAACTCGATGAGAATGATGATATCACGGGGCAATTAAAGCTCATTGCTTCCAAAATAGGAATCCCAAAACCCTCATAAAAGGAGGGTAGAACAAAGCAAAAAGCTTCTTTATAAAGGGAAACTAATTCTTCATCAGTGACGTATCCTGTAAAAATAATCTTGTTTTCAAGATAGAGATTCTTTGCCTCCTTAAATATCTGGTCAAACAGCCAACCTTTTTTTCCCGTAATCACGAGTTTGTAATGAGGATGAGTTTGATTGAAAACAGCAAATGCCTTTATTAAAGTAACAATATTTTTTCTCGATTGAATAGTCCCGACATAGAGGATATAGGGGGGGTCAATTTTGGGAACCATATTTTGTATTTTGACTGGAGAACTTGGTTCTCCAATCTCTTTCTCAAATCCATTGTAAATTACTTCAATCCTATTGTCTGCTATATGATAATGACTCATAATGTCTTTTTTTGTGGTTTTGGATACCGCTATAATCTTATTAGCTTTTCTAAGAGAATAGTGAGTCCAGTTTTGAAGTTGGTATAGATCCTTTTTCAAGAATTCGTCTGGATAGTGAAGATAAGCTACATCATGGATCGTAACAACAGTCGGACATGGACAGAGGCGCGGTATGTAGTGAGCAGGAGAGAAGAACACACTGATTCTTTCTTTTGAAAACATGTTTTTTATTAATTCAAAAGGTAAAAAAAGCTGGGACCAGAGAAAAGATCCATGAATAAGTTTATATTTGAAGTATAGTGTTTCATCAGGAAGATCATTGAGAGGAGGCTTTCTTAAATAAATAATAAACTTAAGGTCTTTGTTTGCTTTTTTTTGAAAGTAAGATAAATGTTTATACGTATATACGGATACTCCGACTTTTTCTCGAACATTTGCTTCATTTCCATCTACTCCGATTATCATATATAGACATGGCAAATACTAATGATGTACGGTTAAGACCTGGGTCATATTATCAATATATTTTTTCCATGAAAAGTCTTGACTCTTTATTATACCCTGTTTTTTTAATTTGTTTCGAATATCATAGTTTGTAACAAGAAGACTGAGTGCTTTTTTTATATCGCTTGTTTTATGAGGATTAAAGAGGTACGATGCACCATCGCTTATCTCTTTCAATGATGAGGTATTTGAAGTTGCAACCGCAGCTCCAAGTCTCATTGCTTCAATTACAGGATATCCAAACCCTTCATAGAAAGAAGGATATATAAAAAAAAGACATGATTTATAAAGACAAGACAATTTAACATCAGCAATGTAGTCTAAAAATAAAACCCGTTCTGTCCCAGATTGCTTTTTTGAAGTAGTTTTATCCCAACCCTGTGAACCAACGATAACAAGAAGCATGTTTTTGACATTTAATTGTTTAAATGCCTCAATAAGTCCTCCAATATTTTTTCTTGGTTCAATTTTGCCAACAGTTAGTATAAATGGTTTATTGATATGGAACATTTCTTGTGTTTTTTTAACCATATCATCGGTTGGGGGTTGTATATCTACGCCTGGATAGTTAACAAATATTTTTTGTTTGTCAATACAAAGCAGTTCGGAAATATCTTTTCTTGTTGATTGAGAGTCGGTGAAGATTACAGTTGATTCTTTTTTTACCCAATGCATTCTACGATTCTGAGTTTTACGGATCATTGAATGCACGGTCTCAGGATATCGAAGATAGACAAGGTCGTGGATTATGGTCGCTTTTTTCATGTTTGAAGGAGGTTCGGTCCAGTCAGAGCTTATAAACCAGTCCAAATTACCGACAAGTTTTTCAACCTTCATACGATGCATAGTGTTCCAAACAAAGGAGAGGGTAGTGGGTGGTAATTTGTATTCAAATAAGCGGTGATGTTTTTGGCCAATCAACTGTTTAATCTTAGGATCAATACGTTGTCGAAGAGAAGAAAAAAAGAAGAACCACTCATTTTGATTATCATGTGTGAGGATTCCTTGAATCAAACCGTGTACAAATCTTGAGACACCTGTTCCTTCATATACCATTTGTGAGATATCAAGGCCAATTTTCATAGATAGATTATGCTTTTTTAATGCGTTGATATGCTATTTCCAAATTTTGGGCTATTTTTTTCCAGTTATATTTTTTCTTTACCAACCCATATGCATTTTTTCGTATGCGATCATATAATGGTTTGTTTGAAAGAATAAACTGTATTTGCTTGATAAACTCACTGGCACTGTTAGCAATAAGGACGTGGGTATTGTCTTTAACATCAAGCCCTTCTATACCGGTTTGCGTTGTGATAATTGGTAGTCCACTGGACATAGAAGCTAAGATTTTTAATCTTGTTCCGCCTGGTCCAAAGATGGGAGCGACAAAGAGAGTCGCTTGGGTATATGCTTTTCTAACGAGTTGTGAGTTGTTTGGGTCAATGTCAATTATTTTAATGCTTTTGGAGTCTTTAATTTGAAGTTTTTTTCTAGCGTTTTGGCCGGCGACAATAAGTTTAACATCAGGCATAAGCGTCATAAGGTGAGGATATATTTTTTCGATAAGATATTTAGCCGCCTCAGTATTTTGCAACCAGAAAAAGTTACCTACAAATAATAATACAGGGTTCTTGATAGGTTTAGGATCAAGCTTTTTAACAATCATTTCCTCGCCAGCTCCATTCGGAATAATAACGGGTTTAATGCTGGGTTCAAGCTCTGCAATTGTTTTTCGATCAGACTCAGATACCGCTCCGACAAGAAATGCTTTTCTCCAATAAAATCGCTCCCAATATTTAAGCTTGATAATATCAAAAGAAAACAGAAAACGTATGAAAAAAGGAAGAGAATTTACGTAATGTTGATATACTTTATATTCGATCGTTTGTTCAACAAGTAGAATGGGTATATCAGTGTCTAAGATATGAGGCATGATATAAAATGTTTCCGCATGAATTACATCGAAACGCTCTTTTCGGATCAATTCTTTCAATGTTTCTGCTGCTTGAAGTGAATAATTCCGGACAACGAGAAATGGATTTAAAGAAAAAATTGATCTTAATATATTTTCAGGTTGCCATGGCTTTTCAGGTCGCTTACAAAGATACACTTCTTTACAATATGGTTTTAGATAAGGGAGATATTTTTTTTCCTCATCGTTTTTATATAAAGCAATAAGTGTTATTTCATTTTTTGAACGTAGATATTTAAGAAGGTTTAAAGTTCTAATTTGCCCGCCTGATGCCGGTGGATAGGGAAGATAAGGTGTCAGCATCAAAATCTTCATAGTTTGAAAAGCGTAAATTGATTGTTTTCAAACAAGACGAGATATTGTTTTTGTTGCTTCAAATCTTCTATTATTTCCTTTTTATCAGTCATGTAGAAAGAATATCCGTCTTCGCGTAGTTGCTCAACGGTTTTATAAAGCATAGGAGCTCCCTTGCGTGAAGCAAGATATAAAAGAGTTGTATCACCAAGTCTGTCTGTTATGATTTTGTCATCTTCTGAAGTAAATGTCATAAGTATCTTTGCCATTTGGTTTAGATCCTGCGGATAGGTATAGAAATCCTTTACTTTATAATAATAGGAAAATGAAAAAGAAAAAAGGAGAGCACATATAATCGTTGGATAGACTAGAAATGGAGTAAATATACGTTTTCCCTCTTGAATAAGCAGTGCAATCCCAATACCCGTAAACATAGCAAGAGGGGGGAGAAGAACTGTTTGATAATATTCATGCTGGACATTGCCACCTTGAAATACGAAAAGATACATGAGACTGGACAAAAGGATAAAATGAAGGAAATATTTTTTTAATTTAGCAAGCATACCAAAAATAAAGAAGCCTGTTAGGAATCCGCCAAAGATCATGACGTTTAAGCGTTCGTAAAAAATCCAACGAAAAAAAGCAGGTTTCATAAAAATGTTTTTTTGTCCTTCAAATGTATTTACGCTTGAAATAAGCCAACCGCTTGATGGTATGCCTTCTGGAAACTTTTGGATATACAATCTCCATGCAATAAGTGGGAGTAAAGAAAGAAAAAAATAAAAATAAATTTCAAATCTCTTCAATGATGAGAATCTATAGCGTGAAATGAAAAGATAAAAAAGTGTCAGTCCATAAAAAATTACTGTTGGTTTTATAAGGATACTGATAGAAAAACAAACAAGTGAAACGATTAAAAAAGCAAGGGACAACAAACGCCTTTTTTGGAAGTACCACCAATAGAGAAATAATATTGAAAGAAAAGAAAACGCAACTGCAGTGGTTTCGGGTAACACAACCCTTGAAAAGAAAATAAAGGCAGGCATAACAGCATAGATCAAAGATCCAAAAAAAGCACTTGTTCTTGAGTGCTCACGTAATAATAAATAATAGATTATTGAGATTATTATCAAGGAAAAAAAGATAGTTGTAATTCTTCCGTAAACTTCTATCGGTGTAAGGGGAGCGATTTTGTAAAGTATTGCAAACATTGCGTTATAAAGGGGTAATTCGACAAATCTCAGTCCCTTGGGGTTTTCAGATCCCGACTGAATACTTGAAAGGTCATCATAATGAGGTTCAAATATGTCAAATTTTTCTCTAACAAAATTGCGAGCAACCGCAGCGGTATCGGCTTGCCGCCATGAATGAAAGTCAGAAAGCGGAGCTCCTATTTTATATAGGCGTAAAACAAGAGCGATAAGTATAATACATCCCAAGATAAGAAGGTCTTTTTTTTGGACACTTTTTTTTCCCATATCAAGTCTTACTCTCCTTCGAGCTCTTTTTAAGACATGCATATCCCATAAAGACACCTATGATCATCCAAAAATTATATGCTATCTTGGACGCCTCAAAGACATCAATATAGGTAGCATTGATGAGTAAACCGAAGAGGGAGAAAAGAATTGCATAGAAAAAAATATTTTCCTCATTTTTGTTTGTTCGTGCAGCGATCCATGCTTGTTTTGAAATGAGAAATAATATAGCGAGAAAGCTAAGCGTACCAAAAAGACCAAACTCGCCAAGCCACCTTAAGAAATCATTATCAGTTGCTTCAGTGATGGAAGAGGGACCGCGACCAAGGATGGGGTTTTTCAAAAAGGCACTAATGGCTCTTGGCCACTCAACCTGGAGCCGAGTAGAGAAAGATATATCAGGCAGCATGGTTGTAATAACCTTGAGATTTCGGAATGCTTGTTCAACAAGAGCATCTTCTTCCGCCTTAGAAAGAGTTTTCCCACTTCTCCTTGCCTCTGCTTTAATGTCTTCTCTAATCTGTTCGAGTGCTTCTTTAGCATCTTTTGTATTAAGATTTATGCTGGTGTTTTTTGTGCCATTAGTGTATATATCTGTGGCTTTTTTTTGGGTGAGGGTTTTGTTTGGAATATAATCACCAACAGGAAGTTCATCAGGATTTAATCTTCTAGGTACAGTAGTTTGGCCTGTTTTTTTATCAATGAATATTTGTTTTTGTTGGAATGTTCGAGTAAGGCGACTGGTTAGATTGCCTGATGTTAGAGTGAGCCCAATCGTCAAAAGAACAACCACTAAAAACATTTTAAATTTTCGCATGGCTAAAAGGAATAAAAGCGTAGATACGACATAGGCTCCATAGGAAACGCGAGAAGCCGTCAAGACAAGTGAAAAAAGAGAAATAACAAAAACAAGGAAATACCACCACTTTGCTTTAAAATAAAAAAAGCTTGCGAGAAGAATGGGTATAAGAAAAACAAGATATGCAGCTAAGTCATAATGTCCCCCAAAGGTTGAAGAGATACGTGCGTTGGCATCCAGTATGAGAATATACCCTTTAGCATATTCGGGATTCATGGTTTGCACTGCTGGCCAACCCAAGAATTTTTGTCCTATTCCATATGTGCCAACTATGAAAGCAGCAAGAATAATGAATCTCAAATAAAAAAAGAAATCTTTTTTCGACTGGATGGAGGACATAAAGATAAAAAACATGCTCATATACTCAATCCTGCGAAGTGAATGGAGAAGGCCTAGATGTCTGAAAATAATCGTTTTTTGAACAAGATAGCCCCATAAAAAAGAGCTAAAAACTGCAACCCAAAAGATGACAAAAGGAATAATAAATTTTTTCTGCAACTGAATTTTTTTCCTTGCAAGTTGTACTAAAAAAACCAAAGCAAGAGCAACAACATAAAAATCTTCAACACGGACCGCAATATAAGTATAATTAATCATCTTTACTGGCAGCTTGGGATATAGGGGTATGACAAAAATATATCCGATACACATCAGTTTGATGAGATTATTGTCGAGCCATTTTAAAAGCTTCTGCATATGTTTTTTTGAGATAATTACTATTTATAATATAACCTATAATAATGGATGCTACTGCTTTTAATTGTAACATAATTTTGAGGCAAAAGAGCGCGAAATGAGAATGGTGTTTTTTATAAAAATAGATAAGACCCTTATAAACCTGAATGATAGGGTATGTCTTACCGCTGCTTGAAGCGCTTCCCAGATGAATAAAGCGTGCATGAGGATAAAAAAAGGTATTTAATCCTGCTTTTTTTGCCCGATATAGCATATCTACCTCATCCATGTACATAAAGATATTTTCATCAAACCCATGTATTTTTTCATAATATTCTTTTTTTGTAAGCATGCAAGCACCCGAAACCCAATCTGTTTTTATGGTGTTTGTGGGAGAGGACCGTGTTAATCCCCAATAGTCACCCCTTAGGAATAGTGCTCCAAATACTACATTCAACGTATAAAAAGGAGCAGAAGATGCCTGTGGTGTCATGTCTTTATTGAGTAGTTTTGCACCAAGAAAATGCATGTGATTATTTTTTAAAAAATAGTTATACATGTTTTCGATTGCATCTTCAAGGACAAGGATATCCGAATTCAACAGGAGTATAGAACCTCCTTCTGCTATCTTAACTGCTTGATTGTTTGCTTTGGCAAAACCGATGTTTTCGGAATTCTGAATGATATGAATATAAGGTTTGGTTTGAAATTTGAGTTTGAATTTCTGAATCTCCTCAATTGATCCATCAGTTGACGCATTGTCAACAACGATTATCTCATAAGCAAGATCTGATCTATTGAGGGACTTGGTAATTGAGAGGAGACAATCAATGGTGGTATTTTTTGTGTTGTAGGATACAATAACAATCGATAAATCTACAGAATTTGTGGCCATATAATGTATAATTATACAAAACTTAAGAATGGCTGGGTAGCTCAGAGGTAGAGCACACGTTTCATAAGCGTTAGGTCGTGGGTCCGAATCCCGCCCCAGCCACTATATGATTTCCGAAGAAAGAAAAAAAAGGTTTCAAGAAGTGACCTCTCACCGCCTGCAGGATGTCATAGTTCTTGAAAACATCCATGACCCACACAACGCCCTTGCTGCTGTTCGTAACTGTGATGCCTTTGGTATTCAAACAGCTCACATAATCTTTGAGACAGAGAAGATTTTTAACCCAAAAGAGCTTGGAAAGGTGACATCATCCTCTGCTAACAAATGGGTTGACACTATTTGTTGGGAGAAAACTTCAGAATGCATAACAGCCCTAAAGAAACAAGGATTTCATATTATCTCAACAATACTTGATCCAAAAGCAAAACAACCCTCGAAGATAGATCTTAATGACAGCAAAAATGCGATTGTCTTTGGTAACGAAGGGTTTGGAATTTCAGAGACAGCCAAAATAATGGCCGATGAGCTTGTTTATATCCCAATGTGTGGTTTTGTAGATAGTATTAATTTATCAGTTACAGTTGGTATTATGTTATACGAATTAAGTCGTCAAAGAAAAGAAACAGATACATTCTATCTATCGCAAGAAGATCAAAACAGTCTTCTAAAAAAATGGATTGATGTGGAAATTAAAAAGAAACATAGATTATAATAGAAAATATATGAAACCAAACGGTCCGGAAACAACTCCTAATTGTTATTCAAGGCTAGTTGGGCCTATCGATGAAAAATCAGTTAAGGAGGTTCTCAAAGATATTGATGGAGCAAACAATAATGACCAAAAAAAACTCATTATATTAACCCTTGCTTCAAGCGGAGGGCTATTATACTATGCGCAGGTATTGTACGATGCGATAAAGGCATCGAAAAAGCCCATCGTCTGTATTGTGTCAGGCTCTTGTATGTCTGCTTCATTGATGATACTGCAGGCTGCCTCAAAGCGGATCTCAAGACCCAATACCATATTTATGCTGCATCAAAGCACTTACTGGACTGAACAACACACATATATGGATGAGATAAACGTGATGAATAAGGAATGGAATAGATTATATAAGCAGTTTGTTACTCAATCGATTAGCAGATCTACTATTACCCTTGAGGAATTTGAAAAAATTGCTAAACCAAGAAAATATTTCTCCGCAAAAGAAGCTTTAGATATGAAGTTTATTGACACAATCAGTGATAAATGGATTGATAGTTACTAATTAAATAATTACTATGAAAGATCTGACGATAGATGACGTTATGGTAAAGGTAAAAAATGATATTTTTGTCCAAGATTACTCAAAAAAGCAAGTTATTGAAGGAGTGAAGGTCCTCGAGGTTAAACGTATGGTGGGGGAGGACGGAACGTTTGAAGATTTATTGCACGTAAAGGAAGATGGGTTTTTTGAACTGTTTCCCGAGATTAAAATCCGACAGATAAATAGATCAAAGCTGCTCCCCGGCTCCATAAAAGCATGGCATCTACATTTCAAACAAGAAGATATATGGTATATTCCACCCGAAGATCACATGATCTTGGGATTATGGGATACGCGCGAAGCATCAATCACCAAAGACATTACTATGAAAATCGTGATGGGAAATGGATCATCAAGGGTTGTGCTCGTACCACGTGGGGTAGCACATGGGGTGGTCAACCTTGCTAAAACCCCTGGTAATATATTTTATTTTGTCAATAATCAATACAACCCCACCGATCCTGACGAGCGGCGTCTTCCTTGGGATAAACTGGGCGCTAGTTTCTGGGAAATAGAAAAAGGATAAGTAATCTGGTTGTAGATTGCACAGGGCTTTTTGTAATAAAAAGCCCACTCACGATCTCCATAAGAAAAATGCCACCACTCTCCGTCAAATGGGGCAAAACCTGCACCCATCATAACTTTGCGCAATATCATTCGATCTCCTTTTTGCTTATTTGTTATTTCACCTGAAAAAACGTAGTATTTCAGTGTTGAGTAATCATAAATAGGCGATCCAAAATCAATCTGTTTTCCAGTTCTATTATCAATGATATACAGATCAACAGCTCCACCTGTTGGATGACCTGCAACTGATGGAACTGCAACAGATCTGTGCACAGATTCATACAAATCTACTGGGTTTGCATAATATTTTTGGTTAACTATTGCAAGGCGTTTAAGAAATCTTAAGATTTGTATCTTGAGTGATCGATAACCGTATACTACATACAAAGAATAATTCTGATTAATTTTTAACAGTGTTCGCTGCGCTTTTAGTAGACGGTTATAAACGTCTTTTCTTACCAAAATATCGTTTCCTGTAACTCGTTTCATATCCTGCATTTCAGGCAGATAGCCATTTGGAATATTGACGATCTTTATAAGCGGCTCGTTACACTCTTTGGACGGGACGTTTATTAACTGTGTATATTTCACCATTGTGTCCTCGAGCCGCTTTATTTTTCTCATAGTTTTACACTATTTTTTTAAAGAATATCCGCCTATCTCTTTCAAACTCTCCACTCGTTCTTTTTTGTCTTACTTCCTGTTGCATTTCGCGGTCTTGATCAGTAACCTGAATAAACCCAAGTTTTTTGTAAAGTCTTTGTGAGGCCGTATTACTTTCTGAAGTACGCATAAGTACAGTTGTTCCTTTGGCAAAAGACTTTATGCGTTCTTTTACTAATACTTCAGCTATTGATTTTCTTCTCCATTCACTAAGAACTCCAAGATCGGCCATATACTGTGTTGATTCAATGGGTATACCAAACTGTTTTGCAATTTCTGCAATCTCCTTTTTTTTCGAAAGAGGGACTGCAGCTCCAAATCCGATAAGGCCATTTTTATTTCTGGCAAAAAACAGTGTGCCGTCCTTTTGGTATTCGTTAAAATCCGTCGCCACTTCTTCGTAGGAAAATACTTCATCGTATGGAGGTCCTCCGAAGATAATATTGTATGCACTCAGGAGTTCTCCATTTTCCAGATATTGACCTAACTGTTGAGAGGTATATATTCTTTCAATAACGATAGGGCCATCATCAGTTTCAATTAATGTCCCCATATTTAATATTTCTACTAGTCCCTGTATTTGTGCATAATTGAACCGGGTTCCATCAAAGTTTATAGATACCTTAATAGTTTGCCCAGAAGGTTGAATAATAGGTTCCTCAATAATTGAATTTCCTGAATTTTTTGCAAGTACCATGCCGACGGCAGTTGTTCCGCTTCCACAAGCTGTTTCTAAAAATAGAGTATTACTATTTTTTACATAAACAACTGGAGTAATCTCTATTCCCTTTCGAGTTCGTTTAGCAAACATTACGCCTGCAGCCGGTTCGGTATCAAGCCCATTTTTACGGATTATATCCATCCCAATTTTTTTTATTTCCTCTTCATCTTTGCCTTTAATTTGAGTTGTATTCCAATCAACATACTGGGTTATGCCTTCCATATATACGAAGTTGTTTTCCGGATTTGAAGAGTCTATCTGTACTCTGTCAGGGTCAGAATAGATTGGCATTTGAGCATATGATTCACCATCAGTGGTTACTCCTGCTATTAATGCGTCTTCTACTCCACCTGCTTTTATGCGTATTTGTCCTGGCATACCTTTGAGAGCAAGGTATGCGGCGCTTCTTGTGGCATTTCCGCAAAACTCACCTCCAGCCATCATAAGTTCCGTGCTGTTAGGCTTAAAGTCAACAAATCCCACCTGTTCTATTTGATTTGGAGATCCAGATGGATATAAAGACATTATTTCATCATTAATTTTTATTCGTTCAAACGGATCTTTTACGATACCCATTATTAATGACGTATCATTACCGCCTGGGCGCATATTAATGAAGCGGTATTGGTTATTTGAACTCGCTAATTCTTTTGGTTTTAATTGTGGTTCCATAATTTTTTTCATAGAATTACTAAATACTAAAATCAGGCAGGATATAAAAAACCCCGCCTTTAAGCGGGGTTAATGAAGTGAGACCAAACAAATTACCCCGCAACAAGCGGGTGATGATGGAGAATATCAGTTATAAAATTATAAAGTTTAAAGTCCATAAAGTTATATTAGTATATTACCATACTAATACATCATTGTCAAGAGAGACTTATCATGTTACAATGTTTGTATGAAAAAGATGAAAGACAATTTTTCAAAACCTACTCCCTATAAACCCGCAAATGCTAAAGAAAAAAGATTAATGAAGATCCTTGCTTTACTTAACAACGAGCAGGATGTAGCAAACTTGTTTCGAGACCTGCTAACACATTCTGAAATTGAAGAATTTGCCAATAGAATAGAGATACTTAGATTGCTCAAAAAAGGATTTTCCTATCAAAAAATCGCGCATGAAATTGGTTCCTCAACAACTACTGTTACACGGGTTGCTCATTGGCTATACCATGGGTCAGGTGGATATCAAAAAATCATTGACTTTCTTGACTGATTCTCCTATCATAAAAGTATGGATACAACCAAAAGAACGTTCTTTATAACCCTTTCAGGTATACTTGTAGCGGTAGCCTCCTTTTTTGTCATTATAGCCATAATAAGAAGGTTTAATCCAGCTATTTTGCAGCCAAGGATAAACCCCCCTTCATCTATCGACGTTTCAACCATTACTCCTCGATTTGATTCATTTAAACAGTTTGCCTCAGACGAAGAATTTATCGAGTACGTCTCATCAAACCAAGCACGTTCGAATATGGATTATTCAACCCTTAAGATGTCAGAATCAAGAGTGATGAATGCTCCGATGACAGGTGGGGGAGATGTTGAAAGAGTGTCAGAAACAAATACTCAAGTATTTGGCATAGACGAACCAGATATTGTGAAGACCGATGCAGAAAGTCTTTATTATTCTTTGCCATATAGATATCCATACAGAATATTGCCCCAAAAGGATGAGATCCAGTCATTACCAGAACCAATGGTTGAACAACAGACTAAGGTAAAAAGTATAATGCCGCCTATGCCCCCCAGGGAGCAAACAGGTGGTATAGCTGTAATAGATACATTACCTGTTGATGAGTTAAAAAAATTGACGAGTCTCAATGTATCCGGCGATCTCTTATTAGCAAAAAATATATTAGTAGTGTTTGATGAACAAAACTACGAAAAAAAGGTGATCCTAGGTTATGATGTGACCGATCCTTCAAATCCAAAAAAGAAATGGAGTATTGCTATGAAAAAAAATGTGGAAAGGGTATCTGCTCGCTTATACGGAAACAAAGTATATCTCATTAGTAAAACATATGCGCAGTCTTCAGGACCCTGTCCTATATTGTTTATGGATATTCCAGGCGGCAAGGGCATAATACCGTGCACTGATATTTACCGTCCTCCAATGACAGTTAATGCCGATTCAGTTTATACTGCTTTTGTCATCAATCCCGTTGATGGAGAAGTAGAAAAAAACATGTCATTTGTCGGATCGTCCAATGAGGCAACCGTATATATGTCACGCAATGCATTATATATAGGATATTATTATTCTGGAGACATGGTTGCCATAATGTATGGTTTTATGCTGGAGAATAAAGACATGTTTTCAAACACACTCATTGAAAAATTGGGGAAAATCAAAGACTATGACATCTCACAAAGCTCAAAACTAAGCGAATTAACACAACTGCTTTCAAAGTTTACCTCATCATACGATGAAGATAAAAAATTAGCTTTTGAGAACAATCTACAAAACAGAATGAAGAAGTTTATGGAGCTTCATAGTCGAGAGCTTGAAAGAACAGGTATTGTCAAAATTGATCTTGATTCATTTAGAATTGACGCAACTGGAGATATACCGGGAAAGGTCTTAAATCAGTTTGCCTTTGACGAATATAAAAACAATCTTCGAGTTGCAACAACCATTGGTCAAAACAGCTGGTTTGGACAATTTGGTCAGCTAACCCAATCATTCAGTGATGTATATGTATTAAACAACTCACTAAAAGAACAAGGAGTAGTTAAAGATCTTGGAAAAACAGAAAGGATCTACTCAGTTCGCTTCATCGCTGACAAAGGATATGTGGTGACATTTCGCCAGACAGATCCTCTCTATGTGATTGATTTGTCAAGGGCATCAAACCCCTATGTGGCTGGGCAGTTGAAGATCCCTGGATATTCAGCATATCTTCACCCCCTCACAGAAACTCTTCTGCTTGGTGTTGGAAAAGAAGGTTCTAATGTCAAGTTATCTTTATTTGATGTATCTGATTCATCCAATCCAACAGAACTTGATACCTATATGATGAATGAGTATTGGTCAGAGGCTCTTAATAATCATCATGCCTTTTTGAGCGATGAAAAACATAGTGTAATTTTTATCCCCGGATCAAAAGGAGGATATGTGATAAGTTATTCAGACAATAAACTTTCCATGAAGAAAGCTGTTGCAGATACTCAGGTCAAGAGAGCTGTTTATATCAATGATTATTTATATGTCATTGGTGAGAATAAGATAGTAGTACTTGATGAAAACAGTTGGGATAAAGTAAAAGAACTGGAGTTATAGTTTACTTCCAATCTGGTTTATAGTATTTTTTTCCCTTAAGGTTTTTAGGGAGATATTCTTGATCAACCACTCGCTCCACCTTCCAAGGATATCGTACATGTCCCTTACCATAACCTAATTGTTTCATGATTTTGTTTGAGGCGTTTCGTAAGTGAAGAGGAATGGGGTCGAGGTTTTTTTCATCTATATCGGAAAGCGCTTCAAAGATAGCGCTTGTTGAGGCTATAGATTTTTTTGCTGTTGCTAAATAGGTTGCGGTTTGAGCAAGTATGAGTTGCGCTTCCGGCCAACCTATCATGTGTACCGCCTGCATACATGATGTTGCAACGACAAGCGCTGTTGGGAGTGCATTGCCGATGTCTTCACTTGCAAATATAAGCATTCTTCTTGCGATGAAAACGGGGTCTTCTCCCGCCTTTATCATCCGCGCAAGATAATGAAGAGTAGCGTCGGGATTTGATCCACGCATGGATTTGATGAATGCAGAGATAGTATCATAGTGCCAGTCACCTTTCTTATCATAATAAATAGCTTTTCGTTGAATAGCTTCCTCAGCTACTTTTAATGTGATATTTTTTGCCATTGAGGTTGCTAGCTCAACTGCATTTATAACGGTGCGCGCGTCTCCATTACTGCTTTTGACAAGGTGTTTTATAGCATCTGGAGACCATTTATGTTTTGGAAAAAGTTTAACTGCGTTTGTAATGATAGTTGTTATATCTTCATCAGACAAAGAGTTTAAGACGTATACCTGTGCTCGCGAGATAAGAGGGGCATTTACTTCAAATCCTGGGTTTTCGGTAGTCGCACCAATGAGGATGATGGTTCCATTTTCTACATGTGGCAAAAAAGCATCTTGTTGTCCTTTGTTAAAACGATGGATTTCATCCACAAATAAAATAGTTTGTTTTTTGAATAATGTTTTTTCCTTTGCATGTTTTACTATTTCACGTACTTCTGACACTCCTCCTGTGACAGCAGAAAATGAGACAAAATCTGCATCCACATAATAGGCGATAAGACGGGCAAGCGTGGTTTTACCACATCCTGGAGGCCCCCATAATATCATAGAGGTAACCTTTCCGTTTTCCAGCATTTTTCTGAACGGTTTATTTTTACCTACAAGATGTTGTTGTCCGATCACCTCAGCAAGTGTTTTGGGGCGAAGCTGTTCTGCAAGAGGGATCATGACTTGCATGTTACATGAAAAATAAAGACATGTCAAGAACGATTGTTCACTAACGGGGTGCTGTCAGCAACAGAAGATTGCACCCCGTTTGAATAGTCGATTATTTTAAGAACGTTTCATATACGTGTTCAACGTCTTTATCTCCTCGTCCTGATAGATTAATGATAATTACATCATCTTTCTTCATTTTTTTTGCAAGTAGTACCCCATAATGTACCGCGTGAGCTGATTCAAGAGCGGGGATAATACCTTCTGTTTTTGAAAGCTCAACAAATGCGTTTACTGCCTGTTTATCTGTTGCGTTAACACACGTCAATCTCTTAGTGGTTTTCAGAAAAGATAATTCTGGTCCAACTCCAGGATAGTCTAGTCCTGATGCGGCACTGTAAGATTCAGCTATGTTTCCATCTTTATCCTGTAAGGTCAAGGTTTTGAATCCATGGATTAAGGTCACTTTGCCCTTTCCTAGCGATAAACCATGACGATTGGAGTCTTCTCCTTTTCCTGCGGGTTCAACAGCAATTAAGACAACTTCTTTATCAGGTAAAAATGCGAAAAAAGCCCCCATTGCATTGCTACCTCCGCCAACACAGGCAACAACAGCCTTTGGAAGTTTACCCTCTTTTTTTAATATCTGAATCCTCGCTTCCTTCCCTATTATTTTCTGAAAGTCACGTACCATAACGGGATAGGGGTGTGGTCCGACAGCTGATCCCAAAAGATAATATGAATCAGGCTCTTTGACGTATGCGGTAAGAGCTGCGTCTACTGCGTCTTTTAGTGTACTTTGACCTTGGGTAACAGTAATTACGTTTGCCCCCAGGATTTTCATACGGTATACGTTTGGTTTTTGTGCGTCTATATCACGTGCACCCATATAGATATCGCACCTCATTCCAAAGTATGCAGCAATCGTTGCGGTTGCCACTCCGTGTTGTCCTGCTCCTGTTTCGGCAATGAGTTTCTTTTTACCCATATGATAGGCGATCAATCCTTGGCCTATACAATTGTTTATTTTATGTGCCCCCGTGTGGTTTAAGTCTTCTCGCTTGAGGTATATCTTTGCTCCCCCTATTTTATTGGTCAGGTTTTGGGCAAAGTAAAGATTGCTTGGTCGACCTGCATATTCTTTATACATAGCATGAAGCTCATTTTGAAAAGACCTGTTTTTTCGCAATTGGTAATATTTTTGTGTGAGAATTTTTAACGCGCTTTCAAGCTCAGGTGGAACAAAACGCCCGCCAAATTCTCCAAAATAACCGTTTTTATCAGGTAAAGAATGTGTTTGCATAGTTAATTGTTTAGTTGTCATTCCCGTAAAGACGGGAACCCAGACTAGAATATTAATAACAATTATTTGTTTCAATTTAATATTAAATTGAAACTGAGGGTTTAGATGCGCCAGCAGTATTTGGAGTAGAGGAAGGGTTTATTTTTCATAGGAAAAGGAAGAATATTTATTTGTAATCCCAATTTTTTCCCTTACCTCCATCATTTTCTTTGATGCCTGTAATCGGGCTTTTGCAGCACCTGATTGTAATATCATTTTTATTCTTTCGGGATTTGTTTTCAATTGGCTATATAATTCTCGTTCTTTTTTAAACTTTGTAAGTATTGCTTGAAAAAGTTTTTCTTTTACTTCTACATCTGCCACCGTTCCTTTTTCATATCTATTTTCAAGATCTTTAACTTCTTTTTTGTCATCGTTAAGCAAGCGATGATAAGTGAATATTGGGTTACCGTCAACTCGTCCAGGATCTGTCGCTTTAATACGATTTGGGTCAGTAAAGCAACTCATGACTTGTTTACGAATTATTTTTTCCTCAGCAAAAACAGCGATGTAATTATTCAAACTTTTACTCATCTTGCGCTTGCCATCAGTACCAATCAAACGAGCACTTTCCTTCATATTAAAGATGTCAGGAAGGTTAAATGTTTTCCCATATGTTTTGTTGAAAAATCCTCCAACATCTCTTGTGATTTCAATATGTTGTTTCTGATCGTCTCCAACAGGCACATAGTCAGGGTCATACAAAAGAATGTCTGCGGCCATAAGGATGGGGTAACTGAAAAGTCCCATATTTATATCTTCCGGATTGGTTCCTTTTTGGAGTTTGTCTTTATACGCGTGTGCACGCTTGATAAGAGAAAGTGGAGTAATATTGTTTAAAATACTTTGTAGTTCAGTGTGCTGGGGTATGTCAGATTGTCGATAAAAAACTACTTTGTTTGTATCAATCCCAAATGCTAAATAAGACAACACAAGATTTTCAACGTTTCGTTGCATTTCATCTCTTTTTTGTATGGTTGTGAGAGCATGAAGATCAGCGATAAAAAAATACACCTTATCAGCTTGCTTTTGCAATTCCAAGAATGGAACTACGGCTCCTAGATAGTTACCTATGTGTACTTCCCCGCTTCCTGATGGAGTAATGCCAGTTAAAATTGAGTAATGAGATTTAAGTATAGAATCAGAAGCTGATTTGATGAATCCAACATCCACTATGGTCGAATTTGGCAGATTGATGAGATCTGATGTTTTATAGTTAATACTTGAAGTAAAGCTTCCTGAACCTGCCTGAACATATTTTTTTTCAAATATTTTTTTATCAAGAAATGTTTTTACGACTTGAGGTATATAAATACGCGCACTTCCAGGCTCAAGTCCTGTAAGAGAAGAAAACTCTTTATTGGTTGCCATAGTTAATAAAGTGGTTTTGGCAGCTTTTTTAAGTTTCTCCAAGTTTACTTTGCAATCATCTCTTCTAATAACAGCGATATATCCATAATCAACTTTAAAGATCAACGTTGAAGCTCCATTTTCAAAGGTAAGCTTGCAGTAATTGAGAACATCCTCAACTTCTTTAAAATATGGGTGTTCAACCACATAGTGATCGACATTCAGTTCCTTGAGCTTGTTTGAGTATTCTTTTACGTTTAGTTCTATCATATAATTGATTATACAAAAATTTATAAATCTTGTAATATGTCAGGTCGTGGAGGGCCCGCAAAAATCATTGCGTCCCCCCTCGCATAATCGACATCAGTTATGGCACATGGTGCAAATGCTTCTATATCACCATATAAGCAGTTATGCCCATATCTGCCCCTATCCACATCACCTAATTGATTACCCGTGTTGATAAAAACACCAAGACGGACAGCATCATCAATATTTAAATCTGCCACCTTTAGACCCAATCTCTTCATTTTTTCAGACTGGGTATGAAAAGCGATAAAATCAGGGCGTGTTTCTTGTACCTCTTTTTTTAGGAGATGAAAGCCAAGTCCAGGAAAGCCGGGATCGCATATAATACCTTCTACATGCAGGATTTTTTCATGTAAATCAGACCCTCGAATAGTTGTAGCTAAGAATCCCGTTGCACACTCATCCATCATCGCAACGGTTAAGCGTTGACAACCAAACACATGATCTGCTACGTCTTTTCGTAATCCCTCGGTAACTTCATTTCTTAAGAAACCAACTGCTGTTAATCTCGATAGTGATTCCAACAGATCAGGGTGTTTATCTGCAAAATTAGTATCACCGTTTTGTTCATGAAAATATAAACGGTGCGTATTTGCAAAAAGGTCTTGTACGGGTCCGGAATGTCTGAAGCCTTCTCCTAAAAACATAATAAAAATAAATTAATAAAAAACCTCCCATATCTTGGGAGGTTATGAACGAACAATAAAAAAGATTAACCTCCCTTTTTGGAGGCACGCCAACCCATTTTCGTTATCGTACTAAATCTGCCTTTGGCAATCTCTTTTGATCCGCGGGTAACTGTTGCTACACCAATACCAAGTTTTTTTGCAATTTCATGTTGCGGAACACCTTTTTTAAGAAGTTTAATGATTTGCAGACGTACAGGAATTTCTTCAAGTTCTTGGGGAGTGAGGATGCCATACAAAAAATCTGCCATTTCTTTTTTGTTTTTTACGGCAAGGAGAATAGTAACTAATTCACTCTGATATTTTGAATTCATAGATACTAGTATACTAGTACACTAGTATTATGTCAAGTGGAATTACAGTTTTGACTATAATCTAATAATCGAATACGGATCCTTATCGTGGTTGCAGTCGACGCAGTATATTGAAAACATATCCTTAAGTACTGTTTTTTCTTTCATCTCGACATTTGGATCATTTGAGGAGGCGGGTTTGTCTGTGTCTTTGTTAATAGGAATTGTTTGTTTAGTCATTATGCTTGCCTTTGGTTCGGTACCCTTTATAAAGTACTCAAACCGTGCACCGCAACTTTCTTTTCCATCTTCTCCTTTAGTCATGATCGCGCCTGTATCATTACAGATCTGCATCCCGACCACATTTTCTGGTTTGATAGGCCACAGATCAGGTTGGTTTTTAAGGACTTGAGTCATGACCTTATTCCAGATAGGAGCTGCTCCTGTAACTCCTGATGCAAGGTATGGGTTCATAGGCGATGAGTCATTGTTTCCAACCCATACGGAAATCAAAAAATTTGGAGTAAAACCAATAGTCCAGTTGTCTTTTTTGTCATCAGTTGTACCAGTCTTCACAGATACAGCATGTCCGGTTATGTCAAGAAAGGATGATGTTCCAAAAGCTCCGGAGCGTGCATTTTTGTCAAGAAGAATATGGGATATGAGATAGGAGGCCTCCTGTGAGATGGCTCGTTTTCCCGGGATTGATATAAACGATGGAGAGGTAAGAGGCTTTTTAACATCTGCAACAAAATTTGAATCTTTAAATTCATATAATTTATTGCCGAATTTATCCTTGACCTTTATGATTGATTGAAGTTTTCGTGGTATTCCTTGATTGGGGAATGAAGAAAAGGCCTGAGCCATCTCTGTCATGCGAACTTCTCCTCCTCCAAGGGTGATGGAGAGGCCATAGTTTTTCGGGTCTTTAAACGAGGTGATAGTAAATGCTGATGCGGATGCAATAAAATTTTCTACTCCATTGAATGCAACCATTTTTACTGCAGGAATATTATATGAATTACCAAGAGCCATACGTAGATGTACGGCACCATGGAACTGTCCATCATAGTTTACTGGACAGTATGACCCAGATTGGCCAGCAGCAGTAAAACAGGTTGGAATGTCAAGGAACATAGTGCCCGGCGTAACAAGCTTCCTGTCCAGTCCTATTGCGTAATTAATTGGTTTAATGGAAGAACCCGGTTGACGCAGTGCTGTTGTAACGTTAAAAGCACCTGAGCCTGTTGCAAAATAATCAACACTTCCAATCATACTCAAAATCTCACCAGTTGGTGGACGTGTGACAAGAAGCGCACCGTTTGACACATCAAGATGTTTAATTTTCTCAAGCTCTTCCTTTAAAATAGTTTCAGCTTGTTCTTGTATATCAAGATCAAGCGTGGTTTTAACTATGAGTCCTCCCTCTTCTACTTGTTTTACTCCATATTCTTGTTCCAAAAGCGATTTGACAAAAAAAACAAAGTGTGGCGCTTTTATAGACGTTTTTAGGGGAACAGCGCTTATGCTTGCGGTCTGAGCATCTTTTTCAGTTTTTTTATTTATATATCCTTGCTCGTACATTTTTTTTAATACTTCGTTTCTTCTCATCTTTGTCAAATCCGGATTGCTGTATGGAGAATAAAGAGAAGGAGCTTGAGGCAGTCCGGCCAGCAAAGCAGCCTCATCAAGAGTAAGATCTTTTGCATGTTTGCCAAAGTAGGTCTTAGATGCCTCTTCAATACCGTAGGAAGACCCTCCATACGGAATCTGGTTGAGATACATCTCAAGGATTTGATCTTTGTTAAAAATCTTTTCGGTCTGGAGAGCTAGGACAATCTCTTTTATTTTTCGGGTGATTGTACGTTCTGGAGTAAGAAGTGCTCCTTTGACTAACTGTTGAGTGACGGTTGAACCACCTTGCAAATTTTTTTTAAGAATCATATCTTTCATTGCTCTTAAGATACCTGAGAAGATAGATATACCTTTATGTTTATAAAAATCCTTGTCCTCAATAGCAATGGTTGCTTGAAGGGCATATTTGGGAAGGTCCTTTAACTTGATTGGAGTGCGATTTTGATCTTTATAGATTTCATATAATAATTTGTCATTGCGGTCGTAAATGTGTGTTGATATGGCAGTTGATTTATAATCTTTGAGCGATTCAGGAGAGGGAAGCTTATAAAGTATAAGAAAGTAAAAAACAACTCCTCCAAGGCTTAATATTAATAAAGGAATAGCTATGATGAGGAGCCATTTAAAGTTTACTGTTTTTTTTACAGGTTCGGGATTAGTGGTTAAGGTTTCTGTCATGGTTATTTTAATCTTGGAAATAGGGGAGGGGTTTTGATAATAGTTCCCTTAGTCGATGCGATTATTTTTTCTGAGGCGGTTGGAATAATGGGGAGTAATTGATGCGCGATAATTCTAATTTCATTAAGCATCTTTTTCAAAAAAACAGTTCGTTCTGCCTGACTCTTTTTCCACGGTTCAAAATCGTTTGTGTTCTTGTTCAATTCTTTAATATGATCCCAGATTGATTTAATAACCAAGTCAAGTTGTCCTTTTTCAAACAAAGCGATTTGGGATTTAGTATAGACGTTACCTAGAAGATCATCATTTATGATGACGTGGTCAGTTGCAGCAATGGTTGTAATACGAGATACGAGATTACCCAACTCATTAGCAAGTTCTGAGTTATAGACTTCTTTCATACGATCAAAAGAAAAATCACCATCATTAAAGGAAGGAATTTCTTTTAACAAGTAATATCTAACCGCGTCGGATCCGTATTGTTTTACCAAGTCAAAAGGATTGATCACATTCCCTAAGCTTTTACTCATTTTTTGTCCGTTTGATGTGATAAAGCCATGAATTCTTATTTGCTTTGAGGTGGGAAGCCCTGAAGACATAAGCATTGCTTGCCAGATAGCGCTTTGTTGGCGCAAGTTGTCTTTTCCAGCAAGCTGTACAACGGGCCACCAAGATTTGAAATTTTTTTGTTCAGTTGGCCAACCAATGTTTGAAATATAAAAAACAAGAGCATCAAACCAAACATACATTACATGTTTATTATCGTTTGGAACATCTATTCCCCACGGCATTTTCTCCCTTAGACGAGATATGCTAAAGTCCTGTAACCCATTTTGTACGAATGTTTTAATCTCAAGAAGACGGTTTTGCGGTGTTACGAATTCGGGTTGATCGGTATAGAGCTTTAACAACCTGTTTTGGTATTTTGAGAATCGGAAAAAATAGTTTTCTTCTTCATATATCTCAATTTTAAGATTCGGATGGACTGGGCATATATTATTTTCCAGTTCAGAATCGGTTTTCTCTAGTTCGCAGCCGACACAGTATTTGATACGATAATTTTTTTTATAAATATCACCATTTTGAAAACACAAATTCCAGAATTCCTGTGCAGCATGTATATGTTTTGGGTCGGTAGTACGGATGAAATGAGTAGTGCTAAGATTGAGTATATGAGTGAGATCGTCAAATTTTTTTGCGTATGAATTGCAGTAGCTAAGCGGATCCATTTTGGCCTCAAGTGCTTTTCTATATATTTTTACTCCATGCTCATCGGTCCCAAATCCAAAGGATACTTCGTATCCCTCCATCCTTTTATAGCGGGCTACAGCGTCTGCTTGTACGATTTCCAGGGCAAATCCTATATGTGGATCAGCATTTACATAAGGAGCAGTTGTAGTGATATAGAACTTCTTATCCATGACCTATTGTATCAAAAACCGTATGCCAAGTACAAAGGAAAGAAGTAGTAAAGTATTAAGCCAATTAAAGCCAATCGATGCATTGATAAAAAGAAGTATAAAAAGGAAAATGCTTAGCAGTATCGAATCCTTTTTTTTAACGAAATAGGTAGTAAGGAAAAAGACGAACAAAGAAACGCAGATTGAAAAAGCAAATATAATAGGAAACCCATTCGGTTCCAAAAAAAGCAGGCTGTAACAAATAAAACATCCAAGTATAGTCAAAAGTAACAATCTTGTTTTTTTTAGAGTAGAAGCAACTTTTTTTTGCATACGCAAATCAAATTCTCGCTTGAATCTTGGCGATATATAAATTATAATCGTATGTTATATGAAAAAACTACCGGATGATAAGCAGAAACTTATTGAGTTGTTTGCACAAAAATCAGGAGACACAGGTTCACCCGAGGTTCAGGTAGCTCTTCTTTCCCAAAAAATTGAACGTCTAACAGAGCATCTTGGCATCAATAAAAAAGATAATCACTCTCGTCGTGGGCTTTTAAAGGTTATAGCTAAAAGACGACGAATAATGAACTATTTGCAGAAATTAGACGAAAAAAGATATAAACAATTGATAGAGAAAATTGGATTAAAGAAATAATTTTCTCCTTCCATCTTCTTATAAATACCTATATTATTAATAATAACAATATATTTATAGGCTGATTATTACCATTTAATTTTTTTTATGAACGTTTTTGAAAAATCTCTTAAACTTCAGGGTGGTGAATTAAAGCTTCAGTTTGGTCGTCTTGCTCAGGCAGTGGATACGTCAGTATACGCAACGTTAAATGGAGCCGCGGTGTTAGTAACAGTTGCGGTTGGACCAGAAAATCCAGCAATAGATTATTTCCCTCTTTCCATTGAATATGTGGAGAAACTATACGCAGGTGGTCTTATCAAAGGATCAAGATGGATAAAACGTGAAGGAAGGCCGTCCGATGAGGCTGTGTTAACGGGTCGTTTGATCGATAGATCAGTAAGACCTCTTTTTCCGAAAACCTACAAAAAACAAGTGCAGGTTGTAATTACTCTTCTTTCTGTTGATGGTAGTACTTCTGTTGAAATACTTTCATCGATTGCTGCATCTTCTGCCCTTGCGGTATCAAGTGTTCCATGGGATGGACCCATCTCTACAATGAAGATTGGATATGTGGCTGCTTCTGAAGGAACAAAAGGTACTTTTCTTGTTAATCCGACAGAGGAAGAAATGCAGGCTTCATCACTAAACTTAGTTGTTTCTTCCACTCAAGACAAAGTGGTTATGATTGAGACAGAGGCAGATGCGGTAAGCGATCTTATCGTTCAAGAGGGTATTGAGCTTGCAAAAAAAGAGAATAAAAAAATCATTGAATTTATAACCTCAGTGAAAGATAAAATCGGAAAGCAAAAGACAGTAGTTGAAAAGATGGAAGATAATGAAGAAATAATAAAGCTTATTAAAAAAACTTATACGAAAGGACTTATCGAAGCTCTTAAAGAGGCTTATTCTACAGCAGGAAGCAACAGCGCTCTTTTAAATGGAATAATCGACAAAATATATGAGGAAATGAGTGGCAAGTATGATAAAAAGCAGATTTTAAATACAGTCACTAAATATAACTATACACAAATTAAGGAGAACGTGCTAAAAAAGAAAGAACGTCTCGATGGCCGAAAAACCGACGAAGTAAGAAATCTTTACGTTGAGGTGGGTCTTTTACCGCGAACGCATGGATCCGCATTATTTCAAAGAGGACAGACTCAGATTCTTTCTATCGTCACTCTTGGATCAACCACACTTGAGCAGCTTATTGAAGGTCCGGAAGGAAAAGAAGCGAAGCGCTATATTCATCACTACTCTGATGGTCCCTATTCTTATGGTCAGACAGGTCGTATGTTTGGTCCAAGCAGAAGAGCTATCGGACACGGTGCCCTTGCTGAAAAAGCAATTGAACCAGTGCTTCCTTCATCTGACGAATTTCCCTATGCAATACGCGTGGTTTCGGAGATTTTAGCTGAAAATGGTTCTTCATCGATGGGGTCTGTCTGTGGTTCGTCTCTTGCTCTTATGGACGCAGGTGTCCCAATACGAGACGCTGTTGCTGGTGTAGCAATGGGTATTATGACTGATGGTGATGAAAACTACACGGTATTGACTGATATTGTGGGGTTAGAAGATTTTGCTGGAGAAATGGACTTTAAAGTTGCTGGTACAAAAGACGGAATAACTGCCATACAGCTTGATGTAAAAAATAAAGGACTCACTGCCAATATGATAAAGGACATATTTGTTCAAGCAAAAAAAGCACGTTTATACATTCTTGAAGGCATGAACAAGACACTTTCTCTTCCACGTTCCGATATCTCAGAGTATGCCCCGAAAGTGGTTGTAATTACTCCACCACAGGACAAAATCGGAGAAATAATCGGACCGGGAGGAAAAAACATTCGTGCTCTTATAGCCAAGACTGAAACAGAAATAAATATTGGCGATGACGGTAAAGTAACCATCAGTGGACTGAATCGATTAAAGGTTGAAGAGGCGGTGGCAACAATAGGTAACATTACCCGTGCCTTACAGGTAGGTGAAGTGTTTGAAGGTGAAGTGAAGAGAGTTCTTCCCTTTGGTGCATTTGTGGAATGTTTGCCTGGTAAAGAAGGTATGGTGCACGTCTCAAAAATGGGAAAAGGATTTGTGAGAGATGCCTCAAAAGTCGTCAAGATAGGTCAGAAAGTAAAAGTAAAAGTTTATCAAATAGATAACCAGGGCCGTGTCAATCTTGAGATGATCTAAAAATCTGTTACAATGAAAACATGGCGCGAAGAAAATCACTCATAAAGATCCCATTCTTTAAAGTAAAGATAAACAGCAAGACAATCTTTAACATCTTAGGATTTTGTATTATTTTGGCTGCTTTTATTCTTCTTATCTCATTTGCAAGTCTTTTTTCTCCTTCCTTTCAGGGAGGAGTCCTACTCAAAAAGATAAATGAGATTTTGATTGGTAAGTTTGGAATTCTTGCTATTTTTCTTCCTTTTATCCTTTTTCTATTTTCCGGTCATTTCTTCAACACAAAAAAATTAAGATTTATTAAACCCAACATAACAGTTGGATTATTGTTGATTTTTGTATCCTTTTTAGGACTTTTCCAAGGCGGTGTAATAGGAAAATCAATATTTGAAGTGTTAACATTTAACATATCGGTACTGGGGAGTCTTTTTGTGTTATTCATTTTTTTTATCATCGGACTTATTCTGTTTCTCGATACCTCAATTGATGTTTTTTTCTTGGGAGTGTTTAACATTGTCAAGGGTACATCATCTTTTATAAAGACCTATCTTTTTAGAGGGCTTTTCGAGCAAAGAAGCAAAAAAACTGAACAGAAGAAAAATGAAGATAAAAGACAAGAATTTATCGAAGACAGAAGAGTTATTGAAAGCCCAAAGATAAAAATTCCAGAAAAAGCCGTGATTCATCCAATCACACCAGCAAATACGCAAAATTCAAGCAAAGATTTCGTTGTACAACCCCTGCATCAAACAGCCTCATCAACGTGGGTTTTTCCACCACTTAATCTTTTAGTTGATGTGAAACAGGCTGAGGCAGATCGAGGAGATGTAAATCATAATGCTGACGTAATTGAAAAAACTCTTGATAGTTTTGGTATTCGTGCACGAGTAGCAGAGGTAAACTATGGACCAGCGGTGACACAGTATGCTATCGAGATTACTCAAGGGACAAAGCTCTCAAAAATAACTGCATTATCCAATGACTTGGCATTAGCGCTTGCTGCATCTACTGGTCAGGTGAGAATAGAAGCTCCAATACCAGGAAGATCACTTGTTGGTATAGAGATCCCAAACAACAGACCCCAGATAGTGACGCTTAAAAGTCTTTTGTCTGACCCTGTTTTTACCAAAAACAGCGACCCTCTTCTTGTTCCACTTGGACTTGATGTCTCAGGAAAACCTCAGGCAACCAGTATTGCGAAGATGCCACATTGTTTGATAGCTGGTACTACGGGTTCCGGAAAATCAGTTATTCTTAACGCATGGATTAGTACTTTTCTGTTTAGAACAAGGCCAGAAGAATTACGACTCATTTTAGTCGACCCCAAACGTGTTGAGATGACTTCATACAATAAAATACCTCATTTGTTGACAGAAGTGATAGTAGATACTGACAAGACATTATCAGCGCTGAGGTGGACTGTTGCTGAGATGGAAAACAGATATAAACAGTTTGCCGCAGCTGGTGCACGAAACATCGAAACGTATAATGCTTTGGCCGGCGTTGAGAAAAAGCCCTATATACTTTTTATCATCGATGAGCTTGCTGATCTTATGATCTTTGCACCGGGCGATGTAGAGGGTCTTATTACCCGAATTGCTCAAATGGCTCGTGCAACAGGTATACATCTTATATTGGCGACTCAAAGACCATCTGTTGATGTTATTACTGGTTTGATGAAAGCAAATATTCCAACACGTTTAGCTTTTAATGTTTCGTCCATGATTGATTCACGTGTCATCATTGATATGCCGGGAGCAGAAAAGCTCTTAGGAAAAGGTGACATGTTGTTTCTACCTCCAGATCAGGCAAAGCCGCGCCGTATCCAGGGACCATTTATCACAGAAAAAGAAGCTTCTCAATTAGTCAAATTCATAAGATCCCAGGCTCCAGAAGTACACTATACCGAAGAAATCACCGAAGGGGCTGAAGAATCCATTGCTATGTCCGGACTTATGACACCTGGCAAAGCAAGTGATAGAGATCCACTTTTCAATCAAGCGGTGCAGATCATCTCCTCATTTGATAAAGCTTCAGCCTCATTATTGCAGAGACGGTTGAAGGTTGGATACGCTCGGGCAGCAAGACTTCTTGATGAACTTGAAGCAGCTGGCATGGTGAGTCCAGCTGAAGGATCAAAACCAAGAGAAGTCATCAAGCGGCCAGTTCAACAAGACACAACACTTATGCCTGACAGGCAGGTTTAATCCATAAAGAAAAAGCTCATTGCAGATACTTGCGAATATTTGCATTATGATCTTCTAAGGTTACTCCATAGTGCATATTTCCTTTTTTATCTGATATGTAATACCAGTATGGGGTATTTACCTGTGCATTGGCAACTGCCTCAAATGAGTCAAGACCAGGGTTGCAGATAGGGGCAGGAGGAAGGCCGACATACTTATATGTATTGTATGTTGAGTCCACTTTTATATCATCGATTGTTAGATCTTTTTTCCACCACGTTTTTTCCTTTTTTTGATAACCTAATGCATACTGGATTGTAGCGTCAAGTTGCATCATCCAACCCTCTTTAAATCTCTTTATAAGTATGCCAGCAACCTTTTTCTTATCTTCAGGGAATTTTGCCTCTTTTTCTACAAGTGATGCAATAATTACTCCTTCCCGTTCAGTTAGACCAAGACTTTTCACCTTATTTTGTAACTGTACCGTGTATTTACTCTGAAAGTTTTTAGTAAAGATAGATAAGAGAGCTTCAATGGGTGCGTCTTTTGGGACAAGATAAGTATCAGGAAAGAGATAACCCTCCCGCGCCTGTTCAATAAAAGGGATTGTCTCAATTTGTATCGTTTCAGAGAGTATTTGAGCAACCTCCTCTTTTCGTAACCCTTCAATGACAGTGATCCATACATCAAGCGTTCCATGAGTAAGATTTTTTGCTATCACCCCTGCTTTCATATTTTTTGAAAGTCTAAAATCTCCTGCCTGTATCTTTTTCTCGATACCCATTTGCTTTACGATAAGATAAAAGACGACTTTATTGCGAATAAGATTTTGACTTGCAAGATTTTTTACGACGCTGTTAAGTCCTTCACCTTTCTTTATCACAAATATCTCCGTTCCTTGATTGTTCTTATCTACGGGAAGAGATCCTTCCTGATAAAACATATAAAATGCAAGAGACAGAAGGATGATAAACGCAAACAAAACAGTGATTTTTTTCATAGTTGTTTATTCAATTATATAAACTGGAAACATTTTTAACGTTTCTATGGCTTCTTTAATGTGGTAGTAACCCATCGAATAAAAGGTGATAATAGTCTCTTCTTTTATAACTTTATCACCAATTTTTTTATGCAGATATACCCCAGAGAATTGATTATGAGGTGCTCCTAACAATTTAGCGATACTATTTAAATTATAGTTGTTAACTGCCCTTATTATTCCAGTATGTACTGCTTTTACTTCAAATGACTTCGCTTTGATTTTAAGTGTATCAGAGGTAATCTGAGTATCTCCTCCTTGGGCTTCAACAATTTCCTTAAATTTTTTTAAAGCTTCACCACTTTCAAGGATTTGTTTTGCTTGACTCATGCCGTCTTTTTTTATGCGGGCATCTTTGTAACAAAGATCAAGCAGTTTTGAGGCTAAACTCAGCGCTCTTGTCTCAAGTTGCATTGGTCTGTCTTTTTTTTGCTCAAGAACTTTTAAAACATCGATAGCCTCAAGAGCAGGACCGATGCCGTTGCCGGCGGGTTCTTTGGTGTGAGTAATATTACCAATGACTTTGATTCCAAAACGTTTGCCTAGTTTTACAAATTTATGGAGCACGCTTTCAGCGTCTTTTTCATGTCTGATTTTCATAGTTTTACCAATGGGCAAATCAAGAATAAGATGTGTTGAGCCTGCAGCTACGTGTTTGGCCATAATGGAAACAATTACCTTATCAAATGACTCAAAAGAGAGTGGTTCTTCAACGCGAATGATGATATCATCAGCGGGTGCAATTCCTAGATGACCATTCCAACAAATACAGCCACCAACTACATTTACTATATCCTCCAGTTTGCTGGGTGAAAACTCAACTCCTGCAAGTACTTCCATAACATCAGCGGTTCCGGCTGGTGTAGTAATAGCTCTTGATGATATTTTGGGCATTTTAAATCCGGAGGAAACCACAATTGGAACAACGATCATAGTAGCTCGTGTACCAGGAAGTCCGCCGATTGAGTGTTTGTCAGCAACTATGCCTTTAAAATGAAGTCTCGCCCCGGTCTCAACCATTGCTTTAGTGAAATGGTAAAGTTCATCGGAAGAAAAACCTTCCCTAAATGATGCGGCTACAAAGTACGTTGTTAGAATATCACTTAATCGTTCATGAGCTATCTCATCCATAAGCTGATAAATTTCATGATAGCTAAGTTTTTTTCCAAGCAATTTTTTTTGAATGGTCTTGACTACCGTTACTTTTGTGTCAGATTTATTCATAGGAGGTGATTTCAGTAATTTTCTTTTGGAATCCTCTTGCTTTGGCAAACAAACGTGATATAGAATACATGGCTTTGATGTTTAGCAACCATGACAAAGCTAAGTATAGCAAAAAGTAAAGGAGCGAGCTTGCAACAAGAAGAAGAAAAACATTGATAGTGCGCGTTGTATCAAGAATGAGATTATCCATAAGCCTTATTAGGAAGTATGCACCTGGTGAAGCACACAAAGAAGCCACTATTATTTTAAATGTTTCTTGAAAAAGTAAATTCAAATTCAAATTTTTTAAACGTTTTGCAAGAAGAATAAACAACACGCTTGAATTTAAGATAACTGAGATTGAGAATGAGATGGCTAAAGACCAGATAGGCAGGTGGGCAATAAGTACAAAATAGAGGCTTAAAAGCGTGTTAATTGCAATAGTAAAGAGACTGATGATGAAGGGAGTTTTACTGTCAAGTAGGGCGTAAAAACATCGAGTAAGAAAATAGTACACTGCGTGAAATGGGAGAGAAAAAGAAAAGTAAGAGAGTGTAAATGCTGTTTGAACGGTTGCATCCCAATCAAACTTTTCACCTCCAAAAAAGATTCTGACAAGAGGAGTGCGAGCAAAGAAAAAGAAAAACATGATAGGAACAGTGAAAAAGAATAAGTTCAAAATAGAGTCGATAATGATTCTTTTGAAGTCATCCATTTTGCCCTGCTCAAACATCTCTGAAAGATAAGGAAGGGAGGCTTGTCCAAACGCTACTCCAATTACAGATACAGGTAGAAGTTGAAGATGTTGGGCAAAATAGAAAATAGTGTATGATCCTGAGCCAAGAAGAGAGGTAAGTGACAAATCTATAGTAGCATCGATCTGTGTAATAATAACGGTCAGTATACGTGGACCAACCATTTTGAAGAAATCTTTCACCCCATCTGTCATCTCAATGATTGTTTTATAGTTGATATCAAAAGTAAATACGATAGGTATCTGCACAATAAAAAAAAGCGCTGCTCCGACTGATACGCCGAGTATGGGTGCAAGAAGTCCTAGTTGTGGTGCAAAAAGAAGAGTACTTACTATGACAGCTAAATTATATAGAACAGGAGCTATAGCTGTTACAAGAAATGTTTTTTTTGCTTGAGCAATACCAGTCAAGAAATTTCCTGCTACCAAAAACGGGAGTTGGCTAAGAAGCAGTATTTTGGAGTACTGGATAACGAACATAAGCTTTTCTTCTTTAAAGCCTGGAGTAATAACAGGAATAAGGTAGTCAAGAAAAAAATAAAGAATACCTACAAAAATAAACAGTATTATGCCCAGCAAATTAAAAATGGAAGAAATATGTTTTTCAAGTTCTTCCTTATTCTTCTGGTACTTGATAAATATGGGGATAAAAGATGAGGTAAGGGCACCAGTTATGAGGATTTCAAATACAAGATCAGGGATGCGAAATGAGGCAAAAAATATGTCCAGGTTTTCTTTGTTAAAGTACCCGGCCAGTATCCTATAGCGAAGAAATCCGAATATCCGAGATACTACAATCATTGCCGATATAATAAGCGCTGAGGAGAATATACCGCCTTGTTCGGCAAAGAAAATCCGTCTTGTGTTTTTAAAAAATCTCTCCATAAACTTTTTTTATTATACAGCAATGTTTTTACCTTGTCTCCCTCTATCCTTTGCTCTTGACAGCTGTCTAAAAATGGTGTTAAATGGTGATATATGCTTTTTTTAGGAGAATATAGGGTTAATTTCAGCGGACAAGGAAGAATTGTTATACCTAAAAGGATAAGAGAAGTATTAGGACAAACGAAAACATTTACATTAACAAAAGGGTTTGATAGGTGTCTATCGGGTTTCAGAAACGAAGACTGGGAAAAAGAAACAGTAAAACTTATGGGTAATTCGGCTTTAGAGCTTCAGACTGCAGAGATGAAGCGTCATTTTTTCTCAACTGCAAGCATCGTTGAGATTGATGAACAGGGAAGAATCATCGTTCCTAAAAACCTATTGGAATATGCAGACCTAACAGAGAAGGATGCAGTGTTAATTGGAGTTGGTACTTATTTTGAGGTATGGAACACGAAGAAGTGGCAGGAATACAGTAAAGGAGTCGAAAAAAATATCAAACAATATGCATCACCCAGTACTTTTAAATGAAGTGTTAAATTTGTTGGATATCAAGACAGGATGTCGCTATATTGATGCAACTGTTGGTGAAGGCGGTCATACGAAAGCAATATTAAGTATGGACGCAAAGGTGTTGGGTCTTGATCGAGATTCATCTCAGATAGAACGCCTTGCCAAACACTTGCATGACGATGACAATCTGACATTAACAGTTGCTAACTTTAGCGAAATTGCCAAAGTTGCAAAAAAGAACGGGTTCGTAGAGGTTGACGGAATTTTGTTTGATCTTGGACTTTCTTGGGATCAGTTAGGTGCAAAGGGGGTGGGTTTATCTTATCGAAAGACACAAGAAGCGCTTGATATGAGGCTTGATGAAGAGGAAGAGTTAACGGCAGAACAGATATTAAATACCTACTCAGAAAAAGAGCTCTATGATCTTTTCGCCCGCAACTCTGAGGAGATACGAGCATCTGACATTGCCAAGTCGATTGTACACCAGAGAAAGTCAAGAAAATATAAAACAGTAAGAGATCTGAACTTAACAATTGACACAGTCATGGGTAAAAATGCAGGTAAGACATACAGCCGTATTTTTCAAGCATTACGGATAGAAGTCAATAATGAATTTGAAAATTTAAAAAAAGGCCTGAGTGGGGCAATGGAGCTTATTAGCAAAACTGGAAGAATAGCGGTAATTAGTTTTCATTCTTTAGAGGATCGAATTGTTAAGCAGTTTATTAAAGAGCACGGCATGAAGCAGATTAATAAAAAAGTAGTGCAAGGAAATCGGTTGTTATCGTTTGAAAAGCCGGCTAAATTAAGAGTATTTTCACTATGAAATCAATCATAAGACAAGGTATATATGTTCTATTTATTCTTATTGCAGCAGCCAATCTGTATTTATTTGTTGCTGGAATGTATTTAAGTGACGACATTAATCGTTTTGACAACAGTATAAAAAAACTGACTCAAGAAAATCTTCAGCTTGAAAAGGAAGTTTATCAGGTAGAATCATTACAATATGCTGCTTCACTTAGCGCTCATCTTGATTTCACCGAAAAGTCGCAGCCCGTATATTTTGAGAATTTGAAATATGCATTTAACAGATGACAAAATTACGTTTTTTACTTTTTCTTTTCTTTCTTTTTTATATTGGAATAATAGTAAGGTTGTTTTTCATCCAAGTTCTACGTCCATCTACTTCAGCTGACTATCTACGCACAAGAAAAATTCCCCCAGAAAGAGGTAAAATACTTGACCGAAATAACCAACCTTTAGTAACAAACCAAACCAAATACCAGCTTTATCTTGAGCCAAAGAACATCGATGATGAAGAAATCCTCAAAATAAAGCTTTCTAGAGAACTCCAGGTTGAAGAGTCATCAATCTCTTCCAAACTTGACAGATCAAAAGAATGGATAGCTCTATACTCTGGAATAACAAAAGAAAAACACGACGCTATTAACGCACTTAAATTAAGCGGTGTTGGTTTTAATGAAGAACAAAGTAGATATTATCCGGAAGGGTCCTCATCCGCGCACCTTTTAGGTTTTGTTGGGAAAAATCAGGGTGGAGAAAATATAGGATATTTTGGAATAGAGGGGTTTTATGACAAAGATCTAAGTGGTTTTCCAGGGCTTATTCGATCAGATCGTGACCTTATCGATAGGCCAATCTTTTTAGGAACACAGGAGAGAATTGATCCAGAAAATGGACGCGATCTTGTATTGACCGTAGATAAAACAGTACAGGAGATAATCAAAAGAAGACTTATTGCTGGTATCGAAAAATATAAGGCAAAAGAGGGTTGCATTATTGTGGTCCAACCTTTTACTCTTGAGATACTAGGTCTTTCATGTATTCCTGACTTTGATCTTGAAAAATACTACTCCTTTGATGAGGGTTATTATAAAAACCAAGCTATTTCAAGTCTTTATGAGCCTGGATCCACATTTAAGCCTCTTGTTATGGCGGCTGGCATTCAAGAAGGGGTAATTACACCAAATAGTATTTTTAATGAAAAGGGGAAGATATCAATTGGAGAATATAACATAAAGACATGGAACGACAAATATGAAGGAAAAATCACGATGACGAGAGTACTTGAAAAATCGTCCAACGTAGGGATGGTATATGTGGGTGAAAAATTAGGTAATAAAAAATTATTGTATTATCTTAAAAAATACGGATTTGGAGAACTTACAGGGATTGATCTACAAGGAGAAGTGCCAGGTTACCTGAGAGCTGATGATGAGTGGTACCCAATTGACTATGCAACGGCTACATTTGGACAGGGCTTGGTTGTTTCCCCCATACAGATGATAAGAGCATTTTCCACGGTTATCAACGGAGGTAATCTTATGACACCTCACGTGGTTAAGACACTGGTCGGCAAAATGAAGACTCAAAAGATCGAACCTCAGACCATAACACGCGTAGTCAACGAGGAGGTGTCACAACAAATCAAAGAAATGCTTGTTTCAACAATTGAAAACGGGGAGACAAAATATTTGAAACCAAAAGGATATTCAATCGGAGGAAAAACAGGGACAGCCCAGATAGCCATAAAAGGACACTACGATGCATCAAAAACCATAGCCTCATTTATTGGTTTTTCACCCGTTGAAACACCTCAGTTTGCCATACTTGTTGTGATTAAAGAACCCTCTACTTCTCAGTGGGGTTCAGAAACCGCCGCTCCACTCTTTTTTGAAATAGCAAAAGAACTTATAGTGTACTATAATATAGCACCGGAATAACCCGCAAGACATGATACAAAAAATAAAAAATACATATCATCTTCTTCAAGCAATTATTGCTAATATTTTTTATGGCTTTCCAAGCCACAAATTGAAGGTAATAGGAATTACGGGTACTGATGGTAAAACTACGACTACTCATTTAATCTATCATATTCTCAAATCATCAGGAAAAAAAGTATCAATGATATCAACGGTTTATGCAAAAGTAGGCGATAAAGAATATGACACAGGGCTTCATACCACAACTCCCAACGCATTTCAGGTCCAAAGTATGTTAAGACTTGCCCTTAAGGCACATGATGAATATTTTATCCTTGAGACGACATCGCACGCGCTTGATCAAAATAGGGTATGGGGTATAGCTTATAGTATGGGAATTTTAACCAACGTGACACACGAACACTTGGATTATCACAAAGATTACGAAGACTATCTACATACAAAAGTGCTTCTTCTTAATCGTTCAAATCAGATTATCATAAATCGGGACGATGAATCTTATAACAAGATCATGCAAAACAGTATGACGAAGGGTAAAAAATTATCAACGTATGGTTTATGTGGTAAGGCAGATTATATGTATGACTTCAAAAAAACTATCCCTCTTCTTGCGGAGTTCAATGCATATAACTTTTTAGCAGCGTATGTCGCAGCTAAGAAAATCGGAGTAAAAGAAAAAGAAATACTAAGTGCAATGCGGACATTTAGGTTGCCACCTGGAAGGATTGATATAGTCTATGATAATAAATTTAAGGTGATTGTTGACTTTGCCCACACCCCAAACGCGATAGCTAAAATTCTCCAAACAGTAAGATCTGTTTATTTGAAGAAGGGCGGGAAAATTATTCACGTTTTTGGTTCTGCTGGACTTCGTGATGTAAGCAAGCGCCCGCTCATGGGTATTGCAAGCGCGTCTGAGTCTGATATAACGATACTCACAGAAGAAGATCATAGGATTGAGGATCCCAGAGATATATGTGAACAAATCGGAAAAGGACTAAAAAGCTCGGGTTTTATCCGTAAAACAAACCTGTCTTCAACGGACAGAAAAAAATACAGCACGATCATTGATCGTTATACTGCATTACAACAGGCAATACGACTAGCAAAAAAAGATGACATCGTTATTATTACTGGAAAAGGACACGAAAAAAGCTTGTGCAGAGGTAAAACTGAAACCCCATGGGATGAGGTAAAAGTTGTTAAAAGCATTCTGCGAGTATGATTTATTTTAGTCCTATAAATAAAACCTATATGTCCTCAAAACTGGATGACATATCTTTGTCTATGGGATTTACCACAAAAGTTATAGGCGATGGACGGGTAATTGATAATGTTTTGTCATATTTACGCATAAATCAAGTCATTTTCAAAAGCCTTATTGTTGCAGAGCAAATACATTCTGCCAATGTTGCTAGCTTTGATTCACCTATGCATCGTGAGGTTGAACTTTTACCGGAAACAGATGGCATAGTTACTACAGAAAAAGGAATTGCGATAGCAGTTCGGACCGCAGACTGTATACCTATCATCTACTGCGATTTAAAGGCTGGAGTGATAGCGGCATCGCACAACGGCTGGAGGGGGTCTCTTAAAAATATATCGTCAAGAGTCATTGATATCATGGTGGAAAGGGGCGCTTCAAAAGAAAACATTGTTGTAGCGATTGGTCCAGGGATTGGAGCATGCTGTTATGACGTACAGGATGAACGATACTATAGTTTTCTGGAAGAATTCGACAATGATTTTGGCGCATTCAGCATACGAGGAGGTAAACGGCATCTTAATCTGTTAAAACTGAATTATGAGATTTTGAAGCGTATCGGTATTAAGACTGATAACATTGATTTTTTTCCCTTTTGTACCATGTGCAATAAAGACCTCTTCTTTTCTTATAGACGTGACTACAAAAAGCATCCAGACAGATTTGGAGAAATGTTTAGTTTTATTGTGAGAAATTAATGATAAAAACTACTAAATCCATTTTTTTCATTGGCATAAAAGGAGCAGCTATGTCAAATTTGGCGGTTATTTTTAAGAAGATGGGTAAAACCGTAAGCGGTTGTGATACTGATGAGGAGTTTATCACGGATACAATACTGCATTCATATCACATACCCAATTTAGTAGGATTTAGTGAAAACATTTTACCAAAGCATGTTGATCTAGTGGTGTATTCAGCAGCTCATAATGGGAAGGATAATCCCATAGCGATAGAAGCCTTAAAAAGGGGAGTATCCATCGTGTCTCAAGGGAAACTCCAGAACGAAATACTTAAAGGTTTCAAAACTAGCATAGCCGTTTCGGGTTGTCACGGCAAAACTACAACATCCTCACTTCTTGCTTATACTCTAGGAAAGCTTGGAAAAAAGCCAAGCTATATGATTGGAGTCCCTCATTTTAATGGACTGCCGGGGGGGATGTATGAGGGGAACGATTATTTTGTCATAGAAGCCGATGAATATGGAGTCAACCCTCCGCTTGATAAGACACCAAAACTACTACTATTGAATCCTACTCACATTATCTGTACCAACATTGATTTCGATCATCCAGATGTATATAAGGACATTACAGAAACAAAGGAAACTTTTAAGACATTTTTTGATCATAAAAGACTATATCTTTGTATCGACGATCCTCAGATAAAGTCAGTTATGGGTTCCTTAGATAAGAAGCAACATCTTACCTATGGTTTCTCAAAGGAAGCAGATTTACAAATACAAAACCCGGTAGTTAATGAAACCCAATCGTCTTTCAATTTGATTTACAAAGGAGCACCTCTTGGATTATTTACCATTTCTTTATTTGGAGAAAAAAATATTTCTAATGCAGCAGGCGTCATTTTGTCTCTCTTAGATCTTGGGTTAAATAGTGAAGAAATAAAAAAAGCTATTAAGAACTTTTCATCGGTCAAGCGCCGGAATGAATTAATTTATCATCAAAACGATATCTATCTTTTCGATGACTACGGACACCATCCTGCCGAGATAGCAGCTACTATTTCAGCCGCGAGAGCAAGATTTAAAAATAGGCGTATTATTTTGCTGTTTCAACCACACACCTTTTCTCGGACACTTTCTCTTAAGGCAGACTTTGCAGTGAGTCTTGCCACGAGCGACTACTGTCTTGTTGCTCCAATTTTTCCTTCCGCCCGTGAAAAAAAAGAGAAGTTCAAAGTGACATCATATGATATTGAAAAAGAAGCTAACAAGAAGGGTGTCTTTCATGTTAAGGCGTGTGATTCGAAAGAATACATCCTTAACAAACTTGATAAGTATTTAAAGAAGAAAGACATAGTTTTTACCGTTGGAGCAGGGGATATATACAAACTGCACGGTGATATAATTAAGATTATGAATCGTCATGCGCAAAACACATAAGACCAATTATCTATGGATATATCTGTATTTACCAACAAATTCGGTCCTAATAAGATAGAAAAAGACAAAGATTTATTTCCTTATCTTACTCTTCGAACGCATGTGATTGCTCCATACTTTTTTGAAGCAGAGACTAAGGGGGAACTTGTGTCAGTGTTGACTATGTGTCTAAGGGAGAATGTTCCGTACATTTTGATAGGGGGGGGTTCAAATACCGCAATTATAACAAAAGAAATACGCGGTCTTACAATAAAAAACAGCTATTCAGAACTTAAACTGATACATGAAGAAAAAACATATGTTGAATTGAGTATTTCCTCAGGCTATAGTGTTTCTCTTCTTGTAAGTGAAACCGTTGAAAAAGGTTGGGGTGGGTTTGAATACCATAAAGGTCTTCCTGGTACCATGGGTGGAGGAGTGTATATGAACTCAAAATGGACAAGGCCACTCTCATATATTGGTGATAGATTAATCAGTGCTCAAATACTTGATAAAAAAGGACGATTAAAGTTAGTTGAAAGAGATTACTTTCAGTTCGGTTACGATTTTAGTACTTTGCAAAAAACTGGAGAAATATTTATTGACGGCATTTTTAGATTAGAAAAAACTGATCCTAACATATTAAAAAGGCGGGCGGATGAATCACTTTCATATCGTAAAAAGACACAACCATTTGGTGTGGCAACCTGCGGATGTTTTTTTCAAAATATATCAAAAGCAGACCAACTCAGATTAGATCTTCCGACCACTTCGGTAGGATACCTTATCGACAAGGCTGGTATGAAAAACTTAAAAATAGGCGCTTTTTCTGTTTCCAACCTGCATGCGAACTTTATTTTACACTCAGCAAGAGGTGATGGGAAGACGCAAGACCTGTTACAATTAATAAGCGAGATAAAACGCAAAGTTAAGGAACGATTTGGTGTAACACTTATTGAAGAAGTTGTGGTAATTTAAATCTTATAAATCTTTATATGGAAGATGCATTTATAATCCATGGAGGTAAACCGCTTAAAGGAAAGATAATCTTATCTGGCGCAAAAAATGTTTCATTAAAGGTTGTTATTGCAGCTCTTCTTTTTAAAGGTAAAGTTATACTTCACAATATTCCAAAGATCGAGGATATATTTGAACTCTTCCATCTCATAAAAACACTGGGTGGGTCAGGTAAATTTATCGATACAAACACCGTTTCTATTGATTCAACGGACCTTAATGAAAATAGACTTGATTTCCTCCATGCGTCAAAGATTAGAACATCGTTTATGTTGTTTGCCCCCCTTCTTTATCGATTCAAAAAAGCATTTATTCCTAATCCAGGTGGATGTCGACTAGGCGCACGGCCAATCGACCGGATCGTTGAAGGGATGCAAAAACTTGGTGTTACGGTGACATATAATAGTGAAACGGGTTATTATGATGCTTCTATTATAAAAAAACCTGAGGGGTCCTATGTCTTTCAAAAACCTTCCCATACAGGAACAGAGTTTTTAATCCTTATGTCGGTTTTTTGCAAAGGTACTATTCTCATCCGCAATGCTGCGCTTGAGCCTGAAATTGATGATCTTATACAGTTTCTCAATGAGGGTGGGGCGAATATAACTCGAATAGGAGAAGATATCAAGGTAGTTGGAGTTGACGAACTACGTCAAAAAAGACCTTACACCATAGTTTCAGACAGAAACGAAGCAGTTACCTATGCGGTCCTAGGAATCATTACCAAGGGTGACATAACAATTGGATCAATTCCGAAAAACTATATTCAAACATTTATTTCTTTTGTAAAAAAGATTGGTGCTGGAGTTGAACAAGTAAAAAACGACAGTTGGCGTTTTTATTATAAAGGAGATCTTATGGCAACCAATATTATTACAGATTCACACCCTGGATTTATGACTGATTGGCAACCAAATTGGGCTGTTCTTATGACACAAGCTAATGGCACATCTACCATACATGAGCGTATATTTGAAAACAGATTTGCTTTTGTTGATGAGCTGGTTAAGGTTGGTGCGAAGATAGAGTATTATCAACCAAAAATAGAAAACCCCCAATCGTATTATATGTTCAATTATGATGTTCATAAAGATCATAAACAAGCAATAAAGATATATGGGCCTCAGCGTCTTCACAACGGTGTTCTTAATATCGCAGATCTTCGAGCGGGTGCTACACTTGCGATAGCTGCACTGCTTGCGCAAGGTGAGTCGGTGATAAATGGAGCATCTATTCTTGAACGCGGATACGAAAACTTTATTGGAAAAGTTACACATTTAGGCGGAGATATAAAAAAAGTATGAAAAAAATATCCAACATTGTTATCCTTGCAGGCGGTGATAGTGACCGTTTTTGGCCATTAAAGGAAAAATTCCTCTTTTCAATTTTAGGAAAGTCATTATTACAGAGGCTCGTAGAAGGAGTTCTTCCTTATGGAGAGCAGATATTTGTAGTATGTAACAAGCACAACGAAGGTTCTATACATGAAGCAACAAAGGGAAAAGTAAAAACTATTATTCAGAATAATCAAGGTACCGGCATGGCTGCTGCAGTTTTATCTTGCGATAGCGAAGTAAAAGACAATGTTCTTATTCTTAATGCTTCTGATTTCTTTGACTTTAATATATTGAGTGAGTTTTTAAGGCGAATAGAAAAGGGAAGCCCGGATTTTATCTGTTTGGCAAAAAAGACAAAAGAATATTTTCCTGGGGCATATATTGAGTTCAATGGCGAGAATATTGTAAGATTTATTGAAAAACCTGCACCAGACAAGGTGCCTTCAGATACGCTCAAGCTTGTTGTTGATTATATTGCCGATTTTCAGTCATTTGTAAAAGTATTGAGAGAAACAGCAACAAACGCAGATGATCAATATGAAAAAGGATTAAATTCGTTTCTAAAAAATAAAACAAAAACTGAATATGTACTTTATGAAAGTTATTGGTATATGTTGAAGTATTCTTTTCATCTTTTATCAATGCTTCGATTCTATCTTGCTGAAAATAGAACTTCTATGATTGATAAAACAGCATCCATATCTAAAAACGCTGTGATAAATGGAGTGGTATATATCGGAAAACATGTTGTCATTGGCGATTTTGCAAAGATTGCTGGCCCATGTTATATTGGTGACAACACCATAATAGCTGACTATGCGCTTGTTCGCGAAAGCCACATAGGTCGTAATTGTCTCATCGGTTCCTCAAGTGAAGTTGCACGATCTTACTTGGGCGACAATGTAATGCTGCATCGCAATTACATTGGTGACTCAGTGTTGGCAAACAATGTTTTGTGTGGAGCTGGAGCAGTTACTGCTAATTTTCGGTTTGATGAGAAGGAAGTATACTCATTTGTCAAAAAAAACAAGATTAATAGTGGTTTAAAGAAGCTTGGTGCTATAGTCGGTACAAATACAAAAATAGGAGTGAACAGCACTATTTATCCAGGAGTGAAGATAGGTAGTGAGGTACTTATTGCCCCACATGAAGTTATAAAACAAGACGTAGGAGACAATTTATTTTATATGAATGGAGCCGGAATGGAAAAAAAATAATATGAAAAAAATCACAGTACTTGGGGGCGGAACAGGGACATTTGTTGTGCTGTCGGGTATTAAAAGGCTTCCAATTGATCTTGGTGTGATTGTTACCATGATGGACTCAGGTGGTTCAACAGGGCGTCTTCGTGACCAATTAGGAGTGTTGCCGCCGGGTGATTTGAGGCAATGTTTAGTAGCTCTTTCTGAAGCACCGGAGTTATGGAGAAAACTGTTTCTATATCGGTTTGAAAGAGGAGATTTTAAAGGTCATAATTTTGGGAATATTTTTCTTTCAGCACTTGAAAAGGTATCGCAAAACTACGATCAAGTACTTGATACGGCAAGCTACGTGCTTAAGACCTCAGGTATGGTTATCCCTGTTACTTTTGAAAAAACCACTCTTTGTGCTCAATACGAAAACGGAAAACTTCTTAAAGGAGAGACATATATCGATGAAAATCATGCGGAGATAAGCAAGATAAAACGTACCTTTCTTGAACCGAGCGTCTCAGCAAACCCAAAAGCCATTACACGCATAAAAGACTCAAACTACCTTATCATGGGGCCGGGAGATCTGTATACAAGCATCATTCCCACACTTCTCGTTGATGGAATGAGGGAAGCTGTAATTCACACGAAGGCAAAGATAATCTACGTTATGAATCTTATGACAAAGTCCGGGCAAACCTCCAATTACACTGCGCAAGACCATATCAAGGATCTGGAAAGCTATCTTGGTCGGAAACTTGATCATATCATCATCAATAATGGCAAGATACCGGAGGATATAATACAATGGTATATCACACACAACGAAAAACCCGTTATCAACGACCTCGATAAAGCGTGTTGTAATGGAGCAGTCGTTGAAAAAGATGTTGTTGACAATGTTTCTATAGTGAAGGGCAGAGCTGATGTATTAACAAGAAGCATATTAAGACACGACAGTCAAAAATTAGCAGATATTATACGCACCCTTATTAATATATGATCAGAAGACACACCATTTCGATTAAAAATGCTTGGAACGGGATCATCTGGTCTTTTTCCACACAACCAAACTATCGCATCCATGTGCTACTTTCCTCGCTATCCCTTGCTCTTGGTGTTTGGTTAAAAATAGCCGATTATGAATTTTTGATAATTTGCGTATTAATAACACTTGGTCTTTCTATTGAGACGATAAATACCGCAATTGAAGAAGCAACAGATGCTGTGGACACAAAGATTCGTGAAGATATCAAGCGAGCAAAAGATGTATCTGCTGGTGCGATGCTTATTTTTGCTATTGGAGCAACGCTTATTGCTGGATTTATTTTTATACCCAAGATATTGTTACTATTTTAATTTTATTTAGTCTCTATTATGTCTCTATACCTTTTTGCAACTTTTGTATCCTTTTTGTTCAATTTTTTTCTCATTGTTCCCTTTATACATTTTTTGTATAAGGCTAAATTCCAACGTCAAAATCAGCAGACAAAAGACGCTTTTAACAAACCGACACCTATCTTTGATAAGTTCCATGCCCATAAAATGGGTACTCCTGTTGGTGGAGGTATACTAATCGTTGTTACCACAACGCTTCTTTTCGGTTTTTTTGTATTACTTTATGCCGTTTTTAATAAACCCCTCCATGCTAATTATCCTTCAGTAATAGGTGAAATAAAGATAATATTTTTTACTTTTTTAGGATTTGCTCTTTTGGGAATTTATGACGATTTGACAAAAATTTTACTTTGGAGGAAATCACTTTTTTTTGGATTGAGAATGCGACATAAATTTATTCTGGAAATTATCCTTGCGACAATTATTGCCTACTGGTTATACTCAGATCTAAAAATTGACATAATCCATATACCCTTTTTTGGCGTATTTACTTTGGGATGGTTTTATATTCCTTTTGCATCGTTTGTCATCGTTGCATTTTCCAATGCAGTTAATATAACTGACGGATTAGATGGACTTGCTTCAGGTGTTCTTATGATCGCTTTAACAGGATTCTGGGTCATTGCAAGATCGATTATCGATGTACCAACTTCAATGTTTATCGGTGTATGGTTGGGCGGGCTTCTTGCATTTTTGTACTTTAATATCTACCCGGCACGCATCATACTGGGAGACACTGGTGCGCTTTCATTTGGCGCAATGTTTGCGGTCATTGGGCTCATATTGGGAAAAGCATTTGCTCTCCCCATGATAGGAGGAGTTTTTATACTTGAGATTGTGACGTCTCTTGTTCAATTATTAAGCAAAAAATATCTGAAAAGAAAAATGTTTACCGTTGCTCCTTTTCATCTTTGGCTTCAGCTTCGTGGGTGGGAGGAACCTAAGGTAGTGATGCGGCTTTGGCTTCTTTCTATCATCTTTTCGATCTTTGGTCTTATGATTGCGTTTATGAAGTAAGATGGCTATAATGTAGCTATGAACAGCCAGGGTTATTTCTCTTTTGATACCTATAGTATTTCAGACGACAGGAAAAGCCTTTATTTTGACTATTCTCACATCCTTCCTGACGGGAATAAAATACCATTTAAAGAAAAAGTTATCTTTCCATACGCAATCTCAACAAGTATATCCTCAGTCCTACTTAATCAAATACTTATAAGTCTCCATTTGGCAATTGGGATAAGCTACTGGAAGCTTTATTGTCCGAGCCATATACAGATAAGGGGATATCAACTTGATTCTTTTCAAGCTCATTTTTGGAATACAGTATATACAAAAGGACTGGGAGAATTTTTTTTTAAAAACAAGATCAACTTTCACGGACTAATAGACTTTCCCTACAGTGAAAAGATTGTTATTACAAACGATGTAGTATCTACTGGATTTATACCTGTTAATAACAAACAAAACTACTTGTTGGGGATCGGTGGGGGAAAAGATTCAATTGTAGCTTTAGAGATGTTAAAACAAGCAAAAAAAGATACAACGGGTTTTATTCTTTACCATAAAAACGAGGACATAAAAATAAAAAAAGAAGTACTTGGAGTTATGGGAATTAATAGCTTGATAGTTGAGAGAGAGATAGACAAAAAGCTTTTTGAGTTGAACAAAAGCCATAAGGTTTACAACGGTCACGTGCCGATCACTGCCATATATTCTTTTGTAGGTATTCTTTTGGCTTTGATCATGGGTTACTCCTTTGTGATCATACCAAACGGGAAAAGCTCAAACATCGGTAACCTTTGTTATTTAGGTGAGATTATTAATCACCAGTGGAGCAAGAGTGAAGAGTTTGAGGATTTGCTGCGAAAATATCTTGATCATTCCTCCCTCGGACGGATTGCTTATTCTTCAATATTACGTCATATGAACGAACTTGAGATTACGAAGGAGTTCATAAAACACAAAAAATATTTTAATGTTTTTTCAAGCTGCAACAAGAATTTTAGAATATACAAAACGCATAAGACAATAGCAAACAACAAAGAGTTGAGGTGGTGTGGAAAGTGTCCAAAATGTGCCTTTGTTTTTACCATGTTGTCAGCCTATCTATCGGGGGGAGAGGTTGAAGATATTTTTAAAAAAAATCTTTATAAAGACCCATCTCTTATTATTTTGTATAAAGATTTACTTGGTGTTGGTGACTTAAAACCATTTGATTGCGTGGGTACACCCGATGAAGTAAGAACCGCTTTTTATATGGCTTACAAAAGAAACGAATATAAGGATGATGTCATTATGAATATGTTTATTAAAGAAGTATTACCAAACATGAAATAAATCAATGAAGTTAAAAGACCTAAAAAACAAACGAATTCTTATCCTGGGTTATGGCAAAGAAGGAAAAGCAACAGAAGCTTTCTTAAAGAAAGCTTTTCCTAGTATATTAGTAGATCATACTGACAAGAAGATGGAGTCTGCTTATTTGGAAAGACAAAAAGAATATGACGTTGTCATAAAGACCCCAGGTATTCCCAAAAAGTTTATTACTGTTCCCTACACTACTGCTACCAATTTATTTTTTGAGAGTTGTCCAGGCGTCATCATTGGCGTCACCGGTTCAAAGGGTAAAAGCACTACATCTACCCTTATTTATCATATTCTGAAGTCTTCAGGTAAACCTGTTCATTTGGTTGGTAATATTGGCAACCCAGCGTTGTTAGAGCTTATGCTTCCGAGAGGAAAGGATGATATTTTTGTGATAGAACTTTCAAGTTATCAACTTGACGACATTGCTTATTCTCCTCATATCAGCGTAATGCTTAACCTATTTCCCGAGCACATGGATTACCATGGCGATGTATCTACTTATTTTGAATCAAAAAAGAACATCATTAAGCAAAGCAAAGAGAATGATTTTTTTATCTATAATCCTCAGTACGAAGATTTGGTGCAGCTTGCAAAAAATACTTACTGTAGAGCAATTCCTTTCACAGAGCTCATACCCCTTTCTGATAATAAAATACCGCTTCTAGGAGAACACAATAGGACGAATATTAAGGCAGCGCTCACTGTAGTATCTTTATTTGATATATCTGAAGAAAGTATAAAAAAGTCGCTTTTGACATTTAAACCTCTTCGACACCGGCTTGAAAACATAGGCACTTATAGAGAAATAACATTTTATGACGATGCAATCTCAACGACTCCCCAGTCTACCATTGCCGCTATCAAATCCCTTTCTCCCATCGACACCATTTTTCTAGGGGGGGAAGATAGGGGTTATGATTTTTCAACTCTTGTAGATGAAATAATTAAAATGCGGATATCCAACATCGTGTTATTTCCTAATTCAGGGTTAAAGATCCTATCGTTTTTAAAAAAACAAACAGCATATCAACCTCGCATTCTAGAAACTTCAGACATGAAAGAAGCAGTAAGATTTGCATACTTGCATACAAAACCCCACACTATTTGTCTCCTTTCTACTGCGTCTCCAAGTTATAGCGTATGGAAGAATTTTGAAGAAAAGGGAGATCTATTTACTCTTTATGCTTCTAAATATGAGAAGAGTTAAGCCCATGACCGACAATAAAACCCGTGCGAAAAGATCGTTTATTACCTTGTTTTCTTTACCTATCGTGCTTTCGGTTATTGGTCTTTTTTTTGTGTTTGAAGCCTCTTACGTAAGAAGCTTTGGTGAATATAGGGATAGTTTCCATTACTTCAAAATTCAAGCAACGTGGATTCTGCTTGGTACCCTTATCATGGTGATTCTTTCTTATGTTGACTATCATAAACTATATTACGGAGCTTTTTTTCTGATGCTTGTCAATATATTTCTTTTATTTCTTGTGCTTGTTCCAGGCATCGGCACAAAAGTAAATGGTGCACGAAGGTGGATTTTTGGTTTTCAACCTACAGAGATGGCAAAATTCTCAGTAATTATCTATCTGTCTTCTTGGTTTATTACCAAAGAAAGAAAACGTTTTTTTTCCTTTATCATTTTACTTGGACTTCTTATGTTTTTGATTATTTTGCAACCTGATATGGGAACTGCAGCTATCCTTTTTTCCCTCAGTATTGCCATATATTTTTTGGCAGGTATTGAGCTTCGTTATTTACTGTTTTTAGTGCCGTTTTCTCTCCTCAGTTTTTATATGCTAGCAAAATCATCACCTTATAGACTTAAGCGTTTGCTTGCTTTCTTTGATCCTACAATCGATCCACTGGGTATAACTTATCACATCAATCAAATTTTGATTTCATTGTCAAACGGAGGAATTTTTGGTCAAGGATTTGGTGCATCCAAACAAAAACATCTTTATTTGCCCGAGGCTCATACAGACTCAATTTTTGCAATCATAGGGGAGGAGATTGGATTCTTGGGGAGTTTCATTTTAATCACTATCTTCATATTCCTTGCTATATATATATTTAGGATTGCAGAGCAAGCTCATGACAGGTTTGGCAGGCTGCTTTGCGGCGGTATATTTGCTTTTTTCTGTCTTCAAACGACAATAAATTTAGCAAGCATGGTCCACCTTATTCCTTTAACAGGAGTTCCTTTACCATTTATCTCCTATGGTGGTTCGAATCTGCTTCTATCCTTTGCACTTATGGGTATTGTGTTAAGCATTGCCAGAAGCATAAAAATTAGATAAGATGAAAAACAAATCATGAAAATACTCATTACCGGTGGCCATCTCACTCCTGCTCTTGCTGTCATCGATCGCATTATTGCATCATCTCAAAACAAAGATATTAGTTTTGTATTTGTGGGTAGAAAGTACTCACTTGAAAGCGAGCAGACGTATTCATTTGAGTATAAAGAGATTACAAAGCGAAACATACCTTTTATCTCACTTCATGCGGGACGACTTACGAGATTTCTATCGTATAAAAGCATTCGAAGTATCTTAAGGATTCCCCTTGGATTTTTTCACGCCCTGTTTGTCTTACGTCAGGAGTCACCAGATATTATTTTGTCATTTGGCGGGTATTTAGCGCTTCCAATAGCCTTTGCTGGATGGTTATATAGAAAACCGATATTTACACATGAGCAGACTATGCATCCTGGATTATCAAATAGAATTATTGCTTATTTTTCAAAAAAAATATTTTATTCATTCCCGGAAACTAAAAAGTTTTTTCCCTCAGGAAGACGCACCATACTATCAGGTAATCCGATACGAAAAACTGTTTTTGAGGTAAGAAAAAAACCATTTGAAATACAAAAAACCAAACCGGTCATATACATAACAGGAGGATCTCTTGGTTCCCATGGCATTAATAACCATATACGTATGATTCTTCCCAATTTGTTACGTGACTTTATTGTCATCCATCAGACAGGTAACGTAAAAGAGTTTCACGATTATGATCGTCTGGTCCGTTATCGCAGAACACTTCAGGAAGATCTAAGGAATCGTTATTATCCCGTTGAACATTTCTTTGACGAGGAGATAGGATATATATATTCAATCGCAGACATTGTAGTTAGTCGTTCAGGCGCAAATACTTTTTTTGAGCTTATTCAATTGCGTAAGCCAGCGGTATTAATCCCCCTCCCCTGGTCGGCCAATAAAGAACAGCAACTTCATGGTAATTTTTTTGCAAAGAATGGTTTGGGGGAGGTATTTGAGCAGCATGAACAGAGTACGAAACTATTGGAGTTTATACAAAAAATTGCCTCACGTATAGATACATATAAAAAACATTTCTTAAAATTACCATTCCAAATAAGGCAAGATGCAACAGATACGATCATCAAAGAAATTCTTAATATATAGTCGTCTATTCTTATTTTTCACGATCCCCATATTTGTATTGGGGAGTCTATTTATTTACTTAGACATGATGTTTCGAGTAAAGCTTATTCGGGTAGAAGGCACATTAAAAGATGTGACACTATTTGGTTTAGAAGATTTGAAAGACAAACGCATCGTATTTCTTTCGACAAAAAAAACTGAAGAACAGATCAAACAAATAAATCCATTCCTTTCATCTGTTGTTATTAAAAAAAGGTATCCCAGTACATTAGACATTACCATTGAGCAGGCTGCTCCTTACATATATCTTAAGGCAGACCCAGGGTTACTCGTACTAAACTTGGATGGAAGAATTATGCAAAAAATTAAAGATATTAAAGGGAACCCTATACTTCCGTATCTTACCTACTTTCAGAAGTTCAACTATGCTTCTTATCAACCGGGTGACATAATTGATTTAAGGGAGATAAAAATGGCCCTTATTTTTGTCAAAAAAGTAACAGATGCGGGTTTAAAAGTTAATACTATTGATATTGATGGAGTTGGTGTGATAGGATTACACTTGAAGGGTAAAACAATCCTGTTTTCCTCAGAAAAAGATGTTGAATCTCAAGTATATCAAATGGAGCAAATAGTCCATCAGTTTAAAATACAAGGAAAAGATTTTAAAAAACTGGATCTAAGGTTTAACCGACCTGTTTTAGAACTAATTGAATAATATGGCAGACCAGCTAATAACAGCAATAGACATCGGTAGTTCAAAAATAGCTACAATTGTAGGTTTAGAATCAAAAGAGGATGAACAGCTACGTATTATAGGGTTTAACTCAACACCCTCAAGAGGTGTTAAAAAGGGATTAGTCGTTGATATAGACAAGGTCACAGAATCGGTCATAGAGAGCATTGAGAAAGCAGAGCGAATGGCTGGACAAAAAATCCACCACACCCTTGTATCAGTCGGTGGGCCACACATCTCATCACTTAACTCGCGCGGTGTAGTGGCTGTAGCTGATGCAAGAGGCGAGATATCAGAAACTGATATTAATCGCGTTGTTGAAGCTGCTCGAGCAATCTCACTTTCAACCACAAGACAGATTATTGAAGTATCTCCGCGGGACTTTGTAGTAGATGGTCAAGAAGGGATAAAAAACCCAATCGGTATGAGCGGAGTACGGCTTGAAGTTGAAACTCATATCATAACAGCCTCCCATACTAATCTAAAAAATATCGATCGTTGTATGGATAACGTTGGTGTCCAAAATCAAGGATTTATCTTTGCCGGTTTGGCATCATCTGAATCTGTTCTCACCGATACGGAAAAGGAGCTGGGAGTCGTGTGTGTTGATATTGGAGGAGGTAAAACAGATGTAGCTTTATATGTAGACGGCTCTCTTTCGTATTCATCCTCGATTCCAATAGGTGCAAAGCACATAACTAATGATATTGCAGTTGGACTTCGTGTTTCTCTTGACTCAGCGGAAAAAATAAAACTTTTTTTAAGCAAAAAATTAGGCCACCAAACCGAAAAAAGCAAACAGAAGATTGATGAGTTAGATTTTCATGAGCTTTTACTACCGGAACAAACGGAAAAGATAGACGTAAAGGTGTTAATTGATGGTATCATCGGACCTCGTCTTGAGGAAATATTTAGACTTGTGAGTGATGAAATTGTAAAAAGTAATTTTATTGAGCATATTCCCTCAGGGCTTGTTATTACAGGTGGAGGAGCTTTGACGGTTGGCATCCTTGAGATGGGAAGAAAAGTGATAGGACTGCCCATAAGAATTGGAATACCAAGTGGGATAACTGGTTTGGTTGATGAGATCATTGATCCTCAATTTTCAACCACCGTTGGCTTGATTTTACAAGGAAGAAAAAATATAATGAGCAATAAAGAAGAAGGCTTCAAAAATTTTAATAAAATATTAAAGGATTTTTCAATAGGTGGATCAGTCGGAAAAGTAAAGGAGTTTTTCAAACAATTTATACCATAATATGTTTATCAAACCAAGAGCAGGGCAAGCTGCACGTATAAAAGTTGTGGGTGTGGGTGGTGGTGGAGGCAACGCCCTTTCATCCATGATCTTTGAGGGAGGTATTGCGGGTGTAGAATTTATTGCAGTTAATACAGATGCTCAAGCACTTCTGAATAATAAAGCAACCGTAAAAGTTCAAATAGGTGAAGGTCTTACAAAAGGTCTTGGATCTGGCGGAGACCCTGAAGTAGGTAAACAAGCAGCAGAGGAATCAAGAGAACGATTAAAAGAGGAGTTAAGTGGTGCAGATATGGTTTTTATCACATGCGGCGAAGGAGGAGGTACGGGGACTGGCGCATCACCAATTGTAGCTGAAGTAGCAAAAGAATCGGGAGCTCTTACTGTGGCTGTTGTCACTAAACCGTTTGAATTTGAAGGGACGAAGCGCCGCTTTACTGCAGATGAAGGAACTCTCCGGTTAAAAGAAAAAGTAGATACCCTTATCGTCGTTCCCAACCAGAAGATTTTACAGGTTGTGGAAAAGAAAACACCCATCCTTGAAGCGTTTAGAAGGATTGATTCGGTACTTCATCAAGGGGTAAAAGGAATAGCAGAGCTCATAACTGTTCCTGGACTTATTAACGTTGATTTTGCAGACGTTCGCACCGTTATGAATAGCGCTGGCACCGCTCTCATGGGGATTGGAATTGGTTCAGGCGACAAAAGAGCCTTAGCTGCTATAAAACAGGCGATTTCTTCACCACTTCTTGATGCATCGATTGAAGGCGCAAGGGGAATACTTCTTAATATAGTTGGTGGTCCTGATATTACCATGAGTGAGATTGATGAGGCCGCCTCCATAATCACAAAGACGGTTGATCCCGATGCCGATATCATATTTGGAGCTGTTATAGATGAAAAAATGATGGACTCAGTGAAAATAACCCTTATTGCCACCAAGTTTGATGATCATCGTGTTAAACTTTTCAGATTTAAAAAAGAAGAACCAGTATCAGAATCAACCAAATTAACCCCTGATTCACGTAAACCTGAGGAAGCTGTCCAACTTGAACAATCATCACAAAAAATGGAAATGCCAGATGATGAAGAATTTTTGGAAGAAGATGATGCTTTTGATGTCCCTGCTTTCTTGAGAAAGAAATAATTCAAAAAACATTATTTATATGCCCAAGCCAGTTCAGTCAAACCCCGATTTTCCACTCCTTGAAAAAGAGCTTCTTACTCACTGGTATAAAGATGGAATAGTTGATAAATATCTGCATAAAAACGACAAAGAAAAAAAAACATTTTCATTTTTAGACGGTCCCATAACAGCCAATAACCCCATGGGAGCCCATCATGCATGGGGTCGTACTTACAAAGACCTTTGGCCAAGATTTTTTAACCTCATGGGGTATCGCCAGCGATTCCAAAACGGATTTGACTGTCAAGGGCTATGGGTTGAGGTTGAGGTGGAAAAAGAATTGGGACTTCGATCAAAAAAGGACATAGAAAATCTAGTACCTGGAGATAGGAAAGCATCTATCGCTAAGTTTGTCCAACTTTGCAAAGATAGGGTAGTCAAATTTTCAAAAATTCAGACAGAACAATCCAAACGCCTAGGTTATTTTGCCGATTGGAATCATTCGTACTTTACCATGAGTGAGCAAAACAACTATATGATTTGGCACTTTCTAAAAAAGTGCCATGAGCATGGTTGGATTTATAAAGGACACGAATCAGTTCCATGGTGTCCCCGGTGTGAAACCGCCATATCTCAGCATGAGATGTTGACTGAGGATTATAAAGAAGTAGTACATGAATCAGTATATTTGGAACTGAAACTCAAAAACAAAAATGAGTTTTTACTCATCTGGACGACTACTCCTTGGACTATTCCGGCAAATATTGCTGTTGCTGTTGAAAACGATTATGACTATGCATTGGTTCAAGGAACAACCAATGATCTTTTTTGGGTAGCAAAGGATGCTGTGGAGAGAGTGTTTGGTAAAGGATACAAAAAGATTATCAAGACGGTTAAGGGAAGGGATTTGGTTGGGCTTACCTATGAGGCACCTTTCGATGGGATACCTGCGGTAAAAAAAGTAGAGGAGGCAAACAAAAAGAATTTCCATACGGTGGTCGCTACAGATCAAACGATTTTACCAATCACAACTACAGAAGGTACGGGTCTTGTCCACACGGCTGTGTCAGCCGGTACTGAAGACTTTAAACTTGGTAAAAAATACGGTTTACCCATGATTCCCGTGATTGCCGACAACGCTGATTATCTGCCAACAATGGGTTTCTTGAGTGGAAAGAATGCAAAAAAACATCCAGAGCTCATTCTTGATTTTTTGAAGGAGAAAGACTGTGTTTTTAAAATTGAACGATATAAACATCGCTACCCCGCCTGTTGGAGATGTAAGGCTGAACTTGTTTGGAAAGTTGCAGATGAGTGGTATATCGCGATGGATTCTCCATCGCGAATTCAAAAGTCAAACGTCCCTTCGACGAAGCTCAGGGCAAGCAAAAGTCAAAATTTGACGTTGCGACAGCGAATGATAAATGTTGCTAAGCAAATAAAATGGATGCCGGAATTTGGACTTGATCGTGAGCTTGATTGGTTGAAAAACATGCATGATTGGTTGATAAGTAAAAAGAATCGTTACTGGGGACTAGCTCTTCCTATATATGAATGCAAAGGATGTGGAACCTTTGAAGTAGTCGGTTCTAAGGATGAACTAAAAAAAAGAGCTGTCTCCGGTTGGAGCATATTTGAAGGTCACTCTCCACACAAGCCATTTATTGATGAAGTTACAATCACCTGTAAAAAATGCAATAAGGAAGTAAAAAGGATAGATGATGTCGGTAATCCGTGGCTTGATGCAGGAATTGTTCCCTACTCAACCATCATGGATAAAAACCAAGGGGAACCTCTTTATCTTGGAGATAAAGAAAAATGGAAAGATTGGTTTCCAGCGAATTTTATAACCGAATCCTTTCCCGGACAGTTCAAAAACTGGTTCTATGCGATGATTGCAATGTCTAGCGTACTTGAAAACACCAATCCATTTGAAAGGGTGTTGGGATATGGGACTATGTTGGGAGAGGATGGACGAGCCATGCATAAAAGCTGGGGAAACTCTATTGAGTTTAACGAGGGTGCGGACAAGATAGGGGTAGATGTGATGAGATGGATGTTTGCCAGACAAAATCCGGCAGATAATATGTTGTTTGGATATAAAAAAGCAGATGAGGTGCGTAGACAGTTTTATCTTATGCTGTGGAATGTCAATAAATTTTTTGTCGAATACGCCAATTTAGATAAATTTGAAGTTCAGGATGACAAAATAAATCTAAAATCTAAAAACATTCTTGATACGTGGATTCTTTCACGTCTTGCATCTCTTATAGACCATACTGAAAAATCGTTTCGAGAGTTTAATGCAAAAGAGGCCGCCTTGTCTATTGAAAAATTCGTTGCCGATGTATCAACTTGGTTTATAAGGAGAAGTAGGGACAGAGTTTGGGTGAACTCTGACGACACAAACGATAAACAATATTTTTACACTACACTAAGGAAGATATTAATAGATCTTTCCATAATCATATCACCGATAGTTCCATTCATAAGTGAGATGATATTCACAAATCTGACAGATTATGAGTCTGTTCATCTTACTTATTGGCCAAAGACAGATAGTTTACCCAAGCCGGATGACAAAATGTTTGTTGACATGGAGATTGTCCGAGAGATGGCTGAGGCAGGACAAAGAGCAAGAAAAGAGCAAAAAATAAAAGTCAGACAACCCTTAAATTCTGTAAGAATTACTGCTCCGGTATCAAAAAAGTTCCACATTGAAGCATACAGGGAAGAATATTTGAGACTGTTACGTCTTGAATTAAATGTCAAAAAAGTTGAGCTTGGTATATCCAAAGACGACGTCATATACGTGCAATATGACATTATTCTCACTGAAGAATTGAAGTTTGAGGGCAAACTCCGTGAACTTATGCGGGAGATACAATCAAAAAGAAAAGAACTTGGTACCAAACCAGATCAATTTGTTATCCTAACCCTTCCGAAAGACTGTATGAAGTTTGCAGAATTTTTAAGAAAAAAAATATTAGCACATAAAATTGAAGAGGGAAATGAGCTAAACGTTTCACTATGATAAGCCTTCTTTTACCTACATTTTTTTTATTTTTGTTTGGGTTTTTTAATCTTTTTGGGATAAAGCCCGTGTTAGGCAGCACGATGTTGCTTAATTTTACTGTGGGACTCTTTTTCTTTTTTATTTTCAAAAAACTTAGTTGGAAGTTTTTTCGTGAGAATAGCACTCTTTTTTACTGGCTATTTATAGGAATCTTGCTTATTACCTACATAATCGGGCTTGAAGTGAAGGGTTCTAAGCGGTGGATTGATCTCTTTTTCTTTCGATTTCAAGGTTCGGAATTCTTCAAAATTTTTTTTATTCTTTTTTTTGCTGACTTTTTTTCAAAGTTTTCAAAGAGTGAAAATATCTTCCTTACCCTCACAAAAACTCTTATTTATTTTGCGTTGCCAACTTTAATCATATTTAAACAACCAGATCTTGGAAATGCAATGGTATATGTTTTTGTTTTCTTTGTTTTGCTTTTTTTTTCATCAGTTCCAAAAAAAAACGTGCTATATCTGTTGGGAAGCCTTTGCGCTTTTTTACCGTTCGGATGGTTTTTTCTCAAAGAGTATCAAAAAAGTAGGATAATAAGTTTTTTTCAACCTCATCTTGATACACAACAAAATGCGTACAACATGATACAAGCCATGATTACGATTGGATCTGGTACGTTTTTTGGACGCGGACTAGGGCTTGGAACTCAATCAAAACTTTACTTTTTACCTGAAAACAGCACTGACTTCGCATTTTCATCACTGGTTGAACAGTTTGGTTTTGTTGGGGGACTGCTTACTCTTATTCTCTATGTGGTCATACTCTATATGCTGTTTAAAAGATCACAAAAATTTGTTCTTAAAGATGATGAGACAGGTAAGTATACTTTTTTATATATTTTAGGAATGATGTCATTTATTTTTTTTCAAGTGATGGTTAATATTGGTATGAATCTTGGCATACTTCCGATTGCAGGCATAGCACTTCCTTTTATCTCCTACGGAGGATCAATGATTGTATCTCTTATGATTGGTTTTGCTCTTATTCCATAAGTCAAGAATTGACAAATAGCTCTCCATATTTTATAGTGTTACTATACAAATAAAAACTTATCATGGACAATAAAATCTGCATAGATAAAAGGATATGGTATCTTATATTGTTTGTTGTTCCACTTTTTTTTGTAATACTTTCGTTTTCGCTCTTTGTTAATTCACAAAGGATATATCAAAATAGCAAAGCATCAGAATATAGTACACCTCAGATCAAGGTTAAGCAAACAAGCTTAAATCCAAGCCCAATAACTGTTAAAACACTAGCAATTTGCCTTAAAGCCATAGAAAACAAGACAGCACAAGCAATTGACCTCTACCTTATACCCTCCTCCTCGCCATATAGGGAGCAACCCATGAAGATTTATGCAAATTCCTCATACATGGCGCTTATCTCTCCCCCCATCTCATTAAATACAAAACTTCCTTTTTATTCACTAAAGAGGGAGTTATTTTCAAAAGAAGAGGCGTATATCTTTTTTGCTATTCAAGGGCAAGGTGAGACAAATACTCAAAAAAAAGAGACACTCAAAAATTGCGAAAAGCTGTTTCTTGATTAAGAAACAAGAGAAAGTTCATATTGATTTTTTTGGCTTTTTCATATATACTAACTACTTATGGCACAATTTTGTGTGGTTAAAACAGGAGGAAAACAGTACGTAGCTACAGAAAAGGACTTTTTGGTAGTGGACCGTATGGATGCAAAAGAAAAAGACAAGATAGAACTTGAGACCTTGGCTGTGTTTGATGAAAAGGGTGATATCAATCTTGGAGCGCCCAACCTTCCTACAAAGACAGAGGCGACTGTAATAGAACATCTTAAGGGAGAAAAATTAAGGATTTCGAAATTTAAAGCCAAGGTGCGTTATCGAAGAGTAACAGGATTTAGATCAAAACTCACCAAAATACAAATTACTAAAATCCCACAGATTTAACTTTATTATATGGCACATACAAAGGCCCAAAGGGCTGTTCGAGGCAATAGAGACTCAGCTCCTAAAAAAAGAGGAGTTAAAAAATTTGGAGGAGAACTTGTCATTCCTGGCAACATCATCATCAGACAAAAAGGTACAAAGTTTAAGGCTGGTGAGGGTACGATGCTTGGAAATGACTTTACTATCATGGCAACAAAAAAAGGCGTTGTGACATTTAAAGTGCGATACGGTCAAAAATACGTCTTCGTCAAATAACCAATTTTTAGCATCTTTCTTTCATACATGATAAAATGATTATATGCATGAGGACATTGAAGCCATATATGAACAGATAAAAAAAGAAGAGAATTTTATCACAAAGGCAAAGCTTCTTCGTTTCCTAGTCGTTGACAAAGAGATAAGAATAAAAGACATAAGTAAAAAAATAGGAATAAAGGAATCATATATTTGTCATATTCTTAGGCTTAATAAGTTGACTGACATGATTGTAGATGGATATTATTCAAAGCTTATTTCAATAAGTCATCTATTTATCATATCCCGATTAAAGACAAATGAAGACATCTCAAAAGCATATGAGAAAGTGTTATCAGATAGCTTGACTGTTGGCCAAACGGAGGAACTTATTCGAGAAACACTTTATCAGACAAAAACAGTAGGGGAGCATCTCTCAAAGGATGAGGTTGATAAATCAAGGCAAGATATCAAACTTCTATTTGACGGTGTTGATTTAAAAATAGTTCAAACACGGATAAAAAGCCGATGTATATTAGATATGAAAGGAAGTTTAGCTGAGACAACACCCCTGATCAGACAGATACTAAAAAAGTTAATCTCTTAAATTGGTTGGAAATGGATTATTGATGGGTCCGACCTTGTTTGATGGAAAGTAGCGATAGAATACCAAACCAATCACGCTTGAGGCGGAAATAGGTCCAAACTCCCTTGAATCAGACGATCGCGGACGATTGTCTCCCATGACAAAAAGTTCTTCTTCAGGCACGATGATTTCCTCTCCGTTTTTTGAAAAGCCTCCCTCCCACAGATTTGTTTTGGCTGAGATGTAGTTCTCAGTCAATTGAATGTCATTAACATATACTTCTGAGTCCTTAATCATTATTTTATCCCCAGGAAGCCCAACAATACGTTTGATATACTCGATATCAGGGTTTTTAGGTGATTTGAATACCACCACATCTCCTCTTTCATAAGCACGGAATTTACTTGATATTTTACTTGTGAATATGTAGTCTCCAGAGTTGAAGGTTGGATCCATAGATGCACCTTTTACCTGGTTTGGTTGCATTACAAATAAATAAACCACTATGAAAAGGGAGCCAATAAAAACAACCGTTTCAAGTATATCCATCACAAACTCAAAGAAGCCTTTAAGTATTTTCAGCATAATCTAATTGTAGTAAAAATAGTTGCAAAAGACAAGAATAAAAATTACAATAAAGAGGTAAAATGGATCCATAGCTCAGTTGGCTAGAGCGTTGCATTCACATTGCAAAGGTCACAGGTTCAAGTCCTGTTGGATCCACCCTAATGACAAAAACATTTTCAGAAGCACTTATTTATCTTTATTCTTTTATTCCTAAAGAAACAAAGGGGTTTTTTAGTGAGAAAAAAGGGTTAGATAGAACAAAATATCTTCTTAATCTGATTGGGAATCCTCAAAACAAATTAAAAGTCATTCATATTGCAGGCACCTCAGGCAAAGGATCAACGGCTTATTACATAAACGCTCTTTTGCACGGGTTTGGATTTAAAACAGGTCTTCATATCTCTCCCCACCTACTTGATATTAGAGAAAGAATGCAGATAAACGATAAACTTATTTCACAAAAAGCATTTATTGCCTATATTAACAAACTGAAACCGTTTATTAAACAAACCACCCTATCTAAACATGGATCGCCTACGTACTTTGAGATTTTAGTGTGTTTGGCATATTATATATTCTACGATGTAGGAGTTGATTATGCGGTGGTTGAGACAGGTCTGGGAGGTTGGTATGATGCGACAAATACGGTTGATCGAAGCGATAAGCTATCTCTTATTACCTCAATAGGCCTTGATCATACGCATATTCTTGGAAAAACAGTTAAGGAAATCGCAAAACAAAAAGCAAAGATTATCACTCAAAACAGTATCGCAGTAGTTCAAGAAAACACAAAAGTTATCCGTGAGGTTATCAAGCAAGAAGCAAGGCAAAAAAATGCGCAGATTTTTTATTTGCCCACTTCAAAGATTATGTCATCTTCAAAAATAACGGACAGCGGATTGTCTTTTAATTATATATTTAAAGGCAAGATATATAAAAAAATTAAATCTTCAACCCGGGCTCTTTACCAAGCAGAAAATATATGCATGGCCTTGGCAGCCACTCAGATCTTAAGTAGAAGAGACAAATTTTTAATTGCTGAAGAAAAAATCAGAAAGATTGTTACTCAGGTTAGATTTGCAGGAAGAATGGAAGAGCTACAAGTACAGGGAAAAAAAATCATATTAGATGGGGCACATAATCCGCAAAAGATGTCAGCCTTTTTTACATCATTAAAGAAAGCATTTCCCCATAAAAAGATCCATTTTTTGGTTGCTTTTAAAAAAGGAAAAGATATTAAGGAAATGATGAAACTTATTGAACAGCATGCTTTTACCCTTACCATTACTACCTTTGTTTTGGAGACACACGATCTCATTCATAGATCCGAAGATCCGTACATCATAAAATCTTATATAAAAAAGCCTATTGAGTTAGAGATTGTTACCAATCAAATAAGGGCGTTTGATCAAGTACTTATGAAAACAAAGAAAGATCAAATAATGGCTATAACAGGATCTTTATACTTACTAAGTATGATTTATAATCATATATATGAATATTCTCGTCATTAACAACGAAACAAGACGTATCGATGAGCTTTGTATTTTACTACAGAATCATATTGTTACCGAGATAACCCCAATGCATATTTCAGATAACGATGTTGCAAAAAACGATCTTATTATCCTTACGGGTAGCCATAAGGTTTCCCTTATTGGGCACGAGGCTTATTTTAACAAGGAGATTGAACTTATTAAGTCCTGTTCCAAACCTATAATTGGTATTTGTTTGGGGTTGCAGCTCATTGCTTATGCCTATGAGGGTTTTGTAGGTCGAATGCCGGCAAAACATGATGGAATAAAAAATATCCAAGTAGTGGGGTCTGATCCCATATTTGGTGAAAAAAGCTCATTTAAAGTATATTCAAGTCATCGATGGATGGTAGAACGGATAGATTTTCCTTTAATTGGTTTAGCACGAAGTGAGGATGGATGGGAGATAGTAAAACACTCAAACAAAAACATATATGGTTTTCAATTTCATCCAGAAGTACAACAAAAAAACATATTAGATGGCAAATGGCTTTTTGAAAGGATAGTTCAGACAGTTTGTCCTTCTTGATTCTTCAATAGCAGTCTTCTTATTAAAGTAATACTTACTATTATCATAAGATCTAAAACGATAAAGTACCTACAGAAAAACGATGAAGTGTTGGCAAACACAAAGAAGCTGTAGGTAAAGCACTTATTTATAAGGCGAAATACTAAAAATGTTGCAATAACCCCCGCAAGGCCCATAAGATTATGTTTACGGTTGTTTATATTCTTTGCAACAAGGAAGTAATAAAGAGAAGCTAGTATTCCCTCCACAAGCAGTATCTGCCACCATAGACAGTTACATGTTTCAATTCCCTTTACTTCACCGATCTGTTCCCTTGTTTCAGGGGGAGAAAGAGTTGGGGCGGGCGTACTTGTGATGGTGGTTTCACCAGCGACTTCACCCGCCGGCACTGCCGGTCCTCCAAAGAAAGTAGTGAAGAGACCTAAAACTCCGCCTGAGGGTGCAGACGATGAGCTTTGTGCAGAAGATGATGAGGCTGAGCTTTGTTGTTGACAGTCTGCATAGCGTATCGTGACAGTCTGTGAAGGGTATCCGTTGTCTGGCTCAGCTTTTACTTCATCGTCTGTTGAGTAGCTGTATCCCGCGACAGCCTTTCCGTCACTTCCTGTATTTACTTCTTGGACTGATCCTTTATAAGTAAACTTGACTTTTACTCCAGACTGGACAACCCCATTGTCTTTTAACTCCATAATAGCGTCAAAATTGGAGTTAGTACATGATGTGTAAAGAGAAGAGGTTTTACCGATGGGTTGATCGAGAAATCCTATGGAAAGGTCAAACTTGGTTGAGGTATTTTGATACTCATTTCCAGCATCAAGATCCATAGATACAGTAAATGCAAAGGTTTCAGATGACCCATTTCCCAGACTTGTCAAAAGCTCTGTTTCACCGTTTGCATAAAATGAACTTAAAAGTCCAGACCAGGCTTGTGAACTGTCAGATCTGGTTATAGTAAGATGCATTACATGGTCAAGATTACCGTTGGTTACCTCATTTGATGAATCTGCTCCAACTTTTTGACTGGTACCGCTTGCATTTGTGATCTGAACCGTTTTTGTCATGGTTTTACCCGGATACCATACTTCTGATGAAGGGAAAAAATTCGTAATAATGGATGGAGTACAGTCAGAGCTTGTACAGGTTACATTTTCATCAGCCGCAAAAGCTGATTGGGTAACGATCAATAAACCAAACGTCATTAACAGTATCAAAAATATTTTTTTCATGGTTTAGTCTCCAATAGTATTTCTTTGCCTTCTTTATCTGTCAGCACAACTGTTAATGTCAAATTCTCTGTATCTGTAAGTTTAGTGCACACACCTCCTGAGCATGTTTCAAGGATAATGCCTTTTGCTTCATACTTGTCCTGGCCAGATAATACTTCCTCCGACGAGGAATTATCCGCAATGATTTTTTTGGTCAAACTATTTTCAAGCTTATAGGTTAATTCAGAATAGGCGGTAATGTTTTCCACTATAAATCCTATTGAGTCTTTGGTCTCTGAAAAAATGAGTATTACTTTTGGATTTTTATCAAGTGCAACTGTTGGCGCAAGAGTTAAAGTAGGGGTGGGTGGTATAGTTTGTTTAAGTTTACGATTATACGGCTCATTTTCCGATCGGTTTTCAACTCTTGGAGTGCCTCTTATATCTGATCCTGTAACCCCGACGGTAAAAAAGTCTGTATAGGATTGAGCATCAATACATGAGTACCAATTTAAAGGATCCGTACCGTCTCCAGGTATTGAGGTACGCTCCATAGAGTAATATTTGAGATTGACAGCATCATATAATCCCTCACCTTCACCATCTGAAAGATTGTACGTGTAGTCCCAAGCTGAATCAAGCACGTTGTCTAAAGAATCAGTGAGTTGTAGTTGTAGGTGTCCTGCAGCCAAATCAACAGAAGTAGTTACAAGATCGGCTGTGACTAAAGGTCTCAGCTGACTATCTGAAGAGCCGGGTGTATAGTTTGCTATGAGATAATATCCACGAGCTTCAATGAAAGAAGATGGTAAAGTAATCATATCTACATATGTTGATCCATTATATTTTTGAATCTTAAACCCAGTGAGATCAATCGTTCGATCTGTCATATTGCGAAGCTCAATCCATTCATCAGCAGAGGATACGCTTGAACCCATCCACATAAGCTCATTTATTATAAGATCGCCCGGTGAAACAGTTGTGGCTGGAGAGAGAGGTGTGGTTGTGCTGCTTGTTGTATAGATGTCTGACCAATTTGGTGCTTCATCTGCAGCCTTTATTGCAAAATAATAAGTAGTAGAAGGATTGAGGCCCAAGATTTCAATTGTTTCTTCTAGTCCGGACTCATTAGGTACTGGGCTTTTGCCAGAGGATGTGGCCGTCTCAAAGTTGTCAAGATCAATGGGGGAAGTAGAATATCGTATATCATATTTTGCAGCCTTTCCTGACGCCCCGTCGTTGCCTGGTGCAGTCCATGATAATGTCGCTGAGTTTGCACCGATTTCATCCACCTGAAGATCTGTTATCTGGGATGGCGCTTGAGTGTCGGTTATGATCTGAACTCTATAGATCAAGCTCTCATTTCCTGCATTATCAACTGCCTTGTATTCAACCCAATGATCGCCGTGTTCTGTTACCTGAAATGTTGAGGGAGTTTGTTGCCATGATCCACCTCCAATGCGGTATTCGTAATGGTTTATGCCTGAAGAGGAGTCTGTACCTGATAAAGTATAGATAGCGTGACCTGGAGCTGATACAAAATAAGTGGTTATCGCATCTACGTAACCCCACGATTGACGGGTGTCATCATAACTGTTGCCTGCATAAATAGCTAGATTGATGTTTTCGCTATCAGAATAATTACTTAAATCATAGTAGAATTGTTGCCAACCGCTTGATGTTGCGATACCCACATCCGTATCATCAAGTACAGATGGATCTAATTTAAATACCTCCTGACCATTTAACCGTATGAAGAAGCCCGGATCATCAAATGGAGCAAAATCATAAGACGCATAGTTATAGTGAAGGGATAAACTTTTTGCCCCTCCGGATATCGACTGCATAAGGCGGTTTTCCCAAACTTTATTACCTTGATCGGTCGGATAGGTATAGTTGCCAATCTTTGCCATAGACAAACCCTCATATGGATTGATTACCAGATCTGGTTCGGGAGACAATTGAGGAATGGTATCACTAGCTATGACATCTACATCTCCTGCAGTTGTCCAACCGTTCAATCCGTCTTCTAACCCACCATTAACAACTTTTTCCTCAACAGCCTTGGTATAGGATCCGGTTATCGAAAGAGAGACAGGAGATGGAGCAACACTATCGTAGACGATTGAACACTCAGAGGACCAGACAGAAATATTATTTGTTTTGTCATATGCTCTTACTTTATAGGTATGGACTCCTTGTCCTGCGTTGAAGACGCCTGTGTATTGTGAAGAGATGACAAAGGTACTCCATGTACCAATCGTCCCGTCTAGCTTGGGATAGGTGATAAAGTACTCGTATTTCTCTATTTGCCCAGGGAAAGGATCTATTACATTATCCCAGTCAGCAATTATGCTATAACTATTTGTTGCTCCGCCACAGGAGATGATAGTACCGTCTGCTTTTTTCCATAGCAGGTTGGTCGGCGCAGGGGGAGCGGTGTTGTCTACTATCACTTTCCAAGCAGGAGTCCAGTCGCTACAGTTATCCAATGTGTCGCAAGCCTTTACATGCCACCAATATTCACCGTCCGGCGTGCCTGGAGCTGGTATTTGGGATGCGGAAAGATGGCCTGAAGTATATGCTAAGGGTGAAAATCCCGGATTTCTTGCACTTTGATATATATAATAAACAGGGTTATGCATATCTTCATAATCAGTTACATCCGACCAATCCATAACCAATCCAGACGTATTTCTATATGAATTATTAGTAGGAGACAAAAGAGTGGGTACGGGCGGAGGTACAAAATCTTTAACTGAAAATGTAACCCCCGACGCAGTAGAAGAGGATACAAAAAGAGCTCTCGATATCTCACTTACTCCATATATAACCAAGCCGTTTAATATAAAAGCAAGCAATATGACATTTTTTAGCAATGCTTTCCCTTTTTTATTCTTTGTTTTTTCAAGAACTTGATTTGTACGTCTTTCTACTTCCTCATCAATACCCAGTTTTATTGTTTTTATCTGAAGAACAGCTAAAATCAAAGCAGGAAAAATCACAATTGCCGCAAACCCCTTTGGTGTTTTGATCAATGCCCCTATATGACCGAGATAGGGGACTGAAAAGAGAAACTGTCCTTTTATCATGGTTTGTGAGATGGTCCAGCTGTCGGGTGAGTTGTTATTATCTCCTTTTGTCATAAAGGTCTTTTCCTTCCCCGATTTGTTAACAGCGATGATTCTATGAAGTACGGTAAGTTTTGAGTCTTTAGGAGAAGTAAATGTTATTATGTCGCCTTTTTTGAGCTTGGTTGTCTCTGCGGGTTTTACAAATGCAACAGATCCTGCATGGATAGCCGATTCCATAGAGCCTGTGGCTACAATATATGTATATATATACTTCTTTGTGGGTAGAAGGGGTGAGAGGACTATGAGAAATGTAGCGATCAGCACGGCAAATATAGCCCACTCAAATACTATGCCCACCGTCTTGAGTATCTTCCATACCTTTGCCGTATTGTTTTTTTCTACTTCTTTCTTAGCCATATAAATACTTATCTGACAGTAGGAAGCGGCGTCCCGCCTCATGCTGTCAAGAAGTACTTAATTAAGTTATGGCGCAACTTGAGTACCTGTGATCAACCAAGTTGTGGCAGTTGTTTTATTTGCTATGCTATTTCCTGCATCACTTGGAACCTGGACATAGATTCTCATCAATTTTTGCTCACTTTGAGCAAGTGTAATGGTGATATCTCTTTCTAAGGAATTCCAGTCTGCTAAGGTGTAGTATCCGCTACCAACAGCGCCTGCATCATCACCGATCCAAGCAGTGATAACTGGTGATAAGACACCCCAGTCACCGGTTGCTGCAGTTAGTCTTGCGCTTAAGCGAAGACTAATAGGCGATGTACTTGTGTTTCTTAAATAGAATTCGTTGTAACCGTTATATCCTGGATATAGATTCTGAAATGTGGTTGGAAAAGTTACATTTTGAGTCCATGTTGAAGCTGGTACGACGCCTGGTCCATTTGACCAAAACTCTAAGTTGGCATTACCAGTTGCAAACGTCACTCCGCTTGCCGTGACACTGCTTGAGAACAACGCATACGCTGTTCCACCGACAACAGCTGTTAACATAACCAATCCTAAGAATCCTGCTATTATTTTATTCATATATTTTCACCTCCTTTCAAATTAACTTAATCAAATTGTTAACAAACGAAAAGCACAAAAAAAACCAACCTTGTTTTCAAAAAAACTTGGTTGGCATGTGGCGTATACATGTGATTAGATCATCCTACACCCTTTAAAAATATTTGTCAAGCGATAGTCTTACAGACGTATTAAATGTTGACATTACAACCTAAAAACTATTACAGAATTTATTTATTTAGTGAGCTGCGCATCGACGATAAGCCGCTTAAATGTAGTACCTGGGGGCCAGCAAGTCATAAGACTTATTGTTTTTTTTGTTTTATCTTGTTTTAAATATTTAAGTTCACTTGGCTCAACGATCTTACTGCCTGTTACTTTATATTTGAATTTATCTCCTTTATAAAATAGATAAATATCGTCGTTTGTTTTAAGCTTAGTTAAAAGATAAAAAATAGCATTATATCTGTTTGCTTGATGCCAATTTGCAGCAGAATGCGCAAAGATAAAGGTATTGCCGTATTCTCCAGGATATGCCGTGTCACGAGCATGCGCCACTCCTTTGGTAAGTTGTAACTGATACTCTTTTTCATTAAACGGGCTTACGTTGGCAATAACGGGTGAATTGGCACCTATCTTAGGTATCACTAATCCGTATTGTTCATCAACCGGTTCGATCACCTTATTACTTGTTATCAAGGTTGGCTTTTCTTCATTTTTTGAGAGGACAAGAAAATTGTTCACTCCTGGTTTTAAATAGAAAGATATTTCTTGAAACAAGACAGGATAATATATAAGAGTAAGAAGGACTAATCCGGCGGAAATAAATGCAAATCCACCGACCATCAACAAACGATGTATGTGATTTGGCTTAAAGCCATTCTTTTTTACTTTTTTCCGAATTTCTTTTTTTGTTTTTGACATAATAAATAGCTCCTAAAATCAATGCTACTAAACCAAGTATGCTAAGTATAATCACCTTACGGTTAGCGACCCAGTTTAATGCATTAGAAAATACGTCTTTGTCCTTCTGAGTTTTCTCACCTAAGACACTTTCATTATTGTTAGATGTGTTTGCTCCGCTTGTTTCTTCTTGATTTACCTCTTCGGCACCTTGTACCTCTCCTTCAGTCTCACCTGCTGCAAGGGTGACATTGGTGACAGGAATTGCTCCGCCACCACCTGTGGTTGTCCCTGTACTTGTGCCGGGATTTGAGACAGTGGTTGTGGTGCCAGTGGTTGTAGTTGTGGTGGTTGTCACCGTGACACTATCTCCCACAAGACCTGAGCCATTGTCAGCACTATCAAAAGCTCTTAATACATAGAAATAGGTTTTGTTACAGTCTCCGACAATATCATTATAGCTCCCATTTTGATTGGAACCAATAGATATTGTGGTACGTCTAGATCCTGAATCTGCTGTAAAGGAGGTATTTTCAGAACGATATACCTCTACTCTGGTTGTTTTGCCACCATCGTCTGCAGTGCGAAACATGATCTTGTATTCACAGGATGACACTTTTTCTTTTGCATAATTTGTCGGCGTACCTGGTCCGCTTGTATTATAGTCAACAGTTATGGTTTCACTCGTTGCAAAATCATCACTTGTTGTGGCTGTTGCATAAAATTGAAAGGTACCATTTTCACTAATCATGCTTGATTCAAGAGGACATAATCCGCTGTTTCCGCCAGCTGTAACAGATATGTCACCACCTATTTGGTTATAAGCAGAGCTTGGCTTTTTCATGTAGCATCTTACGGTGACAGGTAAACCCTTAAGGTCCAATGTGACATAACCGAGATTAAAATCATTGATGCGGGATGGGCTTTTTGGTTGTACAAGCCTCACGTGTAGATTAGTTACGGCTTGAACCCCACCGGAAACAGTTAAAAACAAAGCTGTTGCTATAACAAAAGCAGAAATCCTCAAGGCAAATGTTTTTTTCTGGAATAAAGCTGAGATGAACATAGACAGTCCGATAAGTATCATGAGTCCTGATAGCATTACCCATATGCTTGGTGTGCCAGTTCCTGGCAGACCAGTTGAAGCACCAAGTACATCACCATTCTCAGTTACCTCTTTTTTTTCTTCTTTTCTCACATCTACACCAGAGGAATCTTGCTGGGTTTGATTTATACTTACTTTTGTACCTACAAATGTGTCAATTCCTGTAAACGTACCTGGGTCGACGGTGCCTGAATCTACGGCTTGAGCAAGCAGGGCGTCAGAGCTTTCAATGGTGCATTCGGTACTTGTTGTACACCCAACAGCCCATGCAAGATCTTTATAGAGTCCTGGTTTTTGACTACCATCAATTACGGCGGTATACACAAGTTCGATAATGTCCCCAGCATCTGTATCTCCAATCTGCCATTCACCAGGGGAATGATATTGAGGTTCTGGAATAGCAAACTCAACTCCATTTTTATATGTTTTCCAGCTTCCAGCCTTATAGGTAAATCCGGAAGGTGGAAGATCAGTTACCACAACGTCCTTGACTCCGTAGTCTAATATCTTCAAAGTAAGTTTGTATACGACTTCATTACCAGGAGTTGTATCATTTGGCCACGTTGTATTGAATTTGGACAAAGTCATGTATGGTTCAATATGTCTGTTGCCGATATAGCAATGGACTACTTCTCCCACATTAACAGTAACACTGTGAAGATTGTCATTGTCTTCATGTGATTCATCACCATCACAATACATGGTGGTTTGAGTCCATCCTGGTTGAGATTCAAGGTCTTCACTAAAATCATAGACACCCTCTGGTAGTTCAAAACTCACCTCACCGGATTCGGTAGTGGTCTTTATTACTTCGTTAAGAATTATATTCCAGCCTGATAAATAAGTATCAACATCCTGATCTATATATGAGTCGCCGTCAACATCTTCAAATTTGGTTACTATAACCTGTCCAGTTGTCGGGGTGACTGTTGGACCAACTTTAAAGTTATCAGTTTTTGAACAATCACTTGGGAAATCTGGGCTTGAGCTTACCCAAACCTTATATTCACCGCCTGGATTTGAAGTATCTGCAAAAGCTGTCAATTCAAAGAGGTTATAGCATTGTTCGAAACTACCATCAACCACTGTGATTGAAGGTGTGTTGCTTTGACCAAGCAAAGTGCCGTCTGGCTCAGTCACTTTTACATAATACTGCCCGTCAGGTAGACCCGATCCGTTACCGTTTGGCCCACCGTTCAAATAAACATCTGTCTTTAATGCGTAATTCACATTTTCATTTACCACTTCACAATACCTATCGGTTGTCCATACAGCTCCATTTAAGTGTTCACAGGATGGAGCGGATGAAGAGGAAGAAGAGGATGAACTCGAGGATGAACTCGTGGATGAACTTGAAGATGAGCTGCTAGAGGAGGAAGACGAAGATGAACTAGAACTACTTGAAGAAGAAGACGAAGAGGTTGATGAACTACTTGAACTACTTGATGAAGAACTTGATGAAACAGAGGTTGGTGTTGGTGTTACTCCATTGATTGAATATACACAGTCTGAAGGATCCGAATTTGGCTCACCTGATGGATAAGAACAAACATCAAGAAGTGTAGCGTTTGTACCACCACCGATGTCAGCCATCTGTACTGTGCATGTTGCAACAGCATCATCCGGGTAATGATCTCCTTCTGGGTCAAATGGATCATCTGGCAACACGCTTACAGAACAAGAAGAAGTATTTGTGATTTCAGTAGCTTGCATACATCTGTCGACCCTATCATTCCTACATGAGTAAAGAACCAATGAATCAAATTCTGCAGGGGTGTTTGTAACTGACACACATAAAGAATAGTTTGCAAAACCATCACCGTCTGTATCAAAGAGACTACATCCGTCTCCAGTATTTGCTCCTGTCCATCCTATTTCATCCCACTGCATTTTCATTTCAAAATAAACATCCATTTCAGAATTATCAAAACACATACGAGTCATGTCTTTTTGACCTGGTTCATCATTGGGCCCTTCAGAATCTGCATAACATACCCAGTTTGCATCTGTGAATGTTGTTGTAGCAACGAGTACGCCTAACTGGTCTTTTACCTCAACCTTATAGTTTGGTCTGTATATCCCGTCAAGCTGATAGGTATATGTGAATGTGCCAAATGCGTCAGTTGTGGTTGATCCTACCGTATATACGGCTGGTGCATCGTCAGATGAAACCACTATGGTGTAGGTATAGCCAGGGGTAAAATTCTCACCCGTGATAACTGCTTTTTCAGTCGGAGCATAGTCACTCTTGTCTGTCCAAACTGATGGATCAACATATGCTTGATTATTGCTTTCAATTATTGTTATCTGTATTGTTTCATCGCCGGTTTCTAAATTAGCGCCCTGTGTGGGTGCAACAGTGACAGTAGGAGAAATCTGTGTTGATATGCCATCAAGTATTTCACCTTTTTCAACTACTGTAGGAGTGGGCTGCAGTGCTGGGGTAGAAGTAATGGTTGGAGAAACTTCAAGATCCTTGCCATTTTCAATCCAATATTTTTCATCGTCTGTCATCTCAGTTACAGAGCCGACCGTATCTTCTTTCTCGATTCTTATCTCACCATTTTCCAAAAGAAATCTTTGTATTCTAAACCAGTTCTGATTTGCTAAATTGACTTTCAAAATACCTCTTGGAACAGTATGATTTATGCATGTTCCATGCGTTGAGCAGGTTTTTGCTTCCAGTTCCTTTATAAAATTTTCAATCCCAAGTTCAGTTTCACCTTGAACCGCCTCAATCTGATTAGTTGAGTTAGGAGAATCATTTTTGTAAAGAAGCGAATACGTAATTTTTCCTGAAGTAATGCTGTTTTCTTTTGTGTTTATCTCAAACTTAAACGCTCCTTTTTGACTTTCATATCCAAGTTTTACCGATAAAGGCTCAGATGAAAAAACGTACTGCGGTACGATATAGAGGTAGGGAGTAAGTGTGTTAAAAAGAAGAGATAAGATTGTTAAAAAGCCAAAAGCCTTGCGAAGAATTTTTTGTCTCATAAGAAGCGTTTTTAAATTAAATTAAGTAACTGTAACAACTCAAAAAAAAATCGCTAATCTTTTTCAATTAGCTTATAATATTATACATTATTTGAGCTTTATTGTCAATCTAAGTATGTTTCCTTTACAAAAAAGGATAATACATACTGCATATATAACGCTTGATAGTAATTTTTGTTACACATTTACTTAAAAAGAAGATAACCATGACTTATGAGAGAATTATGGATGATCGGGGTGAATAGGATGCTCAGGATGTTCAGGGTGAATAGGATGCTCAGGATGATCTTTTGATACTTCAGCAGAAGAGGATGAGGATGAAGATGTTGAAGAAGAGGAGTTGCTAGATATAGAGGTGGTAGGTTGCAAAGAACTATCCGAACCGGCTGATGTCTTAAGAGGGGTTGGAGTAATTTTTTGCGTAGTTTTTGTCTCTTCTTGTATTTTCTGGGATGAATCTGCTTTTGGCAACTTTGTAGCTATTATGCTTGTAGCTACTATTCCTGCAGTAACAACAGTTAGCAGCCGTTTGTTTGCGATTTTTTTAACTTTATTTAATATTCCTTTTGTCTGAGGTGGGAGTGGAAGATTATGCGCACAATGATGAAGAAGTGTGTTTTTTAGCGCCTGCCTTTGATTGTGGCCAAGGACAAAGCCTCCCTTTAGAGAGCTCAAATTGTGTATTAATTTTTTATCTTCCATTGTTTAGTATTTGTTTTAACTTAGCGATTGCTCTATGTTGGGTCACTCTGACTGACTCTGGTGATTTATCGATAATAACTGCCACTTCCTGCACTGGCAAATCCTCAATAAAACGCAAAATGACGATTTCCTTATAATCTTGAGGAAGCTGCGCGATCGCCTCATGAAGCTTTTGACATTCATCATCTTTGGTCACCTTATCTAAAATTTCAGATTTACCGTCATGTTTATCAAATTTTTCAAAAGTATCGATATTAGTTATATTCGTTTTTTTCTTATCATCAAAATAATCGTAAATCAAATTTCGTGCTATAGCGTATAGAAAAGCCCGAAAATTGTCTTTTTTATATTTATATATATAACTCCAAGCTTTCTTAAAAGTTTCACTTACGATATCTTCTGAATCGGGTACAGAATGTAGTTGGATCATGCAGTAGCGAAAGATTTCATCGGATAAAAGCTCAAAGAGTTTTCCATACGAATCAATATCGCCTTTTTGGCCCAGTTTTACCAAGTTCTCAATATCCATCTTTGTATAAGACCTCGGCATGAATGGTATTATATCAAATCTTGGTATTTAGAGTTTTCTAACTTCTTTTACCAGTTCATTGACTGATTTGAGCAATATTTGAGCATAATTTAACCTATTTTGGCTTATCGAATATTCAGCTTGTTTTAGCCTTTTGTTAATTTCAATGAGAGTTTGAGTATTTTTTAATATGTTTTTTCCTTTATTTTTCATGGATAGAAGAAATGTTTGAGTGGGAAGGTCTAACTTCTTAAGATTTCTTATGTCTGACTTGAGTTTAGAAGGAGAGATTCCTATATTATATGAACCCATAACCTGATCATGTAAACGCTCTAATTTTTCAACAGCATACAAAACTTTTGCTCTCTCTTGTATTGGTAATTTATAGTACCCGGAAAAAAGTTGCTGGTGAGAAAGAAGAAGAGTTGTTTTAAGTTTTCCCTTGTTCTGAACTTCGGAAAGCTGTTTTGAGAATTTTAAATTATTTATCGCCTTTGTAATATCTGCCTTTTTAAAGGTTATATTTATATCTGAGAGATAAAGTATTAGTTCTTCAAAAAGTGTGGATGATGAAGACAATGAAAGTTGGGGAAACTGGTCGTCAAGCAAAAGAGTATAGATATCTGTTTGAGATGAGGGTGGATTTGCAGTGATTATTCCTTCGATCCGAGTCCAATAGTCTTTTTCTTCGGTCAGGCGACCTACCAGAATAGAATATCTTCCATTATCTTGTCCTGTTGCTCTTAATTCATATGAGTTTGAAAGAGCGTTTTCAATAAAAACAACCCCTTCTTGTTCTTGATATGTTTTACCTCCTACCCTTATCTCAAGTTTTGCTGGGGAAAGCATAAGAAATATAAGAGAAGGAAAAAGATTGGTTCTTTTTCCTTCTATAATATCTTTATCTTCGACTCCAATCTGCAATGTATCAAGCAGTTGCTTGATTGCATCTTTTGTGTAAATGAGCTCACCATGATCTTTTGAGAGGATGATTGGATTTTCTCCACCTTTTGCGCTAACAGATGTGACAGTTAGATCACCCATGTCAGTCAATTTCTGAATCGGTCTACCGTCTGGATAATTATCAAGTAACTCATCTATAACATTTCTTTTTTTTACTACATATCCTGACGTAGTCATACCTTTTTCACCTGAAGTTGTTTGTAATATGTCAAATATTTGATTAAAGTTATCTTGATATCTTGAGAGCAGATTATTTTTGATTGCCATATTGGAGATTGAAATCACTTGAGACTCATCTTTTAAAAAATCTGTTGTAGGGATAAGGTTTTGAATTACCGGGAAGTTTTCTGAAAGGATTTGTCTATCGGTTTTTAATCCATCCTTATACAGCTGTAAAACAATTTTTTCAGCAAGCCAAAATAATGAATTGTCAGTCTCAATCTCTCCTCCTTCTACTGCCATATAAGATTTTGCAATACCTTGATGAGGTGAACCAACTGTGACAAGATGTTCTATGTTTGTTTTTCCGTATTTTTGTGCGTATATACGACCTACTATACCACCGAGAGAATGACCCACTAGGTCGGCCGGTTGTTCAAGATGTAAATTGTTAATAAAAACATTCAATTTATCAGCATTTGATTCGATATCTTTTCTCCAATCATAGTTAAAATAATAAAAGTCTTTGTTCTTTTCATACCCAAGATGTATTAATGTCTTTTCAAGACCTTCGTATTCCTTGGCGATCGGATTAAGTATCCAGTCTTGCTGAAGAACGATTTTATTGTGAAGTATGGCATCTTTATTCCATGATCCAAGAAAACCAGGGATTATAATAATTGGATTTTTTTTAACTTGTTCAGACGAGGAAGCTCGGTTTAGACTCCACAAAGAGTTAATATTTTTGGCATAGTATAGATAAAGCGCGTTGTCTTTGTGCATTACAGAATGAAAACGCGGTGAATCGAAAACTATGTGTCGGTTGGTCCAGTTTGAGTTGCATGACGGTTGGCTAGTTGTCTCAACAGTCTCAACACCATTGGGTGAGTGAAAAAATAAGTAATATATGTTATCTTTTTTAACAAGAGATTTTGGTGCTACATCTGCCTCAAGTAAGAAGTCGTGGCATTTTGTAAAGTGTATGCCATCTGTAGAATATGCAAAGCCCATTTTCCAGTTATTGCTTAACGCTGTATAGAAAAGATAGTAGGCTCCGTTTTCAAAATAAATTGTGGGTGATGAGACTCCTGCCCATTCCCAGCTTTGCTCGGGCATAAGTACTGTTTGGAGGGTTGAAAGATCAAAATCGATTCCATTTGAAGAATCAATCCTCATAATACGCGTGTGCTGTCCGGGTGGAGTAGTGCCAAAATAAAGAACATAACCCTGCGGTGTCTTTAAAATAGATGGGTCATGAATATCTTGATTATTTAGAAAATTGTACAATTTCTTTCTTTCCCAGTTGACATTATCTGTTGATTCACCATAAGCAAGACGCATCCCATTTCCCAAACTGGTATACCACATCTTGTATTTTGACTCATCATATAAAAAAGAAGCCTGGATGATTCCAGCTTCCTCCCAGTTATAGTACTGGCCCGTAACATTAAGAGGATTTTCCTCATACGGTATAAATGGTTCGAAAGCATATGTTTGTTTTGAACTAAACAAGGTTGTAAATAAAAAGAAAGCGACCAGTAGTATTTTTTTCATCTATCATTGTTCTAAAATAGTTAGAAAAAAAGCACAATGGACTATAGACAACAATTTGGTTATTTTTTCTTTATATAAAGCTCCAGAATAGAGCCAAAGTAGTTTATGTTTAAAAGTCGATACAGGAGCTTAGCAATGCATTTATCAAACAACAAATACTTAATATGAGAAATGTTGAAATAACACTGTTTTTTAGCCATAGGTGGATTGATTTGACAGTCCATTTTTAACCTACGAGGTTGGATGTGGCCCGTCACAGCCTTTAAAATTCCCATAAAATGTTCGGGGTAACTATATGTTGAAACTTTAATAAGATAATTTTTTTTTATTAGAAAACGAATGAGACAATATCTTGAAAAAATCCATAAGTGATCAGGAGGAGTTAAAAACGTGTAGTTATCATTTTCTACTCTATACAAGTGACTATCTAGATTGGGTGTTTCAATATATAAAACGCCTCCAGGGTTAAGCAATTTTGCTGCACTCTGAACAGTTTGTTTTGGATTCTTTAAATGTTCAACAACATGTATTAGTGTTATGAAGTCATATTTTTTTCTCTTAGACTTTTTCTGGTACTGTTCAAAAGTCATGCAAAATGTATGCATAATCTGTTTATAGTTTGAATTTGAAATAAGGCGTCTGGATGGTTCAATAGCATATATTTGTAAACCAATTTTTTTTGCTTCATCCAAAAAAAATCCATATCCTGAACCAATATCCAAAACAGTTTTTCCTAAAGGATTCATATGCAGTAATTTATTAATAATATGTTTAGCTTGAGTTCTTATAATTTTTTCGTTTAAAAAACCTGCGGTGTAGTTAAAGCTATTTTTGTAATACGCGCTTATTTCTTTATTTTTTAGAAAAGGAGATAGAAACAGTACTTTACAAAACTTACAGAAATAATAAATATATGTATCTTTTCTATTTTTTATCTCTGTCCTTGAGTTACATAAAGGACAAAAAACCTTCATGAAGCGATTATGATAAGAAGTTAAAAAAACACCAGAGCATATATGCTACAATCTAATTAGAAGGGGTTGGTAGAACAGTATATTTTTTGCAATATCACTTTTACTATGAAATGCTTACTTTGTGGTCACGAGACAGACGGGGTTTACAGGGTCGTAAATGAAGTAAAGATCTATGAGTGCAGGGCTTGTGGACTTGGATTTGTCGATCAGTCAAAGGCAATAGGCAAAACACTTGATCACCTCTATTTGTTTGACATGTATAAAAAGCAAGAGGGTATGATTCGCAAGCGTTTGACTAATTTAGTCAATAAAATAGTCTATTTCAAATCATCAGGTTCGGTATTGGAGATAGGTGCGGGCTATGGACTTCTTAGCTCCATGTTATTACAGAAAGGTCATTATACGCTAGATGTTGTGGAGCCAAGTCTTATACCACACTATCTAGCAAAGAAAAAGTTCACCCTTCATAAAACAGATCTAGACGGTTTCTTAAAGAAAAATAAAAAAAAATTTGATCTGATAGTTATGTTTGACGTTATTGAACACCTGCCCAAACCTCTTGAATCAATAAAACAGTTAAGAAAAGCATTAAAGAGTGAAGGGGTTTTGGTTATTCAAACACCTAACTACAAAAGTATTATGCAGTATATAGTAAGAGATTGGTCTTGGTGGATGGTGGAAGATCATAAATGGTTTTTTAGTCCGGATTCCCTAAAAAAATTATTAAATGAAGTGGGGTATAAACCACTTCTTCTTTGGACTTATGAAGATTGGTTTGATTTTAAAAAAAATTTGGACGGTAATTTTGTCTATATCACCAATACATTTATTCGAAAGTGCACAAAAACTATATTTTTTACACTTTTTACTCCGATATATTTTTTGCTCCGTAATTTATTATGGAGTTCGGGAGAAGGAGGTCTTATTTTTTCAGTATCATGCAGGAAGAAAGACTAGTAATAGCGATTGTGGATACTTGAGATAACAGAAATGACTATAAGATATAACATAAAAGTCAGCAATAACAAAAACCAACTAGATTTTGGTAACGGATAAACACGCTTTTTCAACTGGATAAAGCTAAACATTGCAAACGGTATAAGACTCAAAAAATATCTTCCTTGAGTGCCATCTATGATGAGTGATCCAACTATTTTCCAATTTAAATAAAAGATGGTCATCATAAATGTATAGGTAAGGAAAATACTTCCCAAGATGAGAAAAGATTGCCATTTCTCTATGCGACTTTTTTTATCCAGTTTGATCGTATACATGATATATATACCTACTACTATAAACAATATATATATCCACCAATCCATAGAATAATCAAGCCACCCAAAAAGTCCTATAGCACCTTGTAGATGAAATTTAGTTAAACGAATGCTTGACTGAGTAAAATTCTGCAGATAATCAAATGGGTGACTCAGTATATATTGGGTTTGAAGCACGGGATTTATCCCCTTGGGATGATGTGTGTAGCGGGAAGCAGATAAATAAAACGTAGACTTACTCAAAAAGTAAACAAGTAATATAATAAATAAAACTACTCCGATTTTTTTTAGATATCTTGAAAATACCGTATCTATTTTTTTGTTTGGAATTAAAAAAACCAGAAGTAGCATTGGTTCAAAAGAAAGCTTCATAATAAAAAAAAGAATAAAGGTAAAAGCTATAAGTGCTAGATCATATAAAGACAAAGTATTTTTTTGTAAAAGATTAAGTAACAAAACAAAAAGACTAAACCCCATCATATACTGCATGCTATCGTAGTTGTAACCAGTAATTTGATGGATCAACATGGGCAGTGAAAAAACAAATAATAGAATTGGCTTAAACGGAGAGGGTGTTTTTCTAAACAAAAAAATAGTCCAAATGAAAACAAACAAAAACATAGTAAGTCTCCCCGTAAAAAAAGTAAGATACGCATTCAGATGAAAGAAACGAGCCAAAATAATGCCAAAGGCGTAGGGGATATAGGAAGAAGCTGGTAACATGAACTGTCCCCACGTAGACTCTCTCACCAATTGATAAGCTCCCCTATCTGCAAAGGGAGAGCGCACATACCACATGGGGTCAAACTTGATCTTTGGGTGATAGGGTATCTTATTTAGATGAGGGTCGTGTATAAGATCATAATATTGTTTCTCAATAGGAAGCTCCACATCCTTATCAGTGAGAATAATTTTGCCGTGACTTAGTAGGATGCTTCGTATAAAATGACCGTGTTCATCGGGCTTTTGAAGAGGAGGAACAAGAAAGGTAAAAAAAAGACCTAAAACAAAAATATATGCGAAGACAATTTTTGCTGAAAAGCTCATTTTGTCCTATTATAACAGTTATAACCAGTATAATTATTATATAAGTATGAGAAAAATTTCTCTTCTCATGATCACCAAGAACTCAGATACATTACTAGAACAATCGCTTCATTCGGTGATGGATTTTATCGATGAAATCGTCATAGTAGATGATGGATCAACAGATGATACGTTATCCATTGCAAAAAAATACAAGGCAACCATTTATTCAAGACACAACTTAGATCTAGGAAGTCAGAGAGCGTATGGACTTGAGAAATGTAGGGGAGAATGGATATTGATGCTTGACGCAGATGAGATCGTAACAGATGAGTTGTCACAAGATATTAAACGCGTTATTTCAAATAACAGACTAAAAAGCAACACTGTAGGTTACTATATTCCTTACCAAAATCATTTTTTAGGTAAACCAATCTATCATGGTGGGGAGAATTACAAGATTTTAAGATTATTTAAAAGAGAAGCTGCTGTTATTTTCAATAATGTCATTCACGAACATGTAAAAGTAAAGGGGATAACTGCCCAACTGAAAGGTAAGATCTACCACTATTCTTATCAGAGTTTATACCAAACATATAAGAAGTTTACCGACTATGCCAGGCGTGAAGCGAAAAGAAAAGTTTTGTATGGGGAAAACACTTCCATTAAAAAAGTGATTCTTTATCCCCTCCATATGTTTTATGCCCGTTATATTAAAGATAAAGGATATAAAGATTATTCACTTCGTTTTCTGCTTGATCTTGGATTTGCCTATATGGAGTGGTTGACTTACATTTTTATGTTCTTTTATAAGAATGAAAAGAAGAAAACCAAGAATATATAGCCAGTTGACAATACTTACAAAAGCTGTTGAATAAAGGAAATTTGGTTTGTATACAAAATGTACGACATGAGTTCCCTGTTTTAAGAGTGCACTTTTAAATATTTTGTACTTCTGTATAGCTTCTTTTTTTCCATCTACATATGCGTTCCATCCAGGATAATACACATCAGTCAAGACTAGTCTTCCTGAGTGAGGAGATTCAACCCGCACTACAACTTTATTTGGTGTATATGAGGCAATGGTAGCTTTGCCGATCATCTCATTCTTTTCATTCAATACAAACACACGAGGGTACATCTTCAAATTTTTATACAAGTAGAATGTCCGTTCAATACGAGGGTCTGTGTATGCAAATACCATTTTGTATTGGTTATTTTTTTCAAGTTCATCTCTGTATCTCCCTGCTGTTATAACATATTTAACTCCCAGCTCATCAAGCTCAGGCATACTTGGTCTTGGCAGAGTTATTCCTGTTGGGTCATCACTCTTTTTGTATGAAATATAATCTGAATACTGTTTGTTTACGATTGATGCATACCCTGATACAATCTGAATTTCATGGAGCATATTGGTGTTTGCCTGGAAAAAGTCAAGGGCTTTTATGGCTTCACGGGGAAAATATGTGGGGTCAGTAAAAGGAGGTTTTGCACCAAGGTCAATCATCGTAAGCACTCGATAATTTGATTTATCTTTTTTTAAAAAATCGACTATTTTTCTTGGAGATTGCAACGCCTTTTCATCAAATACGATGTAATTATTACTGGAAAACATAAAAAGATCTGCTGCAACAAGCAATATAAACAAAAGCTTATGAACAGGTAAAATGCATTTCTGCCTTTTTATTACATACAAAAAAAAAGAAAAAAGGAAAATAAATAAGAAAAGAACGGCTGCATTGCTTATCCACAGATCAAATATAATATGCATGCGAGACTGAGAGTATTGAAAAAAGCGGTTTAAAAAAGATGTTTGGTGTAAATTGTTTATCCACTTGATAAACAAAACAAAAGAGTTAAAAGAAGTAATGCGTGCAAGATAAAGAAAAATAAATAATATGAAAGACGTGATTACCGACACTCCGATAAGACGGTCTTTAAGCTTATCTTTTTTTTTCAATTCCTTGAATAGGTGTTCAAATCCATACCCAGAAAGTATAGATATAGAAAATGTATATAAAAAAAGAATAGAAGTTGGTGATCTAAAACGGGAAAAAAATGGCAAAATATAAAAGGCAGCAAGATAAAACGGTGAGTTTTTGCCAAGTGCTATTAAAAATGATATAGATCCTGCAAGGAAAAAAAATAGGACTGTGTCTTTTCGGTGTTTAGTCAGTATAAACAAGGACAATATAAGTGGGATAATGCCGACATATCCGTTTATATCAGCGGTCGCTCCCCATGAAGTACCACTTTTCATCACGCCAAAAAAATTAGGCAGTATGAGATGGATAAATGACACGACAGAAACAGATCCTGCGTAAAGTAAATCCTTTATTGGACGGGTAGAAAATGCAGTGTATTCCAAAAAAGGCACAAGTTGTACTGCAGATAGGAAAATAAATGGTATGTAAATAAATACAATATGTTTTATCTTTTCCTTTAAAGAAAAAGCCTGAAATAATATATATCCGAGAGAAAAAAGCGCAATATAATAGAAATACTGCACATGTCCTCCATAAAAAGATAAGGCAAGAATGATAGATGCAAAAAGTGCGTATTTGATCTGTTTTTTTTGAAAAAGAAGCTCAAGTGTTATAAATAGAAGCGGCGTCCAAACGATGGTATTTAGTATAGCAGTGTTCATAGTATGAGTCATTACTGTGCCAGAAAACATAAATACCATTGCACTCAAAGAGGAAGCAAACAAGGAGAGTTTTTTTAGTCTTGCATACCAATACATGCAGATTCCAGCAAAAAGCACTTCAAGGACTATCGAGATGGTAAGTGCACGAAGAGGTGAAAGAAATGCATAAAATATGTTAAATGGCGACAGAAGACCAAGGTTGATATCAGCTAAAAAAGGAGCACCCGAGAAAATGTATGGGTTCCAAAGTGGAAGCTGTCCTTGCTGTAACATCTTTAAAAGCAGTACCTTACTTGGAACATTTATGGAGAGATTATCTCCTGCATAAAAAACACGACCTAAAAATAGTACATCGAAAAAAAACAACAAACCAACCAGTAACAAAAAAATCACTGCAAGTTTATCTTTGTTCTTTACTGTCATGATGTCCATAGCATAAACGATAAGGTATTTTATATAATTGGATTAACTAAATCAACGCTTTATATGATTGCAACAAAACAAAAGATGATTCGCTTGGGAATTGATGGAGGAAGTCTTGTCCCCTCAAGAATGGTGAGGGGTGGGATTGAACGATTAGTTGATGCTTTTATTAAGTCTCTTGCCCATCTTCACTCAACTGACAAATCATGGTTTTACTATTTTTTTTCTAATAAAAAAGAAAATTTTAAAAATGATATTTACTCACCAAAGCAGATTCCTGAAAAGTTGTATTCTACCGTTTTTCTTCCACTTTATATTTTTTTTGATAAAATTGACATATATCTTGGTTTTTCCGGTGTACTTCCTCAGCTGATCCGAGTGTTAAAGAAAAAAAGCATCATTTTTATACACGATCTTGCTTTTTATGAAACTCCTCAAAACTACAAAGACCCTGCTCGGATGAGATGGCAGACAGAATATGCTCTATTTGGTTCAGATAAAATAGTAGTTTTCTCCGATCATATAAAAAAACAGATTTTTACTCGATTTCCAACGATTAGAAAAGAAAAAGTAGTTCGTATCTATCCGGGAAGTGATCACATAAAAAAACAATACCAAACAATAAAAAACAAAGGTTTATATTTTCTTTATGTGGGAGTAATAAAAAAAGCTAAAAATATTGAGCACCTACTTGAGTGTTTTAATCTATTTTTGCTTAAAGCAAAGGATTTATCAGTTAAGTTAATACTTGTTGGATCCCGTGAAGAAAACTACTACAGAACAATCATAGATTCACCCATATATCAAAAAACCAAAAATAATATTGTATTTGCCGGGACAGTAAGTGATGAAGAACTTGCAGGATATTATAAAGGAGCAATTGCTGTTTTAAATGTGTCTTCTGATGAGGGATTTTGTTACCCCGTAATTGAGGGGCTTGTAATGGAGAAGCACGTCATAGTAAATGACATACCTTTATATAAGGAGTTTCAACCCTTTTTCCTTAATCTACACATTGAAAAAAACACCCTTGATTTTATCAGTCGTATGCATTCGGTCATGACACTTCCTAAACCAAAAAAACCAAACTCAAATCCATTTACTTGGAGTACGTTTACAAAGGAAGTATTACAGGTTATAGATAAACTCATATGAAAGTAGCCTTTATAGTGGTGTTGTTTCATACCGAACACCGCGAGGTTGAACGATTGAAGAGAGAGATTAAAAACATGAAGTTTAAAGACTACCACATATATTTTGTAGACAATACCAGAAAAGGAAGGGGTTATGCATCAGGCGTAAATGAAGGCATACACAAAGCTATAAAAGATAACTCTGATCTATTTATATTATGTAACCCTGACATCTCGCTTAAATCACTTTCAGAAAAGGATGTTATGACGGGCGAAAAACATTTTGACATATGGGGTTTAGCGATGAAGCAAGAAAACGTCTTATATTATGGGGGAGAGATTGACAAGTGGCGGAAAAGCGGCGGGCTCATCCGGAAAAAGCCAAACTCAATATTTTTACCTGTTGATTTTGTGAGTGGGTCTTTCATGTGTGTAAACCGAAAAACAGTAGAAAAGATTGGAATGTTTGATGAATCTTACTTCATGTATTATGAGGATGTTGATTACTGCGAAAGGGCAAGAAGAGCGAAACTACGTGTTGGCATAGATACAAAGCATTCATATCTCCATTTTGAATCATCAAAAACAAATAAAGGTAAAACATACTTGCTTGCTAAAAACAGGCTCAAATTTTTGTTCATGTATGGAGACTTTTTTCAAAAGATCAGAGAGTTTATCCGTATACCAAAGACTTTGATAGAGGAGAGGTCTTTGATATTTTATTTGTTGTTTCATTCACCGTTTCTAGCAAATTTTTTTAGTTTAAATATATCTGGGCTTATTTCCAAGTTTCTCAATTTGGTATTGTTCATATTTCTTGTTAGATTTCTTCCCATAAGAGAATATGGGATTTATACGTTAGTCTGGGCCCATGTAAACATACTTTCACCACTTGTAGATTTTGGCACCACCTCATACGGTATGGTATATTTACCAAGAGAAAAAAAGGAGAAGGTTTTTTCGTTGTTTTCCATGCGCCTTATACTTTCCCTCATCATATTTGCCCTCACCATAGTTTTGGCTTATGTGTTTCATTACCAAATATCGATAATTATCTACATTCTTCTCACTTCATTCGTCATTTTTTACAATACAACATCAGGTATGTATCTCATTATGTCTTCCATAGAAGAAAAGCTTGTCCATAATTCACTTATTTCAGTGTTAACTAATATTTTGATGATGGGATGTTTGGTGATGATAGTAATGCTTTTTAAAAAGATTCAATACGTCTTTTTCGCAATCTCTGTTTTTTATATTTTGTATACATTTTTTTACAGTTTGCTACTCAGGAAGATGGTTGGAAAATTTGTTTTGAAGATAGATATAAAAAGTTGGATCGATATAATAAAAAAATCCTACGTCTTTGTGTTGGTTAGTTTCTTTGCAGGTATATACTTCAAAATCGATGTGTTTATACTTAACTATCTCAAAGGAGCAGCGGCTGTTGGAGTTTATTCTTCAGGATACAAGTTTTTCGAAGCTATGATTATGCTAGCTTCAAGCTATAACACGCTTTCGGCACCCATATTTTCAAAGACTGCCTATGCAAACAAGCGACTACTTTTCGCAAAGGTAGTAAAGCATACGTTATTTCTCGGTACTATAGGGGGGGGTGTGGTATGTGCCACTCTTATATTTGGATCTATAATTCTTCCTCACATACTAAAAGGCAATTATGAACAGGCAATCCCTGTTGTGAAGATCGTCATATGGGCTCTTCCCTTTATACTTTTTAACTCAGTGCTTTTAAATCTGCTTTATGCCTCAGATCTCACATCCATTGTTGTAGCATTATTTCTCGTGATGTCAATTGTAAACATTACGCTTAATTTCCTGTTTGTCCCTCAGTTTTCTTTTTTTGCCTCATCTTATATAACAGTATTTTCAGAGATTGTTAACTTACTTGTACTTATTGTCATTGTGTTTGTCATTTACCGAAAAAAAATATTTTATGATTAAAATTGCATTAGTTAGAGGAGCATATCTTAACAATTTTGAAGGTCAAAGTTATCAATTTGTTAATCCAAATAAATATAAGATCACCGGGGTATCATCCATGCGCTCGATACATAAAACATTTCCGTTTGAAGTGATAAGATTGCCAAGCTTCAACGACTGGAATGTGGCGAGGCGAATTGGTAGGGCGATTGCAAACAGGACTCTTGGTGACATCCAAAATTTATTCGGGTTGGAGAAGTATGCTTGCCGGTTTGACATTTTTCACACGGCTGACCCTCATTATTATTACAGCTATCAATTGGCCATTCTGAGAAGTCAAAACAAAATAAAGAGGCTGCTTGTAACTTCGTGGGAGACTATACCGTTCAATAATGAATCAACCAGAGAAAAGAAAAGGAATAAACATTTTGTCTTAAAACAAACAGATCATTTTCTATGCTATACGGATAAAGCAAAGGAATGTCTTATAAGAGAAGGAATCGCTCCTTCAAAAATAACCGTTATAGAATTGGGAGTAAATCTACAAAAATTCAAACCATCAGATCATACAAGTCAGGCAAATTCTAAATCAAAACATTCAAGAATTATTGAAATTTTGTTTGTTGGTAGACTGGTCGAGGAAAAGGGAGTAATGGATCTATATGCGGCATATAAAAATCTCAAATCTCAAATGTCAAATGTCAAATATGTCAAACTTCATTTTATTGGAGAGGGGCCCTTGGTTGGAAGATTAAACAATATGATTCTAAATGACGGATTAAAAAAATATGTAATCATAGAGAGAGCATCTTATGAAAAAATGGCAAAGGTTTATCGTAGAGCTAATATATTTGTCTTACCATCACATCGAACAAATACCTGGGAGGAGCAATATGGGATGGTACTAGTTGAAGCAATGGCGTCAGGTCTACCTATCATTGCTTATGATACGGGAGCAATAAAAGAGGTTGTAGGAAACGCTGGAATATATATCCATGAGGGAGATGTAGGAGGGTTAACCTTTGCTATTGAGAATTTGATAAAGGATACGGACTTTCGCATAAAAGTTGGTACAATTGGAAGAGAGAGAGTGAAGCGAGAGTTTGATTGCAGAAAAACAGCAAAAAAGATAGAGAAGTTATATGAAAAATTATATCTGAAATTTTAAGGTATGGACATAAGTGTAATAATTCTCACCAAAAACGAAGAAAGAAATATCAAAAAGGCAATTAAATCTGTTTCATTTTGCAATGAAATTATAGTTATAGATGATGATTCAACTGACAAAACCATCGAACTAGCAAAAAGTGAGGGAGCAAAAGTTTATGAAAGAAAAAGTAATGGTGATTTTGCTGCACAAAGAAATTGGGCGATGGAGAAAGCCATACACGATTGGATACTCTATATAGATGCAGATGAAGCAATAAGCATAGAGTTAAGGAAAGAGATCGCGGATATAAAGATGAATTTTCAGCACTCTGCATATCTCATTAAACGACGTGATTATTGGTGGAGTAGGGAGATGAAATACGGAGAAACACAGAAAGCAAGAAGCTATGGAATCATTCGTATGATGAAAAAAGGCAGTGGAACATGGATGGGAAAGGTGCATGAGGAGTTTGAGGTCAAATCAGCGACTAATGAAACGCATAGACTAAATGGTTATATCGATCATTATCCCCACCCTACTCTGAGGGAATTCATTGAAGAAATAAATTATTACAGCAGTCTTAGGGCAAAAGAGCTTAAAGAACAAAAAATCGCTGCAAGCATTTTTAGCACAATTTTTTTTCCTTTTTTTAAGTTTATTCTTACCTATTTTTTATATCTTGGTTTCTTAGATGGTCCTCCTGGCTTTGCGTATGCGTTTATGATGAGCTTTCACTCCTTTTTGGTTCGTGCAAAGCTGTATCAGTATACAAAAATTGATTAAATATGTTACCTATCTTAATCACCGCTTTTGGATATTTAGCAGTTATTTTCTTTCCCCTAGGTCAGCTTGCCCGTCTTTCCTTTTTTAATCAGCAAGCAAGCATATATCCTTATGAAGGCTTTATGTTTTTTGGATTTGTGTGCTTGTTGTTACGACACTCCTTTAAACCACTAAGAGAAACTTCTTCTTATAAACACATACTCCTTTTTTTAATAATATTAATTTTATCTTTTCTGTTAACCATTTATAAATTTGATCTCTATGCCAATACGATTGGTTTTATGTATTTAGTTCGACTATGTTTCTATTTCCTGTATTTTGTATACACCGTGTTTCATCTCAACTTTTATAAAAAAGAAAAAATACATATTTTTCATCAGCTTCAGTTCACAATTTGGATTATAGTTATCTCTTCTGTTTTACAATATTTATTTTATCCGGATCTCCGCAATCTTCTTTATCAGGGATGGGATCCTCACCTCTACCGAGTGTTTAGTTTTTTCTTTGAACCATATCTGGCTGGAGCAGCGCTTGTCCTTGCTTTTTATTTTGTGCATTTTAGAATGTTCAATAAAGAAAAATGTTTAAAAATAAAGATGATCTTACTGGGCTTAATATTTGTTCTTATTATGTTGACTTTTTCGCGAACAGTATATCTTGCATTTCTTGGCAGTCTTTTTTTTCTACTTATAAAGGAGGGGAAATTCAAACTTTTTGGATTAACCATTCTTGCGTTTGTCATACTTGCGATATTTATTCCAAAACCTGTTGGAGTGGGAGTGCAATTGTTTCGTACCTTTTCAATTGAAACAAGAATAAATAACGCAGTAGAGGGAATACGCATTTGGTTAGAAGAACCAGTAATTGGTGTAGGGTATAATCGGATTCGTTATAAAAAAGCAGCACTTGGACTAACTGATAAATATGATGGTTCTCATGCCGCCTCTTCTTATCACTCAAGCTTTGTAACGATCTTAGTTGCGGCTGGTGCGTGTGGGATTATTGCTTTTTTGATTTTATTAAGGAAGTTAGCTTCTCTATCTGAGCCTGCTTTTTACTATATATTGTTTTTATCTTTGCTTTCGATTGGTGACAATGCTCTTCTTCATCCGTTTATGCTTTTTCTTTATTTGAGACTACTTATGTTTGAATCGTCTCAGTCGTCTTTAGCATAGGTGATCTTTAGAGATTTTTTTTCTTCGTTCCCAACGATATCTTCAGCTACTATCTCGATAATATTATCACCATCGTTCAATTTGTACCATGTTTGAAAACCTCCGTTTGCATCAACTACAACCGGTTGGCCATTAATCTTTATATATGTTTCTTTTCCTGTTTTACCAGCGATTTTTATCTCCTGTTTATTAGTTCGAGAATTATCATTAGGATCAGTGATTTCAAGCGTAGGTTTCTCATCTTTATATATGACAGTAAAGACTGAGGATTTTTTTGTTTGCGAAAACTTTTTGGATTTGGCTATAAAATAAAGAGAATTTTCTCCTTTTTCAAGTCCGCGTATCTCATCGGCAAAAACGTCATTTATCACAGCAACCTCCGTCATTTTTTCATGATTCAAATATACCTCAACTATATCAAAGTTTACTGTGGAACCAGATACGCTAAGTTGCGAACTACTAGTTGCTGATGGTGGAGGATCTATCATAAGACTGGTGAGGGTCTGATCTTTTTTTACTTCTTCATTCTTGCTTCTTTGTGAATTTGCAAGTTCGTTAATCAAAAGGGAGCCATTGATAATGATTCTAAATCCATATGTTGCAAGAAGTATAATAAACGCCATAAGCAGGACAAAAAAGAAAATGGCCTTATATGCTAGTTGTTTTTGTTGATGATTGGATAGTCTACTCATAACCGAGTTATATTGTACACCTTTTTTCTTAAAATTTACCAGCCAGACGCCTTGAGCCAGCTATCGGACTTGAACCGATAACCTACTGTTTACGATACAGTTGCTCTACCAATTGAGCTAAGCCGGCATAGTGATTAATTATACCACTCGACAGCCACTTCTAACCGACGCGGTTATTTGTTATACTACTTTAATTACGGAAATATAGGGGGGATGGTGTAGAAGCAGCATTGCCGTTTACGGCAGGTATCAGTTCAATACTGGTTCCCTCCACATGGATTTAGATGTTTTCTTAAAAAAATTAGTAGAACAAAAACCCATTTTCAAACCCTCTTTTGAGGAAGAAAAAGCGATAAAACTTGAGGGTATTGTTAAATTTATTGTCAAGAAACTTAACTCCTCTTCCTATAAAGCGTCTGCAATAACTCCTGATTATTTAGTAAAAGTCAAGGATAAGATAAATTTGTGCGTCAATCATGAAGTCCCCATCCATTTTACTGTTCCGTTTGGCGCCGTAAAAGTCCCAACTCTACCCACCGCCCCAGGTATTGATTGGGGTGAGGTTTTCGCCATAATTTTTTTACGTGATTATTTAGCCCCGATTGCAAAGATGTATAAACATGGAGTCATTCTTGATTATATTTCCGTTGCTGTTTTTGAGGAGAAAATGAATTATTTTCCGCATAAAGACGTAATTCTTTATGACCGCGAATTTGAAAAATTAATTAAGATTTTTAAAAATCATTTTCCTGAGAATTTATCATTAAATTTTAAACGAGTTACCGATCATCTTCCCAAAGAACCTATGCTCAAAATGATAGATAAAAAAGTCGTTGAGTTAAAACGTAATTGGATGCAAAACTCAGAAGAGGTAAGAAATACCAAAATCATGCGGGCAAAACGCAACTGTTGTTTGGACGCAAAGGACAAAGATTATGATAAAAAAATACTAGACAGTATTTTTGTTCACGATGCTTTTTGTTCGGAGTGTTGGACGCTTGACAGTGCCCCGTGGGATAAGAAAGACATGATTACATTGGGCTATCGTTATACGGATGGTTGGGCTATCCATATTAGATCGGCTCGGGGTTCAACTGTAAATTTCTGGTCAGGGATGGGCGCTTTGTTGAAAAGAGACAAAGATATAATACCAACTATTCTTAGTTTAAAACAGTATAAAGATCTGGAAAACAATATTAGGTTACAAAAAGTAAAGGTCTTTGATGAAGAATTCAAAAATCTTAACAAAATTCCCGTTGTCAGTTAATCACAAGTCTACCTAAAGCTTTCGTTGCGTATTTTATCAAGCCACTGAATGATTGTTTCCACAAGGTGATTTTCAGAACCAATATAACTGTGATTGGCACCTTTTATTACCTTAATGGTCACATCTTTGGGCTTCTTTGATCTCAATATATTCACAATTTCCTTAATTGATTTGGTTTTACAAGAATTTTTGATAAATGTGTCTTTCTCTCCAAATACCACCAATAACGGTTCTTGAATTTGTTCAAATATGCGCCAGTTTTTCGAATGAGGATTATGATAGGGATGCAGCGTGCCGGCTCCATTTTCAGTAAGATATCCTGAATAAGTTATGGCTGACATAGGACAGATAATGCTTAGTTTTTGAGGAAGAAGATCTCTACTTTTCCCCTCCCTAATAAGCTTTTTTATCGTTTCATTGATCTGTATATATTTTTTTTCACCATACTTGACCAGCATATACCCAGCATCATTTTGTGGTGACAGATGAATTTGGCCTATTATCTTTAAGTTTTTTAATTTGTGTTGAGAATAAAGTATTTTTTGAGCACCAAGACTATGACCTTGCAGAATAATTCTTTTTATCTTTTGTTTAACAAGAAAATTGATCCAGGCTTGTATATCTAAAACGGAGTCCTCAAATTTTTCAAAACCACCACCAATACTTATCCATTCAACAATATTTTTACTGTGTTTTCGTATATCTGCATAGACATCATGGCCCCGGTTATTTGCAGTCAAAAACGATATGTCTAATTTTTGTAAAGCTTTTCCTTCTGTCTCAATAAACTTATGAGTATAAAAATCTCCTGCAGTACCATGTATATGAAGTACGGCAGTATCACTCTGTTGATTCACCCAGAAGAAGTGATCGTTTTTACAAGTTGACCATCCATAGCGGTTTAGATTATATTATTTAAACACGAATAATTATTTGCTGTTTGATAATGGTAACAGACTCCAACTTTCTATAATCTCTCTTTTTTTAAAGACTGCGTTACAACTTGCAAGTGTTACCGAGTCTATGATGTAAGGCATAAATTGCATAGTGTCGGATAGATTATGTACTTCGTTGATAAAATGAGATGTTGGTCTTTCTTGAAATCGAGCCAAGGTCATGTTTATAAAAAAATATTTATTATTTGTATACACTTTATCATCGGGAATACCCTTTTCATGCAATGCTTTGTCCAAATCCAGAATAAGATTGTCAAGCTTATCTTCAGTTGTACCCACAAGAGCTAAATTGTGAGGGAAAATGATAAGTTTGTATAGAAAAACTTTAAAACTGTGATGGAAGGGAACAACTCTAGCAAATACATCTTTAGCTGTTTGTTTGATTTTTTCATCAAATCGAGGAGGATCGTTCACCACACGGATGCCCTTAATAGTAAAGTGAAGGGAGTCCGGCGAATAATAATACAGATTAGGGGCTATCTTTTGAATGGGTATTATTAAGGAATTATGTATTTGTTTTAAAAGGTTTTGGTGGGGTAAATGAACACCGGTCAGACCGATACGCGTATCATTTTCATAATCTGTGACTGGTGAAACCGTGCTAAACTTCAAAGACGAAGAAAGTATCTGTCGTTCAATGTCATCTATTATCTTTCTTTGCTTAGATTGATGGTTGGTCATATAAGTTTTAGTTACACCAGGTTTAATTATACAACTCGATAAACTGGAACACCATTTAGGAATAAATAGTTTTCAAAAATTTGATACACTATTTCCTTCTAAAGATTGTTAAAAAGTATTATATGACAAGAGACCAACTAACCAATACCGTAGTGATGATATCTCCTGGACATTTTGGATTTAATAAGCAGACAGCTAATACAAACTCATTCCAACATGAAATTAGTGATTCTGAAACAGAAGTTCAGAATAAAGCTCTACATGAGTTTAATGAGATGGTGGATAAGCTTAAAAAAGTAAATATTAATGTACTTGTTTTATCAAGTAGAAAAGATGTCGTTACTCCTGATTCTATATTCCCAAACAATTGGTTTTCTCATCACCAAAAAGAAAAACTAATCGTTTATCCGATGCTCACAGAAAACAGACGTGCCGAGAGACAAGTAACCGAATTAAAGCAGCTCCTAAAGACTTCAAGCATTTCTGTTAAGGAGGTTGTTGATCTAACGGAAGATGAAAAAGATGGAATGATATTGGAGGGAACTGGTAGTCTAGTATTAGATCGGCAGCACAAGGTCGCTTTTGCGATGGAATCTCCTAGAACAACCCACCAAGAATTTAATAAGTGGTGCCAAATAATGGATTACGAAGGAGTTTTTTTTCATGCATATGATGCGAAAAATTTTCCAATCTATCATACCAATGTAACTATGAATATAGGAGAGAAATTTGCAATTGTTTGTCTTGAGTCCATTAGAGATAAGGTGGAAAGACATTATTTAGAAAATAAGCTAAAAAAACTAGGCAAAGAAATAATTTCTATCACAGTAGATCAAATGTCTCAATTTTGTGGAAACGTTTTACAACTTTTATCTAATGATGGAGAATCAATAATAACTATGTCAGAAACAGCTTTTTCTGGATTTACTGAGACACAACACAAAATTCTGCAGAAATATGGAAAAATCATTACCGTTCGGGTTCCTACGATTGAGATGGTCGGAGGAGGAAGCGCTTGATGTATGTTAGCTGAAGTTTTTGCCAATTAAGTAATCAAATTTAATGTTCAAGAATTGTTAATTTAGTTTCTTTTTGGTTCACACTCAAAAAAATTGTCCCACCTACAGGAAAAGTAATTTTAGGGTCACTATGACCAAAATCGGCATTTCCTATTATGGGAATATGCGTGAGTTGTTTTTTGAATTTAACTATCTGTCTCAACAGATCGAAAGTCATATTACTGTCTTTTTGAAATCTACCGAAAACTATACCCTTAACTCCATTAAATCCCGATTGGTGAATTATTGATTGAAAATCTCTATCAAAATGATGTGGAAGAGATTCGGAGTCATCCTCGATAAATAGCACAGAGTTCGTTAAGTCTGGCATGTATTGGGAACCATGCAATAAATTAAAAGTACAAAGGTTACCACCCAAAAGAGTTCCCTTTGCACTCCCTTCATTTAAAATCCAAAACCCATCATTTTTTAGCAAACTTCTATCATCTTGAGCTCTCCACCACTGGTCATCACTCCATTCTTCACTTGGTATTACGTCGAATTCTTCAGACTTCATCAAACACTTTTTAAAATAATCTATGGTGTAATCCAAATAAAGTTTTTGACCAAAGGATGAATAGTGGGGTCCCGAGTAGGTAACAAGTCCTGTTTTAGCAAAAAAAGAATTATTTAGTGCTGTAATATCTGAATAACCACAGAGAATCTTTGGATTATTTCTAATCAAATCCCAGTCAATATAGTCCAAAAGTTGGTTGCTATTAAAACCGCCAATTACGGTTATGACAGCTTTTACGTCCTTATCTGAGAAAGCATTATGTAAATCTTCAATTCTGGATTCTATTGAAGAGGAGTTGAAATCATCTTTTTCTTCAACATGTTTCCCAAAAGTCAATTTTAATCCGAGTTCTTTAAACCGAATTTTAGCAATATCTCTTAATTCTTGACTAATTATTCCTAAGGAGCGCGCTGGTGAAATAACTCTGACAAGATCTCCTTTATTTAGTTTTCGTGGATATACTTTTTGCATTTTTTGTTATCTTATGTAAGTTTACAATTACTTCTGTGCATCTGGAGCGGGATACGGGAATTGAACCCGCTTCTCATCCTTGGGAAGGACGTATACTACCGGTGTACTAATCCCGCAGTGTAAACTATATTATAGCGGTTATATTCATTGTGGCAAGGTCAACGAGGGATTGTTAGAGTCTGTCCGACTTCAACATTGTAGGGTTCGGAGATTTTATTTGCTTCAATTATTCGCCGCATCATATTGCCATCACCGTATATTTTTTGAGCAATAAGAAACAAATAATCTCCAGGTTGTACAACATAAGTATTATTAGTCAGCGTTACTTGTCCAGTTGAAGCAGCGGTTGGAGTGATTTCACCTTGTGTAGGAAAGCGTTTTGGGACACTTGGGATGACAAGCTGTTGTCCTTTAATCAGGATGTATGGCTCTTTTAGATTATTAGCTTGAGCTATGTCATACGCATTGTATCCTGAACCGTAATTTTTCTCTGCAATTTGCCAGAGATCTTCTCCTTCTTCCACAATATATTTTTTTATTTTTTGCTTATTTTTTTGATTATTAGTTGTCTTGTTAGAATTTGTTTGTCTTCCTATAATAAATTTACTAAAGATAATAGTAAAAGTAAGAATAAAGACAGAGACACCGACTACAAAAAAAGGGAGTTTTTGTCTGATTACAAGACGGGTATAAGCTTTATAATTTATATCAAGCCTTTTATTTTCTTTCATATATATTGATATTTTAAGGTTGTAGTATAAACTACTGTATCATACCATATTATACGATTTTTTCAAGATTGAACTGATTTTACTCAAGATGATTATTTTATCTTATGCAATGCTATAATAATGTTTATTAGCAATTCTCATATATTAAAAGGAGGTGAGATGATATGAGTATACCTATTATATTGATTGGAGTTGCTGTGCTACTTGCTCTCTATTTAATCGGGACCTACAACGGACTCATCGTCCTGAAAACCCGGATCCAAGAAGCACTATCTGGGATCGATGTACAGCTTAAGCGCAGAGCTGATCTTATTCCTAATCTAGTTGAGACAGTCAAAGGGTATGCAAAACACGAAAGAAGTGTTTTTGAGAACGTTACAAAAGCACGAAGTTCGCTTATGTCCGCGACTTCGCTTCAAGAAAAGGCTGAGGCAAACAATCAGCTTACAACAGCGCTTAAATCATTATTTGCAGTGGCTGAAAGCTACCCTGACCTTAAGGCAAGTACTAACTTCCAGGATCTGCATAGACAGCTTGAAGACACAGAAGATAAAGTTGCTTATTCTCGACAGTTCTATAATAGCAACGTGCTTGAGTTTAATACTAAAGTTCAAGTTTTCCCTACCAACATCATAGCAAACATGCTTGGATTCAAGCAGTTTGAGTTCTTTACCGCAACAGAGGAAGAGAGAAAAAAAGTTGAAGTAAAGTTCGAGTAATACATGGACATATGACGTGTAACGTATAACGAATGAACCTGTTATGCGTTACGGTAATATGTTTAGCTTATGTTTGACTAAAGATTATGTCAATATATTCACAAATATCATCCAATAAGACAAGGACTTACATTATATTCGCTATTTTTATTTTTTTAGTTAGCGGATTCTTTTACTTAGTGGGTCTATACAGCGATTCCGGTCCTTCATACTTTGTGATAGGGCTTTTATTCTCGTTTTTTTCAACTATTGGAAGCTATTTTTTATCAGATAAAATCATTCTTTTTACGGTAGGTGCTGTTGAGGCAAAAAAAGAAGATTATTTTGATTACTACACTGTGGCGGAAAATGTAAGTATGGCTGCGGGTCTTCCTATCCCTAAACTTTTCGTGATCAACGATCATGCCCCTAACGCCTTTGCAACAGGACGTGATCCAAAGCACGCTGTCGTATGTGTAACGACGGGACTTTTAGAGAGACTTGATCGCACAGAGCTTGAAGGCGTCATAGCTCATGAAATTTCTCATATTAAAAATTACGATATTCTTTTAGCTTCAATCGTTTCAGTACTTGTTGGCACACTCGCTCTTGTTTCTGACTGGATTATGAGAAGTATGTGGTGGGGTGGTTTTAGGGGAAAAGATGATGATAAAGACGGTAGAGGGGGAAATCCTCTTTTTCTCATTTTTATGATATTTGTATTTATTTTAACTCCCTTGATTGCAACTTTGATTCAACTAGCTATTTCAAGAAAGCGGGAGTTTTTGGCCGATGCTGATGGCGCATTGCTTACACGTTATCCTGAGGGGTTGGCAAGAGCGCTTGAAAAAATCAGCCAGTATCCGCATTCTATGTCATCAGCTACCACTTCCACTGCTCATTTATTTATATCAAACCCCTTTAAAAAAACAAAGAATCAAAACTGGTTACTTAGTCTATTTAGTACCCATCCACCGACACAGGAAAGAATAAATGTATTAAGAAGCATGTGATACTATACAAACTTTTTAAGTTTATAACTTTGTAACTTTTTATGTGTGGCATAGCTGGATTTATCGGATTTCGCGATGACAGACTTATAAATGAATTTTCTCAACTGCTTAAGCATAGGGGGCCTGATGGTGAAGGTTTTTTTTGTGACGATTATGTCACTCTTTTAAACCGTCGTTTGGCCATTATTGATATTGCAGGAGGTGATCAACCCATTTATAACGAAGACAGGACAATGGTAATAGTCTATAACGGAGAGATCTATAACTATCAAGACCTAAGAAGCGAACTTGAAAAAAAAGGTCACGTTTTTAAAACGGTCTCTGATACCGAAGTCATTTTGCATGGATATGAAGAATGGGGAGATGACAATTTTAACCGACTGAATGGGATGTTTGCAGTAGCAATCTATGACATAAAAAAGAAAAGAACCATCCTGGCTAGAGATCATTTTGGGATAAAGCCATTGTACTTTTCTTTTTTTACCGGTACGAATAAATACAAGAGAAATGGACTAATGTTTTCTTCAGAAATAAAACCACTTATTTACTCAGGTCTTATCCCTGTTTTTCCCAATGATCAAATTATTTATCGATATTTGAACTATCGTATACATGATGATGGAAGAGAGACGTTTTTTAAGGGAGTTGAAAGATTACTACCTGGAGAGATGATGAAGATTGAAGATGGGAAACATGAGATAAAATGTTTTTCAAAGTTACCTCAAACACTGCTACAAAAGCCAGAAACAAAACACAACAATCCTCTACAAAATCATAGCATTTTATCATTTAAATCTCTATTGATCGATTCTATTAAACGTCGTCTAATATCCGAAGTCCCTGTTGGGACCTGCTTGTCCGGAGGTCTTGATTCTTCAACTGTTGTTGCAGTAGTCAACAAACTATTAAAAGAAAAGATCGGAGAAACGAAATCTGTTGGTGATATCCAAAAAACATTTTCTGCCGTTTTCCCCGGATCAGCAAACGATGAAGAAAAATATATAGATGAAGTTACCATGTTGAAAGTTAAAAGTTATAAAGTAAGACCCACTTCAAAAGAATTTTCTAATGATTTAGAGGATTTTATTAAGACACAGGAAGAGCCAACTATCAGTACGGGTCCGTATGCTCAATACAAAGTAATGCAGGAAGCCCACAAGCATGTGACTGTAGTATTGGACGGCCAAGGTGCGGATGAGATGATGGCAGGATATATCCCTTACTATTTTGTATATCTGAGACAGTTGTGGCAAGAACACAAGTACTTTTCCTTTTTTAACGAAGCTTTTTCAGCGAACGATATCATATCAAAATTCATTTTTAAGAATAGAAGTAGAGAAGTTAAAGTACAAAGCCTGTTAAATAAAGAATTTATTGCTCAATTTAAAACAGAAAAATTTTATATTGAAAACTCCAACTTAAAAAAGAGACTTATTCAGGATATTTTTAAAAACAGCCTTCAATCGCTTCTTCGATATGAAGACAAGAATGCAATGCGTTTTTCGATAGAAGGCCGTGTACCGTTTCTTGACGTTAGGTTACTAAAACACATTTTTTCATTACCTGATGATGCTATTATTAAGGACGGTTGGAACAAGTATATACTTCGTCAGTCAACAACAGATCTGTTGCCGTACATAATAAATAAAAGACGAAATAAAATTGGATTTACTACTCCTGAGCATGAATGGTTCAAAAAAATGCATAAAGAAATCCTTGATGTTTTCACCGGTGAACTTTTTTTATCTAAAAAATATGTAAACCAGGCTGAGGTGGTGATTGCATATAAAGATTTTCTTGCAGGAAAAACAAAAGACACTATGGTATTTTGGAGAATTTTGAATTTGGAATTATGGATGAGAGAATTTATTTCAAACAAATCTCAAACTTCAAACTTAAAAAAGATTAATAAAAATATCATTGTTCAGGGAAAAGAATATGTACGACATCCGATAAGGACTGATGTATTTGAAAAAGGAGATGGTGTTGCTAGAAAAATTTCATCTGCTGTTCTTACCGCATTAAAAAAACTAACTGAAGCAAAGCTGTTGAGCAACAAAAAATACTTTGTCGTGGTATCGGAAAAAGTAGTAGCAGTTGCACAGGGACGAGCTTATTTTATTTGGGATATTAAACCTTCGTTTTGGGCTAAACTACTTTCCCGCTTTGTGAGGCGTGTACCCTGGGGTATCGGATTGGGATCACCATGGACTATGGAGCTTGCAATAAAAGAAGTTGGTTTACTGCGTGTTCTATTAGCCTCCATACTAGGAGGAGTTGGGAAGCTACTTGGAATGAGAGGTATCTTTTATAAAATTGCAGGAAGGGCTGCGGCTGGTATAGATGGTCCAACAGAGTATTCTTTATATCCGGCTAATGTTTCAGCAAAGCTTTTGCCGAAAGAACCACAGAAAGTATGCGAGGATGTTGAAAAAAGTATAAAGTATAAGGTAGAAAGTAGTAAGAGTGGTTTTTTGGGAGTGGCGATAATTGATGCCAATGATATTGGGCGAAACGTATTAGGCAATTCAACTTCATTATCAAGTAAACTTATTGAGGACATATTCCAAGATAATCCGATGGGGCAAACCAACGAACAGACCCCCCTGACGATTGTAATATGTGAATAATAGTATTTGACTTTTTGACATAAGAGATTTAACATTACTAATTACTTAACCAAGCAATGCCTATCAAAATAGATCCGACCAAGTGTCCAAAAGATCACAGTTGTCCTGCTGCCGCGTCATGTCCCGTCTCTGCCCTTACTCAGAAAGATGAAAAAAGCGCACCCCAAGTAGATACTTCAAAATGTATGGAATGTCAAATGTGCGTGACACTTTGCCCTAGGGGCGCAATTATATTTGAGTAGTCCTTTTTATCAATTCATATATTTTATGAAAAAAGTAGATTATAACGCTCTTAAAACGCAGGCAAAAGACTTACGAGATATGATTGTAAAAAGAGCTTCCAAAGACAGTGGTCATTGTGCATCTCCTTTAGGGGCTGTTGAGCTTATTCAAGCACTACTCGCTGTATATGATTTTAAGAAAGATAAAATTGTCTTTGACGTAGGTCATCAAGCACATGCATACAAAATTTTAACTGGTAGGAAAGATAAGTTTTTTACGATGAGTAAAAAAGGTGGGCTGAGGGCCTATCCTGATATATTTGAAAGCCCCTATGATTTTTATGGTGTAGGGCATACTGCAACAGCAGTGTCTGCAGCATTAGGATATTCAATAGGCCATCCTGAATATAAATCGATAGCGGTTGTAGGTGATGGTTCTTTAACAGGTGGAGAAGTGTTTGAAGGATTAAACCATGCTGGACAATTACAATCAAATCTTCTTGTTATCTATAACGATAACGGTATGTCATTAACAGAAAATATAGGTGCACTGCATGACAAAAGTAAGGTAAAAGGATTTGCCGAAAGTGTAGGCTTCGAATACCTCTATATACCAGAAGGGCATGACACAAAAAAAATTATAAACATGTTAGAAACAGTAAAAAAGATTAAAAAGCCAGTTTTTTTGCACATAATCACTACAAAAGGAAAGGGATATAGATACGCAGAAAAAAGTCCATCAACATTTCATTGGCCAGCACCATTTGATATAAAAACGGGAAATGCGAGCATCCCTTCTACTGGCGACAGTTGGTTTAAGCATAGTCATAAAAAAGGAATAGAATATGTAAAAAAATATAAAAACGTATATTTTGTGACTCCAGCATTTGTCAATTGGGGGTTAGCTGCTATAAAGAAAGCATATCCAAGCAAAGTTATTGATACCGGTATAAGTGAACAACATTGTGTTACTTTCTCTTCATCCTTAGCCTTAAACAAAAACAAAGTGTTGTGTTATATAGCTTCAATGTTTTTGCCAAGAGCATTTGACCAGGTTATAGATGTATGCTTGCAAAAAATACCGATGGTCTTTGTCATGTATTTTTCAGGCATCGGTGATGGGGGATATACTCATCAGGGAATATATACATTTCCTATGCTTAGCATGTTGCCTAACACCACGATTATTCATCCTTATGGACTAAACGAATACGACAGACTTCTTGATAAGGCAATGATGATGCAAGGACCAGTCTTTATTCAAGCACCCGATGAAAATATTTTCGTGAAATCATTTATAGGAAGCATGATCCCATTAAGAAAAGGAAAAAAGCTCACGATTCTACCTATTGGTAATATGATGGGGAAAGCATTGCGAGTGGCAGACAATATACAGGGCGTTGAGGTTGTGTATTGTCCACAACTAAAGCCCTTTGATGGAAGGGCGTTTGCCAAGTATGTAGAAGAAACGGGAAAACTTCTTATTCTTGAGGATGGTTTTGTAAGAGGGGGATTGGGCGAGAGCATAGTTTGTGATCTTCAATCAAGAGGGGTTGATTTTGCGTACGATATCCTAGGAGTAAAAGATATGTTTCCTGAGCAGGGGACACTGAGGGAAGTATATGAATATGTAGGTTTGGGAGATGCACATATACACGAATCAGCTCTCAGGCTGATAAAAAGAACAAGTTAATTGTATAATATCTTATGGTAAAAAAAGCATTATCGAAGGAAGAAATACTTCATTTGGCTGATCTTGCAAAACTTTCGCTTACCGAAAGTGAGATAGATAAATATACGAAACAGCTTGGTGAAACCATTGACTTCATAAAGAATCTTGACGAATTAGACACAAAAGATGTGCTACCAACAAACTCCGTAGTCGATCTTAAAAATATAAACTTTGATGATGGTGGTAAAAATGAAAAATCATTGAACGAAAAAGAAGCTCTACAGAATGCTCCAAATATAAAAGATAAAGCGTTTATCGTGGGACGGATTATGTAAAAAATTTTATGTTACTTGGAAAAACACTTACACAATTAAAGGAATTAATTAAAAAAAGGGAAATTACTCCTGTGGAAGTGAAAGAATATTTTTTGAAAAGAATAAATAAATTTAATTCTTCACTAAATGTGTTCCTTACATTAAACGACGTTGACGAAGTACCAGAAAGCAGGGGAGCTTTTGTCGGGTTGCCGATTGCAGTAAAAGACAATCATTGCACAAAGGGAGTTAGAACTACTGCTTCTGCAAAAGTACTTGATAATTTTATCCCCCCATATGATTCGACAGTCACAAAGCGTCTTAAATACGAAAATGCTTTTCTAATTGGAAAGACCAATATGGATGCATGGGCACATGGTTCATCTACCGAAACATCAGACTATGGTGCTACCAAAAATCCCTGGGATTTAACCCGGTCACCCGGCGGATCATCGGGTGGTTCATCAGCTGCGGTGTCGGCATATCTTGCTCCTGCAGCGATTGGATCCGAGACTGCCGGATCCATTCGTCAACCTGCCTCATGGACAGGTGTGGTTGGTTTGAAACCGACCTATGGGCGGGTTCCCAGATACGGGGTCATTGCCATGGGATCATCTCTTGATTGTCCGGGACCCTTGACTTTGAATGTTGAAGATGCAGCCTACATACTTTCAGTTATTGCAGGTCACGACATTCACGATGCTACCTCCTCACCTCTTCCGACAGAGGATTATGTTACTGAAATAAAAAAGAAAAAACCCTTTACTATCGGTATCTCTGATGATTATTTTGAGGGACTTGATAAAGATGTTGCAACCGCTCTTGAAAAATCTATAGAAGTATTCAAAAAATTGGGCTTTAAAACAAAAAAAATCAAGTTGTTATCACCAAACTACGCAATATCTGTTTATACTATTATCCAACGAGCGGAAGTATCATCCAACCTTGCCAGATATGATGGTATCAGATACGGCAAAGATCGTACCTTTTTTGGTGATGAGGCAAAGCGCCGTATAATGCTTGGTACCTATACTCTTTCGTATGGTTATTATGATGCGTTTTATAAGAAAGCTCAAAAAGTCAGAACTCTTATCATTCAAGATTTTAAACGGGCTTTTCAAGATGTCGATTTTGTGATAGGGACACCTACACCCATTACTGCGTTGAAGCTTGGTGAGTTTTCAAAGTACCCTTTTTTTGGAGAGCTAATGGATAAATTCAATGAGCCGGGCTCGATGGCTGGAATACCAGGGATAAGTATTCCGATAGGTCTGGATAGTAATGGATTGCCGATTGGTATGCAGCTTATGGGAAATTATTTTAGGGAATCGGATGTTTTGAATGCTGCCTATCAGTTTGAACAAGAGACAGATTACTTTGGAGTTATAAAAAAAGGAATAGAGAGATATAAAGACTAATATGAAACAGTACAAACCCGTTATAGGTCTTGAGATCCATGTTGAACTTAAAACAGAGTCTGGGATGTTTTGTCAATGCAAGATTAACCAGTTTACCTCTCTTCCAAACAGTCATGTATGTCCAGTTTGTTTGGGCCTACCAGGAGCTCTTCCAGTGCCAAATAAAAAAGCCATTGAGTGGACAATTAAAATAGCTCAGGCACTTAATTGTACGATTAACAAACACACTAAATTTGATCGTAAACACTATTCGTATCCTGATTTACCAAAAGGTTATCAGATTTCACAGTATGATGAACCGATTGCAATAAATGGGCACCTTGATTTTGAAGCAAACTATGGTACCAACAAAAATGAAAGCAAAAGTTTTCGTATACATAGAGTTCACTTGGAAGAAGATACAGGAAAGCTTATACATAAAGGCGATGACACACTTATTGATTTCAATAGATCAGGTACTCCTCTTGTTGAAATAGTTACTGAACCTGATTTCAGTTCAAGTACGGATGTAAAGATGTTTTTAGAGGAGCTTCATACTATTATTCGGTACCTTGATGTCTCAGACGCTGATATGGAAAAAGGCACCATGCGGATGGAACCGAATATATCCGTAAGAGTAACCTCCAATGATCAAATTTCAAATTCCAAACAAGAACCAATTTCCAAGTTCCAATTACCAAACTATAAAGTAGAAGTGAAAAATATCAATTCTTTCAATTTTGTCAAACGCGCAATCGATTATGAAGTAAAACGACATATTGAATTACTTGAACAAGGGAAAACGCCCCCTCAGGAGACACGTGGGTGGGACAGCGATCATAACAAGACCTATTCTCAGCGAACAAAAGAAGCAGCTCATGACTATCGTTATTTTCCTGATCCTGATATTCCACCGTTTGAGTTTAGTGATGAATATATTGAGTCTATTAGAAAAACTTTGGTTGAGCTTCCTCATACTAAAATGTATCGATACATCGAAATATTAAAATTGAAACCAATGGATGCTTATATATTAACAAGAGATAAAAACACTACAAAAAAATTTGAAATAGCAATTAGTAATAATCTTATTACTAAAAATAATATTTCACCACAGACTGTTGCAAATATTTTTATTAACAAAATAGGTAAGCAATTACCTTCTAAAACAGACAAAGCAATCGTTGAAGAAATATTTAGCTTACATAAACTTAAACAAGACCTATCCAATTTTTTAAATCCAGAAGAAGTGTGCGAAAAAGTAATTCAAAATAACCCAAATGTAGTTTCGGACTATAAAAATGGCAAACAAAATGCCATCATGTTTTTGGTTGGTCAGGTGATGAGAGAAATGAAAGGAAAGGCAGATGCAAGTGTTGTAATAGCAAAACTCAAATCGCAAATCTCAAAAATACATCTCAAATCCCAAAACTGATAAGTATTAATATCTATAATTGTAGTTTTGAGTTTTGACATTTAACATTTGAGATAATATTATGTCTTTTGTTCATCTCCATCTTCATACTGAGTATTCTCTTCTTGACGGCATGTGTCGTGTGGGTGATATCCTGCAAAAAGCAAAAGATCAGGGGATGAGCGCGCTTGCCATCACTGATCATGGCGCAATGTATGGAGCTTTTAAATATTATGTAAAAGCCAAAGAAATAGGTGTAAAGCCCATAATTGGCGTTGAGCTTTACAAAGCAAAAAAATCACGTTTTGATAAACAGGCAAATGTAGATCGCGACCGTTATCATCTTGTTTTATTAGCAAAAGATTTTGAAGGGTATAGAAATTTATTGAAATTAGTTAGTATTGCTCATCTTGAAGGATTCTATTATAAACCCAGAGTAGACTTTGAAATCCTCAAAAAATTCAGTAAGGGCATAATAGCCATGTCTGCCTGTTTGGCTGGCGAGATACCTCAAGCTTTGCTTCAAAATCAGACAAAAGAAGCAGAGCGTTTGCTAGAAACCTATCTTGACATATATAAAGATAACTTTTACATCGAGCTTCAACGTCATCCAAATGTTGATGATCTGGAAAAAGTCAACAAAGACCTTATATCTCTTGCCAAGCGGTATGCAGTACCTTTAGTGGCCACAAACGATGTGCATTATCCAAACAAAGAAGATGCATATGCACAAGAAGTGCTTCTATGTATTCAAACGCAACGCACTATGCTCGAAAAAAATAGAGCCATGAGCATGTTAGATGTTCCCGACTATTACTTTAAAACAGAAGGCGAGATGAGGAATTCATTTTCAGACTTACCTGATGCCATTGAAAACACCAACAAGATCGCAGATCTTTGTAACCTTGAAATACCTAATGGCAAATGGGTTTTGCCATATTATGAAACACCCAACAACATGAGTCCGGAGGAACACTTAAAAGTTTTAGTAAACGAGAGAAAAAGTAGGACTGCGATATATGATAAAAAAGTTACAGAAAAGCGGCTCGATTATGAACTGGACATTATTACCAAAAAAGGGTACGCTACTTACTTTCTGATTGTACAAGACTTTGTTAATTGGGCGAAAAATAAAGGGATAGCTGTTGGGCCGGGAAGAGGATCAGTTGCAGGATCTCTTGTTGCGTACGTACTGCGCATTACAGACATAAACCCGCTTGAACACAATTTACCATTTGAGCGTTTTTTAAACCCCGAAAGGCCAACTCCGCCTGATATTGATATAGATTTTGCTGATATACGCAGGGATGAGGTGCTTGCGTATGTGACTAAAAAATATGGAAAAGAAAAAGTGGCTCAAATCATCACTTTTGGTGCTATGGAAGCACGCCTTGCAGTTCGGGATGTAGCGCGCGCCTTGGGTCAATCATATTCGCAAGGTGACAGGATAGCTAAGATGATCCCGCAGGGCAAACAAGGATTCCAAATGAAGCTAGCTCAAGCCTTGATTGAGGCTCCTGCACTTAAATTCGCTTATCAAAGCGAACCAGATGTAAAAAAGGTTGTTGATATCGCTATGCGCCTAGAGAGTCTTCCGCGTCATTCCTCGGTACATGCGGCAGGCGTCATCATATCAAAAGATGATCTGACAGAGTATGTACCAATTCAAACAGAGTCAAAGGAAAACAGAGTCATCACTCAGTACGACATGTACAGTCTTGATCTCAATAGTGCTCCAAATGGTAAGGCTGTTGGTCTTCTAAAGATTGATTTTTTGGGTCTTCGCAATCTTACTATTCTTGAGGAGGCTTTAGGATTTGTAAAAAAAAGTCTTGGGAAAACTGTAGACATTCACGACGTTTCTCTAACAGATAAAAAGACTTATGATCTTATTTCTAAAGGTGAGACTATTGGAGTTTTTCAACTCGAATCAGGTGGTATGCGAAGACTTGCAAAAGATCTTAAGCCTTCAAGAATGAGCGATATCATCGCTATGGTAGCTCTTTATAGACCAGGACCCATGGATCTTATCCCAATGTTTTTGGAGGGAAAAAGAAACCCAAAAAGCATTAAATATCTCCACAGGGATTTGATGACTATATTAGAGGAAACTTATGGGATTTTGGTATATCAGGAACAAGTTATGGAGATTGCTCATAGCCTAGCAGGTTATAGTATGAGCGAGGCAGATAATCTACGTATGGCAATGGGTAAGAAAAAAAAGGCCTTAATGGATAAAGAGCGTGTCAAATTTATAAATGGCTGTGTAAAACGTAAATATACAAAACATCTGGCTGAGAGCATATTCAACTTCATGGAGAAGTTTGCAGCATATGGATTCAACAAACCACACTCAGCATCTTATGCTCTTATAGCATATTGGACAGCATACATGAAAGCTAATTACCCAGTTGAATACATGACCGCTCTTTTAACAGCGGAACTGCAAGGTGTAGCTGGTCCTATGCGTGAGATTAAAATGGCTCAAGCCATTGAAGAATGCCGACGCATGGAGATAAAGGTTCTTCCACCAGACATCAATAAATCCATCCACGATTTTGAGATTGAAAATGGTGAAATACGTTTTGGTTTATCTGCAATAAAAAATGTCGGTGCTGCAGCTATTGAATCTATACTTGAAGCAAGAAAGACGGGTCCTTTTGCAGGTTTTAAGGACTTTCTCTTTCGGGTGGATTTGCGAAAAGTCAATAAAAAAACCGTTGAAAGTTTGGCAAAGACAGGAGCCTTTAATGGTATGGCAAATCCAGCAACACTTCTTTTTTACTATCCGCAAATAGTCAAAGAATTAAGTGATGCAAAACAAGAAAGTTCCAAAGGTCAGTTTAGTCTATTTTTTCAAACCTCTTCTAAAGAAACGTTAAAAGACAATTTTGAACCTATACAAAATTTTTCTGAAGATGAGCTTATCACTATGGAAAAAGAAGTGATAGGATTTCTTATAAGCAAAAACCCTCTTATTAAATTTAAAAATATTATTGCACAAAAATCGACCAAACGAATAGGCGAGATAACTAAGGAAGATATTAATAAAACGCATGTGCTTGTTGGGGTTATTAGCAACCGAAAGATTATTAAAACGAAAAAAGACAACCATGAAATGGCATTTATCACAATCTATGACGAGACTGGTTCAATAGAAGCGATCGTTTTTCCCAAATTGTATGCTAAGATAAGTTTGTCGATATCGTTAAATCAAGCGATTATCCTCAAAGGAAAAGTGACCGAAAAAGAAGATCAACTGAGCGTCATTGTTGAGAACGCTATGAAATTAACTTGACAAAGCAAAAAAATGGATGATAGAATATATGCGGAAAATAAATTCAAAATCGGATCTGATTTTGAACTAAGGCCTCTTAAAAAAAAAGATCAGAAATATATTCGTAAAAGCGCGATATTATCTGAAGGTGAGGAGTATGAGGTGTTTCTTTCAAAGAAGAAAGAGACATCTGAAAAAAAAGATGGCAGTTTCCATGGGTTACAGTATACGCATTTGGGCTTTTATCTTATAACTCCCATACTTATGGGAGTTGCCTTAGGTATATATATTGACCGGTTTTTAGGGACAAAGCCCGTTGTAACATTGACATTGATTATGTGTGGAGGAATAGCGACATTTTACAATTTATTACGATTAATTAAAAAGAACTGATATGCCTGAAATCAGCATCAAAGCAGAAACAATAACCTCTCTTTTTGGTTTTCATCTTACCAATTCTCTGCTACTGTCATTTGTGGGCGTTATTCTCATTTTTGTCATGGGAATAGCTTATCGGTCTCAGATAACCGCTTCCCAAAAAAGCGGTTTTTTTTATATTTTTAATGTTGTTTTAAAAAATATATATATATTATTCAAATCAGTATTAAACAATGATATCGCTTTCTTTTTTCCCCTTCTTGGTGCCTTTTTTCTTTGGGTAATGATTCAAAACTGGCTCGGACTTCTTCCTGGAGTAGGCAGCTTACTTGTGGCAGTTAAAGAAGGAGAGCATACTCTACATGTTCCGCTTTTTCGAAGCAACAATGCAGATTTGAATGCAACGTTGGTTTTGGCACTAGTTTCGGTGGTTCTAACCCAGATATTTGGAATAAAGTTTGTTGGGTTTAGATCTTATATAAAAAAATTTATTGATATATCTAATCCTATTAATTTCTTTGTAGGAATTCTTGAGTTTGTTTCTGAAATTTCAAAGATTATATCTTTTGCATTCCGGTTATTTGGAAATATTTTTGCTGGTGAGGTGCTTATGACCATTATCGCTTTTCTCGTTCCAGTTATTGCACCGTTCCCATTTCTTCTTCTTGAGGTGTTTGTTGGATTCATACAAGCGCTTGTATTTTCTATGTTATCAGCGGTCTTTTTAAGTATGGCGATTACAAAACACCATTAAAGTTTTTTATTTAGTAATTTCTAAAACGGGTTTTTGAAGGAGGTGACAAAACATATGGATGAAGCAGCAAAACTTATAGGTACTGCTCTTGCGATAGGACTTGGAGCACTTGGACCTGGAATCGGAATCGGCATGATCGGTAGCAAAGCTGTTGAGGCGCTTGGACGCAATCCTGAGGCCGAATCATCGATTAGAACAGCTATGATTTTAGCTATTGCATTTGCTGAGGCAGTCGCAATTTACGCTCTCGTGGTATCACTTATTATTAAATTTACGTAAAAAGTATGGATAAGTTAGGAGTTGATATAAAGCTGTTGGTGGCACAGCTAACGAACTTTGCGCTTTTTTTCTTTATATTTCAAAAGTTCATAGCAAAACCATTTCTACACTTTATAAAAAATGAAGAAAAAAAAGATAAAGAAAGAATAAAGTTTCAAGAAGAGATGTCCAATCAAAAAGAGCTTATGATCAAGGAGGAAGCGAAAAATAAAGAGGAACTAAACAAACAAGTAAAGAACATACTTGATGAAGCAAAAAAAGAAGCAGACGTGATTAAGAAGAGTCTTATTGAACAAGCAAGAAAGGAAGCCGCAGACCTTGCACAAGATTCAAAAAAGCAGCTTGCTGAAGAGGCGCGCCTTATGGACCAATCTCTTAAACGCAAAGCAGCAGATTTAAGCGTAATCTTAGTTAAACAGGCACTTAAGGATTATCTCAATGAAAATGCTCAGAAGGACATAACAAGCCAAATTCTTTCTCGTTTACCAAACCAACACAACTGATATGAATATAAATCCGCAGTTACAGTCTGTATTGCGCAAACATTTTGGGAAGGAACTTGATGAAATACAGGATAAAGTACTTATCATAAGCGCTTACAAGCTTGCACCTGATGAAATAAACGCTATTGTTGCAAAATTCCCTCAGTGTCAAGGGAAAACTGTTGAGAATGAGGTTGATATAAGCATAATTGGCGGATTTGTAATTCATTTTGGTTCAAAACTTATTGATCTATCAGTCAAAACTTTATTACAAACGGTACAACAAAAACTATATGAAGAATAATTTAGATGAATACATAAAAAAAGTCGAGACACAACTAACCTCCACATCATCAATCAAACCGTCCATGCTTGAGGTAGGTCGGGTTGAGGAAATCCGTGATGGTGTGGTAATAGCAAGCGGCCTTAACAATGCTTCATATGGTGAGGTTGTAGAGTTTGCAAGCGGCGTAAAAGGTTACATTATAGATTTGACAGAAGATAGAGTAGGTATTATTGTATTGGGTGATTATTTGACCATTGCAGCAAATGATCAAATAAAAGCAGTCGGTTACACTCTTTCTGTACCAGTTTCAGACGATCTTTTAGGAAGAGTTGTAGATCCTCTCTGTAATCCTCAAGACGGTTTAGCTCCTATAAAGAGCGATCAAAACTTTCCTGTTGAAAAAATTGCGCCTACTGTTGTATATCGTAAGTCGGTAAGCGTACCTCTTTTAACAGGTATTAAAGCCATAGACGCTCTTATCCCAATAGGTCGTGGACAGCGTGAGTTGATCATTGGAGATAGAGGAACTGGTAAGACGACCATAGCTCTTGATACGATACTGAGTCAAAAAGGAGAAAACGTTATATGTATCTATGCTGGCGTCGGTCAGAAAAACTCAAAAATGGCACTCGTCATAGATCTTCTACGTAAACATAAAGCCTTAGATTATAGCGTGGTCGTAAATGCTTCAGCATCAGATTCTGTATCAATGCAATATATAGCTCCCTATAGTGCTTGTGCAATTGGAGAGTACTTTATGTCGCAGGGAAAAGATGTGCTTGTGATATATGATGACTTGTCAAAGCATGCATGGGCATATCGTCAGATATCACTTATATTACGAAGACCAGCAGGAAGAGAAGCTTATCCTGGAGACATATTTTACCTTCATTCCCGTCTACTTGAAAGAGCTTGCCGAATTGACGATAAATATGGTGGGGGTTCTATTACTGCATTACCCATTGTTGAGACACTTGAAGGTGATATGTCAGCCTACATTCCAACAAACATTATTTCTATCACAGATGGGCAAATATTTCTTGAGACAGATTTGTTTAATGCGGGAATAAGACCTGCCATAAACGTTGGTATTTCCGTCTCAAGAGTGGGTGGTAATGCTCAAGCAAAAGCGATGAAACAAGTAGCTGGTAAATTAAAACTTGATCTTGCCCAATACCGTGAGATGGCTGCTTTTTCTCAGTTTGAATCAGACCTTGATGAAGAAACAAAAAAATTGCTCAATAGAGGCGCGAAAGTTACACAAGTACTTAAACAGGATAAAAATAATCCTTACACTTTTGAAGAAGAAATTGTCATTCTTTGGGCAGCTTACCATGGATTACTTGACACAATACCTGCTACAGAGGTTGAGGTATTTGAGAAAAAACTTCTTGAGACAGTACATCTAAGAGGAAAAGAAATATTAGAATCAATTCGTAAGGAAAAAAACATATCTGCAGAAACAGAAAAAAAACTGGAAGCGTTAACAGGTGACTTTGTCCTGATTAACAAATAATTAAGCCCTTATGAATCTACGACAAGTGCGGAAGAAAACTAAATCAGTTTCCAATGTAAAAAAAATTACGAGATCAATGCAACTTGTGTCAGCAATAAAGATGAAAAAAAGTCAGGCAGCTGCAATTGAAGCAATGCCTTATCAGACACATCTTGAATCAATGATAAAAAAAATTATAAGCAAAAGTGATTCATCTCACTCGCTCTTATTTTCTTCTGTAAAAAATGCCAAAGATAAGGATCTTGTCATATTTGTAACTGCCAACAAAGGTCTGTGTGGAGCCTTTAATTTTAACCTATTTCGTTTTGTGGGCAAGCAAATAGACTTAGACAAAACAGACTTTATTGTTATGGGAAAGAGAGGTGTTGTTTTTATTCTTAAAATGGGTGGGACCATACTTGCTGATTTTTCATCCAATACTCCCATTAACAATGTAAGCGCTGTTTTTAATATGAGTCTTGAGGCTTTCTTGAAAGGTGCGTATAGATCGGTAAGCGTATTATATAACAAGTTTATTTCGACTCTTCATACTGAACCAGTACTTGAATCCCTTCTTCCTATGCAACAACGATTTGAGACAAAGATAGAGGAAAAACAAACAGGCAACTATCTTATTGAACCAAGCCCAAAAAAGATTATTGACACTCTTCTTAGAAGCTATGTTGAAGAAAAAATTAGAAATGTTCTGATACAGAATGAGGCCGGTGAACACTCGGCACGCATGGTTGCTATGAAAAACGCAACAGACAATGCCAACGATATTATATATAATCTTACGTTACTTGGTAATAAGCTCCGTCAAGAAAAGATAACCAATGAACTTCTTGACATGGTGACAGCCAAGGAGTCCGTAGAAGTAGATGCTTAGTATTTAGAAATTATTTTCATAATATGAATAATGGCAAAATTATCTCGATAAGAGGAGTGGTAGTTGACGTAGCTTTTGAAAAAAACAACACTCCAAGGATTTATGATGCTTTAATTCTCAAAACAAAGGATAACGAAGTTGTTACTCTTGAAGTTGAGGCAATATTAGGTCCTGGCCTTGTACGAACAGTTGCAATGGGAAATGTATTTGGTTTGGCTCGTGGGATGGATGTTCAAAATACTGGCAAACCCATCGAAGTACCAGTCGGAGAAGAGACCTTGGGTCGACTTTTCAACGTATTGGGAGAAGAGATTGATGAAATGGAAAAAGTAAAGACTACCAAAAGAAGAGCCATTCATCAAGCAGCCCCTTCGCTTGCAAGTCAATCAGTAAATCAAGAAGTTTTTGAAACCGGTGTTAAGGTAATTGATCTTATAGCGCCCTTTATCAAAGGTGGTAAGGTTGCTGTATTTGGAGGAGCAGGTGTAGGGAAGACAGTTCTTATTCAAGAACTCATTCATAACGTTGCAAAAGCACATCAAGGTGTCTCGGTTTTCACGGGCGTAGGAGAGCGCACCAGAGAAGGAAATGATCTTTGGCGTGAGATGAAAGAAACAAAAGTCATTGACAAAACAGCACTGGTTTTTGGACAAATGAACGAACCCCCAGGAAACAGGCTTCGTGTTGCACTTACCGGTGTGACAATGGCGGAGCATTTTAGAGACGAAAAAAACATGGACGTTTTGCTTTTTATCGACAATATTTTCCGTTTTGCACAGGCGGGTAGTGAAGTATCGGCACTTCTTGGAAGGATTCCATCCGCTGTAGGGTATCAGCCAACACTTGCTTCTGAAATGGCAAGTCTTCAAGAGCGTATAACTTCAACCAACAAAGGATCCATTACTTCAATTCAAGCAGTATATGTACCGGCTGACGACTATACAGATCCCGCCCCCGTTGCGACATTTGCACATCTTGACGCATCGATTAATCTAGAAAGATCGCTTTCAGAACAAGGTCTATATCCAGCGATCGATCCTTTAGCTTCAAATTCGCGCGTACTTGATCCGACAGTAGTTGGCAAGGAACATTACAATACAGCTCGTGATGTTATTAAGACGTTGCAAAGATATAAAGATCTTCAAGATATTATTGCCATATTGGGTATTGAGGAGCTTTCAGATGCAGATAAGTTAGTAGTATCAAGAGCACGCAAGATTCAGCGCTTTCTTACACAACCTATGGCAGTGGCTGAACCATTCACTGGACGACCGGGTAAATACGTCAAGGTAGAAGAGACGGTTCGGGGCTTTAAGGAAATACTTGAAGGGAAACATGACAATAAAGCAGAGATTGCCTTTTATATGAAGGGTACGATTGAGGAAGTAAAATAAAAGGACTTTAAATATTACGTAAAGATGATATGGCAGTATTACACTTGAAAATCATAACTCCTAAGAGAGTTGCGCTGGAAAAAGAGGTAGAGAAGATAACAGTGCCGTCAACATCAGGTGAGATTACTATTTTACCAAAACATGCTTTTTTATTTACTCTTCTTAGTGAGGGTATTGTTCGATATAAAACTGGGCGAGAAGATGAATATTTGGCCATAGGTGGAGGGTATCTGGAAACAGATGGTGAGAGAGTGGAGTTATTGGTTACTCGCGCATATGGTCAGGACGCTATAGATCAGGCAGCGACAGAAAAGGCTATAGAACATGCGAAAGTTGAGATGAAAACACCAAAAGACAAACAGCAGTTAAAAGAGGTGTCGTCATTGTTACGCAAATCACTTATTGATATGAAGCTGCTTAAGAAAAAAGCTCCAAAGACATTTTCAGAACATTAGGTATTTTGCGGTTAATTAGTCACCTGTTTCGTATTATATGTTATATGATTAAATAATGGCTCTCATAATTGTAGAATCACCTACTAAAGCACGTACTTTTAACCGTATCTTAAAAGGAAAAGAGCATTATGTATTTGCTACTTTAGGACATATTCGTGATCTTCCACCACAGGAAATAGCTATCAACTATCAAAATCAGTTTGAACCAATGTATCAGGAGATACTTAAGAAGAAAAAAGTGATTGATCAACTTCTTGAGCTAGCCAAGAAAAATGACGAGATTATCCTTGCAACCGATCTTGACCGCGAAGGTGAGTCAATAGCATATCATGTTGCCTATATCTTGGGCTTTATAAAGGAAACTTGGCCGGATTTTTCTATACAAGACAACACCCATAGGTTAAGTCGCATTGTATTTCATGAAATTACCCCAAAGGCACTTGAGGAAGCTCTTAAAGATCGTCATGAACTTCGTATCAAACTCGTTGAGGCACAACAAGCAAGACGTATACTTGATCGTATGGTGGGTTATGAGTTATCACCACTCCTTTGGAAAAAAACGGGAAAAAACTGGCTTTCTGCAGGACGTGTCCAAACAGTTGCGTTGCGGCTTATTGTAGAACGCGAGAAAGAAAGAAGAGCGTTTAAGGTAGAAGAATATTTTCAGATCTATGGATTGTTTATGCAAGGTGAAGAGTTTAAGGGCAAACTCATTAAAAAAGATGATCTTTCTTATGAAATTACCCAAAAAATAGATTTGTATGCAGGTGAGTATGAGTTTACTAAGACAAGCATTACCAAAGATAACGTAGAAAGTATAAAGACAGATCTACAAACCGATACATACGAGATCCAGGAAACAACGGAAGAAACAATCAAACGCTATCCGCCCCCACCATATAGCACCTCACTTCTGCAGCAAGACGCATTTTTTAAATATGGATTTTCTTCAAAGATGGTGATGAGACTGGCGCAAGATCTATATGAAAGAGGGTTTATTACCTATCACCGTACTGATTCTTTTAATCTTTCCACTCAGTTTGTGTTTAGAGCAAAGGATTACATTGAAGCAACTTATGGAAAGGAATATACTCTTGAAAAACCTCGAGGATATAGAACCAAATCACGAATGGCACAAGAAGCTCATGAAGCAATACGTCCGACCAAGCTTGAAGGCGAAAATATTTTAGATAAGTCAAAAGATAAAAGAATAACTATTAATCATAAAAAGCTTTACAAACTTATATTTGCACGGGCGGTTGGAACCCAGATGAAAGAAGCTGAAATCAAGGTTGTAAAAATCTTTATTTTATCGAGTAAAAAATACCTTTTTGAGTCAAGCTCACAACAGGTATTGTTTGACGGCTTTTTACGTATTTTGAATCCTGATTTTGTGAACCAGAACACACGTGCCATCTCCTTGACCAAAGGTTCAAAAGTTACCTTGAAAGAACTTGAACCCAAAGAATTAAAGACGACCCCCCCTTATCGATATAACGAAGCAACTCTTATTCGAATTCTTGAAGAAAAAGGAATAGGAAGACCATCTACCTATGCTCCCATAATCTCTCTCATCCAGGAAAAAGGCTATGTTGATAAAGAGGGTAGGTACTTCATGCCAACAAAACTTGGCGAACCAATATCAGACTATTTATCAAAGAGCTTTCCTCAACTTTTCAATCTTGAGTTTACATCGCATATGGAAGAAGGTTTGGATGAGATAGCTGAAGGAAAAAAAACCGCAGTCTCAATATTAAGCGAAGTGTATGTTCCTTTTAAAACCCAACTTGATGTGCAAAAAAATGATACAAGCTCCGTTGAGATAAAAGAAGAAACCACAGAGGCATGTCCAAACTGTGGAAAACCACTTATTATACGATACTCCCGATTTGGAAAATTTTATGCTTGTAGTGGCTATCCTGCTTGTAAAACCACAAAATCATTTCTCAAAAAAGTTGCTGGAAAGACCTGTCCAAAATGCAAAGGAGATATAGTTGTCAAATATTCCAAAAATAAAAAACGCTTTTATGGCTGTTCGAATTATCCAAAATGTAACTACAGTAGTTGGACAGTAAAAGGTATTGTCTAGTTTGATATATTTAATACATGAATCTTAAATATATATTTATCTCAGGAGGAGTGATCTCAGGTATTGGTAAGGGTATTACGTCTGCCTCTATTGCTTACCTATTACAGTCTGCGGGTTTTAGAGTTACTCCAATTAAGTTTGAAGGGTATCTTAATATAGATGCTGGCACCATTAATCCAATCGAACACGGTGATCCTTTTTTGTGTGAAGACGGAACAGAGGCAGATATGGACATTGGTACGTATGAGAAGTTTTTGGGACGTAACATGAGTAGAGATAACTTTGTCACCATGGGCCAAGTTTATCAACATATTATAGAAAAAGAACGTAGGTTTGAATATGGAGGGGAAGACGTTGAAGCTGTTCATATATGTGGCGAGATAATAGAACGAATACAAAAAGTGGGCAAAAAAGACAATGCAGAAATAGTACTTATTGAACTGGGTGGTACGGCTGGGGAGTATTGGAATGTTTTTTTTTATGAGGCATCGCGTATACTTACTCTTCAGAATCCGGATGATGTAATCCACATACATGTAAGCTATGTACCAACCCCTGAGCATTTAGGAGAGCCAAAGACCAAGCCAACGCAACTTTCAGTTCGAACCCTTAACTCTCTTGGTGTCCAACCTGATTTTATTGTTGCAAGAAGTAAAACCTATATTGACAAACGCAGGAGAGACAGATTTGCGCTTTTTTGCAATGTACGCGGAGAGGACATAATCTCCAATCCAGATGTAAAAAGCGTTTATGAAATCCCACATATTTTACATGAGCAGTCTTTGGACAAAAAAATACTCAAAAAGTTAGGTTTACCGGAAAAAGCATCAGACTTAACGAAGCTACATCAGCTTATCAAAAGTATTAATTCGCCAAAGAGTAAATCGATGGTGATAGCCATAGTTGGCAAATATTTTGGTACAGGTGACTATCAGTTACAAGATTCATATGCCGCCCTCTTTGACGCACTCAATCATGCTTCATGGAGAGTGGGTGTAGAGATAAAAACAAAGTGGATAGACGCTGAAGAGGTAGAAAAACACGGAACTGCAATAATTGGAAAGCCTGATGGGATCATTGTTCCCATAGGTTGGGGAGAAAGAGGGGCGGAGGGTATGATCTCCTCTGCAAATTATGCTAGAGAACAAAAAATACCCTATCTTGGACTCTGTTATGGTATGCAGCTTGCCGTAGTTGCGTTTGCTAGAAATGTCCTGCAGCTCAAAGATGCAAATACAACAGAAAACGCACTAAATACTCTTCATCCGGTGATACATATCATACCCAAACAAGATCGGCTGATTGCAAAGCGTGCCTACGGAGGTACTATGAGGCTTGGAGGATGGGAGGCACAAATAAAAAAAGATACTCTTGCCTACCACATATATAAGGAACATAAAGCCTTTACAGATGAGTCAAAAGACATGACAAACGAAAGACATAGGCATAGATGGGAGTTTAATAACGCTTATAGAGAGCAGTTTGAAAGTCATGGTCTTGTTATATCTGCAAGATCTAAAGCTGAAGGTTTGGTTGAGATTGTCGAACTTCCACAGTCAATACATCCGTTTTATCTGGGGACTCAAGGTCATCCTGAATACAAAAGCAGTCCTTGGAATCCTCACCCTATCTTTTTGGCATTTCTTGAGGCTTGTAAAAGTTAAAATGAGATGATACAATAACATATGGCAAATTCAATACCGTTTAGAGACATTTCACTGCATATCGGTGATACGCTAAATATTACCTATAAATTTAAAGATGGTGAAAAAGAACGTCAACAGCTTTTTAAGGGTATTCTTTTAAAGATATCTGGAAGCACTAGTGAAAACCGCATGATCACAGTAAGAAAAATATCCAAAATCGGTATAGGGGTTGAGCGCATTATTCCACTTCTCTCCCCAAGCCTCGTTGAAGTCAAGGTAGTAAAAAACAGCTCATATACAAAGTCTAAACTGTATTTTGTCCGCTCCCTTACCGAAGCTGAGGTCAAACGAAAACTTTATAGTAAAAAATGATGCCTTCCTCAACTCAAGTCGGTAAACTTGGAGAGAAAATAGCAACAGATTTCTTAACTACTAAGGGCTTCATGATCAAAGAAAGAAACTTTCGAACTAAATCTGGTGAGATAGATATAATTGCCCAAAAAGATCGTACCATTTTTTTTATAGAAGTAAAGACCCGCGTGGGTATTAAAAAAGGCAAGCCTTACGAGTCTGTAACTCCTCGCAAACTATCTCATTTAAAACATACATCAGAGCTTTATGTCTTGCAAAACAATCTTAAAACGTATAAACTATCTTTGAACGTAATCTCTATAATCTTAAGTAAAGATCAGAAGGTGCAAAAATTAGACTATTTTGACGATGTCATGTTATAAATTAAAAATTAATCCATGTTTGAGACAACGAATGATGTTTTAATACGTTTCTGGATCAAGTTTATAAACTACATTCCTGACTTTTTTGGCGGGCTTCTCATTTTGCTTATCGGTTTATTTGTGTCAACGGTACTCAAGAAAATTCTTCTTACCATACTTGCTTTTTTTCGCGTTGATGCACTATTAAATAGAACTAGGCTTGCAACTCAAAAAGAAGTTCGACTGTGGCAAGAGGTACTTACGGAACTTGTCAAATGGACGATAATAATACTATTCCTTATTCCAACTCTTGAGACATGGGGACTTTCTAAAGCTACATCTGTACTAAATCAATTCTTATTTTATCTGCCCAACGTCATTGTGGCAGTTGTCATAGGGTTTGTTGGCATCATTATCTCAAATCTTGCGTCAGATTTAGTAAAGCATAGCGTCAATTCCTTAGGGGCAACTTCAGCCAATACCTTAAGTGCTTTTTCCAAATCTACCATAGTTTTTTTTACGATACTTATCATGATGAATCAGTTGGGAGTTGCCCAAGACCTTATACGTATCTTCTTTACGGGAATTGTAGCTATGATAGCCATAGCCGGGGGACTTGCATTTGGTTTAGGAGGAAAAGACGTAGCTCGCGATTTACTTGAGGATTTAAAGAAAAAGCTAGGTAAATAAGTGAAAATTAGTCAAAGTATGTACTCAAACGGATAAATGACTGTGAGCTTACATCAAACCAAAATGAAACTTTCTGGCCTTGCTTTTTTGAAACGGTGTTTACCACTACTAAAACAGAGTCTGCCCATCCAGTGACGTCTGTAATAGCAAAGTCTGGTACTTGTTCTGAAAATAACTCCTGTATATTTATATATTGCTTGTCTGGGTAGAGAGGGTTGCCAGATGAGGCAAAAACATAATAATTATTAATGGTGGGAGTCGATTCTTTCAAGAATACATATTTATTGTCAGGAGACCATGCATTGTAGGGAATAGACAGATTTTCTGTATCATCCACCTCCTTATTAAATATAGTTTTTTGATCCGACTGCAAACCTATGGTATAGAAAAAATATTTCGTTGGCAAGCCGCTTTGCTGTTGTTTTTCCATTGTTAAAGTGATCGTACCATCGGGTGAATCCATAATAGAGGTCTGTATAGGTGAAGCTAAAGTTTTGGTTGGTTGAATAATCTGAGTAGGCAAAACACCTGAGAACATCCGTCTTGTATTTACCTTATTAGTTTGTAACAACACAAAAAGACCAAGGGCTGTACCTAAACTGATGATAAAAAGCATCTCCAGTTGCTGTCGTATAGTATGCATATACAGATTTGATTAATCACCATCATAAATAGTAATTTTGGTGCCAGGATTATTTTTGACCGCATGAGTAGTTGGTCCATTGGTCTGAGGTGATGCCCATTCATATAACTTGGCCACATCGGTTATCTTCATATTTATGCATCCATGACTCATCGCATGACCAAAGTTATTATGCCAATAAGCGCCATGCAAGCTGAAACCAGAATTTGCTGGTACTTTATCGTTTGAATAAAACATAACATAGGGGACATTGGGTAGATTATAATAATCATCCCCCGAACCCCCACTCATACGGGTAGATCGTATCTTTACCCAGATGGTAAATTCTCCCTCAGGAGTCGGAAACCATTTACCTGAAGATATGGGCGTCTCCATAAATAATGAATCTCCCTCATAAGCTGATAGCATCTGGGTCTTCAGATTGACATATATATGTTTCTCACCTTGTTTTAAATCTGATCCCACCCCCAAGATGATGGGTCTAGTGGTTTCTGCGGCTAAATCAATCGTTGGAACAAGAACCATCTGGTTGTTAAAAACTCCATTCTCGTTATTTTCAACCTTTAGCATTAAGCTTTCTTTACAACTAAGTGTATTTGCGCATGTAGTAATACTTTTTTTTAAAAATAGTGGGTATAAGAGCATGATCAACGAGGCAGTAACTATGAGACATATCGCATAATCCTTCTTTTTTAGCACACTTTATAATAGTACAAAAATAGAATTGTGTAAAGTTTGGTATAATATAGGTTATGAGCCAACGTCTTATTGCTCTTCTTGGTTTTGTTTTCTTCTTTAATCTCTTTTTTTTTCATAGTTTCGGATCTGTCATGTTTGGACTTATGGTCTTTGGATCCTTTATCTTTCTAACTGTTACCTTTAAACCAGCGCAATACAAAAAGACTGAGCTTCTTTCTGCACTTAGTATTTTATTAATACTTTTATTTTTTTGTTTGGGAGTAATCCTTCGAGCTAATGGTTTTATACAGTCAGTGCTTGGCTTGTCCAGTCTAATAACCCTAGTTATATACGCATATATTTTAAGTAGTAGAATTCCAATGGTCCGCTCATTATTTGAGTTTATTTTGGCACCTCTTTATTTTGCTCAAACCTATATTAAAACAGGGTTTAAGACGATAAGCATCGTGACCTCCGGACAGTACAAGGAAATACTTTCGGAAAAGTCGGCCGTTGTAAAGAGCTCTCTTGCTCGATCACTTCTCATAGGGTTTATGATCGGACTTATTGTCATAAGTATCCTTATATCCATGTTTTCAAGCGCAGATCCAATATTTGCATCATTTATTAAAAATATTGTTTCAGCAGACTTTATTCAAACACTTTCACAAAGACTTACTTTAAGTTTTTTACTTCTTCTATTGCTGCTTCCTTTTCTTACACTCAATCGTCGTAATATTTTTAATTCTCCCTTAGAGTTGTTGAAAAGACTGAACTTGGTGCATGAAATGTCTGTTGTTATGGGATTAGTAGCTCTTATCATTGGATTATTTCTTATCATACAGTGGCCATATGTATTTGTAAGAGTACCATTTGAAACCGATCTTTCCAAATTCGGTGTGGCTACTTATTCTGAATATGTACAAAAAGGTTTTGGCGAATTACTAAAGATTGCATTGTTTGTTTACGGGTTAATATGGGCAGGTTTAGTAATCTTGCGAGAAAACAAAGCAAAAGAAAAAAGTGTTTTAAAGTATATACAGATTGTAGTGCTTGTTGAGTTTGCTGTCTTTCTGTTTTCAATATTCAGAAGAATATGGCTTTATCAGGAATATCATGGGTGGAGTTTGATACGTATTTACGGTAGCTTTTTTCTTCTTTGGATACTTGGTGTTACGATATTCCTTGCCCTCAGGCACTTTTGGCAGAGAAAATGGGTGATTGGGGAGATGATATTTACTGCTCTTATTATCTTTATGATTGGTGTGCTTAATGTTGAGACTTTTATTGTTCTTAATCATCCTCCAACCGTAAATGGTAAGGTTGACTATGTTTATTTGTCGCGGATGTCCTCTGATGGATATGTAGGGTGGGAGAAGGCATACACGTATCAAAAGAATTTAATTGAAAAATATGAAAAGAAAGAGTTTTTAAATAAAGATGAACGAAAAGAAGTAGCATATGCAGGCATTGTCATAAGAGAATTGCTGCAAAACTATAAAGACATGGTGCTACAGAGAGGTACCCAAAATGATCTAAAACAATATTTGATCGAAACCTATGCCTTTCAAAGAGATGCAAACTTAAATTTGTATGTACCACCTGGCTCAAGAAACTATATTATGGAGCAAAATGATGGGATCACGAAGATGCAAGAACTAATCTGGTCAGAGATGATTGATTACCGTAAGGCTATCAAAGACATAACCATTTCTAAATCAACATATAAATATCGATTTAATCTTAGTGATACAGATTCGATGAGGTGGAACCGAAGCTTTTTTACGCTTCCCTACTATAGCGATTATTTTAAAAATAAGATTAAAACTGATAAAAAGATTAAAGATTCTAATATTGACAGATTCTATACCTGGAACGCATCTGACGCAAGAGCCTTTTATCTTATGAATAAAAACATAAGCTACCATGAGCTTTTGCAGTTGCAACGCAAATATTTTAATATTTACTATACTATCGAAAATCAATTTGTTGATCAAAGAGACTACGATATGGACATATCTCTCGAATCACCCCTTTTGGATTAATGTAAGGAATTTAAAAGGTTTTTCTAGATATAATTATAAACATGTTTGATTTAAAGATCTTTATCAGCATACTTGCGATTATTTTGACGTTTATTGGATATGTTCCGTATATTCGTGATACTTTTACTGGAAAAACTACACCGCATATATATACTTGGTTTATCTGGGGTTTTGTAACCGCCATTGCATTTGGCTTACAGTTAAGTGGAGGAGCGGGGGTTGGTGCATGGATAACATTGGCTGTAGTATTGATATCTGCTTTAATTTTTGTAGTTGGCTTAAGAAATGGAAAAAAAGACATAGCTCCACTTGACACCGTATTTCTACTTCTTTCTCTTGTAGCACTTGTTTTATGGCTTATTGCTAAACAGCCTATTTTATCTATCATACTCGTATGCACGATTGATATGTTTGGTTTTGTTCCAACTATTCGAAAATCTTGGCATAAACCATATTCAGAAACGCTATTTTCTTATGAGCTTGCTGGATTTCGTCATGGTATAAGTTTGCTTGCTCTACAAAATTATAGTATTGTTACTTGGCTATATCCTGTGACATGGTCAATCGCCAATACGCTTTTTAGCGTAATGCTGATTATTAGAAGGCGCCAGATTTAAAGGAAGTAATTAATTGTATTATGTTAATTTGATAGCTATTTCTTTTACAGGTTTTCTTAGGGTTATTTTTTCTTGATTAACTTCGTCTGAGGGTTGGCCAACCGCAATCATGCACTCTACATCATAATCATCACCTAACTTTAAATACTGTTTTGCTTTGTCATAATCAAAACCGCTCATCGCATGGACGACAAAATTTCTATTCACACCCTCAATCGCGAAAGCTTGCCATGCGGCTCCAGAATCAAAAGAGTGCGTCCTGTCAAATTTGCCATTATGCTCAAAGGTCTTTTTTGAAACAACAATGATCAAAAAAGCTGCTTTTTTACACCAGTTCTGGTTAAAGGCAGATAAAAGCTGTATTAAGTCTGTAAAAGACTTATCTCCTTGTTTTGCGTAGTAAAATCGCTCAGGTTGTGCATTAAATGCAGACGGAGCATAGAGAGCAGCTTCAATAAGAGTTAGAAGATCGTTTTCTGGTATGGTTTTTCCCGTCATCATACGTGGTGACCAGCGAAAAATAATTGACTCTAAGACTTTATTGGAGTTATTTCTCTTTTTTTTTGCTAGTAAAGAAATATTTATCATATGTTGTTTAAAAGTATATCAAAATTATCTGTATAATAGCGGGTATGGCAAGTTCGGGTGAATTAAAAATTAGAATTTTGGAAGTATTCGGATCAGACGGATTACCTTCTTGTGGGATGACTGATGCTGGTAGACTTGGACAAGGAGAAGGAAAGACTGAATATATCGGCGGTAGTAAGGAAGAGATACCACCCGGGACTCCAAGATGGATGTTACCCTTTGCCTTACTTCACAGGTATATCCCGGACAAAATGCCAAAATCACCTCGCAATATGGAGAGATATCTTGCTAAAAAAAATTAATGTAATAGTGAATAAGTTGGAACTTATTTCTTAAAAAAAACTTTAGAGTATACAGATGAAGATTTTGATACTTAGTTTGATATGGGTGTTGTCCTAGGTGGAGGAGGTTTTGTAGGAGAATTTGAATTACCTATATAGTTTCCAGCTGCATCGTAATAATAATAAGTTACAAAACCTGAAGAAGTAACAGTTTTGCGCACTCTTCCCATGGCATCAAAATAATATGTTATTCCATTGACTTTTCTTACTGAATTAACATTCGCCTTGCTATTAATTGAAGTGGTTTTTTGGGAGTAAATACCAATGGCAATTATCGCTGCAATTAAAAGAAGGAAAAAGATAATTACTAGAATATTTTTAAGGCGTTTATTCATAAGGGCTAATTAATTATAGTTATATTTCACAAGGTTTTCAAGTATAGTAGTAATTAGATTTCCTAGAACAGACTTCCTGAACCTGTAAGCCTTTTATAACAAATTTGAAACCCACTGGGTTTGAGTTTTGAGAATCGTACAGTAATTTTTTAGAAAAGTACAAGGATGTCTCAATAAGAATCACGTAAACCTATCAATAATATCAATAATTCCGTCTTCATTTTGCGGTGGTGCAATATAATCCGCAATTGCTTTTAACTCTGAGACTGCGTTTCCCATTGCCACCCTCAACCCACACGCTATTAAAAGTGAAAAATCATTGTAACCGTCTCCAATCCCAATAATTTCTTTCGGTGATATATTTAATATTTGCGAATACTTAAGTACTGCGTGTTGTTTTGTTGCTTCAGCATGAGAAAAATAAACATCGGCAAATTTTTCACTTTTATAAGATGCTGATTTAACCACAGCCAAATTTTTAAATTTGTCTTCTACTTGTTTTATCAACAGATCAGCTAACTCATGAGTTAAGTCATGGATTGACACCTTTCGAATTTTTACGTTTTGGGGAACATCTTGGGGATTTTCTAGATTAATCGAATCGCATGACAATCTTGTTAAAGTTTCTTCTGGAATCATGTTGATTATTTCTTGAGCTTCGTTATTTGGTAAGTTTTTTTCCCATATAACAGACCCATTGTTTCCATCGATAATAACAGCTCCATTATCACTAATAATAGGAGTGGTTAAGGAAAGATGCTTGGTTAGATATTCAAGTAAGAAAAAAGGTCTTCCGGATGCAAGACTAAATAGCATACCCTTTTGACTTAATTCTTTTATCTTTTTTGTTGCTTTTTCCGAGGGAACGGCTTGAGGAACAATAGGGGTTAATGTACCATCTACATCAGAAATAATTGCTTTGTATTTACCCATCTATTTAGTATAACAAACAGTCATATTCCGTTTATGAATTAAAACTTACTCCATTTCTTATAGTGGAATATCACACTAAAATAACTCTGGGGGTTTGTAAAAAAATAGTTACTCCAGGTTTTTGTATTGCAACTTGCTCAGAATATACTTTAATTGAATTTTCATTATACCTCTTCCATTTCCTCCTTTTAAATACTTTTCTCTTCTTCTGGCATCTAACTCCTTTAAGTAAGCTTCGTAATAAATCAACTTTAGAGGCGTGCGATATTTGGTTGCCTTTACAAAACCGCTTATGTGAGCTCTGTATCGCGATCGCAGATTGTCTGTATAACCAGTATACAACTGTCTATCCTTTTTTGAAAATAGAATATACACGTAGTACACAATTGTACTTTATACGATAGATATATTTTTGTACAGAGTCTAGAAACTGCAAACCTTATAAAAGTATTGTTGCGATAGGTTATCAAATGCGAAGTCACTATATATTATTAGTGCAATTTAATTTAATATTTCGTCCATAAAATAGATTTAACTATTTAAATGAAGATTTGATCTTGACATTTGAACTGAACTGGTTAATATGTTAAAGGAAGTCTCGGTGAGCAAGCTAAGCTTGCTGTACACCGAGCTAAGCTCGGTGATCCATTGAGTGTCGCAACCGAACCAAACCTGAGAATAATTATTCCAGAAATTCTTGATTGGTATTCTAGCTTCGGCCAGTATAAGTACTTCCTTCAAGCAATGTACGCTTAAGTATTCAAACCACTAATTTATATATGTTATTCAGACATGGTGATAATCAGTCTCTGTTTTAATTCTGGATATATTTGAAAATCTACATCTACATCAGTTGATATCCTAGCTGGTTCTTCTGGAATATCTTCAATTGTAAATTGATAATCAGAAATAATAGATAATAATTCATTTGGACACGGAAATATAATAAGTTTTCCACCTGATTTTATGCTCTTTCTTAAATTCAATATGGTATACCCCATATATAGTAAGTTCTTTTCATAATCTTGCTGATTAAGAGCACCTCTTTTAATTCCAGTATCAACGAAAAATGAACTTCCCCATCTGAAAGCTGAAAAATGAGCAATTGCTACATCAAATTGCATTCCAAAATCTGGGATTTCAAGAGCTTCTGCATTTGCAGTATATTCACCTACTTCTGACACATCTAATAATCGATCTATACCCCAAGCTTGGATTCCGTTTTTCCTCAAATGTTTTACGAAACCCGCTTTCAGACCACACCCAATGTCTAATACTTTTAGTCCTCTCAACGAATCTAGGCTTATACCCAAATGAGCCATGATGTTTCCAGGGGGATACTCAGTAGTACAATCCATTTTTCCTAGAGTTTCTATCACATCAATATTATAGGATATATTGATTAAGTTTTCAAGTTGAATTGGAGAAAATAGATTGTTAGAGCAGTATAATTTATATTTGTGATCCCATGGGGATTCGAACCCCAGATTCTCTGGCTGAAAACCAGATGTCCTAGGCCGCTAGACGATGGGACCAGTTTTATTATTATATCATCACACTTTTATAAAGTGTGCCAAAATAAAAAGAAGATAACGTCTTATACGACCTTTTCCCTAAAGCCGTAATAGATGAGAAAGCCGGCAAAAGCAGCAAGAAGAAGAGTTGGTATAACTCCACCCGCTTCAAGCAATCCACCTTTTGTGGAAGATGTAGCTTCAGCAGGGACAGAAGCCGAACCGATTGTAAGAATAAATGCATAACTTTTATCACCTGATGCTACTTTTACTTTATAATCCCGCTTTTCAAGCTCGGTTGGATGAGTATATTTCCAACTACCATCTTCAGTCGAAGTCTTAATAGTACTAACTTCATCGTCAAGATAGATGTCTACATTGGCTCCTTTGCTGCCAGTTCCTTCAAGCGTTAGGCGGGTTGGTTCATACCACCATTGATTATAATATTTGCCATTTACATTCAAAGCTCCGATTTTGGTAATGACAAGTTCTTCAGCAAAAACAGATGAGGTAAAAACAAAAAAAAGTGGAATAAAAAGAAGAGGAAATAGTTTTTTCATATAATTTTTATATTATATGTTTTAAAAACACTTGTCAAATCGATAGGATAAAATATTAAACGGTTTAGAAAGAGACGATTAAAACGATCTCACCTCTATATATTTTTTCAGAAAGTTCTTTTGGTATGCCACGCACAACTTCTTCAAACTTTTTGGTAAGTTCGCGACATACACAGACCCTAACAGATGGGACAATAGAATCAAGTACCCTCAAGGATTCATTTATGCGGTTTGGTGATTCATAAAATACGACTGGTCCATGATCAAGTATGAGAGATACTTGTCTTGCCTTTTCAAAAGTTTTTATTACGTCATTTTTTTTCTTTGGTAAGAAACCAAAAAAAACATAGTTTTTGAGTTCAAATCCACAGTGAACTAGTGCTGTGATATCAGCGGTCGGGCCGGGTATTACAGTAAAGGGTATTCCGCGTCTGATCGCTTGTTGTACCAGAAGATATCCTGGATCACTGATAAGGGGCATACCAGACTCACTTATGAGGGAGATATTTTTCCCATCTTCAAGCATCTCAATGATACCGGGAAGTCTTTCAAATTCCTTTTCTTTATAGTACGGGATAATTTTTAATGCTGTAATTTGAAGCTGGAAAGATTTCTTTATATATTCAAGAAGCGTGTGGGCTGATCGAGTATCCTCAGCAAGTATGATATCTGAAGATGCAATAGTTCTTGCTTGTCGAAGTGAAGTATCTTCGAGGTTGCCGATAGGAGTACCAACAATATATAGCATACCTTTATTATAAACTTATTTTTTTTGCTTGAGCTTTCTAGATATGATTTCAAAACCGATAGGTAGTAGCGAAATCAGGACAACTCCTATTATGACAAGAGAAAAGTTATGTTTGACAAACTCAATATTACCAAAGAAAAAACCCGCAAGTGTTGCTACTGCAACCCAGAGTACACCGCCTATCACATTGTATGAAAGAAACTTTACATAGTCCATGGTGCCAATGCCTGCCACAAAAGGAGCAAAAGTACGGATAAAGGGCATAAATCGTGCAATTATGATAGTTTTTCCACCGTGTTTATGGAAAAATTTCTGTGTTTCTTTGATATGCTTCTCATCAATCGGTATCTTGGGATGAGCTATTATTTTTTTTCCAAAAAAATGGCCAATCCAGTAATTCGCTGTGTCGCCAAGGATCGCAGCTGTAGTAAGTATGAATAGAAGTAGTGCGATATTAAGTGAGTTTAGCGCCGCAAATGCGCCAGCTGCAAAAAGAAGCGAGTCACCAGGGAGAAATGGAGTAAAAACGAGGCCGGTTTCCATAAAAATAATAAGAAACAAAATCAAGTATGTTACCGTACCATATGTCATTATGATCTGACCGAGGTGAACATCTATATGAAGTATAAAATCTATCATGTATTTGATTATTTCCATCTTGTAATTATGACACAAGGAAAGTGGTAATGCAATAAGCGATTAAAATATGATAAAATTATTGGTTAGCTTTTTTTAATCACATGTTCAAGCTTAAATCTGCATTTAATCCAACCGGCGATCAGCCCCAAGCCATAAAACAGCTTTGCGAAGGGGTTCGTAATGGTAGAAAAAATCAAGTATTGCTTGGAGTAACAGGATCGGGTAAAACATTTACCATGGCTAACGTTATCCAGGATCTAAATCTTCCAGCTCTCATCATATCTCACAATAAGACTTTGGCAGGTCAACTATATCAAGAAATGAGAGATTTCTTCCCCCAAAATGCCGTTTCATACTTTGTTTCTTATTATGACTACTATCAACCCGAGGCATACATCCCTCAAACAGATACGTATATCGAAAAAGAAGCTCAAATAAATGAACTTATTGATAAGCTTCGACTGCAATCAACGGCAAATATTTTAACTCGAAATGATGCAATTGTTGTTGCCTCTGTCTCAAGTATTTACAATATCGGTTCTCCGCTTGAATATGGAAAGTATGTGCTGACTCTTGAAATTGGAGAGGGTGGAGATCTAAAGGCAATTGGGAGAAAATTGGTAGAACTTCATTATGACAGAAGCGAGTTTGAATTTAAAAGAGGAACGTTTCGTATACGAGGAGAAAGGATTGATATCTATCCTGCGTATGAGGATGAAGGCTATATGATTGAAACAATCAATAGTAGAGTAACCAGAATCTCTAAGTTTGAAACCATAAGTGGAAAAGAAATCGAAAAGGAGATAAAAAAAGTCATTATCTATCCTGCAAAGCATTTTATGACCGATCAAGCTACTGTCAAGGCTGCAGAAGCACAAATCAGGGCAGATTTAAAAAGCGAATATTCTATGCTTAAGAAAGCCGGAAAAACAGTTGAAGCAGATAGACTTCTACGCAGAGTGAACTACGATCTTGAGATGATTAATGAGGTTGGGTATGTCAATGGTATTGAAAACTACTCTCGATATTTTGACGGAAGAAAGATTGGAGACCCACCCTTTTCTCTTCTTCACTATTTTAAGCAGGCTTATGGAGATAAATTTCTTGTATTTATTGATGAATCACATATGACAGTGCCGCAGATTAGAGGCATGTATAATGGCGATCATTCAAGAAAAAAAAAGTTGGTTGATTTCGGTTTTCGATTGAGGGCATGTTTTGATAATAGGCCAATGACTTTTGATGAATTTTATAATGTCCCAAAACATATTATTTACACTTCAGCTACTCCCAATGAATGGGAAATCGAACAGTCTAGAAAGAATGGCAAGTGGAAGGAAAATGAATATGAAGGAATTGCACAACAACTCATAAGACCTACCGGAATTATTGACCCACAAATTTCAGTGCGCCCTGCAAAAAGTGAGGTATTAGACTTGATAGGAGAAATTGAAAAAAGAGTAACACTATCTCAAAAAATTCTTGTAACTACACTTACTAAAAAAACAGCAGAGGACCTAAGTATTTACCTTAAGGAAAAAAATATACGGGCTGAGTATTTACACTCGGATATTGAGACGCTTGAAAGGTCAAATATATTAGACAATTTAAGAGGAGGAAGATTTGACGTACTCATTGGCGTAAACCTGCTTCGGGAAGGTCTGGATTTACCTGAGGTATATCTAGTTGCGATACTTGATGCGGATAAAGAAGGGTTCTTGCGCTCCCACACCGCATTGGTTCAAACAATGGGTAGGGCAGCCAGAAATATCTCAGGAGAGGTTATCATGTATGCAGATTCTCAAACTCGATCAATGAAATCAGCAATAGATGAGATTGATCGAAGAAGACAGTATCAGATTGAGTATAATCACAAACATCACATAACGCCAAAGTCTGTAGTAAAACCAATCAGAGGAAAGGTTGTTGAACAGGATGAGATTAGTTCTGTTTCCAACAATACTACTGTAGACAAGATAAGGGGAGAATCATTAACACCCTATGACCGCAAAAAGCTTATTGCCAAACTTGAAAAAGAGATGAGACATGAAGCTGAAAATCTCCATTTTGAGATGGCTATAAAGATAAGGGATAAGGTTAGAGAATTAAAAAATAATCTGTAATACTCATATGATGGAACATATCAAAATTAGAGGAGCAAGACAACACAACTTAAAAAATATATCTCTTGATATACCAAAGAATAAGCTTGTTGTTATGACCGGTGTATCTGGATCAGGCAAATCGTCACTTGCTTTTGACACGATATATGCCGAAGGACAGAGAAGATATGTAGAATCGCTTTCTGCCTATGCAAGGCAGTTTCTTGGGATTATGGATAAACCCGATGTAGATTTGATTGAGGGGCTTTCTCCCTCTATATCAATTGATCAAAAGACAGCATCACATAATCCACGCTCAACCGTTGGTACTATCACTGAAATCTACGACTACCTTAGATTGTTATTTGCTCGTGTAGGTCACCCGCATTGTCCAAACTGCAAAATTGAAATCTCAAAACTTTCCCTAGATGAGATAATCGATCGGATTATGGCTGATATCCAACTTAGAATACAGAAGGACAAAATTAAACCTCATGATTTTAAAATTTATTCTCCCCTTGTCAGAGAAAAGAAGGGTGAGTTTAAGGATTTGTTTGAAAATATTCGCAGTAAAGGTTTTTTCAATGTTCGTATCGATGGAACAAATTATAACCTTAAAAATGATGAAATTAATCTGCTTAAATCAAATAAGCACACCATAGAAGTAGAGGTTGATGGTTTTGTTATTACACACAAGGATTTAAAAAATGACATTTTTCAGGCCAATATGCACTCACGTCTGACAAACAGCGTGGAACAGGGCCTCTCTCTCTCAAGCGGACTCATCATCTTGGCAAATGAAGAAAATGAAAAGCTTTATTCGGAAAAATTATCATGTCCAAAGTGTGGATTGTCATTACCTGAACTTGAGCCCCGCATGTTCTCCTTTAACTCTCCGCTTGGCGCCTGTGAAAAATGTAAGGGTTTAGGAACTATATTTATCATCGACCCATCTCTTGTACTGAACGATAAATTAACCATCAATGAAGGGGGAATTCTTCCCTTAAGCAAAGTTTTCTATATGGATACCTGGCACATCAGGCTTTTTAGGAAAATGTGTGAGCTTGAAGAAATAAGCCTTGATACCAAAATAGGCGATCTCTCCAAAGAAAAAGTTAATACCATACTTTATGGTTCAGATCGATTACTTAAGGTTACCGGACCCAACCGATTTGGAAAAATTACCGGAATTGTAGATAAATTTTCAGGTATTGTAAACGAGCTTCAAAGGCGTTTTTTTGAAAATAGGGGAGAGTTTGAAGAAGTTGAAATAAACAGATATATGAAAATTCAAGTATGTGATCTGTGTAATGGTAAAAGACTAAAGCCGGAAATACTATCAATCACGATTGATAAAAAAAATATTATTGATGTGTCAGAGTATTCCATAGACCAGTTGCATGATTATGTAAATCATACACTTCCTCAAATTCTAAACCCCTATGAAAAAGAGGTTAGTCGCATGATTTTGCGAGAAGTAAAGGTACGTCTTTCGTTTCTTCGCAATGTAGGACTGTCATATCTTACATTAAACAGAAGCGCGCAAACATTATCTGGTGGAGAGTTTCAGCGTATCCGTCTTGCTTCTCAGATAGGATCAGGCTTAACAGGTGTTTTATACGTGTTGGATGAACCATCTATTGGCCTTCATCCAAGAGACGTAAGCGCCTTAATAAACTCATTAAAGAAACTGAAAGATCTTGGCAATAGCGTTTTATTGGTAGAACATGATAGAGAAACTATTGAAAATGCCGATTATGCCGTAGAGCTTGGTCCACATGCAGGTAAGGATGGGGGGAAAGTAATATTTGAAGGTACTGTAACTGAGATGAAGAAGTCAAAAAAATCTTTGACTGGTGCATATCTGTCTGGTAAAAAAAACGTTTCTTTTCCTGAAAAAGAACTTGTGATAACAAAGGGCGCGTTAGAACTCCAGGGAGCAACACAATTTAATCTTAAGGAGGTAAATATCAAGATACCTCTTGGCAATCTAATTGCGGTAACTGGAGTATCCGGTTCAGGTAAATCCACTCTCGTGGTGGAAACCCTTTATCCTGCTCTGAAATATTACCTTGATGGGTATTATCAGGAAAAAATGGGAGATTTCAAGCGTCTTCTAGGGCAACACTATATTGAACGGATATATTTGGTCGATCAATCACCAATAGGGCGAACTCCTCGATCAAATCCCGCTACTTATCTAGGGATATTTGATGAAATCCGTAACATTTTTGCAGAAACGGTCGAAGCGAAGGCAAAGGGATTCAAAAAAGGAAGATTTTCATTTAATGTTAGGGGGGGAAGATGCGAAAAATGTCAAGGAGCAGGTGTGATAAAAATCCAGATGCAGTTTTTACCGGATGTATACGTAACGTGTGATGTCTGTTCCGGTCACCGATATAATCACGAAACTCTGGAAATAACTTACAAGGGCAAAACAATATTTGACATATTGAACATGACGGTAGATGAGGCTGTTATGTTTTTCCAAAACCACTTTGTTATCGCTTTAAAATTACGATTTCTTAAGGATGTGGGCTTAGGTTATATAAGCCTAGGACAACCTGCACCAACCTTTTCCGGCGGTGAAGCTCAAAGGATAAAACTAGCAAATGAGCTTTCCCGGCGCGACACTGGTAAAACAATGTATGTGTTGGATGAACCCACAACAGGCCTTCATCTTTATGATATTGAAAAGCTACTTCATACTCTTTACCAACTGGTAGCACATGGAAATACCGTAATTATTATTGAACACAACCTTGATGTAATAAAAAACTGTCAGTATATAGTCGACATGGGCCCGGAAGGTGGAGAAAAAGGAGGAGAGATACTTTATCAGGGTCCGTTACATGGTATTATGAAGAATGCAAGGTCATATACGGGGCAGTATCTTAAATCAATCATTTCAAGTGACAAATAGTATTTGGAAGATAGTGAAAAATTTCTTGCTTTTTATACTATTTGTTTTCTTCTTCCTTTTTTATACTCCCCTCGCACGTGCTGCAGACTTTAAAACTGATTACTTTGTTGATTACTATCTGTCCGAAAAAAATAATGATATCGCTACCAAAGTCTCATTCAAAATAAGAATTACCAATCTTACGACTGACTTAGTAATAAAAAAGTTCTCTATTATTTTTCCGAAAAGCTTTCAGATCGGTAATATTAAAGCTTCCGATGATTTCAAAGATATTACTCCGATTGTAGAAGAGCTTGATGAAAAACACTCAATATCGGCGCAGTTCAGTGATCCTCTTGTGGGAATCAATATGGAAAATACGCTTTATCTTGATTTTCTTCAACATAATCTTTTTAAAGCAAACGGAAATGTCTGGGAAGTAATATTGCCTACCGTTGAAAGGAGAGAAGAAGCTGGAGATTACACGATAACAGTTCATTTGCCTCCCAATTCAGGTAAACAAATATCAATCTCCAAACCAAAGCCAACTCACGTTACCCTAGATGAGATCGTATGGAAGAATCCTGATAGAAAAACTATCTATGCAGTATTTGGAAAGCAGCAAAATTATACTTTGCAACTGAGATATCACCTTAAAAACCCACGCCTCACTCGCGTATATACCGATGTTACTTTTCCTCCGGATACTCTTTACCAAAAAATATTTGTTTCCTCTATTCAGCCAAAACCTGATGAAGTTCGTACAGATGAAGACGGCAATTATTACGGTAGATATTATCTCAACCCTCATGAAGAAAAAACTCTTTATTTCAATGGAGGAATCAGCATCTTTTCTGAGCCGAGGGAGAATATGAAAGGAGTTATACGTTCTCTTTTTAATAAATCACGCAAGTATCTTCTTTCACCAAGCACTCATTGGAAATTGGAAACCAATCAGATCCCCGCAAGTATCACGTCACCGCAAGAGATATATCGATATACAACCGATCTTCTTGAATATAACCGTGGAAGGCTCAACTCATCAGTTACACGGCTGGGAGCCAGCTTAGTACTTCAAAACCCAGACCAAGCTGTTTGTACAGAATATTCTGATGTGTTTGTTGCAGTTGCCAGAGAAAAAGGGAACTATGCCAGAGAAATTCAAGGATATGGATTTTCAAATGACCAGGACTTAAGACCATTATCTATAAACTCAGACATTCTTCATTCATGGAGCGAGTACTACGATATGAACTCTCAGTTGTGGATACCAATTGATCCAACCTGGGAGGACACATCAGGGATTGATTACTTGAATTCATTCGACTTAAACCATATTGTGTTTGCAATACATGGAAAAAAATCAGATTATCCTTATCCAGCAGGAAGCTATAAAACAGATGATAATACAAAAGATATCAATATACTACCAACCGATGAGTATTTTACAGAAAAAAAATCATTATCTTTTGATGTGCCACCCTTGCAAATACCCATAAACACAAATGGTGCGCATATATTAAAGATTACGGTACAAAATACTGGAAATTCATTTATTTTTAATATGCCCATTACAACCTCAGCAAAAGATTTGATCGTATCACCATCCTCTCTTACTATAGAGTCACTTGCACCATTTGAAAAAAAGGAATTGACGCTTGAATACAAATCAAATAACAAATTCAAAACGGTAAAAACAAAGATGGTATTGAGTAGCGATTCTAAAGAGCTGTATGAGCATGAGATTACCCTTAACTCTATGTATCTTACCTTTCTAAAATATGCAATTGTCGGCTTTGCATTTTGCTTTTTTGCTATAATTGCAGTAAAATTTATGAGAAAATGATAATATTTCATATATGAATAAACTAAAAATCTTTGGAAAAACACTAATAAAAAGTTTGACGGAGCCAAAATATTATACTGACGTGTTGAAAGCACCATTTTCTTTTTCTTTTAAATATCTTCTTACCTTATTCTTTTTTATTCTCTTTATCCAAGGACTTATTTTTTCATTATCCATCATTCCACTGATACCAAAAATCCCGCATTATGTCAGCGAAGGAAAAAAAATAGTGAAATCTTTTTATCCTCCTGAACTTACGGTAACCGTAAAAGACGGAAACGTCAGAACAAACGTAGATGAACCATATGCAATACCATTTCCCCCACAGTTCAAAGAAAATAATATGAACTTTGCGGTGATCGATACAAAGGCTTCTGTTGAAGATGCAAAAAAATATAATACCTTGCTTTTTATTACAAAGAATGCAGTTGTTTATCCCGACACCAGTTCAAAAGGTGGATATAAAGTAAACTTTCTTTCAGATTTTAAAGGGTATCTTATATTGAATAACGAAGTATATAACAGGCTTGTAGATAAAATCCTGCCCTACTTTGATTACCTACCAATTTTTATATATGTAATGTTTGTTTTTGCTTTATTATTTATGCCATTTTTTGGCTCCTTTTTTTATCTATCCGGAGTACTTTTTTACCTGCTTTTCCTTTCGATCCTTCTCTTTATTGTCACAAAGATTATGAAAAAAGGACTTAGCTATGTGCAGGTATTTCATCTGGGGATGCATGGAATTACATTCTCATTAGTGTTCTCAACGCTAAAAACTATATTTAATGTCCAAATCCCATATACTTATACGCTTCCCTTTATCTTGTGGATGTTGCTTGTTTTTAATTCGCTAAAACAAACCCATGAAACAGTTGTTTCACATCCCCAGACCACTTGAGAAACAATCGTACGTGAAGCTTCCCTCTACCCATGGAGTGTATATTTTTAAACAAGATAATACTTATCTTTATATTGGTAAATCAGTAAATATTAAAGCTCGTGTCTTATCACATGTTGAAAACTCTTTATTGAATAAAAAAGAACAAGCCATAGTATCACAGACCAACACCGTTGAAACAATATCCACTGATTCTGAATTTAAGGCACTGCTTCTTGAATCGCAACTTATTCAAAAACACTATCCAAAATATAACGTAATCTGGAGAGATGGAAAAAGTCATTTATATATCAAGATTACCCATGAAGTTTATCCAAAAATTACTGCTGTTCGAAAAGAAAATGATGGAAAATCATTGTATTTTGGGCCATTTTCTTCATCCATTGATGTAATGAGCCTTCTTCGATTTATCAGAAGATTGTTTCCATACTGTGCACAAAAAAAAATTACAAGTAAACCATGCTTTTATAGTAAGATTCATCTTTGTGATCCCTGCCCAAACAACGTTGAAACGCTACACAGTAGAGAGAAGTTGCTTTTTAAAAGAAAATATAAAGCAAATATACGAAAAATTATTTCTTTACTGAAAGGAAATACCAAGCAAGTTGAAAAAGCTCTTAATCAAGACCTGAAGCAAACAATAGCAAATCAAGACTATGAAAAAGGAATTAAGATTAGAAATCAAATACAGACCCTCTATTATCTTCTCTATAATCTTTCCTTTAAAACATATACTGAACGTGATTTTGATACTACTGGTAAAAGTCTTCACGAGCTTAAACAGCTACTTTTACCATATTTTCCGTCACTCAGTGACTTATCGAGAATAGAATGCTTTGATGTAAGCAATCTAAACGGCAAGCAGGCAACAGCTTCAATGGTAGTAATGACTAAGGGTCATATTGATAAGGGTGAATACCGAAAGTTTAAAATAAAAAATCTGTCGATTCGTTCTGATTTTGAGATGCTTTCAGAAGCATTAGTGCGCAGATTTAGCAATTCATGGATAAGCCCAAACTTGCTAGTCATGGATGGTGGCAAGCCTCAGGTGAAGACAGCGCTTCAGATAATAAAAAAACTGCATATAAATATACCGCTTATTGGCATAGCGAAGCGGCCGGATCGAATAGTTATTGGAATTGAAAAATATCCAACTATAAGACCGTCAATAAACAATCTTGGATATAGATTGATCCAAGCGATTAGAGATGAATCGCATAGGTTTGCTCGAAAATATCACCTACTACTTCGAAATCACGACATGATATAATTTTCATATGAAAAGGATATTTCGAATGATTATCTTTTCCTCATTTGCCCTTATACTCACATCTCTTTGGAACAAGGGTTTTATTCTTCCTTCTGATCTTATTACTTTTTTTGTTGCATCATTAACTCTAGCTTTAGTTTTTTATATAATCCTACCCTTATCCAAAATTATTTTGCTTCCCCTTAACATTATCACCCTTGGACTCGTTACATTTGTGGTTTACTTAGTTATTCTTCACTTTAGTGGAGCAAGTCTTCACTTATTTGAAATAACAGAATGGAACTTTCAAGGCTTAAATATTGCTTTTATTTCCATTCCAAAGATGCATATTTCTTATTTAGGAAATTTGGTTTTGTCTTCTGTATCAATATCAAGTATAATAAATGTATTTGAGCAATTGCTTTAGGTCTTTATGAAAAATGTATTAATTATTATCAACATCGTTGTTTCTATCGTCATTGTTGCGCTTATCTTGATGCAGGGAAGAGGTGCTGGCTTAGGAAGCGCATGGGGCGGAGGGGGAGAGATGTTTGCCACACGAAGAGGAATTGAAAAAGTAACTCTGCGTATAACAGTTCTTTGTATTATTTTGTTTTTCATCATATCTCTCATTAGTTTTTTTATAAAATAACCCGTCATGACGAGAGGGAATATAAGCATCCGGTACTATTACTGGCTTAGCATAGAATTTGTAAAGAAACACTCAAAACTCATTTTTTTAAGTGCGCTTATTTCTACGATTTTTATTGTAAGCTCTATCACTATTTCTCCCTACTTGATAACCTTACTATCACCTCAAAATACGGTCGTTGGTATGGTTGGTTCTTACACTATTGACACCTTGCCAGAGGAAGTTTTATCTAAAGTCTCAAATGGACTTGTCTATATTAATGAGAGTGGAAAGATCGTACCGATACTTGCCGAATCATGGGAATTGTTAAAAGGTGGAAATACGTATCGATTCCATTTAAAAAAAAATGTCTTGCTTGACGATGGGTCGTTTTTTGTAGCAAAAGATATTAATTATTCGTTCAAAGACGTGGAAGTACAAGTAGTGGGTGATTATGTGATTGAATTTACCTTAAAAAAACCTCTTGCCACTTTTCCCATTTATTTGACAAAACCTGTTATTAAATATCCATATATTGGAATAGGCGGGTTATACAAAGTCAATCGCATGAAGCAAAAATACGACAAAATATCAGAGATTAGTCTCACTCCAAACAAGAAGGATCTTCCTAGACTAACCTACAAATTTTTCGCTAATGAGCTGGAGATGATAAGCGCTTATAAGCTTGGACAAATAAGTCAATTCACGATACAAAAAAAAAGCGTGGCAGATGTTTTTCTCTCGTGGAAAAATACAAAAGTGGAAAAAATAGTCGACTATTCGAATCTACTTACCCTTTTTTTTAACTTTAACAACCCATTTCTTAAAGAAAAAGAGGTTCGATCCGCCATTGAATTAAGTATAGATCGAAGTAAATTTGCAGAGGTAGGAGTAATGGCTAAAAGTTCAATACCTCCCTCATCCTGGGCCTACAATAAAGATTTGAAAGATCAGGTGTTTGATAAAGAACTTGCGCAAAAGATAATACGAAAGTACAAAACCGGTACTGATTCGGCAAAACTTAATTTTAATACTTTCTACGACTATCTTGATATTGGGGGCGATATAAATAGCAGTCTCAATGATATAGGAATCTCAACCAACCTTAATGTCATTTCTTATTCTAATTCTAATGATTTTGACGTCATGCTTGCGTTTCTCAAAATTCCAACTGATCCGGACCAATACTATTACTGGCACTCAACTCAAAATTTATCAACTCTTACTGGGTATCGAAACCTTAAGGTAGATAAGCTGCTTGAAGAAGGAAGAGGAAGTTTTGATCAAGGCGATAGAATAAAATATTATATGGATCTGCAGAAAAACCTAGACGAAGATAATGCAGCAGTATTTTTATACTTCCCCTACTCATATACTATAAAACGGAAGTAATTGTTATAATCGTATAAATGCCCGGGTGGTGAAATGGCATACACGCAGGACTTAAAATCCTGTGACGAAAGTCGTGAGGGTCCGACTCCCTCCCCGGGCACAACACAATAAATTGCTGCGCAATTTGAGCGCTGTTGAAACGCTTAAACCAAGGGTTTATTGCGTTTCACTTCGAGAAGTTTTGACGCTTCCAGCGCAATATCGTAGGCAAGAGGAAGAGTTTTCAAATTTTTTATTTCCTCGATAGTAAACCAATCAAAAGCCATGGCTTCATGATTCAGAATAATGGGTTTGTCTAAAGAAGTAAGCTCACATATATAACATATAAGAAGACCGTGCCATGTATGTCTCAAGGGAGAAAATATGCGTGGAATAAGATCTTTAATCGTAATTTCAACCTGAAGTTCTTCTTTAACTTCTCTTTTTAAAGCAGTTATTGGATCTTCGCCAAACTCGATCCCTCCGCCTGGAAAGTTCCAACAATGCCCAAAAGATTTATCTTCAATATCAATTTCCTTTCTCTTGGTTAACAAAAATCTATCTTTATTGTGAATGACCGCTATGGCAACAGGAACAATTTTATTCATGGTGTGACCCGGGTGAGACTTGAACTCACAACCTACTCCTTAGAAGGGAGTTGCTCTATCCAATTGAGCTACCAGGTCAGTCTTGAGCCTGGACGCGGATTTGGACCGCGGACCTGCTGTTTACAAAACAGCTGCTCTACCGCTGAGCTATCCAGGCTATAACAACAAGGTGCCCGGGAGAGGACTTGAACCTCCACGGATTGCTCCACAGCCTCCTCAAGACTGCGCGTATACCATTTCGCCACCCGGGCCGTATAGTTTAAATCAGTTAAAATCAGATTTTGCACAATACAATTTTTACCTATTTTAACTGATTTCAACTGATTTTAACCGCATTGTAAGATTATATCAAACCAGCCTCTCTTGTTCTAATGGTTTTTCGGAGTTTTTAATCTTTAGATGTTTTAATGCTTTGGGTGTTAAAATTCTACCACGTGGGGTTTTTTTGATAAGGTTAAGCTGAAGAAGATATGGTTCAATAAACTCTTCAACTGTCTGACGATCTTCAGAAAGAGAAAGTGATATGGTTTCGATACCTGTTGGAATATTCTGATATTTATCTCCAACTAAACGCAAATACTTAATGTCAATGTCAGTAAGTCCCATTTCGTCAATCCCGAGCAGGATAAATAGTTCATCTAAAAGATTGTTTGTAATTGATTTGTATTTATTTACCTCAATTACATCACGTGCTCGTTTTAAGATACGATTTGCAATCCGGGGCGTCCGTCTAGATCGTTTAGCTATATGATGTGCTGAAGTCTCATCAAGGGGTACATTGAGGATTGAGGCCGCTCTTTTTATGATCAAAATCATCTCATCTTCATTATAAAAATCAAGGCGCAGGATAAGCCCAAATCTGTCTCTCAGGGGTCCAGATAAAAGAGCAAGTTTTGTCGTTGCACCAACTATGGTGATCTTAGGGATTGGCAAGCGGACAGTGCGCGCACTAGGACCTTTGCCTATGATTATATCCAGCGCATAATCCTCAATTACAGGATAGAGCATCTCCTCAACTGCTTTTGGTAATCTATGGATCTCGTCAATAAATAAAATGTCGTTTTGTTTTAAGTTAGTAAGTATTGCAGCTAAATCTCCAACTTTGGTAATCGCCGCACCTGATGTAATCTTTATGTCTCCTTTTAATTCATTGGCAACGATAAAAGCAAGAGTAGTCTTCCCGATACCAGGTGGGCCATATAGCAGTATATGTTCAGACGCAATACCTCGTTTATTTACCGCATCAAGAAAGAGTTTAAGGGTCCTAACTACTTTTTGCTGCCCAATGTACTCGTTAAGCTTATGTGGTCTCAAATTAAGGTCATTTTTTTTGTTTTCCATAAGATCTACAATTATTTCTTTTGCACTGTAAGTTTGAGTGCATGTTTAATCTTATCTTCAATACTTAAGTTGTTTGGAAGTCTTTGAAATAGGGTTTTTGCCTCATGTGTTTTATACCCAAGAGCAACAAGCGCATCAATTACTATTTTGTCCTCATCTGAAAGCTGAACGCGATCAAACTTAAATTCTGACTTGATTTTTTGAGAAAGTTCAAGAATGATTTTCATAGCAGTTTTTTTCCCAAGGCCAGGAACTTGTGTAAAATAATCTATATTATTCTCTTTAACTGCAGTAAATAAATCGCTAGTTATTGTGTTTGAAACCACGCTAAAAGCCGTTTTGGGACCAACACCCGGAACTGTTAGCAACAGTTTAAAAAAATGATGCTCATCTTTTTCCTTAAAGCCAAAAAGCACAAAAGCATCATCGCGTACCTGTAAATACGTAAAGACTTCAACTTCGTGCCCCACTGTAACTGTTGAAAGAAGACGACTAGTCAAATAAAGCTCATATGACACCCCACCACTTGTTTCAATCAATCCTACACTGTTTTCAATAGATGTAAGAGTTCCTTTTATTTTTCCAATCATATTGCTCATTATACACCGTTATTTTCCAAGTTCATCTCTCTCAATTTGCCATAACCGATTGTATTTAGATACTCGTTCTCCTCTAGTCGGTGCCCCAAACTTTACAAACTCTGACTGAATACCAACAGCTAAATCGGCAATAAAACTGTCGTTTGTCTCAGAAGACCGCGCTGCAACTATGTAGGTTAGATTGCTTCTGCGCGCTATATTTACCAGTTCCAAAACCTCAGTTATAGTGCCTATTTGGTTGGGCTTGATAAGAAAGCTTGTGCACGCATTTTCACGTATGACATAACCCAACCGATCTTTACTCATACGTATGTTTTCATCACCAATTACATAAATATTTGATGAAATATGTCCGCTAAATTTCTTCCAACTATCCCAATCATCTTCGGCAAAAGGGTCTTCAAGAGCCAAAATAGAATAATTTTGGATAACACTTGAAAGAAAATCGATATATTCGTTTTTGTTAAGGGGATGATTTTTATCTTTGATAAGATACTGTCCATTTTTATAATAATGGCTTGCAGCCATATCAATTCCTAAAAAAATATCTAGTCCACATCTCATTTTTTTTTGAGTTATGGTCTCTGTCAATATTTCAAGAGCGTCTAAGTTGGTCGTCAGATTTGGACTGAACCCACCCTCTTCACCGACGGCAGTTGTAGCGTTGCGATACTCAAGCACCTTTTTTAGTTCAAAAAAGATCTCAACGGCTTTTTGATAAGCTGTGCCAAACGTAAAAGAGGAGGAGGGAATTATCTGAAACTCTTGAAAATCAATCGTGCTGTTTGCATGAGCTCCTCCATTTATCGTATTAAATATGGGTGTCGGAATCTTCTCGAGCGGAATTTCTTCTTTATAGATAGACTGATACAGTTTATTTATATATTTAAAAAGAGGAGCTTGTTCCGAAAGTGCGGCCGCCTTCACTAAAAGTTGAGACACCGTAAGAATTGTGTTGACTCCGAGTCGAGATTTATTGCGCGTACCATCAGCTTGAGAAAGCCACATATCTATCTCCAGTTGTTTATGAACAGAGGCGCCCTTGATCTTTGGAGCAATGAGATCGTTTACGTACGATACCGCATGCGAAACTCCCATACCAGTAAAGCGGTTTGGGTCTTCATCGCGTAGATCCACTGCTTCTTTGGTTGATTGGAAAATAGCACCGGGAACTGACGTTATCACATAACTATCGTTGTCCAGTGTAAGCCTTGCTTCAATGGTAGGATTGCCTTTTGAGTCTATGATCTCATAGGCATGTATATTTTTGATTGTTGACATAAATCATTTACCTTTTTTTATGCTATCAAAGTGTTTTTTTTCTATATGATAGATAAGTTCACGTGTACGATCTACCGCATCCGGATTGACCGATACGCTTGTAATACCTGCTTTTACTAGGCGTTCAACTATGTCTGGATAGTCAGATGCCGCTTGTCCACAGATGGAAGAGGTAATACCATATTTGGTAGCCGTGGATACGATATATTCCAAGACTTGGACTATGGCAGGATTACGCTCATCATAGACGTTTGCAACTTCTTGATTGTCACGATCTACTCCCAAAAGCATCATAGTAAGGTCGTTTGTCCCGATTGAAACTCCGCTAATACCAACCTTGATAAACTCTTCCAGATTCAAAGCGCAGTAGGGCACCTCGACCATGATCAACAATCGAAATCCTTGATAGTTTAATAGGCCGGATTTCTTGACAATTTCCTTAATCTGTATGATTTCCCACGGGACTCGCACAAATGGAATCATGAGATGTAGATTTGTGTAACCCATGTCCCATATCTTTTTAATTGCTTCAAGTTCAAGCTGGAACTCATGGGGATCTGCTATATAACGACTTGCTCCTCTAAATCCTATCATAGGATTTTCTTCATGGGGTTCATAGTATTGACCTCCTTTAAGATGTCTATATTCATTGGTTTTAAAATCAGTGGCTCGATAGACGATAGGTCGAGGACTAAAAGGTTTAACGAATTTAAGCAAATCAGTGGTCAATTTTTTTACATATATATGTTCCTGGTGGTGTTTAATAAACTCTTTTGGATGAGTACCAATGCCTGCGACCATAAACTCAGCTCGAAGAAGACCGATACCATCAGTATCAAGTTTGGCTACCTGAGAAGCGATCTCTGGTTCAGCAAGATTAACATATACTTTAGTTAGTGTTTTGTATTTATGTTTCGGTGCAGCAATTTTTTCTTTAGCCGCAATAGCCCTCATCTCAGAAAGAACGCTTCCTTTATATATCTCCCCGGCTTTTCCATCAACCGAAATAATCATTTGATTTTTTAACTTCTTAGTCGCTCCCTCAACTCCAACTACTGCAGGAATACCAAGCTCTCGTGATACGATAGCGGCATGAGAGGTTCGACCGCCCTTTTCTGTCACGATCGCAACAGCTCTTTTCATAGCTGGAACATAGTCCGGATTAGTCTGAGGAGCAACAAGTACATCCCCTTTTTTCACTTTATCGATCTCTGAAGGTGAATGTATAATCTTTACCAGTCCGATTCCAATCCCAGGAGAGGCGGGCGATCCAGTTAAAAATGGATTTTTTTTTGTTCCTGCAAGAGCATCGGTTGACTTATTATTTGTTGTGGTAATAGGACGAGACTGGACCACGAAAACTGTCTCGCCTTCAATGGCCCATTCAATATCTTGAGGAAAATAATAATGATCCTCTATCTGTTTGACAATAAGCGCCACTTCAACTATCTCTTTTTGCGATAATTTTTGCGTTGACCCCTCTTCTTTAAATAGTTTTATCTCTTTATTACCCATACTAGACCGAACATATTTTAAATTTTGGTACTTAATATCTTTAAGAAGGAGTACAAAAGACCGCTTATCAACTTCATAATGATCTGGGGTTACCTTTCCTTGTACAATATATTCTCCTAGTCCAAAAATCGCCTCTATGACGATTTTCGTTTTATCGTTTGTAACCGGATCAATGCTAAAGGCAATACCTGATTTGTCAGATTGCACCATACGCTGTACCACAGCAGCAAGACCGACCTTAAAGTGATCAAACTTTTGTTCATGACGATAATAAATGGCGCGTGGGGTAAATAAAGACGCCCAACAGCGTTTCACGTAATCCAATAGGTGTGCTTCACCTTTAACATTGAGAAATGTTTCTTGTTGACCAGCAAAAGATGCTGTTGGCAAATCTTCAGCGGTTGCGGATGAACGTACTGCAACAAGTGGGGGATTGTAGAGATGTTTTACTCTTGTTAATGCCTTACTTAATAGGTGCGAATTTTTATTAAAATAAGCATCCTCTTTCAGGGTAAGATTATCATAATAAACCAGTATTTCATTTACTAAAGAATCAGACATGTTTGCCTTCATGATAAGGTCTTGAATATGTTTAGATGCCTGATGAAGCTCTGTTGCATTATCGAAGTTGATGAGTGAAAGGAATCCTTCGATCTTTTTTTCTAGTTTGTTGATCTTAATAAAATGAAAATATGCCTCGGATGTAATCACAAAGCCGTATGGAATTGGAAGGTGCGCTCTTGTCATCTCGCCAAGATTTGCACCCTTGCCTCCAACTAAGCCAACATCTTTTTTACCAACTTCTTCAAACCATACAATATTTTTTTTCATATAATTTAACTATACACAAAAAATCTATTTGTTTGCAACTAGGATTTTTAAATATCGCTTGACATCGGTTTTTGCCTATGGTACTATTCTTATTACCAATGAATATTTTCTATTCATAAGGCACCATTGGATGCACAATCTGCCTCCTAACAGCCTACTTTAAGAAACCAAAAATCAATCCGAAAGAAGAATTTTGTGGTTTTTTTTGTGTTTGAGCACTTTTTAAATTTTTAGAATGCATTTAACTCTGAATGCAACAGGGTTTACCGGGTTCACCCTGAGGAGTAAAACGACGAAGGGCCTATAGCTCAATTGGCTTGAGCGTCGGATTTGCATTCCGAAGGTTAGGGGTTCGAGTCCCCTTAGGTCCACACTTCGCTCATTGAGATTATATGGAGCTTCGTAGTGGCACAGCCATTAAGAAGTTTCATTATCTAATATTAATAAGCGAAGGGTGTCCTCAACGAAGTCAAGCTTAGCTTGACGAAGTAGGATAAATAATTTGTTCTTTGACAATTTGCGCAGATTGTATAGAAAATAACATCTTTTAACTAACATAAGAGATGGGAGAAAACTAAGTTAATGGTGGATGCCCTGGCAGTTTGAACCGAAGAAAGACGTGTGCTTAAGCACGATATCAACGATAAGTCCTTTAGCAGACATTATCAATCGTTGGTTTCTGAATGGAGCAATCCGTTTCGATGTAAATCGAGATATCAAATACCTTTATGGTATTTGAGGGGAACCCGGAGAACCGAAACATCCAAGTATCCGGAGGAAAAGACATCATATGAGATTCCGTCAGTAGCGGCGAGCGAACGCGGAGGAGCCTAAACTTGAGCGCAAGCTTAAGGGTTGCAGGACCACAGTAGGGATGTATATTTTGTAGGAGAACAGCATGGAAAGGCTGGTCATAGAGAGTGAGAACCTCGTATCTGAAACAAAATATACCCCGGTGGGTTTCCTAAGTACCACGAGGCACGGCAAACCTTGTGGGAATCTGGGTCGGTCACGATCCAAGGCTAAACATTCAAACTAACCGATAGTGAACTAGTACCGTGAGGGAAAGGTGAAAAGTCCCCCGAGAGGGGCGTGAAATAGAACCTGAAACCATTAACTATCAAACAGAGAGAGTCCCTCGGCGCAAGCCTCGGGATGATCTCGTGCCTATTGAAGAATGAGTCAGCGAGTTATCGATATCTGCTTAGTGCTTAACCAAGCTTAGCTTGGGAAGGCAGAGCGAAAGCGAGTCCTAATAGGGCGATCAAGCGTAGATATCGGTTAACCCGAAACTGGGTGAGCTAACCATGAGCAGGGTGAAGTTTGCCGAAAGGCAGATGGAGGCCCGAACTCGTCGTCGGTGAAATGGCGTGAGATGACTTGTGGTTAGGGGTAATATGCCAATCGAACCCAGAGATAGCTGGTTCTCCCCGAGATATATTTAGGTATAGCCTATTCAACTACCTTGTGAGGTAAAGCGACTGGATAGTCCCCGGAGCCTTTGGCTTTGTGGATTAACCAAACTCTGAATGCGCAAGGCTTATTGAGTAGAGTCAGTCCCGCTCGGATAAGCGAGTGTGGGCGAGAGGGAAACATCCCAGATTCCCGATTAAGGCTCCTAAATGACTTTTAAGTGGGAAAGGTCGTTTGTTTTCCAACACAGCAGGAAGGTTGGCTCAGAAGCAGCCACCCTTTAAAGAGTGCGTAACAGCTCACCTGAATAGTCCCCCGATTCGGGGGATGGAAGACATGCGCCTAAAATGATTCGGAGCTCAAAAAGTCTGCCGAAATCGGAAATTCTTTACCGAGGAACCTGGTCGGACAAGTTGGACCCTTTTGTGGTTTTGGCTTGCCGTCCGTGTTCCTTGGTAAAGAGTGGTAGGGGAGCATTCTTGTTGCAGTGAAGCTATGGTGTAAACCGTGGTGGAGCGGCAAGAAGTGAGAATGCTGACATAAGTAGTGATTTCTCCCGATGAAAATTCGGGATGCCGAATACTCAAGGTTTCCTCAGCAACGTCAATCGACTGAGGGTTAGTCGGATCTAAGCGTCCGCCGCAACAGGCGGAGGCGATGTACATGCTGTTAATATTCAGCTACTGTATGTAAAACGTTATTACTTGATTTGTGACGAAGTGTGATAATTCAGGCCTCCTATATGGGGGTTTAAACTGCAAGGTCTCACCGCAAGGTGGGAGCAAACAGTGATGTCGAGTTTGCCGCAAGGTGGACAAGCTGATTGGTTTATGCTTCCGGGAAAAACTTTTCAAGGAGTTTTACGTATATCCGTACCGACATCCAACGCAGGTGAGTTGGTGGAGAACACCACGGCATTCGAGTAAGGACGATTCAAGGAACTCTGCATAAAAAACTGAGCGTAAGCTTTGCAAGATGCTCTGGCCAACGCAAGTTGGCTTTCAACAAAAGTTTATCAGGCAACTGTTTAACTAAAACACAGGTTCCTGCTAACCCCAAAAGGGGATGTATAGGAGCTGATGCCTGTCCAGTACTGGTAAGTTAATCATTGGGACTGATGTAAAGCGAGCAATCTCTTTACCTAGGTTCTGGTGCAAGCTCCAGTGAACGACAGCTCTAACCCTGAGAGTTCTAAGGTAGCGTAACCCCTTGTCGGGTAAGTTCCGACCCGCATGAAAGGTATAATGACTTGATAACTGTCTTGAATCGTTGCTCGACGAAGTTGAAATGGCTGTGAAGATGCGGCCTATCTGCACCTGGACAAAAAGACCCCGAGAGCTTTACTGAAACTAGACATTGGGGAGATGAAAGTAACTGTTGAGCGTAGGAGGGAGGGCTTGCCCGTCAATGAAACACCTCTCTTTGCTTTTATCTCACCTTATCTTTCCCTTTTGGGAAGGAGACAGTGTTTGGCGGTCAGTTTAACTGGGGCGGTTTCCTCCAAAAAGGTAACGGAGGAGCGCAAAGGTAAGCTTATTCCGGATGGAAATCGGAATGTAAGTGTATACGCATAAGCTGGCTTGACTGTGAGGATGACTATCCGAACAGATGCGAAAGCAGGCGTAAGTGATCCCCCATCCCGAAGTGATTTCGGGAGGGGCTTAACGGATAAAAGCTACCTCGGGGATAACAGGCTGGTGACGCCCGAGAGTTCATATCGACGGCGTCGTTCGGCACCTCGATGTCGGCTCACCGCATCCTGGAGCTGTAGTCGGTTCCAAGGGTTGGGCTGTTCGCCCATTAAAGCGGTACGCGAGCTGGGTTCAGAACGTCGTGAGACAGTTCGGACTCTATCCGGTGCAGACGATTGGATTTTTGAGGGGAGTCTTCCACAGTACGAGAGGACCTGGAAGAGGAGATCCCTGGTGTACCAGTTGTCCCAAAAGGGCACCGCTGGGTAGCTACATCTCCCTTTGATAAGCACTGAATGCATATCAAGTGCGAAACAAACCCCAAGATTAGAAATCCGTATAGATTACCAGAAGAATACTGGTTTGATAGGCGCTCGATGTAAGTCCTGTAAGGGATTTAGTCAAGGCGTACTAAAATCAATCTCCCATCTCTTTAGTTGGTTAAATTTTTTTTATGTCTTTCTGCGCAAATTCTGCATTTTATAATTTCTTGCATACTATTTATACTCTTTCTAGCTTTATAGTATAATAATGAACTGCAATGAAATACCGTCGTATCCTCTTAGTAAATCCACCTAAGGTTGATCAGGGGGGATATAAACCAAGCCCGCTTGGACTCCTTTATCTTGCTGCTTATTTGCAAAAACATTGTCCTCAAGCTCAAGTACGAGTTACAGATGGAGCTATACAAGGAAAAGAGGCAGTACTCCAGACTTGTCGATCTTTTAGGCCTGATCTTATCGGTATATCTATTCTTACTCCAGGTAGACATCAAGGTCTTCATATAGCAACAGAGATAAAAAGATTACTTCCTCGATCCAAGACCATTTTTGGCAATGTGCACGCAACCATTATGTGGAAACAATTGATGTCGCAGTACAAACAAGTAGACTATATCGCAAGAGGAGAGGGGGAACAAACGTTGTATGAACTTGTAGTTGGAAAACCTACTTCTTCAATAAAGGGTTTGGTATGGAGATCTAGAAAAAAAATTCTGAAGAACATTGATCGTCCTATGATCGTAGATCTTAACAAACTTCCCTTTCCAGCATGGGATCTTGTTGATCCGCTTATGTATCCTGCCCGAGGAGAAGGTTTGATCAATGATATAGATCTGGCAAAAGAAGTAAGATTTCCAGTTATTTTTTCTCGCGGTTGCATGGGTGCGTGTACATTTTGTTCAAGTTGGATGATATGGAAAGGGTATCGATACCGCAATGGTAAACTAGTTGCGGATGAAATTGAGATGTTGTGCAAAAGGTATAATGCAAAACATTTTGTATTTCAAGACGATACACTGACTGGAAATCAAAAAGAAATAATAAGCTTCTGTAAAGAAATAATAAAGCGTAAACTCAAGGTTGCAATATACGGTACTACACGAGTAGACAAAGTTAATCTTAAAATGCTCAATTATATGAAGAAAGCTGGATTTTATGAATTGAGTTTTGGTATTGAGTCTGGTTCACCTGCCATGCTTCTTAAAATTAATAAACGAACTGATATACAGCTTATTAAAAAAGCAGTAGACCTTACTAGAAAAGCTCATATTAAAGTAAATGCACTTATGATGTATGGACTTCCAAGAGAGACAAATGAAGATAGAATACTATCAAAAAAACTTATTAAAAATATTAACCCCGATGAGGTTGGAACTGTTGGGGCTGTGTGGATTTTTCCTGGGACTGCCTTGTATGAGCAGGCAAAACAAGCCAAGCTACTTGACGATTCGTTCTGGCTTGGACCAAAACCATACTATATATATAGGGGAGGAATCGGCGAAGATAAAATTGACAGAAAACAGCAAATAGTCGATGAAATACATCTTTATTTTTCACATACGCGTGCATATAAAATGTGGCACTATGTCACCTCACATGCATTACGAACACTGCATAAATTACAAAATTAATATTAATCATTTTTACCCTTTGAACTTTTACAATGATTCGATTTTAAATCGCATTCATTGTTACAGGTTGGATCATCTATCCAAATTTTGGGACACTCGCTTAATTCTGGATATACAAATAAAGTACAGTGACCATCATTACCAAGCCCCGGGGCACAGACATACTCCAGCAAGTCAATAGTCGGCGTTGGCGTTACCTGTGGGGGAACTTCAGAGGAGGGGGTAGGAATGATGGGAGCTGAACAAAAGTCTAGACCAGTATTAGGACTTGAGAATCCATAATTATAATTGCAATCTGGACCGCATCCGTTGGAACATCCAACATATGCTATATCTGTATCTTCATCATTTTCTAAATTTGCATACACTTTGTATTGGCTGTTGCACGCAGCGTTATCGGTCTCATATAGATAGGGAAGATGCGTCAAGGGATCACAGGGAACAGAGTCAAGAAGCATTGAGTTTTCAAGCTGTATTTTTTCACCACATGCAGGTAAATATAGCGGATAACAAAGTGTAGAATCGTAGTATTCTTCAAGTGCTTTATTTAATTGCTTAAGCTGAAGTTTCCTTTGTGCATCTCTTGCTTTGGATAGTTGCTTTGCAAGACCTAGAGCACTGACTATGGTAACTGCACCTAGGAGAGAGATTACGATAAGCACTTCAACCAATGTAAAAGCAGAATTGCGTAGGCGCATATATAACTATACCAAATTATAAATTCAAAAATGTATCGTTTAGCTTGAAAAAAATTTGCTAGAATATAATATGAAGATAAACGAAGTCATTGAGGAATTGAAAAAAAAATACCCGGGTAAACCCATTATACTTAACAACAAGACAGATTTAACCGAAATTTTGTGCGAGATAGAACCAACTGACAAACATACATCGTTTAGTACTGCTATAGCAGTTATTGATCTTACTTTGCCTCATTATCATAAAAATACTGTCGAAGTATATGAGGTATTAAAGGGCTCACTCACACTTACTGTTAATAACAAGAAATATAATCTTAATATTGGTGAATCATTTACCATACAACCAAACGAAATACACAGTGCCAGAGGAGATGAAACATGGGTAAAAGTAGTTGCACGGCCCGGCTGGAGATCAGGTGATCATTTTACTGTTACCGGTGTACCAACGTCAACCCAATAATAGAGTCGTTCTACTTCAGCAAAAGGCACATTCACACAACCATGGCTACCCACATAGGGGTAATCCTGTGTCCCATAAACACTTCTCCATGGGGCATCATGCAATCCATATCCTTCAAAAAAAGGCATCCAATACGTTACAAAATTGTCGTAATACTCATTGGGAAAAGGAGACCTCATTCGAAAGTGGGTTTGTTTATAATATATTGCAAACTGCCCCTTTACCGTCTCGAATCCATTTTTGCCACTTGTAATTGGTATGGGATTTGAAAAAATGGATACGCCGTCCTGATATGCAAATAGTCTCTGTTGGCTAAGGTCAATTACTACTTCTTTTCCAGTACCTATTTGCGCTTGTGGGATTCCTGAAAGTGATTGAAGTCGTCTTTGTTCCTCAAGCCACGCTCGGTGTTCTTCTTCTTGGATTTGAGCTTTTGTTTTCCTTGGAAGAGATAGAAGCGGGTAAAGATCTTGCTGAATAATTATTTCAAGCTTATCTGAATTCAGTCTATTATATTGCGATGATAAAATTTCACTTGCTTTTTCCCGATAGAGAAATATATTTGTTTTTTCTTTCTGCATCCCACCGCGAGTTTCATAAAATTTTTCAAGTTCTTCAAGTTCAGAAAAGGAAGCATTTACTTGTTTTATGAGTTGTTCTATCTTTGACTTTTCAACCTCATAATCAATCTCATAACCCAGTTCTTTTATTCGTGTAAGATGCTCGTCTATCTTCATGATAGTTAGATCTGCTGATGAGGTAGAGGTAGTAATGGTATCAAGTTCTTGTTGAATTCGATCCCTAGACGGTATGCTATAAGGATCAACGATGATAAGCTGCAGTTGCATATCTTTTAACTTTGAAGATAAAAGGTCTTTCTTTGCATCCACGTTGAGGACATAGGAATTATGAAGGTCAGATTCCAATAGATTTATCTCTGTCTGCAATCTTTTGTACTGTGTAGTAAAAATATATACATAGGGTGAACTTATCTCTTCTTCAATTGTATTGATTTTAGTTTCAAACGCTGACACGTCAAACCCGGAGTTCTTTGCATAGGTTAGTGAATCTTTAAGTTTAAGAAATCGTGTGGCGGTTGACTTCTTTTGACCTGAAACATAAAAGAGCAATGATATTATAAACACAAAGATTATGACTATCTCTATCTTTACAATTAGAGAATATGCTGTCTTATTGCTTATGATCGGACTATTCATACTTGATTCTGTATAATATAACAAAGATTAAGGAAAAATAACACTTAAACACTATGTTGATAGATGAAGCATACATAATTATTTCAGCAGGTAAAGGAGGCAATGGATTTGTCGCTTTTTTCCCTGGAAAAAAATCGGGTCCCTGTGGAGGGGATGGTGGAAACGGCGGCAATGTTTATATAAAAGTTAATCGAAATATGACTTCGCTTGCTCAATATGCTGGCAAACACAAAATTGAAGCAGACGATGGAGGAAACGGTGGCTCATTTAATAAAACCGGTGAAAACGGCGAAGATCTTGTATTAGAGTTTCCTTTAGGCACCGAATTTGTTGAGACCGGCACAAAAAAGTTAATTCAACTACCCTCTGACGATAGACTTATCTTAGTTTGTCAAGGAGGGAGAGGGGGATTTGGCAACGATCATTTTAAATCATCAGTCAATCGTACGCCCAAACGAGCAGAAAAAGGTCATCCCGGAGAGACACGTACCTTTAAAGTTATCATGAAACTTATCGCAGATGTAGGATTTATAGGTCTTCCCAATGCGGGCAAAAGTAGTCTCTTAAATGAATTAACTGCCGCAAGCGCAAGAGTCGCACCTTATCCTTTTACCACCCTTGAACCAAACCTAGGTTCTCTTGACCGGATCATCATTGCAGATATTCCAGGCCTTATTGAAGGGGCCTCATCTGGAAAAGGATTGGGGATTCGCTTTTTAAAACATATCGAAAAAGTTAAGTTATTACTCCATTGTGTTGCAGCGGACGAGGATACTAAGCAAATGATCAAGAACTATAAAACAGTAAGAAAAGAGCTTACGGCATATAGCACGACCCTTGCAACAAAAAAGGAAATAATTTTACTGACTAAGTCTGATCTTGTTTTACCAAGCGAACGTACTGCAAAATTAAAATCATTTAAAAAATTAAACTCCCTTGTCTACTGTGTTTCGATCTATGATTTGGAGGCTCTTGGAAAAGTAACACAGATCATTAAAGAATCTTAGAAGATTATATTCTTATAATAAGACGTAAACTCAGCGCAAATATGGTGAATACGGTAAGAAGCATAAATACCATACTTAGATACTTATCTACCGCTGAAACCTTAGGAAGATAATTGCGACGAACTGTCTTTATTTGCATGTCCCCTATACCATACATCATGGCCTATATTGTACTAAAATATGAGGAATCTGTCAAGTTTTTAAGGGCTGATTAAGGAAATCGATTAATAGCTTTTTGAGCTCAACGAGTGACTCTATTTTCATTAGTTTGTCTCGCAAAATTCTGCTTCCGGCAAAGCCTGTACAGTACCATGCTAGATGCTTTCGCATGGGAAAAAGTTTGAGCTTTTGACGATATTTTAAATAAAGCTTGCTATGCTTTAACATTGTACCAAATCGTTCACTGAGTAAGGGAGACTTGTTTGTAAATACCCACGGATTACCCAGAGCCGCCCTACCAATAAGCGCTCCCTGACAACGATACATTTTACAATGGGCCTTTGCTTGAGATACAGAGTTTAGATCACCATTCCCAAACAACAAGGTATTTGTGCCCTTAGTTAATAAGCTTGCTTTGGCTATCTCATCCCAGTCAGCCTTTCCCTTATACATCTGAAGAAAGGTCCTTGCATGAATACAGATTGCATCTGGTTCAACCTCAAGAAGTGTAGAGATCCATGGAACAGTGTCGTGTTGATTAATGCCGGTTCTTGTTTTGATGGAGACTGGCTTATATGTTCTGTCAACTTTTAAAGGTTTGTTTCTTTCAATCCAGCCAAAAGCTTCATCCCGCAAGCTCAAGCTTTTTAATGTTTTACCGTTCTGCCAGTCCTTAACAGCCTGTTTTACTGCTTTAATTATCGTTGCTGCAAGTACTCTTTGGTTTATGAGACTTGCTCCTCCTCCCTTTTTCATAATATTCCTGTCTGGACAACCCATATTGATATCAATCCCATCAAAACCAAGCTCTAACACAATAACGGCTGCTTTGTAAAAAGCTTTTGGGTCAACACCAAATAGTTGTGCTACTATCGGTGTTGTTGTTTTGTGCTTTTGTAAAGAAGAATAAAGTCGCGTAGCTCCATGTGCCACTCCTTCAGCTGGTACAAACTCAGTAAACAATATGTTGGGCTTACTAATAAGATCAACGGTCTCTCTAAATGCAGCATCGGTTATTCCATCCATTGGTGCAAGACCTATTATTGGCTTGCTTAAATTTGTCCACATATTTAAATTATACTTGATTACTATATTCTCAAAAGGGGTTGACAAGCCTATAATATTATGCTATAATACATATAGATCTTCAGGTTTTTGGCACTTTTGCCCAGAAGCTTGAAGGTTTTTTTATTAGATTATCTCTTCTTTTCGCTTTCTCACAAAAGAAATCCATTCCTCAACAACTTCAAAAATAAGTTTGAACGGAGCCTCAACTAAAAAATCAAAAACAAATATAAGAAAGTTTAATCGTGCCAACTCTCCGCTAAAAAACTTGCCCAAAGAAAGCACTGGCATAAAGAAGAAATCTATCATAGGAGTCAATACGCTTTCCTTCTCCTCAAGTCTATACATATTAACTATTTGTCTGATTCGATAGGAGAAAAAGGTAACTACACTGACAAAGAATATAAAAACTGCCATACTTATAAGATTAAACTCCAAAAGAAGCAGTACCTCATATATGAGAGTAAGTGTAACGATAAAGGTTAGAGAGTAAAAAATTGTAAAACCAAATATCAGCATTGGTTTTTTTACTCTGGATTTTTTTGGCATATAGGAAATGCTTGTTTCAAACCTTGTATCTTTATCAATGACATTCACGATTCGATTAAAAATGTTTTTTGTGTTGTCTTCTCCGGGCACTTTAAAAAAAGAAACAATAAGAAGCATAAGGATGGGAGGAAATATCGAGTTAATAATCACTGATTTTATGTTGACATCTCCATAAAGGTATTTGGATACAGGAAGCTCTAATATTAAAGCGAAGATCATTTTTGTCAAGAAAATATATATAAAACTTCGTATGGCCAAATTTCGTATACGTGTACTTAACTGTTGATATTTCTCCCTGCATGAAGTATCTACCTCTTGCCATAGTTTGTTCTTGTCAGTAAGAATTTTATTTATTGATTTCCATTTGTCTTGAATAATACTAAACAGTATCAAAAAGGGTGGAAGTTGTTTACGTGTGTAGTGAATTAAGTTCTCAACAAAGGGGTTGGTAAGTGTTTCATCAATTTTCTTGAATATTTCAGGCAGTTTGATAGAAAAATCTTGAAGATCTCTTTTGCTATATTGATTAAGAGGCTTATAAAAAGTGATAAAAAGGTGGTAGCGCTGATAAGATTTATCACTTTTCCTATATGATCTCTCCAGTGCAGCCAAAAAATATGCATCTTTTTGATCTTCGCTTAACCCCTCTATTCGAATCTTTTTTCTTAGTACTTGATAGATAAAAAAAGTAAAGCTTGAAAATTTACTTGCATTCTCAGGGCTTAAAGTTTCTTCTATTTCGCAGGTTAACATCTGGATCAAAAATTCGGCTAAATACTGTTGGACTTCAATAGGTCGACCTGCAATTAAGGATCGTTTTATAGATATGTATTTATCTATTATTTCTTGAATGGTAATAAGATCGTGGCCGCCAAGACTTCCATTTGAAAAATAGCGTGCCCAGAGAAGTTCACGAATGATATTTTCAGCTTCACCTCTGCCTTCTGGATTAAGCATTAACCGTCGCTTTAAGATCCTTTCAATTGCTGCACGGCGGATCAAATGATCTTCTCTATATTCAATTGCATTACGTATCCGTTCATACACAAGGGCAAAAAGAGAAACAGCTTGTGATACGTTTATCTTTGATAGATCATCAGGCCTAAGTCGAGGCTTAATCTGTTTAAGATTCTCAAGAAGCGCAGTCGTAAAATGTGACAAAAAAAGAGGATCTTGCCGCTCTGTAGCTGTTTCTGACATGCTATATTATAAGATAAAACAGGCTATAAATCAAATAGAGACATAACTCAAGAAAGATAAGATTTACCGATAAGTTGAAGAAGCTCCGTATGTATGTGACCGTTTGTTGCTACAATTCCACGGTTGAGCGATCTATAATGATAAGGATGACCAAAAAAGTCTGTCACCAACCCACCTGCGGCGCGTACCATGAGGACACCTGGAGCAATATCCCACCACTTTGGACCCTTTCCCTCCTCCTGAGGGGGACAGATAAAACCTTCCACTATGCCTACTGAGGCATTAAAAAGAGCTTCAACGTCCCATGGGGTAGAGCGGAGTCTGTATATGCTTTTTGTTAATGATTCTAAAAGATGTATGTATGGCTTGAGGGTCCTTTCACTCATGGGACAAGTCGGCAAAGAAAATGAAATCATGGACTTATTGAGTGTTTGAGAGGATGATCTTGATGCTTGATGATTGTTTACTCGAACACCATTTTTAACTGAGCCGCAAAACATACGTTTAATTTCTGGCTGATATCCAGCTCCAACCACCAATTCGTTATTATATTCAAGAGCAAGCAGGGTATAGAAGTAGGGGGAATGCCGTATATATTCTTTAGTTCCATCAAGTGGATCAATTACCCATTCAAACTCACTTTTTGATAACAGACCTTCTGTTTCTTCTGTCAGGATACTATGGCCTGGATACTTTTTCTTTATTTCATTAATAATGTATTCTTCTGCCGCAAAATCTGCATTCGTTGAAATATCCAAAGATAAAGGATCTTTTGTTTTTTTTATTTTGTATGTGTCCTTAAAGGATAAAAGTATTTCCCCTGCTTTTCGAAGAGTTAGTTCACAAAATTCTTCAAATTGTTGAACTTCGTTTGCTGTTAACATTAACGTAACGAGTCTACATTAACACCCGTATCAAAATCAACTTCTTTTAGCGAATGTAGAATATGTGCGATCTGTTTTTTTAGCACATTATATCTACTCTTAGTTTTAGCTTCAAACTTTACAGTGAGATAGGGACCATTTTGAGATGCTCGTACGATCAGCATTTCGGATTTTGTATCCATCCTAACTCCATCTATCTCCGTATATTTTGCTTTTGGGTAGAGATTTTTTATAGATGCACCAATTTTTTTGCTAACAATATCAAACTTTATTGCATCCAAACATCCAACCTTGATCTCGGGGCTTGAAAAATATGAAGGAAGTTGCTTAATGGCATTGCTTAGGCTTATTTTTTTTCTGGTTAGATAAGCAAGAAGTCTAAGACTTGCTATAGCACCATCATCATGACCATAAAAGTTGTCTACGAAATAAAAGTGCCCGCTTAGCTCGCCACCAAATGGAGCACGTTCATCTCTCACTTTTGCCTTAATAAAAGAATGGCCTGTCTGCCAAATAATAGCCTGTCCACCAGCCTGCTTTACCACATCATCTACTTGTTTGGAGCAAAGGGTGTTAAAAATAATCTTTGATCCAGGAAGAAACTCTAAGATATCCTTTGAAAACAAAGCAAGCAGCGTGTCGTTCCAGATAAGGTTTCCTTTTTCATCCACCACCCCAATCCTATCTCCATCAGTGTCATAGGAAAACCCCACATCTGCTTTTTCTTTTATGACCCGCTTTGCAAGCCGTTCTTGAACCTCTTTTTCAGTTGGATCAGCGACTCCGACCGGGAAATTGCCATCAAGTTTAGTGTTTTGCTCAACCACTTCACACCCAATCATTCGGAATAATTTGGGAAGAAACAGTCCCGTTGTAGCGGCACAAGAATCAACAACAACTTTAAAATGTTTAATATTATCAATTCTTCTCAGAATATCGTCTAAGTACTCTTCTGAAACATCCTTTTTAATATGCTTGCCCTTTGGTTTGCGAGATATGAATTTGCCAGATTTGGCAAGTTCTCTAAACTCGATTATGTCCTCAGTCAGCATTGTCTCTGAAAAACCTACTCCAAATTTAAAACCATTAAATTGTTTAGGATTGTGCGAAGCCGTGATCATTACCATACCCCTCGTACGAAAATAATATTGGGCAAAATAGCATATCTGAGAAAGAGTTATGCCGATATCATAGACAGTGATACCTGATTCGGTCAAACCCTTGACCATAGAGTCACGGAATGAGGGACTTGAGAGTCTTGAATCAAACCCAACCACACAATCAAAGATGCGTCTTTGCAAAAGCCATGTTGCATATGCCTTCCCTAAATTCTCAACTCGTGCTTCATTTAAATCGGCACCAACAACTCCACGAAGGTCATAACCGCGATATACATGGTCTGGAATGATAAGTGATTTATTCATATTAGTATATTATAAATAATAGCAGGCCAATATCTCAAGTGATTTCTTCACTCCATATGGATTGTTGCCTGATTTTGTTGAAGACTCAATTCTATACAAACCCTCATAGAACTTAACTAGTATATTTTGACTCCATCTGGCAGCTTGTGAATGTAATTTATGCTGCTGCCATGATTGTTGTCTTGGAGAAAATATACGCTCATATGCCAATATAAGTGAACGAATGTGGCGATAAATCATTATAAATATAAAAGTTGCATCATGTGAGTCACAAATCGTCTGTAAAAGTTGCACAAATACGTTACGATTTCCTGGATAGCAGGACTCAAGAAGTTTAAAAATACTGTCATGGGGCTTAAATTCTTTTATTTGAGCAATATCCTTCAGTTTGATATCGCGTCCCGACTTTTCTTCCCAATCATAAAACTCAATGTCTTTCCGATTTGCTATGGTGGTCACTACGTCCTCGTTTTTTTTACCTCGTTTGCGTATTATGGAAGCTTCCAGATGTTCGGTAAAAAAAACTTTTTTGTCAGAGAATAAGCTCAAATTGTCAGCAGACCAACTAAGCAATTCAGGGATACTTTGAGCTGTTATATCTTTTACCTCTATATTTTTTTTTGTAAAATCGTTCTTTATATTTGCAAAAAAATTCCTTGAAGTTACTGTGTCTTCACCGCAAATGATTATCAACATGAAGTTATTCTATACCACTCTGCTTTGATTTTGCAACTCTTGATATGCCAATCGAAGCTTTCAAATGAAAAGTTTAACTAAGCTTAGTAACTTAATTTTATTTTAAATCAAAGCTTCGTTGGGTATAATACTTGCAGTTGAAAGCGAAGTGGTATAACAATTATTTGCATAATTTTATATACTTAAACTATGTATGATTTAATTACCATTGGCAACATTAGCATAGATCTTTATTTTCAAGGAAAATCTTTAACCCAAGAAGATAATCGTTTTCATCTTGCCATCGGTGGTAAATATAGCGCCGATCATTTTTATGAGACCCTCGGTGGTGGTGGCGCAAATGTTGCAATTGGAGCAACTCGACATGGGCTTACAACAGCTATAATGGGTAAAATCGGTAACAATCAGTTTAAAAACATGATCCTTCAACACCTAAAAGAACACGGCGTAGCTCATGAACTTTGTACTTTTCAGGATGATTATTACAAAATTTCAAGCATTCTTCTTTCTGCTGTTGGAGAACGAACTATCATAAACTATGAGACACCCCATGAGCATATTTTTCAACACCAGAAAGAGCTTGATTCATTAAAAAAAGCACGAATCGTTTATGTATCCAATTTGCCTAAAGTATCACTTGAAGAACGAAATCACATGATGAGTTTTTTAAATCAGCACAAAATACCTTGCGTGCTTAATCTGGGCATACTTGACTGTAGAAGGCCAATCCAACAACTGATTCCTCTTCTCCACAAGACTAACATTCTTATCCTTAACTCTCACGAATTTGGGGAAATGATTAAACATGACTATCAATCAATTAATTTCAAAAAGGACGTGAGAAAATATATCGATGTACTTTGTGATAAAACACTTATCATTACTGATGGTGAAAAGGGCAGTTATGGCTATTTTGATGAGACGGTTCACCACCTCAAAGCCCTTGTGCCTAAGCAAATTATTGACACAACAGGAGCGGGGGACGGATATACTGCTGGATTTATTGCAGGGTATCTAAAACACACAGATATCCCCCAAGCGATGGAAATCGGCGGAAAATATGCATGTAAGGTTCTTGAAAAAGTAGGGGCTAACTAATCTATAAGTAAAAAATTTTAGCAACCCAGAGGTCTTTATATCAAAGAAAAGAAGTAGTAAGAATCAAGAAATAGATCAATACAGATATCAATAATCAAGTAAGTTTTTCTTCATGCAGCAATATGCAAAAGCTGTTGCTATTGCATCGGCTCGGTCATCTTGTTCAAGCTCTTGACTTAATCCCAGGCTCAAACGGAGCATTTTTTGAATATTTTTTTTGTCAGATTGACCGTAACCAGTGACAATCTGTTTTATTTGTGGAGGTGTCAAAAAAAGGGCTTCAATATGATATTGTGCAGCAAGCAATAAGATGACTCCTTGTGCTTGTCCTACCATAACAATTGTTTTTTGATTTTTAAAAAAAAATACGCGCTCCAATACGATTATGTCCGGCTTATTATTTACTATCAAACTCTCAAGCGAACTATAGATTTTTTCTAATCGTATTTCAAGTGCTAGTTTTTTTTCAGTCTTGATAAGACCAGATGATAGATAAGAAAAGTCTGCAGGGCTTTTTTTTCTAAAAAAAGCATATCCAACACGCTCCACACCCGGGTCAATACCTAAAATGATCATGTGGATATTGTAGTTGAAGTTTGCAAAAATATAAAGGCCTTAGGGGATTTATATTGACAATCTGACTATTCTTAATTAGTATGTGATGTACATGTCCACCTATAAATTAGAAAAACACCTCGCTACCCGCCTCAAGAACATGACCTGCAGCGCAATACGAGACATGCTTAAACAAGCGGGCAGGCCTGGATTTATTTCCCTTGGAGGAGGATATCCTGATCCTGAAAGTTTTCCAATAGACATTATTCGCTCTTTACGTATTTTGGTCAAGCGAAAATACAAAAATTCGATTTACCAGTATGGAAGAAGCGAAGGGCTTATTCAACTTTTTGAACAACTTATTCCCTTTTTTAAACGAACCAATCGAAGTATCAAAGCTACTCCTCACACTATCTCCATTACTACTGGCTCCCAACAAGCTTTAGCGATACTTGCTATGATGTTTATTGATCCTGGAGATTATATTGCAGTTGAAACCCCAACATATTTAGGCGCACTTCAAGCTTTTAATCCATTTCAACCACGCTATATCGAACTGGAGGTAGACGATGAGGGAATTGTCCCAGACAAATTGGACAAAACTATAAGCAAATATCCAAATATTAAATTCATCTATATTATTCCGACATTCCAAAATCCAACAGGCAAAACTCTGTCTCTTGACCGAAGAGTTCGTATTGCAAAGATACTAAGGAAACATGATGTAATAGCTGTAGAGGACGATCCTTATAGTGAACTTAGATATGAAGCAGAGCCTATACCTTCTCTACAATCTCTTATCCCCGAAAAAGTCATTCATCTTTTTACTTTTTCTAAGACGTTTGCACCTGATTTTAGGATTGGAGGAATTGTTGCTCCACCTGAAGTCTGTGAAACCGCAACAATGATCAAACAAGGTCTTGATTTATATACTAGTAACTATAATCAAGCTATGGTCACTGAATATCTTGCAGGAGGACATCTTGAACCACATCTCAAAAAAATAATTAATCTATATAAACCACGACGAGATCTTATGATGTCTCTTATCGATACATATTTTCCGCTCGAAATCAGTCATACAAACCCCCTGGGTGGTATGTTTGTCTGGGCTTATAGTAACAATTCAAAAACTATACATATCAATACTATTTTGGATGAGGCGTTAAAGAAGAATGTTGGCTTTGTTCCGGGCAATCCCTTTTTTGCAAGGAAAAAAAATTCGCCTTTTTCCATGCGCTTAAATTTTACGAACCAAAGTAATAGCAATATAGAGAAAGGCATTAAAATCCTGGGGCAAATCCTTCATAAATATTTATAAACTTCTTTTAGATTCTATATCTAATATAGTATAATCGGAAAATATACCTATATAAATATGAAAGAATGCTGTGGACCAAAGATATGGATTAAATTTTTTAAGGCTGTTGCCGATCGCCATCGTCAAAGGATTTTATCACATATCAGTGTACATAAATCTATAAACGCAGGTGACATCGAAAAAAAAGTTGGATTGTCCCAACCCACCATCTCTCATCATCTCAAGATGCTTATTGACGCTGGGATTATAATTGGCGTAAGAAAGGGAAGAGAAATCCACTATTCACTAAATCAAAAAAACATATCTTCATGTTGTACAGGATTTATGGAGAAGATGTTGAAATAATACTACTTTGATCTTGTTTTATATATTGACATATTTAAATGTATCGATATATAATATTTATATGTCCGACTACGCTCATGTTCGTCTCGAGACTTACATCTTCGCAGACGAAATATTCGCTTCGACGGACTCAAGAATCCGTAATTGCTCATTTAACAGTTCACAAACGGATTCTAGAGAAAGGGGGTGATACTATGTTTTTTGCAAAACACTTTAAAGATCTGAAAGTTTCAATGACCAATAAAGGAGAAGAACTTCTTATCTCAGTAAAAGGAGATAAGGAAAAGCTTGCCCACCTTGAGAAAAAACTTGGCGCTGTAAAAGAGCTTTGTTGTGGGTGTTGTGATGAAGAAGAGGAAGGCTGTTGTTAAGAATAAGCAAAAGACTTAGCTAGCAAGTCTTTTTGCTCTAGTACGCTTCGGAAGTGTACTAGACTGTTGATAAAGCCTAAACTAATAAATATCAAGAGATAGTAACAAAATATGAAGAATTTGTTGCTTCAAATTTTTTGAAATCTTATCAAAGAAAGTGGTTGTTCGGTAAATGGATTATTCGAGATATTTATATATAGTCCCTGGGGTTTCATACTTTTTGCTTTTTCAATAGCTCTTGGCCAAAATTCTCTTTGCCACGCTCTTGGGATTATAAAATATGCTACACCTCCCCCAATTAACACTCTATCAAGCTCTGCTAATGCTTGAAGAGATAAGTCAATAGGGTATTCACCCGTAGGACACTTTCTGCCATATGGAGGATTGACTATGGCTATTTTTTGTGACGCATCTTTAAGAGGTAGACGTTTTGCGTCCCATTCTATAAAATGTTGAGGCTGTCCATTATATTTATATTTTCTTCTGAAGCGTTTAAGTCCTTTATACGGATTTTTATATTCATGATGATATTTTATATCTCCTGTAATCGTTGATATTCCTTTGTAATCAAAAAAATTGGTCATCGAACCTGGGCCTCCAAAAGGTATAAGAATAGTATCGCCTTTATTAATATCATTAAATCGAGTCATTTCATTGAAGATAAGCTCCAGTTTTTGTGTACCCAAACAAAATTCCCGAAGGCGTTTTGGAAAATATGCTTTATGAGCGTTTAGCGGTAATGGTATCCCTTCGCCAAGATGTAAGGTCATAAAATTTGAAAAAAGTATATAGCCACCAGGGACTCCCATTCGTCGCTTTTAAACTATATGGCTCCTCAGGGTAAACTTCTCGTCCCTAACAACTTCGTCAATCTCTGTGCGAAACACTGAGTTTGCCGAAGTGTGTGAGCCACCAGGGACTCGAACCCTGAACCACCTCCTTAAGAGGGAGATGCTCTACCAGTTGAGCTAGTGGCCCTTCGTCACTTCGTTCCTCAGGGTAAACCCTTGCACTTATAAGCTTAACTTTAGATTTCAAGCTTATAAGGGTAACCCCCTATCTTCATCAGCGTTCAAAATCAGTTCTAGTTTCTTTTTTCTATTCCAACCTTTGATTTCAGCTTCCCGTTTTGCTGCTTCAGAATGAGTATTATATAGCTCGCTAAATACTAAAATCACAGGGATTTTACTCTTTAGAGATTTTGCACCTTTTTTTAAATTGTGTTCCTTTATTCGTCGCTCAATATCGGTTGTTATCCCTGTATAAAGTGACTTATCTCTACATCTGACTATATATAAGAACCAATCGTTTTGCTTCATTTCTTAATAGTGTCTAAAAAAACAAACCAACCTTCAATAACCCAAGCGTACTTGCGCTGAATCCCCATATTGCGGGACGAAGTGCGCTCGGGGTGACTTGAACACCCAACCCTTGGTTCCGAAGACCAATGCTCTATCCAATTGAGCTACGAGCGCAAGTCACAAAAGCTACTAAGAACGTCAATTTTATATTATACTATACAGATGAGTGCTTTTTTATATCTGTTCCTCCTTGTCCTTGAACTCCTTTTTTTAGTGGGTTTAAGCTCCTATTCTATTGGTCTTCTTTATTCGTCCATCATGGGAGCTCCCTATGTCCCAACCTCAAAGAAACAAATAGATACAATTCTAGAAAGAGCCAAACTCAAAGCGGGACAAAGATTCATTGAGCTGGGAAGCGGTGACGGCAGAATTGTCCGTAGGGCTGTACAAAAATACAGCGTATACGGAGTCGGAGTCGACATTAATGTGCTCCTTGTTTTACTATCACGAATCTATGCAAAAAAACAGCACCTATCAAATATCTCCTTTAGAAAGGAGAACATCTTTTCAACTTCCCTTAGTGAAGCTGATGTAGTATATCTTTTTCTCATGCCAGATACCATAAAAAAAATACTTCAAAAGTTTGAAAAGGAGTTAAAACCAAGTACTTTATTGATTTCTCACGGCTTTAAAATCCCCGGTTGGGAAAAAAAACAGATTGATGTGATAAAATCTGAACCTTTCTCAACTTTTTTTTATCGCGTATAGCCACTTGTTGTATTGACAGGATAATTACGTTTAGAGTATCATATATCTATGCTTAAAAAGACGTTCTACCTTTTTTTAGTTTATTTTCTTTTAGTTGGATTTAATTTATTAATCGCACAGCAAATTGTAAAGAAAGACCGAAAAATTGCATTTTATAAAGCTATTATGAATGATCTTACCGAGATTGGATCAGCACTTCAAAATGAAGAACCATCTCAGAATCAAGAAGAAATTTTAAAGGAGTTTGCTACAAGTGATATCCGTACTGCCAATCTTAAGTACTTTTTCAGGAAATATAACTCACCCCTATATGACCATGCGCAGACTTTTGTCGATTTCGCAGATAAATATCAGTTTGATTACCGTCTTTTACCAGCCATTGCTATGCAGGAATCAAATCTGTGCAAATATATCTATGAAGGTTCTTATAACTGCTGGGGATGGGGGATCTATGGCGGCAAGGTCACCCGTTTTAGCTCTTACGATGAAGCGATTGAAACTATTAGCCGTGGTATTAAAACTTATTATATCGATAAGGGCCTGACAACACCTGAAGAAATCATGCGCAAATATACACCTCCCTCTAATGGGAGCTGGGCACACGGGGTAAATACTTTTTTAAAGATAATTGAATAAATATCAAATGGCAAATTTAAATGTTTAATTTAAAATATTTTAATAGATTTGATATTTGAGATATCTTTTATTGTACGCTTCTGGCAGTTGAAAGCTCCTGGGAAAGAGAATACTGAGTTCCACTTTTTTTTGAACGTGCAGCAAACAATGATCCTCTTTTTTTCTTTTTTGACATAAGTGCTTGCATCCATGTTTTTGATTCGCCCATTTTTTCTCTCATGAGTCGTAAAGCTCTTAAAACAATCTCCAAGAAACGAACATGATATATACCCGGTTTTTCAGGTAGGGAATCGATTGCAATTTTTTCGATGTCTTTTACTTCTTGTAAGAGTGATTTGTCAGCTTTCTTTATATATTCTATTTCTTTACGTATTTGCTCAACAAGCTGTTGTATCTCACGCTTCACCAGTACTGATTCATGATATTCGTTGTAATTAAATATGTTTGCTTCTTTCTTAGATTTGGCTGAGACCTTATGTTCTGAAGCCTTTTGTCCAAATTCATTTCCAAAAGAATTGTTTTCATTCTTATCAACATATCCTCCGAAGAATTGATCAAGCACACCACTTCCAAGATCCTTTAAAGAAGATCCAATATTGCGAACGGTTGATGAACCAAGGTCTTTGAGAGACTCTACAGTGTTAGCCTTGATTTGACCTGAATTTTGTTTTACTATAGGCTTATTTGCCATAGTAAGATTATACTATAAGCTAATTAAGAAATCAAGTGTTTTTTGCTTGCGTAGTACAGATGCATAAAAATAAGAATTAGCCTTGGCTGCCTGTTGTTCTTTTTCGGTTTTCAGTGCCCCGAAAAGCTTATCCAAATCAGCCTGTTCAACCTTAATTTGCTCTTTGTCAGCGATCTCAAGAAGAATAAACTCCAACTTGTACATGTCGGTTATTTCCTTTGTATACTGTTCTTTCAATTTATCCATAGTCAACCCCTTCGATTGAAGATAGTTATCAACAGTCAAGCCAATTTTTTGGACATCATCAATAAGAGCTGTAAGCTTACGATTTAGTTCTGATTCGATAAGAAGTAGGGGAATCTCACATTTAACTTCTTTAAGGATAAGAGAAAGGGCTGCACTCAATATTTTATCATTTTTTGCAGCCTGATCTTCTTTTTTAGCCTCATCTTTACCAGGTACCCAAATATCATCTTTTTTCATACCTGCTTTAATATCCAATAGTTTCTTTCTATATTCTCCTAAATCAACTGTCGGTTTTTCTGCTAATGTGGCCTTTATTTGCCAAGTTTCTTTTTCTTTTGCCTTAACAAGATCTATTTTAGGGGAAACAATAGGTTTTAAGCCTTCTTTCTTTATAATTTCCTCATAAATACGGGGTAGCAATGTACGAATAAGTTGAGAATATACCTGATCTTTGGGAATGTGTTTTTGAGCAATTTGGCTTGGAACTTTTCCTTTACGAAACCCTTCGAAGCTAAATTCAGCAAGGATAAGATCAAATGCGGTTTTATATTCCTTTTCAATTTCATCCCACGATATCTCAATGATTATTTCAAATGTGTTGGAGGGAAGTTTTTTGACTGTATGTTTTATCATTCAATAATGTAAATTGGTATTATACCTCGAAGTCCCGCTTAGCGGGACGAAGTGGCATTATAATTCTACTGTATTGCCGTTCAAAAGCAATAGGTTTTTTTCTTCTTTTTTAAACTGTTCAATAAAGTAAGACACTTTTGAAGACCATGTATTACCCTCACAATAAATGTTTCCAATCTGTTCCACTGTAGTTGCCCCCTTATCAACATAATTTTCACGCAAACCTTTTCCAACAGTTAAAATCGCTCTATCATAACCGTCAAACTCGATAAGGCCACGACCCCATCCGAACGGATTGTTTGTACCAGTCTTGATAAATTTGGCAAATGTAGATTCAACTCCTGATATAGCAGGCAATAAATAACAGTCAAGGTTATACAACTGGCAAGCTTGAATAAAAGCATCTACATGATCAATGAGAGGAGTTTGAAATTTTGATAAATAGTTTTTTATCGCTCGCTTTTTTATAAAATAGGTCTGATCGTTTGTGAACGATGCGCCATCAGATTCTGTATAATACATATTTGCAGAGTTACCAGCCACCAAATCAGCACTTACTGGCTGTGTAAAGATAAGCAAAAGTATTGTCAGTAAAAGTCCTACAAAGTGTTTTATGTGCATAAAAAAATCCTAAAGCTTCTCTAGCAGGTAGAGGAACCTTAGGATCTTTGGTTATTATAACACACTTAACAAATAAAGTCAAATATCTTATAATTATATGAAATCTATATAATCAATATGTATAAACAAATTCGATTTACCAGTTTTAGCTTTGGCTGTCGAGTTAATGAAGCAGAACGCATTGAAATGAACAGGGAGATGATTGCGGCGGGATTTATATTAGATCACAAGCGACCAGATCTTTTTATTATTAATAGTTGTGCTGTTACAAACAAAGCGGAAAGGGAGGTCAGACAGCTTATCATGAAGCTAAAAAGAGATAATCCGAACCTAAGATTGGTTGTAACTGGATGTGCAGCAACGTACTGGAGAAAAAACAAACTTTGGAAAAATATACCCATAGATCTTATTATAAGTAATAATCAGAAAACTTCCTTGATTTCTCAGATTAAGGAATATCATATAAGTAACCCATCAAACCTGGCTGTTTTCCAACCTAGACAGTCGAACAGCGATCAGTTACAGCAAGATAAATTCATATTGTCAGGCAGAGTTATGATAAAAATACAAGACGGTTGTCACAGATTTTGCAGTTACTGTATAGTTCCACACCTACGCGGCAAACCAAAATCAAGAAAAATATATGAAATTATACAAAGGGTCAGGGAAAATCAGCAAGGAAATCATATTAATGAAATTATATATACCGCCATTAATACCGAAGCTTTTGGAAAAGATACCGGTGAGTCTTTACTTCAGCTTATTAAGACATCGATACATCAAATAAAAGTACCCCGAATAAGTTTTGGTTCCATCCATCCATGGAGTATCACCAAAGAGTTTCTCGACTATTACCGAGTCAATATTGCTAGAAAAAGACTGAGTGATTTTTTTCATGTTCCAATCCAGTCGGGTTCAAATAAAATTCTCAAATATATGAATCGCGGATATTGTATTGAAGATATTGAAGAACGGCTTAATGAGATCCAAGAGATTAATCCTTTTGCGCTTATTGCAACTGATGTAATCGTTGGTTTTCCTGGTGAAACAGATACAGAGTTTCAAAATACTTATGAAGCTTTAAAATACTTACCTATAAGCAAGTTTCATATTTTTCGGTTCTCCCCACGTCGTGGCACAGCTGCAGATCTTTTACGCAAACAGCTTGGTGAACCAACATCTCAGGAAAAGCAAGACAGAGCAAGAATCCTCACGCAGTTGGGAAAGAAAAAATACCAAGAATTTTTGACTGAGCAAATTGGATCAACAAATACAGGATTATTTATCGGTAACAATAAAGATGCATTACAACAGGCATTGATGCACAATCAAATACCCGTAACCATAAAAACAAACGAAGATTTAAATGGGAGAATGATGCAAATAAAAATACTTGAGAAAAAGAATGAAAGACTTTTTGGTGTTATTTGTGGACCTGACAGGACTTGAACCTGTGACCTTTTCAATGTCAATGAAACGCTCTAGCCAACTGAGCTACAGGTCCAGTGTGCGCGACCAAAGGGACTCGGACCCTCAACCTCTTCCGTGACAGGGAAGCGCTCTAGCCAATTGAGCTATGATCGCAGTCAAGAATAATATTATACACAAATTATTCTAATTTGATATAATTATTTTATGAGATTTTTCCTTGTAATGAAAACCACAACTACTATCTCCTGTTAAGGAGGGTTTTTGTGTGTAGTTTACAAACCCTCCGAAAGGAGGGATTTTTTGTAACTACATTTTTAAAAAGTTCCATTTATAATTAAACTAAACTAAAAACAACTTATGGAAAACCAACACCTAGAACCAATGCGACACTCATGCGAACATGTTTTACACCAAGCGATGACAGATTTATACCCTGGGCTAAAACGTGCGATGGGTCCTCCAACTGAAGATGGATTTTATTTTGATTTTGATTATGACGGAAAAATCTCTGAAGAAGATTTTCCAAAGATAGAAAAACGTATGAGAGAGCTTGTAAATAAGGATCTTCCGATCGTTAAAAAAGATATAACGCTACTGGAAGCAAAGGATTTATTTAAAGATAATCCATATAAGCTTGATTGGGTCTCAAAGATTGAACAAGAAGATGGAAGGGCAACGGTCTATTGGACGGGAAATCCTCAGGAAAAAGGATCTGACGTAGATCTATGTAAAGGACCACACGTTGCCTCTACGGGCAAAATTGGGCCTTTCAAACTGCTTTCTGTAGCAGGCGCCTACTGGCATGGAGATGAAAAAAACAAAATGCTTACTCGGATTTACGGTACTTGTTTTCCAACAAAAGAGGAATTGGATGGATATCTAAAAATGATTGAAGAGGCAAAGAAAAGAGATCATCGTAAACTCGGAAGGGAACTTGAACTATTTACTATGAACAATGAGGTTGGGCAAGGTATCACTGTTTGGCTACCAAATGGTTCTATAATACGGCGAGAAATAGAAGATTACATGGTTACCGAGCAAATAAAGCTTGGTTTTAAGCATGTCTATAGTCCACACATTGGACAAAAATCATTATGGGAAAAAAGTGGGCATTGGGACTTATATCGGGAAAAGATGTACTCCCCCATGGATGTGGACGGGGTTGAGTACTTAGTCAAACCCATGACTTGTCCTATGCATATTCAATCATTTGAATTCAGACCAAAGTCATATCGAGATTTACCCTACCGGATAGCAGAAATTGGATCAGTATACCGCTACGAACAGTCAGGCGAGCTTGCTGGACTTCTTCGGGTAAGAGCTTTTACTCAAGATGATGCGCATATTTTTTGTACTCAAGATCAGGCAGTTGATGAATTTTTATCTGTTTTTAATTTCATTAATAAACTGTATAAAATGTTTGGTTTTAAAGACTACCGAATACGTCTTGGTATCAGATCTAAAAAAGAAAAATATTTAGGTGAAGATGAGCTTTGGAACAAAGCTCAAGAAAAGGCTATTGAGGCTTTGAAAAAAAGTGGATCAGATTATTTTATTTCCGAGGGAGATGCAGCTTTTTACGGTCCTAAAGCTGACTTTCTTATTAAGGATGCCTTGGGTCGTGAATGGCAATGTGGCACTGTACAGATTGATTTTATGTTACCCGAACGATTCGGTTTAAAATATGTCGATCATGATGGAAAAGAGAAAGTGCCCGTTATGATCCACCGAGCGCCTCTTGGATCGCTTGAACGTTTTTTAGCCATCTTGATTGAACACTACGCGGGTGCATTTCCTCTATGGCTTGCTCCCGTACAAGCAATCGTACTGCCTATCTCTGACAAACACAACGAATATGGGAAAAAGATAGTAGATGAATTAATAAGATCTGGTATAAGAACAGGTTTTGATCAAGAACCAGAACGAATAGGTAAAAAGATTAGAATTGCGACCTTGCAAAAAATACCCTATATGATTATAATTGGCGATAAGGAAGTAAATGAAGGATCTGTGTCGGTAAGGACTAGGGAAGGAAAAGATATCGGAACCACAAAAATTACAGAATTTATTCAAACACTAAAAAACAACCATTGAGAAATACCTATCATAGAAGTCCTCAACGTAAGTATTGGACGGTCAACTTCCGTATTACCGCTCCTCAACTGCGAGTCATTGATCATGAGGGTAAACAAGTAGGAGTCTTGAGTAAAGACGACGCCTTAAGGATTGCACAGGAAAAAGAAATGGATTTGGTTCTTATTGCTGAAAGAGCACAACCGCCTGTTGCAAAAATTATAGATTTTAAGAAGTTTTTGTACCAAGAAGAAAAAAAACTAAAGGAAGCACGTAAAGGAATAAAAAGAAGTGTAGTAAAAGACGTCAAGTTATCTCTTTTTATCGGACCGGCTGATCTGGAAAGATTAGTCAATAAGTCAAAGGAATTTCTTAGCAAAGGTAGCCAAGTAAGAATAAATCTAACTTTAAAAGGAAGAGAGATGGGAAAAAGAGATATGGCTTTTGATCTTATCAAAAAATATCTTACTTCACTTGGTGAAATAAATATATCGAAGGAACCAAGGCTTGAGGGAAGAGTTATTCGTGCTGTTGTTGCCAGAAAGAAATGATTTAATAATCAGCGCTTTACAGATTAATCCAAATAAGATATAATTGAGTTTTCATACTATGAAAGTCAAACAAAAAACACATAAAGGCGCCTCAAAACGGTTTAAAATTACCAAAAAAGGAAAAATCCTTCATCGATCACAAAAGATTAGACATTTAAGAACTGTCAAGGGAAAAAGGAATATAAGGCGTTTAAAAACAATGAAGCAGATAAAAGGGACATTTGAAAAAAAAATGAAAAAGATGCTGGGAATTAGATAGAGTTTACTAATTAGGAAATAATTTTATATGGTTAGAGTCAAGGGAGGAGTACATACAAGACGAAAACACAAAAAAGTATTGAAGATGGCGAAAGGTTTTTGGATGACTCGTCATAAACAGTTTAAAAAGGCAAAAGAAGCAGTGCTCCATGCTGGCCAATATGCTTATGATGGCCGCAAGCTGAAAAAAAGAAATTTTAAGACATTGTGGATCGTTAGATTGAACGCAGCTGTACGAACACTAGGACTAAACTATAATCAATTTATCCATAAACTTACAGAGAAGAACATAGTTCTCGATAGAAAAGTACTATCTCAAATAGCTGTCGAATACCCCTCCGTTTTCTCAAAAATCATTGAGAAAATTAAATAATCAACTGCTATAATAATTAGATGGAAGATATCGAAAGCATAAGTGCCTCCATACATGATGATATAACAAAGGTAAAAAACCTCAAAGAACTTAGCACTCTTGAGACTCTTTATCTGGGTCGTAACGGTAAGATAAATGAGCTCCTTAAAAAAATGAAGGACAAAGGACCAGAGGAAAGGAAAACATATGGACAGAGTGTTAATTTGATAAAGGAAAACTTCATTAAGCTACTTATTTCCAAAAAACAAGCGCTACTAACAACTGCTAACAATGATGATTACATTGATGTCACTTTACCTGGAAACAAATATCCAAAAGGCAGTCTGCATTTGATCTCAGTGGCAGTAGAGGAGATAAGCCGAATTTTTGAAAAAATAAGTTTTATTAGAGTCTCGTATCCTGAGGTTGAGTACGAATTCTTTTCTTTTGAGTCATTAAACATGCCCAAAACTCACGCAGCACGGGATGATTTTGAAACATCATTTATACAAGCCCCACAGCATCTTCAATATGGCAAGATGCTCCTTACTCCTCATACTTCCTCAGGTCAAGTAAGAGAAATGTGGCGTGTAGGCACCCCACCCATTCGCATGATCAATATAGCTAAGACCTACCGCCCAAACTGGGACGCAACACATACTCCTATGTTTTTTCAGTTTGAAGGTCTGTGTATAGATACAGACATAAATATCACTCATTTAAAGGGTACTCTTGATTACTTTGTAAAAGCATATTTTGGCAATGATATAGAAGCGAGACTTCGACCTCATCACTTTCAGTTTACCGAACCTTCCTTTGAGGTCGATGTGACCTGTACGGTTTGCAAGGGTACTGCACTTGTTGACAAACAAAGATGTAGGGTGTGCAAATCTGGTTGGCTTGAGTTAGGAGGCACCGGGATGGTTCATCCAAATGTTCTTATTTCCGGAAAAATTGATCCAAATATATATTCAGGTTGGGCGTTTGGATTTGGTATCGAACGAGTAATAATGATGAAATATGGAATAGATGACATCAGGAATTATTATTCAGGTGACATCCGTTTTTTAGAGCAGTTTTAATACCTTTTTATGAATACGAAAATCACGCATTCTTGGTTGTTGGAATATCTTGATACAAAGGCAACTCCTTTGGAAATCCAAAAATATCTTTCACTTTGTGGCCCATCAATAGAGAAAGTAGAGAAAACACAAGGGGGTGATTATGTGTATGATGTAGAAATCACCTCAAACAGAGTTGATACCGCCTCAGTAATGGGTATCGCCCGAGAGGCAGCCACCATACTCACGCGATTTGGTATTAAGTCAGCATATAAACCACCAAGGCTTGAGTTCTCAAAACAAACCGCAGAGACCGGTTTGCCCCTTGATATTGTAGATAGTAAAGGCTTGTGTAAACGAATTATGGCTGTTGTCATGGACAATATCACTATCAAACCCTCACCAAAACTCATTCAAAAAAGATTGCAAGATGTAGGCATAAGATCATTAAACAACGTAGTTGATATAACCAATTATGTGATGACAGAAATTGGCCATCCAACTCATGTTTTTGATTATGACCGAATAATGACACACAAACTTATCATTCGCAAAGCAAAGAATAATGAAGAGATAGTAACGCTTGATGAAAAAAAGTACTTGTTGTCAGATGAAGATGTCATCATTGATGATGGAACAGGTAGAGTAATAGACTTACCGGGAATCATGGGCACTGCCAATAGTGTGGTAACAAAAGAAACAAAACGTATTATATTTTTTATTGAGTCAAATAGTCCTGTTGCAATTCGACGAAGTTCTATGAGATATGGTATACGGACCGTTGCTGCGACTATCAATGAAAAAGCACCGGATCCAGAACTAGTAGAGGTTGCCCTTATAAAGGGCATTGATCTTTTCAAAGAAATGGCGGGTGCAAAAGTAAGCGGAGGTATAATAGATATTTTTCCAAAAAAACCGACTAACACAATTATTAATATCAACCTTGAGTATATAAATAAAAAAATAGGCGTAGTTATATCGCTTGAGCAGGTCGTAAAGATACTTAAAGGGCTTCAGTTTGATGTAAAGGTAACTAAGGAGTCAATACTAAACATTAAAGTTCCCTCATTTAGGAGAAATGATGTACTTATCCGGGAAGATATAATTGAAGAAATAGCACGAATCTATGGTTATCACAACCTTCCTAATAACTTATCACCCGCTCGTTACGTTAAGCAACCAAAAGAATTTGAAGATTTATTTGTGAATACCAACAAAATAAAATTATTTCTTAAACATATAGGTCTTCATGAAGTACTTAACTACTCTATGATTTCTCTTTCGATGATACATAATTTTGGTCTCAATGAAAAGCAACACTTGTATCTTTCAAATGTTTTGTCAGAAGATATCAAATACTTACGTATAACTCTTTTACCTTCGCTTGTCAAAAATATCAAAACCAATGAAGGCAGACAAAAAATCATGCGCTTTTTTGAACTTGCTAAAGTATATAAACCCAAGACAAACTCATTACCAGAGGAGTCCTATAAACTGGGAATTGCACTCAACACCTCCTTTGATGACTTAAAGGGTGTGGTTGAAGCTCTCCTTGATGAATTACATATCGATCAATATGCATTTAACCGGTCATCAAGCCCTTATTTCTCCACTACACAAGCAGCGCTTTTTATCAAAGGAGAAGAAGTTGGATTATTAGGTAAGCTTAAACCATCTTATCAAGAGTCAAACCTGCTTTCATATGAATGTATGTTGGCCGAAATTGACTTTGACCGTCTTATTCACCACGTAAAACAAGTATCAAACTATAAACCCCTTCACCCTTTCGCAATCATCAAACTTGATACATCATTTATTTTATCATCAACACTTTCATATGAACAGTTCAGGGATAAAGCATTCAAAATGTCAAACTTGCTCAATAAGGTTGAGGTTGTTGATAGATATAAAAATAAGGTCACTATCAGATTGTACTTTTCTTCACCACACAAAAACATCACTGAAGGTGAGGCAAAAGAAGCACTACAACTCATCAATCCATCAAGAGGATGAGGAGCTTTGGCTACTTTCTGAGGAAGAAGATGAGGTGGGAATGAGTTGAGGAGTGTTAGTTGGACCTGAAGTCGGCGCTGCATAATCCCAAGGTTTATTCAAACCAAATTTTATCATTGACTCACCTGATTTGTCTTTATCGTTGACCGCCCTTACTTTTAGTTCATATGTACCATCCGAATATCCGCTAAAGGTTTCATCTATCTCCCGTTTATCTTCATTATAATTTTTCACCTCATTGTTATTAATAAATATTTTGACATTTTTTAAACTATTTAAGGTAGTGATTTTTACTTTCACGTTTATACTGTTGCCGTTTACCGTGGTTTTGTCCGAGGGAGACTTAATAGATACGAGCACATTCTCAGAGTTATTATCACTTATGTCTGTTGGACAGTGAAATTTATCATCGGTCATCTCTTTACGCCAGGCATCAATGCCTTCCTGCCAACGATTCTTACCGTCGGTTGATATGGGATCGTTTTCAATAAGCACCACGCAGTCTTTTTCATCATAATTGCCCGATTTTATCTCTATATCATTTGCAAGTTTACCATTTGATTTACTTATCTTCAATTTTTTATATGCGGGAGAAACATCTTTTGGTTCGGTTCCCTCAATAAAATACTCACTCCTTGTTTGTTGACCATCTTTTGGTAACCCACCAAGCCAAGAATCAATAGTAAGAGCCTTAACTTTATCCGGCTTATCCATTATACCGTCTGGATATGTTTTGAGCAGGGCAATCATGGTTTTGTACCAAATAGGAGATGCTCCTGTTGATCCGGATGAGATATTTGGATTCATCTTGCTGTTGTCATTGTTTCCAACCCATACCCCAACAGTTATACCCTTTGTAAAACCAATTGCCCAGTTGTCACGTTTATCATCGGTTGTACCTGTTTTGACCGCAACAGTCTTACTAGGGACGTTAAGAAACGACCTTGTACCAAATACTTCAGCTCTTGCGTTGTTGTCTGACAGTATATGTGAGATCAAAAAAGAAACTTCGGGAGAAAAAGGCTTGGTTTCTTTACCCCCCTTCGCGCGGTAAATTATGTGATTCCGGTGATCTTTTATCTCAAGTATTGACTGAGTTTCTTTTCTAATCCCACCACGAGCAAATACAGAGAAAGCGCCTGTTATATCAAGGAGGGTCACCTCGCCACCCCCAAGGGTAATTGACATACCAAAACGATTAAGATTCTCATTGGTGGGTGCAAGAGTCAAGAGACCTAAATCAGACGCTTTTTGTAGAAAATCTTTTATCCCAATCATTGCCAAAAGTTTTACTGCGGGTATATTGATTGAATTAGCTAAGGCAAAACGAAGTTGTTGCGCACCCCTATACTTACCATCATAATTTACGGGAATATAATCCGGTTGATCCTTTACTGGAAAAACAGTCTTTACATCCATAAGTACCGTTGAGGGCGTGTATCCTTTTTCAAATGCAGTTGCATAAGTAATGGGTTTTATTGTTGATCCAGGCTGACGAAGTCCAAGAGCAGCATTAAATTTGCCATATTCGGGGTCATTAAAATCATATGAACCAACCATGGCAAGAACTTCATTTGACTGTGAATCCAGGACAACCGTTGCTCCGTTACCAACCTTATAATCATCTTTAATTTCATTAATTTCGTCTTTCACTATTTTTTCTACCTTCGTTTGTGTTTCAAGAGAAAGAGTAGTTTTTATTTTTAAACCTTGATCCAATATCTTGGTTCCATATTCTTTTTCTATTTGTTCTTTTACGTAAAAGACAAAGTGGGGTGCATTGATAGACATCTTCGAAGAGGAAAACTTTACTTTATCCAACTGTGTTAACGAGCCTGCTTCTTGTTTTTTTGTGATATAACCATCTTCTTTCATCCTGCGCAGTACATCTTTTGTTCTACTTTTCCAAGCGTCTTTTTTACCAATAAATGGCGAATAGTAACTAGGCAGTTGAGGTAAACCGGCAAGGATGGCCGATTCAGTGATGGTTAAATCTTTGGGAGACTTGTTGAAGTATCCTTTTGCTGCAGATCCAATACCAACAAAGCTTCCACCATATGGAATCTCATTTAGATACATCTCAAGAATCTGGTCTTTTGTGTATTTTCCTTCGACCGAAATAGCAAGTATTATTTCTTTTATTTTTCTTGAACCCGTCAGACTTGAATCCAAAAGGACATTTTTAATGAGCTGCTGAGTAATGGTTGAACCGCTTCCTTGAACGCTTCCCTTTAGAAGCATGTTAATAACTGAGCGTAGCATGCCGGTCTGTGAAATGCCTCCGTGTTTGTAAAATGACTTGTCCTCGATTGCGATCGTTGCATGTTTTAGATAATCGGAGATGTCCTTCATGGCAACGGGTAACCTGTTTTTGTCTTTATACATCTCAAATAGCACCTTGCCGTCTCTGTCATAAAAGACAGTCGCATTTTCTGAAATTTGGGAAAGTTTTCCAGGCTCAGGAAGATCTTTGGCATACCAAGCAAATAGAATAAATATAAAAAAAAGACCCAAAATAACAGCGCCAATGCAACCTATTCCAATATATTTGAATAGATGTTCTTTTTTTAAGCTAAATCTAACTCTTTTTCTTTTACTTACATACATAGTTGTAGTATACCAACTGAAAGAGTAAACCGCAAAAAACAAACTTTTGATATACTATAGTTTATGAAAATCGGAAAAGTAAAAATAAAAAAAGAGTTTATTTGGAAAATAATCATGATCGTATCATCTATCTTACTTATTCTTTCTTCTCTTTCACCTATGTTGTTCATACGGTAAATATAATATACTGTCTAAGTATATGATGATTCTTGACACTCCTATTGAATCTCTACCCGCAACAAGCCCTCTTACTATTAAACGTTTAAAATTAATAGGGATTGAAACTTATTGCGATCTTCTCAACTACTTTCCATATCGGTACGAAGATTACTCCATAATTAGTCCGATCATGAGCATCCAGGAAGGGGAAACCGTTACTATAAGGGGAACTGTCATCAAGTCAACCAATGAATACACCAAAAGAGGCTACAAACTGCAGAAAATTACATTGCAAGATAAAACAGGAAGTCTTCAAATCACATGGATAAATCAACCATATCTAGCGCATATATTTAAGACGGGGGTTACACTTTCTGTATCTGGGCTGGTAACCCGCTTTGCCGGTAAATTAACATTACAACCAAACGGATGGGAGATAATTAAGGACGAATCAATGCACACGGGCAGAATCATCCCCGTCTATTCTGAGATACATGGACTTTCCACAAAAACACTTCGTGAAAAAGTATTCCATGTTATCTCTCACCTCAAAAATACACAGGAACCCCCGGAGAGTCTTCCCACAGAGGTCCTTATATATAACAACCTTATATCTTTCCATGAAGCATATATAGAAGTACACTACCCCTCGTCCAAAGAACGTTTAAAACAAGCTCGACTAAGATTGGGCTTTAATGAAATGCTTATTTTACAGTTATCTCTTCTCTTAAAAAAACATGAGCAAAAACAAAAAAAAGTTATGTATCAGTTTTCTTTAGACGATATAGAAAAGAAACAAAAAATAAAAAATTTCATAGAACGTCTTCCATTTAAGTTAACAAACGGCCAAAAAGAGGCAATATACGATATTGAACAAGATCTAAAAAAACAAAATCCTATGAATAGATTTCTCCAGGGAGATGTTGGTTCAGGAAAAACCGTGGTTGCCGCATTGGCTGCTTATATTACCTATCTAAATGGGTATCAAACCCTCATAATGGCTCCAACCGAGATCTTGGCGGATCAGCATTATCAAACAATGCTACGTCTTTTTAAGGAAACGTCAGTAAAGATAGCTATCCAAACGGGATCAAAGAAAAATTTAAAAAAAGATTCCTCGAACTTTGATATCATAGTCGGAACTCAGGCGCTACTCACTAAGTCTCTTATCTTTAACAAGGTTGGTTTTATCGTTATAGACGAACAACATAGATTTGGAGTGGCTCAGCGAGCCCTTTTAAAAGAAAAAGGTGGCGAACCACACCTGCTTACTATGACTGCAACACCTATACCTCGTACACTAGCGCTCACTCTTTATGGAGAAATTGACCTCACTGTTATATCTGAGATGCCTCAAGGCCGTCTGCCAGTAAAAACATATCTTGTACCCTCAAAAAAGCGACAAAAAGCCTATGAGTGGATCAAAAATAAAATCCTAACAGACAGATGTCAGACGTTCATTGTTTGTCCTTTGATAGAAGAATCAAAAGAAGAGACAAAAATATCAGTAAAGGCTGCAAAAAAGGAGTATGAACGTCTGCAAAAAAATGTTTTTCCTACTTTGCGAGTAGCGCTTTTACATGGAAAGCTTAAAAGTAAAGAAAAAACTGAGATTATGCAGGAATTTACCCGAAAAAAGTATGATATTCTTGTATCTACGTCTGTTGTGGAAGTAGGTATAGATATTCCTGATGCAACGATCATGATCATTGAAGGAGCAGAGAAATACGGGTTAGCACAGCTTCACCAATTAAGAGGAAGAATTGGGCGAGGGAATAGACAATCATACTGCTATCTTTTTTCAGACAATCAAGAACCAGCCGTTCTTCACAGACTCAACTTTTTTTCCTCAACTACAAACGGAGCGGAGTTATCTGAGTATGATTTACATCACAGGGGACCCGGCAATATCTTCGGCACAAACCAGCATGGTTATTTAAAACTTAAAATCGCTTCACTAAGCGATATCTCTCTCATAAAACAATCAAAAAATGCAGCAGATTACTTGATTAAAAAGTCGCCTGACCTTAAACTATTTCCAAAACTACTTTCTTCTTTAAATTCAAACCAACCGCAAACACACCTTGGCAAATCATCTACGATATGATATCATTTACTTTATGGCACCACTACCAAAAAGAAAGCATTCAACAAGACGCAAAGGTAAGCGTAAAGCCCACAAAGGGATAGGTCTTCCCAAATTAGTTACTTGTAAAAACTGCGGAAAACCAAAGCGATCTCATCGTATATGCAAGTATTGCAACAAATAATTTTGTTTTTGTATGGATACAAGGCACAAAAAAAGAACTGAAATAGTTCAAAACCTTTTTGCATATACTTTTCAACCCTTATCGTCTAATCTTCCTTTCTCAAGCAATACTACAAAAAAAATTGTAGACAATATAAAAAAAATTGATTTAGTCATTTCTTCGCTTGCGCTCAAGTTTCCTATAGATAAAATAGCCAAAATCGATCTTTCCATACTAAGACTTGCCATTTTTGAATTGTCGATCGAACCACATGAACCAAAAAAAGTTATAATTAACGAAGCTGTAGAACTTGCGAAGGAACTGGGTGGTGAAAAATCATATTCATTTATAAACGGTGTTTTGGGTAAACTCATAAAACATGAAGCGTAAATTTTTGAGCCTGGAAAAAAAAATTGGCATCTCGTTTAAAAATGAGGTTTTGCTTGAAAATGTGTTTGTACACAGATCCTTTTTAAATGAACATAAGTCATTTTATCTTCCCTCCAATGAAAAGCTTGAGTTTTTGGGGGATAGCGTTCTATCTTTAATAACCTCAATCTTTTTATATAAAAACTATCCCGATCTTGATGAAGGCACATATACTGACATCAAGGCGTCGATCGTACGCACTGAAAGTCTGGCTGAGGTTGCAAAAAAAATTGGCCTGGGAGATCTTGTATATCTTTCCAAAGGAGAAGAACTCAATATGGGAAAAGATAACAAAAATATTCTTGCTGATTGTTTTGAGTCTTTGGTTGCTGCTATCTTTATTGACCAAGGATTTGACCAAAGCTATTCATTTATTCTCAATGTCTTGTTTAAAGAAAAACTTGATTATATTGTCAAGAATAAATTGTATCTGTCGCCAAAAAGCAGGCTTCAGGAACTGCTGCAAGCACAATATAAAATGCTACCTACCTATACTATCTCTAAAGAAGCAGGACCAGAGCATAAAAAAGAGTTTACTATCGATGTGTTTTTCGATGATAAAAAATTAGGCACAGGAGCAGGTCTCTCTAAAAAAGAAGCTGAAGAAAATGCTGCCAAAAATGCCCTGGAAAAAATGAAATAAAACATATATAATGTCTATCTATGCCAGCAACAATAAGACTAATGAGATTCGGAAAAAAAGGGTATCCTACATATCGAATTGTAGTGCTTGATAAAAGAAAAAAAGCAGTTGGGTCATATCTCGAAAAGATAGGGACATATAATCCAATGAAAAATCCCGCAGAACTTATCATCGACAAACAACTACTTACTAAGTGGGAGCAGAAGGGTGCTGTTTTATCTAATGGAATGAAGAAAATACTCCATAAAAGTTAATGTATCTAAAACACTAAAAGGGGTTGTCTTTGGTTTCATATTCTTGAGGAGTGTCGCTTTCATCTTCTTTAAGCGTAATCTGAACTTTTTGTTTTATTTGCTCAAGTTTTTCTATGTCCTTTTTACTCAGTTGAGGAATGACCGATTCATTAAATGTAAATTTCTTGCTGTAAAAATTAAGAGATACTTTTGTATTAGTAAAATTCACACCAGAAAATTCAATCTTCTCACTGGTAATAAGCCTTCCTCCTGTATACTCATAGTTACGTAAAAATATTAAAAAAGCAGACAAACTCCCTCTTCCTTCAATAATGATTGACATCTTTTCTCGTGAGGATTTTGATAAATTTATAGTATAGCTCGTTATGGAAAATCCCGTTTTTTGAGATATGGTTTCAAGTGCATAGATAACTGAAAAATAATCTTCAGATTCTGGAATCAAAGAAGTCAGTATTTTGTTGTAAATAATGATTTGATCTTCTGTAAGCGATTTGTTGAATTTAAGAGTATCGCTTCTGTTTTTCAGAAGATTTACTTCTTCCTTTAGGATAGCCTGCTGATTAGAAAGTTCTTTAAAGCTTTTATATGAGGAAGATACAAGTAAGATAATTACAACAATTGATACGAGGGTCAAAATAGTTGACCAGTAATCCCTTAAAAAAAACTTAATTTTGCGTATGTTAATTAGATTCTTCATTTAGTTCTTTAAATTTACCTTTAAATTGTAGTTGAAAATTTTTGTTTGCATAACGCGCAGTAGATACAACAACAACGTCACGATTAAGACTAAGACTTGCCATCGATAGTTCATCAAAATTTTTTAGAAACTCTTCAGATTCAACGTATTTCAGAAAGGAAATCATGGTTTCATAATCCTTAAACTTAATAACAAAGCTTGTACTTCTTGTTTTATCAATTTCAATTGAGTCAAGTGTCGCTGAATCAGTGGAGGTATTGAGCATATCAAGAAGTATTGAATAATAAGGTGCAAAGCGGGCATCGTCTTTCTCATACGTATATAGTTGAGTTTGCTTTCCTTTAAAAAAACGTATATTGGCTTCAACGTCTTTTTCCTCCATGAGAAGAGATAAGTACAGTTGTTTCTTTTTTAACAGATCGTTCATTTCTGCCCGCAATATAATAGTCCTTGTTATGGTGATAACAAATAATACAAAAAAAATGAGTCCGATAATTGTACCAAAACGCTTTATTTTATTTGCGTAAGAAGCAAAAGCGTTAAAGCGTTTCTTTTTACTAAATAGATTTAGTCTTTTTTTCATCTTAATACGCCTCCGATTGCACAAATATATGATGGCATGTCTGTTGAGAAAGACTGTGATACGGGGTTGTTCACGAGAAACTCACGGAGATAAAGTGCTTCTGTATGTAAAAGAAGCACTTCTGAAATTTTTTTTTCAAAAGAAAGGATATTGCTGCTGTAATTAAACACAAATATCTTAGATACAGGAAGTGCATATTTTTCTTTCGAAAATATCATAAATTTGGATAGTTCTCCCATTAGTTCTTTCATCAGGGGGGCAACAATGGTAGAAGTATCATAAGATGCATTCTTTTCAAAGCCAATTGTTCGTAAAACTTCAATAGCCTTAGACTCCTGGAGTTCAAAGTTGAATTTAAGTTCTTTAAGAAATAAATCGTACCCGACTTTAATCGTACGGGTTAACAAAATAAGCGATGTCTGTGTGTCAATTAGATATATTGAACTGCTAGCGAACCCGAAATTTAATACAAGGTACGTCCCTGATCCTTGTTGTTTTAATACCTCAGAAAAAAGTCTTCCGAAAGAACTCATTTCGTTTTCAAGAGATTCGGGATTAAGCCCAGCCATTTCAATAGCTTTTTCAACTCTGTCTACTGTTTTTTTTGGTGAGGCTACAATAAGTATAGTATTTTTTTTATTCTGCTTGTCTTCTTTCATGATCTCAATATCCAGCACAACCTCTTCAATAGACATGGGTATAAACTGATCTGATTGGTAACGGACTGCTGAAAGGAGCTCTTTTTCATTTAATTTTGCGAACTCAAGGATTTGAGAAAATGACTGACTATCTGGAATAATTATATTGGCGTTTTTCTTGACTATTTTTAAATTTGCATACAGCTTTGATATTATCTCTGACTGGTTTTCAATACTTTTTTCCGTGTCGTCCGAAAAGAAATTCGGAATAGTGTTTTCTGTACCCATACACGATAGGTCTATCTTGCCATTTTTATAAGTAAGGTCAACTATACGAGTATATTTTTCATTGATATCAATTGCAAAAGATGAATCTGTCATATAGCTTTAAGTATCCAGAAAATTGGATCAAAAGTCAAGCAAAAAAACCTACTCTAATAATTTCGTAGCTGAAACTTTGTACTGTATTGAAGTGGGGTTGGGTTCAATTCATTTGATCTTACCACATCAAATGACGTATAAACGACCGGTGGACTAAATATACTTGTCCGATAACAGGTAAACTTCAAGTTAGATACCTTTACTTTATCGTTTGTAAGATAAAGATTCTTTATTTCGTTTCCTGGGCTTTGAGAAGCTATCTTGTTGTCTAACAATTCATAGGAAAAACTTACCGAGTCTTTGTCAAAAAAAAATATGAAAGGCATTGTCGTTGGCATTGGAGTTGGATAAACAGGACAGATGTCAATAATTGTTGGATATAGTGAACTTGGATATATGGAAGGGTTTGTGATTTTTTCTGCATATTGCTTAACTGTACCACGCATGGAGAAAAGCGCTTGGTCTCCTTGTTTTTTTACTTCTTGAAGGGAATAAATTCGCGCCTGTTGCTGAATAATAAGAAAGACTATAGCAAAAAGGATAGGCAATACAAACCCAATGACACCAACCACAACCACCATTTCAATCAACGTAAAACCTTTTTTTTGGAAATTTATTTTTATTCCCATACTGAATAAACAGCCTTTAACGGAACTGAATATAGATAATTGCCATCTTTCCACTCAACAGAAAATCTAACACTAATTTGTTTAACAAAATTTCCTTCCATAAGGGTAGCTGAAAAGGTAGCCATTCTTCTATATTGACCCTCTAGCTCAAAATAACAGCTACCAACACCCTTTGAAGGCCATGAGGGGGATAGAGGAGCAGTATTAAAACAAAACTCAGTTGATGCAGGTGTTGATTGAGTTACTTGTTCTGTGAAGTTTGTGATTAATCCTCCCGCATAAGTCGTCCCTCCCCAGTTGATTTCCTTTTCAGCCTGCAACCACTCACGTAGTTCTTCTGCATAATGAGTAGCAATCACTTTTTTTTGGTTTGCTTTGGTGATGCGCAAAGAAGTGGTAATTACAGACGCAGCAAGAACGAAAAAGAGAGAGAAAACTGTGGTAAAAATCATTACTTCTATAAGTGAAAATGCCTTTATTGGTACTGGTAGCTGTTTCATGGATTACGGGCAAATACTTGGACATGCGTCACAAGCACTACACGCATCTTCACTGATAAGTCCTGTGCTTGAAACTTTGGTATATCTACACACACCGCTTCCACTTAGTGCTGTATTTTTTATGTAAATATAATCACATTTTGCACCACCTGTGATAGGAAAAAAGGAAACTGAAAGGACGGGTGTTGGAAATACTATATTTGTTTCTGTTTTATATACAATTGGGCTTGGAGATCCCGCGCTACAGTTGGGCTGAAGTGAATATTCACTCGAAGATAAGATCTCAATACTATATGAGGCAATCTCTGCCCCAACACCACCACACATTGATGAATCACCAGCTATTGTTTTGGCTCGGGCTAAACTTAGTATATTTGCTATTTTTTTTCCCGTATTTTCCAATTTTTTTTGCTCTGTGTATTGATTATAATAACCAACTGAATAACCCGAAAAAAGGAGGATAAAAGAGATGACTACCAATAGTTCAATGAGAGTAAAGCCTGAATTTTTCTTCTGTCTTTCCATAAGTAGTTACGGTGGTACTATTTGACCATACGGACCCATACAGTAGTTACAGCTTGTAGCTCCAACAATAGCACAATCTCCGCACGAGGAGGTGCTTGACTGTTCAAGATAGGCCCCAAGTGTATAATCAATTCCATTACTCTCATAATAATAGGTATATTGAGCAGTCTTTGGATCGTTTGGCACTTTTCTTAAATAATATATACCCGATGTACAGGTGGGCGGATCATCACAAATATCACCTCCAAATGTAACTTCTGAGGTAAGAGGATAACTATCATTTTTACTTTTATACATTTCAAGTGATGCTCTGATTTGTTCTAGATCTCCTTTTCGTTTGGCATCACGTGACTTTTTTAGAAACTCGGTATAAGTAACCATACCGATAGTTGAAATAATCCCGATTATGGTAACAACAACCAATATCTCTATAAAGGAAAAGCCGTGTCGCTTTTCTTTGTTTTGTAAATAATTAATCATAGATTATTGTTGGTTTGAAAGACAATATCCTGTTGGTGACTCGCTTTCAATAAGATATGAACAAATCCGATACATGCTACTTGAACTTGTCGGCATAAGATAGGGAGTACCACCTTTTGGATCAGCAGGTACAGTAGGCAAAAATACTGTTGCTGGATTCGAACAACCAATGGTCGGTACAAAACCAGAAGAACTAACGGGATAAGAATACCCGCACACCGAGTAATACTGCTCAAAAGCGTTTTGTATTACTTTCAAATCGCTTTTCCTTCGCGAATCACGAGACTTTTTTTGTGCGGTGGAATAAGATATGGAGGCAATCGTAATCACTATGGAGATAATTGCCAGCACTATCAACATCTCAAGTAGAGTAAAACCTTTCTGTACCGAATTTTGTTTGATTTTAATCATAGAAATAATTTAAACTGCTATGGTTGAGTAACTACATAACATTTTTTTGGCGATGTACAACCGTAGGTAGTAATAGTTGCAAAATCTGATGGACAACTGCCCCCTTCTGAATCAAGCGAATTATCAAGACATGCGGCAAGCAGATACTCAAGTGTTTCTCCAGGAGTACCCGTTGGATTCCGATGATAATAATATTTTTTTGGTGTCGCACAGGATGCACTTGGATCGCCAGGCACCTTGGACATATATAAATAACCTGTTCCCGACCAACCTGTGCAAGGGGCGGGAAAGGAGGCGTCAATTGGGTAGGAGGGAGGCGATTGGTTTGATTTATAGAACTCAAGGGCTTTTTGAATCTGTCTTATATCTGATTTACGCTGAGCATCTCTAGCTCGTTCTCTTGCATCCATGAAATTGGGAAGTAGTATCACCACCATCCCCGCAAGAATAGCAATAACGACAAGTATTTCAATTAATGTGAAAGAAGATTCTGTGTTGTTCATGCTCTTTACTTCATCGTAACTGTTTTGTGGATAAAAATCAATAGATTGTCAAGAGCAAGCTGATGGCTGTGATTCAATAGAAGGATGTTGTTCTTTGTCTGGAACGCTTTATTCATGATTGGTATAAGATCTATTTTTTTAGATTCAAGAAGTTTTTGTCTTAAAAACAAAATTAAATCATCAATAAGAATAATTGCTTCATCTCTTGTCTTTGTTAACGTCAGATCGTTCTGTAAAAAACCGTAGCTTTCTTTTTTCTGAAGCTCATTAAACATTGTGTTAATTTTTTGAATTCTTTCTTTCTCTAGTACAGCGTTTTCTTTATCAAGATAGACTAAGCTAACTCTTGATTGTACCGTTGACAGTATCGATCTGTTATTTTTTGCACACAAAAAAAAGGTGTTTTCTTTTGTTTTTTCTTCTAACATTTTTAGAATCGCGTTTTGAGCCTCAATAGATGCAGTTTCAAAAGAATGAATAACGATTATTCTTTTTGATGTGGCTTTGGTGAAAACAAAATAAGAAATGTCGCGTATTTCGTTAATTCCTAATTCTTGAGTCTTGGGAATTATATGTATCACGTCGTAAGATAAAACCGCGTTGTCCCGTATATAGCTTGCAATATAAGTGTTTATTTTTTTCTCGTCAAGAGAGATGATAAGTTGAGGAATCATATCCGTATTGAATTCTAACAAAATTCAAACTATATTTATAGTAAGTTATGATTATCTCACCAAAACAATTTATAGCAAGGCTTGTCGAAAACCACGTTATTGATGGGGAGGCTGCAGACAGAATTGAGATTGATGCACTTAATAAGAATCTTCCTATATTTGATTATTTACTCAAGTATGGTAATGTCAAAAAAGAATCCGTACTTAAGGTGCAGGCCGATATTTTGAATGTTCCGTACATTGACATATCATCATCTGCAGCAGATCCACAGGCTTTAAATTTTATTCCTGAGTCCGTAGCTCGGACATATACTGTCATACCTTATGCGTATGACACTAAGACCGATACAGTGTATATCGCCTCATCTGATCCGCTTAACTTCAATCTTAACGATTTTCTTGAAAAAAAAACAAAGAAGCGAGTTATCTTAGCTCTAGGAAATATCGAAGACATACTTCGCGCCATTAGTATCTCTTATGCGCACGGGTTATCACCCGAAGTAAAAGAGGCACTTGCTGAGGTGTCAGACGATACTACTAAGGGAAAAGAAAAAGACACAGCAGTGATTAAAGAGGCTCCTATCGCTAAGATTGTAGACACTATACTTGAGTTTGCTGTGAAGGGAAGAGCATCAGATGTACACATTGAAGCGGAGGAGGGTAAAACTCGGATACGATACCGCATCGATGGAGTTCTCCAGGAAAAATTAACCCTTCCCCGCACCATACACGACTCACTTGTATCGCGCATCAAAATACTTTCCGAAATGAAGATTGATGAAAGACGCATACCTCAAGATGGAAGATTTGGTTTTAAAATGGGAGAGGAAGAAGTGGATCTACGTGTATCAACACTACCAACTGTGCATGGAGAAAAAGTTGTTATGAGACTTCTCAAAAAAACAGGCGGGTTGCCGCTTTTAAGTGAACTAGGACTAAGAGGTCCGCAGTTTAAAGACTTGGAAGAAGCTGTCTCAAAACCATATGGTATTATTCTTGTCACGGGACCTACCGGCTCTGGAAAGACAACTACTTTATACTCCGTATTAACAAAGCTTAATAAACCAACGGTAAATATAGTTACCCTTGAAGATCCTGTCGAATACCAAATTGAGGGTATAAACCAAGTTCAAATCAACCCACAGGCCGGTTTGACCTTTGCAACAGGTCTTCGTGCTTTTTTACGACAAGATCCAAACATTATTCTTGTTGGAGAAATCCGAGATAAGGAAACAACTCAGCTTGCAATTCAAGCAGCTCTTACCGGTCATCTTGTGTTTTCTACACTTCATACCAATGATGCAGCCACAGCGATACCGCGCCTTATTGATCTTGGCGGTGAGCCCTTTCTTATCTCTTCAGTATTAAATGCCTCGATAGCTCAAAGAATTGCGCGTCGTATATGTGAAAGTTGTAAAGAAACTTATCAGCCGACACCTCAAATAAAAGAAAATATTGTAAGCGTGCTCGGTCCGCTTTTGCCCTCTAAGTATTCAAAAGGGGAGGATGTAAAGCTTTCTCGTGGCAAGGGGTGTATTGAATGCAATTTTTCGGGTTATTTAGGCAGAATTGCCATTTTTGAAGTACTAAAAATAACTCCAGCCATTAACAAAATGATACTTCGAGAAGCTTCTGCTAAGGAGATAGAACAACAAGCTCGTACAACCGAAAGTCTTATTATTATGAAGCAAGATGGATACCTTAAGGCCCTTGATGGAATAACTACCATTGAAGAAGTATTACGCATAGCTGAAGTATGATGAACAATTATAGATTATATATATGGAAATAAATCAATTATTACAAGCCACAATAGAGAAAAAAGCCTCTGACCTTCATATTATCCCTGAGTATTTCCCATCTATCCGGATAAATAATGAACTTCTTTTTTTGAGAAGCTTTGGGGTTACAACCGGAGAAGATACGGAAAAACTAATCCTACCCCTTTTAACGGATAATCAACGAAACTATTTAAATGAAAATAAAGAAATCGATCTTGGATGGGATTACGAAGGTAATAGATTTAGAATCAATGTTTACACCAACAAAAAAAAGCTTGGAGCTGCTTTTAGACTCATTCCTAATCATATCAAAACGATTGATGAGTTGAATTTACCATCCTTTTTCCATACATTTACTGCCTATAAGCAGGGTTTGATTCTTTTTACTGGTCCAACAGGAGAAGGGAAGTCAACTTCGCTTGCCTCAATCATCAATGAAATCAATCAAAAAAAAGCTCGTCATATTATCACTGTTGAGGATCCTATCGAATTTACCTATCCAAATGGCAAATCAATCGTCTCACAGCGAGAGTTACACCAAGATACTCTTTCGTGGCCAATCGCACTCAAGTCTGTTTTACGAGAAGATCCAGACGTGGTGCTGGTTGGAGAGATGAGAGATTATGATACAGTACAGCTTGTTTTGACGATCGCTGAAACCGGACACTTGGTTTTTTCTACATTGCACACTGGATCAACGAAAGAAGCAATCGATCGTATCGTTGACGTCTTTCCCTCGGGTCAACAAAACCAAATTCGTAATACTTTGTCAACTACGCTCGTTGGAGTAGTTGCTCAACGTTTGATTCCTGACTCAACTGGAGTATCGCGCGTTCCTTGCTTTGAGATACTTATGAATACTCCCTCAGTCAGCTCAATCATTCGAGACGGTAAGAACTTCATGTTAGACAACGTGCTTGAAACAAGCGAAGATGAGGGTATGATCCTCTTTGAGAAATATCTTTCCAAACTCTATAAATCAGGACTCGTTACAAAAGAAGCTGCTCTTGATCATGCAATTCGTAAACAATTGCTCAGCAAATTCATAGGTTAACTTATGCATTATTGGTATAAAGCCCTCAAAAAAGACAAGATAAAAACAGGCACTATTGAGTCAACGTCGAAAGATGAGGTGGTTTATTTTCTTAAAAGAAACGGATACATGCCTATTGAGGTAAAAAAAGCAGAGACCCTTTTTCCCCAAGTACAGGCTTTTTTTAATAAGGTTGGTTTTACTGACATCGTGGATTTTACCAGACAGCTTGCAATTATGTTGAATGCAGGCTTAACACTTATTGACTGTTTCAATATTTTGGAGAAACAGGTTAGCAAACCTGGTCTTCTTGCTCTTATCCAAAATATAAACAAAGATATCATGTCGGGCAATACCTTTTCATCTGCGCTGCAGAAATATCCTGCTTATTTTCCAAATCTCTATGTCTCTCTCGTTAAGTCGGGTGAGGCATCAGGAAAGTTAAGCGAGATTCTACTCAAACTTGCTGAGAATCTTGAAAAGCAACGTGAATTCCAGTCTAAAATAAAAAGCGCTCTTGCGTATCCAATCATAGTCATTATTGGTATGTTTGGAGTCATGTTTGTTATGGTTACTTTTGTTATACCAAAACTGCTTAATTTGTATAAAGACTTCAATGTTGAATTACCCGTCACAACTAAAATTCTTATTGTCATTTCCAATTTTTCTTCAACGTTTTGGCCGCTTATTCTTGTTGGAATTTTTGTAACGGTAACTGCCTTTAAAAAATATACGGCAACTAAAGCTGGACGACTGCTTTTTGACACCATGGCCTTAAGACTTCCTGCATTCGGTTCGTTGATCCAGATTTCCTCGCTTGTGGACGCTACCCGCACACTCGCCATTCTTATTGGATCTGGAGTATCAATACTTGACGGACTAAACATCATTATTGAAACAACTGGCAATATGGTGTTTCGAAACTCCTTTCAAAATATATATAAACAGGTGGAAAAAGGTTATTCTCTTGGGACTGCTTTGGGTAATGAAGGCATCTATCCTCCAATATTAGTCCAAATGACAACCGTCGGAGAACAAACAGGAAAGTTAGATGATACACTTCTGCGGATTTCCCACTACTTTGAGATGGAGTCTGAAATGGCTGTTAAAACCCTAACTACACTTATCGAACCACTTATACTTGTTATTCTAGGTCTTGGAGTTGGGTTCTTAGTCATTTCTGTTATCACACCAATCTATAACCTAACATCTTCTTTTAAATGATCCATTTTGATATAAAAAGATGCTATTGACATTGTGTAATAGTTTTTACTAATATGAATATATTATGAAAAACAAAACAAAAAAAGGGTTTACCCTCATTGAACTTCTGATCGTCATCGCACTTTTGGGTGCTTTAGCAGTTGCATTACTTGCCGCTCTTGATCCGCTTGAGCAGATAAAAAAAGGTACTGACACGGGCATTCGGAATACTGCAGCCGAAATAGGCTCAGCATTTACACGTTATGCATCAGTCAAAGGTGGAAGTTTACCGTTTGACACCATTGCATGGGGTTCTGTCGGCACTGATCCAGCAGGTACTGCATATGTAGCCATACAATCAGTTATCGATGCAGGAGAATTGAAGCAAGATTTCTTCACCTTAGCCCAAGATCAACTTGATAGAATCTATATTTCGGCAGTCAACAACACAGGTACACAAAAAGCGTTTGTATGCTTTCAACCTGGATCTAAATCATTCAGAGTTGACGCAAATACCAAATTTGGAACAGTAAACGGCGTAGATGGTACTATGACTGCATACACTGACTGTACAGCTGGCGGTACAAGCCAAACGGCAGGAGATGCATGTTATTGGTGCGTACAATAAAATAAGAAACTTCACCCGTCCTCCGATTCGGAGGGCGGGTTTTTTGTTATAATCTATCACTATGACATTCCTATATTATCTTTGTTTATGGATACTTTTATTGTTTAATCAGTCACTTTATGTCTTTGGGGGAGACAGTGCGGAATTTTCTTTTGTTTCACAAAGCTTAAGCGTAGCTCACCCTCCAGGCTATCCTTTTTATTCGTTGCTTGCAAATATTGTGGGAAGATCTATGCCTTTTTTTACCCCCCCTTGGCGAGTATCTTTGCTTTCTTCTATCCCAACTATCATAACCGCTTATCTAATTTATCAAATATTGCTTAGAATGAAGTTGTCAAAGTTTGTAAGTATTTTATCATCAACTCTCTACATTTTTTTATTCCCTATATGGTCTTATGCTGTTATACCTGAAGTATTTGCACTTAATAATTTGTTTGTCTGTCTAATCACATTCTTGTTGTATATTTTTGAGAAAAGAAAGTCTGTTTCGATACTATATCTTTTTTCCTTACTTGTCGGATTAAGTGTTAGCCATCACCATATTTTTGTTTTATTCATCCCTGGATGGATATATCTCATGAGTGGAGAAAAAACTATACTTTTTCTGAGAAAAAATATTAGCAAAAGACGTGCTTTATACATCTTTATTTTTTTTCTTTTAGGATGCGGTTTTTACCTATATCCTCCTCTTGCAAGCAGACTTTCTCCTCCACTTGACTGGGAAAATGCACAAACACTCTCAGGCTTTATTCGCCTTATTACCAGGTCAACATATGGCACCTTTAAAGCTTACTCTGGTTCTTCGGGCGATATTTTAAATCAGTTGTATGATGTTTTATCGCTTATTATCTTTGTTGTTCATGATTTTCGGATCATAGGTATTGTTTTGTTAGTAGCTGGTCTTGCGTGGCTTCATAAACAACAGCGACGAATGTTTACGTTTATTGGCATCACCATCCTTATGCATGTATTTTTCCTATTCTATACAAACTTCTTTCTTCATGGATCTTTTACTCTTGCTATGTATGAACGTTTCCTTATACCTATTTATCTGCTTTTTATTATTCCAGTTGGATACGGACTTGAACAGGTTATATCTTTTATTGGAAAATTTATAACTCTATACGTAAGAAATCGGGTTCTTATAAAACTTTGCAAAATCGCTGTTTATTTATTTGCTTTAAGTTATGTATTTATAGTTTTTTGGCAAAATTATAGAACCGTTGGAAAGATTAAAACCCTAGATGTCTTTGCCACTTACGCTAAGAATCTACTTGATACCGTACCAAGGGGGGGGATATTCTTTGTAGGAAGTGATAACAGCTATTTCCCATCTGTCTATTATTTTTTTTCTCAGAATTATAGAAAAGACGTGAAATTTGTGTTCTTAAATATTCTTGAGAGAGAGCATTATAGAAAGAACTTAAAAAAATTATATCCAGAATTGTATGTTCCCACCCATTATCAAAAGAATAATAAAGACATCTCAGATTTCTTGGAAAAAAATGCACGTTTTGGCATTTATTTAGAGAATCCTCTCACATCATCACATACGTGGGAACCCTATGGTCTTTTGTGGAAATTTTATAAAACCAATAAGGAAGCGGCATCTGACAGCGCAAAATTAGTCAAGGCAAATAAAGATCTTTGGAACCATGTATATACTATCCCCAAACTCAACAAAGATCTAAAAAGCATACTCCACTTGAATGTAGTGCAGGACAGTTATTTAAATGCTTACATGAATTATAGTAAGCTTCTCTTCGCTACAAACCATATGGATGAATCTATTCAAGTAATTAAAAAATTAATTCGTGATTACCGGCCGCAAGATCAAAACTCAAAGATGATTCTTATGAATTTATTGGTAAGTCAAAAAAAGTGTACTGACGCCACTTTACTACTTAATACTTTGAATTTAAGCAATCTAAAGACAGATGTACTATATATTCCATCATTTATTACTTATTATGAAACTTGTGACTCAAAGAGTCAGGAAATAAACCGGTTAAAAAAGATGTATTTGGAAAAATCAAAAAAAAGCAAACCCAAGCTTACTGAGTTTTAATTTTTCTGTAGATGACTAAAACGAGAGGGAAAATAAGAACATAAATACTTCCCAAAAGCACTCCTAAATAGAAGGATGTCGGAGAGTAAGTTAGTGTAATTTTGTGACGACCAGATGGAACGCTCACCCCAATATGTATAAGATTTACTCGTTTTCCAACAGTTCTTTTTCCATCGATCTGTATGGTCCAACCCGGGTACCAATTTTTTCTAAACACTATAAATGTATTTTTTGGTACATATACCTCAGCTATTAGCTTTGTATCTGTTTGTTCTGTGTTGTGAGATATAATATGGGTTTCTTGAGACAAGCTGTTTTGCTCCTCTAAGACAGCCTCAACCGTTGATATTTGTCCTGCCTCAAGAAGCGCATCAAACTCATCAATATATTCAATTTTTTTAAGTTTTGAGGGTACATAATACGGAGTTTCCTGCTTTGAAGATATCCGGTATAGATAGATCGTAGATCCACCGTTGGTGATACTATAAATTTGATTTTCTTTTTGCAATAAAGGATAAAGAGATACAATTGAGTCAACCCCCATTACAGATAATAGTTTTACTGCTGAATCTGTAGAAACTTTCTCGGTTGAAGGAAACACAAGCATATTTTCGACGGCATCAGTTAGGTACTCTACTCTTTTTAATCTCAGCCCACCTGAATTGATTGTACTGCTTTGATAGCCAAAAATAAGGTTTGAGTTCGGTATTAATGAGTTGTTAAGAAATGAGTACATATCAATATCTTTTTCCGTCATCCAACCATGCTTTGCAAAATATGAGTGCCATACCTTATCAAATCCTAGAGTTATATATCTTGTATCTTTACTTAGATAAGTGGTTAGAGGTGGAGGAGATAACACGATCTTGTTTTTAATAAATATATGATAGTTTAGTGTTACTATTCCAAGCATAACAATATTAATAAATAATGCAGCCATTATGAGTATTCTTAGAAATGAGTTTTTTGCAACAAGTAGAGTTTTCTCTATGATGAGCCCAGCGCCAATAACGCTAAAAAAAACTGCTATTAATAAATATTTTGGTGGAGTGCGAAAAACATTAAAAGGAAAAATATCAAACAAGAAGTAAACGGGGGAGTTCTTACCCAAAGATATAAGGATAAATATAAAAACAATACACAAATAAACACTGATCTCTTTGTTGAGCTTCTTTTTAAAAAATAAATAGATAAGGCATGAAACAAAAACGACGATAAATAAGATCCCAATATACGGGGTGTTTTCCCAAAAAATCCCCATGTTTGAAGGAAATTCTGGATAGGAACCTCTTTTGGGATTGCCAAATGGATAAGGAAATAAAAAAGATAGAAGATGACTCCATGGCATGGAAAAGGAGGTCGCATGAGCATACCCTCCCATAAGATTCCTTACCGAATATCGTATTAATTCAAACGTAGGAAGAAGTTGTGGCAACGAAATAATTGTGCCACTTATAACAACTGCAAATAAATGTATAAGTGTGTAGGACATTCCTATATACCATAAAAAAAGTCCAAACAAAGCTATAAATACAATCTGCATATGTCCTGCAAAAATCATCTGAGATAGAAAAAAGATACTCCAAATACCATATCTTAATTTCCTTGTTTTCTGTAATTCAAACATCATAAAAAAAAGAAGGGGAATAAGTGAGGCTGTTTGTATAACGTTTAAATGTATCCATCTAAACCCAATAGCACCAGAGAAAGTAAATGTATAGCTCAAAAAAAGAGCTAGAAGTGGTCTAATTGATTGTTTTTTCATAAAGAGGAATATCCCTAATGTCATTAAAAACAACGAAAACACAAAAAGTAAATTATAAGCCGTAGCAAAACCGAGTAAGCGGAAAAACACTATATTAGGGAGAAATAAAGCTCCAATCTGCCCCTCCGCAAATAAGGGAAATCCTCCTTGTAGTGCGTCTGTCCAAAATGGAAGTGTGTTTTGGGCAAGGGATTTGGAGAGAAAATATTTAAGCGAAAGGTTGAAGTGAACAGCGTCGCTGCGATCAAAATCAGGAGTAAATAACAGCTTGTCTTTAATAAAAAAATAAAGAATAAGGTGTGTTACAATTATCAAAATGATCGGAAGATATGGAACAATGCTTATAGTTTTATTTTTTGCAACAGTACCCAACCTTGGTTTTTTTACCCCTATATCCTTTGCTCTTATAACTTTTCTTTTTATCATTAGTATATTTGGAACTGGACTGCCGTCATCAAAAGTCCACTCTATAGCTGAGACATGCTTTGTTCTCCTCTTTTATGCTTGCATCTACTATGGAGGATTATATCAAAATAGTTTAAGTACGTTAATAGGCAGTATTACTTTATCTTTTATAGTTGTTTTATTGGTTTTATCATACTTTTTTATTAAAAATAAAATCGATTTACTTTTTATTATTCTTCTTTTTTATATTGCTCTCTCTTTCTGGACACTAATCGGCTCACCAAAACCACTCGTTGACACGTTTGATGTTTTTCGTGAGGTCGCCGGAAAGATCATAAGCGGTGTTAATCCTTACTCTGCAGATTTTTCAAGGACATATGCAGGAATAGACAACCATTTTCATTATCTTCCGTTCAGTTTCGTGTTTACTACACCATTTATGCTTATATTTGGAGATCCCAGAATAGCCATAATATTTGCCAATATTGTATCTGTACTGTGTCTTAGAAAAATATTTATGGACAGATTTGAAAAAAAGGATTTAAATCTTTTACTTGCTACTTTTTTATTTTTGCCTCGCTCATTTTACATACTTGAACATATGTATTTAGACCCTATTATTTTTATGTTTTTTCTTCTTTTTTACTTTAGTATGTTAAAAAAGAAAAGAAGATTTGCCATGATGTCACTTGGCTTATTTTTTTCATTCAAACAAAATCTGCTTATACTATTTCCACTTTTTCTCTTGAACTCTTTGGTCCGACAATATCTTAAAAAAGAAATTCTATTTTTTTTAATGCCTTTTGCTCTTATAATTTTGTTTATAATTCTAAATCCCCCTTCATTTCTTATGCTCACATTTTTATCAATGTTTGGGGCAGTTTTTTATCCAGGTGCTCCAAAAAGTACACCGACCCACATAGCGCTCAGCTTCCAAGTGTTTATCAGATATGTTTTTCCAAACATCAAAACCGCTTATCTCTATGTAATCTCAATATTATTATTAACCGTCGTTTATCTACGGGTTTTTGCACAAAAAAAGTATCGATTTATTGAGCGATTTGCTCTTATACTATTTGCTTTCGGGTATTTCATGCATCTTAGTTTTTTTAATCAATACTACTTTTTAGCCTTATTTTATTTCTTTAATTTTATGTTTGAACAATCTTCCGGTCAAAAGAAAGATCAATCCTTCATATAGTCCTCGAAAATACCAATATAAAGAAATATACATACCTGTTCTCAAAAAAGTGATTACATAATAAGATAAACGGATACAAAACTGACCTAAAGTCTGCGACATCTGTAAGAGGGGATTAGAAAATGATTTGATTATGATAAATGGATTTCGCGCAAAAAAATAAGAACGAAGGGGCGTCATTAGATTTGATCCAATTTCCCCTGTGGTAGCTGATACCTTATGTAAAACTAATGACTGTTTTAATACATAGGTTAAAAAGCCTTTATCGTATGCTTTTAAGCAAAAATCAAGGTCTTCAAAATAATAACCGAATCGTCGATCAAGTAACCCTACTTTTTTAAAAACAGATGATCTTATCATCATAGAGCAGCCTGTAACAAAATCTGTATAGCTGTTAGTGGAGGATTCTACATCATCGCCCATTTTAACGTGTTGGGTGAAACAAAAAGTTCGATTAAATTTACCTCCTGCAAACCATATCTTTCGAGGGTGCTTGTAGTAGGCAATAGTTGGGGATACTATACCCACATCCTTTTTTTTCTCAAGAAGGGTTGTAAGACGTGAGATAAGATTTTTATTGACAACAGTGTCATCATTAAGTAAAAGAATATAATCGCATTTTTTTTTAAGAAGGTATCTAATCCCAAGATTGTTACTATTTGCATATCCGTCGTTTTTTCTCCGATTGATAGTAGTGACTATAGATGGATATTCTCTTAGTAGTTTGGGGGTTTTATCTTTAGAGTTGTTATCCACTACAATTATCTGCATTTTGGCTCTATTTTTAAGCAATGAGTCCAGACAACCTTTGATATTATCCTGTCCATTGTGTGTTAGGATAACCACACCAACGCGCTTGTTTTCTTTTAGTTTTTGTAGCATACTGCGATAAAATATAAGTAATCGTGTGTTGCTTTTTTGTTAATCTTTATTATGTTTAGTTTTTCCCATGGTCTTATACGCAATAAAGGTAAAAAAACTGATGGTAAATATCGTTTAAGGAATAAATAAAAAGAAATAATGGGTTTAATAACCTTTCTTTGTCCAAAGTAATATTTTTTTCCAGGAAAGTACTGTTCTAAGATGTTTGTGAATTCACTAAACGTATACTCTTTTAAATGATAAGGATTATCCTCAAGTGAGCAATGTTTATTGGGAGTAGAAATAATACATATTCCAGTCCTTTTTAGCAATCTGTACATCTCCTTTAAGAAAAGTTTCGGCTTACTTAGATGCTCTATAGTTTCAAATGAAACAACAACATCGATTAAGCAGTTTGCAACCGACAGTTTTGCAGCATCTGTGCAAATATAATTTATATTATCATGAGGATATCTTTTTTTTGCATAAGAAATAGTCTTGCTGTCACAATCAGCTGCGTAGACTTTTTTTGCACCACTATTTGCGATGATATACGATCCATACCCGCTTCCGCATGCAACATCAAGCACTGTCTTTCCTTTGATGTATTTGCTGACAAATTGATATCTTAGGACATGCTCTTGAAGCAGCCGTTTAGAATATGGGGGTATTTTGTCCGGAATTATTCTTTCTAGATCTGCAATTATTTTAGTCTTTTTGTCGATGTTATCACTTCCCATATAGTATGGTCTTTTAGTTTAAATCTATAATCCACATATCCAAGTACTCGACTAATAAGTTCAAGTAAGATTGTACCGATAAGATATAGCAAAAAAGTAGGAGATAGCCTTATATTTTTTAAAATACATTTTAGAACCATAAAGTTATCTAGCGTTGACACGGAGTAGCTATATTCGTATTTTGTTGCAATATGACCGACATAGATTCTTCTTCTAGCTGTAATAAAATCTGAGATTGATGATGGCCCTTTGTTGTAAACAATTGCTCTTGGCTCATAAACCGCTTTATAACCTTGACCCTTTATAAGTGACTCTATGTTTACTTCATCTACTACAGATGAGTCAGAGATTTTCTTAAAGACTCTTCTAAATGCTATCATTTCTCCCATCTTTGGATTTTTCAGTGATATTTGATGATGGAGATCCCATAGAAGGTGTACTGCAAATCCAAGAAATGTGTTTTTATCGTTCATGGGTATTGGGTGAGATCCAACGATACCAACTTTTTTATTATAAAAATGTTTTACCAGAAATTCTAAAGACTTCTCAGTCGGCATCAAATCTGCGCTTATAAGTACAATGATTTCTTTAGTTGCTTGAACTAGAAATTTATTTATTGCATGTGCCTTACCTCTTCTTTTTTTTTCATTTATAAAAGAAAGTTTTCTGTGGGTTTTAGCAAAAGATTTAATAAACTTATTTGTTTGATCTGTTGATCCGCTTGAGACGACTATTATGTCTTTAATGTATCTCCAATAGCTTTGCTTACGAAGAGATTTCAATAAATTAAGAATGTTTTGTTCTTCATTGTGGCACATGATACCAACCGAAAAGAATAAATGTCTCCTCTTTTTTATTTTCATTCGTATTGATTTTGCAAAAGTACTTTGCATTATAAATGATTATGATCTAAAATGAAAGCATGAAGACACAAAAAGGATTTACTTTGATTGAACTTCTAGTAATTATCATAATTTTAGGCATTCTAGCAGCATTAATCTCTGGTAATTTTTTAAGCTCTCTGCAAAAAGGTAGAGATTCAAAACGAAAGAATGACCTTGTTCAGATTCAACGTGCCCTAGAGCTGTACTATGATGATCATAAAGCTTATCCTTCTGCTGCACCACCTTTTGGATCAAAGTTTTGCTCTTCACCCAACTGTCCAACAAACTCTAAGGTTTACATGATAAGAACTCCTAACGACCCAAACAGCTCATACACCTATTCATATTCTATTGATTCAAATAGGCAGTATTATTATCTGTTTTCCTGCATTGAAAACTATCTTAATGATTCGGGGGCAGGGGTAAGCCGTAATGGATACTGTGAAGCGGCAGAACCTAATCCATGCGGCACTGCACCTACATGTGGAGACTGTGGAAGATGCAAATTTGTAGTTGGGAGTGCAAACGCACTTCCACTACCTACTATGGTAACTCCTGAGTAAGGCGATATTTTCCTATAGTTTCTCTAATTCGTTTTGAACTTGGATATTGTTTGGACTTATGTTCTTCAGTATAAACTCATATATCTTTTTTGCTTCTTCTTTCTTATGGTATTTTGCTAATAGCTGTGCTTTCAAGTAATGGCTTTCAAAATAATCATTTTTTAATCGAATTGACTCTTCGATAGTTTTAAGTGATTTATTTTGCAGTTTAAATTTTTCTATTGAATCTTTTTCTTCATCGTATAAAAGAGAGTAGTAGGTAGATAAGAAATAGGGAATTTTAGCGTCTGTTGGAGCAATTTTTTGTGCCTCACTGAGTGTTTGTATTCCGTTTATCAGATATTGTTTGTTTAGCGAGATTTGATAAAAAAGGTATTGATTTTTAATCCGTGTCTTAAGATATAAAATGTTTTGAGAAGACGCATTTAGAGAGCTTTTATTATATTGTTCAGATGCATTTAATAGTTCGTCTGCCAACCGAGTATCTTTTTGATACGAGGCAATAAATGCTAAATTCGCCAAATAGTATGAAAGCTTGTCCTCATAAACATGTTCTTTATGTAACTCTAGGGCTCGGGTTAAAAGTGAGGTGGCGCTTTGATAATCGTTCGCCTTTGCATGATTTTCTGCCATGGCATATTTAGTATCCGCAATCCAATATGTCACAAAGAACTGAAGAAGAAACAATCCAATAAGCGCTACAAAACCAATACCCGCCAAGATGTTTCCTTGTGTGTTTGGTAATGCTTGACTACCCTTTAAGGAGTCTTTTGTTTGGTTTTTTGTTAATTCAAGATAATAAAGAATTGCAGGGATAGTATAGAAATACAGATTGATGACTGTGGTGGAAAACCCAAAGAAATTAGTGACTAGTATAGTACTCCAAGATGCAAGGAGAATGATTTGTAAAAAGGGAGTCTGGGGATTTGCTTGTTTTTTTGCAGTTGTTGAACGTATGATCCAGTAAAGACCTAATAACACGATAGCAAATATAAACAAGAGGTATGTGCCGACACCTAAAATACCCGTTGTAGCATAAAAATTTAGATATTCATTATGAGCTTTGTTATAAAGATAGTCCCACTCTGAAGTAAGATTGTGCTCGATTGGTCTCACAAAATAATAGGAATATGCAAATGTTTCAACACCCGTACCAAAAAGTGGATACTGAGAACCAAGGTTTATTGCTCCTTTCCATACTACCTTCCTAATATCAAGGGAGTCGGATATCTTTGAAGGCGCTGCTTTTGTAATCTTATTTTCTCCTTCGCTTGTTTTTGCGGGTGGTGCTTTTTTAAAATAGTTTTGATAGGTACTAAAGGCAAAAAATCTGTCAATTGAACTTATACCTGTTTTGCAGATTGGTATCAAAAGCATCATTGAGATGATAAGGATACCAAGCTTTTTTTTTAAGAAAAATAAATGGAGATGCTTCCTCCAGTATATAATCCACATAAGGAGTAATAAGAACGAAACGTAGACCGAGATAATTGAGGATCGAGAATTGGTAAAAAAAATGGCGATCAATGTCAGAATGGAAAATGAAAAACTAAGTAGGTTCGTATTCCTTTTAATGGAGGTAAGATAAAAGTAGATCGTAATAAAAAAAGTTATGCCAAGATATGCACCCAACCAATTGGGTTGTCCCAGTGTAGAAAACATGCGAGCTGCAGGATCAAACTGCGAAGTCCAGCAGCTATTATCCCATTTGCCGGTAAATATAAGACAAGAGAGGTCTTTATCTATCCTACCTGGCAACCCCCACAATATGACGATTGCGGAAGAAATAAGTGTGACTTTAAGTAGCCCTAAGATCGTCTGCATTTTTCCCTCTTCCTCATCTAAAAAGGTAATAAAACTGTAGTAAAGTAAAAAGTAGGTGACTTGCGAAAGTAATCCGCCGTTAAATCTTCCATAATAACCAAAAATTGAGGTATGAAGATCAATTGAAAAAATGGTGGATATTACCTGTGATATAAAAAATAGTCCGATAAAGATATCAAAGGGTGTTCTCCTTATATAAAACTTACCTGTCTGTATCATCCGCACACACCAAACACTCAAGATTGCTGTAACAACAATATAGATCGTTATCATTTTGTTAAATTCAAAAAGCTCGCTTGTTCCAGAAAACATGACAAGTGGAGTAACAAAAAATAAGAAGTAATAAAGATATTTTTGTAGGGTGCGCATATTTTATTGTATCAAAAAATAAGTAAGAAGAAGGCTGTTCCAAATAAAACAAATCGATAAATATATAAACGCTTTTTTATTGAATATACTGATAACGTATGCTAATCCAAAAGAAAAAAAGGGAACAGCGGAAATAAAGAATCGGTTACCAAAACCAGCAGGAATTATACCTGTCCAAATACTTATAAATACTATATATGTGATTATGGTTATAAGAAATAAAGTAGCTATCTTTCTGTACTTTACTTTTTTCCTCATGAATATAAAGGCTGCTAAACTGGGTATAAAAATTGGAGACCAAAGCAAGAATCCTCCTGCAGGTGAAAACAGATGGATCAATAGTGAGGAAATTGAAATAAAAGTAAATGTACCCTTTTCGCCTTGAAGATATGGATTTTGAAAAGGATTTCCATACATAAAATACTGCAAAATAAGCTGAGGTGTCACTGCGATCAATAACGCAATCAGAAAAAGCCCTAAGTTTACAAGCCTTCTTTCTTTAATCCATGAATAAAAAACGATTAATAAGGTTGGTACTAATAAAACTACATCTCCAATCCTTGTGATGAAAAGAAGACCAAAAATCAAACCCATACATAGGCTTTTTTTTACTTCTTTGTATCCTCTTTGGTATAAAAATATAAAAAGACATACTAAAAGATAGGCGGGTTGGTGTGATAGGGCCGGTTCAAAGGTAGAATAATAAAATAGTTGAGAGGCTGTAAAAAGAGCAATTATAGTTATGGAAGAAGTTTTTGAGTCAAAATACTTCTTTAAGAATAACTCAAGCAACCTTAGTCCAAATAAGACAAGGAGTATACCTATAGTCCCGCAAACTGCTTCGTAAATCGGATGAAACATATACGTATGAGAGTACAAAATAAGGTTAACTATTGAAGTTAAAAATATTGCCGGTATCCAAAATAATGCTGTTCCAATAAGCCAAGGACAGTTATTTACGTAAGTATTTGTATTACTTGTGTCCCAGAAAACTCTACTAAAAACATAGTGAGCCCCTTGGAAGTGAGAAAGGTGTTGATATATAGGTTTGAAATTTAATTTCCTTTGAAAAAAAAGAGTATGCGCAAGTGAGTAATAACCATTTCCATCTCCGTATATCCCATGTTTGGTAACTGCAAAATGTATTGAATATATGAATATTGATATGAAAAATAGTATGAGATATTTTTTCATGTATTTCGGTATAATAATAACATATGTTTGGTTTATTAAACCGCCTGAGCTCTATCCCAATACCCTTTTTCTCCAGCTTTAAAGCCTACTTTGACCTTGGTACTTCAACTACAAGAATTGCGGTAAAGGAAAAAGGGGTGGTTCTCAAAGAATCTACTTTTTTAGTCTATAATTCACAGTCTAAAGAATTTGTTTTTTTTGGCGATGAGGCCAAAAATATTATGGGGAAAACCCCGGAGTTTCTCAAAATAACAAGACCCATTATAAATGGAATCGTTTCTGACTTTGATGCTCAGGTCGCTTTAACAAATAGATTTATTGAAAAATCAGTAAAGCCATACACGGAGAAAAATTTTATTTTGAAGCCTCCCCTTGAAGCACTAGCCGTATTCCCGGTCATCGCCACTGAGATCGAGCAGAAAGCTGTAGAGGAGGTCATTCTAAAAGCACAGTGTTCCTCAGTACTTCTCATAAAAAAACCCCTTGCAACGGCAGCCGGATGTGGATTAAACATTTTTTCTCACAAACCCAATCTTATTTTAGATATGGGGGGAGGATTGATTGAGCTGAGCATCGTAAGCGGAGGTGGTATTGTTACTAACCGAACTTTAAAAAATGCAGGCGAACATATGGATAAACTTATTGCAAATTATGTATATCTAAAGCATGGAGTCATCTTGGGTGAGGCAACTTGTGAACGACTGAAGATTGAGTGTTTCAATTTTACCGGTGAAGAAAAGGTCATGCTTGTCAGAGGCAAGTCACTGGAAAACGGCCTCCCGAAATCGGTAAAGATAAAAACGGATGACATTCGAGAAGCGCTTCTTAACAATTTTATCCAGATAACTGATGCAGTGAAAGAGCTCATTGAGATATCTCCTCCTGAGGTGGTCGATGAAGTCTATGACTCAGGCATATTCATAACTGGTCGTCTTGCCTCTATCGAAGGCCTAGATAAGTTTCTTAGCACCGAGCTTAAAATCTCAGTAAACAGACCAAATCATTTTATGGATGCAACAATATACGGATTATCCCTTCTAGATAAAGAAAAGAATGCTGTTTACCGAGTCTCTTCATATTCGCGGAATTAACGCTTGACAATTACTAACTCAAGCGATAAAATGGAATGTTGCTTTCTATTGTAAGCACTTTCTTTTTTGTTCTTTGAAAATTTATTTCAGCAGCAATGCACTGTATTTTTTTAGTTCGGTAAACGGGTTAGGACCCCTCCGATTCGGAGGGGACCTTAATTTTTTTAAGAGTTTGATCCTGGCTCAGGATGAATGCTAGCGGCGTGCTTGAGATATGCAAGTCGAGCGCCCCGCTCAATCCCCGCAAGGGGGCTGAGCGGGAGCGGCGGACGGCTGAGTAATATACAGGAACCTGCCCCCTAATAGAGGATAGCCCAGCGAAAGTTGGGGTAATACTTTATGGTCTCCGCCTTTGGCGGGGTAAAGAGCTTAACTGCTCGTTAAGGGATGGGCCTGTATCCTATCAGGTAGTTGGTGAGGTAATAGCTCACCAAGCCTATGACGGGTAGCTGATCTTAGAGGATGATCAGCCAGAGGGGGACTGAGACACGGCCCCCACTCCTACGGGAGGCAGCAATCAGGAATAGTCGGCAATGGACGAAAGTCTGACCGCGCGACGCCGCGTGTAGGAATAAGCTTTTCGGAGTGTAAACTACTGTGGTAGGGGAAGAAGTTCCGCCGTAAGGCGGAATTGACGGTACCCTGCTAGAAAGGAGCCGCTAACTGCGTGCCAGAAGCGTCGGTAATACGTGGGCTCCAAGCATTATCCGGTTTTATTGGGCGTAAAGGGTCGTGTAGGTGGCTTGATAAGTTATCTTTGAAATTCCAATGCTCAACATTGGAATTGGAGATAAGACTGTTAAACTAGAGTTTTCTTTAGGGGGACTGGAACTCAAGGAGGAGTAGTGAAATGCGTTGATACCTTGGGGAACACCAATGGCGAAGGCAAGTCCCTGGGAGAAAACTGACACTGAGACACGAAAGCTAGGGGAGCGAAGCAGATTAGAGACCTGCGTAGTCCTAGCCCTAAACGAATGTCTGCTACCTGCATGATGTTAGCTTTTAGCTAGTAGTTAAGAACTATGAGCTGAGAGCTAATATCGTGTGGGAAAGGTAACCCGTTAAGCAGACCGCCTGGGGAGTACGACCGCAAGGTTAAAACTCAAAGGAATTGGCGGGGAGGCACACAACCAGTGGAACATGTGGTTCAATTCGATACGAACCGAAGAACCTCACCAAGGTTTGACATGCTAGCGTCCAGCTTTCCGTAATGGGAGAGTGTTCGCAAGAAGGCTAGCACAGGTGCTGCATGGCTGTCGTCAGCTCGTTCCGTGAGGAGTGCCCTTAAGTGGGACAACGAGCGCAACCCCCATCTTGTGTTATATTTGTCACAAGAAACGGTCCCAGCTTTGCTGGGAAGGAAGGAGGGGCAGACGTCAAGTCAGCATGGTCCTTATACCTTGGGCTACACACATGTTACAATGGAGGAGACAATGAGTCTTGCCACGTTGCAAAACGGAGCAAATCTCATAAACTCATCCTCAGTGGGGATTGAGGTCTGCAACTCGACCTCATGAACGCGGAATTGGTAGTAATCGTGGGTCAGTCACACCACGGTGAATACGTTCTTGCCTCTTGCACACACCGCCCGTCAAGCCAACAAAGTCGTGAATATCTGAACTTCGCCGCAAGGCGGGGGAGGATACTTTCGGCGATGGGGGTTAAGTCGTAACAAGGTATCCGTTCTGGAAGGAGCGGATGGATCACCTCCTTTCTTTTTTATTTTGTCTATTCAGTCGTAAGATTGGAAAAGTGAAATAAAAGTCCGTTTCTGCATTAGCAGATTCGGATTCCGTTAACGTAAACGGAGTTTCGTTTGACTGTACCGCATAAACAGTCACTGTTCCTAGCCCGTTTATTGAACTAAATACTGATTGCCTATGACTGCTCAATATGAACAAGTCCGAGGATCATTTGCAAGACGAGAAGTCCTTCCTTTAATTAGTGCTCCAATACTATTAAAAAATGGAGAAACTCTTCTGGATGTTAGCCCATATGGATTTAAAACAAAGAAAACAAACATAGCAGCAGGATCTACTTTAGAATTAATGTATCTAGATAAATATAAAAAAGCCGGAAGAGTTGATGTTGAACAAATTAATGGTTTAAACATTGTAGTTGAAAACGGAATTCTATATATATTAACTACTTATTATCGGCCAAAAGATAACATGCTAGAACCTTCCCAAAGAAAATTAAGAGTAAAAAGTGTCAAATACGGGATCCAAGAGAATCATCAAAAGGTCGGAGAAAAACCTGATTTTTATATTGTAGCTGATGATATGCAATATGTTGAGAAACAACAACCTGCTGAAAGAAATTTTCCGTTTTGGAGACTTGGTATTTATGGAAGAGCCGATGAAGTAAAAAATGTATTTCAACCTTCTTCTTAAAACTAATGTTTACATCTTTAACTCATCCACAATTGTTTTTTAAATAATAAAAAGTGCTATAGCTTACTATTATTAAGTAGTTTCCTGCATAAAGTTGCACCAAGCTTATTAAAATGCTTGGCATACGTATTACGTTCAATAGATGTCCTAAAAGATAAGATATACCTCCAATGACGATAAATAAAAATAATAGCCTAAGTTCGTTCCCTTTTGTCATTCTTTTACTTTCTGAAAAGGCTTCTTTAATGCTTAATCCATCGATCAAGGTAAGATAATATACCTGGCTGTACTGAAGTAAAAGGATAATTCCGGGAATGATAAAAAAAATAAATCCAACCACTACTAAAGAGCCGTAAACCAGAAGGGAAATTATCACGGGTCCAGTTTTCTGTAATGAATATTTAAAGATTTGACCCACTGGAACAGCCTGATTAACCCGTCCACTTTCAAGAAGAAGTATATAAATATTCATAAGATAGTGCTCAAGAATATATGTCAGAAGTCCAAATAAAAGAGTAATTAAAGCCCAAAAAAGCAAGATTCCGCTTATTCCTTTTGTCAGTTGTGAAATAAAAAACAAAGACGAAGATATGCCTAACAAGTAAAGTGCTGCAATAATAACCGCACTCGAAAAAGGATAGAGAATTATTACAAACAAATTGTCTTTAACAATTTTAAAAGAATATTGAAGAATAGATTCAAAATTCAGCTTCATGTCGGAGGAGTAAATTCAGGTTTTATATTTTTAACCCCTTCAAAAATTTTTTAAAATCACCATTTAACTCTGTGTGTTGCAGGGCAAACTCAACCACTGTCTTTAGGTATTCAAATTTATTGCCCGTGTCATAATACTTTCCATCCTTAATAACCACAGTATAAACCGGTATACCTTCTTTTTTCAAGAAGTTGATGGCGTCCACCAACCATATCTCACCGCCTTTTCCAGGCTTAATACTCTTGAGAGCTCGAAAGATATCGGGAGGAAGTATATATCCTCCATGGGTTGCAATGTTGGACGGAGCCTCATCAGGATCTGGTTTTTCAACGATCCGCTTAATCTGATGGACATTGCCTTCAACATGTTCTAGTTCAGCTATACCATATCTTTTCAAGTCTTCTTTTTTTTCTATCTTTACTCCGGAAATTACAATTCCTCCATATTTTTCGTACACTTGAATCATCTGTTTTAATCGTGGTGGAGTTGAGTATATAAACTCATCTCCCCATAATACTGCAAACGGTTCATCTTCAACCACTGGCTCAACAGCAAGAACGGGAGTCCCGTTACCGTAAGGACCTTTTTGCCTTATATAGATAAAATTTGCCATATCTGCAATTTTTTTTATTTCTCGTAAAATGTGTTCTTTGTTGCCCGACATCAAATTTTTTACAAGGTCTTCATTTGGCACATCAAAATGATCTTCGATAGCACGTTTGTTTGCTCCAGTAACAATAATGATGTTTTCTACCCCCGAATGCACTGCCTCCTCCACTACGTACTGAATAACTGGTTTATCAACGATAGGTAGCATTTCTTTTGGCATCGCCTTTGTCTGAGGAAGAAATCTTGTACCAAATCCTGCGGCAGGAATAACAACTTTTGTGATTTTTTTTGCTTTCATAATGGGAGTTTATTCAAACTTAACTGATAATTTTTGATTCAGCTTTAATGAGCCTCCAATCATAACTTCGATTTCAGCTACACCCTTGGAGGAGGAAGATAGATGAAACGTGGCTTTCCCTTGATCGTCTGTAGAAGCTTCATTTTCTTTAATAGAACCAACGGTTGACGCAAGAGTAACTTTCTGTTCTTTTACAGGTATACCCTTATCGCTTCGTACAAACACATTTATTGTACTTTCAGTTATGCCGTCAGCCTTTACAGTAAGGGGATACGCAAATATAAGTGAGTTGGCGGATGAAGGAAGAAAGTCTTCTTTCGCACGCGTAAATTTTGCGATGGGCTTGTTAAAAAAAACGACTGTTACAAAGAGAGTAAACGATAAGAAAAAAACGACAAGCAAGGTCCCTAGGGTCTTATCCATATGTATTATATTATAACATTTTCGTTCAAAAACAAGGCATGTATTGCAAATCTATACCTGTTAGGATACTATAATACTATTATGCTCTATTTCTCCGAATTGGAAGGAAAAAAAGTGTACACAGAAGACATGATTGAGGTTGGCAAACTTGAAGATATTATCTTTGTTGTATCTGCAAATCCCAAAGTAACGAAACTGGTGATCCGCAGCATCACCAACGACAAGATCCTGCTTCCGTTTGAGTTTGTGGTAAAAATGAATGATTATGTCAGTATAAAGAAAGCCTATTTGTCTGGCGAACTTCTTGAAAACGAACTTTTTATAAAAAAAAACCTACTTGACAAACAAATCATTGATATTGGAGGTAATAAAATAGTCCGTGTGAACGATGTGTCTCTCCAAGAAAAAATCACACCAGAGATGTATGAAGTATACATATCCGGTGTCGATATCGGCGCTCTAGGTATTTTGCGCAGGCTCGGTGTTGAATCGCTTGTATACTCACTTCTCCACATGTTTAAACTGAATTTATCTTCAGATTTTCTTTCTTGGGGAGACGTCCAACCCCTTGAGCTTTCTCGCGGTAAAGTAAAACTTAAAAAAAGAGATGAAAAACTTCAAAATATGAGACCCGAAGACCTTGCTGATTATCTTGAGAAAACGAATGAAAAAAACGTACGCAAGTTTCTTCAAATTCTTGACAAGAAGTTTGCATCAGAAGTAATTGAAAATCTTAATATTAATTACCAACGAGATTTATTTTTGCATTGGGAAGCTGAAAAATCAGCACACATACTTGAAACAATCCATTGTGAAGAGGCTGTAGATATCTTGCTTGCAATCACTAAAAAAAAACGAGAAGAAATATTTACGTATTTAAGTGACGATAAAAAACAAGAGTTTCAACAACTCATGCATCTTTCTAAAAATCCAATTGGGAAAATTATTACATCCGAATTCCTCACTGTTTTGCCAAGCGACACTGTTAAAGACATTATATTAAAGATAAGAAAAGAAACTGCCGATTATTCCTTTTTTGCCTGTGTTTACGTTTTAAATGCTAAAGAACAGTTGGTGGGCGTATTTAATCCCCATGATTTACTTATGCAAAATCAAGACACACCTGCATATAAATTTATGGTTCAAAACCTTATTGAAATAAGGATTACAACCCCAATTGAAATCGCAATACGTAAAATGTTACGATACCATCTTCCTGCCCTCCCTGTAGTCGATAATAATAAGCGTATTTTAGGCATCCTTACTTTTGACCAGGTGGTAGAGGTTATTAAAAAGAAATTTAATTAATTATGTTTGAAACTATAAAACAAAATGTGGTCTATTACACTAGACGTTTCAGAGTAAGTTTTCTCATATTCTTAAGTGTGTTTGGACCTGCTACGATAACTGCAATGGCTGATAATGACGCTGCGGGTGTAGCCACTTATTCAATAGCTGGTGCAAAACTTGGATACCCGATATTATTTGCGCTTGTTCTTATTACTATTTTATTAGCCATAACCCAGGAGATGGGCATGCGGCTTTCGCTTGTAACTCGAAAAGGATTGGGAGACTCTATACGAGAATATTATGGAATACGTGTATCTGTGTTTGTGTTTCTACTTCTTTTTATTGCAAATATGGGTACGATTGTCGTCAACCTTGCCTCTATCAAAACAGTTGGCCAATTACTTCATCTTCCAATAGCACCAATGATTATATTGGTTGTATTTGCTGTATTTTTGTTTGTCACCAAGGGAAACTATAAATCCACTCAAAACATAATGCTTGTTTCCAGTTTTTTTTATTTGGCATACATCTTTTCAGCCTTTAAGGCACAGCCAAACTGGGGACATGCATTATCCAACCTTATTGTTCCCAACGGTGTTAATTTTACTCCAACATATATGAAGGACTACGTTCTTATTGGTATGGGTGTACTTGGCACCACCATTACTCCCTGGGGACAGTTTTTTATCAGTAGCTTTGCGTTTGACAAAAAAATAGACATACGCAAACTCAGATTTTCACAGCTTGAGACATACGCCGGTGCGTTTCTTACTGATTTTTTCTCTTTTTTTATGATTGTTGCAACTGCTGCAACTCTTTTTGTCCATCGTATTCCTCTTGTCTCAGGTGAACAAGCCGCCCTAGCTATTAAACCATTCGCCGGAGAACTCGCTAGTTTTCTCTTTGCCTTTGGTATTCTTAATGCTGGATTTATGGGCATTATCGTCGTATCTCTAACCACTTCATACGCTTTTTCAGAATTTTTTGGTGTAACGGGAAGTCTTGATGCTTCCTTTCGAAAAGGATACACGTTTTATCTCATATTTCTCATTCAGCTCATCATTGCAGGTATTGTGGTTATGATTCCTTCTATCTCTCTTTTTCAAGTCGCTATAGCAGCACAGACCATAAATGCCATGTTGCTCCCGGTTATTTTTTACTTTCTCATAAAAATTACCAGCAATCCAAGCCTCATGGGAACTTATATCAACAAACCGCTGCAAAAAAATGTTGCAATCACTGCGTCAGTTATGATCGTCTTTGCATCTATATTTACGGTCATAATAACTTTATTAAAAATTTAAAAAAATATGAAAAAACTTATCGTTATTGCCGATTGGGCAGGGGACTCTTTAACAAAACAAGAATTTTTATCAGCAGCAAACGGTTTTTTAAAAGACTCTCTAAATACACATATATCTTTTGTTTCTTCAACTCCATCTACCATCCATACCGCATTCCTTATGAGTCAGGTGATATCCACCGAGGAAAGATGTGGAGATCCTATGCAAACAATTGTTTTTCAAAATACCGATCCTCGTATCCAAACAAATGAATCAGTAGATGCTGCAAAGGGTGCAGAGTTCATCATCATCAAACTGCAGTCAGGCATATATGTATGTGGACCAAATGCTGGATATGATTTTTCAATGATCAGAAATAAAATTGATGAAATATTTCGTTATCCTGGTTTTGATAAAGGAAGCCAGTTTCGTTCTCGCGATCTTTATGCTAGAGTGTGTGCACATCTCATGGATGAAATGGAAGATGAGCTTGAACTTGAAGAAATCCCATCAAACATCATATCCGGTTTACAAGATCATTATGTGGCTCACATAGATAACTATGGCAATATTAAAACGACCATTACTCATGAGGACCTGAAAGGTAAGCATGAGATGGGTGAGATGATAGAGATTAAAATAAACGGTGAAAAACAACGAGCAAAACTTGTTTCAAATTTGTTTGGGGGAACGCCTGGTGAACTAGTCATTTATCCCGGTTCATCCGGCCAAAAAGATAATCCTTATATGGAAATATCAGTATGGCGGCATTTTACAGAAAAGAATCCAGCAACCGGTATTCATGCATTTAATCATCCCCGCCCGGGACAAAAGATTGAATTTAAATAGAGAATATCTTGTAGGGTACTTTATGTTTGAAAGCATTATCTATTAGCCGTTCAATAATTTTTTTTGTCTGTGTGTATCCTTTTTTTTCAATGTCTTTAAGAGGTATTTTTTTATCAACATACAACGACAATACCTCATCAGCTTCTTTGTAAGTAAAACCAAAATCTCTTTCATCAGTCTGACCCTTCCACAGATTAGCTGTTGGTTGGCGATCTATTATTCTTTTGGGTATTTTTAAATACCTCGCCAATTGATAAACCTGTGTTTTATATAAATGTTGAATCGGCTCTATATCTGACGCTTCATCACCATACCGTGTAAAATATCCTAACAAGTACTCTGACCTGTTTTCTGTACCGCATACCAAACCGTTTATTCTTTTTGCATAATCAAAAAGCACGATCATTCGTATTCTTGCCATAATGTTGCCCAAACGAACTTGTTCAAGATTTGTTTGTTTGTCGTTGTGACTATCAATACTTTTTATTGTTCTCCATACATCATCAACACCGTTCCGTATTGATATCTCATGGGTATTTTGTGACGGGATAGATATGTTTAAATCGGAAAGTTCATCTATGTATGTGGTTGAGTGGGGAAGATGTAAAACGTGTATATTTTTTTCCGGTATAGCTTTTGACAGCAAATATAAAGAGACTGTGGAATCAATTCCTCCTGACCAACCAATTACTACGTGTTTTAAACCCGTCTTCTTAAGTGTTTTACGGAGAAATAAAATTATTCTTGCGGTTTCATTCTCTGCGTTCATGTTCAAGAGATTTGAGATTTGATTTGTAAATTTGATATTTGACATTCGAGATTACTTATAAAGATTATGATCGAAAATATATTTTTCAATCTCAGGCAACACCATGGAACGAATTGACAAATTGTGTCTTACTCGTTTACGGATATGAGTAGATGCAATATTACTCACTATCACATCTCCTTTGATAATTGAAATATTTGAAGATATCAAATCAATACCAAATGACAGCTTAACTCTCTCCTCAAGTGTCTGAAGATCCGTGTCTCGTGGAAAAACAATTAGATTATAATCGTGTACAAGAGAGTTCCACTCATTCCACAATCTAAAAGTAGGTAGTGTATCGGAACCGATTATGAAGGAAAAAGTGTCGTTGGGATACTGTTTTTTTAATAACCTCATGGTGTCAATTGTTCGACTTTTTTTGTTGTGATCAAACTCAAAACGTGATATACGTAAACCCTGACCAGACAACAAAGAAACCATGTCTGCTCTCATATGGGGACTTGTTATATGAGAAAATTTTACTGGAAATTCCGGAAAATAGGAATAACACGGCATAAGCCAAACTTCATCCATTGAAAGTAGTTCTTTAACCTGTGAAGCTACAAATAAATGACCTATGTGGGGAGGATCAAATGCACCTCCAAGTATAGCTATGTTCATAATTGTCGTCTGGATACTATTTTAGCATACTTATATTTTGATAATTCTTTGAATCCAATATGGTTGCTCTTGACAAAAAAATTTAATATGTATACAATATGTATAAATAATGATTTGGCTTGTCTATACATGACAAACAAACAACGCAAAAAACTACAAAGTGATCTGCGCCATATACGAAGGCTGGGCCTCCCAGCTGACAATTCATTTTTATCTTACTTACACATATCTTCTAATAAGAATAAGGGCTTGACAAATAAATCCAGATCTTAATAGTTTAACTTCTTTTTATTTAAAGATAGATGCTTTAGTAATACTAAGACCTTTTCTCCTTGCAAATAAGAGCCTTCATTGTTACAATAAAAGCTTATGAAAGATCAAACAAACAACGTAGAAGCCATTGAGAGGCTATTTAACGCAGGAGTCCATCTCGGTCACAAAAAAAATCGTCTGCATCCAAAAGCACGCAAATATGTATATAAAATTGTAAACGGAACTGCGATTATCGACCTCACTAAAACATTATCACAGATACAAAGCGCTCAAGCTTTTCTCAAACAACAAGCAAAAGATGGTAAAAAACTTCTCGTTGTTGCAACTAAAAAAACCGTCAGTCAGTTTGTTACTGATACGTGCAAGGAGCATGAGATCCCTTATATTACGATCAAATGGATGCCGGGGCTTCTCACCAATTTTGAAACACTCATGAAAAATGTCAAAAAGATGATCGATCTGGAAGACGCAAAAGCAAGAGGGGAATGGGACAAATTTGTAAAACATGAACGCACCAAATTAAATAAAGACCTAAACCGATTAAAAAGACTCTATATGGGGCTTTCAAAACTCGGGAAAAAACCCGATGTCATGTTTGTCGTTGACGCCAGAAAAGAAAAAAACGCGATGATTGAAGCAAAAAAGAACAACATTCCAGTCGTCGCACTTCTTGATACAAATGCTAATCCTGATTCTATACCATATCCAATCGTTGGCAACGATGATGCTGCATCTGCCGCCCAAATAGTCATTAAAGATGTTATCGACGCGTATGTCAAATGAAATCAAGATAAAGGTTGATTTTAGTAAACTCAAATCTTTGCGTGAAAAAACTGATGTGTCTTTCTCACTTTGCAAAAAAGCTTTAGAGGAATCTTCAAATAATATTGAAGACGCGAAAAAGCTTCTTACCAAATGGGGAGCTAAAAAACTGACTGAAAAATCAGATAGGTCTACTTCTCAGGGGGCCATCTTTTCATATGTACACCATAATAAAAAGATTGCTTCGCTTGTTGAGATACAATGTGAAACGGATTTTGTATCAGGAAATGCACAATTTCAAACGTTAGGTCAAGAGTTTGCAATGCAGCTTGCATCCATGCCTGCTGAAACTATAGATGAACTCATGAATCAAGAATATGTTCGGGACCCATCCAAAAAAATGGGAGATCTTTTTAAGGAAACTGCTTTGAAATTCGGTGAAAATATGAAGCTAACCAGAATTTTACGCTGGGCACTTGGTAACTAACAATAAACTATCAATAAGCTATGGATCTTAACGATTTTAAAAACCAACTTCAGTCAACTTCAGCTTCTTTAAAAGAAGATTTGAAAACCATTCGTACTGGTCGTTCTAATCCCGTCATCATCGAACAACTGGTCGTTGATGCATACGGTGGTTCAACGAAGATGAAGCTTATGGAGATGGCAACCATTACTACAGAAGGATCTGCTGCCTTAGTTATATCACCGTTTGATCCAAGCACAATACCTGATATTGAAAAAGCAATTTTAAAGTCACCTCTTGGTTTGAGTCCACAAGTACAAGGCACAAAGGTTATCATCCGCATACCTCCACTTTCAGAAGAACAAAGAGAAAAATATGTGAAATTGGTGGGTCAAAAAGTCGAGGAAAAACGTGGTATTATACGCAATCATCGCGATGATAAAAGGAAAAAGATTAAATTGTCCTTTGACTCAAAAGAAATAACCGAAGATGACAAATACAGGATAGAAAAAGAAATCGACAACCTAACCCAAAAATCAAATGAGGAACTACTCTTTATAAAGGAACAAAAAGAAAAAGAAATTAGAGAAGTGTGATATACTTTACAAATGATAAGTTTAATTATCTTCTTTCTTATACTTGGTCTCTTAGTTTTAATACATGAATTTGGCCATTTTATCGCTGCAAAAAAGAGTGGAGTACTGGTGGAAGAATTTGGAATAGGCTTTCCACCACGCCTCTGGGGAAAAAAAGTTGGCGAAACCCTTTATAGTATAAACGCTCTACCATTGGGAGGATTTGTAAGGCTGTATGGGGAAGAATATGATGAAATGACAGATGGTAAATCGCTTAAAAATAAAGCTTTTGTCTACAAACATCCGTCAAAAAAAGTACTTATCGTCCTTGCGGGTGTCTTGATGAATACCATACTTGGAGTATCGATCTATTATTCGCTTCTTTCTATAAATCGTTTCCAATCAGATCCAATCCCTCTTATCACACCTTATAAATTCCGTTTTGGCACACAGGAAGGAAGAGTGGTCACGACGAATATTCTTAAGGATTCACCCGCTGAAAAAGGTGGGCTCTCTGTTGAAGACATTATATTGCGTTATCAGGTTTCTGAAACCCAAAATACTGCAAAGTGGGTATCGGTAAGATCTTCTCAGGAGTTTATTAATGCGATAAAAGTCTCCCTTGGAAAAAATGTTTACCTTGAAGTAGAAAATATCAGAAACGGCAATCGCAAAATCGTTTCTGTGACTCCATATTATAATAAAGAGTTAAAACGCGCAGTTATCGGTATCAATCTTCTTGATACGGTTGTACTAAAATACAACACTTTTACCCAAAAGAGTTTATCTGGCTTTATGCATTCATACAACATACTTTCCTATAACTTTTCAACAATTGGTGAGCTCGTTAAGATAGCTTTTAAAGAAAAGTCATTTTCTCCTGTATCTCATACCGTTTCCGGACCAATCGGTATTTATTCCGTTGTAAACGATGTGGTACAAACATCCGGAGAAAAACTCATAAAGAATATATTAAATATAGTCGGCCTTTTAAGTCTCTCACTTGCTTTTATGAATGTTCTCCCCTTACCCGCTCTTGATGGGGGAAGATTGATCTTTGTTATCTATGAATGGGTCTCTGGAAAAAGAGTCAATAAAACGTTTGAAAAATATGTCAATCTTATTGGTTTTTTTTCCCTTATCTTACTTGGAATATTGGTATCAATAAATGACGTTGTGAGATTGTTTAGATGATATAATCAACTATGGAGCTTTCCTATAAAAATATAACCATCTCTGGAAAAATTGCGGTTGGCACCACGACTCTTGCAAAAAACCTTAGCAAAATCATTGGATGGAAGCACGTTAACGCCGGTTTTATTCAGCGAGAATACGATCGCAAAAATCACATACATGAAAACATGCAGGGAGCATCTGCTCGCTCTGATGAACATGAAAAAGGAATTGAGGCTATGACAAAACGGTTGCTTATTGAAAAACATCATTTAGTATATGAGGCTTGGCTTTCTGGATTTGTTGCACGAAAGATTCCCCAGGTTCTAAAAATTTTAGTTGTTTGTTCGGAAGACGCTATTCGGGTTGACCGAGTAGTGAATCGGGAAAACATATCTGTTGAAGAAGCAAAACAATGGATAAAACAAAGAGAAGAGGAAAATATTAACAAGTGGAAAAAATTGTATGGAGATTATGATTTCTGGGATCGTAAATATTATGATCTTGTCATTGATACTTATTCCTCAGGTCGTCTAGAAACTCTCGGCAAAGTGCTTGATAAGCTTGGATTTCCTCATGACAATCTTTCTACCATCGTAACATGAAATATCAAAAAATAACGATTTCGGGAAAAATCTGCACCGGAAAATCATCTCTCTTTAAAGCTCTTAAAAAAAAACTAAATTGGCCAACTTTTTCAACAGGTGCTTATTTTAGAAAATACGCTAAGGAACACCGTCTCATTCTTAACGAAGCTGAAGAACAAACGCAAAAACTCACGGTCAAAGTCGATACGATGGTAAAAAAAATGCTAAAAAAGAAGGGGCCTCTTTTAGTAGATGCCTGGCTTGGTGGAATATTGGCTGACAAGAATCCAGACGTATTAAGGATTCTCCTTGTTACCCAAAATGGAGAACGATTCAAAAGGTTTGCCAAACGAGAGAAAGTATCTGTTGAAGAAGCAAAAAAGGAAGTATTATCTCGAGATAAAAATTGGTTTGGTAAGGTAAGTGTTATTCATAACAGAACTGATTTTTTTGACAGAGAATATTATAACCTTATCATCAACACCACAGAACTTACGCTTGATCAAATCCTGCAAAAAGTACTCTCAGTCCTACGTCATGATTAAAAATTTGTTGATAATGTGATAGCAAGATTTCTATTCCTATCTATTACAGCAAGTTATTAGGTATAATGAATGATTAACCTTTCATTGCCTTATGCTATATTCAAAACTCTTTGGAAAAACAAATAAAAAAAGCAAAGAATATAATTCTGTCAATGCTACTTTGTTACAAAAAGGGGGCTTTATCGATATGGTTATGGCGGGAGTCTATACTTATCTTCCCCTTGGTCTGAAAGTTTTGACAAACATCGAAAACATCATACGAGAAGAAATGAATACAATAGCCTATGAAGTACTTATGCCTTCTCTCACGCCCAAAACAGCTTGGGAACAAACCAAACGATTGAATACGGTCGATGTTCTAATGAAGACCTCCCCTGCAAATGAAGCTGCCCTTGAAAAAAATAACTCAGAGTATATTTTAAATCCAACACACGAAGAAGTAGTTACTCCTTTAGCTCAAAAATATAATTTAAGTTACAAGGATTTTCCATTTGCCGTGTATCAAATCCAAAGCAAATTCCGTAATGAACCCCGAGTAAAATCGGGTCTTCTTCGCGGGCGAGAGTTTCGTATGAAAGATCTTTATAGTTTTCATACATCGGTTGATGATTTTAAAGAATATTACGAAAAAGCCAAAGAAGTATATATGAATGTTTTTAAAAAGCTTGGCCTAGGTGACGATACAGTCATTACTCTTGCTTCAGGAGGCTCATTCACCGAGGATTTTTCTCACGAGTTTCAAACAATCTGTGAGTCAGGCGAAGATACTCTTTTTTATGTTAAAAGTAAAGATACTTATTACAATAAAGAAGTTGCGCCTTCAAAAGCTCCTAGAGTTGAATATACTGATAAAGAAATTATGTCCCGTAAAGACGTTCTTGGTGAAAATATAATAGGAGTCCAAGAGTTAGCTGATTTCCTACATATTCCTGTCGAAAAAACCACCAAAACACTCATTTTTGAAACAGATAAAGAAGAGATTGTAGCAGCGGCCGTACGCGGAGGATATGATATAAGCGAAGATAAATTAAAAAAAATAGTAGGCTGTAAGACAATTAAATTAGCCAGTAAGGAAGACGTAAAAAGGATTACCAAAGCAGAGGTAGGCTATGCGGGAGTTTTAAATTTACCTCCTGAGGTAAAAGTATTCTTTGATGAATCTACCGATAATCGCATGAATTTTGAAACAGGGGCAAATAGGACTCACTATCATAGTATTAATGTGAATTTTGGAAGAGACTTACCCTACCCAGATAAATTTTATGATTTTAAAGTAGTAAAAGAAGGAGATATGTTTCCAGCAACCGATGAGGTTTATAAAGTTTTTAAAGCTTCAGAGGTAGGTAATATTTTCCCACTTTATACCAAATTTACTGCAAGTTTTGATTATACCTACAAAGAACAAAATGGAAAAGAAAAACCGGTATACATGGGGTGTTATGGTATCGGGTCTTCCCGTATTATGGGAGTGATTGTCGAAAAATTCCATGATGAGAAGGGTATTGTGTGGCCAAAATCTGTAGCTCCTTTTCAAGTTCACCTTATCTCCATTGGAAAGGAAGAAGTCGAAAAGAAAAGAGGAGATCAACTATATAAAGACCTCAAAGAAAAGGGGGTTGATGTACTATATGATGACCGCGAGGTCTCACCAGGTGAGAAATTTGCAGATGCCGATCTTATAGGTATTCCCGTCCGATTGGTTGTATCGAAAAAAACAGGGGATAAGGTGGAATATAAAGAAAGAGCAGGTAAAGAAACGCAGCTATTAAGCTTGGAGGAGGTAATGAAACGAATATGAAAACAGTTGTTACTCACATGTCGGTTGATCTTGACGCCATAACGAGTCTGTGGCTTATTAAAACATTCCTTCCTCTGTGGGAAGAGGCCGATATTGTCTTTGCTGCATCAGGATCCTTGTGGAATAATGTTGTTGTTGATAGTGACCCCGATGTAATTTACGTAGATACTGGCCTTGGCAAATTTGATCATCATCAAACAACAGAACACACCTGCGCTTCAAAACGTGTTTTTGAATATTTATGCAAAGAGGGTCATATCGACAAGAAAATACAAAATGGGCTTGAACGGCTTATCCTTTTAGTAACAGACCTTGACCATTTTGCTGAATCCTCTTATCCTGACGCTCCTTCAGATAGATATGATTTAAGTCTTTATCAACTTGTTGGGGCCCTCAAATATACTGTTGGTTCAGACAGTACAGTCGTCAACCTTACCTTTCCTTTTCTTGAGGCCGCTCTACAGGTGTTTGTAAATAAAGTTAAAGCTGAAAAAGAGATAAAAAATGGCTACATTCTCCAATCACGGTGGGGTAAGTCAATTCTTATTCTCACTAATAATAAAGAAGCCATGAAGCTTGCTCAAAAGATGGGATTTGCTCTTGTGGTGACAAAAGATCCAGATAAAGGGTTTGTCCGCATTAAGATTCCTCCTTCGGTAAAGGAAGATCTAACCCCATTGTATGAAAAGATCAAACAAGAAGACCCAAAAGCCTACTGGTATTTCCATGTTTCAAAACATATGCTACTTAATGACGCATCACAAAAGCCATCTTCAATTCCGTCTTCTCTCACGCTTCCAAAACTCATTGAAATAATAAACTCATTATAATACAATAGTTATACGGTGATAAATTGAAAGCCATAAAGTTTATGCTTTATCTGTGCTTTTTATATTATGACCTAATAAGTTTATTACTGATTAAGGAGGTGTATTAATAATGGTTGTCATAACAAGAAAAAAAGGCGAAACAAAAGACAGCATGTTTAGAAAATTCTCACGTGTTTTCATGGAAGAAAACATCGTTGATGAACTTCGCAAAAAACAATTTTACAAAAAGCCATCTCTTAAAAAAAAGGAAGAGGAAAAAGAGCGTATTAAGATGAGAGCAAGAAGAAGAAGAAACCGAAATAATTTTTTTCACAGCAGAACCTATAAAGAGAAATAATTATGATCCATATCGTTACATCCTCTCGCTACAAAATAAATCGCAAAAGAATTAAAAAATGCATTGAGAAACTGTTTGATTATAGAGGTATCACAGAAGACATGCAAGTAAACTGTATTTTTATTGGTAAAACCAAGATGAAACAAATAGCATTACGCTATAAAAAAGAGGATGTAGCGCTTCCTGTGCTTTCGTTTCCATTTCTTGACGACACCCATCAAGAAGAAAGACTTCTTGGTGAGGTTTTTTTGTGCTATCCTCAAATCATTTTACTTGCTGCAGAACGAAACAAAAAGGTCGAAGACATGATTGATGCGATGATTGAACACGGAATTGAAAATTTATTAAAATAATGTACTACCTTACTTACCGACCGAAAACGATTGAAGAAATCGACAATGTTGCCCCACGTGAAATAATAAAAAAAATATTGGAGGGTAAATCTCTACCTCATGCTTTTCTGTTTGTCGGACAAAAGGGGACTGGAAAGACCTCAACTGCAAGAATATTTGCAAAATCAGTAAACTGCCTTTCTAATTCATTCTCCAAATCTCATCATACACAAAAATCTGTTGAACCATGCAATTCTTGTGCTCATTGCAAAAGTATTGATAAGTCTTCGTTTCCTGACGTGGTTGAGATGGATGCAGCATCAAACCGTGGGATCAACGAAATTAAAAGCCTTATTAAAGAATCCTCATTCTTACCCATTGCGGGCTCATATCGCATTTTTATCATTGATGAGGCACATATGATAACATCCGACGGATTCAACGCACTCTTAAAAACACTTGAGGAACCATCTCCTACCGTCATCTTTATTTTGGCTACAACCAATATGGAAAAGGTTCCAAAGACTGTCCTTTCTCGTTGTATACCGGTTGTGTTTGGAAAGGCAAAGAAAGATGAACTTGTACATATGCTACAACGCATCTGCCGTGAAGAAAAACTCAACATATCAAAAGAAATACTTGAGATTATTGCTCAACATAGTGAAGGCTCATTCCGCGATGCCGCCAAGCTTCTTGAAGAACTTGTCATACTCAATAGACTAAAAGAGGACGAAATTAAAAGTTATTTGGGAATACGGTCAAAAGAAAATCTTCTTGGAATACTTCACGCAAAACCCATCTCCGAAGCACTTGTATGGATTGATGAGTTTATACATACAGGCGGAAGTACTAAAAATCTTATCGAAGAGCTTTTATCTCAACTACATCTTATGCTTCTTGAGAAACACAAAGTAGGAGTAAAAATGCCGTTTTCTTTTTCACTTCAGGAGATTATGCTTCTTATGAAAGTACTAAGTGAGGCCTATAACTCCTTAAGACATTCTCCCTTAGAATCGATTCCTCTTGAGATGGCTGTTGTAGAATTTTATTCAAAAAGAAGTGAGAAGTAGTAATGTTTTAATGTTATAATGTTTATATATATTTGACCTTATAAATTTCAACATTATAACTTTATAACAAATCTATGTTTAATCCATTAGGAGGTTTGGGAGATATCCAAAAATTACAACAACAGGCACAAAAGATGCAGTCTGCCCTACAACAAGAACAAATTGCGGTGGAAAAAAACGGAGTACAGATAACCATGCGGGGAGATCAACAGATTATTGAAGTCACCGTTGATGGAGTTATTGAAAACCGTATTGCCGAAGCGATCAATGAAGCTGTCAAAAAAACTCAAGAACTTGCAGCGCGAAAGCTTATCGAAATATCACAACAACAAGGATAAAAAAATGTTTAAACTCTTTTCCGGAACCGCAAACCCAGCACTTTCTCAAGAAGTTGCAAAAAAAATGGGCGTTTCTCTTGCTGGGGGAGAGGTCGTAAGATTTGAGAATTCAGAGATTAGGGTCCGGATAAGTGAGGATGTAAAACATCATTCATGTGTGCTTATTCAATCTACCTCCAACCCGACCGACACTCATCTTATGGAACTTTTTTTCTTTTGTGATGCGTTGCGTCGTCAGGAAGCTAGAGAAGTAATTGGAGTTATTCCTTATTTTGGTTATGCTCGTCAAGACGTACAACATCGAGACGGTGAATGCGTATCTGTTAATGTCATAATTAAGTTTCTTGAGTCAATTGGTTTTTACAAAATTTATACGGTAAATCTCCACGATGAAGCTACTGAGGGTGTATTTTCAATTCCATTTAAAAATATTAACGCTTTTCCTGTACTGGCTCAAGAAGTAAGATCATACTTGTCTCATCAGACTAATTTGACAAATCTGACCGATACCGTATCTGTTGTGTCACCTGACCATGGAGGAGTAGAACGGGCTCGAAAGTTTTCTGATGTTCTTTTTGGACACACAAGTCATACTATCGCAGTGGTTGAAAAAAAACGGGACCTAAAACAGATACATCAAAGCAAAGCGCTTGACCTGTATGGAGATGTAAAGGGAAAAATTGCAATTCTTGTAGATGATCTTGTCACCTCAGGCGGTACTTTGATACATGCGGCAAAACTTTGCATGGATAGGGGAGCGAGTCAAGTACTCGCTGCTGTTGTCCATCACGATTTTGGACCAGAAGCACCAAATCTTATACAATCATCTTCAATAACTCGCTTTATTACAACCAACACTATCGCTCTTAAAGACGAACAAAAATTTGAAAAATTACATGAGGTTTCCATAGCAGCTCTTATTTCGGAGGAAATCAAACACTTAAAATAACTTAATATTTCGTTCTTCCTTCAATCGCTTTTCCGAGTGTTCCATAATCAGCATACTCTAGATTTGCACCCATCGGTAACCCATATGCGAGTCTGGAAATTTTGAGTTTTAGGTTTTGAGATTTGAGTTTTTTCATAATGTACATCGCCGTTGCCTCACCTTCCATGTCTGGGTTTGTAGCCAAAATGATCTCTTCAAGCGTACTATCAGCTTTTTGCAGCTCCTTTACTCGATCAAGCAGCTGATTAACATAGATGTCCTCAGGCCCAATTGAGTTCAGCGGGTCAATCTTACCATGCAAAACGTGATATGTGCCGTTATAGATATTTCCAACTTCAAATGACAAAAGATCAAGAACTGTCTCAACAACGGTGATTTTACTTGTATCGCGACGGTTATCTTCACATATACTACAAAGTTCTTTTTCGGTCAAATTAAAACATCGTTTACAAAGCTTGGTTCTGGACTTTAAAGTAGACACATTCTCACCAAATATTTTTAGCTCTGATTCAGGCATCCGTAACAAATACATAGCAAGTCTATTTGCAGTTTTCTCACCAATACCAGGTAAGCGCTCAAAAAATAACGCGATATGTTTTAAATTGGTAGGTAGAGTAGACATATACTTGCCTTATATCTGTATTGTTTCAACCATTATCAAAGGCCTTCTTCCTGTTTCGGAAAAAAAGTGTTGCTCCAAAAGGACAATCGCTTCTTTTTTCGCCTTGGTTGCATCTATTATGTCGCTTCCATGAGGCTTAAGGGTCTTTTCGATAAGTTTAATAGCATCATCAAAGAGTTTAATGCCAATTTTTTCAAAAACAAACCCTCTTGAAAGTAATTTAGGCCTACTTACCAACTTACCCAAATTATCTATGGGTAAAATGGCAACTACTATCCCATCACTTGAAAGCGTTTTGCGATCACGAAGTACAATGCTCCCAACGTCTCCTATACCATATGCATCAACATAAATGTTTCTTGTCTCAATCGTATCACCTAAAGTAGCTTTGTTCTTTGTAAACCATACTGTCTCACCTTCTTGCAGTAAAAAAACTGAGTCTGATCTGTAACCCAACTCTTCTGTCAGCTTGCGGTACTGTTGTTGGTGACGTACCGTACCCCCAATTGGGATGAAGTATTTTGGATTGGTCAGTCGAATGAGAAGTTTGAGATCTTCACGGCTTCCGTGACCTGATGCATGAAGCTGATCCTGGATGTCTGAATAAACTACGTCTGCTCCTTGTAGTGTGAGCTCTTCTATAAGAGCATAAACTTCGTTTTCATTTCCTGGGATCGGGTCTGAGGATATGATGACACGATCTCCCGCCTTAATCTTGACATTTTTATTCATTTTATTTGCCAGTTTAGAAAGAGCAGAACCGTATTGTCCCTGGGAACCGGCGACTATAAGACATACTTTGTTTGGAGGAAGTTGCATAACTTCTTCTTCTTTGCCCAATAGGTTGTGAGGAATAGGTAAATAATTGATTTCTTTTGCGATACGCGTATTTTCTCTCATCGAGCGGCCTAAAAATATAATCTTTCGATTAAACTTGATCGCAGCTTCAACACACTGCCTTATGCGAGAGATGTTTGATGAAAATGTTGTCATGATAAACTTCCCTCTTGTTTTACGCATGGTATCCTCAAATGTTTGCCCCACGATTGCTTCAGATAAAGTAAGACCGTCTCTCTCTGACCCAAGAGCATCAGAAAGCAAGCAAAGAAGTCCGTCATGTCCTGCTTTGGTTATCTCATAAAAATCTGGTGGGAAACCAAAGGGGGGAGTAAGATCGAACTTAAAATCAGCGCCATGATATATATCACCGATGGGGGTCTTTATAAGTATATGGGTTGTGTCGGGGATAGAGTGGGTGACCCGAATAAATTTTATTTGAAATCCTCCGAAGGTATATTCCTTATCATAACTGACTCTCTCTACTTTAGATGGAATATCAAACTCTTTAAATTTATTTTCAATAAACGAAGCGGTAAGATTGCTTGTCAAGATGCTTGGACTTCCCAAATCTTTATAGTGGTAGGGAAGTGCGCTTGTGTGATCTTCATGACCATGGGTCACTAAAATTGCACGGATTTTATCCGCTTTTCCTTTTAGATAGGTGATGTCTGGAATAACAAAATCAACACCAAGCTCCTTTTCCATAGGAAACCCTATACCGCAATCAACTATCAGTATGTCTTTTAATATGTCGTTCTCATACAGTTCATAGACATACATATTTTTTGTGACCCCAACCACACCACCTAAAGGTATAAAACGAAGCTTAAATGTTTCCATATACATAGTTATAAAGTTATAAAGTTGAAAGTTATAAAGTTTTTTTGCTTAAACTTTAAGACATTATAACATTATTACTTTATAACAGTTGATATACTATTAGTAATGAAAATCTCTGAGAAAAAAGCATGGAATGCCCTTGAGGAAGTCATGGATCCTGAGATCCATATCTCTCTTATTGATCTTGGCCTTATTTACAAAATTACGGTACAAAAAGAAAAGATACATGTATTAATGACTCTTACCACGGTTGGCTGTCCGCTTTTTTCTCTCATTGAAAAAGAAGTAAAAGATAAACTTATTTTTCTTGGTTTTAAGCCAGAAAATATAAAACTTGAGCTTACGTTTGATCCGCCATGGACAATGGAGCGGATCACGGAAAAAGGACGGGCCATGATGGGAATATAGTTGTTAATACTGATTTTAACTTTTATGCATAAAGGTTCATTCTTAAGCGATACGTTTGAAAAAGCCATTGAGGCAGGACAGTCTATGGCTAAAAGCGGCGGAAAACAATTGAAACAGACATTCAACCCTGCCCAGATGATTGGTAATGCAATTGGAATAGCAAAAGAAGGGGGAGGAACCGACGCGGTTAAGGGGGTTGAAGGCAGGGGAGCTACGGAAGCTAAGGAGAAAAGGAGTAGTACTGCTCTTGATTTTGAAAAACTACAAAAAAGGTACCAAAATCAGGATAAATCTCAAACCGACGCTCTTCGAAATAGGCTTTTTCAACTGGTAAAAAGTGGTGAAGAAAAAGTATACTCTGAAAAGAAACAGATGGAAGCACAGGAAAAAAGAGATGCGGCTTATCTTGAGCAAGAAAAAAGAAGAAAAGAGGCAGAAAAACAACGTCAAGCACAAACCACAACCGAACCGCAAGGAAAAGAAAAACAAAGTGTTCTTGCACCAAGAAAAAAGAAAAAAGGAGTTCAACCATCTCCAACAGAGATCAAACCTTCAACCGGAAAACAATAAGTTAGTTGTTTATACAAACTCCATTTTCATTATCACCACCCAAACGACATATATATGAGCTGTCGCAATAACTAACATATCTTCCTCCATTGGCAGTTAATGGCACATACTTACCGCAACACATTTCGTTCAACCCACCGCAAATATCGTCAGTAACTTCAAGACATCTTTCTGTAATAAAATCACAATATAATGTTGTGTTCTCACACCTTCGCCAAGCATTTTCATCACAACATTGTGTATTCTTTAATCCACAAGGACCAATTGAACTACTATTTACATTACTAGATGTATAACCGGTGGGTTGAACAGTTGGAGTTTCAGTTGGATTTATATTTTCATCTGTTGATGAAGAGCTATTATTATTTGATTCTTTTCTTTTTCTGCAACAATACAAATCAAGACCCGCCATCGTTTTGCTACAACCAAGTGATTGATCTAAATAGTACTCTTCTCCGCAATTAGACAATTTGGTAGGCTGACAATAATCTTCTGAAGACCCTGTATCTTGACACACTTTGCTACTTGTATCCTCTATGACATCAACACAACATATATTCACATTTCCTAATCCACATTTGGTTTCACTTGCAACAAATCCTTTTCCGCAGGTTATTTCCCACGCTCTTTGACAATAGTTTCTAGAATTTAAGACGTCTTTACTCATTTCTTTACACACTTTATCATAGTTTTCTTTTATAACTGTATTTTTGCAGCAATAGTATTTGATACCTAAATAATTTTTTATTCTTGACACATATACCTGCGTTTTTTCATTGCACCTACCAAGTTGAGGTATCCCTTCATATCCTTGAGCCGTACAGATGTTTGATAAGGCACTTGCTTTACTGTTTTGAACGACTTTGGATTTTGCGAGTAGATTCATCGCGTAGACCGTTCCACATAAAATCACCCCGATAAGTGCAAAAATCACAATCAATTTCTTCTTAATTGGCTTTTTTTTATTAACAGGAGTATTTGAAACGTCATTGTTTATCCCTATAACTGCGTCCTTTTGTAAAGGAATATTTTGATGATTTTTATCCATATTGAGAAATATCTACTAATTTATATTTAGATTAAATATAACGCACGCAATATTCATTTACAATATAGGTTACTTTTTTTATCACACGAGCGCTGATTCTTTATAAAGAAATTTAAAAATAAGTCGGGGTAGTGAGACTTGAACTCACGACCTCACGGTCCCGAACCGTGTGTTCTAGCCATCTGAACTATACCCCGTGATGAACGATGTTTTATTATACCTTATTTGTGTTTATATACCCTATTTTGTACAATTGATCTATGGATTTCTCACTGCTTACCTATAATACCCTTTTAAATGATGCAGTATCTGGACTAAAAACAATATGCTCCTCTCAACGTCCTGACTTCATATGTCTGCAGGAAATCGATACTACAACCAGTACCTTCCAAAAAGTAGAACGATTAGGATACAAGCTTGCAGACTATTCTAACGCCTTCATTAAATACGGTCATATATATGGCGTTGCTACTTTTTACAATCCTCATAAATTTGAATTTCGTGCATCAAAAGTTATCCTCTTACCAAAAGGGCTTTTGGAGATGGTTGGTTATCTGCTTAGGATTTTCAAAACGGGCAAAAAAACACGTACCGTTCTCAAAACTGAGTTCCTATGCAAAAAAATGAAAAATAAGGTCATCATATATAATATCCATCTCTCAGCCCACGGTACCAACCACATACGACTTAAACAAATTCAAACGACCCTTAATGATGTGGGCTTAATAAAGACTAATAAACCAACCATACTTACAGGAGATTTTAACTATCCATACGGTAGAAAAGGCCTTGAAGGGCTCATGCATAAATATGACTTTAAGGAAGCCACAAACAAAATACTTTTTACGACCGAAGGAGCCATGGCCCACTATACTTTTTTTGAGAAAATCCTTGGGAGCATCTTCTTTAGAATTATGCGTCATCGACTAAAGCTTGACTATATTTTCTATAAAAATTGTCAATCGATGTATGCAAAAAAGGTAAATGTGCAGTATTCAGACCACTATCCGGTCTATGCCATGTTTAAACTCATTTAACCCCTGATATACTTAACTTATATGAAACTCTACAATACTCTTTCCGGCAAAATTGAAGAATTCAAACCCATGGCTTCGCCTTTTGTGACTTTTTACTCATGCGGACCGACTGTATATGATTATACCCATATTGGACATATTCGGACCTTTATTTATAATGATCTTCTCAAACGTGTACTACTACATGATGGCTATAAGGTAAATCACGTTATGAATGTAACCGATGTTGGACACTTGAGCGGAGATGATGATTCAGGTGTTGACAAGATGGAAAAAGGAGCAAAAAAATATAAAAAAACTGTCTGGGAAGTAGCACAGTTTTACACCGATTTTTTTTTGAAGACGATCGACGCAGTCAACATACTGCGTCCAACCACCCTTTGTAAAGCAACAGATCACATAGGAGAGATGATCGATATCATAATAAAACTTCAGGAAAAAAAATATACCTATGAGACAGGAGAAGCTATATATTTTGACGTCCTCAAATTCCCCACCTACGGTAAGCTTTCACATCAAAAAATGGAAGAAAAATTAAAGGGAGCTAGAGAAGAAGTCCATATCGACGCTGAAAAAAAACATCCGGCTGATTTTGCACTTTGGTTCAAAAGAGTTGGTAGATTTGCAAACCATACCATGTACTGGCCAAGCCCTTGGGGTGATGGTTTTCCTGGATGGCATATTGAGTGTTCTGCCATGAGTATGAAATTCTTGGGAAAGACTATCGACATCCATACGGGCGGTATCGACCATATTCCAGTACATCATGAAAATGAGATTGCTCAGTCAGAATGCGCAAACGGGGTACCGTTTGTCCATTATTGGATGCATTTTTATTTTTTATTGGTAGATGGAAAAAAAATGAGCAAATCTTTAGGAAATTTTTTTACGATCGATGACCTTATAAAAAAGAAGGTCGATCCGCTTGCTTTACGTTATCTTTTTCTTCAATCACATTACCGCCAAACCATGAACTTTACATGGGGCTCAGTTCAAGCAGCAGGCGAAGCATTAAAAAAACTTAAACAAATAGTGGCTCAGTTAAAGAACGAAGCCTCAGATAATAATAACAATGATCCACGAGCAGATATATTTGAAAAGAGATTCAATGACGCCATCAATCAAGACCTTCAAACACCTCAAGCAATAGCTATCATGTGGGAAATACTCAAATCCGATCTTGTTGCACAAGAAAAACTCAAGCTTTTATTTTCCTTTGACGAAGTGTTAGGATTAAAGCTGTCTGATATAAAAAAATTATCATTTCCAAAAGAGATACTGATTCTTGCCGAAAAAAGAAAACAGGCAAAAGCAAATAAAGATTTTGCTGCCTCAGACACGATACGCAAACAGATTGAAGAAAAAGGATATGTGATTGAGGACAGCAAAGATGGATATACGATCAAGCTTCAATAGCTATCGAGCCAACCTTGAGACACCAAGTGCCAAGACCGCCATAGCTGCGCCATATAAAAAGGTATATGACGGACCAAAACTACTCCAAAGAACTCCCCCAATAAATGAAGCCATAAACTGACATATAGCCATACCTGTTTGATAGATACCAAAGTAGGTGCCAGACTCTCTCTCAGTTATAAATTCAGATATATATGCTTTGGACACTCCGTCAGTAAATGCAATATAAAGACCATAGACAGGAAATAATATCCATATAAATACCGCGTTTTGAATAAAGCTAAACCCGAAGTATACAAAAGCAAAGACAATAAGACCAATAAAATATACTCTCCGTGCTCCTATTTTGTCAGCTAGCTGACCTCCGGGTGTTGAAAAAACAGTCTGTACCACGTTGTAAAGTACATAGGCCAAAACAGTCAACGTGGTAGTAAGACCAAGTTGTTTTGACCGAAGAATAAGAAAAGAATCTGCGCTGTTACCTAGCGCAAAGATCATGCTTACTAGAAAAAATATTTTTAGTGAAGGGTTTATCTCTCTCCACGAAATTTTTATATTTTTCTTCTTGTCCAGTTCATGTTTTCCTTTATCGGTTCTTTCTTTTACAAAAAATACAAGAAGGAAGAGTCCTATGACGGCAGGAATAAATGCGACCATAAAAGTCAATCTCATATTTTCCTTAAATACCGAAAGAAGAACCAGTGCTAAAAGAGGGCCTATAACTGCTCCAAGAGAATCAACTGCACGATGGAACCCAAATATAAAACCCTTATTCTCTTTTGTCGTATTTTGTAAAAGAAGTGAGTCGCGGGCTGATGTGCGCACTCCTTTTCCCAGTCTGTCAATAAACCGAGCAAATAAAACAAACGGCCAAACGGTTGCTACAGCTGTTAATAATTTTGATAGCGCTCCAAATCCATACCCCAACACAACAAAGATTTTTCGCTTATGTATTTTGTCAGACCAATATCCGCTTATGAGCTTCATTGAAGAAGCGGTAGCTTCAGCTATTCCTTCGATAAGTCCAACCACACTCACCGGCGCTCCCAGGACTGTCGTGAGGAAAAGGGGGACAATGGGATAGATCATCTCACTTGCGATATCGTTAAACAAACTTACCAAGCTTAGTACTAAAACAGTTGGAGGAACTGCCTTTTGTTTTTTTCCTTTTACCATTAAAAGATATTATAGCAGGCCACCATCTTGTATTTTTCATTTTTTTTATATATAATGCGTATGTATTTATAAAAAAATTATTACACGCACGATTTGAAAAAAACGAAAGGACAGATAGAAGACGCCCTTGGTAAAGCTTTTATCCAGTTTTATGTGCAAAAACTAGGCACAGGACCTAAAAACGCCAGAGTGTATATCCTTGAAGACATGATCATCGCCCGACTTACGGGAAGATTGCATCCACTCGAGGATTTTTTAATTCATGAAAAAAAAGGAATTGAGCTTGTCAAACATATTAGAAAAGCGTTTCAGGAAGCAACAATAAAAGATTTGAATAAGGTTATTAAAAAGCATATTGAATGTGAAGTAATAAGTTTTCATAGCGATTCAAGTACTAAGACAGGAGAGCGCTTTGAGATATTTATCGTAGATCGAAACTTAAGCGAGTATTTTAAAAACAGCTGAAGATCGACCGGATGGAGCAAACTCCAGTTAGTCGATATTCACAGATCGGTATTCAGGCAGTCCTAAAATCAGACCCATGACTTCTCCAGGGGGGTTGTTGAAAAGAACGCCAGATTGAATATTCCACTGAATTCACGTATGGAAAATCAATTTTGGCGACAATTTGCAACTTATTTTTTCATCATAAACACACTTTGCGTATTTGTACTAATTGACACATTTATTTTTGGAAAACCTCTTTTAAGTCTATTTATTTTTATATTTGTTGTTTTATTCTACATCAATAAAAAGCTGTTTTCAAAAAAGCAATAGTTCTTTTTGACCTACTCCTTGTGCTATAATCAATACATATGTCTATCATAAAACCACAAACATTAAAGGGCTTTCGTGACTTTTTACCAAAAGAGGCGGCACAGAGACAATGGCTTAGAAATATTATGTCAAAAGTGTGTGAAACGTGGGGATATGAACCTCTTGAAACACCTACACTGGAACCCTTGGAATTGTTTGCAGGGCAGATCGGTGAAGATGAAAAATTATTTTTTAAGTTTAAAGATCAAGGGGGACGCGATGTCGCTTTGCGATATGATCAAACAGTACCAACCTGTCGCGTAATCGGTCAATATAATAATCAACTAATTTATCCATTCCGCAGATATCAAATACAACCCACATTTAGAGCTGAAAAACCACAAAAAGGAAGGTATCGTGAATTCACTCAGTTTGACATTGACATCTTCGGAGTTGCTTCACCAAGCGCAGATGCGGAAGTTATAGCAGTAACATTAGATATTTACAAAAAATTGGGTTTCAAAAGAGCAGTTGCACTCATTAATAACCGCGACCTCATGAAAGATGTTCCTTATACCGCTATTGCGTCAATTGATAAACTCAAAAAAATTGGTGAAGAAGGTGTCATCGGTGAGATGATGAAAAAAGGAATAGAAAAGGGAAAAGCAGTCTCTTATTTGAAATATGTCCAAAATATTCAACCTGATAAAACTATTCAAATAATATTTGATTACCTGGAATCTTCGGGTTTTTCAAAAGATTGGTATAAGTTTGAACCAACCTTAGCGCGCTCTTTTTCATATTCTCAAGGTCCCATATGGGAAATCGTTATCCCTGAATATGATGAAAATAGTTCGGTTGGTGGAGGTGAACGTTACGATGCTCTCATTGAAAAAATAAGCAGACAAAAAGTGGCGGGAACTGGTATCGGAATAGGGTTTGACCGAACACTTGAATCGGCTCTAGCATGTGGTCTTGTTCCTGACTTTAAATCTATTTCAAATGTATTAGTGACTGTATTTTCTCAAGAACTATGGAATGAATCAATAAAGATTTCAAATAGTATCCGTAGAAATAACATATCGGTTGAACTTTATCCTGATGCACAGATCAGACTCGACAAACAACTTAAATATGCCAATAAGAAAGGAATTCGCTATGTAGTGATAGCCGGTCCTGAGGAGATTAAGTTGAATGTAGTAAAACTGAAGGACATGAAAACCGGAGAACAGAAAACAGTAAGGTTAGAAAACATAATAAATCTAAAGTTTTAAACTCTTATTAATCCGTTAACCCGTTAATTCATTAATTGAATAATATGCTCATAAATCCAAACATTGCAATTATTGAGAGCCTTCCCGGAGTCGGGGGAGATGAGTCAAAGATCTGGATGAACGATCTACTTATGTCCTACATTAAATACTCCCAAAGACATGGACTAAAAGCCATACCGCTTGATGAAAATATTCTGAAAATATCAGGAGACAATGCCTATCAACTATTTAAGCACGAAACAGGCGTACATCGCGTACAACGCATTCCCGATACTGAAAGAAAGGGTCGGATACATACCTCAACTGCAACAATCGTCGTACTCCCTCAGATCATCAAATCAGATGTACACATCAATCCATCTGATCTTGAATGGCAGTTTTACCGGTCTGGAGGAAAAGGAGGACAAAATGTAAATAAAGTCTCAACAGCCGTCAGACTGACCCATAAACCTACAGGTATTATCACAACAGCTAGTCAAGAACGCTACCAAGAAGCAAATCGTAAAATAGCGATGGATCTACTTATAAGTAAGCTATACCAACTTGAAGAAGAGAAAAAAAGAGGAATAATGCAGTCATTTGTGAGAAATATCGGAACAGGAGAACGTTCAGACAAGGTAAGAACTTATAACTTTCCCCAGAACAGGCTGACCGACCACCGCATAAACAAAAGTTTCCACAACCTCGAAGACATCATCTCTCAAGGAAAATGGGATAAGGTGTTTGAAGCACAAAAATGAATAAAAGATCTTCGCTGTTTATTCCTTTTTCCTATAGGGACTTCCGTCTCGCATGGATAGGGTTTTTCATCTCTCAGATTGGTACTGAGATGATTCTTATTGCGATAAACTGGCAAATCTACGTCATTACAAAATCTCCTCTTTCTCTGGGTATTATAGGTATGGCTCGTTTTTTACCAGTATTAATGTTTGCTCTTTTTGCTGGACTTTTTGCTGACCTGGTGAATCGTAAGAAACTTATATTTGTATCTCAGCTCGTATTGATTATAAGCACTTCATATCTTGCTTTTTTAACCTTTACTCACCATATAAATCCCTTACTTATCTATCTTTTGGTGGCTATAAACTCAACCGCTTATACATTTACATCTCCTGCCCGTCAAGCTCTTTTGCCTCATTTAGTACCGCGTAAACATTTTATGCAAGCGGTAAGTCTTAACTCTCTTATGTGGCAGTTGTCAGTCATAATCGGACCCATGATTGGAGGATTTATCATTGGCTATTTAGGTATTCCGCTTGTATATACTATTGGAGTCTTTGCCTTCATGTCAGTAAATATAACCATGCTTTTATTAAAACCTATTCCTGTTAACACCAACAACACTACGTTTGGTCTTAAGAGTGTGAGAGAAGGTCTTGGGTTTGTCAAAAGATCTCCCCTTATATGGAGTACTATGCTGCTTGATTTTTTTGCCACTTTTTTTGCCTCATCCATGACTCTTATGCCAATCTTTGCAAAAGATATATTAAATGTGGGACCACAGGGACTAGGCATATTATATGCAGCTCCATCTGTTGGAGCCGTCGTTGCGGGGTGTGTATTTTCGTTATTTCATAATGTACAAAGACAGGGGAAGATCCTACTTGTCTCAGTTTTTATATACGGCGTAGTGACAATCTTTTTTGGCTTTTCTCGATTGTTTCCTTTTTCTCTTGTGTGTTTAACAATCGCTGGAGCTTGCGATATGATAAGTAGCGTCATCCGCAACACCATGAGACAACTTATCACCCCTGATCATCTCCGAGGCAGGATGACCTCAGTCAATATGATTTTTTATCTTGGCGGGCCTCAGCTCGGCGAGGTTGAGGCTGGTGTAGCTGCCACCCTTTTTGGTACTCCAATGTCTGTCGTACTGGGCGGAATCGGAACTATGGTCATAACAACGATCATGGCATATGTGGTTCCAACACTTCGTCGTTATGACAATCACAAAGAAATCGCTTGAAAATTGTACTAGCAATATTTTTACTTTGTGCTATAATCAAGTTTTACCTAAAACAATGAAAGCAAAAATCCATCCACAATTTTTTGAAGAAGTACAGGTCGTATGTGCCTGTGGCAATAAATTTATGACTGGTTCAACCGTTAACTCCATTACGGTTGAAGTGTGCAACAAATGCCACCCTCTTTATACCGGAGAACATCGTTTTGTTGATACAAAAGGAAAAGTTGAAAAGTTCCAAAAGAAACAAAAGCTAGCCGCAGAAATGCAAAAAAAGCTTTCTTCATCTAAAGTGAAGAAAGAGGAAAAAGCAGAAAAGAAGACTAAGTCGCTGCGTGAATTGCTTCAGGAGTCATAAATTCGCTTGTACTTATCTTTGCTTTCTGATACAATTTACACATCACCAAGACTTTGGGCTTGTCCCTCGCAGCTTTAGCGAAGGGGGATTGTAAGAATTATCAATTCCCAAAATAGACCTTCCGAATCGGAGGGGAAAGTGAAAAAAATATGCTATCTACTGATAAAAAAAACCAACTTGATAAAGTAACTAATTTCTTAAAAAAAACTCCAAGCTTTAGCCTCCTTAAGTTTGAAAAAACCACTCATGGTGCGCTTGAGACTCTCCGCAAACAACTAAAAAAAAGCGATGCAAAATTAATGGTGGTTAAAAACACTATTTTACAAAAGGCAATCAACAAACTTGCCAGTTCAAAAGATACTTCGTACCTTAAGGAAGTGCAGAAAAAAACTAAAACACTGCGTGAGAACACCGCGGTCTTGGGATTTGGTCAGGACTGGAGTGCTGGCATGAATGTGTTTTATTCTTTTCTAAAGGCTGACAAAACAGTCGGATTTAAGGTTGGTTGTCTTGATAAAAAAATGTATGAAGAAACCGATCTCATCCGTATCGCACAACTACCTGGAAGAGGCGAGCTTATAGGTAAGATGCTTGGTGGTATGCAAAGCCCAACCACACACTTTATTCATGCCTTGAAATTCAACATGCAGAAACTGGTATATGTATTGAATGCAAAAGCAAAACAAACGAATTGAGTAATTAACGTATTAACGTATTAACGGATTAGATAATTCGTTAATTTGTTAACCCGTTAATTGGGTAATTAGTAATTCTATATCTTAAGGAGGTGACGTATATAATGGCAGAAATAAAACTATCAGAAAAACTAGAAAAAATCGCAAAAGAACTTGAAGGATTAACCGTCATTGAGATGGCGGATTTAGCAAAGTACTTAGAGGAAAAGTTCGGCGTTTCAGCTATGCCCGTTGCAGCAGTAGCCGCACCAGCAGGCGCAGCGGCCTCACCACAAGAGGAAAAAACGACTTTTACCGTCACACTTACTGATGCTGGAGCAAATAAACTTGCAGTTATCAAAGCAGTTCGTGAAGTACTACCAACTTTAGGCCTTATGGATGCTAAGAAACTCGTCGAGGGAGCTCCAAAAGAGTTACTTAAAGACGCAAAGAAAGACGACGCACAATCAGCAAAAACTAAGATTGAAGCAGCGGGTGGCAAAGTAGAGCTTAAATAAGAAATCAATAAAAAGAAACCCCTCCGATTTGGAGGGGTTTTTTGTAGGGTTGATGTAGTAATACACCTTTACTAAGTGCTGCATATTCGCTATAATTAACTTTTATGTCAAATTCTAAAGATTACGGAGCAGAATCCATCGTTGTCCTTGAAGGGCTTGAACCAGTGCGTAAAAGGCCAGGCATGTATATAGGTACAACTTCACAGACAGGAGTGAATCATTGTTTAAATGAAATCATCGACAACTCTATCGATGAATCCTTGGCAGGTTTCTGCAAACAAGTATATGTTGTAATTGAAGAAAATGGCTACATGACAGTATTTGACGATGGTAGAGGAATTCCTGTTGAAGAAGTATCAAAGTACAAAACAAGCGCCCTTGAACTTGTCATGACCAAGCTACATGCAGGAGGCAAGTTCAACCAGGGAGCATATAAGATATCAGGAGGTCTGCATGGAGTCGGCGCATCTGTTGTGAATGCTCTCGCTGATCATTTTATCGTTGAAGTAAAAAGAAACGGAAAGCTTTATCGTCAAGAATACAGAAGAGGCAAACCAGAACACAAAGTAAAACAGGTCAAAGAATCACTCCTTGGGTTTCCTTATAAAGAAGGAACCGGCGTCTCCTTTTTACCGGACAAAACTATTTTTACTGAAACAATTGAGATTCATTATCCTACTCTTAAAAAACAGTTAAAAGAACGCGCATATCTTATCAAAAATGTTGATTTTAAGATCGAGAATAAAAAGACTAAAGATCGTGTTTCGTACTTTTTTGACGGAGGCATCATCTCTCTTCTTAATGATCTGAATCGCGGAAAAAAGACTATCCATGAGCCCATCCATATATTGAAAAATGCTGAAGATAAAGAAGTTGAGGTTGCTATCCAATATAATGATTCTATCGCTGAAAATGTGTATTCATTTGTAAATGTGATCAACACACATGAAGGAGGAGCGCATCTGACTGGTTTTCGTATAGCGCTTACCAAGGCGATTAACACCTATGCCAGAAAAGAATTAAGTGAGAAGGATGCAGGGGATGCGCTAACTGGTGAAGATGTAAAGGAAGGACTAACAGCCATTGTCTACGTAAAGATGCCATCCACCAACCTGCAGTTTGAGGGACAAACCAAAACCAAACTCGGCAACTCTGAAGTACAGGCCATCGTACAACAGGCGGTTGCAGAGTATTTGGATGTATATTTTGAAGAAAACCCAAGGGTTGCACGTGAAATACTGGGTAAAATTCTTCTTGCACAAAAAGCCCGACTTGCTGCAAAAGCGGCAAAGGAAGCAGTTTTACGAAAAGGGGCACTCGAAGGAGCTACACTTCCTGGTAAATTAGCAGACTGCTCTGAAAAGGATCCTGCACTATCTGAGCTGTTTTTAGTTGAAGGAAACTCAGCAGGAGGAACAGCTAAACAGGGCCGAAACCGTAAATTCCAAGCTATTTTACCTTTACGCGGCAAGGTCTTAAACACCGAACGCGCATATCTTGATAAAGTTCTCGCGTTTAAAGAGATTAAAGATTTGGTGATTGCCTTGGGTATGGGTATTGGGGAAACCGTTGACTACAAAAAATTACGTTATCATAAAATCGCGATTATGACTGATGCTGATGTGGATGGTGAACATATCCGCACGCTTCTTCTTACTTTTTTCTTCCGTCATATGCCAACCATTGTTCAAAACGGACATTTATATGTAGCCCAACCACCTCTCTATAAAATCCAACAAAGTAAAAAAATCGATTATGCATATTCAGAGGAACAAAAAGAAAAGATTGTTGCCCAATACAAAAAAGGTAGCCCGATGATCGTTAATGTCCAAAGGTATAAGGGTTTGGGAGAAATGAATCCGGAGCAACTGTGGGAGACGACTATGAATCCTGAAAATCGTATTTTAAAACAAGTAACCATCGCCGATGGACAAGAAGCAGATCATGTTTTTTCTATGCTTATGGGTGATGAAGTTCCACCAAGAAAAAAATTTATTGTGACACATGCAAGACTTGCTAATCTTGATGTGTAATGACGTTACTAATTAATTAATATTATGAATCTATCAAAACTGACTCAAGGAAAAAACCCGCCTAGTGAAATCAATGTATTGGTTGAAATACCACAGGGAAGTCCTATTAAATATGAAGTAGATAAAGAATCAGGCTACGTCATAGTTGACCGTTTCGCATTTACGACCATGGTATACCCATTTAACTATGGTTTTATACCCTCAACTCATGCTGAAGACGGAGATCCTGTTGATGTTTTGGTTATTTCAACCTACCCCGTACATCCTGGCACCGTTATACCAGCGCGCCCCATAGGTATGCTTGAGATGGAGGATGAGGCAGGGATCGACACAAAAATACTGGCAGTTCCAACAAAAAAAGTTGATCCTTTTTATGCTGACATTGAGGATATTGACGACTTAAATGAAACAGCAAAGAAAAAAATTCAGCATTTTTTTAATCATTATAAAGAACTTGAACCAGGCAAATGGGTAAAAACTAAGAATTTTTTATCTAAAGAAAAAGCGCTTGAAGCAATAAAAAATGGAATGAAATAAACCTATGACAGATACTAGCAAACCAACACCTATTGATCCAAAAAATGTCACAACTGAGATAACTACTGAGATGAAACGCGCATATCTTGATTATGCGATGTCTGTCATCGTTTCACGTGCCCTTCCTGATGTCAAGGATGGTTTAAAACCTGTTCATCGAAGAGTGCTTTACGCTATGCACAAAATGGGTCTTTCATCTGGTGCTCGTTTCTCAAAATCTGCAAAAGTAGTAGGTGAGGTGTTGGGTAAATATCATCCACACGGCGATTCATCGGTATATGAGGCAATGGCCCGTATGGCACAAGACTTTACCATGCGATACCCTCTGGTTAAAGGTCAGGGAAATTTTGGTTCAGTCGATGGTGATCCTCCAGCAGCTATGCGTTATACTGAAGTAAAATTAGCCAAAATTGCGGATGAATTGCTTTTTGATATCGACAAAGAGACTGTTTCGTGGACCGACAATTTTGATGCAACTCTCAAAGAACCGCTTTACTTGCCGGGCAAACTACCCAATCTTCTTCTTATGGGAGCAGAGGGAATTGCGGTTGGTATGGCCACTAAAATTCCTCCCCATAATCTGAATGAACTTATCGATGCGATTTGTTTCATGATTGACAAGGCAAAAATAGATACTAATAATAATGACAAATCCAATAAAGATACTGATAAACAAACCCCTTCAATAAAAAAACGCCTTATATTTAATGTTACGATAGATGAATTGTTTGAGTATATCAAGGGCCCTGATTTTCCAACAGAAGGAATCATATATGGAGCTGCCGATATAAAACAAGCTTATGTGACTGGAAAAGGAAAGGTGCTGATACGGGCTAAGATCGAGGAAGAAGATATGGGAAAAGGCAAGATGGCAATGATTGTACGCCAACTTCCTTATCAAGTAAATAAGGCTAATCTTGTTGAAAAAATTGCTCGGCTCGTCACCGATAAAAAGATTGTAGGCATTTCTGATCTACGAGATGAATCTGACCGTGACGGTATTAGGGTGGTTATCGAACTAAAACGTGATGCATCTTATAAAAAAGTGTTAAACAACCTTTTTAAATTTACCGAGCTTCAGACTTCATTTCCTGTAAACATGGTTGCTCTTGTTGATGGCATCCCTCAAACTCTGTCACTCAAAACTATCCTTGAACTGTATTTAAAACATCGTGTCAACATGGTCACGAGACGCTCTGAGTTTGAACTTAGAGAAGCAAAAAAACGCGCCCACATCCTGGAGGGATACCTTATAGCGCTTGATCATATAGATGAAGTCATCGCAGTCATTAAAAAATCTAAAGATGAGACCGAGGCAAAGCTGAAGCTTATGAAAAAATTTGGTCTCAGTGAAGCACAGACTCTAGCCATTCTTGAGATGCAACTTCGTCGCCTCACCGGTCTTGAAAGATCAAAGATCCAAGATGAACTTAAAATGTTAAGAGAAACTATCGCATATCTTGAGTCGCTTCTTAAGGATATTTTCAAAGTTTTGAAAGTCATAAAAGATGAGCTTCTTTATCTAAAAGAGAAATATGGCGATGAACGAAAAACAAAGGTTATCAAGTCGCGCCCTGGTGAGATTACTGATGAACAACTTATTGAAAACAAAGAAGTAATCGTCGTCCTTACCAAAGAAGGATATATCAAACAAGTTCCTCGTGAGACATTCCGCGTCCAAAATAGAGGAGGAAAAGGAGTCTCAGGTATTGAGACAAAGGAAACTGACAATGTCTACCATATCACAACCGCCATGACTCATGATTTTATTCTGTTTTTTACCAACCAAGGACGTATTTTCCAAAACAGAGTTTGGGATATTCCACAAGGATCCCGCATCTCAAAAGGGAAGGCAATCATCAATCTCCTTACTCTACGACCTGAGGAAAAAGTTACCTCTCTTTTGACGTATCAATCGCCAAGCGATGCGCCACAAGCTGCCATCATCCAAGGAAAAACAACGGCTATCACAAAGAGCTTCATATTTATGGTCACCAAACACGGAACAGTAAAAAAGACACAGTTCCAAGATTTTGCAAACATTCGCAACAACGGCATTATCGCTATCAAACTTGAGCCAACCGATGAACTCTTGTGGGTAAAAATCACTGATGGCAATATGAACATCCTCCTGACTACTAAACACGGAAAAGCCATTATATTCAAGGAAGGTGAAGTAAGACCAACGGGGAGGGCATCCATTGGAGTAAAGGGAATTGAACTCGAAAAAGAAGATGAGATTACCTCAGCTGATGTATTTGCAAATTCCGAATTCAAGAAAAACATATTTGTAATTGGAAAAAAAGGTGTTGGCAAGAAAACAAACCTATCCCTTTTCAAAGGCCAACATAGAGGCGGCAAAGGAGTAAAGGTAGCATCAGTTGATGAAAAGATCGGACAGATCGTCTTTGTTCAAATCATAAATCCCGAAGACACAACGGTTATTATCACCAGTATGCAGGGACAGGTTGTAAAGATTCCTCTTGGTTCCATCCCTCCACGTTCACGCTCAGCCAAAGGGGTCATTCTTATGCGATTCTCCCAAAAGGGGGATGAGGTTGTAAGCGCAACTTTAGTTTGATATAATAAGACAAACAAATAGTCCATAGGGTTCAAAATACTTATGATTATTCCTTGCAAACAAATAGCCGAGGAACTTGAAAAAGTACTTAAAAAAGAAGTATCAATTTTAAAAAAGAAGAAAAAAACCATCAAGCTGGTTATTTTTTTAGTTGGGTCGTCTCCTGAACAGCTTTCATTTGTCAAGATAAAACAACGCATTGCCCAAAGAATTGGAGTCAAGTTTGAATTCATCAATATCAAGACCACTCCTCCTTTTGAAAAATTTGTGCGCCTAATCAAGGAAACTTCCCATGATCCAAGCACAACTGGCATCATCATACAGCAACCCCTTCCAGCCCAGCTTTCAACCGACAGTATCTATGATTTTATCGAGATTAAAAAAGAGATCGAGGGCCATCGAAGAAAGACCGAGTTTTTTTCACCTCTTGGACTTGCGGTCCTTACTCTTTTTAAATACCTTTATGTCCACCCAAAAGCTGATAAGAAACTTTTTGTTGATATGAAGACTGACATAGGATCACTTAAAAAAGCATTAAAACATAAAAAGATCGTCATCATAGGAAGAGGCATTACGGGCGGAAGACCTATCGGCAAGACACTAACCGATGCCAAGATAAACTTTGTCTCAACCAACAGTCAGACTATCAAGCCTGAGGAATACTACAGGGAAGCAGATGTCATCCTTACTGCAGCCGGTAAAAAAGTCATCACCCCAGATATCATCAAACAAGGAGCCATTCTCATCAATGTTGGAGTCCGAAAAGAAAAAGGACTCTTAAGGGGCGACTATGATGAAAAAGAAGTTAAAGATGTTGCTTCTTTTTACACAGCCACGCCAGGAGGGATTGGACCTCTTGATGTATTGTATCTCTACAAAAATCTCATAGATGCTGCTAAAATGAAATGAAGACCATCATTATCACAGGTCAAACTGCTACAGGAAAAACAGATCTCGCTCTCTCTCAAGCTATTCAAAATAATGGAGAGATCATCAACTTCGATTCAAGACAGGTCTACAAAAAGCTTGATATCATAACCGGCAAAGATATCAACCTCTCCGCCTTCATCACAGTCAAACAGTTAAATGGATTTGATATTGGGTACTATCTCATAGGACAAACTAAGCTTTGGCTCTATGATATAGTTGATCCAAAACAGTATTTTTCATCATTTGACTTTACAGCTTGTGCTAGGGAAGTTATTGAGATCATCCGTCTGGCTGGAAAAGTACCGATTTTTGTAGGCGGAACCTATCTTTATCTCTATCATCTTTTATATACAATCGAGACAGAACATATTTCTCCAGATTTTTCGCTGCGACAAAGATTAGAAGATAAAAATCTTACTTATCTGCAGAAAAAATTAAAAAAAATTGATCAAGTATTATTTGAGCATTTAAATGAAAGCGACAGAAAAAATCCTCAACGTCTTGTTCGTAAAATTGAACTGGCAAGTTATTATAAGAAAAAAGGGGTCAGAGTCCCGACAGTTATGAAGTATACCTACAATGATTTTTTCAAATCGGCTGATATTGAGTATAGGGGAATTGTCTTTAAAGACAAAAACCTTCTCAAAAAAACCATTGCAAACCGTGTTGAAAAGCGTTTAAAACAAGGCGCAATTGAGGAAGTGAAAAGCCTTATTCAAAGCAGATATAACGAACAAGATCCCGGCCTTAAGACAATAGGCTATCAGCAAATATTTCAGTTCTTAAAGAATAAGTGTTCAAAAGAAGAGGCTATCCAAGATTGGATAAACAAGGAGATCCAATATACCAAACGCCAGTTGACATTCATGAAAAAAGATCCTAATATGATTTTAGAATATATTTAATATTTCATTTATTTTGTATGGGAGAAGGTGAATTACCTGCCGAATTAGCAGCTGCTTTAAAATCAGGAGATACAGGAACGAGTCTTCCTGATAACCTATTTACTAAAGAATTACCTCCTCAACCAAAACCAGAAATAAAAACAGAGCCAAAACCAGAACCAAAGCAAGTAGGAGTATCACTTGCAGATTTATTGAAACAAAAAGTTGGAAAAGGGGGAATTGGCAGATTGAAAGAAATGGGTACGCCGGAAGACGAAGTAGCACCCCCAGTAATAAAAATTCCTCAAACAACAAAACAATAAAGTCGTACGAATGATAGATTAAGAAGACTTCTTGAACATTTTCATAAATGCGTCTTTTGAGATGTCTACGCTTCCAACTGATTTCATGAGTTTCTTGCCTTCCTTTTGTTTTTCCAGAAGTTTTCTTTTGCGTGAAAAGTCTCCTCCACCCACCATCTTTCCTTTGTGCATAAGGACGTTTTTGCGAAATGGAGAGATACGCTCTGAAGCGATGATCTTACCTCTGTATCTTGCCTGAATCCGTATGTCAAACTGCTGGCGATGGATTACGCTTCGCAACTTCTTAGTCAGCTCAGCTCCACGTGTCATTGCGCGCTCTGCCACCACAACCTCGGAGAACTCTTCAATAGGCTCCATGTTTAACAATAGCTCAAGTTTATCCGCATCTACATGCTGATACCTTAAAAATTCCCAATCAAGAGAAGCATACCCTTGAGTCACGCTTTTGAGATTGTCAAAGAAGTCCGAGATCATTTCAGACATCGGAATCTCGTAGGTTAATGATATCTGATTTTTGTTATCCATGGTGATAAATGAGGCTCGATAATCATCACATAGCTTCATGATAGCACCAAGATACGCTTCAGGAGTCAAGATGAGGATCTTGGCGTAAGGTTCATAAAACTCATTGTTTTCGATTTTGTATTCTACCTGTGGTGGAGTAAGGACGATTGAAAGCTCATATTCACGCTCAAGCCGTTCGCGCACCACATCAGCATGTAGCAAACCTAAGAAACCGACTCTAAACCCTGCACCAAGAGCGCTGCTGTAGATTGAGGTAAAATGAAGTGCTGAATCGTTCAGATACAGTTTCTCAAGCGCCTTTTTCAGATTTAAATAATCTTTTGTCTCCGTCGGAAATACCGATGCATATACCATGGGCTTAACTTTTTTATAGCCGGGTAGGGGAGGGAGTTTGTGACGCATATTAATCATGGTATCCCCAATCTCAACCGAATGAATATCTTTGAGATTGGTTGCGATGTATCCTATATCTCCCTGATCCAGTCTATCAACCGGCAGCAAGTCCGGCTTGAAAATGCCCGCTTCCAAGACTTTAAAAGAATGACCCGTATGGAGCATTTTGACGTCCTGACCTTTTTCAATCTTTCCTTCAAACACACGAATAAATGCAATAACGCCTTTGTGTGAATCGTAGTAAGAATCAAAGATGAGAGCTTGTAAAGAATTTTCAACTTTGTGATTATTACTTTTTAATAAATTATCATTGATCGTTTTATCATTGGTGTTTGAATGAAAATTGGAATTTGGAAATTGGGTATTTTGAGGAGGAGGTATTTTTTCTATGATTGTTTGCAGGAGCTTTTCTACATTTAAACCCGTTTTTGCAGAAATCTCAAATATTTCACTCTCCTTTACTCCTAAAAAATCGGTCAACTGCTTTTTTGTTTTTGACACCTCGGCATTAGCCATATCAACTTTATTGACTACAGGAATAATCACCAGGCTTTTTTCTATCGCCTTATAAGCGTTTGCGATCGTCTGCGCCTGCACCCCTTGGGTCGCATCAACAAGCAAAACTACCCCCTCAACACAAGCTAACGTACGATCTACTTCATAGGAAAAATCTACGTGTCCCGGTGTATCGATCAGGTTGAGTGTGTACTCATGATATTTCATGGTCACAGGAGCTAATTTTATGGTGATACCGCGTTCGCGCGATATGGGATTACGGTCTAAGAATTGTTCTTCATGGCTACCTGCCTTGACGATACCTGTCAACTCCAATAGTCGATCGGCAAGAGTTGACTTGCCGTGGTCTACATGAGCGATAATGGCAAAATTTCGTATGAGGGAAGTATCTATCATAGAGATTATTCAACTTTCAGAATCTTTACAGTCGAAGTCTGTCCTTGGGATGCCCAGTATTCACCATGCAAAACAATAAGAATGTCACCCCTTTTTGTTAATTTTTGTTTTTTCAGATATGCGACTGCTTTTATGATATCTTCTTTGTTTACTCTTGTTTTTTTACCGATCTGTTTAAAACAGAAGGGGATTACTCCGTACTGTAAAGTTAAGCTCTCACTGATTTTATCTTGCGGATCAAAAGCAAAGATAGGGATAAGAGGTCTGTAACGGGAAAGCAGGCGTATGGTTTTCCCCGTGTGGGTAAAGGCTAAGAATCCTGCAATATGCTCTTTTCGCTTGCGGTACTCAAGATATAGGCCATATGCGGTATCACACATTATCGCATCTTGATCTTCTTTCTGAAAATCAAATCGTTTACGGCTATCCACCATGTTCTTGCGTTCATTAAAAGCAACCGTCTTACTCATGACCCGTACCGCCTCAACAGGATATTTTCCAGTTGCAGTCTCTCCAGAGAGCATCACTGCATCTGTCAAATCGTAGGTAGCATTGGCGATGTCTGATATCTCAGCGCGTGTTGGAAATGGTTTTTCAATCATGCTTTCAAGCATTTGTGTGGCTGTTATCACCGGGATTCCTTTTTTAATACTTTTTTTAATAATTATCTTTTGGTGATATGGAACTTCTTCGATTGGAAGCTCTACTCCCAAATCTCCTCTTGCGACCATAATACCATCACTTATCTCAATGATCTCATCAAGGTGTTTCAAGGCTTTTTCTGTCTCAATTTTTGCAATAAGCTTTGCTTCGACATGATACTTTTTCATCTCCTCCCTCACGACCAAGATGTCTTCCGGACTTCTTACAAAAGAAAGGGCTACGAAATCAATCTCATTGCGTTCGGCCAGCTTTAATCCTTCAAAGTCTCGATCCACCAGGACCGGAAACGGGAAATCGGCGCCTGGGATATTTAACGCTTTTCTGTTTTTAAGAACGCCATTTGAATGGGATCGCAGGTATGTCTTTTCACCATTTTTTTCAAACGTGAAAGAAAAAGAACCACTGTCTGCAACGATTTTTTGTCCCTCTTTAAGGTGTTTTATGATCTGGGGATGTGAAATGGAGAATCCCTTTGATGACTGTTTATACACATCCTCTCCAAAGACAAGAAGATCATTTTCACGTATGATAAGCTCATCCTGGGGCATGTTTATGCGAATCTCCGGTCCTTGTAGATCAATGAGGGTTCCAACTGGCTTATTAAGTCTTTTTGAAACCTTGTTTACTCGCCTTATCCGTTCATTATGCCAAGAGATGATGTTGTGTTTGAAGTTAAAACGAAACAAGTTTACCCCCGCATGGATGAGTTCTTCAACTGTGTCTTCAGAATCTGATGTAGGACCAATCGTTGCTACGATCTTGGTAAGCTTATCCATAGGCTTACTATTATAACAAACTATTCAAACTCACGTACCCTCTCTCCATGATTCCAAATATTTTTTTTGCTTTGCGCTTAGAGAGTCTATCTCTACTTTTTCAGCTTTGAGCTTGAGTCTGGCTATCTCTTGATCAAGTTCATCTGGAAGTTTATACACCTTATGCTCAAGGCTGTCTTTGTTTTTCCACATGTACTCACTTGCAAATGCCTGGCCGGCAAAACTCATATCCATAACCGATGCGGGATGACCTTCAGCTGATGCAAGATTGACAAGTCTTCCTTGGGCCAATAAATATATTTTTTTTGCTCCAAGATCATACTCTTCTACATATGGCCTTACTGATACTGATTTCTTTGATAATTTTTTTAAGGCTCCCTTGTTTATCTCTACATCAAAATGTCCTGAGTTGGCGATAATAATTCCGTTTTTTGCAACTTTCAGATGATGCTCATCTACCACATGTTTATTACCCGTGACAGTAACCAATATATCGGCCTCTTTTATGGCATCTATCATGGGTTTTACCATAAATCCGTCCATTTTTGCCTCAAGAGCCTTGATCGGATCAATCTCTGTCACGATCACCAAAGCTCCCATACCGCGAGCCCTCATCGCAAGCCCTCTTCCACACCAACCATAACCAGCCACCACAAAAGTTCGTCCTGCAAGTAAGATGTTGGTCGCACGTATTACCCCGTCGATCGTCGATTGACCGGTACCATACCTGTTGTCAAAAAGATGTTTCGTCAGATTGTCGTTAACCGCAAGCACCGGAATCTTAAGCGCTTTATCCTTTTCCATGGCTTTAAGCCGTATGACCCCTGTTGTCGTCTCTTCAGTTGACCCCACAACTATCTTAAGCAAGTGTTTATATGTGCTGTGTATCATCCCCACCAAATCAGCTCCGTCATCCATGGTTTGATTTGGATTCGTATCTAACACTGCTCTAAGATGTTGATAATATGTCTTGTTGTCCTCACCCTTTATGGCAAAGACCGGGATGTGGAAATCCTTGACTAGGGATGATGCAACCATATCGTTGGTTGAGAGGGGATTGCTAGCACAAAGATACACACTCGCACCTCCCTCTTTCAAAGTTATGGCGAGATTTGCAGTTTCACTTGTTACGTGGAGACAAGCTGCAAGTTTTACTCCTTTTAGGGGTTTTTCTTCGTGAAATCTTTTTTTAATCAACCGTAATACAGGCATATCCCGTTCTGCCCATGCTATGAGCTTTTTTCCTTGTGAGCTTAAGTTTATATCTGAAATGTCGTATTTCATACAATTTGCTTTAAACGCTTATTAAATTCCCCCTTACTGATTTTATAATTCACCGTTCCGTACTTCTCAATCGCAAAACTTGCTGCAACATTTCCAATTTTTAAACAATCTATCATATCATACCCATATGATTTTGCCATCATAAATCCACCCCTCCATGCATCTCCTGCACCTGTTGGGTCGATGACTCTTTTTACCCTATATGCAGGAATCTCAATTACTTCATCTAATGATTCATACGTTACTCCCTTTTCTCCCATAGTCGTAATGATGGCAACTCCTTTTTTAACTAGTTCTTTCAAAGATTTTTTTGTTCTTTTGATGATCCTTGCTATCTCATAATCGTTTCCAATCAAATACTTTGCATGGATTGTGCCTTTTAAGAGATCTGGGTCCTTTATCCAGGTAAGAGTCATCCCAGCATCGTATACATAATCTATATTGTTATCAATTGCATACTTTTGCGCTGCTAAAAATGCATGGGGATGATTTGCAGAAACGATAAGTAAACTCTTGTTATCTACACATCCTTTTAAATCCGCCCTTCCTCCATCTTCACACGCTCCATAATAAAACCCCCATATTTGATTATCCTTTATATCGGTTATGACTGATCCATGGGCTGAAAACTTTGTCTTATTGATGATGATGCCCTGGACATTGATTCCATTTTTTTTGAAAAGGGAAAGGTGATCTTTTCCATCTTTTCCCAAAGCTCCCAGTACATATATTTTTTTTTGTTTTAAACTGTCTTGATCAAGTATCTGTTTTCTCACTTGACTTGCCCCGTATGCGATGTTAGTAGCTGTACCACCTATCTGCTTCTCAAGAGTTTTGACAACAAATGATACATTCAACTCATGAAGTTTGTCTTTCTGAAGAAAATCAACAAAACGATAGGGAAAATCCATGATAGTATCCCATGACATTGAACCTGTCACTACAATATGAGAATATTTTTTCATTGCAATGTCACTTTCTCCCATGGAAACTCCTCTCTTCCAAAATGTCCATACGATGCGGTACTAAGGTATATCGGCCGTCGCAGATGAAGTCCGTCAAGGATACCTTTTACCGAGGTGTCAAGGATTTTTTCCATATAGTCTTTGATGACTTTGTGAGACTTTGTCTCTGTCCCAAATGTCTCTACTTCCTGCATTACGGGTTTTTTTGCGCCGATAAAATAAGCGATCCGGACCTCGCAGCGTGATGCAAGTTTTGCGGCAACTATGTTTTTTGCTAAAAAGCGTGCGGCATATGCTCCTGATCTATCCACTTTGGTCGGATCTTTGCCCGAAAATGCACCGCCGCCTACTCTCGCCATGCCACCATAGGTATCAACGATTATTTTCCGTCCCGTGACACCTGTATCAGATGACGGTCCTCCGATATGCCATACTCCGGTCCCATTTACTATGATGTCTTTTGGGTTAACTTTGAATCCATACTTTTCCAAAACCGGCTTAACCACATACGTATATAGATCTTTTTTTACCTGTAAAAGCGATGTGTCTTCATTATGCGGCACCGCCAACACTACCTGTTCTATGCTTTTTGGCACCCCATTTTCATAACCGACACTTACCTGAGTTTTGCCGTCTGGGCGAAGATAGGAAAGGGTAGAGTCCTTGCGAACTGTATCTATCATCTTTGCTAACTCATGCGAAAGAGTGATCGGTAAAGGCATGAACGATTTTGTCTCATCACAAGCATATCCAAACATCATCCCCTGATCGCCAGCTCCTTGCATATCCACTCCTTGTGCGATCTCCGGAGACTGAGTGTGGATCTTTATAATAATGGGGGATTGGTCTGTAAAGCCAAGCCTCTTGTCAGTGTAGCCAAGCTGCTTTATCATATTTTGAGCAATTCTCTTGTAAGAAAGTTTTCCCCTTACCGTAACCTCTCCTGCCAAAGTCACAAAATTTTTTGTAACTAAAGCTTCAACGGCCACGCGTGCGAATCTGTCTTGTCGTAATGCTGCATCAAGTATCGAATCTGAGATCTGATCACAAATTTTATCGGGGTGTCCGCTACAGACGGACTCGGAGGTGAAAGAAGAATACTGCATATATATATTTCCATTAATTAATAATGGCCTATCTTTCTCCCGCCAAGGCGGGAGACGGATGAAGCACCGTGACCCGCTTAAGCGAGCTCGGTTGCTGGACAAAAAAACACAAGCCGTTTCTTGCGTTGACCATGTGTCAACATTTTGTCCCTCTTGATATTTTAGGCGTAAAAATAATTATAACAGATGTCTCAATATAACTCTGCGTATTTTTTTGTTGTTTCTTTTATGTCTCCAAAAAAAAGCTGTTTCCCTTCATTGAGAAGAAGCCCTTTATCACAGTATTTCTCCAACTGTTCCGGACCATGACTTACCATAACCATAGTGCTTCCACTTCTTCTAAACTCCTCCATCCTTTTCAAGCATTTTTGTTGAAATTTTATGTCTCCAACAGCCAATATCTCATCAACCAGTAGAATATCGGGCGTTTCGGCTACTGCTACAGAAAATGCAAGTCGGGTATACATGCCTGAGGAGTAGTATTTGATAGGTTGATCCATGAATTCCTTAAGTTCGGAAAACGCAACAATTTCATCATATAGTCTATCCATCTGTTTTTTGCGGATTCCCAGTATCGATCCGTTGAGATATACATTTTCCCGACCGGTTAGTTCAGGATGAAATCCTGCCCCAAGCTCAATAAGAGGTGCTATACGGCCATTGACAGTGATCCGTCCGTCCGATGGCTTGGTGACTCCTGCGATGATCTTCAAAAGGGTCGATTTTCCTGATCCGTTTCTTCCCAGTATCCCCAATGACTCTCCTTTTTTTATCTCTATATTTATGTGAGAAAGTGCATTAAATTTGATAAGAGTCTCCTGACGCCCTAATAGCGCTGGTATGAATTCTTTAAAAGTACGATGTTTTTGCAACCGATAGATTTTGCTGATATTTTCAGCCTTAATAGCGATATGGTTATACATAGTCTGCAAATTCTCCTTCTAACTTTTTGAAAAATAGAAAACCTACGATAAACACTCCAACTGAGATAGCTAGGGCGATGCTGAGACTGTTTAGATTTGGCCCTGCACCTGACAGCATGACCTGTCTAAAAGCGTTTATGATAACAGCCATAGGGTTTAAAGCAAATAGGAATCGATATCTCTCAGGCAACATCTCAACTGGATACATAATAGGAGTGAGATACATCCACATAGTAAGAACAAGACTGAGCAGATATTGAATGTCTCGATAAAACAGATTAAGGGCTGCAAGAATAAGCGAAAGCCCCATGGTAAATATCACCTGGATCAAAAGAATAAGGGGGACCCAGAGGATGTGGATCGTAATGTTTGTCTTAAAAATAATAAAGAAAAAAACAAGGACTATGCATGAATAAAAAAAATCGACGAGTTTTGCGATGATGGTCGCATACACCAGTATCTCCCGTGGAAAGTATATTTTAGTGATCAGACTGCTATTTCCAACAAGCGCACTGGTTGAACTGGTTAAGCTTAATACAAATAGATTCCAAGGGAGAAGGGCAACAGATAAAAAGATGATAAAGGGTACTCCAAGTGAGTCAACCTTTAACACAACCGAAAAAACAAAGTTCATGGTTATAAGCTGAAAAAGCGGGTTTAGGACTACCCATGCGTAACCCAGCACCGACTGTTTATACCGTTGGGTTATTTCCCTATGAGCTAGATTCCAGAGAAGTTCTCGGTAAAACCAAAGCAGCTGTATATTTTTGTATAGTTTGTTCGCCTTATGAGTCAAGGGTGTCATTATTACTGTCATTGTAACATATAGAGCCTTAAATGAGATTGACTTTTGAACCAAAAACACTTATAGTATATTGTCATACATGAAATCTCACCGCATATCAAATACGAAATTACACGCAAAATATGCAAAATTATGTGAGGAGGAAAAAAATATTCGAGTAGAGATTGTGCATCTTCGTGAAAAACTTCTTTTTTCAGAATCCCAGTTTTTTTATCGTATTTTCTCTTTTTTTAAATTGCTAGCGGCTGATTTTAAAAATCTTTTTCAAAAGAAAAAAATTTCCCTTAAGCCAATTAATAAAAATGGGTCCTTAAAAAATGACATAAAGATAACCACTCAAAGCATACGGAGTTTAAAAGCATATAAGGAGAAGCTTGAGGCAGTGGAAAGATCGCCATTTATTTTATTGGTATGGATCGTAAAAACATGTTCATCTGTCTTATTGTTTATTCCAGCCTTTATAAGTAATGCGCTTGTGCGCAAGGAACTTCGAAAAAATAGTACCAAACGAAAAACGATAGATCTTATTAACTTTGGAGTCATCCCGTATCACTTCAGAAAGCTTCGCCAACAGCATCTTGCTGAAGAACTCGCGAAAAAGGGCGTGAGGATTTTTTATATAGAAAGTCGTTTTATACCGCTTGCGGATGGAAAAGCAAAATACTCCCTAACAAAAGAAGTAGATAATGTCTATGTCGTAAAGCTTGCTTCATCAAGAGATATTGCGATCTATCATCAACCACCAACCGTCAAGGAAATAAATGAAATCATCGGTTCCCTCAAACAATTTATAAACGATATAGGGATCACAAACCCCCTGGCAAAAGTTGACTATCCATTCTGGGCTTATATAACAAACCATCTCAAAGTACCTGTCATATATGACTGCATGGACGATTATGAAGGCTTTAACATAACAGGCTCACACATCTTAGATCTGGAAAAGGATTTGTTTAAAAAAAGCGATATTACTCTTGTTTGCTCAGAGCTACTTTTAAAAAAGGTGAAAAAAAATAGACCGCGTAAAACCATCCTACTTAAAAATGCATGCGAGTACACCCATTTTAAAAAAGCATACGTAAAAAAAGATACATGCTCGGCCGGGTTATGCTGGATCAGAAAACCGGTCATTGGTTTTTTTGGTGCAGTAGGGGAATGGATCGACACAAAGCTACTCATCAAAATAGCAACCTCTTTCCCAAGCGCATCAGTGGTACTCATAGGCGAAGTCCAAAACGAGGAGATTCTACGTATCGGTGAGACATATCCAAATATTTACCTTCTTGGCGAAAAACCATATGCAAAGCTCCCGGAGTACTTGCAAACTTTTGATATATGTGTCATCCCTTTCCTCATCAATAAACATACGCGTCTCATTGACCCGGTCAAGATGTATGAATATTTTGCGGCTGGCAAACCTGTCGTCACAACCGCGATTCAGGAGATTGAGACTTACAAAAAACTCTTCTATTATTCTTCATCTCATGAGGAGTTTATTTTAAATGTGAGATTTGCACTTAAGGAAAAGAATATTAAGCTCAGGAAAAAACGCCAGGATGTTGCTCAAAAGAATACGTGGGAAAAGCGCTCAGTTATATTGTATAAAGAGTTACTCAAGCTGGCATGAATTTTATATAATAGTAGGATTGTTATATATGAAATATGCGTATTAAAAAAGTTGCTGTCATCGGGCTTGGTTATGTCGGGCTCCCGACTTATGTAGCTCTTTTGAAAGCAAAAACATATGAGGTCGTTGGATACACACGGTCGCAAAAAAAAGTAGATGCTATCAATAAGGGCCAATCACCGATCGAAGATGAGGATGTAATATCTTACTTAAAAAGTAATAAAGTTAAAGCAACCAATAAACAGCAAGACTTAAAAGGATGTGATGTCTTTATCATCTGTGTACCTACCCCCGTAAAAGACGACTATGTGCCAGATTATGAACCGGTCATATCCGCAACTCAACTGGTTGCTCCCTATATAAAAAAGGGGTCACATTATGTACTTGAGTCAACAGTCAATCCAGGAACTTGCGAGGAAATAATTCTGCCCATCCTTGAAAAAGAAACAGGACTCAAAGCTGGATCTGACTTTAATATCGCACATTGTCCCGAACGCATCAACCCAGGAGACCAAAAGTGGAATATCTACAATATCAATCGTAATATTGGGTCGCTTTCAAAAAGCCAAAATAAAGAAATCGCTTCGTTTTATCGAACCTTTATAACTAAAGGGCAGGTCAACGAAGTTAACTCACTTAAGGTTGCCGAAGCTACTAAAATAATTGAAAACACCTTCCGGGATATAAACATAGCTTACGTAAATGAGCTTGCCCAGTCATTTGATATCATGGGCATTGACCTCCATGAGACATTGAAAGCTTCGTCAAACAAACAGTTTGCGTTTATGCCGCACTACCCCGGTTGTGGAGTAGGGGGTCATTGCATAGCGGTTGACCCATATTATTTGATCAGGCGCGCGTCACTTGACGGATTTAATCATCAGTTTTTAAAATATGCCCGCGAGATCAATAATGGCATGCCCGGTTATACCATACAAAGATTGCTCCTTGGTCTAAATGATGTCGGACTTAGTCTCAAAGGTACCAAAGTTGCGCTTCTGGGCTTAAGTTATAAACCAGATATTGGAGATATCCGTGAAAGCCCAAGTCTTATTATTGAAAAAGAACTTAAAAAGCTTGGGGCACAGATAATAGTCTATGATCCTTATGTAAAACGTGCAGAAAAAGATTTGGCAAAAGCTATCAAGAATGCAAAAGCAATAGTAGTTGCAACAGCACATAAGGAAATTAAAATGGGTCTTGAGAGTTTATTAAAAAAATCAAAAGTTAAGGTGGTCATTGACGGACGAAACTGTTTAGACAAAGAAAAAATAAAAAAAATGGGGATAGTTTATAAAGGAATAGGAAGATAAAAATAAAAGTTGTCCGTCATTCCCGCGAAAGCGGGAATCCAGACATAAATTACAAATTTTATAGATCCCGATTTTCATCGGGATGACATAAATGAAAAAACTTGGCATCGGAGTCATAGGTTTAGGAAGAATATTCCTTCGTCATTATGATGACAGTATCAAACAACTGCCAGAGATAGAACTCGTTGCAGTGTGTGATAATAAAAAAAGTGTACTTAATAAATACAGGGATGAACTATCTAAAGATAAGACACCCCCACCATCATTTTATACCGACTATCAGCATCTTATTGATGATAAACGTGTTGATGTGGTCACGATAGCTACACCTAATGGCCTACATAATATCATGGGTATGGCTGTTGCAGTGGCTCAAAAACACTGCATTATGGAAAAACCTATTTCGCAAAATTTTAAAGATGCGCAAAGACTGGTCAATGCTTTCAAAAAATCAAAAGGCAAACTTTTTCCTGTTCTACAGGTCAGATATAATCCAGCAGTACAAACACTACGAAGCGCCATAAAAAAAGGGCTACTGGGTAAGATACTTACTGCTTCAGTTATCATCCGATGGACCCGCCCCCAGGAATATTTTGATGAAAGCGACTGGAAAGGTACTCTCAAGATGGACGGAGGCACGCTTCTCACACAGGCGATCCATTATGTTGACATAATGCAGTATGTGCTTGGACCGGGTAAATCGGTATTTGGCAAACTGGACAGAGTAGCGCATAAGATCGAAGCAGAAGATATCGCAAACGCCATCATAGATCTCAAAACAGGTACCAGGGTCAATCTTGAGTTCACCGTCTGCACTTATCCGCACAATCTTGAATGTTCTCTTACCGTGCTTGGAGAAAAAGGAACGGTTAAAATAGGAGGAACCGCAATGAATAAATGTGAACTTTGGGAAGTGAAAGACACTCCAATGCCATATATTCCCGAAGGGTTGATTCCAAACGTATATGCCGGAGGAATGTATGTGGGATCATGTCCCAACCATAAATCAATCTATGAAAATATGATCAATAATCTTGTGTACAAAAAAGAGTCGTTTCTTAAAGCCGAAGATGCACTTGAGTCTTTAAGAATTATAGACGGAATCAAAAAATCAAGCGAGATGAAAAAAGAAGTAATATTATAATACTATGTCATCCTGAACTTGTTTCAGGATCAATATGGAAGATGCTGAAATAAATTCAGCATGACAATATAAATATATGAAAAAATATTATTGCCATGAATCATCGATAGTTGATAAAAACGTAACCATAGGTGACGAAACTAAGATCTGGCATTTCTCCCATGTATCAAGTGGCGCCAAAATCGGTAAATCCTGCTCCCTTGGTCAGAACGTATTTATTGGTAACAACGTTACAATAGGAGACAATGTAAAGATCCAAAACAATGTATCAGTCTATGAAGGAGTGACTCTTGAGAACGATGTATTCTGCGGACCATCGTGTGTATTTACCAATGTGAGACAACCCAGAAGTGAGTTCCCGGTACATAAAAAGTATGACAAAACACTCATTAAAAAAGGAGTGACTATAGGAGCCAATGTCACAATAGTTTGCGGAGTGACTATCGGCAAATACGCATTTATCGGAGCCGGCTCTGTCGTCACCAAAGATGTTCCCGATTATGCCTTAGTCTATGGCAACCCCGCAAGAGTAAAAGGAAAAGTGGATGAGAAAGGAAAGAAAATTAACACTATGTCATCCTGAACAATAAATGTCATCCCGAACTTGTTTCGGGATCTATGTATGACTTATTTCGTATACATTTTGACTAACATAACGAATAGCACTCTCTATATTGGAGTTACAAATAACATTCAAAGAAGGATTTTTGAACATAGAGAAGGAAAAGTTGACAGTTTTACAAGAAAATACAGATTACATAGACTTATATATTATGAAGAGTATAAAAGCATTGAAGAAGCAATAGAGAGGGAAAAACAACTCAAGAACTGGCATCGTAAATGGAAGTTTAATTTAATTAAAAAAACAAATTCTAATCTTGATGATTTATCAAGAAACTGGTAAGATGCTGAAATAAATTCAGCATGACAGTGAACGTCATCCTGAACTTGTTTCAGGATCCTATAAAAAAAAGATGCTGAAATAAATTCAGCATGACAAACAAGATATGAAAATCCCGATTTTAGACCTAAAAGCCCAATATAAATCGATTCAAAAAGAGATCGATAACGCGATTAAAACGGTGATAGCCGAATCTGCTTTTATTGGCGGCCGCCATGTAGAGGAGCTTGAAAAAAATATTGCCGCGTATTGCGGTACCAAATATGCAGTCGCACTTAATTCAGGAACAGACGCACTGTATCTTGCCCTTTGGGCACTTGGCATAGGGGAGGGGGATGAAGTCATCACCTCACCTTTTTCTTTTTTTGCTACAGCTGAGGTGATCGCCAAGGTAGGAGCAAAACCCGTGTTTGTAGATATTGATCCGACCGCTTTTAACATCGATCCTGATTTGATAAAAGCAAAGATCACAAAAAAAACAAAAGCAATTATACCCGTACATCTTTTTGGTCAAGCAGCCGAGATGGATAAAATAAACGCCCTCGCAAAAAAGCACAAGTTCTTTGTGATTGAAGATGCATGTCAAGCCATAGGCGCCACTTATAAGGGGAAAAAAACCGGAAACCTAGGTGATATAGGAGCCTTTAGTTTTTTTCCTTCAAAGAACCTGGGGGCATATGGCGATGGGGGAATAGTGACGACAAACAATAAGGACCTTGCAGACAAAATCCGGCAGCTTCGCAACCACGGATCAAAAGTGAAGTATTATAACGATGAGATAGGAGTCAGCTCACGCCTGGACGGCATCCAAGCTGCCATCTTGAACGCAAAGCTTAAGCATTTGGACAAATGGAACAAAGCAAGAAACAACGTCGCCAAAACCTACGCAAAACTCATGAAAAATGTTTCAGGCATTATTCTTCCCAACAATGAAAATTGTAAATTGAAAATTGAACATTGCCAACATGTGTTTCACCAATACACCATCCGCGTCAAAAACGGCAAACGTGATGAGTTAAAGAAATATCTTGCGGATAAAGGCATACAAACCATGATCTATTATCCGGTACCACTTCATCTTTTAAAAGCAATGGAGTATTTAGGGTACAAAAAGGGTTCTCTCCCCGAAGCAGAAAAAGCATGTAGCGAAGTATTAAGTCTGCCTATTTATCCGGAGCTAAAGAATAAAACAATTACTCAAATAGGTAAGATTTTATCAAACCTCTAGATTTACTTATTTTTTGAAGGCAAGAAATACTTCGTTTATATTGTTGTGTCTATAATCAATTAATTCCATATTGTTCTTTTCGAAGCACTTTTTTATTAAGTCGGGGGTTTCATTAAAAGAATGAAATGGATCAACTGCACCATCTGGGATATAATATAAATGTGTTTTACTTGTAAAATAATACTTTTCTTGTCTATAACCGTTTTTTAGATAAAACAGTAAATTAGCGATTAATTCTTTAATATTTTTTTGTAAGAAACGGCTTCTGTCACTCATCCAAATCAATACTAAACCGTTATTTTTTAGCACTCTATATGTCTCAAAGATAGTTTTTTCTAAGGAGCAAAGATGATCTAAACTAGTTGCAAAAATTATTGCATCAAAATAGTCATTTACAAAAGGCATATATTCAGCAGTACCAACGACTCTATATCCATTAAACGACCTTTTATCTATTGGATCAATTCCATATAGTTTGCATCCATGCAGTTTATTTGAGAACTGCAAATAACCAGGTAGTTTCAACGGTCCACAACCTATATCAAGAATTTTAAATTTATCGTTAACTCTCTTTCTATGAAGGATGGATCTTTCAATAAAGAGTCGAAAATTAGTCACATCCTTACGGTATGGCAGGGAAAGAGAGGCGTCTTTTTGAGTAATATAACTTAGTAGCGCATTATTATTAAGAACTTGGTTTAATAAGTAATTCTTCTTGTAATTTTTTTTTAATAAGCTTGTATAATCAAACTTTAAATATTTAACACTTGATTTATATTCATAGCCACAATACAAACATTTTTGAGTTTTAATTAATGAGGTCTCTTTGAAATTTGTCCTTTGGTTACAATTGACACATTGAATTAAAATCATATTTAATAAACAGCCCTTAAGTGATATATGTTTTGTTATATTCTTTAATTAACTGATTGGCAATCCTATATGAATTATGCCACCTCTTTACATATCTTCTGCCTCTTCTCCCAATTGACTCAAGCTTGTTTTTTTTAGTTGTTATATACTCTTTTAATACTAAATAAATTGTTTGCGGAGTAGCATTTATTACTGGCAACTCTTTTCTCATTTGTTCAGGAACAAACTTCAAATCTTCATTTCTGATATAAGCAATCACTGGCTTACCAAGAGCCATGAGTTCAACAGCAAGCCCTCCATACCACCCAGCAAGTAACTGATCTACTAGTATGTCTGATTTCATATATATTTTTTTGGCTTTTTCACGGGTCATGTTTTCGACAAGTATGAAGTTAAACTTTAACCCTTCTCGCTTTAATTTATCAATAGCATCAACTATATATTTTGTTCCTTTTACAGACCTATCCGTAGGAGCATGCACTATAGTAGTTTCATTATTTTTTTTATTCCTGTTCGTATCCAACGACTTCCAGGAATCAGGATTGATGTTTGTGTACGGAAGAAATTTTGCCCTTGCTGGTAGCAGATTAAGTAAATCTGGATTCAAAGAGTACAAAATATCAGCATGTTTTTCAAACTGCGCCACAATCCATCTTTTGTAGTCATCTGAACCCTTGAGGTAATAATTCTTACTTACATCATTTGCAAATGTGATTTTGTAGTTTTTTTTACAATAATCTGCTTGCCTTATATCGTCGCCCTGAAATGTAACAATAATCTTTTTATTAAACAATTTTAGCAAAAAGAGATCCTTCAATGTAAACAGCTTAATATAAACTTTTCTTAATAGTTGAACATAATGATTAGAATTCCATTTTTGGGTCGATCTCCAATCAGGCATTAGAGTACTTCCAAAATTAAAATTGATGATATCATATTGGAGAAGTGCCCTAAACAACCAAAACCATCTTTGTATCTCAAATAAAAAAATGTTTTGCGACTCAATGGTAAAGTCTGATTTAAATCCATACTTATTTTCAAACGATAAAGTATGACTTTCTAAGCCTTGTTCCTTTTCCGCATTTGAAAGATGTGATGGATTTCCTGCAATATTGTACGGACAGTGTAAAACTTTCATGCTTTGCTTTTTATAACGTCAAGGATACCTTTGTTAAATTGTATTTTAGGTATGTATAATTCTTTTTTCATAAGATCTATGTTTGCTAGAATATAATCATTGCTTTCTGTATTTTCGATCTTAATAAGAGGCTTAACTCCTAAAAAAGACGATATCATAATTATTGCATCACGTAGGGAGAAATTTTCTGTACCTCCTAGATTAACAGCATAGATGCTTTTTTTGCTTATGAGACTTAGTACTGCATTGGCTACATCTTGAGCATGAATAGGATTAATAGTTACTCCGTTTTTTCCTTTTAGTACGATCTCTTTTTTCTCTTTAATCAGTTTTGTTAGTCTAGGAAACAACATGTGTTTTTTCTGGTTCTGCCCATATATAAAAAAAGGTCTGATGATTGATATATCAAAAAAATCTTTATAACTTTTTGCAAGATGTTCTAGACATATCTTTGAAGTTATGTAAAAGTTGGGTTTATCTGTTAACGGATCTGTCTCTTTGTGTGGTTTTTTTGATTCTTTGTACACACCACCGCTTGAGGCAATTATAACGCGTTTGACTTTGTTAAGGCATGAGTACTGTAAAAGTTTCAATGTACTTTCAGTGTTGATTCTAAATATTTGGGCTGCATTTTTTGGGAAATCATTATAATTATCGCTTTGAGCAAGATGTATTACCAAGTCAACAGATTGAGGCAGCTTTCTTATCGACCAGTCTTTTGATAAATCAATATCAATATTATTGACGTTGTACTGTCTTATACCTTTATTTCTAGATAGTGAATATATTTCGTATTCTTTTGAAAGCAGGGGAACCAGGTAACTACCAAGTAACCCGCTTGCTCCTGTAATAATACATTTTTTCATTTTGAATAATATCTACTTATAATATCAACCTATTTTTTATATTTATCTTTAATATATTAGATGAAATCATCTTCAAATAATGCCTGATTATGACATTACTATTTTCAATAAACCGTTATAGGATCGTTGAATTATATAACTAACTATAAAAATAGTAGGTATGCCTATAAAAAATATATATAGGTGCTGATAGGGAGTGGGCTTATGGTATATCAGATTCATGGCATACCAGATTGGTCTGTGAAAAAGATATATTGAAAATGAGGCAAAACTTAATGAAAAAATTAGGTCTTTTATCTTGCCAGTGAACTTTACTCTTAAGGTAACCAACAAAAGTATTATATTTAGGGGAAGATGAAAAAATTGATGGAAAAGTATTTCAAAATTCTTACTGGGTGGGTAAAAATAAATATTACTCAAAATCATACTACCGAAAAAAAGTAAATACAGAGTAACTAGATTTCTGAATTTATTGATAGTCGCTTCATGATATTTACCGAAATATATTCCTAATATAAAATAAGGAAAATACAACAAAACTCTTGAATCTATGATTTTGTCTGCAGTATAGGGACAAGAATCAAGTAATAATAATATACCGTATAAAAAGAAAGAAATAAAGAAAAATTTAGGTTTATTTCCTATAAAAGAACGCATAACTATAAAGAGGATATAATAAACAAATATCAAGCCAATAAACCACAGGGTCGGCAACATTTCTTTAAAAAGATGGGGAAAAATTAGTTGTCCTCCGAATAAATGAATTAGCAGTTTAGGTAAGGTGATATTATTTCTCATAAAAAGAATAAACAATAACAGAGATACATAATAAAGTGGGATTACCCGAAGGAAACGGGAGTGGAAAAAATCAGTCAAATTTGTTTTTAGGTGTGAGTTGATGAGTTTAAAACCAGATATAAAAACAAATGCACCAAGAGCAAAAATTACTGGAGCAGTTCTGTCGATGAGGAATTGAGGGATAGAGTAAATGATCTTGACGGTATAAGCGCTGTGATGGGTCCATAAGATTATTAAAGCACTCATGGCCGTTATGAAGCTTATACCATCTCTATATACTAGTTTTTTTGATTTGTTAATCACAAAATGTCTTAAACTTATTTAATTAAAAAGATTTTAATAGTGACGGCTTAATTCCTAGTTTGTTGTTTATTGAGGTAAATATTGAACCAATATATTCTACCGAGTGATGTTTTAAAACAAATTTCCTTGAATTTTCTCCAATTTTTTTTAATTTTTCTTTGTTTTTGATATTTTGCTTTATTACCTCTTTGATATTTGTAGGGTTTGCTTTAATGATCGGTATCTCATCTTTACTTATTAGACCCACATTAATATACAGATTCTCTAAGTTACTGTCTAAATAGCAAACAACAGGTTTTCCCAGCGCCATAGCTTCTATAGCAAACATCGCATACCACCCAATAACCAACTGATCAACTACTAAATCTGCATCTTCTATTGCCCTTTTAACTACGTCATTACTCGCTTTTTCAATTAAGACAAGATCGATATCATAACCCTCGCGCTTCAGCTCATTTACAGCTTGGATTAAAAAATCCGTTCCTTTTATTGCCCGATGATTGGGAGCATGTAGGATTTTAAAGCTTTTGTTTTTCTTATGTCTTTGAACAGGACGCCATCTATCAATGTCTATGGAAAAATGGCCCAGCATTAGTGTATCCCAATAGTATGTATAGTGAACCCAATCACAGCCGGATATAATATGATTTGAATGAACGGTCCATCTATCTATCTGTTCAGCAACTCTTCTTTTCATCCTTTTGCTATAGTCGGGGTAATTTACTCCCATAGCGTGCTTAAAAAGCAAATTAGGACATCTTGATAGGTCTTGAACATCACCGCCATATGGAAAAACTACAATTTTTATATTTGCTAATTTATAAAAAATATGCTCATATCTACGAAGAATGATTGTAGGAAATAGGGGACCTCCGTTGAAATATATATATAATATCTTATATTTAAAAAGAGATCGCAAAAAAAGATGTATTGATCCTAAGAAAAGACTATCCATACCTAAATATCCTAGTAGTCTGTTAAATTTGCTAAATCTATCAACGATATAATCCCCTCGGTAATCAAACTCGCTTGTGATGAAATATACACTTATAACAAACGTCTCCACAGAGTATCCATATTTAAGAAGAGCCTTTTTATGATATATGTTATTTATAAGGGGTTCAGGACCCAAGCCCACATCAATTGGTTTCTTGAGAAGCCTTGCTATAAAACTAATAGCAAGAAAAAATGGTATTAAAAAAATTTCAATAAGATGCCTCGCTATTTTCGCAGTCAAATCTTTTATATAGCAAATTATTCCTTTTATTAAACCCATTTTTATTTATAAAATTTACTCATAAACATCTCAAAATCAATATATTTGAAGGTGGGATTGTATGAATCTACTCTATTTTTATTTGCCCTATCAAAGTGATAAAATATTCCATCTATTTGGATCATGGGCACCTGAATAGTATTAGCGTACCAACTGCGCAAATTTTCTTCACTTGTAAGGTTTTGCTCTACTAACAACGAATAATCAAAATTATTATATTTATTTCTAAATCCGCCGACATCTACTTTGAAATCATTAGCCAATTTAATTATCTGATAATCGTCTTTTATATGCTCCCAATACTCATAGAAGGAAAGCGGTACGCTGTTGTATGAAAAATACTGATTATTATCAAGATCATAAACTATCCATTTATGTAGCCCTTGATCGTAGACTTCAAGTAATGTATGACCATTATCATAAGTATTCCACTCCTTTAGGGTTAACCCCAATACAATTCTAGATGATGTGCCCAACCGGCTTAATAGAGACTGTGTCCAACTTATCATCGTTCCGCACGTAATACTCAACTTTGAATCTTTTGCTTTATTTTCAAGCAGCTTAAAGGATAAAGTATCATCCGCATTACCGTGCGACACTATCCAAGAAATACTTGATAAAAGCACGTTGTTATCCTTTTCATATACAATGCGTTGTTTATTAGATACTTCAGGGTAAATAAACCGGTATAGCCCTTCATTTTGCAGATCATATAATTGATTATTTACACGATAGATCCCCGGAGCTATGATTAAGGTATCAGGTAAATCTAATATTACTTCACGATTATCTATCGCTTCGTTAACAGCGGTAGTTTGTGTATATTTCAAGTAATAGGCATAGGGCTTGTTCCCTTGTTTAAACTGCGAATAAGGCTCTTTTTTCTTTATGTCCTTTTTTTTATTTATATTTGACCTATTTATTATGATTAAAGTTGCCATCAACATAAGAACCAGGGAGATATTAATTGCTATACTAATAGCAAATCTGTTCTTAGATACAACTTTGGTGATATTTCCTGTTTTCATTTTTTTATACCTCTAATTGTAATGCCGTAATCGTCAATATTTTCATGGACTATTTTTATTTTTTTGTTTTTATACCATGACTGAACCTCTTTTATTGTGTGACGTGAACAAGTTTGAGGATGATACCAATCATAGTTAATAACACTATTTACTTTAGATGATAGATGATCGTTCCAAAAACATTTCATAAAATAATGATAGATAAATCTCTGAAGATCGTATGACCCTTTCTTTATCTGTAAAATGTCAACCTGTGGAATGTTTATCCTTACTTTTTTATCTGATAAAACTTTCCCTAGTTTAGTTATTTGATCTGTTGCCTTAATGGCATCTTCATAATTAAGACTAGAAATATTGTTACGGATATAATCATCAACAAATTCTCTAACTGGGGCTTTCTTTTTATATACATACACCGCAATTTCACCATTTTGCTTAAGAATTTTCGTTAGGTTTGTAAAAGCCTTTTCAGGATAAGCGGTATGGTGTAATACTTCTTGACAATAGATAAAATCGAACTTTGATAAATCAGTCAAATCCCCTAGGAGATCTTTTTGGTATATTAAAATATTTTTATACTTTCTAAGATTGTTTTTAGCCACTACACTAGAAACCAGATCAATTCCAACAACCTCAGTATGTTTTGGATCTGAACACTCTCTTAATAACGCAGTCACTCTTCCGTTTCCGCAACCTGCATCAAGTATCCTTTTTTTGCCTTTTAAGAAGGCTTTTAAATGTTGTTTAGTATTCCAGCCATTTCTTTGAAGAATCCATGTCTGAATATCTGATCCATCTTTAAGGGTTTCCTGAAAAACCAATTTTTTGTTATTCTCCCATTTATCTTTAAAGCTTTTTTTTGTATTTTTCATATTTTTTTTTAACTAGTTTTTTTCTTGGATATACACCAATTTTTTTATTAATTTGGTCAAAAACTTCACCCATTTTATTTAAGGAGTGGTATTTCATAACAAACGATCTTGATTTTTCTCCAATATCATTTAACCTTTGCTTTTTTCCAATCAATTGTTTAAGCGTTTCCTTAATATTGTCATAGTTACATTTAATAACCGGAAGGTTATTTTTCTTTATTATCCCTTCGAAGATAAATAAATTTTCAAGATTTTTATCAATATTACACAATACAGGCTTTCCCAAAGCCATCGCCTCAACAGCAAACATTCCATACCAACCCACAACCAACTGATCAACGACGACGTCCACGTTTGCCATTAATTTTTTTATATTTAAATGTTTCATCTTTTGTTTCATAATCAATTCTATTTTATAACCCTCTGATTTAAGTTCTTCTACCGCATTAATTATGAATCTTGATCCCTTTATATTAACATGGTTCGGTGCGTGAAAGACAACCATATTATGGTTCTTTTTTTTGAAATTTGGAGGCTTCCATTCATGGGTGTCAACAGTAAAGTGAGCTAATACAAGAGTATCCCAGTGATACATATATTTGACCCAGTCACAACCCCCCAGAAGATGATCACCCGAAGTGGTCCATAAATCTATTCGTTTCTCAATACCATTTCTCAACATCCTAAACCCAGGGTAGTCTTTTGACATTGTTGTCTTATAAAGTAAGTTATCGCAATGACTCATGTTTTGAACATCACCTCCATAAGCGGTTATTATTGTCTTTACACCAGCTAAACGATAAAAATGAGGTTCCAATCTCCAAAGTATTCTTGTCCTCCATAAAGCTCCACCATTAAAATAAAAATATAGTGATTTATATCGAAAAATAGTAAAAACAAATAAAAAAATAGGGAGAAGACTATGATGTAAAAAAGGATATTTTTTGAAAAATAAATCAGCTCTGATGTCAAAGTTTGATGTTATAAAATATACTTGGTCAACATATGTTTCTACTTTATAACCATATAATTCCATTGCTTTTTTTTGATACTGATGACTTACAATAGGTAAAGGACCTATTCCAACATCTATTTTTCTTTCACTTTTCTGTGATATGTAACATGCAACAATCAAGAAGGGGATGCTAATGAATTCTACTAAATAGGAATTGAGAAAAAAGAAAATAAAGCTTTTGTATGATTTGTTTATCTGAAAAATAATTTTGAAAAATAACAAAAAAACAATCAAAATTCGTCTAAAAATAAAATATAAAGATTTGGTTTCCTTGTAATAAAATAGCTTCCTTAGCTTTTTCTTTTTCCCCCTTAGTAATCCCCTTATAATTGACTGAATAAAAACTACCAAGCGTCCTGTGTAGACCATCAACTCATCGATGATGAAAGACGCAACTGTAAACAAAAAAAAATACACTATATACCGCATATAATTATTTAAATTGCTTATTTTATAAATATCTTACACCACCATTCATAGCTAATAAGAGACCAAAGCAAAAGCCTATGATTGATGTTCTTTTCGGTGTGTTCTAAAATTATTTTTTTTGTATATAAAGGATTAATGTATTCCGAAGAGATGTTCTTTGATCCCAATAATAAGTCTTTAACATATTTTGCATTCTCCCCTCGGTACCATGATTCATCTGGAGAAGAAAAACCTTGTTTGTTCCTTTTGAGAATGGATGATGGAAGGATATCTTTCATTGCCCGTCTCAAAACATTTTTACCGTCATCGTGTTTTTGAATTTCTTTTTTATCTACTAATCTATTTTCATCTATTTGCTTCATTTTTTCTAAGTTTCCAAGTTTATACTTAATCGGTATTTTTTGTGCAAAATTAACTAAGTCATTGTCGAGAAAGGGAAATCTTTCCTCTAGTCCGTTAGCCATCGATAATTTATCACCCACTATCAGAAGACCCGAGAGAAATGTTTTTATCTCAAAATATAAACTATTTTGTATATGGTCCTCTGGGGTAGCATATCTTAACTTGTTATTAAAAGTAAATACGCGTTTAAATACCTCTTTTGGTGATGATGTATCTATCTTGTCTAATATGTTTTTAGAGAATAGTTCTGACTTATCATCATCAGAAACTAAACGTTGCCAGTAATTGTAATAGTTGTCAAAAAATTCTTGTTGACCAAGAGACTTAAAAATGCGATAGTATCTCCAAGGATATCCTCCAAAAAGTTCATCACCTCCTGTGCCTTGCAAACAAACCTTTACAAATTTCGAGGCAAGGCGGCTTATATAATAATTCGGATAGCTCATCCCAAGACGTAGGTCTTCCAGGTGCCATACCACGCGGGGGAGAGACCAACCTAAATCACCAGCATTAATCACTTGTTCATAATGCTCTGTTTTAAAATGGTTTGCAAGTAACTCCGCATCGCGCCGTTCATCAAATGTTGCCTCAATACCAGTAACTCTGGAAAGTTCAAAACCCGCAGTAAAAGTAGAAAGACGTTCTACATGTTGGCTAGCAACAGCAGTTATTGATCCTGAATCCATACCACCAGAGAGATACGATCCCACAGGCACATCAGCTATCATCTGTCTTTTCACCGCTTGTATGAATAAGCGCTTAGTCTCACGCCTTGCATCCTCAAATGTCATAGAGCTGTCTGGAGAACTAAAATCATAGTCCCACCAAGCATTATGTTCAATGTTGCGTGTCTGGGCAGTAATTTTTAAAGTATTCGCAGGTGGAAGCATATTTATACCTGAAAATAGGGTATAGAATCCAAACACGTTTTGAAAAGTAAAGTATTGATTTAGAGCTTCTAAATTTACAGATATTTTATAGCTAGGGTGTTTAAGAATTGCTTTGATTTCAGAGGCAAAAACTATAGATCTACCATTAAACCAATAATATAATGGTTTAACTCCAAATCTATCTCTACCTAAATATAAAGTTCTCGTCTTTTTATCCCAAGCCGCGAGAGCAAACATGCCATTTAATTCTTTAAGAAAATCAATTCCATTCTCATCTATTCCTTCTACAAGTACTTCCGTATCACAGGTGGAGATAAACTTGTGACCCTTTTTTTGAAGTTTTCTTTTTAGTTCAAGATAATTATAGATACAACCGTTAAAAACTATAATCCATCTTTTATTGTGAGAGATCATGGGCTGTGCTCCTTTTGACGATGTGTCAAGAATTGCCAATCTTCGATGGCCTAAACCAACACTGTTATCAAAAAAGAATCCCTCTCCGTCAGGACCTCGATGGGCGATAGCCTTCGTCATCTCAGTTAAGACTTTTTCGGCAACCTTTTTTCCATCCAGATTGTATATTCCAGTAATACCACACATATTATTCTTTTTTTCTCCACTCAATAAGTTTTTTCATTCCTTTTTTCAAATCTGTTTTCCATACATAGCCAAGCTCTTTCTCTGCCATCTTGGGGGAACCTATTCTGTTTGTAACGAAAGTTAAACCAGCAGGTTCATATTTTATCGATGTTTTGGCACCAAATAAACTAATTATTATCTCTGTCAGTTCTTTTAGCGAAGTACCAATTCCAGTACCGACATTGTAATTTTTACCCGTTGCTTTTGACTTCATAGCGCATATGTTAGCACGTGCTACATCACCTACATACACAAAATCATATTGCTGAGATCCGTCTCCATACAAAACTGGTTTTTTCTTTTCCTCAAGCCTATCAATTATTTTATGCATCACTGCTGTATACGCGCCGTGATAATCCTGACGAGGTCCATAGACGTTCATATAGCGAAGACCCACCCAGTTTAAACCATACCTTTTGCCAAGTGATTTAAACATATGCTCATCCGCTATCTTTGTGGCTCCATAGAATGTTTCGTTGTTATAGGGGTGGTCCTCAGTCATGGGTAATTCCAGAGCATTGCCGTAGACACTTGCGGATGAGGAAAATACGACTTTACCAACTTTTTGCTTTATAGCTGACATTATTACGTTGAATGTGCCTCTTATATTTACTTCAAATGCAGTCTCAGGATACTCATAACAGTGAAGAAGCCATACTGCAGCTAAATGAAAAACACCGTCTACCCCCCGCATTGCCTTTTCAAGAAAATCTCTATGGAGTATGTCGCCTTTGATGATAGTAACTCTTTTATCTTTCATAGATTCGTATAGGTTGCTCTCTGAGCCACGGGAAAAATTATCATATACTATAACTTCTTTGACGTCTTCTTTAAGTAAATGATCAACGACGTGTGAACCTATAAAACCCGCTCCTCCAATCACTAAAAATCTTTTGTTTTTTATTTCCATAGTTTAATAATTAATAAATTTACTTATAATTTTTTTTTAACAAGGCAACAATTTTTTTACCGGCGTCCCCTTTTCCGTAAACGGAGCTTGCGGGAATTTTTACGGGTTTTTTGTGCAGAAGTTTCGCTATATTATTCGGATCGGCTAAATAATTCCACCCCAAAAGTTCTCTCCAACCGGTATCAGGCATGACCACTATGGCCTGCTTGCCAAAATAAAAAGCTTCTTTTTGATACCCTCCGCTATCTGTTATTACTTTATAAGCACTTTTTGTTAAACCCATGAGTTGAAAATAAGTAAGTGGCTTCGTTACCTTTAAGTCTTTGAGTAAATGAGATAATCCAAAATTTTTAATTCTATTAGCTGTTCTTGGATGAAGAGGAAAAACTACTTCTACATCTTTTGAGATTTTGCTGAGTTGGTTAAGAATATTTTCAAGTGGTACTTTTTTATCTACATTATAATCTCTATGAATAGTTGCAACGACATATTTTTCCTCCTTTAAGCTAAGTTTTTTATGATATCCGAAGTCAAAGCTTGATTTCATAGAAAGAAACAGATCATACATAACGTCTCCAACAAGATGTACTCCTTTTGTAATTCCTTCGTTTTTCAAGTTTAATACTGTAAGTGCACTGGGACAGGAGAGGAATTGAGAAATATGATCGGTCACCACTCTGTTTATTTCTTCCGGCATATCTTTTGGCTCCATTCGGATTCCCGACTCAACATGCGCAAGCGGTATTTTAAGCTTGGCTGCGACCAATGCGCCAGCAAGTGTAGTATTAGTGTCACCATTCACCTGAATAACGCTAGGTTTTTCAACTAATGTTATCTGTTCAAATCCAATCATCGTTTTGCCAGTTGTTTCGGCATGGGTCGTGGCTTTCACTCCAAGAAAATACTTAGGTTTTTCTATTTTAAGACTTTGGATGAAAGAATCGGACATGTCAAAGTCATAGTGCTGGCCTGAATGGACCAAAATCTCTTTTATACCCTGGAGTTTGAACTCCCTATTGAGTACCGCCTCTTGGATAAATTGAGGTCTGGCGCCAACGAGTGAGAGGACTTTCATAGATAAGGTATATTATAGCCCATTGGGCTCACTTAATAAAGGAAGATCATCTTTATCTTCCTCCCTTAAAGACAAACTGATTTACTATAATAAAAGCATGTCTTCTCCTTTTTGTTCGATTATTGTCCTTAATTACGAAGGTGAAAAATTCCTCGCCCAGACAATTGATTCGCTCCTTGCCTTAGATTACCCAAAAAATAGGTATGAGATCATCGTCGTCGACAATGCCTCAACCGATAGAAGTAGAGAAATTATCCATACTTTAGCGCATTCTATCAGCCCTAGTTTAACCTCGCAGGTTAAAAGTGGGCCGTCAGTATACTCTATATCCCTCCAAAAAAATGTTGGCTTTGCAGCAGGAAACAATGTGGGTATAAAAGAAGCTAAAGGAAAGTATGTTGCGCTTCTCAATAATGACTGTACGGTTGATAAAGATTGGTTAAGCGAACTTATATCGGTTATAGAAAAGGATGATCAGACCTTTGCAGTTAACTCAAAGATATACCTTGCCAATACTAATAAAATCCAAAATGCCGGTATCAAAATATTTAGCAACGGATATGCGCAAGATAGGGGAGCAGTGCCCAAAAATAAAATACAGGATTATGAAGAAGATAAGGACCAATATGATAAAGAGGAGGAAGTCGATGCGGCATGCGCAGCGGCAGTTTTATATCGAAGATCCATCCTTGACAAGATCGGATTATTTAATGAAGATTTTTTTCTTTACTATGAGGACGTTGAGATATCGCAAAGAGCAAAAAAGAAGGAATATAAGATCATGTATGCGCCTCATGCTAAAGCTTATCATATACATGCAGTGTCATCTAAGGAATGGTCTCCATTTTTTATCTATCATAGCGAAAAAGGAAGACTCCTTCATGTACTTCTTCATTTTCCATTTTCAGTTTTTATTAAAGAATTCGCGATTTTTTCAATAAGAGCAAAGATGCGGTTCTTTATAAGACTTTTTACGAATCCAAAATCTACTCCGAAAAACTGGCAATATCTGAGAGTAAGATGGTATTTTATATTTAATCTACCTTTATTACTATTTAAAAAAACAATGTATGAAAAAAACAGCCGTCATTTATGACAAATGGCTTCACCAGTTTGGAGGAGCTGAATTAGTAGCCTGTACCATAGCAGACATACTAAAGAAAGAATGTTGGGATGTGACTTTTATTGGGGGAAAATATATACATCTTCATAAAATTAGGGACAAATTCGGTATTGATCTTAACAATGTACAGTTTTATGAAGTATGGAATCATGAGAACCATCTAAAAAAAATGGTTGAAGGTAAGGATCTTTTTATCAATCTCTCTTTTATGGACTATAGCTATGGGTATGCAAAAAAAAATATATATTACACTCATTTTCCAACCCCCCTAAGAAGCACCCTCTTTAATCTCTGTCTTGATTTTTTTCACATCACAGGATCACATATCCTTTTCCCCACACATCTTCGCGAACGGATCTATAACCGCATACGTGCCGGAATTTATTTTGATATGAAAAAAAGGCTTGATTCCTATGACACAATCCTTGCAAACTCGCAGTTTACAAAAAAATGGATTAAAAATTATTGGAATAAAGAATCAAAGGTGCTGTATCCACCGGTAACAATAGACTCTAAAACCAATACGGTTAATTCGATAACAAACCCCACTTCGCTAAAGCTCCGAGGGGCAAGGCAAAACTGGATCGTTTCTGTCGGCCGGTTCTTTACCCTTGGCCATGGAAAAAAACAAGAGGTTATGATTGAAGCCTTTAAAAAACTAATCGCATCGGTTAAAGAAGGTTGGGAATTACATCTAGTCGGTGGGGTAGGGAATGAACCTTCATCTCTTCGTTTTGTCGAACATCTGAAAAAGCAGGCAAAAGGGTATCCGATTTTCTTTCACTTTAATATTTCCCATAGTGAAGTACTTGAAATCCTTAAGAAATCCAAAATATACTGGCATGCGACAGGCCACGATGAAGATGAAAACACAAACCCGCTTGCGTTTGAACATTTCGGGATTGCGGCAGTTGAAGGAATACTTTCAGGGTGTCATCCGATACTCTATAAGGGAGGAGGCCTCCCCGAGATACTTGGAAAATTTAACCTTCTTGACGATCTCCATACATTTACAGGTGTGACACAACTCATTAAAAACACTCACATACTTATGAAAAAAGCACCGATACAACATGTTTCAAATCCATTTTCAGATAAGGAGTTCCGCTCTCATTTCCTTACACTTTGCACAAAGACATAACCCCTTATGCCACCACCATCAACACAAAAAAGATTGTTAGTGCTTGATGCATGCCGCGGGCTTGCAGCTATATTGGTTGTGGTATACCACTATATCAGCATATTCAAAGAAAACTTTGGATACAACCTATTGGGTGGTTTTTTTCTTTTTGGCCAATGGGGAGTTGATTTCTTTTTTCTTCTAAGCGCCTTCATTCTCGCATATCGATATTCACAAAAAAAATTTACTTTCTTAGACGCGCTTCTTTTTCTAAAAAAACGCTTTGTTAGGATATATCCTCCCTATTGGTTTATTGCTTTAGTTGTATTTGTAATATATTTCTTTCTGTACCCCAACCTTGTTAATCCACTTTTTATTTTTTCCTCAATAACTCTTTATCCTTATTGGCCACGCCTTATTACTCCCGCATGGACGATCACTTACGAAGTACTTTTTTATATCCTTTTTGCTACAGGATTGATTATTAGGAAGAAATGGGTTGTTATTTTTCTAAGTTGTACTGGAATTGGAGCACTCCTATATCACAATATTTTTATACATCAAATCCTACTTGTTGATCTTCCACTGACCAACGGATTAACAGACTTTCTAACCAATTATATTATTATCGAATTTTTTATGGGATTGCTGATTTTCCACTTGTATAAAAAAATGCATAATATGAGTATAAATTTTATAAGAATATTACTTTATAGTACATTATGCTCACTCATCGTGATTTCTATTATTTATGCACATTATTTTAGGGAACTAAATGATGTAAGAAGACTTTTTTTTATTGCTGTTCCTATATCTGGCCTTATCTTAAGTTTTGCACTTCTTGAGTCCAAATCGCGCATCCAAATTCCTCAACCCCTCATGTCTTTAGGCAAAGCATCTTATTCAATATTCATCACACATGGGGTAATTCTTTCGGTCCAAGCTAGGCTCATGAAATTGGTTCGCGCTTGGGATAATATTTCACTGCCTATCCTTCTCATTGGGGGGATCTTTACATCTATCACTTTCGGTATAGGATACTACTACTTTGTGGAGAGAAGGCTTACTAAGACAGTCTGAGGAGAACTATTTGTTGCTTATAGACCATTGACAGATAAATCATGATTGTTTATTATTCAACATATGATTACCGACCATGATATCCATAAATTAAAGTCAATTTTTGCCACAAAAGACGATCTTAAACTGTTTGCTACAAAAGATGACCTAAAAAAGTTTGCAACAAAAAAAGATTTAGAGCAATTTGCCAAAAAAGATGATTTAAAAGGATTTGCAACCCAGGAAAATCTAAAAGGTTTTGTCACCAGAATTGAATTTCATGATGCTATACACGAACTGGTAAACCTGATCACTGATGGATTTAACAGAATGGATCAGATGCTTGAATCCATAAAAGACCAAAATGATATACTACATAATCATGAACGAGGACTTGACAAGATTGAGAATAAAGTTTTTGTGTAACCTTCATATTTTTTAGGGATATTACGTGCAAAACACGTGACAATCACCCAGTTCACGACCTCTTCCGGGATAAAATAGCGGTTAATCAAGCTAAGTTTGTCAATTAAACCAATATCAAGTGTCAATAACTCACCAATTGACACTTTTTTCATCCATTTTCCTGATAGATTCTCTGAAAAGATCCTCCTCAGCACATACGGTTCACCGAAATTAAACAACGTCTCTCCTCCTTTGCAGAGTATGTGTTTCATAAAATAGAAGTCCGTGCCTACTTTGATATGCGCGTCATAACGAAATCTCCTGTTCCTAAAAATAAGTGATGTGTGCCATGCAGTTACTGATTTGCCTGATTGAGTCCTGTATTGATATGCTTCGTACTTTTCATACCAATTTACTATCGCGGTGCCACACCCGACATACTGAAGGTTTTTCTCAAGGAAATCAACCTGGACTGCAAGTTTGTCAGGATGCCAGATGTCATCATGATCGTTTATTGCAATATATGATCCTTTTGCTTTTTCAAGTAAAAAGTTGAGCCCCTTGTATGGACCCAGGTTTTTATCCGATGTAATAACTTTTACCCGCTTATCCCTTTGAGTTAACTGTTTGACTATAGCAACTGTATCATCAGTTGAAGCGTTATCAAGGATAAGGAGTTCGAGATTCGGATAGGACTGGTTTAAAACAGATAAAATAGTACTCTGGATAAATTTTGCTGCATTGTAAGAACAAATCAAGACTGAGACAAGAGGTTTGTTTTTTTGGCTATTCATAACTATAATTGTATTTTACAATGTCAAAAAAACTATTTGTCATCATTCTTCTTTTGTTTTTCATCTTAACTGCCTCTGGCAATATCGACTCAATCGATGCCACAACACATTTATATCTTGCGAAACAGATAGTGACGCAAAGTAGAATCGATTTTGGGAAAGACGTGATTGGCTCACAGATGGTAGCTCAAAGCGATCCAAAAACAGGTAATTATTACCCCATATATAACTTCGGTTATGCGGTGCTACTCATCCCAGCAGTACTCTTAAGTAATTCTATACGGACTCTTTTACACACCTCCCCCTCTCTTTTCCCTCAACAACCAGACTGGATAATGACCGCCTATCTTAACCTTTTTAATGGAGTTGTCCTCATTTTGATTGGATATATGATCAGGCGTTTTGTATACCAACTAGTTCGTGATCGATCAGAAAAGATAAACATATTTATGCTTGTTGGAATATTTGCATCCAATCTTATTATCCAGGGACATCAACAGTTTGCTCATCTTTTATTCTCTCTTTTTGTTCTTCTAGCGCTTGATCAATTAACTCAATATGCACACCACAATCGTGCAATAAACATAATCCTATTTTCTCTTGCATTTGCAGCAGTAGCTGCTTCTTATAACACAACGTTTATCTTTCTTATACCCGCCCTTTTGATTTATTATGTATTTGCATCTGAAAAAAAGCAAAGAAATGTCTATCAGACGCTCAAGTTGGGATTGTCCTTTTTACCAGCCATTGCAGTTCAAGGGATATGGAATTACCTGAGATATGGCAACCCACTCCTCACCGGCTATCTTCAACGGGCAGAAGCGATTTATGTATTTAATATAGGAGAGATGATAAAGCACCTCTATGGTATGACTATTGGCCCTAATAAAGGACTTCTTATTTATAGCCCTATCCTTTTTTTCTCATATCTTTACTGTCTAAAGAATATGAAGACAAAGAATAAGTCTGTTCGAAGCCTCATCGTTTTCTTTCTTACATTAACAGTGAGTTATTTACTTGGATATTCACCAGTTACATTTTGGCATGGAGACTCCGCATACGGACCCAGATATCTGACACCGCTGGTCGTAGTAGGGCTTGTTTTTTTTATATTGTTTATGCAGGAAACTAAAACAAAGATGGCAAAAATTATTATTACTCTGTTTATCTTTTTTGGGGTCCTTGTCCAGATCCCGGGTCTACTTATTCCTCATTTCACCTATCGTTTTATCTCCAAGCAAACCTGTGTAGGCTCTGAGCGGTGGTATTATGATTTTCGGTGCGCTCCTTTTCTGGTCGGTTGGGCACAACTTCTCAAACGCGAAACAAAAGAAACACCTCTTATTTTTAAGGGGGATCAAAGCGATAAAATCGTTACGGATAAATATCCCAATCCTTTGACACCCTTTAAAACTATATATCCTGACCCATTTTTTGATAGATTTTCATCCCTTAAGACATCTCGCTATAAAGTAAGTGAAGATCTGTTTAATTGCATCTATGCATTTACACTTGATATGTGGTGGATAAAAAAATATTATTATGCGAATATTTTTTAGGGTTAATGTCCTTTTTCTTTATCAAAGGAGTTGACGACTGGATCGTGAAGAGAGTTGTATTTGTAAAGAGAGGATGTCTCATCTTCGGTCAATTTGTCAAAACCACCATTCTGAAGGACTGCACTCATTGAGCTGTTTTGCAAGGGAAAAAGTGCCTGTTTGTTTATCTTTACATATTTAAACTGCATCTTTTTCAGGAAAGCAACACTGCTTTCATTAAACTCGTTATTTTCAAAGAATTTTTTGTATTCATTATATTTTTTGGGTTCATATCCTGAAAATCCACTAAGGTATTCACACGTATATTCTGTGGAGGTTAAAAGTATATTGGTTGTGTACTCTAGATTGGAGATAGGATTATCTTTTTCCAGTCGGTATACCAAAGGATACTCAAGGAGCGGACCTGGATCTTTTTCACATTCTTTTTGAACTGTCAAAACCGTTTTTGTCATCCACTGACGACTTGTTGCCTGAATTGGTAGGGGATACTGTTCAACTAAAAGCAGAATAAATAATAAGATAAGAAAAATATTCATCGTACGATTGGCTTGTTTTTTCATCTGTTCATCAATTTGATTTAGAAGATATAACGACAAAAGATATATACCAAAATGAAATACAAAATACCATCTAGCAGTAGCCCGTATTGCGGTCATAAATGGAACAAATTTATATATCAGATAGTAGGGAAGCGGGGTGACAAGATAAACACCGTTCCAATTTAAGCGGGGTCCTAAAGAAAAAATAAATCCGGTGACGATAAGAGACAGAGACCAAAATAGAAGAGCCTTTGATCCGTTTTGCTTTGCCACATTTTTATTTTTTTTGAAATAAAAGAATATCCCAATCAGGATAACGACAAGGGGGAATATCCCCGGGAAAGCGGCTGTTTCACCCCATGTATGGTGGTTTGCTTGAGAAAAGAAATCAAATATTTTGTGTAGCAAAGAGGTGGCTGGTGAAAGAACAAGTGCGTAGTCCGTTGGATGAGCGGCATAAGTGACCAACTGACCCTGGTCTATGACAGGTTTATATATCTCAAGCATCTGTATATATCCGTAAATCGAATACATCGATATCCCCAAGAAAACGGCAAATACGATACCTACCTGTTTGAAATATTCATGCAAAGATTTGTGTGTTAATACAGTATCTATAAACTGATATACATACCAAATCAAAACGATCATCATACCCATGACCCCCAGATAGACGGAGCTTAAAAACTGCAAACCTAAAAAAACACCGGTCAAAACGGTATGAAGGGGTTTGTGCTTCGGGTGGAATAAGAAATACAAAGATAAAAGAAGCGGCCAGAAAAAAACCATTTGAAAATGAGACATTTGAGACAGCATATAAGGACTAAAGACCATATAAAAAGATAGAAGCACTTTAATCCATCTATTTTTGGTAAACCTACCTGAAAGCAAGTAGGTGCAGACATAGATTGCGATGTGATTTATAAGATACATGTTGTTTATGACGACGATTATGTTTTTAGCAAATAACGATACGAAGAATGCCAAAAGTGATGGAAAAAACATATGTTCGGTAAAGGATAGGGTGTGGGAAAAAGGATACATGGCGTTGGTGTTGTAGAGATTATCAAAATCCATATTCCAGATATGCCATATGTTGTTCTGCATAACCCACGCAACAAATGGAACGTCGCGCCAATCATAAAGATGAGTAGATATGTTGAGGATAATATCCTTCCAATAGTACAGGATGAGGATTACGGGAATAATAAATGCTATTACTTTTTTATTAACACGCATAAGCTATTTCCGCCAAGTTGAAATGTTTTATACTGAGTGACTACAAACCCGGTATTTTTTGCCAATATCTCAAGATCTTTTTTTCCATAATACTTTTTGTGATCCATTACCTCTTCCTTTGAGATTATTCCCAGCTTAAAAGCAAGAAACTCCAAAATAACCTTGCCCCACTTAGTCGGAGTCGTAAGGACGACTTTACCTTGCGCCTTTAGGATTCTTTTTGACTCTCTCATAAGTTTTGAGGCATGTGGTGGTTCGACGTGCTCTAATACTGCCAATAAAAAGATTGTATCAAATATTTTATCAGTAAATGGAAGTCTATCGGTAAAATGATACTTTCTTATCTCACAGTTTGGGGCAATATTTTTTGACTCGCTGTCACGATCAAGGCCAATACCTTTTTTAATACGGTTTTTTATATGCTTCAATAAATATGCCTGATAACCACAGCCAAAATCAAGTACAGTATCCCCATGCTTTACAAAGGGGAGCACTTTTCCAAGCCGCATCCAGGATATGAATTTATCAATAATATTAAATTCTTTGGTAGCCATATTTATGTTTACGAAAATCTGTGCTTTAATGCAACATACATGCTTTTAATAAAATCCGCTGCTTTGATTTTTTTTCCTTCTTCTAGGGTGCGCGGTTTATAGTGAATAGGTATCTCCACAAAAGAAACTCCTTTTTTAGCCAATAATGCAGTGATTGCCACTTCATAGGCAAATCTCTTTTCTTTAGGTTTTAAAAGTACTCCCTTTAAACTTTTTAAAAAAAGTTTGTAACCGGTGGGTTGATCTGTCAATTTTAATCCATAAAGCAAGTTTATAAAGTATGTAAGCAATAATCCTCCTAAATAAAATATAAAGTATGAATATCGATTGTGAAAATTTTCGCGTTTCTTATTGCGACTTCCATATACGATCTGTGCGTTTTCCTTGATAAAAGGAGTGAGAAGTGAGGGATAGTCTTTGGTTGAATATTCTTCATCTGCGTCCTGGACCATCAATATATCTCCTTTTGCCCGCTTGAAACCTGTCTTAAGCGCCGCTCCTTTTCCTTCATTGTTCTTTTTGAAAATAGTATAGATAACATAGTTTTGCTTTATCTTTATACTTGCTACTTTCTTCTTTATACTTTCTACTGTCTTATCCGTTGAGCCATCATCAACTACTATAATCTCTTTTTTTAAGCCAAGAGTGTCAGCAGAGATTACTTTTGTGATGGTTTGAGTAATAAGTTTCTCTTCGTTATAGACGGGGATGATGATGGAAAGAGTTCGCATTGGTTAATTGTAGCAGTCTTTTTTTTCTTTTCAAAGCCTATTGTGATAGAATAAAAAGATGCATTTGATCAAGAAAATACCGCACAAGATATACGCAATTCATCTCGTCATTTTACTTTTTCTTCTTGCTAAGAATCCTTTTTCCACCCGTACCCTCATCCCCAATCTAGAGCCATACCCTGATACGATCTACTACATAAGCTCTGCAATGAGCTTTATCAAAGGGGAAACCATAATACCAACCACCATCCCACCGCTTTACTCATTATTCCTTTTACCTTTTTTTGTATTAAAATCAGATGCGCGAATGTTTTATGTTGGCAACGCCATACTTTCCCTTGCTTCTTTAACTTTTTTCTATCTAACAATCCGTAGACTAGCCCGCAATAACCTTATCATGGGAATGAGCCTTTTCCTGTATGTCACCAACTACTTTATATATTGGTATCCAAGTCTTGCAATGGCTGAAAACCTTACTCTTACCCTCTTTAACGTAAGTACATATCTTCTCTTAGCAAGATCAAACAAACGAAGCTCAATATTGTCAGGCATCCTTGTTATTGCGTTTTACATGACCAAGTATGCAAGCTTACCTTTGTCGGCTATCTACTTTTTTGCTTATTCGATAAAAGTAGCGAAAGACAAAGCTAAAAACAAACTAATGAACTTTCTCTTTTTTGTAGGTTCTAGTATCTTGGTTTTTCTCATTTTTTCTTTATGGGAGTTTTGTACAAAAGGATCAACGCTCATTGCCACAATATTTAACACTATTGGTTCTTTACTTCTTAACTCTCAAAAACAAGTAGGTAATATAGCCGCAACTAACGATTGGTTTTCTTTTGGATACTTAAGCACTCATCTACCAGAATACTTGAGAGCGATTGTGGGAGGGTATTCCGTACGTTTTTTATGGGAAGGAACCCCTCTTATCCCCTTTTTTGTGGGATCAACGGGAATACTTGGTTTATTTATAGGACTAAGAAGCCAAAAAACGCGTCATATTTGCGGGTCTTTGATAGGTATGCTCTTCATTAGTATTTTGTTTATGTCTACATTTTATGCTATTGATATGCGCTATCTATATCATGCAATTCCAACGCTCATCATCGGATTTGTAATATTTTGGGAAACATTAAAATCGTTTGTTACTCGGTTTACTGTGTTAAAAAAAATTGGATCGTTAGTGTTTATAGGCTTACTGTTGTTTTATTTTACGGGCAGTGTGGTTCGTCTCAAAACCCAGATAAGCATTAATCTTAGGTATGCCGAAACCCCATGGTATTATCTGTCGGTTATACAAATGAATGAGTATTTCAAGACTAAAACCTCTAAGAAACCATACGTCATAACCGCTATGATCCCTTATTATGTCGATTATTTTAGTAATCATAATTATAAGCTTTTGCCTCTTTCACCATCACAGGATTTTTTCAAGAAATACAACAAAACCATCTGGGGTAAAGATAATTACTCAGATCTTACACGGCTATATCAAAAGAAGATCTCTCAAAACAATGAAGTATATTTATTAAGCTACCTTGGAAGTGACGGAAACATCAAAAAAGACATGGAAGAAATCCAAAAAAACTTTTCTTTAACTTTAGTAAAAACTGGTTGTTATGGTTCGTGTAACATTTGGAAGATTAACATCAAATGAATACACCTCTCGTTCTTCTCATCTTTAACCGTCCTGATTTGACGCGGCGCGTGTTTGAGGTGATTAAAAGAATCAAGCCAAAACAACTTTTTATTATCTCAGACGGGCCAAGAAAAGACAGTATAGAAGATAAACAATTAATCACCAATACACGAAACGTTGTCAAAAACATCAATTGGCAATGTAAGGTATATAGAAAATACTCCTTAAAAAACCTTGGCTGTAGAGAGTCAGTATCAGACGGTCTCAACTGGGTATTCACAAAAGTAGATAAAGCAATCATACTTGAGGATGACTGTGTTCCCGACCCAACTTTCTTTAGGTATTGTGAAGAACTTCTTAAGAAATATGAAAAAGATGACAAAGTTATGATGATCTCTGGTAACAACTATATTGGAAAACAATCAGCGTATAGTTATGGGTTTTGCCGGCACTCACTCATATGGGGATGGGCAACATGGAAAAGAGCGTGGGTAAGTTATAACCAAACTTACACTTCTGGATTACAGAGTCTTGATAAAGAATATGACCGCCTCTCTCAAATGATGCCAAAATCAAGACTTCTAGCAATTCAAAAAACACTCCAAGGAAAGATTGATACGTGGGATTATGTTTGGCAACTTGCGATATTGTTACATAATGGACTTTGTATTTTTCCCATGAGAAATCTTGTTCAAAACATAGGGTTTGGGAAAAAGGCCACACACACCAAGAGGATTACATTCCATACCTTGATAAAAGCTCAACCCCTCTCATTTCCTTTAATCCACCCCAAAAAAATTAGTGTAGATCCTTTATTTGACAGATTGATCGCAAAGACCTATCAACCCTTCTATATGATGCTTGATATTCTCAAGCATTATTTGATAAGAGTATAGATCGCCCTTATGATGTGGTTGTGAAGTTTGTGTAGTGCAATGATCGCCATGTTTTTTTGATATCTTTTTGCAACCTCTACCTCTTCTTCAAATTGAAGGTTATATTGTGATCCGCTTTTGGAATCTTTGTGTATGCGAAAACCGGAAAGGGGAAGGGGGATAAAAGAAAGGGGGTACTTTTTCATGATACGCAACCAAAAATCATAATCCATACAATAATGCAGTCTTTCATCTACATATCCGAACTCATCATGTAGACTTCTTCGCCAAAACGTGCTTGGCTGATTGACATAATTAGCAAATGACAATGTGTTAAAAGAGTTCGACATACGCAGCATATTTTTATAGACACGCACAGGTGATTGTATTTTTCTTCCCATCTCATCAACTATGATGTAATCACCGGTTAACCAAACCGAAGTGTGGTGTTTTTCAAAATAATAAGCTACTCTATGTAAAGTACCTGGCATATAGAAATCATCACTACCAAGCCATGCCACAATGTCTCCCTTTGCCATGCGTAATCCTTGATTTATAGCGTCAGATTGACCTTTGTCTTTTTTCGAAATCCATTTTAATTTACCTTCATATTTTTTAAGAATTGAAACTGTCTCATCGGTTGACCCGCCATCCATAACAATATATTCAAGATTCGGATAACCCTGGCTTAGAACGCTTTTGATAGTCTGCTCGATAAAACGCCCCTGATTAAAAGAGGGAGTTATAATGGAGATCTTTAATCGCATATTAATAATCAATTTTCAATATTCAATTATCAATTAAATCTCAATTAATTATTGAGTCAATGAAAATTCATTGAAAACTGAAAATTGATAATTGAAAATTAAACGAACGGATTCTGGTAATACCACTCTACTGTTTTTTTTAGGCCTTCGTTAAAAGGTGTTTTTGCTTTAAAACCGAACTCTTTTTTTGCCTTTGATGTATCAAGGCTTCTTCGCGGCTGACCATTTGGTTTTGATCTATCCCAAACGATATCTCCCTCAAATGCCATAAGTTTGACCAGCATCCCTACAAGCTCATCGATTCGTATCTCAAATCCTGCTCCGATATTCACAGGTTCTGTCTTTTCATATTTTGCAGTTGCTTTCACTATGGCTAAAGCTGCATCTTCAACGTAAAAAAACTCACGGGTTGCAGACCCATCACCCCATACTATGATTTCTTTTTTTCCATTCCTTTTTGCTTCATAAATTTTTCTGATAAGCGCTGCAATCACATGGGAACTTTTTGGATCAAAGTTGTCCCCAGGTCCGTACATATTAACCGGTAAAAGATATATTCCCCTGAAGTTATACTGTCTCTTATATGCCTGCATCATCACAAGCAGGGCTTTTTTTGCGATACCATAGGGTGCGTTAGTCTCTTCCGGATATCCGTTCCATAAGTTTTCTTCCTTAAAGGGGACGGGGGTATATTTTGGGTAAGAACAGATCGTTCCAATCTGCACAAACTTCTTAACTTTATTTATGCGAGAGGCCTCAATCAAATTGACTCCCATCGTAATATTGTCATAAAAAAGAGCACCGGGATTTTCCCTGTTGTAACCTATCCCTCCCACATTGCCTGCTAAATTAATCACTATATCAACTCCCTTTGTAAGCTTGTTGCATATATCCGCTTCTCGAAGATCAAATTTGTGGCTTCGAGGAATTATGATATCTGAAAGCTTTGCTCCTTGTTTTACCAATTCCTTACATACATAGGTCCCTACAAATCCTGCTCCACCCGTCAATAAAATTTTTTTCTTATAAAAAAAATTGTTCATATTATTTCTTTACTATTAAGTCTTTCAGTGCCTCCTTACGTACGATCTCTGTAAGATTTCTCTCTAAATGTTCAATGCTTGATAGTAATTTAAAAAGCACAATGAAGACAATGACGAATCCAAAAAAGATAAGAGTATTGAGGTTCTCTCCAAATCCGAGAGTCTGGGATAGACGATGGACGACTGTGGGGAAAAGGGACGTAAAAAGTACTCCTCCCCAAACGGTCAGTGTCATCACGAGTTTGAATCCTGTCTGGGTCTTTTCACGCCTGATAAAACGTATGAATCGATTCATCAAAAAATAAACTGAGATTGCGCTTAAAACCACTTGAATAATAGACATGTATATAAACTTTATTTAACCTGATAATAACATTTTCAACATTGTCTTTACGGCGCCTAGATATGATTGTCTGTTTGTTTTGTTTTGGGAATAATGAGTATAACGGACGCTTATGGGCATTTCTGTATACTTTAGTTTGTGCCGAACTATCTCCCTCATGATCTCACTATCATATTCATACCTATCTGCAAAAATTTCAATGAGGTCAAGTGCCTTTTTTGAATAAGAGCGCATACCCGATTGACTATCTTGCACCCATAGTCCATATATTAACCAAGTGAGAAGATTGCCGAACCAGTTGCCTATTTTTTTGGCTATTGGAATATGTTTTTGGGTAAAATTTCGTTTTCCTAAGACTACATCGTATGAATCTAGGAGTTTAATCATGTTTTTTATGTCTTTTGGTTCGTGTTGGCCGTCTCCATCAAAAGTAATAACCCCCCTCGCACCAAGGAGTTTTGCAGCCTCAATCCCTGTCTTGATAGAGGCACCTTTGCCTCGGTTAAGTATGTGGCGCAGAACCGTCGCACCGCCTTCTTTTGCTTTGATAAAAGTATCATCGGTTGAACCATCATCTACCACAATGCAACGATCAAAACCATATCGATGAAGCTCCGCCAAGACTTGACCTATCACTTTTGATTCATTGTAAGTAGGTATAACGATATACATTTCTTTGTCCATACAGTTTTTCGGTATGTTATTTTTTTTGTAGCCTTTTAAGATCTGCTTTGACCATCATCTTTATAAGCTCTTTAAAAGTTACCTTTGGTTGCCATCCAAGTTTGTTCTTTGCCTTATCAATGCGCGCTCGAAGATGTGGTACCTCTGCAGGTCTTTTATAGCGGGGATCAATAACAACGTATTTTTTCCAGTCACTCACTCCAATTTCCTTAAAGGCAAGATCAACAACGTCTTTTACGCTGTGATATGCGCCTGTACCTATCACATAATCATCAGGTTCTTTTTCTTGAAGCATCAGATACATCGCTTCAACATAATCACCCGCAAATCCCCAGTCTCGTTTTGCGTCAAGGTTACCAAGTGAGATGCTTTTTGTTAATCCCAGTTTAATCCTTGCAACACCGTCTGTAATCTTTCGCGTAACAAACTGTATGCCGCGAAGGGGTGATTCGTGATTAAAAAGGATACCGTTAGCTGCAAATAAGCCATATGATTCACGAAAATTAACCGTCATCCAATAAGCGTAAACTTTTGAAATCCCATAAGGAGATCGTGGATGAAAAGAGGTTTTTTCGTCCTGATATCCTCCGTCGTTGCCAAGTCCAAACATTTCACTCGTTGATGCCTGATAAAATTTAGATGTTGGAGAGTTAAACTTGATCGTATTGAGAAGTGAAAGCACTCCAAGGGCGTTTATCTCTGTTGTTAACTTTGCCTGCTCCCAAGAAGATCCAACAAACGACTGTGCGGCTAGGTTGTATACCTCAGTTGGCCTTACATTTTTAATTATGTTGATAAGAGAAGACTCATCGGTCAGATCTCCCTCAACAAACTCAATTTTATCCATGATCCCCAAGAAGTTTAGATTATCATAGTGTGGGGAAGAGTAACGGCGCATTAGTCCATATACCTTATATCCTTTTCCAAGAAGAAGCTCTGCGAGATAAGGACCATCTTGACCTAAAATACCCGTTATGAGTGCTGATTTTTGCATATAGTTTTACAACTCGTTAATAATTATTAGATTATACACTAATTATGATACAATGATACAATGATCCGTCGGATTAAGTCCTTTGTAGCGCGCCCAACGAGCCGCGACATCATTATAAATACACTCGGCAATTATTTAAATGTTTTTTTCTCTGCTTTTTTTGTATATCTTCTTGTCCGGATTCTTGATCCAAATCAATATGGGGTGTTAAGCGTACTTTTTGGCATCGCATACGTGTTGGCAAACATTTTAGATTTTGGTACAACTGCAACGATTTATTCATTTTTGCCCCCGCTTATAGATGAACGCAAACCGACCTTGTACAGATTTATTAAAAGCACTTTTTTCTATCAAACATTTTTTGCTCTTATCGTTATATCAACACTGTTTGTCACATTTCCCTATCTTGATAAGATTTTTTTCAAAACAGGCGCCCCAGTGCATGAACTATATATTACGGCCATCTGTGTTCTTTTTTTTATTTGGCAAAATTTTTTGGGGAACTGTCTCTATGCGGCAAAAAGAGTACTCCAGAATAATATTTATAATAATATAGCCAATGTCGTCAAGACCAGCGTCATTATCATCCTTGTTCTTACCCATACGGTGACTGTTGGAGCGGTCATTTTTACATTCGGTATCATAGGACCAATCATCTTTTTTATCCTTGTCTATCTGAATAAAAAAAACCATATATCATCGGTACTTGCCGCCCCCATCGCAAAGGAAGATTTTCGTTTCAATTACACATTGACTTATTTTGTCGCTTCGCAGTTTTTTAACTTAGGACTTCGTATGGATCTTTTTCTTTTGTCGTATTTTCGACCTAAAGACGAGGTGGGCTATTATGGTTTAGCACAAAAAATTATACTGACTATTATCGCAACGGTCATAAGTATTACGCAAGTAATATCTCCCGCTTTTTCGAAAATAAAATTTAAACGAGACTTTTTTTCACATGTAAAATCCGGGGTTTTATATATGCTTTTACCCACTGCTCTTTTTCTTCTTTTAGCTATCACTCCTAACTGGATATTTTTTCTTGTCTTTACTAAAAAATTTGTTCAAACAGCAACTATTACCAGGGCGCTTGCAATCCCGTTTGTCCTGTATCCCATCATGAGTCTGGCACATCTTTTTCTCCTTTACACAGTTAAAAAACCCATCCATATCTTGACGACAAACGTCGTACTTTTTACTACGATATCTTTTGGATGCTACTTATTTATCCCACGGTATGGTATAACAGCTGCAGTATATTCTATAGGGATAGCTTTTTTACTCTCGGGCGGTCTTTTGATTACCCTTGCTGGATATGAGTACAGGAAGATGAAATAAAACCACACACCCATCTTTCAAAAAAGACTTGATGGAATACGCGTTTCTCTTTACGATAACAGCCTTTATTATGAAGTTTTCCCTCGTAGTCAAATCCATAGATGGGAACGGTATAGGGGATAATGTAAATTTCCTTTTCAAATATCCATTCGGTCTCAATGTTGCGAAGCTCCTTTACGGGTAAACCTCGATAATAGAGAAGCGGATCAGATGAAGGGAGGATCATATATATGGTTTTATTGAGGGGAAGAACCTGCGCCATACTTTTCCAATCTTCGCGGTGATGTAGAGGGAAAAAAAGATATATCAAAGAAAGAAAAAGAAATATACCGATAAGTATCTCCATAATTGCATTCTCTCGTATCTGATGAATAAGCTTTTTTTCTTGGTTCTTTTTGAAAAAATGCAGGAAATGGAGAAATCCTTTCTTTTTCTTGATAGACAGATAATGTTCTACTCCTTCAGCTATCAAAATACTCATAATAGGCAATAGATATAAGAATCGAAAATACTGCATGAGCGGGGAAAAAAAAGAAAAAATAAATCCTAGTAAAAGCGGGAGGGAAAAAATAAACGCTAATCTTTTTGCTTTAAATGCTCCAAGGATTACATATGAAAATACAAAAGAAGTCCATAAACCAGCGATTACATAATATAGAAATTTTGGGTAGAAGCTGATTCTACCAAATGCAAATTTTATCGGTATAAGAAGAAGGTTCTTAATGGTGGCGGGACCTAAGACCAAAGCCCAGTTTTGAGCCTCTTTTTGGAGCACCTGTGCATTATGAAGTTGTGTAATCAAAAGGGGAAGCTGCAATGCAAAAGATACAGATAATACGACCACCGTTATCCCCACCTCTTTATATCTTTTTTTGGTAAGTAGAAGCAATAAGAAGCTTGCGACAAAAAATATACTTCCATAAAAGGTCCATAAAGCAAGTATAAGAAACAGATTAAAAAACAAGAGCAAAATTCTTTTTTCTTTAATGTCAAATATACTCACCACGCTGTCTCTTCGGATTAGCTTTTGGCGGATAAAATCGATAAGAGAATATATATGGCCATTGAGGCGGTGTTTGTGGGTATTTTCATGTAGCCGCAAAAGTTCAAAACCGAAATATGCGGCAAAGGCAAGCAAGAAAGTGACAAGAGAATACATCCGTGCCTCCTGAGAATAATAGACCGCAAGAGGATTAAATAAGTACAACGCAGCTGCCCATAGTCCAAACTTTTGATTTCTTATACGCGTTGCTATGAGAAAGACAGCATGTCCGGTCAAAAGCGAGAAGATTACTGAAGGAAGACGAAGCGCGATTTCGCCTACACCAAAAAGGGTGCTCCATAACTTCATAAAGAGATAATAAAGAGGTGGATGAAAATCAGTTGGCGAAAAAAGCGAGGAGATTTGAAAAAGGGTAAATTGCTTTATCACTTTGGCTGTGATCGCTTCATCCAACCATAAGGACTGATTGAGGGAGATGAGTCGAATGATAAATGCCAAACCAAAAACAAGCATGAACTTCTTTCTCATACGTTTATTATACTTCCTTTATCTCTTTATTTTCAAAGCAGTTGGGGTTACTTTTTTAGTGGGGGATAGACTTGGAGTAGGAGTGATCTCCAGAATGCCGTTCGCTATCATAGAGTGCAGCTCTCCCCATCTATCCATACCTAGGCGTGGTATAAGAATATATCCGCCATAATCAGAATAAGAGCTTTTCAAATAATCAGTGTCGCTTACGTTAATATTGATCACTTTATATTTACCTGAGTCTTTTGCCTCACCAACTAATTTTTTCATATCATCAACTGAGATATCTGTCTTAATATGATTTTTCAACTCATCAAGAAGAGGGATAACTTTAGTAACCATACCTAAAGATATAACTTTTTCTTTTATAGATTTTACAAATTGTTGTTGTCTGGCCCCCCTGGCAAAGTCATTACCGTCTTGTGCGCTGTGCCGCGAACGGACATATTTTAAAGCTGTCTCACCGTTCATAAAAACTTTTCCTTTATCAAAGTGCAGATGTTCATACCGGCAGGGAAATGCCTCTTTTGGATCCTCAGTAATATCCTTTAAAAACTTTTCAAGTTCGGGTTTGTCTTTTAACGTATCCTTTTTTTCATCTTCGCTAAACCCTGGCTTGAGAAATTTTTCGATCTTGGCAAAGTCTTCGTCTTTACCACACAAATCTTTTTCTTTTCCATCTATTGGATACTCATAATCATCAAATGTTTTTTGTACGTCCACAACCACCCCACCCAGTATATCAATCCCTTTTGTGAATCCGGTAAAGTCTATAGTCACATAATTATCAATTGTGAGACCGGTGATATCTGAAACCGCTTTTTTTACTAATGTTGTATCCGGATATTTTTGGGTATCCACATCAGGAAATTCTGTCGGAAAAAGCCCAAGCTGATATATTGAGTTTATCTTCGCGTGAAAATCCGCCTTTGACTTGGTTGGAAGCTTTATCCATAGATCTCTTGGCAAAGATAAAAGAGCTGTTTTATTGGTTTTTAAATCTATATGGGCTACCATCATACTATCGGTGAGATATGGACCATCATGCCCCGGTCCGCCATATCCAAGTAGTAGAATGTTGTACTGTGTCTTTTCTTTGGGAAGCACAAATCCTTTCTGGTTTGGTTTTTTATTAAATATTGCCTTGTAAAAATCAGCTCCGCTTTTAATAACATAGGCTACCAACACGATAAGAAACAGCCCAATGACAAGTAATGCTTTTTTCATAATGGTCAAAATCTAATTATACAATAGCATAGAAGATGTAATAGATATTTTTTGCATAATCTACTATGGGCTGTTATAATAACGTAATCCGATTAATATGTCAAGAGAAATTGTTAACCTTCTAACAAAACTTCCTGTCCCAGATCTAGTACCTTCTCAGCTTGCTGAATTCAACCCACAAACTTTACGAGCACGGCACACAGAAAGATTTTTCGTAAATCACGCACTTGAATGTCTCAGAGATGCAAATGGACGGACTGGTTGGGCACTAGATATCGGTGGCACTGCGCTTAAAGCACAGCGCTTCACCATCCAAAACGGAGTTGTTGTCTTTTCACCAGATGATAAAGTAATCATGCAGGTTGAAGGAGAAAACGAAAAAAAGGGAAAAAATTATTTGGCGGCATTAATGCAATTAAGCGAAACTATAGAAGCGGATGATCTCATTGGAGTTTCTGTTGCAGGACTCGTAGAAAATGGAAAACTAAAAGATAGCCCCAATCTTCCATCTTTTATACATGACTTGGAATCAGTCGGCGGACTTGATGCTATATTTAGAAGAAAAATAAGTGTGGCAAACGACGCCGTAGCCGGCCTTAAGGCTAGTATAGTTGGAGCATCGCAACATGGATTAGCTCATAAAAATGTACTCTATCTTATACATGGAGGAGGTATTGGGGGAGCTGCAAAAGATGGGGAAGATATGATGATATCCCTTGAACCTGGACATATAAGGGCAAGTCGGGAATTAAATCCAAGGGAAATAACTACACCATGTGGGATGGAGGAACAAACCTTTACCTGTCTTGAGCGTATTGGTTCCATGGGAGCAATAGAGGCTATCTGGAAAAATGTTATAACTGCATGGCAAGAACTAAATGGAAGACAGATTGCAGAACTTATGTATAGCGGGGACAAAAAAGCACTTGACTTATTTAACAATAGTGCAAATATTTTAGCTCACACTATTGAAGGAATATGTATGTCTCTTGGGTTCTCCCCAAACGAAACTCTTGTTGTCATGCACGGAGGAGGAACAAAGGTCGAGGGTATGATGCAAAGAATTTCAAGTATTTTAGCCAAGCATCATACAGAACGCGGGCAGCAATACAAACTTGTACCTACCTCAGATTTTGGAATTGACAATGCCTGTCTTATGGGCGCTGCCATAAGTGCAGTAATAGGATCATAATACTTGAGATACAAAATGTCCCATGTTATACTTGAAAGATCGTTGTCTTATGCGGGATTAGTTTAATGGCAGAACGAAAGATTTCCAATCTTTCGGCAGGGGTTCGATTCCCCTATCCCGCTCAAAATTGCTTTAAAGAGAAACGTAACAAAAATGGCATCTAGCCGTTAAAAATAGAGTAGTATATTAATTTACTCTTTCTTTAACCCTACACACATGGTTTTCTTTTCTTGGGTCATCCCTGCGTAGGCAGGGATCCAGTCTAAAATAACAAACTATAACAAGGTAATTATTCATTGGATTCCCGCGTCCGCGGGAATGACAATTACAATTTTAAGCAAGACACTTCTTACTCTTTTCTAAACACCTCTATCAGGTGTCTAAGAGGGGAGTAGAAGACAGTCAATCTTCCAATTTGAGTAGGTTGGATTATCATCTCAAAGTCTCCTTTTTCAATTGGTATTTCTTTCCCGTTTTGGAAAGCCACAAATCCTTTAGGATTCATGATGAGTACAAGTTTCTTTGAGATTTCTTTTTTTGATATTGCAAACTCCACTCTGTTTGGATTAACATATGTCGGCACTGCCACTGTCTCCTTATCTGTTCCTTCGATGTATCGATATATTGGAGGAGCTGATTCGATTTCATAGTAATAAGTCCCTCCTTCTTTCAAAAGAAGTTCGTATTTTTTTAATGGTCGGTCAGATATGATATATCTGATTCCAAGTCGCCCCCAGCGGTCATCGTTCATCGTCACTCTTGAAGTATCTAGTGCGTTGATGTGGGATGTTTTAGTGGTCTTTGCGAACTCCTCATTCCGTGAGATTATATAGCTATACTCTGATTGATAATTATGTGAGAAGTTTGAAAAATATGTTGCAAGCTTTTTTGGGACAAATGTGTTATATCCCTGGACAGCATATGTATTGGCAACAGCCGCCCATGAGGTGGGAATAGTCACAAGTGTTTTTTTTAATTTGTCATAAGATTGCTCTTCATAAAGATCGATCATGGACTTTTCTTTTGAAAAGGGAGGACGAAACATTATGCTGCTCATATAGGTATGAAAACCCGTATAGGGAATCACGTCTGAAGTAGATTGTATACGATATGTCTTTGCATCAATTGATTTGGGAAAGCTTGTCTTTACCGAAAGAGCAGAGGCAGGTATAAAATATCCGTGAAAATAATTTACCAGAAGTCCCTCAATAAATACAAATAGCAGTAAAAAATATATACCGTATTTTTTGTTCATACTCCCGGCATACATCATAAACCCCAACAAGCCCATAGGTATAAAGCTCAACCCCATAAGTCTTCCGATTGCGCGCACCGTATCAAGAGTAAAAAAGAGGCTAACCGCGCCGTGTTTGAGCATCGCATATCCGTTTTGAAAAAGGAGAGGAAATAGAGGAGAGACAAAAAAAACAAAAGCAGTAATTGAAAAAAATATAAGTAACAAATAGCTTTTTCTCCATCTTTCTTCCACTAATAGAGCAATGCTGTCTTTATATGAGGCAACAATAATCAATATTATTATATGTATGATCACCCATATCTGCCCGGCTCCTCTAAAAAAAGGAATATTTAGTATTCCCAAAGAAAGAAAAATACAGATAGATAAAATAATGACGTAGTATGACGCAATTTTTCTTTTATATATCGTACGGATAAAAAGGAAAACTAATAATAAAGAAGACAGGATGACTGTGGTAGGTCCGGCATTCCAGCTTGAACCGTTTTGAATCATCCCAAGGTAAAAAGGCAGTATCAGCTGCAGATGCTGTAGCGGTCGAATCGACCCAATATCAGCATATTCCTTTCCCGCACCAAGTCGGGTCGAGTCCATAACCAAAGGTAGAGAAAAGATATAATACCAGCTCGTTGAAAAAGCAAGAAGAATAAAAAACAAAACCGTCTTTTTAAGAGATATCTTGTAATGAAAAATAGCTACGAGAAAGCCAAGGATATACCCATACACTACAAACTGCAAATGTCCCGATATCGTCATAAAAAACCCAACGATAAGTGGCAGCACATATCCGCCTTTTTTTTCTCTTAAAAAGGAAAGAGAGTATAAAAATATCCCGTAGTGGGCAATCGTCACAAATATGGTGGGGTTGTTGAGTCTTACAAATCCGCTTCCTGAGAAAAAAAGGATAAAAGTATAAAGTAGCGCAAGCGTTTTATCTTTAGTTATAGAGCAAAAAAACAAATAAAATCCATATAAGAATATAAATACCGTAATACCCACCCAAACAGCAAACGATAGAGGATAAGGTAGCGCAAAAAAAAGATTGAACGGGTGGATATTGCCCATCCCCACATCAAATGCAAAAGGTACTCCAAGAAATATATGAGGGTTAAAAAGAGGAAGTATTCCACCCGCTAGCCATTTACCCAAAAATATTTTCTGAGCAAGAAATAGGATTATGGTATCTGTTGAAAGATTTACAAAATGATAGTAAAAGCAAGACAGTAGAATAGAAAATAATATAAAAGCTATTAAATGGATGTGTTTTCTAGTCATGATTTATTTTATATACATTTACTAAAGAGACACCGTCTCTTTTAACTTGATATATGATCTTTCCGTTCACCCCCCTATTATCCTGAAATCTATCCCAACATATGACATAATCAGCGCCCTTCTTGTTATCAGCCAATCTCATTTTGTTACTGAAATGATAGGATGCTGAATACGAGGTTCCACACACATTGATCGTAACAGCTTGAGATGATTTGTTCGCAATATTGTCACGTATCCATAAGGTGGCCTCCCTGTTTGCAGCACCCCAATAATCAGTTTCAAACTTTCCACTGGCTCCCCTTACCCCTCCAATTAATTCATTAAAGTATACATACTCAAAAGGATGTAGGCGCACATAGCTCATAGCAATCAAAATAAAATTTGCAATCACAATTATTCCAAAAAATAACCCCACTCTTTTATGTTTTTTCAATAGATATATGAGTCCGGTGACAGAAAGCAGTATAAGCTGCGGGAGAAAATAAAGAAAGTGACGTATCCCGTCATAGATCACTGGTTTTATTAAAATAAACATGAGGATATTTACTCCTAAAGAAATAAGGAGTAGCTGAACAAGTCTTTCTTTGTGACCTTTTACTATTCCGATGGGAATAAGGGGAATGATGACACAAGGCAAGGTGATCAGAAACCAAACAGGAAGATAAAGCCAGGGCAGCTGTTTGGGCAGGAAAAGATTTCCGAAAAATAAAATACTTTTATCCCATCCGTTGTTGCTTGTCATTTTTATAAGATCAATAAAATGATTGATCGGATCAGCTCCAAGATAGGGGACTGAAAATACATGGATAAGTAGTCCGATGCATAGGATCAAAAACGTTTCAAAAAACATGTCAACCAATATCTTTTTTTTATACCTGATGTTTTTCTGATTAAATATGGACAATAAACTAAAAATAAGAAATACAGGATATATAGTATAACCAACCAATCGGGCAGATTGTGTCAGCCCAAATGAAATACCAAGTATAAGTATTCTCGCCTTGTCGTTCCACTCTTGAGAAAGAAAAATAAGAGAAAGAGAGAGAAAATACAGGACTGCAAACGGTATATCTTTTGGATTAGAGGGGATATCCCCAAAAAACCGAGGAGTAAAAACTAAAAATATGGGTCCTAATAAAGCATAATATATATTCTTTGTTTCGCTAAGCAACACTTCATAAAGTGCGATAAAGATAAGAGAAACAAATATAAAATTAAGGAGATGATACCGTTCAAAACTTTCCCCGCTGTTAAGTTGATAAAGAAAAGCGGGATACGTATTGTTGTAATAGATCATTTCATTGCTCCCTCTAGGTATCACAAAATCCTTTTGAAGAGTTTGATCGTTGCCGCGGACTTTTATATAGAGAAGCTTTCCTCGTAAATACACATCTCTCTCATCAAACGTAATACCGTATTGTTTATAGGTAAGTAGAGCGAAGATAAAGTAACATATGAGAAATATAAAAAGAGGAATCCTTAGTTTTAAGAGAGAGATTGTTCTCTTCATCTTGCAAACAGATTAAAATATACTATCTCCCATAGTGCCCGCACTCCATCACGCCACCCAATCTTTTTACCTTCAGAGTAGGTGCGCCCCGCATAAGAAATACCAACTTCATAGATCTTTACCTCCTTAATCTTTGAGATTCGTGCAGTTATCTCTGGTTCAAAACCAAACCGCTGAGTTATAAGATGGGGGGCAATCTTACGGATAAGGGTGCCTTTAAAAACCTTAAACCCTGTCTCCATATCAGTCAGATTAAGATTGGTGAACATATTTGAGAGCATGGTTAAAAATTTGTTTATCACCGAGTGCCAGAAATACAAGACTCTGTGTGGTCGATCAGAGATAAACCGTGAACCATATACCACATCCGCCTCCCTGTTTAGAAAAGGTCCAATCAGGGTCGGATAATCTGACGGATCATATTCAAGGTCAGCATCCTGTACCAAAACAATGTCTCCCGTTGTTTTTCTAAACCCATTCTTAAGCGCCGCTCCTTTTCCTTCATTGTTCTTTTTGAAAATAGTATAGATAACATAGTTTTGCTTTATCTTTATACTTGCTACTTTCTTCTTTATACTTTCTACTGTCTTATCCGTTGAGCCATCATCAACTACTATAATCTCTTTTTTTAAGCCAAGAGTGTCAGCAGAGATTACTTTTGTGATGGTTTGAGTAATAAGTTTCTCTTCGTTATAGACGGGGATGATGATGGAGATCGTTTTGTAGCCCATAATTCACCCATTATAACAAATTAGGTCTTTTTTAGTTTCACCTGCAGATAAAAAAATACTATCGCAAAGACTCCTGAGGCCAAGAAAAAAGGCATGTCCTTTCCCATTCGAAAAAAAACTTCTCCTCCTATAATGGGACCAAATATACGACCCAAGCCTCCGGCAGACTGCAAAAATCCAAGTGTTCCGCCATATTCTTCTTTGGGTATATTTTCCGAAGCAAGAGCTTGTATAGCGGGATTTGCCATACTATTGCCAAGCACAATTAAAAACTGAGTAACAAATAAAAAAGACGCAATCGGGATAAGAGGCATCAAGAATAAACCAAAAAATAGAAAGAGACATGAATATTTCAAAAGTTTTTTTTCATGGAACCGTTTTATCAAAATAGGAAGTAGTTGTAACTGGAAAATAACCGCAAGTATACCAATATAGGCAAAGAAAAAACCATTTTCCGTTGGACCAAAACCAAATTTCGCCTGTGTCCACAGTGCAAAGTTACCCTGGAGTATTGAAAAAGCACTGTTGAGAAGAAAGAACACAATAATAAGATATCCAATCGTCTCGCTCATCAGTATTTTCTTCATTTCAACAAACGTAAAGGCAGTTCTTTTGGTATGGGCAGCTTTTACTACGTTTATCGTCTCCGGCAGAAAAAAATAGGTACACAGGACCGTAACAAGCGATACAAAGACTGCAAAATAAGCAGGGTAACTATATCCAAACCGTGCTAAAAATCCGCCCAATGCCGGGCCGAATATAAATCCCATTCCGAAAGCGGCTCCGATCATGCCCATTCCCTTTGCTCTATTTTCTTTTGTGGTTACATCTGCAATATAGGCCTGAGCTATTGAAATATTCCCACCTGTCAATCCGTCGATAATGCGGGATAAAAAAAGAATAGGTAAACTTGTTGCCCAACCCAACAGAAGATAACCGACAGCACTACCAAGTTGCGATATAATAAGAAGTTTTTTTCTGCCGAAACGATCAGAAAGCCTGCCTAAAACAGGAGCGGCCAAAAGCTGGAACAACGAGTAGGTCGCACTAAGAAATCCAATTTGCGCAGGATTAGCAGAAAAGCGCTCGGCTATAAAGGGAAGAAGAGGTAGTATGATACCAAAACCTAGTAAGTCGACAAAAACGATAAGAAAAATGGCCAATAGCGGTTTGTTTTTCATAGAGGAAATATCAGTGTAACAGATGTTCCATCTTCAGGTTTTGAATCTACGATTATCTTAACCTCATACTCATCACAAATCTGCTTAATAAGGCTTAAGCCCAAACCGTATCCTTTTATGGTATTGTGAGTCTTTTTACCACGGTAGAATCTTTCAAACATCTTGCTCTTTTCTTCTTCCGTCATGCCAATTCCGTGATCTTGAATCGTGATCTGCCGTTTTGCTTCGTTGATCTTTATATAGATGGTTGAATCATTTGAAGAATATTTCACTGCATTGGACATAAGATTTGCGAATATCATAATCGCATATTCCTTTGGAACTGGAATTATAAACCTCGATGATGTCTCATGATGAAGCTCGATTCTTTTTTTGTGCAAACTGTCAATGTATTTATCCATAACAAAACTTAATACATTCTGAAGTATTACTGATCCCTGCGGCATCGCTCCTTCTTTAATCCTTGCCAAAAGCAACAATTTTTCAATAAGGTTATTTATCTCCAGAAGATCCTGTTTGATGAGATGAAGATCGTCTTTGGGCAATGCTCGATCTGTCATCATAACGTCAAGAGAAGTGATCGCGCGGGTAAGCGGAGTTTTGAGCTCATGAGATGCATTACCGATAAACTCCTTTTGCCGCAATGACATATCGTTAAGTCGTTCCAACATATCGTTAAATTTGTCAGCCAACAATACAAACTCATCGTCAGGATGACCATCAAGGTGAACCTTTTTTTCCAATCGATTTAAATCTGTTGCTTCAAAAGCACGAACAATCTTTAGAATTGGTTTAAAGGAAGAATTTATCGCGATATATCCTAAGAAAAAACTTCCCAAAAGCCCGACACCTCCAAGCACGGCAAGAACTACAAATACATTTGTCATCATCGTATCCAATCCCACAAGCGACTTCGCAAGTACAACTGATCCGACACGCTGACCCCTAGATTTAAGGGGAGTTATAAAGGATAAATACTGAATATTATTCCAATAAAAATTCTCTTCGTTTACCTTTTCTATTTTGTTGGCGTTTGCAATGAGCGTATTTAAATTTTCAACTTCTTTGTTATTTTTTATCTGAGATTCAAATGCACCATATGCCCGCATAACTTTGTTTTCTTTGTCTAAAAAAAGGGCGCTGACTGAATCACTAAAGAGATTTAAGCGTAATGTATCGCCAGCTTTATCCTTTTTAAAAAAAATTCCCGCCTGATCGATACCAATATGTTCTTCAACTACCTCACCAAGCTCATGAATAAGGTCCTGTCTTAATTGATATACGTATACGTATCTGAAAACACTAATAAAAAGGGTAGCCAATACCACAAGAAAGAGAAAAAAATACAAAGTAAAAATAAAGATCAGTTTGTGTTTTGCCTTTATGTTTCGCATAACATGTATCCTTTATTTATGACGGTTTTTATAAGAGTGGTTTTATAGGGAACATCTATCTTCATCCTCAAATATCGTATGTGTACATCGACCGTATTTGACAATTCATCAACCCTCTCTCCCCAAACATGTTCAAGTAGCTCCATCCTGTCAATAACTCTGCATTTGTGTATTATAAGATACTCTAGCAAATCGTATTCCTTTGGTGCTAAACGAACGATATTACCTCTTTGTGTTACTGTTCTTTTATTGGTATCAAGGACCAAGTCTTTTACTTCTAAAATGGGTGATGATACGATTCTTGCACTTCGTTTAATAAGTGCCCTTATCCTTGCCAAAAGTACATCCATCGAAAAGGGTTTAGCAAGATAGTCGTCTGCTCCCTTTTCAAGACCTTCAACAATATCTTCATTCTGACTCTTTGCGGTTAACATGATTATGGGAAAGTATTTTTTTTTCATTCTAAGCTCATAACACACTTCAATCCCTTGCTTGTCAGGAAGCATCCAGTCAAGAATAATAAGATCATATACCTGTATATCTACCTGAGAAAGACCATTCTCTGCAGAATGCTCTAAATCTACTACATAATGGTTCTCCTCAAGAATTTTTTTGATGTTTGTAGCTATGCGTACATCATCTTCTATGATGAGAATCCTCATGGGTTATTGTATCAAAAACTGTTGTAATTGAGCATAGGCATCGGGTGAGTGGTCTTTACCTTGATCGTCTTGTGTTTGAAAGGCTTGAGTTGCATCTTTCCCGCAATATTTCTCCAACTCCTGATCGCCACCCGGATGAGATCCAAAGTACGTAGAAACATTATAGATATGCCCCTCTAAAGCTATCCAACAGTCAGACCTCATATTGTGCATATGCAACTCTCCGAATATGTCCCTTATGGTTGGTACAGTTACCTGCCTCACTTTTCTCTTTACTATTGGTGCTTGTTTATTTTGTACCGTCGCAAGTATCAGCAAAACCAAGAAAAAAACAGCAAAGTTAATAATGCTAATTTGAGATAGCTGTCTGAGATAGCGATTACTCATACCATTTGAAACCTTTCAAATAACACCCTGTTTTCATCAACATCTATCTCCCTAAATTGGTTCTGAAGATTATCGATCATAGTCCCTGGTCCACATATCTGCACATCATAATTATGATACTTTTCCAAAATTTCAAGCACTTTGTTAACACTGAACCTTCCCTTTTCTGCCGAACACCATTCATAGGCCTCAATTGATTTCTTTTCACTGATTAATCGTTTTATTTCATCAGAAAAAATGGCTTCTTCTTTTGTGCTAAAGCAATAGAAAAGCAATATCTTTCTTTCTTCAATAAGCTGTGAGTGGTGCCGTAACATACTTAAAAATGGAGTAACTCCTATACCTCCCACTATCCATACTAATGGCTTTTTCCCCTCAATATATACATCCCCAAACTTGCCATAAGGTCCTTTCAAATACATTCTGTCTCCAACTCTTAAAAAGGGGAGCTTTACCGTATAGTCCCCAAACATCTTAGCCGTAATCCTTATCTCCTTTTCCTCCGGAGCAGAGGAAAAACTGTAAGGATGCTGCTCACTTCCTAACTTTTCATTTGAAAAACTGATATAGGCAAACTGTCCTGGGACAAACTCAATTTTTTTGCGAATGGGTTTTGCATAAATATTCACAACATCTAGCACTCGATCTAGTTTTGTAATCTCGTATGTAAAAAGCGGACCGATTATGTCATAAAATATTAATATATAGATAAATCCTAAAAAACCCAATATAATCCAACCGATCATCCAAACCCTTAAGGGTAGAAAAACTGCAATATCGCTTGTAATAAGAAGGGCATGTGTAGCCCCCATAATACCTGCAAACCCCATCGTCGTATGTAGCCCTTTCCACACATGATAGGGGAGTCGGATAAAAACAATAAATAATAAGCCCGTAATCATGACATATAAAGCAAAAATGCCAAGATTATAGGGTAGAAAACTACCCGGGATCATGTATTGAAGAGCTAAAGATATGTTGGGTAATGCTTTAACAGCTAAGAGAAGCGGGTGATTGATTAGGAGCACAAATGATACGCTGCCAATGATATGATGCATTCCGTACACCCTATCTAACCCTCCAAAAAAATCCTCAACCTTCCTAATACGAGTTGTAAGTATTAAAGATGTCATCATAAGAAGCAGACCTATGAGAGAAAAGATTTGACTCAATGATAAAAGGGGATTATCTAAAATTTCAGAAAAGGATGTCTTTGAAAAGAACCATAGAATTATAGTTATAAAAACCGAGGCAAAGATGATGTTTTTACCTTTATTAGTTTTCATAAGTGAATATGCAGCGTCTTGAATGTTTATACTATTAAGACGCTGCATATATAAGTTTTACGAATTAATTTATGAGATGCTTAACTGTATAATATTCCTCATAAATGATTCCATACGTTCTTTTTCTTCTTCATTATGATCTTCATCTCTTTCTTCATCGCGGTCTTTCTCATGTTCCTCATCATCCCTCTTATCATTTTTTTTAGAAGAAGATGAGTTTGTACTTGAACTACTACTCGTCGTCCCCCCTGATGTAACTAGATACTGTTGCATGCGATTAAGATTTGTACCATGTTTACCTTGATAGTCTGTAGTCATATCGATCCCGCAGGTAAAAATATCCCCACCTGAATGATTGCCTTTAAGCGATGTCACATCATACTGATTACCAAACAATGTGACAATACACCTTGTATCGGTATCTCTTGATATACTACTGACTGAGGAGCTTGAGCTTTGTATACTTGAAGACACTGAACTTGAGCCTTCTGATTTTGAAACCTCCTCTTCTTCGATGTCTTGCCTAATCTCAGGTACCTTAAGGCTACCTGTATTTAGATTATTTGCTACCTTAGCCATACCTAGAGCGGTGGTTGAAACCGTTGCTCCGGTAAGCACAGTAACTCCTATCACCGAAATGAGATTTTTAGTTAAAAAAGCTAAAAGTTTTTGCATATTTATAAAGGAATAGAAAATGATAATATAATCATTTTATAGACCAATAGATTAAGAACAGGTTAAGAAACAGACAAAAGATCTATATCTCTTAATACTTCCTCTGCATGATTCAATACGTTTACGTGTTGATACTCTTTTTTTATCGTTCCATCAGGCCCTATGATATATGTTTTGCGAAGAACACCCTCAAAACCTTTACCCAACACCGTTTTTATTCCCCATGCATCATATGCCTTTATCGTCTCCTTTGATTCATCACTTAAAAGAGGAAAAGTTATCACGTGTTTTTTCGCAAATTCTCTGTGCGAATCAACAGAATCCTTTGATATGCCAAGCACAACAACGTTTCTTTTCTTTAGTTCTTCACTTTTATCTCTAAATCCGCATGCTTCAGCGATACATCCCGGCGTGTTGTCTTTGGGATAAAAATAGAGAACAATCCATTTGCCTTTATAATCTGAAAGGGTATGAACCTTACCCATTTGATCTGGTAAAGAAAAGGTGGGAGCCTTCATATATATTACAAAATTAGTAATAGTTTAAGTATATCATACTACGAAGTATGTCAAGGATAAAAAAATCTGCTATAGTAATGTGATGTTAACAAACATCTTATTGGGAATTGGCCTATCTATGGACTGTGTCGCAGTCACTCTTAGTCTACATGTGGCAGATCAAAGAAAAAAATCCCTTATTCATTTTGTGTTACCGGTTGCATTTGCCGTTGCGCATACCATTCAACCTATAATCGGTTGGGGATTGGGAACAGGTCTAAGACAGATCATCTCCCAATATGACCATTGGATTTCTTTTATATTATTATTCTTCCTTGGAGCAAGGATGGTCCATTCATCACTTACCCAAAAAAAACTTACTGATGCAGAGGTACTTCGTTATACTTCTCCCAAATCGCTTCTTCTTTTGGTCTTTGCAACAAGTATTGATTCCGTGCTGGTAGGTATGACCTTTGCGTTTTTGGATCAACCGGTACTTATGGCCTCCCTCATAATCGGAGTAACTACTCTCTTTATGTCTCTTACTGCTGATATCATCGGAGATCATATAGGTCAGCTTTTCAAAAACAGTAAGCATGGAATATTTGGAGGGCTGGTACTTATGGGAATTGGAACCAAGATATTGATCGAGCACCTGTTTTTTTAACTCTGCCAACCATGAGGATGTGCTTTATACCAAGTGACAAGTGACTTTACACTATCGGAGATTGTTTTTTTTGGCTCCCATCCAAGAATATCTTTTGCTTTGTCAATGTTGGCTATTTTTTTTGCATCATCTCCTTCTCGAGGTATTGTCTTGCCGATATCAAACTTCACACCGGTTACCGACTGCACTTCTTTCACAATCTCAAGCACAGAATTACCGGTACCCGTACCAAGATTGATTATATTGCTCTCTGCTCCTTTTATAAGTAGTTCTATTGCTTTCATATGAGCGTCGTTTAAATCCACTACATTTATATAGTCTCTAATCGGCGTCCGATCAGGTGTTGGCACTTCAGGACAAGTCAGCTTAAATGGCTCAATGCCCAAAGCACCCCTCACCGCATTTTGCACCAACAAAGTAGAGGGTTTTTTTGAGTCTCCTATAAGTCCATCGTCTGAGGCGCCACACACATTAAAATATCGAAGTACCATATATCGTAATCCTTTACGCTTTTTATACCAGTCGATTATTTCTTCAACCATTTTTTTGGATGCTCCGTAAGGTGTGGTTGGATTAAGAGGATGTTTTTCGTCTAGGGGCATATATTGCGCCTCTCCATATACTGCGCACGTTGAAGAGAAAACGATATTTTTCACTCCGGCATAAGCCATAGCAGAAAGCAGGTTGTTGGTCCCTCCTACATTATTTGAAAAGTATTTTCCCGGATTTTTCATCGACTCATCCACAATACATGAGGCAGCATAGTGTACCACCGCTTCAATATTTTCTTCTTCTTTGAAAACATCATCTATTTTATTAGTTTTTAGATCGATTTCATAATATTTGAATCTTCCCTTAAAGCGTTCTGTAAAAAAAGCAAGTGGTTGGCGATAACCTGTACAAAAGTCATCAACAGCAACAACTTCATATCCACTTTGAAGAAACAAATAAACCGCAACTGAGCCTATATATCCACCTGCTCCGGTAACTAGAATTTTGTGTGCCATAAGCTATATTATAACTCAAATATCAAATCTCAAATTTCAAATCTACATAGTAAATATCAAATATTTTAAATTTGATATGTCTATTTGCCTCGCACATCGAAGCCCTTGGGCGAAGTTGGGACATTTGCCATTTGAGATTTGACATTTCTTAGTCTGTGTATCGGGTGCCAATGTATACGTCCTTCAGCCAGCAAAATACCAACAAAAACAAAAAAGGTACCAATATAAAAAGAAAGGGTCGGATACTCATGCACAAGCGGAATCGCAAGAAGTATAGCTATCACCGGATCAATATAACTAAAAATACCGACTTCCTGAGCATCAATCTTTGACACTCCGTAGTTGAAACATCCATAAGCGATGGCTGAGGAAAAAACAACACCGAAGATGATACCCATCCAACCTCTATAGTCAATCATGGCAAAACTCCACCTCTGAACCTCCCCATGCATGAGGGGAAAAAAGGTAAAAGCCCCAAAAAGAAAACTGATAAATGTCACTTGGTAGAAATTCACCTGTTTTAAAACTCTCTTAAAAATGATCGCATTCAAGACCGAACCGAATGTGGCGATGACAAGATAAAGATTGCCCTCAAGAGCCGCTTCTTTTGCTGCCGCTGAAACTGTACCGTTGGTAAAGAGTGGAGAAAGGATAATAACAAGAACTCCGATAAAAGATATAAGTATGCCGCGGAAAACTTTTTTATTCGGTTTTTCCTTCAAAAAAAAGATGGACAGAAAAAAAAGGAAAATAGGCTGCGAAGAAGCGATTATGGGGGCATTTATACTAGCTGTTTTGGGAAGAGCTAGAAAATAAAATCCAATATTGACCGTAACCGCAAAAAATGCGCCAAAACAAATCATAAAAAACTGCCTCCACGTTATCTTTTGCCAATGAAGCAGGGCAAAGTATGTAAATAGAAGACCGGCAAAAAAGAAACGGATAAACGCAAGAGTAAAGGGAGGAATATTTTGAAGTGACAGTTTAAAAATAGGCGAGGCTGCCCCCCAGATAAAATTTGTGATGATGAGTGCAAGTACTGGATTCATTGGATATGACTGAAATTTCAAATTTCTTATTTATTTCCTTTCTTATTCAAATAAACAATCAGTTCACCTATGATACCGGTCATACCAATCTGTATGCCTACTATTATCATAAGAATTCCGAAAAGGAGTGCGGGTCTACGATAAAGCAGTACATTGAAGAAAATCCGCTCAAATGAAAGGTATAGCGATACAAGAAAACCAATGATAAAAAAAACTCCCCCAATCACTCCAAAAAAATGAAGCGGTCTTTCTGCAAAACGAAATAAAAAATAGGCAGTAACCATATCGAGCATTCCGATGAGAAGTTTTTTCATCCCATACTTTGTTTTCCCATATTTTCTTTGCCTATTATGAACCGGAATCTCTGAGACCTTATAACCTTTAAGATATACCGCAAGAGGAAAAAAGCGGAAACTGTTTCCATAAAAAGGAATGTCCTTGGTTATCTCTTTTTTAAATATCTTAAATCCGCAGTTAATATCAGTAAAAGGGGAATGGAGAAACCGATGAAGAACAATATTTGCAATATGCGAATATATCTTAATTACTGAGTTATCTTTTCTTTTTGTACGTATTCCATTTATGAGGTCGTTCCCCTCATGTAGCTTTTGAATAAGCGCAGGGATATCTCCCGGATCATCCTGAAGATCACCATCCATAAATACCAGCTCATCTCCCTTTGAGTGCTGCAATCCTGTCTGCAAGGCCTGACCTTTTCCAAACTGTTTTTTATGAACATGGAGAAATATGTGATGATCTTTTTCCATGATTTCCTTCACTTTTTCTTTACTCTCATCTGTTGATCCATCATCAATGAAAAGAATCTCATAATCATATCTATACGCCTCAAACATACCTCTTATCTCCTCATAAAGAGGTTTGATACTTTCCTCTTCGTTGTGAAAGGGAATGATAATGCTTATCATAGTTTAAAACAAATATTATTCTTGCAATTTGATAATTTTTTTATACACCTCAAGGTCATTGTGTTTGTACACCAAGAAAAAGTCTTGGTCAGATCTAAGCTTGTCGTATGCGGTTGCCATGATCTCTTTTTGCCACCCCTTTTTTGCCTCGTTAATAGATACTATAACATAATCCGCTTGTACATAATAATCAGAAAAATTGTAAAAATACCGGCGTGATGTAAAATAAGGAGCAAAGTGGCCGGTTGATGAGATCTTTATATATTCATCGCTTAGTTCCTTACTCAATTTTTTTATAGCAGGTAATGTTTGAGGTACGTGCGTAAAAGCATATATGTCTTTTTTTTTCGCATACGGCAAGGGTCCTTCAAGATATGATACAAAAAGCAAACCTATTAAAAATAGAGTGCTCAATATAACAAAAATTCTATCTTTACCAAACTTTATTTGTATATTTTTTTGGGAAGAAATAAATGAATATATAGAATGAAATCCATGTATGGCAGAAATAAATACAAAAGGAGTGATGACAGCAGTGTAGTGATAAATTATGTTTCTCATATTAAAACTTGTTGAAAGGAGATTTATTGCAAATTCAGGAAATACAATCAACAAATGTGGCAAAGAAAAAACCGACAAAAATCCAACCGGACTTAAAAGCTGATAAAAATAAATAAGTGTGTCTTTGCGATATATGTATCTTAAAAAGTGAGTAAGATCGCTGTAATAATCTAGGGCAAAATGCCCACCCTGTGGTCGGGCAAGCGGAATAATGATCTTCATCGAGATAAAAAACCATACTACGCTTACTCCAATCACGATGAGCGGAAACCACGCCTTAAGATGTTTTTTCTTCAGTGAGACAATATACTCTGATATTTCTTTCTTCTTTGGTAAAAATAAATCTGAATTTATGGTCTTATAAAGTATAAAAAAACCAAAGAAACTAGTAGTAAGACCCATATGCTCCTTGGTTAAAAGACTTAAAAAAAGAAAGAATAAACTCCATGCATATTTTTTTTTACTCCAGAAATAATACATGAAAAGAAGAAATGAGGTAGAAAGAGTAACCGCATGAAACTCATAAATGACAGCCCTTTGAAGCGGAGGATAAAAAAGATAGGAGAAGGCAAAAATGACACTTATCAATCTCTGCTGACTATTTTTTTCAAATACTTTTAACGAGATATTAAAAACTGCCCATGCACCAAGTCCTACCACTACTGCCTGAAGGACTAAAAGAGTAGATGGCCCATCATGCAAAAAATAAAGCGGGGAAATGAGCGCAAGAAACAAATCATTATGGATTGCCATACGCTTTACCTGCTCAAATCCATGAGGGTTTGTCATCTCGAGAAACCGTGAAAAATCAAATGTCTGAATAGCTCTATAGGTGTTATATACCGTCTGATGCATGATGCCCAGATCAAAATATGAAGCAACCAGTCTTTGATAACGCAGTACGGTATAAACCGAAAAATAAATACTAAATATCAAAATACCCGCCCAAACTAGTATATTTGATACCTGTTTTCCTGTTTTTTTTTGTCTAATCATTCTCTTGTTTTTTACTTCTAAGTTATTTGTTTGCTCTTTTTTATTTGTTTCCCGAATGGTATTTCTCATGAACCTCTCTTAATCTGGCGTTTGTCACATGGGTATAGATTTGGGTCGTTGCAATGTTTTTGTGCCCAAGCATCTCCTGGACACTTCGCAGATCTGCTCCGTGTGATAACAAGTCCGTAGCAAAACTGTGACGCAAAGCATGAGGTCCTATCTTATCTAAAATCCCTGATTTTTTTCTGTATTTATCTACCATCCGTTCGATCGAACGCACTGAAAGCCGTCTTTTTTGATCCGTAAGATTGTCATCACTTGGTCCGCTGTAGCGGATAAAAAGAGATGCGTATGGATCTTTGCGCATCGAAAGATATTTTGTTAACCATTCCTTTGCTTTTTGCGATATGAATACAACCCGCATCTTACCTCCTTTTCCCAATACCCCAAACTCTCCCGCATCCAAATTTACTTTTTCGCGGTTTAATGCGGCAAGTTCTGAGACACGAAGACCGGTTGAGAATAGTACTTCAAGTATGGTGCGATCACGTACCCCTGGTTCATCTGTTGTATCAACACTCCTAAATAATCTCTCCAGATCATTTTCAGACAAAAATTTGATATTACGATCGCGCAGTTTTCCAAGCTCAATCATGTCAGGGGAGAGAACAGGAAGTTTTTGTTTGACAAGATAGCGAAAAAAAGAACGAAGCGCCACCAAAAAATAGTTCTGAGTCTGCCGTTTGAGATTGCCCTTAAATGGATTTTTGTAGCTGTGTGAAAGATAGAGCCGGAAGTTTCGGATCATGTTTTCATCGATTTTTTCTACGTCATAGTCCTGCAGGTTAGTCTGTGCAAGAACCCACGATTGAAAAAATTGCAAGTAATACCCGTACATCTTGACAGTCTTGAGAGAAAGGTTGCGATCAAGCTCACTATACTCAAGAAAGCGTAAGATTCCCTCTTTTATTCCCATATATCCATATTAAACGACGTTGAAGAAAAAAACAAGTTAATTGAGGCGTTTACACTGTAGAAGTAAATCAAAAACTTTTATTTTCAGTGCCGGGGAGAGGACTTGAACCTCCACGATCTCACGATCACAGGTTCCTAAAACCTGCGTGTATGCCATTTCACCACCCCGGCATTACCCGCTCAGATCCAGTTATAAAATAAGTGGACTTGAGCGGGTTATGTCTTCCAATAAACGCCCTTTGAGACGACGAGTGAATAACGTTGAGTTAAGTCTCAAAGTAAGTTATGGAGGACTCAATGTTAATTATAACATTTAGCTTCAATTTTTACCCACCACTTACTATCTTGACTAAGTGGATGAAATAATGTATGCTATAGGCCATTCAAAGTGGTTTCTTTGAAGTGATGTTGGATACACCTCCTACAAGCTTGGAGGTTTTATTGTAGCCATTATCGCTCTTTGAAAATTCGGTTGTATTTAATATAAACAGTTATTGGTACTGCACTATGAGGATATATTTATTGTCTTCAAGGTGCAGTATCAAAACTGCGGAAAGGAAAGGGAAAACAAAAACAGGTGTACATTCTCCATCTGTTCCAAGCCTAAAAAGCTCTGGATAAACCCATGAGGGAGAGAAGAAAACAAAAAAAGAAAAGAGGAAAAAATGAAAATGAAAAGAGAAAGGCTGTTTATGGCAGGATTGGGTTTTATTATTGGCATTGTTCTGCTACTGATAGGAGGCATCGCTAGCTGGTTTCTTAAGCCATGTGCTTCCCCAAAAGTAGAGTACGCAACACTAAGGCCGCTTGCTACACAGGCGCACGCCACAGCGACGCTTGCTCCAACCGCAACCAACACCCCCACGGCCGCCTATACTGATACGCCTGAGCCGACGCAAACCGCCACTCCCGAGCCGACCCTAACGGCCACGACAAGCTTCACCGAAACGTTTCCGCTTCAGAAACAGCTCGTGAAGATCTCTTCTATCCAAGCTAACGGCTCGATGAGTTACATCTTCTTGACCATTATTTGGAGAAAAGACGATCCGACCAGGGCTGAGGTATGGTTATCGTTTTTGCAGAATCTATCCTCAGAAACTCCGATACCCATCGGAGTAGGGTTTGATGGAGTTTCGAACCACGCGCTCGTTGCTTGGGAAGTGAATGCACAAACGTGGCCAGCCGACTATTGTGAAATAGCGGTATGGTTACGCAATGGTGGACTCGCGCCTCAGACATACGTCCACTACTACACTGTGGACGGGGTAGAAACGACCGATGCGGCCGATGCGCAAACTCTCTGTTTATTCCCGTCAACGCCAACCCCGACGCTGGCTGTTCCATAAGAACCAAAAAAAGAAACCGCCTGGCGTGCTCGAAAAGCTTGAGCACAAAATGATGTCTAAATGACATCGACGGTTTTAAAAATACAACCGAAAGCAAAGAAGAAATCCTGGTCTGGGGATAATACCAGAGGCAGCATGCGGCTGCGTATTGCATAGTTTGTTACCCTTACGGATTCATCCGAAAGGGAGCCGAAACCGGCTTTAAACAACTCATATCAATACATTTCTTCTCAACCTAAGAAAATAATATTATTTTCTAAGGCTGAGAATTGTCAAAGAAGAGTTAAACTTTCAAGTATTATTTTTTCAAACTCAGATTCGGGCATAGATGAGTTGTATAATAATATGGTTTTGTCTTTAAGGGACAATCCATACCCATAGTTCTTTCCGATGATGATCGCGCACTCTGGTAGTTGACATATGGCATATGACATTTTTACAAACGTATTGTTGTGCAATGTTATATCCGTAGTATTAAGTTCTTGGGCTGCCTGAGGTTGCTGATAAAGTACCATAAGGTTTTTTGTATTTATTCCAACAGACTTCTCATGTGAGATTTCTCGCAACCAAAAAGCTTCTTTATCCGTGGCATAGAATCTAAGATCAATTTCGGCAGAATCGCTTGATATCGACTTAATTTCATAATCTACAGGGTATGTAAATATATATCCGTCTCCATTATAGGTAAGCAAATTTTCCCTTGATAGAGTTGGAATAGGAGTAGGGGATAGGTCGTTTTTCAAGATAGACACGCCTCCGCATAGCACCTGATCTATGCTAACAGTATCTTTTATTGTCTCAAGATAAGAAATAAGTGACTGAGTGTCTTTGACTTCAAATTCCAAACTTGCAGGAAGGACCCCTTCTCCAATCAATGAATTATCTATATCTGGATTCATCTTGGTAAAAATTGACAAAGCTTCGCTCTCACTTACGTAGGTAACAGAATTACTTATATGTTTATCAAGAATGTTTTTTTTAAGCTCAAAAATCTGATCTTCGCGAGCTTCGTTGGTAAAAAAAATAGTGCACTTTCTTGAGTATTGCTCTTTAAGCTGCAGTGCTTTTTCAATCGGCTGTCCAAGCAGAGACTCTATTTTAGCTTGTTTTCCTTTCATCTCATTATACTTCCGTTCAATCTCTTGATACTTCTTGATACCCGTATAAAAAGCAGCTCCTACTAAAAAAATGAGAAGAACGATGAAGATAGCTTTAAATAATTTTCTCATAATAATTATGCTGACCTGATCTAGTTTGATACTATTATATCATATTTGAATAATGTGGGTAGTCCAGAGTATAATTTGATATACTGGGAACCTATTGGAGAAATCGCCTACCCTCTCAAGATTTTTGCAAAAAAATCTGAGCGGGCCCGCTCGCAAGCGAAACGCGCCGAGCGGGGTTGGTTTATAATGAATCAATCGATATGTATTATGTTTATGTACTTGAAAGCAAAAAAGACCGCAAACATTATATTGGATTCACTGAAGACCTCAATCGAAGAATAATAGAACATACAAAGGGTGAGGTTGAAAGTACAAAAAAAAGAAGGCCATTAGAGTTAGTTTATTATGAGGCATATAAATATGAAAAAGACGCAAGGAGACAAGAATTGTTATATAAAACTGGCCAAGGAAGAAGAATATTGCAAAAAAGATTAAGAAATAAATTCGATCTTGGAGAAGTCGCCTAGTTGGTTTATGGCGCAGACCTGGAAAGTCTGTATGGGCGCAAGCCTATCGCGAGTTCGAATCTCGCCTTCTCCGCATTTTGATCGAAAGTTCTACTAGTCCCTTCTACCCTCTCACTTTGGCCCTTCAGGACTTGCTGAAAAATCGTAAGAAACATTAATACTCCTCAAACAGTCCTGTAGAATGAAAAACAGTCTAAAAAGCCCTCAAGGTAAATGCTCTTGGTTCTAACCTTTTTGCGTTATTTAGGTTGTTGGAGTCTTCTTTGGCACTTATGAGGTTTCGTTCGAATCCTTCTTCCTATTCTCTTAATGTATTGAGGTTACAAAGGATTTTGTTTTGCTCTTTTAATCGTTCCAGATTTCAAATCCTCTTCAACCCAATCTCCATTTTGATCAATATATTGTTTCCTAATATCACCCTCCATAAACATCACTGGTTTTACCCCTTCTTTTGAAATTATGAAGGTTTGAATTGTTCCACCTATTGTTTGATTATTCGCAGATTTAAGATAACTCTTACATGTCTCACAAAGTATTATGCCTTTATTTTGAGCACCAGGAACAAAAAATAATTTGGGATACATCTCTGTAATATCTTTTTCAAAATCTTTTCCTGATCCAGTAGCTGTATAGTCCCATCCGACCGTTGAAGAAATACGCCCGTCAGGAAAGTGCTGTTTTATTAATAATGGTGTTGGGGCAGGAATTTTAGTTTTTTTATTCTTTGGAGTTATTTTTATTGTCTTGATTTTTTCTGGAATAAAAGAATTATTTTTATGTAAATTCAACATTTGGATTAACTTATTAGTCCTAACAACATATGGTTCATTTATCATTGCTGAGTATATAAATATTATTTCAGGCTTTGATGAAATTAAAAGTTTATTGTAAGCCTCAATTGCATATGAAGTTATGTCTTTCAAAAATTTTGAAGTGTTTTTGTCTTGTCTTGATGAGGCAAATATGGTTATTTTCTCAATCAATTTACAGGTAAAAACAACATCGTTTGTTGTAAATGAGATTAGCGAATGTGATGATAATTGATATATCTTCTTTAATTCATCCTTAGGAGGTTTTATATTATTTTGGTAGGATATTCTACTATCACTAAAAACAATCACCTCATCTGCAAATCCGACCGATGCAATCAGTGTCATGCAGATATTTTATCACTAGTTATACCAGTATTAATCGTCTTTGAATTAGCTCAAATTTTGAGTAGATCCCTCCTAGAATTTTAAGCCTCTCTTCCGGTGTTCCATACTGAAGTACGTGAAGTAGATAATCCTTGAGCATCTGTATTTGTTCTTCCTTTGGCTGAATATCTATATTTAATCCATCATTGTATTTGGTTAATTCAAGTTTTGAATTTTTTTCTTTGAGAACAGTGTTTTTTATATGCTGAAGTCTTGTTATTTCGTTTTGGAACTCAGAGAGAAGAAGTGAGGTTTTGAGTTTAATATTTGGAAGATGGACGACAAGCTGTTTTATTAATTCTGTTTCGGTAATATACGGTTCCTTACATGTATAGTCTTTTTTACGATTACAGTGGTAATAGATATGAGAATGAACTCGATTGTTTATTAAATGTTTATATTTAATCTCTGCAGTCACACTTCCTCCACAGGTTCCGCACTTACATATCTTTTTGAAAGGGAATAATTGCTTGTTCCATTGTTTTGGCGCAACCTCTAATTGTATCTGTACTTTTTCAAATATCTGCTTTGAAATTATCGGTTCATAATTACCTTTGTATCTTTTATTACCATAGACAAACTCTCCATAATAAAAAGGATTACGAAGGGCAACATATACTTTACTCAAATGCATTAGGCAATTATTTTTTGTCCTATATCCAATATCATCCAACCACTTCTTTACCATTCGTCCTGAAAACCCTTGGTTAGCCACCTTAAGAAACATCTCTCGAACAATCGGAGCTCGTTCTTCGTCAATACAAACGGTTGATATTCTATTTGCCCTAAGGACATTTTTATAACCAATTGGTGCAAGTCCCGGTCGAATACCAAATTCACATTTATTCCGCAATCCTCTTTTTACATTGACGCCTCGATTATCGTTTTCTAATTTTGCTTGGCTACATAAAATCATAAGAAGAAATTTTTCATTTGGATTGTTTGAAAATGACTGAGAATATGTCCGAATGGTTTGTAGTTTTCCCTGATCCATGAGATCAACAATCCTACCAAGATCACCTGCATTTCTACTCAACCTATCAGGAGCCCACGTGAGAATTGCATTATATCTATCGTCAATTAAACCTTGAAGTAAGTTGTTAAACTCAGGTCGTTGACCAGATTCTTTTGCAGAATGGCTTTCAGTTATTACTTCAGTCACAAACAGCTTCTCTTTCTTTGCCATCGCCTTCATTTCGCTCAGTTGTCCATCAATACTCATTGCTTGGCGCTCATCAGATTCTGACGATTTCCTTGCATAAAGACAATATTTTAGATTGTTTTGAAGCTCTCCCATATACCTCAAAGGTATCAGTATGGTTGTGTAAGTCAAGGCAATATTAATTAAAGTCGATGAAAGAATCTATAAGCATCAGAATCGACCCCAAATGCCCGAGCTTTCCTTGGATTATGTTTTATGATTTGTAGAATAAGCATTGAGAAGGCATCGGCCAAATCGTCATGTCTTTCAACTCCAAAACTTACTAACTGGCTAATAAGTTGATCTGCTCCTTTTCTTGGAAAGAGCACTTTTCCATTTTGAATCCAACTGGTCGTTTGTGAGATTCGGGCCCGCTTATCAGCTCCAAGTAGTTTTACTCCTTGGACTTGGAGCCCTTGCTGATTAAGTTCTTGAATGACAGCTGCTTGATACGCAACATCTTCTACAAACCACTTACGCACTATCTCATTTTGTTTTTCATTCTCTTTGAGTATTGTTTGGATTGTTTTTGGGAAATCCATTCTTCGATTAATCGGGAAAGGACTTATATATATCTTTGTATCCTTATCAATACCAAAGACATATCCTGAAACAATTGCGGTGAAATCTGCTGTTTGTTTTTCAGATATTGCTAAATCAACAGAAAATGCAAAATATCGAAAGTTGTTGCTTTGGGTTAAACTCGGTAATTCGTCATAATAACAAATCCACTCAGGTCTTACAACGATATCGTTATCAGGGACAATGGTTAATAAATATTCTCTTTGAAATGCAATGTGTCCAACTCGACTTCTCTCTTGATCTATCGACTCTCTATCTGGATATTTGCCCGGCCAAATGATCACATCCTCATTTGTCAAAAGTGGGTAAGCTTTAAAAATTCGTTTTTTATTTTCTTTATTCCCTTGTTCTTTTAATCGCATGATAAGAGAGTCTTCGTGTAACAAGTTACCAATAACGACAACTTTTGTATTAATGTCACCCATAGGAATGAGTTCTCCTGTGAACCATTGATATGTTTTATCTCTTCCTTCTTGGGTTTTGACTGTGTTTATATCCTCTACATCGTCACAAATAATTAAATCTGGTCGATATGCGCCGTGACGAAGTCCACGTATTGATTCGTTCGCAGAAATAGCAAGAATTCGTGTCCCATAGGGACCGATTATAAGTGAGTCTGCTCTCCATGCATCATTCTCTTCGGCAAACGGGCCAAAGTCTTCAATTAACAAACTATTTGATTCAAGTTCATTTTTGATCTGATACAACAATGTTTTGCTTTGATTTTGTGTCAAGCTCGCAACAACAATACATTTCTTTTGAGGTGTTCCAAGCATAGCCCACAAAGGATAGGAAAGAGTCATTATGGTTGACTTCGCAGACCCTCGAAAAGATACTATCACAGCGTCTTTTATGTTTTCATTCTCGGTTATGTTGAATATTTCTTTATGAAAATCTGCTGTCTTAAATTTGACGTAATGACTGAGGTATATGTGGAAAAACCAATAATGGCTTTTCATTGCAAGGTTTTTTCGAACTCCTCGATTGTGAATAATCTTCTGTAAAACATCATGATCCATTATTTTCCACTTTTTCAACTTCTAACGACGGCGAAAATGATGCGAGTTCTAAAGCTTTATTTATAAGTAATTCTTGTTCTTGAGTAAGAGGAATATTCTCATTTTTTACTTTTGCAGTAAGTTCAATCCTATTTCCATATTGTCTGTGATTATGTTTTAACCAAAAGATTATTGCTGTTAAATCATTATTTTGAATTGCCTTTAAAAGTTGCGATTCGGCAAGATCATTTATGAAGTTACGACCAGTCGCAATAGATTCATCAGCCTTACGAACAAACTCTTCATCTTCATTTCGCCAACGATAGTATGTAGAGCGTCCAACCCCCGTCTTTTCACACGCAATTTGAACAATTGGCACTCTCTTTAGTTGTTCAATGAGAAGTTCTTTATTCTTTTCAATTCGTTCAGTAATTGAATTACTCATATAGTTTAATAGCTTTTTTGCCGGTCAGTTTTTGCCAGCGATTTCTAATCACTTCTGCATAAATTGGTGATTTTTCCATGAGGAAACAGCGACGTTTCATTCTTTCACAAGCTATAAGAGTACTTCCTGATCCGCCAAATGGTTCGGCGACTAAATCTCCTCTTTTGGTAAGTACTTTTATGTAAGGAATCAATATTTCAATTGGCTTTGTGCCAAAGATAATACCTTGTCCTGAGCTTTTTTCATCTGCAGCATGGTACTCTATAAAATCTGTCGGTTGATATTTTTTCCCCTTCTTATATCCTTCCCATTGAGGTTTTCCTGCGATTGCATAAAGTGCAGTTTCATATTCATTTTGTAATCCGTCACCTTCGCTTTCATAATTGAATTCAACATCAACAGTCTTACTAGCTCCCACCATTGCAATATCGTGTTTACTGAAAAACTTATACTTTGCTGCAAAACCTTGATTCCGGTTTGGCAAATGCCACACAATCATATTCTTTACCTTCCAATACTTCTCCATGACGCCCCATATTGTTCGTATATTTTTCCAATTCTCATAGACAATTATTGAAAAATGTTCCCCTTGGATTTTGGCAATGCTTCCCATCCATTTTTCAGTAAAGTCAGGAGGAAGTAGATCCGTTTCTAGGTATCTTCGATCTCTCTTTGCTCCAAAACCCGTTACTGCAGTTCCATGTTTTTTCTTTCCATTAAGGTAGTCGAGAATATAGGGAGGATCTGTAAAACACATATCTGCCTTTTCACTTCCGAAAAGTTTTAGGGTGTTTTCTTCTATGGTCGAGTCTCCACACATCATCCTATGATCTCCTAGTTTCCATACCTGTCCTTTTTGTATCTCAATATTCTTTATTTTTAGTTTTTCCAGTTCTTTTTTAAGATCAAACTGTTCTGGTGTAATATCGATATTAAAAATATCATCAATTTCCTCACTACTAAACCCTACATCAGTTAAGAGGGAGGGGTCAAACTTAGCCAACAAATCAAAATCCCAATCTCCAGTGTCGCGGTTTAATCGGAGATTGAGTTCTTTTTCTTTATTTTCATCAGGTATTTGGAGATATACAACAGGAACTTTTGTATATTGAAGCTGTTTTGCGATAAAAAGACGAAAGTGACCTCCAATTACTATGTTCTTACGCTCCTGAGAGCCGTTTACAATAATAGGATCAACCAAACCGAAGCGTTTAATACTTTCCTTAAGGTTTGAAATGGCATCTTCATTCCATTTTCTGGGATTATAAAGAGATGGTTTTAAATCGCCGATGTTTACCTCGACGATATTTAGCTTTGAGTTATTCATATAGCACATGCTATATTGCACCCCCCAGAGTGTGTCAACTTAGGTATAGGAGTGTAAAGGAGTGTATTTACTTAACGTAGGCTAATTTGATGCCCTTTCCTGATAAAATAAAAATGTCATTTCCCTGATTTTTGTCTCTATTTATTCCAAATCTTCTTCTAATTTGACGGATTACTAAACGAAATTTCTCTCTCAATTTCTTTTTATCCTTTTTACTTTCAAATTTAATGGTAAATTTTTGAGCAATTTCAACATATGTTACTTCTTTTCCAGGCTCATTAAACAACATACTCATAAGTTTGAAAGGAGTGTTATGCTCTCTCATTTGGATTGGTTTTAGTGTTCCATAAGTTAAATACCCATTTACCGGATTAAACGAAAGAGTGCCATACGGCACAATATCATCTTCAGGTTTCTTTGTATTTTTTATGGCTAATGCGACTCTTCTGATTGATCTAAGCCCTTTTGTTATGACAACCAAAGGATTGTCTTGAAGTTCCTCTTCTACTTTTATCATTTATTCGTATTATAGATTATTGCTATAAAATAACAAATATCGCTTAGTTTTAATTGAGAAAATAATCGATTTTATTTGTTGGTACTAAGGAAAGATTTGAAGAAAAGTGATAGAATATATCTTATTATGGCAACCTCAGATCTAACATTTATTACAAATGAAAAAGATAATACTCTTCTTGACCGATTTAATAAACTTATCAGGGACACTCGCTTCTTCGATGTTTTAGTTGGCTATTTTTATACTAGCGGTTTTTATTCGTTATACAAAACACTTGAAACTACAGAAAAAATACGGATATTAATTGGAATAAGTACTAATAAAGAAACATCAGATTTGGTTAAACAGACTCAACAGCAACTTCAATTTTCACACTCTGAAACTAAAACTCATTATTCGTCGATGGTTGTTGAAGAAATAACTAATTCCAAAGATAGTCCCGAAATTGAAGAGGGTGTTAAAAAATTTATGGATTGGCTTATATCTGGAAAACTTGAAATAAGAGCATATCCAACAGAAAATATTCATGCAAAACTTTATGTGATGACATTTGCTGAGGAAGATAGAGATAAAGGGAGAGTTATAACTGGATCAAGCAACTTTACAAAGGCAGGAATGGTAGATAATCTTGAATTCAATGTTGAACTCAAAAACCCCTCCGATTATGAATTTGCTAAAGATAAATTTGAAGAGTTGTGGATACAGGGTGTGGATGTGAAGGACACTTATCTTGAAACAATTAAACAAAAAACATGGCTTAATAATGAAATTAAACCATACGAATTATATTTAAAATTTCTTTACGAATATTTCAAGGATGAAATAAATCAAAACGAGGAACTTCTATTTCAATTTGTACCTTCAGGGTTTAAAAAACTTGAATATCAAGAACAGGCAGTTTTGAATGCTAAAAAAATATTAGAAGAATATGGAGGTGTTTTCCTCTCCGATGTCGTTGGTCTTGGAAAAACATATATGGCAGCCCTCCTAGCGAGTCAAATCGATGGGAGAACTCTTGTTATTGCTCCTCCTGTACTTCTAGATGAAAACAATCCAGGCTCATGGACAAATGTTTTTGAAGACTTTGGCATTCGAGCAGCTCATTTTGAATCTATTGGAAAACTTGAAAAATTACTAGAAGTTGGGACAGATAAATATAAGAATATCATCATAGATGAAGCTCATCGATTTAGAACAGAAACAAATGCCACCTATGAAGATCTTGCTGAAATTTGTCGAGGCAAACGAGTGATATTAGTCACTGCAACACCTTTTAATAATCGACCAAAAGATATTTTAAGTCAAATAAAACTATTTCAAAACTCTAAAAAGAGCACTATTCCAGGCGTTTCAAATTTAGAATCATTTTTTGGTTCTTTAGAAAATAAATTAAACGAAATTGATCGTCACAAAGATACAAAATCATATATTGAAGTTGCAAAAAATAATGCAAAAGAGATTAGAGAAAAAGTACTCAAGTATCTTATGGTTCGTAGGACAAGATCAGAAATTCAAACATATTTTGAAAAAGACTTAAAGAAACAAGGACTTAAATTTCCAGAAGTTGCGGACCCAGAAGCAATTTTTTATGAATTAACAAATGATGAAGATGTTGTTTTTACTAAAACAATAGAGCTTATAGCTTCAAAATTTTCTTATGCTCGATACACTCCCATGCTTTTTTATAAAGGATCACAGATAAGTGCCTTTGAACAAACACAACAGAAAAATCTTGGGAGATTTATGAGGATTCTGCTTGTAAAGCGTTTGGAAAGCAGTTTTTTTGCTTTTAAAAATAGTGTCAATAGATTTATTCATACATACGAATCATTTATTGACGAATTCGATAAGGGGTCGGTATATATAAGTAAAAAGTACTCAAATAAGGTGTTTGAATACTTAGATGATGAAGATCTGGAACAAGTTCAGAAATTAATTGATGATGAAAAAGCTCAAAAACTTCCCTCGGCGGAATTTGATTCCACTTATAGGAAACTTTTATCTGATGATTTAATTTGCCTGAAGGAAATTGCCAAGTTATGGGACACTATTCATCATGATCCAAAATTAGATACGTTTATAAGCGTATTATCGAGTCACAAGATACTAAAGGAAAGCAAACTAATTGTATTTACTGAGTCAAAAGAAACTGCTACATATTTGGCAAAACAATTATCAGAGAAATATCCTTCACAAATACTTCTTTTTTCAGGTCAATCTAGTGCAACAACTCGAGATGAAGTGATAAGTAATTTCGATGCAAAAGCACGAGCTCCCAAAGACGATTTTAGGATATTGGTCACCACAGAAGTATTATCAGAGGGAGTCAATCTTCATAGATCAAATGTTGTTATCAATTATGACATTCCTTGGAATCCAACACGACTCATGCAACGAGTTGGGCGTATTAATCGTGTAGATACAACTTTTGATAAAATCTATACCTATAATTTTTTCCCTACCAAACAGGCAAACGATGAAATAAAGCTTAAAGAAGCAGCCGAATCAAAAATTCATGCTTTTATATCTTTGCTTGGATCAGATTCACGATTACTCACCGATGGAGAAGAAATTGAATCACATGAGTTATTTAGTCGATTAATTTCTAAAAAAACTATTCTCGGTGAAGATGAAGCCGAAGAAAGCCCTTTAAAATATCTTAAAGTTATTAAGGACATACGTGATAATCAACCAGATTTATTTAATAGTATAAAACTGCTACCAAAAAAGTCTCGCTCAGCAAAAGAAAGTAGGATAAGTGGAGAGAGTCTCATAACATACTTTAGAAAGGGAAAAATGCAAAAGTTTTATCTTAATAAGAATGGAAATGCGGAAGAGGTAGATTTTATAAGCACCGCACATTTGCTTGAAGCAACGCAAGAAACGCAAAGAATTATAATAGGAAACAAATTCTATGCACTCCTAGATCAAAATAAACAACTATTTGAGCAAATAGCAATTGATGATATAAATATTCAACAAAGTAGAGGAGGAAGAGACTCATCTTCTCAATTGTTAAAAGAAGTTAAAGCGATTAAAGACACTCGTCAGTTTACTGAAGAACAAGAGGATTACCTTAGAAAACTTATTCACAAACTTGAAGTTGGTGGAATACCAAAGCAAACAGCAAAAGTGACGCTAGTTGAGCTTAAAAAAGATTATAGTGATGGATTCAATCCGCTTAAACTATTGGCAATCATACAAAAAAATATACCAAATAGATTTTTAGAGAGTCACTATATTGAATCTGCAGATTCATTTTCAACAAGAGAAGTCATACTTTCCGAATTTTTACTCGGTAGTTAACTATGGACAAACAATATGCGATTAATTTAATAAGAGAATTATTTGAAAATTCATTCCAGAAGGAGAAATTCATTTTCTTTGTAAAAAACCTACTTAATCATATTGAAGAAGCGCCATTTCTATATCGAGGAGCGTATATTCCAGGAATTTTTCAAGCTGATGTGAAAACAATCGAACGAATTGGCAAATACCAAGACATTAACGGAAAACAACTCGACATATTAATAGTTACTTTTTTGCGCCAAGAAACACTTGAAAGAGCTAGGTCATTGCAAAGAAATATTATAGCTTGGTATCTTAATGGTGGAAGAGGCGGAAATATGAAGGATGCAGCTTTGGTTGCTTTTATATCTCCAAGCAATCAAGATTGGCGTTTTTCCTTCGTCAAAATGGAATATAAATATGATTCTGAAGCAAAGAAAATTAAAGAATCATATACTCCTGCAAAACGATATTCCTATCTCGTTGGACCACAAGAGGCTAGTCACACAGCGCAAAGTATGATGCTTCCTGTTTTGTTAAACGATAAGATTAATCCTACTCTTGAGGAGGTTGAGGCTATTTTCAAAATAGAAAAAGTGACAAAAGAGTTTTTTGAGAAATATAAAAACCTTTTTCTAAATTTAGCAGATCAGTTTAATAAAAACCTTGAGTTCGAACAAAAAGTAGTAAAAGAACATAAGATTCAAGTGGCTGATTTTGTAAAAAAACTGATGGGACAAATAGTCTTTCTTTATTTTTTGCAGAAGAAAGGATGGCTTGGAGTTAAGCCTGGAGATAAGTGGGGCTCAGGTGATAAAAAGTTTATGCATAATCTCTTTCATAAAGAGTACTGTGAATACGTCAACTTTTATAATGATGTTTTAGAGCCATTGTTTTACAACACACTCAATAGTAGAGATCGACAAAATAGCTCTGTGATTAACGATCAATCCTATAGCCCATTTTTTAAATGTCGTATTCCTTATTTAAATGGAGGTCTATTTACTCCTGTTTATGATTGGGTTAAATCGAAAATATTTATTGATAATAAATACTTCCAGGATATATTTGATGTATTTGATACCTTTAATTTTACTGTCTTTGAGTCTGATCCGATCGAAAAGGAAGTAGCAGTAGATCCAGAGATGTTGGGAAAAGTATTTGAGAATCTTCTTGAAATAAGAGACAGAAAAAGTAAAGGTGCATTTTATACACCTCGAGAAATTGTTCACTATATGTGTCAGGAAAGTCTTATTAACTATTTAATTAGTAAGAGCGATTATCCAGAAGATCGTATAAGAAAATTAATGAAATCAAAAGATCAAGAATTAGCTCGTACTAAGGAACAAGTGTCAAAACTTGAACAAATGCATGATTTAAAAGAAATGGCGATCAAAGTTAATGAACTATTAAAGAACGTTAAGGTCTGTGATCCAGCAGTAGGTTCAGGAGCCTTTCCAATGGGCTTATTAAAAGAAATCTCATCAGTTAGATATTTTTTAAATAGATATTTTTTAAAAGAAACAAATAAGTACGGTCAAATATTAACCGAATATGACATAAAAAAAGAAACCTTAGAAAACTGTATATATGGTGTTGATATCGATCCTGGGGCGGTGGAGATTGCGCGGTTACGCTTCTGGCTTTCTTTAGTGGTTGAGCATGATATTGAAGAAATTGAGCCACTTCCAAACTTAGACTATAAAATCATGCAAGGAAATTCATTAATTGAGCTATATTTACCCACACTTACCTCTAAAACGAACGATGAGTCAAAAAATAAACTGATTAACGATTTCAATGAGGCAAAATTAGAGTATTTTAGTATTTCAGACATACAAACAAAAAGTAAAAAAAGAGAGCAAATTAATATACTTGCTCGTAGCATCATTAATTATGACAAACAACAACAGCGAAAAAAACTCTACAGTCAAATTGAAGACAAGAAAAGTCAGCTACGAATGTTTGGTTTACAAAATGAACAACAAACGTTAGCTGATGCTGAGTTTTATTCCAAGCTTGATTTGATAAAAGATTATACAGAAAAAGACCATTTTGAATGGCATTTAAACTTCAGTGAGGTCTTTGAAAAAGGTGGTTTTGATATTGTGATCGCTAATCCTCCTTATATAAAAGAATATGTAAATAAAAAGGCTTTTGATGGATTGAGAAACTCCCCATATTATCAAGGAAAAATGGATATTTGGTATTTATTTACATGTTATGCAATTGATCTTTTAAAGAATAATTCAGGAGTGCTTACCTTAATAGCTCAAAACAACTGGGTAACAAGCCACGGGGCGTCCAAAATGCGAAATAGAGTCTTAAAAGACGCACAGATTTTAAGCTTAGTTGACTTTGGTGAATATAAAATATTTGAAGCTGGAATTCAAACAATGGTAATGTTGTTTAAAAAAATAACAGCACAAAACACCTATACGTTTGACTACAGAAGAATTATTGGAACCAACATTACCTTTGAAGATGTTTTAGCAATCCTAAAAAAGGAAAAAAGCATAAATACTGAGTATTTAGCTCCAATAATAGATAAAGATCAATTAATAGATAAGATGCTCACTTTCAGTAATTCGAAAGTTGGATATATTTTAGAGAAAATTTCTAAAAAAATAAATTTTCAACTAGACTCAAATAAAGAAGTCGCTCAAGGTATAGTGTGCCCTCAAGATGCGCTTAACAAAAAGAATAAAGAAATATTAGGAAATGGTTACAGCATTGGTCAAGGTATTTTTGTAATAAATAATTTTGAAAAAGAAGGTTTAAATTTTGATAAAGAAGAAATGAAAATAATAAACCCTTTCTTTACAACAAATGAATTAAAAAAATGGTATAAAAGTTCAGATAATGAAAAATGGATCATTTATACAGATTCAAGTTTTGCTAAATCCTCTAAGATTCAGCTATATCCAAATATTAAGAGACATTTGGACAAATTTAAAAAAATAATCACATCTGACAACAGACCTTATGGGCTGCATAGATCTAGAAATGAATATTTTTTTAAAGGTTCAAAAATAATCTCCTTAAGAAAGTGTCAGAAACCTACTTTTACCTATACAGATTTTGATTGCTATATTTCAGAAACCTTTTACGTTATCAAAAGCGAAAGAATTAACATGAAATACTTAGTTGGGTTATTGAACTCAAGATTAATTTGTTTTTGGCTACGACATAAAGGCAAAATGCAAGGAAACAACTACCAGGTTGATAAGGAACCCTTAATATGCCTTCCTATTCTTAACCCGTCTATAGATGAAAATAATATTTTAGCTAACATTGTTGAGAAAATTATTTCTGTGTCTAAAAGTGAAGATTATTCAGTTAATACAGATAAGCAAAACATTGTAAGGGAATATGAGAGACAGATTGACCAAATGGTTTACAAATTATACGGATTAAATAATGACGAGATTGGCACTCTTGAGAATAGTATATAAAAGTTATGAAACTAAAAAAGTTAATTATTGATCATTTTAGGTCAATTGAGCATATAGAGATAGACTTTCCTATTGGAGTCCCACTAATCTTGTTTGGTCCTAATAATACAGGTAAATCTAACATCCTTCAGGGAATTGAAAATATACTTGGTGAAAAATATGCAAACTACATTGAGTTCGAAGATAATGATTATTTTTTGAGGCAAAATAAATTGTATCCAAATATTTCATTTAAAGCCATATTTGATGGGAATATTAAAAGTTCATATCCAGAATCATCAACGATCTGCTTTACGACAAATCATAAGTTTAGACACTATAAAACAAAGGAGAATTTAATAGAAAACACATTTCATTATGAAGATGGGGGTCAAATGTTTTTAAAAAATGAAGAAAGAGAACAATGTCAGTTTATTCTTATCAACGCGTCTCGTGATATTAATCGACAATTTAGTTATTTTAGTCAGTACAGTGTCCTTAGTAGATTGACTAAGAAAATGCATGGCGTATTAGTTGAAAAAACAAAAATAAAACTTGACGAACATTTTAAGAGTATAAAATCAACATTTGAATTGGTACCCGAATATAAAAACTTTCTTAATAAACTGCAATCATCATTTAAAAGTAATGCAAATGGTTTTGAACATAAATTAGATATAGATCTTTCTGCATATGATCCGAACAATTACTTTCATTCACTGAGAATAATTGCAAAAGAAGGTGAAGCGGTAAGATCATTTTCAGAACTTGGAACAGGTGAACAGCAAATTTTGCTGATTTCATTTATCAAAGCATATGCAGAAACATTTAAAGGTGAACATTTTATTCTTGGTATTGAGGAGCCAGAAGCACATTTACACCCCTTAGCGCAACGGTGGTTAGCAAAGAATATTGAAAATATTTGTGAAAATGGGGCTCAGGTAATTATCACTACCCACTCACCTGAATTTCTCAACATTGAAAATTTGTCAGGTTTTGTAAAAGTCTATAAAGAAAATAATCTTACTAAGATTCTTCAGCACTCACCAAAGTCATTGGTAGAATCTTGCGTAAATTTAGGCGCTAATTCAGATAAAACAAGTGAAAAGACAATTCTCCGCTATTATAGAAGTAATACCTTTTATGAACAGTTAAGAGGATTTTTTGCTAAAAAAATTATTTTAGTTGAAGGCCCAACTGAACTTTTTTCATTACAAAATTATTTTACAAATTGTGGTTATGATTTAGTAAAAAATGGCGTTGAGATAATTGATTGTAAAGGAAAAAGTCAAATCGCCAGAAATTATAGGTTGTTTTTTTCTTACGGATATACATGTTTTTGCCTATTTGATGCAGATGAAAGTGACAGTGAGAAAAAAAGAGCAAATAAAGAATTAGCGGAAATTTTTAAATTTGATCCAGAAAATCTGACAATTGATAAAGAAAAATTTGTTACAACTAAGGGCCAAGCATATGGGTATTTTGGAAAGGATTATGAAAATTATCTAAGGGCTAATTTAAATGAATATTCAGAAAAAGAGAAACAGATTGAAGGTGAAAAAGTGCTAATTGCAAAAATTATTTCTGAGGAAAATGTAAATTATAAACCTCAATTTATTAATAATATTGCTGAATATTTAGAGCTAGAATTACGTGTTTTAGATAATGCACCTATTGCAGATCAAAAACCATCGGATAATATTCCTTTTTAAACTATGTCTCAATATTACAATCCAAATCGAAAACGAAATTTATATAACAGTCAAGAACCTTTTCGGTTAAGTCGTTCTAAAATCGACTTATTTATTAAGTGTCCTCGCTGCTTTTATTTAGATCGTAAGCTTGGAGTTGGTCAGCCACCTGGATATCCCTTTTCTCTTAATTCAGCAGTCGACAAACTTCTTAAAAAAGAATTTGATATTCATCGTGCGAACAACACATCACATCCTCTCATGAGGGAATATGGTATCGATGCAGTGCCCTTGGCTCATACTAAGATGGATGAATGGCGTGATTCTCTCAGAAGAGGGATAACGGCAAAAATTGATGGAAGCAATGTCGTGGTAACAGGTGGAGTTGATGACGTATGGGTAAATCCACAAGGTGAATACCATATTGTCGACTATAAAGCGACTTCCAAAGATGCTGAAGTCACACTTGATGCTGAGTGGCAAGATGGATACAAACGACAGATGGAAGTATATCAGTGGTTATTTCGAAAGAACGGCTACAAAGTCTCTTCAATAGGCTATTTCGTATATTGTAATGGCGATACTGATAAAGAAGCGTTTGACGGTAGGTTGGAGTTCAAAATAAAGATTATTCCATATACTGGCGATGATTCATGGGTAGAAAAGACAGTTTTATCTGCAACTGAATGTTTAAATAATAGTAGTCTTCCCGATTCCGGCGCTGATTGTGATTTTTGTAAATATCGACAAGCTGCTAAACAATTTGAAAATATATGAATACTAGATTTTGTCAAAAATGCAAGTCAGAAAAAAATATTGATAGTTCAAATCGATCAGATAACCAAGCTATAAGCATTCTCTCTTGTGGACATAAGTTTATTGAAATTAGTCTACAGGATACTATTAAGTTGGGAGAAGAAATACAACTCAAAAAGAAGGGTGAAACAATTGAGAAATATAGAAAAGGAGATAAACCACCAAATATAAATTACACCTGTAAATTTATTGAGTATGGTGATATAGATTATGAAGCGGCTTCTGTTCTTTTTAATATCCAAAATCGTGATTACGATTTTATGAATCAAGCTGCGTTTCTTTGTGCTCAAGCTATTGAAAAATATCTAAAGGCATTTCTTATTTTCAAGTCGCCACAACATTATCCTAATTTGTCTCATCCCAAAATACTAATTGAGTTTAAAAAATTAAGCCACAATCTTATAAAAATACTTAATGAATGTATTAAGGATGATATTGATCTAAGTAAGTTTAAATCGCAAATAAAAAATATAATTAAATTTTCTTTATTGAAATATCCAGATGTTGAAGATGAGATGATTTATTCGAGTGAGGGTCTATCTATAAGCAGTGAAATTCTAAGAGACGTGAAACAAATCGGTGATTTCATAAAAGGTAAAATCGTATAACAATACCAATTGTTAATAGAATTTAAATATGTTTAATAAGATTCAGAGGTGGAAATGGAACTTTAACAGAGTAGTGGTTCTATTTGATTTATGCTATTTTATTCTCTTCAATATCATTAATATCTCGGAACCAATCAAGTATATATCTGCACTCATTCTTGTAATATTGAATGCGATTTTTCTGTTTACAAAAACAAAAAAGTTCAGCCTATTTAAATCATTGAGACTTTTATTTCGGATTAATGTCCCAATTTGGGTTGTTGTGATTTTTCTTACTTACTCCAAATATCAGTCGTTGCCATTTCAAATTATTGCCTTTGCTCTTGTATTTATAAGTTTTACCTCGATATTTACCTTCATTCTTTTGGTTATAAACCGGATCATTGAAGCTAGAAAGTTAAGATTGGCTATCTTTTTTTTAATTCTTTTTATCGTTCTTTGCTTTACCATCTCAACTCTCACCTATCAACGCTTAGTAAATGAAGGATCTGTAATTGCCGATAAACAATGTTTAAACGTCAATCCACTTATTATTCAAAGGAAAAATAGCTATACCGAAACTATTCGAATCGCTAAGGCTAATGGTAGTGAGGAAGACTATTGGAAAGAACAAATAAACTACCTTGAAATATCGAAGAAATACATACAAGCACAGCAATCGTGGCTAAAGGAACAAAGTGCATTTATAAATCGTACCGATTACAAACTTTTTATTCCTAAAATCATCCAGAAAGCTGGATTACTACAATATCAATCAAGGGAAGCTGATATGAAATCAACTATTGCAGTGACTGAAATGTTTAAGTCATTAACAGACACAAACAAACAGAAAGAACTCGCTACAACCATACTGAACGAAAAGAAAAAGCAAGAAGCGGCAGAAGCTGAACTTGATAAAATTTGGAAATCTAAATCAAACTTTGATATTAGAGTACGCTTTATACGTGTCCCTAAAACACAATGTCCTAAAGAGAATTTAAATATTCCGGAAGTACCTAATATTTTTGCACCACCAAAACAAATATTCAGGGGACCTTGGTCCTAAGTATATTTTTAAACCAATATCTAAAAGTACATGCGATTAAGTAAAAAGATGGTTGAAAGAGGAAGGAGAAAAATACAACAGGATTTATTTTTTGGGAGAAAAAGCTTTCGTAAGTTTAAGGAGACAACAAACACTTTTCTTCAAGACTCAAGCCAAATGTGGGAAAATCTTCCCCAACCGATTACAAAAAAGGATAAGGAGTATCGTGAGGGCGTAGTAGGAATAGCATCGCTTGGATCAGTATTTCTTGCCCGTATTCGAGAAGCGGAAGCTTATCGAAAATCAATAAAGTTTAGAAACTGTACATATAGAAAATATGTTGATGTAAAGAAAGGATTAACGATCTATGCTTGTAGTTTTTTTAAAATATCTGAAAATATTAATAAAACAAGTTATTTTTGCATTACAAACAAAAAGTATAAAGGCGGGTTGAAAGCTAAATTAGTAAAAACTGAGATGGATATGCCCAAACACAGTATTGAAAGGGGTAGATTTCGCTACTCTCCCCACTCTTTTACTGAATTTAACTTATTCTTATATCCTAAATTCGGAAAGAAATATGGATATAAATTTATCGGAAAGAAAAATACAAATTTATATGTTCAATCGTTAACCAATGAAAAACAAACAGAAGGCAAATAAGTTGATAGAGGATGCAGCATCCCAATGGCTACAAATAGTGTTAATGCACATTAAACACAATAGACTGTCAAAAAAAGATAAAATAATAACTAAATGAACCTAAACCTAAGTGAAATAATACTAAAATCTCTATTTCAGTCTGTCCAGATGATGTGGCCATTTTATTCTTTACTTCTTCTTTTAGTTTTAGGGAAAATTGCACTAATGGTTTATAAACACAATCAGCTTAGTAAAGCCGGAATGTTTGAGATAGACAAATTGACAGGAGATGATTTCGAGAAATATTTAGCAATTCTTTTTGAAAAACTCGGATACAAAGTTCAGATAGTTGGGTCACATAAAGGAGACTATGGAACAGATTTAATCATAGAGAAACAAGGAGTCAGAACTGCTGTCCAAGCAAAATGTTGGCATAATCCCGTTGGGATCAAATCCATTCAAGAAGTATACGGTTCACTTCACATTTATAACTCAACTAAGGCACTTGTCGTAACAAACAACTATTTTACTCACCAAGCAAAGCTCCTTGCGGAAACAAATAACGTCGAACTTTGGGATAGGGACTTACTTGCAAAAACCATATTATCAACCACCGTTTAATCTATATGGATATTGAAGAGGAAATTAGAAAGAAAATGGATGAGTTAGTTAGTCAATCTTCTATACTTGTCGCTTCTCCTGAGACAATTGAAAAGCTAAAAGCAAAAGGTCATCCAATAAGATCTTCAACAATAACATATAAAGATTATTTAGATGCACTCTTCGATAAACGAAGAAAAATTGCAGATAGTTTAATCAAAACATTACCCCAACTTTCTGATTCTATTGCTAATAGTACAATTTCTGCTTTATATGAAGAACTAAAAGAATGTTTTGCATTTGGTATACCTGGTGCAGGAATCACTCTAGCACTTATATTATTTGAATTAGCTTGTAAATATAGGTTATTTGAAGAATGGAAAAAGAATGACCCAAACAGTAAGTGGGAGCGCATAGAGGGAATTAAGCTCACTACAGTTATTAAGGGGTTAAAGAAACATAAGGTAATATCAGAGGAAGAAAGAAGTAAGTTGGATGAATTTAATGTCGATACAAGAAATTCATACATACACTACAATATTCAAAAATTAGTAAAAGATATGGTTATTGGTGAATTACCTTCAATGAATATTGAAACGGGTGAAGTCACTGTGGTTAAAGATGTTAATGCTTCAAAGTATCCACATTTATGGTTCTCAGCTAAAAGAGTGCTTGATCAAAAAACTGTTGTTTTAATAGTATCTTTTTGTATCTCATGGGTAAATCGACTACTTTCGACTGGTAAATAAATTGGATATAATGTTCTCGTGGACTTTCAATACTTGAAAGATAAACAACACTACATTGACCGCTACGATATTTTAACTATCGAGGATTGTCTCCATCACTATTGTTCAGTACGAGACGGCATGTTAAAAGAAAAAGATAAACAATTTGCCAAATATTCACAAAAAAAGTTTGAGGAAGAGATTAATAAGTGCCTAAATCTTCTGTTATTCAGTATCAAAGGACAGTGCTATAAAAACAAGGCAAAAACTATACAAGAATGGATGGATAAGGATAGAAAAATGCAGGAGCTATATGACAACACGCCTACTCCACAAGATATTAGGTGTAAAGATTGCAAAACTTCAATGACTTACACGGACAAAAACCTACACAATGCTTTTGACCCCAATGCCCAAATGACATTCATGTTCAAATGTACAAAATGTAACAAGCGACAAGTGGTATATAAGGATGGGTCAGAGTGGAAGTATGATCCACCTAAATGCCCAAAATGTAAACACAATTTGAAAACAGACCTAAAATTTAAGGGTGATGTAAGCATATTTACTTCAAAATGCCCGAAGTGCGGATATAAAGATAAACATGAAAGTGACCATGCCCAATTCCAAAGGGAACAGGAGGCAAAGGAGAAAAAAGATAAAGAGTTACTGGAACGATATAGAAAGGAGTTGTGCTTATCAGATAAAGAAGGTCAAGAATACATCGAAACAGAAGAGGCGTTTGAAGTTGCTGCAGTGGTACGAGCAGAAGAAAAACAAAAATATGACAGTCCAGTTTACGAGAGATCCCTTGAGTTGAAGAAAACAAAGATTTCAGACTTGGAAACCATACTTACCAAAACGCTGGAAAAGGAAAAGTATATTAAACTCTCATTGGGAAAACCTGACATGCACCAATATGTCACTGTTCCCTTTACCCTTCAGGATTCAGATCATAAACGGGAAGATAGAACAAGTGTAAAAGAGCTTGAAAAACTCTTAAAACAAACCCTAGAAGACACGAACTGGCGACTTATGGGTAATTCCATCTCTTATCGACTCGGGTACCTTGAAGGAACCCTGCGAGGTTATGAGGGAAAAGAAGAAATGATGAAGCTTGCAGGACTGAAAGAAGAAACAAAACCTAAGCCAAAGATTGACGAGGTAAAACAACAAAAATATGCCTACAATAACGTAGTGCAACTAGCAAAGTTATTTGGGGAACATGAAGGTATTGAAGCTATACGCACCCGTCGTCTTGAGAAAGAACCTGATGGGTTCTTCTTAAATGATGGGAAAGTGGGATATACGTGTGGTATTTGTGGGGAATCTATTTCCGGAGACAATACATGGTGGGATTTGAAAGGAATACGATGTTCAGATTGCCAAAGAAACCTAAAAGCAGGGGTTGTTCCTCTTGAAATATTCGATGATAATTATGGATATGATGTAGTCGTCAAAAGTTGGCAAATGCAGTCGGATTATAATATTCATCCTTCAACACTCAGAAAGCTGTGTAGACTAGGAACACTAAAAAGCAGGGAGTTGAAACGTCTTGATGGGGCAGTATACGAAAGATTATTTGTTGTAAATGAGAATGAAGATTTTTTTAAAGAGCATCCAAAGAAGCCTAAAATGAAAGTGGAAATTACTAATTCGCTTAGCAAGAATCTAAAAAGAAATGAACGAGCATCTTGAACCTATATTTAGAATTTTTTTAACTGGACTAGAAGAATCAGAAATCGATTATTGGGTTTACGGAGGCATTGCTGTTGCTGCCCTAGTAGGAAGATTTATAAGAAAAAATGGAAATAGAGATGTTGACATTTTTGTAAAAGAAATAGAAATGGATAACGTAAGATCGATATTAGAAAGTAGGTGCTATGACCAAGATCTTATTTGGAATGAGTGTCGTCCATTTAAAAAAGATGGATTTTCGAGGCGAAAGTTAGAAGTTAGGAGAGGTCGAGATGAACTTCTTTCTATTGTTCCAGTTTTTTTAACAACCAGTGAGGCAATATTAGTATTTAGAAATGGTGCAAAAAAATACTCCAAAGATATTCTTAAAAGAGTTGAGAGAAAAATTTCTGGTAATGTATTTTACACATCTTCTGATACGTTTATAAGAAAGATTTTTAAGGATACTTTTCGAGGAAAAAGAAACTGGAGGAAAAGAAGTGAAATTATGGAAGACGCAAAAACAGCCCTAACTCCTGAAGAGTTTAGACAATATTTTCAGCAATAGTAAATTGATGCTCTTATTAGAATAATAATTTGAAACTAGTTTTTGTAGAATTCCAAAACTAACATTTCTAAATCGTGGAATAATTGATCTAAAACTGTCATTTTACCTCTAACTTGCACATTGGCATCCCAAATGGTTTCATTATAAGCGGCTGCTCCCTCTCTTGATAGAATGGCAGTTTCATGGAATGCTTGTATAGCATGCCGAAGACCCTCAATTTGATTATGTTCCCTATATTTATTTATTCCTGTTTCAACTTCCCATAATCTATCTTTGTGCAGTAAAATGCTAAAATTCGTACGTCCTTTAAGATTCTGTATCCCTTCATGTATTTCGTCTACTTTTTCTTTTATTTTATTTTCCATATATTGTCTTTTATAAATAAATATTAATATAAGGTTATTGTTCCTCAAAAAGCTGACGAGGAGGGACCTAACCGTTAGGTTAAGTCGTAGATCGACGCTGAAGGCGCATACTGTTTGACCCAGTTTGCTGAGTCTACCGCAGCTTGCTTAGTGGTGTATCCTTCGCTCCAAGCAACCTCTCGGTTATTCGAAGCTATGAGTCTCCATCTATATTCACCTGCGCGATCCACATAGATTTGGAATCGTACCATCTCTTTTTTCACCTCCTTTCCACTGATAACGAGGGACGCTAGAACTTGTGCCTCCCCCACGTGAAAATACGAAAAGTTCATATTCTCACGAGGAGGGCTAAGCTAGACTGATACCAACATTATCGGGGGCGGAAGTTTCCTCGCCAGCTTATTAAAGAACAATTATCTGTTATCAGAGTACCATTTTAATTGCTAATTTTCAAGAATAATAAATATATCAAAAAGCATCATTATATTTGAGACACCCTTTTTTATAGTGTCTCATTTGTCCCATTTAGCCCCGAGTTATAAGGATAGAATGTCTCATTTTTTGGTACAATGTACCACAGAGCAAGGTTGGAACTATAAGGACTAAGTTGTTCCAGACCCGAGTGCTCCGCCCTCATAAAATAAAAAATTGGATTAATATCTCTTAAATATTAAATAGTGTACGATAAGGATGTGATTACACTACAATTCCTGAGATCATTTCGTTTTGGTGAATATGCCTATTTTGATTTAATTGTTTCGTTTCTTGGAATATACTTACTATCTCCCTTACTTTCAAAGCTTTTCATCAAACTAAAGCTTGAGGTATCAAGAAAAAGCTGGCTCTTACTAACCCTACCTTTAAGTATTATTATTCACCTAGCAGTTCAAAACATTACTCCCATGACAAAGAATTTTATTGATTCAAATGGACACTACGTGTTGAAAGGAGCAATACTTATCTTTTTCATTCTCGGAGTAAAGGATATCAAATATAAAAAAGAGAGAGAATAAAAGAATTGTATGTCAGATTACAAAAATAATGTTAATCAGATTACTGATCAATATTTCATACATTTATATGCTTTTATATAGACAAAATAAGTCAATTTTATTATTAACAAATAATATGAGAAATAGAAGAAAATCATCACAATATGTAATGGAAAAATACAAAGCAATAAAGAATGAACCAGTCTATGCAACGGTTGATCAATTTATGAGAAAAATAAAGGAGTTGGTTTTAAAATAAACATGAGAAAATATTTCTTAATTATTCCTTTGATTATTTTCTTTTTTGCAGCATCAAACGTTGCTGCTGAACAAGTTTATCTAAATGATGATGTTGGTATCCAAACAACCATTAAGATAGAAACAAATGATAGGTTTATTTGGCGGGGTTATGTAGCAAAAACCGGCACGGGTGATTTTGGAGTATTACATCAAACGATTGCCATTCCTCAAGATTTGGAAGAAAGTCTTAAAAAGGATGGGATATTGGAAATCAATAATACGATTCAGGTTGCTGGAATAAATCAAAATGGAATAAAGATCGCACAAGAAATCAAATTGATATCTTTACCTCATGCAAGCGATAAAAATAGTTTAGATGATCTTCTGAATTCTATAAAAGATTTGTTTTAAACAAATTTTCTTTTTGTGAACGAGATAGATTTGCTCAAAAAGTGTAACAAGTTCATCTTCTAACTCTGGTTTTCAAACTATGCTAACAACTACTTCTGTTCCAACAATAAGTCCAACCCCTACTTCATAGAAGCTCCAATAACATCTTCCACACGCTCTCCGCACAGATTTTTCAAACTACGACATGATATAATTTATTGTTAATATTTTATCCAAAATATGGTAAAAACAAAAAAAGTAGAGTCCTTTAAAGTCAGTGGAGAAGAATTGATAAAAAAATTTAAGGAACTGATAAAAGAAGGTAATGTACGAAGAATTACCATTAAAGAAAAAACAGGGAAAACTATTATCGATATCCCTCTCACCATCGGAGTTGTCGGCGCCGTTCTTGCACCGGTTCTTGCTGCAGTTGGTGCAATTGCCGCTTTGATTGCCGAATGTACCATTGCGGTTGAAAGAGAAGTTAAAGAATAATCATATATTGAAATTGTTCGTTTGTTTTTTGTATAAAATAGGTTCCATCATCACTGTAAATCAGATATTTACAGTGTAAATCCACGCTTACCGTAAAAGTTTTAAAAGCTTTGATATAATTCTTATTATTACCTGTTAATTTTATTCATATGAAATGTCCAACCTGTTTAATTGAATTATCCAAAAAAGAATATAACGGTATTGAGGTTGATGAATGCATTAAATGTGGTGGTATGTGGTTTGAAGCGCAAGAAGTAGACCAGCTGGAAGATACGGTTTTGAATCAAGATGAGTTTAAAAATACGATGATCACTCATGTTCGAGACAGTGAAAAAAATTGCCCGAAATGTGAGCAAAGAATGAAGAAATTTAACTACCGATGGGAAGATCTAGAACTTGATTATTGCGCTAAGAGTGATGGATATTGGTTAGACAAAGGTGAAGAAAAAAGGATAACAGAAATCATTACCCAGCAGGCAAATGATTTAGACAGGAAATTTAGAATTGAGGAACAATGGTCTAATAATCTAAAAGGGCTTCAATCTCCTTCTATTATTTCAAAAATTAGAAACTTAATCGGATTATAAACCATAATTGTGTCGATCTCTTTCTGCTCGCATCAGTTTATTATGCTTTGATATAATGATTAAGTGGAAAAAATAAAAGAGCTGGAAAAAAGAATCATTGAGATTGAAAAAAGAAATAAAAAAGTAGAACAAGATAAAGCGTGGGAAACCTCACTATTAAGAAGATTGCTTTTGATACTCTTTACTTACCTAACTATTGGGATTTATATGAAATTTGTCCTGAATACAGATCCTTGGCTTAACGCGATTATTCCATCACTTGGTTTTTATTTATCGACATTATCATTGCCCTTTTTTAAGAAAATTTGGGATAAGTATTTTTACAAAAAAGGGTAATAAAAGTTCCAACACCGTTCCACGCTCTCCGCCTAATATTTTGGATTTTTACAGTAATCTAATACTAAATAACTTCTCCATTTATATACTTTATTTTTCTTTGATACAATAAAAATATGAATAAAACAAAGATGGGAATATTGTTTGGAATTATGGCAGGGATTATCGATATCGTTCCGATGATTATTCAGAAGCTAACATGGGATGCAAATTTATCTGCATTTTTATTTTGGGTTATATCTGGATATTTAATAGCCAACATAAAGAGCAAATTTACTGGTGCAGTTAAAGGCGTTTTTATTTCATTTCTTGTTTTGATTCCTTCTGCTGTGTTAATTGGATGGAAGGAACCGATTTCTCTTATTCCTATTTGTATTATGACGCTGATTTTAGGAGCAATGTTAGGATACTTAATTGATAGATAGAAGAGGTTGTTTATGAAGTGACCATATACAACAATTGTGCGTGAAAAGTTCCAATAGCATCCCACGCTCTCCGCAGATTGTTTACTTCCTTAAAATTGCATTCATGTCTAATTCCAGATTATTGAAGCGTTCTTTTAGGAAATCAAGAGAGTCTGCTACTCCTTTATTATATAAATCTGACCCAAAAGTTTGAAGCATGAAATTCAATATTTCTTCAGCGGCAACAACACCAATTTTTTCTCCTCGTTCACATTCAAAATAATTAATGATATCCGTGATTATTATTCTTCTTTTTTCATCACTTATTAAATCACAAGCACGTTTTACTTTTGTCATAAACTAATTCTATCACTTAGACAGGTATTTAGTGCCTTGCTGTCTTGAATAATCCTATAGTACATGATATAATACGTGCCTATGGCAGAAAGACTCATGAAAGCTAAAGAAGGCTCATTGCCAAAAATAGGAAACTTTAGAAGAGTGGTAGAAGCTGCTCCGGTTGGACCAAATACTATAAATCCTTTCAAATTTTTTTGGATTAGGGCTCATGATTTTTTTTCACCTGAAAACCAGATTGCAAAAGCATTTCCCGAAGCGGGGCTTGACCAAATGTATACACTCTGGCATGGATTCGAAACAACTGAAAAAAGAACTCAGCGGTTAGTAAGTGCATCTCAGCTTCCTTCTCTTCCTGAGCTAGAAAAAAAAGATATAGACGAGGTTGCGCAAAAAAATGGCTCACTTATTTCGCAGTTTAGAGATAATCTAACACTTTTTATTGCAGGTAATTTTAAAGATTGGTCACTAGCGGAAAGAGCAATGAATGCTGCGGTTGAATTTGAAGCAATCGCAGATGAACCAAGAGAAAACCAAATAACAGCTTTCTGTGAGGCGGTAGATGAAGTGTCAACCGAAAGAGAGCTCACGCCAGAATTTATAAGACAGAGGATTGCTCAATGGTTGATCGATGAAATGTTTACTGAAGGAGCACAATATGCGGCTTTGTACCTAAACACAGAATATGATGATCCAACAAGCCTAAGAGATTATATTGAATTGGAAAAAGATGAGTTAAAAGCCGCACTTCATGACGAGCTATGGAGTACAGAAACTTTACACCGTAGAGAAGGGGAGTTCAAAAGACTTCTGAATACTCTATATAAAGGTGACTATTATAGGAGTAACTATTCTCCTGAAAATGCTGACATATTGGCATTCAAAGAGCTTTGGTCAGCCGCAAAAGGAACAGCGGCGAAACTAAAAGCGGTCTCAGCGATAAAACTCATGGATGATCAGTATCAAATTTACGAGTCTCTTAGAGGCAATCAAGTATTTGATATCGAGCTATCTGAGGATGAGGCAGATCTTGAATAAGTGATATAATTAATTGATGAAAATATTTGTAGCTCATTCGAGTAATTTTGATTTTAAAAATGAATTATATCTACCTTTACGAAATTCTTCATTAAATAATAAACATATATTTTTTTACCTCAGGAAAACGGTAAAGAAAAAATAACAAAAGAGATAATAAAATCTTGTGATGTTATAGTAGCTGAAGTTTCTTACCCCTCAACTGGACAAGGAATTGAATTAGGATGGGCTACTGTTTTTGAGAAACCAATTATATGTATTTTCAAAAAAGATCATAAATACTCACATTCGCTTAACTTTATTACCAATCAATTTATTGAGTACAGTAATGCTGATGAACTGATCTCAAAATTGACAGATAAGCTAGACGCATTAGACAAAAAATAATTTTCAACACCCTACCACTTTCTCTATTTTAGTTTTTTATTGCTTGATATAATTTTCCCATGGTCATACAAAGGGCAAAAAAAGAAGAGGTTCATGAGATTAAAAAACTATTAACTGAGACGTGGATCAATACATACAATGAAATCTACTCCCCAGACACAATAAAAAATATAACTTCACAGTGGCATAAACCAGAGTTACTGATCGTGCAGATTCAAGACCCAGATGTATATTTTGGCCTTGCTAAGGAACAAGATAAAATCGTCGGATTAATCACCGTGAGACGAGAAAACAACGACAATCTTACAATGTATAGGTTATATATTCATCCAAATTTTCAAAGACAGGGTATTGGCACGAAACTTATACAAGAAGCGTTAAAAGTGTTTAAAGGATGTAAAAAATTGAATATTGAAGTTGAGCAGCAAAATATGAAAGGTGTTTCTTTTTATAGAAAACAGGGTTTTAAAGAAATTGGAAGAAAAACAGAAAAAGTTGGCAATGATGAAGTATTTACGGTTAAGATGGAAAAAGATATTTACAATTAAGCGAAAGTTCCAACATCTTGGCATACTCTCAACCTTCATAAATCGTGAAGCGAAGAATTCTGAGTTTCGTTACTTCTTCAGTTAATTATTTAAACAATTAATGCATATTAGTATGATAGAATTGTATAAATATGAAAACAGCAACAGATGATGGCGTGCCGCTGCAACATTTAATTTTCCCATAACCTTCAGGCGTATTAGTTGCCTGCAAAGGTGCGGGAACTAATACAAATATGATTTCATTTTTGAGCGTAATAATTTTTCTTTTAGGCTATATTGCTATTTCTCAAGAGCACCTAACAAGAGTAAGTAAAACATCAGTGAGCCTTATTCTAGCTGCGGTCTTGTGGTTCTTAGTATCAATAGGAGGATTTACTGGAATTGGACCAGCGCTTTCTGAATCTGGCGGAGAAATTTTCGGACTTGTAATATTTCTTCTCTCAGCGATGACGCTCGTTGAAATACTTACTCATTATGGTTTGTTTAATTATATTTATCAAAAACTTGTAGAACTGAATTTGGATGATAAGGGACAGTTTTTTATCATTACTTTTCTTGCTTTTATTTTTTCTTCATTTCTAGATAATTTAACGACAACAATTATATTCCTTCAGATTTCAATAAGATTTTTTAAGGGTAAAAATCTTGTACGATCTGCTTCGGCTATTGTCATAGCTGCAAACGCTGGAGGAGTTTTCTCTCCAATTGGAGACGTTACAACAACAATGCTATGGTTGGCAAATAAGTTTTCCGCACAAACAATTTTCCAGCAGGGATTTCTTCCATCTTTAGTTGTCTTTATCGTGAGTACGGCACTCATCGGACGTACCATTGCCAAAAGTGCACCAGATAAAATAGAAAAAGTAAGTAGGCTTGGTAGGACAGAATGGATAGTTATATCTTTATGTTTAATGTCTTTTTTGCTACCGCTTCTCATGACTCTTATTCATCTACCACCCTATCTTGGATTACTACTTGGGTTGGGAGTAGTATGGTTGTTGGTTGATCTAGCCAAGCTTCGTTCATCACAAAGTGCAAGTCTCTCTGTATCGATTGAAAGGTTCTTTCAAAAAACAGACATTGCAAGCCTCTATTTCTTTATTGGAATTCTTCTCTCAGTCAGCGCCTTAAGTCATTTAGGTATCCTTGAAATAATATCACAAAAAGTCTTTACAAATACTCCCTCCGTGTCAAGAATCATCATAGGCAATATCACCATTGGAGGACTTTCTGCCATATTTGACAACATACCTCTTACGGCCGCCGCGATGGAAATAATTAAAACAACCGATACAAGTCTTTGGGTTTTATTAGCTATTACAACGGGGGTTGGCGGATCACTTCTTTTAATAGGTTCAGCTCCTGGAATCATTGCAATGGCAATTATCGAAGAATTGAATTTCAAATCGTATTTAAAGATAGCTACACTACCAGCAATTATTTCCTATGGATCAGGTCTTCTCGTGTGGTATTTACAATACATCTTATTTTGACAAAACTAATCTCACCCTTATAGTATGAGTGTGAAAAAAGGAAAGCCCAAGAAGAGTATTTATCTCATAAAATAAACCCGCAAAAAAACTGCGGGTTTATTTTGTGTTTCTAATAATCTTCTTAAGTCTGCGATTGTGTATCGGTTGGTGTATTTGACGGGACTTCGTTCGTTGATGGTTCCGCCGGTACTACTGGAGTTGATGGAACCTCAGGTGTAACTGGCTCAATGGGAGTAATCACCGGAGGTGTGATTGGCTGTGTTGGGTTCGGATTTTGTGTATCATCCATAAGTTTATAAAATGAACTAATAATAATTCATTATAACAATAAAAATTGAAATGTATCTTTTAAAGATAGCTAATGTAGATGAAGAAGTTATTGCATGGATTAATGAATCCTACTATTTAAAGAGTAAATAATGAAGTATTTGATATACTTTTTGCATGATAAGGGCAGTATTATTTGATTTTGACGGAACACTGGCAAACACTCTTCCTTTTTATATAAAAGCCTACGATAAAGCTATTAAATCAATAGGATTTAAGTTTGATGAAAAGACGATTGTTGAAAAATGTTTTGGAAAAAAAGAAAAAACCGTGTGTGATTCGCTTGGGGTTCCAGAAAAAACTAAAGAATTTACAGACAGTTATTTTTTAGCAGTAAAGGAGTTGTTTAGACAAGCCCCGCTTTTCGCTGAAACATTACCCTTATTAGATTGGTTGAAGAAACAAGGAATAAAAATAATAATCATTACTTTTGCATATAGGTGGTATATTGACCAGATGCTGAAACAATATAACTTAGATGATTCTTTTGATTTTACGATAAGTACTGACGATATTGTGCACCCAAAACCACATCCTGAAGCAGTATTTACGGCATGTAAAAAACTGGGGGTCCCACCTAAAAATACGATAGTAGTAGGTGATTCAAAAAGTGATATTTTGATGGGCAATGAAGCGGGAAGTAAGACTGTATTATATACACGTAAAGAGTATGATCTTTTTTATTCATTGGAAGAACTTAAAAAAACCAATCCAACGTATATAATCGATGATTTATCAAAATTAAAAGATATTGTGTTGAAAAGTTAAATCATCTAAATAAAAAGGGGGTTTCTCTATTTCGCCCTTACAAAGAAGACAAGCCATTTTTTATTGGAATGATCTGTTTCATATGTCTCCAATACCTCAAAGCCCTCCCTTATCAATATATTCTTAAATTCTTCTTCTTTATAAAAAGAAAAAAAACGTTTATATCCAATCCCACAATGATCACCCTCAACAAATTTTTCACCTTCTCCTTTTTTTAAAGTTATACAACCAATTGCTCCTTTTTTGATAACTTTGTGAATGCTTTGTAGGGCATTTCCTATCCTATCTTTTGGCATATGTAGAAGTACTGCACAAGCCCAAAATAAATCAAAACTGTCTTTTGGAAAATCCAGTTCATAAACACTTTGTTTAAGAAAGGTGATGCCGGGATTATCTTTGCGTGCTTGTTCAAGTAGTCCGTCGGAATAGTCGACTCCAGCATAATCATATCCTAATTGAACTAATTCCTTAGCATCTATCCCGCTACCTGATCCAATGTCTAAAATTTTCCCAGAGGGTTGGTATTGTTTAAGTTTTTGTTTTTCTACCACCCATCTTTGATGTTTATTGTCTGTGAGGCGTGATGATGCAAACTTTGATGCGTTTTGATTATATGAATCGATCGTTTCCTGCTCTTGAGTAGTCAATTTCATAATCTATATTTTACACCCTTCATCCTACCATTTCTATTTGCGTGTAGAGAAGATACCCATTATGAATCTCCATATAGAGGAAAAGGTATTTTGTACTTTGTGTACCGCTTGCACTGGGAGTGGTTTAGGAGAGGGGGTAAGGGTTGGTTTAGGTGATGGGGTGATGGTCGGAAGAGGAGAGGGAGTGGGTGTTGCGGTGGGTAGAATTCGCGGTGTGACTGTAGCAAAATTTGATACAGGTCCTGCTCCGTATTTGAGCTCGTTTTGCCTCCCCATTTCTCTCAATCTATCAAGCGTTTCTTGTGAGGGTGGAGGAGGAAGACCAGCAGCTATAATCTGTCTTGTCAAAAAGGCACAAACCAAATTAGCTATTGAAATAGTGACAACGTGTTTTTTCATTTTTCTATATTGTATATTATACCAAATTACCATATAAGGATATTTTGCTATACTTTCTGTAATGAAAATCGATTTAAGTAAATTAAATTATTCTTTTAAGAAAAAACCCGTGCTTGTGGGTGGCGGAGCTATGGAATACTATGGATTAAGAAAAAGCGGCAAAGATATTGATTTTGTGGCTCATGATGATGATGTTTTTGAACTCATCAAACTATACCCACATAGAGTGAAGGATTTATTTGGCGATCTTGGAGTATGTCCTCATATCTTTGAGATATGGAGAACTATCTGTTATTTTGACTATTCTTACTATAAGGAAAATGCGATAGAGAAAGACGATTATTACATAATATCTTTAGAAAAATTATTAGTAATGAAAGCGCTCGCCATGAAAAAAGCAAAATATCTTAAAGACGTCCATTTGATAACTGAGCATATTTTGAGCAATCAAGGATTAAAATATGAAGAACAAAGACGACTCAACAAACGCATTTTGAGTCAAATAGAGAATATTGTGTATATTGAAAAGACTGACTAGAAAGAGGTTGTTCAACTACCATTATTAGAGTTTAACATAATCAATGATCTGCGAAAAAGTATCGGCGAAGAAATCAACTTTAATACCTTTAAAATCATCCCGTGTTCTTATCTTGCTTTCTAAAAGTGCGACAAAATGAAGACCTGCCCCTTTAGCACAAATGGCGTCACTTAATGAATCTCCCATGTAGACGGCCTCACTTGGGCCAACTTTGAATCGGGATAAAATTTCTTTAAAAACATGCGGATTGGGTTTTGAATGTTGCAGATTATCCTTATGATAAAATCCATCCAGTCTCTTGCTAAGGGAATGATCTATATGAATCAAATGCTTTACTTCACCCATTGTACGGGAAGTCAAGATCGCCAACTTTAGACCTAGCATCTTGAGTCTGTCCAGTACCTCAAGATTAATATCGCTTATGACATCCACCTCATTTCTTTCTATGAATTCGGGTAACGTTTTTTCTAAGCGCACCATAAACTCATCTTCGTTGATACCAGGAATCCTTTCTTTTATAGCATCTCTGATAGGTGTACCCCAATTCTTAAGATGAGTCCTATGATCCATGGGCGGAAAACCCATCTGTTTTGCAATGTGATTTTCAATGGTAAGACAGGCTTTTTCAGTCAGAGATAGGGTATCATCAAAGTCTATGATTACTAGTTTGATCATGTAGACAATTATATCAATAGATTTTTTGCCCTTGCAAACTTGAAAAATAATGTTATACCTATTAGTATATAGTCTATGGGAGAAACAACTTTTCCATATCCCGCTCAGCAAAATAAAAGTAAAAAAACAAAGCTCCTCGTTATAGTGGGCGCCATTATACTTGCTTTGGTCGTAGTAGGTTTCATTATAGCCAGTCGACCAAAGGACACAGATGAAAAGAAGGATACGACAACTACTCCTACAGAAGAACCCTCACCCACAGAAAAACCAAAGATAGAAAAAACAGAAGTAACAATCCAGGTATTGAATGGGACCGGTACTCCGGGTCAAGCAGGCACGGCAGTAAAAGCTCTTGAAGAAGCAGGATACAGCACCGACAATATCAAATCAGATAACGCTGAGGAGTATGACCATACAGTTACGACCATTGAAGTTCGCGCAGGTTTTGAAGAAATAGCCAATGACATAAAAGACATACTTGAATCAACGTTTGATGAGATTACGGTAAGTTCATCCACTCTTGATGAAGATAGTGAGTTTGATGTCGTTGTGGTGACGGGAGGAGAGATATATAAAGCAGAGTCCTCCTCATCTTCATCTTCCGAATCCTCATCTTCCTCCTCATCGTCTTCATCATCCTCAAGCTCCGAGTCTCCAACGTCTACCCCAAGCCCAACTCCGTAAATAGTTATTGATATAATCTACTTAATGAAGCTCCTTTATACGAAAATATGGAATTTAGCGAAACCATTTTATAAAAAAGGAAGACCTATGGATATTGACCACATACAATGGATGATGAAGATGGTAAAAATCGTGTGTAAGAAGGAAGGTTTGGATGAAGAAATACTCATGCCGCTTGCCATCTTACATGACGTTGGCTATGCAATACTATTGGATCCTGTTAATACCAACTATTATAAAAAAGATGTTAGAAAAGCTCATATGAAAACGGGGGAGGAGATTGCTAAAAAAATTTTAGCTTCTGTCAATTACCCAAAAGATAAATCAAAAAGAATCATAAAGTATGTAGGAATCCATGACAACTGGGCGTTTGGTGAAGTTGAAATATACATAAATGACAGAATACTTGGAACATTTAAAGACCTCGATTATCTTTGGATCTATACAAAAAAAGGGTTTGATGCAATAAAGAAAGTGCTTCATAAGAATGAAGCAGAAATGTTTAAACAGCTAAAAGATGAGGTTTCACCCATATACGGAAAAAAACCCTTTTCAACTTCCCTCACCCGTACATTAAGGGAGATCTATCTACAAGAACGAAAAATTGAATATAATTTACTGGAATAATTTTTTCAGTGCGTCCTGATTTGCTGGAGTTATCATCTCTTTAAGTATATTAGTGCTTGAGGCGGGTAGAGGAGTGTTCATTTGTTTAAACAAAATGGTCGATATACCTATACTTATACCAAGAGCACAGATCGTCAATAAAAAAGCCATCAATCCTGCTTTCATATCGTCTTTTGAACCGTCACCAAAAAAAATATATTTGATGAAGTAATATAGTCCAATAGGCGGTAACAGAATGCTCAAAACATATGCTTTTATATATCCTTGACGTGAGGCAAAACTACGTTCTTTCGTGTCTATCTCAAGAAGCGCTTGATAAGCTTCAATATCTTTATGTCCCTCCATGTTTAAATTATACACCGAAAAATACTACTTGACTTTTTTATTAATAACTATTACTATTTTTGTATTAGTTAATATTAATTACTAAATATTATGAATAAAACTTATCTCATCATCGCAGTCGTTATAGTCTTGGGACTCATTGGGTTGTGGTATTTTAACCAACCCTCCTTTTCAACAAACAATGAATCTGCGCCAGCGCAGAGCTCTTCTGCTCCAACTAGTTCATCATCCTTTAGCAGTCCGGCCACCACCGAACAAGAGATGACGATTGTGCAGGTTGAAGCAGGATCTTTTTACTATAAACCAAGCATCATAACCGTAAAAAAAGGCCAAAAAGTTAAAATTGTTATGAATAGCGTAAGCCTTATGCATGATTTCAATATAGACGAACTTTCCGTCAAGATGCCTATCATACAAAGTGGAGGTACGGGCTCTGTTGAGTTTGTGCCGGATCAAGTCGGAACATTTGAGTATTACTGTTCTGTAGGTCAACATCGTGCAAATGGACAAGTGGGCAGTCTTATCGTACAAGAATAGGTTGTATAATACCTATATCAATGCGTAAAATGTTTCTGATTGGCTCAATCATAGTGTCTGTTATCTTTATACTTTTCCTGTACTATACCTTTTTTGCCGCACCAGGAAGCTCAAAGACTATTGAGATTGTAACCGTCCCTCAATCCTCCTCAAACTTTGACATGATGGATCACCTAGATAGAAAAGAGTTTATTAAAAATAAACAAGCGTTTCGCCTATTAATGGAATTATTCAAGAAGACAGACCAAGTACAGCCGGGCGGTTATCGGTTAAGTCAGAGTATGGATTCATTTCAAATTCTAAAAAAAATCTCTTCACGTCCTGATCTTGTATGGGTTAAGATCGGATCGTGTCTGCGCAAAGAACAAATCGGCGAGATCTTAAGCCATACCCTTTCGTGGAAAAGTGATGAACTTGATAAGTGGAACACTATATACACTGATTCGCTACCTGAGTATTTTGAAGGCGTTTACTATCCTGACACATATCTTATCCCCAGAGACGAACCAGGGGAAGCCATAGCCAAGCGCCTCATCAACAGATTTAACGAACAGTTCGCCCCCTATGCAGCCCCATACATCAAGGCCAATATCAGATGGACAACAGGACTTAAAATCGCATCTCTTATCGCGCGTGAGGCGGCGGGAGGAGAAGACATGAAGCTCATATCCGGCATCATCTGGAACAGACTCAATATCGGCATGCCGCTTCAGATTGATGCAACTATGCAGTATACAGCAGGAAAGGGGAGTGATGGCAAATGGTGGGGGAATATCGACATAAAAGAAAAACAAAAAGACTCTCCCTACAATTCATATCTTTATAAAGGACTTCCGCCTACTCCCATATGCAATCCAAGCATAGAGTATATTGAAGCGGCTTTAAACCCAGAAGAGACACCTTGTCTTTTTTATCTCCATGATAAAAATAAACAGATTCACTGCGCCAAAACGTATGAAGAACACCTTGAAAATATTACCCGCTACTTGGAATAATCAATCTACTCGGTATAATGGATTATAGAAAGATGAAAAAAATATCTGTATTTGTTGTTTGTATCTTTATTGCCATAGCCTCTTTCTATCTCCTATATACCAGAAAACCTCAAAAACAGGAAGTTAAAGAAATCCAAGAAAAAAAACTTCCGCTTCTTACATATACGTTTAAGAATCTTAAAAAGACTCACTTTCCAAGCACGAAGATTACAATCGAAATGAAGATGGGTGAAAAAACAAATTCGTTTTCTCAGATGTTTTATTTTTCTACTCCATCAAGTCCTGATAAAAAAGACATGTTGAGAGTAAGCGGCCTCATGAATCTGCCAAAAAAGAAAGGTAATTATCCTATCATAGTAATGCTAAGGGGGTTTGTACCTGATGATATATATGCTCCAGGTATTGGGACCCAACATGTAGCTGAGAGTCTGGCAGAACATGGATTTATTACACTTGCTCCTGATTTTTTGGGATTTGGTGAGTCCGCACCACCGTCAAGTGATCCTTTTGAAGCTCGTTTCCAGACTTATACGACGGCACTAACTCTTCTTTCCTCACTCTCTACCCTTAACGAAGCACTTGATGCAAGTTATTCCGGCACTATTCAAGCTAATACCAATAATATTGGTATCTGGGGACATAGCAACGGAGGACACATAGCGCTTTCTCTGCTTGCTATATCAGGAAGGTCATATCCGACTGTGCTTTGGGCTCCTGTCTCAAAAACATTTCCATACTCAATTTTGTTTTATACAGATGAATCAGATGATCATGGAAAGGCCCTGCGGAAAGCGCTTTCGAATTTTGAAGTTGATTATGACACGGAGGCTTTTTCGCCATCCATGTATTATGGATGGATCAAAGCCCCTTTATCCATCCATCAGGGAGACGTAGATGATGCGGTTCCAAAAGAATGGTCAGATGAACTCGTATCAAATCTGGAAAAAAATAAGATCGATGTGATATATCACACATATCATGCCGACCACAACATGTTGCCCTCAAGTTGGTCTCAAGCTGTTGGCAAAAGCATCTCTTTTTATGACGCAAACTTTAAAAATTAAGGAGCAATCTTGGTATGAAGAAAGAGTCTTTTATCAAATCAGTGTCTAAAATCATCAAAATACTTGAAAGCAGTGATAAGCTCATCTTTCCAAACAACTCTCTTTTTGAGATGAGCAAAAATAAAATCTTTACGCCTTTTGGTGACGTATTGCCTCTTCTACTTAAATACAGAAGCCCTCTGAAAAATGATCTCATAGACACACAACTTCTTGAAAAAATGATACAACTGTTGATTGATAAACAGGCTCTTATAAGGCTTAATCATATTGGTTTTTGCTACGCGGTGATCGATCAAGAAAAAGAAAGAAAACGCCTTGCACTTCTTACAAAGAAAACAAATTTCCATCTATACCAAGAAAAGTCAAACGATTGCTCCCTATGGCTTTTTGTCGGTGATACAAAAAACTGGCAAGATCCTATGCTTGAATTCCTTCCAGTTGCATCCAATACAAAAGACCGATGGATGATCCATTACTGGCTGCCCCATATCCACATCGACTTAGACACTACCCTCACTGAAGTAGAAATCGAACTTATGATAGATAAAGTATTTGGAGATAAGATCGAACCCTATCGCTCTGTTGTCATAGATAAGGTTACCTATCTTGTCAGGGCATATGTAGGTACGATCGATGGAATAAATATCCATTTAGACTTTGCAACCAAGAGGCGAAGGGTAAAATACATGAGGGAAGAGTTGCTTAAAAAGCTCGTGTGAATATGCACAAACATATCATTATCACTGCATCAGATAAGACGTATGGTGATTTTCTTATCAACGGCTGGCTCCATTCGCTTAAGAAAAACGTGGACCTCTCCAATACTGACATACTTGTCATTGATTTTGGTTTATCCACGCAACAAGTAACTACTCTCATCAAAAAAGGAGTAATGATAGAAAAGGGGACTATAAAAAACCATATAGTCATCCAGCGTTTTTTAGATGCCGGACGCATACTTCAGTTATCTCAGTATAGCCATTATTCCCAGATCCTTTTTATAGACGGAGGAGATATCATATTCCAAAAAGACATCTCTTCAGTATTTGAACAGACCCCTCACATCTTTCGTGCGGTTACACTGGAGTTAGAAATGTTCTTTTACGATGTCCATGTAAGGGGTAAATTTGAGGAAAAGCAGGGGAAAATGATTTGGGAATTTCTCAAAGATAAGCCAGTCATCAATGCCGGAGTCATCTTTGCCCCTAGGGGTTTGTTTATTCATCTATGTGATGAAATACGGCGCCTCATCTCCTCAAAAGAGCAGTGGGGAAGCGATCAGGTAGTGGTTAACTATGTGTTATATAAAAAAGGCGTCACGCTTTTGCCCGCAACTTACAACTACATAATCAATACCGCCAAAGAACAATGCATTCTACGAAACGGGTTATTCTTCACCAATGATGGAAAAAAAGCCGCAATCGTACACAATGCAGGACGATTTAATTTTATGAGGTCTATCGACAATTTCGGATATGGAAAAGGCAGAAACAAACTCCGGGGTTTTCTCTATCATATAAAGCGGATCTTCTTCATCGTTCTTGACGCTGTAAAGGCGGTTGCAAAATCACATTCTCCATGATATAATATATCTATTCGCATGGATTATTTGAACCTGCTTATTGAACGGATTTCTTCAGTAGTTTACTACTCTTTGTAAAACGTTTCAGTTTCTTCAAATTGAAGGGGATTATGAACAATTATAGTTTAAGGGTCCTTCCTTCTGGATCGCCTGGGTTGAGACATACAGTCCAATCAGAGTAATCTAACGGTAAGAATAAGCAGATTCAAATACATCTTCCATGCGTTTTTGTGTATTGATATAATTTTGGGGTATGGATAAAATAATCTCAACCCTAAATTCGTATGCCAATCCTCAAAAAGCAAAGATACTTCAGCGTTTTTTCAAAACCGGTAGGGAAGAGTATGGTGAAGGAGACAGATTCTTAGGTATAGTCGTCCCTTTACAGAGAAAGATAGCAAGACAGTATCAAGATCTCACATTAAACGATGTTTTGTTGTTACTCAAAAATCCTATACATGAATACCGTCTTGTAGCACTTCTCATCCTTATTCTTCAATACAACGGGGGAGATGAGAAAACTAAGGATAAAGTAGTTCGCCTATATCTTAAAAATACAAAATTCATAAATAACTGGGATCTGGTTGACTTATCTGCTCCTCAGATAGTGGGAGAGTATTTGAAAGATAAAGATAAATCAGTTCTTTATAAAATGGCCAAAACTGATGACCTATGGAAAAAAAGGATTGCTATGCTTTCCTGTTTCACGTTTATTAAAAACCATTCATACAAAGATGCGCTTACTGTCGCCACCATACTTTTGTCTGACAAACATGACCTTATACATAAAGCTGTGGGATGGATGCTGCGAGAAATAGGTAAACGAAACCAGAGAGTTGAGGAGGAGTTCCTTAAAAAATATTATCATGTTATGCCACGCACCATGCTCCGTTATGCAATAGAACGATTTGAGGATAAAAAAAGACAATTATATATGTCATCAACTATCAAGAGACATCATTAATAGTAAAAATGACTTTTCCTTTTGGAGTTGTGACAATGATTTTGTCTCCTTTTCTTTTTCCCCGCAGAGCTTTTCCGATCGGGGAATAGACAGAAATCTTCCCCCTCATAATATCTGATTCATATCCATCCACAAGATAGACTGTTTTTTCTTGACCATCATCCTCTTCTAATGTGACTCTTGAACCCAGGTCTATGTATCCGTCTTTCGGGGGATCAACAACCACGGCGGACCGAAGTATTTTATCAATTCGTCTTATACGTGAATCAATCCTTGATAGTGCACTGCGCGCTACCCTATAAGCTGCATTTTCTGAGAGGTCACCCATTTCCCTGGCTCGCTGCAGTTCACTTACCGCTTTGACTCTATTTAGTATAAGACCATCATATTCCTTCTTTAGGTCTGCATATCCCCCCCTTGTAAACTTTATCTTTTGCATATGTATATTGTACTCTACGGACATGTTATTTATGCTTTATTTTGCCTCAAAACCGACCTATAAATTGATTCTTAAGATGACTTATAGTATAATATACTATACATATTCAATATGTACTTTTATTTGTGCAAGTCCTGTTGTGGCTTGTTTGAAGAATAGCTCTTCATAACCGGTCCAAGGGGACAGAATATGTAGTGATGAAAGTCATTGCGTTTTTGTTTTGCATAAAACAAATATGGCTTTTGTCGCACCTTGACAAGCTTGAGTTTAGGGATTTCAAAGCTTCCATTTTACCAATGATGGAACACATCATTTATAAAGCGGAGGCTTTGAGAAAAGATAAAGTAGAAGACTACGCTTAAATCGCTTAAATCACAAATAAAAAGGAGTAATAAAAATGGACAAAATCACGCGGATTTTGATTCTGATTTTAATTCTAAGTTTGGTGGGATGCACCACAACACCAACACAAGAAGCATCGCCAACTCAGTCTACCACCGAAGTTGTCAAAACTACCAAATCAACCTATCTTCCAATTGTATTCTCTACAAGAAGCGTCGGGTGTATTATTACGAACGCTGAAATTGCAGGGACTAACTACAGCACTGTAAGAAGCAACCAGGACTGTGGTTGCTTGCTCACAGAATATGACGACGTGGAAGGTAGGCATAATATTTATTTCATCCGCCCTGTTACTGATGCGGGGGTAGGCGTGCCATCCGGCACATACCAAACATCAGCGAGTGAATCGCTGTGTGATGAAATGGCAGCAGAATTTCAGCAACTTACCGTATCCGTCCCCGCCGCATCTGGTTCAAAGTAGTCTTAAGTAGTCTTATAAGTTTATGAACTAAACTCAAAGCCCAAAAAAATGGAGTCTGTATCTGCCCTAAACAAGCAGATTGGTTGCGGCTGCTATTTTGCAGCCCGCTAGCTTTTTTTTGCTAGCCATTTTCCCAACCACCACCCAGACTCCTTTTTTTCGTACCAACATTACTAATTTACTCCGTGCTCATGGCGCTTGTGTCAAGTTCATTGATGTTGTCGTCATGGTTTAGATCAAGATCAGATGCATAGATGGGATTGTCACCGTCTTTTGTCTTTCCAACTACTTTATTCCAGCATGGATCAACATGATTGCATGGAGATGCTTTACGGATAAGGTCTGCATCTTCTGCATCTACCGCACCATCACGGTTAATGTCTCCTTTCAAACTTGTCTGCGATAGATCACCCTTTCCATTTGTTGTAGATGAGGCATTATTTGAAGGACTTTTCATAAGAAAGAAAAAACCTATTCCTATGGCAAGAATGACGATGAGGGTTAAAACGATTATAACTGCGACCGATCCTTTTTCTTTTTGCATATGATCAACTAGGAACTCTTAATATATATACTATATATTGTATTTACACCTCTTGTCAATAAACCGGAATTAAATGTATAATGGTTACGCGAACCTGTTCTATGATAACTAATAAATCCTCCTATAAGCGTTATGCTCCTTATATAATCCTGGGTGTTATATCTATCTCGTTTTTATTGATACTGAGAGCATACCGTCCGCATGAACTCAAAACAAGCCTTTCACTCCGTTTTAAAGAACTATTTTCAAATACCCCAACTGTTGAGATCGCAGGATTTGATGAAGGAGAGAACTGGAAGGGTAATTATACACGTGACAGCATGCAGACTTTTGATGGCGAAACAGGTGTCAATCTTTTTTCCACTCAAAACAAACCAAACACAGTCTCATTATATAAATCGTTTGATCTTTCACCTTATAAGACCATCTTTGCCTATATCTATCTGAAAAATGAACTGATATTTCAGAGAGTAGAGTCACTTACCGTCGGCTTCCAATCAAAAGACAAAGATAAAACAAGCTACACCATTCATGATCTTAAGAAGGGATGGAGTCTTATCGCCATGGACAAGGAAGATTTTAAAAATAAAGATTTTGACTGGAAAAAAATAGATTCCACAACACTAGAGCTTGTTTCAAAAAAAGGGGAGACTGTCCAGCTAACGTTTGATCGAATCTGGGCTCAAAATCCAAATTCAGATAGTAAACTTTTTTTGTCATATATGTCTCAATTTGTCAATCATAAAACCATCGGCAAGTCTACCTTCCTCCATCTAGCATCACCTAAAAGCACTAATCTTGTGTTACGCAAATTGATTGAAAAGAATGATTTTTCATACACGGTCACTTTTGCCCCCCTCAAACTTGGTTCGTTTGGTCTATCTTTCCTCACAGATCCACAACTGGAAAACGGATATTTTTTTACACTAAACGGAAAACAGATGAACCAATGGCAACTTACCAAAAAGACAAAAAAAAATATTGCAATTCTTGCAGAGGGCGAATTAAAAAATAATACACTTGAGAAACAGGCTTATCTTTGGCTCCGCGTTGAGAAGCGGGGAGAAAAAATAACTCCATCCATATCGCTTGACGGACAAAACTATTTGTCCATACAAGAATACAAAGATAGTGCTTTTTCTAAAGGATACTTAGGAGTACTTTATGAAGGGTCGTTTCTTGTTGATAGTATTGAAGTTAAGGAGTAATATAAGTTACCAATCCTACTATGATAGTCAGAAACAAAGATCAAAGAGTGGCTGTACTTGTCGATGTACAGAACCTTTATTATTCAGCAAAAAATTTATACAAATCGCGTGTCAATTTTAAGAACCTTCTCTCCATCGTTACACAGAAAAGACTTTTGGTTAGAGCAATCGCTTATGTTATCAAGGCTGATACCAATGAAAAGGAAAGTGAGTTCTTTGATGCACTCAACTCTGCAGGCTTTGAAGTAAAAGAAAAACCACTCCAAACATTTTATGACGGAGCAAAGAAAGGGGATTGGGATTTGGGAATCGCTATGGATGCTATACGTTTGGGGCATAAGGTCGACTCAATCATACTAGTCTCTGGAGACGGTGACTTTAAACCCGTTGTCAACTACCTGCAGCAGTCACTTGGATGCTTGGTCGAGGTAGTTGCCTTTAGGAAAACTGCCAATCATGAACTCATTGAGATAGCGGATGATTTTTTGGATATTGAAAAGCGTAAAGAATCACTTCTGTTTAAAATTTAAAATACCCCTTTACAAGTAAATACTTTCCTGTTTTAATGTAATTAGTACAGTATAAGCTGTAACAATTAGATTGTTGGGAAATACATATTTGTTATGTGTTTCATTCTTTTTTTGATTAGCAGATAGTTAGTTTATCTGCTAATGAATACATAGTTCGTGTGTAGATTGCTGTGACAATCTAATCCTTAGCCTCTTGAGTCTCTACTTATCTCATCTTGCTTTTTTTAATAAACCCATTTAGAATATCAGAACTTATGAATACAAAAAAAATTGCTTTAACAATAGGTTCTGTCGTAGTAACGTTTCTCTTTTTATTTTTAGTCTACACTTTGACTAATAAGATCGCAGATTACAAAAATATTACTGTCATTCAACCAAGTGATCATGTGAAGTGGGCGTCAAAAGGGGAACATGTCCTTGTTGAGTACAGTGATCTACAATGTCCTGCATGTAAAACATTTCATGAATTACTTAACTCATTTGAATCAAGCAAAAGTGCATATGCCAAAATACCAAAAAATACAACCCTTATATATCGCCACTTTCCTTTATACCAAATCCATGAAAGTGCGTTTGATACGGCGTACGCCGCAGAGGCTGCTGGCAAACAAGGCAAATTCTTTCCCATGCTTGACATCATCTTTAAAGACCAGGAAAATCTTTCCACAACCACAAATATAAAAGGTTATCTGCTAAGCAAGGCAAACGAACTAGGGCTTGATAAAGCCAAATTCGAAAGGGATATCGCCTCAAAAGAGGTCAAGGATAAGGTGCAGAGTGATCTAAGCCAAGGAGAAGGAGCTAATATAGGCGGAACACCTAGTTTTTTCCTTGACGGAAAGAAGCTTGAATTCAAGACGCTTGAGGAGTTCATACAGATCTTGGAAAAACTTTAGACTCCTATATAGAGCATAAAATCAAGTAAATCTAATATCTACCATATGCTATAATGAGTGCATGTATCAGTCTCTAGGGGGTAGAAAAATTCACTATTCCATAGAAGGAAGCGGACCACCTATCATATTTGTACATGGCTGGGGAGGTACGATACAAAGCTTAACTCCTCTTGCCAATCTATTTTCTCACCATACCAGAGTACTTCTTGATCTTCCTGGGTTTGGTAAAAGCGACCCTCCTGAAAAGAACTGGGGAGTAGAGGAGTACGCAAAATGCATAAGCGAGTTGCTTTTGAAGCTTAATATAAAACAAACGACATATGTGGGTCATTCATTTGGAGGATCACTTGGTATTTATCTTGCATCTACTAGTCCCGCATTCATTAACAAACTAATCCTTTGTAGCAGTTCATACAAACGTACCGGCATCACATCAAATGCCCGCACCTCTTGGATAAAAAAACTGCCCCTTCCCCCCCTTCTTCTTTTAGCCCTTCGCAAGGCTGCATACCGCATACTCTATCCCGGTTCTGATGCTCTTAAATTTCCCCATGTTGAGGAGAACTTAAGAAGGGTGCTGTCTCAGGATCTCTCCCTTCATCTTGCCAACATCCACGCCCCAACACTTATCATCTGGGGTAAACAAGACATAGACACACCTCTTAACCTTGCGGAAGAACTGCACCAGAAAATCGCCAACTCAAAACTTATTTTGTTTGATGATGCGACTCATGGATTACCGCTCAAAAATCCAAGGGGAGTTTATAAAGAGATAGTCAAATTCATATGATACATACAACTTTGATCATCTTGGGGATAATATTTGGCATTGCTAAAATAAGTGACTATATTTATATATTTCAGCTCAAAGAATACAGAATGGATCGCCTTATATCTGCAATCCACGACAAAGGTCTTGTATATGTTTTTTTAACATGGAGACATTTCCCCGCAAAGAGCATTAGAAATATACTTATTTTTATAATATCTCTTTGTTTCTTTATTTTGTTTATCTTAAGGGCAAAGATTACATCCATACGCCTTGCTTTTGTATTTATTTTGATTTCTCTTCCTTTGAGCTTTATAAGTGTATATGTAGGAGTTCTTTTCACTTCAATTTTATCTTATATCAAAAGAGCTTACGTAATCAAAAAAGCAAAGAGTCTTTTATCAGAATCAAATATTATCACCATAGGAATAACCGGCTCATATGGCAAAACTACAACTAAAGAGTATCTCTATACTATGCTTTCATCTACGTTTAAGGTTGCAAAAACAGACGCAAACATGAATACTGATGTGGGGGTAGCTATCTCAATACTTAAAAATGTAAAACGAGAAACGCAGATTTTTATCGCCGAGATGGGAGCTTACAAAAGAGGGGAGATAAGGGCGATCTGTAATCTCATCCAACCCACCTATGGCATCATCACTGGTATTGGTAACCAGCACTTAGATTTATTTGGCTCAAAACAAAATCTGATTGACTCAAAAAAAGAACTCCTTTTATCTCTTCCACAGTCTGGCAAAGCATATATAAATAAAGGTACATATCAGGAGAGTATTTTTGAAAAAGACGCAAAATCGAGGCTATTTTTCTATGTAGGCGTTGATACTTCATCAAATCTTATCCCCTGTATTGAACTAGCAAAAGATTTGGGGATTGCTCAAGAAAAAATAAATACGGCGATTGCAGATATACAAAAAATTACAAACTCCCTTACTCCGTTGCGTTATAAAGGAGGGGGACTTATCTTGGATAATTCATACAACACATCGGTTGAGGGATTTATAAATACCATCAATGTTTTGGCACAAAGAAATGAACAGAAAAAAATTATCGTCTCAAGAGGTATCCTTGAACTAGGTACGGATAAAAAAACTTCCTATGAAAAAATACTGCAAGCACTTAACGCTTCAAAGATTATTCTGTTTACGACAGATCATGATTTTAAGATAAATGATTACTCTTCCGTTGTCTATTTCAAAAGCGAAACCGACCTGTCTTCAACTATAATAAATGAACTGAAAGAACAGGTAATCGTCGCTTTTGAAGGCAGATATGATAAACGAATTATCAATAAATTAAAAAATACATGATATCAACCGATTTTGCACCAAATGAATTAAGAGATGACGCTTCAATAAGCCTTATAACTCTTTTTCAACCATGGCTGTGGAGACAAGGAAAAGAAATGGGTTTATGTATAGATATACTGCAATCCATGTTTCCAAGGACAAAGATCTCTCTATTTCTATCAGGAAGAGCCTCACTTTATTTGTTGCTTAAAGCCCTTCACCTTTCACCTCATTCTACAGTTGCACTCGTTGGTTTTACCTGCGAAGCGGTTGTTCTACCCATCCAAGCGCTCAATCTTAAACCTCTTTATATCGATATTGAAAAAGACATGTACTCCATGGATCTTAATGATTTAAAAAAGAAAATTTCAGATACAACCTCTGTCATAGTCCTGCAACATACCTTTGGCATTATACCTAAATATCGAGATGAGGTCTTAAAACTTGCTAAAGAAAGGAATATATATGTCATTGAAGACCTTGCTCATGGATTTGATCCATCGTTTTGGCAAAAGCAGGTCTTGAGTGATAGTCAAGCACTATTACTATCGTTTGGACGATCCAAAGCTTTATCCTCAGTGTTCGGCGGAGCTGTGGTTACAAGTAACCATAGTGTTGCGTTGACCCTAGCCTCAATCTCTCAGTCTCTTGATTATCCGCATTTTTACATCATGATTAAGTTATTACTCTATAAACCTATTTCTTATATGATAAAGATTGCCTATAATATCCCTCTTTTGGGGAAGCTTATCCATAAAATCTGTATCTCTACAGGGCTCATCATAGCCGAAATATCAAAGGAAGAAAAGGGGGGAACGTATAGTCCTTATCTTGAGAAAAAGTATCCTAATGCCTTGGCAAAACTACTCCTTCACCAATTAAATAAGTTTGATGAAGTGAGACAACAGCGTAAAATGATATCTGATTTGTATATCCAGTCATTTGGTGTTACTAACTTAACGCCGGAAGCGTTTCCTCGTTTTCCAATACTTATAAAAAATAGGCCTCACGTTCTTAAAGAATTTGCCAAACGGAATATATTTTTTGGAAGTTGGTATTCGCAACCCGTTGCGCCGAAGGAATTGCTGCTTGAGAAGGTAGGATATATAATGGGATCCTGTCCTGTCGCAGAGCAAATTAATAAAGAAATAATAAATCTACCGACACTGATTACAGAAAAAGAGGCGGAGGGAATTGTTAGACAACTTAAAAAGTTTCAATGATCAATTGTCAATTCTCAATGATTTTTCAATATATTAATTATCAAACAATTAAAAATTGGAATTTGAAAATTGAAAATTTGTTAGAAATATGCACATAAAAGAAATCACAGATTATACCGTTTGGACCAATCATTTCAATCAATTCGATTCTCCTTCGTTCCTTCAATCTTGGGAATGGGGAGAACTACAGAAAAAATTAGGATATATAACACTGCGTTTTGGGATATACGACGATGTCATTCCCGCGAAGGCGGGAATCCAGGCTACAAATAGTCTTATTGGAATAGCCCAAATAATCAAGATAAAAGCTAGGCGGGGAAACATGCTCTTTATACCTCATGGTCCTATCTTTAAATCAACGCTTCACAGTACACAACTATTTAAGATATTAACTGTACTCAAAGATTACCTTGCAGACTGTGCCAAAAAGGAAGGATACGCTTTTGTCCGGTTTGCACCCATTTGGGAAAATAAACCAGAGTATAGACAGATGTTTAAAGATCTTGGATGTAAAACCGCTCCAATCTATATGCACTCTGAACGGGTATGGATACTTGATGTCACCAAGCCCGAAGAACAATTGCTTTCTGAAATGAGGAAGACTACACGGTACTCTATCAGAAAGGCTGAGAAGGAAGGTGTGGTCGTCAAAAAACGAGATGATGAGGAAGCTATCGATGAGTTTGTCCGATTATACAAAGAGACTGCAGATCGAGAAAACTTTACTCCGTTTTCCCCAAAGTATCTTTTGAATGAATTTAAAGCGTTTCATAAAACAGGTAGCTCGAGCTGGTTCTTTAGTTATGAAAAGGATGGCAGGCTCACAGCTGCCGCTCTTATCAACTATACACAATCAACTGCCTTTTATCATCAAGGAGCAACGCTCCATAGTAAGATCCCTACATCGTATATCTTGCAATGGGAATCTATAAAAGAAGCAAAGAGAAGGGGATGTAAATACTATAACTTCTGGGGGACCCTACAGATAGGAAGAACTCCCAAAAGTTGGGGTGGTTTGACTCTTTTTAAACAAGGATTTGGTGGTTTCCAAAGGGATTATGTACCAACTCAAGACTATATAGTCAATTGGCCACGTTACCATGTCAATTTCCTGTATGAACAATATCTGAAATACAAACGAGGAATCTGATTTACTATTCTGCTATAATTTTTCACATGGATGTACAACAGATTCTGCAGAGTGCTGCCGCAAAAGGAGGGGAGTCGCTCCTCACCTTTTTCCATAAAGAACTTACCCTTTCCAAAAAGACCTCTCATCAAAACCTGGTTTCCCAAGCTGATCTGGCAAGCCAGCAAGTGATTAAATCCGAGATACTGTCATTTATGATAGATCGGGGAATAGATGAAAAAGAAATCGGATTTATTGGTGAGGAGAATCTGAATTCCCAAGGAAAACATCTTTTTATCATCGATCCCCTAGACGGCACTAATAATTTTGCCTCAGGTCATGATCATTTTGGCATATCAATCGCTTATGTCTTTGAAGGTGTACTTTCAGCTGGACTTATCTATCAACCATTTACAAACACTTTCTATATTGGCGAACTTAGGAAAGGTGCTTTTAAAATAGGTCCTGATGGAGAAAAAAAAGAGATGAGGATCAAATATACGAATTTGGAAAATACGTTGGTTGCCACATATCTTACTTCAAGTCAAGACGCACTTAACAAACTCATTCCTGTGATGTTGCGTCTCAATAAAGTGACAAGGGGCATACGCATCCTTGGCTCTTTTGTACTGGATGCCGCATTGTTTTCCAATATGGTAAATAGCATCAATGTCCTCCTTCATGCTCATCCCTATTTGTGGGATATTGCAGCCGCCAAACTCATCATAGAAGAATCAGGTGGAGTAATGACGGATTGGCAAGGAAACCCTATACAACTTCGTCTTGATGCCCCTCACATGAACTATTCAATCCTTGCCTGCCATCCTGATAATCTTCAGGAGATCCTAAAAATAATCGCCGCATAAAAAAAGACCCGAGTCGTCACCCGGATCTTTTTTATTCGATTTACTCGAATCAATTAACTTCAGTTATGGACATGTTGCGTCAATAAATAAAGTTGGGTAAGTATAACTCTTTGCAGAGTTACACCCACATCTCCATTTATCTCCATAAGCATCTTCCGCTGTACAAGAACCAACCGGTAATTTAGTACCGTTAGTCAATGCGCATTGGTAATCAGGAAAATTCGCCTCAACACACGTCGCTGCTGGTTTGGTACAGTTTGTATTGTCTGAAACGCTTCCTGTCGTTGTTATATCACCTGTTGCATTTGTTTTACATCGAAATCCAGTGTTTGCACCACTTGATGTCAAAATACATTTATAGATAGTGCCACCAACATCTACATTTGCCCAGTGATATGGAGTTGATACATCTGTCACATTGCTTCCACCATACATACAATTAATGACTGGTGTCGGCGCTGCACAAGATGCCTCATTCTCCCAAGTAGGATAGGAAAGTCCACGACTACAATTACATTGTTTCTTACCTTCTGGCGCACAGGCACCTATAGCATACTCTGTTCCATTGACACCTTCACATGTTCCTGTACAAGTAACAGCCTCTGCACAATCTCGATCACTAGAGGTCGCTCCTCTAATTGCATTACCTGAGATTGTATCAACAGTAAGTGAACATTTTATTCCTATGTTTTTTGGTGTTGCAGCTCCATCTGTTAGACATTTTTTTGTTACAGCTCCAACTGTTACATCTGCCGTTTGATTAAATGTCTCTGCACCTGTACTATCAGTTTTATAGTAGATTTTTTCACCATAAGAACACCTTACAGTTGGTCTACATGTTGCATAGTCAGTGACTATTGTGCTTGTTACAGAGTCACATTTTCTACCAGTAAGTTCTGGTCTAGTCTTACTTTCAGTACCATCGGCCAATGTGTCAGTTGTTAACGCTCTTTTTTCACAACCAGATGTTGCGTCCCAATTGCCAGTACCTACGGTGCATGAATTTGTGCCTGCTTTTGTATTACTCGACAGATTTTGACTGTTCATGTAATTGGCAAATAACACTACTCCAAGTAGAAGTACTGCCACTGCTGCGATGAAAGCGACACTCTTACTTATACATACTTTTTCGTTCTTCATTTTGTGTCACCCCCTCTCCGTGAAGTAAAAATGATTAAAGGGTTCCCGCAATATAATAAGAAGTTATACATGTAATATAAATTTTTCATGAAAAACTAATACATTATTCATTTAATACTAATTTGAGGGGTGTGTCAAGAGGAAGTGAGACTATAATAACAATATTCAATATTCAATTGTCAATTTTCATTCAATATCAAATTATTCAGTTCTCAAAAACCTCTCTTCTTACTACTTCTTATGATTGCAGAGAATATTAAGAGAAGTTCGTGCGTTTCTTTCCAATATAATCTTAGTTTGTCTCTTCGTTCATGATTTACTCTGGCGAGAAGTCTTCACCAATGCTGTGTTTCTTTTATTTCTTTTTTTGCAATACTTATCTTATGAACAAAGTCCTTTTTGCTCTCTGATTCAACCGCCTCACAATAATTTGCCCCTATTGACCCAGATGAACCAATTAATTGCTCAATAATACGCTTGTTAATGGAGTTGATTGAAATTGATTTCACTTCGTCAATTATGTGCTCTGCCAACAGAGCAGTACGCTCTTCAAGATTGTAGTTCTTTGATAAATGATCCCTTGATGCTTGATTGATCACTAAAAAATGATAATTGAACCTTGGTTAACTTACAACGGACTCCATGCTACAAAAATTACAATTCAGATCTTTGTAAAGATGTAAATTTATAGTATTCTCCGCATACAAATCGGGAATAGGGAAGAGAAAAAGACAAAAAGACTGCCATGATGGGCCAAACACTGAAAAAAGCCATTTTTTGATGGAGTTCCAGGACCGGGGAGGAAAGTGAACATAAATTGGGAATTAATTAATTTATTATTGCAAAAATAAAAAATAATTAATCATTAATTATCGATTAATTGAAATAAAAAATATACTAGTACTCCCCTTGAGTGAGGCTAATCAACGTCGTAAAAGATACAATTTACGACGTTATACATCTTTATTCTCTGCGGGTTTGGATCCCATTTTTTGCATGATGACCCATCGGTAGCAGTTTGATGATATATGGTGCAAAAAGAGAAGCAGCCACACTCACTCTTTTCATAACTACCTCTCTTTAATTGTCAGATCTCCGATCACAGTCTCTTTAATGAATACAATAATTTATGTTCTTGCACCTCTCTTGACCTCTTCTCTTACCATCACATGATGCGATTAAATTTAGATTATCATTACTTGCTAAACATGCATTTTCGAGGCTAAAAAAGTACACTACAGATGATATACCCTGGGCAGTATGTCATCAGTTTAGATTATAAAGACAGTCCATTCTATTGTTTTCATGCCTATCCACACGCAGATACACAGCTTAAGAGATGAGTAATTTAGATTGCAATATCAATCTATCTTGTAATTTTTGAAGCTAAATACATGTAGTTATCCACATATCACATACATCTACTTACGGAGTGTAGTGACGGTCTGAAATATTGATCCTAAGGCTAGAAACGTATTAACCCAAGCTTGAGTTGTTCAAATTCTGTATTAAACTGAATACGAACGTACTAAATAGTCCTATAGTTTATTTTATTATGAATACTATAGGGTATTTTATTATAGGATATTATTCTTCACGTCCGTACTCCTCTCTTCCCTACCCTGAGAGTCGTAGCCTTTTTTTACCTTACCAATTAATCGTAAGAATTATTACAATTAATACAAATCCTAGAACAAATAAATACTCACGCACTGTCTCTTTAAATAAACGCTGATCAAGGTAAAGATATGTCAACCCTCCTACGCTGTAGAATACGCATGAGATAAGTAAGGCCATGATCGATGTCTGTAAGGGTATAAATGAGGCTATCAGACTGGTTTGGAGAATGATAAATCCAACCAGTAACCCAAATTGAATAATCTGTTTCTCCAAGTAAAGCTCAAGCTTGATGCTCCAAAACAAGTGTGTTGCTATCACGGTCCCCAACAAGAAAAGAAATAGGACACTAAGTAGAAAATTAAGCTTTAAAGACAGGATAAGATTGGAAAACAAAAACATAACAAGAGATTGATAAAAATAGTTTACTGAGAAGGCGGCACGATAGAGCTGAAGGCTCTTCTCTACTCCAACATTAAAGATATTGGATACAAGAAACATGGCATATATAGATATGGCATAAAAAGTTACAAAAGGTATACGAGTTAACCATCTAACCGGAAAAAGGAAATAAAAGAGATAAAATGATATCGTCACCAATACCGGCATAAGAAATAAGGTAGCCCATTCTATCTTTTCAATACCTTCAAGTATGGAAAAAAAGGTGCATAGATATGAAACAATGATAAAAACCGGGATAAAAAACCAGGCTTTATCAAAGAAAAAAAAGGTAGAGATAAGAAGTATGGTCGTTAGGATCAATGTCGATATGATAAAACGAACTCTTTTTTCTATACGACCCATTATTGAGTATATGACCTGATAATTCATATATGAAATGAGTCTGGAATATCAATATTTGAAAATACCCCATGGACATCATCAAGCCCTTCAACAGCTTCCATAACGCCAAGGACCTGGCTTATCTGGTCATGGGTAGATACGCTAATATTTAAATTTGGTTTATAAATAACCTCGCTAAGCTTTGGACGGACCTTTTCAAGGTGTTCTTTAATCTTTCCAAAAAGCTCAAAGGGTATATATACATAATAGATGGATTCGCTCTTGTCCATATCAATTGCATTTAGACTTTGAGCAAATGTGAAGATGTCCTCCTCTGTATTCTCTCCCTTATCAAACTCAACCATACCACATTTAGTAAAAAGATATGAGACTGAGCCCTGAGTTCCTAATTTTCCACCATGCTGTTCAATACAATTTTTTATCTCATTCACTGTCCTATTTGGGTTGTCGGTCGTAGCATGGATCATAAGAGCAACCCCATGTGGAGCAAACCCCTCATACATAACCTCACGTAATACATTTTTGTTATCTTTGTTTGCTTTTTCAATTGCCCTTTGGATGTTTTCTTTGGGCATATTCAAAGACTTCGCTTTATCTATGATAAGCCTCAGCTTGAAGTTATGGGAAGGATCCGGGATATTGCCCCCTTCGTGGACAGCAAGAGTAATAAGTCTTGATAGCTTGGAGAAAACCACCCCCTTTACTTTATCGTTTGCTTCCTTTTTGCGCTTTATATTTGCCCATTTTGAATGACCGGACATATGAGTCCAATTATACTTGACTTTACTGAAAAATCATATATATTGTATAAACGTATGGATGATATCGAACTGCTCGAACAGCACGCAATTGACGCTGCGATGAACCTTCAATGGCAAAATGCAATAGAGCTCAACAACCAGATTATTAAACTCAATAAAGATAATGAGTCAGCACATCTTCGCCTCGGCTTTATATATCTTCAATTAAAAGATGTAACCAAGGCAAAGAGATATTATTCTAAAGCCTTAAAAATCCAACCCCGCAACAGCGTAGCATTACAAAATCTGGAAAGAATCAAGGTCCTTGAAAAAGCAAAAACACAAAAGTCAGGTGATGCTCAAGTTTCTTTTGCAGCTGATCTGTTTATAGAAGCCATAGGAAAAACAAAAACGGTAGCACTTGCAAATCTTGGACAGAAAAACGTACTTGCCAGACTGACCATAGGTCAACCCGTTTGTCTTAAAATCAAAAAACGGCGCGTTGAGGTCCGATCCCTCGCTGGTGACTATATCGGCAATCTTCCTGATGACTTGTCAAAAAGACTTATCTTTTTTTTAAAAGCAAAAAGTTCATATTTTACCTTTATCAGAGAATCTACTTTTACCAAGGTAATTGTATTTATCAAGGAGGAAAAAAAAGGAAAAGGCGTCACCAAACAGATTTCCTTCCCCCTCAACATTCAAACAAAGATCATTGAGACTCCCCCGAATCAAAGTGGTGAAGAAAAGGAAGAAGAAACAGAAGACCAAGAAGAACACATTGATGCTTGGGAAAAAATGGCACAAGAACAGCCCAATACCGATGATAAAGAAATGCTTCTTGATATTCAGCGAGATGATTTGGATGAGGAAGAGTAATGTATGACTTTGTCTCTAAAAAAGACAATGCTTCCTTTTATTTTTCGCATCGAAATAAGCTTAGTAATTTCTTTTGGTACTCCCATATCTTTCATCGAGACAAACGCAAGTATAAAAGAAAGAACCAAAATGATGAAAAAAATGATTAGCATAAAAGTATCTCAAATGGCAAATGTCAAATATACATGTTAAATCGTAAATCTTGTTTAGATTTAATATTTGCAATGTAGATTTGAATTTTGAGATTTGACATTATTACAATATCTCCCATTCCTTTTCCGCTATCCCCAACTGTATAATTATATCAGAACTTTCAGTTCGGCCATGACTTAGCTTGCACGTAAAAAAAGCCGCCATATCAATTGCGCTTTGGGAAAAACGATCCCCCTGTTCAATGATCTTACATGATCGTTCAGTCCCCTCTTTTGTATTTTCAGAGAGATCCACAACTCGTATACCATCGCCTTCGATAATCTTTGAAATAAGGAGAGCCGTATTATAACTTCTGTGATAGATTATTTGAACAGTCTTTTGTTCTTTTCGGTATATACGATTATAGAGAAACCCTTGGTATTTTTTTGCAAAGTCCTTGTCCTGAAAAAACTCCTCCTCTACCCCTATATAGCTTTTATACTCTATCTTCTCAAATTGCCTCTTTTGTTTGCCTACAAACTTCAGAAAAATGAATATTCGGTCAAAAATGTTACTATTTGATGGAGAAAAAAAAATATCACCAAATGAAGGAAAACCAAACGATGTCTCATCAAGCTCCTCTTTCCCGTAATAGATCTCTTGACTACTACGATAGTAGTACTTATCTACGGTTGAAGCAATCGTTGCCGAAAATGCTTTTCTTATCAAATCGCTTTTTTTTTCAAGAACTATCATTTTGCCCAAAGCTCCAACACGATAGCTTCCATATCCACCGGGTACTTTCACCTTTACGTCGGGATAAAATGAAATAAAATAGTGAACTCCATCATATTTACCGAGTGAATAGAATATGGTATTTTTTCCATAATAGACGACGTTTATTCTGTCTTTTTTTATAAAAAACAATGACGCAGAGAGTTGCTTAAAAAAAATAAACACCATAACACAACTTAAAATAAAAATTAATACATAAAGAAAGATTCTTGAAGATTTGATATTTGAGATTTGAGATTTGAGCTTTCTTCTCATATCCCCTCCTGTTCTAATTTGAAATAATGAAGTTTTTCAATAATCTCCTCCTTGGGGACCCGTTTGAGAAGAAGAAGTTTTTTGATGATGGAAAGAGACGCCTCAAACTCCGGCTGAACCACTATTCTGACTCCCATATCTTTCATGCGCTTGTGGTCTTTTTTCCTATGTACCCGTCCAATAATCAATATGGATTTATTAAGTTTTCTTGCATTCAGAATGATTGTCTCTTGAGAAAATCTGTCTGGAAGCGCTGTCACTATAGCTACAGCGCTCTCTGTCTCAGCATAGTCAAGGATGTCCATGTCGGTTGGATCTCCATAAATTATATTAATCCCCTCCCGCTTTGCCTTTTCAACCGTCCTAAAATTGTAATCAATTGCTATAAAGGGAATATTCGAGAGCATAAGAGCCCTACCCACATAGGAACCAATCCTGCCATAACCACATAAAATCACATGGTTTTTAATCTCAAGAGTATCGATTGGAGACTGATTTCTGTCTAGCCGATGCTTAATATATGTATGGAGAAACGGTATGTATTGGTTTATGAGTGCTCGAATGAATCGATATGCATTCTCTTTGCCATTTATAAGAAATGGTGTAACAAGCAAGCTCAACATGACAGCCGTAATGACGAAAAGATATTCCTCCCTTGTAAACACTTTATTGGCATAAGCTACAGACATGAGGATAAAAGCATCTTCATCAATCTGAAACAGAAATAAAGAAAGATAAAAAGCAAGCTTTGAATGAAATCTCATGAAAAGAAAGATCATAAGAATTACTATGCCCTTTACCACCATCACCAAAACTCCAAATAAGATAATTTGAGGTAGTAGAAAAAAAACAGTCCCGATTTTAATATTGGTTCCAATAAAAATAAAAAAAATGACCGAGAGAAGATCTCGAAGGGGACGAACCTGAGAAAAAATATGATAGTGTTCAAGGGTCTGAGAAACAAGGATACCTGCAACAAATATACTAACAAGAACCGGGATGTGAAAAAGCGTTGAGATATATGCAATGACGAAAATCGTCAATATAATAAAAAGGTTGAGGAGTTCACGAGAAGTTTTTGCAATCTTATTGAATACAAATGGAGCGATCCTGTTGCCAAAATAATAAGCAAACCACAGTATGCAACCTGAAGTAATCATGTCAACAAGGATTTTCCAGGAAATCTCAATAAGTGAAACGTTATTGGACGTAATAGATGTAAAAATGATTACAAAAGGGATAAAAGCTAGGTCTTGAAACATCAAAATACCCATCGCAAGTTCTCCATGAAACGACCCCTCCTCTCCCCTATCTTGTATGATCTTGGCAACAAGAGCGGTAGAAGAAGAAGACAGAGCAATACCGATAAGAAATGATTGGAGAGGGGAAAATCCAAAAAAAAGGCTTAAGATACATAGGGCAACAATAGATATAATTATTTGGAGGAATCCTCCTAAAACAATGAATTTTTTCAGAGCTATCATCTGATCAAACTGTATCTCAAGTCCGAGTGTAAACATGAGGAAAACAATACCGAAGTAGGCAAAATTATTTATGATCTCACGTGAAATAAAACCGTCAAAGAAGTTACTAAGTACTATCCCTCCTAACATATAACCGATAATGGGTGAAATTCTATTTTTTTTCAACAAAAGTGCAAATACAAACGGTATGAGAAGAAATAGAGAAAAGTTAAAAAAAAATGACGAAGGAATATCACTCATAGTATGAGTATAGCAAGAAGTTAGTATAAAGTATTAAGTAGAAAGTTGCATACGGTGTCTATCGCCTCAATACTTACTACTTACTACTTGCTACTTTCTACTATTACTTATTTGTGCATTTTTTTTTCGCACGCGATGCAAAATCGTGCCTCAGGCACCAATTCCATGCGCACAAGAGGGATTACCTCATTACACTTTTCGCATACACCATATCTACCTTTCTGTATGCGTGTGGTTGCAACCTTTAAATCTTGAAGTCTTGTTTGAAGGTCTTTTATCTCAGCCTCAACAGTCTCATGCCCCACCTGCTCTCTCACGTCGGTATCAATCGCAGCGTTATCCGATGCATGGTCAGGATCAGAAAAGGGATCGTCTTTCTTCAATTGTTCAATTTGAAGAATTATTTTTTTTTGCTCCTCTTCTATCTTTTTTTTTTGCTTTACTATGAATGCTTTTGAAACTCCTTTTGACATATTGAATGGTTAAATTTTTAAAATCTTTCACTCTTCCTAATATAAGGCCTCTGAAATAATACACAAAATAAAAACTGAATGTCAAGAGCAAGATGATAGAAATCATCTTGTTAAAACTATAATTTATGAAGTATAAATGATATTGCTTGATATTGTCAAACAGAAAATATATCAATCCCTGGCCCCACAATAGAAAATATAGTGTAAAACCTTTTTTTAACCTTTCTTTTCGTATCTCAAATAATAACCGATAAGCAATCAGGGTTAAAATAAAAAAAAGTATACTTTCATATAAAGGAGTGATATTTCTCATACCGTCCATGTTTGCGTACTTAACAGACAGAATAAACTTTGTCTTCGTCCCAACTTCAAGACCCGAAAAAAAACTACCGAGTTTCCCAATAGCAAGAGCTAAAAATGCAGGCGGAACAAAATAATCGATTATCTCGGTAAACTTTATTTTTTTGACATAGGTCCACAACAAGAGACTTATGATTATGCCCGCATACATACCATAAAGTGAAAATCCCGGATATCCGTTAACCAAAACAATTTTAAGTATATTGAACCCAAATTCGCTGAAATGCAAAAACACATATATTAACCGCCCAAATAATAATCCTCCAAGTAAGCTATTAAAGAATGCATCAAACATATCTTCTTCTTTAAATGAACTTAAACGTATGAGTTTCCAAAGGAGAAAACTAGACCAGAAAAAAGCTAGTACCACAAATACACCCATGGTATATATTTTTATGAATTTTAGATCTAGTAGTACAGGCAACATAAATATATGTTAAATCGCAAATATCAAATGGCAAATCTACATATTACATCTCAAATATATAAAGATCTCATATTTGAGATGTAGATTTGAACTTTGCGATTTGATATTTGAGATAGATCTATAGTTTAGTATAATTTACCCATTATGAAAAAACAACCCTTACGAGTGGGTTTTGATCTTGATGGTGTCCTTTTATACAATCCTATTCGCATCGCAAGACCAATCGTTTCTTTTGTTAAAATCTTTTTTTTGAAAAAGAAAAGGCTTCGATTTTACTACCCGAAAACAAGACTTGAAAAAGAACTTTGGCGACTGGTACATAAATCAAGTATTTATCTTGCTCCCGGAATCGATGACATAAGACATCTCGTTAAAGAAAAAAAGATTGTAGCATACATCGTAACAGCCCGTTATAGTTTCTTAGGAAAAGAGCTAATGGACTGGGTAAAAAAACAAAAACTTGACTTAGTTTTTTCTGAAATTCACTTCAATAAAAATGATGAACAACCACATGAATTCAAGGAAAAAATGATCAACACATTAAAGCTCGATTTGTTTGTTGAGGATAATTTTGACATAGTAAAACACACTAAGAAAAAGACCAAAGCCTCAATCGTCTGGATCTATAATATATTTGACCGGGGAATCCAATACCCATACAAATTTCCTTATCTTAAAAAAGCTGTCGAGCATATAAAACGGGAAATTTCAAAACACAAATAACAAGTTCCAAACAAATCTCAAATTTCAAGCATCAAATGTTTTGAATATTGGAATTTGTTTGTGGTTTGTTATTTGTAATTTGATCGATACTATGAAGATTCTCTTTTTCTCAACATATTTTTATCCCTATATCTCTGGAATCACCACTTCCCCCTATTCTCTCTTATCCCATCTTGCAAAAAAAAACAACGTCTCCGTTTTGACATTTCCTCACCTTTCTCATCTATCCAATAGTGAACAAATAAATGGAATTCAAGTTATTCGTATGCCATATTTTTTTCGTCTGTCAAAAGGGTTTATCTCTCCACAATCACTTTTCTTTTTTCTTAGACACGTAAGAAGGTCTGATTTGGTAATACTCAATATTCCCAATTTTGAAGGATTATTTTTAGCTTTTATATCCTTTCTTTTTAGAAAAAAAATCTATTCATTATTTAACTGCAAAGTTTTTTTGGGACAAGGTATAATGTCTTCGATTATAAATTACGGGCTTAATCTGTCTATATATATACAACTACTGCTAAGTGAAAAAATCCTCACTTATACAAAAGACTATGTAACAAATATATCGATGCCAAATATTTTTCTAAAAAAAACACATTACGTTTTTCCTGTGATAAGTCAACTGGCAATTGACATAAACTATCAAAAAAAACTAAAAAAAATAAAGGGAAACGCCATATGGTTAGGGTTTATCGGAAGAGTTGCTCGAGAAAAAGGAATTGAGTATATGATTAATACCGTAAAGCTGGTACAAAAAACGTATCCTCAACTTGAGCTCATCATAGCAGGTCCATCTGGTAAACAGGTCATTGGCGAAGATGGGTACTATACGTATGTTTTGCAAGCGCTCAAAAAAAGTAAAATTCCATATCGGTTACTTAGAAAGCTTACTGAAAAATGTTTAGGAGCATTTTATAGATCGATAGATCTTCTTATTCTGCCCTCTATAAACAAAACCGAAGCATTTAGCATCGTTCAGGTTGAGGCAATGCTTCTTGGCACGCCTGTTGTCGTCACAAATCTTCCCGGTGTGAGGATACCGACACAGCTTACAAAAATGGGTAAAGTCGTTGAACCAAAAAATATTACCCAATTAGCAAATGCAATAATATACATATTGCAAAATAAGAAACTGTTCACGAACAAAAAGCTAATAGAAAATGCCGCTTCTATCTTTAATATCAAAAGAACTTTAAAAGCTTACCAAGATATCATAGAAGAATAAACCTACTTATTCATTTTTTTATCTAAATGTCTTTTCATAAATTTCATCAACCGAATCAAGTCGTTGTGCTTCTATTAAAAACTGATATGCAAATAATGAGGGCCAAACCTGGGCTGCATGATAAAGAATAAAATCTAGCAGTTTAAATACAATATTCTTGTTGGAAAGATCAAAAATGGGGGGGCCAAAATATCGAATATTTTTTACTCTAAATCCATGTTGCTCAAACAATCTTCTAAATGAATCTGTGGTAAATAAACGAATATGAGTCAGGTCAAGAATACCCCTTTTTCCATAATTGAACATACCCAATAACAGACTCAGCCTTATTGGCGCATAAGCGATATTGCCTGTACTTGCATAGAGAACACCTGAAGGTTTGAGAATATTAAATATTCGTGCGGCTGTCATCTCAGGATTCTTTAAATGCTCAATTACATCAAGCGCTAAAGCAATATCATATACTCCCCTCCCAAGCTTCTTATCAAAAGCGCTTTCAAGATCGACCATGAGAGCTTTGGCTTTTCCACTCTGTGTAGGCTTTTTGATATCAACACTTATTACTTTCTTTATTTTTTTGGCAAGTATTGCACTTAGTCTCCCTTCATTAGCTCCAAGATCAATAACTGTTTTTGTTCGATTGTCTAATGTTTTTATGATGTATTGATGAATTGAAAAGGGAGATCTTTTTAATAAATATGAATTTGCGGTTGATCCATTTGCTATATCAAATTTTGGTTCATAAAAGATACCAAATCGAGAAATATTATATTTAATCACTGATTTTAAACACTGAAAAGCATATGAGATTCCATTGACATGACAAATCTCCATGCCATAATAGGTCGGAATTTTGATCTCACGGATTTGTTTTCCCATGCCAAGAAGTTGAATAATAATCTCAGTATCAAAATGAAATCCATCACTGTTTTTTTCAAAAGGAATGGATGAAAGTGCGGCTACTTTATATGCACGATATCCTGAATGAAACTCAGATAAATGAGCATGAAGTAAGGCATTCTCAATATATGTCAAAATAATATTACCAATCCACTTATACACGGGCATTTTCCCCTTTAAGGCATCCCATTTATTGATCATTCTTGATCCAAATACTGCATCTATTGAGATGTCATTGAGTGCATTTATAATATCGGGGAGCGATTCAGGAGCATATTGACCATCTCCATGAAGGAGAATCACATAATCAAATTTTCTTTTAATCGCATATAAATATCCTAGTTTCTGATTACCACCATATCCCCTATTGTATGGTGTTTTAAGAATACGGATATGTTTGTATCCCAGATTTTTTGAGGCTATCAAAGCTTTTTTGATGCTTCTGTCGGTTGATGAATCATCAACGATAAATATTTCTGTAAACTTATTTCTTAATAATACGGGAATTCTTTTTAGCACGTTTTCGATAAAATGTTCCGCATTATACATAACGATGAAGATCGCTATTTTTTTTCTTGCTAGAAGTCTTTGCGTTTTGGGATCAAAATTCATTGATTAGAAAAAATGATTGTATAATACATATATGAGCTTTTTGAAAAAACATTATGTGAATCTTTTCCTTGTTGTCGCGCTTACATTCGTTTTTATATTCCTATTATTTCACAATTTTTTTAAAAATCCATTCTATTATTTTGCCTCAGATAATAGCGAAATCTATTTTCCTTCATGGGTTTTTATAAAAACAGCACTTCGTTCGTTTCAATTCCCTCTTTTGAATAGCTTTTGGTTTGGCGGTTCCTTACCGTTTGCCGCCACTGAATCAAGCGTGTTTTATACACCTTATATGTTGCTCAACATATTAATGGTTAATATAAACAGTCTAAACACCGCTTATCTTTATTATTTTTATTTGGAAATTCTTCATTATTTTATCGCAAGTATTGGATTCTATTTTTTGCTCAAAGATGGTCTTAAGTTAAACTCATTTTCATCTATCTTCGGAGCAATTATATATGCATGTAGCGGATCCATGATTGGCCGTTTTGTTCATGTGATCGTCATATTCACTCTAGCTTGGTTGCCCTATCTGTACTGGTCGTATCTCAAATTCAGCGAAACAAGGAAGCTTATATATGCAACAGGGGTAATCTTATCACTCATCTTTATCATAACCGGAAGTCATCCTCAATTTACTTATTATGTATTTATTTTTTTTGGGCTATTCATACTTTATACAACTATAACGATACAAAAAAAGGAACGTTTATATATATTTGTATATTCTGTTGTTTTAGTTGTATTAGCATGTCTTCTTTCCGCTCCTAAGCTTCTTCTGACCTATGAACTCTCGCAAAATATCGTCCATTCCACTTTGGAAACAAGTATAAAGAATTTGTACAACTCTCTTCATCCTTTATACTTCCTTACTCTCCTTGTTCCCTATCTTTTTGGAAGACATCAAATCGGTTACTGGGGATCAGAATATCCTTGGGGGAACTGGGAAAATTTTATCTATATAGGAATAATTCCTTTTTTTCTCTTTATTTTTGCACTTAGTTACAAAAATAAAAAATACCTTTTTTTGTTTTTGCTGAATCTCGTTATTGCCGTTTTTTTTCTGTTGGGTAAATATAATGTCGTCTCCATTTTTATGAACCAAAAACTGCCCCTATCCCAAAGCATAAGCATGATAAGCAAGATGACGTTTATGTTTCATTTTTTCTTATCCGTTCTTGTTGCAATCGGAATACATATTTTTTGGGAGCAAAAAAACAAACGAAACACATATATTATGCTGTTTGTTGTAACTGCTATTTTTATCTTTACCCTTTTTTATCTAAAAAATAATTTTGAACTCTTGCTTCCATCAAATAGACCGATACCCACTCCCTTAGCAAAGGAATTTGCCTCAAAAAACATCTTCGTCACCTTTCTCCTTTTTGGAGGAGGAGCCGCAATCATATGGCTATCTGTTCTTCTTAGACGAAAAAAGATTCTTTATGTACTCATACTTGTATATATGGCGGATATATTTATAAATGGAGGATTCTTTAATCCGATTGACTCTGCCCCATCATCTCCTGACTCATACTTCGGAACCAATACAACAATATCAAAAATAAAAGAAGATCCAGATGTCTTCCGTGTTCACAGCTTAAACCCTCGGAATATAAACATGATCCAATCGGTTGAGTCCACCTATGGATATCACACTATCGAGACTAAGGCATATCATTTTGTTGTCCCCTACCTTGAAAACAGCAACATTCTTGACTTATTAAACGTAAAATATGCGCTTTCAGCCCCTACCCCCCCGTCTCGTTTTATCCAACTACAACCCTCTCTTTGGCTTAATACCTCTTTTTTAAATAGAGTTTCGTTTATACCTTCATATCGTTTGGTGGACCAGGTAGAACAAATTGTGCCGGTTTTAACCAGTCAGACTTTTGAGCCCAAAAAAGAAGTCGTCATTCAAAATACTGACACAAACACAAAAGCACTTCAAGATTTCAACATCCCTCTTAATAAAAATAATGTGTCACGCGCTACTCCTAAGTCCTCTGTCATCATACATGAAATAAAATCAACATACGTAAGGGCAGAGCTTGATGTGTCACACGACGGTTTGGTCCTATTTTCTCAATTCATTTATCCAGGATGGCGCGCTAAAGTGGATGGCAAAGAACAGACATTGCTTGAGGCAAATGGGTTTCAGTATGCAACTCCCATTCATAAAGGACATCACATGATAGAGTTTTATTTTCAGTCCAACCCTTTGATATACGGAGCGATACTTCAAATAAGCGCCTTGCTGGGAGTCATTTTATTTATAAGCCTCAATAATAAAACGAAAGGCAAACAACTTAAAAAAGGGCAAATCGCCAAGAAAATAATTGAGTTTTGAAAGCAAATATATACGATTGAAAAGAGGGGGCGGAAACAAACCAAAACCAGATAATTTAATATCCTTAAAACCATACCGTTTTAACTTCGATATAAGATTAAAATAGCTACATTGCAGTATACCCTTCTCTACTTCCCAATTCCCTCCTATTAAAATGTGTATAAACCAAAATATATGCCACGCGTTTGGTTCAGAAAAAATAATACGGCCATCCTTTGACAAACTGTCATAAAAATCAGGAAGATAAGATGCAATGTCTACATGGTGAAGAACATCTGCCCCAATAATTGCCTTTTTATTTTTTTGCTTTGTCAAATCAACAGCAGTTTTTAAATACACACTTTTATGTATGTTTTTGGCGAATAGAACAAGGGTTTTAAGGGACTGTTTGCTTATATCAACAGCAGTGATCTTATATTTTTTTTGTATAAGAGGTATTGTCACTCTTCCTACTCCCGCACCAAAATCAACTATCTCTTCTTTTATACCGCCAAGTTTTTTTTTGATTATTTCTAATTCCTCCCTTACATGTCTTTTTGGGTGTAAAAGAAGAGTCTCATCATACTGGTTTTGTTTGACGTTGAAAAACGCCCTTTGTTTCGGATCAACGCGCATCATGGGTTTTTTTTGAGTTCTGAAAAATAAATACTGAAGGATGATCATAGACGGTAAATGACTCATCAAACCAGTTGTTTAACCAAGACGACGGATGAAAGGGAAAAAATGATTGATAGAATGGAATAAATTTCTGTATTAATTTATACTTTGTCTTCCCATCAAACAAATCCTTGTAATATTGGCCCATGCGTGGATACTTATCTGGTATCGTTGGAACACTCGCCCAGGCACGATTTGACGAAAGGATGTAGTAATCGGCTTGTTCAAGCTGTTTTTCTATTTTGTTCCATTTTTCCGGTGTATCCGGATCAAAAACTCCCATTGACTCAATAGTGAACTGTTTATTGTCTTCACCATCAAGCATCATAGGCAATGCATCATCCCAATATTCAGCTAGTATGACCGATTTCTTCGGGAGATTCTGATGTATCCAAAAAGATGCCTGGTAACGGGTATGTTTTTGCAGATAAATGCTTGAAAAAATAAGCGACCAAGCCAATAATATAAAAAGTATAAAGTATCTAGTATTAAGTATTTTGTATCTTCGAATAAACTCCCTTATGCCAAAGGCAGCAAAGATACTTAAGAAGGGGTAAATGAGGATAAGATAACGCATCGTTTTTGCAAACTGGATAGAATAATATAGGAAGTATCCAATAACCCACAAAATAATCATGACTAATTCTATTGATGTATGGCGTTTGCTCCATCTTTTAAATAACAAATAGATCCCCATTATGCTAAATACAAAATAAGGTACGCCTAAGCCAAAAAAAGATAGGTTAAATAAAGAGAAGAGAATGGGTGTCTTACTATACCATTGCACAGCGGGTGGAAAAAAAACCTTTCCGGAAGACAAGCCGGTGAGTTCTTTCATATTTTTAATAAACAAAAGGCTTGGTTGTAAAGAAAAAAAATCTGATGATTCAAAATAGTAAGGTTCAGTAATACGCAAAGTAAAATAACTCACACAAACAAATAATGCCACTATCACCGCTGCCGCAATGAACTGCTTTTTTATGAGTAAACGGAAACACAATAAGAAAAGAACAAGTGGCAGTATATATACTGCATTTATCTTTGATGCAAGAGCCAATCCGAAAAAGAAAGCACTCATTATTCCATCCCAAGATTTATCTGAATAGAAAAAGGAAAGAGAAAAATAAAAGGAAGCAAAGACAAAGGTATTTAGAAATGTATCTGTGGCAAAGAAATGGGATAACTGAATGGGCAATACAGATATCGCATATAAAAAAGTTGCCCAATATTTGATACTAGTATGAAACTTTAATTGTTTTTCAAACAACTTAGATGTTTTATAAACAAAAAAAAGAATGATAAGATCTGCCAACCCTGACAATATTCTTCCTTGAATAGCAAATGCATTATATCCATCGTTTTGCGCAACTACTGCTAGTATTTTATTTAATACAACCGGAAAAACACCATAGACAAAAAATGGGTATCCAACATTGGCGGGGTTTAGGCTTGAGACTGTTGGATCAAAATATTCTTCCCAAGTGGTTGGCACTTTCATCGCATTGCCAACCATTGTCAAGAATCGTTCGTCAGGATGAAGGTGGAGATTTGAATCCCAGTTAATATTTTGAAATCGTAAGAAAATACCAAGCAATAAAATCCCTATCAGTAGAACTTTATGAACTTTCAACTTTATAACCTTAAAATTTTATAACTTAATTTATCTTTCTTCTTTTTTCTTTACTTTGTTAAGTACTTTCGATAGGTCTTTCCCCTCTTCTTGTATGATCTTCGGTTCTCCTTTTTTAGGAATAAATGAAAGCATTACTTTAAACAATCCCCCATCTTTTTCTTCTTTCACTAACAGTTTTGTCTTTTCTACATCCGGCTTTTTTTTCACCCAGAATTTCAAATGTTCAAAAAAACCACTAAGCTTTCTTCTGCTGTCTTTCGAAAGATTTTTGCTTGTTACTTCAATTCTTTCCTTTGTACTCTCTCTCACAAACAATGAAAGGAGGTCTTTGGTTGTTATGATATTTATAGGGCGGTTTTGACCATCAACTATCACGACACTTCCAATTTTCTTTTCTAAAATCAGATGTAGAGCGTCTCGAAGATAGTCGTCTTTACTCAAGGTGAGAACGTACGTCTTTAAAAAGTGTCGAACACTTTTACTCTGCAATCCAACCTTATCGCCTGATTTGTCTTGCTTTTCTCTTTTTTTCGGGCTTGCAAGATAAGCAATAAGATCATAATAACTTAAGATCCCTCGCAACCTCATCTCCTTATTTACCACAACAAGTTTTGATACTCTAAATTTTTTCAGTTTTTGCATTGCGTATACAAGAGGATCATCTTCAAATACGGTAATAAGGGGTATTTTTTTTCGTGATAAAACCTCTTCTATTTTTGTAGTAAAGATATCAAGATTCTCCAATCTTCTAAGAAGGCTTCGAGCTGAGATATAACCAACAAATTCTTCTTTGTCGTCAAAGACAGGTAAATAATGGATTTTTGACTCGATCATAAGTTGCGCTATCTTTGAAACCGGATGTCGCAGTTTGACATGAGGAGCGTGATAAAGAGCATGCTCCACTTTTGCATTGGATGGTGATGAGGTTTTTATGACACAATAATAAGGATTAATCACTCCAAGATATTTATTTTTATCCGAAAAAACAAAGGCTGCATCGTGAGCGCTTGATAATTTGTTTAAAGCAAAAGAAAGCGTATCATGCGGACTTACCTTGATTGTATCCTCTGTTTGTATTATGTTGTATAGCTTCATGAGTTTTTAAGTTGCCAAGTAACTTATAATACTTAATACACCCCATCCTGTTGCTCCACTATTCGCTATGCCACTACTGCTTGTTACATATGAAGGTCCTGCAATGTCGATGTGAATCCATTTTGCCTTTACCACAAACTCGCCAATAAATAAAGCTCCTGTGATAGCTCCACCCCATCCACGGCTTGAAACATTCTTTAAATCTGCAATATCGCTTTTTAGCAGTTTGAGATATGGCTTGTATAAAGGCAGCTGCCATACCTCTTCTCCCTCTTCTTGAGTTATTTTTATAAAACGTTTTGTAAAGGTGTCGTTGTTACCAAAAAGGCCTGCGATATTTTCACCAAGCGCTACCTTACAAGCACCTGTAAGAGTCGCTAAATCAATTATTTCATCTGGTTGTATGTATTTTTCCGCATATGCAACTGCATCGGCAAGCGTAAGACGACCTTCTGCGTCAGTATTTATGACCTCTGCAGTTTTACCATTGAGACCACGTACCACATCGCCTGGTTTGAGAGCTTTTCCAGACGGCATATTTTCACATGCAGGTAAAATACCATATATTTCACCATAAGAAGATATATTAACTATTTTATCCAAATGTGCTAAAATTTTAAACACACCCAATACTGTTGCCCCCCCCGCCATATCAGATTTCATCTCTTCCATACCTAAGGATGGTTTGAGGGAAATTCCTCCTGAATCAAATGTGATTGACTTACCAATAAGACAAATCTTTTTTGCTTTATCCGCAGTAGCCTTGACGAAGGCAGATGTAGCCGACTTTGGATTATATTTCAATATGATGAATTTCGGTTCCCTTTCGCTTCCTTTTGCAACTCCCAAAAAAGCTCCCATACCAAGCCGTTCGCACTCTTGTCTATCTAGTACCTGTGCGGTGATTGTCCCTTGAGACTCCTTTTCAATATTAAATGCTTCTTTCATAAGAGTCTCGGGATGTACAAAAGATGCTGGTTCATTGACTAAATCACATGCAGTAGTAACACCTTTTACTATGTATTCTCCATACCGTATCCCTTGTTCAAATTCTGGAGAAAAATCTTTTTCACTATATACATACATATCTTGTACTATGTGATTCTTTTTCTTTTGTTCTTTGCTCTTATATTTATCAAACCGATAATTTCCCATATAAAATCCTATTGCACAATTTTTACCTAAGTCAAAAAAATCATCTCCCATAATGGGAATATAATAAAGATGAATTGATGAGCTTTTTAAGGACGAAGCCAAACGTACTGCATTTGCTAACCCGTCTCTTATTGAGACAAGGGGGCGTTCTTTTGATTTACCTAAACTATAAATAATGATATTTTCATATACGTCTCCACCTTCAACTATGATTGACTCATCTTTTTTGCCTGTAAATTCGTGGCGTTTTATTTTTTTTGCAATTCTTTCGCCAGTTAAAATATTAAGTCTCTTTAGAAAGATATCCCCTTTTAAGGCGTCCTCGTATGTGAAGTAAATAAGTGTATTTCCTTTATGAGGAAAAGTTTTTTTTTCCAAATAAATCATCGTACAGATATGTTAATCCCTCTCTTTAAAAGAGTCAATAGGAAAATGAAGCAAAACTATGTATAAGTCAGGTGATAAAATCAAGATTTATTTGTTGCCATAAAGTATTTAGTCCTTTGTTTTCTTGTGCTGCATACATAATTTTTTTTGGGACATCAAAGATAACTGAGGCAACTGTTGAGGTCTCTTTTGTCCGGTAAACCGATGAATCATCGTTGGTTGTATAAAGAAGAAGGTCTTTCAAGACGTTAACAGTATGTACCTGCGAAAGAACTGATCGGATATGTTGATAGCGTCCTAGGCTTTGCATCTCTTCTTTATATTGTTTCTCTACTTCCTTAAGTGTTCCAATATAGTGGTTAGTGTGTACGTAGTTTTTGTTTGTTTCAAAGAATTCGTAACGCCGTGCGGAACTTTCAATACTTAAGACCTTTGTCTTCTTTGACATGTTGTAACAATACCCTGCGGCTCGCCTCAATTTGGGGAATTCTTCTTTTACTTCTTCAAGACTTTCTCGAGATGAAAGCCAACGAGCGACGATTTGTTTTGGAATCCCAATTTGATAATCAGTGTGATACAGTGAGTTAATCGCCTGTATCATACCGCTTGAATTAATACAAATGGTGCCTCCGGATATAAGTCCTGCCAACCCTAGTTCAACTACCGTTTTATTATCAAGGGTCCGCTTCAATATAAAAAAATACTCCCCTGTCCATACGTCCCAATCTTCGTTGTGTCCAACGATGTATCCAGATCCATTTTCTTGTTTCAAAAAGATTGATGTACATCTTTCAATATGTTGTTTTTCCATGACCTCATCAATACAATGAAATACCCACAATTTTTCAAAGGGAATTTTTGCGCCGTTAGCCAAACCATTAATTTCATCTATATACTGAGGAAATACTTTTTTTGTAACATCTAAAAAAGGTAGAGATTTTTTGATTAATATATCCCACGGTGCGGGCAAATGAAATGCTTTGATATAGGCCGTTTGCATCTTTGCAGTCAATTGGCCCAACAAATACCCCGCTTCATAATGGTCCTTTGCATGAACCTCAATTATTTTCATACTATATAGAAGATTGTATCATTTTGTCGCCTCAAATTATTCTTATTTTATTGATGAATATCAATCTTTTAAATTGGTCTTGACATTTTGCAAAAATAGGTAATAATGTAATAGCTTTCAAAAAAAAATGAAAAGTGATCAAGAGGATAAGCCTCCAAGCAAACCCTCCCTAAACAATTTACAGAAAAAAAAGAAAAACGGTTACGGTTCAAGCAAAGATGAACTTCTTGTATATGTCTATAATGTGGTTGAAGACGAATGGTCATATATCTCAACCATCACTGATAAGGAAGAACGAAAAAAAGAAATTGAGCGAGACAATAACACTGCAGAATGTTATCTTTTTGCAAATGCGGATGAAGACGAATTTGTTTACATTTCGCCCAAACCAATTACACCAAATTTCAAAAAATATTTTCAGAATTTAGTCGGAGCAAAAAAGATTGAGATATTGGTTCCAAAAAAAGATACCGGCCTCATATGTAAAGATCTTTACAATGATATGGCTGTCTTTCACAAATTAGTCAATAAAGCAAAACGTTATAAACGTCTTACTATCGTTAGCTATGCCGCCTCCCCTCAGTTGTACGAATTGAAGGAACGTCTTGAAAAACGTGGGTTAAATGTCTATATTCCCGAGGCACCAACGATTGATTGTTCATGGACGGTCAATTTTTTTGGAAGTAAATCAGGAATACGGCAACTTGCACAACAAAGCAGTGCTCTTGAACCAGATTTCATCATGCCAGAAGGCCTCATATGTGTCGGAAAGCTCGACGCTGCACGTATAGCGGCAAATAAATTTATTAAGGATAACGGCGTAGTTATAAAAACTAATAAAGGTTCAAGCGGTAATGGAGTGCTTATCTTCCGAGACGGGCAGCTCCCTAAAGATTATAAAAAATGTGAACGCTCCATATATTCGTACCTTAAGCAAGATGAGTATTGGGAACGCTACCCCATCATCATTGAAGATCTTATCCCAGTCAATTTCAGTAACGGAGCAAGTAGTTTCCCCAATATTGAATTTAAAATCCAAAAAAGCGGAAAGATCGATATGTTGTATTTTTGTACGATGAAGATCACTGAGGAGGGAGAGTTCTATGGACTAGATATGCATGAGGACGTCATCAATGAACGTCTTGCAGCTCGAATCATTGATACTGGATATTATATAGCTGAACGTTACAGCGCAGAGGGATACAGGGGTCATTTTGACATCGATATGATCGCAACCAAATACAATCAAGTGTTTGTAAACGAATCAAACACCAGAAATACGGGGGGTACAGATGTATACAAAGTCGCACTTGAACTCATAGGAAGAGATTTTTTTTCCGATTCATACGTGATAAGCCGAAGCAAATTTCCTCTCCATAATGTCCCTCGCCCGTCCTTCCCCACTGTGTTAAAAAAACTTCAACCTCTCCTATTTAACAAAAAAACAAAGGAGGGCATCGTTATTAGCTCTGAAAATATCATCAAACAAAAAGAACTTATCTATATAATATTTGGAAATTCAAAACGAAGAGCATATCAAATCGAACAAGATATGCGTTCGCTTCTTCATTAAATGCATGACTAAGAAAATACCTGTATATATCTACAATTCTGTGGAGGATGAATGGCAATACATAAGCGGTTTAAAAAGTAAAAAAGAACAAAGTATTCGAACTACACTTTCAAATGCTTTTGCAGATTGTTATTTATTTTCAAACTCCGGAAGGGCAGAATTTATTTTTATCTCCCCTATTGCAATTTCCCCGGATTTTATTTCTTATTTTCAGACACTCACCAATTCGCATGTACATGTTCTCACTCCTCACATGATTACTCCATTTATTTCGCTCAATCTCATCTTGGATAAAAAAGTTCTAAAACAGCTTATTTCTTTTGCACTTCCCCAAGGGGGTATTGAACTATATCCTTATGCAACAAGTAAACAAATATACATGCTGAAAAAAACTCTTGAAAAAAATAATATTTTTACCTCTTTTCCTGAGTCTCCTGATGAGAAAAATTATTGGACTGTTTCCGCTTATGGTTCAAAAACAGGGTTTCGGGAATTGGTCAGCGAGATGAATAAAAAAAAAGATTGTCCAGTTAAGATGCCTTATGGCAAAGTCTTTAATAAAAAATCCCAGGCTATTGACTTTGCAGCTAAAATAGTGCTAAAACAGGGAAAAGCTCTTCTTAAAATTGCGAAAGGATCTGGTGGGCATGGTACGTTTGTCCTGAAAAGAAACGATTTAGGAAAAAACCATACGTTAATAAAGCTAAACATAAAAAAACTGCTTGGAGATGACCTCTTATGGAAAAAAAATAGAATGGTTGTTGAGGAATATATAAAAACGGATCCAAATAATCCCGTGCAGTTTCCAAGCATCGAATGTAGGATTGATGAACATGGAATAAACCATATACTTTATCACTGCGCCATGCTTGTCTCGGGGGCGGGAAGTTTTTATGGAATGGAAGTGGGGAGGGAAGCAGTTCCATCCTTTATAGTCCGAAAGATGAATGCTATCGCAAGAAAAGTAGGTGATGTATATGCATTAAATGGATATAAGGGTCATTTTGATATTGATATGATCTATGGAAAAGATGGGAAACTATATGTGAATGAGTCAAATGTACGAAATACCGGAGGAACAGATGCATTTAAGCTCTGTCTTCACCTTCTGGGTAAACGTCTCATGCAAAAATCATTTATCCTCAGTAAATTTGTCGATTTTAAAACCAATACAAAACTTCCTAACTTTAACCAGATTTTAAGCTTCGTTAAACCAATCCTATACTCAATGAAAACAAAAAGTGGATTGATAATCAGTTCACAAGCTTCCCTTTACGAGCGATCTCTAACATACTTTATAATCGCACGTTCAAAGAAAGGGGCATATAAAATGGAGAAAAAACTGTTACAAATTATTCAAACCAGTATCACAAAATGAAAAAAAATATCACCATTGCACTTCTTTATAACGTCCGCCATACTTTTCCCGATCCGAAAGACCCCAAAACCTTTCTTGAAACAGATTTTGACGATCCGGAGACTACCCGCTTGCAGATAAAACACCTAAAGAAACTCGGGTATAAAGTCGTTCCGATCGAGGCTAATGATAAAGCCTATCTAAAATTATATAGATATAGGGCTCAGATCGATTTAGTATTTAATGTATCTGAAGGCATGCATGGAAATGATCGTGAAGCACAGATACCAGCTATGCTTGAGATGTTACAAATCCCCTATACCGGTTCTCCTCCTCTTGCTCAAGCGCTCATTCTGGACAAAGCAAAAACAAAAGAAGTTCTTATAGCAAATAATGTTTCAACACTCCCCTTTCAACGCTTCACCGATGCAAATCAGGCACTAAAAAAGGGTCTTATCTATCCCTTGATGGTAAAACCTGTGTCTGAGGGATCATCTGCTGGAATAACAAATAAAAGTGTTGTACATACGCTGAGTGAGTTGCGCAAACAGATAAAATTCATCAGAAAAGTATTTCATGAAGATGCTCTTGTTGAGCCATATCTTGAAGGTCGTGAGTTCTCAGTAGCCATGCTTGGCAACCCCCCTCAAATACTTCCAATCCTTGAATCTGATCATTCTATGCTCCCAAAAAAATATCTCCCTTTTGACTCCCTTGAGGTCAAATGGTTTTATGAGTCTGAAACAAATGGACAACACCTTAAATGCCCTGCTCTCAATATTTCAACCCGATTAGAACGGCAAATACATACCATTTGCCTTGACGCATGGAAGGCTTTAGGAATCAAAGATTGGTGTCGGATCGACATACGTTGCGACAGGAAAGAAAATCCTTTTGTCCTTGAGGTAAACTCGCCCCCCGGATGCATGCCCCCTGAACACGACGTTGCATCCTACTTCCCTATGATCGCCCGCGCTGCAGGTATCCCATATGAGAGACTTCTTCAGAAAATCATATCGGAAGCACTTAAAAGGTATAAAAGGTTATAAGTGCTTATATGCTATAATTGATAATTGAAGTTTTTGGGCGCGTAGTTTAATGGCCCCACAAAAAGCTTTCCATTCCCGAGGCCTACGTCCTCGCATCATGGTGGCGCTTTAGCGGGGCAAGCAGTATTGTCTTTTCAGCTCAAATTTTGGTATAGTTTATCTGTTTTCGTTCTTGGGCGCGTAGTTTAATGGTAAAACAGTTCTCTGATAAAGAACAGAGCGATGGTTCGATTCCATCCACGCCCACTTCGTCCCGCAAAGCGGGACTCAGTGTAAACACGATTACCACCAAAGCACAAGTAAGGTAAAGGTTTACCCTGAGGAACAAAGTGACCAAGGGACTCGTAGCTCAACGGTAGAGCGCTTCGTTTACATCGAAGATGTTGGGGGTTCAAATCCCTCCGGGTCCACCAAACACTTAGGTATCCATTGCCAACTTCTCTTAACCTCTCTATAATGAATATGAGATGAAAAAGAACGTCCCGCTTTTCGCAAAAAAATCAATTCATAACTTTTTTGAGGCAACTCTTAATTTATTTCTTTTCTTTCCCTATTTTTTTTCCGTCTCTACCCTCTTTAAGACTTTTTTCCATCCTTGGAAAAATATAATTACCAAAAAGACTGTGCGGGGTTTTTCTTTTAGCGAGCTTATGGGGCGCATATTTTTTAATCTTGTCTCACGTCTCATCGGGGCTTTTATGCGCCTTTCTATTATCCTTTTTTATATGTTGTTTCAGTCCCTGTATGTCATATTTCTTCCCTTTATCATTGGTGTCTATTTTCTTTTATTACCTTTTCTTATATGTATATATATACTTGAGAAGACAGAGGAGGAAAAAAAAGCTTCTTTCAAAGCAGTGTTTATTGCATCCCGCATGTTAAAACAAGAAAACTACCAGGCAGTTGAGAATTGGTTTGAGATGTACTATCAAAAGTATCTGCACAAAAAGGCATGGTGGAAATTGTCCAACCTTTTGACCATACCACCCCTTGCACGAGATTGGGCTGTAGGATACACTCCCCTTTTAGATGAGTTTTCGCAGGATTTGACCAATGATACTTATCAAGCCCAGATGAAAAGCGTCATTGGGCGGTCAAAAGAAATCCAGCAAATACAACAAGCTTTGTTAAAGAATGAGGAGGCAAATGTGCTCATAGTTGGTGAAGAAGGTGTTGGAAAGCATACGATAGTAGATGCCCTTGCAAAAAAAATTTATGAGGGTCAAACCAACTCTGTCCTTGCTTACAAACGCATTTTGAAATTAAATCTGGAAAAAATATTGACCGTTTATACCGATACTGAACAAAGAGAGAATTTTCTTGAAGATCTATTTCTTGAAGCTGCAACCGCCAAAAACACTATTCTTCTTATTGAAAACTTTGACAAATACGTAAGTTTCGGACAAGGGAGAATCGATCTTTCAACTTCTTTTGAAAAATACGGAAAAACTAGCACAATTCAATTTATCGGCATCACGTCTCCTTTTTTTTACCAACGCTTCATATTTGGCAACGATAAAGTAAACCGGTTATTCACTCGCATAGATGTACAGGAAATCTCACTTCAAGAGGCAAAACTCACACTTCTTGAAGCAGCGCATCTTTTTGAGGAAAAAAATAAGGCCATCATCCCCTATGAGACAATTATTGAAACTATCGATAAAAGTGAGTTCTATATAACCTATATTCCTTTTCCAGAAAAAGCGTTTAATCTCCTTGATATGGCTTGCGCTTATGTAAAAAATACCAATTCTCAGACCGTCACTCCAAACATAATAAATATAGTCCTTTCGGAGAAAACCCATATCCCAACCTCTCTGACGGGTGAGATGAAGAAGAAACTTATTACATTAGAACAACTTCTTGGGTCCCGTGTCATATATCAAACCGAGGCGGTACAAAAACTGGCTGGGGCTATGCGAAGATCTTTCATACTACTTGGTAAGCGTAGAAAACCTCTGGCCAGTTTCCTTTTTCTTGGACCAACAGGTGTTGGAAAGACCGAAACTGCAAAAGCACTTGCAGATATATTTTTTGGCAGTAATAAATTCTTACTTCGGTTTGACATGTCCCTTTATCAAACAACTGCAGATATAAAAACACTGATTGGATCAATCGAATCAAGTATGCCGGGACTTCTCAGCAATGCAATACGGGAAAATCCATATGCCGTTCTCTTGCTTGATGAGATAGAGAAAGCAGACAAAGACCTTCTCAACATATTCTTAACATTGGTTGATGAAGGATACTTTACTGATGGATTCGGCAAAAAGGTAGATTGTAAAAACCTCATCATTATCGCAACGAGTAACGCTGGTGCCGATTATATTTATAAAAAACAAACCTCTCTAATTGCGTCGGTTAAAGAATCAGACCTCATAGATTATCTTGTCTCCCAGCATCTTTTCTCTCCAGAATTCCTCAATCGCTTTGACGGTGTGGTAACATATCGCCCTGTCACTGAGCAATCCATCTTCACTCTCGCATCGAAGATGATTGATACGATAAAAGAAACGATTTATAAGCTATATAAAATTCATATCACCGTCACTGATGAAACCTTGAAGAGTGTAGTTGCAAAAGGCTATAATCCTGCATTTGGTGCACGAAATCTTGAACGGGTTATCACCCAAGAACTGGAAGACAAGATAGCAAAGCTTATTCTTGAAGAAAAAGCGAAGGAAGGTGATACAATATCTTTATAATATGAAAGTCTACTTCACCGCTGCAACATCATTTAATGGAGAACTTCATGAAACGAACAAAAAGATTGTTCATTATATTCTTAAAAGTCGTGTGATGCTTATCTCAGGTCAACAGATAGTAGATAAAAAGCTTCTGGAAGAAGATAAAAAACTTCCCTCTGAACAAATATATATGCGAGAACACCACCTGATTGAGCAGGCCGATCTTATCATAGCTGAGGCTTCAAGACCGTCTCTTGGTGTCGGAACAGAGATAGCATATGCTCTAAGTATAAATAAACCTGTTCTCATACTTATCTCAACTCAGTATGAAGATCGGATCTCACCCATGATAAAAGGTAATCCATCAGAGACTCTTTATCTACAGTTCTATAATGAAGACAACCTCCATCTTAGGATAAGCGATTTTATCAAACATATTTCTTCTCTTAAAAAGAGACGGGGCAAACTAATTGTCATTGACGGGGCTGATGGATCAGGTAAAACAACACAGGCTGAGTTGTTAGTCCAGCATCTGAAAAAACAGCATGTCGCTGTTAAATATGTTGACTTCCCTCAGTATTATCATTCATTTCACGGAAAAACAGTTGCTAAGTTCTTAAGGGGAGAGTTTGGCAATATAAATCAAGTATCACCCTACCTTGCTTCACTTGCCTATGCGCTTGACCGAGCATCGATCAAGGGAGAAATGGATGATTTTTTACTAAAGGGGGGTTATATTATTGCCAATAGATATGCAACATCAAGCATGGCTCATCAAGCTGCGAAATTTCAGGATGAGTCAGAGCGAAAAGAATATTTGAAGTGGGAGTATGAACTTGAGTATAAAATCCATAAAATTCCCCGTGAAAATCTGGTTATTTACCTTTATGTACCATGGAAAATTAGCTTAGAGCTTACCAAAAAGAAGACAGACCGTGCATATCTTAAGGGTCAAAAACAAGATATCGCGGAAAAAGACCTTGCACACAGGATAGCATCAGAAAAAATGTATCAATACTTGGCTAAAAAATACAAGCACTGGGTCACTGTAAATTGTATCCATAATGGAAAACTAAGAAAAAAGGAGGATATCTTTGATGAAATAGTCCATATCATCAATCCTCTTCCTTTTTCTCATTAAAACGCAACTGGGGTTTGTTAAGCAATAAGATTTGCGTTATAATAGAGACATCATATGATCCTTTCAGACCGCGACATCAAAAAAGCCCTTTCTCAAAAACGCATCGTTATCAAGCCTCTTCCTGATTTTGAGCAAGCTCTTTCAGCTTGCGCTATCGATCTTCGGCTCCATAATGATTTTGAAGTCTTTGCTCACACCTCCATCCCCTACTTTGACCTTAAGAATATGAGTAATGTACAGGTAACTCAGAAGATAACGATTGAAAAAGATAAACCTTTTATATTGCAGCCGGGTGAGTTTGCCCTCGCATCCACCCTTGAATGGATTGAGTTGCCTGATGATATCGCAGGGAGGCTTGAGGGCAGATCATCACTTGGACGCCTCGGGATCATCGTCCACTCAACTGCAGCACTTGTACATCCAGGTATGAAAGGTAGGATCGTGCTTGAACTTTCCAATCTGTCACAGATTCCAGTCGCTCTCTATCCAGGCCTTCGCGTATGTGCATTATCTTTTGAGACACTTACAAGTCCTGCCGAAGTCCCCTACTCCAAACAAAAGAATGCAAAGTACTGTAATCAGCAAGGAGTAACAGGAAGTAGGATAAATAAAGACATCTCTTAAGTTTTACTGTTTTCCCTGCACTATTGCACTTTTTGCAGGACCTCCATAAGGATATTCCAATCCTTTCCAATACCAACCATGAGGCATCACATGAAGCAACGATTGATATTCTTTTTGCATATGATCATGGAGAGATTGTAAATCCGTTGAAGATGGACTATCCGGTCGAAGCAGGAAAGGATCAAGAACTTTTACACCGATACTAAAATCTGATCTAACTCCCATAGCAAGCGGTAAAATAGTAACAGGACGCCCCGATGCAGTTGCATATTGTTGAGATGCTACAAAAATACCACCATGAAAAGGGGCTAATACTTCTACTGTCGTTTTAGAATTACCACCCTCAGGAAAAGCCACTACTACAGGTATTTGAGCAGACCTATTTTTATCAAATACTCGATTAACTCCTGCACTCAGTGCTTCAAACCCTCCCTGGCCTCCCTGACCATAGGGAACAACAATTGAACCATCATTATCTTGTATAGTACTCATGGGGGGATCATCAAATTTAGCTCCAACAACTGAAAAACCAAAAGCTTGACCTGGTAAAAGTTGACTCAATATGGAATTTATTACTCCTCGTCTAGCAATAACACCCGGTAAATGAGCGGTTGTACCCTCTACTAGTTCACTTCTACCCAATTCATTAAGTGCATGTTGGAATTGAGCAGCGTCAGGCTTAATAGCTTTCTCAAATGGCGGATGGTTAGATATTATAACCACTGGTCCATCAAAATCAACACGCGCTAGTCGATCTCTTGCAGTTTCCAGAGATTCAACATCGACGGGAGCAATCTGACCAAACTCGGTAAAAAACTGTTGTTGAGCTGCCCTCAATCTAACAGCTAGATCTTGTGGACTGTCAACACAAGAGGCATAAGATGAGGCTATATAACGGGCAGTTGCATCAGTAAGTCTTCCTATACGTCCTTGCGCAATTGCATTTATCTCTGCGACTCTTTGCGCTTCTGTTTTTGTTTTATCCATATAAAGGAATTTCAAACTCGTAAAAATCTATCAATTCCTTAAGTATTTTTTTTGCATGAACAAGTCCGAAAATATTCTTCCCTGAAAACATGTGGTTTACCCCCTGAATCCTACTATATGTTGCAAATTTAGGATTTTTGAGTGATGAATATGCTAAAAGAGCGTCATTGATTGGTACGATTTCCTCCGCATAACCTTGGAGTACTTTAAAATAACCGGAGAAGTTTTCAAATTTCGATAAAATCCATTTCTTTGAAGGATATCCTCTCAGCACGGGAAGATTTTTTCTTTTTGTGGAAATCGCCGAACCAATCGCACAAAGTTTGACTACTTGAGGAAATTTTGAAGACAAAATTATTGCTAAAGTTCCTCCAAGGGAAAATCCAAGCGAATATATTTTGTTTATTTTTTTCGGAAACAATGTTCTTTTGGTTAAAATAAATTTGTAGACTTTTTCTACATCATCTAGTTCCTGTCCAAACACTTTCCCCTGGAAAATCTCTTGCCAGTAGTTTAACCTCAAAGCAGGTATTATCTTGGGGTCTGGTTTTCTTGCGGTTTGATACCAGACGATATGGGGCCGCTCTTTCATGTTTTTTTGTAGCCAAAGAAGGATATGCTTATATCTATCTGTATCTCCAAATGCCTTTTCAAATGCTCCCCCATGCAAAATAAGTGCTGTTCTTGAACCAAGATTCCCTTGTTTTATATATACACATACTGGCAGTTTTTGATAAGTGCTGGTTAAATGAGAAATAATTATTTTATTGCTCATGGGAAGGAAAAAAAATAGGTAACATCTCTGGAAGTAGTTCATACTTTACACCGTTGTAATAGACATCAACAGTTGTGTTTCCTTTTTCGTCTCTTTTGAGTTTAAAATGAAGATATGAAAGGTAGTCTGGGGCACCGCCTACATCCATAAAAGACTGGATTGGTTCAACAGTGTCGCCATTTCTTTTACCCAACATGCCCTTTATGATTCCTGCAATATTAAAATCATGAGTTACTCCCATTATAAGTGTGCTCGTATTTGAGATTTGGTTTGGGAGGGTTCCGAGAACTAGACGTTTTAGATATTCAAGCGGATTTTGTATATATAATCGTACTTCTTCCGGATCAATAAACGTATCATATAGTGTAGATGCTATTTTCAAAGCCATGTCTTTTGCAGTTTGGGGAGGAAAATGTCTTTCTAAAAGAGCCGGAAGAACAGAGTTGTCTGTTGCGATGGCTTTCTGAATAGCAGCCACCACAGCTTTATAATCCTGGCCATACTGATTACATAATGCGCTCATCTCTGAAGAAAGACCCCCACCTTCTTGAAAGATTTTCTCTCCTGCAGCTATTATTTTTTGATTATTCCATTGCTTTCCATCTGGTCTTAACCTAAGAGTATTGTCAAACCCTTGCCCTTTTTCCGGTACTTGACCGGTCTTTTTAACCTTAGCAGTCAAACTCGCACCCTCATCGATAAGTTGTACCGTATGATGTGTTCTTGGTATTGAGGTTCCGGTAAAAAATATTCTGTCATAATGAGATTCAACATGATTTGAATGAAGGACTGATCTTCCCCATTCACGCGCGCGACCCATACCTTGTGCAGTTAATGCAGGAGACCGACGTTCAGCTATCATCTCAGGAGTCACGGGCTCCCTTTCAGCATGGCGGACAAAGATCACATCAATAAGAACATTTGTACCTCTTACACTCTCTTTTGCTTCTGGATGACCCATATTAATATAATAAAATTGATCTTTGGAGCATATTATAGCAAATAATAACTTAGCTTGTCTCTGTCATCTCTGTAAGATGCGCTACTGCTATATTAAGAAGTTTATAGGCTTCTTGGGTATTTGCTTCATATTGTATTTTTTCTTTCCCTCCATGCCCGTTAGCTTTGTTTTTATACAGTCGGTATAGAATCAGGTAGCGATACACCATAGATATTGCATCAATCGCTTGTATGCCTAGTTCTGCTTCTCTAACCTCAGATGCATCCATATCTTCAATTCCAATTCGGCTTCGGTATAGCCTATCATACTCACCCCAAAATGCTTCTGCTTCATCGACTTCTCCATGTACCAATAGGTCGGCATATAAAAAGGCCGCATCCATGCGTTTACTATTGATTCGCCAATCTACCCACGGTGCAACGTCAAGTATCTGAATTCCACCGTTTACTGCCATATTGTCCATTTTTATATCTCCATGCGCCATAATGGGTTCATGAAAACGGACCCCATACTCAGCAATCACTGAACCAAATCGGTTGAGGAAAGCTTCTATGGGTTGAGATAGTTCTTCAAGATATGCTGGTTCTTCTTTTAATCGATCACGTAAAATACCTATCTCTCCAGGTATTGGTTCTCTTCCCTGTATCCTTCCCCCTAATAAAAGTGAGCGGATAAATGTCTCCATTGATTCACCTTCTTCCAAATCAACCTCAGGACAAAACTCTGGATTAAAATGATAATCGATGATGTATCTTGCAACTTCCCGATATTGTTCTGATGTAGGACGTGCATTGAAACTTTCAGGATTTAGCCTGTCCATTTTAATACCCACATCATGAAACCAACCATTCCAAAAATTTTCTGGCTTAGTGATCACTGCTACTGCATTGAGCGACTGTGCCAAAATTCCTAAGACATTTATTTCATCTCTAATAAGACCTGTACGATATTCAGGATCACCTATAGGAATAAAATCCCATAGCTCTTTTTCCCTTTCACCTCCATGTAAATATTGTTTAACCACCTGACCTGGGTTATCAATCTCATGAAATGTTGAGGTTGCTCCTTGGAAATCAAGAGTCTGCCCCAAAGTTACTATCTCTATGGGGTTCTGAATCCTTATCTCCTCATATACTGCATTACACAGTTCATCAAAGTCTGCTACATCATCTTCTGTATATATTCTTGGGTCAGCATCTACGGGCAGTCTTTGTCCTCCTTTTTCCAAAGGTTTTTGAGCAAAATTCTGAGCTATTTTGATTGCTTCTCGCTCGCTAGCAAACTTATCAAAGACAGTGTAATCTCCACTCATAACTGCATGTCCAATCAATCTAAATAGCTCTACTTGACTTAATGCATTTGAGACGAGAAGATTCCTAAGTGCCGTGTTGTTTGCAAAAAGTGGGTTTTGTAGTAAAAGTGTGTCTTGACGGTAAGCTTGCCATAATACTCTATATACGTCTGAATCAAGCTTCATTTCTTCTCCATTTCCATTTCCGTTTCCGTTACGAATAAGTTGTAATATTTCCTCACGGTGTCCTGATACATGAAATGGCCTGTTTTGTGAGTATTGAGTCAGAAATAACCGTACAAGTGCTGCTTCTGGAGGAATAACCATATCAAGTATGTCACCCGCCAAAGCAATATCAGCCGCCAATCTCAAACCCTCCAGTTCTTTGCCTGTTGTGTCTGCAAGAAGAGGTCTTAAGTCTTGTGCTAACTGTGCTAATTCTTCAGAAAATGTCGCTTCAAAAGCCGGATGTAATCCAATTGAGTTTTCACCCGGTGCTTTTTCAAGACGGGTAAGTTCAACTATATTTTTTGGCGAAAGTGTAAACTGGTTTAATGTTCCATTTAAAAGAAGACTGTTCAGGTCTTCAGTAGACTGTCCCTCTGCAGATATATCTCCACGAAGCGCCTCGGAAAATGAAAGTATATCATCGTGTCTTAACATCATCATGGCTGCACCGGCGCAGATTCTCTTTGCTTCAGGGAGCGGCAAACCATTTTCTACGGCGTATTGATCAGCCAATGCAAGTATCATGGTTGCGGCACCTCTACCATGTCCTTTTTTTACATTTAACACCGATTGCTTATCCTGACCTCCTCTTAATTCATCCTCATTACGTTGTATGCCTAAAAGTTGATCAGCATCATGAAGAGGACCAAACAAGGCAATGGAATCAAGCCAAGGAGTAATAAGCATTCTATTTTCCTGCGATAAACCTCGTATAAGAAAATCTGTATGTTTCTGAACGTTTCTAATATGGAAACCATTATGGTCTTGGCTTTCTGGATTTTGAAGAGCTCTGGATAGTACGGGCACTATGGGAAGAGGTGAGACACCATGACGATCAACTCTCTGGAGACTACCAAATAACGCAGCTGCTTTTCTTTTTGCTCCGCTCCACAGAGGACCAAATCTTTCACCTTGTTGTAGTTCTATTGTATTTCCTGCCATCTTATATCTTTCTTTTACTTTCTTTATATAACTGCTCTATCGTATGTATGATCATCTGTACTCCTATTCTATTGTTTCCTCCCTGCGGGATGATTATGTCAGCGTATTTTTTGTTTGGCTCAACAAACGCCAGATGCATGGGGCGTGACATGGTGACATATTGATTGAGAGCATGTTCTAGAGTCCTCCCTCTTTCCTGTATGTCTCTTGTGATCTTTCTCCCAAGTCTTAAGTCTGCATCTGTATCTACAAATATTTTTATATCCATAAGATTTCGAAGATCTTCATTTTCAAATATAAGAATGCCTTCGATGATAATGACCTTTTTTGGTGTTAATAAGACTGTTTCCTTTTTGCGATTTGATATGGTGAAGTCGTATTGAGGCATCTCGATGGATGTGCCTGCAAGTAGTTTTTTTAGGTGTTTAACTAACAGTTTGGTATCAAGTGAGTTAGGATGATCGTAGTTAACTTTTGCCCTCTGTTCTAAAGTAAGATGAGATTGATCTTTATAATAATTGTCATGGGCGATGAAGATAACCTCATGTTTGAAGTGGTCTCTGATTTTTTGGGTTACGGTTGATTTACCTGAACTCGTGCCTCCCGTTATACCAATGATCAGCGGTCTTTTTTTCATATCCAAAAAAAATCCCTCCGATTCGGAGGGTTATTGTAATAGGCTATTTTCCTGCAGAAAATTGCTGCAAAAAATAGGGCTTCATCCATAATTTTATCCTTAATATATATTATAACTTATAAAAGCTGAGAATCAATATACATTTAGTATGTAGAACTATATCAATTTTGAAAACGCTTTTTTTTCTATAAGAGATTATAATTATATTATGGATCAAAAAGAACAGCTTCCCCCTATTGTGCAAGGACACTCTCCTCAAGGACCTGAGAGACAAAGAAGTGTCTTAGAAGAAATCCGCTGCTTACGACATGCTTATTCTGATCAAATACCAAAAGATATCGTTCACAGCAATGGAGATAATCCGTACACAAAGGCGCGAAGAGGTTGGTGGACCGCACTGATTGGAAATCTGCAACTTGCAATGAGGACAGGTGAGGTACAGGATGAAACGCTCATTGACCTTATCAAACGATTCTCTGCTTGGTATACTAATCCGCAACATCTTTCAAGTAAAGCTCTTACTACGGCAGATGATATCCGTCACGCTAATGCAATGATAACTATGGTACTAGGAGAAAAGGATGAGGTAAAGAAAAAGGAAGCCCTACAAGCGCTTTCATTTTTGTTTGATGAAAATGAATGATGAGATATGTCTGATATAATTTAAATGCTTTAAGCGAGTAATGCCGGGGTGTTGAAATGGCAGACAAGCAAGTCTCAAAAACTTGTGAGGGCAACCTCGTGAGGGTCCGACTCCCTCTCCCGGCACTTCGTCCCGCTAAAGCGGGACTTAGTGTGAACACTTGCATAAACCATATTGCATTACCAACTTCCTCCTCCCCCACCCCCACCTCCTCCTCCTGAAAATCCTCCTCCTCCAAATCCTGAAGAATGACCTGTTGATGAACGGACAGGAGTCGCTGATGACCGAAATGTTGAAAATGAGGAATGCATACTGCTTAATAAATAGGCAGTGGTAAAACTATGATTGTCATATCCCTGATACCAGTCTGGGTTATGAAGAGGGATATCTTTAAATCGATTTGCCCAGACCTTTTCAACGCCAAATGCCACTGCATAGGGCAAAAGTTTTTCAAAAAACATCTGATTTCTCGCTTGAAATTCAAGCTGGCGTTCTTGCGTGACCAAAAAGTTCTTGAGGGATTTGCCCACATTGGCTTGCCCTGCGCCAAATGCAGTTTTGCGCGGCATTACACGTGCAAATATAAAAGCTACAATAGCAAGAAATATGTTGCCGGTAAATAACGCCACGCCTGCTATGACATACCAGATAGTACGAATAGTGTTTGGATTATGGGGGAAAAATCCTTGAGCAGTCATATCTTCATAAAGCATCGTGGTAACTTTTTCAATAGGTGCCACCAGCTTTGCATCCTTAAGTCTTACCTCATCTTTACCTCCAGAAAAAATTCCATCATATAACTTTTTTTCAAATGGCTGTAATATGTCTTTATCATTCTTTCTTTCTTCGCGAATAAAATAAAAGTCTCCTTTTTTCTTCTCAACAAGCTTAAAATATCCCCGTCTTGCAAGATCGATGACGCCTGCAAATATGTCTTTCATATCCACCTTCTCATCTACCAACATACCAGTCTCAGACGGTGTTAGGAAGCGACCTTTATTGTCTTTGGGCGGATCAAACCAGGCGCGCACTTCACCTGTTGTGGTCTTTGGATCACGCCCTTTCATCCACCAATAAAGCGGTATTCCAAAGGGCAAGCCCATATACCAAATAAAGGCTAGTTGAGCCACGATAAGCATCACTATTTTTCCAAAGATAGTATCAGTAAATCTCACAACAAGTTTTGGTTCAACAACCGCGATAAATCCTGGAGGAAGACTGATCACCCCGGTCAAGCCTTGGTGTGAAGATAAACTTTGAGTGATCTGTCCAATGATCTTATTATCTCTTAGTCTGGTCTCACAGTTTTTATCAGTACTGCCATAACTGCCAGTGAAACAATCAACCCTTATCTTATCTTGAGGAATATCAGGCGGAATCACTACCTCATATTGCGCATTTTCAATAAAAACATCCCACTTATCACCTGTCATATTCCAATACAGTTCATCATGTTCAGAAAAATATCGCATTGCTCCCCTAGCTTGGTAGGTAATGATATATGTCTTTAATCCTGTGACAAATCTGTTGGCGTCACCGATCTTGATACGAAGTATCTCTCCTCCCATTGAAGGAGTAGTGTAATGATATGGATTACCCGTCTCATCCAACACTGAAACTATCTGAACTTCAAGGCGATATTTTTTTCCGTCCTGATTGAGAATAACGGTTGAGATGTCTCGATAAATACCGTGTTTGCTTAAAGAACCAAAATCATACTCAATACGCTCTTCTACACGTATAGTTGCATCTTTTTGAACCGAAATCTTTGTATTAAAGTTATTGATACTTTCTGCTTGAACAAGGTTAGGAAAAATAGTGAATAAAAAAGAGAATGCAAGAAAAAAAAAGCCTCGTTGAAGTGATTGTTTCATAGTACATCTTTATTCTAAACCAAGGCTTTTCTAATTGCAAACCATATGTATTATGCTATAATATTGTACTATAAGATAAATTGTCTATATTATATGGCATCACTTGAAGCAAGAGTCGCACAACTTACCGAGTTTAACTCCGAAAAAAGAGGAAGAGCAATACATACAATTGTTGAATCATGTATTACTGATGTATCTCACCTCAACGAAGCGCTTGGCATATTACCAAGCCTGCAAGGACCATATGTTGATAAAGTAACAGAAAGTCTTCGAAGAAAAACACACAAGGGCTTTAAAGAAGGTTCTTCACCTCCTACAGTACAAGACATGGGGCTTATCATCGATTCGCTTAATGGACCACACGAACAAGTAATGCTTGATGCTTTAGGAGGATTGTTTGAAAGACCCCAACAGCATTTTAATATACGCAAACCTACTCAGGATGCTTTCAAAAAAGCATACCCTATAGCAGTGCAGGTTTTTTCTTCTTTTGCTGAGGCAGTTGCAAAATGTGAGGATCCTGAAAAAAAGGAAAAAATTCTTTCTATTTATCGAGATGCGGTTGTTCCAAGTAGAGATAGTAACGCTTTTTTTTCTTTTCAAATATTGAACTATGGAATACCAGATATGCCGTATAACCTAGTTGAGAGAGCCTATGCAACAAAAGTGCTCTTAGACGCTGAAGAGATTCGTACGATCGGAGATATAAGCAAATTCTCCTTCACTCAAGATCAATTAGATACAATTGAACGTATCGAAAAAGCAGGTATTACTCATGGGAAATTTGAAACATCTCTTGCATACAAAGTTGCTTATCTTATCCATGAAGTATTAGATCCGTTAATTAAAGGAGACGAGAAACTTACTATTTTCTGTGCTGAACCAGAAGATGATCGATTTTGTGACTTTGCACTTGAACGGCGTACTAAACAAATGGCGATCTGGTTATCTAATAAATCTAAAGATGGAAAACAATTGAGGGGAGAAATTGTCCTCTTACCTGGAAAATTAAGAGCATTTACCGGGTACAGAAACGATGTGCATATCTCAGAAGTACGATCACTTCAAGCAGATCTTATGAAACAAAGAATAATAAATATGCGTTCTGAGGAAAAACCGCATAACCCCATTACTATGTCGGAGTTCAATACTGTTACTGATTATCTCTTACCTCCAATTGAAAATGTTGAGCAGTTAATAGATATTGAAACTACGCAACAGATGAAAGAAAGAGCTCAGTGCGGCCTCTATTCACTCAGCCAAAGAGGTGCTCATATATCGTTTGATCATTCATCTGAACAGTTCCTCCATGATGCCGGACTTGATCATCTTGTACTCAAACAGCTTACGCTTGGCCGCGCTCATAAAGCGTATGGGAAAAAGGTTGCCATACCTGAAGGTCGTGCTGATGATTATTGTTATATTGCAGAATTTACTGTGCTTGGACAAAAAATGGCAGCAGTAATTGATGCTGATTTTAATTTTATTCCTCCTACTGGGCTCGGTTCTCACGCTACTTCTTGGCTTGAACGAATATCTTTTGCCTATTTAGCTGATCTTCGCAATCTTGATGAATCTCAAGCAACTGAAGAAAATAGAAAAACATCATCTAGCGGTGAGATAAAATTCCTCGGAAGAACTGCATCGCTTCATGTACTACCCCTTGATGCACGGCCAACTATAGACGCGCAAACTGAAAGAGAGATCCGAAGACGATTTACTCATATCGGACATAAAGAGTTAAATAGACTTTTTACCTTAGTTCAAATTAATCGGGATTTCCTCGACACTATCCCCGAAAAATCAATAAGAGATCTTCTCAGTAAGCTACTGCAAAGAGTTCATAAAAAGGTTGTTGAAGGAAGACCTATGAAAAGCACGTGGACTGCAGGTGAAGAGGATACGTATGGGACAAGAATACCAAGCACCCATTTACAAGTTAATAATCCTCCTCATCCTGATACTTATTCACCACTATACAACTATTTTCAGATAGCCTATGTACCCGAATCAGAAGCTGATCCAAATGCCCCCCCTATCCCATTTAATTGTCCCCATGCAGCAGCTAACATACTCCCAACATAAGATATACAAGATATATAAAGTAAGTTACAATAACTAAATGATGTTTTTTTTTCTAGCCCTATTCATTATAATTCTTTGCATCATAGCTCTCTTCTCCTTCCCTCAATTCTCCCCTATCCCTTATTTTCCGTCCAATATGAAGGATAAAGAGATTATACTAGCGGGCCTCAATATAAAAAACGATCAAACTATTTTCGATCTTGGCGCAGGAGATGGAGTAGTCATATTTGAGGCAGCATATGAAGCCCTAAAACATAGATTAAACACTCGATTTGTTGCTCTTGAGATAAATCCTATACTTATTACTTTAATGTATATAAAATGGCTACTTCACCCAAATAGAAAGAATGTAAAGATCGTGTGGGGCGACATGTTCAAGATAAAGTTCAAATCTCAAATGTCAAATGTCAAACGTATCACGTTTTATTTGTATATCTCTCCATGGTTGATTGAAAAGGTCATCACAAGAATCAAAAAACAAATTCCTCATGCTCAGTATGTATCTTACTATTATCCAATCAAATCTTTGAAAAAAAAGGAGGTAATTAGGGAAGGAGTGCACACATTATATCTATATGAATAAGGTCTTTATCTTATCTATAAAACTCTAACCAGTGTTGGATTTGGAGCATGATTACAGTTAATCTTTTTTACTTTGGTGAAGGAGCAGGAGTAAGAGTTGGCGCCAAAGAAGAACATCCATCTTCTAGAGAAATATTCAGATTTCCAGGAAGACATCTATTAGAACAGGAATAATAGCTACAATCCGCTTTATTGCATGCATTAAGATCATAATTATGGATATAGCAAGGATATGCGGTAGGAAGTGGAACTAATGTCGGACAACCTAAAGTCGCACATCCATCCACTACAATCTTGAAATTAGCCGTTCCTTTTCCTGAAAATATACATCTATCTCCTCCTGTCCATTCTCCTGAACAAAAAACCACACTTACGGTATATGGAAGAGCAATCGAAGTATCATATAACTCATACGGTCTTATACGATAAGTCTTATTTGCTTCTAACTTAATTACTTTTGATCCAATACTGTCCGGAATAACAAATCTATAAGGAATATCCTTTTCGGGGTTTTCTGCTACTTTGATTGAGACAACTTTATTCCATATATTATTGCTAATAGGTATGCTCTGATTCTCTTTTTCTTCTAAATCAACCATAAGACTATCAGGACGCGCTCCTTGAAGATATGAAGAGACTATTGTACCCTCAAACAGAATATTTTGCGCTGGTTTGATTGGACAAGGATCGGGTTGATAAGTGTTTGCATCTTTATTAGACATGCACATACTACATCCACCATACCAACTACATCCATATCCTCTCTTTTGGCTAGCTACGCAACCCTCAAAATTATCATTAAACTGGGAACAGTAATTTGGACAGACCTCAGAAAGCAACAAATTAGAAGTTCCACACTTTTTGCATGCCTTATAATAAGAAAGACCATTACTTTTACAGGACTCTTCATTTTCTACTTCTTTTAAAGGTAGTTTATATGGCTTCACAGGATTATGGTAATTGAATGGCTTTTTATAGATATACAGACTTCCACGATTTAGTTCCGCGATATAGAGGTTGTCTTTTGCATCAAATTCCATAGTAAATGCCTGCGCATAATAATCTCTTATCTTACTATCGGGTGTAAACTCTGTTTTCGTAAGAATATTGTTAAAAACAGAGGGAAAACGATTAGTACTTGCTGCAAATGGATAATGTCCAACTACCATAACATTTTGTGAATTAAATGCTGGTTTCCAAGATTCAGCTTGAGGAAAAACTTTATATGCATCGTCGGCCATTAAAACAAGTAAATTACTATCTGGTTGAAGTTCTTCATATTTATATATAAGAAAGCGTCTACTCCCTGCATTTTCAACCATCATGTCAGAAATATAAAGATTCCCCCATTTATCTTCATTCAGATTGCCAGGATAACAAAGCGATTTTGGATAGTTTTTATGTTCATCGCATTTCAATTCCCATCCAGGAGTACGATCTGGAATATCTTTACCTCCAATTACTGCATCTATAGTATAGGAAGAATAGGATTTACCTGGTATGCGTATACGTATAACTCGATCGTTCCAAGGTAAGGCAACCCACATATATGCATTTTCTTCATCCACATATATATCAGAAGGCGCCATTATTTTACTATCTGGGAACTTACTCTTCCCAAGCATATTAAGTTGATTAAGAAAAATGGTTTCCTCAGGTTTTTGATCTTGATATACAGGAAGACTATATTTTTGTATTGTATTCAACGAAGGATTGTTTATATCTATAGTAAGTGCCCAAAGATATTTTGTTCCTTTTGCAATCCGATAATAACTTTTTGCTGAAAACAATTTTCCCTCATCATTACCAAAATAACCATCAATTGCCTCCCCATTTTGAACTTGATTTATCTCTGTTTTATTCCAAAAAGATAACCTATGAGCATCTGCTACTATGATCTGTTTGTCAGTAATAGTAATACCTCTCAATGAATGAAAGCCTTTGTTGGAAATAAAGTTGTGCGCATCATATCCATTTTTTTCCGCTTCTGGATCATCAAATAAAGAAGTAAGCTGTTCTGTTTTGTCGTAATAAGATACAGACTGCCAGCTGTCAGAGTTAGAAAATATAAATGATCCATCACTAAAAACACCAATTGAACCGAAACTATCATTTGAAGGATATTGTTTTGATAAAGTAATAGAGGGTTGATTTGCTTTTATAAAATTATAGTTATATGAATTAATATGTTTTTCTACTGAAACAAGGATCTTTTTTTTATCTTCAAGCAATTGCACTGCATGAGGAAAAGCTAACTTATCAAGCAAAATAACACCATCCATTCCATTCTTTTGAGGAAAGGAAAATAAAAGTATCCTCTTATTCCAAAAGTCAGAAACATATATGTTGCCAGAAGAATCAGACGTAACCATGTTTGGAGCATTAAATTTATTTATCTGTGTACCGCTTGATCTTGAAGAAAAATCAGACTGCCCCAGCACTATGTCTGCTTTTTTTGCAATTTGTTTTGTTTGAGGATTATAAAGAAAACGTAACACTCGATTATTCCCTATATCGGCTACCCAAAGATTTCCATATTTATCAATATCAACAGCGGGTTTTGCATAGGTTGCATGTACAAAACAAAGTGATGAATTATCAATTGGCTTATCACTAATCCCCTTGTTACACTCATTCATTGTAAAATTATCTTGACCCCAGACTTCATCTGCAACTATGTCTGAGCTAAAAGGATCAGTATACTTTAAAATCCTATGATTAAATGGATCGGGTAAATAAAGATTTCCGTTTTGGTCAGCATCCATACCTGCAGCCGATCCCCCTTCAAAATAGCTAGGCTCATCTTCTCTCATGGTACATAAAGTTGAGGCTGAGGCTGGAGCTTTCTTAGGATAATTCATATATGAACCATCCATATTACACGCTGCATAATCTGTATATGAAGGTTGACCAATTACAATATCAGGCAATCTACCATTTTTCTTTCCAATTGATATTTGACACTGCCTTCCACCTTCACAATCACTATCTGTTGAGCACTGATTTGTAAAAGAACTCCCCACACATACTCCAATACTCTTATAGCCTAATACTCTACTATTCATTCCATCAAATAAATATAATCTATTGTTTTTATCCACAAAGACCCCAGCAGGACCAGAAACCTTATAGGGAACTATCTCTTTAGGTATTACTTCTTCAAATCTCTTTTTTCCTAAAATAATATCTGCAATCATATCTGAAGGGCCATTTCTCATAGATGAAGAAAATAAACCAAGATCTTTTTGTTCTGAAGCCTTAGCCTTATATCCTATTTTATTTTTTTGTTCACTTATCTTACTTATACCAATCACTGTAGTGATGGCCACTATGCAAATGATATATACAAGGATTTGTTTTTTTGAAAAACAGAGTGTACTTCTTATTGGGTTTTTCTCTATCATATACCTGTACCTCTCTAGTAACGAATTTATTATCTCTTGATGTTTTATATCTAAATATTATATATTAAATTATTATACTAATTTATTTTTAAGTAATGTCTACCCAAACCAAACTTTGTCTTCCTAAATCTGCATTCATGGGAGTTCTTATCATTAGTATGCTAGTTGGTATTGTATTAGTATACAGATACTTCTCCTCTTATACTCTTTCTGTTAAGTCCAGAGCTGAAGGTCCTTATTGTTATATGGGTACTTCTGCACCTTCTGCATATCCCTCATTACAACAATGTAGAATCTGTACAACTACCGATCTTAGTAAATGCAATGCGGGAGAAGCGTGTGTTGTACAAACTGTCATCTATACCTCAACCAATAATACTCCTAACATGTATGTGTGTGAGATAAAGGATAGTGAACCAACTATTACCAATACTCCTACACCAAAACCGACGGTTATACTACCCTCACCTATTACTGCCCCTACCTCTTCTGTCTCGTTTAATACAGACGCAGGTGTACATTGCTATATTAAAGGAACAATAAAATATAAAACAGATTCAACTGACCAACCTCTTCCAAGCACCCTTCGGATAGGAGTACGATTAAGAGAGATTAATCCCAGCACAAGAGAGCTTATTAGCAGTTTAAAAGGAGAGACAGACGTCTATGACCCTGTAAATAATCAATCTTATCACTTCTTTATTGACGGATTAAAAAGAGGTAAAACATATAATGTATATGGATATATTGAAGATTATGGTAGCAATCAAGGCATCAATATTAAAAATGGATCAAACATTTTCCAGGTATTTGACTGTACAGGAGAAAAAAGCTATCGATACAGTAATGGGGAGCCCATACAGAATTTTCCTGTCTGTGATCTAAAGCCAGTCTGTGACACCATGTCAAAGATAGATAATAATGTTAATTTCAGATTAAATCCACAGGACTTTAAGTAGAATCTATAAAACAGGATTATTCTTCAAACTTAATCCTTATTTCTATTGAGTTGTTAATCGTATCTTCCTCCCCCACTGTGATCTGTAGCTTATTTATAGTATCATGAAATATCTCATTACCTTGCATACCGTAAGGTTCTTTTCCCATAGCACGAAGGACTACCATACTTTTTTGATCTTTCATTAAATAAATAAAAACCACTCTGTTTTTTTTGCTTTCAGTAAAGTACCCTTTTGATCTATATTCTAGATAATAAAACTCGTTTGTATCTTTTTTTCTTATCTTTATCATCCTTGGCTGTTCTGGTCCTATGAGAGTTACTGAATTGTTTGCATCCAGTAGTTTAAGCTTCTCTGTCTTTGTTACTTCGTATACCGATGTCGATGTGGGTACCCATTTTAAAAAACGTTTATACATCCCATTCATAGAAGAATAAAGACCTGATCCTCCCATTATGTCATAAGGATTGCCATCTTCTTTGTATACACATGTTTTTTCATCAAAAGCAATCCTTTCTCCAGAACAATCAAGCGATCCTGAGTGTTCAAGTCCCAGATTATGCCCAATTTCATGTGAATAGTCTCCGGAAAAGTTGAAACCGTTTATCCATATTTTTTTCCCATTCATCTCACCCATTCCCTCCCACTTACAATAAAGATTTTTTGGGAATAGATATATCCTTCTTTGGTATTTTTTGTATGAATTAGAAAGCTTATCAACCTGGATATCTGCCTCTTTACTCCACTGACGAAAAGCACAATTACCCTCTGCGTCTACCATATCAAAAGATAGTGTTATAGGAACCCATTCTGATGCAACTTCACCACTTAAAAATGCTTTGTTTGAGGACATAGTATAAATAAAATTACGGGTTGAATATTTGTTTTCAAGCGAGAAAACCTCATTTTCTATCTGTTTTTTTGTATAAGGAGGAGTGTATACCGTATCACCACTACCGGGTGATTTAAAATAAAAAGGTACCACAAGATAATCAAGAATAGTAGATGGTGTAAAGAAAGAAAGAGGATCATCAATCTGAGATAGTTCATGTGGTATATATATACGATCTCCCAAAATCATTCCTTTTTGTATGTGTATTGTTGAGCCGGATGATATTGATTGATCAAAGTCTGTTATCATCTCGTATTCCTTCTCACTTTGAGAACCCGATAAAGATGTAAATAGTACCGTTATTTTTTTTGAAGACGTCTTACGCGATCGCCAACTATCCATCTGATACACCTTTATGATGCCTTCCAGATCTTGAACGTATTGTTCCAATAATCCTTTTTTTCTCAAAGACAAAACATAGTCTTGAGGCATCGCATTGATCTCATCCTCACTTAATAATTCAGGTTTGACGAATATGTTCTTTGGTTCTTTAGATAACAATGATATTAACTGGTTTTTTCTGGCTGTAGCTTGTTGTATGGTCAATCTTTTATTTAATAGATCTTCTTTATATACCATCATTTGATTTGGAGCGGCTTTATTATCCAAAGTCTGTCTTGATGTAATAAAGATTTTTGAAAAAATAAGATAGAAAGCTATACATATTATCCCAATAGTAAGCAAAATCAAATTTGTAGAAATACAGATAGATTTATGCATATTTTTACCTACACTTCTCATTTACCTTATTTTCTTCCCATATTCCTTTATTACAATAGGCACAGTTCATATTGAGAGTCTTCCATGCATAAGAGAAATCAGGATAACAAAGAGTATCTGAGATGCAGTAATATTCTGGACAAGGATTATCAGAGGAAGAAGATTTATTCTTTATTTCCTGCTTCCTTACATAGAGAGAAAGAGTGAGATTCTTAGGAGGATTAAATTCTATGTATGAAGTTGTATTATTGTTCCCAAATTGAACAGGAAGTCTTGAAAGAAGAGTATTGTCTACGTACACATCTATATCCATCCCCCGATGTGCACCTCCCCATTCATTGGTTGATGCTCCGATATATAACCGGTATTTATTGTTTTTGTAGAGCTTTTTATTATTCAAGATGGTAGTATCTTGAGTAAGATTATAGTCATAAGGAAAGGATTCGATATATACTTTACCCTCTTTCTTTGCAAGATATATGTTTTGTGATCCAATGAGCACATGCTCTCCTCCATTATTTTGATATAGCTCCAGATGAACTGCCTTGACCGAATCCTTTATCTCCTGTTGATACATAGTTACTTTACTAAATGTTAGCTTTACCTGAGGTGAAAGAGTAATGGTAGGAGTGGGTGGAACAGGAGTTAAGGTAGGGGTTGGATTATTATCATCAATAGTGATATTAAAAGTAGCAAAACCAGGAGGGGAAAACTCACAAAACATACCATTGATACTTCCTGAACATTCCCCTATCTTTGTTTGTCCCAACAATAACATTCCTCCTCTTTTTCCTGCAACCCATGCTCTATACTTTTTTTCTTTATTTAATGTAGAAATATCTGATTCATTAATCGTTGTTTTATAAGGAATCTCTTTTTCTGGTGTATTTGCAACTACTTTATCAAATATTTGAAGCCAAGTTCCATCTAGCTGTTTTTCATCTATATAAAAATGAAGGGTTTCAGGACGGACAGTATTATAATCAAGGGTAGCTGAAAGTTCCAAAGGAAGTAATCCTTTGTTTTCTACAGGACATATTGAAGGAAGAGGTGTCTTATCATCTCCTTGATCATTTATGCACATTTGACAATCTGCATACCATGCACATCCAAAACCTCTATTCTGGCTAGCCACGCATCCGGCCTTATTAAAATTAAATTGACCACAGTAATTTGGACAGACAAAACTCATCTTTGTACCCTTTAATGCACATCCTCCACAGGAAGTAAAATACTCACACCCATATGTACGAGTACAATCATTTGTATGATTATTACAATAACTAACTCCTCTTGTTTCGATATATCCCTTGTTTGGAAATGGAGTCGTTTCGATTTGATTGAATAAAACTTGTACAATCCCTTGATTATTTGTTATTTCTTTAAAAGAAATAAGCATGTTCGTATGAGTGTCATAATATGACTTTCCTACTTTGAGTGGTTTGGAAATAAGTCCGGTATTTCCGTCTTTCAACAATGCATTGATCAGAAGTACATTCTTATCCTCAAAATCAGCAAATGTGTCATAGTTAGTTGGAGTACGCATTTCAAGATATAGATCGTTATCAGAATAGAGAGGATTCTTTAATTTCAGAATTTTTCTTGGTTCAAGCGTATAATTGTTTATTGGATTTGTATTATTTATGGTTTTAGCATTCACTTCTTCAACCAGTTTATTGCGTGTTTGAAAAATGCCGTTAACTGAACCATAGGGTGGATTTGTCGCATAACTCATAGGATCATAATAATTCCCATATTCCTCAAACGAGCATGGAGATGATGAACACTTTAATTTCCCGGCATGATTGTATCCGAGGTGATGTCCGATTTCGTGAATAAAAGTCTTATAGGCTACTTTATCTTCAGTATTGAAGTTTGGAAACCAAATATGGAGTTTACCGTTTATATCAGGATCATGGGTCCAAGCATACCCACTGTATTTACATGAATTTTTATTAAATAAATATATAAAATGAGAATATTCAGAATCAATTTTGAGAATTTCTCTAGATTGTTTTGCATGATAGCCATAGTCACAGGGATGATCTGTGGTATTTTCAGGAATAGTAGTCCAGTCGTATACTTTGAACGTAATCTTGATTTTGTCATTTGATATATTTTTATAATAATTTACTACTGAATTTGGGTCTGCCTGGTCGATGAGTACTTTTTCTATATCTTCTTTTGTATAGGGCGTTGTTTTATCATCGTTAAAGTTATATAGGATTACTGCATAGTTTATAGCGATTTCACTGGCTTCACCAAGAACATTGTTATTAACAATTCTTATATTTTTGCTTTTTACAACTATATCATTGGCAATTTTCACTCCTTTTCGTATGTTAATAGATGAATTTTTTTCAAATGCAGTCACATTATCAGTATGAATGTAGTTATAAGTATTTGGCGTCTCAAGAACATATTCATATGTTACCTTTTTATTAATAAAGTCATCCATGTGTACTATATTTAATCTTCCTGAAAGATTGTCTACATACTCCTCCATATATCCCTTTTTTTGCAGTTCTTCTACATATGATAGGTTTTGAGATCTTAACGTATTAAGCTCACCTTCACTTAGTAAGATGCCGTTACTTAATATCTCTTGGGGATTTTGTTTTAGTTGATCTAGTATCATATTCCGTCTTGCTAAAGCATTTTTTGTTGTGAGCATACCTTTTATGAGTTGTCCTTTGTATGTCATGATCTGATTTAAAGCTGCCTTTCCTTGATACGGTGTCTCAGGTCGATTGAGAATATAGCTATTAATAAAGGCAAATCCTATAGAAAAGAAGAGAATACCGAAAAAGACTAGAAGCGTTTTTTTGTTGAGGGCTGCCTTACGAATCAAGATCTTTATGCGTGGAGAGCAATAATACACATACTCTTTTGCTTTTTCAATGACTCGCTGTAGTTCATCTTTCATGACAGATTTGCCGTATAATAAATGATGATTGTGTTTATTGTAATGAAACTGAAGCTATGATACAACAGATTTCTCAATTTGACACGCTTATTACCAACCAATTATTCTCCCTTATCCCCCACTCTTCTTTTTTTGACTTGTTTTTTCAAACATTTTCATACATTGGGGGCTCAATGATCGTTTGGGTTGTCCTTATGTTCTTTTTAATCATATTTGAGGAGATAAAAAAACACGTATTTATTCTTTACTTTAGCCTTGGCAATGGACTCACCTGGATTCTCACCGAAATCATATTAAAAAATATTTTTATGCGCCAAAGACCGATGATCACTGATATATGCCCTACTGATTTCTCACTCCCCTCCACTCATGCCTCAACAGCATTTGCATCTGCGGTCATACTTTCCTCTTTTGACAAAAAACGAAGATATCTGTATTACTTGGTAGCATCACTCATCTCATATTCACGCATATATTTAGGATGCCATTACTTTCTTGACATAGTCGTAGGGGGGCTTGTAGGTGCAGTTATCGCTCAAATTGTACTCCATATCGATATATCCTATAGAAAGAAGAAGTAGAATGTTCTTGAAAGTTGAACAAAGTCTTATATTGTTTTTTCCACGGAGTAAAATTTGACTCTATCTCCTCTAAATAGGAGGTCCAATTCTCCTACCGGTCCATTACGATGTTTGGCGATGTATAGTTTGACCATGCGTTTGCTCTGATCTAGAAGATCCTCGCTTTCATCCTCGTAATATAAAAACATGACTACATCCGCATCTTGTTCGATAGCTCCGCTTTCACGCAGATCTGCCAGCTGGGGTTTTTTCGTACCTCGTGACTCAACGGCACGGTTTAGCTGGGAGAGCGCGATCACTGGAATACGTAACTCGCGCGCAAGGTTCTTTAATCCTTGAGAGACAAATGATACTTCCTGGACCCGGGAATCAAAACGACGCCCTGCATCTGCCAACTGAAGGTAATCAACAATAATAAGTTTGATATCGTGCTCTACTTTGAGTTTGCGTGCTTTGGTGCGCATCTCAAGTATTGATGCGCCAGGAGTATCATCGATAAAGATGGGAGCCTCGGACAACTCACCCATCGCTTGAGTCAATCTCTTATAGTCATCGTCTGATAATTTTCCGGTCTTAAGGCGCCATGCGTCGATGTCAGCTTGGCCTACAAGCAGACGATCGACCAACTCCTCCTTACTCATCTCAAGTGAAAAAAATCCAACTGGCGTTTTGGATTTGAGGGCCACATTGGCTGCGATATTGAGAGCAAATGTCGTCTTTCCGATACCAGGTCTTGCGGCAAGGACAAGTAGATTTGAGTCTTGCATACCAGCTAATTTATTGTCAAGCTCCGTATATGAGGTTGGTACTCCTCGCAGTTTGCCTCCAAGCTTCATAAACTCCTCCAATCGTTCAAAACTGGTGGCCAAAATTTCTTTTAGTTCGATAAAATCGCGATGGGAATGTTGTTGAGCAAGGGCAAATATCTCTGACTCTGCATTATCAAGTAGTTTCTTTACGTCTCCTTTTTCATCAAATGCCCGCTCTATAGTACGAGATCCAAGTTCGATAAGGCGTCGTTTGACAAAGTGATTCTTGACTATATTGGCATAATGTTCAACGTAAGCTGAAGTAGGTACGCTATTTATAAGATCTGATAGATAAGAAGACCCGCCTACTGCTTTGATGTGCCCTTCATGTTGAAGTTGGTTTTTTAAAGTAACTACATCTATCGGCTGCTGTTTTTCAAAAAGGCGCAGTGCCGCTCCGTAGATAAGTTGGTTTTCGCGTCTGTAGAAATGTTCCTCCCGTAAGAACTCAGCGACCGTATTAATGGCTGATGAATCGATCAGGATTGCGCCAAGTACCGACTTCTCCGCCTCGATGTCTTGAGGTGGGACTTTGAGAGCATCTAATGCGATAGACATAAGGTTTGATCTAAACTCACGCTTTCAATACTATTACTTTCATCTCTTCTTCCAGTTCATCTTTTTTCACAACTAGTTTTTCACTTGGTATGACCTGTTCTATCCCAATTTTTTTAAGGAATTGTGAAAGAGGCGCTAATTCTTTGATGGCAATTTCATCTGAACCGTAGTGCATGGGGACTACGATGGCTGGTTCGACTTTTTTGATAAGATCTATGGCCTCTTCTGCATCTATGGTATAGAAACCTCCAACCGGAACAAGCAGCACATCAACATCCCCTATCTCATCAAGATATGCATCATCCGGAACCACTCCTAAATCCCCACAGTGAAGAACAGATATGCCCTCAGCCTCAAATTTATACATCACATTGTCTCCTCGTTCAGCTCCTTGTTTTTTATCATGGAATGTCTTAAATCCCCATATGCGTATACCTTTTTTTTCAAACTGTCCTGGCCAATCAAATATAGTAGGTGTTCCTTCGACTCCATGCACTTGATTGTGGTCTTTGTGATCGTGTGATACAGTGATAATATCTGCTTCGACTTTAGGAAATTTTAATCCCACCATCTTTGGATCAAAGGGATCCGTAACAATACGAGCATCCTTGCTTTTAATAAGAAATGAAGAGTGTCCTAAGTATTTTATTTCCATAAGTAGAAAAAGAATACCAAACAAAATCGTAAAATGCAATTACGAATAGAGGTGGGTCGTGTGGTAAAATAGAAGCTGAATTATTGGTGGCTAATGGTGACTGTAGCTCAACCTGGTTAGAGCGTCGCCCTGTGGAGGCGAATGTTGCGGGTTCAACTCCCGTCAGTCACCCCAGTTTTAATTCTTTTTTATTTCACAAGATGCGCCGATCGTTGCGGGCTTTGTCCCTCGAAGCCCGAAGGGCGAAGTGGGATTCAACTCCCGTCAGTCACCTCAGTTGAAGTACTAATCTTGGTTCTCCGTCACCATAATAATTATCTTTCCATTCCCTTATCTGGAAACCGTTTTTGAGATATAAGATGATTGCAGCAGTGTTCTTTGGATGAGTAACAAGCTGTATTCGACTACCTCTAACTAACTCTAGAAGTTTTTTTACGATCAGTGTCCCATAACCCTTTCCCTGAAAACCGGGAAGAACAACGATTTGTTTCACCTCTACTTCCTCTCCACTTTTTTTATACGCAAAAACTCCTATTGGAACATCGTCTTTATAGACAAGATATACTGTACAGTTTTTTAAGTAATCGAGAGTAGTTTTAATCGAAGTGGAGGGATAATCAAAGCTTCTGCAAAAAGCTTGAGCGTCCATTTTAAACAGAAGCTCTCCATATTTTTTAGGATTAATTTTTTTAAACTCCATAGTATCTGACTTATTTATTGAACTTTAATGCAAGGATACGCGGGATTTTGACTCCGTTTTTTACTTCAGGCAGTTCTTCAATATCAAACAAACTCAATCCCGCCTTTACAAAGGGCATTATGTAATCACCCACTGTCTTCGGGTACCATGTCAGCATCACTTTATTCCACAAAGATAGCTTGGCATGTTCCAGACGACTAAAGTAATCATTTAATACCCCATACCTTGGATTGGGCTTTCCCGCAACCTGTTGTGCATAATAAAACTGGGTGTTAAATGGGTGATCGACTGCGACGATGAGGATCCCGTTTTTACCCAAGACTCGAAATGACTCCTGTGCAAATGTCGTAATTTGAGAAACATACTGCAACACCATTTTTGAGATAATCACATCAAATGATGCATCTTCAAAAGGCATTTTTTTTGCAACATCATGCTGTATAAAATCAAGATTTTTGACATTTCCATATTTCTTTCTACAAATATCAACAAACTTCTTTGAAAAATCTGTGCCTGTCACCTTTTTTGCTTTTTTTGCAAGCTCCGCGGTAAAATATCCGCTTCCACACCCTGAATCAAGTATCATTTTTTTTGCATAATCGCCCATCATGCTCAAAATAACAGGCTTAATCATTTCTTTATTCATATGGTCCCCTTCTTCCCCCATGTTTTGATTATAGAGGTTAGAGGCCGAATCCCATTGTTGAAGAGTTTTCATTTTATGAATATTATACCAATTCCTGCCTAGCCGGTTGTTATAGGTTTTTTAGTCTTTCACGAAGATCTTTTCTAAGCCATATACCAGTTTTTTCGTTGTTTTTTACGACAGGTATGTAATCTTTAGTTAGGTCAGGAAAATAGATAGCATAATGATTAGGGTCATTCTGATAACCCAAGCTTCCAATATATACGACAGATGGTGGATTTTTTTTAAGCGCATATAAACGTTCTATTTTATACTCTGAATAAGCATTTATCCAAGGAAACCAGTAGGTAAATCTGTCAGGCGGCATCCGGTCGGCAAAATAATACAAATCAACATCGTGAGGATACATAAGGACCGACTCCGTGGGTAGAGATAATGACTTGATGATTGCTCCCCTATCCTGTCTATAACTCCAAAATACATGATAGTTGTAACCTGGCTTAAGCGATTGAAAAAGGATCTCTTGAAAAGTAAAAAAATTGGCGATGATTATCACAATACATAAAAGGCAAGCAAATAATCTACTCTTTAACTTCCCAGATCTAAATAAATTAAAAATTAAAAAGATAAAGCAAACGCTTGCAAATAGTATAAATGGATATATGCCCACATCAAAAGATGTCCCAACGACAGCCTTAACTTCACGAATACGTGAGGCCAAGAAAATAAGCAATAATAAAATTATATGACGAATATTTTTGCTCTTAATAGTCTTATATATAATCCACAAAAAGGAAAGATGAAAAATAAACTGCACTATCTGCAGTGGATTTGACAGTCCTGTAAGAAATTCAAACTCGTTTTTAATAAAAAGTGCGATTAACGATAATAAATGATTGCCTTTTAACCCAGCCATATCATAATAGTAGGGTGAATAGACAAAAAAATTAAAATATATTCCTTGAAATAAAAAATCATATAGCTGTCCATTCATATAAAAGAAGAGCAATGGAATCGTATTTAAAACTAGTGTGAAGATTAACAATCTTATCTTTGTTCTTTTTTCATGAATCATTAAAAAAGGAACTAATAATAATAAAATGAGCATTGGTTGAGTCCAAAAAGCCAAAGATCCCATCACGATAAGTAAGATATAGGTGAATATGCTAGGCTTTTCCCACTTAAATAATATGGGTAAAGTAATCCATACCATACTGCTTATGAATATCGCATCAAAAGTATCGGTAAGAATTACGTACCCAAGATACACCACAAAGAAAAGCGAGATAAGGATAATCCATGCTGAGAAGCTGTATTTGGATTTATTATTTTTAAAAGTTAAGAAAACCAAGACATAACATATGAGATATAAAATAAGCAAAGATAGTCTAAAGACTGCCATTGTCTTTGCTGGCGAAAGGGCCGACCAAAGGGGAGTAAATAAGTATATCCAATAATAAGGAAAGGGGAAATGGTTGGTAAAATGCTCTGAGTATAGAGCTCTTCCGTTTTTCATTAGGTATCCAGCCACTATATGGTCAGTCTCATCAAAACTTCCCATAAATGTTCGATTAAGAAAAAAGATTAGTGCAAAAAACAAGAGAGAGAGTGAAAAAATTAAAATAGGGATAAGTTTTTTTTTATAATCCTTCATAGATTTTTAAGTTGTTCTGCAAATACATTTTACTGTTCCCTCCCCTATCCTTTCCCATTTCCTTGGATACTCTTTGATGTTTATACATATAGCTGTTGCTTCATCAAGACCAATACCATATTTTATATTCCCCCTTTTCATTTCCTCTGGCAGTAACACGTGCCTATTACGCTCTGTATAATGAGGTTCGATGATTGTATCTGGTAATAGTCCCAACCCCTTGATAAGAGGACTGTTGGGCGGCTGACCCATCCGTTGGAAAGACCCAACCACCATAGATCCTGCTGACTCACCAATATAGTATTTACAGTTGCGGATTAAATGTTCTAGTATTTTATTACTCTTTATTTTTCTTATTAAACCAACATGATCTCTCCCCCCTAAAACAAATATTAAGGGGTTGTTTGCCTTTAACAAACCTGTCTTTTCCATAGCGTTAAGAACGTCAACTGATTTGAGTGATGTGGTAAGTAGTTTATAGCTTGTTGCAGCATGCTTATCTGTGCGACTTGCAAATGGAATAAATAATAGCTGTGATGGCTTGATTCTATCTATAACATTAAAAATATGCTCCCATTGCTCTTGCGAATTATTCGGGCCTCCCCCTCCAAATAGATAAAGAATCATATGCTAATTATATAATATTTCATTTCGGCTTGTCATACCAATCTAGTACACTTCCGAAGTGTACTAGAGCCTTGCTACAAGCTAAAAACATATTTTTACTTCTTGACATGATATAACTGACTCTTTTATATCCTATATAAGCAGGTTATTAACTCAAATACTTTATTTGAATTATCTTATAATATTAGATATAATCTCATATGACCGAAAGAAAACCTTTCAATCTTCGAAATCGCACCACTTTGCGAACAGGGACTGATCTAAGTATAATGGCATTTTTTGCCCTCAAACAATTTGAGGCGGAAATTAAAAAATTTCTTTCCACTAACTCTCTAGAAGATATACATAATCCAATAACCAGAAGTATGGTGGATTTTACTCACCATCTATTTGGCAGTCGATCAATCGATTATGAAAGCGACAAATTCACACCCGAGATGATGGATAGGTTCAGTACTATAGCCTGGGAGTTGTTCCAGGGAGGTTTTTTTGCTTCTGTTGGAATAGGCGCATCACACCTTGTGAGTCACGGTATATCAAAACTTCAAAAAAGACAGATTAATCCAGTCGCCCAGCTAGGAATGGATGCGGGAGGGGCAATCAGCTCATATATTGTGTTCACTCAAATATTTGGACCCTATATCCACGACCTACTTCAAACAGAAGCACCTATCACCATACCCCTTCTCATACAGCGCTTAGGACAAGTGGCACAATCGCTTCCTTTTCTTACCCCTTTAATTCCCTAAACTTTCTTAGAGTAGTGTAATCATTAAGTGACCATGTTTGGATTATCATAACGATCTAGTACACTTCCGAAGTGGATTTGAATTATCTTATAGTATAAGATATAATAGAATATGGCTGAAAAAGGACCCCATTATACTCATCTTACTAACCTTGTTTCCGACCCTCACGATGGCACTCCAATCTATTATCGTGTTACCAAAAATGGACAGTTGATAGGTTTTCCTACCGGAAAAAAGGGTCAGTTTACTCCTTTGCATGTTGGAGGTTTTTATAGATTAACTCAAACTCATCCCGGACTCCCACCCGTAATAGATACGGGGGGGCTAATATCATTTAAACCTGATCATCACAGACATACGATTTCAGGTAGACTTGAGAGAATTGATCAAACAAGGATATATACAGAGGATGGAACTCCTGTTTTTGTTGCTTCTTTATCAACTCGTGAAGATAAAAATAGTAGCAGTTCAGACAAACATCTACATTTACTTGCTTTTGCCCTAAATGCAATACGAGTACAAGAAATAAAGCATCTATAACCCAAGTTCTGGAGCGATTTTTTGCATTGAAGTAAGACAGATCTCAACAAACTTCTCAAGCGGCAGGTTCAGACCCTCAGGTTTGCTACACATGGCCACCTCATCGCGCCTCGTACCTGCGGCAAACTTCGGTTCTTTTAAAAATCGTTTCAAAACAGATTTAAGTTTTACATCGGCCAACTTTTTAGTGGGAAGAATAAGAGCTACTGCGATGATCAAGCCCGTCAAGGAATCTGCGCAAAATATAGACCAATGAGCTTTGGAGACAGGTTTTATACCTGTCAAATCAGGAGCATGCGCCTTTACGATCTGCATAACTATATCTGATACTTCAAGATGGTATTTTTCCAGCGCTTCCCTAGTTTTTGATGGATGAGACACTTTAAATTCACCGCCAAAATCAATATCATGGATAAGTCCAGCCAAAAGCCAATCTTCTCGAGCCGGTTCATCTGCTCCTAATAGATTTCCAGAGGCAAAAAAATCATAGAGCCCTCCCATACAGACCTCAAGAGCGAGAGAGTGTTTAACTATATTTGGCTCAAGTTGCGATTTGATCGCTTCGAAAAATAGCTTTCTGTCATATATCATGGATTGATTATAACAAAAAATATATATAATAAATAAATGGAACAAAATCCACCCCCCATATCAACCGCTCAGATGGAACCGGAAGTAGTCGAAGATATTGTTGAATTACCTCACCCCCCTCCCCCCCCTCCTCCATCTGTCAGAAAACCCCCCGTTATTTTAGTTATCGTTTCTTTGGTGTTCATTTTTCTTTTTGTTGCCGGTATTATCATCATCGCCATTGGAACAAAGGGCAAAAATCAAACAGCCTCTCCTCAATTGCCAACTGCTACACCCACCTCCTCCCCTCCCTCACCTACCATGAAAGTGGAACCAAAATGGAAGACATATATCTCACCAAACAAAGACTTTTCTCTTGATTATCCTCTTGATAAAACGCTTTTTATTGATACAAAGGATCCATCTATTGAGTTTTGCGATATCGGGAAAGGGATTGTCTCATTTGAGATAAAAGACCTATCAGTAGTCGTTGCCTCTCAATCCGCAGAAGATCAAACTCCGCTTAGTTGGGTAGAGACATACTGCCCCCCACTTCTTGAGCAAGACTTTGAACAAGGAATCATACAGGATGGCCCTGTATCCGGACTAAATTATACATCTCCTATTCTTAATGTAACCGTCGTCCAAAAGGCAAAAAAACTTTATTTCATCTATGCATTAGGACAAACTAAAGAGATTATGGACTCAACATATCAGCCTATGCTCTCTAGTTTTACGCTTACGCCATAAGTAGTACCCCTATCGTGACAAAAACTGCACTTATTGATTTTTCTAACAATCCTTTTCGCTCTTTTAAGAAAATGGTGGCTAAAATGACTGTTACGATGATCGAGGCACGGCTAATCGGCGACATCTGCGAAACAGGAGCGCCGCTTTCAAGTGACAAATAAAACGAAATCGCAGCTACAGCATAAAAAAGCGAATACAGGAAGATGTGCTGCATAGATCTGGGTTGAAAAATTGTTTTGACTTTCTTCAGACTTTTGATATTGGTGATCGCGATTATCAGTCCTGGAATAATCGTCATCATAGGTACAAAGGAGATAGCATTATAAGAACGCAAGATATATGAATCATTTACGACAGCTACTCCGTAGCATAACGCGCTTACTAAAGCAAACCATACTCCTTTGTTTATCTTCATCCTTTCTTTGCCATAAAGGATGAATGTCGAGGAAAGGATCAAGACCGTACCTAACGATTTCACCAAACCAAATGGATTCCCGAGCAGTAAAACACCAAGTGCGATACTCACAAGTGTTCCGGATGCAGTGATGATCGTCATTTCACCAGCGCCGATGTATTTTGAAGCACGGAAATTACACACTACTCCTAACGCATATAATGCTCCGCTAAACAGAAAATTCGGCCAAAGGGTAGCAAATGGTGGAAATATAAAACCCTTATACAAAGCAAAAATAGATACGATAATCGAAAGAGTGAATTGAAAAACAATGGAAAAGACGATCGGATCATTTTCCTCTTTTTTCATCATGGCACGAAGATAAAGAGATGCGATTGAACCTGCAATCACACATGTAGCGGCATAGATATACCATAATTTAAACATATGAAATGATATTATACCTTAACTTCCCACAGCTGCTCTACGTCACAGATTGAATCAGCACCGGAAAAAAGCATAGCTAGTCTATCTATCCCTAGACCACATCCGGCATAAGAACCTTTTTGAAGGGCCTGTGATGCAGCAAGGAACTCTTCATCTATGGGTTGTGAACTACTTCCTCTTTGTTGCTTTTCTTTTTCGAAAACTTTTCTCATTGATGAGACATCAGTGTTTTCTGTATTTCCATTGGCAATCTCAATTTTATCGATATAAAGTTCAAAACGTTCGGCCAAATATGGCTTATCTTGTTGTGGTTTGCAAAGCGGAGATAGAATCGCTGGGTAATCCGTAAGAAATACGGGTCCAGATGGAAGATTTTGTTCAATATCGTTTACAAATACTTGGTCCCAAAGCCCCCGCCATGTAGCGTGATTTGTCTTGTAATTTTTCTTTCTTGCGATGTCAAATAGTACACTTTCCTGTTTCAAAACTTCCATAAGGCTTACCCCCATATTACGTTTAAACACATCCTGCAAAGATACTATTTCCCAAGAGTGTTGAGTTGACTTGATAATTTGCGACTCTTTGCCTAATGTAGACTGGATGCTTAAGATCAGCTGTTTGGTGTCCTTCATTATGCTCAAATAATCTGCATCGTGTCGATACCATTCTAGCATCAGAAACTCTGGGATATGCCAAGACCCGCTTTTTTCCAGATTTCTAAACGACTTGGCAAACGCAAAACAATTACCCATTCCACGGGATAGCATACGCTTTAATCCCCTTTCAGGAGATAATGAAAGAAAATACTCCCCAGTTGAAAACGGATATAGATTTGGTTCATGAGGTACGGTCTTATTTAAAACTGGCACGATAACTTCGTGAAAGTTCTGTTCATAAAAAAACTTCCGTGCAGACCTGATAATTTCTTCTCTGATAAAAACTGGTTTGAAATTGATCATTTTTATGAAGACGACGATTGTTTTTTATGTAATAAAATAACTTCTTTCAATCCACACATAAATCCAGGCTGACTACACCCCATACCTAGTCCTCTTATTCTACATTTCAATTGATTAATTAATTGTAACGGAGTATCATCTATCTTTCCTAGAGCCTCAAATCCTTCACAACATCCATATACAGTACCATCCGATGCGAGCGCTACTTGATAGCATCCAAGTTCTTTGGGAGGAAATACTTTTTTCCTATGCTTCCAAAGCTCTCTCATTTCATCACCCGTAAGATAATCAAACCCTTGAGTAGTGCCGACTATGTTTGACTTGGGGTGTTGTTTCAAATATTCAGCTGGTTTTCGAGGATGAAAGGTTATATCAATTGGACCTATCTGATCATGTATTTGTGCCTCAAACTGATCAATATTTGGCAAATTTTGTTTGGTTACGATCGAAAAAATCTCCGTATGGAATCCTAACTTTTTTGCCTTTTTTAAAAAAATAATACTTTTATCGTATTGACCTGTTCCTCTATTACTGTCATGATACTCTCTTGATCCATCAAGGGAAACAATGAGGTTTATCATACCCGGATTGGCAAGTTCTTTCAGTCGATCGATAGTCCCATTGGTAATGCATTGGATGTAAATACCTCTCTTTACCAACCTATTAACCAGTTTTGGAAAGTAAGAAAGCGCCATCACTTCTCCCCCGCAAAATGTGATAACCTTGACTTCTACTACCTTTGCATATCTGTCAACAAAGTCAAAAATCTGATGTTCCGTCAATATCGATGAGGTTTTCTTTGTATAACAGATTTTGCAATGCAGGTTGCATTTTTCAAGTGGGTTGATGTAAAGATGGTGTAGTACATTTTTTAAATGTGCCGTCCTATTATATTTCATAGCTATCTTATTATACCAAGCCGTTTTTAACCTCGTAGGTTAGAGGGAAGGGCTTTTCTCATCTTCATATATACGTATAAAGGAGTTCATGAGGAGAAACATCACACAGCTTAGCACCGAAGTAACAATCAAAAAAATGTCTGGAATGTTTCGTTCGATGATTCCATTACCTAGAGTAGGTTTTGAGGAAAAAAATACCGTAAAGATCCGATCCGCAAAGGTAAAAGATGAAATAGAGATAAAGAGGTCTTCTTTCTTTGTCATACCCACTGTTTCATTGCTGTCTTCGTAAAACGCTATATTTTTTGGCAGCATATCCTCACTCAATTTTCCATCATATACTGCATAGCTCATTGGGTTGGTGCTATCCTTTAACAGACCGTCAAAAAGAGAGTCTGCTTTCAAGACAGAGACGACAAACCCCTTTAATTGTTGTTGTTTTTTTTCTTTTGTATCGGCTGCAGTTATGCTACCTGAGTAAATAGGTTGAACAATAAGCATACGTTTTAGATTAAACAGTTGTAGCTCAGGAGTAACGATGATGTCTCCGGAATCACGCGCCTGGTCAAAATAAGTATTTAATGTTGGATCCAATCCTATATCGTTACCAAAAAAGTTTTTAAACGTCTCATGAGGGACCATGTAATTGACAACGTAGTATTCTTTCTTTTCCTCCGAAACATGGATATTGAAAAAGGGATAACCGTAAGGAGTAGTTGCTTTGTCTTGTCGCACCTTATCCACAAAGCTGTCTTTATCCAAAGCAGTCACTTTTGCCACATAAAGTATCCCTTCCATACCTTCACCCACATCCTCTTCTTTGATCGCTTGAAAATAATCGTCAAATTCTTTTCTCGTCATGGTATCATCGATACGAAACCACCGCTTGCCCTCTTTCACGTTCTGAACATATCCTTTGATCCGATCTTGCATGAGTGTCTTAAGGAATTGACTCTCACTCATAAAACGCTCTCTTACATTATTCATGACTGCAGTACGCATGACCTGCCAAGAGAAAAAATTCATCATCAATAAAATAAGAAGAGCTATGAGGCTTTTGAGAAAATCTTTTCGAATGGTTGAATATATATGTTCACTCATGGCTATTTTAGTTTTTTTTGTAGCTCAAATGGACCCCTGCAACAACTGGTTATAAAAAAGAATAACAATATGCTACTTGCTACAAACATTAAGTCAGCTAAACCACCGTTCCAATACGTTCCCAATAACTCTCCATATGTAAATGCATAATCGCCTATTGCCATAAATATAATAGATATGAGAAGCAGCATCATACTGCGCCTTGCTCTTCCCTCCACGATTTTATAGGTGATGAATGCCAAGATAAACATAAATATATCAAGCATTGGATAGGTGAAGTTGGTAATTGCCTCAACGAGGGTAAAACCACTTGCAATCGGAATACTTTTAAATACAAAGTAAACGACTCCATACCCAACTAATATGAAAAAAAAGGACTCAAAAATATTTCGACTTGTGATGGGGGCATCCGAATACTCCATAAGACGCCAACAACCCCAGCATATGAGCATAATCATAAAGATGTAAAAGGCATCAGCGATCGATGGAAAAGGAACCTCAACATGTAGCACAATATTGTAATACGCCCAGATCATGTCAGCTATCCCCCAAAAAAAAGCAGCCAGCACAAAATAATAGAGAGTTCTTCGAAAGATAGCATTTGCAGCCTGCTTTTTTATGAAGAAAAAACCAACGATTGCTCCAAGAAGGTGAAGAGAACTACTCCCCACATTGTATGCATCATTCCAGATCGTTTCTTTGTTTGGTATGACTTGAAGATAAATCCCCCAAGCAAGTATAAAGATGGCATAGATTACATATATCGCAATCCCCAAGTACTTTTTGATTACATCCCCGCTCATATTTTCACTATAACAGAAACGGCATGATAATAGTGATTCTATTTTCGTAATAGTTAGTAGTAAATACTACTACTTATATAAACATCTCTTGACATTTTATGCTCATTTGATATACTTCTATTGGTTGCAAACCATACAACTAATATGAATAATATTCTTTTGCGGCTTGGTCTCACCTCTAATGAATCATCCATCTACCTTACACTATTAAAACATAAAGAAAAAACGGCCGCCGAAATCGCACGCATACTCTCAATGGATAAATCCTCCTGCTACAGGGCGGTTGAGTCACTCGTAAAGCAAGGCCTTCTCATCACGATCCCCCGTCGTCGCGGTACCACACATACAGCCGCCTCTCCGCAGATTTTGAAAGAACTTATGAATGCAAAAAAGAGTGAGATAAAGGCTCAGGAAAACGAGCTAGATATTTTTATAAAAAAATTGGTCAAGGATACAAGCGAAAACAGAAGCACGTTTATCAAGGTTGAACAGGGAATCCAAGCCATAAGAGACGGTATGGAACGCAACCTTGAAGCTGCAATCCAGTCAGATAAGATGATCAAAGAGCAATATCGACTCTCATTTCCCTATTTTAAATACAAAGAACATGCAACTTGGGTAAATGAGTTTGCAAAGCGAAGAATAAGAGCTGGTGTTTCCATCCGTCAAATAGTTGACTTTGCAGGATCAAGTGCGTTTGCACCCATCATGAAAACGGACAAAAAACTCCTTAAAGAGATCCGCCTTATGCCTAAAGAGATGAAGACGCTCCATGGACTGCGCATATCCGGGGATATCACCAACATCATAAGCTTTGATAAAGATAATAACTACATAGACATAACCATAAAAGATAAATACGTGACGGAACTTATTAACTCTATATTTGACTTTATCTGGGAAAGGAGCGAAAAATATATATGATCAAAGCGCTTATTTTTGATTTAGGAGAAGTTGTTACATCAAATGCCTGGCATTATAGATGTCCTGAAAAAGACAGGGAGTTTTGCAGTTATTTTAAAGTCACAATGGAGGATTTTGAACGAGGATGGCTTACTGCTTGGCCTTTATATGAACTGGGGAAGGTCACTGAAGATGAATTCTGGACAATGTTTTTGACTCTTTCTGGAACAAAAAAGATTGATGTTGCACATGCAAGACTCCTTTGGAAGAAATATCAGTATCTTAAGCCTGGTATGTTGGATCTTCTAACGCGTCTTCACAACCGCTATCCTCTTGTTGCTTGTACCAATAATGGAAAAGAATGGGTCAACTTTTATAAACAACAATTTCATCTTGACACTTTTTTTGACGCTATCATAAACTCCGGTGAGGTTCATATAAAAAAGCCAGATTCGGGTATTTATAAAATAGCCGTAGAAAAAACGGGGTACAAACCTAAAGAAGTAGTTTTCATAGATGATTCTAACGGACCAATCAAAGGAGCACAGGCTTTTGGACTTCAAACAATACAATTTAAAAATGCCAAACAGTTAGAATTGAAATTAAACAAAATAGGAGTAGATACTTCTATCCTTGATATTTCAAGCCGAAAACATTCATTTTACTGGCAAAGCGACAGGAAGATTAGTGAATTCCAAATCAGGCAGATTTTTCAAAACCGTCACAGCTTTTTTGATAAAACAAACGCAGTGAAGGCTCTTGAAATAGGTTTAAAGCAAAAGGTAAAAGATATCATTCCCCCCATAAAGTCAGGGAGCATAAACAGTGTAGTAAGGGCTCGCATGGAAAATGGCGCTGATGTAATAATGCGCATGCATCCAAACGGCCTCAAAAACGGTTATTTTTGGGCAGAGAAAGCAGTCGCTGACGCGGCTTGCAAAGCTAAAGTACCAACATATCAAACATTATTCATCGACGATACTAAAGAATATGTTCCTTTTGATTATATGATCATCTCATGCCTATCGGGAGAAAACATGAAGCATGCAGGCCCCTTTTCCCCGAAAATCGACCAAAGATTGATCAAAGATACCGGACGACTTATGGCCTTGACACACTCTATTAAAACAAAAGGATTTGGCTTTTTTGATAATAAACAGGCAAGGTCGGACAAGCTTATTGGCATACACAATAAATGGACAGACCATATCTATGCATCGCTTGATGATAATCTCATCTATCTACAAAAAATGAAGGCAATATCTCCAAAAGAGAAGAGGTTTATAAAGCATATTTTTAAAACAAATGATCATATCATTGTGTGTGATTCGCCCCGTCTTGTACATAACGATATTGCAGATTGGAATCAGCTCACCGATGGAAAGAAAATAACCGGTTTTATTGACTGGGATGAGTCTTTTTCGGGCGATCCGATCTGTGACTTTTCTACTTATTCCGTATTTTTCGATGATAAGAGGCTTAATAACTTAATATCCGGATATGAAACCGTAACAAAGCTTCCGTCTGATTTTGAAGAAAAATTCCATCTGTATCGTTTGAGATATATCATATCCAAATTAACTCTCCGCACTAAAAGATCTGTCTATGACAATACTCCTTTTGTAAAAACATTATTACAATATTCCCAAACGCTCCTCTCAAAAGAGCTTTCACATTATGACTACCGCGCATAATAGGGTTTGTCTGGGCACGTTTCCCCTTTCTGGAGTTTATAATCCGATTTCGTCAAACGACGCGGAAAATCTGATCAGATATTTCTTTGAGTTAGGAGGATATTACATAGATACCGCTCCCATGTATGGATGTGGAAAGGTCGAATCTCTTTTGGGAAAAGCACTAAGCGGAAAAAAACGCGAAGATTTTTATATCATTTCAAAGTGCGGAAAAGAAATACTCCCCTTACATAATACGTGGACATCAAAAGCAAGTTATCACGATGTTATAAAACAATGCCATGAATCACTCCAAAGATTAAAACTTGATTATCTAGACTTGTATCTTATTCACTCGCCTGACAAGGAAACACCGTTTGATGAGACCGTTCAAGCGTTGCTTGACTTGCAAAAAAGCGGCAAAATAAATGACTTTGGAGTTTCGAATGTTACCCTTGATGAGCTTAAAAAATACAGAGAATACGTAGACATCCGTTTTGTTCAAAACAGATTTAGCTTTGTAAATAGAAGTATTTCAGACGAATATCTTTTATATCTAAAAAAATATAATATACAACTACTTCCCTATGAGATCCTGGAGATCGGTCAGCTCACCGGGTCAATCATCGAAGAAAAACATCTGGGAAAAAAGGACGTACGAGGAACGACCCGTTGTTTCCAAGATGATGTACTGCACGAAACCAGAATATGGATAAAAGACTACGTTTCCCCACTTGCGAAGAAAAATAAGGTAACGATAGGTCAACTTATAATCGCATGGACTCTTAATGAGCCCCAGATACCCTATGTACTTGTCGGGACAACAAAGAAAGAGTACCTTACCCTTAATCTTGCTGCAAGTTCAGTAAAACTCACCGATGAAACTAAGGGAGAGCTTGAGACTGCCTATAAAAAGCTTGTTGAGATAATTCAAACAAAATATCACGCTTCTCTTAAAGAATTCCGGGGATTAAATGATAGATATTATAGCCAGTTTGATTTTAAGCGTTACAATATTTTTTGATAAAATACTACATGTTGTATACGAGTGATGCACATATTTAGTACACTTCAGTTCCTTTTCAGATTCCTATCATACACTTGCCTTTATTGGAAAACTTTAGTTAATTAACCTTGAAAGGGGGTGAAAATATATGATGAGATACTGGGGTTATTATCCACAACATATAGAGCACGGATTTGGGTTTAACATCGTTGGGTTTATCATCGAAATACTCTTTTGGGTTTTGATCATTGCGGTCTTCATGACGCTCTTCAAACATTTTGGTCATATGAGAAGTGAAAGTACGACGCGCGACGGCGATGAGTCCGATCATGCGTTGGAAATAGTAAGAGAACGCTATGCAAAAGGAGAGATATCAAAAAAGGAGTTTGAAGAGTTAAAAAAAGACCTCATAAGTACGACATAATGCGTCAGTAAGCAGCAATGAGGTGTATAATCTATACATGCATCTCCTTGAGGTAAAACAACTTGTCAAAGACTTTGGATCATTTCGAGCAGTAGATGGAATCTCTTTTTCTATCTCAAAAGGTTCTGTTGTGGGGCTTTTGGGGCAAAATGGCGCTGGTAAAACTACAACCATACGTATGCTTTTAGGTATCACTACTCCGACTTCTGGATCTTTGTCCTATTTTGAAAAGGATTTCTTTACTCACCGTGAAGAATCGCTCCAACGAATAAACTATATCTCTTCCTATAACACTCTTGTTGGACGCATGTCTATATGGGAAAACCTTAGAGTATACGCAACCATGTATCAAATACATGCGCCGAATAAAAAAATTGCAGAGCTTCTTTCCTATTTTGAGATATCAGACCTCAAAAACAAAATCTATGAAGATCTCTCCTCAGGTCAAAAAACGAGGGTAAATTTGGTAAAATCGCTTCTCAATGACCCTGAACTTGTGCTTATGGATGAGCCAACTGCAGCGCTTGATCCTGACATAGCCGATAAGACACTTTCCCTTATTGAAACATGGAAAAAAGAAAAAAATCTGTCTATCCTCTATACTAGCCATAATATGCAGGAAGTTACACGGATTTGTGACAAGGTTATCTTTCTTGCCAATGGAAAGATCATTGAACAAGATACCCCTCTTAACCTTGCCAAAAAAGTGACCAAGGCGGAGCTCATACTTACCTATGAGAAAGATCCAAAACCAGCGTTTTCCTACCTCACAGATAGAGGCATTTCCCATAAACATAAAACACCAAATCAGCTGATCATCCAGACCAAAGAAGAAGATATCCCTCGTATTATCTTTGATATCAGCAAAACTGGGCTGTGGATGAATGATATAACCATTAACAAACCTACACTTGAAGATTTCTTTTTGCAAATTTCACGAAAAAAGTCATGAATATAAACCGGATTCGCGCCACTCTACTTCAAGAATATTATATGGTCCAACGGAGTCTTGAAACCATTGTAGATGTATTTGTATACCCGATCATGAACATCATCGTATTCGGTTTTATCTCAAAATTTCTTCTTGGCTCAACGGATCGGTCAGTATTTTTGTCTCTTATCGTTGCCATGTTATTTTGGCAGATATTCAGCACTTCCCAGTACACGATAAGTGTGGCAACCTTATGGAATATGTGGGCACATAATCTTACCAATCTATTCGCCACACCTACTACATTCCTTGAGTACTTTATCGCACATGCCATAACTGCCCTCATCAAAGCGCTTCTCGTCTTTTTTGTCGGAGCACTTATTGCCTATTTCCAGTTTGGATACAATGTTGTTAATATCCCCTTTCCCCTTCTTCTTGTCATCATGATAAATCTCTACCTCTCAGGGATTGCAATCGGACTTGTACTGGTTGGCTTTATATTTGCATATGGTACCCGTATACAAGCTCTTGCATGGGGATTTATCTCAATCATTCAACCCTTAGCATCTGTGTTTTACCCCTTAAGTGTTTTACCTGAGCCGTTCCAATCACTTGCCCGTTTTCTTCCTCTTACGTATATGTTTGAGGCTCTCCGTCAGATTATTTCACAGACCGCTCCGCTCCCAATCATCCATACCCAGCTTATGATCGGATCATGTATCACTCTAATCTATCTTATTATCTCTTTTATTATATTTAAATATCTTCTTGCCTATTCAAAAGACAGTGGACAGTTTGCCAAAAATGACCTATGACAAAACAGCGTTTCATACTTGTGAGCGTCGTACCTCCATCCTGCACTAAAAAGCAGGCTGAAGACGATCTTCAAGAGATCCAAAGCCTTATTGATACATACGGTGGGGCTGATATCGTCGACATAATCCAACGAAGAGCCCGCCCTGACGGAGGTACGTATGTCGGATCAGGAAAAGCTCAAGAAATCGCATCACTTGTGGAAAAAAAACAAATAGATGTGGTGGTGATAAACGGGATAGCCCGCGCATCCCAGCTTTATCATATCTTGCAGCTTTGCTGGAAAAGCAATCCAAATATACAAGTCTGGGATCGGGTCGATCTTATACTCCACATATTTTCCCATCATGCGTCAACCGCCGAAGCCAAACTTCAGATTGAGCTTGCCAGCATGCGCCACATGGGTCCGCGTATCTACGGACTGGGAGCAAGTTTCTCTCAACAAGGAGGAGGAATCGGGACAAAAGGCCTTGGCGAAACCAACGTTGAGCTTATGAAACGACACTGGAGAAATGAAATGAGGAAAAAACAAGAAAAACTTGAAGAGCTTGAAAAAAACAGGGAACGCCAAGTGACTCGTCGCCATGATCAAGGCCTAATGACGATCTCAATCGTAGGGTATACCAATGTTGGTAAGACGTCGCTTTTTAATTTGCTGACCGGAAAAGAAAAATTAGCGAAAAATGTATTATTTGCGACACTTGATAGCGTCGTTGGTAAACTATATTTTAAAGAGATTCAGAAAGAGGTCGTCATATCAGATACAATCGGCTTTATCCAAAACCTCCCCCCCACACTCATCAACGCTTTCAAATCAACGCTCATGGAGAGTATCCATGCTGACATACTTCTTCATGTTATAGATATTGCAGATCCTCATATGGAAACTAAAATTAAAGTAGTTGAAAAGATCTTAAGGGACCTAAAAATTGAAAATAAACCTATTTTTTATGTGTTCAATAAGATTGATCGAGTTGATGGAAAAAGGATAGCTGAGTGTTCTAAAAACTATGGTGCTTTTTTACCTCAGTTTATATCAGTCCATACCGGTGTTGGTATAAAAGATTTGTACTACTTTATACAAGAAAAAATTTAGTTTTTAGTATATAAAAATCTTTCGTCAAGCAGTACACTGATACTATGTCTAGAAAATTTCCTTATTACATAAAAATATGTATCACCTTTATAGGATCTTTTCTCATCTCTCAATTCCTTGTAAATACATTATTCATAACAAACACCACCACCCCAGACTGGGCATCTTTTCAATCAAACATTTTAGATATGAATCAAAATGTTGGATCAGCAGGCCAGACAATAATTGGTAACCTAATCGCTTCATTTACCCCATCAAAAATAAACTCCTCATCTATTTCAGATACCCAACTACCCCCATCTCCCCTACCCACCTCCTCAAATCTGTTTGGCTTTGAAACCATCCCCACGAAAAAGCCCGTTGTGGCACAGCCCACTAATCCACCTTTTTCACTCCCCGCTCTACCCTTTATCCCAACACGTAAACCAACACAAAAACCGAAAGTATCCCCTGTACCATCACCCAAGCCCAACCCCACCTCTCCTCCCAAACCAACTATACAACCTATTCCTATCGTTGAGTTTCCCAAGGTATCAGGAGACCCGCTTAAACAAACCTGGTATGGAAAAAAATCATATGCATGTTACACTCAAGAACGATTTATTCAGGTCTATGCAAACGGAGTTAATCCTGATTCATGTAGAAGTAATGTAAAAAAAGCGATTGAGGCGCAAAACACAACAATCAAGCTGCTAGGAAAGACTATCACTATACATGAAAAAGCATATCCTGCATTTAAAGCAGTAGCTGACACTCTTGAGCAATATAAAAAAGATAGTACTCATTATGACTTTCCAAGTAAGCCAAATTATGAGATAAAAAATGTAGGGGCATATGTATTTCGATGTAACGTAAACGCTTCAAAAAGCGGTAAAAATGAAGTATGCTCTCCAGATTGCGTACTTTCTCCCCACTCTTTTGGAATCGCAGTTGATATAAATTATGGCGAAAACTGCAACGGATGCAAAACATATGATATGCCAGAGGAAATCTGGAAGACGTTTGAGTCCTATGGCTTTCGTTGGGGAGGCCATTATCCCCTCATTAACTCCTATATTGATCCTATGCATTTTGAGTATATGAAGGATCTGTGTGAGGGTATCTAATCAAACATTTCCTGCTCAATAGGAGAGAAAAAGAAAACAACAATAGGAATAATGCCAATAAATAAAAGGGCACCGCTTAACGTTTTATCAGCTATAAATCCAACGAGGGGATTTAAAAAAACTAACACCAACCGACGTAGCATAGATATTGATGACAGTATGGTTGCCTTTTGTCCTGATGGAATAAGTTTATTCATATAGGCCGTCATAAGTTCAAGCCGTGTCAATCCAAATCCCCCGGCCAATACAACAAACAACATGACGGTAATAATGTTAGGAATCAAAGCTACCACAAAAAACATAAAAGATGTGATAAGAGCGCTAAATCGTAAATATTGTTTTGCCCCGCCAAAAAGTTTTTCCAATCGTACGAAGTTTGCTGCGATCAAAACCTCAGTCAAAGCCATGACAGCATGCAATAAACCAAAATATATGAGAGGAATACCAAGTGACTGCAATAATGGTTGATACAACCAGATAACAAAATAGGCAGCAGCTGCAACGATAACAGCATCAAGCGCAATAAGACGTAAAACGCGATGATGGTAAAAGAAATTCAATCCTGTTTTCAAAATAATCATATATCTTTTACTTTCCGATACTTTATCTTTTAGGATAGGTTCTTTTATATTCCAAGCTATGACTGCTGCAATAAAAAAAGGTATTGCACAAAATAACATAGGCGCATTGACGCCAAATATGGAAGCCATGATTCCACCGATCGGCGCTGAAATAAGCATGGCGATAAGCTGTATCGCGTGTGCTTTACCTGCAAGATGTTTTATCTCTCCCTCTCTTCCCTCTTCTTTGAGTGCGTCATACAACAATGCGTCATCCGCTCCTGACATAAAAGAAAAGGCTGCAGCAAACAAAAACTCTCCCAGCAAAAAGACCGGGTAAGAAGGGACGCTCCCATAGATCAATGCGCCAAAGGTGACAACCAATGCTCCCATTGCCAGTGAGTATTTGCGGCCAAAATAATCCGCTACCACTCCTGTTGGCACTTCAAGGATAAAGATCCACAACATAAACCATGACTGAAGTATCAAAATCTGAAATTTACTGATATGCGCCCAGTTGGTATAGATAGGCACAAGTACTGCAGAAAAAAAATGCAGATTCACAAAAAAAGTAAAGGCGAAATAACGCCAGATAGTTTTAGAACTGTTTTTTACAAAATAGTGCTTAATACTTTTTTTCATACTAAAAAACCCTCCGATTCGGAGGGCTGTGCGTAATAGTTTATAAAGTTATCTTCCGCTATTACCACAGCCGCCGTGTTTAGCCTCGTTTTCAACGAGGGTATCCATGCGAAGTAAAGTGGTAATACAGAGATAAAACATAAAGTTATTATAGCATACTAATACTCTTTAGAGCCGTGTTTACTGTTTGCTTGACTTTGTATTAATCTTGTATTAATCTTAAATTATAAGTTGATATAACATCTGACAGAATGACAACTAAATCTTCAAAGATCTGCATGAGTAAACAATTCCTTATTGTTTTAGGGATTATGTTTGGTCTTTTTCTGCTTATTATGGGCGTCAATTATGTAAACTCCCTCAAGCTTTCCCAAAACACCCGTGCATCAGGTCAAGATAGATACGGACTTGAATTTTATAGACTAAAAGATCAAAGATTAGCGACTCCATCAGCCCTTCCTGATCTGACCATCCAAAATATTACTGCTTCTTCAACTGCAAATCCATCTGAATATATGATCTCTGTCATAGTAAAAAATCAAGGGGCTTCAGTAGCAAAGGATTTTAATCTCTACGGATATATTGATCCATCAGAGTATCCACCTACACCTCAAACCCCAGAAACATTTGCAACTTTTTCCGCCAATTTAAATCCCGGTGAGCTATTTACCTATACATATACAGATTCGTTGAGTGAAGGAACGCATAATATATATACATGGGTAGACCGTGACAATAAGGTGGTTGAGTCTCGTGAAGATAATAACACCAAAGATTGCCAAGCTAGTATTGAGAATGGAGCAATCACTATGAAATGTTTTACTAAAATCTTCCTTCCCATCATCAATAAAAAAACCAGCATCAACTGTATTCCTCCTATGACCTCTCCCCCCGTATCACAAAATACAGATAATAATATAGCCGATCTTCCTGTATGTACTCCCCCTCCTGATCTTCCGGACAGACCAATAACCCCTCCTAATCTATAAGAAATTAGCGACTTGATCTACCAAACATAGATACACAGATTATTACAAGGCCACGTGTATGAAGATCTTTCTTGAAATAATCGAGGTGAAAGATTATAATATGTATCTAATATGTATCTCCGAATAAGAATATTTTTAAGTAGAAACTAATATGAATGCTGAAACAATGACAATGAATCGACCATTTAATTTCTTACGCATAACAAGCGAGCCAAGCTGTACTTTTTTATGCAAGAAATGTAATCCTCAAGGAAAATTTAATCCGCTGATGATGCCAACTCATGAAGTTCTTGAAACGGTTCAAGCAGCTGTTGAACTCGGCATTGATACCGTCCACCTTATTGGAGGTGAACCAAGTAAACGAAAAGATATCGTTGAATTAGTAGCCGGTATGAAAAAGGTAGGTATACAAACCATAGAAATGACCACAAACGGTGTTCCTTTTTACCGACTTGCAGAACCACTAGCAAAGGCTGGTTTAACAGGAGTCAATGTCAGCCTAGATACATTTGATCCTGAAAAATTCAAAGAACTTACGGGAAGAAGAGCCCTACCGCTCACGCTTGAGGCCATAAGAAAAGCAAAAGAACTGTTTAAAAAAGTTGCAATCAACATGGTTGTCATGAGGCGTAATTTCGACGAGATAAGAGATTTTGTTGAGTTTTCTAGAACTACAGGGATAATGGTCCGTTTTTGTGAACTAACACCGCATGGTCCGTTTATGGAAACCAATCCAGAATTTTTTGACGATAATCATGTTCCTAAAGAGGAGATAATGGAAGCCCTGAAGGCAATAGCTCCTCTTGAGAATGCAAGCAAACAAGATATTGATACACAAAATGCCCATTCAGAGTATTATACCCTCGGAGGAGGTTTTAATGGTATGAAGATGGGCGTCATAACTCAATATTCAAATGGATGGCCATGTCCTGGCCCCGAATGTACAAGGCTCCGTATAGGACCAACAAGTGCAAATTCTTGTGTTGTTTTTCCTGACCATAACCTCATGGGCTTATCTTTAGCAGAAAAAAGAGCCGTTCTTCAAGAACTTATAGAAGAAAGAAGAGGACAGATGAAAGAAGGATTCCCGAAGCAACATGATCCAACAGATTCCTATCCTCTATATAGGTTTGGTCTACGCAAATCCGTAGATAATATTCCAGTTACCCCAGCTTAATGCTCGTTTGCTACCCTTTAGTTTACAATGTTTCAAAAACTTAAGAGGAAAAATTAAGAAATGGAGTACAAGGCACAAAGGAAAATTAAAAATTCTTCTTGTATAATTAGTGTATGTCAGTCGGAATACTAACCCCACCAGAAGATGCAAATCTCATCGCCTTAGCTGAACAAATTATGAGAACTCTACAGGATGCATCTGGTAATACTCTTTCACTGGACGCAGGGCAACAACAAAAACTATTGATGACAATTTTAACTGACATGAAAATGCTTGGAACAGGAGAAATACCCACAGCTTATCTCAATAATCCAACATTATTTGCAGAATTGGCAAAAGGATTAGTCCGTATCCCCGAAGAACTAAAACCTCCTGAGAAACTTATAGCTCAACAATGTGCAGTCCTGGGATATAACGCTGTCTGTAGACAACTGGAATTTGCATATAATTACGATCCCACAGCTGGTTCACAAACATTAGATCAAGCACATGCTAGAACACTAAGCAATACATTTGCAGGCATGCGTCAAAAAAGGATTAATCTATGTGACACAGGCGCATCATTAGCTTCGCAAGTTAAACAATTCATAAAACCACAAGCAACACCAGCAGTTACTGCTTTACCTCAAGCTTAATATGTTAGAATCACCACAACAAGTCCAACCCCCTAAAAAAGAACAGCCACGGTCAGTTTCTGGTCTGGGAAGAATGATAATAGGATTGAGAAATTTTTTTTATCGCCCCGAAAAGACTCCACAAACTGCGCCTACACAAACAAATCCTATAGACGTACTGATGGCACAAGTAAGACTTCATGCTGCGTCTGAGGTTGCTCTAGATGAGGCGTCAAGAGAAAACCAACGTCTTGATGCTGCTGTTGCAGCTCTTGAAAGAGCGACTCAACAACCAATAGAGGAAGATTCAGAAATACAGGCAATAATGAGGCAATTTAAATCACCTCAATAAACTCCTATTTACCCGCCCATCAATACCATTCACTTTGAATACATGATCAAGCTTTATAAAGAAATATAGGACTTTTGATACAATAAAGCATGTTGAGGACTTTCATAATAGCCTTTCTCTTGCTTTTCTGCATCGCCGTTGGTGCGTATCTGATCTTTCCCAAACAAAAACCTAAACCATTCATAAAAACACCAAAAAAAATAACATATGCTAAAAAAATGGCTTTCCATGTGTTTAGAAGAGGGCTACCCGATTTTAACGAAGATGTTGAGAAGTGGAATAAAGAGCAAAAACAAACAAGCAAGGTAGTAACAGTAGACTTTGATGGCAAAATCTCACAACTTGGTGCCGGTGAAACCTATCAAAAATATTATGAACAAGAAGCCACCTATACACAATATAAAAGCTATAGAGAGGTAATACGGGATGAATTCAAAAGACTCACCCGCCTGTCACCCTCTAACATTAATATAAACGCTTTGGATTACGAAGCCTTGAAAGCGCTTGTTACGGTATACCAAAAAGAAACAGATGAGGTAAAAGAAGTTTGGACTGTTGACCCGGTTGCAAAAAGTGCTCGGAAAGTAATGTCTATAAAAAATGGTTACGATGTATGTAACCATTTCATCGGCTGGGCGCATAAACAAAGCGAAATCTATGCATATGCGTTGTCAACAACCCCAGCTAACGAATATATCAGGGAATTTTGCATATATTCAGCGGATACTGGCAAAAAATTAAAGACTATTCCCCTTTCGGAGGAAAATTTGGAAAGGAATACTGCCCTATATTATGACCCAAAAAGCAGGATAGCGCTGACTGATGAAAACGCCGTTGATTTTTCATCTTTCAAATCGTATAAAGCTCCGATCCACAAACTTCCGGATCAAAGCATACACTGGTATTCTGCGCGTAATGGTAGAGTGGTTATTAGCTATGGCAAACCAACCACTTTTGCCATATATGACATTGGTACAGGCGCAACTTCATCCCCTATTATCCTAGAACCTCTTTTTTATGAGGAAAAAGGTTCAGTCACTGCTGAAGTATCGATTGATAACAGATATATTCTTTTGAAAAAAAGTCTTCCCGATTTCAGACAGTGTTATCGGGTATTTGATATAAAAACAAGCAAAAAAGATGGCTCTTTTTGCAACAATATCTTCGGTGACCCTGAGGCAAAAGCAGAAGATTTTCTCGGATGGATTATTTCAAGCTAATCATGCTTCACTGTTTTTTCTAACATGTAGAAATTTATCTATTACGAGGCGTACTTAGAAGTGTTATGAAATTGAGAAATGCGGCTCCTATATAAATGAGCCCCATACCAGCAAGTGCTGTTTCTGCTAAATGTAGAGGTACTTCTGAAAAATGAGGAACAATAAGCTTATCTACTCCTAAAAGTCCTATAGTAACCACTCCAAACCCTACTCTCCTTGCTACTTCACCTATACAACCACCTCCTATAGACCCGTGTTGATTCATCGCTCCTTGTATATTCCCATTTATCTCATCTGGGTTACCATTATGGCTATGGAGAAGAGCTGTCGATATCATATCGGCCATACTGCCTGCGGTATTAAAAAGGTAACTCGCTATAATCGGATGTCCTAATAATTGATTCAATTCATTCCCCATATAGAAGCTATATTATAGCTTATAGTAATCAATTTTACAAGGCTATGCTTTTATTCAATAAGTTTCTTTCAACGAGGCTAAGTTCTCATTTACCTCAAAGGTGTCACTTCGGAAGGAGTTACGAGGATGACACTCCCCTCGCTTGTAGCTATACGCTCTTCTATTTGTTTTGTAGGAAATATTAAGGTAGGAGCACGTTTGGGAGTTGGTTTGGAAATATTTGTAGGAGTGATAGTTTGTGGAGTAACCGTTAAGGTAACGGATATTTTCGGCATTGGTGTTAAAGTAATAATTCCTTCTGTGCGCACTGGAGTAATTGTAATTTGTGGTGGACTTTGAGATTTTCTTTTTGTCAGCTCAACTCGAACAACACTTACCGGAGGAACTAAGACTGTTAGTCCTGAACGAAACTGTAATACCTCTTCCCTCTTTGTCCACTCATTACTATCAAATTGCTTAACTGAATCAAGAGTGACAGTTTTATATTCATTTTCATATTTTGATGTATCAATAATAAATTGGCCAGACATTTCGGTATGCCTGTTAAGTAGGAAAACATATGTTTTCCTACCGATATCTGCCGCGTAAAAACTATAGGGTGCAATCGGATATCCACCTCGCACACATCCAACAGCGCTCTGACACGTGGGTATTTTTGGTATTGAAGTTGGAGAGGGCATATTTGAGCTTATTTGGACCATCTCAAGCATATTGCCCCCAGCAACAACTGAAGTGAGCGCAAAGGCTTCACCTGCTGGATTAAAACGATAAGTATTCTTATTTTGTAGAGAAAAAAGCCCGCATCCATTGGTAAGATTATTATCGTGAATAAAGGCTGAATGAAGACCTTTACTACTAGCTTCAAGTAGTGTCTCCAGCACATAAAATCCATGATCTACCGTTCCAGCTGACATATTACTCCTATTCATACTTTTTCCTCCCCCCCAGCATTTGAGATTCCATTCTGTATAGGAAAGCCCAAAAGGGCTATAATCAGCCATTCTGCTAACCATTCTTTCTGCCCCTTCCTTTACTCCGTATATTGCCGCAATCCCAGGGATGTTGTAGTGGAAAGATGAGCTAAAATCAACATTTGAATAAAAAACATACGAATACAACGAACCAATTGAAAAACTCTCTGGAATACCATGAGGCTTATAGGTGGTGTTATCCAATACCTCTTTGGAAAAACAATCTATAAGTGGATGTTTCGTACTTTTTGAAGACTGATCAATTCCAATATCAATTGCCGTATTCACTAAAGACACATTGCATGTTTCTGTATATAGCCCAGTTCCTCCAGTAGGTTTATTATATACGTAATAGTTTCTGACATATTTATTTGTCGGACCAGTCCCCGCCTCATTTCTGCCAATAAGCATAAAACTATCAATCCCTCTTAATGTTCCCCGTATTTGTGCATTTATATCAGGCAACGCTGTCCAGGCACTGCATTTTTTTGCATCCAGAATTCCATTTTTAAAATCGCAATATCTTTCTTTTATGGTGGGTGTCTGCTCATCTGTCAGTATTCGTACCCGAATTAATTGCTGATTTACATTGTTGGTAAAAGGAAGAATATCGTACTCAAGAAGTTTCCCTGTTGAAGACTGACTCGTAGCTCCCAAAGACTGCTTCCACGGCTCACATTGAGAATAATTAGCATATATAGAAGCACTTGGATTAATCGGACAATTACGATACCATATTTGTTGGCCATCTGCATCCAAAAACGACTGACGAAGCATCTCTTTTCCTTCTTTAAAAAAAGACTTCATAGAAACTCCTTTATATGACTCTGTGGGGCTTGAAGATCCTCTTAACTGCGTGTATGGGACTTTCTGAAAGTTGGTACAATCAGTCCCTATCGCACCAGCCTTCTGATAACTTAATGCGCATTGCCTAACATATCCTTCAGTCCCCGACTCGTTGAGAAATCCTGTAATCAGATACTGATTTTTTGGCAAATACTCATTAACTGAATCCGGCATCTTTGATTCCGGGAAAATAGTCGGTCTGTTTGACACCTGATCATATTTCTGAGGAATTACCCAACTTTTAGGACTATTATAACCTGCATATGCGTAGGGATGATCTGTTACAAAATCAAAACAGGATATGGGTGTATTTTGATACACACATGCCTTTTCACTGATCGCAGCCCTAACTAAATTAGTCCAATTTTGATCATCAGCGCTTGAGGATGTTCCTGTTATATTGTTACCTGATGATGGATAACCAACAATACCAACCTGTAAATGAGGATCAACTCCCTTTATCACCTGTGCAAGTTCTTTTGAAAACTGTATATGTGCCGTTGGATCATAAGGACCCCATGGCTCGTTACCAAGTTCATAATAATGAATTTTATTTTTATAAGTTGTTACAATCTGCAATAGATCGTTTTTTAATATATTCTTTCGAGCAGTAATATCATAAGGGATAGATATAGGATAAGCAGAGTATCCTCCGGAAACTATTCCCTTATTTGGATCATAGTTTGTATTTACAAGATACATAAGTTCTGCTCCCATACTCTCAGTGAAAATAAGCATATCTTTAAGCGAAATCGAATAACTAGGCATTGTAACTAAAGGGGTTGGAGTAAGTAGATATGATGAATATGGCACGGGTGCTTTATATTTCTCCATATACAGTTTACCATTTGTCATCTGTTTGTCTATTGGATTGTTATCGTCTCCTCCAAACCTGACAATTTTTATTCCCAGTTTTTTCCATCCCTCAATATTGTACTTACCTACTAGGCTGTCGACCGCCTCGGGCGTTTTCTGAAACATCCAGAAGTTCATTCCCCATATGTTTTTCGATATGCTTTTCTTAGAATCTCCAATCTTTAAACCCACCGTATAAACTCCCCCACCAGCTTTGGAATTAATAATGAATTGATAAAAAAAAGAAGAAAAAAAGACAATAAGAATTGTAATAACAATAAAGCCTATCCCTATTCCAAATAATGTGATAATTTTTCGTTTTGACATGATCTTCAACTAAGAGTACATCAAAAAAAACGTTAATACAATAGGCAATACCGCCCTTATTTTTATAAATATTGGTTATAATAACTAAATGAAACTAAGTATCGATATCGTCAAACTTCCCATGTAGGAAAAAGCATTCTTGTAATAACTGCTTCTTTTCACTATAGAACAAATTTTTCTGCTATTTGCATTAAAGGGAAATTCGAGTGAAAATAACACAGAATATGATATAGTATAGGCCTATATAGCAACCCAAGCAAGAATCGAATTAGAGCGCTCTCCCCTTTTTTCTCGACGGTTTGAGGAAGGGTGGGTCATACCTTTTACTCAAAAACCGACCGTAGAAAAACTTCTGACACATCGTGGGTACACTAAAGAATCAGGTCTTTTTGTCGCAACAACCTATTTTTCTAATAATCCTGCAGGTAGTATCTGGCAATGGCCACAATGGTCACCATCCCGTATGGAAAGTCAAGGAATGGTAGTTGCCAGATTCAGGCAACGGTTTTATGAAGATCCATTGCGGGATGATCAATTTGTTCTTCAAGGGGGCGGAGATATGGAGCTGAAATTCCATCATGACGACCCCGCTCTTTGCAAAAAAGTATCCATCCATATACCCGAGGAAATTGGCATTGAGCAGCTTATGGCATTAAGTCATACTGACAGAATAGGATTTCGGAATATCTTGGCTCGGCTTTCACAAGAAACAGGAGAAAATCACATTAATCCCCTTGCTCTGATTGTGCAAACACATAGTGGGTTAGCGCCCTTAGTCACTCGAATCTCTCAGAGAGATACTTATAAACTGGATCAAGACGGATCAAAAGCTACCATTGATACTGGGTTCTCTTATGGCGCGTATCCTTATCTGCAAGTTACCAATCCTGTTTTTGGTGCAGTAGTTTTGGAGAAACAACCTGATATTTTACATGTGGAAGTAAAAGCACCAGAGAAGACGGATAGAATTACCACGTTGCTTAAGGAAATGGAATCTCTGTCAATCGGCAGTAAAGTAAGACCGCGCAAATCATTTGCTCAACTCAGAGAGTCTGCACTTAAAAAAACAGGGAGAATTATAAAAGAACACTCTGATCATGAAATTGAGGCAAAACTTAAGGTCGATATAACAAACGGGAAATTAACTCTCGATGACGTTTTAATGCAGCTATACATAAGCGCAGCATCAAATCGGTTGCCAGGCTTTCGTCTTTCGCCGCAATTTCCAGATATTGCAGTCCGGACGTCGGACAGTGCCCTCTACAGTACCTATGGATGGGTAGATAAAAACAACAAAGTACATGAAGTGCTCACTGTTATCCGGGTTGAAGGAAACCCTCCCGTTTTTTGGATGAAAAGAAAAGGAGATCCTCAATCGACGTCTGCAGACAAAACGATGGTGAGAACAGAAAAAATGGAAATACTCAAAGAACCGCCTGATATGGATGCGATTCTTGTTGATGAGACACAAAAAGCAGGACAGGCCGTGATCAAAATAGGTAGTTTTAGAAAAAGGAAGATCGCCTTTAAGGTTGAAGAAATAAAAACAGGGAGAATGTTCACCGTATCCCTTGATGAAGACCGTTTGGAAGGAGCACAAGAGAGCGAACCCCTGAGACAACTGGAGATTGAGTATGCAGAAACACCACAAGAAAATATAGCAGGGATACCATCAGACAGAACCATACAACATGCAAGTAATCAATTGCAACTTGCTTTATCGGAATTAAATTTGAACGGGGTAAAACTCACCCCAACTTCAGAGAGGAAAATTGAATGGCTTTATACACATTTTCTTTCTCTTACGTTATAATTGACCCATGAAACTAAGTATCGGAATTGTTGGTCTCCCCAATGTCGGAAAAAGTACTCTTTTTAATGCGCTTCTCAAAAAACAGGTAGCCGATGCTGCAAATTATCCCTTTTGCACTATCGAACCAAATGTTGGAATCGTTGAAGTACCGGATGAAAGACTTCCCATATTGGCAAAAATAGTGAAAACAGAGAAAATTGTTCCTGCGGCTGTTGAGTTCTATGATATCGCAGGCATCGTAAAAGGCGCATCAGAAGGTGAAGGTTTGGGAAATAAATTCCTTTCCCATATCCGCGAAGTATCGGCTATCGTGCATGTAGTGCGACTCTTTGATGATCCAAACGTCATCCATGTGGCCAATAAAGTGGATCCAAAAAGTGACATGGAAACGATAGATGCAGAGCTTATTTTGGCTGATCTTGAGACATTAAGTAAGCAAAAGGAACCGCGAGGCAATGCGGATAAAAAAGAACATATACGATATGCAATTATTCAAAGATTTAAGAGTGAATTAAACAAAGGGGTTCCTGCCCGAAATGTAGTAGTAACAGATGAAGAAATACAAATTATCCGCGAACTTAATCTCCTTACCCTAAAACCAGTTATCTATGCATTTAATGTATCTGAAGAACAGCTTAGTTCAAAAGAAGAAACCATCAAAAAAATTCAATCATTGGGAATTAATACTAACTGGCTTTTTTTCAATGCAAAATTGGAAAACGATGTCCTTGCTCTATCTGCTCAAGAGCAAAAAGAATATCTTAACCAATATGGACTTGAAGATACGGGTCTCAATCGGCTTATCAAAAAGTCATACGAGATTCTCGGCCTTGTCTCTTTTTTAACCGCTGGAGTTATTGAAGCAAAAGCATGGACTATCACAAAAGGCACTCTTGCTCCTCAGGCCGCAGGCACAATTCATACAGATTTTGAAAAGAAATTTATAAAGGCTGATATTGTGACTTATGATGATTTTGTAGCATGTGAAGGCTGGGTCAAAGCACGCGAGACAGGCAAGGTAGTAAGTGCTGGCAAAGATTATATGATGAAAGATGGAGATGTGGTAGAGTTTAAGGTTGGGTCATGAAAGACATGTCTACCTAAATTTTAGTGAAGGATATGTATTGTTAAAATTAAATCCAAACATAAATATTAAAATATTTATCGAAGGTGAAAAAGATAAAAGAAATTCTATTTTCATAGAGCACATAAGAATTTGTAGTAATATGTAAATAATGTATAAACAACAAAAAATTTGTATCGATAAAAAGTTTCTTCAAGTTGTTTTGTTTTTTATTTTATCTTCGACTTTCCTTATTATTCTCTCTGCTTTACTACAGAACACAAACCTTAACATATCAAAAAAAGCTGCAGAAATCCCCCCACAAATATCTTCAATACAAATGAAGGGTGAAATACTTGAAGATAGAATTATCCAAAATCCCAGTCAATTGGGAGGAATTCAAAATAAAATGGATCCGAAACAAAAAATAGTTTATGAAACGATTCCAGTAATGTTTGGAGTGTCAAAGCAAGTAATAGTAAATCACTGCGATGAATATATAAACAAAAATAGTGAAAGATATACTGACTGGACAAGTCCTGAGATTAAACCTTGTAAATTCATTGAAAAAATGATCCAAAGGGACTTTCAACAATTACAAAATGACTTTAAGGATACAGGAAAAACCTTCGTCTTTGCAGGAATTGATAAAACATGGGACCAAACAGTAGATCAAAAACTTGACTGTAATCATAATAAAGCTGGCGGATCTCAATATGTTCCATATAATGATTGCTTTCATAGTGATAAAAGTATTTATGTCACTATTTTATATGCTAAAAACGCTAAAAATTCAGGAGGAGAGGCTCTTCCATGGAGACATACTATTCGATATGTAGCCCCAGGCAAATTTATCGACGGAAAGGACCACTGGGAGCTACAAGATTTTCATTGGCAACCTACTTATGTTCTTACTCATGAAATCGGTCATCTATTCGGTCAATATCATGTTCCTTGGATATTTATGGATTCAAATGAAGTCGTTCCCATATCCTATCCACTCTTTTACCAAGGCGATCTTGATCATGATACTTTTGGATATAACAAATCATTAGTAATGACAATTACTCAAAGAGGGAGCCTTAAAAAAAATTCGGAAATAATAGCAGAAAGCATTCCTAATACTGTCGAAATAATGTTTTCTGGTTTGCAAAGTGGTCCTTATACTGTTAAACAGTATAAGGTATCCCCCTCCGGATGGGGTATTAGTAAAATAGAAAAAGAAAATTTTACTGAAAGCAATTATCATGAATCCAGTGCAATTCTTCCACTGACACGAACTGAGATATATCAATCTCCACTTTTATTCTTTGAAATAACACAAAATAACAAAAAAAATTATTACTGGTTTAGTATTATGGATGCACATTTCCTCTTTTGGGAAAATCAAACTGAGATAGCTCAAAAGATTCTTTTACCAATAAAGACTTCTGATAATGCTATACATATAATTCCAAATTCAAACTTAAAATATCGTACAGTTGAATTATTATTCACTCAGAAAACCAGCGAAGATGTATATTATTTAGTAGATCGATGGCATTTAGATGGAATTCCAGATAGTACCCTAATTAATATTAATACTAATGTACCTGATAGTGTTTTTATTTTTTTAAGAACATATGTTGGCCATACCACATTGAGTAACTGGATTAGCGCTAAACCACAAGGAGATGTATTAAACTATGGCACAGTTAAAAACTGTACAGGTTTAATTCAAAAAGGCAAGTATAATCAAGATATGTGCGAGTTTACAAAAACAGGAAATACAACCTTTGAAATAGATTATTAAGTAATTACTTATTAAAGTAGAGGTATTTTATATAATTGACTAAGGTTTTCTATGTGATAGAGTTCAGAATCGGCGCGTAACAAAACATATATATGCTCTCGGAAACCGTAATGCTGAGAAAAATGAAAAGACTATTCCCTGCCAGCCATCAAGAATACCTTTATGTCTGAATGTTGTCATAAGAAACCACATAACAGGTTTTATTATCATCCAGTCTATGAATTGTATCAGTTGTGAGATTTGAGTTGTAGATTTGAGATTTGATCTTTGAGATTTGAGTTCATCAGTCAGACGATCAACATATCTACTATTTCTCTCTAAATAACGCTTGAAGTTAGGCGAATCAATATGTTTAAGTGAGTTCTGCAACCAACCCGTTCTTCCCTCGACCTCCATTATTTCATGCACGTCTTTGCAAGGCAAATGCGCCTTACCTCTTTTAAACAAACGAATAACTCCATCAGGGTAAACTCCTCCGTAACGTAAGTATTTGCCAAGAAAAAAGTTAAGACGGGGGATAAAAAAGGCGTTATATACGCCACTACCAGCAGAATCTGGAGTAACTAATTTTTGATGTCTCATAAATAATTCTCTGTTTGGTAACTTCTTTTGATATTCTTCAAGCTCTTGATTATTCATAGTAATGACTTTTTCAATCTCCTTCGCTAACTCCGGAGTCACCCGTTCATCAGCATCAAGCTGCAGAACCCAATCACCCCTTGTTTCATCTATGGCCTTTTGTTTATTGATATGAAACATCTTGGGATTGGAAGCGATGATGACTTTTGCGCCCAATGATTTTGCTGTATCAGCAGTTTTATCGGTTGATGTACCGTCTACCACTACAATCTCATCGACCAATCCCCTACAGGACTCTATGCAGGCCTTTATATTCTCTTCTTCATTGTATGTGGCAAGAGCTAGGGATATTGTCATATGAGTTTTGAGATTTGAGATATTTCATTATATAATATCCACATGCTCAAAATCGTTCTAGTGCCTCACAAAGTACTTACCTCACCCACCCGTCCTGTTAAAAAAATTGATGAAAAAATCCGCCGGCTTGTTTATGACATGGAAGAAACGCTCATCTCCCAAGTCGAACCTCAAGGAGTTGGACTTGCCGCTACACAGATCGGCCTTGGTTTAAGCCTTTTTATCATGAAGCCATCTCCGAAATCTGAGACTGAGGTTTGTATCAATCCAAAGATACTAAAAGTAGAAAGTAAACCGCATCACAAAGATGATATGGTAGAAGATAAGAAGCTAGAAGGCTGTCTGTCCATCCCCCGCATCTGGGGACCAGTCAGTCGAGCTCGCCGGGTACTACTACGATACCAAGACCTAACAGGTGCGACCATTGAAAAATGGTTCACTGGATTCAAAGCAACGATAGTCCAGCATGAGATGGATCATCTGTCAGGCATCTTATTCACTCAAAGATCGCTTGAACAAAAAACTCCGCTTTATGAGGAAAAAGACGGCGAGCTTGAGAAAATGAAGTACTAATCGTTTAGATTGTCACAAAGACCTTGTACACTTCCGAAGTGTACTGGATTGCTACAACGGCTTAAAACACATATAAAACAAATTGTTCATAGAAATTAAGAATTTAGTTATTGTTAAGAAGTTATTTTTCTGTAATTTTGCTCTTTTTTGAAGATTTTTTCTTTTCTTTTTTTACCTCTTGTGTCTTAACAAGCGCAGGTTTATTTTTTACTTCATTTGCTACTAAGACTACAAATGGACTTTTACCATCGCGTACATCTTTCTTTATGCGTTTTAAACATTTTGTGCAAAGTTTAACCCTCTTCTCTTTTCCTTTTTCCATGATATAGGCCACTTGAAGGTTGGGAAAAAATACACGCTGCTTTTTGGGAGCACGCTTTTTCCAGCGTCCACCAGCCACACCTCTATGATGAGTGTGTGTACGCCCCATAAGTACTCCTTTACCGCAGTGATAACAAACCATAATCATTAAACGTGAAACAAATAATATAAAGCGTCAATCATTAAGCTTCAGATACAAGAATTTATGATATCATAGAACGTATATAAATGCAAGAATATATAAAATGTTAAATTCACTTTTTTCCAATCCGATTTATTTCATCATTTATCTCATTTCTCTTTTAATAGCCCTCACCATACATGAATGTTCACATGCCTGGGTCGCAGATCGTCTCGGTGATCCGACCGCAAGGCTTCAGGGCAGGATCTCTCTCAATCCTCTTGTGCATCTTGATCTGTATGGAGCTCTTTTTCTTCTCTTTTTTGGGTTCGGTTGGGGCAAACCCGTACAAACTGATCCCTTTAATCTGAAAAATCCCCGTAAAGATGGCGCACTCATCTCACTTGCCGGTCCGGCGTCTAATATGATTTTAGCTATATTACTGTCTATCATACTAAGATTGTTCATATTGTTTCATCTTACGCAATTATCTATTATAGGATCATTTCTTCTCTCTCCTCTTATCATTATGAATGTAACTTTGGGATTATTTAATCTTATCCCCATCCATCCCCTTGATGGGTTTGCTATCGTTTCTGGACTTCTCTCAAGGGAAAAAGCTCATGAGTGGGAAGGCTTACGCAGATATGGCATGATTTTTTTACTTCTTCTTATCATCCCCCTTGGAAACAGTTCTATGCTTGATAGTGTCTTTCGACCAATCGCAGGTTTTCTATTACAGCTGCTTATACCAACTGTAGGCTCAGCAGGAATAGTATGATATAATCAAAATTTGTCCGCGCCTTGATAGTTTAGTGGTAAAACAAGCCCTTGGTAAGGGCTAGAGTGTGGGTCCGATTCCCACTCAAGGCTCAAGTTCTAGTATGCTTGCCATATGATAACTCACAATAGCAGCCGAAACGATCACATTTAGGCTTCGATTGATCCCCCACATAGGTATCTCAGCTATATGATCGGCTAAGGCCAAGGTTTCTTTCGTTATACCTGAGGTTTCGTTACCGACCATCAAAGCAACTGGGAAATGGTAACTGATCTGCGTATAGGGAAGAGAGTGAGAATCTTGCTCAATAGCAATAATTTGAATTTTGTTATTTGGATTTTGTTTGGAATTTGGATTTTGAAATTTGGATCTTAAATCTGCAACAGCCTCATGGGCTGTTTTTTTATACTCCCACGGTACCACTTTGTAGGTCCCGATTGAAGCCTTTTTAATCTTGGCATTTGGTGGGATTTCCATCTCTCCACAAAGATACATCTTTGTAACTCCTATGGCATCTGCAAGTCGGAAAAGCCCTCCCACATTATAAGTATCATAAACGTTTTCAAGAATAAAGTAGATAGGGTGTCGTTTGAGGCTAGCAGCCCGCTTTTTAGCTTCATCATCGTCGACCAAACGAAGTTCTTGAGCGTTTAATTTCATATTGTTATTATAACCCAAATTACAAATTTTCAATTCGCAATTTTCAATCAATATTAATTGATCATTGATTCAATGAAAATTCATTGAAAACTGAAACTTGTAAATTGAAGATTATAATCCTATAGTTGACAAATCAAAAGTCTTATAGTATAATACCAATTATGAAAACCAACAAACTTTTATTCTCTGTTTTTCTATCAACTACCATCTACTTGCTACTTACCACAGGCGCTCTTGCCGATTACGGACAATATGGCCAATATAGTAGCGAACCTGCTCCTTCTGCCTCAATCCTTATTGACAAGACAGTCGGAAAACCAGACGGCACTGTCACTAAGGGAGGAGTAATCAATATACAGTATGTAGATAATCTTTCACCCTCTGATGTCAGGTTTCGCCCGGGTGAACAGGTGATGTTTAAACTGAGAGTTAAAAACACCTCAAATGTTACGCTTAATAATGTTATGGTCAATGACATCGTCCCCTCATATGTAGAACCTATTGAAGGACCGGGGATGTTTGATGCGGTTACTCGAGTAATCTCTTTCAACGCCGGTTCGTTTGCACCTGATGAAGAAAAGACATTTACAATAAAGATGCAGTTATATGGTCAGGACAAGCTTCCCACAGATAAAGGACTCTTTTGCTTGATCAATAAATCCCGAGCTTATAATGAACTAGCCTCTGATGAAGATACCGCACAGTTTTGCGTAGAAAAAGAAGTGATCGGAGTTGTTTCTACTCCAAAGGCAGGACCTGAGATGGGTACCTTGCTTCTTGGAGCTCAGGCTATGCTTGTTGGACTCGGATTTAGCCTCAAAAAGATAACAAAACGAACATAATTTGACAAAAATCATGAAAAAAACCGGGCTTAAAAACCCGGTTTTTTGTTATAATGGATATATGAAAGCTCCCAAAGAAAAGGAAATCAAACAAGATTTACCCAAACCACTGGAACCTGTCATGAAAGAAGCAGAACACATTATAAAGAACTCCATTGAAAGTATACATAAACGTCTTAATAACCCCGTTGAAAAAGCAGTTGATGCTGCTGGCAATCTCACTACAGGTGCACAACTAAAACAATTGCTAAAGGAAGCTGGCAAGGAACAGGCAAAGATTGCTTTAAACAGCATTGAAAACCTCGTACTTGGAGGCATTGCGCTTGTTCCGGTACTAGGCCAGGTCGAAGGTGGCGCTGTAGCAAGTGCTGAGCTTACTGAAGCTGCCATATTGGAAGGGGCTACTCTTGCACAGGCACAAGCTCTTGCAAAAGGTGCAGTTGTAACTGGAGCCGGAGAAGTAGTATATCCCCTCACTCGCATCATCGGAGCTGAAGGAGCAAAACGAGTCACCAAAGTACTTAAAACCCTTGATCCTTTTCCTGATGTGCCAACTATTGCAGTCTTAGGTGCAGGAGCTGCAGAACTCATGGGTGTACATGGTGCAGCAGCCATACCCTCAGCCGTACAAATACTTATCAATGAATATAAATCTATGCGAAATCTTGTAGGCACAGGAAGAAAAGCTGGCGACATTGTACTCAAAAGTCCTGAGATGGAACGAGTAAAAGATTTTGGCTCAAACGTAGTTACATCCATTACCAATCGTCTTAAAGTAGCCTCAAGCCCTCAGATGGCTCAGGCTGCGGCAAGATTTGCATAATATGAATAAAAAAATAGCCCTTATTACCCTTCTCCAGAATAGCCTTATGATCCCGGATAAAGCAAAGCTCAAGATCATCGCAAAGCTGCGTAAGCTCCCCGACTCCCAGATAGACGCACTTGGAAAACTTTTAGCTCAGGAGCGCAAGTATATGATCACCCATAAAGATACGATAATCAAACAAACAAAGTTGCTTTTAGATACTCTTGCGTTAGCCACAAAATAAAGATTATCATGTCCATCAAACCTTCAGAAGAAGTAATAAACAGTCTCCTTTCCGAGGCTGAAAAAGAAATAACCAAAGAAGAGAATATGACTATACAGACAGATAATGCAATTGTACGTGAAATTGAGATAATTGAAGGCAACAAGACAGATACTGAACTTCTTATCCAACGCGACATCCTTGAGGGCGAGATTGATCTTACCCGTAAAATGGAGGCTGAGCTTTGGAATGGAGCCCATATCATCTGTCTTCCTTTTTTTTACGAAACATACACCATACAGGCACAGATTGAACCTAAGTTACAGACAAAATACAATCAAGCCACCATCGCCACCTGCAGCAGATTTAAAGCTTTAGGGAAAAATGGTCTTGCCATGATTACGCCCATCATTGATTTCATCCGGAATTATCGTGATTTTACTCCTACCGATCGGAAAGAGCTTGATAGGGAGCTTTTAAACCGTGTCATCATGTGGTTAAAGCTAGATATCATGCCTGAATCTCGACCACGTCCCCTTTTGACCCAATCCCTTGAAAAGGTGATAATCGATATTGAAGAAGCTGAAGCTGTGTTTGCACGTAGCCCATCTGAGGCTAGTTATATGGAGGGTGAGATACACCTTGCAGCTATAAAGGCCGTACGTAACTCAGCTTTCTTACCCTCACTTGTCAAGATCAGACTGTTGCAATCGTTAAAACAGCTTACTAGGGAAGAGATATCTGACATAGGCACATTTCTTTTATGGGAGATACGCAAAAGCAGCCATCACCATAACATGCTTCTTTACACGATGCTTAAGATCTTCAAGAATCTCAGTTTTAGCCTCAAATAACCTCAAAAGAGGACTTAGATTGCTACATCGCTCTTGTACACTTCCGAAGTGTACTTGGGCGATATAATAACCCAAACCTGTGGTAAAAGTTATTCTCTTCCTAATACGAAACAAATTAACATAGAGTAATTCGAAGAGGGATAGTGTTTACAACATGTGGATAAGTATAGGTAGATTATCTATATGCAAACTATAGTTGACAAATGGAATGTCATGTTGTATACTATAGGCTATGATTATATTGCAATTAGGGTGCAGTATACAATCTGCACCGCATAACCCACAAAAAGCTTTCCACGTAAACGCTCTCCTTTTAAAAAAAATTACAGTTACATAACGCCATCTCCCTATCTTTAGGGAGGAAATGGCACCCTAATCACTGCCATTTCCTCCATAGAGATACGAAGAGATATACGCACTTTTTAAATATGAGTGGGTCGCAATGAACCTTGGAAGGAGTGGATACATGTCCCCTGCTTCCTGGGCTCAAACCCCAGGTAGTATCCCCATGAGGGGGTGGAAATAGCTTTCACCCAATCCTCATCGTAGGATTAACCGTGATGAGGAGTCTCTTGGCCAATAGCTGGCTAAGGAATAAATAAGACTCACATCGCTCTTTGAAAATTTGGGTTTAGGAAAATTTACTTTTCACTTTGATCTATGTGGCACATTTGCTGTGTCTCTGGTATATCCGCCGTCGCATAAAGCTGTGGCGGACGAAGAAGGGTGAAAGGTGGGAATTCATCTCCTTTTTCTGTGAAAGATAATGTACTTGTCATGCTGAATTTATTTCAGCATCTGATTAGTCACTATCAAGTAAACAGAGATTGGCTTGCACCTTATATATAAATAGCATTATGTATAGAGTGCAAGTCAATCCGAGAAAGAAAGGAGAGAAGAAGAAAAAAAAGGAAAATGATGAGAACTTATAGGGAGTAGTTTTTACCCCTAGCCCGTAAAAGCGAGTCGCCATCCGGCACTCGTCTGAAATTTGCGAAGCCTTGTATGGGCTAAAGCAATGGGCAAACGAAAAAGCACAAAGTAGGAGGCTCTATGCCGACTGAAATATGCTTTGGAGAGAAAAACAGAATCTAAGAAAAGAACTAACAATCAACTCAAAAAGGAGTAAGAAACCATGTTAAAGCAACCGGTAATTCGTTTTATGATTGGTTCGGGTTTGGGCCTTTTCTTTTTGCTCAGCTTTCAGCTTGAGCAATGGAAAAACTGGTTCATCGGTGGCGTTCTGGTCATAATCGTGTTTGGCTTCATCGGTCTCATGACCACGCCTCGCACTCACACGACCACGCCTCCCGTCTCAACCCGCTCCATCGATCCGGATACAATCAAACGCTACACCATCGAAATGCTGCGCGAAATCCGGGTTGACACCACGTCCGGGCGGATTGAGATCAACCAAAACCTGGAAGAAGCCGTAGAAACGTTCATCCGCAATATCTTCAGCTAAGGAGACAACCATGAAGAAAATCTGCAAAACCAAGAAGTACATCGCCCTGGCCGCATTGTTTGTTTTGCTGGCCATTGTGGCCTCGGCCTGCGTAGGTGGCGCCGCCCCTGGTGCCTCCCCTGCTGCCGCGACCACGACCGCATCGGCCCCTGCCGCTGCTGCCAATACCGAAACCCCCACCCCTACCCCCACCCAGACCCAGACCAGCACCGCAACCTCGGCTGCCGGGACAAGCACCCCCATGTCGCCTTTGGCGACGGTGGTTGAAGCTTTGTCTCCGCTGCCCTCGGAAACGCCGAGCAACACGCCGGTCCCGACCAACACGCCGGTCCCGACCAACACGCCGGTCCCGACCAACACGCCGGTCCCGACCAACACAGCCGCGCCGACCGCGACCATCGCTCCGGTTTGCCCCCTGGCAACCCCCGGTGTAACCGCTGTCCCACCGTGCGCAACGCCTGTGCCGAGCACCCCTGTGCCCACCACCACCGCAGTGCCAGCCTACGCCTGCCCTGAGATTCCATACACGAGCTTGGAGATGATTCAAGATATTATTGATACAGCGGCCCAAAACCGCCCAAGCACAAACGGTGTGGAAGAGCTCAACAGGTGGTTGAACGACTTCGTTGTCACGCCGCTCTCAAGCGTTCCTGGCCGCCGCGACTTTGGCCCCGGAGAAGTTGACTTCTGCAATGTTTCGCTGGTCATCGGTCAGTTCCCGACCAGGGATACATGCGAAAGCGACTTTCTGCCCATCGGTGGATTCGTCACCGGCTACCCGGACGCAGAGGAATATGGACTATACACTGTTTCTGGCAAACACCAGATGACTAACGGTGGGTTCACATTCAACCTGCTACCGAACGCCCTAGACGCCATCCTCGATACTGCAGCAGCCAACAAGCCCGCCACGTTTGAAGAGCAAAAGATCTGGTTCAACAACCTGGTCTTGGCCGTGGACAACTTCACCGGGGACGATGCAAACCGCTTCAACGCCCGCTCCGTGTACGGAGGCGTTGGTTCGCTGAACTGGAACGGCTATGACACTAACCTGTCCTACGCCTGCCAGTATCAACCGATTGAGCGGCTCAGCGTGCCTGGCTATGCTGGCTTTTTCCTGTTCTGGGGCAACTGGACGTTCGCTAACCCGAGCGCCTCATTCCCCGACTGGGAGTACATCCAGACCGGCATCAAATAACCCGCCCAAAAAACGTGCGGAAGGAGGTGATTGTTGATCATTACCTCACCTAAACCCAAAAGGAGGGATACAGAAGCCTACAAAGCTTCCCGGGACCCTCCAAAGCATAAGGTAATCAAGTTTGTCTGTCACACGACAAACTAGTATTGTAAAAGTCTCTACGAGACCCGAGTTTGATGACATTCGTCATCCGATCTTTCCGATCGTACAAAAAACTCACAATATACACCTTATGCTTTTCCCTATGACTACAATGCGTTGTGGTCAGAGAGAAAAGCTATGAAAAATCAAACCCAAAAAAACAATTCCTCCGTCGCTAAAGCTATGGAGGACAAGCCGCTGGTTTCAGTCATCATACCCGTATTTAACGGTTCTCCTTTTTTGGAGGAAACCATTACGTCTGTATTTAACAGCACCTATAAAAACATTGAGGTACTTCTTATAGATGACGGATCAACCGACAAAAGTAAAGAGTTGTGTCATAGGTTGGAAAAAAGATACAAAAAAGTGCGTTTTTACTCTTTTCCAAAAAATAAAGGTTTGGGAAGAGTATTGAACTTTGCCCTTCGTCAGGCTCACGGCGAACTCATCTGTCGGATCAATCAAGATGACAGGATGCTGCGTTATCGCATACAGACACAGGTCGATTTTATGGACAAAAATCCCGAGATAGTAGCTGTGGGATCATCTATCAAGCTTTTTGAAAACAATGGCAAAAAACAAATCGTACATTTTTTACAGCGGGATCAGGAGATCAAAAAGATGTGGCACATCGTAAGCCCATTTGCAGATCCGTCTGTGATGTATAGAAAAAGTGTTGCCCGTAAGGTCGGAGGATACAAACAAGAGTTCTGGCCGGGTGATGATACTCATTTATGGGTACGCATGGGTACTAGGGGCAAGCTTGCCAATATTGATAAACCACTCGTGGAGGTACGATATCATAGTAAAGCAGCCTCTGTCAGATACTTTAAAAAGTTGACTGTTGTCACTTATAAACTCCACAGATGGATGCATAATCATGTGCAAAAAGCAGCGTTACCCGTACAGCTCTTTTGGATAGGACAACTGATAGCTGGTCTTTTATTACCTCCTGATATGAATTGGAATATATATCGGATATTAAAGAGAGTGATTTATTTTGCTGCAGGAGTCGCCCATTTTTTGCGCAATCTTAAAGTAAAAAATACGATCGTAGCAAAAGTAATCCCCCACCCTATGGCGCTTAACCGCTCCGGCCAGTAAAAAATATACAGATTCGAACTGTTTAATTTGTTGTTTATCTCAAAACAGTTAGCAAATCCATCACATCGTATACTCTTTGTCATACTTTTTCCAAATAAAACATTGACTAATCCATCATATACTCCCCATTGACTGTCATAACCTTCATTAAACTTAAGAAGGATTTTTTTATCGCTTTCTTCTTGTCCAACAAAAGCAATCTTCCATAAGGACGGAATGATCTGTTTATATGCAAACTCCCCTGGCATATCATAGATAGTTTTACTATCAAAAGGCTGTAAACGTAAGGTTGCCCAGCTGTTGGGCATCTCTACGATATTCATATTGCCAACTGTAAACAGTCCTTCATTTTCTGTAAATTGTTTAATGAAAAAGCTTTTATCCTTTTTATCCTCATAGTCAAAGCGAGGATATATGTAGGTGTAAGCTTGCTTAAAAACTGTATCTTGGAATGCTTTTCTTATCTCATCTGCGCTTGTCAGAAACTCAGGCTCAGACAGCTTTTTAAACTCAGGGATGTTTGGATATCCTTGATGTAAAGATATGCGTTCATTTACGTACTGTAGATACTCATCTTGCATAATAAAGCTTGGATACTGGCCAGATGCAAGATTATAATCAATCTGCCACAGATAGAAATTGTCACTTGAGAATGGAAGTTGCCGTAAAAAAGTATTATCACAATGTTCTGTATAGCTTACAATACTATCACCTTTCAAACGGAATGTCTGATAATAGGAACAGGTGGTATTATAATACCAAAGCGATCTTTTTCCCGTTTCATAATAGGAAGCATGGGGAGACTGCGGAGTGGGAAAAGATATGTCAACATGAGATCCCTCCCCTATATCAACTTCTGATTGTTTAATAATTTTAGGAATACTTACTTTACGTGTTTGTACACTTTCATATGTGTCAATATACATCTCTTTGATCTGAGAGTTCACCTCCTCATATCCTATCCTCCGTAAGCCCAAGAATAAAAGAGGCTTATACATGTTGTCAATAGGCCGTATTGTTCCAATGGACTCAGTTCTCTCTTCTCCTATTTGCACATCATCTTCGTTATAACAATCATCAACCTGCGCCTCCTTCAAACACACCTTCAGGTGCATGGGTTTGGGAAGTTCGTCAATAACGCTTTTTAAAATTGGTTTTGTGGAAGACCTATCAAGATATCCATATTCCTTATCAAGACTCTGCAAACTACCTAAGGTGGTAAAATGAAGCTCTGCATACGTTGATTTGGCATCAAGATATGAGGAAAGATCTGACCAAACACATACCGACCCATTTTTTGATGCGATATCTAGAGAGGAGGACGCAGTTTGCATTGAAAAAATAAAGTCCTTCATCGCGTCCTTATAACACTCATCATTTGGTATCGCTTTAAAGCTTCTCATATCAATAGGCGTCTGCTTTGTACGCTGAAGTAATTCAACAGCAAAAGGTGATCTATGGACCATAGTTGAACCCATATATGTATTAGTTGAAGTTAATCTTTTGACTGATCCTAACACTACCCCATCTATACGTACACGCATGTCTATATCTCTATTGTTTTTTACATCAAAGACAAACTCTCCTAAAGGATCAATAAAATCCTTTCCTTCAATGGTGGGTGCATACCTATGAAAAAGACGTATGACGACACGATCTCCTGACAGACGGGCATATGTGTCAACCAAATATGTTTGATGAGCTTTTGGATCATCCATGATGATCTTGTAAGTACCGGGTATAAAAAGACGTTCTCCTGGAACCGCCACATGTATATTGTCAGGTGAAGAGCTAATTGTGTTGTTCTTTTCCTCAAACGGGAAAACAACCTTGCCTTCCCTTTTCTCAATCTGTAGCGTATGCTCTTCATCGTTTAATCCCGCAAACGGGACAGAAGCAGGAACTGATAGAGCTGTTTTTGTGGCGCTTGTAAGAAATTGGATTTTTGGATCAACATCAACTACTTTATATAAAGTAATAGGTAGGGATTTAGCACCATCTAAATCATCTGTATATGTTTTTTTATAGGGATATTCTCCTTTATAAATATCTGTCATCTCATCAAGTGATACTTTATACTCAGAAACCAAAGCGATAAAACCGTTTTTCTCAGCCTGTTGAAGAAGCTTCTTAGTGCTTTTTATACTAAATGAGCCCCAAACGTCTATCCCCCTTGCATTCAGTCTTGTTGAGACGGTTTCATCAAACACAATATATTTAACACTCACTTTCTTAGCCATCTCATAAAGCTGAAAAGCTCGAGCAGTCAAACTGTCCTCATCCTCAACCGCCTGAATATTTTCCTGCAGAGAATTAGTCATCTTATCGATAGCTGCGTTTTCTAAACTTGCGGGTTCAAACGTCTTATCAAATATTGGCTTATCAAGCATAAAGTTCAAAAATGAAGAGCTGTATAATCCCCAGTAGTATGGTTTCCAATAATAATTGGATCTATCCATTGGCAAATGCATAACCCGAACGTCTTCAGGATCATTATTTACAAGGGAGGTTAACTGCTTGTAAGCTTGCGGAATCTTATTGTACATGAAAAACCCAATAAGATTTCCCTTGAAGTACTCTTGAAATAAAAATACGGTCGGTACTATAACTAACCCAAAAAAAACACCTATCAGATATCGGCGATTGACGCGCTTTGACATGAAGTCAAATAGATATATACATGCCATAGCTGCAAGTATGCTGCCCGTAAAGGCTAAATACGGATGAAACTTCGTGTCGGCAAACCTGAAAACTATACCAAATAGAGGAATATATTTTGTTAGAAAAGAATATACAAATCCTAGGATTGAATACTCCTTTAGGGAAAGAAAAAGGAAAATTATAAGATTAAGAGGGATCCAAAGCCACTCACGTCTAAATCTGGTTTTAATCATGAGAAGTACTGCACCGATACAATACAATATAGGAAATAGATATAAAACTAAAAGGTTGTTTGGGTATTGAGCAAATATATTCGCAAGCGGATGAAAAAACATCTGACGTGATATTTGTGTATTTACAAATTTCATGTCAAAAAACTGTGGGAAAAATATCATTTGTTTCTTCGCGTCATAATAATCCTTGCTTTTATTGGTAAATCCTTCATTGGCATCAATGAAAGTTGAAGTCAGAGGAACAACCTGTGATTTATTAAGAGTGTAATTGATAAAAGGACCAATCCAAAAAGCATTGAGAAGTAAAAATACTGCAAAAATGAATATTGCCTTTTTTAATCTCTGCTGAACTAAGGTGAAAATTCCTAAAGAAACTCCTGTTGTTATAAATACAGTAGGAACCATATAGCTTCCTGTTGATAAAAAAAACAGGATAAGGAATAACGTCACCCTTCTCCATCCTAAATGTGTCCCATGCAGGATACGCAAAAAGAAGTAGAATAAAAATGGAAGTGTATAAAAGCGAGTCACAAACATCACCATCGGAAAGTAGAAAACAGCCAACGTGTTGAGATTAAACAAATAAAAAAACGAGGTTATAAAAGCAAAGGCGTCCTGATATTTATGAAACCGCTCCTCATGGTTTAACAACCGCCATATATAAGAAGAAAGCACATACATTCCCAAAATCCCCACACAGAAGGCAAATAAATAATAAAGCTGGTCAAGGGAGTTCTCATGGATAAATGGACTCAAAACCAAAAAGAATAGTTGCCTGGGTAGATCTGTTACTTCCGCATCAGACGGTACACCCATGCCACGATACCCTCTCCATGTGGCAAACAAAGTACGAAATATGTTGGTCTTTAAGTTAAAGTATGAGGAGTAATTATCCCATCCTAAAAAAGAAAATTGAGGCTTAAACGTTACAATACAGATTGCAGCAAGTATAAATATAAGTAACAATAAAAAGGGCTTTTTTTGAGTATGTTTCACAAACGCATTCATGATATTGATTATATTATAATTATAGATAACGATGAACCAATTCCTTAGCAGAATACGTAAGAATCCGTTTTTAATACTCTTAATAGTCCTTTTACATACCTTAATAATCAATATAATATGGCTTAATCTTAATCATGTCCCACCTGAGTGGGATGAAGCAAATCATACAAGCGGCGCATTGGAATACGCTTATTTTTTTTCTCAGCTCTTTCACGGCAATATTAATCTTGGCCTGCTCTTGCAACCTCTAAATAATCCTTATTTTCCCCTCGCTAAAATGATCGCTGGCATCATGATGACCTTAACCTATCCCCATATTACAATTGCCCAATTCACTGGCACCCTGTTTTTTATCGGAAGCATCTTTTTTATATATCTAGTTACTCTCAAGATGACCAAATCCAGGAAATCGAGCCTAGTAGCCGCAGCCCTTTTTGCCGTATCCCCATATGTTATAGACAGATCGCGGATACTTTCTTTGGATATGGGGGTATTATTTTTTTACGTCAGTTCATTTTATGCGTATGTAGAAAGTGAATATCTACAACGTAAAAAATATAGCATTATTTTTTTTATCCTCACAACGTGTGCTATCCTCACTAAGATGCAGGCCTTTACTTATTATGTCCCTCTTGCTTTTTTTACTCTTTTTTATCATAAAAAAAGGGGTTTTTCCAAACAAACAATAGCTAATATCATCGTAGGATTTATAATAACCCTTGCATGTGTACTTCCTGTATTTATTTTTGTCCACAAAAGTTTGATATCATATTATTTCATCGCATCAAAGGCACAGTTCACAGCCCCAATTGGATTATTGAATCTTCAAACATGGCTGTATTATCCTGAACAACTTGTCCATGGATTCTTTCCTTTATATGTTTTTCCACTTCTTGCGATTGGACTTTGGATTTTTATGAGAAACACAGATAAATATAAAAAACTCCTTATTGTTCAGATAATTGGCATATATCTTATATATTCATATATACCCAATAAAGGACTTCGTTTTATTTTTCCCATAATACCTATATGTATCATCTCTTTTGCTATCGGAATACGCAAACTTCTTTTGAAGGATAATGTATTTTTTATGGTGTTTTTTTATATCTTAACAACCGGACTATTAATCAATAATACCTTAAGTTTTTCCCTTTTCCCACAGCTCAAACCCCTCTTTTATTATCAATGGAATGTCTTGCGACCATACCAAACCGAGTTTTATCCCCTTGAAAAACTCAGTTCTGATATGCGGAAATATATCGATTCAGCCCAGAATGAAAGAGTGCTTATGATCCCTAATTTTGAATATTTCAATATAAACTCGATCAATATGTATTTACGCCTAAACAATGTGACCCATATAACAGCAACAATACCTAAGGAGGATACTATCTACACCAATTACTTTGAGAATCGTCAGAGCCTCATAGGGCTTTCTGATCATGCTTTTGCTTTGATCTCAGATGGAGATGTCGGATCTCCATGGCTCATCGATCTCAATGACGTGCAGCAACTTGAACTTCAGCACCTGTATCAACAGCATATATATGCACTTATTGAGAATAATAAAGCTGAGATACTATCCTCATACCTTCTCCCCTCTCATGTCACAATACATCTCGTAAGAATAAAAACAGATTAATATATTAAGACTGTATTTTTAGCTTTATTTGACAGCAAAGCTCTGTTGTGATACAATATGTCTATTGTAAGTTATCATCATAACTATGCCAAAAACAGAACTCTCACGTCGTGATTTTGGGAAACTTGTTCTTGGAGCACTTGGACTTCTTCCCCTTGCTGAACCTATGATAGAAGGAGCTATATATCAAGCTTTAACACAACCAGGACATGAATCTCTTTATCCTCCAGGAATTACTCCTCTTAATTATGACGAATCAAATGGTGACCGAAATCCCCGCGGACAAAGAAGAATAGTTGCAGGTTATCTTCGTGATGTAATGGGTATGGGACAAAATGCAGATGAAGGACAGTTAATAACTGCTATTCAACAGATCCAGCAAGAAGCACAAAATGCACATGCCACAACCATAGTCGATCAAGAAAGCATTGACTTTAGTACTCTCCCTCAAGGATCTCAATGGCTTGTTTGGATAAGTAATCGAAACAATGTCATACAGGCACCAGCTGATCTTCAACAACCGTTTGGTATGCCAGGCATAACTTTTCCCCATTTAGATGGATATGTGGCTCTAGTACATGCATTTGATCCACGGGTACCTGACCGAAATATTGCAACATTTCAATGTAAACCAGGACTTCCCACAGATCAAAGATTCTGGGCTGTTGCTATAAAGTAACTCTTAATATATAAAATAGCATAGTAGAGACACTCAAATCACGCTATAATATGAGCAATGAGTGAAACACCAAGACCACCCCTGCAGCCGAGATCACATGAAGCGATCGCTACCACTTCACTTCTTGAAAAACCAAAAGCTTCAGGCGGTCCAACCCCAAAAGAGTCCCTATTGGTCTGGCAACAAAGACAAACTCTTCTTGATGCTATCCGTAACAATCCAACCGTCATACTAGCTGCAGGTACTGGCACCGGCAAAACTCGTGCCGGTTCACAGATCTGTCTTGAGGCAATCGGACCATCCGGCAAAATGATTGTGACAGAGAATCTCCGTAAAGCCACCGACGACAGCGCTAAGATCGTCGCCTCAGATATGGGAGTTAAGGTAGGCGAAGAGGTAGGTGTACAAAATAAATACCGTCATCAAACATCGGAAAAAACTCGGCTCCTTTTTTGTCCGGTGCAGTCCCTTCTTATCAAGATGGCAGATCCTTTGAATAAGGATCTGCCTGAATACAACTTGATTGCGATGGATGAGGTACACAAAGAGTCAAAACAAAATGAGCTTTGTATGATAGCGCTTCGGGAGATACAGGCCAGACGACAAAAAGGCAATCCGCAAGGTTTACCTGAACTCAAACTTGTTTTTATCTCAGCTACAGCTGATAAAGACAAAATCATGAAACACTTCTCCGGAGCAAAGACAGTAGAGATGCCTGGAACCACTTATGATGTTGATGAGATTTTTGAAGATAAACCCGTGCCGGTAAAAGCACTTCCGCTTGTTGCCGCTGAGAAGGTTAGATCTGCAATAAGCAAAAACGATCCGGGCAATATCCTTGTCTTTTTATCAGGAAGAGCCCAGATCGATCAGGCAGCAAAAAGTCTGCATGGTATGGATCTCAAAGATACGGTTATTGTCCCCTATTATGGGAGCATGTCAAAAGCAGATCAGGAAAGGACTTTCGCCGAATATGGTAACAAAAGAAAAGTAATACTTGCAACCAATGCAGCACAAGAATCACTCACTCTTACGATAAATACTGTCATCGATACCTGTATGCATAAACATCAGGAGTTTGATAAACTCACCGGACGTAGTTTTCTTGTTGAAAAATCAGCCCCTTTTGATCATCTGATGCAGCGAAGAGGAAGAGTGGGGCGAAATCCGCCCGAAAGCGGAGCAAAAGACAAATATTATGCACTCATCACCAAAGATGAATGGAAGCGGAGAAAACAGTATGAAGAACATGAACCAGCTGAGATGCAACGAACAGATCTTACATCAGAAGTCTTACTGCTTTTAGCAAACCAAAAAGATCCTTATTCTTTTCCATATATCAACCCACCCGACAGATCGCATATTGACATAGCGCTTGAACGCTTAAGTAAAATAGGCGCAGTACAGGGAGGAGTGTTGACTGAAAAAGGCAAATTCATGGCATCTTTATCAATCAATCCAAATCTGGGAAGTATGGTTGGATCTGCTATCAAATATGGATCCGTGAATCAAGCATGCAAGTTAGCAGCAATGCTTGAGGAATATCCGGATGCTTTGAATGCAAGAGGAAACAAATCTGTTGAAAAGATCTTGTCCAGATACAAGACGTCAGGATCAGACTTTATGGGTCTTATTGCTTTTTTTGATGATTATGAACAAGTTCCACCCGGACAAAGAAAAAAGTGGCTTGAAGAGAGGGGGCACGGTGTCCAAAAAATGAGAGACGTATTTGATCTGTATAATGAACTTACCGATGCAACAAAAGATAAGATAAGGGTTTCCGCTTCAGCACTTTTACCGCAAGAGGCTCTTGACGCATCTATAAGAGAGGGGTTTGCAGACAGCTTGGTAACCAATATAAACAAAGACACCTACCACCTCATAAATATGCAGGGAAGTACTCGGATCGAAATAGATAAGCAATCAGCTCTTGCTTCAAGACCTCCTCATACATTTGTTTTTGCTAGTGTCAACCCATATTTTGAAGGTGATCATATCACCAAAAGGTTAGCTACGCTCAATCACCCGCTGAAGGAAGAAATAAAGCCACAATCTTCTATGACTACATCATCAACCCTCCCTGATGAGTTACAACAGTCATCGCCCACTCCTCCATCATCCGTTCAAACACCTGAAAAACCATCACCTCCACCAAAACCTCCAAACATTTGGAAACGATTCACTAATTGGTTCTCCAATACCTGGCTTGGAAAATGGTTGAGGTCATAGAAAAAGCTTCCTAGTAATCTAGTACACTTCCGAAGTGTACTAGACCGTCAACACAATCTATACTCCAATTTTTTATTTTCGTGAGATCTCGTTTCATTTTTTTGCATTACTAACTCACGCCAATATAACTATTTTGTAGCATATAATCCATTGTCTATCTTTTCTTTTTTTTCTATTCTAATAACATGCCTTTAAGAGAAGATGTGTTTGAGAATAATGGTTATTATCATATCTTTGATAAAACAATTGATGACATAATGGTGTTTTCTTCTCCAAAGATCGCTTACGAATTTATCAGCACTTTTTTATATTATCGTTCCAATAGAGCAAGTTTACGATATTCAAAGTACAAAAAACTAGTTCCTACCCTCAAAAGAAATCTAGAAAGATTAATTTCCTACGGAAAATACTTCAAAGTAAATATTTTAGCCTATTGTATCATGCCAAATCACTATCACCTGCTTCTACAACAAACTCACCATGGCGGAATACAAACATTTATGGCAAACACCCTAAACTCTATCACTAGATTTTATAATTTATTACATAACAGAAAGGGGCCAATCTTTCTTACTCAGTTCAAATCAAAAAAGATACATACTGAGGAACAGCTTGTTTACGTTTCTCGATATATCCACACAAACCCTTTTGCGAGTTCCATCGTTAAAAGAAAGGGTGATATTTTTGTTTATCCATATTCTTCCATTCACTCTTACCTGAGAAATAGTAACAATCAATACATCATTACAAAAAACAAAATCCTTACATATTTTGGGAATGATAAGGAAACGTATATGGATTTCATTATCAAAAATGCAGATAGACAAAAGGAGATTGAACATTTAAAATACACAAAGAATTGGCTAAAGTAATTACCTAGACTATTGTAACAATCCAGTACACTTCGGAAGTGTACAAGCGCAATGATATAGGCCAAAGTACATAATAGAATAATTATCTTATGGTAAGGCTCCAGATATACAATTTTGTATCACAGAAGCTCTCGAAGTAATTAGCAAAATATAATAGCCTTTCTACTATCACATGAAAGGCAATTTTGTATATAAACGATTAGGACAACGTATCTATGACGAAAGAAAACGAAGAGGACTATCCCAAGAAGATCTAGCCGGTATCACCACTCTCCATCGAACTCATATCGCCCGCATTGAAAAAGGATACATCAATCCTTCATTTATGACGCTTTATCTGCTTGCAAGAAAGTTTCGTATGAATGTAAGTCGATTGCTCAAAGGTGTATAAATAATATATAATCTTCAATATATGCCTCTCTTTTCTCATCTACAGATCCGTAATCCCAAAGAAGACGAAACACCCATTGAGTCAGCGACCCAGATATTTGCATCGGTTCTTCCTTATCCTTTCCTTCCCCTATTAAAACGTACCTTGTTTGTCCATCCCAAGACCTATGCGTTTGAGATCTATCTTATCAATCAGCTTGTTTATTTTTACGTAACTACACCCGCAGTAAGTGAAACTTTGATCCAAAGTCTTGTAACATCCTCTTTTCCCTCTTCAAAAATCACAAAAACGACTGACCCCATGGAAATTATCTTTAAATCAAAACATCTTTCAGTCGGCGAGGTAATCTTAAATTCATATTCATACCTACCTATTAAAACTTACTTTGATTTTAAAGACGTTGATCCTTTATCAGCTCTGGTGGGATTTTTGTCCAAACAACCTCCTCATCTCAAAATGGCAGTGCAGATCGTCGTCACACCCCCCTATTTTGCATGGCAAGACCGGGCAGTAAAAGCTGCAGGGCTTCAGGTATATGATGAAAACGCCTTGAAATATACGATGAATCCACAGAAGATGGTCATCATGAAAAAAGCCACATTTCAAGGGGGTAAAGTAGGTATCCGTCTTTTGGCTGGCACAAATACACCTCATTTTGATCCTATGCCCTATGTGTCAAATCTTGCTGGTACATTTGGAAGTTTTTCGCTTGGTGAAGGTAATCAGTTTGTATTCAAACGCCCCATTTTTTTCAAAGATTGGCTTCTCAAACGCGTAAAAGAAAGGTCTCTGTCTTACTTTGAACACAAAAATCAAATCCTAAACTCTCAAGAGCTAGCCACACTCTGGCATCCGCCAGGAATACTTCTTGCTGGTATTAAAAATATTTCATGGGGTAAAACATTGATTGGAGAACCGCCAGAAAATCTGCCTGTTGCAGACCGTGCAACTGATGAAGAAAAAAAGTCCATTAACTTCTTTGCCAAGACTGAGTTTCGTAATAAAGATACTATCTTTGGTATCAAAGATGCAGATCGTCGCAAACATGTATATATCATCGGGAAAACAGGAGCGGGTAAATCTACTCTCATCGCCAATATGGCGATAGATGATATCAGGAAAGGTCGAGGTATTGGTATTGTTGATCCGCACGGTGATCTTTGTGAGACCATACTTGACTTTATACCTAAACGTCGTCTTAACGATGTAGTATACCTTGAACCCTTTGATCTGGAACGGCCCTTTTCCCTCAATGTTCTTGAGATCAAAAATAAACAGCATAAAGACCTTATCTCATCAGGTATCGTATCTATTTTCAGCAAACTCTATAAAGACAGCTGGGGTCCACGACTTGAATATATCCTACGCAACGTCATCCTTACGCTTCTTGAGACACCGGGAAGTTCACTTCCTGATGTCTTATCTCTTTTAGCTCATGCTGATTATCGAAAAAAGGTGGTATCTGCACTTACAGATCCTGTCCTTAAAAGTTTCTGGGAAAAAGAATTCGCCAAGATGCCCGACCGTTTGAAAGCCGAGGCTATCTCCCCTATCCAAAACAAAGTCGGACAGTTTGTAACCTCACGCATGATACGCAATATCGTTGGTAAACCAAAGTCATCCATAAATCTTGAAGAGATCATGAACTCAGGTAAAATCCTGCTGTTGAATCTGTCACAGGGCAAGCTTGGAGAAGATAATGCGGCTTTGCTTGGAGCTATGCTCATAACCCAAATACAGCTTGCTGCCATGAATAGAAGTTTCATGAAAGAGGAAGAACGTAAAGACTTTTTTCTTTATGTAGATGAGTTCCAGAATTTTGCAACAACATCATTTATCAAAATTTTGTCTGAAGCTCGCAAATACCGGCTTGCTCTTACTCTAACTAACCAGTATATCGAACAGCTTGAAGAAGATATCGAACGCGCAATATTTGGTAATGTAGGCACCCTTATTTCTTTTGTCGTTGGCGCCAGAGATGCGTATGCACTTTCTAAAGAATTCGGGGAGCTATATGAAGAAAGCGATTTGGTAGCACTTGGCAAATTTGAAACCGTCATGAAACTATCAATTGACAATATGACAAGTGCTCCTTTTCCTGCCATCACTCTTCCCTTACCAGCGCTTCAAAACAATAATCGTGAAGCAATTATCCGCCTGTCAAAAGAAAAATACGGACGTAAAGTATAAACTTATTTCTTTTTCCCTTCCAGTTTCTTCCACTCTTTAAGAAGCGCTTCTTTTAATTTTTCCATTTCTTTTCCTTCTTTTTTCGCTTCTTTTTTGATTATGTCAACTGTCTCCTTTACAACAGTTTCATATTTTTCTCGATCAATATGTTCAATAGTCTCTTTAAGTTCAGATAGTCTTTTTATGAGTTCTTTTTTTGTTTTAAGATAAAGGTCTCTTGCTTCCTCAGTCACTTCACCAAATATTTCCTTAACTTTTTTATCAATATGTTCTTCTTCAAGCATTTTTTCAAGCTCCTTTATCTTTTTTGCAAGAAGCTTACGGTTCTCCTCTCCAGAGGTTGGAGATAAAAATAAAGCAGTAAGACCTCCCAATAAGGTGCCAATAAAAAGCCCTATGCCGAATTTCGATGATTTTTGATCTGTAGCCATAAGTATTAGATAAAATGGTAATACTATAAATATACCATGAAATAAACCTTTAATAAATGTCAAATTTCAAATTGCAAATATACATGTTAAATATCAAATATTTGAGCTTTACTATGTAGATTTGACATTTGACTTTTTACATTTGATATTACGTCGGTGTTGGAGATGGAGTTGAGGTCGGAGTAGAGGTTGGAGTTGAGATCGGAGTAGAGGTTGGAGTTGAGGTGGGGGCAGTTGTTGCGGTTGGAGCCGGCGTATTGGTTGGAGCAATCTGTGTACAGGTGGATAGAGTTACTTTTCCCACACAACCTGAACGCATCCAGTCTTGTGAACTACATGTCTTGCCTATTTTTTGACATATTTTTATACAATCAGTTTCTCCGCATACATATGCAGCAAGTGTAGGTAAGATGTAGGGCGTTGATGTTGGAGCCGGAGGCTTTACTACCAGGGATGATGTTGGTCTAACAATCGGAACATTGCTTGCAACCGAAGGTGTTGGAAGTGTTGAGGCCAGAGTCGGGCTTATGGTTGGCGATAAAGCTTCGCTTCCTTTACTTTTTGTAGTAAAAGTCCATGGCACTCCTCCATTATCATATTTTTGATCACCAATACGGATCTGAAAATAATACGTTGAGTTTGGCGAAAGCAAGGTAAGATCTACGTTGTGTTTCTTTCCTTTTTGCGACTCAGGAGCAAAAAAATTCAAAGCGGTTGGAGACGTGCCATACTCTATCACTCCTTGAGTCTCCTGATCTGTGCTCCAGCCAATTTTGGCTGTATTTTGCGCGATTGAAGTGATCACAACCTCCCTTGGAGCGCTATCTGAAGCTTTGGTGAATACGCCCTGAACCAATCTAAAACCGATGAAAAGCAGTACCAACGCCAAAAGACCTCCAATGGATAGAGAAAGTATTTTAGGAAGTTTGGTTTTATCAAGCTTCATTGCGAATTTCATAATACCAATCGCAACATCAGACCCACCATTAATAATATAAGTCCTGGCGCAGCAAATTTAGACATATTTTCAACAATTCCGCTTTGTGGTAAAGATGCGGGGGAGGTGGGATTTGCGGGAGGAGTATATCCGGGAGATGAAGATGAAGCTCCTCCACCTACTCCTATATTGACGGCAAGTGAGGCATTCTTCGAACATTCAATGATATTGGTTGCGTTGACATCGTTTTTTATGATCTTTGAGGAGTTGCTAACATCGGTTCGACAGTCATAACTCAATGTAGTTGTACCTGTTTTAAGTGCTTTAAACGTTACGGTCCCTATGACACCTGACCCTGTCTTATATGTCCCAGGGTCAACGATAAGACCGGTGATTGAGACTTTACCTGAGGTAATATTGTTGGTAACAGCTGGGAAAAAGCTTCCATTTGCAACCGTTTGCGCCTCTAAAAATGCGGGGTCATACACAAGCCAAATATCTGATGAGGTTATCTGGTCTGTCCCTGCATCAACGACTACATCTGCAGTAAAGGTCTCATTGGGCAAAGGGGAAGCTGTCGTCTTGTCAAAATTAAGATAAGCAGCATCAACGTATGAAAAAAGGAAAGGAATAAGGAAAAAGAAAGTAAGAAGGCTCATTAGAAGTGATTTTTTCATTAGTTCATTATTCATTATTTACTCATAAATTTCAAGCTGTAGTTTACCTGTGGTTGGATATGTCACTTGGGCTTTGTCATCAACTAATTTACTAGTCTCTTTACCTTGTGGAGTAAGTGTAAATACATACGTCCCTGGTTGCTTTGCTTGAAACTCAACTTCGATTAAAACCGTGTCCTCCCATGTGGTTGTGGAGTTATTTTGTAACGATTTGACTCCTGATACAGATAGATGGGTTGGCCTGTTAAAAGGATATATTTTAAACTCAGGAAGCATAGATGTAGCTTTGATAAACTCAAACCCCTGCTTTTCATAACCGATTACTCCATCATACCCAACAATAGATTTTCCCTGAGATATTGCAGACAATATCAATGTAAATTGAGTATTCTTCTTATATCTTTTTTCATTATCCTTTGTGGAGAGTCTCATAGAGCCTAAGGTGGGATAAGGAATCAAGGTTGGAGTGATAGATGGAAAAAGTACTGGAGAAACCATTATGTCTGCTTGCTTCTGGATGGAATTTTTTTTCCGCACACCAGACCACACCATTATGCCCGCAAGCACTATGAGTATTATGAAAAGAAAGATAATAACAACTTTGTTTTTACTTTTCTTTGGGGACTCTATTGTTGTTTGAGGAAGGGGGGTATAATGCTGTTCCATAGTATTACTCCTCATCATATTTAATTGATAATGAAGCTAGAACTAGTGAGAAATCTTGACTGTCAATAACACCATCATAGTTTAAATCCCCAATCTGAAGCTCTGATGAATTAGTGCTTTGTAAATGTGTACGAATATACCCCGTATCATATGCGTCAATGATGCCGTTTTGCGCGCCATTTTCAGGAAGGTCTCCAACCAATAGCAATATCTTGGAAAAGTCAACCGAGTTGTCACCTGCCTTAATAGTGATCTTTCCATCACCGCAATGATAGGTACCCCCTGCCGCCTCAGATGCTGCGGCATCACAGATTTTTTTCTGTAGATGTTTGGGACCCTTGACATACACAACATACCCATCTCCTGGCGGTACTGAAAAATCTGCGGTTCCCGACCACACTCCATCCGCCCCAACAGTAAATTTAGCTGTCTGATAGGCTGTAGATGATGATAACAACCTACCTCCTAGCTTTACTTTTACGTCAATTGAATCAGACGTCCGTGGTTTGGCTGTAACTCCCTGGAGCTTGATTTTCATAACCAGTTTAACTGCGGTTGCACCAGGAATCGAACTAGAAGATCCTCCTCCACCACCACCTCCTCCAGGCGGAGGACCAGGTGGAACTTTTGTATTGATTGCCATACCATAATAGTATCCCAGTTTATTACTTGCATCTCCCCAGGCATTGGGTTGATCAAGTGATATTGAGGTAACTGCTGTTTGAATATTTTTAAACTCCCCATTGAGTACATATTCCTTTCCGCCTCCTGCAAAACTGACCCAGTCAACGTAAAGTTCACTCCCTTCCCCAGCAACGACTCGCACACGATAGTCCTTGTTGTTACCATCAGCCGGGATCACAATGGGAATTGATTTTGTCTCAAAATCAGGATTCTGAGGAAGTGGGATTATACCTAGGGAATCGTTCTCTTTTTTACCTCCACCGCAGTCAGGATTGGCACAGAGTAAGTCTACAAACGCTCCATTACCTTTAGAAATTACAGTATATGCACGTACAGACAGCGTATAGCTACCGCTTGGTACTCTCATTTTTTGAATAAAGTGGGCGGCCGTTGATAATACGCTATACGGACTGAGTACTTTTGTATAATCTGTTCCGGCACAACAAGCCATCTTAGTACCGGATGATACCACACATGCAGCGTCAGTATAGGTCCCGGGATTATATCCTGCCCTGCAGGCAAAGATCGTCTCACCATTGACATAGGTCCGTTGAGTACAGTTTGTCAAACCTCCACCGCTCACACTTAGACAATCAAGATCAGCTCCATAACCGCATTTTACCAATACATCAGCTCCGGGCATAACCACATATGGCTCAATCCCTCCTGTCTTAAATTGATACTGATTACAGGTTGGGGTAGGTATGGGGGTTGAAGATGGTTTTGTTCCACCGCCTCCACCACCATCATCGTCATCATCTTCATCACCTATACATAAATAACATTTATCTCCAGAGACATCAGGACAAGAACCCCCGTCAATTGGAACACAAACTCCGCCCTCCATTTTACATGATCCCTTACTACCATTTGTACAAACAGCGCTTGGGCAACCATTACCCTGGACACAAGTTACCCCATCAAGTCCTACCCTCCATGGATCTTCACATTCATTAGCTCCACAAGGTACAGGATCAGCGGCAAATACATTATGTTCTTTATATACAGGAAGAAGAGCAAAAACAATTAGACTTATTATGCATAATATGAGTTTCTTCATTGTCTTGATGAACTGTTTATATATAATGCCCCGTCTTTTCCTTTTGTCGTATCGATCGTACCATAGATAGACCCCGCCATATCCATCTCCCAATAGTCAGGATATTTGCGTGGACTGCTTATCTTAGAAACCGTATTAAAATGATAGTCCTGCAATTTTTCACCACCCCATATGTCAGTAAGTGACACGTAGTCAAAATCAGCTTCTGATCCATCTTCAACAAATATGCGTACTACATATTTCTTTTTGTCGCCGGCATCGCTAATATGTATGGTTACTTCCTGACGCTGAAATGTGGTGGAAAGGGGGAAATGAGGAGTTTGACCAATAACATCGTTGAGTTTTTTACCATCTCCGCAATCGCTTTCTCCACAGGCTAAAACAACCAGAACTTCTCTACCACGGCTGGTATAAGTAAGTGCTCCCCCGGACAAAACATAGTCACCTTTTTCCAGATTAACAACCTGTTCATATCTGGTTGGAGCCTGATCAAAGGTGGTTGAATTGATGTGTAATATGTCGCCATTGCTTTCGATCTGTTCTCCAGGAATCACGCTGCTACTACTTCCCCCAGAACTCGTGCTTGAAGAAGAACTTGTTGTACCAACCGTTACCGTATAAGAATTTACAGTCGTTAAAATATTTTGCGGGCTGTCGTTAAAAGTATAGACAGTACAATTATCTTTTATGTATGCTAAATTTGCTGTGCCATCTACAGAGGCCGTAAACTTAACTGTTGCCACTTTTAGATTCCCTGATATAGCTGTTTTTCTGGCTGCATTGATGACGACTGTACCGGTGGTACTTGGTACAACCGGCGGAGTCACTCCATTTATAGCTGTTGAATCAAATGTGTTGGTATTAATAGTGGTTGATTTATGGGCTAAAATATTTGCCGGGTATGAAAAATATACACCCGTTGATGATATCTGTTGATTGTTCGTATCAACCATTATGTCTATACTCACCTCTTCTCCAACCGAATATGTCTGTTTTGAAGATGCAAATGATAAAGAAACTCCCCCCCCGCTTGAATCGCTTGATGAAGATGAACTTGATGAGTTGTCATTTATGGTAAGTGGTACTTTGACAAAATTTGTCACCTGAAGTGTGACTGCTCCCCATGAAAACGTCAAGGGAAACGTCGAGCCTGATTTCATTTTAAATGCAATATCGGCAATAAGTTGATTGGCGGGAGTAAAAGGTGAACCTGTCTTTGTGCCAACTATATGTATAGTATCCGTACCTACAAGCGTAACAGACTGCTTTAGTACATCAGGAGCGAGCGTAACATTTGCATCGACTCCACCTGTGTTTTTTAACTCAAGTTTTGAAGCATCGAATTTTGCCTCTATGTCAAAAGAGTATAGTTCGGTCGCAACACTGTTTGGATTTATCTTGACTGCTATCTTAATTCCGTTATCGCCTTGCATGGGAGGATTATCAACCGTTGCAAACAATAACTCAGGTGTACCAAGGGGTGCTGCTTTTGAACGTTTACGCAGCTGTTGATAAAACACGACAAATCCAACCACTGAAAAGACAACAAGAAGTAGTGCAATAAATGCAATTCTTAATTTTTTTATCTTGGTCATATTAGTTAGTTTCCTACCCTCCCAAAATTTTTACCCAGTATACCAAGGTCAAAGATATCAATCTTTCCATCAAGATTAAAGTCAGCGTTTGGCTCACTTGGCATTGGTACCACCATATAACCTACTACTATTTTCTGCAGGTCTGCTACATCTATCTTGTTGTAGCTTCCTGATGGTATCGTACCATTGGTGCCATCGTTAAATCCATCGCTATCTCCTCCATAAAGCGGACTTAAGTGTGAATCCTTTAAGCTTCCACATTCATTATCCGGCACATTTTTTGCACAATCAATAGTCTGACCGACGTGTAAAGTGACAGTAAACGCACGACGGATGGTATGCAACTGCTTAATAAGTACAGTATATTGAATTCCGCCCACAACATCAAGTTCGACCGGAGTAAGGGTTTTAAAAGTATCTGTCCCGGTTATACGTTGTAGGCTCGTCATTGCTCTGATTGAAGAGTTGCCGCTCACCTGTATTCTCACGTTGGAAACAGAACCAATACTTGTTGGAATATCAGGCATACGTACTTTAAATAAAAGGTTTGCTTTTGTAGGCGATCCTGTTGGGATAGGGGTCGCTGTTGGAAAATTATAAGGAGTAGCTGTAGGAACACGAGTGACAGTTGGAGTAGGTGGTGTTGTGGGAACACGAGTGACAGTTGGAGTAGGTGGTGTTGTGGGAACACGAGTGACAGTTGGAGTAGGTGGTGTTGTGGGAACACGAGTGACAGTTGGAGTAGGTACTCCACACGAAATAATTCCATTTACAACAGTTGCCTGACATTCTCTCGTATTATTATTTTCATTGTTTTCTCTGACCGTATTGAATTTATCAACCCAAACATATATTAAATGCTGTCCTTCAGTTAAAGATACGGTTTTTGAATAAGTAAAAGTTCCTCCAGGATTTAATGCTACTCCAAAATAGGTACTGAATCTATCTGGTGTTCTAATTGTAGGAGGATAATCAACCGGATCAACATATCCATGGAGATAGAAGTTTCTAGCAAGACTTTGTCCGTTATTTCTTACTTTGACACTGATAGTGTAGTTAGATGATCCTTGAGAAGAGGTGACAATCGGATCAATGGTCAGATCGGGCAAAGATTCTGGAGTAGGAGTAGGAGGTGATGTTGGGACACGAGTGGCAGTTGGAGTAGGTGGTGTTGTGGTAAGAGTTGGAGTAATGTTACGAATAGGTATAATAATATTTGCATTGATTGGAGTTAACGAAAAAATATTTGTATTTATATTGGGTCCAACGATCATCGAAGAGCCTGTGTTGATGCGCAGTGTCGTATTTGAAAAAGCAGTACTCATCGTTGTACGAGTTTTAAAACGAAGCCGTACGGTTGCAGTTCCTTTTAAACTAGAGTTTGCCCGTTTTGCTACCATAACCAGCCTGTCCAGCTTTCTTGACCCATCAGGCCTTGTACTATATTGAAGCCGCACTGTCTCATCAAACGATTTGACAGTTGGGTTTTCCAAGGGAAAAGTGGCATCGGGTAATATAAAATCAAGGGCGTCTTCAGGATTTTCAAAAACAAGATCAAGGGCTGAAATTTTGTTGCTGTTATTTGCCGTCATAGTAATCCCTATAGCAAAAACCGCTCCTTTTTCAATTATCCCCACTGTATTGTTTGAGAGGGAAAGTGTCACGATACCTGATCCACTCGCCTTTGTTTTAACACCCATGTTATTATAGATAACATAGGCGAAAAATCCAATGCTTGCGAAAAGAACGACAAAAATGAGGATTCGTTTCGATAAAATACGTAGATCCATATTTATCATTAATAATAATGAAAGAAAGCTATCTTTGCAAGACATTTATACCGGCTCCAAACCCCACCAAGGCAACCAATTCCGAAGCTGAAAAGCAGACTTAGACAAAGGATAATAATAGGTAAGCGGACTAAAGAAAATATATACTGCTACTACAAATCCAAAAATGATCAAAACTGCTACATAAAATTTCGTATTGTTCTTTTTCAATTTCTCCTCAAACAGATACTCCAGCATCATAAATGCAAGTATCAAACTTAAAATAAGCGGAATAAAGTAATGATACAGATACATCACTCTTTCCAGACTCAGCATTGCACCCATGTAGATGATATAAAGTAAAACAAACGATAAAATGCAAAAAAATAATCGTTTATTTTTGATAGGGGTTTTAAATGCCAAGTGGGATACGACCAAGTTGACAGCAAAGAATATTCCCATAATTCCAATGAGCCAAATCATCGGATTACCCTGTAAATATAAATATCTTACACTCTCCCCATCTCTTTCCCAACGATAATTGATTGATTTGTTGCCAAATGGCCAAGCCACAGGAAGACTACCATTTTCTCCTGGCTTACATGCATCGTATTTTGGTACTCCTTTTTCATAATGGGAGATAAATCCCAAGTGCTCGCCCAATTGAAGAGGAAAAGTCGCAGGGTTTGATGATCGTCCTCGCTTCAATAAGGCTCTATAGACATCTGATGCCTGAGAATATCTTTCCTCAAGAGGAGATTTGGCAAGTATGAAATGCAGACAATACACATTGACAAAAACAATAATCGATGCAAGGACAAAAAGTGCAATTTTCACAATGATCTCACTCCATCGTATTGTTTTATGATACTCCCACACAAGAAGAATGATTAGTATCAAACCCAGTATCGCGCCGTTTAACTTAATCGAAATGACCGCCCCATACAATAATCCCAAAACTACATATGATGGAAAAGTGTTCTTATGCAAGGAAGAGCTTACCAACCAAAAAAAATAAAGTAAAAACAAAAGTATGAAAAATATCTGCGTTCCCTCAAGCATCGCCCCCCTGCTATGGACAATGATGGCGTTTTCAAAAAGATATACAGATGTAAATAAAAATGATAATGCAGGCTTATGCGACAATATATATAAAATGAGAAAAAAAAGAAGGGTACTTAGGAAAGCAAAAAATGTCGGAAAAAATCTAACCCCTTTAAATGAATACCCTTGAGGAATGTCTTTAATATAGTCGGCCGTGAGAAAAGAAGATGTGTCAATTTGATCGTTCGGATGTAATATATATTCTCCAAGAGCAATAAACATCTTACCGAGCGGGGGGTGTGGCTCCATAAAAAAAACTCCGTTCAAGTATTTTTGAGCAGATGCGATGTGATAGTTTTCATCCCAAAAAAGATTGGGAGGGTAAGAATAATTACGAAAATAAGTAAAATATGAAATGATGAGAATAAGAAAACTAAAAAGAATCAGCTGGGTTTTCTTATGCATCATTTATCTATGATATCACCAATAAACTTAAATTACAAAACTCAAATAACTCTCAGTAGTCTAAAGAGCGCAAAGCTTATGAAGTAGAAAAGCACGATCTGGAAAAAAGGAAGATATAGAGTCAAGAAAATTGTAACAATCGCAAGGATAAAAAAAGCTTCATTGTGGATAGCCGGTAATAGTCCCTTGGTAAGCAACATCAGAATAATGAGGGTGAGAAGGATGCGGGGGTTAAACCAAATAAGTGGCCAACCGAAAAACATGGCAACTCCTATAAGGATAGCCGCCAGTATAAGAAATATTTCTTTTGTATCAAAATAAAATGGACCGAGATACATATTATTAAATTTAGAATGTTTGAACTTAAATGTCAAATGATAAAGATATTATCTCTTTAGAATTTCCACTCCCTCCGGCACCACATATACTACTTCTTCCGATTTGTCACCTTTTTTTTCTTTTATGGATTTCTTTACCCAGTTCACTTTACTCATATCGTAGTCCATTACATATACGTTTTCTTTACTTTTTGCCTGTACACCTTTTGCGATGCTTTGAAAGGGTATTTGAACAAGTTCTTGTTTTGTCTTTTCTGTCTGACCTTCCTGCGTTTTGACTAATTTTAATTTGGATGCAATATACTTGACCAAGTTAGGCCTCATCGTGGGTGAATTGTTTGGAAAAACTATTTTATGAAGCAATATACTGATCATAAAAGCACAAAATAAAGTAAATATAATCTTAATATATTTAATTATTTTATCTTTTATACTCATATTATTCGTTTGAGTTAATGGTTAAATCGATGGTCGAATTTCCTAGACTTGTGTCACCTTCTATTATTTGTGATGGTAACATCATTGATGTTCCCCCCCCTGTCATATAAGTAAGTTGTGCTTGAATCCTTTTTCCAGCCAAACTTGTACACCACGGGATAGTAAATGTTTTCTCCGTAGCTGAGCCTATATTTTTTACATCTACGTTCGTATAGGCAGTACTGTAGACTGTTTCATTATCGCCTCGTAAATCATTTCGAAACAGATCTACTCTTATTGAGTTTTCTTGAATGTTATTCCGATAAAGAGAACAGAAAAAACCATTGTATATACAATCATTTTGAGGAACACTACCTTGCATCCTACCTGTATAGACAATATTCAGATTTACATCCATATTGTAACCCGTACTGTTATCCCGAATATCTGCAGAACTACAACCGCCTGGGGTATTTACGACAGTAGGATTTGCACCGCCAGAGCCAACAGCTACAATCGGTAAATAGGCCCTATAGGTCGCCGATGTAGTTGGAACTACTTTCCAGTATAAATCAATATAACCACGATCATAGTCTGCTGGCATATTGGGGATTGTTCCGCTCACCGTATTTCCATCAGTATAGGTACCACCGGTATGACATGTAACGTTGTTTTCGCATTTTGAATATTGACATGCATAACCTGTCGGAGCAGTACAAGTTGCTGTATATGAATCTCCTACTACAAAACTAGAGACACCATATGGAGCGTTGTGTTGTGATAGACTAAATGTCTGTTGGTCTACGCCATTATTTTTTACATTAATTTGAACTGCGGAAGGTAGAGTAACTCCATCTTCAAGAATCAACCTTCCTTGAACCATCCCTGGTGGAGCTGTATCTCCAATAAGAGTCACCACTATTCCTCCGTCTAAAGTACAACTGCTTATTCTTTGATAGTTTGGTGATGATTTCCATTGACCATTTTCGTCTAAAACATATACATAACAATCACTGGGTATGCTTGTACCGTTAGGATATGTATGGGTTAGAGTAAATGCTCCATATGTCGTCCTTGTCTCGCTAATCTGTTGATAGTCTGCATTGGTGATACCAACTCGCCAATTATGGGGATTACCCGAAAGAGTACCTGTAATATTATATGATCTTGAAGCAGTAACTGGACAACACCATCCATTATTACATGTCCCGACAGCACATGTGTCTCCACTACATGCATCACCTATATATTCTCCCCCTCCATCCGTACATGGAGATGCTGGAGCCGAAGATGCCTCAACATATTTACAACATTTTCCATAGTCCTCACCATCTATACACCATCCTTTTTCAGTTCTGCTGTAATCACACTCCCTATTTATAACACAGTCGTTTTCTCTACAGGTATCTGAGATGGCGGGATGTGTGGGAGTAGGAGCACTTGTAGGTGATGGAGTCACAATCGGAATACAACATCGATATTCATCCTCACCTCCTGGCTTATCAATACAATATCCACTAACCCTTCCCACAAGACAATCTCCACTGTTAGAGGTACAATTGCCCGGTCGTGAGCAATCTAATTCATCTGGCGACAATGTGGGTACTAGTGTTAGTCCTGTTTGAGTCGGTGCCGGAACTTCAGTTGGAGTTGGGGTTGAAGTTGGAATCCCTGTATAACGTTTGATTGATCTACACATGTTGCGTGGGCCTTCATCTCCCCATTGTTTTTTCTCTCCGTCATAATAATAATTATTGCCTTCATAATGAAGACATCCATACGAAAATTCAGTTGAACTTATTGCGGTACAATTAAGACAACCAGATTCTTCATCATCACATGTGGTAAAACACCATTTTGTTGGGTCATATACTATACCAGCAGCGCGCGATCCTGTCGTCTTTTTGTCTTTAAGAAATACTGACGACACTGCAGCAGTAATGGTGATAACAAGAAGAGTACCTATAGTAAGAATAGTTGCGATCTCCGCTCGTTCGTGTTGTCTCATGGATATTAAAAATATAACAGAGAGAGAAATATATTACAATTATTTATTGCAAATATAAAATATTTAATATTTGACATTTGGCATTTGACTTTTTATAATAGAGCATACTATGTCTCTCAAAAACAAACTCGTAACAAAAGTATCACTTTCCGACCTACCCGATCTTCTGACCATTCGTGAAGTAGCAGGCCTTCTGCGAGTAAGTTCTCTTACTATCAAACGTTGGGGTAAAAAAGGTAAACTTCCAGCTATTCGCATAAACTCCCGCGGTGACCGCCGTTATAAAAAAGCGGTAGTACTCAAACTTCTTGGAGAGATAACTGAAGGAGTATAAAAAGAATCTGACTACTTTGTAATCCATCCTCCGATATTTTTTATTATGTTCCAAATAAACCTAAATGGAGAAGTGAGAGAAGACCATGTCTGTTTTGCAATCTGGGTTATTTGAGTAAGGGAGATTTGCTTTCCTTGTTTTACAACGGGTGTATCATATCCCGTTGCCTCATCTCCAGGTCCTGCTATAGGTTCAGGCACCGCTTGACTACTAGCTTTTGCTTCCTCAAGCATCTGCATGGCTTGTTGCATTGCCTGTTGCTCTGCCAATGAAGACGCTTGATCTGGAACATCATGAGGTGGTTGTTCAACAGGAAGAGCCTCCTGGATCTCTGAGGGTCGATCTTGTTCAGATTGCGGAGGTAATGAAAAAGTCTCTGCTGTGTCTACCATATATAGAGTATTATACTATGGAATCTTTCGCAGTATATTCGTTGCGTGGGTCGCAACCCAGTTTATTCCTTTCTCACTAACTCTGCTTGTTGCACCAAGAGCAGCTGAAGGAACCGCTCCAACATTAGCAAGAGTGTTTATTACCCTTGCCGACTGTGTAGCAAGATTAAATGTTTGACCTGCATTCAAGGCAAAACCTCCTCCCAAGGTAAACACTCCTGCTCCAATTCCACCTGCAACAGCCAAGACTTTCATAAGACGCTTTGACCCTTGCGTCCAGTCTTTACCTACGATAGCTTTTAGTTTTTCAGCTGACAGTGCTCCTCCATCAAGAAGATCATATTCGCCAAGCATCTTCGCGGCTGCTTCAATCTCTTTTTCACGACCTGCTATGGCTTTATCAAAAAAACCAGAATCTGGACCGTAAGCATGACGCAAAAACTCTGCTTCACCTTTTTTCAGTTTCATGCGGTCAAAATAATACCCTCTTGCCCATGCATATCCCAACATATCTGGTACTTTTTCCGCTGCAATACTATCATATAGAGTATCAGGAAGTTGATTCAATACATCACGCAGTGCCAAGGGCGGAGTACCCTTACCCAACCCCATATCTTCAAACATTCTCTTTATTTCTTTTCCATACTCTACCGGCATACTATACCTTTCACGATAAATTCGTTCAAGCATGCCTCGTGCAAGTTTTCTGGGACTCTGTGACAGTAAATCTTTGTGCATAAAATCTTTAATGGCACGATCATCCCAACCAGCTACTTTGCCGTTTTTATACTTGAGGAATGATATTTTTAGATATTTGTCCAACATCTCTTTCGCCTTATCTTCACGTGCTTTTTTCTCATCTGCTTCTTTTTGTTTTCCCTCTGCCTTCATAGCTTCATCAGCCTGTACAGCCCGATCTGCTGCAGTTAGTGTGATCTCATTCCAATACCGTTTCATTTCCTCAGATAAAGCTGTATCCATTTTACGTCTATATTTGTCCGCATATTGACTCCGTTCACCTTCAAGCTGTAACATCTCTCTTTCGGCTTGATTTATGGTCACCAACTCCGCATCCAAACTACCTTTTTTAGTCGTAGCCTCACTATAATCTTTCATGTCTTGAAAACGTTGCTCAAGACTTGTATCAGTCAATTCCCCATCTAAATAGGTAAGAGGACTTAATGAATTTACTAACGAATCATACTTTGCTCTTCTGTCTGCATAAACATCTGCGACACCCTTTACTGGGGGCTTATTTATATCCGGATAGCGCGTTTCATAAGCTGTAATGTCTGCATTAAGTCTTGTCAAACACCTTTGCACTTCAGTTTGAGTCATTTTAATTGGCCTGTATGTCTCATCTGAGATTTTCGCAACTTGAGCATTTAGTCTGTTATACCAATAATTTGCTTTATTTAATTCATCGGTTGATGTGAATTTTCCTTTTACTGTTGTTATTGTTTTATCCGCATCATCTTTTTCTTTTTGTTTTTCAGCCTTGTTTTTTATTTTTTCACGTCTGTTTTCTATCTCTGATGCTTTTACAGCATCTTCTGCCGGCATTGATAATGCTGACAAATTCTTTGCAATCCGTTTGCCCAACTTATCACTGCTTAAAAAAGTTGCAACAAGTTCGTTTATAGCTTTCCGTTCATCCGGAGTAACTACTACTCCCCCCTTACCTGAGACAAACTGTTTCACTTGATCGATCGTCAACCTTCCACCACTCACCAAAGAGATTGATTCACAAAATCCAGGAAGATTTACCATAATATTTACCATTTCTCCTCTTTCCTCAGGTGTCATGGATAAGAATCCTTCGTTGTTAAGAAGTTTGTCATAGACTCCATATCGTCTCATAAGTCGATCATGTCTTTTTAGCAAATCAGCCTTTTTCCCAGGATCTGTCTCTGCATCAACGCGTTTTTTTTCATCGTCCAAAACTCGTCGCATCTGATCAAAATTCACCATTGTATCCTCTTCATTCTCAGCTAGTTCAGCTTCAAACATAGATTTGCCACCCAGCTTTTTTTGGCGTTCTGCTAGTGCTGCTATTTCTTTATTGAGTATAGGAGCTCTTCCTGCCTCAGGAGCAAGCGCTGCTGCGATATGTTTTATCGCGATTGATTCTTTTGATGTAGTTGTATCTGTCATATTATTTGGTGTGTAAAAATTGTTGTAGATGCTCTATCACCTTTTCTTCATGGTACTCGTTGATCTGCCCCTTTACCCGAACGAGTGCATTGGTAAATGCAGGATAGACCTTTACCAAACCGTCTATAAATGTTATCACTTCTTCAAATGTCTGAGCAGGATCCATATTATTTAAGATTTTACGCGACAAAAGCCTTCGTTCATAGGTACCAATCATCCCTTGACGCAACAAGTCAAGATACCCTTCAGCTAAGATGTCATAGATCCGCTTTTTTTCATCTGGTGATAAAATCCGCATAAATATTAGTTTTCACTAAATGCATCCATTGTTTTTTTAGCAGCAACTCCTGTCAAAGCGGCACCTGCTACTTCACCTGCGATCCTTGATGTACCATGACCGATAAACGCTGCGCCCGCTCCTTTCAATGCATTTATTGCAGGAAGACCTGCTGCTCCACCCAATGCCCCTCCCCCTACACCTAATAACACCGCCAATACATACCAAAGCCATTTCATATTATGATCTATCTTTACACCCTGTGCTTCCAAACTTCTCATAGCAGCAGCAGCTTCTGTATTTTCTTCAAGACCCTTTGTGATCTCAGGCTCATACAGTTTGAGCATCTGCTGCCATTCGCCCCGTTTGAATCCGAGCTTACCACTTACTGCCTCCATCCCAAACCCAAAGTTCCAAGAACGATCACCTATGGTACGTGCGGCCAGTAGATCAGCAAATAATTTGTCACGATACTCCTGACCTGTAAGTTCAAAGACTTTGTTAAGTTGAGTAAGATCTTCTGCTGTAAGTAATTGAGCTCCTGTTTCATCAGTCCCATCAATGACATTGAGTTTATCAAAATGTGTCAGGCTGATAGTATATGCTCCTCCTCCAGGCATAGTTCTTTGTTTTCCATGAAACAGATCTCTTGCAATAAGTTGTTTCAAAGCCATATCTTTATCGTAGGTAAATCCAAGATGAGTTACATCTTTTTTTATCTGATCTTTATTAACAGTCTTCTTATGGGTTGTAGCGTCAAAGCCAATCCAGTTACTATTCATTTTCTTCTTTAATTCAAGAACCAGTTTTTGTATATCTTGTTCTGCCTTTTTCTGATCTTCGGTACTAAGTCTCCCATTACGTTCTTGCATAACATCATATCGCTCTTCAAGTACATCAGCGATAGATTGACCAAGGATACCATCCATCAAGCCACAAAGATCTTCCTCTTCCACTATACGAATAACCTGTGATTTGCGCATGTCTTCAGTAGTCTTCGGCAATACTTTAATTTGAAGATCAAGATCAGCTGCTTTTAACTCCGCCTGTTTTGCTTCCATCGTAAGTGTTGAAAAGGCAGAATTTCGATAGAGAGGTAAAATGCGTGTTTTAAACAACGTCAAGTCTGGGTTTACTGCTGGATAGGCTGTATTTAATCTTCCCATTTCTGATACTGTTCTCTTATAATCAATTACTTCTTGAAGAGATGCGTTCCTTGGATCTGTTAACCAAGCAGTAGTTGGTGGATTTGTCGCACCCTTTGCAACAAGCTGTGCAACCAAATCAATACGCTGTTTTGGCAATTCTAGGACCAATTGTTTTAAATCAACAAGAATCGTATGACCTTTACCGAGTGCGCTTTCCGCAATAGTATCTGCTGCTGTCTCGGCAGTCAGACTGCCCTTGATAAGAGTGTTTATCTCCACTTGGGTATAAGCTGCTATCGTTACAGGATTAACAATTCCTTGTCCATCAAGAAGAGCCTTTAGACTTTTTGATTTTTGTTCCAATCTCTCCTCTTCGACTTGCTTTTGTTGCTCCATTTCAATTCTTTTTTCGTCTGTTGCAATAGGAGTAAGTTCAAGTGCACTTTTATATGCCTCTTGCATACGAGTACCAAGACGGCTTGCCAATCGACCATCCTCAGCCGGCATAAGTGTTTTTTCTATAAAATCTCTTCTCTGTGGATCTGTTAAAGGTGGAACATGAGCGCTTATTTCGGGAAACATCGCAATAAATGAAGAGTCCCTTGCGATTGAGTCAAGTACTGTGTCTCTTAATGCAGTAAAGGCTGTACCTGATCTTTCTCCAATTGCAGAACATATGTCTTTATCTTTTAGTAGTGCGGTTTGTTCTGTTGCAGATAACATTCGCAGTTCAAGAAATAAGGCAATCTTTGCATCTTTATGCAAAACTTCCTGTGCTTTTTTATATGATGCCTTCTCCGATGAGCTCATTTTAGTAACATCTTCTTTGCCGCCTCCAAATCTTTTCAAAAAATCAGCGGTTGAACGCACATTATATCTTGTCTCGCCATCCTTTAAAGCAAGCGCTGCACGCATTGTTTCTTTTCCACCTGCCGGTCGTACTGTACGGAGTCTATCAGCTCTCTGTACTGATTGTTCACCTCGTTGTCCAGCGGTCCAAACAACTCCATGTTCTCCTCCTGCGGCTAATACTCCTAATCTATCCAACACCGGTTGTTCTGTGGCTGTTGCGGTCATATGTTATGCATGCAAAAAATTTGCTAATTTGCTTTGAATTTCCTGTATCTTTGCCTGATCCTGCACTTCTTTTTTTTGCCCTTCATAACGGACTAGCTCTATTGCATAGGTCTTCCATTTTTCTCCCAGTGTCCGCAAAAACTCAAGAAGTTCTTCCTCTGTTTTTATGGTATCCAAGGTTTCCAAGATATATGTACATGATTGTTTCATCTCTTTAAAAGGTAGATCATCGCGCTCGACTGCATCGATCATCAGATCTGCCAGATCGTCGTAAATTTTTGTTCGTTCGGCCTCTGTTATAGTTTGCCCCATATTATAAATATGTACTATCGTGCACTAATTTGCAAGAGAATATTTGTTGCCTTAAATGGCATTATCCTCTTTCTTTTTAAAACCACTTACTCCACCTAAAAGTAATAAAAGCAAAAACCAAAAGGAACCGCCTCTTTTTGTATCAATACCTTTTTCATTTAGAATGTCAGCTAGTGTCCTTCCCGAATCTCTTGATTCCTGATACGCTGCTTTCACCATATCAGCTCCCAAATATGCTGCAAGATCAGCAGATTGACCATGACTAAGTTTTAAGTCATCTCGTGAACCCAACACCTCCATCTGTCCTCTCTGCCCCAATATCCCTCTGAATGGGGGTTTCAGTGCAATAAAATAGTCAGACATGATTTCCTGGGTGAGTCGAGCACCTTGTCCTGCGTGTATTTGGTCAAGTAGTTTACGATCTTCTACCGACAACTGTTCATATCTAACTGTCTCCCAAGTAGCCGGTATCTTTTTTTGCGATACTCCTTCTCTATAAGGAAGACCCTTTTCGTCAACAAAATACCTCGGTATTGGTTGTGGAGGATTACCACCATCCATCTTTATGATACCTCTTTCATCAGTCTCATATAAAGCAACTACGGGATGTTCTCCTTCTGATAGATCGCGTAGTTCGATTCTCCTGACTCCTTCTTCTTTATCTTGAGCTATACGTCTTACGTCTTCACCGATTCCTTTTCTGTGTATTATTGTTTTTCCTGTTGTTGCATCAGTCTCAACCCCATGATGTCCTTGGTTACGTTGCAACGCAAGTATTCCATCACTCAAACGAACATCTCCTTGTTCAGCAGCATCAAGCGCATCTGCCTGTGCCTTACGATCATTTATCTCCCTTAGATCTCGATAATCATTCCAGAGTACTTCCTGAACACTATCCTCTAATGCCTCTGCCATCTGTTGTCTTAACTCTTCTTGTTTTAATACTCGCTCTGACGCCTTTTGTTGGTCACCGCTTGCAGGAGTTTTTGCTGCCCTTTCTACTCTCTCACTTGCTGTCAAATTATCCTGTATCTGTCTGATTTCATCACGCACGCCTCCTGCACTTACCAAAGCACCTCTAATATAGGTTTGTTTCCCGAAGACTGCATCTTCAATATCTCTTATGGTTTGTTCTTGAGCCTCAGAAATACTTGGTTGAGGAAGACCTTCATTTCGAGTTCTCAACGCTACATACTCTTTTACTCTTGGATCAGATTCATTCCCCCGTAAATAATCATCCAAATTGAGTGGACCCTCCTTATGAGGTCCTTTTTCGTGAGCTTCTTGAAACTCTTTTTCCAATGCCTTCATACGACGTTGCTCTTCTCGTGCATGATAGTCGGCTGGTTTTATACCGTTTTGTTCAAGAGTAAGATCAAACAAACGTATCTCTATTTCTTCGATAGATTGGCCACTCGCAATCATTCTTTCTATATCTGCATCATTTATTTTTTCTCCTACTTTCCCTAGTCTTGCTTTCAACCTATCTATGGTCACTTTTCTATCAGCAGCAAGTTCTGTCTTTTTTTCTTGAGCCGTTTGTTTTGCAACTTCTGCTGGATCTTCAGGAAGTTGTATAGCTTCATGTGATATTCTATGCATGCGATCCATGTACTCCCTCCTCACTCCTTCGTGGCTTGCTGCGTAAGCTTCAACTGCGATCAATTGATCTTTAGGCGTCATCTGATCAAAACCAGGAATAGCTTCTCTAACATACTCCATCTTTGACATTCGTTCAAGTACTGCTGTTCGTGTGTTATCAAATTCTGAAGGGGTGAGTTTGCGCGATTTACAAATATCAGCTATGGGTTTACCGGTCCTTCTTGACTCATCCACGACTGACGAATATGTATCAAACTGTCTCGCTTCCAATGCTAGCTGAGGATCAACCCGATCAAGCTGGCTTAATTCAGTAGGAGATAAAGACGTAGTAGTTCCACGACCTTCACGCATTGCCAGACCAGGATCTTCATGTGCTCTGTCATAATCAACAAGTTCCTTTCCTCTTCTTTGTGCATCTTCCAACTGCTTTCCTCTTTGATCATCTGGTCTAAACGGTGACTCAAGTTTTCTCGGTCCATTTTGTTCTGCAGCGGGTCTATGATCTCGCATTGCAGCTTCCCTTTGTAAAGGGGGTGGCGGACGTGGAGCTCTTTCGGCTACTGAGACTGGTACTGATCTAGAAATTGCCATATGTTATATTGATGCAAACTGTCTTAACCTTGCCTGTAATGCTTCCATTTTCTTTTTATCTTTTTGCGCTGCTTCTTCTTGTTTAAAAGATACGTATACGCCTTTATATGCTGGATATGTATTGGCTAATGATTGAAGAAATAAAAGAAGTTCTGTATAACTTTCAATTCCATCAAGATTCCTCACTATCTTCCGTGAAGACACCTCCGAATCATCCACCGTCATCTCCCCTTTTTTAAGGGCTGAGGTCATCGCCTCTAGTAGCAATTGATAAGCCTTTTTTTGTAGATCTTTAAGTATTACGTCCATGTAATATTTTATGCTACAGAAAATTGAACCACATATCAAGAGGTAATATATATAAACAGTTAAGGTCCTATAATATTGTAATATTCACCATCGTATGATATAATGATGTATCATATGGAAGCAAATAAAGTTGTACGCGTTGTTACAGAAACCGTAAGAAATGGTGCACTTTTCGCTGCAGCTGGAGCAGGAATCGCCTGGGGACTAGCCTTCCTAAAAGCAGCTATCCCAGCCGCTGTACTTGGTGTTATGATACCTGGCGCTCAAATAGGTTTGATAGCAGCTGGAGTACTTGGAGCAATCAACATGGTCGGTGCTCTCGCCTCTAGTGCAACTGCATAATATACTTTTATATTCTCCCCTTGATCTTTCCTCTAAATCCTTTATACTAACACTAATTATTGGATTGATTTTAACTGATTTAACCTCTATGAATTGTCCCAACTGTTCTCAACAGATGAGCGTCGTAAACTTCGACAATGAAATAGTTTTGCACTGTACTACCTGCGGTTCAAGTTTTTTTGACAAAGACGGTATAAGACACATCTCCTCTGCCTCAGCTCGAAAGATTGCAGAAGACGCACAGGGTCATTACATACTGGGTAATAAAAAGCAGTGCCCAAAGGATCATGCTGAACTTGCTCAAAAGATAAATGACCCACAAATCCCAAAAAACACCATCCTTCTTGAGTGTCCGAAATGTTTTGGAATATTTGCTTATCCTGATGATTTGCTGAAGTATAAAGGCATCCGTGAACTGACTCCCTTATCTCCTCTTTCCATGAAGCTTCTTCCTGCACCAAAAACTATATTTATGCTGTCTCTTTTTGCTGTATTTTCTTTTGCTGCCCTTTTAAACTTTGGTGCAATCTCAAGAAATTTTTCATCAGGCTCTAAAGCCGATGAACAGATCAAGAAAGTTGTCTCAGTATCAGATGACAAAAAACATTACCTCTTTTTTGACTTTATTACTGAAGCTTCTCTTACCTCAAAGGTTCGTTTTATCGATAAGTCAATCAACAAAGAGATTTTAAAACTGGTTTCTACAGAGCCTAAAAAGATACATCATCTTGTGACGGCAGAACTTGATCTTACTCATGAGATCTATTATCAGATACTTTTGGGAGATAATGAAAAACCGACTGAGGAGAAGAGACTCGAGATAAAATGATCAATTCTCAAACCCCAATTTTCAATCAATATCCAATTGATCATTGAATAAATGAAAATTCATTGAAAACTGAAAATTGATAATTAAAAATAAGAAGATTTTTTCTTTAGTTTATCCAATACGTTCACCATCCTCATCTCCATCCCTTTATATTCCATAGCTGCGGTGGTCGGATCTACTATGTTTACATTAAGTCCTGTTCCAAGCTCAAACCCTGCCCTATGAACAAAACGGGGTATGATGCGAAGATACCAGTTTGAATGCGGATAAATGTAATAGTTATAACCAAACGACATATTAGCAAATCTGTTTTTTTCATAGATTGTTTCCAGTTGCCTCACTGTTTTTTTGAGAAGAGTTGATAGATCTACGATCTGTTTATCTGTCAGATCACCAAAATGAGCTCCTTCTTTTTTTGGCGCAATCCAAATCTCATACGGCCATTGGGAAAAATCAGGGCAGTACGTGTAAAAAAAAGTGTTGTCTTCCACGATGTTATTTAGTGGTTCACGGGTCAAGGTATCGAGATTGATCTGTGAAGGTATTACAACAAGTTGAGAGTGGGGATGGTGGATTGAGGCTCCAGATCCTTCTCCATGATTACAAAATATAAGAACCTGTCCTTTTTTTCGATAATAATTAAATCGTTCTCTATACGCTTTCAGAATCGATTCCACATGAGATGCAGAAAGATGCTCTATGTCTTTATCTTCGTGAGGAGAATGGATGATAACTTCGTGATAATCAGTGATCGGATACTTATTGGGAATCACTCGCACCACCCAACCCTTTTGGTCCTTTTCACCCTTTCCTATACGAAATACTTCGCCGGGTGAAACATGTTCATTTCCTGGACAAAAAGGACACAAACTCTGTTTTTTTGATTTTGCACTTATGTGGTCTGGTCGGCTAAGACGAGATGGGGCAACAATCACCCACCTGCGAGATAAAATATCGGGAACGTATTTGGACATAAATTTAGTATAAAGTAGAAAGTAGCAAGTAGCAAGTATCAAAACGTTTTTATATCACAAATCACTTTATACTTTATACTTTCTACTCTATACTTAACTACATGAAACTCATCATCGGCCTTGGCAATCCCGAGGAAAAATACAAAAATAACCGCCACAATGTGGGCCATATGTTTGTAGATTATCTTGAAAATACAATGAAGGGGAAAAGTTTTAATGAAGCAATCTCATTGGCAAAAACTACAACGTACATGAATGAGTCCGGTAAATCGGTACAAAGTTTTATGCAAAAATATAGAGTTAAACTCAAAGATTTGATCGTCGTCCATGACGACCTAGACATACCCTTAGGTAAATTCAGGATTGTAAAAGGTTATGGCCCCAAACTCCATAATGGGATTGAGTCTATCGAAGATCATCTCCATACTAAAGATTTTTTAAGAGTGAGAATAGGAGTGGACAACCGCGCTCCGGACAATAGAATACCGGGTATTGATTATGTATTACAGGATTTTACTAAGGAAGAATGTGATCAACTTTCTGGGCTTTTTTCTTTAATAGTTAATCTTTTGGTTGCAGAAAAACACCTTGCGTGAAGTAATTTTTCTATGATATACTTCTTGTAATGAAAATTTATTTTTCAGCACCCATCAAAAGTGTTCATACTGTTGAATCATACATTAAGGAAATATGCGAAACAATCTCTAAACTTGGTCATACTCATCTAGATAACTACCTAAAACGACTAGAAGATAATGCGACATTTTACACAAAATTAGATAAAGGAGGAAAAGAAGCTCATGAGATGTATTTTTCCGAGACCATTGACAATCTTAAATCCTCGGATATTAATATTTTTGAATGCTCGATACCAAGTCTTGGAATAGGTTTTCAAGTCGAAAAATCATTAGCATATAATAAGCCAACTATTGTCTTATATTATAAGAGTCATGTCCCTCATTTTTTTACAGGTTCACAGACTGACAAACTTTTTATATGCGAATACCATGAAGATAATGTCGCTTCCGTACTAACAGATGCTATTGAGGAAGCGAAACACGCAAGTGATAAACGTTTTAATTTTTTTATTAGTCCTTCTCTCTTAACATATCTAGAAGAAGTATCAAATAAGGCTGGAATGACTAAATCAGCCTTTATCCGCAAACTTATTCTTGAACATAAAAAGAAGCAAAAATAATCTCTCTTTTTTGTTTTGTTAAGACTTTATTTCTTTTACAAAAGAATGCCAAGCCGTATGTTTTTTTACTTCTGTTTGAGCTATTTTTCCAATCGCTTTGAGTCTCTTTTTTTGAAGTACTGACTTGTTGAGATCCTGTATATCAAGTATATTAATGCCTGATTTCATCCAAGAAGGTGAATATGCGTCTAAGTTCGTCAAAGCGGGGCAACCCCTCTCCATAACTGCATACAAAGTCGTATTATTTGCCCGTGCTCCTTTGGAAAAAAAATTGACAAATAAGTCTGATTTATGAACAAAATGACCTATGGCCTGATCTGACAAAAAACCAAAAAACTGCACTTTGTCGCCATATACTCCCTCAAGTTCTTCCGCTATCTCATCATATTTTCCAAAATTGGCTTTTTCATGAAAACCTGTAGAAAAACGAATAATATAATTTATTCCCAGATTCCTTAGTTTCTTAGCGAATAATTGATGATATCCTGTCTGAATTTTAAACGCCATACCAAAAGAAAAAATGTTCAAAACATTTTCTTTTTCAAGAAGTCCATTATGGATTAATGGCGGACTCCACATATTATAAATTGAAGCATGGAATGGTTTTAATACGTGGTATATCTCTGCGTTTGCACAATAAATCTTCTTAGCCCTTTTAACAAGAGCTTGTTCTATCGGCAATTCATCAAAAGAATGAAAAAACACACTAAATGTTATTTGCTTCTCCTCTGCAAGTTCAAAAAACCTCCACACCTGCGTTTCAAGTTCCATGTCAGGAATATTGAAGGAAACGGAAAGAATAACATGGATACCTTTATGTAAACTGTCTGTATCAAAAAAACTCACATAAGGAATATCCAGATGTTTTGCCAATAAGGCTCCAAATTTTGCTACTCCTGAAAGATGGGGTTTTGTATTTGTTGAGATGATATGAGAAAACATATTAGATTAATCGTCACAAATTTGACAAATGAAGTTTAATTATATCATATTATAGGCTATTTACAATAGCCTGTTTTCTTATTCATTGTATCATTCTATTTTGCCAAGAGTGTTCCCATCTAACCTACGAGGTTAAAAGTGGGCCGTTTTAATAATCCAATGATTAATCGATTAATAGTTTTTTTATTTGTTTTAGGTTTTTTTGATAATCTAAGTTATTGTTAACGAACTTTTGATACGTTTTACCACTTCTTATTGATATTTCCTTAAGCTCACTAAGAATTTCTTCATTAGAGATAATATTCTTAATATGATGAAAATTGCCAATCTTCAGGCTGGGAAACTAGTCCTCTTGTCGTTGGATTAAGATGAATATAGCGGGACGTATGAAGGAGTTGCTCGTTTGATTTGATCAATACGTAGCGGTATCGAGACTGCCATAATGGACCTTTACGATGATATTTTAAATTAAAATAGCGCGTGTAGCTATTTTCAATATCGCTTATATATTTTGATATCGAATATTCGTCTTGTACTTTAAAAAGTAAGTGATAATGGTCTGGCATAATACAATAACTAAGAATTTTAATTAGAGTGTCTTTTTTTGGAATAATAATATTTGAATACTTATATTTTTTTTGCTTAAGCGCGATAGAAAAACTCGTCCAAACATGGTGTTTATTGTAATAATCTACCGTTTCTAAAAAACGCTGACTATTTCCATTGGATACAAAAATTGAAAAATCCGCAATACTCTTGTTGCATATATGATATATTTTTCCGATAACATATTTTTTCTTCATAACATCGATTTTTACTGTTATAACAATCTACATTTGACCTGCGAGGTTAAATTTGGGCTGTTTTGATTATTCATACTCCTTATTTTCTTCACGTTTTATGTATTTGTCAATGGATTATATGCTACAAAAATTCAATATAGCCCGATATGGTACTCCCCTTCTAACCTACGCGGTTAGATGGTTACTTTTTTTGCTTTTGTGCAAAGGAATTCATATAATAGTTTTTATGCCTCATACTTTTCACCATCTTCTATTAACCACAGATAAACTTGTACTAATAAAAGAAAGTTTTGAACAAGAACTTATAGCTGCCTTATATGGAAAAGTGACTAGTATCTCCTTCCTACATAATCCCCTTCCCCCTTCCGCAACTATTAAAAACGGAGAAATCTTTCAAGTCATGGTCGTCGGCGGCTCGATATTTAAGTATGCCCTCATTAAAAAGGAAAATGATCAAATATCGATCATAAAAGAAACCAAAGATAGCCTTCCTGTTTTTGATACTGACAGGATTTTTTTGGAATTTATCGATTCCCATCTTGATCCGTCTATCTCCTATCTGTCGCTTAACTTTGCTTATCCCATCCAATCAATAACTCGTGATAACCTAACAGATGCGGTTCTATCACGAGAAGGTAAAGAACAAGCTTTTGAGGGGCTCGTGGGGAAAATGGTAGGAAAAACTATAGAAGAGTACGTTTTTACAAAATATAAAAGAATGATCCGTGTAGCAGTCGCTAACGATACAGTCTGTCTTTTTCTGTCTGAAGTAACCAAGAACACCTGGGGTACAACAGTTGCATGCATTATTGGCACAGGCATCAACCATGCCTTTGCCATAAATAAGGAAATAATCAATCTTGAAAGCGCAGGCTTCAAGCAATTTTCTCCAACTGATTCAGGAAAAGTGGTAGATCTTGAGTCCAAAAATAAAGGACGGGCTCTTATTGAGAAAGAGATAGCCGGAGCATATCTTTACCGGCACTTTAATATCATTAATCAACAAAACAACTTAGGCTTCCCTCCTCTTTCCTCAACAAAAGAACTGTCTCTGCTTGCAGCGAAAAACGGTAGTGCATCTTCTCTTGCTCAAGTCCTTCTTGAACGGTCGGCTTCACTTGCTGCAACACAGATGGCTGGAATTGTGGAGTTTTTGTCAAATCGGTTAGATTCGACACATTTGGCTAATTTTCTGTTTGTCATGGAAGGAACTCTTTTTTGGGAAGGATATAACTATCGGAGCTATTTGGAAAAGTATCTAAAGATGTTCGGAGTGGATGATAAATTAGATTTTAGCAAGACACGTCATCACAGCATTCAGGGAGCAATTAAACTCCTGATAGGTCTTTCATAAACCATAAATACGTTGCAACCGTCCAACCAAACCCTTGCATGACCCCGTAAAATCCTTCCTCTATCTTTACTGAACTGTCAAAGACGTGCTTTTCTGCAATCCCACCTGTTCTTTCAAACTCTTTTTCAATATGGACGACCCATTTTCTCTCGTATTCCTTTGCTTCTTTAACAAATCCATAGTTTTTTAAGCCTTCAACCGCAATCATCATAAGAGGCGGCCAGCAGTTGGGGTATTCCCATTGAAACTTCCACTGACCCTGCGGCTCAACCGGTACACTACCTCCCTCGCGAAGCTTCAGACTTGATGTGGCAAGACCGATATCGCCTGCATAAAAGGAAGCGATATTATCTTTTATCCTCAAAGCCTGCTCCTCTGTTGCTAGTTTGAAAAAAAGAGGAAATACCTCAGCGGACAAATCACCATAAAGAATATGTCCTTCTTTGTTTTGAATAAGTGAATAATCACGAAAACCCATCCATTTTCCACTCTCACACCAAAACGTTTTTTGAAAATCATCATACATGCGTTGTCTTAATAATCCATACAAGCTGGCTTTTTCCGTATTATTCCCCCAATCTGGGGATTTATAATATGTCTCAAGCGATGTAACCGTGCCATATAGAATTGCGTTCAGTTGGACAGGTAGGTGGTGATAGCTATATGTAGCAACAACCCAGTTGTGATCTTTCCCATCCTCACATCCCACCATAAAAGGGTTTGAATGTGGTTCATAACGGGTTAATAACCCATACTTTTTTACAAGCTCCTCTGATTGGCGGTGGTTTTGCTTTCCTGTTTGATAATCAAACCATTCACTCACTAGCTCTTCCTCAATCATCTGTACCGCGTGTTGTACTTCATTATCACAAGATAAACCCGCCTCGAGAAGATCCATAACCATCCTCATCTCAAATGGCGGTTGAGGCCGGGACAAAAAAGGGCTTACCAATGCATTAGGAATTCGTCTAAACTCCTCAAATACGTCAGTCAAATTAAGAAGTTGTCCTTTTGCTAGTTCCAACCCGCCCGCAAGGATAAGTCCTCTATTTTGGAAAAACGTATCCCACCGATACTGCTCACCAAAAGCAAATGATAAGGCATCATTATCTCCTGTTGGAGTAACAAATGGACGTTTTGCAAGATTAATACCTTTAAATCCCGATGTTTTGTGTGGAATTTCTATCGTCGATCTTTCCCAAAAATCAACAATATATTCAAATATTTTTTTCTTTTCATTCGTTACATTTTCTCTTAAAAAAATTTTTATCAATTTATCAACACGTTCTTCCTTAGTACTACCTAAGAATCGATACAAATCCCCTCTTTTTTTAGGTGAACCAACAATAACGATTTTTTGAAGAAGCGATTGTCGTAGTTTTAACAGAAGATCCATATATACTATACTGTACCATATTTCTATGAGCCATTCTATTTACCAGCACATTCATACGCTCGTAAAAAACAAAATGGCGTTTGTTGATGTTGACGAGACTCTAACTGCATATCCCTGGGAAACAACAGAAAAAGATCTTCTTAGTGCAAATCTAACAAACAATGCAGTTAAGACGCTACAGAATAATGGATATATGTGCACACTAATCACATCCCGCACTGCTGAAATGTGCATGAGCAATAAACAATATATATTGTCACAAAAGAATTACGGATTTATCCGACCACAACCACACGTGGGGATTAATACTCAAAATAAACACTTCTACATAAAACCCGAAGAATATTTCCCCTCAAGAATTCTTGATCTTCCTATTATTATATCTTCTTCAGGAGCGCAAATTTCTGTTTTACAAAAAGATGGAGGATATGCAATAGATCATGATTTTTATCCGCCGGACTACCCCAATGCATCTACATGGAGAAAAGAAACTATGCAATATTTATCAAGTCTGCATGTTCCCTTTACATATGCACGAATTGATTCGGAAGATGCATACAACAAGCATGAAACAGATATATTTCCTGCAGATTACCGAATCCAGTTGTTATTCAAATCGAAAGAGGACATGATGTTGTTACAACATATTAAAAAAAGAGCAGACTTATTTATTATAAACGACAGCAATCCAGACAAAAAAATCTATACGACTTATTTGGCGCCGAAAAAAGGGAAAACTGAGGCTATAAATCATGTGTTAAATCATCTTCGAACCCTTACTAAAATCCTTGTTATTGGAGATAGCCTGCCTGATTTTGAAGCTGGAATACAAATATATCCGATATCAGACGTAAGCATTACTCTTCTATTGGTAGGAGGTTCGAGGCTAACTACGTTTTTGCTGGAGAAAGAAAAGAATGACTTTGCGGGTACAGACTTAACTAATTTCAAAAAAAATATGACATCCTTGAAGAGAGCTGGATACTACCTATATACTGATCATAAAACAACCAACAAACGTCTGATTATCATTGGAGATGTGGCTTCACCTCAATCTATAGGACCAAAATGTATAGTTGAAATTCTTCAGGATAAAAGATATCATGTAAGTAGTACAACATTAACTTATTGAGTTAAGTATATGATAAGTAAAGAAAATTTTGAAAAATTCATAAAAAAAACGCTTAAAGATAGAAAATTTTTTATCGTTACTAATCGAGCTCCCTATATTCATACAAAAACCCAAGAGGGAATAAAAGTTACAACAAATGCCGGTGGCGTACACACCCTTCTTGATCTTGTAGCTCAAGCCTCAAATGCCATCTATGTTGCATACGGCTCAGGAAACGCTGACAAAACCGTTGTAGATAGTCACAACATGATACCCGTGCCTCCGAAAATCAAATCATATATATTGAAGCGGGTGTTTCTTTCGAAAAAAGAACTAGAAAATTATTATTATGGATTTTCAAACCAAACTCTTTGGCCTCTCTCACATGCAGTATTTGTAAAACCTGAGTTTCATACATCTTGGTGGGAATCATACCAGGAAGTGAATAGAAAATTTGCTGACTCAATTTTGGAAGAAATTGGCAATAAAAAAGCTTTCGTCTGGGTGAATGATTATCACATGGCGCTTGTCCCAAAAATGTTAAAAGATTCGGGTAAAGATATTCGGGTAGGAATGTTTTGGCATATTCCCTGGGCAACATATGAAATCTTCCGCGTAAATCCTTGGGGGAAGGAAATCCTCATCGGCATGTTGGGATCAGATTTTATCGGTTTTCATCGGGGTTATCAGGTCCAGAACTTTATCCAAAGCGTCCAGCGCATGGTTGAGGCAAAGATTGATTTTGATCAATCGCAAATCACCTATAAAAATCATATAACAAAGGTTGAACCTCTTCCTGCCGGTATTGACTATCAGGAAATAATAGATATAAAAAAGAATGCTAAACTAAATTTAAAAAAACACCTAAATCGCGAAATGGGAACAAAGATTGAATATCTAGCGGTTGGAGTAGATCGACTGGATTATACAAAAGGTCTTCTTGAGCGTTTTCATATGATTAACCGTTTTTTGGAAAAATATCCGCAGTTTCAGGAAAAATTTATTTATTATGGCATCATGCCCTACTCTCGTACCCACATACCCGTATACCGTACCTACTCAAAGGCGGTTATTGATCTATGCGAAAAAATTAACTGGAGATATTCCCATAATTATTGGACTCCAATACACCTGAATAATGAAGGCATGTCGCGTGATAAGGTAATCACCTATTATAAAAATGCAGACATGTGTCTTATTACTCCACTTGATGACGGCTTAAACCTTGTTGCAAAGGAGTGCGTATTGTCTTATGAAGAAGAGGTTGGTATGATAGTCCTTTCAAAATTTGCAGGTGCAGCAGATGACTTACGTCATTCGCTCTTAATCAATCCATATAATATCGAGCAAGGGGCTGATGCAATATATCAAGCGCTTACCATGCCGGCAAAGGAAAAAAAAGAAAGAAATATGAAGATGCGCAACGATCTTAAATCAAAAAATATTTACAGTTGGGCAATCAAATTTATTGAAAAAACTCTTTATGAATAAAAAGATTAACTATCCTTGTTAGTTCAGTATTTTTGTTATCTTCTCAAATACTTGTTTCAAATTTAATGTATCAGTATCAATTATTACCCATCCATCCTTGCTTTTTTTATCAAACCAAGAAATAAACTTTTTCATTAATATATCAGTCATTCCAAATTTATTACCAAGACCGCGTTTTTTAGCCTCATCAAAACTCGCTGTGAGTAATATTTTATATTTATTAGACGTTTTGACTTTGTTAAATAAGACATTATACTTTTGTTCAAATTCTTCGGTATAAACTAAATCACAGATAAAAACATTGTACCCCTCATTTAAGAATCTATATGCAATGTCACACGTACATTCAATTGCAATTGAATGTTGATGTAAACATATTTCCATAGTTCCTATTCCGTTTTCTACTTCAACTTCGCCGACATAACCATTTTGAATAAACCACTTTATTATATCTGTGTCGATATAAATACTTTTATTAAACTTTTTTGCAAGCTCTTTAACTAAGGTAGTTTTTCCTGTTGCAATAGAACCACTAATCAAAACAAGCTTGTTATCCATATAAGAATAAATAAATTGATTACTTTATACTTTAATTATACAATAACGTATAAGCCTATGAAATTACTATTTGTTAATCTTAGCGACTATTCAATCCCTCCTCCGAATAATATAATTCGTGCAGATACCTATGTAAGCGTACCATTAGCCATGGAATTACAAAAAAGAGGTCATGAGGTTACATTTATATGTTCTCCTGGTTCAACAGTTGAAGTAGAAAAAATATTTACGTCTCATAAACCGCTTGCGTCTATTATGTCTCTGGATAAGTTGATGGAAAAATCAAACATGGCCAAGGAAATTGAAATCACCTTTTGGTTGGATGTATATTACAAGCTTATAGAGTATTCGAAGAAGGAGAAATATGACATTATCCACTTCCATACAAATGTCCCTTTGTCTGAATTGACAGCAGTTGCTCAAATAGATACGCCTTGTCTTTTTACTCTACATTCACTTCCGAAGTACCCAGAAATCCATGCTCTTTTTTTTAAAGAGTTTAACACACGGACTCAGAATTACTTTAATTCAATATCAGACTACCAACAAAAAAAATTTCCCTATATTCCTTTTATTTCAACTGTCCATAACGGTATTTTAGCTCATACTTTTAGCTTTGACGAAACGGGTGGAACTCCTTTGTTGTTTGCTGGGCGCATTTCACCGGAAAAAGGAGTAAAAGACGCAATACAGACAGCAATCAATACTAAACATCAAATTATTGTCACGGGAAATATCGATGCTGTTATTCAGGATACATATTTTTCAAAGGAAATCAGTCCATTAATGGATAAAAATAGATCCATAGTTAATTTCTTTAATCATACGGATAGATCAATGATATTCTCGTTTTATAAAAAAGGAAAAGCAATATTAATTCCTATTCAGTGGGACGAACCATTTGGATTGGTGATGACCGAATCAATGGCTTGTGGTACGCCGGTTATAGCTTATGCTCGCGGGTCGGTACCTGAAATAATAAAAGATGGTGAAACCGGTTTCATCGTAAACCCATCAGATGATGATATCCGCGGGAACTGGATTGTTAAAAAAACAGGGTTTGAGGGACTATGTGAAGCTGTGGAACGCATTTATGCAATGCCTCAGGACAAATACTTAACCATGAGGAAAACATGTAGAAAACATGTAGAAAAAAATTTTACCGTGGAAGTAATGGTTGATACGTATGAGACGGTATATAAACAGATTATTAATGAAAATAAAAACACATGAAAATACTCCAGATCGGACCCCTTTGGGAAAATATCCCACCTCCCAGATATGGAGGAACTGAACGAATTGTACATTATCTGACAGAGGGACTAGTTAAAAACGGACATGACGTAACTTTGTATGCATGCGGAACAACCGAAACTAAAGCAAAACTAGTCTCAGTCTATCCCCGCCCTCTTTTTAGAGATGGCATTCCCTGGTGGAACGTGATGTACCCCCTTTTGCATATAACGGATGCCTTTGAACATGAAAAAGACTTTGATATCATCCATATGCATCTAAATCAGGGAAGCGATTTTATGGCCTTACCCTTGTGTCAAACATTCAAACACAAGATTGTTTTTACACTTCACTTTCCCTATGAATTCAACAAAACATGGAGGGGTAATACTGAGGTATTCAATAAATACAATGATATAAATTATATCTCCATCTCCAACTCCCAAAGACAAGGAAGCAATAATATAAATTGGGTTGATACCATATATAACGGTGTCGATATAAACCTATATACGTTTAATCCTGTTCCAAAAGATTATTTCCTTTGGCTGGGGAAATTTAATCCTGACAAAGGAACTCGCGAAGCAGTATTCGCCGCAAAAAAGGCAGGGGTTAAATTAATCGTAGCTGGAGCTGTTGATAAATTGGAGGGTGAAGATTATCAGTACTATTTAGATACGAAAAAATATATTGATGGAAAAAGCATTCAGCTGATCGGTGAAGTTAGTGATAAAGAAAAAAATAAGCTATATGGAAATGCCATTGGTTTGTTAAACCCGATCCAATGGAATGAACCATTTGGGTTGGTTATGGCCGAAGCCATGGCAACAGGTACTCCAGTTATTTCCTTTAAAAAAGGTGCTGCTCCTGAGATAATTGAAGATAATAAGAATGGTTTCTTAGTTAACACGATTGATGAGATGGCAAATCGTATTCACGAAATCCAAAAAATCAATCGAAGAGACTGTAGAAGAAGAATTGAAGATCATTTTACTGTGGAAAAAATGGTTCAAGGGTACGAAAAAATCTATACTAAAATAATAGCAAAATAATCTTATGAAAAAAATACGTCTTGGCCTCATAAATTCAAACTATACTAAAATTGGTCCCTACACAAAAAAAGGTACAGAAATAGTTGTATATAACCTCATCCAAGAGTTACAAAAGAATAATAAAAAGAGTCTTCGTCTTACTTCATTTTCTTCAGGTAATTCATTATTGCCTGTTCCTACAGAAAGTGTTTCTTATTTTTCTTCAACTGAGGATAAACATATTGGTCATGCTCTCCATCATTTTTTTGAGATGTCTCTTATTTCAAAAGCAATATCTATGCAGAATAAGTTAGATCTATTTCATATTAACCTAGGTAATGGAGAATATATTCTCCCCTTTCTTCAATTTATACGCAAACCTGTTGTTATTACGATGCACGGCATGACAACTGAACCATTTCAGAAAAAACTATTCCCTATTTATAAAGAACAAAATTTTTATAAAGCTCGTTTTATTAGTATTAGTAATTTTCAACGAAAAGGACTCCCATATCTTACATATCTCCGCACTATCTACCATGGTATTAATACAAATAAATTTTCTTTTAATCCAATCGGAGGAAAGCAAATGATCTGGACTGGCAGGGCAATCCCTGAAAAAGGACTTGATGTAGTGCTGCAAATTGCAAAAAGAATGAAAAAACCAACAAAAATTTTTCCCATTATAAAGAATGAGTACTTGGAATGGTTGCAAACTGAGGTACTAAAGAAAAGAGACACTATAAATCAAATAGTACGTATTAATTTTGACTTTAATGTAACAAGATCTAATCTCGTTAAAGAATATCAAAGCAGCAAACTCTTTCTCTTCCCTCTCAAGTGGGAAGAACCATTTGGTCTTACTCTCATTGAGAGTATGTCTTGTGGGACCCCAGTCGTAACATTTGCTAAGGGTTCGATACCAGAAATCATTAAAGATGGTGAGACTGGTTTTATTATTAATCCTTCAGACGATGATATCAGAGGTAATTGGATTATTAAAAAAACAGGTATCGAGGGACTATGTGAGGCGGTAGAGCGGATCTATTCCATGCCTGAAGATAGATATAAAGAAATGAGGCAAGCCTGTCGAGTACATGTTGAGAATAACTTTACCATTGAACATATGGTTGACCAATATGTAGAGGTATATAAAGAAATACTCGCAAAAAAAACAACATGAAAACTGTTAGGGATATCCTCAAAAACTTTAATCCTCTAGAGGACAAATACATTTCACGCGAATATCAGTCTTTTGGAGTGCACCTATCAGAAAAATTGCAGGATGAGGCACGAAAAAGTCTATATATCAAGCTCGCCAAAACTATTCCCCGACCCGTACTTGAACAAGCTCTTCGATTTGTCGTGGATTCGCATGCAAGACGTAAGGGTGCGCTTTTTATGTGGAAGTTAAAAGAGCTTGGGGCGTTTAAGAAATAACTCCCAATTCACAATGATCAATTATCAATCAAGTATCAATGATAATTGGTTCAATGAAAATTGATTGAAACTTGAAAATTGATAATTAGAAGTATCCATATGCCCAGTATGAGACACTACCAATCCCCTGTTCTTTCAAGTAATTAATTTTCACCGCTACTGATTCTTCATCTTCATACCAAATAACATGTTTTTGCCCCTCACCGTCTTCATATTCAATTTTCTTCTCTTTGGAATTTGGGATTTGTGATTTGTTTATGATTTGTATGGCGGAATTTGTTAATTTCTTAATTTGATTCACGGTAACAGCCTCTCCCCTTTTGAGCGGCGTTCCTTGATTGTTAAGAGTCCAGTCATACCCATACATCCCAAAAATAACGGTTATCCTTTCAGAGGGAACACTCGCTGTAAAGTCCTTTATCATCTGCTTGAAGTCATACCCGTAGTCAGTTGATGTAAGGCTTTTACGATCAAAGGGAAAGTTTGGACCTGGTTCGCTATAGTTTTTGTGGAAGTCATACGCCATGATCATAACCTCATCACTACTACCACCCATTGATTTGATATCAAAGGGACGTTTACGATAATAAGCATCACCATATACTATGGTTGATAATGTCTTGTTTGCTTTATGAAGCTCCGTATAATATGATTGAACAAATATATTGATTCTCTTTGTTAAGTCAGTGTCAAACAAATTGACTTGTTCCAAATCAAGAGCAATGCCTGAAAAAGAGTACGTCTCTACAAGCTCCATAGAATCTCTCATTATTTGTTTTTGCAATACATTGTCTTCAAGTATGACTTTGTTTACTCCGGCATCAAGCATACGTAACACCAGTATGCATTTTTTATCGTTAGGACAGATCATACGCTCCAGATTCTGATAGCCTGCTTCATTTTCATCTATACCTTTTTTATGTACCGCGATCCCAAAATAGTATATGGTATCAAAGGGAATAGTTGATATTTCATCTTGTCCAATCGCCCAATAAGGTACAAATATTGAGGTTTTTTGTTTAAGAATACTTTGTGCTGTTTTTTTTGTCGGCTCAGTCTTTCGTAGTATACTATTTTTTTCCTGGGAAACAGTTTTTGTATGTTTAATTTTTCCAACAAGATAAACCGCAGTAATAAAAATAAGAATCATAAAGACAAGGGCTTTTTTCATACTATATTTTATCATCTACCCATTGACAAAAAGCTTTCTTTCATCAATAATGAATTATTCCCCCCATATATGAAAATAACTATTTATACCATTACAGACTGTCAGTTCTCCAAACAAGAAAAAGAATATCTTACCTCTCACCAACTCCCCTTTGATGAAAAGAATTTAGAGACAAACCGCGAATTTTTAACTGAGATGCTTGCAGTATCAAACAATTTTGCAGGTACACCGGTAACCAAAATAGATAAAGATGATGGACAAATAGCAGTACTTCGGGGTTTTACCAAAGAAGAGTTTGACAAAGTTTTGGGATTAACACCACAAGCAGTACCCGAACCCGTCAAACCAGCCTCAGAACCAACACTGCCAACACCAACCCCACCTGCTGAACCCTCTGTACCACAAACACAGCCCACAGAACAACCCACACAACCTCAACAATCTCCTGATCCAATGGCAAACGTGCTCAACAACCTTGCCCAACAGGCATCTGGAACCTCACCTTTACCTGCTACTCCTCCTGCTCCCGCTATGCCCAACATCCCGGATCCAAAACTGTAACAATCATTTCAATCTCATAAGTTTTTTATGAACCTCCCTCTATTGGACCTGTCGGAGTGGTCTTTAATCGTAATGCTTGAAGACAACCTTGGGGGATATCTCTTTCCAGATTGCTCTCCTTACCAAAATACCAGCCGCAGCTTTGAAGTCCGGCAATATTGATCAGTAATTCTTTAAAAAGCGACTGAAAGCTCGCATCTACCGAGGCAAGAGATATACGCCAACCACAGCTAAGATTTTTATGCTGTTCCACTAACCACCGGGTAAATGGCATCTGCCAATTACGTTCACCCGCAGCCACATGAAGTCTGTTAACGACATTGTCTAGATATGAGCGAAGCAGCATATAATGATCTTTACGATCCTTGATCGTATGGTCGTCTATACCACCGCCAGCATGACATTGGCAGCCGTTTTCTCCTGTCCAACGGCCTAATCCGTGTGGACAGGTCCAGGAAGTGTTATCGATTACTTTACCTCTTTTGATCATGGCAGTTCCCCTTGTGAAGCGGTTGTCGGGATTATTGTCACCGCCGAATATGTTCCTAAAAAGATAGTTGAAGAAAAATCTCATCATGGGATGATGGTGATCAATTGTCTCAAGGTCATTCGCCAACATCGGCGGGCGGGACCGGTTGTCAATCAATGACTGATGCCGTCGGTAAAAATCTTCCGCGTCCTTCGTTTGTGTACCACCACTTATTGCATTACTGATTTCCGTATCAGTTACAAAAGCATAGATGGGTTGCGTGTCGGTCTCAATCTCATAAATAGATGCTTCTTCACCGGCCTCAATTTGCTCCCTTCGCAGAAAAACGAAGTGTATTCCTTTTTTGGCCAATACGTTGAGCGTGATTTGGTTAACGGCCATCTCCGGGAGCCAAAAACCAACCGGTTTTTTGAACTTTCCCCTTTTATTCCGTAGTTTTATATCATAATCGTTCTCCCATGCGTGTATGCCGGCCTCGATCAATATTTCCTGTATTTCTGCCGGCAAAAGCGGCAAAATCGGATGGCAGATCGGATCGAGGATCGGAATCGGTTGTTTTCGAACTGCTTCTTTGATCTTGTCCCAGTCGTTACCACAATATTCTTTGATAAAACTTCGAATAGAACCAAAAAGGTGAAATGAGAAAAACGGACTTTCTATCAATGGAGGGTATTGATGTTGACCGTCGAAGTCTTGCACGATAGGCTCAACTAATCGGCGATAACATTCATCAGTCACTTTTTTATTCCAGTTTTCGCTGATATCAAAAATGTCTTGTTTATCTCCCTCAAAGCCAAGTTTACGCCAGGGTTGATACCCATGGCCATGCCAAAAAACGCGGAATCGTTCGATGGCAAGCGCAACCTCTTTATCAACAGAATGCTCTTTTGGTTGAAAAGGACGATTAAACTCGGTCATGTATGATGCTCCTTAATTGGCAGGGGCAGAGGGAATCGAACCCCCATCAAAGCTTTTGGAGAGCTCTATTCTACCGTTGAACTATGCCCCTTGTTGCTTTTTTAGCAAATATATTATAACTTACTTTATCCCAACTGCGTATACATCCGGAGATTTGTTAGTAAGAGGGTTTAAATTTGCCAGTATAAGAAGCTTCCCATCGGTTGTAATATCGAGAAAATGTTCCTCATGAGGACCTGAATACACTACTTGACGATTCGTATTATCAAACTCAATAATCGAAACCTGTTTCAGTTCATTTAAAACCAGATGGCGGGAGTCCGGATACCACATGATATAGTCCTCCATTCCTTTATCTATGGCGAGCCTAAAGTTCTTGTCTTCTTTGATGTCGTAGATATATAAAGCGCCTGACTGTAATGTTCGCTCCTGTTTTTCTTGATTTGCACTTATAAGGGGAGGACTTATTATCTCTGGAAGCACTCCATTTTGAGTCACCTCATAGAGAAACTTTGTCTTGTCTGGGGCAAAAGAGATGATGTGAAAAGAGTCTGAAGCTATTGACCGCATCTCTTTTGGAAGTGTCTCCAAGATCTTTATCGCTTCAAGCCTTCGTTCTTCATCCCAAGCCTGCATAAGAGATGTCTTTGATGTAGTGACATCAAACGGCTCCTTCACCTCCTCATCAAATCCAATATCATATGCCACTATCAATTCGTCTTTCTGCATGAACTCAAATATTCCTTCTTTATAATCAGGGGAAAAAGTAACGACTGATTGTAAAAGATCAACACCTGGGGGTAGATTTTTTTTCAATAAGAGAAGTTTTAGGGGTGGAAAAAGGGAAAAGGGACGCTTGCTTTGATCAAAGATATAGATCCCATCTTTTTCCTCAGAACCCGTTTGAGAAAATAAGAGTAACTTGCCTGTTTGATCTATCGACGTTATTTTTCCAATCCCAAGATTAGTAAGAGGAGTAAGGGAGGCATTGAGAGGAAACAGAAGAGCATCAACGGTCATGACCAGCTCACCCTTAAGTATAATCGTCCGTGTCCAGTCTATGTATCCGTCTTTTTTTACCACTACTGTATACTGACCCGGAGCAAGGGTTAAACTCGTGTCTGTAACCCCTTTAAGCTCCCCGTTTATGTATATTTTTGCGGCTTTGGGAGATGAACTTATTGCAATGATTCCTGTTGGAGTCATCGACTTCTGTTTAAGGTCGATGCGATATCCCCTTGCATAAGCAATGATCATGACAAAAGCTATCACAAAAACACCGAATATCAATAATTGCTGAAATAATTTCATATGAGATTTGATACTTCTTTTACCCGTAATATTATACAATATATACATTATACGTTTAAACTGGTTACGATATCATGTTCTTCCGTAAAAAAGTGGGTATCGATCTGGGAACAGCCAATACTTTAGTCTATGTCGCTAAAGAAGGCGTTGTTTTAAACGAACCAACTGTAGTAGCTTATTCGCTGGAAAATAAACAAATTCTGGCTGTTGGCGATGATGCACGGGAGATGCTGGGGCGTACTCCAGGATCTATCGTGGCTGCTCGCCCCATGAAAGAAGGGGTAATCGCTGATTATTATACGACAGCCTCCATGATTACCTATTTTTTGAAAAAGGCCCTCAAGGGACGGGTGTTTTGGCCCGAAATCATGATATCTATCCCAGGTGGATCATCACAGGTTGAGAAACGAGCTGTGGTTGCAGCATGTAAACAAGCTGGGGCCTCAGATGTATACCTCATTGAAGAACCGCTTGCTGCAGCAATCGGAGCGAAGATTCCCATTTCCCAACCCTCAGGACATATGATCATTAATCTTGGTGGAGGAACAAGTGAGATTGCCGTAATATCTTTAGGTCAGTTGGTTGCGTACAAAACCGTTCGAGTAGCGGGGACGAAGTTTGATGAGGCTATCATGAAAGAACTTCGCAAGAAACATAATCTGATCGTTGGCGAACGTACCGCAGAGCTTGTAAAAATGCAGATCGGTACAGCACCTCTTGATACGAAAGATGAAAAGAAGCGCATCATGGAAGTAAAAGGAAGAGACTTCCAAACTGGCCTCCCCCGAGTCCTTGAGATAAGTGACAAAGAGATTATGGATGCTCTTCAAAAACCTCTTAAACAAATACTGGAAGGTATAAAAGAAGTATTAAGCCAAACCCCACCCGAACTGGCCGCTGACATTGTAGATAAGGGAATTGTTCTTTCAGGGGGAAGCGCACTTCTTACAAACATTGATCGCTATATTACCTATTATACAAATGTCGCCTCTTTTGTCGTTGATGATCCGCTTTTTTGTGTTATCCGAGGGGTCGGTATGGCAATTGAAAACCTTACAAGCTATAAAGAAGCAATCCGTTAGATCTTCATACCAATCCTTCTTCCTATTTATCTAATAAACATACTACCTATAGTTAATACCCTATCCTTGGAACAAATCGTTGAGGAAGCTATTTATGAGTTGTTGGCAAAAAAGTTACTCATTGTATAGTAATTAGTTGATACCCTCATCACTTTATACTTTATGAATGGTGTTTGTAATATTGAGACAAGATAAAGCATGATCAATTTAATTGAACGAAACAAGAAATATGTTTCATATATATTTCTATTCGTTTCATCTTGTAGTATAATATCATGCATATGGCAGCTCAATTGCTTGGAGAATTCACCGTACCGACAGCGTCTCGGTACAAAGTCCTAGAGAAAATTAAAAAATACATAAAAAAACCTCGTGGCTTTTTCCATATAGTCTCTCTTAATCCCGAAAATTTAGTCATTGCACATGGTAATCGAACCTTTAGACGGATTGTCAAAACAGCGCAAATGCCTATCATTGATGGCATTGGGGTTATATTAGCGGCCCAATTACTTAAAATTGAGGCTGGAGAACGTACTCCGGGTGTTGACCTTATGAATAACCTTATAAGTCTTGCCGGTAGTATGCGCTTAACAGTGCTTCTTTTGGGGGGTAAGACAAATTTAGCACTCCATCTGGCTCAGTGCTATCAGCGAAGCTATCCCAAGGCTAAATTTATTGGCATGCAGGGGATCAAAAATATCAAGAGACCCAAGCTCTTTGAAGATAAGGAAATATTTCATATAGTGCGCACTACAAAACCCCATATCGTGTTTGCCGCCTTTGGGTCGCCCTCACAAGAACTTTGGTTTTATAAGCATAAACGGGGGTTTTCAGGATGTGTTTGCATGGGTGTAGGTGGAGCTTTTGACTATTTGAGCGGGTCCATACAGCGTCCTCCGGCATTGTTTCGAGCTTTGGGAATAGAGTGGCTTATTCGTCTCATGAAACAGCCATGGCGTCTCAAAAGACAACTACGCTTGCTAATCTTCATGTACTTTGTTATAAAGCAAAAGGTACATGAAACTCTTGAACTTGCAAAAAATAAATAACGATATTCTCAATACTATATCTTACTTCTCTTTTTTTGCTTATTCATCCACTTTTGATGATATTTTTACTTTTCTTCCGGTTGAAGTAACCAAAAAACAGTTACAAACCCACCTTGACCGACTTATTAGGCAAAATAAACTTATAAGCAATGATTCTTTTCTTAAAGATGAACCCGTAAAGCCTATATTAAAAGCAGAGTTAAAAAAAATCCAAGGTTTATTAGACCGTTTAGATCCTCATGACAATACATATACACATCTCAAAGGTATGGGATTTTATCTTTTTGGTTTGAAGAGATATACTCTCCCCCAGTATAGTATATTTTTAAAGAATAGCTTATTAAGACAAGTTATTTCGTTTAACAAGATCATTTTGATGTTTCGATACATCAAAGCTTTGCAAAGACTGCCCTTTGTGAAGTTTGTCGGCATAACCGGATCTGCTTCAATGGGTAATTGCAAAATTTCTGACGATGTTGACATGTGTATCATCACTAAGAAAAACTGCCTCTTTTTGGCACGTTTTTGCACGATTTTGCTTGCCCATCTTTTGAGATTACGAGGAAAAAAGGATAGCATATGTCTTAATCTTTTTTTTGATGAAAGTGATCTTCTTATCCCACCTCATAAACAAACCTCCTATATAGCTCATGAAGTCCTACAGATGAAACCAATTATCAACAAAAACCAAACATTTGAAAGATTCTTAAGGATCAATAGATGGATACATAGTATCTACCCAAACTCTTTATCCCACGTTTCTATCCGCTTACCATCTTTGAAACAAAAACAAAGAATTGTTTTAACTTTAACTAGGCTATTACTCTTGCCGCTTGAACAGATCTTAAAAATAATACAGTTAGCTATTATTCGTAGAAATAAAACCGGTCTCATAGTCTCCTCTACTCAACTATGGCTTTTTAAACGGGATTTTGAAAAGAAGATCGCCTCAAAAACAAAATGATATCAAATCAGTTGAGTAAGTAGGGAAACTTTGGGAATATGCGCTGTAAGGGGGTTGGAAGGATCTTGTATTTGTTTAAAAGTACCAAGAGCCCTTTGGCATAATCCTCCAAAAGTCGGCAATGGTTCGTTAAATACATACTCCCAAGGTTTAAGGGCATCACCTATCAGATTCGGCGGTACATAATCTGAAGGAATGGGACATCCGCGTTTACTAGCATCATAAGTCGTCTGATCCAAAACCGCAATCATCATAGCAAGCTTATATGAGGCTAATGACCACATCATCGATATGTATCTGCGTCTCCATTTTTTAAGCTATCCGTTGTATGCTTGAAACTGAGGTCTTTCATCTTCCTTTTCATCTCTTCAAAATAATTAGGAGCCCCTCTAATTAACAGTTTATGTTGAGAAGAAAACGGAACAATATGCTGCGGTGCATACTGCGCATTTGACTGTTCATGATCATAAACCCAGTCTTGTGCATAAGGATTTGCAAACAGGTTGGACCTAAGAGATGTAATCTCTCCAGTTTCCCATTTATTCGCATCAGGAAGATCAAGTGTCTGTATCTCATGCAATAAACAACCAATTCCACCGCTTGAGAGACTGAATGTGCTCTCAACTATGTCTTTAAAAGGGGGTTGTAGTATTTTTGGGGTTGGAAACTCAGGATCAACCATATACACTCATATAATACACGTTTTTTTCCTCTTTATCCATTGGTTTAAATCAGAAAATAACGCATGGCAAACACCTATAGCTATTTCGTTTGATATAATGTTTTACAAGCCCGATATTACTTAGCCGGGGTGTTGAAATGGCAGACAAGCACGCTTCAGAAGCGTGTGGCCTGTAAGGGCCGTGGAGGTTCAAGTCCTCTCCCCGGCACTATAAAAGTAAAAAAACAACAAATAATAGGTAAACTACTCTATAGCCTGGTACAATATCTAAGGCAATAAAATCAATGAACAAGCCTGGAGAGTTGGCTGAGTGGCCCAAAGCGAGGGGTTGCTAACCCCTTGAGTCGCAAGACTCGCACAGGTTCAAATCCTGTACTCTCCGCCTTCGTCCGCCGAAGCTTTAGCGTAAGCGGATTCCATAAGGTCAAAGTAACCTTACTGGTTATCTATAATTAAGGGGACTACGGCGGACACGGTCCGCCTTTAACTTCGAAAATATTTTAGATCTTATTCAGGAAAAGCATTCATGAAAAAACATTTTCATTTTGCTATCATACAATTATGGCTTCAAGCTAATCTTATAAAAAAAACTCATTATATAAAGATTATGTTTTCCCCCTTTAAAAGAACAAAAGAATCAAACATAAAGCTCTATTATCTCCTTACCATCTCCACCAACCTATGGTTTGGCGCAAGCAACTGGCTCTATGTTTGGCGTAGATTTATGTCTTTCGGACAGCTCGGATGGATCGATGCAATAGGATTTGCTTTTTCGCTTCTCCTTGATATTCCAACAGGTGCTCTAGCTGATATCTTTGGCAAAAGACTCACTCTTATCCTTAGCAACGTGTGTACCGGAACTGGTATCTTCGTTATAGCTTTTAGTAACAGTCTTACGGGAATATTTATCGGCAACATGATTACCCAGGTCGGCTGGGCGATGTATTCGGGGGCTTCAGATGCGCTGATTTATGATACTCTCCTCGATATAAAAAAAGAGCGTTTATTTGCTCAAGTTCTTGCCAAGGCAAATATGTTGATGTCATATGCTGCGGCTGCTGGTTATTTTTTAGGAGGAATTTTTTACGCCGTTTATTGGCGACTTCCTCATATCATATGGGGGCTGTCATATCTACCCGCAATTATATTTTCATACTTACTTGTTGAACCGATTATAGATACTGAAAAGTTCTCTCTCAGCGGATATTTTAATAAAATTCGTCTGGGAATGAGGGAATTGTGGCTTCCTCAGTTGAGAAAATATTTGATACTTATTTTAATATTGCTTGGGGTGTATTTTTTATATACGTGGGGATTTGTGAGGCCCGCTATTGCGACTTCTTTTGGTTTTTACGCACGTGAGCAATCCATAATTTTGCCTATTTTAACACTCTCTTGCGCATATCTCATCAGATTTCTTCCTGCTATCCAAAACAGGATTTCTCATCTAAAAGGCTTAACTATTTTATCTATCATTATGGCTGCCGGATTCCTTTTTGCTGCTTTTCCGATCGGATATTTTGGCATTGTACCTATGTTCCTTATCGCACTTGCAGGTAAATTCGCCACCCCATGGGTCTCAATCGTGATAAACAAAGAAATATCCTCTTCCTATCGCGCCACCACACTTTCAACCGTATCACTTATCAGCAAAATCCCCTATGTTCTTATCGCTATACTCATAGGTCAAGCTGCAGAAAATAATCTTTTATCTGCGTTTTGTTTTGGGCTTAGTTTCGTCATCATTATCTTCACTTTCATAAGCACCACTATGGCTATAGTGAAACCGAAGCCTGCTAGGTCTTTGTGATATGATGAATACTGATTGTGCAAGATAGATGAAGATTTAGATGAAATAAAATATGCATATAATTTCTCAGACTCGCTTCTCAGGTCTTATTGGTATGATAGGTTCAACTTTCTTTTTGTCATGCGTTATCGTTTTGGGATTTATACAACCTGGTTATAACCATCTAACAAACACTGTGAGTTATCTGGCTGTTGGAAAATACGGATTCATACAGTCTATAAATCTACTCATACTTGCCCTTACAAATACCGTTTTAGGTATGGGACTAGGAAAAAGTATACATCGCAAATACTTAAATCGTACGTCTGCTATATTTATCTTCTATACGATTGTACTGCTATTGGTTACCGTTTTCCCTACAGACAAATCAGTTGATCAAAGCGTCTTCAAACTTCAACTCATCACTTTTTCAGGGTTCTTGCATTTTTCGGTTGTAACAGCCTGCTTAATATTATCACCTCTCCTTGTCTTGCTCATTATCCAAGATTTAAGGCAAAACTCCTACTGGAAAAAGCTTGTACCCTATACCATAGGAGTGCTCATCTCAAATTTCTTAATCAGCTGTTTATTTTATGTATTTCTTTTAAGCAATACAATGATCTTTTGGAAAGGCCTGATGCAAAAAGTTGTTATTTTCAACGGTGTTATTTGGTATTTTGTAATTTCATTATTTTTGTATAAACACTGCGATTCATAGATTGTTTAAACTATATAACCTTTGCCGCTCCATAGGGAGATAATAGCTTCATTTTTTTTGCATGATTCCACATAAATTCATGTATTTGTTTCTGCATATTAGCTAAATATTCGTTATAGATCTCAACACAGAATACATCACGTCCGGTAAAATTATAAAGAGCGTAGACGTTGTTATAGATGAGCGCTTCACAGGTAGTTCGTAGATCTTTTGGATCTATATATCTAGCCTGCCAATATGTACTGGCAAACTCCTTCACTTTTGTCCAATTTTTGAATTCTTTTACATTGGAAAGCTGTTTAACATGTATCCTCCTTTGCGCAAACAATCCCCGCATCTTTTCTGAAAAATTATCGTCAAGGAACTTGGTCATTTTATAGACCTCAATGGTACGCAGTGTACCTTTTGCAGAAAGGGAGTTATAAGTAACTTGTTCCAGCCCTTTTTTACCTGAATAGTAAAGTATCTTTGTCTTGGTTTTGGCATGTGAAGCTACTACCTCAAGTTGAGGTAAAAGCGTTGACAGATTATTTTTTAAAGTAGCAAGCTCTGCTTCTTTGCGAGTTAGAAGCTGACTTAATGTCAAAAGACTGGTGGTGCCGAATTTGAGACCTAAATCATCCAGCTTTTGGGCAACTAACTGTTTTTCCCTAAGCTTGTCCAGAATTCTGTACACCTTAGTCCTTCCAACGTGTAATTTTCGGCTTATCGCAAGCGCTGATAAATAACCTTCTTCAAGTAATAACAAGTAAATCTCTGCTTCTTCTTCAGCAATTCCATATGGCTTCAGAAGATTTATTAAGTTGTCTGTTTGATTAAACATCACCTTTAACTATAGCGCATTATCAAATATAATTCAACATATGAACCCTAAGCTTAAAGGAATTGTCTATATCACCCTTTCGGCCGTCTGTTTTGGCAGCTATGGAATCTGGTCTCGAATGATGGGTAATGCTTTTGATGACTACTCCCAAGCATGGATACGCGGCATAGTGCTTCTTACGATACTATTTCCCTTAGGGATAATAACCAAAAGCTTCAAAAAAGTCCGTAAACAAGATATAGTGTGGTTTGTCGCCATATCAGTAGGCGGTGGTTTTAACCAAGCGCCATATTTTTATGCCTTTAACAAGCTCGATATTGGCACAGCCACACTTCTTTTTTATGCGAGTCTTACTTTAGCTGGATATTTCTGGGGTAAAATCTCTTTTTTTGAAAAATTAACGACAGTTAAATTAGTATCACTCGCTCTTGCTATTATTGGTCTTAGTATGATTTTTACATTTAGTCTGAACCTCCAAACTATATTCCCAGCTCTTGCTGCAGTGGTCGCCGGCTTTATGGGTGGTACTGAAGTAAGTCTCTCCAAAAAAATCTCCCATCGCTACTCTACTTTACAAACAATTCTCACCATTTTTACTACAATGCTTATTGGTAACTTTCTCATATCTGCTGCCTTAAGAAATATAACCATTCCTCCTCTTACACTGTCTGGTGCCTGGGTGGGAGAAATAGGTTATACAATAGCCATGCTTTTGGCCATGTACTTTGTAGTTATCGGTTTTAAATATATTGAGGCAAGTGTCGGCTCAATCGTAGGCTTAAGCGAAATTCTTTTTGCTGCTCTTTTTGGCTTTTTATTTTTTAAAGAAGTGCTTACGTTTTCCACTTTCATCGGAGGACTGTTCATCATCTGTGCCGCTGCACTACCAAACATAAAAATGTCAAAATAATATATGTTCGTTTTCTATTTACAAGAGCCTATCTATTAGATAGTATTAAGTCTGTGAGGACTCAAAAAATGTGTGTAAAGATACGTACACTCCAAATTGCCTTGATCATTTTCGTGTTGGGAACAATCCTTTTCGTAAACAAGATCATAAACGATGCTCGTATTTCGCAAAATTCAAGAGCATCCTCGCCTCCCGCTTCTTTAACAACGCAAAATACCTGGTATCGTGATACTACTTTTGCATCAGCATCTGGAGGAATTGTCAGGGAAGGTTTTGGTTTGTATGATGACTTTTGTAAACGTCTCCTTTTTACCAAAAGAGATTCCAAAGATAAGTTCTATTGTATCGGCAACTCATATCAATATCCTCCTGGCACATATAGAGCTTCTTTTATCGCATTTGATGCAAATGGTGAAAACATATACAAAAAACAAATTCCCATTTACAAACAAGATATGTTGCTCCACAATCCCATAGATACTGGAGCTTTTCAAGCCGACCAAAAACTGCTCCTCGGAGGTAGTATTGGCGGATATTTTTATCCCATCCAAACGTCTAGTGATTTTGTGCTCATGCGTCTTGATAATAATGACGAACTGGATCAAACATTTGGAACAGATGGTCTGGCAGTATTTGATTTTAATAAATCTGAGGACATAGCAAGAGATTTAATTGTCCAAAAAGACAATAAAATAATTATTGGTGGAAGTACCATAAGCTCGATTGCTCTCCTACGTACGGATCAAAACGGTCAGCTTGATACATCGTTTGGTACGGATGGTAGAGTCGTAGACGATCTTAATGGCACAGGAGGAGTAGTTAATCGCATAAAACAACTCAACGACGGAAATATTCTCGCAGTTGGGAATAAAAATAATGGGACTCTTTTTGTCCACAAATATTCATCCAGAGGAGATCTAATTGTCTCATTTGATACAATACCTGGTGAAGCGTACGGTATAGAAGTGCATACTGATAATAAAATATTAATTGCAGGCGCAGTAGTGAAAGATAGCAAATACCATCTTCTTATCGCCCGCTACCATCCAGATGGTACGCTAGATCAAACCTTTGGCACAGACGGAATGGTTATCAAGGCAGTCTACAATATTTCGCCTGTATGGCTAAAAAATACGCATTTATATGACATCAAACTGTATTACAACAAGATTCTCGCGGTAGGAACAGCCGACAAAGAGCAATTCATTGCAATACGTTTATCTATGGACGGAAGTGCAGATCAGGAATTTGGAGTTGATGGTCTGCTCCAAGAAGACTCTCCTCTTGAAGGACATGATATTTCGATAAAATCCATATACATGCTTCAAGACGGAAGATTCATGATCGGAGGAAGTGATCGTGAAGTTAACTATGGCAATTTTAAGATGTATGTTTCGCGATATACCTCAGATAACATTACGCCACACAATATTTTCTTGCCTTTTATAAATAAATAAAAAGTCTACCCTCTTTAAAACAGTTTTTTTTCTTTATCAAGTAGTGGAAGTTTGTCGGCTTCTTTTTTAATCTGACGTGATACCTGATGATAACTCACCCAACCTGCACCAAATCCTACAAGCGATGCAAGAGTAAATAATCCTCCCATTAATTTTATTACGGGATTTTCTATGAACTTTGCAAGACTGACCGCTCCAACCAAGACGGTAAAACATGTACGGGTCACCGCAAGAAATGTACGTTCATTTGCAAGAGCAGTTCTTTCAATATCAAGCTCTTCACGTACAACAAGATCCTGTTTGTTTAAATTAGAGTCAACATCGGTCATATATATATGATAGCAGACTACTTTCCTAAACTTCGAATAATTTTCTCCACAAACACACTTCCGAAGTGTAATAGGTCTTTGTGATATGATGAATATAACATGACTGAAAATAATACTTACGCTCAGACTATGATTGATCGTTCAAGAAATGATAGAAGAATTTTATTTGAAAAAAGACGTCCGCCTATCTTTACTACAACCCCACCTCTATCACCTGATCAGATATCCTTTGTCCTCTCTTCGTTTGTAGCTGAAACCATCCGAAAATGCAAACCTCTTGTTAAAGGATCTGATTTTATTGATGAAGATGTAATTGTTCTTCGTATGCCTGAGGATGCCCATCTTATTCCGCTTCTTGAACCAATTCTTTTTAATGAACTCCTTTCTTATAAAAGAAGCACATCCCCTGAAAAATATACAGCACTTGATACACTTATCTTGACAGATCCTCATTTTTCAGATGTTACATCTCAGAATGTTGGGGGTGAAACACTTCTTACTCATGAACTTAGACATCATATCCATGATGATAACGCTTCAACAATACCCACTGAGGGATTGTTTCGAACAACTATCCCTCAAACAGACGATTATATTGCTTTAAAATTTTTTCAGGAAGGTAAAAAAATCCATTTTGTTGGATATAATATTTCTGATCCATCAATGTACCCATTATCCAATGTTGATAGCGAACTTGGACCCAATTATCCTGCAGTCAATGACGCATATCAAGCTGTAAGAAAATTCACATCTTTCCCCTACCCGTTTGCAGATAAAATACAAGCATGGATTGAGTTATCTCGTATAATGATAGGCAAATCGAAAAAACTCACTTCTCAATGGCATATGAAACAAAGACTCACAAAAGCTTGGAAAGCTCAACATCCTGAGATTAATTGTAAAGAATATCAATAAATAATATGGCCAATACAAATAATGAACTCCCTCCTAACCTTTTGGAAAATATAAAGAAAATCTTTGGCGTAATACTTTCTCTTCTTAATCAGTTTTTCACCAAAATCTTACCCGTACTTGGTTTCATCTTTTTCCTTATTCTCGGCCTTCTTTACCTGTTTTTTAAGATATTTGGGTTTGCTTGAATGAAGAATGAAATCAAAACAAATCTTTCATTATCTTTTCCACTTCACGATCGTTGATATGGTGATATCTCCCTCTGTGTGGTAATAATGCGCCTGAGAAAGTCTTGGGAATATGCATCAGCTCATGGATTAGTGTCTTTATCTTTTCACGTTCGGATAATTTATCAAAGCGCTTTGCAATAACCTCGATGATATAGTTTGGCTCAATTCCTGCCACTTCATGGAATAACTTTGACATCCCCCAGATGCGCGCATATGCCCTAGTCTTTGCATCAAATGAACGTATGCAGTGGACGTTTTGAGTTTTGATATGAGTAAACTCGAGTTTTTCCACAAGCCTTTCTATAGTTCGCTTGATTTCAGGGGCTTTCAGATACTGCATGATCTATTCAGAATACCATATATATTTGCAATCTTCTGCAGACGATGCTATCATAAAACATGGTTTCAACACTACCAACACATGAAATAAAAACACCAAATCGTTTTATGGTAAATCTCCCCATACCAGAATCACCTCCGGGTCTACCATTTGCTTTAAAACCAGCAATATTTGATAACGTCCCTACTGATCTGCCTCCACTCCAAGAAGCAGTAATAGAAAAAGCATCAGGTATAGTGGCAGGAATGGTAGGTCATGATAGATCTAGCGAAGCACGTCTCCGCTACCTCAACTCTTCTCCTCGCTTTGACATCAATCAAAAAACATATAAAGAATATGCTCGGGGGGATGAAGAGAAAGCTCAACAAGGCATGAGGGAGGATGTAGAGAAATTAAACAAAACCATCTCTTCTCCAGAAGGTGAAGTATTGTTAACAACAAGTAGAGATGCATGGGTTAAAGGTGACAATCAAAGAAGAAGACCTAATTTTACCATTACTGCAAAGACTGATACGACAGGCAAACCATGTTACGAAATGGCCATAAGCCCAAACTCTGACGGCGGCTCAAACCTTGATCTAACCTTATCGCCAACTTTTTCCTGGGTAGTAATATCAGACAACGGATCACTAAAAATCACAAACCACGGACAAGTGGTTGAACCCAGCGAAGATGTTTTGAAACAAGTTGGCTCCTTGCTTGACGCAACTCTTTTGTCATTCTCCTCCACTTCTCCTTGACATCCTATCTCATTTCTTATTATATTGGTATATAGGGCATATTTTATTTGTTGTTCAATTTATCACAACGAATATAGGTAATAAAAGCTTTCTAATAAAATCCGCAAGAAGAATACAGACTGTTGTCACGCATATAATCGTGGTGTTTTTTTTATTGTCCTTGTGTTTCCCTTCTTTTATAGCCGCACAAACCTTTGAACATGATTTTCTCTATAAGTTTGTGAGCAACTGGTCAGATGTCACCACAGATGGAAGCTATCTGTATGTCACCAACTCCGCTTACTCACAAATTGACAAATATGATATTACCGGAATCAGTACCCCTCCCAACTACGGACACCAAACCTCCAACTGGGGTCACTATGGCACTGGTAATGGACAGTTAAAACAACCCCAAGGCATAAGTTATGCAGGTACTAGCCTATATGTAGCTGACACTGGCAACTCACGTATACAACAGTTCAATCCTACAACCGGTGCTTATGTGGCTAAATGGGGTACGTATGGGACAGGAGACGGTCAGTTTAATGAACCGCAAGGAGTTGCGGTTGACTCAGGTGAAGACTATATTTTTGTTGCAGATACGAAAAATAATCGTATCCAGGCGATAGCTACAGTTGATGGCACGGTAGCAAGTGTAGCTGGTACACTTGGCACTGGAGAGAATCAGTTCAGTTCCCCAAAAGGTATAGCGGTCATTGGATCAAGTCCGGATTACACGATATATGTAGCTGACACCGGAAATAATCGAATCGTTCAGTACACTTTTAATACATCCTCTACTCCTGTTTTTAATCGCGTTGACTCAATCGGAGTCTATGGTACAACATCTGCTGATGGAACTGTTCGCTTTAACCAGCCCAATAAAATAAGCGTTGATTCAAGCGGATATTTTTACGTTACAGACACAACCAACCGGGTCCAAAAATTCAATAGCGGAAGAAACTACGTGACTACTTGGAACGTGCAAGACAGCCATGGTACAACCGGTTTAGTCGCGGCAAGCCCTACCGTTTTATACGTGATTGAACCTAATCATCAAATCGATGTATATAATGCCCAAACCGGAGTGTTTTCAACATCTTTTTTCCATGATTCAAACCAACCCGTTGACATCTCTCTGGATACAACGGGCAACATCTATATTAATAACAGCACTACCAACACCGTTTCAAAATTTAGTTCTTCCTGGGTTCCTATGCTTGAATGGGGTGGAAGCGGTATGGATTTTAGCGGAGCGCTTGGAATCGGTGTTAATACGGGCGGTGAAGTATGTGTGGCAGATACGGATAACAACCGTGTACAACGGTTTGACGAAAACGGTCTGAATCCATCCACTCTCCCTACTCCGGACGTAACTCCTGAGGGTTTCTCTGGCCCGAAAGACGTCGCCAATGAAGCAACAGGAAAAATGTATATTGCCGACTCAACCAATAACAGAATTCTTAAATACAAATCAGACAATACTCCCGACTGGGCTATTGGACTTCCAACTCCTACTTTTTCAGTCGGAGCCGGTACCCCAACACCGATTGCGCCAACCGGTCCATATTTCCTCAATCCATATGGAATCACTGTTGATACAGAAAACAGGATATATATCGCAGACTCTGGCCATCATCGTATCCAAAAGTTTGACGCAAACGGGGTGATCCAAAATGCATGGGGAGAATATGGATCTGCTGACTCAAGTAGTATCCCTCAATTTGACAATCCGCAAGGTATGGCAATTGATAGTGATGGCAATATATATGTAGCAGATACAGGAAACAATCGAATTCAGCGATTTGATCAGATCGGAACACTTGAAACACGAGTATTGTGGGGTACCTATGGAGCGCTTGATGGGCAATTCAATCAGCCAAGAAATGTAGCTGTTGATTCATCAGATCGTGTCTATGTAAGCGAGGTAGCAAATAGACGTATCCAGGTCTTTGGTGATGGTACGCTAAGTGCAGGCTTAACCGTAGTTGAGACAGGTGCAACTGCAGTGACCGAAGACGGATCGGTTATTGATTCCTATACAGTTAAACTTGCTTCCCAGCCATCATCCAACGTCACGGTTGCAATAGCATCAAGCGATTCAACTCAGCTTACTGTATCTTCTACTTCGCTGACATTTACTCCATACAACTGGAATACACCTCAAATCGTCACGGTTACTCCCGTCCATGATTATATTGATCAAACACTCACCCAGACCTTATCTCTTAATCATACCCTTTCATCAACCGATGCCAACTATGATAGTAGTGGAGCCACGGTAATAAGTGTACAGGTCACTCTTACTGATGTTGATACATCGGGAGTGACTCTTAGTGCAACCGAAGTGAATGTAGCGGAAGCAGGTGCTGTTGACACCTATACCATAGTCCTTGACTCCAAACCGACCTCAGATGTGGTTATCACCCCAACAAGCGCTGATGGCCAAACCACATTGAGTCCAACAAGTCTTACGTTTACTACAACTAACTGGAATACTCCTCAAACTATCACTGTTACCGCAGTTCATGACAACATAGCAAATGGAGCGCGTGATAGCATTATCTCTCATGCGATCACAACATCAGACACATCAGGATACCAATCAATTACCCCTTCAGAAGTAACTGCACACATAACAGATACAACAGATGTTCCTGGTGTCACTTTGAGTGAAAATACCCTTTCCCTCACTGAAGGAGGAGCATCAGGAACATATACAGTAGTTCTCAACTCCAAACCAACCTCAGATGTGGTTGTCACCATAGCTGCATCATCCTCCTCAAGTCTTACTCTATCACCCTCTGCTCTTACTTTTACTGAATCAGATTATAATACGGTACAAACTGTGACCGTCAGCGCAGTCAACGATCATGTAGTAAATACCACTTCCCCCTATGATGTGGGTATAAGCCATACAAGTGCCTCATCTGATCCAAATTATGAAGCCACCACCTCATTTAGTGGTGGGTATACTCCAGGTAATGTCGTACTTGCAGCCATCACCGATATTGATGTGGCAGGAATTGTCTTGACCGAAACTGATGGTTCAACCTCTGTAATCGTTGGACAAACAACCGACACCTATACTATTGCTCTCAATAGCAAACCAAACGGAAATGTTGTCTTTTTACTCACGGCAACCGAAGATGCGACCACAGCTGCACGCCTGTATACTTTTACACCGAGTAATTGGAACACTGCCCAGATCGCTACATTAAGCGCAAGCAATAACTCAATCTATGAAGGTACTCACAGTGCAACCATTACCCACACTATTCTCTATACAGGAGCTCATGATGAAAATTATGCAACCGGCTCAGCCGCTATCCTCACTGCTACTATCTATGACACTGATTATCCCGGTATCACAATCACTCAACCAAACGGTGTTATCAATCTTACAGAATATGGTATTACTGACACCTATTTTATCAAGCTCAAAACCCAACCAACTTCAGATGTCACCGTGACTATAGACGGTGGCACTCAAGCAACGCCTGAGGATTCTACTCTTGTTTTTACCGCCCTTAACTGGAACACTGATCAACAAGCTACGCTTTCTGCGGTAAATGATTATATTGTGGAGGGAGCACACACCGCAACGGTCACTCATACCACCAGCTCATCTGATACTGCATACAGTGGTCTCACAACTAATCTAACGGTAAACATAACTGATGATGACAATACTGTTCCAGGAATTCAGATAGTGCAGACCGGAGACTCAACTGAGGTCACCGAAGCAGGACCTGAAGATACTTATACAATGGTATTGACCAGCAAACCAACAGCTTATGTACGTATAAGGGTGCTTGGCGACAACTGGGAAGCCACAACATCCGGAGGTCTCTTTACATTTTTACCTGATAACTGGAACACTGCCCAGACAGTCCATGTTCTGGCAAAAGATGACCCACAGATCGATGGCCAGAAAATTACGACATTTCAACATATCGTTACATCTTCAGATCTTCACTATAGCAGCATTGGAGTTTCAAACGTTACTGTCTATGTAAACGATAATGATGGAGTAACGAACACAGAGGCAAAGACAGCACCATCATGCACACAAACTCCTCCCTATGGTGCTCCTCATCTGTTTCAGATAGATACAGCAAGAAATTCTGCAACGCTGTATTTTACACCTATCAAGGAAAATATCACCTATTACTGGATTGCTTATGGATATAAACCAGGAGACATGCGCTTTGGTATGAGTTTTGAGTTTGGTTCATATGATGGAGTGATTGACCGCGAGATAAACATGCTTGATTCAGGAACCACATATTATTATAGAGTCAGAGGAGGAAACGGCTGTGCACCAGGGCCATGGTCTAACGATCTTGGTGCAACCACAACTGCTTCGGGAAGCGCTGCGACTCGATCATATTACGCTCCAGCCGTATCTTATGCTAGTGGAGGGACATCAGGCGGTGGAGGTGGAGGAAGTTCAGGCGGCGCATCGCATCCAACATTTACTCGCAATCTCTATCCCGGATCACGTGGAGCAGATGTAAGATCATTACAGATGTATTTGAATGCCAGCGGATTTACAGTCGCTCAAGGAGGAGCTGGTTCACCTGGTAATGAAACTGATCTTTATGGACCGCTAACAGCCTCAGCAATACGGCGTTTCCAAGAAGCAAACTATGGAGCTATTCTCTCCCCGCTTGGCTATTCTTCAGGCACTGGTATCTTTGGCCCCTCAACAAGAAGCTACGTAAACTCACACTGAGATCATAAGGATTGAAAATCCAGCGTTAAATAAGTAGATACATCGTATGCTGTGGTAAGAGCAAGTCTTAAAAATTTCTCATTTGTTAATTCTTCTGTAATCTCATGCTTAAATCGCTCATATAATAATGGAGCTTCATACTCTACAGTTGAACCTCGCTCTCCATGCGCCCTATTGATCGCAACATCTGCCTTATCAGCTATGGCTAAAACCATCTGCGCACGTTCTATGAGTCTATATTCATCGTCACTATACTTTTGTTTTGCAGCCAATGTCCCTTCGTCTTGATTATAGTCTTCATAGATAACACCCTTTCCGTTTGTATTACCGTTAGTTCCCCATCTGTGGTGACCGCGTATAATATCTGCTATAGTACTATCAAACTCTGATACCATTAAGGCTCCTTGGTACGGATGTTTTCCAATTATCACACCCTCATCATGGGTAAGAATTTCTTTCTTTTGAAGTATTGCTTTTTCAATCTTGATCTTACCACTATCATGTACAAGTCCAGCAAGAAACAAATCTTCCGGTCTAAGATCGTTTGGTTCCAAAGTTTTCCATAATGAATATGCGATAAAACCAGTCCGTACGGAATGCTGATACGACTCAGGATGATGTTCTTGAAGACGTTGCATAATGTCAACGGTCCATTTAGGCAATAGTTGCTCGTAATGTGATCTTCTCTCTAAATAAGGCATTGAAGACTTATTATAACATCTCTTCTTTTCGTCTTAACTTAAAAATATGATAAAATTGAAGAGCCTGTCATAAGATCCCGTAGCTTAATTGGATAGAGCAAAAGCTTGCGGAGCTTTAGGTTGAGAGTTCAAGTCTCTCCGGGATCACTTCGCCCCGCTAGGCGGGACTCAGTGTAAACACGTGGTATAGAAAAACGCTTATTTCTTTCTTCGCTTCTCTTCTCTCAAGAACTCATTTTCTCCCAAACCCTCAACAAATTCTTTAGTCACCGGCGCTGCGATCTGCCAGAGTGTGAGGAAAATGGATTTGAATGAAGCTGAAACGAGTTTGCTTGTGATGACGCTTGCCCACACTTCATCATCTTTTGCACAGATCATCACCACTTTATCCGAAAAAACATACATATCATATGCCAGATTAAATACAGCGTTTTCTATATATCGATATTCATGATAATCAATATATGATTTATTACGTCCGTACTGATATGTAAGTACATGCCTTGTCCAATCATTTAAAGGCATTATGGTCTTCACTCTTTTTTTGTGCTCTCTCCCTTTTAGTGACTGTGAGACCTCTTGGTTTATGTATGTTTTCCCTAATGTATCCATCGGCATCATGTGATCAAAATAATAGATCTGTACTTCAGGCGGCAATTGTTTTAATATACTGTAGGCTTGTTTGATCCCTTCAATTCCTGGAAGAAAACGCATATATGCATTGTTTTCGTGTGCAAGATATTCTCCTTTTAAATCAGACAAAATATCAACGATATCGACCTCAAGTCTTGTCAAATCATGTTTTCTTTCAAAGATCGTCTCTCTTAATATTGAAGGGTTTTTTGCAATAATCCACGTCTGTTGTTTTTCAAGTCCTTGACTTGTTTTTATCGTGATAAGTTTTTTTAAAGCCAGACTCATCATGACGTCATATACAGTTGTACGAGGTATTCCAGTCAACCGTGCAAGCTTGAAAGGAGAAATCTCTTTGTGTTTTATAGCCTCAAGATAAACCTTTGTTTCATTATCCGAAAGACCAAAAGAGGAAAGAACCTTATAGATGTTGCTCATAATTTTTAATTATCAATTTACAATTTTCAAACAATTACTCAATTAATAAGTATCAATAAATGAAAATTAAATTACTAAATATTGATTGAAAATTGATCATTAAAACCTGGTAATTGCTTTTATTCTATCACTGTCGTCACTGTCCGTCAACTTTGACATAGGCTATCCGCTTTGGTATGATAGCTCCATGTGTACAACTGCAGCAAAGCGCCTCAACCAATCATGGTTTCTCATAAAAACTCGTGATCCCGTATCGTGGATGAGATGGGATGATGAAATAAAACTATTTAATGCTAGGACCGATAGGTTTAAGAAATTGATTGTGCAAAATCCTAACCCCCGGGAAGACGGTTATTATGGAGGCATTAATGAAAAAGGAGTTGCATTTGTCTCAACATATGTGCATGTTGCAGAAAATCAGATTTCCTATATACGAAGACCTTACGTCCGTCTCATATTAGATGCTAGAACAGCAAAAGAGGCTATCAAAATAATCAAGTCTTTTCATCCCCGCATCGGAGGAAATATGTTTGTTGCTGACTCTCATGAATGTTACGGCATCGAGGGAGTTCCTGAAAAATATTACGTGCAAAAAATCGCCAAGCCCGCGGTCAAAACAAATCATTTCTTGCATCTTCCCAATCGTAATCTTGGCTTTGATACAAATCCTTCATTTGAAAAATGGTCAAAAGACCATCAAACGCGGGCGCAAGAACTCATCAAAGAAGCAAACACGATCGAAGATCTTAAAAATATCCTCAAAGACCGCAAGAATGCGAAAAAAAACACTGCCATATGCACCACTGGCAATGAGGAAAAATGCTTTACACACAGTGCGTTCATTTTTGACACAATGAAAAAAAGAGCCTATTACTGCCAAGGTAATCCTTTAGACCGTCCATTCAAACAATACAGCTTTCCTTAAAGAGCTACGGTATAAAACTAAAATCTTTATAAAATACGCGCTCTTTGATAATTCATGAAGAAATACATTTATATCCGACTTGTTAATATTTCTGTATAATTATATCGGCAATGGTAAATATGAGAATCGCAACCATAATATGACAGCTTTAGAAACATCTATAAGTCTTTCACGAATACGTAGAACTGCAACAGTCCTTCCTCATGAGAATCCAGAATTATTTGAGACAATAAAGAGACAGTCTCGTATAAATATTAGACATTTTGTTTCAAGTTGCATAAATAGAAGTCCTTCATGTCTACCTTATGTGGATGTAGCATGTGGCTACAGAACAAATAAACCCGAAGTTATACATAGCTCTCACTTTGTAGATCCGCTCTATGTAGCATTTGATCATGTACTTGTTTTTGATAAAGAAGTTGAACCTATTTCATCACCAAATATGGCGGCAGATGCTGAACTCATACCATTAAAAGACCGTTGTGCAGGAACAGTATTATGCACAGAAGTCCTCGAACATGTTAGGAATCCTCATCTTGTATTGAATGAGGTATATAGAATCCTAAAACCTTCAGGAAAATTGCTTTTAACAGTCCCTGGAATACATGTTCCGAAACACGAAAAATTACCACATCAAAGAGACTATAGAAGATTCAGCAAAGTGTATTTGCGACAATTACTTAAAGAACACAATTTCACTATTTTAGAAATGCAAGATAAATTTTTTGAAGGAAAACATATTAATATTCTCGTTTGGGCATTACGTACCTAATAGTTTACAAACTCAAGGGTTACATAACTTATCACTTATGCCTCAAAGCATAAAAGCAGACTTATGTTATGAGCTCATTCAAAAGGATAAAAACGATTTGATTACGTCCTTTTTAAAGCGGGCAATGTTGGCGTATGAATTGCTTATACGGATCTTCTTTAAAGGAAAAATATTATAGTATTTTTTCCAAAGCGGGTATAGTTCCTCCATAAGTGTTTTATATTTTGTCAGTGCCATACTTCTTTCTTTTGTGTTTTTTATACCTGCTTTATCCAGTCTCCTTTCATAAATGAGACGTCTTCTTTCCCAAGATGTTTGAGGCTTTGTGTCAATGAATAATACATGTGGCTCAAACCCTTTATAAGAGGTCATATATTGGGGTAGGGATTCTACTGCTGCCTTTTTTCCACAATAATGTTCAAGATAGACTAGATGAAAAATACCAGTCTCTGATACATGCGTTTTTCCGTCTCTTTTCAGACTTGCGATATGTTTTATTTCTTGCTTTGTAATTTCAGCTTCAAGATCCGCAGTAACAAATGCACCCCCCATGTGATCTTTTCCCTTTAATACATATTGATTTATTTCCGGAATAAAATTCCAGGAAGGATGTGTATCATGAAGGTACTGCCAGACCGTGGTTTTACCCGAAGATTGAGGTCCGGCGATGATGTAAAGCTTTGTTTGAGACATGTGATATTATTATAGCAACGATTTTCATCCCCGCGCCCCGAAGGGGTCCCTTTGGGACAGGCGGGGATCCAGACTAAAAATACAATAGTTGTAATTATAGACTGGATTCCCATCTTCATGGGAATGACGATCTAAACTCTATGCATTTTACCCAAAGTAAAAAGATCTGGGATGTCATCATGAAGTCTAAACAAATTCTTCTCAACATCCATCGTAATCCAGATCTTGATTCGGTCGGATCTGCGCTTGCTATGCAAACTGTCCTTATGGGTTTGGGGAAAAAAACACAGATTATCGGACCTCACCCCATCAACCCTGACTTTATGTTCTTGCCCCATACGGACAATGTAAAGATTGTTGATTATAAAACATATGATATAAAACCTTTTGACTTATTTATCATCCTTGATTCAGGAAGTGACGACATTGTAACGGGTCAAAAGGGTGTTGTGCTCCCCTCTTTACCTACCATCGTCATTGACCATCACAAAAACAATACCATTCATGCACAGATAAAATTAGTAGATGACCATGCTTCCTCAACCGCCGAGATCCTTTATCATCTGTTTGAAGACTGGAAGATAAAAATGACTCCCCATATCGCTACCTTACTTTTTGCAGGCGCATGTCATGATACTATGTTTTTCAAATACAACGAAAATGAGGTAGATACTTTTCAGATAGCGGCAAAGCTTATCGAAAAAGGAGCAAAAAAAAACAAAATCCTCACCCATGTATATAACAACCTTAACCTATTGTTTATTAAACATGTTGGAACATTACTTACAAAGATTAAGATACAGACACCTAGTCATGCTGAACTCGCTTCAGCATCTCCTACTGATAAAGGGATCCCGAAACAAGTTCGGGATGACAGTTTGTTGAAGGTGAACTTTGCTTGGGTTGCTTTATCTTATGAAGAGTATGAAAAGATGGGGTTGCCTTTGGCTATCCGCGAATATGTGGCTGATCACTTTATTCAAAGCATCAAAAACACGGGGTTTGGAATAGTAATGATTGAGGAGGAAAAAGGTAAATTATGCATTAGCTTCAGGGGTAAAGAAGAATATGATATGTCTTCATTGGCTAGGAAGCTGGGAGGCGGCGGACACTTGCTTCGGGCTGGTGCAACTTTGTATGGAGATAATTTTGATGAGATGGTTAAGCAAGTGCTGTTGATACTCTGCTCTAATCAGCCACTCGCACCGCAAAGATGAGAAGTCGTTGGAGAGTTGTACCAGGTGGCCAACAGGTTTGTAAGGTAATAAACTCACGATTGGTCTTGCGGGTCAGATACTCAACCTGTTTTGGATCAACAACCGTTTTTTCAATCACTTTATATTTATAGCGCTGTCCTTGAAAAAAAACATTGATCTCATCATTAACTTCAAGCTTATGTAATAAATAAAACACTGCATTATAGTTCCCCACATTCCAAAAGTAGTCGGTTGAATGAGCAAACAAAAATACATGCCCTCCTTCTCCAGGAAAAGCGGTACCCGCAGCATGAGCAACTCCTTTTTTGAGAGCATTCAAGTATTCTTTTTCGTTTGACGTATCAATGTTTGGCAATATACGGGCGTTGGCTCCTATCTTTGGGATGACAACGGCAAAGTTTGGATCCTCAGGAACCAATACTTCAACTGGCTTGATGGACAGAAGTTTTCCTAAATTACCCTTTGGAAGAGAGCTCTGTTGAAGGTGGTATGTCGCTTCTTCTTCTTTTGTGGAGGCTACGATATATTCTTTTTTTGCTTGCTTTTCGACGAAATAGCGCAGTTCTTGCCGGATCGGTTGATAAAATGTTTTACTGATCATAAAAAGTGAAGAAAGGATAAGAAAGTTGCCAAATGTTCGAAGAAGAAGAACTGTTATGTATTCTGTCTGTTTTGCTTTATCAACGTGATGATAGATAGAAGTTGCATTTTTTGACTTATACTGCATGTACTTATTGTAACAAAAATCATCCTTAATTATGCTTTGGACTTAAGTTAATGAGTTAAAGAGGAGGCGAACTCACCTAATCGTTTTAGGCCTTTGATGATCTGTTCCATGCTTGTTGCATAACTCAAACGAATATATCGATCATCGCCAAAAGCACTCCCTGGAATGATGGCCACTAGTTTTTCATCAAGTAGTTTTTTACAAAAATCTACCGAAGTATGGATTCCGTCTTTGTACAAACGTGAAACATCAGCAAACACATAAAAAGCTCCATCTGGCGTATGTACAGAAACCCCCCTGATCTCCTGAAGAGTTTTTACCATATAGTCTCGCCTTTTTCGATATTCTTCAACCATTTTATTGATAAATGCGGGATCAGTCTTAGTAAGCGCAGCTACTGCTGCCTTTTGAGCAATTGAGTTGGTGTTTGAAGTCATATGATCTTGAAGATTTATGGCGGCTTTTATGATATCTTCAGGCCCGGCGCAGTAGCCAATCCTCCATCCCGTCATCGCAAATGTTTTGGAAAAACCGTTTACCACTATAGTGAGCTTTTTTATATCTTCCCCTAAGCTTGCAATACTGACATGTTTTTTGCCATAGGTAAGCTTCTCATATACTTCATCGCTCATAACAAAAATACTGTGTCTGACACACAAAGCAGCAATTTCTTTGAGTTCTTCCTCTCCATACATCGCGCCAGTTGGATTGCTTGGGCTACTTAAAATAATAAGACGTGTCTTTGGAGTGATTGCTTTTTCTAAAGAACTTGCCGTAATTTTAAAGCCCTCTGTCGGAAGAAATACAACCTTCCCCTCCGCGACCTTTACCATTTCCTCATAGCTTCCCCATGAGGGAACAGGAATAATAACTTCATCACCTGGATTAACCGTCACCTGGATGATTTCATAAAGACACTGTTTTGCTCCGGTTGAGATCATGATCTGGGAGGGTATATAGTCAAGCCCGTTTTCTTTTTTCAGTTTATCGCATACTGCCTGTTTTAACTCTGGTATGCCGGAGGTTGGGGTATATTTGGTGAAACCGCTTTTTAAGGCTTCATATGCCGCTTCCTTGATATAATCTGGTGTATCAAAATCTGGTTCACCAGCTCCAAATGAGACAACATCTTTTCCTTCCTTTTTCATGAGTTTTGCTTTTGCAGTAATGGTTAAAGTTTGAGAAGGACTTATATTCTGAGCACGTTTTGATATCATAGGGTGGGACCTGCATTGATAATGGGTTTTGGAATCTCTCCAAATTTTTTGAAATTCTCAATAAATTTTAAAACCAACTCTTTTGCTTTCACATCATACGCTTGTTTATCCTTCCACATCGCTTTTGGATCAAGTATTTTTGAGTCAACTCCCTTGACATGAAGAGGAATTTTAAGATTAAAAAACTTATCATCTCGATATTTTTCTTCACCTAAGTTGCCTTCCAGTATGCCTGTAACTATAGCCCTTGTATCTTTGATACTGATCCTTTTCCCGACCCCATATGCTCCTCCCTGCCAACCGGTATTTACCAGATAGACATTTACTTTATATTTTTTTATATATGTTTTAAGAAGGTCCGCATACACTAGAGGTTTAAGGGCCATAAAAGGACCTCCGAAAAAAGCAGAGAATGTGGCGACCGGATCCTTGATCCCTCGTTCGGTCCCCGCGAGCTTTGAAGTATAGCCGGAAAGAAAATAATAAACAGCCTGGTTTACGTTCAATTTTGCAACAGGAGGAAGAGTACCCGTAGCATCTGCTGTAAGAAATAAGATATTCGTAGGATGTGGGCCAACTCCGTCTATCACCGCATTTTCGATATATTCGATAGGATAGACAACCCGTGTGTTTTCAGTAAGACTTGCATCGGTAAAATCAGGCACTCCGTCTTTGTTTAAAACTACATTTTCAAGCATTGATCCATGCCGGATCGCACCCCAGATCTGGGGTTCACTTTCTTTTTTCAGATTAATGCACTTGGCATAACAACCTCCCTCAAAATTAAAGATTCCGTTTTCACTCCATCCATGCTCATCGTCTCCAATGAGGTACCGGTTTGGATCTGCAGAAAGGGTAGTCTTCCCTGTACCTGAGAGTCCAAAAAATAAGGCCGCTTTTCCGTCGCGGCCTATATTGGCTGAGCAGTGCATAGGAAATACGTTTTTCTGAGGAAGCAGGATATTAAGAACAGAAAAAACCGATTTTTTGATTTCACCGGAATAATTTGTACCACCAATAAGCACCACCATTTTATCAAGATTCATGACTATAAATGTTTCTGAGTGAGTACCATCTGTCTTGGGATCTGCAACACAGTTAGGAGCTGACAGAATGGTTAGTTGGGGTGAATGTGTACGAAGTTCATCTGCTGTCACCCGACGAAGAAGATGTGTGCTAAAAAGCGCCTGATAGGCAAATTCAGAGACTATACGAGTTGGAAGTGAGTGTTGTTTATCAGCACCTGCGACTCCATCAAAGATATACAGTTCTTCAGCTTTTGAAAGATGACTCGTAATCTTTTTATATAGTTTATTAAAATGAGCCTCTGACATGGGTTGATTAACTTGGCCCCAATTTATTTTTTCATGATAGGATGGAGTGTCGACAATGAATTTATCTTTGGGAGATCTTCCTGTATATTTACCCGTATACACCACCAATGCTCCAGTCTTTGAAGTGACTGTCTCCTTGCGGGATAACGATCTATCTATAAGTTCTTTTACCTTTGCGTTACGATAGACTTTTCCCCGCGGCACTATTTGGTGTCGACGTAATGCTTGTGACATACATATTCCCTACATAGTTTAGGACTTCTTTTCCATATTGTCAAGTCCCCTCTTCAAACAGTGCCCTCAGGAGGAATTGAACTCCCATCTTACCCTTAGGACGGGTCTGCTCTATCCGTTGAGCTATGAGGGCAATCTCACGTAACACCATTTTACCAGATTTGCCTGCCCTTCAAAGCTTAAGCGAAGGAGAGAGCTTTGACATTTGATATATTAACTTTTATAATCATAATCATGTTTATCGTCATTGAAGGCATTGATGGAGCAGGATGCGAGACACAAGCAAAACTTGTCTCTAAACAACTAACCACCAACCACCAATCACCAACCGCTCTTATTAAATTCCCCCATTACGACACTCCTGTTGGAAAAATGATCAAAGATTTTCTCTATCTTAATCAAAAAATGTCAGCTCATGAACAGTTTTTGCTCTATACTCTCCAGTTTATCTTTGATGCTCCCCATATTCGTGAACAATCAAAACATCAAATTATGATTGCTGACCGCTATTTCACAACTACCCTTTGCTACCAGGCTTTGGAAGGGTTTGATGAAACATTTGCACTTCAGTATGCTCAACAATTCGGCATCATTAAACCCGACATAGTATTTTTCCTAGATGTGTCACCTGAAACAGCAATCCACTGGAAACACGGTGAAGACAAAGAGAAAAATTTTAGAGAAAAAGACCATAAATTTATAAAAAAAACGTACGTGAAATATCAAGATCTTGTTAAGCGACAAGTCTGGACAAAATGGATACATATAAATGGTGAGCAACAAAAAGAGAAAGTCACGCAAGAAATTCTTAAATATCTTGTATAATAAATTCTTATGGAAAGAACTCTCATTATCTTGAAGCCAGATGCAGTAAAACGCGCACTTGTTGGCACTGTCATTGAAACATTTGAAAATGTAGGACTTAAATTATTGGCTGGTAAAATGCTTAGACCAGAGGCCGATGTAATAAAAAAACATTACCCAGGAACTCCCGAGTGGATCAAAGAAATGGGCAATAAAACACTTGCAAGCTTTAAAGAATCAGGCGTAAACGTAAGGGAAAAAATGGGGACGGATGATCCTGTAAAATTAGGTCAGTTTGTATATGACAGGTTGATTAAATATTGGCAAGAAGGTCCCATAATCGTCATGGTGTGGGAAGGACCAGGCGCAATAGCGATCGCACGCAAATTAAGAGGTCACACCATACCACTTCTAGCTCAAACAGGCACACTGCATGCTCAGTATTCATACGACTCCTCTACCCTTTCTTCTGGACTTGACCGAGTTGTCAAAACTTTTATTCATGCCTCAGGATCTGTTGAGGAAGCGAATCGAGAGATAGCATACTGGTTTCCAAAAGAGACGTTCAAGACATACGAACGTGAGATCGATAAACTTTATCTTGTAAAATAAACTCTCCTCAATTTATCTATTAATAACTTTTTCTATGAGCTCCCTTAAATTTTGAAACCCCTTATCTTGAGGGAACAAACGTAGTGCATCTATAACGATTTTGTATGCTTTATCGGGTCTTAGTTGATAATAGTAGGAAAAATAAAGACCGTTATATGCTGCTTTAAGGTCATCACCCGTAGCTATGTTTTTAGCTTTTAAAAATAATTTTTCCGCATCTGGAGCAAGGGTAACGTTGGCATTCACATACAAAAAACCTAGCGACAGATATGCTTTTACAAACTGAGGATCGTTCTGTATCGCCTGCAATAAATACTGCTTTGATTTTTGCCATGAACCTGGCGTATCTAGATTATATTCAAAACGGTACATCTCTCCAAGTTGCCATTCAACCTTTGCTTTTTGCTTACCTTTTGTTTTCTCAAGAAGCGTCTTTGACAGAGCGATCGTATCCCGCAGTCGTTTAATGGATGTTTCTTTTGCCTTTTTGTCTTTAAATGTGGGAGGATAGGGGGTAAAGATCATAAGCAGTTCATCGATCTCATGATTCACAAACGATATCTTGTCTTGCACGATTTTTTCCTGATACCGAAGATATGTTTTATAACCAAGCAATGAAACAAGAGTAATAAAAAGAGCCAATACAGCAATCCATTTTATTTTTCTTTTATTCATTACTTTCATAAGATTACTTCCATACTTCATACTGCAAACGTTTGATCTTATGTCTATTATAAGCCCGAAGCTTAATTAAAAGCTCTACTCCTTCAGTAGAGCGAGTATAGATCAAGTCGCCTCCTCCTACATACATACGCCAGTTGGAAGCAAATATTTGAGCTCTTTCTTTGTTGAGAGCAAGGATGTTGGGAACGGGGTGATATGCAACCCTTTCCTGCTTTATGAACCGAAACAATTTGCGCATGAACCACCATATCCCAGAATAGAAACCAATCCTCACATCATCCTCGCTTCGGGATACCAGATATCGATCATTTGTCACCGGTGCCAAAAGTTCACGAAGTGACTGGGAAAAGATTCTAGCATCTTCTTTAGTTGAATAATCAATATATAGATCATAATACCCAGCCTCATCGACCGCAACCCGCACATTGTCTACCGATTGGTTTTGATTTACCACTCCTGCTTCACGAAGTGATTTTAATAAGCATTTTCCGATATCAAGCATGAATGAATCAAGCGGAAGTTCAATAAAACCTTTCTGTATGTATTGTATGATCTTTCTCCCCGCATACGCCAAAGAACCACCGATAAATACAACTCCCAAAAAACCCATAAGATACGGCGAGCGGCTCTGAAATCCAAGTTCAAGAAGATCCTGAAGTATCATAACATACCAAAAAATAAAGGAACTTATTGCGAAAATGATACTGTTTCCTATGGCATATAAGGTATTGCGAAGAGTATAGGCAGTCTGAAATTTGAGATCGCGTGCATCTATTTTTGTTGCGCTGTACTCAAAGTTTGAATACGGATCTCCTATCTTCCACTCTTTATAACGGACATCTCTTTGTTTTGCTTTTGAGAGCATCCGCGTATTGATAAGTTCATATGATATTCGCTTAAACCCAAGAGTTTGATGCTGAAGTGCAAGCTGCTCATCTACATGCAAGTATCCCTTCATAATTTTTCCTTTTGATGCTATTCCATAAAACTGAGACTGTTTTTTTAAGAAACGTATAAAGTCCCTATCCCCTTTTTCATACGAGGAATCAACACATATCACATCCCAGTTGTTGGAGAGTTTGAAAGGTTTTTTGGGGTTTAAGCGTATGGATCTTCCCCTTATTTGGTTCACCATGGTACTGGTGGTTGCGGTTGTCAGATCGATGAGGGTGTTAAGACTCAACGAGTCCCATCCTTCAGCCAACAGCCCTCGTGTCCCCACAATACATTTAATAACGCCATCTTCAAACAAGCCTGTCACCATACGGACGTATACATTTGACTTCCAGTCTGAACCGGATCCGGAAAGTTCAACGATCCGATCATACGGTGTTTTAACTATTTTAAAGGTAAATGCATATCCGTTTTGCGCTTTCCATTTGTTAACATGTTCCAATATGTGATCTATCTCATCAATGTCTACAAGTACTGTTGTTCCGGTCACAAGTACCGGTTCCAGTTTGGTAGTTACCTCATCGTGTACTATGTGTCTAAACGTACGCACAGCACCGCCGGCATCTGCATCCAATATGCCTTGGAGTGATTTTGTTAAGGTTGCCGACTGTTTTTCAAAATCAGTGATCACAACAGCCCGGACATCTTCTCCCATCGAATCTATCTCCGACCGCAAAATCCTGACAACCGCTGTATTTTTGGCGTCAGAAAAGGCAAGAAGTATGTCTGAGGGGGAACGATGTTGACGAATCCCCTTTTCAGTAAGCAGGTACCCAAACGCACGAAGTACTGACGCTATTTCATTATATTCTTTGTGATAGATTTTTTCTGTGCTTAATTTAAGAAAATTAAGGCTGTAGTCGGAAAGGAGCTCAACCCAGTCTTCTAAGTTCATCTCCTGTTCCATCTCTTCAGACTCGATGATATCAGGCGTAACATCTTCCTTTCGTATTTGCTCAATGTATTTTACCCCAGCTATAGCCAGGAAAGGATGCCGGTTAAAAAAACTAGTCCAGTCGTGTTTTCCGCCATCTGAAAGAGGTCTTTCAACAATCCGCTTTTGCACCCATCTCGAAAATGAGTCTCGACTCCCAATCTCCTGAATAAGATTCTGAAATCTATTTTGTATGGAGGATATATATTGTTTTTCCTTATGCGTAGGGTAACAAAAATATACAAGATCCTGATACGGAGCAAGGTTGCCTTCCTTGACGACCGCGGGAGTCGGTATTTCAAAATCGATATCTCCCATGATAGAAAGATAGTTGTCCAGCTCTTCATCATTGGCTGAAAGAGGAGGCGTAGCGGTAAGACCTATCAAAACGGGATTTTCTATCCTTTTGATAAGTTCTTTTATCACAACAGCCCAATAATCAAGAAGGTGGTGAGACTCATCCATAACAATTGTTTTTACGCCATATGCAACAAGTCGTTCAATTAATTTTCTGGCATTTGGATGGAGGAATTGCGTCCCGTCAAAATTTGGATCAGATAGATACTGTGTTTTAATCTTTTTATAGTACTTTGTTAGCTCTCTTTTGTATGATGACGGATTATTCTTTTTTAAAGCCTCAATCCGTTTGTCAGCCTCACTCACAGTTTCTACGATAGAGGTTGCGACCATATCATCTTTCCAAGAGAAAATGGCAGCTTCCTGCACAAACTGAATATTTTCAGAAGGCGAAGAGATGAGCTGATAGGTATATGCGTTGATGGGAAGAATGGTTTTGGGATCAATGCTCACAACTTCATCAAGTTCGATTCTCGGTTCGATCTGGGGAATAAACATGGATACCTTTTCTTTCCACTGAAGCTGAATGGTGGATGTGGGAGCAAACACGACGGCCGGTGCACCAAACCTTCGTATAAGCTCTATACCAACTATTGTTTTCCCTGATCCAGGAGGGGCAACGATATGAAACTTGCGATCTTTATCTTTTGTCGTATCCACTTTCTGCAGTATTAAAGACTGATATTTCCGGAAAGGATACGAAAATTCCATACGTGAAAATATTTCAAGAGGTTTTTGATCTAGATCTTTTTTCTTTTCCATATATTAAAAAGAAATCCTATTATGATTCCAAAAAGAGCTCCTCCCAGATGCGCCCACCACGCTACCCCTCCTTTAGATTGGGTTGCTACAAGACTCCCCCAACTATTGAAAAATTGGGTAACTACCCATATTCCCAAGACCGCTTGCGCCGGTAACTCAATAGTCGTCAGATATCGGGCTGGGATAAGACACGTAATGGTATTGTGAGGAAAACGAACCAGATAATAACCCATTACCCCCGCAATAGCACCGGATGCACCAAGATGGAAGACGGTGGAATCCATGTTTAAAACATATTGAGCTATATTTGCTACGATTCCAGCTGCTATATAGAATAATATATAGAGAATAGGCCCCATATCCGCCTCAACATTGTCCCCATATATATGAAGAAACCACATATTTGAAAGTATGTGCATAACTCCTCCATGAAGAAACACCGAAGTGATAAATGGATACCATGTAACGATCTTGTCAATATTGACCTGACTTGGCACAAGGGACCAAACTTTAAAAAAACCGTCGAGATCAGGAGTTAAAAACTCAATGAAAAATATGACTGAAGTAATAAATATAAAGATGTATGTTGCAAATGTAAACTTGTTTGGAGGATCGCTGTCTTTGATAGGTAACATATTATTTTGTCAGATCGGTATTCCACAATATTCTTTTCCAAGGACTTTCCGGATTGGTACTCAACCATCGCAGTGCATTCTCCATCTCGGGATGATAAGCATTTGCCATCCAAAAGGTTCTTCCAAGTATATAGTGATTCCCTAGTTCATCCCATGAACCATAAAGACGTTGAAGATTTTGTCCAGCAAAAAACATATAGCTCCACGCTTCCTTTTCACTGATATATCGTGCTGAATATGCCCAACGAGCTACACTTGCCATGCGCATATAGTCCCATGCATACAGTTTTTTGGTGGCTAATTTGTTGCGATTCTTCCATACAAAATCAAGAAGATATATAAGAGTAGTTCTGTCCTGGTCGGAGTTGACAAACTTGATTATGGATTCGCGTTTATCTATATATTCTTCATCCGTCTGTGCAAAATGAGAGATGACACGATAAACATCAGCAAATTGTTTAGTGTGTCCCTCTTTTTTAAGCCATTCCAAAGTACTTAAAGCGCTTGCTCTATCCGCAACCCCCCACCATTCCCTTAAAAGCATCTCAGCTGTTTGCTGAGTACACTCACAATCAAGAGTGTTCAGGCTTTCTCCATTACGATATGATAGGAGGGCGCTTGTTGCCAATAACCATTGTTTAGACTCTGTGGATAAAGATATTGCAAGGGGCGTTGGTGTTGGGCTTGGAGTGGGGTTTGATACAACAAGCGTAGGCTTTTTTGCAGTAAATAAAGAGTAAAGATTCTGGAGAGAAAATTTCTTAGCAACCAATATAAAAAGCACTATCGCAATCATGATAAAACTGAGCTTAAGCAGTGTATTGTTAGTCGCATCTTTGTTGCTGTTAAATGAACCTGACATAGGTGTTTGGTCGAATCGGTTAATTATAAATCATTGACACTCCGCAAGTTCTGTCTGTTGATCTGCCCCCATATATATAAAACGGTATGGCTTATCAGGAAACTCTTGGTAGTTAAAATCGTAGACGACTGTCTCACCTGGCTTGAGCGATGTGCTTTGTATGGCAGGATTAGGAAACCCAGTGATTTCTTTTGCTTTCATGACAACCAGATATGGAGAAACCTGTTCTGTTTTTAACCCGAAATTGTTTGAAAAATGCACCCGAACATAAATCCTTCCTTTACTTTGCCAAACCTTTATGACTTTGGCAGACACATCTCCCTCAACAGTCACCAAACCCCTGTTAATACATATCATCTCCTCACCTGTAACATTATCCGACGTGGTGCTAAAAGAAGATTGTTTTGTATCAACTGCTTTTTCATACAACTTATCTATTTGAGGAGATGTTTCCTTAACAAGTGTATCGTATCGTTTGACCAGTTTTTCATCGATCCATTCTCCCCCTCTTATCTGCCTATTTATCTCCGATACTAATCCATACCCTTCCTCAACATTTTTCCTTATCTGCGCTAGATTGTCTTTGTCCATACCGGGAAACCCCACAAAAGAATTGACTTCATTTAAAACCATTTTTGTGGTTGCAAGTTCTTTTTGCCAATATTGTATGGTTTGAGATGAATAGGTAGGTCTGTCAGGCCTTGCGATGATGATGACAATTATGGGCATCTTGCACTCGTTGATGGACATTTGTGACTGACCAATACCGATCTCTGAAAACGTATCTGAATAGAAGTCCAAAAAGGCATTATTTTGTTCATGTATTTGATTCAAAATCTGCTCCTCGTCTAAATAACCGTAGGTAATAAACTCCGAAGTAGCTGTAAAAACATATCCTTCCTGTTTTAATACTGTCTCAACTACATAAGAATCGTTTTTCCCTGAACCTATGTGGGATGAGATATATGCTGCTTTGTTCTCAGCAATCTTATCCAGGGTCTTATGTATCGTAAGTGGTGAGAGACTCATATTCTCTCTTCCGCGGTTATATTTCTTTAGAAACAAATCTATATCAAGCTTAGCTCTTAGATTGGCTTTTGGGGAAGTACTTGTAAGTACATCTGCTTGGGGTGATTTGATCACTCCGTCTATGTCTTTTTGACTTACAAAACCAATCGCCCGCGAATCAAAGCTCACGACTCGATTGTCGCCTAATGCAAGATAATGTTGAGACGGAACTTTATACGTCCTACATTCAAGGATATACTCATTACCATAGGTCGGACCGTATTTTACATAGGGTTCTTTAATGAGTTCATTATTTATATATACGTGTCCCCCCTTGATAAGGATATCGTCTCCCGGCATACCAACAACCCGTTTAAGATAATGGGATGGCGCTGTCTCTTCGTTTCGAAAAGATATGATATCTCCTCTTTGAATTGGAAATTTTTTCGGGCTGCCTAGCGTAATCTTTTCACCGTTTTTAACGGTTGGATACATTGAAGTTCCATATACCGGAACAGTTATGGGTTTGTCAATGAGCCCATATTCAATGAGGCCGTTGTATACCTTTTTTTTTGTCTCAGTAATAGCTTTATTCCAAGTAGAAAACAAAATACCAAACAACAGGATTGTATAAAAAATCTTTTTGACAACTGACTTTTTTGCAAAAAAAACATCTTTAGCAATTAATAATGGATGAGCTACAATAATAAATAATTTTTTAGTAATTGAGTGCGTTTTCCCGTATTTTTTTTGATATATAAACAGATACGTAATACTCAAAGCCAAAAGAAAGACGGCATGATCCCAAATAAGTGCTGCTTCATATGAAAAAAATAATGCCGGTATAAATATACCTATCCAGACTATGAGAAAAACAGACATTCCAGATCTCATACAGTTCGCATATGAAGAGGGAATATCAACTATTTTAAGAAGTATGCGTATGATAAACGCCAACCACAATAAGGTAAAAAGAAACGCCAAACCAAATAAAAAAACCAACCCATGAAGAACTAATAAAAGAAAGAGGAAGACCCCAATCTGTAGTTTTGTTTTATTTTCCTCAACATATTGATTTAGTGATGAAAAATGTCTCTGGAGCACCTCTTTGTTTATCACCAAATTGGTGACTCGATCAAGTGGAGTTACTGTTATCCGACCGCTATTTAGATATACCAAACTGTTTCCAGTCAGTAACATATATGATTGATACTTTTCAAAGTCCTCTACCTTTGCCTTCGTATCAATCGTAAGCACTCTTACTTTTGCCCTTCCCTTTCCCGGGCTTTTTCCGGGTTGTAAAAGCTGATTAAACTGAGACTGTGAAAAACTGATGAAGTACGGCTCTCTAACGTTGGTACTTACTCTTCCGTTTTGGATCCTTAGTTCAAGCCCTGCTGGATATATGTCATGTATGATCGTCTGCTGTAAAGTGGCACTATTCTCTACGAACGTGTAGCCTGAAGATATTATGGCATACATCGGACGGACTGCCATGGCGTAGAAAAGAAACAGACATAAAAGAAGGGGCTTTTTTATTGATATTTTTTCCGTGAGAGATTTATCAATTGCATTTGTTATCGAAAAAAAAATTACTTTCATACAAAAAATGCGTGTCTTTTGATTGTAGAATATGATATATTTTACTTTAACCATTTACTTAACACAAATGAATAAGCAAAAAGCATTACTCATCATAAAACCCGACGGAGTTCAGAGGGGACTTTGTGGGACTATCCTTAAACGTTTTGAAAAAGTTGGCCTTACGATAATTGGTTTTAAATTTGCTTCAGCTGATCCCGCAACCGTAAAAGCACACTACCCAGAAAATGATGTATGGTTTGGTAAGGTGGGTCAACGAACTCTTACAAATTATGCGAAAAAAGGCTTGGATGCAAAAAAAATATTTGGGACTGATAATGCGATACAAATCGGAAAGACAGTTAAGCAGTGGCTTATTTCTTATTTTCAGGAATCCCCTGTGTTGATAGTCGCAGTTGAGGGATACGAGACTATTGAGATCGTCCGTAAAATATCTGGAAACACTATCCCCATACTTGCGATTCCAGGCACAGTTCGCGGAGATTTTTCGCATGATACGATCGATCTTGCCAATGAACAAAACAGACCGCTTCGTAACATTATCCATGCCTCAGATTCAGTAGAGGATGGGGAAAAGGAAGTAAATCTGTGGTTTACTAAAGAAGAGCTTTTTTCTTATAAGCGAGCTGATGAAGCTTTGATGTTTCCGCTTAACTAAGCACTTTATCAAATCCTTTAAATTTTTTTGCAATCTTCTCTGTTACTATCTGTATTTCTTGATATAAATGATCTAGGTCTTTATTGTTCTCTATCAGAAAATCAGCCATATTCATACATCTTTTGACCTGTTGACCGGCATCGTTTTTTTCATCTTCATGGTCGCGATTATCAACTATTACAAAACTGTCCCAGTCTTTAGGATCCCACGGTTTTCCTCGTTCAATCACTCGTTTGTAACGCACCGCACGGGTTGCATCAACGGCAATGAGTACAAAATTAGGTAGTTTGCGCAAAAAGCGTACCTCGCCTGGATTACGTATCCCCTCAATGACGACCCTCGTACTTCCCTCTTTTTCCAATATAGAGATTGCTCGTTTTGCAAGCGCTCCCTCACCCTCTTTCGCCCGCAGTCCATCTCCTATGTCCTGTAGGGTCTTTCGAGTAAACTCGGTTACTCCTTTCTTTTTTAATTCTTCATGGACGATATAGGAAAGAGAGAAAGAAACAAAACCAAACTGTTTGATTAAATAATCAGCAACAACTCCCTTACCTGTTGCAAGAGATCCAACCAAACCAATGAATAGTTTTGCTTTCATACCCATATAAGATTATCAGGATGTGTGGGTTTATGCAAATTGAATTTATATACACATGTTTAGTTGGAGGTGATGTACAATATGAAACATAAACTATGACAACCATACAAGTATCAAGCCTCATGAAAACGTTTAATATCTATCGAAAGCAGCCTGGGATAATGGGCTCGTTAGGATCGTTAATCAAACGATCTTATACTACATTCACGGCTGTTAACGATATTTCTTTTTCAATTGAAGAAGGAGAACTTGTCGGTTTTATCGGACCAAATGGAGCGGGAAAAACAACGACACTCAAAATGCTCTCTGGCCTTCTCTATCCAACCAGTGGAAAGATTACCGTCTTAGGATATACACCGTTTGAACGAAAACCTGAGTTCCTAAAAAAGATATCCCTTGTGATGGGGCAAAAAAATCAACTATGGTGGGATCTTCCTCCCATGGAATCATTCCTTCTCAATAAAGAAATCTATGAGGTCACAAATGACCGGTTCAAAACGGTTCTCTCAGAGCTCACTCATCTTATGGGCATTGAGGACATCCTAAACGTACAGGTTCGCAATCTTTCTCTTGGACAAAGGATGAAGTGCGAACTCATCGCACAACTCATACACTCCCCCCGGATACTCTTTCTTGATGAGCCGACTATCGGCCTTGACGTAGTAATGCAGAAAAAACTGCGTGACTTTATAAGGGAATATAATAGACAGTATAAGGCAACCGTCATCCTTACCAGTCATTATATGGATGATGTTAAGGAGCTTTGCAAAAGGGTTATTGTCATAGACCACGGAAAGCTCCTTTTTGACGGTCAACTTGACAAGGTCATAAAAAAGTATTCTCGTCACAAATTGCTTTCAATCATATTTAGTGATCCACCCCCCATCCACGAACTTGAATCACTGGGACAAATCATCCTACATGAGGGACAACAAATACATCTTGAGATAGAGCGGGAAAAATCCAATGAGATTGCCGCACACCTACTTAAGACATATGCCATAGCAGATCTCAACATCGAAGAACCTCCTATTGAGGAAATCATCCGTTCGTTATTTTCCGAAAAAAAATAAAATGCCAATACTGCAAATTGTTCTTCTCCATTTTCAGTATGTATTCTATAACCGAATGCGTTCTTTGGTGTGGTTCCTTATACCACTTATGAACAACTTAATGCTCATCCTCTTCTGGTCAGGAGCTCTAAAACATAGTACACCATCAGAAAATTGGTCTATGGCATCTGTCACTACCTATTATTTTCTGTTAACTATAGCAGGAGCGATGCTTTCTTCACACATAGAGGAAGATGTGGCGCTTATTGATATCCAGCAAGGAGATCTGACCAGATACCTGACCCGACCTTTTCCATATTTTTGGATTAAGTGCATTGAAGAAATGCCTTATCGTATATTGCAGGGAACGTATGGAATCATACTACTTATTATCTTTACTCTTTTTTTCGGGACCTACATCCGCCTTACCCACGATCCCATTGCTATTTGCATGTCTGTAATCATCGCAGTCCTTGCTTTTCTCATAACGTTCACTCTTAAGATGAACCTGGGTCTGAGTGCTTTTTGGTTTAAAGACTCGAGGGGTTTTTTTGAACTTGTTACGATCGTACTTATTATTTTTTCTGGTGGAGTAGTACCACTCCACATCCTTCCCAAAGCAATGCAAACGATCTCCTATGCGCTCCCTTTTGCCTACACAGCATATTTTCCCATCATGGCAGTCCAAGGAGAACTGCATTATGCTTCACTTTTCCAAGTAATAGGCAGTCAAATCTTTTGGCTTACTGTACTTGTCGGTATCAATAGATTGATGTGGTCAAGAGGTATTAAAGAATTTACTGCATTTGGCCAATAGCAATGAAAAGATATTTTAATCTCTATAAAATTTTTCTTCGTTTTAGTTTCCTTAACTTTACGGTATTCCGTGCAAATTTTATAAACAGCATGGTGTCAACAGTCGGTTGGGGCGTCTTTCAATTTGCATGGATAAATCTTCTTACCATACGCACTCAAAGTGCTTTTGGATGGAATAAACACGAACTTGTTATATTGGCTATCTTGTATATTATCATTATTGGCGTTTTCCATTTTCTCTTTTCCCGCAATTTTGAGCGCTTCTCACGGATAATCGATCGGGGCGAACTTGACTTTATTCTTCTTAAGCCTGTTGATTCACAGTTCATGATAACCAACTTTATGCAGGGTTATCCCAACCTCATCCGTATAGGTCTTGGCATCATATTGTTAGTTTTTTATCTTCACATAAACAATATTTCCATTTCATTTGTTGGTTTGCTCGGATTTTTAGTCTTTATCGTGTTTGGCATAATGTTGCTTTACTCTCTATGGTTATCTTACTGCACTCTTCTTATATGGTTTCCCCAGTTGACAAATATCCTTGACTTCCTTTACACCATAAATGGCATGTCCCGATATCCTTTGGAGATGATACGGGAGGTAAAAAGCTTTCTTCTTCTTTTCATCTTTCCTTTTTCAATAGCTATAGCCACTCCGGCAAAGGTGTTGGTCCGGGGGACGTTGGATGGAGATGTATATTGGCTTATCTTTTTGTCAGTAATTTTATTCTTTACTTCACGAACATTTTGGAACTATGCTCTTCGATTCTATACTTCTGCAAGTAGTTGAAACAATTATTTGAATAACTAACGTCTGTGATATATAATATGAATCATAAGGGGACGATCGAGTAGATCTACATTGGTCAAATTCGATATATATTACGTATTATCTGAAGAATGGTTTCCTGCCAAAAAAGCATCATGATCATTCCAAGTATTATGTATGGACCAAAAGCTATCTTGCTTTTCATTTTTTTCTTTTTTGATACTAACAATAAAACTCCAACTATCGCTCCTAAAATAAATGCAATATAAAGAGCTACGAGTCCACTCTTTAAGCCAAGCAAAAAACCGACTATAAAACTTAACTTTACATCACCAAATCCCATACCGCGTCCTTTGGTGAGAAGATAAAGAAAGAGTATTGGCACCATAACTAAAGCTCCTTCAACCAGTCCAAATCCAAGTCCTGTAACAGATACCCCTTGCAGAATCTTTAAAAGAAATACTATTAAAAATAAACTTATTTGTACTTCGTCTGGAATGATTTGTTTTTTCAAATCAACCATAAAAATCACGATAGCACAGCTTACAATCCCCAGATAAGCAAGTAAACTGTAAAAATCCTGTTCTAGGTACACACCGGCCGGGTATCGAACAATAAATACCATCACAAATAATAACCCTGTCAGCATCTCAATAAACGGATACTGCCAAGATAGTTTTCTTTTACAGTACCTACATTTTCCATTAAGGAGTATGAATGAAATAACTGGCAACAGATCCAATACTCCTAAGTTATGTTTACAAAAGTTACAGTGAGATCTTCCGTTTAATGATTCATCCCGTGGAAGACGGTCTATCACAACTCCCAAAAATGAACCGATCGCAGTACCGAGAATAAAAATAAATAGTTCAAACATGTCTTATTATTATCTCAAATATAAAATGTCAAATTGCAAATATACATATCAAATATCAAATCTATTAAAACATTTGAGATTTAACATGTAGATTTGACATTTGAAATTTGAGATTCTATTATTCATATCTTAACGCATTCAGGGCAGATATTTTCTTTGCACGCTGTGCTGGATAGAATCCGGTAATCATACCGACAATGAAAGATGATAAAAGAATGAAAAATACAAGAAATGGCGGGACATATGTCAGACTTAAATAACCTTGACCGTTCACAATGGCAATAAGTGAAATGCCAAAAGAAAGGGATCTTCCTATAAACTCACCAAGCATAAGACCTCCGACTCCTCCACCTAAGCCCATGATCATAGCCTCAGCAAGAAACAAATCCTGTATCTCATCAGATACAACACCCATTGTCTTCATACCTCCAATCTCTCGCGTTCTCTCAAGGAGGGACACTGTCAATGTGTTAAACATGCCAAGTGAAGCTACTCCAAGGGCTACCATCCCTAAAAGTCCAAGTAGTAAACGTAAATTGGCAAAAAGTGTCTCTATTTGGCTCACCGTATCTGCCGTGCTGTTTGTTTTAAAACCCATGGTTTCAATCGCTTTTCTAGACTTGGACATTTTGTCTTTATCCGTGAAAACCACTTTGACCTGGGAAAAATTCTTTATTCCAATGGTCTGAGCATCGGTAAACGGAACATACATATACTGAGCATCAACATCATCTACAACTCCCCTTATCGTATACTCCACCTGACTCGTCAATACCCTCCCCTCAATCTCCGGCATAAGGTTTTTAACAACGATAAATGAAACTTTAAATGTTTTTCCAACTGCCTGTTTTTCTGGAATATTTAATAGACGAAGGAATCCAAGCGATACCACCGTCTCACCACTTAATGGAGTATCCAATTTAAGCACGTCTGATTTTTTCTTGACAAGTGAGGCTTCATCACTTGACTGCAGTTGGACTACTTCAAGACCACCAGCACTTGTTGCAATCACAACCGCATCATAAGTCAAAGCAGATGCGGTAGCCTCGGCAGGAGAGATCTCAAGAGCCGCTGACTCAGTTGACTCACCCAACACTTCAGCAAACTCTAAACGAGACAATATCTGCAGATCTTTTGACTGCAGACAAACAGTCTCCCATTTATGCCGGCCTAGTTCATCAAGTATAGGAGTAAATCCTCCGTCAGCGTTTTTTTCAAAAAGTGGGACATGTGCTCTCACCCATAGTCCTAAATACATATTTCGGATACTGTCAAACCCCTCCCTGCCCTTATTTTCAAATGGAGCATATTCGCCACCCCACACTTCCTCTCCTTCAAATCCACCCTCAAGCCTGCTTGTATAACCTAGTATCTTTGAGCTACTTGAACACGATTCCCACACAAGAGATGCGATAGTCGGCTTGATATTAAATTCAACAGACCGTATCTTTCCTCCCAACTCTCCGTTTTGCATTTTGGTCTCAACACCTGCGACCTGACCGTCTGGGGGCGGTGTATAAAGCTGATTAAAGGCAAAATATTTTCCCTTAAGAAGTCTAACTTTGTTTATCTCTAGATACTGCTTCGGGACTGCGTATACTAAGGTATCTGTATTTGCTTTGTTGTAGCTGACTCTTCCAACCAATGAAATAAATGGGACCACCTGTTCTATTTGTGGAAGTTTTTTTAGTTTTTTTACCGCATCGGAGTTCAAACGAAGCGATGTATTCTCTCCTGTTGAGACGTCAATAATCTTAAGCTCATCCAAACCTGCAACTTTACTAATGATCAACTTTTCTAGTCCATACCCCAAAGAAAGAAGTAATACAATAATTCCAACACCAACTGACATGCCCAGTATAGTGATAAATGAACGCGTCTTTTTTACCATGAGGTTTTTATATGCAAGGGAGATGAGATAAGATCGTTTGAGTTGGGTAGTACGCGTCTTCTCAATACCGTTCACCATGACTTCATATATTTGATAGAATCTAATTCTCCACAACCCATGTAATTTTCTGAAAGGAATGCCAAGTAAGGGTATTCTCATAAACATACCATAGATCTTGCCGAATAAGAAAGTGACAAGGAGCATGAAGAAGCTTGCTACCATATAAGTTGCACGTATCGTGTGTGGAATCCCTACTTTTATCTTTAATAAGATCTGAACCCAGTACTTCGGGCTTATGATATTTTTAAAGAAATTTAATATATGGGCTTTCATATCTTACAAATTCAATTTTTTCAAAAACTGCGGATCTCTTACGTTTGATTCCACCATATCTTCGCCAATCTCTTTTTTTCCTGCAAAACTATCTTTTAATAAATGCTTGTCTTTTGTGGTATACGTCTCAACTACTTCTCCATCTAGGATGTGAAATATCTTGGTTGCATATTTAAGATATTCAAGGTCGTGGGTAACCATGATGATGGTCTTACCCTCATCTACCAGTTTCATAAATCGCTCAAGAAGTTCACGTCCGGATACGGTATCCAGATTTCCTGTCGGCTCATCGGCAATGATAAGGATCGGGTCTATCATAAGTGACCGTACCAAGCTAATTTTTTGCTGTTGACCGGATGATAGCTCAAGTGGCATATATCCTGCCCATTTGGAAAGTCCTATTGAGTCAAGAAGCTTCATCGCCCTCTCTCTCGCAACCTCTTCTTTCTCATCCAGCAAATATAGCGGAAACATGACGTTTTCAATGACATTAAATGAACTTATCCAAAGGGGTTCCTGATAAATCATACCAACCTTGTCACGTCTAAAAAGTCCCCGCTGGTCCTCAGACATCTTATAAAAATCTTTATCTTCAATCATCACATTACCTTCGCTTGGAGCCTCAAGCCCAGACAATGTATGTAGGAGAGTTGATTTACCACACCCTGATGGACCAAATATGATGACAAATTCTCCCTTGTTTATGGTGATATTTATTCCCTTTAGCACCTCAACCACTCCGGTTCCAACCGGAAACGACTTTTTTACATTGTTAATTTGTATGAGTACTTTTGAGTCTGCCATATTACCTAATATTTTTTAGAAATCCAAATGTTTTGGACAGGTTTTCGATAACTAAGTTAAGCGCGTCTTTTGTTGACTTTGGTGTGATGGTCACGGTGTCATCAGACTGAGCGATGTTTGCAGCCTTGTCTTTGGAAACTGCCCGAAGATGATAGATCTTTGATGGTGAAAGACCAGGGATGGTGATGACATGGTTGGTCGTCAGATTAGTGTCCTCCTGTGTGGTCTGACTATAGGTAACACCAGTCCCTTGAGCATATTCAACCTGTGTGGTAGATGGTTCATCGGTATCCCAGCTCACGATAATCTGCGCTTTTGCATCATCTCCAATCCCAACGATCGTGCTTTCAACGATCATGTTTTGTATTTCAGGCGGTCTGAAATCCACCGCAGTCTTTACTTTATTGGACGGATTTATGACTTCGTTCCCTGCTGTGTCTCTACCCTTTACAATGATCGTATAATCGGTATCGTCTTTTAAATTCTTCAAAATAACCTCATGACTTTTCTTTAGTATCAGGCTTATCTGATCTTTGGCTGCTTCTAGATTGTTGGATGGATAATAGGTAACGATCGATGAGATAGGTGTGTTGGAAGTCCAAATCAATCTAAGTGTGGCCGTTGGCATACCGCTTACCTGTTGTATACGAAGACCTACTATCTTTGGCACTGGAAGAGTCTCAAATATATAATCATCTCCCGCAAACGTATTACCCTCATCATCTTCAACAACAATACGATAATGATAGATCGTTCCCTCTGTAAGACTGTCAAGCTTAAGAGTAGTTGTCGTCTCATTTTTGCTTACTGAAGTCGAACTCATGCTTCCATAGGAAAGTGTTTTCCCATATTGTAGCGTTGCCTTTATACCGTTTTTGCTGGTAAAGGTAACATATGCCGAATGAATACTGATATCTGACGCTTTCACGCCCGATACAAAAGGCGCGGGGTTAGTAGTAAGGGTTATTTCTTCAGATGAGCCATAGTTACCATCTTCATCAGCCCAAGAAACTTGAAAATAATAAGCAGTACCAGGCGCAAGTTCTGTCAGTTTAATCTCATGGTTAGTCACTTGATCAGATGATCCAACTTCATTGCCGTAATCGCCTGATTTTGTCCCGTATTTGACAAACGAATTACTTGCCCGTGATGTTGACCATATGATAGTTGCACTTTTTGTTTTTACAGTAGCTGATGGAGAAGCGGTGAGATCAGGAGCTTCCAACCATCTGCCTGTTGGCATAAGAGACACCGTGGTTGAAGCGCTTGAACATTGATCGGTCGTTGTACAAGCCTTTATACAAAGATAATATGTAGTTGATTCTAGATCAACTCCACCGATTGAAGTCACCACATATGAGTTTCCTGCGGTTGAGCCTGCGATCTCATAACTTGACATATCTGTTGAACATTCGGCATTCGTAGTTGAAGCATAAACTCTGTATTCTTCAAATGAAGTACCAAGGTCAGTGGGCGGATCCCAAGTCAGTCCTACACGGTATTTTTTTGTCGCACGGATTGAGTTGTCAAACGCCTCAGGAGCAAGCGGGATACCAGGAGCCTCAACAGATACTGAAAATGTTTTTGAGGCGTAATTAGCATAAGCTACATTATTAGCTTCATCAACCGCCACTACGTAAAACGTATTTTCGCCCTCATGAGTACCTGCTATATCATTTACCATGCTAGCTGAGGTCGTTGATATATTAGATGCATTGGGAAGCTCATTTACCGAGTATCTGTATTCTTTGATAGTACCTCTATATACGGACGGTTCATCCCAGTCAAAATCGAATTGATTTGCCGCAGGATCGCTTGAACCTAATACAAGATTTCTTGGAGGAGAAGGAGCAACGCTGTTAAAATTAAAATTAACGCTCGTAACAGATGTATAATTACCTGCCACATCGTTTGCCTTGAGATAGAACGTATTTGTCCCCTCCTGATAAGCAGTAATACCTGTCAAAGTGCACATACTTTCTGTACATGTTCCGGTAAATGCTTGATATTGAGATAGACTACCCGATGCAGTTCCGGTTTTATAATAATAATTAAGTAGTCCTGAAGCAGTACTATTTGTAATAGGATCGCTCGTTGGAATCCAGTTAAAGGCGAAGTTGTTGGTAGAAGTGTAACCGCTTGGCAGTACTGATACGTTTTCTGATGCTACGTCTGTTGGAGAAACAGAATCAAAAAAGTAATGAAACGGAGACCAATGGGTTGTGTTTATATTTCCTGCATTATCAACCGCCTTTATTTTGAGATAATAGTCTCCATCTTCCGTACCATCTGTTGCAAGGGTTGCACTATAACTTGCAGTTGTGATAAGTTCACCAGATACTGATGCATCAGCGTTAATATCATTCCCAAAATATACATAGTACCCGTTTACTCCTGACCCTATACCATCATCCGCTCCACTCCATTCAAAATAGGGATGAGCATAGTTATACCATGTATTGTCTGTTATCGATGCTGATTTTGTTGCGGTCGTATAAGAATCAAGAGTATCTGGATTAGTTGGAGCTGTTTCATCAGCATAGTAAGTCAAACTTAGATCTGATATGGTCGGAGTTGTCGCGCTTTCTTCTGAGTTGAGTGTGGCTTTTACTTGTACATAACGACTTGCCGGAGAATTAATATTGTAAGTGAAGTTTGTTCCTTCAATTTGTTTCAAGTTTGTTGCCTGCGCCCATGCAGACCAGTTTGCCGCATCAGTTGAGGTTCGAGTCTCAAACATAATGCTGGTTGCAGAAGGCGAGGCGACTGTCGCGGACAATCCGGCAAATCCATAGGTGTTTCCGATACTTAAGGGTTTTGTGGTATAGGTCCCTTGATATTTATAGGATGATGATGTGGTTGGAATATTATACTTCCAGAATGTCTGAGTATAATTTCCTTGTAATGCGTAAAGAGTATTGCTTGGCCCTTTGACCAAAGCACCTCCCGCATATGTTTGAGATGGAGTCATAGTGCCGGTCATCCATGTATCACTCGCAACATCATAGATATGAAAACCGTTGTTGTTGAATCCGGACATAACATAGATCTTTCCATTGTCATATACGCTTCCTGAGCCGTTGGAGACTAATTCAGGAACAGAGGTAAGCGTAGTCCATGTTGGTGGGTCCGATATCGTATATTTATAAAAAGTGTTTGTATTATTACCCCTTACAATATACAGATTTCCACTTCCATCATATGTGATAGAGGCACCCCACGAACTGCCAAATACATCAGGAGGAGACGCTCCCGGATTTGATTCGGTAGTCCACTCATTTGTTGAGATTGTATACTTATAGAGCGTACGTGAACCAAGTCCACGTAGAACATAGATTGTATCACTTCCGTCATATGCGGCTATCTGATTACCGGCCGCGCCTATGGTATCGGGCGCATTTGCCATCTTTGTCCATTCGGAAGTCGCAGGACTATACCGGTACATGGTTTTTGTGGTACCGCCGCATACGGCATATAGGTTATTGTTCGCATAGACCAATCCGCCATTATAGATACATGGAAGATAGGGTAAAATCGACCATTTTTTCGTTGAAACCTGGTATCTATTCATATAGGCAGTACCTCCTTGAGCGTAGTAGATCGTGTCTGATCCATCATATGCTAAAGAAGTGCCTGTATACGGTTGATGGATGATTGTCTCGCCGTCACTTTGGTATGTGCGATCAAGAGGCAGAATCGGCGTCTCCGGAACAAACCTATTTTCTTTGAAATCAAACTTGTATATGGCAGTTGTTCCTGCACCCGATGTGCTGTATCCCTGGAAAAGATATGCATAGCGTGATCCGTCATACGCTACAGCTCCTGAGGATAACCAAACATCTGTTGCAACAGGTACTGATTCCCATTTGTTGGTAAGCATCCCGTACCGCCATACAAACCGTTTGTTGTCTGTATTGGCTTGATAGTCATAAGTCGTAAATACGTACAGGTAGTTATCATAAAAGACTACATTATGTGAAGCAGATCCTATGGTATATGGAGCAAGAGGCAGGGTATTGTCCCATGTGTCAGTCGCAACTATATATTTGAGAAGTCCTGACCCTCCACCAGTTACTGCCCATATATACGTTGATCCATCGTAATAGAGTCCTGCGCCGGATGTCACAGCGTAAGGAGGTGCAGACATGTTTCCCCAATCATCAGCCGAGATTGTATATTTCAAGAAACTTGTTGATCCTCCTGAGAATGCATATATCGTATCGCTTCCAACCCTCACAAGAGATGCTCCATACGACCATGCAACAGTCGGCTGAGTAAGGCTCGAATTCCAGGTGTTTGTTGAGATCGTATATTTGAAAAATCCATATTGTCCGCCTCCCTGAGATACATAGATGCTGTCATTTCCGTCAAACAACATACTTGATCCATAGTAAATATTACCCGGCGCATCAGTAAGCTGAGTCCATGAGGTAGAAACTGGATCATATGTATAAAATGTCTTTGTGTTATAACCGCGCAGTACATATATATTACTATTGGCGTATGTTGCTGCTCCATATACCATGCGTGCTCCCCAAGGTAGCGTACCTATCTGATATCCTGCCCATGAGCCCCGAGTCATCGCCTCAAGAGTAATAGAGGTATCAGGAGATACGGCAGGTTTGTCTGTCTCACTTCCTGCGCTAGCTGTTACAATACCTGTCCAAAAAGGATCAGCAGCATCGACGCCTGCTCCACTTCCAAGCTGACCATTGATATTATTGCCTGAGGAATCACTTACATTCTGCGAAACAGCATCGTCAAAATGATAAAGTCCTACAGTATTTGCATCGGTTGTAAATGGTGTGGTATGGGGCGTGAAATCCGCAGTATATCGAGCGATGTTTGAGATCCGCATCTCATCAAGCCCTCCATACATATAACCGGTATATCCACCTGAACCGTTATAACCGATATACTGAGTGACATTGGTAACGAGTGTACCTGTTAGACCGGTACGGGTAAAATCAAGTCTGCCGTTTACAAACCCCTGCTCAGTACCTGTTGCGGAATCATACGTGAGAGCAAAATGATACCATTTACCTGACTCCAACATAGTAGTACCCGTATTTGAATATACGCTTGATGAGGCGGTCGTTCGCAACTGATATGCCAGGTAGTTTTGTCCCGAATACACTCCAACAGCAGTCTGCCATGAAGAATTGCTTCCATAAAAAAGCCTATAACCATTTGAGTTGTAATATTTAAACCATCCCTCTATTGTTACTGCTGAAGAACCATTAAGCGTTGTGTGCATGGTAGGAAGTCTCACATAATCTGCTCCATCAAAAGTAAGCCCTGTTCCCCATTTTGATGCGCCGTTTGAGGAAATCATGTCAAGTTTCGGACTGCCCGTTTCGTTTGGATTGCCATAGTATACGTAGTAATTTGTATCGTCCACTCCGGATACAATGCTTTTTTGCAGTGGAAAATATGTGGTTGAAGCATCTATATACTGATGGTCTATCTCCCTCCAGGATGATCCATCAAGATATATTACTCGCCAATCTTTTCTGTCTTCACGAAGTTTACTAGCAGTAACTAATGCGTCCGTATCAATATCCACTTTCACCAGGCTTCCGGCAGATGAGGCAGTGAATGAAGAAATGGTAAGCTGTTTGCGGTACGCATAGCTCATATTCCACCACGATGTATCGGACGTATAAGTTGCGCTGCGGGTGGATTCTGCATCATCCCAGTCTGCTTGATTTGTCAATGTTGTTGTTGTAGCAGGTGATATGCCACTATATATATAGCTAAAACCTGCAACCGCATCGGATTTATTACCCAGCTTGTCTTTTGCTTTGATACGAAGATAATATGTCTCGCCGTTTGTCATACCGGTTGCGACCGTATAATGAGCATCACTCTGATATGTTCCCAGTGTCTCAGGGTCAGCTGCAGCGTTGCTTCCAAAATACACATAATATCCGTCAAGTCCTGTCTCTGTATCAGTCACTCCGGACCAAGAAAAATATGGATTTCGATAATTGTAACTTTGTCCAGAAGTTAAGGATGTGCCACTATTGGAAGAATAACCCGAAACGCTTAAACTTCCCGTATCAGGAGCAGTTGTATCTGAGTCATAGTTTATCGTAAAGTCAGATAAGGTCGGACTGTCGGTCCCATCCCCAGTTAATACAGCTTTTATCTGAATAAAGCGTGAAGGACTTGAGGTAACCACTCCTCCTGAGATCTCTTCCCAATTACTCCATGTAGTCTGATTACTTGACGTACGTGAATAATATACTATATTTGTACCTGCCGGCTTTGTCTCTGTATAAGCGAATTCACCAAACGCGGTCGCATAAGTTAAATCATAGACCGGCGAGCTCCATGCACCTGTTGTTTGATACACGTTACCGGCAGGTGGAGTATATTTCCAGAATCCTCCATCATATCCTTGATAAGCATAGACCTTACCTTCATAATAAGTCAAACTTCCACCCCACCGTATCATGGCTGGCAGATCCGCCACACGCTCCCAGATGCTTTTGCTTATTGAATAGCGGTAAAACCTCCTCCCCCAAATATCATTTTCTCCACCCACCTGTGCATAGATATAATCGCCTCCATCATAAGTCATACCTCCTCCGTAATAGGATCCAACAGGTAGTGACGGAAGCTCTTCCCAACCGTTGGTAGTCTCATGATATCTCCAAAATCTGCCTCTTTGATATCCTTGCATTACGTACGTATACATACCAGCCTGTGCCATGCCTGAGCCGCGATAAGTACCTTCCGGTACTAAAGCTTTTTCAATCCATGTATTTCCAACCGCATCATAACGATAAAACTGAGCTCCCCCTCCTCCACGAAGCGCCCAAATAGTATTGCTACTTGATGAAGCTATCATGTTTGAGCCGTCACCTAATGTAAGCGTAGGACTTGTCAAACCACTCGTTGTCCAATTATTTGCAGCAGGAGGATTATATCTATAAATAGCATTACCATTACTTCCCCTATTAAGATATAATGCATTATTTACGTACGCAAGAGATGTACCATAATAGCCAAGAGTTACTCCTGCTGCAGGAAGTGTAGTCCACGTATTTGTTGCGATCGTGTATTTATAACAAGTCTGAGTATTTTGGCCACGACACATATAGATATTTCCTTCTCCATCTGACTCTATACTCTTGCCCGTTGCCCATGCATTTGCAGGAGGCCCTGCCACTGCATTGCTGTAGGAGTTGTTTGAGGGATAATAATAAACAAACTCGCTTAGACCTATCTGCATAATGATTCTGCTGTTTTCCGAGTCATATGCCAGCGCACCATAGGATGTAGAATATGGTAAGTCCGCTTTTGACTCCCATTGATTATTTGTTGCATTATATCTATATAGTGTTTTTGTTCCCGCCCCCCTCATAGTATAAATATCTTGACCTATCATAACTGCATTTACTGCGGTCGACAAAGATCCATCAAGCGGAAGGTTTGCCCGCTGCAGCCATGAGGGAGAAGGAGTAGTCACATCAAGGCGGTATAATCTGTCCGGACTACCCCAGTCAGTGAGAAAATAGAGGTATTGGCTTCCATCGTATACCAAATCACAATATGTTTGACAATATACGCTTGCTGGAGTAATCGCATCCCAACCTTTTGTGCTTATAGTATAACGCCATAGATCATAATAACCATTGCCGCGCCATGCATATATGGTGTCATTACCCACATATTCGAGCCTTGCTCTTGCACCCATATAAGCCGGAGTATTGGTAAGATAGCTCCATGTATCAGTCGGTATGTCGTACTTCAAAAAGTAACGGGAAAGATTGGTAGTTGATGTACGGGTAGCAAATACCCATATAGTATCTGTTCCGTTGGTCGTTGCGTCAACAACCTCATAGGGCTGCAAAGGCATGTAGGATAATTCCTTCCACTCCTTCGTATCGGAGTCATATCTCATAAACTGCCCTATTGCTCTATTTCTGAATGTGTAGAGGAACTGATTCACTTTTATCATTTTGTTGACAGGATATACGTAGTGATTGAGGCTTGCAGGACCTGTTGCATCCCAAGATCCAAGATCAAGAGATAGTTTAAGATTCCCTGAAGAAGTTGCAACATCAATTTCGTTATTTTCGAATTTTCCAGCCATCCAGTCAGACTGACTGGTGATAGCCCGTGCAGCTCCTAAAGATGGAGTTGCGTATTTTGGCCCCCATACCAATATCCCCTGCAAAAGGACAAGCAGGACTAACTGAAGAATGATTATTCTTCGTCCGTATTTTTTAAATCGTTTTATGATTTTTTTCATCTTTATCTACCCAATGGCAAAGGAGGAGGTAGGATAACTGCACCTCCCTGATCTCCCGGATCTATATATTTCCCTTCTATATACATGCCTAAATTAAAATCAACCATTTCTCCACCTGGTAACCATCTGTTAAAGTTGTTTTTGAAATCTGTAAATCCAACCGCAAGCATTCTAAAACTCATTCTGTTTTTGGTTAAAAAAGAAGCTAACTTTTTGCCCATAGTCGCATCTTGCCAGTATCCATAAATAACGGCCATTTTCTTTCCGCTCATCACCTTTTCAAACTGTTTGACCCAATCATTCATCATTACCTGTGTCTCATATGCTCTTTTATAATCTTGATAAAGGGGGATATTGACCGCTCCCTTTATGTGGCTTGCTGTATATTCCTCTTCTGAGCGATAATCAACTATTATCCAATCACTATTTTTATCATCAATTACCTTCTTCACCACAAACGGATCAATATATTGATCAGTATCACTACTCAAGAACTCTTTTTCTAGATCCAGGTGATTTTTTTTGTTTAGTTGAAAAGGATTTTTGATCGTTATTTTTTTATTTAAAGCCAAAATAAAAACAAGAGTTATGGCAAAACTTATCAAACTAATACTTACTAAAAACAGCCCATTGCCCCTGCCCGATGACACCAATTCCTTATTCTTTATTCTTTGTACTTTCTTTTGCATATTTGATATGTATTATTTAATATTCAACAATTCCCTCGTAATTTGCAACAGCTTTTCTTTTGAGATTAGCTTATCATTCAGCTTCCATCTTAACCCGTGCCCATCCTCACTCCTTCCCCAAGGAAGCACTAGATGCTCCCCGCTTATTACCTGCCGGGACAATGCAGAAAAAACGCCTCCCAAAGCCTTGCCTTCTTTACCTAACTCCTTTGATGTAGCAGTTGAGACGATGATACCATCCTCGCTTTTTGCTAATAAAAAAAGAGCTCGAAGTTGACTCGGGCTTAATCGATAAAGGCGGCTCTCGGTAGGACTCATTTTTATCAGTATATATACATATATATATGCATGTCAAGTACTTCATGTAAAGAATGCATCTTGTGCACAAGATGTAATAGTTGTATATTGTCTACGATATCTATCGTATCTATTTGATCTATACTGTGCACATATATCTATTTTATGTACTAAGTGCATTTTATGAAGAGTCTGAAGAAAAGTGTTCTTTTGTCAATTGTTTGTTGATATGTATTGATATGACAATCCAGAAGTATGATACATTTATTTATACAGAATCTTATCTTTGGGATGTTTTTGTAAGTGGGATGTCTTCTCTACAATATGAACTCTGTGTCCTTAAATTGTGAAGATTCAAAGGGTCCAATGATTGCAAAGTTTAGTTTTTTTGACATAAATATCTCACCCGCAAGAGCAATGATTTCTTTTTTTGTCACTTGGTTAATCTTTGCGATAGTTTCGGTCGGTGTTTCTATCTTTTTTTCATGAAGCTCTTTTAAACCATAATAATGAGCTACGTTAAATGAGTCTTCAAAAGAAAGAAGAAGCCTACCCTTAAGCATCTCTTTGGAGCGTGCTATATCTGTATCCTCAATCTGTCCATCTGTGATCTTTTTATGTTCGAGTATGGTCGCCTTGACCGCTTCTTTCACTTTATTGATATCTTTTGTCACTCCGGATTGCGTGACAATGCTTCCTATGTCTTGATACTGCTCCATACCAGTACTTATGTAATAACATAGACCCCTCTTTTCCCTAACTTCCTGAAATAGACGGGATGAGGCACCTCCGCCCAAAACTGTCGCAAGAACTTTGAGTACCGACCGTCTCTTATCACCTATACCAAACGTAGGAAATCCAAGGCAAAAATGGGCTTGCTCCGTTTTTTTTGAGGTTACATGGATTGAGGGCTTTGTTTGATTGTAATCAAATGGAGGAAACCCAACTGTCTTATGTCCTTTCCAAGATCTAAATTTTTCATCGATAATCTCAATATACTTTTTTGAACCACCAAGTCCTCCAGCTACGATCAAAACAGAGTTCTGCGGCTGGTACAGATTTTTCATATAGTTTACGAACGTGTCTCTATTAAATGAAGTCACTGTCTCTTTCGTACCTGCGATATCATACCCAAGAGGATTGTTAGGATAAATGACGTTTTCAAATATCTCCCCTATCCTCCGAGACGGCATATCTTCATACATATTGATCTCCTCCACGATCACTCCTTTTTCTTTTTCAATCTCTTGATTATCAAAAAATGATCTAAGGAGTAAATCTGACAGGATATCAATCATCTTTGGAAAGTGATCAAGGGCAGCCTTTATATAATAACCTGTGTAATCTTTTGAGGTAAATGCGTTCCAGTGACCGCCCATACCCTCAATCGTCTGAGAAATGATCTCAGGATTGGGATAATTTTTACTACCTTTATAAAACATGTGTTCAAGAAAATGAGCAATCCCGTTATTTTTTGCATGCTCATATCTACTTCCTGCTCCAACTAAAAGAAGAGCAGTCAATGTGGGGAATGCCTTTGTGTCAATGAAAAGTACTTTTAAACCATTATCCAACACGTGTATGTTTGGTTTTTGCATATGAAGCATTGTATATAAAAGAGAGTGCAAACACAAGTATATTCCTTCATAGTACAATAGATATATGAGATCAATCATCATGCTTACAGGTATCATTATATTTTCATCCATAATAGGAGCATTACTTATCTATATTCCATATAGCAAGACTCATGATCAGTTAATCCAACAAAACAGACTCTTACAGCAAGAAAAGAAGTCTCTCCAGGGAAAGCTTGACGATGAACGGCAAAAAAGAGCAGAGATGATCAAGGAAACCAAACAAAACGATGAAGAAACTCCTCAAACAGGAGGTGTGTTTTATAGCTTTACCAAGACCCCCCTTTCAAAAACAGAAACTCAGATTGATGTCTTTTTGAAGGGTGAAAAAGACATGATGATAGACGCAACTGATCTTGTATTAAGTCACACCCCCACCATTGTTATAAAAGAAATAAAAAAGGGAACAGCCTTTCCATCATATCCTAGATCTATGGATTTAGACGGCCGTATTACTATAACTGGCATCGCCATTCCTCAAGGAAATAGTTTTATGTATGGCAAAACAAATGAGCTTTTTGTAAGTTTGATCGTTGAGAAGATAAGCGGTGATGGCGTGATCACTCTTATAGAAAAAGATACACAAGCGTATATAAATGGTGCTCCCATATTGGACTTTACCCGTAGTTTCAAGCAAATTAGCTTATGAGTGATAATCGCACTATTACTTTTGCATTTTATCTTGTCTTTGGGCTTTTTATATTGCTTCTTCTCATCGTTTACTTTGTATCACTCCCTTTGAAAAGCCGCGCCTCCGCAGGCACCATAACTATAAAGATCCAAGCGCAGGGAAATCATAAGGATAACGATCAATTAGGTGCACAAATAGATTTTTATAATGGCCCAGACAAAGTATATGAAGAACCAAACGCAACTTTTACTTATCTAAATAATACATACACAACAGACATTGTCCTGCCGTCTGATTTTAACTACCAAGACCGATATGCGCTGTTTATCAAACCTGAGAAACATCAGGGACGGATATTTTGCACTACCCAAGTCACTGGCTCCATATGTACTGTTCCGCAGTTTATCTTTTTTGCCAATGGCAACAGCATCGACCTTTCTCCTTTTCTTTTTTATGCAGGAGATGTTCTACCTGCAAATGGAAAAATCGATGCGCTTGATATGTCACTTATCATGAAAGATTTAGGAAAGACAGCTCTCGAAGCACAGTCAACAGACCTAAATAATGATCAGATCGTTGATGTTGTAGATTATTCACTCGCTCTTTATTCTTTATCTCACAATATATCAGATGATCAAATTAAGCTTATCGCTCCCCCGCCCATAACATCGTCAATTCAGCCCATCACACCAACCGATACTGCATCTCCATCTCCTACCCTTGCTTCAACGCCTACTCCATCTCCCTCCGTTGCCCCATCTCCCATCGTAACACCTACTCTCCTCCCTTCCCCAACCCCCCTTCCAACAGCCACACCTATCCCAAGACTAGGGAAAGACTGTGTGAACGGCACAGATAAGATCACGCAGTCAATCAACAGTGACTGGGAACTCAACGTATTACCCATTCCTTATCGTGATACAAACAGTCAGTATAGATGTGTCCCTGCTGAACATATAGTCCTTCATTGGAGTGGGAGTTCATCCTTTCGTGGAAATGGAGCTACCTGGGGGACTTTAAACACAAGAAATCGTATGTGTGGACTGGCAATTGATAATAAAGAGATACTGCAGATGTCCAATTTTTATGATGACAAGGTTACGTGGGAAGGATGCTCTGCACTTGATAATGCGATAAATATCGAGATAAACGGAACGCAGTTTGACCTTTGGTACAACAAGGCTTGCCAGATTGTAAATCCGACATCAAACAATGCGCTCTCCTCCGGTGAATTAGAGAAGAAAAAGCAGGAGACTGCAACAGAGTATGGAATCTCACCTAATGTCCTTGATTGGGAAAATGAAAGATATGTCTCAATCATGGAAGAACAGGAAGAAAGGGTGCTTAGCGCAATACAGTATCTTTTTATGTACTATGATATTCCGAAAGAAAATGTTACCGGCCATTTTAATGTAGATTCAGGAACAGGAAAACCTGATCCCGGCCCGCGCTTTCTTGAATGCATTAAGAAAAAGCTATAATATGAAGATAAAAAGCATAAAAGTATCCGGCTCCCTTATATTAGCCGCATTTGCCCTTGTTTTTACCGGTATCCTTGGAGGTGTTGCTCCCATATTTTTGAAAGTAGCTTTAAGGGAGTTTACCCCTTTTGAGATCGTATTTACCCGTTTTTTCTTTGCATTCATAATCCTTTTTCCAATACTTCTTGCAAAAAAAGGTTTTCGCGTGTATAAAAAAGACTTCGTCCGTATCTTATTTGCATCGCTTTTTTTTGCAGGAAATATATTTCTTTTTATTTTTGGCCTTCAATATACAACAAGCATATCGTCTCAGCTCTTATACCTTCTCACTCCTACTCTTGTCATCATCCTTTCTTTTTTCTTTTTAAAAACACGCGTACAGATTCATCATCTTATAAGCATAATAACTGGTCTTTTAGGCGGAGTCATACTGATTGGAAGAAATACTACATCCGTTGAACTTATAAACTCACTTGGCACAGCATATGGGAATCTCATCGTTTTGGGAGCGGTATGTTCGTGGGCAGGATATATCATGGTCACTAAAAAACTGAGCTCTCTCTATTCACCTCTCTTTCTTCTTGCCTGCAACTGTTTTGTGACTGCGGGCCTTTCCGTATTTTTCCTTTTGAGGCAGCATAACAATATCTTTTCAATATACCATGGAGCTTCTTTGCAGGCTATACTTAGTTTGATTGCGCTCATCACCCTAAACTCCATTGGCTTTTTCTTTTTGTTTCAATGGGCGATAAAAAGAGTATCTCCTTTTATGGCATCAACCACTACCTATTTCGGACCCCTCTCTGCTGCTTTTTTTGGGGTATTGCTGTTGGGTGAAAAAATTACAATTCCTCTTATAACCAGTGCCTTTTTTATCTGCATTTCTGCTTTTTTTACGTTCGTTAATAAGATTAAGACTTAGTTCTCTTTTTCTCTTCTAAATATGCCTCCATCATGTCAAATAGCTTATCAATGAGCACTGGATCAGTAACTTTAATCTGGTAACGTGTACCAACCCAATCCAGAAATTCCTTTCGTTGTGCACGCATTCTCTTATAATGTGCGGTTTCTCTGAAAGTTACATGTTTATGACGATCTTTAATGTGTACAATTTTTTTTCCTTGGCCAAATAAGTCTGGAAATATGGACGATTGAAGAAATAACCGATAAACATTATGACTTAATGGATATGTTTTATGAAGCCAACCCAAAATCCAGTCTTCTATAGAACAAAATGTGGGTGTAGTCGAATCTGTACCATCATCTTCTTTATATTCTCTAATAAGATCAAAAAAATTATCCATAGTATCAGGCTTTATCTGCATAACGCCAATATCAAAACTTAGTGCAAGAGCTCCCAAGACTTGAAGTCTACTCTTCTCCTCTTCCGCCAAATTTAATTCATTTAAGAATTTATCTCTTTGTCTTTCTGTTTGAGCATACTGTGTGCTATAAACAATATATTTAAGTTTTTTTACGGTTGTTGGAAGATGTTTTTCATCAAAAAGAGATGGATATTTTTCAGCAAGTAATTGTATATATGATCGATATGGCGAATTTTCAGCAAATATCCTATGTTCTATCCTTCTCATAGACTCACTTTCATGGTTGGCCTTTCTTTGTATTATGGTAGCTTTTTCCTCATCATAATAATATCGACCAATATCATGTAGCCCAAGCCCTGCAAAAAGAAGAATTATGTCTTCTTCTTGCCCATTTAACGTATTCTCTACCGTTTCGTTTTGAAAATGGCTATTATCTAGTTCAAGGACCTGACTATCGACATGTTTTACTGACGATCCATTTATAGTGTATGAAAAGTGATCCGCTGCATTTATTAAAACTGCTCGTCCGTCAATCGTGAGCCTCCTTATAGAAGGAGCGGCTGCCATGACAGATGTAAGTATGGGATCTATATGGCTAGTTCTATCATGGTAATGGCTTCCGAGATTAGGATGTTCTCTTTCTACAATACTATAAATAAGTCCAAGAGTATCTCGAAGGCGCTCTCTTGACTCAGTATAAGGATATAGGTAATTTAGAAGATTCTCTCCAGGGAAAAGAAGCTCATGTGCCTGGGGTAGTTCGGGAACTGAAGCTTTGCGACGTGTTGATTCTGGGGCCATTTGTATATTATAGTATAGACCTATAATATTTGCAATGACTCCTGTGGTAGTTTAGAGCTTGTTTTTTATATCGTCAATGTCTTTATGTATTTGTTTTTTTAGCTCATCCATACTGCTAAAAGATTTTATTTCTCGTATAAAAGAATTAATTGAAAATGTTACCTCTTCTCCATATATGTTTTTATTAAAGTCTAAAATGTGTATTTCCAAGATGGGTACTGTCTCTTTATGTAACGTCCGTGGTCCAAAATAAAGTGCTCCTTGATATGTTTTGTCTTTATAGATGACCGTTGAAGAATAAATACCCTGTCTCATAAGGCTTGGAAGGATATGGGGATCAAGATTCACTGTTGGAAATCCTATCTGTCTCCCATTCTGAGCTCCCACTACTACTTTTGCCTTATACCATGTTACGTTAGTCATTTTTGAGCGTTGCTACCTTATAGATGGAAAATAGAACCACGATCGTCCCTAATATTTGAGTAACTGATAGCGGGTTCTTAAAATATACAAAATCGATAATCACAGCCGAGGCAGGAAAAACAAGCTCGCAGATCGCACTTACTTTCCCCTCAGTTTTTCTCAGACCAAAATAATAGATAAGCTGTGCGACCATACCGGTTGTCAGAGTGATCGCAAGCAAAGTCCCCCACTGTGATAGGGTTACATTTGCCAAGGATGCGGTCTGCCCAAAAATAACAAGAATGATAAGGGCAAAAATGGGAGCTACCAGAAAACGAAGATATGTCGCTGTGATAAATGAAACCTTTCTTAAAAGTATCTTAGAAAATGAGGTCGTTGATCCCCACATGACTCCAGCCAGTAGAGCAAAGATCGCTGCAATGAGAGTATCATTGCCGGGCGTAACATTTATGCGAAGATCTTTAAATGTGACAAAATAAGATGCGACTATGGCAAGGATTGCCCAAACAAAGAATTTCTTTGATATTTTTTCTCTTAGTAAGATCGCGGCCATACTTATGGCCCAGATAGGTTGAAGTTGCTGCAAAAGCACGACCACAGAAAATTGAATGAAGTTAACCTTAGCTAGGGCTGCAGTATAAAAGATAGTTCCCAGAGCCCCGGAGAATAATCCAAGTATCCCCACGACCAACCACTCTTTTGCGTTAAGCACCCTTATTTCTTTTAGCACACGCTTCAAATAGAAAGGTGTCATGAGCACAAGACCAACTACATGCTCCAAACAAACGACTGTTGCAGCGGGTAATGAAAAAAGACTTCGGCGAAGCAACCCATCAACACTCCATAAAAAGGATGCAATCATGATAAAAATTGGACCTGTTTTATTGGCCTTTTTCATAAAAAAACCCCTTTCGGGGCAAAAAAATAACAACATTCTTTCTTTATACCCGACTATAACGGTCGCTGTGGGAGTTACACCCACTCATCCTCGCCCAAAGGGCGGGTCGTAGAGTATACTACCGATCATGAATTTCATAAAACCCCGAAAGAATTATGTAAAGAATACGTAATATATTTAAAATATGCAAGTAGATTTATACTATGTATGCAGTCTTACGGATTTTTTTCCTTCAATCGTATAACTTTTCAACTCATTCCCTACGTGCAGTCTTGTATCTGTTTGATATATTTGTATTATCTTTTGATAGTTTGTACTTACATCAAGTGTAAGTTCAGCTACAGTATCTAATAGCTTTAGTTCTTCGCCTTTAAGCTCTGATTCCTTTTCAAATTGCTTGTCAAAAAATGCTGGATAATCCCACGGAAGAAGCTCTACTCTGTTTAAAGATGCATAATCCCGAAGAAGGTCTGCTCTGACAAACCACAGTCCTTTAATACCGATAAGATGAACCCCATAAAGGTTTGGATCTGTTTTCTTTTTCCTACAAAGCTGCCATGCTTTTCCTGAAAGAATAAATTCATCGTTTGTAAGATCAAAATGATTTAGGTTTGAAGAAATGTTATGATGTGCACGTTCTTTTTTACCTATCTCACTGTCAACCATAATCCACCTTCTATCCTTATCACTCCAGTATTCACATATCCAATGATCACTAAAAAGACCCTTACGGAAATATGATGCAAATCCACAACGCAAACGTGCTGGAATATGATGTGTACGAAGTATCGAGCAAAGAAGTATGGCAAAGTCTCTGCATGAACCGATAAAACGTTTTTCTGGAGTCCGCTCGTTCGTAAGAGATGATGGATCTAATTGGTGAATAATGTGAAGAATGTCTTTAATATATCGAGTGTCTGACTCGTTTTTCCTTTGTTCAGGAAGTATCAGATTATAAAAGGGGTGCAACCCATCCCTGTGAACTATAAGGCCGTGTACAATATCACATAGGTCAGGGATTGATATCGGCAAATCTTTATAGAGGTATTGATATTCTTGCGGATCAGTAAATATACTGTGAGTGCGATAATAGAGGAGCTCTTTACTCTCATCAATATGCATAAATAAGTGAGCCCACTGGGACTCGAACCCAGAACCAACAGCTTAAAAGGCTGCTGCTCTACCAGTTGAGCTATAGGCCCTGTTGAAAACTTAATAATTGTATCAATCTAAATACGTATTATCAAGGAAAAACTCATGAGTTTGCCTTATGATTCTCTAATATCCCTCAATCTTCTACTCTCAACTCTTCTGGTTGTGGTTGAGAGCCATTGTTTGCGAATACGAAGACTCAAAGGGGTTACCTCAAGCAACTCATCGTCAGCGATAAAATCAAGGCTTTGCTCTAAGGTAAGCGTGGTTGGTGGAATGATGGAGACTGATACTCCCTCACCTGATGATCGATTATTAGTAAGCTGTTTTGCTTTACATATGTTTACTTCAATGTCGTCAGATTTGTTGGCTACTCCAACCACCATGCCCTCATATGTCTCTGTACCATGTCCAATAAACAACGTCCCGCGATCCTGAATCTTTCCTATTGAATAATTAAAGGCTGTACCAGGTTTGACAGCCACAAGCGCGCCATTGCGAAGCATCTCCATCTTTGTGCCTTTGGGTTCATATCCTAAAAAATATGAATGGATCTGGGCAGTACCTCTTGTTTTGGTGAGAACGGAGTTGCGAATACCAAGCAGATTTTGACTTGCTATCTTGTAAACAATTCTCGTGCGTGAAGATTCTTTTTTCATGTCAAGCATTGAAGCGTGTCTTTTTCCCATTTCCTCAGTGATAAGGCCAAAAAATTCATCATCAACCTCAATAGTTACTTCTTCGTATGGCTCACAGATCTCACCATCTATCGTTTTATAGATGACCTGGGGTTTTGAAACTTCCATCTCATATCCCTCTCTACGCATAGCTTCAATAAGCATAGCCAGATGTAGTTCTCCGCGACCAGCCACGATGAATTTTGCCGTATCACGATCATCTTCGACCCTTAATCCTAAGTTTGTTTCGATCTCTTTCATGAGTCGTTCTCTAAGCTGTCTTGATGTGGAATATTTTCCTTCTTTCCCGGAAAATGGACTAGTATTTGGACCGATCGTAACTTTTATCGTCGGTTCTTCAACTGCAATAGTTGGTAAACTTTGCGGAAAAGCCGGGTCACAAACGGTCTGACCGATGGTAAGATCCGGTATTCCAGCTATGGTTGCGATATCACCTGATGATACTTCGTCAACCTCTACACGATTCAATCCTTTTGTCGTATAGAGTTTTTGCACTTTATAAACTCCAATTGTCTTGTTGTTGTCAACAAGAGCTACCGATTGGTCTTTCTTTAAGCTACCTTGATTTACTTTTCCGATACAAAGTCTTCCAACATAATTGTCATAATCTAATGTAGATATAAGCATTTGAAGGGGTTTGTCTTTATGCTTAGCAACATCCGGAAACTCCCGGATGATCGTATCAAAAAGTGGAATAAGATCGCCTTTTGTATCTGTAGTATATGTATCAGGAAGTTTGTAAAATGCCTTACCATCACGTCCAACCGCATACAGTGTGACAAATTCTAAAGAAGTATCGTCATCTGCAAGCTCTAAAAATAAGTTTTCTACTTCATTCATCACTTCCTCAGGTCGTGCATCTTTTTTATCTATCTTATTGATGACAAGTATGATCTTGAGACCTGTTTGAAGGGCTTTTTTTAATACAAATTTTGTTTGAGGAAGAGGTCCTTCAGCTGCATCAACCAGAAGGATGGCACCACTCGCCATATTGATAGTCCGTTCTACTTCTCCACCAAAATCAGCGTGTCCTGGAGTATCAATGACATTGATCTTTGTATCTTTATAAAAGATAGAGGTGTTTTTTGCGAGGATTGTTATCCCCTTTTCTTTTTCAAGTTCGTTTGAGTCCATGATAAGCTCTTGACTCATTTCCTTTTGATTGTCGCGAAATGAATGTGTTTGCTTGAGAAGTGCATCAACAAGCGTAGTTTTGCCGTGATCCACATGAGCGATAATGACAATGTTTCTGATTTCCATATGCTTATATATGAATACATTCTTCGCGTAATATTAGTTAGCTGAAGAAAAAATATCCCTTACTGCTTAAGTAGTCTATTATACTATTTTGCTAGACAATAAACAATCTTAAAAGATAAGACTTATAAACTCCAAATAAATATGGAGCGAAGAAGCCGAAGAAAATAGGATGAGTTTGAGGAATTTAGCTGCATTCTATTATTAGTACGCACGATTTGGTCACGTGAAGTCGCTGATTGCGATAGGTAAACTCCTGTAGTTAATACGTATGGGATCCTCCATATAGCAAGCGCTAGGATTAAGAAAACTATGATACCGATAAGCAGGTTTGGATCTATGCCCTTTTCTCTTTTTTGGACTACTAACTCACTTCTTTTAAAGCCAACCTTAGACTTTAATAGCTCCCAAATCGTAAAAAGTAATGCAGAGACGGAAATAAAGTATCCTATATGTTCAATCTTGCTCCGCTCAAATCTAAGATAGAAATCTCCCTCAGCTTTAACTATCATAGCATCAGGAGCTGCTCGATATAGAGCTAATCTATGCCCTTTATCATCGTATGCATGCCAGTTAGGAAAATAGGGAATTCGTACATAAACATATGACTTTTCAGTGGTATTTAGTCTTATATGATATCCATTTTGTCCACCAGATATGATCTGCGATGGTATAGAGGAAGAACTTGCTTGCAAGGACGCTTTTTCATCCATCCACCACTCTTCAACAAACTCTTTCCATTTTGTATGATCAATAAAGACTGGCTGTTCAATAATATGGACTAAATCCGGAGAAAAAATATAGAGATAAAATGTTTGTGTAAATTTATTATCATTCACGATGACCGGTAAAGTTAGTTTTTTTTGAGAGATAAAAGAGAGAACAGATGGTGATATAGGTTTAAGGCTCAATAACCAACTAATCCCTAGATCCTTCACGTGTTTGGAAATGAGTTTTGATAGGGGTGGATATGTCTTTGTTCCCCAGATAAAAGATGAAGTGTCCAGTTCTTTTAAGAGGCTGTTCACAAAAACGCTTTGACCTGTAGACTCAACAAATCCCCCATTTAGAACTTCTCTATCATTAAGCATGAGCTGTGAATACATATAATGAGGAGAACGTGCCCGAATAAAGAGACTGTCCGTATCAACAACCACAAGACCTCTTCCTTCTGGCAAAGATCTTATGAGAATCTGCATCCCAGGAACATGTACTGTCTTAAAATAAAAGGTTTCCTGGATGTTCACGATCAAACTCAACAAAAAAATAAGCAAACTAAGTACAACGCCCATTGTTTTTCTATTCCAAAGAGATAATGCCTGCGATATGATTATCCCCATCCATAAATAGACAAAGATAAACAGACGATATATATGCATCGGATATGAATCGTTATTAAAAGATAATCCGTATTTACTTATGACCATAAATAGAAGAAAAACAATGAAAAGTGAAAAAATGACACGTACGTTCGTAGATTTTTTTATATAAATAACAAATAGCGATAAGAGAAAGGCAACAAGAAAAATACTGCTTAATAATAGTGGTTTTTTGATAATAACTCCCGTTTGATATTGAAAAAAATAGAGATAGGGTATGATCCAAAAGGCACATATTAAAATACTCAAACAGACGTGAATAATATATTGTTTTTTATTATCATGAAAGTATAATACAAAATACGCAAGCGAACTTATTATTGCAGCTAGTGCAGTGACTAAGTGACTTACCATAATAAGGCTAAGACATATGCTTGATATAAGGAGAAACGGGTAAGAAACACTTCCCTTTCTCAAAAAATACAAGTACCAGAAGTAGAAAGGAAGAGCAAAGAAATTACTCACCAACCCTATCGCAAACGTACTGTAGAAATCACCTCCTACATGTCCTTTTATTATAAAAAGCATGATAAATATCCAGATATAGGCCAAGATCCTTCCTCTATGCGAAGCGATAATACTTTTCAAGAAGAAATATATGCTAAAAGGTAGTGAGATAAGTGTTGATGATATGATGATTTTATATGATAGCTCAAGATTGTGGATGATCTTAGTAAGACCTCCAACCAACCAATGAAATAACGGAGGGTAAAAATATCCCTGAGGATATCCACCAAAAGCCAGACGATTCCATCCCTGGAACCAAGGCCATAATACCTCTCCATGGGAAGAAGCATTAAGGTGCAGCTGCATATCCCAAGCAGATAAATCAGAACGCCAAAACAACACCAAGTACGTTCCCATCGCAAAAGCAATACATATCAATATGGATTTTCTGTACATAGTAGTATTTGACCTATCCCACCCATCAACGTCCTATTTTTAATACGGATCGTGATTGGTATGGGTTCATATGTCTCAACCAATATTGGCACAATTTGTGGCACAAACGACGCGTCTTTTCTACTAAACTTTCGTTTTGTACCAATAAATACATCAATATCATCATCTGCATAATTAATAACCATATAATTCATTTTTTGCTTGGGATTCATAATGGTCCTGTACTCATAAATGGAAGACTGTTTCTGCATGAAATAAGGAAGTGTAACGGTAAAAGACTTATTCGATGCTGTTACGTCGAGTTTTTTTATTTCTTCACAGAAGAGGGGAGTTTTTAAAAAATAATGATTCTTATTTGAATATTGAGGGAAGATGTATTTACCTTCGGTCAACAAAAAATAGGGAAAATATAAAAGAAACACTATTATAACAGCCCAGATCTTATGGTTTTTTAAATATGGCAAAGATATCTGTATACCTCGTGCAGTAATAAGAAATACAAGAGGTGTTAGGATGTACCAATGACGAAAATACGTGAACGTTAAAAATGTATTCATCCCTATCCATGCAAAAAGTAAATATACATACACCATCCCCCCATCTTTTCTTTTCAAAATATCATAGACACCGATGCAAAAAAATGCAAACCACGGACCCCAGAAGTAGAACAGTTGAAAACATCCATGAAAAAGCATAAGAACAAAATCTTCAAGCAGGATAATATCAATAAGTCTGTTGTCGAGGAAAACATGGCCAGCAACTAAATGATAAGGAATAACACACAAAACAGGAATAATAAAAGCAGCTATATGAAGAAGCTTCATTCGTTTTGTGATTATAAGGAAAATGAAAATCAAAAAAAGTAATTGAAAACCCACAAGACGGGTTAACACCATGAGCCCAATCAAAATACCAGTAAATACTGACATCTTCCATGAAGGCTTATATAAAAAATCATGCAGATATATGAGCATTAGTGAAAAAAGAAAAATAAAAAGAGCTTCACTGTAAAGCGAAATGGCATAGATAAGATTTAACGGAAATAAAAGGAAAAGTAAGATATAGATATGTTTATCTTTTAATGTAATTTTGTCTTTACCGTAACGCTCTATAAGAATATTGAGTACAAATCCGGTACAAATAATGAAGATTATATTCATGAGCCTTGCAACATGTGGTTTATCAAACAATGAGAGCAAAAGAGGGTATAGAAAAGGATTTGTTGACTCAAATAGTATAAACGCTCCCCTCTCACGTATTGCCGTAGCCTGTACCCAGTAAAAAGTCTCATCCCCAAACAATCTAAAAGAAGGTAAAAAGAAGATGGATATAAGCGTGAAACCTACGAAAAACGCGGCATACCATATAAGCTTTTTTTTCAGATTCATCGTCTTTTTTATTGTAGAAAACAGAATAAATTACTAGTATACTTTATTTATTACTAAAATGTTTATTTCCAGAACATATTTACCCACAGCAGTTATTGTGTTATTGATTACTGTGCTTATCGGTTCTAAACAGCTTCTATTCCCTAACCCTTACAAAGATGCCTATGTACCAGAAGATGGATCAGTACTTGGCACTTATGACTATCCACCTGCGTGTAATAAATCTATGGGTGATGCCAACTGCGACCGCTTTGTTAATAATTTGGATTATGTAATATGGAAATGTGAGTTCTTAGGAAATGGTGTTTGCACAAGTCCTGCATCAAATAAAAAGGCGGATTTTAATGCAGATAATAGAGTAACACTCGTTGACTATGAGATTTGGAGAGCAACAAGCACAAATCAAACCGTAACAAACACCCCCATCCCTCCAACAGTCACCAAAACCCCAACAGTCACAAGAATCCCACCCACTATTACGCATTCTCCTCCATTTACCACTATAACGCCGTTTGCAAGCATATTCCCTCCCATTGATCCACCACCCGGAACAGGGTGTAACTGCGTCAAGACAAAGGGTACGCAGTGTCTAGACTGGGTGTGTCCTGTTACAGAATAATACTTTTAATACTAAATCGTTACTCGATCAAAACCTATAATAATTCTGGTATAAAATACCATATATACTATAAGCTAAGTATTTTAATCTTCTTTTCAAGACTACCTATACCTATAATAAATAAATCAAACGCAGAGCTTTCTGACAATACATAAATAGATAGCCCTCTATTATAAGAGTTCTGCTTTTTAATAAAAAATAATGTGGATAACTTGTGGACTAAAAAGTGAGGGGGTTGTTCGGGGACTTGGACTCGAACCAAGATACGCAGATTCAGAGTCTGCGGTCCTATCCGCCTCGGCTCGACAATTACTCGCCTCGTCGAGACGGGCCATTAGACGATATTTGTTCCGAGACTACGACTCGAACGTAGATACGCAGATTCAGAGTCTGCGGTCCTACCATTAGACGATCTCGGAATGAAGAAAAATTTCTTTCATTTTTTTTCTCCCAGCTCGTGATTTTAAATATTTTTCTCTTAAAATAGCATCTGTCTCATTTAAAAAATCTTCAACATATATTATACGCCACGGACGATACTTTCTCGTATATATTGACTTACCACTATTATGCTCTAGAAGCCTTTTTTCAACATTATTCGTATATCCAATATAGCTTTTCTTTACCACTATGCTCCTCAATATGTATATATAATACATTTGATGTGTCTAGTTTTTGATTACAAAATTAAGAATTTTACCCTGTACGTATATTGTTTTGTATGTTTTTCCTTCCAGATACTTGTTCACCTTTTCATCTTTTAGGGCTTTTTGTTCTGCCTCTGCTTGAGATGCTTGAGATACGAGAGTGATCACCCCACGCACCTTTCCGTTTACTTGGACTGGAATATTACGATAAGAACTCATGAGATCTTCTTGCTTGACGCTTGGCCATGGGCTAATACATATAGAGGTACTTTCTTTATATATCTCCCTCCATAGCTTCTCAGCCACAAATGGAGCAAAAGGAGACAATATTTGCAAGAACTTCTTGGCTTCAGTATAAGGCAAAGCCATACTCCCCTTCTCCCACTCATTTAAGAACTCCATCATCGAGGCAATTGCGGTATTAAACTTTGTTTGAGGTATGTCTTTCTCCACCTTATGGATGGTTTTATATAAAGAGTTGATAAGTGTTTTAGTACCTTCATCATCACCTCGTCCGTCTATCTTAGCAGAGTTATGATATATCTGCCAGATCCTGTTTAAAAACCTATATCCTCCTTGGAGAGCCGCTGTGGACCAGGAAATCTCCATATTAAAAGGTGCCATAAACATTTCATATATGCGAAGAGCATCAGCACCGAACTCTGCCACTACATCATCTGGGTTAATGACATTGCCAAAAGACTTACTCATCTTGCGATGATCCTCTGCCAGGACCATTCCGACATTGCGCAACTTCAAAAATGGTTCCGAGAAGTCTAAAAGCCCTAAATCCTGCAGTGCCTTCACCCAGAAGCGTGCATAAAGCAAATGCAAGACTGCATGCTCCGCACCACCTAAGTACCAATCAACCGGTAACCAGTGTTTTAAATCTTCTTTTTTCCATGGAAAATGTATCTCGTTTTGGTCGTCAGAAGAGGCAAATTTCAAAAAGTACCAACATGATCCCGCCCAGTTGGGCATCGTATCTGACTCCCTTCGTGCGGATAAACCGCACTCAGGGCAAGCCTCTTTTACCCAATCTGTCATTTGTGAAAGCGGTGACTCTCCAGTACCAGTTGGTTCGTAACTTTTGACATAAGGGAGTTTAAGAGGAAGAGATTGTTCAAGTATTGGGAACCATCCCGCCATCTCTCCTTGTATACTTTGATCTACTTTAGATATAGATTGATGTTCTTTTTGAAAGGATTTACCTGCTTTTGTATCCCACCAAGATATGCCCTTTTTTGCGCAGGATTCACAAAATACCATAGGTATCGGCTCACCCCAGTATCTTTGACGGGAAAAAATCCAGTCACGAAGGTGATAGCTTGCAACTCGTTTACCCCAACTATTCTTCTCAATATAATCCATTGTTTTTTCAAGACCCTCAGCAAAATCAAGTCCGTCCAAAAATTTCGAGTTCATCATTTTCCCTTTCATCCCCTTCACAATGACTTGATCCGCCCGCTCTATAGGTGATCTATCTCCATTTTTTCCTTCAACCACACGAATGATGGGAAGCTTAAATTTTTGTGCAAATTCGAAATCCTTATAGTCATGTCCTGGACATCCCTGTACAGCACCTGTTCCTACATGTCCCACTACAAAATCTGAAACCCAAACCGGTACATTCCATCCTCCAACATGATTGTATGCGTAAAGACCTGTAAATACTCCCGTTTTCTCTCTTCCTTCCGCTTGTCGGTCAATATCCGTTTTTTTGATCGATTTTTCATAGTAATCTGTTACATTTTTACGCTCTGTTGCTGATACTTTGATCTTTCCTTCTATAATTTTTTTAACCAAGTGATGTTCGGGCGCAACCACAATAAAAGTCATGCCAAAATTAACCGGAGCCGTGGTAAAACAGATTATTTCCCCAATTGGGATTTGGTCATTGGAATTTACAATTTTATAGGTAATATTTATCCCTTCTTTTTTCCCAATCCAGTTCCTTTGCATCGTAAGTATCCCCTCCGGCCAGTCCAAACCATCTAAGTCTTTGAGCAATCGATCTGCATATGTGGTGATCCGGAAGATCCATTGAGGTAGGTCTTTTTTTGTGATAGGTTTACCGCACCGTTCGTGCGTACCATTTGGCAAAACCTCCTCTTCAGCCAGACCCGTCTTGCAGCTTGGACAAAAATTGATTGGTGTATTTTTCTTATATAGAAGCCCCATCTTAAAGAACTGGATAAAAAGCCACTGAGTCCATCGATAGTACTCTGGATCTGTCGTTGAGAACTCGCGACTCCAATCGTAGGAAAGTCCGAGAGACTGCATCTGACGCTTAAAGGTAGCAATATTTCCCGGCACAATATCTAAGGGGTTTTTTTGAGCTTTTATCGCCGCATTTTCAGCTGGAAGCCCAAACGCATCCCACCCCATAGGATGAAGCACGTCATACCCGCTCATTTTAAAATATCGGGCTAAAACATCTGTACCTGTATAGATCCTCACATGCCCCACATGAAGCCCTGAGCCTGAGGGATACGGAAACATGGAGAGACAGTACATTTTTCCTTTGCCCGCTGTAGCTTGAGGGGAGGAGGGTTTTTCCGTTAAATATACCTTTTCTTTATTCCATAAATCTTTTATCTTATCTTCAAACTCTTTTGGCAAATATTTTGTCATATGATAGTAGTATACCAAACCTTAAACCATTCACCCAGAGTCGAATTTATCAAGCAGATTCATCGCTTCTCTTTTTTTCTCTTCTGTTACTTTGACCACAACTACCCCTAAATCGTATTGTCCGTATAGGACAATTGAATCAAGAGGTGCAAGAAGGATACTGGGCAAGGCTATAAGATCCTCTTCTCCTTGGATGACTAGTTGTTGAGTATGTCTATCCTTAAACCATCTGTCACGCAATACTCTTACTTGTTTTATCACAGATTGGCTAATAGTTCCCGGTGTATTGCGATATTGTCTTACATTTTTAACTTTTAACTTTGAACTTTGAACTTTTGAAAGGGGCTCTCTACGACTCTTATAATCAATCACTGCCACTGATGGCTGAAATCCTTCTCTCCACAAGCTTCCCGCAATGATATCTCCTATAGCAATAACCATGGATGGGTTGTTCTTTTCAATAGTATGTATTATCTTGTGTACGATTTCCTTTCTTTGATGATAAGTACCGCGGATTAGGTCGCCCAACGGCTTTCTTAATAAGGTACGAAGTCCATCTGGCAATAAAAGTGGCGCTTTGTCAATAAGCCACTTATAATAATTATTTCCGCTTCTATCTATATCCCCATAGCGTATCCGATCTGATGAAATCACCTGCCCGTCCCCCCCTTTTACAAGAGGAACAACGATTACGTTTAAGGGCTTCATATGAGCTTCTTTCCTTTTTTTATTTATGAGTAAGGCTCCGTTTTTTGTTGCTGATGTCACAAGTATTGCATCAACACTCATATCTTTAAGTGAATTACCATACACGTTCGTTAAAGATATTAGTTTTATTTCTTGAGAATTTTTTTTAATGGTGGATATATATTCACGTATTCCTTTTTCACGAACTGCGTATGTTTCAATGGTGCTTGCAAGTATTTTGTGCCTATATAACAGCTCTGTGGTGATACCTATCGTCACTTTTTTACCTATTGTTAAGGCTGTTTTGAGAAACAGTTCGTGCCCAGCATGAAAATGGTCAAATGTGCCACCGAGAATAATATGATTGTATTGTTTCATGGTATTTATGTCATCCCGGCGAAGGCCGGGATCCAGGTGCTTGGATTCCCGTCTTTCCCAAAGGGAAGTCCTTGACTCACGGAGATAACAAATATGTGTATTTTATCATGCTTTCATATACAATGAATACATGAATTTCATGATTACCCCGCTAACATATGCCGAACTTCCTTCTTTTTTTCCGGTTTTCTCCTCAGTTTTATCCAACGAGTTTCCCAGTTATAGTAAAAAGACCGTCCGTTATCTATTAGAAGAGATGTATACGCCGACCAATTTTACGTATTGGCTTAAAAATAGACTTAAGACCATCTTTGTTGCAAAAAATGAAGCGCAGACAATAATCGGTTTTGCGGTCATTGATGAGCCGTACGGAGGAGTATCTCTATGCCGTTGGCTTGGAGTAGTAAAAGAGTATCAAAAAATGGGTGTTGGGAGTGCTCTTGTAGAGATGTGGATAGAACAAGCTATCAAAACAAGATGCCACAAGGTAGAACTTGCAGCTCAACCAACCGCAAGGGAGTTTTATGAAAAAGCAGGACTTACCCTTGAGGGACTACGAAAGAAATCATATTTTGGCATTGATCAATACGTGTTTGGGAAAGTGGTCGCAGATCCACAAGCAAATAAACTGCTTAATTGAAGTTATTATCTTACTTCTACGTTTTCTTTTATTCTGTTTGAAATAACATTGACGGGAACATGCAGTTCATAGACTATATCAGAGGAGCCCCATTGTTTTACCTTAATTACAATTGTGCGTTGTCCAACTGTAGAATAAGTACACTCAAAAATCTTATAATTATATGGTTCTATAGACGTATTAAATGAACTCCTTGGATAATCACAGCTTATTTGATACTCATAATTATCATTAACACCAATGCTTATGTTGGTTACTGTTTCTAATTTTAATTTTGTACTCGTAGATATCGTATATGGTTCTCTTACGTTAGTGTGATCTACTTCAGACCCTAGGATAGCCTCAATATAATTATCAAAATAACTATTATACTTATTGCTATTATTACCATAAAAAGAACTGGCATTAATATAACCTGTTCTTCCCCACATTTCTCCTTCTTTCAATAAAAAAATTTTTGGTACTCCACATATCCTTGATCCTTGAATATATCTGTAGGTTTGTTGTTCATCATTTAGTTTTTGAAAAATAACTGAATCATTTACACATACATATGGAGCGTTACAAACATAGATTCTTCCCGCATTGTTCGCATAGCTCCAAGAAGGTTTTCCAGCGGGATTATTATTACTTATCTCATAAATTTGCAACTTATCCCCAATGCATGGACCACCTTTTGTACCTGGTTGCGGTAATAGGTTAGTATTTTGATTTATATTGTTTGATGGGATCGTTGGATAACTAAATAAGATAGAAGAGGTAGGATTAACAGATGGCGTTGGTGTAAGCGTTATGATTGGTAATGAAGTAGAAGTATCGGTAACTGTAGGCACTCCACTCTCCTTTATCTCACACACATACATGTTAGGAGTATTATTTGTTGAGGTATAGATGACAGTCTGCACAACACACGCTTCTCCTGCATTGCATTTACTAAGATCGGAAGTTGTACAGATTCTACATTGTTGTAATGAAGGATATGCAGAAGGAGCAGAGGTACCCATATAACAATAAGGACCTTCAGCTCTGGACTTAACAGAAAGAGTATAGGAAGAGAAGTATCTATATACTAATACGATACTAACAAGGATACTAATAATAAGAATTCCCATTAATGTTGATTTAGGAAGACAAAGTTTGGTTGATGGATGCATAAATACAATATAGTTAAATCTGTACGGATTGTAAAGGAGTGTCACATAATTTAGTTGGATAACCACCCCCCTAGGGGGGGATGGAAATCCAAACAAATTATACTTATGCTTGAGGTGCGTCCGTTGGGGGCGCTGTACTTACCGTATTGTTTTCTCTTGGAGGTCGAGCCTCAGAGACTACTAACTTTCTCCCCATGTGTTCTTGTCCATTAAACATATCTATCGCTTTTTGTGCTGCTTCTTCTGTATCAAACTCAACAAATCCAAACCCTTTTGAACGTCCTGAGTCTCTAAATCTGATGATAGTAGCTGTGATAACAGTACCGGCTGAAGCAAAGTGATCTTTCAGAGCATTGTCGTCTGCATCATATGATAGATTGCCCACATATAGTTTCTTACTCATTGACAAATCACCTCCTTTAAAGAATCGCTTACAAAATAGTAATAACCGTAGGTATTGTTGATAAACCCTCTATTGAAGATAATAGAGAAAAAACCGAGGCTAGAAAAAAAAGGGATAAAATAGCTCACAAAGAGTCTTGCAAACGAAAAATTCACTAACTTTAAAAGAGTATAGCATAAGTATAAAGACGTGTCAAATAATATCAATGCTCTATGAAAATTGATATACTGAAAATACCACCTATGTTATTTAGTCGTCTGAAGATTGGAGGATGTATGTTGTTTGCGTTTTTAATAAGTGCTTTTTTCATGCGCTATATAAGTTTCTCTGAAACTCCCCTTTCTTCGTCCATTCCAACCTCCAACCTCATCACACAGTTGTCAGAAAAACCCCTCGCTCCTGTCTTTGACGCACAAAAACTCCAAGATGATGTCGTAAAAATACAAACAGTTATTACAACTATTCCTCGTTTTTCTCTTATTTCTCATAACACTACTCCAACTGTTACTGAATCACCCGTTTCAAATCAATCATCAGCCAATAGCTCGGACGGAATGGGTTTTGTGAGGCTACCCACTACCCGCCCTCCTGTATCATCAAGCAGTTTTTCTTCATATTCCTCAATAATCCGTCCTACCTCTTCTCGCTCGCCAACCTCAATACCCCCCACTACGACTAAACCTAAACCAACTAAAAAACCAACCGCAATACCCACACCAACAGATGAACCAATCAAAATACAACGTCCGGGAAAAAATTATGAAGAGATGCTTTCTTATGTATCAAAACGCGCCTGTGTTCCTCCTGCTATGTTTAAAGCGATTGGACAAAGTGAAAGCGGCGGCCGCCTCAACTCATTATCGGAAAGTGACTTTGTTTTGTTCAACCGCTATAACTGGTGGAACGAACCATCTACTTCTCAGGCAAAGGTCTGCTATGGTATTGCATACAATCATCATACCGGTCTCATACCGCAAGACGCTCAGTATGCAGGAGCACGCTGTATGGGCGCAGAACCTCCCAGTGTGTCCACGATCGACATACAGTCGCTTGGATTTCTCTCCATCTCTCAATGGGAAGAAGACTCATATCGTGATCGTGTCATAAAACTTATGCAGACAGATAAAATTGACAGACGGACTATATTTGATACGCATATGATTGCAGGACTCCATTTTAAAAATGTTAGTACATATAGGGACGACGATTGTGAAGACTGGGAAGCAAAATACATCGCAAAAGTAGCATGTAAATATCTTGGAAAATGCCACTATAACTTTACCACTAGAAAAGGAGATTACTGTCAGGAAACATGCGACAATTACAATAAATATACGACAGGAAAAAAAGCAAACTGTACTAATGTCTCCTCATACTTCGTAAACAATGGAGATGATGGAAAATGTACGTTTAAATAGGCTTTTTATTTTGTCACCTGGAACGATTTGACTTTTTGAAGTAGTTCTTTTGCCTCCTTATTTTCCTCAAAATGTCTACGGACAGGTTGGAGTAATTGATCGAGAAGTTTAATAACTGCTATCTTTAGATCCATCGGGTGAACCTGTTTTGCGGCAAATGCCGTTTCAAGTTCGGCATATGTCTTAAACGATACAGTCCCTCCAAACTTTGCAGGCCTTTCAATAACAAACTCCGGCCGACTTACCCCTAAGGTAGCTTCGCTACGGCAAAGTAAAGTGGGGTCGAAAGACTCAAAAATGATATATTTACAATATTCAAGTACTGGATTTTCTTTTATATCACCCTCCAGACAATAGGCTTTATTGATTTTTCGTTTTATATCTTCAGTCGTATCGGTCATGAAGATGGCATTGTCAGGATTTGATTTTGACATCTTATTCTCAACCGTTCTGGTAGCACGGTCAGCGCTTGCCGATGGCGGCTTACCCAAACCCATAAGCATATGATGCGATACAACCACCGGTTTCCAGTATCCAAGCTGTGGTCCAATTTCACGCGCCAACATGTTTACTTTTCTCTGATCCATTCCAAGCTGCGTAATCCTTGCTCCTAATCGAAAAATATCTGCTATCTGCATACAGGGATATATTATCTGGGCCGCAGTTAATTGTTCTGCTGAATCTTGTCTTCCCATAAATTCAGCTGTCCGGATAAAACGCGCTAATTTGTTTGTCATACCGACTCGTATCACCAGTTGCCAGTAATCGGAATCTTTTACCATATCTGAGGCCCATAGAAACTCCACTTTTGAAAGATCCATTCCTGAAGCTCGCCATACTTCAATGAAATATTTTCCTGTTGTCTTGAGCTTTTCCAGATCGCCACCCATTTTATTGTTGGTCAAAGCATGCCAATCTGCTACCCACATCTTAAATTTCACGCCCGCGCGTATCATCTTGTTTACATTGATTGCACGAAGTAATCCTTGTGCAATATGTATCTGACCTGATGGCTCAAAGCCATCATAGGCGATTAATTCTTCTTTACTTTCAAGTAAAGCCTTTAATTCATCCTGAGAAATGATTTCTTCTCCCACTTGGTTTATCAGATTAAGTCTGTCTTGTGTTTCCATATGTGTTTATTATAGTTTATTTTTGAGAAAATTAACTCATTTTTTGAGCAAATTGCTCATGAACTTGTAATATCATCTCTTGAGGGATGCCGGGAAAATTCCTCATCGGTTCAGTCGGAGCAAGAATCGTCTTTCTCAATCTTCCAAATAGCAGGTTAAGCGGCCCATCGTGAGGAGCTGAAATACCAGCACAAATAAATCCATTTTCTATCAATACATCAGTATATGCGCTTAAATGCGGATCAAATGTACTGAGAGGTAGCAGATCAAATGGGCTTTGATTTTCCTCAAAATCAAATCCGTTCCCTGCTTCATCCAACGCTAATAGATTAAAAGGAATGGTAAATTTCCGACTCAAGCCTACATTTCCATTGGATGAGAACTCAACTTCTGTACAAATCTGAGTTTCAAACCCATTCATATGCAGCAGGCTTTGAATAAGAGGAATGTTTACCTCTGGTCGATTGGGCAAAGCAATGAATGCTGGTCCAACTCGAACAGACTTATGGCTTTCTTTTTCAAGAGAAAGAAAGCCAAACAACTCTTGACGGTCCGGGCCAAAAGGTCCTGGATGATGAAATGCAGGTAGAAACGCATGTGGAATCATCCCAACTTTTTCCGGACAAAGAAGTGTAGCCTGCGAGCCTTGTCCGCCTTCAATACCTTCAAATGAAGCAGCCATACGAGTCTCTGCCACTAAAGGTCTGTGTTCATCCGTATCCTGTTTCCATTCTTCAATCAACCGTCTCATAAGCAATGAGGCGCCAGATCCTTCTGTCGCATTTGCTGCACGCCCAATCTCAATAGTATGTGGACTGAAGACAAGAGCAGCGCATGCATCTGGTCTTCCTTCTTTTTCAATAAACACAGGTCTCAGTCTTCCTGTCTCAAAATTCTGCTGAATCTGATCAACAGATGCGCTTAAATTGTGACGACCGTATGTTTGGTGTAATACATCTCCCATCCACTGCGCGCTCAATCCTGCCCCAAGTTCATGTAATCCTACAATGCTTCTTCCGTCTTTTAGATTAATAGGAAGAGGTTCATGTAAAACTCGACCTATCGTTTGTATATCAAATCTTTTAACTTCTATCATATTATGTGTTTAATTATTAATAAAACTAAAAAACCCGCCTTCTTGGCGGGGTTTGTGTTGTTGATTTAAACCATCACATTATCACCCGCCGATAGAGCAGTTGATAGTAGTAATACGAAACTTGTCTTGCTAATTTACTCTTATTTTTCATATTTGGTACAAAAAAAATCCCCCGCTTAGCGGGGGTTATTCATGCAAAATTACCTCCCGCTTACAGCTGGAAGTAATAATATGTTGAGGAAAAATGTGTTTTCATGATTTTTTTATTATACACCCTCTTTTCTTTTTGTCAATACCATTTATCTTATAGTATTTATTTTAAAACCACACGTCCGTCTACTGCGAATGACTCCCCCTCAACAATCATGAGAGGATTGATATCAAGCTCCATTAGCTCAGGATTTTCAGCAAAAAGTTTGCCTATCAAAGAAGCTACCATAAATAATTTACTTATATCAATTGGTTTTGATCCACGGAAACCGACAATAAGCTTCTTCATCTTAGTCGCCATAATATTTCGTTGAAAGACAGCCTCATCAAATGGATACACAAATCGTGCAACTTCCTGCAAAAGTTCAGCATATACTCCACCTAAACCAACCAAAACTACCGGTCCAAATATATGATCTCGCTTTGCTCCTACAATTAATTCATGTCCCTTCACTTGTTTCTGTACATATATATGCTCATCACCAGTGACGCTCGTTAGATCTTTCCAGGCTTTTATCAGCTCTTCTTCATCATGTATACCTGTCACAATACCTTTTACGTCTGTTTTATGAGTGATGCTATCTGAAGCTATTTTTGCCACAAGAGGATATCCAAGCTCTTTTGCCTTTTGTATAAGCTCATCTTTATTTGAGATAAGATGGAGTTTCACTGTTGGCACTCCAATCTCCTGTAGCAAGTTCATTGACTCACTCAAATTCAGTAATTTTTTTCCGTTTGGGATTTGGTCCACCAAATGGCGGATTGGAATTTGATTGGGATTTGAAATTTGAGATTTGGAATTTTTCTCTTCTTCTAACCAGTCTTTATATGCAATGATTTTTGCAATCGCAATGGGTAAAAAATCATAGCTTGAAAAACTCGCTATTTTTTTTTCTTCAAAGAAAGTATGGGAATGACCAACCGACTTTTCACCCATAAATATGGGGTAGATTGGAGTATCAAACCAATCCTGAGCATCAGCTATGACTGAAGCTGTTTCCTCGATCTCAGTGTTTGCCTGAGGAGTAAGTAGGATGACGACTGCTCCCGTTCGTTTTTCTTTCATGGTGGCGCGGATTGCTGATTTATAGTGAAAAGCAGAAGCATCTCCTAAAAGGTCTATTGGATTATGAAATGAAACTCTTCCTGATCCCATTGACTTGACGATCCCCTGTTTTACTTCCTCGGTGATAGTGACAAGTGACATGTTTCGCTTTATCAGCTCATCTGTTAATAAGACACCAACTCCCCCTGCGTTTGATAAGATCAAAATATCTTTGGATATTGGGGCACGTTCGTATGCATACAGCTTCAATAAAGCCATAAATTCAAACAGCTGTTTTGCACGGATAGCGCCGCATTGTTCAAAAACGGACGAATAAATTGCATCATCCCCCATCATACTTCCTGTGTGTGACACTGCTGCCTTTGACCCTTCTTCCGTGGATCCTGATTTGAGGATAACAACTGGTTTCTTGCAAGCAACCTCTCTTAAAACCTTCATAAAACGTTTACCATCCTTCACGTCTTCCAAATACATGGCAATCACTGCGGTATTTTTTTCCTCACTTAAGAATTCTAAAGCGTCACATTCATCAAACGCCGTCTTATTTCCAAGACTTATAAAGTAGGAAAACCCGAAGTTTTTATGATCTGCCATATAATCCACCATCAAACTTCCCAATGCTCCTGATTGAGAAATACATCCAATATTGCCAACCGGCGCAGAGTGTTTTAGAAATGTCACGTTCGTACCCGAGACAGTGCTTACAAATCCAATACAGTTTGGTCCGAGCAGGTTCAAGTCGTATTTTTTTATTTTTTGAGCTAAGACCTCTTCTTTCAAAGCGCCCTGTTCACTCGTTTCTTTAAATCCAGCCGCAAATATAACTACATTTTTACACCCATTTTCTTTTACCTCATCAAGCATCTTGAGAGCTATATCTCCCGGGACGGCTAATACAACCAGGTCAACCTGTTTCCCAACTGATGCAAGGGAGGGATAGACCTGTTTGCCAAGAAGCTCTTTGTATTTCGGATTAATAAAATATACCTCTCCTTTGTATCCTTGGTTAAGAAGGCTTCTTGCCACCAAATAGCCTACTTTTTTTACATCCTCAGATACTCCAACGATGGCAACAGAGCTCGGATTAAAAAAAGATTGAAGAGACATATGTAAAGTATACATAAATTATGAGGGTGTAGTATATAGATATATACGAACCTGATGATTATCCCCCTTCGTTCACGTTCGTCTTACAGTTATCCGCCGCATCTTCCTTCTCGCCTTTTCAGTTCTATTCGAACACGGCTCGAAGAGCAATGCTTGGCGGATTTGGTCTCAGTATTTCTAAAATTTCATTTTAGAAACTGATCCCAAACAAAACGCGCCCTGCCTTTCACCAATGTGGGAAAAACAGGGCGGCGCTTAAAGTGTCTCAATCATTTATCCAGGACTATATCTTTTACCGTTAAACCATGACATCCTGAATAAGGTTATAAGGTCTAAGATGATACTCATATATTTTAAGATTTAATTGTTAAAGGTGCGATTTTGAAGAGTGTGAGAGCTTTTTTCAAGTTGGCCTTATATAAGGCTATGTTTGTTGAGTTGGTTTGACCGTTTGTTTACTCAACCTTTTTTTGAAAAATTCCCCGCCTTCTCTTCTTGATCCTTAAGAAACTGCCTATGTATTGTTTGCTTATTGTTGAAAACTTTTCTAGATAAAGTTTTCACTCATCCCGGGTTTGCTAAGCAAATTTTGAAAAAGCGTTTCTTGGATCTAACTTATAATATTTTTTGAAGAGATTTTAATTTTTCTCTTCATAATATCAGAATAAAGTATATTTTTAATTTTGTCAAGGGGTATTTTATCTTATAGTTAAAATACTAGGGTCTTTGAAGCTAAAATACAAATATAGTTCGTCAAAAATACTTAATACCTATAATAAATATTATGTTTTTTGAAAAAAATATAAACTCTTATTTATTCTCTCGTTTGTTACACTAAATATATGACTAGTATCTTGACTCTTAAAGCATTAAGTAAACGTATCCGCTACCAAATCCTTTCTTCAACTACTGCGGCCGGGTCTGGTCATCCAACATCGTGTCTCTCAGCTGTTGAGCTCATGACTACCCTCTTTTTCGGAGGGTTTCTGAAGCAAGATATACAAAATCCCCAAAATTATGAAAATGATCGGGTTATTTTTTCCAAAGGCCATGCTGCTCCCCTTTTATACTCTTTATACGAGACAGCGGGGGTGCTCACTCAAAAAGAACTGATGACACTCCGCAAGTTTGATTCGCGCCTCCAGGGCCATCCCACCCCTGAGTTTCCATGGGCTGATGTAGCAACGGGCAGCTTGGGGCAAGGATTGTCTATCGCTGTTGGCATGGCTCTTGCTTTAAAAAACTTTCGGTCACTACTTCCTAATATATATGTTCTCCTGGGTGATTCTGAGCTTGCTGAAGGACAAAATTGGGAAGCACTTGAAATAGCCTCATATTATAAACTCAATACTATCGTTGGCATTCTTGATATGAGTCGTTTAGGCCAACAGGGACAAACTATGCTCGGATGGAACACACATGCCTACGCAAAAAGAGTTGAGGCTTTTGGATGTCAGGCCATTGTGGTAGAAGATGGCAACGACCTAAAACAGGTATATAATGCGTTTATGCAGGTTGAAAGCTTACGTCTTACCTCCCATAAGCCTATTCTTATAATCGCTAAAACGATCAAAGGAAAAGGGGGTTCTTTCTTGGAAGATAAAGACGGTTGGCACGGGAAAACACTTTCCTCAAAACAGCTAACAAAAGCACTTGAAGAACTTGGACCTGTGGATTTGAAACTCAAAGGAACTATCAAAAAACCAAACTACGCTTTTGCATGTCATCCCGGCGAAGGCCGGGATCCAATCTATAAATACAACAGCTGTAATTATAGTCTAGATTCCCGCCTACGCGGGAATGACAAAATAAGCTCTTTACTAAAAAAACTGGTAGTTTCATCTCAAATGAAAGTAGCTACTTCTAAAAAAGCTTTGTGTACTACACATTATTCGCTAAACGACTCAATCGCCACTCGTGAAGCATTTGGCGATGCACTTTTTGATATGGGCCATGACGAAAAAATCGTTGTGCTTGATGCTGAAATGTCAAATTCCACTTTTGAAGATAAGTTTAAAAAAAGATTTCCTGAGCGTTTTTATGAGATGTTCATCGCTGAACAAAATATGATGTCAACGGCTCTTGGTATGGCTAAAATAGGGCATATCCCTTTTGTCTCAACATTTGCTGCATTCCTTACTCGAGCATTTGATCAAATACGGATGTGTCAATATTCTATTCAAACTGCGATAGGCGGCGAAAATTCAGGCAAGAATTTGAAACAGAATCTATCGCAATCAAACACTCTCAATATTATTGGTTCACACTGTGGGGTATCAATTGGGGCAGATGGACCATCTCAGATGGGTCTTGAAGATATTGCCATGATGCGTGCAATCAATCAGAGTACAGTCCTCTATCCTGCAGATGCTGTATCCAGCTACAAACTCACCCGTCTTATGGAGACAAATCCCGGCATCAATTACCTGCGCACCACCCGTGAAAAAACACCGATTATTTATAACAATGATGAAGAATTCCATGTGGGAGGATTAAAGATACATTACCCAAACCCAAATAAATTACAAATCACAAATAACAAATTACAAACAAATCACAAATCCCAAAATTCAAAACTACAAACAAAATATAAAATCAAGGCAATAGTTATTACCGCTGGGATTACACTACACGAAGCTTTGAAAGCGCAAAAAGAACTTGAAAAAGAAAAGATATATATAACGGTCGTAGATCTTTATAGCATAAAGCCGTTGGACGTGAAATCATTACAGACGGCTATAAAAGATGTAAAAAAAATAATCGTGGTTGAAGACCATTATGAAGCGGGAGGAATAGGAGAGGCTATATTATCAATAACCAATTTTCAATCAAACTCTAATAATTCAATGATCAATGAAAATTCATTGAAAACTGAAAATTGCAAAATTACAAAATTTACTCACCTCTGTGTCCGTAAAACGCCCCGTTCAGGTACGCCTCAAGAGCTACTTCGCTTTGAAGGAATCGATAAAGAAGCTATCAAAAATACTGTTATCTATGAATGAAGCTTGGTATTCTCTTTATTCTATTTATCATAAAAGCTTCAATATCACGCATCAGCTCTTCTTGAATATCTGCTGGTATTATTTTTTGCTGTTTTATTCTATTAAGAAGTTTATTAATTCGCTCATCCCATCGTTTTCCATTAAAAAATTGCCATAAAAGAGTATCCAATGTCGCTTTACCTTCAAAAAATTCGCTTTTTACTATTGAGTCAAACATTAATGCGGTAGGATGCATACGTGAGAGGTATTTTTGTGCACGAAGCAAACTAATTATGCTATCATAAAAATTATCTTCAGCTGCAATGAGTACATCATGATATGAAGAGATCGGATCTTCAGGCTTGATCAAAACATGAGCATTACCCAGGGGGAGTTGAATTTTACGTTCCGCTTCATTTTGACCTAAAGAAGATGATAGATTTTGTATGCTGGCAATTGCTTTTCGTGTACTTTCGGAAAGTACTTTCGGATCGCCACGAACTCCAATCAAAAATGTACCTCCGTATCTGCCGAAAATAAGATGTTCTCGCTCTTCAGGTTTGATTGAACTGCTTATTTTATTCCATAAAGTAACGATCGCATCATCTGCATCAACATAGCTAATATAATCATTCATTTCTTTGATAAACTTCAGATCCACCACATACATCTCACGTACCTCTCCCCGCGTCACATGCTCCTGAAAATCATATTTTGAGTATACGGTATCACCCAAAAGCTTATCGTAAACAATATTCTCAATAAAATGCAGAATAGCTTCTCTCCGATGCTTTACAACTGGATTGTGATCTTCTGCTCTTGGAGTAGAGCTTTTTCTCTGCTCATCATACCTGACTTTTTGTTCTTTAAGATCAAGGTCTTCTGCAAGAAATAGTGCCGTTGCGAGTTCTGGATGCATTTTAGCAAGATGCAAGATCTTTTTTCTCATTTTTTCATGCTCATTTTTTTCTTCTTGGATATCAGTTGGATAGATGGAGTTTTCTATAGCTTCAATAGAGGAGGTCCTTCTCCCTTGTATCTTCATCGCTTGTTCTTGATTAAGTATTAAGCCTCGCGAAAGATAGGAAAGGGTGGTGTCCCGTATGGGAGAAGGTGAATCTTTGGTAATATCAATCCAATCTACCTTGTCGCCTTTGAGCAAGATCTCCTCTTGTACTATACCTTTATTTTTCCTATAATACCCGCCCCGAGTTGCTAAATGCCTTTTTACTCTTGATTCAATCTCAGCTTTAATATCAGCTTTTCCTGAAACTTGTTTGAAGTCGCCAATAAGAGCCAATACAAACTCATCTCCTCCGTATCGGCCAAAATAATAATCTCTTGATTGATCTTTTCCTAGATCAAATTCTTGCCAGACTTCATCGATAGCCTGTTGAATAGCTTTTGCTGAACGATTTACGATAAGATCAGCAGATCTGTGAGGACTCCCCTCAACAGCAAAATCAGCTCCACGAAGATCTTTGATATCAAACATCCCCAACTGCAAAGAAGCTCCTTCATATTTACCATTGGGAGCAACTTTCTGAAGCACTTCATGAAAAAAAGCAGACCTTCCAAGGATAGGAAACCCTTCTTCCTGTATCGGTTGTTCTCCTGGAGGTGAAAACGTAATATCACGCATTAATCCTGTATCTAAGGCTCTGCTGAAAAAAGACTCAAGGATGTTTGTTGCGGTATTATATCCTTCTTTACTGGGCTCAGGCATCTCAAAATGATTTATCTGTCCCCGGTAAATCCTTTCAAGAAAGTTATATGCTGATGGAGACATCGCTTTGTATTTATCAAGCATACGGCTTGCTTCATGGCGCGCAATATCAGGCGTATGAAGCTTGGCAACTTTGCTTTCAGCCGGTTCAATCAGAGTTTGTTCAGGAAATGTAACTCCCATACATGTAGTATAGGGCCTAGAAGTGAAAAAAGCGATCAAACTGAGATAAAAAAACCACGGGCTCTAATTGCCCGTGGTTTTTTGTTTGTTCTCTGTTATTTCCTTATTTTTCTTCAGGAGAAACTTCAATAATAACACGACCATCTCCTCCCTCTGGCAACGCTTCCTGTGTTTTTGGATTTGGCGTATTACCAACCAATTGAGCGATGTTTTGTGCTGCTTCTACACCTCTCGTTTCTGCAATCAAAGCTTGAGGAGTAGGAGGTGTCAACACTACACCAGGCAATCCAACTGAGGCAAAATGGGCACGATAATCATCTAGAAGAGTAACAAAAGGACTCTCAGAATCAGATAGTGTTTTTATCCATTCCCCATATTCTCGTAAAAACTTTATCATTGCATCAGGTCTCGTAAGGATTGACTTCAGATAATCAAGCATAAGCGTAGGCAATCTATCTTCAAGTTGTTTTAGCGTATTCTTTGCAGCTGTCAAATATGCTTGTCTTGTCCCTTTAAATAATCCCCATTCTGCTTCCATCTGTGTAAGAAGGTCCGTTTGATTTGTGGTTGCAAGTTCAATTACTTTTTTATCGTAAGCTGCTTGAAGTACGGCTGTCTGGTTTATCATCGCCGCTTCTTGTCTGAACATACCTGTTCTTGCCTCTCTTAATATTTTTTCTCTTTCTGCCTCGTCAGTGAGAGCAGCAGCAACCAAATCCAAAGCAGCTATCCGAAGTTTATTAATCCCCGCGGTTAATTCAACATCACCTGTCTCTTTAAGCATACCTGCAAGCAGTTCTCTTACATTGGCCCGATCAGCAAATGCTGCTTGGAGTGTACCTCTTACAGCATCTGCGGTAACCGCTTGATTTTGACTTCTTTGCGCTGCCATATAAGATGCTACCGTCAAAAACTCTAGTGCTTGGTTTGCCCTATCTCCTCCGATAGCTATTCCTACATTACCTCCCCCAACCCCCCCACCCTCACCTGTAGGAAGAGGAGGTGTTTGATCTTGTTGTAATAATAATTGTAATTCTTGACCGATAACTCCTAAAATCTGACCAAAATCCACTTGCCCACTTCCCAACTTTTCAACAAGAGAAGCGGCTAAGGAAAGACCTGAACTGTTAGGAGCTGCAGAAACCGTTTCTGATGTAAATCCTGAGGCTGTCTCTTCATGTGCCTCTATATTTGTGTCCTTTCGTAATTTTTCATATCTTTGATTTGCTTCTGCAACCAGCTGTGCTGTTAAAGCAGGAGCTCCTTCAATGCTTTTGATTAATCCAGTTGTTGGATCAATCTCTATTCCTGTAGCCATTCTTCCTCTCACCATATTGATGACTTGAGATAATTGATCTGCCACAGTCAAAGCAGCTTGTGCGATCTGGCTCGTTACTGCTTCTGATTGTGCTATTAAACCGGTCGGGTCCATAGGTGGTCTCATATCCTTATGGGTAGTTGCATAGATTAATAGATCATCTTGACCCAATCGTCTTAGAGTTGGTATAAGTCTTACCCTTGCAGCTTCTGCTGGACAACTACCTTCAACTGCATCAAGAGTAACATCTCCAAACTGCTTTATAAATGCAACAGCTGAATGCAGAAAAGATCTCCCTAATGTTCCATCTTTCAGTGATAGATGTCCTGCATCATCAACCACCAATAGGGACTTTGGGGGTTTAATTAAACCTGTTTCAACAGGTATAAGTTCGTATCCGTTTTCTCCTTTTCGATATATTTCAACTTGATCATGTACTGCAGTTCCGATAGGTGATCTTCTAGCCATACCTCCAATTGCAGCATAACGCTCAAGTAAATCTAAGGTTGCCCCAAGAACTATACGAGCTTGTGCTTCACGATATGGCGGTTTTGCACCACCCTCTATGGCTGTGTTTGCTTTCAAAGCAGTTGCACGAGCAATCCCTAACCATGTAGTCCCATCATCAATCTTCCAATGAGCACCTGTATTTTCTCTTAGTTTTTGAACTAACATGTCATACATAAGAGTCAATGATTCATTGCTATAATTTCCCGCCCATTGATGTAATACTTCAAGCGCAGCACGTCGGACCATAGGATTAAATGTTCTGCCTTGTGTATCAAGCAATATATCAGTTAAATCGTCAAAAAATAGTTGTCTTGTTTCCTCTTTTACTGGATCAAAAGTTCCTTCTCTCGTTGCATAGAGAGCTCCATTCATAAGTAGCTGAGTAGCAAGACGTGCCTGCATTTTCGCATTTAACAACCCTGTGCTTTCTTGCTCTGTCAATGTGACTGGTGGTTTTGCTCTAAGTTTTGCAAGAGCATCCTGCCATAGTGGATAATCTAATGATCGGTTCAAAGCAGAAGCTCGCAGTTGATCATGAAACAATCCATACATTGTTCGTAATAACCCTGCGGCTACTTCATGACCTTCAGGTGAGTTTTTAAGATCTGGATCTGAGAGCCATGACATACGTTGATTTGGATCTCTAAGAACTACTGCAATATCACCGGTATGCCTGAACAGTGTTTCAAAACCTCCACCTCTTGCTTTTGGATTACTTGCAGACATATCATCTGCCAAATCAAGTATTGCTAATATGTCACCATCCCATGCTCTTTGAAGTTCTTTATTCAAAGGAATAGTACCAGTACGCTCATAATATGCATATGCTTTTTGCGCTTGAGTCCATTCCGAATGTTCGGCAATTTCTCTTTGAGCCTGTAAACGGACTTCACGTTTTCCTTTTCTTGCGTCTTTTGCAATTCTTCCTGCAACAAGTGGGGATGCTATTTCAAAAACAGCAAGTGGATCAGCCATCATATAAAATGACTCTACTTCCATCCATGCTGAGTCTAGCCCGCTACGCATGATTCTATAAGCATTTTCAATCGAAGCAACTGTAGCTTCAACCAACACATTCCATTTCTCAGCTTGAACCGGCGTACCAGCTGCATGAGTTAAGGTCTCAAACCGTGCAAGAGCAAGCAGCATAACAAATAAAGCTTGCTCTTCTGGAGGTTTTTTATTTTTTGTTTCAATATATGGAAGCATTCTCTTAAATATTTCAGGATTTAGCCTTGCAGCTCGTATCACCTGTTCTGTTACTATTTCACCGATTGTTTTTGTCGCTTTGGCACCTTGCCCCGAAGCTTCTCTTGCATCAAGCGCAATAGCGATAGGTGAATTAATGACATCATGAATCACTTGATATGTAAGTCTCATTTGAAGATCTAGATTGGTTGTTTTAACCATCATGTCAAAAGCATTCTGTACTTCAGCCTCAAGAAATGCAAGTGATGATTCTGAGTCCATAAGAGCAATTCTTTGAGCTAAAGCATCTCGTTGTCTTTGCAAATATCCGTCCAAATCAATTACTCCACCAGCTCTATATCTAGGCGCATCAAGTAATCTCATATGTTCACTCCAAAATCCATTACTTCTCTCAACTGCTTGATCAGGCTGACCAACTATTTGTAAAGCTATTTGGCTGAACGCTTCTGTCAACTGCTCTGTAGCTGTCAACACTGCTACCAATCTTTTCCCATGACCTTCGGTTAATTTACCTGGCATATCATCGCCAGTTACTACTCGTTGAGTATTTATCACAATATACATCTGCTGTGCCGGCTCAAAAGTTTGAGCTAAGCTTAGTAAACGTCTTTGTTCTTCAGCAAGAACATCATTAATCCTTTGATATTCTGTTCCTATTCCATAAGTTCTATCAAACAAAGCATCTACCAATCCTTGAGGGTATGCCACAGTAGTACCAACTGTGCGGAAATATTCATTGGCACCAACTGTTAATGCACCATTTTTTACTACAAGAGCATCAAGGTCATCAATCATTCCAGTATGTGGCATTATGCGTACCCCTCCCAAATATGTATCTTTTCCAAGAGCATATGTATCTTTTAAGGCAGGAAGATTCTGTGTTCTGCCTAATACATTAAGGGCTTCTTGAACAATCCTTTGATCAGCTTTATACAATCCATTTTGTTCTGTACCTTTTGCTAAGCCATAAAACGGATTTCCAGAACAATCAACAAGTCGTTGCCACATTTCACGTATTGGTCCTTGTCTAAGGGCCATTTCAGCTTGATTTTGTATTTGCTCTTTTTGTCTTTGATCATTTCCCTTATATAGCTTTAAAGCATCTGCACGAGCTTGTTCGATATTAGTGTTTAACTCAGCATTTCCATTTTCATAATGTACGGTTATGTCTTGTGCCAAACCTTCAGCAAGTCTTGGAAGTCTTTTTTCAGTGGTTGCTTCGTTGTACATACGAATCAACTGTCCTTGTGTTGCTAGATCCTGTACTTGGGTAATTGCTGGTTTAATTTGTTGAAGAGCCTGATACACATGAAGTTGTGCATAAGGATCAAAGGGAGCTGCCGCTTCGGCAAGCGCATTCAGATCTCTTACGATTTCATCTTGTACACAAGCTCCTGGTTGATTTGGATGTACTGGATATCCAAGAGCACCATATATTGGATTTCGCATTTGAGCAACCAACTCAGCTACTCGCCGTTGTGGATCTGCAAGATAAACTTGTTGATTTAAATAATCTCTTCCTGCTCTAAGTCCATCACGGTTCAAATCTTGAAGCAATGTCACCAAATCTCGAACTGGATATCTTTCAAGTGCTCCTTGAGTATGATTTACTGTTGGCAAAGTAGTATTTGCACCAAAGACGATCTCATTCCCTCCTAATAAAACTTCTTTACCAGCACTGATAAATGCTGCTTGTGTAGGAGCATCAAAAGTGCCAAGATTTACAACAGTTTCAGCAATTTCTCTTCTTGCTGCTTCAATTGCAGCCATACTTCCTCCAGGTAAGCCAGACAAAGGATGAGTAACGTGCTCTATCTGTTCGTTCCAGAAAGCTAATGCAACCGAACGTAATGCATCATAGGTTGCCCTATGCGCATCAACACTATTAGTTTGTGCTTGTGCTTCTGTTAAGCTTACTCCTCTTAAAGCTTGGCTTAAAGCATTTTCTCGTTGTTCTAAAATTCGAACAGAAAAATTATGAGCTCCTACTTCAAAAGTCTGTTTTGTTCCGGCTATCATTTCAGCTACAATAGCCCTTGCTTTTATACGTTTTCCAGACTTTGATGTGACTCGTGCATTTGTTTCATTAAGCAGTGTCAATAAATTGCCACCGACAGCAGCGCGTGCATCACCCTCTAATTCATTAACCGCTTGAGACGCAAGAAATGCATCATACTCTACTTGAACGGGAGATTTATCCACATCGTCATATCCTTCTGGAATGATAAGTGGATGCGTCCCATCAGGTCCCATCTTCGTATGAGTTATTAATGAAGCTGCACGAGGAATGATTAAACCACTTTTTGTTGCTACATCTGCTGGAATACCTTGCTGTAGTAATTCAACTTCTTGTAAAAATCTTCTTTCCCAACCATGTTCAATATGTGGATTTGAAAGCAGTTCCGCGTATAACTCTTTAATTCTAGCTCTTACTACAGGCTCTCCTGTATTTGCATAAATATCTTGAAGGACTCGCTCTCCATATGTGATAAAAGGAACAACATTATCTCCTGGTTCACTTGCTAATCCTTGCATTCCAATTACGGGTACCTGCACAACACCTCTTGATTTATCAAAATAGCGACTCGTAACACCAAGTGTAGAATTATCCAAACTATAAAGTGGATCCCAGTAAGATGCAGGGTTTGTAACCGGCCCTCTTAATAATGTTCCTACTCTTTTTTGAATGGGAATTGTAAACGCTGGTTCAAATCTTCTTAACCCTAAAAATCCTGCTCCCTTTCGTTCAGTAATTTTACTCATAGTATGTATTATAACAAATAACTATAGTATTTTCAACTTTTACTATAGACTATTAAACTAAGTTATATATTAATTAATAATAAAAAATTTAAATATATATAATATACTTATAATAAATTATTAGAGGAATGACAATACTTCTAATAATCGCTCTCTTGTAAATCTGGGATATGTTATTCCATCAATTTGAAATAGTATTACGTTTTCTGGATTAAGTAATAGATGTATACATTCTCGCAATCTCCTTTTATTCATTTCTTGTTTTACAGATAGCGATCCTCTTACCTTACCACTATCCATAAAACGATCAACGTCTGTATGTATTTTTTCCAGGACTTGAACCATAGTCTGAATCACTAGGCCTTTGTGAGCTTCAGTATCTTTTGTTCTTAACATATTAATAAGTATAGTTAGACTTTCTGCATAATCCAGCTTGATTGACTTTTTTCTCTCTTTTCCTTTTGTTGCTCTACGAATTTTTTGTTCGGGTACATGTTGAAATGCTGGATTGACAAGAGCTAAAGCTTTTGAAAGCCGTACTTTATTACCGAACGTACTACCATATTCTTTTTTTTGCCCTGGAGTTAGATGTTTTGAGTTCAATCCTTCTCTTATTCTTAACAATTTATCTGGTGGTATATGACCAACTTGTAACTCATCTATCGCTGCTTTTAATTTTGGTGGATACTCCTTTTTCTGCTTCCTTTCATAGATAGCTACACCAAGAGCAGTTGCCACAGTAGTATTAAAAAGTCCAAGTCCAATGATACCAACTTCAGCAGATACTTCGACAACCTTTTGTAATAATGGATCAACATCTGGAGCTTGAGCTTCGGCTACAAATTGTGCCGGATGCCCTGCATCATCATACATAGTTAGAGTAATCGTCGCTTTATTTTCCAACCATGGCGTATCGCACGTAACCGTTGACTGACTTCTATCTTGTGCTACTGAAGCTAGGTGACAAATCACCTGATCATTATTTCCTGTGATATCTTTAGTTTGTGTGCGAATCCATAGTAATATCTCTGAAAGCGGCTGACCAAATATGTGGGTATCTTGCCAGGGAGCAGGTTGAGAACCCTGAGATTGTGTTATATCCAATGCAAGATTATGTTGAGGATCAGGATGAATAAGAAGTATATTTATCGTACGTCCGCCATGATCGTTTGGCTGCTGAGAAACGACCTGGACTGTTACTCCGGCAAATGGAGAGTACCCTGGTTCAAGGACGCTTAACTGCTCACTACAGTTACCCAATATTCCACACGCCTGTACAAAACTTGTTCTTCCTGTATCTCCTGGTTCAGGCCTATCGGTAAACAAAGCAACACCCAACTCATTTACTCCTGAAGATTCTGCTTGATTATCTACTGTTCGTGTTACTGAACATGGATCGCCAACAGGAGTCTCCGCACAAGTTGCATCAAGTACTCTCGTGGCATCTTGTATTGCTACATGTATGGCCGTTAGGGTAGGTGGAGGAAGAGATCTCATAAATGCTTCAAATGCAGTGTTTTGACCTGAGAACTGTACCTCACCCGCTACTCTTCCATCTGGGTCACTTATGGAAATCGGTATGATGGCCATATGAGTATCTGCACCTATTGAAATACGAGTTCCATCTTCCAATACGATGTCCCCCATCCCATTACATAAAACTGGAAAATTAACTGTATTTGAGGCAGCGTCAAACTGTGCTCCGTCTGCACCTTCTCCTTGTAGACAGGTAGTAGGAAGCGCTGCGGTTGTTTCTCCTGAATTTTCATTTCCATGATTATCTATTGTGGTAAATCCTCGGGTCCGAATTGATCCATCGATGGGTAATATAGCGGTGCCGTCTTCTATTACTACTCTATCTCCTCCGTCTGTAGGTATTATCCTCCCCTGTCCATCACAAGTAAGCGCAGCGGCACCTTCACCCACAATGCCTGTTTGAATACAAATTGTTTCCTTGGTATCAACTTCTCCTGTTATCAAAGCAGCATCTCGAGCTCCTTCATCACATCCTCCTTGTCCATCTAGTGGCGCCATTGAAACAGTTAAAGCAATGGGTCCTTCTTGACCATCTACCGGTATGATATCTAGGCCAAGCCCTCCATCATCCAGTGTCACCTCTGCGCTTTGTACTGGAGATAAAACACCTTCTATTGTTGCGCATGCAGGAGACATTTCGTTACTACGGTTCCCATCAAGAACAACACGAGTTGGATCAACTATCGTCTCCCCAAGAGCAACATCATCAATCTGAGGTGGTTCGGGTGGCATGGGAACATCAACAGATATTTGTACTAATCCATCAGGAGAAGGCTCACCACAGATCGGTTCTCCTTGGCTTGACGCATTTAAACAATTTTCTGCGTTAACCTGTAGGGTCCCTGACCCTACTATTCCTAAATCAAAACATTGTTCACCAGGAGCTTGATCAGGTAAAGCCACTTGAACAAGTGAGATAACAGCGCCATCCATAGTAACACCACTGACTTGAGGTATTATGTCTGGGTTCGGAAGCTTTATCCCTAAACTATTTGCAACAGCTGAAACACCAAGCAAGTGTGCGGTTTCATCTGTTTGAGATAAACCCACACAAACTTGTACAGGTGATCCTAATGGCAGATTGCCACTTGAAGGAAAAAACCTAACATCAGGCGATCCTAATTCGCTTTGAATTGCAGCAACTTGCTCTGCACTTAAGTTTAAATCTTCTAAATCTGTAGTAGATTCTACAGCTGGGGCAGAACCATTACAAGCAGTGGTAGTTAGTGCTAACGCTGTTCCTGAGACAATGAATTGCACAGGTCCTTTTGACGGAAGATGACCCTGACCACCACCCACTTTTACACCTTCACCAGATACATCGGTTGGGGGGTTCATTTTAGCAGAATGTCTTATGTGGAGCTCTCCCATGGGGTGTATTATACCAAAAACTATAGGAACTTTCAATCTATACTAAATATGTATATATTATAAAGAAAGTACCTTGTCTTGAGATCGTTTATATCGCAATTTATTTATTGCATCTTTTCAACTTTCTTTACCAACTTTATACCTATAAAAGATAAAGAAGAGATAAAAACAAATATGACGTAGGTCGTTGGTGAGACGGCTGATATTTTAAACCATTTTGCAATGGACGGCGTGATAACGATGAAAAACTGAGTCAGAAATGGAAAAGAAAACGCAACCAAAAATACAGGAGTAAGAAGATGCGATAGGTTCGTATGAAGTGAACGATGGCTTAACCATAGGTCAATAAGGATAAAAGACTGCATAAGAGTCAACACTGAAAAAGCGGCCGCATCAGCGATCCCGTCGGTCGTAAATCTAAGAAAAACTAAGAAGCTGATCAAGATAAGCAAAGCACCTATAATGCCTAAATATAGGATATATTTACGTTCGTGTGGTTTTAACAAAGTCATTGATCTGTCAGGTTTTTCACTCATGAGATGAGGGTTGCGCGGGGAAAAACCAAGAGATAGGGCTGGTATACCATCTGTCACCAGGTTGATATAAAGAAGTTGGATAGGAAAGAAAATATGGTTGAACCCTAAAAGCAACCCTCCAATAAGAGCTATTGCTTCTGTAATATTGCATGAAAGGAGATATTTTATGGCGTTTTTAAGATTCTTGATGATGTTTCTTCCCTCTTCTATCGCGTTGATTATGGATGCAAAGTTATCATCGGTTATGACCATATCTGCGGTCTCTCGAGCTACATCAGTTCCAACCAGTCCCATCGCAACCCCAACATCTGCCTGTTTGAGCGCTATTGCGTCATTCACACCGTCTCCCGTAACCGCCACTATCTCCCCTAATTCTTGATATAGTTTGACGATACGATGTTTGTGGAATGGAGAGGTACGTGCAAATATTTTTACTCGAGGAAGTATTTTTAATAGTTCCTTATCAGAATAATTTTCGACTTGCTGTCCGGTCAAAATCTCTCCCCCCTCTTCAATGATGCCAGCAACCACTCCAACTGCCTCTGCTGTTTTCTCATTATCGCCGGTGATCATAACCACATTTATTCCTGCATTTTTCGCTCTTGCAACGGCTTCATTCACCTCAGGTCGAGGAGCATCATGGATCGCGACCAGACCTAAGAAAGTCAGGTCAGTTGAAATCAGCTGAGATCGGCTAGGATCGGTTTTTGTTTGGGCTGATTTCAACTGTTTATAACTAAAAGCAAGCACTCTCAACCCTTTTTTTGCCCACTTCTCCATCTGATCTTCTATTTTCTTTCTTTCTTCAAGAGTTAATGGTTCTGCCTTGTTTCCTTTTTGTATCGTATTTGATATCTCAAGTATCGATTCTGGCGCCCCTTTGGAAAAAAGAAGCTTTTCTTTCTGATGACTAACAACAACACTCATCCTTTTTGTCACACTATCAAAAGGGTTTTCGTCTATCGTCACCCATTTTTTTCGTACCTCCTCTGTCTGTATCCCTACTTCATGTGCAAGATAAAGAAGCGCTCCTTCAGTCGGATCACCAAGCACGTCATATCTACCATGATCATGGACATAAACAAGCGAAGCAGTAGAACAAACAATACCGTTTTGCACCAGCAAAGAGAATGGATGATTTTCCAAACGAGGGAGGTTGTGTATCTCATATAGTTTGTCATCAACGAACAATTCTGAGACCTTCATCTTATTGGTAGTAAGAGTCCCTGTCTTATCTGTTGCAACAAGAGTAACGCTTCCGAGAGCCTCAATCGCAGATAATTTGCGAACGATTGATTTGCGCCGCGACATCTCCTTTACGCCAAGAGACAAAGTTATAGTCATAACAGCCGGAAGTCCCTCCGGTACGACAGCAACCGCAAGAGAGATGGCGAGAAGAAATGCTGGAAAATATCCCGATCCTCTGAAAAATGAAATGATGAATACAAAGATAGCAGCTCCAATACCAATAAGACCAATAAGACGTGTAAGATCTTCCAGTTTTTTTTGCAGGGGTGTTTTACTGTCATCTATGACTGATAGATCTTGAGCAATCTTTCCGAATTTTGTTTCCATGCCGGTTTTGTTTATCTGAAAGAATCCTCTTCCCTTTGAGACAATCGTCCCTGAAAAAACCTCCTCGTCTTTGCTTTTGGGAACCGGCAATGACTCACCGGTCAAAACAGATTCATTAAGTTCTAGATTCATCCCTTCAATGATCACGCCATCTGCCGGAATTTTCACTCCTTCCTCGATAAAACAAACATCTCCACGTACAAGAAATTTACTTTCTATCTCCGTTTGGATACCATCGCGTATAACTCGTATCTTGGTAATGGTGATTTTTTTCAATGCTTCAATCGCTCCCTCAGCTTTTGCTTCTTGATACAGACCAAATAATGCATTGAGTATGACGATTGAGACAATAAGGACTCCATCTATAACCTCACCGATGAGCAAAGAAAATAGTGCCGCCACTATGAGAAGAATTGTTAAGAAGTTGGTAAACTGTGAAAAAAATTTCACCAGTAAACTTTTCTTTTTTTGTTCTGATATGGTATTTAGACCATGTTTTTTAAGTAGTTCTTCTGCCTGGAGAGTAGTTAAGCCCTTCATATATGAATTATATAGTATTAATTATATTGCATGAGCCTGTTTTTTACTCTCATCAGTTTTAACTCATTGTAAGCTTCCCTCATCGTCTCAAGGATCTCCTCTATAGTCTGCTCTGCCGCTCTGAAAGAAACTGCTTTTAGATTGTGGGGGAAATAATGAAAGATTTCGTTGCGTCCAAGTTTCCATGTTTGCCAGATCCGTTTTGCAAGCGCTTCACTGCCGCACTCTGAGACTTTTCTATATAAAGATCTCTCTCCAAGTCGGATTTCAAGATGAGGTGAAAGCAGTTTACCAAGACGCAGATGATCTGAAATATAGTCTAGATGTGATATAAATTTCACATCTTTGAAAAGCTGTTTGAGAAATCCTTCATATGTCTTTGCAAAAGGAAAAATAAGAAATGAGTAGTCTTTAAAATGAAAAGCATGATCGCGAATAATGTCTTGTGTAAGATACTGCCCTTCCAAAACTAAGTCTTTTTGCGTCTGTGAAAAATAGTTCCAAAGCGGTTCTTGCTGTAAAATATGTTTGTCCATACTTAAATATAGCATAAATCGCTGTATACTATCTATCATGAACCGTACTAAGGAGTTTGTCATCATCCTTATCCTTATAGCTTTCATCACCTACCTTCCCTCCCTTTTTGGCAACTTTGTATGGGATGATGAAGATGTACTTTATGAAAATTCATATGTCAAAGATCTAAGAATTGATACATTTTTTACCAAAAACGCATTGGCTGGGAGGGGAAAAACTTCCAATTATTATCGCCCTATCCAGCTTCTTTTCCATAGTCTTATCTATCAAGGATTTGGTCTTCAATCATGGGCCTTTCATCTTACATCCATCCTGATGCATATAATAACAGGAATAATAGTGTTTATATTTTTGTGCTACATTCTGCAGGATGAAGTAGTTCCACTACTTACCGCTCTTTTTTTCCTTATTCACCCTATCCAGACTGAGGCTGTAAGTTATATTGCAGGCATAAACGATCCTCTGTATGTATCGTTTATGATGCTTGCGCTTCTTGTCTTTTTTATTCACAAAAATATCAAACAAGCCATGTTTTGTATACTGTTTTTTTGCCTTGCACTGCTTTCTAAAGAACTTGCTGTGGTCGCAATCGGCATCATCTTTATACATGAGGTTTTATTTCACCGTTCTTTTGCCACAAAAAAATACGTTCTTTTTGCAATCATTGCAGGTATTGGAACCCTTTATATCATCGCTCGTCTAACCGTACTCCAGTTTTCCGATATTTCCCTTTATTGGAGAGAAAGTGTCTATGGGACAAGTCTTTTCGTACGTTTGGCTACTTTTTTCCGCATCTTTTTTATTACGTTGGGTCTTTTTATATTTCCTAGAGAACTTCATTTGGAACGCGACTTCACAACGCCTATTCTAACCAACATCCTCAACCCATGGACGCTTTTTTTCGTTTTATTAAATGCAGGCATTATCATCGGTGTCATTAAGTTCATGTCAACTGATATTCAAAGACGAAACACTGCTCTATTTTTGTGGTTTTCATTTCTCATATCGCTTCTTCCTTTTTCCGGCGTCATCCTTCTTAACGGGATCTTTTATGAGCATTATCTTTATCAGGCTTTGATATGGTTTTTTGCCTTTGTTTTATATTGTGTAAAACCCCTGTTAAAGCATAAAATAAGCATACTAATCATTACGATAGTTGTAATACTTTTTGTAATACGCTCCTATATCCGCCAATATGAATGGATCGATAATATACGTCTGTACAAACATACACTTACCTTTGCCCCCAAAAGCATACGGGTACTTAATAATCTAGGGTTTGAACTGGCCAATGTTGGAGCTCTCGATGAAGCAATTGGAATCTACGGCAAAGCTATAAAGATTGATGATACAAAACCACAGATATATCATAATCTTGCCAATATCTTTGTTACAAAAAAGCAGTATGAAAAAGCGGAAAGCTATTTTCTCAAGGCTATCCAAATAGATCCTAATTTTTATTACTCTTACTATGCGTTACTAAATATGTATATGCAGACAAATAATAATAAAAAGGCAATTGCACTACTTGAAAAAGAGATGTTGCCTCGATATCCAAACGATGATGCATTGCGACAAATCTATAATAAACTTGGAGATAAATAATGAATCAGCCTTGAAATCATGCAATATAAAAGATTATTATCTTATTGCATAATTTATAAAAAGTACTAGAATAACTTTACTCATATGAAAAAGCTGTTTGAACTTATTAATAAAAATTTTGATTCCTTTCATTTCCTTGATGTCTTTCGTGGCAAAGACAAGCAAGAACTTCCAATCATCACCATTTCACGAGAAAAGGGATCTGGCGGAAGACCTATTGCTTTTCTTTTAATAAAAAAACTGGGAGGAAGCTGGAAAGTGTATCATAAAGATATCGTAGATGAGATCGCAAAAGAAGCAAATCTTGAAAAAGAACTCATAGAGGAAGTAGATGAAGAAAATGTCCCTCTTATTGAACAAATGATAGACAATGTCCTTGGAAAAGAATATATGAATCTGTCGACGTATTACAAACATCTCGTCCGTGTTCTTTCTACTATCGGTAACCGTGGGCACGCTATCATCATTGGCCGTGGGGCCAACTTTCTTTTTCCTGATGCTTTAAAAGTCCGTATCGTTTGTGAGATGGATGAACGGATCCAAAAAGTTATGAAATATGAGAAGCTTTCTCAAAAAGACGCAATAGATATCATCAATGAGTCAGACAAAAAACGAACAGCTTTTGCCAAATCTCTTTTTCAACACGATCCTCGCAAAGCACATCATTATGATCTTATCATCCGAACAGGTAAGAAAGTCTCCCTTGAAGACGCTGCCGACCTCATCGTCAACGCTGCAAAACAGAGGTTTGGTGGTCGTTGATAATCCTATAGTATATGGTATAATTAAGGAATGCCCGAACCTCTTAAACTTAAAGAAGTTGCCCATTTAGATCATATTAAAAGATGGATTACTCTTAGCCGCAGTGGTACTGTGACTGATGAATTAATACGTTCACGCAATATGCTTGTTGATCTCCTTAACCCATCGTTTTCTTCGTTTGTCTCATATTCTCAAGATATGCCTCCTCTTCATAACTATATTGTTCAGATGTCAGAAAAACACAGGCTTATTGAGCTTCAACCGGATCTCGAAAGAGCCCTAGAAGATCTACCTAAAGATATGCGCGCACTAAACAAACCTCAGCAAGAACTTATCGGATTTGCGTCAATTGTATTGGAAGGATGTAATATTGATACTCAGATAGAACCGACAACATATATGAATCCTTCACGCCTGAATAGTCGCATGAAAAATGCTGTTCACTTTCAAACAGAAGAAGATTGGCTTGAATCAGCATCGTTTGTAGCAAACTACCATGGTACAAGCTACGAGCAGGTTTGCAAATCAGAAAGCATAAAACAAATGGAACGCTATTTAGCTCCAATCTCGCGAAATGTTACACCTGAACACATAGAACACCTTTTTAAACTATTTACAGATCACGTATATCCACCAAGCCATACCGGTTCTTTTCAAACTCCCGCAATCAGATCAAGAACTATCCCATTCTATGCTCCAAACAACGTGGATCAGCACGTATGGGCAATTATGGATTTGGAACAAAATATCGCATACGAACTTGGAGTCTTGATCCCCTATCATCCAACTCCTGAAAGCAAACAAAGAGCAATGGATTATTATCTTGAGCTTTTCTACAACCCTTTACTTGAAGTAAGTCATCAAACTGATTATTTCGAAGCTTTGAGCATGCTTTATACGCTGTATCTATGTCTGCATCCGGCACTTGACGGAAACGGTACTATTGCTAAAGCTCTCGTAAATCATTTTATGACAAATAAAGGCCTCCAACCGCTTGATTGGGATAAAATAAAATCAAACCCACGCAAACTAAAAGAAGGACAATCGGCGGTATTAGAGTGGATCAAAGATAACAGAAGGCCACTTCAAGATTGGTTTAAAGCTTTGACTGAACCAGAAAGAACTCCTTTTACTGTATTGGAATACGACTCTATTGGTATCGTAAGAACTCCTGATGGAATACGAATATATGGAATCCCCAAAGATCAGTCATTAAAACCTAAAGATGTGACTTTGCTTACAGATCAAGATTTAAAGGATCCTCAGATGGTTCAGCAAATCATTGAACAGGGGTGGCTTGACATAGTTGAATTAAAAATATCAAAAGAATCATACAACCCTCTTGCATACCAGCGATTTTTGGAACTTTTACAACTCGCTGGAGAGCGCTATCAAGAAGCCCTGGATACAACCGCACAAACAGGTAATAAAATTAATCCCGATGATCCTCACGAGCGCCTTCGTCTGGTTGGCGAATACAGGAAATCAGCAGCAATAGCATCTGGTCTATCTAAAGATCCATGGTATGTCGAGCTATCAGCCAATGTAGGATTTGTATGGAGACAGTACTTACATTATGATCCACAAGGCAGATTAGTTACAGACGTAGACAGACTGCACGCTGAGGTCGATTGGCTTCATGAACCCGATGGAATAACACAAAGAGCGATCGGAAGGGTAAACTGTCTAGGTCGATAACAAATAGTACTTCTTATATTTTCTCCAGATCAATCCTTATGCTGGGAGTCATGGTAGAGGTAAGAAATGCATCTAAGATATTTATCTTTCCAACAGCGTTCATAAAGACCCTGATGTTTTCAATAAGTTTTTTGTCCTCATAGGAAAGCTTACCAACCATTTGGTGAATAAGAGGAAACTTGTTTTCTGTTTTGTAGCGAAGTGTTCCTTTTAAGAATTTTTTTGCGATTTCTTCAGGATTTGGAGAAATAGTACCTGCTTTTGGATTGGGCATAAGACCTTTGGGACCTAGTATCTTTGCATATTTTGCAAGACGCGGCATAAAGGATGGGTGAGTGATAAGAATGTCAAAGTTCATCCTACCTGACTCAAGCTCTAAAAGCACTGCATCATTCACGATCGCAACACGGACCGTCTTACCTGTGCTGTGAGGAAGTTCAATCTCACCCCTAATACCAGTCTTTCCAACATTTAGATGTAGATCAACTGATTCATCAAAGGAAACATACTTCATCTTTTTTAAAAGAATGATCGCATCTTCAAGGCTATATTTCTTTTTTTTATCAACTTGTTTTTTTGAGGCAAGATATTTTTTTCCGCGTCCACTTTGTCCTTTTTTTTTGGTGGTGCTTGATGTTTTTTCAACCTTTTTTTCTTTTACTTCGATCTTTTCTGATGACTCTTTTTTTTCCATTGCCTTTTTTTTCTGCTCTTCTTTTTGTTGTTTTTCAACGTCTTCTACTCCTAAAGCTCGTGGTTTCATTTTTCCCATAATATTTTTGTCATTCCCGCGAAGGCGGGAATCTAGACTATAATTTCAAATTTGTATTTTGAGACTGGATCCCGGCCTCCGCCGGGATGACCTCGCTGGGGTCATTTCTCTACATCTATCCCCATGCTTCTTGCTGTCCCTGCAACTACTTTCTTTGCTGCTTCAATATTGTCTGTATTAAGATCTGGTAATTTTTCCTTTGCTATTTCCTCCAGTTGAGACTTTGTCAACTTACCGACTTTCTCCGTATTTGGTCTGCCGCTCCCAAGTTTTAATCCTATCTTTTTTTTAATCATAGCTGCAACGGGTGGAAGTTTGGTAATAAATGTAAATGACCGATCTTCATAAACAGTTATAACAGCTGGAATAATCTGTCCCTTTAGCTTAGCAGTGCGTGCGTTATACTCTTTGATAAACTCCATGATCGGAATACCGTGTTGACCCAAAGCAGGACCAACTGGTGGAGCAGGTGTTGCTTCTCCGGCTGAAAGATTAAGTTTGATAAGTGTCTTTACTTTTTTTGCCATATTATAATTTTGTCACTTGTAAAAAATCTAGCTCAACTGGTGTTTCTCGGTCAAAGATAGAGACCAATACACGGACTTTCCCGCGCTCTTCATCGATTGCCTCAATCGTACCTAAAAAGTCGGCAAACGGACCCTCGGTGATCTTAACCGCTTCTCCAACTGAGAACTTGGTCTTGAATTTGGGTTGTTCTTGCGATACAAACTTCATAATCGCCTCAACTTCCTTATCAGAGATGGGAGTGGGTTTAAGACCTGCACCCACAAATCCGGTGACTCCTTCTGTTGTACGTACGACAAGCCATGAGTCATCATCTAGTATCATACGGACCAATACATAACCTGGAAATACTTTTTCGATGGCCTTTGCTTTTTTGCCTTTTTTTATAGCTACTACTTCACGAGTGGGGATAACAACGTCAAATATCTTGTCTTCAACACCCAAACTCTTGACTCTTTGTACAAGCGCCTGTTTCACTTTATTTTCATACCCTGTTTGGATATGGATAACATACCACTTCGGCTGTACTCCCAAGACGGGAACATTTTTTAATGCTTCTTTTTGTTCTTTAGCAAGATCTGTCGCAATCATATATTAAAAAATTCAAATGTCAAATCTCAAAACTCAAAACTCAAATCTATATATGAAATATAAAATCTTAAGATAGACATTTAAGATTTTAGATGTAGATCTGATATTTGAACTTTGAGATTTAAGATTACTCTCTTATCTAAATTTCGTAACCATCTCAAGTCCTTTTGCCAACAAGACATCTATTATACCTATATAAAATCCAATAATCAAGGATATTGCGATGACAATTGTTGTTAAACGAACTGTCTCTTTGCGGGATGGCCACGTTACTTTTTTAAGTTCATCGATTATGTCCCGTGCAAATGCGGGGGTTATAGTTGTTTTTTGCATGATAGACCTAATTGTAACATAAAATTTTTAATAGGGAGCACAAAATATGTTACACTGATAGTATGAATATCGAAATCATCCATTCCGTCATACTCATCTTTACTATAGGCCTTTCTTTTCTTTTTCCTGCCTCATTATTCGCCCGTTTTGACTTACAGATTGCGGCTTTTTTATTTATCGTTTTTTTTGTTGTCCGTAAGATCGTAGGTGACCGATTGAGATCGCGGCTTCTTGAGTCTGTGATCTTTACCTTTGTCATCTTGTTAACGATAAACACAACAGGAGGTCTCCATTCTTCATTTTTTTTTCTTCTCTATTTTCTTCTTTTTTCTCTTTCGCTGCTCCTTGAACCTGTAGTATCCATTACCTCAACTCTTGCGCTTATGATCTTTTTCATGGTCTCACTTCCGCCAAATCAGGACTTAAAGACGCTGTTGCCTATTTTTTCTCTTGCATTCCTCACGCCGTTTGCCCTTTTTATGGGACAAGAATTCATAGAAAGTCAAAGGTTAAAAGTCAAAAGTCAAAAGTTGGAAACAGACCTGGAAAAAAATAAAGAAGAGACGTTTCTGTTTCTTTCCCTTATGCTGAAAAACCATCTTAAAAGCATTATTCATGCTATCGATAATTTTATGGGTGATCATGAGCTTCATTCAATAAAAAAGCACGTCCGTAATATGGAAAAATTGATTGAAAAGTATGAAAATAGTCAATAATTTTGCACACATTTGCTTTTCTCTCTTACTACTTACTACTTTCTACTTGCTACTATCAAGTAGTTCACATGCCGTAAACATGGACTCAGAGAGATATAAAATCCAGTATGGCAATATCAATATCGGAGGGAAAAAATCAAGCGATCTTGATGATGGAACATACAATCTCTCTGCTACTTTGGGACAGGTGGCAGCTGGACAGTTTGAATCAAACGGCTATATCGTAAAGGCTGGATTTCAATATATATATTCTAAAATTCCATTCACTTTTTCCCTCTCAAGTATAAGGGCAGATCTCGGAACGCTTTTTCCAAGCACACCCTCTACCACCTCAATACAGTTAACCGTGTCATATGGAGGAGCCGGACAGTATGTCGTTACTGCAGGAGAACAAGGAACAATGCAAAATTTTTCCTATGATCCAATCCCCAATACCACCTGTAACGGAGGTGCAGATACATGCTCAAGAACACTTGCTAAAATATGGACCTCTACATCCTCATATGGGTTTGGCTACAGTATGTCAGGAGAAGATATTCCAGCTGATTTCATCGACTCTACCTACTATCGACCTTTTGCTGATCTCACTGTTCCGGAGGATCCCGTTTCCATTATGCAAAGTGCAAATGTAACACAAAATCTTATTCCAACTCCAAATCCGTCATATACCCCAGCTCCCCTTCTAACAGGTACGCCAAGAGATATTACTCACACATCAACTCTTACTTTTAAAGCAAACATTTCCCCCCTTCAACAAGCTGGAAGCTATACTACTGTTGTTCATTTCACCGCAACACCATCGTTTTAGTATTAAGTAGAAAGTATAAAGTATGAAAATAAACAAAAACACAATACAAACCTGTTTCTCTTTCTTGCTACTTACTACATTCTACTTCCTACTAACTACTACAACTTACGCGCAACAAGTCACTCTTTCTATCTCCCCCCCTATCGTAGAGACTCTTGTCAAACCAGGAAAAAGCATGTTGATCGGTTACACCATACAAAATTTGGCTGATCCAACCGCCATTATAGTAAAGGTACGTTCCTTTTCTCCACGTGGAGATTATGGAGAAATGCTTATTGATACCGAACTCATTTCTCCCGTCCGTTTTTCACTCGACAATACCAATATACAACTTGAACAACCCATTTTAATGAAGCAAAGAGATACCACTCAGGCCTTGGTACGGATCCGTATACCTGAAGGCACCCCTGAAGGCGATTATTATTTTACTGTTCTTGCAGAAACACAGCCCATTGCAGCAATAGGTGGAGCAACTGCTTCCCTTGCAAAGGCGTCTATCGGATCTACTCTTCTTATAACGGTTACCAAATCGGGCTTTGTTGAAACAAAGGGTCGGATTGCCCTTTTTGATATTATCCCAAATTTTACGATGAAGCTTTTTGGAAAAACATACAAAATTATTGAAAGTTCAAGTAAAGTTCCAGTTGTCCTCATCGTACAAAATCTAGGGAAAAATCTCATCAAACCTCAAGGCGAAGTTACTTTACGCAATTCATGGGGAGAAAAAACAATCTTTCCACTCCTTTCCCAAAATATCTTAAGTGATTCTAAGCGTTTGGTAAAAAGCACCGAAGGCGTAAATACAAATCCCTTTCATTCCTTTACCATATCTGGATACTTTATTGGCCCTTATACACTTTCATCTCGAGTACACTTCGGAACAGACAATACCCAGCTTTATGCAACGACATCTTTTATTGGTGTGCCTATCCGGTTTGGCATCGCGCTTCTTTTTATACTAATCATCTCAACTATTATTATAGTAGGGTTGAAAAAAAGAAATTCAAGTACTATCACATAATTTATATCCTTACAAGACTCTATTTCCCTTTTTTTGTTGTATAGAATCCATTGATTTAGTGATGCTTCTTAGTGAAAATGATCATATGGATGGATTTATATCGTCTCTCTTGCCATTTTTTCGCAGGTTTTTCGTGGAATCACTTCTCTTGGGAGCGGCTTTTATCATCACTTTTATATCTATCACTATATATATACATACTACTCAAAAGGAGGAGGATGTTGAGATACCTCCTCTCTATAAATCTTCTACTTCCGAGGAACAGAAAAAAAGTATCATGATAGACGTATCAGGAGCAGTGAATAAGGAAGGGGTGTTTGAGCTGTCTCAAGGAGCAAGACTTAAAGACGCACTTGACCTTGCAAAAGGCATATCAAACGATGCAGATAAGGGTTTTTTTAACCGTAACTTTAACCTTGCTAGATATGTATTGGACCAAGAAAAAATATACGTCCCCTCGCTCCAAGAGACTGAAACAGGTATAATATCCGAACGCAAACAATTAGTAGATTATTTACTGCCTCAGACTATCCCATTAACTCAAATAGACGAATCTCCTCAAGAGAGAATCAAGATCAACTCAGCCTCAAGTGAGGAAATAGACACACTTCCCGGTATCGGCCAATCAACCGCTGAAAAGATTATTCAAAATAGACCATTCACCACAATCGATGAGCTTTTGACGAAGAAAATTCTTAAGAAAAACGTGTTTGAACAGGTTAAAGAATTGGTGGATCTATGAACATAACCCCTTCTATCTTCACCTCTGTTATCAACTCATATCTTCCTGAGCCCCACGCATCACTTCTCAATGGCATTTTGTTTGGTATTCCTTTAAGATCGACCAAGATCTTGTATCAACAGCTTCAGGTCGTTGGACTATTACATCTTGTTGTTTTATCTGGCATGAACATCACTATCTTAGGGGCTATCGTCGGACTTGCTACAAACAAGTTGCCAAAAAATCTTAGTCTTTTTTGTACTATTGGCTGCATTGTGGCTTTTTCTTTTTTTGTTGGACCCCAACCTCCTATCGTGCGAGCGGCTGTTATGGGCACTCTCTCTACCATAAGCATTATCTACGGCAAAAGAAATACCGCTCTTGTGAGCCTCCTTTGTGCTGTTTTGGTCATTGCTATATTTAAAAAAGACTGGCTTTCGGGTATATCATGCCAACTATCAGTAGGCGCTACATTTGGCATAATCCTTTTTGGTAAAGGAAGGGGGGGTAATGCAGTTATTCAAGATCTTCGCACTTCACTTGCGGCACAGATCTTTACCGCTCCGCTTATCTTTATTTTTTTCAAACAAATTTCCCTTATCTCTCCCCTTTCCAATCTTGCAGTCTCCTTTCTTATTCCACCTCTTATGATATTTGGTTTTCTCACCGCGATCCTAGGGAACATACATTGGCTTTTGGGCTTACCCTTAAGCTATATATGTTACGGATTATTAAGCTATATGATATTTGCCATTAAGATACTGTCAAAAGTCCCTTTTGCATTCGTACAGTTTTAACGATGCAAAACCCCATCACCAAAAAAACACTTTTTTTTGCTTTACTATTTTCATGCATAATACTTGTAATTGTTTTTTGTAATCAGTACTTTAGTAAGCAAACCATACTAGTGTTTTGCGACGTTGGACAAGGGGATGGCACCTATATGCGTATACAAAACAAGATTGATATTGTTATTGACGCAGGTCCAGCAAATAATAAAATGCTGCACTGTTTAGGTACCTATATGCCCTTTTACGACAGAACCATTGAGTATGCATTCATCTCACATTCACAAACAGACCATTATGGGGGATTTATTGAGATATATAAAAGATATAAGATAGATGCACTGTTTGCTCTTCCTCTAACTGGTAGCAGTAACAATATTGAGATTCTTAAACAGTTGATAAATAACCATCAAACCCATCATATTATCCCAACTACAGGTGATACTGTCTCCCTATTAAACACCCGCCTCACTTTTTTATCTTCTTCCAAGGCGTTGCCTTCCATCATATATGCCAAAGACCTCAATGCGTTTTCAGTCATCGTTGAGATTAGGACCTCAGACAAGCGTATCTTATTTACCGGAGATGCAACGATCTCCACGCTATATAATCTCTCTCTTTCTCCCTACAGTGGTAAAACAATACTTAAAGTGCCCCATCATGGATCACAAAACAGTATTTCGGAATCCTTTTTAAAGCAAATTCATCCTGACGTTGCGATCATAAGCGTTGGGAAAAATAATTCTTATGGGCACCCATCGAAAAGAGTATTAGATTTCTTAAAAAAAATGGGGACTCAAACACGACGGACGGATAAGGAAGGCGACATTGTTATAAAGTTATAACTAATTAGCTAAGAAGTATTCCTCGTATTTCTTTGAAGATATTTATTGCCTCAAATCCAATCCATGATTGACCCATAAGTTCAACAGGAAGACCAGGATCATCTCGAAGAAGGGTGATGTACTCATTTATGACTTTTGAAAACTTCTCTATTTTATCTCCGTCTTTGGATAAAATCTCATGCCATTTCTTAAAAAGCTCACGATATTTTTTATCCAGAGCCGATTTTCCCCATACTTTTTCGATTAAGACTTCACGATCGCCAAATGTATGATCTGATTCAAATGCTTGTATGTACTGTTCTTCTGCTTTGCCTGTTACAAGATCCTTTAGATTCTGAATAACAGGATGGGGAGTAAGCCAAAATGATCTATGCCAAGGCCCCAAACCCCACCCCTGCATCTCGCGTCGCAAACGGTCACGCAGTTCACGCTTACTTTCAGGTATCTCGTAAGATATGATTCGCCATTTCAAATCCCATTTGAGTTTCAAAAAGCGAAAAAAGGGGAACTCAAAGCTGAGCTCTTCAAATCCCTTTTCGGTCAAAACATATTCCTCTTCTTTTTCTGATGTTTTTTTAATTGCATTTTCTTTTAACAGTAAGGAAAGGGTTGTTTTGGTTTTTTGATTGAGAGAGTAATCGAATATTTTTTGAACATTTTCATCTAGCTTAATGCTCTTAAATTCAACGTCTGACAGAAGAAAAAGTGATAGTATAATCTTCGTTCGTCTTTCTTTTATTCCCATATCAAGTTAACTTTAACAGACGAAAAAATATATGTCAAGAGGAATATATGATAAAATAATGCAGTCGTGATTCATTACCTTCACTTCTAAATATTTTTTTCTCAATTACACTTGACTTTTTCTCCGTATTACTATTTAATGAAACTATTACCTATTTTTTTACACTGGAACACATATGTTTCATCGAAGATTAAGATCACTATATAAGATAATCCTTTTCTTTTTTCTTGTAGCTCAACTACAGTTTGTCACCCTACTTGATCTACCAATATTCACTATCCCCGGAACAGACATTCGCCTTAATCCTCAAAGGCTTTCATTATTAAAACCGAGTGCCCTTGACGGAGCAGGTCTTTCATCCGCCTCAGCAACTCTTGCTAATCCCCGTCTTTCTTTTCAAGGACGAGTTTCAACTGGATACGCAAGAGGAACCAATGTTATTACGCTTGCAACAACGCCAAATACATTTGGTGATATAAATACTAATAACCTTTTCCCAAATGATACCGTTGCAGTTGGAATCAACGGCAACATTCCAGTTGCAAGTATTAGTAGTGCTACCGTATTTACTTTAAAGAATGCTCTTGCGGTCACAGTAGGAGCTACCACAAATATATATGCAACACAGTCTGGCACATTGACCTTATCATTTTATACCGGAGCAGCCATACCGGTCGGTGGAAGTATACGGATTGAGCTACCTGCATCAAATGGTTCCATATCAGGAAGTAATGTTGATGGGGCTCCCGATACAACAGCCGCAACAAACACAAATGGTTTTGATTTAAACGGTATGACCAATGCAAATGTAACCTGTCCTAACGGAGCTTTTGCCGCTGGAACACTTACAGCAGGAGCTGGAGGCATAGGAGCTCCACATATCGTAAGTTGTAATTACTCAGGTGCTGTTGGTATACCAGCCGGTGCTAATTTAAGTATCGTAATCGGATCTGGAACAAAACCCCTAGTGAATCCTGCCCCTATAAACACAGGTCACACACAGGGACTTGCAGACGTCTATCCTATGACGATCTATACTAAAGATGCCGCCAATGGTACTGGTAATAATATTGAGTCAATCCAAGTACGAGCAGCGCCTATTGAGGGAGTGTTGGTGACAGCTACTGTTGATGAGACGTTAAGCTTTCAAATATCAGGTGTTGCTGTCGGATCAACCTCATTCTGTGGAGTTGCGCACACGGCCGGTCTTACCACAACCGCAACATCAGTCCCTTGGGGAATTGTTAACTCAAACTACACCGCAGACAAAAATGAAGCAGTGCAGCAATTGACCGTCACAACTAACGCTCCAACCGGTTATAACGTATATGCAGAGGAAAATGATCAGATGGGAAAAGATGGCGTAACATGTACGGGAGCAGCCCCTTCTGTTGGAGAGTATACGTTTGGATCTAATACGTGTATCAGAGATTATGCCAACGCTGCAACTCATACTTCGGCCACTGATTGGACTGCGGCTCCTGGATCAAACTATGGTTTCGGATACACTCTAGCCAATCAATCTGGCACTGACGCGAGATTTTTATACAATAATGGCGGTGCTTATATGGCAAAACAGTTTGCCGATCAAGAAAATTCAGAAAGCAAATATGATACTAATGCCGATCTTATGTATAATGTGGGACCAGTCAGCGGATCGTCTGTTTACGTCTGTTATCGTATCCATGTACCAGCCACACAGCCTGCCGGATTTTACTTTAACAAGTTGAAATATACCGCTGTTGCAAAGTTCTAGATAGTAGTTTAAATAATGATTGGCAGTTAGTAGTTAGTAGTTAGTAGTTAGTAAAATATGAAAAAAATTAAAAATATATTGATTGCTTTTGCCTTTGCCATTGTATTATCTGTATCATTAATACTTTCTACTAACTATTCACACGCTCAAGACATCCTTCCCCTTACAGTTGGCCCAGCAAGACAACAAATCACGGTTAATCCGGGTGAACAAGCTGCTTTTTCTATTAAATTCTATAATGAAAGCGATTCTCCACTGACAGGCATCGTAAGAGTGGCTGATTTTGTAGTACAAGATAAGGACGGATCGCCCCGCATAGTAGATGATGTTTCACAAGGCTCACCGAAGTTTTCCGCATCTGCATGGGTCACGCTTCCATACGACCGCATGTCAATACCATCCAATGACAAAGTGACTGTACAGGCTAGTTTAGCTGTTCCTCAAGACGCTCGTCCAGGAGGTCGCTATATTGCCGTATATTTTGAACCTTCCATCCCTGTTCCACAAGCAGTGGGCAGTGAAACGGTCGGTCAAGGCATATCTCCACGCATCGCTTCTCTTCTTTATGTAAGAGTATCAGGACCCATCACTGAAAGCGCAATCATCTCAAATTTGTTTGCCAAATCGTTCTATGAATATGGACCAATCCAAATAAATGCAGAGATACTTAATAGAGGTGATTATCATATACGTCCTCGCGGAGTCCTGACGCTTGTTGATCCTATAGGTAGCACCACTGAACAAACATCTCTTAAAGAAGAAAATATTTTTCCTGATGCTGCACGAGCTTATGAAAATAAATTGGGAACCAAGTGGATGATGGGAAGATATAAAATCACCCTTGCCGCCTCTTACGGCGAAAAAGGACAAGCTATTGAAAGGTCTGTATTTGTTTGGGTATTTCCTTGGAGAGTTGCAACCGTTATACTTCTCTCAATCATCATTGTGATTCTTCTTATCACGGGTATGTATAAGAGGCTTGTTACGAAAGAATCAAGTCTTGAAGAAGAAATTTCAAAGGAAAGAGAAGAGATTGAGAAATTAAAAGAAGAACTCAAAAAAAGAAAGGAATAATTCGCACCCCATACTCCTATGAAGCATTTTTTCTTCTTTATTATCTTTTGTTATATCTTTCTTTTTATTTCAAGTCACCAGATACATGCATATACAATTGGTCCCGTTGAAGATGTCACCGTGTCTGCCTACATCGGCATTACACCTCCCCCACCTACCATTACACCCCTCATTATCCCAACCCCTATACAAAAGCCCGCTGAGGGTAGATTCAGTCTATTTGGATACTCTTCTCCAGGAGCGAAGATCAGCATCAACAACCCTGGAATGTATAGTGACACTATAGCTGATAATAAAGGTTATTATGAATTTCGAAATTTTTTTTCTACCTTTCTCATTGAAGATCTATGTCTGACCTCACAGGACCAGTTTGGTCGTGTCACTATGCCCCTATGTATCCCTCCTATCCCATCAGAAAAGGACTCCTCTATCGGACCCATCATCATGCCTCCGACTTTATCGTTGAATAATAACAATTTTTTTTCAGGCGATCAGATCACAGCCTCAGGTCAGACAGTACCAAGTACTAATATCGAACTATCAATGTTCACAGACGAAACAAAAACATCACTTCGATCTCTTTTCCAAGATAAAGATAAACCTTTTTCAAAGAAACTCTTTCTTGCATATCTTATGTTCAAAAAAAAACTAAATCCTATTCCCATAAGCTATGCTGCCTCTTTGCCGAAAAAAAATATTGTCGTTGACAATAAGGGTAACTTTTCACTCGTTCTTTCTTCTGATGACCCTCAGTATTATCGTACATTTGCACAGACCATCTTTGAAAAAGCATTCTCTCAGAAAAGTATCACTCTAAACTATGATATTTTTCCAGGGTGGTTTATACTCATGAAGTTTATATTAGGATTTTTGCTCAGTCTTAAATCAAGGTTGCTTGAGATTGTTTTTTTGCTGCAGATATTTATCATCGCTTACTACCTAATCCATCACCATCTCCAACCGTATAAAATTGCTCGTAAAAGGGCTCTTGCGCTCATAGATCATCCTCTCCCTATGAAGATTGAAGGACAACTGCTACTTCAAGAAAAGGAGTTAGTTCTTGAAGAACACGCAATAGAAAAATACAGATAATCTTTAGTAAAATACCAGATAAGCTTTCTGAGGGAGGGTAATACTGTCAACTTTGACATCGAGATAAAACTCTCCGTTAATCCCCTCGCTCTTGGTTGCGATATCAAAATATGCTTTTCCTAGATTGTCAGTATTGGGTGCTGTTGCAACAATAGTCAAATTCTCATTATCAACACTACCCACAAACACTGTTTTTCCCGCAACTCCTAGTCCTTGACCATTTAATATGAATACAGTGACACGGATTTGTTGTTTACCATCTCCTTTTGCCTTTCTTGGATCACTTATCACATAGGAGTTCTCCGGCGAAAAGGAATTGTTGATGACGCTTGCTCTTCCACTCATATACCGCGCTTCATAAAAAAAGAAAAGTCCAGAAAAGAACATGAGAACGATAATAAAAATGAGCGAGGCTATTATAAACTTCTGCATATATAGATGTTACTCAATATAAAAAATTATTTCAATAAATAAAAAAAATGGTAATAAAGCTAACAAAACACAAATTTATCATAGATTAAATACGGTCATGGCAATCTAAGCAAAAACGAAATTATTTTAGCAAATAATATATTCAATTGCTTAAAATGATAATAATTTGAGCCTAAAATTATTAATTTAGGGCTTTTATATGCTTTAATCCAAAACTAAATTTACACATAGAGCCTTCATATGCTTTATGTATCGCAACACCAATACAGCCTTAATCACTAAATGAGGCAAAACTACTTGTATAAAATTAAACTCAATTAAATATACATGAAGTATTTCGGGTAATATCATAATGGTATATTTGTACTATGGGTTATATGATATACTTTGATATGTATGAGTATGTTAATTTTGTCTGCGGTTATTATTTTAAATACGATTAAATTATATTACAGGTCTATATGAGTATTTCACGTAAGTATGAAATAACTATATCATAATATATACTAAATAGCTCTTGACAAACTTATTATTATTGTTTTATTCTTAATGTATGACATCTTTATCTACACACAGGTATAATCTCGATAATCTTGAGGCTTTGTTTCGGGAATTCCTTATAGTTGAAAAAGTTGCACCGATAACTTTAAAGAATTATCTTTCCGACCTCAGACACTTTTTCGGATGGTTTGTTTTTTTTCTTCATTCAAAAAAGCACAACATTTTGATTGATCAAAAAAACGAGAATGATCTTGTAAGCTACATAAATGTTGATATCGTTAACGCATATAAAACATATTTGGAAAGTAATGCTTTACCGGTAAAAACAATAAATAGAAGACTTTCTACTATCCGCAAATTCTGTACATTGTGCATAAAACAAGGCTGGATGAAGGAAAATCCGGCTAAGAAAGTGATAAATATCGTATCCAGTGTCCCCTCCTCTGAAAGCTCATCACAGGTTGTAATATCAAAAGATCCAATCAAAGAACTGTTAAACGAGTTTTGTAAGGATCTTACAAGCCAAAACTTAACTTCACATGAAATCAATCTCGTTCAAAATGATATTGATGAGTTTCTCACCATTATTAATTATTAATATCTTATGAAAAATGTTTTCATGAGCGCTTTGAATAGGGCTATAAATGGCCTTAAAGAATGGACTGATCCTGCTGTTGAAGGATCTCCATATGATCCTTTTATAACTTATGCTAAGTACCCTAGCATAAAAAAACATCTTTCTTTCCGAAGAAAAATAAGTTGGAGAGTGTAAGTTTTCCTTTTTCATGATAAAGATAAATACCGACTCTATTTTTCAATTTGTAAAGGCGCTTAAAAGAAAAAGTGTTCCAAAGAATGAAATTAAGCGCAGGCTTCTTTCTGTGGATAGGTTTATCAAATGGGCTCACCAGAAGAGCTATCTGGCAGATGATACGTTTAAGCAGATACAAGATGAGATTGCCAAGTTAGCGATTGGAGATCAGAGACTAGAGATTGGTAATCAATTTCCAATCACTAATCGCCAATCGCTAATCTCTAATTATTCTTTCGGCATCCAGCATTATATTGGTTTTGCTATCATATTTGTCCTCATGGCCATGCTTGGAGCAGGGCTTTATAATCAGTTCTTTAAAAAAACACCTACACCGTTTGCATATTCAACTACTCCCCTACAAGGTGCTCGTGTCATTTCATTTCAAGGAAGATTGACTGATAGTTTGGGTAATCCCATCATCGCCCCCATCGATATCACCTACAATTTTTATACTGCACCATCTGGAGGATCTCCTATCGCCGGCTCTACTCGCGTATGTACGGCCAATCCTGATCAAGATGGAGTTTTTGCCAATCTCATAGGAGATGACAGCGGTCCTAGCTGTTCAACTCAACTTCCAGCTAACATTTTTACCGAAAATTCTGAAGTATTTCTTGGCGTCACGATCGGATCAGAGATAACTGAGATGAGTCCTAGACAACAGATTGCGAACGTAGGATATGCCATGAATGCAGAGACACTTCAAGGCCTGCCTCCTGGCACAACCGCATCATCAATTCCATTTATCAGTGCGCAAGGTGACCTGCTTATCGCAGCCTCAACTCCTGGTATACGTTCAACATATACGACAGCAAATTTTGTTATATCCAGTGCTCAAGCAACTACTATCCAATCAGCAAATGGAGGGGATATTACATTCAACGCAACAGATGGAGGCACACTTCGTTTTAATACTTTTAATGGAACTTTAAACGAACGGATGACTATTACTCCCTATGGAAACGTGGGGATAAGCAATACCAATCCACGAGCTTCTCTTGATGTCATAGGAGATGCCTCTCTTTCAGGCAATCTTGTCTTTAATGGTCTAACCTCTCAGATCAGACAATTAAATGGCGGCAATTTATCTTTTGTTACATCCCCTGGTGGAGATCTTGGAGTCTCAACCAAAATGACACTCCTTAATAACGGAAATCTTGGTATTGGAACAACTGTTCCTATCTATAAACTTGATGTTGCAGGTGCTGCTTCAATCGCAGGCAATCTTATGACTGGCGGACAGATGCAGCTCGGAAGATTTGTAGCAGATCCGACAGCAGTTGGATCAGGGTCTATGTACTTTAATACAACAAACAACACTATCTACTACTATAACGGAACTGACTGGACACAGGTCGGATCTGGTGGAGGCGGAGGTGACAATGTATGGCAACGGGTACTTGATGGAGTGGTCATACCTAAAATAGCTGCTGATGCACTTAATCTCGGCAACTCTGCAACAGCCTCAGCTACCGTGCACTTAGCTGGAAAAACAGGAGATAATTCATTTATAAATACGGGTAATTTTGGCATTGGGACGACAGGACCTGCTATGAAGCTGGATCTTGGAACAGGGTATTCAACAAACAACTCAACATTCAGAACAGGAACATATGAATTACAACCATATGCATTAAACAACGCTTTTCTTGCGGAAAATGCTTATTATAACGGTTCTACCTGGACAAGGAGAAATACTGGATATGCCGAAGGATTTCAGTTTTTTAATGGTCAGACTTTATTCTTCAATAACACCAGTGGAACTGGTAGTTTTTCTGCAACTTATCCGTTCAAGACCGATTCTGGCAACTCCGGATCAGTAGCTCTCGGAGGAAATATTAATACAGCAACAGGTAATTATAGTGGTTCATCAATGGTTGTTTTAGGTACTGGCAACGTCGGAATTGGCACTACCTCTCCCCTTGAAAAACTTGATGTCCGTGGTAATGCCACAGTATCTGGATATCTCACGATCGGACAGAGTGGAGCTTTAAGAAGTCAGTATGGTCCTCTTAACTTAGCATATAAGTCTGGAGTGAACTCATGGACTACGGGAATGGTGCTTAAGGATGGAAGTGGTAATGTAGGGATTGGAACTACTAATCCAGAAACCAAATTACATGTATATACCAGTACCGCAATAGGAACATATCGAGATATTTATGCAAAACAAATTATTGACGATGCAGATGCAAGACTCCAAATTAGATCGGGTGATACGGGCAACTATGGCTCAGGATTAATTCTCTCAACAGCGGATAAAAGCTGGGCAATGATGGCACAAGCAAGCTCAGATAATAATAATTTTTATATAGGCTATAAATCAAGCGCAACCGATGAAGATATAATGGCTGGTTCATCAAAGCACTTTACTATCAATACCTCTGGAAATGTTGGAATCGGGACAACAAATCCCCTTGAAAAACTTGATGTCCGTGGTAATGCCACAGTATCTGGATATCTCACGATCGGACAGAGTGGAGCTTTAAGAAGTCAGTATGGTCCTCTTAACTTAGCATATAAGTCTGGAGTGAACTCATGGACTACGGGGATGGTATTGCAGGATAGTACAGGCAATGTTGGAATCGGGACATTAAATCCTACTTCTTTTAAACTTGAGGTTGCAGGTGACATAGGCCCTGAAGCAGATAATACTCGTGATTTAGGTTCTGCATCACGCTATTGGAATACTATCTACGTAAATAATATCGTGGGAAGTGGAGCTTTGGGATATTGGCAGATAGATAGTAATGTTCTTCATCCTGCTAATCAATGGGCGTCTGTTGTTGATTTAGCAATTGGTGGAACATCTACTTCATCTGCTAAATTTCAAGTATACGGAAGTGGTACCAATGCAGGAACAGCATCTTCATCAGGACAACTCACTTTCAACAATAATTCAGGAACGCATTATGTCAACTCACTTTGGAACCGTCCCCTATCCTTCCGCACTTCCCCTGGTGGAGATACAGGACTGACAGATAGATTATATATTGCAGCAAATGGCAATGTGGGAGTGGGGACGACAAATCCAGTGGCAAAACTGGATATTAAAGGAACTTTCTCCTCTGAAGTTGGATATTCATCTTACACTGGCGATGGTGTTTGGAATGCAAATGCTCGACCTTCTAAAATTATTACGCCGAATTTGCATGAATTGCGATTTGGTTACTCTGATGCAGGAGGAGGTCAATATTATCCATCTATCGGTTTTGCAGCAAATAGTACTGCCGTAAATGATTCTCTATTAATTCTCCAGTCAAGAGTCGCTTTAGGTACACCAGAATCATACAATCGATGGCAAGTAAGCGGAGGGGGAACAATCAGCTGGGGTGCAGGAAGTGGTGCGGTTGATACAAACCTCTATCGCGTTGCAGCTAATATATTAGGCACCGATGACACACTATATGTAGGCGGCAATATAGGCATCGGTACAACTTCCCCCCTTGAAAAACTTGATGTCACAGGCAATGCATCTGCCTCAGGATATGTCACGGTCGGACAAGCAGGAGCTTTAAGAAGTCAATATGGTCCGCTTAATCTTGCATACAAATCAGGATTAAATACCTGGACAACGGGGATGGTGTTAAAGGATGGAACGGGATATGTGGGGATTGGAACAATTAATCCAACGTATTTATTAGATGTATCAGGCGGATCTGGAATTGTGGGAAGATTTAGCGGAAGAGTGATTGGAGGCGATGCAGTTGCTTCAAATGAATTCGTAACGTTCGGTCAGTTGGCTGGAGGATCAGGACAGTATTGGCAAAGATCAGGAGAAGCTTTATCACCAAGCAATATTTGGAACTCAATAAATGTGGGAGCAACTGCAACAGCATCTGCTTATGTACATCTTGCAGGTACTCCGAATGAAAACTCATTTGTAAATACAGGAAATTTTGGCATTGGAACTATCTCTCCTGTTGCTAAACTTGATGTAGTAGGTAATGCAAGCATCTCCGCTTCTTTATCTTATAGAAGTGGAGCCCCAAATTATGTAAATGTATTAGGTAACCAACCTCTATCATTCCGAACTTCACCAGGAGGTGACGCAGGATTAACTGATAGATTTACTCTCTTGGCAAATGGAAATATAGGTATAGGAACAACAGCGCCTGCTACAAAACTTGACATCGACACAAGTTCAAATACAACCGGATTGCGACTTCGCGGATTAGCGGAAACTGTTGAGATATCAGATATCTATGTTGGATCAAATGGCACATTCATATTAGATAATACAGTCGGAACAGGTAGTAGTGGATATATTGATCTTCGTCCTGAAGATAATGATTATGGCATGGTCCTTCGTGAATCCGACGGTACAGGAACAGGCTCATTTGCCAATTTTTATGTCGTTGACGCTGCTACAGACTACATGAATATTATCGTCAATGGAGCTCAATCAACAACAGGATTGGTTGTAAATGCAAACGGAAATGTGGGGATAAACAATACTTCCCCCCTTGAAAAACTTGATGTCACAGGCAATGCATCTGCCTCAGGATATGTCACGGTCGGACAAGCAGGAGCTTTAAGAAGTCAATATGGTCCTCTTAACTTAGCATATAAGTCTGGAGTGAACTCATGGACTACGGGGATGGTTCTTCAGGATGGGACAGGAAACGTGGGGATTGGGACAACAAATCCAGTGGCAAAATTACAGGTCTATCCTGGATATACCACAGGAACATACAATGGTATCAATGTATCTGGCGGGACAACAGGTGGAACTTATAACGCTTTCTCAACGGATGCATTTGTAAACAGTGGAGCTGGAACAGTTACCGGTTTATCGATCACCAGCAGGATACAAAACGCCGCTACTTCTTCTAATGCATACGGCATTAATGCTACTGTATATAAGGGTAGCGGTTCAACCGGAACGACAACTGCTATTTATGGAGCTAATTTAAGAGTTCTAAACTCAAGTAGTGATGTTATTACAGATACTTACGGTCTAAAAATAGCTGACATCTCAAATTCCGGAACCATGAGCAATACTTATGGAGTGTATGTAGGAGACATTACTGCTGGAACCCAAACCAATACCCCATTCTCATTTTATGCATCTGACGCAAACGCATTAAATTACTTTGCTGGAAATGTCGGAATAGGTTCATCTGCTCCCACCTCCTTCAAACTTGAGGTTGCAGGTGACATAGGCCCTGATGCTGATGGTACTCGGGATATTGGTTCACCCTCCAGGTACTATGACACCGTCTATGCAAACAATGTGGTAGGACTTGGTGCTCTGGGATACTGGTCAAGAGGTACGGGCGTATTGTTTCCTTCAACCACCACTGATGGAGTAGCTGCGACAGGTTCAGCAACCACCGTTGCAACATTCACCGCCTCAGGGACAAATGATGCAGCACGTTTGGGAGGATCAGCTAACTATATAACCGTATCCCCCAGTGGAGATCTTTCATTCACCGGAGCTAATGCTGATGCGATCAATAAAGTATCAGGGACGTTAAATATAAACACAACCAATAACCAGGCGATAACTACCGGGACTGGTCAGGTCACCTTGGCGGGTAATGTGGATGCCACCAACGGACTTGATGTGACTACCGCTAACCTTACGGTTGGAGGAGCAAACTTTACCGTGGTTCCGGGTACGGGAAATATCACAACAGCGGGTACTGTTTCCATTGCAACCGGTCAATCATACACAGGAGCAGGCACCGTAACCCTCTCCTCTGCTGCTGCATCGAGTCTTACCATCAACTCAGGAACAACCGGTGCCATAGCTATTGGGAATGATGCATCTGCCGAAACAATTGGTCTGGGTACTGGTGCGGCAGCAAAAACAATAACCATAGGCAATACCACAGGCGCAACCGCACTCAATCAACGGGTGGGTACAGGGAACTATACTCTTGACGGAGTTGCTGGATCAACCTATGCGTTTGGTGCATCAACAACCACTGGCACCATGACAATCGGAGGCACAGCACAGACAGGACTTCTCACTTTGGGACAAAGCTCTGGTACCAATATTGTTGCTATTGGATCAGGTACAGGAGCAACAACCGTACAGATAGCAAACGGCGCAACAAACGGAAAAACAGTACAGATTGCAACAGGAGCTGTTGCAAATACCGTTTCTATGGGATCAACCACGGGCGCATCTGCTACTACTCTTAATGCTGGATCAGGGAATCTTACCCTAAATGCCACATCCGGCAATGTAGCACTTCAAACTACTACAGCCGGAAATATTACCCTTACGCCAGGAGGCACCGGAGACATAAACATCACGGCTGATGCCGACTCATTTGTAAATATTGCAGGCCTCACAGACAGCACTGGCACCAGTCTTTGTCTTGATGGTTCAAGCAATCTTATTACTTGTGCAGGAGGAGGCACAGGCAATACATTGCAGGCTGCATATGATAATGGAAATACCATCACCACAACCACTGCAAGAAATATTGCATTTACTTTAGGAGAAGTTGCAACACCTACTTCCCTTACTCTTGAAAATCAAGACACAGCCGGAACAAATGCGCAGCGAATCTTTAATTCCATTGCTTCAGGAACATTGACTAATGGACTTCTGGTTGAACAAACAGGAGCGGGTACCATGACCAGCGGAATAAATATAACACAAACCGCCGGAACTATATCAAGCGGTCTTACTTTCACTGGGATAACCAATGATATTACAACCGGTGCAAACCAACACCTGGCCCTTATGCCAAATGGAACTGGCAATGTGGGTATAGGAACAACAAGTCCTGCTTATAACTTAGAGATCGAGGACGTTGGTGATGCTGCGATATATTTAGAAGCTGATTCCGCCGGAACTGGATCAGAAGATAATAATGCGTTTATTAAACTGAGTCAAGATGGTTTGCTTGTACAATCAATATTTGGAACTGTAGGCAATGCTGGATATGATCCAGAAAATGTCGCATATACTAATACCTTAGCTAACGCAACACTCCTGGGAACCTTAGACAATAATGGAGCGCTTCAGTTTGGGACAAACGACGCAGTCCGTATGACAATTGCAGCAACTGGAAACGTAGGTATTGGGACAACTTCTCCCACTCTTTTTAACCTTCAAGTAACAGGCAATATAGGCCCAACTACTACAAACAACTATGATCTTGGATTAACAGGTACCAGATGGAGAACAGGATATTTTGGAACTTCTCTTGACTCTCCTTCTTTAACCTATGCAGGTACTCTTGCATTGTCTGCAACAGGAGCAAATATAATAACGATGTCAACCAATGGATCTGAGAGATGGAGAGTTGCATCCAATGGAGTACTTCAGTCAAACGGTGCACAAACCATACAGACCTCAACCGGTAATCTTACTCTTGCAACAGCTGCAGGAAACGGACATATACTTCTTTCTCCAAATGGGACGGGAAATGTGGGGGTGGGGACAACAACACCCACATCTTTCAAACTTGAAGTTGCCGGTAATATCGGACCTGATAGCGATATTACCAGAAATATAGGAGCATACAATAAGCGAATTGCCAATACATACACAGGAGTAATTGATGAAAGCATATTTACCCAGGCAGGTGAAAATGCCATCAAGAATTCTGATCGTTACAATGGTGGACCGGGTGGATGGGGTACTGCGGCAAACTATTCTGAGGCTGTTGTGGTTGGGCCACAAGGAACAGAGGTACGAGCAATTACAAATTCAACTCCATTGAGCACGGCCGGATTATTAACTGATTATTTACCCGTTGATCCGAAAAAAGCATATCTGCTTGAATACTGGATCAAGCAGGATGACATAAGTGCAGGAACTGGAACAAATTATATTGGACGTGAAGAATATACAAGCGGTAAAGCTAATAATGACCAGGGAACCGGCCCGTACACGTGGGGCGGTCAAAAACCCCCTGCAGCAAATACATGGTATCATGTATATGGAATTATTCCTCCGCATGACTCAGGCGCTGAAGTAAGTCACACAGCAACAAACAGTACGATCACTCCTGGAACTGAGTATAAATTTTGGAGTTCATACACTGCCTATATCAGGGTTAAGATATATTTAAACTACAACCAACCAAATCCTTCACAGGTCTGGGTAACAGGAGTTGCACTTCGTCCCCTTTCAAGTGGCGGTGTTAATTCTTTTTTTGCTACACCAGGTGATGCCTCAACCTCGGGAAATCTTGCGTTTGTTACTGGGAAAACAGAAAGACTTACCATCACCTCTAACGGTAATGTTGGTATTGGTACTACTGCTCCTGCTACAGGCGCAAAATTGGATGTATATGGCGGACCTATCCGGCTTGGAGCAAATACTAGTGCAAACAACCAATTAAATACGACCGCCGGAAGTGCACCATCAGGAGACCTATATTGGGGCTCTCGAACAATCTGTGATGATTCGGGAAACTGCGGCACAGCCGGAGTGTCGCCTGATTCACTAGACTATACAGAATTCCTAGATACCATGACTCTTGATGCAAATCTTATCTTGAATCAAACAACCTACACCTGGACGCAGAACTTTACCGGGACAACGACCACGGGCTACACTTACAATGCTAACTCTCTCACATCAGGTAAAGCTCTTAGTATCGCTTCTTCTGCTACTGCATTTACCGGCACATTAGCGCAAGTTTCTTTAACAGGCAATAACGCCGCCAATACGGGTACCATATTTAAAGCATCTTCAAACGGAGCTTTAAATACCGGCACTGTTGCTATGATTACCAATCTGGGAGCCGGAACATCATTTAGAGTAAATGATGAGACAGGAGATGCTGACACTACTCCATTTTTAATCGATGCAGGTGGCAATGTAGGAATAGGTACTACTTCACCTGTTTCTAAACTTCTTCTTGACGATGTTACTCCAACTATAACGGGATGGCAGAGTCTTACCATAAGAAGCACCGATGCTTTAGCTATAGATAAAGGAGGAACAATCGGTTTTGGAGGCAAGTATACCTCAGGAGGCACATATGCAACATGGGCAGGTATAGCTGGATTGAAAGAAAATGCAACAGATTCAAATACTTCAGGATATTTATCGCTGCGGACAAGAGCAAACGGAGGAAACCTAACAGAACAAATGAGAATTGCAAGTAACGGCAATGTCGGCATCGGCACTACAAACCCTTCTCTTTTTAAACTTCAAGTAACAGGCAATATAGGCCCAACTACTACAAACAACTATGATCTTGGATTAACAGGTACCAGATGGAGAACAGGATATTTTGGAACTTCTCTTGACTCTCCTTCTTTAACCTATGCAGGTACTCTTGCATTGTCTGCAACAGGAGCAAATATAATAACGATGTCAACCAATGGATCTGAGAGATGGAGAGTTGCATCCAATGGAGTACTTCAGTCAAACGGTGCACAAACCATACAGACCTCAACCGGTAATCTTACTCTTGCAACAGCTGCAGGAAACGGACATATACTTCTTTCTCCAAATGGGACGGGAAATGTGGGTATAGGAACGACGGCGCCAAGCAATCCCCTTGCAGTCATCTCTACCACTACTCCTCAGCTTCGTGTTGGTTATGACAACACAACCAATTACTTCACATCGGCAGTTGCTTCAAACGGATCAGTCACGTTTAACGCTAATGGAGCATCTGCCGCCTTTACTTTTTCAGATCCTACTACAATATCCTCAACCGCAAATCCTGGGCTCACTGTAGGTAACGGTACGACGGGTTATCTGAAAATCGGCGGTTCAACCATATCTGATGCTGCAGGAAACCTCACATTAGATAGTGACAGTGGTACTATCAGCGCTTCAGATATTTTAAACATGGGTTGGAACGCCATAACTGGCGCATGGATAGGAGATGCTGATTCTTATGGAGGCGGAGGATATAACAATATCGCAAATCATAACAATAATCTTATCCGAGCGGATGAAAAGGAAACCGTTACCATGAATAATGGTTGTGATGCAGGATCAATCGCTAATATGTTTGATGGTGACCCTTCAACTATTTGTCAACTCACTGATGCTGCACCCAATGAGATCATTACTATAGATATGGGAAGCTATGAGCATTATTGGACAGGGTTTGAGATCATGTGGACATATGATCGAGGTACTAACAACGTAACAATAGAAAAATACTGGGATCCTGACTCAACAGGTGGCTGTGATACGTGGGCAACCATTTATAGCGGAGCAGCTACAGGATACTCTACAAAAGTAAATGCGCCAGGCAATTATATATGTCAGTACCGCATCACAATAACTGGTACGCCAGATGTTGCAAATGATGTTCGTATCGGAGACATACGAGGGTTCCAATATTATAACGACCAGAAAAATGATCTATATGCCGATATTACCGGCGCTACTTTTTACGGTGCAGTACAAGTTGGAACATCTACGACGAACAGAGACCTTGATGTATATGGCAATGTCGGCATAGTCTCCAGTAACACCACCGGTACCACAACCAGTAGTAGTCTTGGTCTTTCTGCCAACTCCCTCACAACCGGAACAGGTTTGTACGCTGCTTCATCTACCCTAACCTCAGGTAAATTAGTAGATCTTCAGGTGAGTGGGACTGCTGCAGCTGCATCTCAAACAGGACTTAATATTCTAACTGCCGGTGCCAATGGTACTGCGGGTATCACTTCTTATGGTGCACAAATATCAAATACCCATACAGGTACTACCTCTACTAATGTTGCCCTCTATCTCAATGCCTCAGGGGGTACTACAGCAAACTATGGTTTGATTGTAAACGCTGGTAATGTGGGTATCGGAACGACAGCACCGGGAGCAAAACTTGACGTGTATAATCCATCAGGCACCACCCTTGCTTTAGCAGCCCAGGTCCAAAACCTTAATAATGCAACTGGTCAAAATGGGCTTCTTGTCAATGTCGCCCGTGTGACTACAGATGATGCCACATACGGACTCAATGTCCAAGGAGGCGGCACAAGCCGACTTTACGTGAGAGGTGACGGATTTGTGGGTATTGGTACTACCGCCCAATCAGCCAACTGGCCTACTGATCTGCTTTTTATAAACGGTGAATTTACTGCTGACAAATTCAATGATTCAGGAAGCAATAACCGCTATATTGATCCCAATGGCACCTCACGAATAAGCTATCTTGAGATGAGAAACGATCTCACCTTTATTGACGCCGGCAATGCCGGCATCGGTAAAATCAACTCAAACGGAAGTTCTGTTATTATTGAAGGCCCTACTGGAGGCACAACAGACCTCTGTGTTGAGGATCCTGATACTGGAACAGGCGGAGAATGTGACGGTAAAATCGACGCAGGTACCATCGACCCTCCCTACACTATAAATGGGAAAAAATATGCTACATACATGGCCTCCATGACAGGGGTCAAAGAAGAAACTACCGATACCGTACATATTGAGTCAAAGATAGCAGAAGGCAGATATGCGTATGTTATTGACTTTAATAATCAACCCATTGGATCTGACTTATGGCTTTTTAGTAAAACAACTCATCTTAAAGATAACCTAGATCATATGAGCGTTCTTCTCACTCCAACTGATGATACACGGACGTGGTACAAAGTAGATAACACCGGAGATCATCTCACCCTTATTCTTTATTCTTCACGACCAACACAGATATCATATCGACTTACTGCTCCACGCTTCAATGCTGAAAATTTTGCCAATATTAGACCAGATAATGCTCCTGGCGGATTCTTGATAAACGATCCCGATATCATAGGTTCCCCCTATACTATCACTGAAGTTGGATCTTTAACCGATACGCATCATATAGCTTCAACTCAACCAACCAATACCTCGCTTGAAAGCTTAAGAGAGACAATATATCAAGTTGTGCACAACACAAGCGGAGAAATGATAGAAGAGGTAGCAGTTTTCAACAAAATATTGATAGGTAAAATCCAGGCTGGTTTTGTGGAAGCACAAAATGCTGTTGTGACCAACGTATTAAACGCTTCACATATCGTATCTGAAAATATTTCAAGCTATTCGCTACAAGTCACAAAACTTTTTGTAAACGAAAAGATAATCAGCCCGATCGTTGAGACTACAGATCTGTCAGCCTCAGGTACTGCAACTCTTGCGACTATAAAGACCGATACCATCAAACCGCAAGAACAAAATGTCACGATAGACCTCAATACTTCTTCAGACAAAGGTACATTTGCCAAGCTCATCGTAAACGGTATCAACAATATAACTGTTGCATCTATTGATGAAGCAGGTAACGCTACGTTTGCAGGCTCCCTGACTAGCGTATCAGTGATCAGTGATCAGCTGTCAGTAAATGATGCAACCATATCAGGAAGTCTAACTGCCAATGAGGCCAGTCTTTCGGGTAAACTCATTGCGAAAGAGATTGTATCTGATAATATCAGCGAGCTTACGGAAAGAACCGCCGCGGTTGAGGAGCAAAGCGGGAAAACCGCGGAGGTTAATGAGGTTTTGAGCAACAGTATTAATCAGGTTCAACAGGATCTTGCGGCGATAAAAAACCTACCTCTCCCTAACCCCGCCTATTATCAAAATTTGAGTGACTACCCTGTTGCAACTGTTTCTTCACTTCTTGCTCAATCAATTCAGACAGAAGATCTTACTGCGACTGGCAATGTAAACCTTTACAAAGCCTCAATCGCTGATTCCCTCACGGCCGGAACTATTTTTATGCAGGATAACTCTATCCTCTCTCTTTCATGGGAGCTCAAACTTTCAGCTCTTGCTCAGATCACTCTTTTTGACGGAAGTGTGGTCATCGCAAAAAATGGAAACATTACTACAAAAGGAGAACTCATCGCTGAGGGAGGAGTCCGGACGGATGAAATACAATCAATCGATGGAAAAAAAGACATCGCTATCAAACTAAATTCTCAATTGTCAAATTCCAATGAAAATTCATTGAAAAATGCAAAATTGAAAATTGAAAATTCCGAAGGCATGGATGTTGCCTCAATCGATGCCTCAGGCGCAGCCCGTCTCAACAGTTTAGCCTTCACTCATATATCTACCAACTCTGCTATCATTGCTGATTCAGGAGAACGCACTGTGGATGATGAAATCATCCCGGCTATTGAAACCAATGCTGAGGTGGCAGGTACCGGAGTCCTGCCCGTGGATGCACCGGAGATTATAATATACAATAATAGTGTTACGGCAGATTCTCTCATCTATCTGACTCCGATTGGTGAAACGCCAATCAATCAGCTCACGGTTGTGAAAAAGGAGATACATGGCCGTCCATATTTCTCAGTCTCATCCGGTACTACTCTCCATCCAGAGATCAAGTTTAATTGGTTGATTATAAACTAGTTTTACATCATTTGAGATGGTAGTCTGGATTCCCACCTTCGTGGGAATGACAGTACAAAGCAGGAATGATAATCAGGAATGATAATACAGAACTAATAGAAGTCATCCCTGCGTAGGCAGGGATCCAGTCTATTAAAACATCTTTCCCTTGACAATTATATCGCAACTATATTACATTGATACTATACATGAAAAACTCCCTCAAACCTCATCAAGATTTCATGAGGTTCAAAATATATTCATATATGAGACATGTTGTTGTTTTACTTACCTTTTTTTTGCTTTTTGGATTTTTTACATATAAATTGATTGTCTTTGTCAAAGAAACTTATGCAGTAGTCGGAGATCTCGATATCGTCGGATCAGCCACTACCATTGAAGTACTATCAACTAAAACAGGATCACTCACCCTTGACACAACAGCATGTAAAAATCTACAGGGCGTTCCTCGCCCCCTCTTAAAAGCCGCTAGCACCATCGGAGGAATTGACTGTGACACTTCTATAACCATAGCCGCAGCTGGAGCACTCACCGCAGGCACTTATAACGGTCAGACCATATCATCAGCTTCAAATTTGACAGGCAGTCTTACGGTTGCAAGCGGACTTACAGTATCAGCCGGCGCCATAACGCTTCCTGATAATTCCATTGCTTCTGCTGATGTGAACTTTAACTATGCAGCCGCTGCAAGCAAAGGAGGAGCGGCAACTGATTTATCTTGTACTAATTGTGTCGCGCTTACAACAGAAACCGCCGGTAATTATATCGCCACAATTACCGGTAACGGCCAAGTTGGGGTAGCGGGCTCAGGAGCAGAGAATGCTGCTGCTACACTCAGTATCGTTGCTGACTCAATTGGCGACACCCAGCTTGCCTATAACACAGGACAACACTTAACCACAACGAACGCTCCCACTTTTGCAGGAGGAACATTTACCAGTACTGTTAATATGGCAGATACAAAGTATCTTTTTATGGGAGATGCAAGTGCTGGTAATTATTTTGGTTCAAATGGTACTTATCTAACCATGTATAACGGTGGAGCGTCAGGTCTTTCTTTTTACGTCCAACAAAGCATACCTATTACATATATCTATTCGCCAAACATTTTTTTTGGCCTTGCAGCTGGAGGTACTTCGATACACACCCGAGGATCTACGGTCAATTTCGGTGAAACTGGCAATATAGGAGTAGAGAATTTTTATATGAGTTCAGCTGAAAGATTGAACTTTTTTTATTCCAATGGAAGCACTGCCACTCAGGTCGGCGATATATCTGCATCTGATGCTTCTTGGTTTCGTATCAATCAAAATACGGTAAAGAATATCTTTACGCCCCAATATATTCGAGCTGATTCCGGATTGTTTGTCAAAAGTACCTCCTATGGTATAAGCTCTAATGGAATTCTGTTAAATGGTTCTTTATCTGGCACCTACTCAAACGCTCTTACTCTTAGTAGTGCTTCAAATGCATATTCAGGAGCTTCTCTTGCAGTAAGTGGTAATATAACGAGTTCTGCTGGAGATTTAACCATATCTGGTGGAAATATCTCAATTACTAATAATGCCGGTGGTGTTGATTTCAACGATGCTAATTCTTACTGGCTCCGCACCGCTACAAACCACGGCTTATACTGGGATACCACCAACAATACTTGGGAATGGCACTCTGCAGGTGTTGACAAATGGCGTGTTGACCTAAGTGGAAATACTGTTCAAGCTGGTGATCTCACTGTTTCTGGAACAGGTAATAGCTCTTTTGCTGGCAACGTCTACTTAACTGGCAATGTGGCTGTAGCTGGCATGTCTGCCATCCCTGCTACGTACAACAATACTAATATTCTACCCAATCCCAGCTTTGAAGTGGCTACCAGCACTAACTACGACGGGTGGGCAGGTTCTGCCAGTGGCGGAACCGTCACTAGAACATCTAATGGGATTTCCAATCACGATGGCGCCTATGGAATGGAACTGAATGTGACAACGGCAGGAACCGGCACTACCAATATTAATTCCACTCGACAACCGATTAGTCCATCGACTACATATACGCTTTCAACCTGGGCTAAGGTTAATACTGCTTGTGGAGATGGCTTTCACCTTCGCGCCTACTGGATGAATGCAGCGGGAGCCTATATTTCTGTCTCTGATCCTTACAGTAATTCTGGTGCCGTCACCACCTCATGGAATCTATATAAAGGAAATGTCACTTCTCCTGCCACTGCCTATAGTGTAAGAATCTATATTTATAATAACCTGCCAACCAATGCCTGTACCCTCTATGTTGATCAGGTATCATTCAGACCAATGATTGACGCTGATGTACTCGTTAACGGCAACGTGGGTATCGGCACAACAGTTCCAGCTGACAAACTTCATACTACAGGCTCTATAAGAGTAAATGGCGCAATAGCAAATGGACTTAAGTTCACATCCAATGGAACCACAAGTTCAGATCATCTTCTTACCACACGAGGGGGCACAAGCTGGTTATATCTGAGAAATTGGGCAGATGACACATATAAAAACTTGGCAGTAGGTACGCTATACGGCGCAACCAGCATCACAGTGCCTGGTACATCAGATAGCTATATCATGGGAGACGTCGGTATTGGTACGACAGCTCCTGCGAATAAACTCCATGTTAATGGTAATATAAGCCTAAGCACCAATATAAAGTTTACAGGAGGCGTTCCTACACTAGAAACTGCATTCGATGATTTTATATTTAAAATGGATACGGATGCAACCAGTGGAAATGGTAGATTTGGCTTTTTTCAAGGAGCAACAGAAATGGTCGTGTTCAAAGGTAGCGGTAACGTCGGTATTGGTACAACAGCTCCTGCGAATAAACTCCATGTTAATGGTCAAATCAGATGGTATGGACGAAGCTACGTTGACTTTACGAATAATTACATGGATCAGGCGAGTCCTTACATTGAAGTTAGAAATGGATTTACCGGTGGACTTTTCGGTATAACTGCATATGCTTCTTCTCTAAGGTTCAAAAAAAATATTACTCCGCTTGAGGTTGATTCGAATAAGATCTACGATCTCCGTCTTGTGTCATTTAACTGGAAGTCCCAAGAAGATGGTCAAATCAAGGCAATGGGCATGATTGCAGAGGAAGTAGACAAAATACTTCCGCAAGTAGTAGCCTACGATAAAGAAGGTCCCCATCATATTGATTATGGTCTTTTGTCAGTGCTTACCATCAAAGAACTTAAAAAGCTGAATCATGATATTGGTTTGACGAGCACGGGAGATATTCATATGATTGAAGATTCAAATGGCGGATATGATTTGAAAACCAAAGATGATACATTTTTTACCCGAATAGGCGCTTTTGCTGAATTAGTTGCGGCGAAAATGCAGGCGGGTGTTATAGAGACCAAAAAGTTGCTCATCAACGGAGTTGATCTTATGAAAAAAATAACTGATCTTGAAAACCATAATGATGCCCTGCAGCAACAAGTGGACAAACTTAAACAGGAAAACACTGCTTTGAAAAATCAACAGACAAATCTAGAAAAACGTTTGGAAGTATTAGAGCAAAAGATAAGAAACTAATTTACATTTATCTTCCGCCGCCACCATCATGCATGTACAAAATCATAAATATCACCATAAATGTATGAATGAACTAAAAATAAAAATTCTTATTGTTGTCACCCTCTTTTTTCTTATATTGCTAGGTGTAGACGTATTTTTTGGAGACTCATTCCGATCTTTGTTTTCAAAAAAAACAAAAGTATCGCCTGATGTTTTAATGGTAACTAAACCTATCCATTCACTCATTGGAAAAGTAGTTAAGATCGAAAAAGATAAGCTAACTATTTCGCATGAGTCAACTAATACAGTCAATGCTCCACTTACCAATTTTACAGTCAAAGTCCCAAAAAACTTCCTTGTGAGCGTCACGTTTCATCCTATCCCCTATCATTTCTCACAAACAGATCCTATCCAACAGATTCCTTTTATCAAATATCAAGACCTTGAGCTCGGGGAGATCGTTGTAATTCAAACTAATGATGACCTACGTATTACAACGGGCAAAATCCCTCTTGCAAGTCAGATAAGCATCGTAAGTTCTTCCAATTTCATCCTTGGTGAGATCCTTTCTATCACAGATCATGTTCTTTCTGTTAAGGGCCGTGCACAACTCATGCCGACTGATATATCCACCACAGTAGAACAAGAGTTTACCAGAGAAAAGCTATATTCAGTGCAGGTTGACCAAAACACTGAAATATCATATGTTCCATCAGAACCATCCTCGACACTTTTATCAAGCGAACCACCAGCTCCCCCTCCTCCAAAACAAGCTTCATTTGCCGATCTTAAACCCGGGATGACTCTTTATATATATACAAATAAGAACGTTTTGAAGAGTCCATCTGTTCTGGCCCTTCGTATTGAACCTTTTGGACTACCCGCTACTACCTCTGTAGAAGACACTGAAAACAAATAAATATATATCATATATTGTATTATGGACAGATCAAATAAAAAAGAAGCCGCTGTTACTCTTCTGGAGATCATGATGATTGTGGCCATAATTACTCTTCTTGTTGTAGCGGTTATATCTCTTCTTGATCCTGTTGAGCAAATTGCACGTTCAAGAGATACTAAGCGCAAACAAGACCTCAACGTGTTGCAAAAAAAATTTGAGGAATGGTATAACGATAAAGGATGTTACCCACGACTTAGTGAGGTCGCCTATACATCAAGTATCTCAGGTCTGGCGGGCAAAATCTGTTCAACCAAAGATGACTCTCCCAATCTCACCTATTTTACAGACAACATCATCTGTGATCCACAATCTCCTTTTTATGAATATCTCTATGTGACAACAGGAGCCTCAACCTGTCCAACTGCGTATGTCGTTTATTCGCGTCTTGCCGCAACATACGTGCGTGAAAATGACGTATATGACTGCGGGCCCCATGGCTGCGGAATTGCGCCTTCCTACGGATACGACTATCTTGTATCAAGTCCAAACGCCGTAATCTCTGTATCTGATGATTTTTACTGTTTTGATCGAAGTAGCCGCTGTACCAGTTGCGGCACTTATGAATCATGCGTAAATGCAATGTATGATCAAGTATGCATAACTATCTACGCTTCAAAATACCTATGCTGTCAAGCAGAGCCAGGAGCTGGATACTGCCCTTGACAATCCCCTCTCCTTTTCCTACACTAAATAGATACAAAATATCAGTTATTAATTCCTCTTTTTTATGGAGCAAGAAACAAGTTTACTAAAAAGTATTAAATCGACCGCATTATATGTCATAATATTTCTCTTCCCTCTTTTTTTTCTTCCGTTTACTCAAGAATATTTTTTGACCGGTAAAGTATATTTTTTATTATTTGGATCACTGCTTCTTCTTGTTTTAGCTACTCTTGAGTTTCTCGTCACAAAAAAATTTATTTGGGAAAAAAAACCTTTTGACAACACCGTAATCCTGTTTTTCATCACGATCGTGCTTTCTACCATCATATCATCACCCAATAAAATCCAAGCCATACTCAACCCAACGCTTGGCATCATGCCTTTATTTTCTTTTTTAATCCTTTATTTTTTTATATCACGAGAAAAAAACACAACTATTAAAAATGCTCTTGTCTATCTGTCCTCGTGTGTGGTGGCGCTTGTTTCCATCGTCATTTTTTTCAATCCGTTCAAACAAGCAGAACTACCAGTTATATTTGATTTTTTAAAGAACCCAGGCTTTTCTCCCCTTGGCAATTCGCTTGATGCTATATTTTTTCTTGGTTTTGCCGCAGTCCTTGCTGCATCTTCAATCTTTTCAAAGACAAACAAATCTCAAACAGAACGCATCCTTTCTTTTGGAAGCTTTACTCTCTCTCTTTCCGCAATAGGTTTTCTCATTTTTTCGTTGGTAAAGACAAAGGATGCATTTATTCTTCCCCCTTTTAATCTCTCTTGGTACGGTGCAGTTGAAACACTCAAACAACCTCTCACTGCTCTTTTTGGGGTTGGTGTTGATAATTATGCCAGTATGTTCACGCGCGTAAAAGATACTGCATATAATGCATCAAACATGTGGCAGATCAGCGCATTCAACGCCTCTCGATCAACATTTCTTCATATTCCAACAGAGCTTGGTATGTTTGGTGCTGTCGCGTTTGGCTTACTCATACTTCAGATCATCAGACACGGGTTTGCTATCCAAAAACAACACGGAAATAAATACGTGTTTCTCCCGATACTTTTTTTCCTGATTATTACTCTACTTTTTCCTCCATCATTAACTGTGTTTTTTCTTCTTTTTCTCATCCTAAGCGGAGTAGGAACCCATGAAAAACACGAAGAAACCGCTGCCTTTACCCTTGACACAGGTAAAATATTGCCTTTGTATGGATCTTTTATAATCATATCCCTTCTTTTCATTGGAGCTCTTGGATATCTTGGAGGCAGATCATATGCGGCAGAAGTCTATTTCAAACGCTCACTAGATGGTTTTGCAAAAAACAACGCAAAATATGTTTATGAAAATATGCGAATGGCTGTCATAACCAATCCTTTTATCGAGCGATTCCGTTCCAATTTTTCACAAACCAACCTTTTATTAGCCAATAATATTGCAGCAAAAGCTGCCGACCCCGCAAATGCTTCGGCAGACAAACAAACAGATTCGACCAACACCAATACTTTATCTGATCAAGACAGACAAACTATCTCTCAAGCTCTACAGGCCGCAATTGAGGAAGCAAAAGCAGCGGTTACACTCAATCCTCAAAAAGCCGTAAATTGGGAGAATTTGGCCAACATATACCGCAACATCATGAACGTTGCTCAAGGAGCCGATAGCTGGACTATATCAGCATATCAACGAGCAATTATCCTTGATCCCCAAAATCCAAGCCATAGAGTCAATCTTGGTGGAATAATGCTTTCATTCAAGAACTACGATGAGGCTGCGAAGCTGTTTGAGCAAGCAATTGCGATAAAGCCTGACTGGCCAAATGCATATTACAATCTTGGATGGGCAGCCTACCAAAAAAAAGACTATCAAAAAGCAGCTCAAGCCATGCAAAGCACCGTCTCTCTTCTTGACCCAAAAAAAGATGAGGCAGACTATAAAAAAGCAATGGCAGATTTGGAAGAATTTAAAAAAATGCTTCCTGAAGAGGAGGCAACAGAAGCAGCCACAACGCCTTCAAAGTTAAGTGTTCCAACTCCCTCTTCTTTGGAGATCGAACCCAAAATCAAGCTGCCAAATGAGGCAAGCCCGGAAGCTAAATAGATAGTAGTAAGATATGGAAAAGATCGTGTCATTTTCTGATTTGATTGCATGGAAAAAAGCACATCTTTTCCATCAGAAGAAAAATTTTGTCTCATTGATCAGTTACGAAGAGCAGCAGTAACTATTACAAGCAATATTGCAGAAGGCTTCAATAGAAAAACACCACTAGATAAGATTCATTTTTACTATACTGCCATATCTTCTGTTAGCGAAATACAAAGCCAGTTATATATAGCCCATGACCTACAATATATCACTGTAAAGACATTTAGTAATCTTATGAGCGAGTCTGTAGAGATTCATAAACTAATCAATGGTCTTATTAAATATATGAAAAACCATACTTAATACTCCCTACTTTCTACTATCTACTATCTTAAGTAGCTCTGTGGATTCTGAAGAACTCCTCCTAATCTTATTTCAAAATGAAGATGTGTTCCGGTTGATCGGCCGGTTGAACCCATGGATCCGATCTGAACTCCCTGGGCTACGGCTTGACCTGAGGAGACGCTGATCGATGAAAGATGAGCATAAAGTGTCTGGAAACCGTTTGCATGGTCAATGACAATATGACATCCATATCCATACTGCATACAACCTGCAAAAGTGACCGTCCCTGTGTCTGAGGCTAAGACAGGAGGTGCGGCGTTATTTGCTACGTCAAGAGCCATATGATACCAGATCGGATACTGTGTGATTATTCCGTTGGTTGGCCATATGAAGTTTGAGGTACCCTTTACGCCAGCTTGTACCTGCGCATAGGTGGGAGCTTGAGCAAAGTATTTTGGCTTTTCTTCTTCAATCACTCCGTCAGGCACATACAATACTTGCCCAACCTGTAAACCAAAGGTATCAGGATCCGTAAATTCATTAAAGATAAAGTTCACAATGTTTTGGGCTGTGGTATTATACTTCTTTGCGATCGTATAGACTGTGTCTCCTGACGCTACTTTATGCACAACACCTGTGATGGGAGGAACTTTAAGGATTTGGTCTGGTTTTATAACATCAGTCTTGAGATTGTTAGCCCATTTGATAGTATCGATTGAGACACTAAACTTACGTGCGATGGACATGAGCGTATCTCCTGATACTACTCTATAGTCTACGATTTTATCACGAGGTTTGGATGAGATGACAGTTGACAGCACATTATCATATGGATTATAGGAGACTACCGTCGCTTGATTTTGCGGTTGATACCGATCGTTTAAGAAGGGCACAAAGGGATTGTTTTCAGCGATTATGGGACCAGCTATCACACCAGCTGCAACAAGAACAAAAAAAGACGTATTAAGAAATGACGATGAGTATTTACCACGCTTTACCACAAGAAGAGCCACTACAATATCTTTTGCTCCTTCAAATCCATGCCCAAACTGCAGGATCCGTGAAAATAGGTAACGTTTAAAAAAATTTACATACTCTGCCAACTCCTGCATAATGGTCATCATAGAAGACCTCTATTATACCATTTTTGCCAGGATTCGTTCGATAGCTACCTCAAACGCTGCCTGTTTAAGCGGCAGTTTTTTTGCCACTGATTTCTTCCAGATGATATCAAGAGCCTCTTCCATCATTTTTTTCAGCCTTTTGTTTACTTTTTCCTCCCTCCACGTCTCACCTTTCATGTTTTGATACCATTCAAGGTAGGATACAGTCACTCCTCCACTGTTTGCCAACACATCAGGTACGATCACAACTCCTTGTTTTGTAAGATATTCATAGGCTTCCTCAGTCACCGGTCCGTTTGCCATCTCAACAACTATCTTTGCTTTAATTTTCTTCATGTTTTGTGCATTTATTACATTTTCAAGCGCTGCAGGAACCAATATATCTACAGGAAGTTCTAGTAACTCCTCATTAGATATTGTTTTTCCGTATGCTATATTACATACTGATCCTTTGCAGTAACAGCCAGCTACGCTTCCTTTTTCTTTTTTACATTTTAAGGTTGCATCCACATCAAGTCCTTCTTTCACATAGACTCCCCCCTTTGAATCGGAAAGAGCTACGATCGTAAATTTTTCTTCTTCTGCAAGACGAGCAAAATAGTACCCCACATTTCCAAATCCCTGCACTGCAATTTTCAATGATTGTGTATTGGAATTTGCCTGTGATTTGTGGTTTGTGGTTTGAGTTTTGAGTTTTGAAAGCAGAGCTTTTAATATTATAACCCCTCCTCTTCCCGTAGCCTCTGTTCGACCCAACGTACCTCCTAAATCAAGCGGCTTCCCGGTAAAAGTAGCCCATAACTGGCTTTTCGTATAATGGGTTTTTCTTGCCTGTTGAATCTTCACATACTCATCCACCATCCATCTCATGATCTGCGGATTAGTGTTGACATCGGGAGCTGGCACATCATACTCTGGTCCAACAAAGGACGAAATCGCACGAGCATATGCTCTTGATATTCGTTCAAGCTCGCCCCCAGACACTGTCTTGGGATCAAAGATCACTCCTCCCTTGCCTCCACCGTACGGAATACCTGCTACTGCACATTTTATCGTCATGAGTGTTGCTAGGGCTCTTACCTCATCTCTGTTTACATTGGGGTGGAATCGAATTCCCCCTTTATAAGGGCCAAGGGCGTTATTATGCTCTATCCTATAGGCGGTAAATATTTTTTCTGTTCCATCATCCATAGTCACTGAAAAATGCAATTCATGTACTGCATCAGATTCAAGAAGCCTGTCTATCGTTGCATCCGGAAGTTTGAGACCCTTTGCCGTTTTAGTTATAACCCCAAGAGCCGACTCGAGCATTTTTTTGCCAGTGTTGGACATATATGTTAATAATTAATAATTATAAGCAGAAGTGCCGATATGTTTTTTATGCGACTTGGGAATAAAAGGGTTCCCACCGAGCAAAAAAAATATATCAAACTTCTGAATTTGCTTCTAACCAGTTTTCAACATCTAAAGCCGCACCCACACCCATACCAGCAGCTACAGCTGCCTGACGATAAATATGATCGACACAATCTCCAGCTGCAAATACACCCCTGACAGATGTTGCGGTTTGATAATCCATATCAAAATTTTCAGTTTTCAATTTTGCAATTTTCAATGAATTTTCAGTTTTTAATTGATCATTGGAATTTGATTGATAATTGGATCTTGATAATTGAAAATTAATAAGTGCTGCTCGCTGTGTTGTCACTATATAGCCTTTATCATCAAATTTAACCATATCTTTAAATAAATCCGTATCTGGTTTATGGCCGATAGCAACGAACAGCCCGTCAATTTTTAATTGTCGGTCGGTTGAAACTAGCTGAGAACTGATTTCAGCCGATTTCAACCGTACTCCTTCTACTCTGTTTTGTCCTAAGACTTCTTCAATCGTACTGTTCCATATAATCTCAATTTTGGTATTTTCTTTTACCCGCTTTTGCATTATTTTGGATGCACGGAAATCCGAACGTCTGTGGATAATAAACACTTTTGATGCGAACTTAGTGAGAGTAAGAGCTTCTTCAAGCGCTGTATCTCCACCACCAGCCACACCAACTATTTTGTTTTTGAAGAAAAATCCATCGCAGGTTGCACATGCAGAGACTCCCTTACCTCGCAGTCGCTGTTCGCTGGCAAGTCCAAGCCATAATGCTTTTGCGCCTGTTGCGATGATAACGGATTTGGTTTTAATCGCTTGAACCAGTTTGTCTGATTGATCAAATTTGACCAGCTGTACATTTTCATCGATGATATGTGCGCCGAACTTTACGGCTTGTTTGCGCATCTTGTCAATAAGTTCTGAGCCAAGAATATTTTCATGTCCGGGATAGTTTTCCACTTCAGATGTAAGCACCAACTGTCCTCCTGGCGGAGATCCTGCATATATGATAGGTGCAAGGCCCGCTCGCCCCAGATATATTCCAGCAGATAATCCAGCAGCCCCTCCCCCTATGATAACTACGTCTTTTAGATCTGACTGTTTCATATTTGGTTTTCTAGGTGATAATACTATATATTAAAAAAAAATACAAATCACAGGTTTATTGCCCTTTCAATCATCTTTTCCACCTTGCTTACGTCTTTCTCAGGTAAAAACTCGCACATATCAGAAACGACAATCTCTTTGGAAAGACCATCGATCGCTTTCTTGATGGCAGATATTTGTTGTAGAACATCACTACACTCTCTTTTTTCCTTTACCATGCGCTGTATTCCTTTTAATTGTCCAATCACACGGTTAATTCGTTGATCTAAGTCCATGAATAACGTTTTATAATTGGTAACTTCCTTTTACTCTCGCCCCCCTATACTCAGTACTAGTATAGAGTATACAATATTAAATTTCAAGTATCAATTCTCAATTTTCAAACAATTGCCAATTTGGCAAATGAGAATCGAAAATTATCCACTTACCTTTTTATAAGAAGCTTAATAATAAGCAGGGAGGTATCTATGAATATTTTTATATCCTTCCCGAACGAAGGATTCTTCGCGTACTCGACATCCATTTTCATCCATTTATCAAATGGAATATCGTGAGCCCCCTTCACGATCCATTCGCTTGTCATACCGGGAAGCACAGAAAAACGTGCCTGGTATTGCTTTGGGATCAGAAGCGCCTCCTCCATGGGGAGCGGACGCGGACCAATCAAACTCATCTCACCCCGCATAACATTGATAAGCTGTAAGATCTCATCAAGGGCATAATGAGAGAGTTTTTTTCCTACTTTTGTGTATCTTGGGTCATGACGAATCTTAAATACCGGCCCATCAACTTCGTTGAGATGAAGAAGCTTTTTTTGTTGCTTTTCTGCTCCAACTACCATAGTCCGGATTTTATAGAGAGTAAAGGGTTTTTTACCCTTTCCCATCCGCTTTTGTGTAAATATAAACGGGCCCTTAGAATCAAGTTTGACTATAATATACAATACACAAAGGACTGGGATCAGGAAAATTAATCCGCAAAAAGCTATGATGCGATAGAGAAAATAACGAAGCGCCATGACTTATCCTTTATTCAGACTTTCCAAAAATTCTTTATTATCTTTGGTCTTGGAAAGCTTGTTGATAAGCGCGGTTAGTCTCTCCTCAGGAGTAAGAAGTGACAACATGCGACGCAAGGTATTGATACGCACCTGTGTCTCCGCATCAAAAAGCAACTCTTCATGACGAGTACCTGATTTTTCTACATCTATGGCTGGATACAGACGCTTGTCAGCAAAACCACGATCAAGATGAATCTCCATATTGCCGGTACCTTTAAATTCTTCATATATGAGATCATCCATCCGTGATTCTGTCTTTATAAGAGCGGTTCCAATGATGGTAAGACTTCCCCCTTCTTCACAGTTGCGTGCAGCTCCTAAGAATTTTTTAGCGGGAAAAAGCGCTGCCTGATCAAATCCACCAGACATGCTCCGCCCGGTACCGCGTCCACCATTGCGTGTATCTACCGAAAGATTGAGCGCACGAGCTAATCGTGTAATTGAATCAAGCAGGATGACTACGTCATCACCCATCTCAACCATGCGGCGGGCACGGTCAAGGGCAAGATGTGCCACCTTGACTTGCTGGCGAGGAGACTCATCAAAGTTTGATGCTGCTACCTCTCCTTTGATAAATCTCTTTATCTCTGTTACTTCCTCTGGCCTCTCACCGATGAGGATGGCCATAAGGCGAGCTTTTGGATAATTTTGTGCAATAGCCTCGGCCATTTCCTTCAAAAAGGTCGTTTTTCCGGCTTTTGGCTGAGAGACAATAAGAGCTCTCTGTCCAAATCCAACAGGAGAAATAAGATCAATTATGCGCATAGCCAACACTTCCTTTTTTGTTTCAAGTTTTATCTGTTTATTGGGATGCAAAGAAGTAAGGCTGTCAAAATTTTTTCTTTGTCTGCTTTGTTCTTCAGTAAGTTCAACTCCGTTTATCTTTTTGATAAGAAGAAGCGAATGAAACCGTTCGCCTTCTTTTGAAGGCCGCGCTAATCCTTCAACCAAATCTCCTTTTCGCAACCAAAATCTGCGGATCTGAGAGGTTGAGACATAGATATCGGCGTCTGGATTGATAGCATAATCTTTTCTTAAAAAACCATATCCGCCAAATGTGATATCCAGTATTCCTTTTGCTTCATAACTCATCTTCAAATCCTCTTTTAGTCGCTCTTCAAGTGGCGTGTCTTTTTGAGGTTCTTTTGACGCTACAGGAGTTACCTCTTTTTTAACATGAGGCTTTTTGACTGTTAAGGGCATTTCCTCAGGAATAATAATAGGCTTTTCCTCATAGGCTTCAAGCATCGAGGAGACATCAAGAGAAGATGTAGGAGCGGTTTTTTTCTCCGCCGCTGTTTTTCTTTTTGTGAACATAAATAAATGAATAAATAATAAAGAGATTTATCATCAAACCTCAAATCTATCCCTCATATATACATGAGATGATGATAGCTTTGAATCTTGAAGGAATCATTTTATGTCCAAATAGTATCGAAAAACCATGATAAAAACAAAAGAATCAAGTATTCGCAAAAGGCGAAGAATTTTGTATAAGGATCCTCCCAGTATGGGAGAGAAAAAGATACTTTTTCCGTGGCAAGAACGGGTGAGCGCGATCTCGATCAAAAGATCGAGGATACATCGCCTTATACCCCGCTAAGCGGGGCTACCCTTAGGTTTGATAGCGTCAGAAAAAGTTTTCAATTTGCCGATCCCATCAGGAGGACCTGAACGAAAGTATACTAGATTCTCCTGTCGTTTGTCAACCTCTTTTATTGGCATATGAAGGACGCAAATAAGGATTCATGTGCTTGTTATAATGAGACATGCTCCCTCTTATTCAGGTATTTAAAACTACCATCCGTGAATATGCGGCATATCGACTCAACTTTATACTTTGGCGGTTAAGGATGTTTTTAAATCTACTCTTTAATTTTTTTTTGTGGTCTGCGGTCTTTGATACGCGCTCTACGTTTGGACCTTTCCCAAAACACGCTATGATCTCCTATATTTTGTATGCCAATCTTATCTCCACCTTTGTGCTTGGATCAAGAACTGCAGAGATAGGCGCCTATATAAATGATGGAACAATTATCAATCTTATCCTCAAACCCGTCTCTTTTTTTAAATACTACTTTGCACGAGACATCGCAGACAAAGTGATGAATATCGTATTTGCTTTACTTGAGCTTGCTATAGTCATCTGGCTTTTTAACGCAACGCTTGTTTTACCACAGAACATTATGTTATTTGCCCTTTTTTTCATAAACGGCATTCTTATTTCTTTTTTCATAAACCTTATGCTTTCCTTTATCGGATTTTGGACTCCTGAGATATGGGCTCCTCGCTTCTTGTTTATCATGTTGGTATTTTTTATCTCTGGGTCCTACTTTCCCCTTAATCTCCTTCCTCCACCTGTCTATCATGCTCTTTTAGTTACCCCCTTCCCTTATCTTTTTTTCCTTCCCTCACTTACCCTTATCGGGCAAATAGATGGCGCTGTCATCTTGTTTCAGCTTTTTTTCTCGTATTTTTGGGTCGTCATACTGTATCATCTAGCCTTATATATGTGGAAAACCGGCAATAAAAATTTTTCATTTTGGGGAAGATAATACTAATGACCAATTATCAATTATCAATCAAATTCCAATGATTCAATAATTAATGGAAATTCATTGAAAATTGCAAAACTGAAAATTGAAAATTTATTTATGAATGGTTTAAAAAAGAATATAAGGATCTTTTATCTTCTTTCCCTCAATGCCCTGAAAATTACCTTTCAGGCCCGAATCGGTGGGATATTTTTTCTTATTGGTAAAATCATCCGTGTATTTTTTATTTTTTTATTCTTGAGTCTTATCTTCAGTCGTACCCGAATCATTAAGGGGTATACATTTGACCAAATTCTGCTTTTTTATCTTACCTTTAATATCATCGATACATTGAGTCAGATCCTGTACCGCGAAGTGTACCGATTTCGTCCACTGGTTGTGAGCGGCGGACTTGATATGGTTCTTCTTAAGCCGTTTCATCCTTTTGTCCGAGTGCTTTTGGGTGGTATTGATTACTTAGATATTGTTTTAATAGTTCCCTATATTTTATTGACTCTGGGAATTTATATAAAAATGGGTTCATTTCATTGGGGAAATATTATCTTGTATGTAGCTCTTCTTGGCAACTCGATGATCGTTGTTACTGCGTTTCACATCATCGTGCTTGCTTTTGGAATCATGACCACAGAGGTCGATCATACAATCATGATCTATCGAGATCTTATATCGATGGGAAGGTTTCCTTTGGAGATCTATAAAGAACCCATAAGGGCAGTATTTACCTTTATTATTCCAATCGGAGTCATGATGAATGTGCCTGCACAAGCCCTCCTGGGGACTCTTTCCTGGAGGGGCGTCTTTTCTGCTTTTCTGATATCATTGGGGATGTTATATATCTCTCTTATATTTTGGAAATATGCACTTAAAAAATACCAAAGTTGGGGCGGTTAAATAATAATTATGATATCGGTCAAAGATCTTACTAAAATTTACAAAGTCCATGAGCGCCAGGGAAATTTTATCAAAGATGTGTTATTTCGCAAATTCAAACGGGTTGAGGCGGTACGAGAGGTCTCTTTTTCCTTGGAACGCAATGAACTTGTCGGCTTCATAGGCCCCAATGGCGCCGGAAAAACCACAACGCTGAAGATACTAAGCGGTATACTTTACCCTACTTCTGGGCAGGTGTTTGTTGATGGATTTACTCCTTTTGAAAAAAAACCCGCATTTCTTAAACAGATTGCCTTTGTCATGGGACAGCGAAATCAGCTCATCTGGGATCTTCCGACAAGAGACAGTTTACAACTTCAGAAAACGATATATGAAGTCTCCGATCTTGAATATAAAAATAATGTACAGGAACTCACCTCTCTTCTTGATTGTCAAAATCTGCTGGACAAACCGGTAAAAACGCTTTCTCTGGGTGAGAGAATGAAGATGGAGCTAGTAATGGGGCTCCTCTATAGGCCACGCATCGTGTTTTTCGATGAGCCAACCATTGGTCTTGATATATTTTCCCAAAGTGCAATAAGGGACTTTATCAAGGAGTATCAATCCGAAACTAAGTCAACCATCATATTAACAAGCCATTATCTTGAAGATGTTAAACGTCTTGCTAAAAGATTAATCATCATCAATAAAGGGTCAATAGTATATAATGGAAGTTTGAGTAATATTATTGAACAATATTCGCTTGAAAAGCACGTCAGAGTAACCCTTGACAAAACAGTAAATGAGACAGAAATCCGTAGAATCAATGTGCCATTTATGTATACACACCCCAAAATCACCTTTAGCATAAAAAGAGGTGTTTTACCGGAGAAAATCAAGCTTATTACTCAAACTCTTCCTTTTTCAGATCTAACTGTTGAAGATGAAACGATTGAAGACATCATCAAAAGCTTCTTTGAAGAACAGAGAAACAAATGACCAATTTTCAATGATCAATTATCAATCAAATTCCGATGATAATTGATTGAAAATCGGAAATTGATAATTAATAATTAAAGCGTATAATTTTAGAATGTCTAAAAAATTCACTCCATATCTATTTCTTGGCCTTCTAGCAGTCATTCTTTTTTTTATACTCGGAGTACGCTATGGCCAAAAAGTAGAAAAAACCAATAAAGTTATCACTGCTCTTATAAGTATTCCGCCTACCGCTACCGTTGCTCCCACCCAACCACCACTTACATTTTTAACTTATGTAAGCAAAGGGTGTGGGATCTCTTTTACTTATCCAAACTATTTTAAAGTTGAGAGGGAGTCGTCAAAAAGCGCAACATTACGTTATCGAAACCAATATATGAACTTTAGTTGTTTGAACTTTAAAAAAGAAGCAAGCCCTGAAGCTCATATGACTATTCTCACTAAATCAAACCCAAAAAATAGTGTAAAAACGGTATTTTATTTGGATAAATCACTTCTTCCTCTTCTTGAAGAAAGCATTAAATTTGTTACAAAATAGGGCTTGGTTTTGCTACAATTAAGCTTATGTCAAAACTCAAATTAGCCTATTTTGGCACGCCCATCTTTTCAGCCTACCTCCTTGAAAAAATCATCAAAGACAAAGAGTTATCCGGTATCATACAGCTTGTCGTAACACAACCTGATAAGTTAGTTGGGAGAAAGCAAATTCTGACAAAGTCGCCCGTAAAAATAGTTGCACAAACACATAAGATTGAAGTTTTGGATGATTCGGAAAGTGAAACGCTACTGCAAAAGATCAAGGGACTTGATCTTGCCATTGTGTATGCTTACGGTTTTAAAAAACTTCTTCCCCTCTCACTTCTCAAAGCCCCAAAAATCAAAATTAAAGATACGGGGACAGGTTTTATCAACATCCACCCTTCTCTTCTTCCTTTATATCGCGGCTCCTCTCCTATCGCATACCCCATCTTGCTTGGAGAAAAAATAACTGGCGTATCGCTGTTTGTAATGGATGAACAGATGGATCATGGACCGCTTATCGTACAAAAAAAAGTAGAAATAAGATTAAACGAAACAAGAAGCGATATGGAATCAAAATTGACTGATCTTGGGTTTGAAATACTGAAAAAACTTCTCAATTCTTTAATCCGTGAATCCGTTAATTCATTAATTTTCACTCCTCAGAATCATTCCCTTGCCACCCGTGCCCCCTATATGATACGAGAAGATGGATATATTGAGTTTACAACTCTCAAGAAAGCACTGAACAATGAGCCAATTGCTTTTAAAGAATTACCGCAGATTATCCAAAACTACCTTGATCATTATCCCCAGACAGATCGAGAACTAGTCTCAAAATACAAATTAGGAAATTATAGTCTGGATTCCCGCCTCCGCGGGAATGACATTTTTTCCAATTCTTCTCAGATTATCTATGACTTTTGGAGAGGCATTTCGCCCTGGCCTGGTGTGTGGACCCTGTTAGAACCTCCGAGGTTTGACACGGTCCAGAAAGATAGAATCTCGGAGATTAAATGGAAAGGCCCAAAACGGCTCAAAATAACTGAAGTATCTTTTGTGGACAATATACTACAAATCAAAAAGGTCCAGCTTGAAGGAAAAAAAGAAGTGGACTTTACAACCTTCCAAAAGGCGTATGGTTTGTTATAATGGAGAAATTGTTTATTAATTTGATACTTATCTTATGGGTGAAACTGCTGCTGTTCCCGAACCAACACAACCTGTTACATTTGAGCAACTAAAAGGCGCTTTTAACGTCTTTAAAGACGATTATAAGATCGTCAATCATCCCAACACGCCAGTCAATACTCCATTCAATGTTCCAAATCAACCCGATGCACATGGACGTCAATACAACCTCACTCTCATCCCAGAAGAAATGACAGAAAAAGAATATTTAAGTCATTTAGAAGCACCCGAAGGCATAGTTCTTTTCATCGGATGCATGGATCGTGATGCAGCACTACCCGCTTATCAAGAACTTCAAAAACAATATTCTGGCAAGAAGATTATATATCTTACCGTAGCCGGTGGTGTTGTGCAAAAGGAGCAGCAACGTAAAGACGCGATGAGAACAATAATTACTCATGCATCACAGCATCAAGACCATATTGAAGCGGTTATTGCAACAGATCATGACCATACCTGCGGCAAAGTAAAAGCAGACCTTGCTGGAACTCCTCTTGCACAGGTTATAGGTATCGAACTTCCTGAAGTTGGAAACCCTGCCCCACCAGCCGAACAAGCTGAAATGAAATCTCTTATTGCAGGTGGTATTACAGAGCTTGGATTACGTAAGTTATTCCCTGGAAAAGTACTTCCAGGTCTCGTTGCAATAAATAGACAAGGCAACGCTCATATTGATACAAATTTTCAAGGAGTACAACCAAAAACAATCAATCAAGTTGTAGAACAAAAAATAAGTTAAAGTCTATTTTCTGTTATCAATTTCCTCACATTCTCCATGAGGCGCTCCATAACCCACAAGTTGTGATATGTCGCAAGCGTACATCCTAATATCTCCTTTTGCTTGAAAAGATGATGAAGATAGGCTTTTGTATAGTTTTTACACACCTGACACCCACATCCTTCATTTATTGACGTCAAGTCGGCCTTATATATGCTTTTGTTAATATCAATCTGCGTTATAGAAGATTTCAAATTTGAACTGTCTATTTGAGTTTTGATATCTGAGATTTGATATATCGTTCCCATCCGCGCCAACCGTGTCGGCTCAACACAGTCAAACGTATCAATACCATACTTCACTAAATCGATTATGTCGTCAATATGGCCAACGCCAAGCAAATGTACAGGTTTATCTACAGGTAAATAGGGCGCAACCCATCTCACCTGATCCCTCATCTCCTCCTTGGTTTCTCCAACAGACACCCCACCTATTGCCACCCCATCAACATCTTGGGATGTTACGAATTTAGCAGATGCGATGCGTAGGTCCTCATACGTGCCTCCCTGGATGATTCCATAGAGATACTGTTGGTTAATTTCCATTTTCCAATTTTCATTTTTCAATGAATTTTCAATTTTCAATTGATCATTGAATCTTAGATTTTGATTGATAATTGGTAACTGTAAATTGGTTTTTTTGTATGAAATACACCTTTTTAACCATTCATGCGTCCGCTTCATTGCTTTTTCTGCATATTCATGAGTCGCAGGATAATAAGTACATTCATCAAACGCCATCATAAGATCTGCTCCAATTGCTTTTTGATACTCCATAGATTTTTCCGGGGTAAACTCAATGATTTCTCCATCATAGACCGATCGAAACCTTACTCCATCCTCTGATATCTTAAGCATAAGAGGATCCTCATCCCCTCTCACATGAGCCTTGCGTTTTGAACTTTGTGCAAGAGAAAAAACCTGAAAACCACCGGAATCAGACATAAGAGGAATCTCGTATTTGGCAAGATTATGAATTCCTCCAACCTTTTGAAGCAACTCCATTCCCGGGTGAGTGATGAGATGATAAGTATTTACAAATGACATCTGTATGCCTATTTCTTTTATAAAAGGTTGAGGCAGTGCTTTGATCGTACCTTTTGTCCCAACAGGTACAAATGCGGGGGTTAAAACAGTACCGTGGGCTGTGGTGATGGTCCCTGTACGAGATGCGGATTTTTTTGATCGTTTGTTTACTGTATAAAAAGACATAAAAGATATGATATCACAAAAAAGGGCGCGGATTAATCTCGCGCGCCCATCTTATTTCAAATATTAAGAATTATTTATAGTAGCTTTTTATTTGGAAAAGAATATACAAGCTTAAAAGTGTCCCTATGATCAACCCTCCTAGGTTAAAAGATATGAGACTATGCACTGCTTGGATAAGAGTGACATAAAACATGATATTCCAGGCGCTTTTCAAACGTTTGAAAAGCCCAGGGAGCGCAATAAGCTCCATAACCAGGATAACAGCAGTAAAAATCATCGATAGAGAATAATTAAGCCCTGATCCTAAACCCCCAAGAAAGCCAAGAGGCATAAGTATAGTTCCTAACCCCAGGGCTCCAAGGATAATAGGAGCTGCCATAATCATGAGAATAAGAGTGATCCATGGACCAAATTTCACGATAGCCTCTTTTACACCATCTGGAAGACTCGGAGCTTTTTTAACAAGGTATTCCTCGCAGACTTTTTCAATATCACTTAAATATGATTTATAATCTTTAGACTTGGCTTGATCTGCCATATGATTTATATATTAGCAACAATGATAATGGTGTGTTGCGCTATCTTGATGATAGGCCACAAAATGAGGAATGTCAATGGGTGATTATCTATACTTATCTCTTGCTCCTGGAGTGGCACTAGGTGCTTTTCTAGTAGGATTAGGATTCTCATCTCCTGGTGGCACCCCAGAATCTGAAACTGAACTACTAGATGAGCTTGATTCTCCTGATGATGGTACTTTTTCAATCCAGAAAGTATTCAGAAGAGATCTTTCAGTACTTACTCTCCAAATGTCTTTTAATCCTTCATCAATGACAAAGGTGTTGTCTATGTCTCCACTGACAACACTAAAGTGCGTTATTTCTTCATCAAAAGGGAAGTTATATCTACCTGAATTTGGATAACTAATCGCTGAATCATAATTTGCATTGTCATCACCATATACTATAACGATTGGGTCATCTCCCCCATTGGGGTCTTTTTGAAGACTGATACAATAGGTTCCGCAAGCTTGACCGCTTTCTATTACCCATGTGGTAACATTGCCTGCTGGTCCATCTGTATCTTGTGGATTGGTATATGACTTCACCCTTTCAAGAATGGTAGCATTATCTCCTGATTTTCCAAAACCCGCTCTGCTATTTAATGATATTGTCTTTCCGCTTATCGACTGAAATACAACTACGCTTGCGATACAAAAAAGAATGATGCAGATAGCGACAAAAAATGTTTTTTGAAAGCAGAGTTTATTGGTTGTCATAAAAAGCCGTTAGTTAAAATAACGTAATAATTGGTAATCATTTCATTATAATCAAAGATTTCTTCTTTTGTCAAATAGCATTGTTTAGCATGGACATAAGCCTATATAATCAGCATCGCATCCCCGAATGAATAGAACCGAAAGTCTTTCTGCATCGCAATGTTATAGAGATCTACCAAGCTCCTCTTCACCCCTTTATGTTGAAGAAATGCTTGGACTAACATCATAAGGGAGGAGCCCGGAAGATGAAAGTTGGTAATAAGATGGTCAACCATCTGGAACCTGTACGGTGGGTAAATAAACAAATCCGTTTTGCCTCGCCCATCGAAGCCCTTTGATTCGGAGGGCGAAGTTGGGACATTTGACATTTGAGATTTGAGATTTGCATACGTTTCAAGTGTCCGCGCGACTGTCGTTCCCACGGCTACCAGCTTTTTTCCTTCTTCTTTTAATCTATCGATAGACTTGGCTGTTTTAGCCGATATTTCATACCATTCTTCATGCAGCTTTTTTTCTGTGAAATTTTGCTTTGTCAGGGGAGCAAATGTCCCCATACCCACATGCAGGGTAACAAAAGTATGCGGGATTTTCTTCTTTTCAAGCTTTTTAAATACCTGTTTTGTAAAATGAAGCGATGCGGTGGGAGCAGCGGATGAACCCTCATAGCGGGCAAATATTGCCTGATATTTTTCCCTCAGCTCCTTGTCTTTGAGGGGTGTATTTTTAATATAAAGGGGTATCGGCATGGTCCCCTTTTCTTTTAAGAGTTCAAAGAGGCGGGCTTTGGAAAAAGAAAAAGTAACGGTAAATATGTGTACATCTTGATCTATAACCTCTACAAATTCATCATCATTAAAATAGAGTTTATCACCGATCCTGATCTTTCTATCTATAAAAAAGCGCATTACATATGGATTTGCCGTTTGTTCGTTTACTAAAAATAAAGCCTTTGCTTTACCGCTTGGCTTTTTGTAAAGAGTTACGCGGGACGGAAGTACTTTTGTCTCATTCAAAACCAGAAAAGATTGCTTCGGAAGAAAACGGTCAAGATGATAGAAATAATCGCATGTTACTTTATCTTTATGCGTATCGTAGATCAGCATACGGCTGTTATCACGCGGCTCTGCAGGTTTTGTAGCAATAAAATCAGTAGGTAAATCATACTGATAGTCTGTTATGTCAAGCATACCGCTTATTCTATCATACCGTCACATCGTGCTTGGTGGACCGTGAGTTTTCTTAAAATGAATTACCAACCAAACCGAAACCCCAATGAGAATGACAAGGGCAAGGATAAGAAAAATCGCTTGGATAAATATTTTGTTGGTTAATTCTGTGATTTTGGTATCTTTTTGAGTCACTTTTGCCCCTGCACCTGCGCCGGTTGTGTCTATCGTATCGCTTGTTTCTTTCGTAATGCTTGGGGTGTTTTTCTTTGGAGACAGGGTGGGTGCGATATTATTTTTTGCATCTTTTCCGACAAATGGATTGATTTGTTGCTCTGCAATATATTTTTGATTCTGTGCAAGAAACACCGATGGTTTTGTATTTATTACTTTTCCGTCAGCGGTCGTATACCGTATCTCATACGGAAATGAGGGAAGATACTCTGATGAGAACTTAAAAAAACCATTGTTGTCTGCGGTCTTTTGTGAATATGCTTTGTTTGAAAACTGCAGATATACTCCAACTGCCGCATTCGGTATCACCTTTCCGCCTGCATCATAGGCCACTCCTTCAAGGTATTGAGGGATCGGTTCAAATTTTACAATAGAATTATCACGTTGTGCAGCGCTTACTGACTTGACAATACCGTTTTTTTTAGTGATTGGTTGGCGAAGATCCACCTTGACAAGTTCAAGTTCAGAAAATATCTCCATGTTTTTGGGATCTTTTTTAAATGAATTTTGATCTATCTCAATATTGAATCTGCCAAATGCATCACTTTGAAACTTCAAAACAGAGCTTGGCAGTCCTGTTGATACAAAATTCATCTTTGCATTGAGTTTGGTCAACGGATGAGAAACCTGACCGTCTATAATGATAAGGCCCTGAGGGGTAGAACGATAAAAATATTCCATCATCTTCACTGGGTTGTTGGTGTTTAGAGTAGCTACCGCAATATCTCTGTGTACGATCTCCCCTTGCTGCTCGATTAACTCTTCATTTTGTACAAGATATATATCTGAATAAGCCTTTGCATAATTTGGATCTATGATGTTTGCATCAACAAGTGGGACCGGATTTGAAAGAAGTCTGTACTCCCCGTCCGGCACCACAAAACTAAATGCACCATCTTCTTTGACGGTCTGGGGGTTTTGGATATTGCCTCCCGGCAGATCTAAGGCTGTCATATCAACAAAGGTACCTCCCTTTTTAATCTGGAGCGTGACCTTGGAGCCTCGTACTGGTTCAAGAGTACCTGCGTCAAACACTCGCCCGTATGGATCCCATGCGATCTTTGCGCAGTCTTTTTCTGCGGTCTCAAAATCAAAGGTACCTTGCTGTTGTCCCCCTGCCGCGCCAATCGGAGCAGTGGTCGGATCCCAGTAGTTCATCGCATACCATCTTCTGTCGTGCCCTTCAGGTGTGGAATCTTTCCATTCGTAAGCGCCTCCCCATTCTGTGGGATTGGAGGCTGGGGTGGATCCATTTGATTCGAATAACCCTTCAAAAACATATTGCAAATCCGTTTGAAGGGTAGCAATGTTTGATTGTTTATATACCACCATGTCTTGTGCTTCGCTGCCTGTAGTACAGATTTGAGAGGTTGCTGTGGATACGCACTCTACAATATAGGTAGGAGTACCTGTCAGCGGTTCAAAACCTGATTTGGCGGTGAGCCTTGCTCTATGACCGTCAGAAACAGAACAAGAGTTTGGGTCTTTCCAACAATGTTCAGATTCTAGACACACCCAGCGTTCTGTTTGCGCAGACTGAGCATGAGCAAAGGGAGTAAAAATGCATACTAACAAAAAGGTTGCGACAAAAAACATTATTTTTTTCATATTTTCATGATAGAAGATTTGTACTAAAGAATCAAGAGAGTTAAATCTGTCATCCCCATAAGTATTGAAATGGTAGCATGGATTCCCGCCTTTGCGGGAATAACGGTATAAGAATACCAAAGTAAGTCATTTGAGCTCAGTAAAATATTTTATTGTTTTCTGTCATCCCCGCGTTAGAGTGGATTAAGTCTATATTTAATATCTTTAATAGAGATAAGTCATCCCCGTGAGTCAAGGACTTCCCTTTGGGAAAGACGGGGATCCAGTCTATAATAACCTTAATATGTTTGAAAAAACGTTTTATGTTTACATCCTATCTTCTCAAAAAAATGGAACACTGTATGTTGGAGTAACAAACAATCTTATGAAGCGCATTTGGGAACATAAAAATAAATTGGTTGATGGGTTTACTAAAAAATATGAAATTCACCATTTGGTTTACTATGAAATACATGATAATCCAGAATCGGCAATACAGCGAGAAAAACAAATAAAGAAATGGAATCGTCTATGGAAAATCAGATTGATAGAAGAAAAGAATCCTGAGTGGAAAGATTTGTATATTTAGTCTGGATTCCCGCCTTCGCGGGAATGACAATGCAAATAAGTAACGTTGTAAGCTACGAGGTATATGATAACCATCATATATTTCTTTGTCATCCTCGGGCTTGGCCCGGGGATCCAGACTATGATTACAGATCAGATTCACCCTCATCTCCTAGACGATAAGATATGTATCATCTCAGAGATGAGGGTGTTGTGGTAGTTGGAATCAGATTTTGAGCCATGGTTGGGCTAGTCTCGCAAGATGCGAGACTCAATCCATGGCACTGTGCCACACACAACACCCTACATCGGATGGAATTTTACTTGACGCGAGCCCACCAGTCATACAAATTGAGATAGGCCTTGCCCGACTCAAAACTGATAAAGCCCACACTCATCTCATCTTCATCGTTACAACCGCTGACGAGGTATTGATCACCCTGGTGATAAACTTCTCCCGTGAGGGTTATTTCCCATTCCCCAACATTATTCTGCGTTGGTCTTTCATCAACGTAGATAATGATTGTAACGTCATACAACCACCCAGCATCAATACAGGCGTTTGTATACTCTACCTTATAGGGCGACCTCTCCATCGTTAACTCGCGCTTCTCAACAACAGTTGATAGCGCGTATTCGGGGGAAGAACAGATCATGGGAGGGTGACATTCAGGCGTGATTGACGGAGCGGGGGGTTGAGGGGTGGACGGAATGGCTGTGGGTTGTGGCTGCGGAGTTGATTCATTGGTCGGGACCGACGGTTGCGGTTCCGGAGTTGATACGGGGCTACCAAAGCATGCGCTTATCAGCGTAGCAATAAGTAGCAAGCAAGCAACATTATACAGTTTCTTCATAATTAACTCCTTATACTTCGTTTGATGGGTTGATAGAAATACATGCAGTTTTTTATCTTATATCATCTTATACTTGTCTCCTTTCTTCATCAATTCAATGATGAACTCCTATTTAAACACATAGAATAATCATGCGCTTAAAACGGAGTTCATCACTTTAGAATAATTCCAACCGATGTTTTTTCAAAGAGCTTTTTAACCTGTTTTTTGATTTGCTTGTATCAAAAATGGTTAAAAAACAAAAAAATCCATACAACTACTGCAGAATGCTTATCTCTGCTTTGTTTATATCTTATAGTATTATATCACACCCATAGTGTATATGTATCAAATATGTATATTTAACCATCTAATGACTCATTTTGTGCATGCCGCTGTTATTAGTTTGAAAATGAAGTTAAAGAAGAATTCAGAAGTAAAAAAAACAAAAATTATTTTGTAGCACCAGCCATAGGAACAACTCGCAATCCAAAGTGACTGAGATCACCCATAGACTTTTTTAGCATTATAGCCATATCTGCTAAATCAGCATTAGCTGGATTAAGGCTGTCTATTGAATCTTGTAGAGAAAGCCTAGCAACCTGAAGCACGTCCTGAGCCTGTTCGCTCGGTGGCAATTGAGTACCGTATTCGAGATCTTTAAACTCAGGAGCATCTACCCATTTTCCCTCTCCGCCATCTCCTTTTTCCCAACAAGTAAGTTTCATGCCAAAATCAGATACATTACGCCCAGGTGTTATTGATCCAGTTTCTTGCGTTTCCTTCAAAGAGTATGGTTTTTCATCAGGTCCCCAGAACCTAACCTCAACAGCTTCCTTAGTCAATGGTTTTCCAGATGCTTTGCTCTTACCCTCCACTGTTCTTGTATAAGTGACTCCATCCCAGCTTAGTTTTCCACTAGGTTCTTGTGCTCTCAGATCAATTTTGTCTTTCTCCGGACTCATGTCACAAATTCGTGGTCGTCCAAATCGATCTTTTTCCTGTCCAGGTTTGATCAAAGGTTCTGTTTGAGGAACCGCTTTTGCATGTGTTGCTGAAAAACCTGTAACATCACCACCTTCTCCCATATGAATCAAGCACATTAAATAGTATTAACCTAATATTACTTTTTTTTCTTTTTCAACTCAAGTTTTTGAAACCATTTGCGGCGAAACATCATAGCGATCACTGCATACACTCCAATATCCATCCAGCTGTCATCTATTGATTCGTGTTTTGGATTTTTGTTCACCAATAACAGATTTTTCAGTCTGTTTAATTTATCACTTATCCTGTATGCAATCCCCATCTCGCCCGTATCAAGGATATTACCCTTACCATAATCTCTGTGTTTTTTTATAAACAGTGTTTTTAACTCACCACATATCTCCTCAAACGCGCTGTCCAAATCTGTTGGTTGTTTCATTGGTTGCTTCATATAATTAATAATTAATAAATTAACGGGTTAAAGGATTAACAGATTTCACTTATTCTTTCTCCAAATCAAGAAACGTAAACCTTGCTCCCTTTTCTTCTCTCTCTTCTTTTGAGACAACTTTTGTAAATGCCGAATAATCAGGAAAAAACTTATCACCATCAAATTCTCCCTTTACAATAGTTAAATAGAGTCTATCTACAAGGTGGATCGTCTGCTTAAATATCTGCTCTCCTCCTGATATAAATACTTCTTCTGTTTCTATCTCTTTAGCTTTCTGTAAAGCCCCATCGATTGATGAAACCACAAAGCACCGCTCCTGTTTTGGATCATAGGCAGTGTCGCGGGTTATGATGATTGTATTTCGCTCTGGCATGGGTTTTCCACTTCTTTGATAGTATCCAAGAAGCGAGTCAAAGGTGCCTCTCCCCATGATGACGGTATGATGAAGCGTTTTTTCTTTAAAACGGACAAGGTCAGCGCGTATATGCCACGGTATGAGGTCGCCCTTGCCGATGACTCTGTTTTCAGACAGGGCACAGATGATGCTAAGTTTCGGATTGTTCATACTAATTATGCTTAACCACTGTTTAACCTACGAGGTTAAAAGTGGGCTGTTAGATCGCCCTAAGTTTTTTTAATAGCTTTAAATTTTCATCATATAATCCACCCGTTACACTCAGCGATGCTTTGATTGGTAGATGTGGATTGTATCCTACCAAATCAACATATGATGGTTCAAAGTCGTCAACCGTTTTAAAAGAATGATTGAAATGTATCGTGGGAAATACTTTTGGTTTTCTTTTTAGCTGTTCTTGGACTTGGGTTACGTGCAGTTCATAGATGTGCACATCCCCAAACGTATGGATAAATTCTCCGGGTTCATATCCTGTTACTTTTGCCAGAATCAATGCAAGTAAAGCATAGCTTGCGATATTAAAAGGTACTCCTAAAAATATGTCAGCACTTCGCTGATAAAGCTGAAGGCTTAATTTACCATCAATGATATTGATCTGGTACATGTTGTGACATATGGGAAAGCGGGATGCATCTTTTTTGAGAGCCATCGTATAAAGATACTCGGGATTCCATGAGTTGACGATAAGATTATGCGCTGCTGGGTCTTCTTTAATCTCCTGAATTACCCATTTAAGCTGATCAATAGTCCTGGGTTTACCCTGTAAATCTTTAGATTTACATGGCCAACGTCTCCACATCTCACCATAAATTCTTGGAAGCTCTCCCCATTTCTTTGCAAACTTTTCATCAGCTGCAATATTGTTTATAAATTCCTCTTTTGATAATAATTCTTTATACTTTATACTTTCTACTTTCTTCTTACTCTTTTCCACGTAAATCCTATACGGATAATCGTCCCATATATGTACATTATTATCGACTAAATATTTAATATTTAACATACCCTTCATAAACCAATTCAATTCATGCAGTACTCCTTTCCAATACACCTTTTTAGTGGTCAGAAGAGGAAAGCCCTGGGATAAATCAAATCGTATCTGGCGCCCAAACACGCTCTGAGACACATCTCCTGTACCCCTGTCAACTTTTTTGACTCCATGATCAAGTATGTCTTGAAGAAGATCAAGATATTGATATTCGGGGTGTCTGTACTTCATATCCCCATCAATATAGAATTATTTTTGAGTTTTATCAAGAGCAAAAAAGAAGATTAAGCCAAGTTATGATCGAGAGGTTTTAGAAGTTAATAAAGGGCAGGAATCAAGGATAGAAGGATTGGGTCTATTTATAAGTAGTTGCCGCATGAGGTCAAGGGATGAAGGTTGAGCGTTCAATCCATTTGTTTGTGCTCTTACTAATTCTGTTGCGTCCCTGTAATCTTGTGGTTGTAATGGTTGTTTGCTGTTTAAACGAACCGCAGGATACCATCTATCTATCCTATTGCTATCAAGTTCATAGATAGCAACACCATTTCGTTCAACCACTTGAGAAGTTAAAAGAAGTGCGTGAGTGTATGTGTCTGTGTCTTTTAGCACCATCCAGTTTGCTGCCTGCGGTGGAACTACATATTCCGGCATCATAAACCACCGCATTGGCATCCCTAATTTACCCTCTTTGATTAATCTATATTCTTCATCAGATACGATCCGTAAAAAATACCCTGTAGAGTCTTTTTCTGTCACAAGTTCGCGTATCCTATCCCCAACATATTTATCTGAGAATTGTGGTGGTAATTCCATACTTGTATGGTATCATGTTTTTAATCTATAAATAGACACCACCCATGAATCCACGAGTAAATGTGCTCAACAACTATTCTCCCCACACTACCTGAATCTTTCTAACCTTTTTATCCATTTTTTCCTAAATCCATGCACAAAAAAAATTACTATATTATTGATTTTGACAGCACCTTTGTAAGATGTGAAGTATTGGAAGAGATAGCAAAGATATCTCTTCATGACAACCCGGATAAAAAAATTATTCTTAAAGAAATTGTTGCGATCTGTAATCTTGGTATGGAGGGCGCTCTCCCCTTTGAAGAAAGTCTTACTAGAAGATTAACTTTATTGCATGCCAATAAAGAGGATTTAAAAAAAGTCCGTGATGTATTGAAAAAAAACATTACTCCCTCCATATTGATACATAAAGAATTTTTTAAAAAGAACAAAGAACAAATTTATGTTATATCCGGCGCATTTAAAGAATGTATAACACCCATAACAAAACTATTTGAGATATCTGATAGTCATGTACTTGCAAATACATTTGTCTTTGATGACAGAGACAACATCATAGGAATAGACCTTCAGAATACACTTTCTCACAAATTTGGAAAAGTAAAAGCCGTACAAGCATTGGATTTAAAAGGTAAACTTATCGTTGTTGGCGACGGCTATACTGATTATGAAATAAGAAAAGAAGAACTAGCTCATGTTTTTGTCGCATTTACTGAAAACGTGAGACGGGAAAGCGTCATATCAAAAGCAGACTATGTGGCTGCAAATTTCGATGAATTCTTAAGACTTATCTCAACTGATCTTAACCGTTAAATCTGTGTTTCCCTTTTTGAAGTTGTCACACGCCCACCCTGCCATTGTCCTTTATATTGATTTCCTCCCCCATCTACCCACTCAAACTGCGCATGTACAAAACGTGCTCCCATCTCAATAACAACTTCTACCTGCCCTTCGTTTTTAAGACCAAAGGTAAGCTTACCACAGTATCCTGGCGCTCCGTTGCCTGTGCGCAAATTAAGACCTGACCTAAAGGTAGTAGTACGAGGCTTGAAATTCACCGTAATATCAAGGGGAAGATTGACTTTTTCAATTGTCGTAACCAAGAAGTAATCACCTGGCTTAATCGTAATGGTGTTTTTCTTTCCTTCTTCATACTTTGTTACAAGTTCAATTGTTGGCGTTTCTCTCTCGGTTATTCCTAAAAATGCATGGCCTGATATCTTATAAACTTCTCCCAGTCGCATATCAAACCCCGCCCCCTCAGGAGTCTTTAAATCCCGCTCTCCTAATCCTTCAACCAGTTTTTTTTCTTTAACCAATTTTAATAGTAACTCCGGACCAAGGATCATATGTGTGATAAAAAATTATAATACTTACACGACTCCCATCTCTTCCAGATCAACCCCGCCATCCTTATCGAAAGTAACTTCATAGATCGGTAAAGCCGCGCCTAAACATTTTAACGTTTCCATAAGATGGGCCTCTCCAGTCTCTGAAAGCACCTCATACAGATACTCATCATCACACCCCTGAGGCAATGTGACTGCTTTGTTTTCATAGAGAGACTTTGCCAGCAATCTGTGGCGTTTGTTTACCAGATCTGTATGATACACAAATACCTGTGTGTGTTTGCGATGACCCTCAACCAGTGCATCATACTGAGGATATATACTATATTCTCCTTTTACCAAAACAACCGCTCCCTCTATGTGATCTTCTCTAAGGATCTGTTCTTTTGCTCCTTGTATTTTCGCTTTGGTAAAGGTATTCGTAACAAATTGAAGATCTTCTGAAGTAACACCATAGTCTTTTGGGGTAAGTAGTATTTGGCTCATGTGCCCGCATCCTTCAAATACGTTCCCCTTTTGAGTATGGATATCTGTGTGAAATCCTAGGTTGTTTTCTCCTCCTATGATTTCAACAAGTGTGCGATAGGCTTTGTCTTTATCAAGCTCAAACCCGTACTCATTTGATGCTGCGATGATAAGAACAAGCTCTCCTGCGTCAGCGCCCGGTATAGCCAGGCCCGGCAGATTAGGAGTATCCCCATATCTCCCATCTATGCAGCGACTTCTATACTGCCCGTCTTCCTTTACTTCATACTTGTTTTCCCGTGCCAGATGAAAAATCTGCTCTTTGGAAAGTAAGATCTTTTGCATAGATTTCACATTATACCTAAATAAGTTGGCCGGTAAACTGCGTTTCGTTGGCAAAGATAAAACAACTCATCTATCATAAGAAGATGACAGAGGTATCCTCACTGATACAAGCAACAAGCAGCGCAATCATGAAAAATGTGACAAATGAGCTCAATAAGGCTGTCAAAACGTATAGTGAATCATTGTTTCAAGCTTTCATAACTTTTCTTAAAAAGACGTTTGAGAATGTCCTGAATCATATTTCCCTCTGGCTTATGCAAATATTGCAGGAAGTAAGCCAGCGGCTCCCAGATTACGGACAAAGGATCATGATAAAGATCATACCTGTTATTGTCATGATTGCTCAAGTCCTCATAGGTCTTGTTTGTCTCGTGCTACTTATCAAACTACTATCTTTCATAGTCCGTGCTTTTATTAAGATTTTTCCTTTATTAAAAAAACGAAGAAGAAGATAATCGTGATACAATAAAATTATGAGTCCTCAAATATATGTATACGATCCGACGATAAAAGATCTACAAAGCAAGGTTCGGGGGGTTGGACGATATCTGCAGATACTTCGTGAAAGTTTTTCAGATAAATTTATTTTTTCCGACACATTTCCATCCAAAAGTAAGTCGTCCACCATCTTCATAAACCCTTTTTTTAACATGCTTCAATCTCCTCTTTCAATCAGAAAAATTGCAAAAAGACAGGTCGCGATCATACACGATCTTATCCCGCTCAAATACCCAACCCACTTCCCCATTGGATTTAAGGGAAAGTTAAACGTTTTTTTGAACAGATTAGACCTCCATAGTTATGATCTCATCATCACCGATTCATCATCTAGTAAAAAAGATATTATGGACATTTTAGGGCTTCCTGATAATAAGATAAAAGTAGTTTATCCGTGTCTACCAAAAATATTTACGGATGAAAATGTCAAAACTACAACGCAGATTTCAAATCTACAGACTATGACTGATTATTGTCTCTATGTTGGAGATGCTACATGGAATAAAAACTTAGTAAATATCGCAAAAGCTATCAAACTCGCAGATATTCCCTGTATATTTGTAGGAAAAGTGTTTGGCGACAAAGTCTTAAGCGATAAAATAGCGACAGATAATATGTGGCGCAAAGAACTAAATGAATTTAATGAGTTGGCAAAAAATGATAAGCGTTTTATTTTTCCGGGATTTGTCTCAGATGAGAGGCTGATCAATTTGTATCAACAAGCTTATGTGAATATATTGGTGTCAAAAGATGAAGGGTTTGGTTTTTCTTACCTTGAAGCAGCTTCGCAGGCGTGTCCTTCACTTCTTTCGGATTCTCACCTCTTTCATGAGATATCCAAAGATTCTGCTCGGTTTGTCAATCCTATAAATCCTGAAGAGATCGCCCAGATAATCAAATCATTTGTACTCTCACCTGAACTTCGCTCTGAATTTGGTGCTTTGGCACTAGAAAGATCTAAACTTTTCTCCATGCAAAAATTTAAGAAGGATTTTTTGGAAACAGTACAATCAGCTTGATAAGGAAAAAAGTATCTGTGCATTTTCAGTTGTTTTACGTATTATTTCATCTACGTCAATCGATAATACTTTAGCAATGTACTGAGCAATAACAAAAAGATTTGATGGTTCATTGGGATATTTTTTTTGGGACCGAAGCGGTTCGGGCAACAAATATGGAGAGTCTGTCTCCAAGACAAGAGAGTCTAGGGGAACTTTTTTTATAAACTCTTCCTTTTTTTTATCGTAGGTCACATCGCCATCTACTCCAATAAACATCTTATGGTCATGTGCAAACTCAAGAAGGTCCATATCAGGCTCACAACAATGAAAAACGCTCCTCCTCTCAAATCTTCTATCCCATCGATTGCTTAGAATTGCAAGTATCTCTTCCTTTGCCTCCCAGTTGTGAAGAATAAGGCTTTTTTTATACGTAAGAGCCAAATCCATCTGAGCAACAAGTAGTTCTTTCTGCAGAGCAAGAAGCTCCCTATCCACTTGCCTTATTCCATACTTTGTTTTGAGATAGATGTGTTTATCTAGACCTATCTCACCAATGGCTACGACTTTTTGTTCAGTGATTAAAGACTCAAGCATTTCTATATTTTCGCTTATCCCTTCATGGCCTTTTTCCTGTAAAGCAAACGCATGATGAGGATGTATGCCTATGGCAACATATATATTTTTGTAATTATGTGCTATCTCTATAGCCTTTTTTGAGGTAACAAAGTCTGTACCGGGTATAAGCATACCTTTCACACCGGATTGTTCTGCACGCAAAACCACATCAGATGCTATATCTTTAAAGCGGGAGAAATTTAGATGACAGTGGGTATCAAACATATTGCAATTCTAAGTTCTATTGCCTATCATTATAGATGATGCAACCCACACGTTTGTTCATCTTTTTTTCTGTCGGAGTGCTTTTTTTGAATATCTCTCTCAATGGTGCTGCTCATGCTTATTGGGTAAGCCAAAATGACCGGTTGATGTGGTATAACGGACAGGTTTTGGGGATTGAAGACAAAACAGCCTATACCTACGTAGTAAGGGCGAAGCTAAAGATTGCTCCAACCGGTGCCACTTCTCCCTCCAATACTCTGCCTACTCTTGCTCTTACCCCCGCTCCTACTCTTGCTTTTACTTTCCCTCTTACTCCTTCTCCTACTATAATAGAAGTTGCTGCGTTACAAAATTTTGCCGGGCAAGGACAAAAACCAAATCTTCTCCCAAATAAAAACAATAGTCAGACTCATTCATCAACCTCATCATCTTCGTCGTTTTCGTCTTTATCTTTATCTTCATTTTCATCCTCATCTTCATCGAATCAGTCTCAAAACTCATTTGGTTCGTTTGATTCTAGCTCTTCGATATCTATCATCGTGTTTCCAACAGCTACCCCATATAATCGACCAGCAGGGGAGGGTTTTTCTGCCCCAGCTCAAATGCTATCAAGCAGTTCGCAAAATAACGTAGCATTCATGCCGCCCACATTAACCAGCGTCCCAACCCACATGCCTTATCCCACTCAAGCACCAAAAAAAATGGCTTTTATTAATAGTGTGCCATCAGGAAGCACCTCATCCCTCCCAACACCCACTCCCATACCTGAGATATTGCGTGGTAAATCATCAACTATCGTTATTGAGATGCCTACGCCAGCCCCTGCTCAAAGATCGCCTTTTACGATTGTACCTGCTCCCACATCCATCATCCTCAAGGGAGAAGAAATGAGAACTATCAAGATTGATCTTCCTAAAGAAGAGGTAAAAACATCAAACCCTGAAAATCCATCTATTAGTAATAGTAATCTTGACATTACAATCGAACGTAAGCGGGGTGATGATATTGCGATTCAACAGCAGGAATTTGTGATTCAAAGAGGTATGCAAACTGTCATCATCTCAACCAATGAACAACGTCAAGGCACTCTTACCATCGAAAAAAACGACACAAAAGCACGTATAACTATGCCCATATCCATCAATCCAACAACCAATATTTTGACTGTTGATACAAAAAGTGGCCCTATGAAAGTATCTATCATGCCTGATGATGCACTAAGCATCATACGACAGCTAAAGGTCGTTGATAAAAGCGGAGTTCCACAAGATATCATCCTTGAGTCCAGAAATAACCAGCTTCAATACCGAATACGTGCAAATAAGCAAGAGAGACTTTTATGGGTTATCCCCATCACCGTACCTAAAGATGTATACGTTGCGGCAGATACCGGAGGACTTATCGAGATCAAGCTCTCACCATTTTACGATTTTCTAACACTGTTTACGTTTTAAAAAACGTTTATTGATAAGCTTCAAGCGTCACCGTAATCTCCCTTACTTCTTCATTTCTCCATATTTTTAGTTTCACCACTTCATCCACCCGCATCTGTGCGATACGTGTTGCAAGATCTTGTTTATCAGTGCTTGCAAGTTTCTGACCGTTTAGCTCAACGATTATGTCTTCTACCTCTATGCCTGCTTTTTGGGCAGGTGAACCATCTACCAATGACTCCACATATGCTCCCTCAGGAAGACTGTTCATAATGGCAGTTTTGCGATCAATCATCTGATAACGAATCCCAAGATAGGGCCGTTCAAAGCTTCCTCCTCTTTTTTGAAAATTTGCAAGGAGTTCTTTTACCACGTTAACCGGAATTGCAAAACCGATGTTTTGCCCCTCTTGAGCTATGGCTGCATTCACCCCAATCACCTCTCCTTTTGAACTAAGAAGCGGGCCCCCTGAATTACCTGGACTTATGGCAGCATCTGTCTGAATAACACCGTCAAGCTTTTCCACAAACCCTTCATAAGGGGATCCTGCTGTGATCCCTCGTCCTAAACCTGACACAATTCCTGTTGTCACCGTGTTTTGGAACTCCCCCAAGGGCGTACCTATGGCAATTGCCATCTGTCCTAGTTTTAATTTGCCTGAGTCCCCCATAGGCAAAGCCTTTAATCCGGATGCGTTAATTTTTAAAATTGCCAAATCATTCAAAGGGTCACGGTATATCTTTTCCACATTGTAAGTCTTGTCACCCTCTGTCAATACTTTATACGTTGCTTCTGTATCTGACACGACGTGTTTGTTGGTGATGATGAGTCCATCTTCAGAGACTATGAACCCGCTTCCTATATTCCGGTCAATCTTACGCTGTTTTCCTGGTGTTTGGCGAAATCCCCCAAACGGATTGAATGGGTCAATCTCAATAAATCCCTGGTCTGTCGTGGTCTTCATGATACCGATCGTCACAACTGATGGAAGTGCCTCTTCAACAACCTTTGTAATGACAGATTCTTCATATACGACTGTCTGTTTCTCTGTATTCAAGCTAAAAGGAAGAGTGTTCTTTTTGGAACCGCGGCTTAACTGGTCAAGATTGATACTGGGCAAAAGATGATATGTCTGACCAACCGCAACGACTAATAAAAGCGCTGCAAGAAGAAAAAAAACTTTTTTCATACGTATTTTATAGATTAATTCAATAACGATTAGTTTTATAGATCTATATATTACAAATATTTCTGAAAAAAAGCTGAAAAGCCTTTTTCTGTCATCCCCGTGAAGATCGGGTTCACCCTGAACTTCGGTTCACCGTGAAGGGGACTCAGTCTATAATGACAATAACAATATCTATTTTGTCACTTCCTCGATCGCTCGATCAAGCTGTGTATCCATCTCACGAGTAAGCGTATTGCCATCCGGAATCTTCATCTCTATCTTTATTTCCGGCTCAATACCCTTGCTGTTTATCCACTCTCCGCTTGGCAGTACCCATTTTGCAACCGTAACATGAATACCTGCTCCCTCCCGAAGATCAAGTGCTTCCTGTACTGATCCTTTTCCAAAGGTCTTTTCTCCGATAAGTTTAGCGCGTTTGTGATCGCGTAGCGCCCCAGACAAGATTTCGGCAGCTGAGGCAGATCCTTTGTTGACCAATATGACAAGCGGAATGTCCATCAAACTTCCTGTCCTTGCAACGTTGTAGTCTTTGTCACCAAATACTTTTGACTCCTGTCTGACAACCAAGGTACCTTTTGGCAAAAACTCACCAGCCAGATATACAGAGCTTTCAAGATAGCCTCCAGGATTATCACGAAGATCTAAGACCATGCCTTTTATCTCTTTTTTATCCCATGCTGCCTTTATTTCCGCCACCTTTGCCTCCCATTCATCAACCGTATTTTCTCCAAACTGGTTGAGTTTAAGATACGCAACTGTACCACAGATGGTCCCGCAGTTTTTATTTTTTTCATCAAGCTTTACCTCAACCGAGTCGACCTTGATCGTATCCCGTACTATTTCTACTTCAAGCTCATTGCCAGATCTTTCAAGCGTCAGTTTTACCTTAGTTCCTTTTTCTCCCCTAATCTTTGATACCGCTTGAGGCAGTACCCAACCTTTGGTTGATTCGCCGTTAACCTTATTGATAAAATCGCCTGTCTTTACTCCGGCTAGCTCTGCTGGAGAGTTTTTCAAAGGGGCAACTATCGTAATCCGCCCTGAGGTAAGACCAAGCTGGGCTCCGATTCCTTCAAATCTGCCTCCCAAATCGTCTTTTGACTGTTTATTTTCTTCAGGCGTAAGAAAGAACGTGTATGGATCTTCAATTGATGCCACCATTCCTTTTATCGCACCATAAAACATTTTTTGGGGGTCAAGTTTTTTCCGATCTACATATTTCTCCTCTAGTTGATTCCATGTATCCCAAAAAAGGGTGAAGTCGATGTTTTTGAGATTTTTTTCATTTTTGGTTGCTCCCGGCGTGCTGTTTAAAATACTGTAGCTTGGTCTTTCGATTTTTCCCTTTGCTGTCTGATACTCGCCTAGTTTATATCCTGAACCAAAAAGAAAGATGATGGCAGATAAAATAAGAAGGATGTTTGTTATTTTTGGTCTTGTCATGAATTATGGCCTTAATGATAAAACACTATTTTACCTGTTTTGTTATCAACAAAACAATAGGGAAGTTTGAGTTTCACTGCGTCTTTGTATTCTTTAATCTGTTTAAATAGAGCATGTGGACTATCGGTATGCTCCAGTAATTGGTGCAAAGTAACAAATCCTTTCGCTCCAAGCGCTTCAAGCTTAATCTGACCGTATCCTGATATGGTCTCAGCTACTATGATGTAACCATTCACAAGCTCTTCATATAGAGTCTCACTATGTTCCATATAAAATACTTTACCTCCAAAAGAAGAAGTCATCTCTTTTCCTTCATACTCCTTCCCACTCCCCACCTTAAGTAAAACCTCTTCCTTTTTAAGCTCTGTTACTTCACCTTTAAAATAAGATTTCGTCACCATTTCATCTTGTGTTGAAACCTCAATAAGTATTGAGCCGTCTATATGATTTACTTCCTTGAGCACCCCGCTGTGCTCGCTTTTATAACGACGGCCTGACATAAAGGATTTTTTTTCAGCGATTACTTCTCCTGCCGTGACCGACTCCCCAACTAATTTTTTTAGATACTGGAAAATCTTCTTTGGTGATACATCAATTTTTTGACTTATGAATATTTTTATCTCTTTCTGTATTTTTTCTCCAAAAAGTGGTGTATCAAAATCCACTTTTTGACCTTGTTTGATAAGCGGTTTACCAGTACCCGGAAGCGGGATAGAAAGAATCATGTATTTATTATACGGTATCTTAATATAAGTAGTAAGTAGAAAGTAGCAAGTATAAAGTTTTTAAAAAAAGAGTGATCGTCTATACTTACTACTTTATACCTTATACTAACTACTAGTCTTAGCGCATTCCCTGGTAAGACACAAAGGGTAAAAGAGAAAGGAAGCGTGCATACTTTATGTGCTTGGTAAGCAGACGCTGGTGTTTTGCACAGACTCCTGACCTCTCACGGTTTATGATCTTTTTTCGTGGAGACAGGAACTTCTCAAGATTGTCAACTTCCTTATAGCTTGGCGTGGCCTTGAATTCGCAAAAAAAACATTTTGTCATAGTCTATATTTTATAACTTTCAACCTTATAACTTTATAACTTAAAATGGTATATCTTCTGGATTAACTGATTCGTCTTGTTTTGTTTCTTCTTGAGGTGGAGCCGCAACTTGCTCTGAAACAGTCTCTGGAGGAGCTTTTGCCCCTTCAACTACACCCATCCTCTTTCCATCACCAAATACGATAAAGTCATCCATCACTATTTCTGCAACGGTTCGTTGTTGATTATCTTTTCCAATAAAACTACGATACGTAATCCTGCCTTCAAGATAGATTTTTCTTCCTTTGGAAAGCAATTTGCCACAAAGTTCAGCCAACTTCTGCCAAGCGACTATGCGATGATATTGGACGTCTTCTTTTGTTTGACCGTCCTGCGTGGTCCAGCTTCTGTTGGTTGCAACTCCAAAAGTACAAACAGCTGTCCCATTGGGAGTGTATTTGAGTTCTGGATCGCGAGTGAGATTGCCGATGAGGATCACACGGTTCAAAGATCTACTTGCCATATTGCTCTTATTCAGAAACTAATAATAGATATCTGATTAGTTTCTCGTTATAATTTAATTTCTTGCGGAGTTCCGCAACTTTTGTCTTTTTTATATCTAGTTTCCAGTGGTAAAAAGAGGCTGAGTAATGCTTTTTGATAGGGTAGATAAGGCTTTTTTTTCCCCATGCGCTTTCTTCATTTACCTTGCCGCCTTGTGCCACGATTAGTTCTTTGATAACGCTTAGTTCTTTTTCTTCGTTTAGAAGAAAGGTGAATTCGTATGTCATAAAAAGTGTTTAAGTCGTACTAACAATCTTAAATTGTATTCGTATATAATACTCTGGAGGCGAATAAAATGCAAGCGGAATTAGTATGATGAAAGTGATTCAAGTTTTGTCCTTAACGCATCAAGTTGACCTTCCTCAGGAATACTACCTAGATTAGCTATACTGCCTTGTAATTTTGTAATTGCCCTATCTACTTCATCTATTGCAAGTTGGGCTTCCTGTATTTGTCTTGTTTTTTGCTCGAGACTTAATCCCGTTTGAATACCCAAAAATCTTCTTCCAACCTGGGCTGATTCTACAGTCTTAAGCTGTTCTTTTAATTGCTCAAGAACGGCCGCCTGTTCTGCAATTTGACCTGAAAGATTATTCTGTTGCTCTGTTTTTACACTACGTTCCTCCGCTTGTTTACTTAAAGTGGAATCTGTGCTTTCTTTTTGAGCGGTTATTATTGCGTCAACTACGTTTCTTTTTTCTCCATCTAATTTTCTTGTCTCTTCTTGTACTCCTTCATAAATTCTTCCTTGAACCCGAAGATCTTCTCCTCGTTGGAGTTCATAATTTCCTTCAAGAAATGATTCAGGATCTTCATCAAAAAAGGCTTTAATCGCCTTATGGACTCTTTCCATATTTTCTTCCGCAAGATACTCTTCTTTTATGCCAAATTCTTGAGATAACACTTTTTTGTAGTAACTTTCTTTATCGGTTAACGTATAGCCTTCTTTATTGTCGCCCGAAACAAGTGATTCAATATAGTAATAAGCAGGCAATAATTTTGTAGCAAGTCGTGATTTATGTCTTGTTAATTGGCCAGGTTCTCTAAATTTACTTGCCCATGCGGTTGCCATAGATCCAAGAATTCCTCCTTGAGGATTTTCAATGATTTTGACCAAATGGATAAAATTAAAAGAGTTTGGGTCATCGGTTAAAGCGCGATCCATTTGAAACAATTGAGTATTATCTATCTTTGCTCTTTTAGCATCAAAACTCATGTCTACTCCTTTTGTTGCTAGGCCTAAATTTTCAAATTCGTTCCATTCAGCAATGTCACCATGTCTTTGATTTTTCCAAAAATCATAAGTTCCAAGCGCTTTTTGTTTAAGCTCTGAAGTATAACTTCCTACTGAAAATTCTGAATACATACGACGAGTCAATTCTCCAGCAATAGAATTAGCAACCTCTGCCTGAAATACATTTCCTATACGAGTATCTATGCTTTCTGCTACATTTTCCCGTGTTAAAGATCTGCTTTCAACCATATTATCGACCATTTGTTCAAGAGCCTGATCTTCTAGTTCATTTTTTCTGGATTGTGTATCGCTTATCCGCTGAGAAGCAATCCATCTATCTCTCCTCGCTCGTACTATACCGGCCAATTTTTTATCATATTGTGTCTTAATGCTATCCACACCTCCATAATTTGCCATTTCTGCAAAACGACCCTCGCCTATACAGCTAAAAGTGGCAGTCATCTTTTCTTTGTCGCTGTCTTGAAGAAGCCCCTCTCTATCCAACTTATCAAGTGTCTGTTCAAGAATATTAAAATACCTATCCACAGTCCCCACATTACGTTTGACAGCTTCCGCTACAATATCAACAATAACACCATAATCTTTATAGGCAACAGCGGTTAAAATGGCTGCGTCAATTGCATAATGACAATTCTGTTTTTCTGATTCAACTATCTTTGACACCACATCTTTCCCTACAGCCTTTGTATCTAATAACTTATCTCCTTGAAACCCCTTAGGAAAAAGATGTTCTATCACATGTCCTGCTGCTTGAGGAATCAGTTTATCAGAATAAGAGTCTGAATATCCATGTCCGGCAGCTCCAAATAGTGCTTGAAGGTAAGTTATTTCTACTGGGGGAGGTGACCATCCGATTTTCCACCCATATTTATCCAAGGCAGGAATTGCGGAGATAAAGTTTCTTGAGAGATAAGGTAGTTCTGTCTCCTTCTTCGTTGCATATACTTGAAGTTTTGCCAACCATTGCTCTTGTGACAGAGAGGTTTTACTTGTCTCTGCGTCACCTACTCGTTGATTTGCTGGATTGTCCTCTGGCATATACTGCCACCCATGCAGTTCTCTACTTAATGAAGGAGGAATATTTACTTCAAGACCTAGATGCAATCTACGCTGAGTCTCTATTTTCAAAGCTTGAGGACCCATCTGAGATCGATCTACTAGATTAGAAGGAGAAACTTCGTTTTGAACAGTCATATTGTTTCACTAATAGTATTACAAAAGTTTAAAACCGTCAAGTTACCAAGTTATATACTAGATATATTCATATTTTGTACAATATCTCTATGTTTAAAAAGTTCCCCCTTATTTTTTTGTGTGTACTTCTCTTTTATACCCGCTTTGTTGGTCTAGACTGGGGGTTGCCATACCCTATGCATCCTGATGAACGCAATATGGCCGTCGCAGTTCAGCAACTTACCTGTAAAGGGTTGGGGCCAATCGCCTATCTCCAACCGCTAACCGAATGTCTGAATCCTCACTTTTTTGCGTATGGACAGTTTCCGATCTATCTTGCATATTTTGGCATACTCATATTCCATTTTTTGCAAGGCATAAAAGCTCCTCCTGGTTTTATTGAGGCTACGATGGCTTTGCGAACAATCTCGGCATTAGCCTCAGTAGCAAATGCTTTTGTATTGTTTCGTATCATCGAATTTTCAATTTTAGATTTTCAATTTTCAAACAAATCTCATTCTAAAAATTCAAAAAATAAAAAATTGAATGAAAATTGGTTATTGAAAATTGGTTCATTCCTGGTCTTGATATTCTCTCCTTACTTCATCCAATTCTCCCATTTTGGTACCACCGAGTCACTTCTTATGCTCTTTTATTCTTTCATCATTTACGAATGCATCAAGCTCATTCAGAACAAAAACCTAAACACTAACTACTATCTACTAGCTACTATTTCAGGAATTGCAATCGCCACAAAAGTTTCCTCCGTACTGTTTTTAGCCGTACCTGTCGTGTTTATAGGTATAAAAACAGGTTTGAGAAGTCTAACTGTACTCTTTACTCTTTCCCGCTTTATTCTTCTTACCATGCTCGTCTCTATCATCTTTTCTCCCCACAACATCATCTCCCTTGAAGAGTTTGCGGGCTCGATGAACTATGAATCAGCGGTGGCAATCGGAAGCTATGTTGCCTTTTACACCAAACAGTTTGTCAATGCTCCCCCCCTTATATTTCAACTGACTAAGATTTTCCCTTTTGTATTGGGTTGGCCTCAATTTATATTGTCTGTCCTTGGTCTTCTTGTCTTATCATGGAGAGATAAAAGGATAAACGTGCTTCGATTTGCTTTTATCGTTTTTTTTCTTCCGAATGCGTTTGTATTTGCAAAATGGACACGATTTATGACGCCTATTTTCCCGATTTTAAGCTTATTTACAATTCTCACACTTTGCAAACTTCTTAAAGTTTTCCAAAACAAATTCTCAATTATCAATGATCAATTTTCAATCATTTATCGAAAACTGAAAATTGAACGTTGGAGGTGTATTGAAAATTGGAAATTGAAAATTGATCATTCTATAGTTTTTATATTAATCACTATAGTAATTCTCCCCGGTATCGCATACCTTTCTATCTACCAAACACCTGATGTCCGTTTTAGGGCTTCGAAGTGGATCTATAAATATATCTCCCCGGGCTCAAAGATCCTTTCTGAGACAGCCAACGTGATAGATATCCCCATTCCTCCACCAAACTACCACCCGCCAATTGCTAACTACCAAATCGTATCTTTTGATTTCTACAATCTTGACCAGAATCCAACCCTCCCTCCTCAACTAAACCAGTTTGTTAAAACCGCTGATTATATTTTTATTCCATCCAGACGCATATTTGCAAATCATCCCAAACTTCAGTATCCCCTCCTCAACAAGTATTACCAAGATCTGTATTCGGGAGGCCTGGGATATGAAAAAGTAGCAGAGTTCACCTCTTACCCAAAGATCAGCCTGTTTGGAAAGACTATCCTTGAACTGCCGGATGAGGGAGCTGAGGAAACATGGAGTGTGTTTGATCACCCGGTCATCAGAATATATAAAAAAGTTTCAAATTCCAAATTACAAATCACAAATGACAAACAAATTACAAATAACAAAATTCAAAACCCTCAACTGGATTTTTCAAACTACCAAACTACTAACTACCAACTACAGACTACTAATTACCACCTTCTTATCGCCGATACTCCCCAAAAGTGGGAAAAGGGCCTTATGTATGTACAAAACAGAGAAGATATTGGAGGATATGATGGTATGATATTTATGTTTCCGGATAGCAAAAAAAGATCTTTTTGGAATAAAAATACGTTTATTGATCTTGATATATATTGGATGAATGATGATAAAATCGCGGGAACAACCATGCTCCCCTCTATCGAAAAATCAAAAGATACGATCATCACAACTTCGTCATCTGAAGTCAATGCGGTGATTGAGATTATCCAATAATAAACACTATTTTAACCAACCTGTTCCATTATTTACTCTCTCATGAGCTCTTGATTTCATAGGGTGTGGCTTACTTATTCCTTTATTTGATCCTTTCGATGGGTTAAATTTTGCTTTTTGTTTTCTTTTTGGAAATGATGCTTCAAGTTCTGTTGGATCTATAATCAATCCGACTCTTCCAGCTAAAAACGACATCCATGTTGCTTCAGGTGAGGGACGTTTTTTTTGCATCATTCTTGCAAATGATTCTTTCTGAACGTCTCTGGCGCTCATCATAGCCGCTTCTGATACTCCATATTCTTCTAAAAGATCCACAAACTGATTCTCTTTTGGAGAATAATCCGCTCCTTGATCGCGATTGTGTCTTATGGTATCAAGTGCATCTTCATATGGCACTGTTCCACTATTTACAGCATCAATAAGAGGATAATAATACATGTAGGCAGATATATTATGTGCACTATCATTCTGTCCTGTTATCTTTTGCATAAATCCAAGTAAATCTGAATTTTGATGCATAACAATTAACTCATCCATTGATATTCCGTACTCTTCAGCAAGAGCGATCATTAAATATCCTCCTTGTCCATATGACGTACGTCTGCGCACACCTAATTGTTGACCTTTATAAAGTTCTACAGCATCGGCAAGTGCTTCGCCATAGGCAGGAAGTGCCTCTCTTCCCTCCTCAGCTAGTGAAGGTACAACCATTGAAAATCCATCATAGAAAACCTCATCTTCTTCTGGCACACCAATTGAAGCAAGAACCTCTGGAGGAACAGGTGCTCGTGTAACATTTAAATGAGTAGCTTCATGATCTATTGCTCCTTGAGTAAGTTCTGCCCTTGCGGGTCCTCCATAGATAGTGGTTCTATGCTCATTAGTTGAATAATCATACTCCGTAGTCATTGAATACTTCCCCAGAGGATCTGGCTGCATATTTAGGTCTGTCCTACTTACAAGATCATCCGGATTACAGTTACCAGCTAAACCAGAACAATATGCTCCATAGACCAAAGCAAGCGCTTCCCTCATATCTACTCCCTCAGGAAAAACTGGCGCCTCAATACTTTCCGGGAGTCTTTGTATTTGCTCAACCTGAGAAGGTTGACCTGCACACCCAACCAACAAATAGTTTAAAACCATAAAGAATAACACATGGTTCAAAGATGGGTGGTGATGTTTTCTGCCCTGCTTTTCTACATATGAAGTATGTATTTCTTTCATGCAAGATAGTATACTATACTATCTTATAGTATACAAGCTTATTATACTAATTACTCTTCCTTAATTATCTATACCGCAGTACCATTGTATATCTTTTAGATTTAGCCCTGAACCCTTATACTCATAATTACCACATGTTTTACAACGCTTGTTTTGATCATTGCACGCATCAAAACAATCAGGAACAGAACTATAAAACACTTTTGCATCTACCTTTTCACAAGCGTGAAGATTCATCTCGCAGGGTTTATTGCAGCAAACAGTGTCCCTATATCCATATCCATTTTGATTTACATACTGCTGCATTTCTGAAGAAACTGACCGATTCTGATGCAATGCATCTATTTGTTCCATTGTTGATATCTTAAAATAAGCCGGTGAGAGTTCATCGCACATATTAAACACGCCTCCGGAAAGCCAATTGCCATTACACAAAGATCCTTTATTTTGATTGCACCAAGTAGCAAGATTCAATACCGGTTCTTTTTTGAATACTGTTGATTCCCCAAGTCGACACACACCTTTAAATATTTCTGTTGCTCTTCCGGTTGTATTTACTTTTGGAAATGACACTACAAAACAAGGATAATCGATCCCTTCTTTACACGAGGTTAAAGAGTCAGTAATTCTTGGAGTTACGTTTTCATAATAATAATCCCCGTCATTATCTCCTGGTTTAAAGAATGTTTGGCCCCAGCAATCTTCCTTTTTTTGAATATATACACTAAATCTGTCTGTTGTTTCGATGTACTGATCAAGATCTTTTGCAAATATTTTTGTAAAAAAAACGGGGTTAGAAGAAGCTTTGGGATTAGATGATATGTTCTTTATTTTACCTAAAGAGAGGCTTACCCACAAAACGATCGCCAAGATAAGACCGATAGATAAAAAAGTGAGATATTGTTTTGAAAAACATAGTTTATTCATATAAATTCATGATATAGACAAAGCAGTGCTTTTACAAGATCTATCTCTGTTTTATTTTTTAACTATTTTAAATACTGTTGGTGGATAGATAGATAAGTCTTCAAGGATTATCCTCCCTTTTTGAGTAGGTTTGTTCAGATTCCAATCATAAATTCCAAGCTCACCCTCATCATCTATCGTATACGCACTGTAATGAAGCTTGTCTTTATTAACAAGACCAATGATTTTGGCGATATAATCAGTATCTTCTTTTGATCCGAAATCTTCTCTATATACTCCTCCAAACTCACCAACCAGTACTGGACAATCGTACATCACCTTCTCCCACAAAACCCCATATACAAGATGACCACTACTATCTTGAGCTTCCTGAGCATTCATCCAAGGATAATCATGGAAATCACATATCACATTATCAATGGAAAGTGGATTCTTTTCATCGAAAATACGACCATACTGAACGCCTGTCATGAGTATAATGGCATTGGGGTTATGTGCTCGAACATATGCTGAGGTTGATCGTGCAACCTTTTCCCATACAACCCATGGAATATCGCGCGGCTCAGCCCATAATCCATACATAATATGCTGTTCTGCCTTATACCTCTTTGCAACATGTTCCAACATCTGGGGAAACCGTGCCACTTGCGTTAAGCCATCATGAGAGGTGTCTTTAACATTTATCGCCGGCATTACATAGAGATATATACTATTTTGTCTTGACCAAGCCACAATCTCATCTAATAAAGCATCTTTGCCTTGTGTCTGGTAGGGGTTTATATATATACCCAGAAGATTTATGTTCCACTCCTTCACCCTATCCAAACGTTTCATGAACTTATTTTTTGAAGTAAGCCCATTGGTCAATATCATACTTGTAACTCCTTTTAGTTGGACTATTTCGTCTGTGTCTTTTCTACGTATCTTATTTCCTTTTACATACAAAAGTGGGGGTCTATCTAGGACTGAAGGGGAAATTGTTTTTGCTTTTTTTATTGATGGGAGAGGTTTTTGAACACTTTTTACCCGCATAAAAAAAAAGGAAAGTGCGACCAATAAAATAAGAAGAGTAAAGAAAAAAACTTTTTTCGTCATAACCATATATTATCTCTTTAGAGCCTCTATCCCCGGCAGCGTGCCTTTTTCAATAAATTCAAGCATCGCTCCTCCACCTGTTGAGATATGGGTTATCTTATCAAGATATTCCTTTTTTGAGATGGCAGCCAACGTATCTCCTCCCCCCACAACCGAAGTCACCCCTTCATTATTGGCAATTGAGTAATAAATGAAGTCTGTTCCCTGTCGAAATACGGGGTTTTCAAAATATCCTACAGGCCCATTCCAGATGATAGTCTTTGCTTTTGCCAAAATGCAGCCGATCTGAGCCTTTGTCTCAGGGCCTATATCAAAAATTGACTTGTTTTGAGGAATGCTATCTATCTTTACAACCTCACTTGTTTTACTGTCCTTATGTTCCCCCACCAATACATCCACCGGAAGCAAGATGTGAGCCCTGTTTCCTTTAGCAAGAGCCAAAAGTTTTCTTGCCAGCTGCACTGATTCGTATTCGCAAAAGCTCGTCCCCACCTCTCGCCCCTGAGCGCATACAAAAGTATTTGCCAGTCCTCCCCCTATGATAAGGTAATCCACCATTTTTACCAGTTTATTTACTAAGCCTACTTTAGTAGATACTTTAGCTCCTCCGATGATCGCAACCATGGGCTTTTTCGGCTGTTTGATGACCTGACCCAACATATCTAACTCTTTTTTTAAAAGAAGCCCACCGTAACCCGGAATAAAATTGGGTGGCCCCACAACTGAGGTATCAGTCCGATGACACACCGCAAAAGCGTCATTCACGTACACATCGGCAAGGCCCGCAAGCTTTTTGGCAAATAAAGTCGAAAAGTCTTTTTCCTTAGGAAAAAAGCGGATGTTTTCAAGCATGTAGACTCCTTTTTCCTTAATAAAATCAGGAGTCTCAAAATGATCAACAAGTGTCACTTTCTGACCCAGGTATTCCTGTAACCTTTTGGCAACTGGTTTGAGAGTATATTTTTTATCTATACCCTTTGGTCGTCCAAGGTGGGAGATGAGAATAAGCGTATTATTATTTTCCAATAAACGATTGATAGTTGGAAGAGACTGACGGATACGGGCATCATCAGCTATAGTAGCATTGGGATTGAGTGATACGTTGAAGTCAACCCGTAATAAAACACGTTTGTTTTTTATCTCAACCTCATCGATATATTGGATTGCTTTCATAGTAATTTACTTCAAACTAATAAATAAAGTGTTTCTGATGTCATCCCCGTGAAGACGGGGATCCAGTCTATAAATACATTGGTTGACATTTTAGTCTAGATTCCGGCCTTCGCCGGAATGACGCATTTTTTTAACAAAAATCAGACACTCTTTCCACCAAATCAACAATTCTTGTGGCATAACCCCATTCATTGTCATACCATCCAAATATCTTGAGCAATTTTCCACCAATAACCTTTGTGTAATTGGAGTCAAATATACATGAGTGTGAATCACCAATAAAATCACTTGACACAAGCGGGGCGGTTTCATAAGACAAAATACCCTTCATTACACCTGCAGCATATGTTTTAAAAGCTGAGTTCACTTCTTCAGCCGTTACATCTTTTTTCATGACAGCTGAGATATCAGTGAATGAGACTGTTGGAGTAGGCACTCGCACAGCCATACCATCAAGTTTACCAGCAAGTTCTGGGATAACTTTGCCTACTGCTTTTGCCGCTCCGGTTGTGGATGGGCCTATGTTGAGAGCTGCAGCACGGGATCTGTCAGGTTTTTTATTTGCTTCATCCAAAAGAGACTGGGTTGCGGTGTAAGAATGTACGGTGGTTAGATATCCCATCTCAACGCCAAACTCCTTTTCAATTACTTTAAACATAGGAGCTGCACAGTTGGTCGTACAGGATGCGTTTGAGATCACTTGTTCACTCTTCCAATCGATCTTATCATCGTTTACTCCCAAAACTACATGAGTCGTCTCTTTGTCCTTTGACGGAGCGGTCAGAAGCACTTTTTTCACCGTTCCTTTTATATGTTTCATCAGATCCTCTTTTTTGGTGAAGGCGCCTGTTGCATCGATTACCACATCAACCCCCCTTGACTCCCATGGGATAGCGTCAATATCAGCGATCATTGAGGCAGGGATCTTTGTTCCATCAATGGTTATGCCATCCTCAACCGCTTCAACTTTTTTCCCGAATCTTCTATACACTGAGTCGTATTGCAAAAGATATGCCAACATATCAGGAGAGGTTTTGCGGGTATTGATAGCTACGATATCAAACGTATTCCGCTCACTTACAATGCGGGTAACTGCTCTTCCTATTCTTCCGAAACCATTTAGTCCGACTTTAATTTTTTTCATAATAATGAATCAATCGCAAATGTCAAATCTCAAAACTCAAATCTTGTTATAGATTTACGATTTGAAATGTAGATTTGCCATTTGACATTTAAGATCTAAAATAACTTATAAAAATGTTAAATATTTCTCTATCTCTTTTTTGCTCCCCAACACAATCGGCACCCTCTGGGTCAAGTTCTGGGGCTCTATATCAAGCGGACTTTTACCCTGTGATGATACGGCCGATCCACCAGCCTGCTCAATAAGATATGACATCGGATTTACCTCATACATAAGTCGTAACTTTCCTGTCGGGCGTTTTTTATTTGCGGGATTCATAAAAATCCCACCCTTTAAAAGGGTGCGATGCACATCAGCCACCATTGATCCAACATAACGCGATTGATATGGTTTCTCTTCCTTTTTAATACTGGTCAAATAACGCTGCATGCTGTCTTCAAACAGTTCGACATTGCCATCGTTGATGGAATAATAATTCTTTGTTTCGGGCACTCTTATATTTTCATGCGAATGAAGAAAGCTACCAATCGTTGGATCAAGAGTAAACCCGTGTACTCCTTGGCCTGAAGAGTAGACGAACATGACGCTTGACCCATATAAGACATATCCTGCGGCAACCTGCTTTCTCCCTTCTTGCAAAACGTCGCCTTTGTTTTGATAAATGGAAAAGATCGTACCAATGTTAATATTTACATCAATGTTGGAAGAGCCATCAAGAGGATCAAAGAATACGTTGTATTTACCTTTTTTATCAACACATACCGGCTCTTCTTTTTCCTCGCTTGCAACATACCCTACCTGCCCGCTGTCTTTGAGCATATCAAATAAGAGTTTGTCTGAAAAATCATCCAGTTTCATAACCTCTTCATCATAAGCATTTGTTGCTCCTGTCTTGCCGAGAATATCTACTAATCCTGATCGTTTCACATGGCTTGCGATGATTTTTACTGCGTTTTCTATGTGGGTCAAAAGAAGAGTGAAGGAACCTGTTGCGTGGGGATTTTTTTTCTCCTGAGCTACGACAAATTCTGTTAGGGTTGTAATATGTCTATACATAGGATTGGATTTTTTCTTTTGTTTGTAACACCTGGAGTTTGGTAAACATTGAGAGAAATTGTTTTTCTAGTGCCTCGCGAATCGGTTTTTTTTCTTCCTCGCTCAAACCCCATAACTCTTTTTTAAAGGGTCCGCATGCTTTTTTACGGGTTGTATATATAAATTGTTCATCGGTCTGTCCTTCTTTTCTCTCTTTAGCACAATTTTCTTTTAACCACGTATACGTCTTGTCTTTAAGGATCGTGGGTAAGTGTTCGTATATTGTATTTTGGAATCCGGTTGCCAAATGTATCTCAAGAGTCCTGGTCTCAGGGAATTTTCCGAATAAAGCCTCGGGTAAAGTAGATGCGCCATGCTGTACTGCTCCACCGATAGCATACTCTTTCCTCCCCGCTTCACCAACCGTTTCAAGCACTCTAAAATCAAGTTTTACATCTGCAATTTTTCCATCGGGGAGTGGAATACCTCCGTGACTCGTTCCTGTCTGAACACTTACTTTACTGATTCCCCCCTTTGCCTTTGAACTCTGTTTAAATCCGTTCATGAATGCCCTAAATTCTTCCACATTACTGTTTTTTCCGCCAATATGACCTATCTCTCCGCCGACTGAGACCATCACATTCAAAGGCTGTATTTGACGTATATAGTCGTGCAATAGCACGGTCATCTCATAATTATTTTTTTGTTGCTCATCGACCGTTGGTCGATCAAGGTCAACTAATGTTGAGGCATCAATGTCGATATTGTAGAACCCTGCCTCAACCGATGCTTTGACAAGCGTTTTAAGGGTATCAATTTCTTTTTGAGGATCGCTTGAATAAACGCTTCGTTTGAATTGATAGTGATCGCCTTGTAAAAAAACAGGGCCTTTATAGCTCTCTTTTATAGCCGCTGCCAACACTACAACCGCATATTCGTCTGGCTTTTGATCGGTATAGCTTTGCTCGCTACGTGCGATCTCCAAAATAAACGGGCCAATATTATTTTGGGTAACAAGTTTGAAGATAACTCGTGCGGTGTCGTACGTCATAGCCCGTATATTTATGGCCGGCACTGTGAATCCACCCACCTTTCCTTGACCAATTGCGATATATAAATCATGAATTGAGGCAGGATAAATACCTTTTTCTTTTGCTAGACTGCGTATGCTATCTCGCGCCCCATTTTTTAACGTATCATCCGGAGAGAAAATCGCTTGATAAATGAGAGAGTCAATATCCATAGGTGTTATGTTGCGAATTTATAACACTTACTCCCTCATTATGCCATATTTATAAGATTGTGCAAGTATGTAAGATTTATGTATCTTGTCGCCAAAGAACATGTATTTATTTGAATATAATTGCAAAATGCGACTTTTTATACGATCGCGTTGGTTTGCCCTGAGGGTGACGCGGTATAAAAAAACACATGAATAATTCCATCGTGTTATAATATACGGAATGAAAGACTGTGTGTTTTGCAAAATAGTAACTGGGAAAATTCCAAGCTACAAGGTCTACGAGGATAACGATTTTATGGGATTTTTAGACATTGCTCCTCTTAATCCAGGAAACGTGCTTCTTATCCCCAAAACACACTACCACTGGGTGTACGATGCGCCAAATATGGGGAAGTATTTTGAAGTAGCAAGAAAAATAGGAATCGCCGCCCAAAAAGCCGTTGGGGCACACTCTATCAACTTTTTAACGCTTGGATACGAAGTACCTCATGCGCATATCCGTATCATCCCCCGTTTTGATAATGATGGCCACACCGACGGTATTCGGCTAAGCGCAGTAAAAAAGATTGCACCAGATGAGATGAAAAAAATAGCAGAGCATATTTTGAAGAATATCAAATCTCAAATGTCAAAAGTCAAATCTACATAGTAGATAACAAATATTTTATATTTGAAATGTCTATTTGAGATCTACCATTTGAAATTTGACATATTAAAACGTTGTCACAAAAAAGTCAGCTGGTATCTGCGGATAAGACTGAAACAGCTCTATTTTCTTCGTAACACCGGATGTGGTCTTTGCTTCAGAAGATATGGTCCTTCCTTGCGGCTTAAGAGCTGCTCCTTTAAATCCAAGTCTGCTTGGGCTGTTTACCACCCGAACTAGCAGGATTTTTTGCAAAGATATACCGCTTAGAATAGTTTTATAGCCGAACTCAACGCCTTTGACAGTTTCTCCTGTCGGTGTCAGCGTAGTATCAGGATATGAAAAAATGGTATCACAACTATTGGCAACATGTCTTGTCAAGGCATTGGTCGTATCAGCTATAAAAGTCAGCTCAAGAGCTGGACAGGTACTTTCTCCTTCTGTTTGTACGAATAACTCAAGATTCCCACCTGACCAGGGATTGGAAAAAGTATTGGTCTCCTGATCATAATCGGTTAGATAAAACATATACTGCTCTCCCCGTTGTAAAAGAGGGGTGACAAACTCATCTCCGCCCCTTTCAATCACATCCGCCTGGCCTGTAATACCGGTTCCATCAAATGCAGGAAGCGAGCTTAAGGCTACTGTTGCTTTTGCCTGAATTGCTGCCTCAAGAGCAGCTTCAGCCGCAGCAAGGGCTTTTTGTGATTCCTCTTCTAGCTTGGTCATCTGGGTTTCGGTCGTTGAGGTAAAGGCAATAGTCATCACAACCGTTATAGCAGTTGCCAACAACATGACGGTTATAAGTAATATTTGACCTTTTTGTTTAGCTTTTTTCATAAGTTTTTTTGTCATTCCGGCGAAGGCCGGAATCTAGACTAAAATGTCAACTAATGTATTTATAGACTGGATCCCCGTCTTCACGGGGATGACAAATCGATATACAATTTTATTGTATCTGTTTCCAATCATACATACTTATTGACAAATATGGCAACAAATCAAGATATTGACGTTGATCCATAGCGATAAACAATGATGGTCTTTGTAAATTTTGAAGTTGCCTTCCGTTTTCAAAGGTAGGCGTACCTGATTGATGAACAAGACCCCCTTTTATTTTAAGGGCAAGGTCTTCAGTATTGCCTGTTGTTACATTGTTGCCAATCAAAATCGCTTGCACCTCAGTGACAGTTGAGGAGATGGTAATATCTCTTGCAACGATCGCTATTGCAGCATTACCAACCGATGCGCTGTTTAAATCAATATTGATTCCAATCCTATTCTGATCAGCTACAAGAACAATTTTTTTGTTAACAAAATAAGATGAGTCGTTTATGTCTATGTCACTTCCCACATAATAGATTCCATCTCCCACAATATCTGCAAGCTGCGTAATAGTCTTGTATTCCTTACGTGACTTCATATACTCTGCGTATTTTGTTGGAGTAAAGCTATGAAGCTGTATATAGGATGTGTTATACCAGTTAGGCTCTGAGTATTGAGTCGCATTTGGACCAAGTCTTAGATTGCCAGCACTTAAGATGCCACCTGCATTATTCACAATAAGATATTTGTCAAGCGTATCGTCCGTATCTGAGTCTGTATATTTAAGCATGTTGTTGGGGATGATGCTTGACCTGCCAGATCTAAGATTGTCATAAGAAACGTTACCCATCTTAAGCCACGATGAGGGAACAGAGAAAAATACAGGAATCGTTGGGACTACGCCGGGTGGCACAATGGGGGTTGGAGTAATACTCCCTCCAAACGGTGTAGGGGTGGGAGGAAGCGGTGTTGCGGTTGGAATGGGTGTACTGGTTGGACTCACTTCTCCTGTTGGGATCGGAGTTAGAGTCGGACCGCCAGGAGTAACAGTTGGGATCGGAGTTAGAGTTGGACCGCCCGGAGTTATGGTTGGAGTCGGGGTCAGAGTTGGTCCGCCCGGAGTTATGGTTGGAGTCGGGGTCAGAGTTGGTCCGCCCGGAGTTATGGTTGGGGTTGGCGTTGATGTAGGGCCAACGGGTGTTGGAGTTAAAGTTGGCGTTGAAGTTGGAGCGTTAGTTGGGGTCGGTGTCAGAGTCGGACCGCCAGGAGTTATAGAAGGAGACGGAGTAGGACTCAAAAGACAGATTGTTATTATCTCAAGATACTCCCCTCCACATTGATTACTTTGACGCCAATCAACATTACCATAATCGCCATAAGTAGCAGAAAGAGTCATGTCAAAGCATGGCGGTATACAATCTCCTCCTTGATTATCAACAATAAGGTTGCAACTATAGTTGGAGGGTGTTTTTGTACAAGTAGATGTGACACCAGGAGGTACGGTGACTTGTAGATCAAGCTGGTCCGGATCAATATTCATACTTGTACTACAACTTGTACCTAAATCTTCAATATATTTTCCTTGGATATTGATAGTTGGATAGGGAGATGGAGTAGGTATGGTATAGATAGTAGTAGTCCAGCCTGAGGTATTGGTAAAACTATCCCGCGCCCTTACTCTCCCATAAAAAGTAGTTCCTCCTGGATATGATTGCTGAAGTGCCTGCTGTGTCGTATTGACCCAACTATTACTCCAACCTGAAGCAAGAGGACTATAGTCACTTTCTGTTGATACCTCTGATTGATATGGAAGAGCATTTAAACCACCACATCCTCCATCGGTAGTTGTGTTCCATTTATAAGAGGCAAAATAATTTTCTCGGCAGTCAGGATCCGGATAAATGCTAACAAATGCTGCTCCACCTGGGGGAGTTGGAGCTGTTTGATCTATTGAAAGAGCGCGGCTTGGTGCAGGAATAGCAGGTGTCGTACATTTGATTGGAGCAGCTGTTGAACGTCCTCGTGCGCCCCAGTAATAAGTACCTGTACCAGTTACGCTACATGAGGCATAGCTAACAGGATTTGCGCTTGCAAGCCATCCGCTGTTACAACTCCACGGACTACCAAAACCAGTATCAGTATCTACTCCAAACTGTATCTGGTCTGAACAAGTATCATATGAGGCTGAAAGAGCGGGAATATTATTATAGCAACCTGATGCTGGCGACTGTCCGCTTACTCCACAGGTTGGAGCTATAAGATTATAGTTATATACTGTCGAACAGGTCTCTGCTGCTCCGTTTGAAGCACATATTTGAGCTGTCCCACTCCATGCGCTTAGCGATATAGTATTATCCGTCCTTGCCGTATAGAGAATTCCTGTTTTTACTTCCACCCCGTTGATCAACAAACGGAATTGGTTGGTACGGGTTCCACATACGTATCCCCATCCTTGACTACACCCGTTGTTGTTATTGGGAAAGGTCCAGTCAACATCATACCGTTGAGTACAACCAGCCGCAGTATATAATGTCACTGAACTTACTACGGGTTGCAGGGGTGATGAATCAATACAGCAAGAACGTGAATCAGTTCCTCCACATGCAACTGAAGGAGAGCTACATGAACAAGCACAGTTATTCTCAGCTCCAGGATTACAGGTTCGCTCTTCATTGCCGGTCCCACATGCAACACTACAAGAACCCCAGCTTCCCCAGCTTGCAGTACGGGTCGTACCAGCAGGAGTACATGTATCAACTCCTCCATTATAACCAGGTATCCATCCGCATGATGCACCAGTGCATCCGACATGCTGACCCGTACAGGTAAACCCAGCCCAGCTTGTTTGGCATCCGCTATACGGATAACTTTCTCCTGACTTTATACCCTGAAGAGCTTGTTCATAATAAGTGTCAGGACTTACGCTCACGTAGATGCTCGGTTGCGCCACCGGAGCAATAAACTGATCTCCTGCAGCGGGTGAATTCCAATCACCAAGTGGGCTTTTGTTTAATCGAACAGCGTATGCAGCAGCCCCAGCTAATGTATTCCAAGATATGGCAGCATTTGCTCCCCTTGTAGAACAGGAAACAACCACGTTGCTTGTACAGGGAAGTGGGGTTGGAGTGGGAGTGGATGTGGGGATGGGAGTAGATGTGGGGATGGGAGTGGATGTGGGGATGGGAGTAGATGTGGGGATGGGAGTAGAGCTGGGAGAAAAAACTGTAGGGACGGGAGTAGAGCTGGGAGGAACTGTAGGAACTGGAGTATCTCCAGGCTCTTCAGTAGGACTCACACATGCATCACAACAACCAACTACCGAATTATCTCCCGATCCACCTATACATGGATAATAGGTACTATATTTAGTTGCACAATTACACAGTCCCCCTGGAACAGTTACTTCACAAACTGAAGAGCAAAGTATTGGAGAGTCACATCCATGAGTCACATTTGCACAATATCCAGTATCAACAGGCCCTATCCATTGACATGATTCGCAGCATATATCTCCAGGATGGTTCCAGCTATCACCACTACAACTAGGTCCTCCTCCTACTCCACAATAACCCACTGGACAATCATAAGCAGCATGTAATAGTGTTGGTTTTATCACAAAAAAACTGAAAACAAATATGTTCACTATAATGAATAGCATTATTTGTTTATTGCTCTTGTTTTTAACACTTAAGATGTTCATATATTAAATTCAATCAATTCTATTTACAGTACTAAACAGCAATAGATTAGGATCCAAGACACCATTTTCTAGAAAGTTCATTAACGAAGTATGATAATTTGGATCTTCTAAAAAAGGCTTCATTACGTTTTGATAGAAAACCCAATTAGAATCCATACCTCTAAGACTGGTAAATTGTAGTAAGATCATTACGTCTCCTCGTTGAGCGTTTGAAGTAAAAGGATGTGATTCTTCAATAAAGCTTTTCCACCAATTAAAATCTTGTAACTGTTCAGGGGTGGGAGCAAAAGTTATACCCGCCTGACTCATAAATGTCGTTGTGGCTTCTATCGTCTGTCCATTGATATATATTGTGCCATCAGAAGCTCTCACAACAAGGTTTTGCGCAAAATTGACAACCTGTCCATCTATAACATAACTACCTTGAAATCTAACCAGTGAGTCTCCTACTCTTTCCTCGTTTAAATATAGAGGTTCTGCCCCATATTCTGCTCCATGATAAAAAGCACGTATATTATACCAATCTGTTCTGTTGTCTCCGCTTTTGGTAGACGAGGCGAAAACATCTTTATATTTAGAACCAACCTTTATTTCAATCTGTTTGTTTAATGGCAATAATGTGAACTTTTTTTCTTCTTCCTTTTCGCGGATATACTGAACAAGCAGTATCATAATAAAGACAAATTCGATAAAAAAGATAAAGAAGAATAAAAAGAAAATAGGACTTGGTTTTTTACGCCTAGCGGTGCGAGAAATATCATTATGAAGCGGGTGATTTACAACCATATATTCATTATAACGCAACTGCAGAAAAATCAAAGCTAAAAAATACTATAATAAAACCATGGTTAGTTATCTTCCAAAAACCATCTTTGTTTTGTTTTTTACCCTTATTTTTTTACTTGAGGGCCTATCTTTTAAAAAAGGAAGAGAGATCTCATATGTACTTATTTTGTGTATGCCGTCTTTTTTATTTTACCTTCATTTTATGTTTAAAAATAGAATAAAATTAAGCCCGTTTGTGGGGTTTGTCAGCGCCCTTTATATTGTGTTTGTTTCGTTGTCTGCTCTTTCCTCTAAACAAATAAACGTCTCTATTGAGGGCGTATTACTTACAATTGCAGTCGTCTCACTTTTTATTTATTCTTCATACCATAGAGACGAATTACAAAACATAGTCCTTGCTATGATAATGATTTTGTCATTTGTTTTTATCAGTCGTCATGTTTTGTACCGATTAATACCAATTGATTTTGGAGGTCTACTTACTTTATCAGCATTTCAGTTTTTTTACTCTTTTTATCCAAACCATAATCAGCTTGGGACTTTTTTAACTCTTCCAATAATTACATGTTTTTTTTATCTCTTTTTTACTGCACCTTCTGTAAAGACACCAACAAGTGAGTCGTTTATCAAAAAGACAATGTCGTGGCTTCTTACAAAAAAACATATATTACTTATACTCTTTTACTTTCCTTTTTTTATTTTTTCTTATTCCCGCTCGAGTTACAATTCCGTATTTTGGACCTTTATCCTGATGTTGTTCTATAATAGAAAAATTCTTTTTTCAAACAATTTTTTTTCTAAGAAAAAGATCGTTTTTATTATTTTGTTTGGAATCATTGTTTTGCTTATGTTTTTTATCACTGTAGAAGAAGTAAAAAGTATTCCGATTATATCTTCTCTTCATGTATGGTTACAAAAATATGCAGGTCTCGGTGGAAAAAGTTTTCTCTCAGGAAGATTCTTAATGTTCTCTGACATGTTACAAAGAGCTGAAGGAAAATACTTATTAGGGCTCGGCAAACCTCTTATATACTCTCAATCATATACTCTCCATACAAATATTGGGTGGCCATCCCATAGTCTGATAGTCGACATCATCGCAAAACAGGGTTTGTTAAGTTTTTTTGCTTTTGTATTACTTCATGTAGTTATATTTGTCAAATCAGATAAAAGAAGTGTTTTTTTCTATCTCTGGATCAACCTTTTCATTAATTTTCTTACAAATTGGAGCTACACATTCTATTCTTTATATTGTATATACTTTATCCTACCTGGATTGATCCCTGTTATCCTTTCTTCATCTACTCAAAATAAACAATTTATTCGATCATTCTACCCAATTGACTAAACAGCAATAGATTAGGATCCAAGACACCATTTTCTAGAAAGTTCATTAATGAGGCATGATAAGTTTCATCATTTAAGAAGGATGCCATAAAATTTTGATTGAAAGTCCAGCTAGAATCCATACCTCTAAGACTGGTAAATTGTAGTAAGATCATTACGTCTCCTCGTTGAGCGTTTGAAGTAAAAGGATGTGATTCTTCAATAAAGCTTTTCCACCAATTAAAATCTTGTAACTGTTCAGGGGTGGGAGCAAAAGTTATACCCGCCTGACTCATAAATGTCGTTGTGGCTTCTATCGTCTGTCCATTGATATATATTGTGCCATCAGAAGCTCTCACAACAAGGTTTTGCGCAAAATTGACAACCTGTCCATCTATAACATAACTACCTTGAAATCTAACCAGTGAGTCTCCTACTCTTTCCTCGTTTAAATATAGAGGTTCTGCCCCATATTCTGCTCCATGATAAAAAGCACGTATATTATACCAATCTGTTCTGTTGTCTCCGCTTTCTTGAGAGGAGATAAAGACATTTTCAAGAGAATCCATACCCTGCTCTTCTGCCATTTCTTGCACTCTTGTTTCCCATAGCTTTGCGTCAGCTTCTCTAACAACCGATAAATCTGATAGAGCTATCTGAGATGTATCTTTAGGAGTTTGCACCCAGACTGATACATCACGATTTTGATCTACGAAAAAGGGGTTACTAAGACCAATGGTTATGTCTGCTTCTCCTTCTTGAATAATAGTTACAGAAAGTCCATCTTCTGAGATACGTATTGATCCATCAAATACCGCGCCTCCGGCAGAGGAAGAAAAACTCGCAAGCTCTGTCCTATCCACACTGCCCCCTCTTTTGCTGATAAACCCTTCGCTTTGCAATATCCAGTTTCCGTCTCTTTGCAAGAGATACAGCTTATTGCCCGATGATCCGTCTTGAGATGATATAAATACCAAACCGCTTTCATAGGATCCTTCTGTTTGCACTTCCATCTGTGCATGCAAAGCTCTGTTTGGATTTGCATCAACAGTAAAACTACCAACCCCTGCACTTTCTCTATAGATAGTTGACTCCCCGATAAGCTGCTGCTCAACGACCGATGGCGCATCAATCTGAGGGACTCCATCCAAATTACCCGTATACTCACTTATCGGCATATATGCTGCATGCTGTACTCCATCATTTTCATAGGTTACTACAACAAACGTGTCACTGATAACACCTGTTGCTTGTATGACTACTCCCTCTGCTGGTGAGTTAAGTGAGTTTGCAAAAGAGTCAGGCATGTCATATATACGTAGTGTACCTGTGCTTGTCATCGTTTCAGCTACTTCTCCTGACTCTTGTGTTGATTCTTGTGTCGGTTGCCCTGCTACTGGCTGATCTGCGGCAACGAGCATGATATCAGGATTTATACGGGTGACATTGACCCAACTCACCAAAGCTCCATCATTGTTATAATATCCAAGTATGATTTGAGTAGTGGAAGGATCACCGTCTCCTAAATTGTCATAGGTTAAATAAGGATGAGTGCCTGGCGGCGCCTCAACCACAGCAAGCTCAAGTAGATCATAATCTGTGGCACTTAAGCCCTGAGGTAAAAGTGATTGAAATGGAAAAAATGTTTGTGCGCTTTCATCCCAAACTTGCGGTAGGATAAAATTATTTGTACCTCTTTCAAAAAAAGCCATTGACCATCCATCCTGAGGCACTGAACGGGTTATGTAATAATAGTGCTGATCAAACCAACTCTGGATCGCATCATCTGAGGCAGGATCAACCTGTTCGTTTGGGTGAGCGATATTCCAATCCTGTACCAGCTTATTGGTCATCAGCTGTAGATATTGTGTTGCCAGCTGTGCTCTGTCGGCAGAATATTCTGGGTCCGAGGAATCAAAAATGTGCGGTCTATCAGGATCATAATACGTATCAGAACTATCTATGTGTGATCCCATCCTGCTCACATTTACCCCATCAGGAATCGGTGCAAAATTGCTTGAGCTTGCTGGATATGCATAAACAAGTTGGCTTTCTGGAGTATTTGTTACAGTTGAAGTAGCTGTAGATTCTTGGGTATTAGTAGCGTGTAAAGTAGGCGTAGCCCTTTCTTGAGTTGAAGTAGCTGACGCTGTAACTGTGGGAGTAGCAGTATCAGTAGCTGTAGATGTAGATGTAGCTGTAGCTGTCTCAGTTTCGGGTGCTCCTGGACTTCCGCATCCTGCCAACACCAATGATGCTGCAGCAGGCATTGCCACTCTTGCAATAGGAGATCTCATTATCTGTCCACCATAAACAGCTGGCTTTACACCAGCTCCGTTTACGTTACTAATTGCACTTTTATCAAGGTTTTTTGAATGACGCGTATGCAACTCACCCATATTTTTGAGATCGGAAAATATAACCTATATTAATAGTATATTATCTCATAGTTTTGTCAAGCTGTCAATGATTTTTCGCTTTCCAACGGTCTATACATAACAAATATGTATATGCTACATCACGTTCTGAAACTGCATTTTTTGTAACATCTCCATGACTCTTTCATTCCAAATAGCGCCTTGTTGTGCGGGGGTTAGACTGGCGACTTTTCCTTCAATATCTTCCAGTCTGAAAAAATAATACGCTTCATCCAACACGTCCTGGAAATCACTCCACATTTCCCGCTTCATTTCATCAGCCATAGCTTCTTTCCCCGCTCTCATCCTGTCTGGTAGATTCGAGGCTGCCTCTGTCACAGCAAGAACACCTGAAGGTAAAACCTGAATCTTTCCTCGGACATGAGGCGGGAGCTGAACCTGAGCTGTTCCTAGCTTGGCTACTGCAAGTCCTAATGGAGTTCGACCCTCAGCCATATGGATGCCATGAGATTCGCGCACGCGAGCTGGTAAAAACTCATCAAGCCATGATCCTGCAAAGGTGATTTGAGGTAATTTTAGACCCGCTTTTATAAGACTTTCTGACCCTCCTTGTGGAGGAGCGGGTTCAATAAGAATTTGCCCCTTGTGCGGATCTATTGTCTTTTTAACCGAGCGTTCTGACAGCTCCGTCATAACTCTCACATATTGGTCCAACTTCCCCATAAATGCCATCTGCCACTCACGAAGCCGTACATCTTTGATACCTATGTCAAGCAATGCCCTTTTTCTTTCTTCCTCTTGAGCACGAAGGTGAATGAGGTGCTCTTGAAACAGCTCTGTTTGCGCTTCATTGTCTCCCTTGATAGCCTGTTTCCAAAGATATTCAAATCGTTTGAGGCGTTTTTCGTGGAGCATATCTGCTCCATAGGCCCATTGTGTCAGGGGCGGTATAGATATCCTATCTATTAAATAAGCATTAGCAGGATCTCTTATATCTTTTTCTGATAATATCAAGTGTCGTAATCCTGGAATATCGCCCCTGCCTACACGCTGCAATTCTTGCCAAAGCTCGCGCTCAGTTGTGGCTCCTGACACAAATACCTCAGGCCCTCCCCGATCAATCACAGCCTCTTCCAGATTGTCCAATTGAAAATCCCGACGCGTCATTTGGCTCGTGATGACGATCGTGCCTGCGGTACAACCTGTTAAGGCCTTTTGAAGCGAACCACGCTCTTCAAGCTCTTCAGATGCAGTCACGACCCGAAGCCATGGTGGCCTCTCTATAGGAAGAGCTACTTGTGAGCTATCTCCTAGTTTTATTTGACGAAGCACCCGAAGTGCTCTCGGCCCACTAATTTCACGTTCTGCTTCTTCCATACTAACTACTCTCTGCTCCACTGTGTCTTCCTTACCCTTACCCTTACTAAGAAGTAAAAGGTGTTTTAAGATTTCTTCCTCCCTTGCCTCCATACTTTCTTGATTAATGAGTATTGATCCAGATTCATTTAACATTTTGATCGCTTGTTCTAAAAGATGTGCCTCCTGTGCATCGCGCATGATAAAAAGACCAACTCTTCCTTCTCTTTGGATACGTTTTGCCTCTTGAAAAAGCCTAAGCATTTTTCTTTCCTCAGATACAAACATCACATCAGCCAATCCTCCATCTAGACAGGTGGTTTGAAGGGTGTCGATTTTGTGTTTTGGCTGTCTTACCTGTTCATGCCTTTCTATTCTCAACACCTCAGCCTCATAAATATCCGCATAAGAGGATGCTACAGGGATAAGAGAACCTGAGGTAAATCTCAGCTTTTTATATTGTTTAAAGAGCTCAATAGGCGCTACACTATTGGTCGTACGCGACACCTTCATCTCATTAACAACTCGGTCGTAAAGGAGTTGAAACTGCGCATTGTCAATCCCCCTTTCTTTTTTTTCGTCCTGCTCCCATATGTTTTTTAACCGCAAAAAGACTTCATGTAAACCCTCAAGTTGTCTCTTTTGAAGAGGAAAGCCGCTCTCATCAAGGAGCGTTGCTTCTTTACCGCCCAGATACTGCTTCTGCTCCTCTGATGCAAAAACGGTTTCAAGGGCACATCTGATCATGTCTGCGTCCTGCTCAACTATCACGTGTCTTGTTTGTGTACCTCCACTTTGCGGGTCGGTTGAAAACTTAAAATATGATTGATTAATCTTGCTTAATACATCCTGAAGAATAGCTGAGGCTCTGTTATATGCTCTTTCTGATAGTTTTATGTGATCTCCTGCTTTAAAATAGTCCCTACCCTCACCTTCTTCAAAAAGATCCTTATATTCATATAGAGCATCCCAAAAACTAATAAGTATTTCTTGTGTAATCTCTTGTCTTAAATCAGAAGGCATTGTCTTTCTTTCGAAACCCTTTATTTCTTGCATGGTTCTATCTCTTAAAGAGGAGGGTTTTCGTTTTTTTCTAGATTTTCTTATTTCTTGCGCAAGCCTATTTCGTTCCTCAACAGGCATTATGTCTTGTTCTCTTTGAACCTCTCTTATTCCCATCCATTTATCAATATATTCCCATGCTTTTGCTCCCTGGATCGTCTCACTTTGGATCCATGTCTCATGGGCACGATCAAGCATCTCATCATCTGCTTCCTGCACAAGCGCTATTCTCCCCTGTTTGCTGTAAAAACCCGGGTCAATGGCTGTCACAGTTTTACCTGGTTGATAGTATTGAGACGCATGATCAAGATAAGTAAAACCGACAGCATCAGTGGTTGCATATAGTATGGTGCTGTCCCAAACTTCCTGATGAGCTTTCTTGCCTTTTTGGGGGACTAGTTTACCGTTTTTATATATATACTCCAACCTTGTCCCCACAGGATCTCCTCCCCTCTCATTTTCTTCAACAGATAGATCTGTAGCCACACCTACTCTTATCCCGAGTTTTTTTGAATAAAAATCTCCTATGTTTTCTGCATGCTCCAAAGCTTTTGCATAAGATTGTTCAAGGATATGAACTTTTTCTCCCTGAAGGGCAAACATTGCTGCGATAAGCGCATTGGCTTCTGTTTTTCCCTCTCCCGTATCAAGCTGGATACCCCTGTTATCTGTCTCAAGTTTGCCGAATATATACTCACCCTTATTCAAAAGCATCTGCGTCATATAACAAAGCTGGTTGTCGCGAAACACAAACTTCTTTCCCCTTTCAGCGGCATGCTGCTCATACAAAGCAGCCATATAGGCAGTTGTATCTTCAGCCCATTGGAGCTCTTTTTCTCCCCCTTTTGGAATACTTTTCCATCCTTCCCTTAATCTTTCCGTCACTTTTTGTCGTTTTTCTTGTTTTATCGCGGTTTTTTTATATTGACTACGTAATTCTTTTATGGTTGGAAGAGAGTAAGTATAAAATTCATCCTGCATTTTGCCTGACCTGTCAATTGAGGCGAGTGTGCCAAACCACCCTTCTGCAGTTCTTTTTTCTTGCCAAGAAAAAAAACCTTTTGTTTGAAAAGGGTCATAGACCTTGGAGCGTTTTCTTTGTGGGGATGGATCTCCTTGTAGTCCTGTCTCTACTACTTGCATAGTTATTATTGTATACCATAGAGCCTTTATGAGCCAGGAGATTTTGATAATGATATAACATGTGTTTTGCGTGGTAGTTTTTTATCCGTCTCAAAGATTGATCCGCATAATAATCGCGGATATGTCTGTCTGAAATAATAGTTGACATGTGTTTGGCCAAGCTCTTACTGTTTTGCATGGGAAACAACAAACCATATTTATTTTTTCCCAGGATCTCCCCTGGACCATAAGGAGTATCTGAACTTATGACTGGCAAACCGTAGGACATCGCCTCAAGTATGGCATAAGGGTACCCATCCCAGAGTGAAGAATAGACAAAACAGTCAGCCTTTTTTAGCAGTCGTCCTACATCATGCTGCCAACCATAAACAACTATGCGTGATGAGATGTTTAGCTCGTTGATTTCTTTAAGTATCTTGTTTTTGTCTTCTCCATCTCCTACAAGATATAAATATGCTCTGGAGTACTTTTTTGTTATGGTAGAAAACGCCTTTAAAATCGTTGCTATGTCTTTTTGAGGGGAGAAGCGTGAAATGGTGATAAATATAAAGTTCCTTGAAGGTGATTTTTTTCTCGTAGGTATTCTTTTTGTACCGTTATATATAACTTTAATCTCATGTTTTGGATAAAAGTACTTCTCCAAACCGCTTTTAACCCCCTGGGAAACCGCTATATAGATATCGCTCTTGTCGTGAAATATAAGTCTCCCGGCCACCTTTAATAAAGGTATTAATACAGAATTCGATTTTGTCTTAAAAACCATCTCTACATTATTATGAAAAGTAAAAATGCTCTGTTGAGGAAACCAATTTATAAGCTTAACCAATCTCCATAATAAGCCTGCATGAAAATCAACACAGAGTACTTTATCCGGCTTCTTCTTTTTAACAAGCGCACTTATTAATACTATTTCTTTACATAGCAAAAAGAGGTTGGAGGGGGTCAGTGCATAGAAGGACGGAAGACTCTTTTTTGAAATATAGGTGATATTGTGCTTTATTTTGCTTTCAACAGGTGACGGAGAAGGCTCCAGACATACAGTATGAAACTCCATGCTTTTTATGTTTGTAAGCTCTAAGATAAACGTTCCAGTACCGCCACTTACACTTTTTGTAATAGTAAGGACCATCATGTGTAAATCATTGTATAATACAAATCGTTGATCTTATGCATATAATATTTCTACTTTTAATCCTTGTTCTTAAACTTCCCTCATTTTACTTTCTGCCTTCCTCATCTTCCCTATTTACAAGCCACTCCCTAGTAAAAATAGGGGTCGTGCTTATTGCTATGTATATGTTGTACGATGAAAAAATTCGAAGAGCGGCAGGGCGAGCAGTTTTGTCAAACATGCCAATTATCCTTTTCTTGTTTTCGCAATCAATCTCAGTCATATGTGCGAAAGATGTTGGATTGTTTTGGAAAAGTTACCATAATTTACTTATCAGCATCCTTATCTTTTTTAAGGCTGCGCTGTTGTTTGGAAAAAGAAGAAATCTTATTGTCCGTTTTTTATTTTTAGTTGCCATTATAACGACAGGGCTTGAAGTGGCTCTATATCTTGTCCCCAAAGATCTATTCAGACTCTTGCCTTTTCAGAGCGAAATCCTTGATGCCTTTATCGTTAATCTTGACCGCAACAGATTTTCATTTGAGTCTCATAATGAATTTTTACTTCTTGTTTTGTTGTTTGTTTCTTTTACTTCCTTGTCCAAAAAAAGGAGATTCGTTGGCCTGATCATAAGCGTAGTATTGATCGCTTTATCGTTTTATTCATCAAATCGCACTCGACTCATTTCGCTTATGGGTGCGTTGATATTTTTTATAGTTTCTTTTTTCCATCTTCGTTTCATAAATCATAAGGGAAGATCTGCTAATATTGTCTTTACTCTTATAGCTGCTTTTGTCTTTGTATTTATTCTATTTCCTCCAAGAGCAATGTTTGAAAGAATTTTTGCTCCCTCTGAGTCCTCTGATTATGAAACGATTATTTTCCGTATCGATTCGATCAAACACTCTGCTTTACTTCTTCAATCTTCTCCCTTGCTGGGGGTTGGTCTTGGAAACTACCCCCTATATCCAGCAATACATAGATATGTCCCACCATATGAATTTGGCAAATCAGCTCAAAACAGATATGACAAAGCTGTTCCAGCCTCACCACACAATATATTTGCTCAAGTTGGTGCTGAGACAGGAATTGTTGGTTTGGGATCGTTTGTTTTCCTCATTTTCTGGTTTATCAGAAAAGACGTAGAGATGTGGCGAAAAGGTAAAGACATAAAGATGGTGCTTTCGTTTTGTTCGTGGATTATATTCTTAACTTTTCTTTTCAACCCATCTCATACACTGTATATATCTGGATGGTTTTGGTTTTTAAGAGGAGTTATTTATTCTAAAAATCATTCAATCCCCTTGATCACAAAATCATAGAAAGAGTAGTGTGGGGTAGTGATAGTCAGGTATTTTCCCGGAATCAGTGTCTGCTCTTGGGCAAAGATAAGATTGCCGTCTTTTTGCTCCACCATAACCTTGGCTTTTACGGTGATGCTTATTCTTTGGGATGAAACAGAGGGGTCAATAAAACGACCCTGCTCGACAGCAAAAGCCTGCGTATCGTCCCCCACGGCTTTTTCAGTAATTTTAAATACCGCATCTGTACCATCAAAATAGGTATCTCCCACACGTATGCTTTCATACTCCCACGGATGGGCATATTTTTTTTCTAAAGTAACTGTTTTGTGTTCGTAAACCTCACGAAAAGGAACCGTATCTATCTGCGTAACCGTGCCGCTTATAAAAGATGATGAAAGATCCAACTCAATCGGCATCCCCACACTTATGGGAGATCTTTTAAAACTATAGCTTCCGGATCTTCCCATGCTTGTCACTTTGAGACGGGTTGTGATATATACATCAAACTGGTTGGTGATTCCGTTTATTGATCCCCATGGATAATAACGCACCGACAAAATCTCTGCAACTGGTTTGCCAATTATGTCTTTCTCGAGAACATTATTTTTTATAGCTTTGACAAACCAGACAGGAGCTTTTGCAGTTGAAGCCCACCACATACCCTGTCCAAGCTTGACTCTTGCATATATATAGGTTGGCTTTGTCACAAACAGTTTATATAGAGAAACTAATCCTACAGACAGTATGCAAAGGATAAAGATCCCAACGATATAGTTTTTGTAAAATAAATGAAGAAGTTTCTTAATAGCTCTTTTGTTCCTTTTTGTCTTCATATGCGTATAATATAGCAAATGAAACACAAATCTCAAACCCTATTGCCTCAATCTGAAGTGATACTTTTTATTGCTGGGTTTTATATCAGGATTATTTTTGAACCATTTGAATTCCTATACGGCCAACAACAGTTTATGAAAGACTTTCTCACTATGTATGCAGGATTCATCATCAAAGGACCCATACCAAAAACTGATTATTTACTTCGAATTATTCATGCAAAAAACTTGATTACATTATTCCGTAAGAAGGAAAACCTAGAGTTTATTTTATATGTAAAAAATATGAAAGAAAATCGCTGTACTACTTTTCATCATATAAGCTCCTCTCAACTTCAAACACTTTTTAGAAAAATCCTTCTTGCTCTTTTGGCAAAACATGACGGGTTCCTTTTACATACGTCTGCGGTAAAGATTAATCGCTTAGCATATCTTTTTTTGGGAAAGCCTTATGCTGGCAAATCAACCTCAATGAAGCTCCTAAAAAGTAGTTATCCGCCTCTTGCTGATGATACGGGATTTATAAGGAAAATAAACAATGATTATCTTTTCTTTCAAACTCCTTTTGTTGAAAAAGAGCATTGGATAAAAAAAGGATGGCGAGGGCTTGCTTTAGGGAAACTGTGTTTCTTGCGCAAATCCAAATCCTTTCATCTGAAAAAGATTGCTGATAAACATGATGTTTTACATCTGTTAATGCGGCAATTTTTTACTGAACAAGAGCATGCAAAAAAACAGACAGACTACCTTTTTGACTTTGTAAAAGGGTTTGATGAGTTTTATATACTTTCTTTTGCGAAAGATAAAAGAAAATTTATTGAATTTATGACCACTCATGCGATATAAAATAGAAAAGGGTTTAATTGCACAACGCACAACAAAAAGGATGACTGTCTTTGACTCAAAAAATTTAACTTTTTTTACCTTCAATGAAACCGCTCTTTATATTTTTAATTGCCTTAAAAGGGGGTTTGATGACAAAGAATTGGTAAAACGAATGATGAAACGCTATCAGATAGATAAAATACAGGCTGAGAAGGATTTAGAAGAATTTATACAGCTCTTGAAAAAGGAAAAAATCGTCTCACTAAAGAAATAAGAATGACCCGTATATTTTGGAATATCACCCAATATGCAGCATAAATAACTTGCGGATCCGCAAAGATTTGCACCTTTTTGCTCCAATGGTTTGGTGATAGGTGATACAGATACATAAACCTTTCTATACCAGCTTTGATTCGTGTTTGATCATCAAATACTACTGTGTGCAAAATCTTTTTATTAAAATATATTTTGTACTGCTTTTCTATAGGAATTCCTTTTATGAGAGAACTTAAAAAAGGGGCCGTTTCGGGAAAATATTTTTTAAGTAGAAGAAAAGTAGCATATATATAGTTTTGCATTCTCAGTGTTTTAATTTTTTCTTGTATTGAATGAACGTATCGCTCGCTTTTTTTACTTCTAACTATTTTACGTAATAACTCTAGTCGAAAAACTCCTCTATAGTTATGGTGAAAAAAGTGAAGTGCAAGATAGATAATAAGATTTTCGGTAGAAAGGATGGGAATCGAATACTCCTGAATTATTATGGTCCTTTTTTCATTGAGACACATATCAGTAAATACGTCTATGAGGCTCTGTGGATATAGATTTTCAGATCGACTAAGTTGCGTCATCATAAACACTGCCTCTCTATGAAGATCAAATACTACGAACATTCCGTTGATGATTTTATAATATGCGTTTTCTACTGTTTTACCTTGGAGTTTTTTCTGGGTTTGAGAGAGCGCTGTGTCTGATTTTTTATATCCTGTACTTAACAGGACCTCTTCTGCTTTTAAAAAATCTTCTTTTTTTACCAAAAAATCACAGTCCATATATATCCTTTGAGGGTGGGTTTTTTCAAAGTGTAGATGAAGAGGTAGCCCTTTAAGGATTACAAACTCTATTTTTTCTTTTTTGAATTTTTCCGCAAGGATCACTATTTGCTGGAAATAGAGAGTTGATTGTACAAGATAAAGGTCTTGAATTTGGACAATCTCTCCGTTTCTTTTTATGCTTTTAACTTTTGCAACCACTTGATCTGCTCTTATCTTTCCATCTGACTTGAGATTGTTGTCGCCTTTGGTAATAAGGTATTTCTTATGTCTGTCTTTGTATATAACCCTATGGGCAAAAAGAGTTGCTTGTTTTCTTGTGATTAGTATGTCGTTTATTTTGATATTGATTTTTTCCCGAGGGTCATAGAAGATAGTATCTTTAGTTTTAATAAGAGGATACATGCTCATACCTAACGAGCGTATGGATGATAGGGTCATTTATTTTGTATGCGAACTACTCTGAACATAATGATCCAAAACAATAAGTCCCCGAACAACAAGATGTTGTACCCCCCCCACAGTTACACGCAGCAAGTAGTTCTTCTGAATTTAAAGAAAACCTTCTCGTAAGAAATAAAGTGGAAGCAGATTTCTTTTTTATTATTGGTTTATAATATCTATGTTTTTTCATCGATCAACAGTAATTATTATCTTTACAATAGCCTGCGTAATGGTAGGATCCTCAAACGGGTTCTCCTCAGTAGTAATGGTAATATGATCATCTTCTTTAATGGTAGAAGCATCAATTTGCTCTCCCTTCCCGTTTTGGACAGTGAATTTACTATCTTTTGCATAATAATACCGTGTTGAGGTTTTGCCATCTTCATACACTAAATTAAAAGCAATCTCATACGCCTTCCCATTCTTTGTCTTTCCTTGAACAGATAGATCTTTCGCCCGACCCTTTTCCTCAAATAAAAGACGAGCTGTTCGCCCTGTTGAGGCGTTGTACTTTGAGAGCATAGTAATATATTTTGGATGTATTGCGCCGAGTTTTTTGTTTGGAAAAGGAGTCAAATAAGTTTGACACACATAGCTGTTTGGGTCTTTGTTTAGATATCCTTTTGTTTCTTCAGTTTTTGCAGGTAACGTTATGGTCTTTGTAGAGGTATAATAATACCATCCCACCTCACCGAGTGTAATAGTAAGAAGTATAAAGAAGACGACAAGAAGGATTTTGTTTACGTTTCCCATATGTTTTAAGTGTAGGGCCGAGAGGGGCAAAAGTCAATCATTATTCGCCCCTTTCAAAATACGCCTTTAATATGTCTTTCGCAATTGGAGCCGCTATATCAGACCCCTGCCCCCCCTCCTCAACCAATACCGTCAACATTATCTCAGGATTGTCATAGGGCGCAAACACCGTAAACCAAGCATGGGGAGCGCCTGATTTGGCGTGGGATTCAGCCGTCCCTGTTTTGCAACCGGTCTGAATAGATTTATAAAAGGCGGGGTTGCGATCTAAAGATGCTTCAACCGATGCTTTTTTATCATCGGGTGTCTCTTGTAATTTTTTCATGCGCATCTCTGTATTTTTAACCTTAAAATCAAACAAAGGCCATCCCGTACCTCCTGGTTCACAGGCTTGCTTCATGCCTTCTTTTACAATATTTTGTGTTTCTTTTGAGATATCAAGAGTCTGACAGCTGGGTTTTTCACCCTTGAGTAGCTTTGGTTGGCATAGTTTTCCCCCATTGGCAAACGGCAGCGCTCCTTGTGCTATTTGAATGGGTGACAATAGCGTATAACCTTGACCAATGGAGTAGTTATATGTATCTCCTAAATACCATTTTTCATGTAGGGTCTCTTCTTTCCAAAAAGGAGAAGGAAGTACTCCTTCTGCCTCATCAATCCACACGTGTGTCTGTTTGCCTAAGCCAAAAATCCCCGCCCATTTTTTTATCCCCTCAGCCCCCAAGGCTTCACCTGCTTTGTAAAAGTAGATGTCGTTTGATCTTCTCAAGGCTTTTGTAATGTCTACAAGTCCTTCTGTTTTGCCATATTGGAGAAAATACCAATTTCCAAATGATAATGGACCCGCTTTTATTGTCCCTGTGTCTTCTATAATTGTTTTGCTTGTTATTTTTTTCTCCTCAAGTGCGCCCGTTGCTACAAAGAGCTTAAAAAGCGAGCCGGGAGGATATGACCCTTCAGCAACTCGATTGAAAAGGGGCTTCTCCTCATCCTTGAAATATGACTCAACGCCCCGGTCTCCATCTTCAAACTTCTGCGGGTCATAAGAGGGGGAAGACACAAATACCAAGACCTCACCCGTTGCCGGCACAAGCCCAACCACCGCAGCTTTTGTTTTTTTTATCGCTTCGTATGCTTTCTTTTGCAGATCAAGATCAATTGCAAGGCGTACTGTTACGCCGTCTTTTGGAGGGATAACAGACAATGTTTTAAGAGATTTCCCCTTTGCATCAACCTCGGTAAGTTTCTTTCCCGGTACTCCCCGCAGGTCGCAGTCATACATTTTCTCTATTCCTTTTTTTCCTACACGATCTCCAAGCCGTAGTTTGTTTACACAGTTGTCATTTTGTATATTTTCTTTGTCTGCAAGCTGACGGTATCCGACCAAATGCGCCACCTCCTCCCTTATAAGATAGGTACGTTTTGACTCTATCCTTTCCTCTTTAGAGTCTATGTTTCCTTCTTTGTTTTCGGCCAAAACAAATCCTTTTCTGTCAAGGATTGTACCTCGTTTTGGTTCTATGACGATCTCCTTTATTCTATTTTCCTCAGAAAGTCTTCTGTAATAAGAACCTGAGACAACAGTCAACTGAAAAAGCCGTAGTCCCAAGACAAGAAAAGAAAAACATATGATAAATAAAAAAATATAAAGGTAGACGGCGTTATGAATCTGTGTTGCCCGGCCAAAATTGATATTGGCCCTATGGGCTGACTGATCTGTATGAATTCTTCTTGGGAAAAGGCGTTTCATTTTTTTACTTTTATTGATTATAATCAAACCATGTACAAAATTGTTCTTGTTCGTCATGGTATAACCGAATGGGCGACAAGATTCACCGGATGGACAGATATTGATGTTATGCCTTCGGGACTTGAAGACACAAAGAAATACGGAAAAAGATTAAAAGAACTTGGATATGCCTTTGACCTTGCCTATACTTCATATCTTAAGCGCGCTATTCGAACTCTTTGGGTAGTGTTGGATGAAATGGACCTCCTATGGATCCCTATGATAAAACACTGGCGCCTAAACGAACGCCATTATGGAGCGTTGCAGGGTTTGAACAAAGCCGAAACTGCTGCAAAATATGGAGAAGACCAGGTGCTCATCTGGAGGAGAAGCTACGACACCTCACCGCCAAAACTTGAAGCTTCTGACAAGCGACACCCTTCAAACGATATCAAATATCGGGCGGTTGATCCGACATTGCTTCCAACCGGCGAGTCACTCAAAGACACAATCGATCGCTTTCTTCCCTTTTGGAAAGAAGAGGTTGAACCCATGATTAAAGCAGGGAAAAAAATTATTCTTTCCCTTCACAGCAATACATTAAGGGCCCTTATTAAACATCTAGAAAATCTTTCACCTCAAGAAATCATGAAGGTAAATGTACCTTATGGTATACCGCTCGTATATGAATTAGACAATAACTTAAAAGTAATAAAGCATTATTATCTTGCACCGAATGAAGAAGTTAATCGTGTTATTGAAAGCATAAAAAATCAAGCGAAGAAATGACAAGCATGTACAAGATTATGTTTGTCATCCCCTCATAGGAGGGGATCCAGTCCCAGTCTATAAACACTTTTATTGACATTTTAGTCTAGATTCCGGCCTTCGCCGGAATGACGCTTTATAAATATATGCAGATTATCCCTACAATACTTGAATCTTCCTCTCAAGACATCATTAACCAAATCACTCGCTTATCCCCATATTTTGACACCTTTCAAATCGACATTATTGATGGTATATTTGCACCGAACAAAACTCCATCTGTGGCAGAACTACTAGACACCATTAAGCAAAACTTAAAGCAAACCGGCTTCCAACTACTAACTAATAACTTAATTTTTGATTTCCACCTTATGACTGAAGATTTTGAAAAAGAGATAGATCGTATTGGAGCCTTAAGTAAATATATACATATACGAAACATCCTTGTGCATATTGATCTGTCGCCCAATTATCGCCTATTGATGAACACTTTTCCCAACTTTTCCTTTGGGCCTGTCATCAACTCCGAAGACAACGTATATGAGGTTATGGAGAGCTATGACATAAATACGTTTCCTTTTATCCAGTTTATGACTGTTCATATTGGATCACAAGGTAACCCCTTTATAGCCCAAGTGTTAAAAAAGATAGAACAGTTAAAAAGGGCGGGCTATAGGGGTAAAATATTTCTTGACGGGAGTGTAAATGAAGAAACTCTTGCACTTATCATGACTAAAACATATAGACCAGATGTCCTTTGCATAGGAAGCTATCTGACAAGGAGTACAGATCTTGAAAATAGAGTTTCCAAACTGCAGTCCTGCATTAAAAATGCTAGTATTCAAACTAGGGAATAAGCAGTTTTGTTTGAGATAGGTCTTTGAAAAAAGCTCCCAGGTCATCAAAGCCCAAACTGCCATCATTGCTTAAATCAAAGGGGAGCATCTGTTTAAGCTTAAGTATATTATTGTCTTTACGAAAGGTTATGTAGGCCTGGCGCGGGAGATAGTTCTTTTTGAGTAAAACAACGCGATATTTTTTTCCCAAGGCGACATTTTGGACCTCATCAATTGTTACTGTTTTTGATCTCAGCTCAAGCCCCTTTTTTTTGTAGACGAGTTTTTCATCTTCATCAAAAATCTGCACCTCAAAACCGCTTCCTCTTTGTTCTATCTTGGGAAATAAAGAAGCCTTAATCTCAAGTTTTGGGATTGGGAGCACTGCAAACTTCCATACTTTGGATTTTATAATTGCTTCATTGTCTTTTATGAGGGCAAGTTGTACTCTTCGTTGTCCCTCGATTTTATGTGTCTTAAGATAAAGAATAACATTTATCTCTCTATAAGGCTCAACCCCTTTTATATCAGAAAATATATACTCAAACGGCAAAGAATCATTGTCTATGATAGACATCTTATAACCATCTTTTTCATCCCATATCGCCTGCCCTGTGTTTTTTAGCTTCATTGAAAATTGATAGTTTGAGTTTGCTACAAGCTCAAGGGGAAGTTGCATAGATAAAACACCAGACTCTATTTGTTCTACAGATCCCCTCACCTTTGATATTCCAAGTACTTCACCGTATTGTGGATAAAACTCATCTCCTCCTATCTTTTTCCAGGAAAAACCGGAAAAAGGAGCGCTTTGGTAGCTAAATACAAATGGAGTAACTGCAACTATGCGTGTGTCTGGACCCCAAATCTGCTCAAATGCGACTCTATAATAGGAGGCAACAGTCTCTCGAGAGAGCTTAGTGTCAACCCACCCAGTCTCTGTGATAAAAACAGGCATCTCTTTTAAGACTCCCAACCTTTCAAGAAGACCAAGCTCCCATTCGTATCCGCGGATGCTTTTCCGTCCCGTGTCCCATGGGCTACCTGAAAATCCCGGATTTGGGTATGAGTGCGTTGCCCACCCGTCAATATAATCTTGAATCTTCAGGTCTGAGTCTTGAAATATGCCTTGAAGAAATATTTCTTCGTCTTCGTATTGATTGGGATAGTGTGGTGCTGATGCGTCAAATCCTGCAAGCATAATAAAAAATTCTCTGTTTGTTTGCTTGAGTACTTTTGCAAACTCAAACGCGACCTGAGCATAGTCTTGCGGGTTTACTTCTCCACCCCACTCGGTTGCATGGTTGGGCTCATTAAAAAGAACAATATATCTGTTTTTTACTACCCAGTTTAGTGAGTTGAGAAAATCCGCCCACCCAATCGCTTCGTCTTTTGTGGGTTTTTTCCAGTTCTCACCCTCTGGTTTTGTGGCTAAACGGACTATTGGAACAAGGTGGTGCTTGCGAAGCTCATCAAATATGTCTTGCCATTTTGACTTGTCCCTATCGTCCTCCTGAATAACAAGCGTTACATAGCCATAATCTCCTCCTTGTGAGTTCACTAACTCTGCCGTGTTTTTTATATCTGTTTGAGATGGTTGCAGAAGAGAAATGCCATATTTGTTGTTAAGCGCTTGAGACGCCCATGAAGGACGCATAAATACGAAAGAAAAAATCATGAGGGCTGTCAGAGCGCTCTTTATGTAACCCATATACCAAGATATTATACCAGGATTACCCCTTTATTACGGTTCAACCTCGTCATATACTATGCGCGAAACCGTACGAATTATACTTGTAAGATTTTCCCATCTGTCTCCCCGTGTCATTACACACAGAATATAGGATCTATGGGGAAAATATATAATCCCACAGTCGTGCAATTGTTTTTCTGGTCCATGTGTTCGCTCACCAAACTTATGTGCAACAACAATATCTTTTGGAACACCCGCAGTTAAACCCTTGGCAAACTCTGCTTTTGATAACAACTCTAGGGCTTTATTTGACATTTCTTTATTCAAATAGGATGCGTTATAAAGTATACGAAAGAAAGAAGCATATCCTTTGACCGTCATAAAATCATCAGGTGTAAACACGCCCGGAACATCCAATCCTAAATCCGTATATATTCTGTTAATGCTCTCTTGGGTCATATTTGTTAACAATAGGTTTTTTGCCTGGTTGTCTGAGTAGACAATCATACGTTCAAGAAGCTCGAATATTGTATATTTTTGCCCTTCAATCAGATGTTTACTTGGCACTACGTCTTGCACTACTCCGTCATCTATGAATCTACTGATAATGGTTTGTGACAAAATAGTAGGGTCTTTTTCCGCCGTCTTTAAGACTGCCATCATTATAGGGATCTTGAGAAGGCTCGCTGGGGTAAAAAGTTCCTTTTCGTCAATACCCATCCAGGGACCGTTTGCCAGATCACGAAAGTATACCGAGACATGGGTTGCGTTTTGTTTTTCTTTTTGAGTAGTAATATACTCTTCTAGTTTATTTTTTAACAAAACTGTTTGTTTTTGTTGTGATGAGTCCTTTATTTGACAGTCAAGGAGCGGGCTTATATATTTATACCCTGTTTCTCTCATCTCAAGCAGGTCTTCACTTTGCTCTGAAAATGATTTATCACCCACAACAAACCCAATCAAAAAAAATACTAAAAATAGAGTTAGAATAACGAGTTTGCTTTTCATAAAACTTCGCACTTATGTCGGGGTGGGCAGACTTGAACTGCCGACCTTGCGACCCCCAGCCGCACGTTCTAGCCATCTGAACTACACCCCGTTTTGTGACTTTATTATACTCTACTCATATATATTTTCGTTCTCTCTCATTTTCACTTGTAAATTGCATGCGCATAATATAGTATAAAGTTTCTTGCAATGTCAAAACGATTTTACAAATCACTTGGAAAAAAAGAGGCTTGGCCCAATCTCACAGGCATTAGGGCATCTTCATTAACATACGGCGACGTGCTTCTTGTTCCACAAACAAATACATTTCTCAAATCGCGCGAATCTGCCAATCTTACAACTCAGTTTGGACCGTATAAGCTTAGAGTCCCCATTATAGCTGCCCCAATGGACACAATAGTTGGAGAAAAAATGATTCGTGCCTTGGCAGAGCTTGGCGCAATTGGAACTCTACCAAGAAACAAAAACTTCGCTGAAAATGTGAGCCAATGTAAAAAATTTACCGAGGAAGGTGTCCCTTGTGTATATGCCATAGGATTAAAAAACGCTCTTCAAGACGCCCAAACACTTAAGAAAAACGGTGCAAAAATAGTTCTTCTTGATGTTGCACACGGCGGAATGAAACAGATGATTGGAGCAGTAACTGCTATCAAAAAAAGCGTTAAAAATATGTGGGTGATCGCTGGCAATATAGCAACATACGAACAAGCCCTGTGGTATAAGAAAAACGGTGTAGATATTGCTCGTGTTGGGGTAGGACCAGGAGGCCTTTGCAGTACTCGTCTTGTGGCAGGGTCAGGTTTCCCTCAACTCTCTGCAGTGTTTGAGACAACCACAACAAAAATTCCCGTTATTGCAGATGGAGGAATTCGTCACCCCGGAGATGCAGCAAAAGCACTGGCAGCCGGAGCAAGTATAATTATGATCGGTTCTTTGTTTGCTGGATGTGATGAAACACCCGGAAAGATAGTAAATGGTAAAAAAAGAGTTCGCGGTCAAGCGTCCGAATCATATATGAGAGATAATCATGTTGCCCCAGGTGAGTATCGCGCCGCTGAGGGTATTGAGACGTACGTCCCAACAAAGGGTCCGGTTCAAAACGTAATAAATCAGATAGCAGGAGGGATAAGAAGCGCCATGTCCTATGCGGGAGCCAGCTCGCTCCAAGAATTTAGTAAAAAAGCATTATTTACCCTTGTGTCTTCATCAGCCGCGGATGAAAGCCGGCCACATATTAGACAATAAGATCACATGAAGTTTTTAACGGTTTCCTGGAAAACGTTTGAGAACAAAATCCATCGTCTTGCAACCAATATCTCATCCTCGGAAAAAGACCTAGAGATTATGGTTGCGATAGCCCGTGGAGGTATGAGTGTTGCGCATATTCTTTCAGACTTTCTCCATCTTCCCATAGCTACTTTTACCATATCTAGCTATAAAGACCTTAAACAAACAAAAATGTCTCAAATCTCCTATGGGGTCGGGGGATCACTTCAAGACAAAAAGATTTTATTGGTTGATGATATTTCCGATACTGGGAAAACATTTATACGTGGAATTGAACATATAAAGGAAATGGGGGGTGCCAGTATCGTCACCGCTTCCGTATTTATCAAAACCTGGACTTCTTTTGTTCCAGACTACTACATTGCTAAGACTGATCGTTGGATAGTACAACCATTTGAGATTCGAGAAACCATCCAAGATCTATCCAAACTCATGAAAAAAGAGGGAGCAACAAAAGAAAAGATTCGTGAGAAACTACGTACACTAAAAATGCCTGAAAAATATATTGATTTATATATGACTAAATAATCTGTGTTAACCGACGAGAAATCCTATTCTATTCTCCATAAAGCAATTCCCCGCTTCCCCGATACGGTTATGGTGCTTGGATCTGGATGGAACAGTGTTGTAAACATGATGGAGGAAAGGATCGAGATTGGATATGAAAAGCTATTTGGAGTATCCTCTACAGTGCCGGGACATAAAGGAAAACTTATCGTTGGAAAAATAAATAATAAGCCTGTGACAGTAATGTCTGGCAGATTTCACATGTTTGAAGGATTTACTGCGCTTCAAGCAACCTCTTTCATCAGGGTATTTGCAAAAGCTGGAATGAAAAGCCTCATCTTAACCGCGGCTTGTGGAGCCCTAAACACCACATATCGCATAGGAGATTTTGTCGTTCTCAACGATATAATTACACTGCTACTATCTCCCGACAGTCCTCTTGTTGGTCCACAATTCATCGACACATCCTGTGTTTTTGATCCTTGCTTCCGGGCAAAAGCAGTCGCAGTCATCAAGAAAAATCATATTCGCTATCACGAGGGTTCGTATATTTATTATCACGGACCCAATTTTGAAACACCCGCTGATAAGCGAGCGATGAAGATACTGGGCGCTGATGTATGCGGCATGAGTACGGTGCCTGAAACTCTTGTTGCTCGATCTTTAGGGGTAAAAGTATTAGGACTTGCATTTGTGACAAACCTTGCTTTTGTAAAACACGATCATAAAGAGGTGTTGAAAGAGGCGGAAAAAGGAAGTAAAAAAATGAAGATCTTACTAAGAGCTATCTTGTAATAACTGATTTATTTTAATAAGACCTTTAGCTTTTTGTTTATTTTCTGACACGCCTCAGCCACCAACCGACGATGACAGTGTTCTGGTGTTTTTTCCCAGCAAAGAATCGTAATGTCCCGCTTCTGCGCTATTTCGCACAAAAATTTTAAATATTCTCTCTTCCCAACAATTACTTCTTTGTGAAATCTTTTCTCGTATCCGTTCCAGTCAATAATTTTAGCATGCGCATCATCCAGTAGTTTGTGTGAGGGAGCAAGAGTTGGCATCCAAACATCATACTTTACCCATGAATCTGGTCTTCTCATAATACAAATGCGGATGCCGTCTTTCTTTAATAATTTAGCTTGGATGGATTTAGTAAATAGCGCCATAGAGAAAGTTTACATTATTAAAGGTTTTTTTTCATAAGTGAAAATTTCGATGGCTTGTCCTTAAAAACACCTCTCCCGTTGGAAACTTGACCGTGGTTTACATAACCCAACCCCTCAAAAAACCCCACTGATTCACCGGTTGCGTGCACATCCATACGGACACAACCTGCTTGTTTTGCATACTGCTCTGATCTTGTTAACAAAAGACCGCCGAGACCCTTACCTGTAAGATGACGACTTACGTGGATTCTTCTTCCGTCGGCAACGTCTCCTTCTTTCCGAACAATACGAAATCCAACAACGTCTCCATTGCTGTCAAGCAAAACAAGATTTGAAAGCTTGTTTGGTCTGTCACAAGTGTCGGCAACTTTCTCCGGAGTATTTGCTGCAATATATTTTTCTAGCTCCTCAGCATTTTCTGGCTCCCTTAAGTATCTATAATTTGGAGCATTTCTAAAATTGTCGTGAGCCAAAGCACTCATACCCTCATAGTGGCTTGGAAGTGCATCAACCAGAAAATATACATCGTCTCCAACAATAATCAACTCCGCCCAGGTTCCAGTAAGCTTAAACCCCTCATCAAAAGGAAGCATATGCTCTCTTTGGAGAGTTTGAAACAAATCATTATCCCCCTGCACTATAGACATGAGTTTTTCTGAATCAAGCACCCTTACTAAAACATCAAGTTCCCTGGGCACTCCCAAGAGGGTTGCAAATAAATCCATTTTTCTCTGATCGAATGATCCGTTGTCGTGACCAACTCCACCTATTTCAACTATGTGGTTTTGAAGAATTTTGTGGGGCCATAACAAACCGCCAGGGGATCGTAAAAGTTGGACGTCTGAAAGAGACACCACATACTCATGTACTTCCTCTTGAGTAAGAGGTGAAACGGTAAACTCAAGCGAAGAATTAACAACAAGACCTTCTTGAAGATCGTTACGCATCCCGGCCATGCTTGATGTTGCGCGGAACTGTCTTTGAGCGGTAAGAAGTTCTACCAAATCTTCTTCTACTTGCTCTCTGGTGAATCCATTTTCTCGCTTGTGAATCGTCCCTTCGGCAACTTCAAGCGTCACATCTGTTGCAAGAATAATTGTCGGCTCATGCGTCATGCTTCCCCCCTCCGCTACTTCAGGCTGAACGCCTATTTTCAATGCAGGTGAAAGCCCTGGCACCATATATTTGTGTTTGTGAGCGTCTTCATTCCATTGAGATTTAACCACGCCGACGTCAACAGGACAATCACCAACAAAAAAATGGGTAAGCTCTGCGTTAAGAAACTCCGCTTTTCTCGCGCCCGCTGCAAGATCAATATGTTTCACCCGCTCAAGCGCTTCTTGTGGTCGAGCAAGCGCAGATGCAAGATTTCGTGGCCCCTCAGGTCCTACTAATTGTCTTAATTCTATACCCATAACAAAAAATCCCGCGCTATGCGCGGGTGTAAATTTGAATAAACTTCTTTTTCTTATACCGTTCCATATTTAAGTATACAACTTCTCTTATTAAAATCAAGGGCTTTTATCAGGGGCGAACTTGTTACAATATGTCTATATATGTGTTTCTTTTTTGTTATTTGGCGGCTGTTTGATTTTTTAATTGCTTTTATTACCCCACGTTTTATTCCTTATCTTGGTTTTTTTCCCTATCGAGGTGTACTAAACCAATACCGTCTTCCTGATTTTTTGACAAATCTCGCAAGTTTTGACGGAGTTCACTATACACAGATTGCTGACAATGGATATGCGGTACATGAACAGGCGTTTTTCCCCTTTTATCCTTTATTTATAAAGGCAGTAACGTTTATAACCCACAACCGACTAGTATCTGGACTGCTTATTTCAAATATATTTTTTGCTTTGGGGTTTGTGTTATTTAAAAAATATTTGCATATCCTTACATTGAAAGATAATAAAATTATGTGGGTTTTGAGTTTTCTTCTTTTATTTCCCACCTCCTTTTTCTTTGGCGCCGTATATACTGAGGGGTTGTTTTTTTTCCTTGTTGTATCTTCTTTTTATTTTCTAAAGAAAAAAAATTACTTGCTTGCGGGGTTTGTGGCTGCCCTATCTTCTGCAACAAGGCTTATGGGAGTTTTTTTAATTATTCCCTTTATTCTATCTCAAATCTTAAATGTCAAAAATCCCAACTTCGCCCTCCGAGTCAAAAAGCTTCGATGGGCGGGGCAAATATTGTTTGTGGTTTCGCCTCTTATTGGATTTATTTGTTATTCGATTTATTTGTGGAAAACAACCGGTGATCCTTTATATTTTTTTAGTGCACAACCGTCATTTGGAGCAAATAGATCAACACATCTTGTCTTTCTCCCTCAGGTATACTTTCGTTATTTAAAAATATTTGTAACAGCCGCTTGGAACTTCCAGTATTTTACTTCTCTTGTTGAGTTTGTTTTTTTCACCTTTATATTTATCGTTCTTATTTTAGATTTGTTAAAAACCGTCAAGTTTGTTGAGGGTTGGAAATTGAAAATTGAAAACCTTGATCGGCTCGCCCTTAATCTTTTTTCCATGATTAATCTTGTTTTACCCACCCTCACCGGCACCTTTTCATCTATTCCCAGATATGCGCTTTTGTCCCTTTCTTTGTTTCTGTATCTTGGAGAGATGAAGAACAAATTTGTAAGAATATCTGTGGCTGTTTTGTTTGCTTTCCTTCATGTGGTTCTTCTTGGTTTTTTTATCCAGGGTTATTTTGTGGGATAGGGGGTGTTTGTGTGTGGACCCAAGGGGATTTGAACCCCTAATCTCTTCCATGCCATGGAAGCGCGATAGCCGTTACGCCATGGGCCCTTCGTCACCTTAAGCTCCTCAGGATAAACCCCATATTATAGAATATTTACTTACGTATCTCAAACACCTCAAATATTTCACTTGGTTCTTGCCAATATACTTCAACGTCATCCACCCGAGCAACAGGTGGTCCTTGTTTAATAAGATCTATCATGTTGTTTACTTTTTCTTCGTCTCCTTGAATCAGAGCCTCTACGCCTCCTGATCTTCCAAATACGTGTTCTTTGTTAAACACGTTGCGAACCCATCCGTGTGCACCATTTATCTTTGCTTGAATTTTAGTCCATGCACGAAAGCCAACCCCGATAACGTCTCCTTTTATATATGTGTGAGCCTGTTTTAGCATATTAAAAAAGTCCAAATTCTAAATTACAAATCACAAACAAATTCCAACACCTAAGTCTCAAATCGTTTGAGGACTGAAGTTTGAATATTGTTTGGATTTTGTAATTTGTTTGAAATTTGTAATTTGTGATTATTTATTTTAACGTTGGGTCAATTTCTTTTGCCTGTTTTAAATATTCTTCAGCTCTTGTGCTATTGCCTTCATTACCATAAAGGGCCGCGAGTCCGTAAAGTAAGTCTCGTGACTGTGGATTTTTTTGTAGCGCCTCTTCCATCTTCGTAATCTGTTTTTTACGCGCCTCTTCAACTGAAAACACCTTTTTTTCTACCCCACCCCCATACTTGTTTTTAAAACGAATAAGCTCTTGATGAAAGATTGGAAGAGGTTTGATAGATGTAAGATACGAAACAACCACATCCCTTTCCTCGTTAATAAAGCGAAAATAAAGCTCCGGGATAGTCTGGGAAAGAATAATATTCGCAATTAGGACAAGAGAAACGACCAAGGTCGTAGTGATACCTATGATTTTTTTTACTCTTTTTTTGTTTGTTTTATAAGTGGGTGACATTTTTGAGCTCCAATTACAGATATGGTTATTATATAATTTTTCTATGGACCAAACCATCGTTCAAACATTGATTGACCGTACAATTACTCTTGGTCTTGCTCTTGCCGCTGCTGTTTTTGGCGCTCTTCTTACCTGGTTGTTTATTTATCTTCTTTCAATCTTTCTTCGTTTGAAAAAAAGAGAGATTATGTCTCTTGAGATGATCACGCTTGAAGTAAAGTTGCAAAAAGACAATGAGATAAAGATTGATGCTGCAGAACAGATGTTTGCTGCTCTAACCACTCTTAAAAAAGGCGGTTTTTTCTCTTTTTTAGACGTTGATGATGTTGTCGCATTTGAGATCGTTGGCCGTAAGGCTGATATTCGTTTTTATGTATCGATTCCCGCCAAGATTACAGATCTCATTGAAAAAACCATTTATGGATACTATCCTCAGGCTGATATCGGTCGAGTCGATGAACCAAATATTTTTTCTGAGAGAGGTAAGGTTGCATACGGATCATTTGTCCAAAAGGATTTTCCCTATATGCCTATTAAAACGTATAAAGATCTTCCAACCGATCCTCTTGCTGCTGTTACCTCCGCACTTTCAAAGATGGATGAGGGGGAGGGTGCGATCGTGCAGTTTCTTATTCGTCCCGCAAAACCAACATGGAAAAAGGCTGGTAAATCTTATGTTGCATCAACCAAAAAAAATGAGGCAAATCCTGAAAAAGCAACCTTTAAAACTGATCCCAAAATGCTTGAAAAGATCGATGATAAATGTTCTCGCTCTGGTTTTGAGACGACTATACGCTATGTGGTCTCTGCAAAAACCAGCGACCTTGCGGGGATTCATGCGCGAAACATATCTTCGGGTTTTTCACAGTTTAACTCTGATCTAAACTCCTTAAAAAAACCACGCCTCTGGTTTAAGGGTGCGTTTATGATCAACTTCATTTATAAGTTTTTTCCTGTTGTAGAGCCTTCGTTTTTCAAATCTGTTTCTGTATTCTCAACCGACGAGCTGGCAACACTTTTTCATTTTCCAAACAAAACCATCGAAACTCCCCACATCCAGTGGCTTAAAGCAAAGACCGCGCCTGTTGCGGCAGATGTACCAAGTAGTGGTGGTACTTTTATGGGATTTGGGTATTATCGAGGTGTCAAAAGGCCCGTACACATCGATCCAGCTGATCGCATGAGACATACCTATATCATTGGGAAAACCGGTGTTGGTAAATCAGAACTTCTCAAGGAAATGATTAAACAAGACATACGCGCAGGTTATGGTGTGTGTGTTATGGATCCTCATGGAGACTTGATTGATGACACACTTCGTCACCTTCCACCAGAGCGGGCTGAAGACGTCATCTATTTTGATCCTTCAGACACAGAGCGACCAATGGGGCTCAATTTGCTTGAGGCAAAGACTGAAGAACAAAAACACTTTATTACAACAGCCATCATCAACCTCATGTATAAGCTCTATGACCCCCAGAGAACAGGTATTATTGGCCCACGATTTGAGCACGCGGTACGTAACGCCATGCTTACCATCATGTGTGAGCCGGGTTCAACGTTTATTGAGATCGTTCGTATATTAACCGATCCAAAATACGTGCAAGAACTTCTCCCAAAGGTTCAAGACCCCATTGTTCGTCGTTACTGGACAGATCAAATTGCTCAGACCTCAGACTTCCACAAGTCAGAAGTTCTTGATTACATCGTCTCTAAGTTTGGTCGCTTTGTGACAAATAAAACCATGAGAAACATCATTGGTCAATCAACCTCTGCTTTTGATTTTAGAAAGGTTATGGATGAGGGGAAAATCCTTCTTATCAACCTTTCAAAGGGAAAATTGGGAGAAGAAAACTCAAGCTTCTTAGGTCTTGTTATTATCCCAAAAATACTTATGTCTGCCATGAGTCGACAAGAGGTGTCTGAAGACAAACGCCGAGACTTTTATCTTTATGTTGATGAGTTTCAAAATTTTGCCACACCTGATTTTGCAGTTATTCTCTCAGAGGCCCGCAAATATCACCTTGCCCTAACTGTTGCAAATCAGTTTATTGGACAAATGGATGAGGAGGTAAAAAACGCCGTCTTTGGTAATGTGGGAACGCTTATTTCCTTTCGTGTTGGTGTAACCGATGCTTCCTATATTCAGCGTGAGTTTCAACCAATCTTCGGCGAATCTGACCTTATCAATGTTGAACGCTTCCATTCATATATGAAAACGATTGTAAGAAACGAGCCGGTTGCACCGTTTTCCGTAGACATGACCAAAGACATGAAAAAACTTAAGGCCGAGTCAAGTGAAAAAATAGCCCAAGCTATTATTCAACTTTCCCGCCTCAAATACGGTCGACCGAAAGAGCTTGTAGAGGCGGAGATTTCTCAACGCTCTCGCCTATAATATACTATTATGCTGCAAACCTACCAAACGACACTTATCAACATCCACTCTTTCCCTGGAGGTGTCCTTTTACTTAAGTTTACTATTGAGGGTTCTCAAGAAATAGTCTTTTCCCCAGGTCAATATGTCGTTCTTACCATTCCACACAAAGATGCGTTTGTGAAAAGACTTTATTCTATAGCGAGCTCTTCTTCTATAAACCAGTCTTTTGAACTTTTGGTTAAGTGTATTCCTGGCGGCATTGCCTCTCTTTATCTTTGTGGTTTAACCATTGGACAAAAGGTTGAGTTTCAGGGCCCAGCTGGTGTTTTCTGCTTATCCAATACCCCCCTTAGCAAGGTTTTCCTTGCAACGGGTACTGGGCTTGCTCCTGTCCGCAGCTTTCTCCTTTCTCATGAAAAACACACAGAGCACTACTATCTATTTTGGGGGCTCCCTTTATTTAAAGATGTTTATTTGTTTGATGAGTTAAAGAGCAGAGCGCAAAAAGACCCTCTTTTTCATATAAAGATTTGCCTTTCAAAAGAGGACTCGCTTGATTTTATAGATAAAAACGACCGGGTTTATTTTAGCCTCGGACATATAAACGACGCGGCTCGGGGGCTTGCCACTACCCAGCCTCAAAACAGCCTTGAATATTACTCCTGCGGGAGGCGTGAGATGGTTGAGTCTATGAGAGGGTTTTTAGAAAGCCAAAACATTGATAAAAAGCTCATTTTTTTTGAACGCTACTAACCAGGTGTTTTAGTTCACTTGCATTTCTCCGTATAGTATGATATATTATAGGCTGTTATGATAAATTACATCCCCCATTCTCTTATAAACGAATTCATTTCGTACCTAAAAAGCCAGGGCAAGTCTGCCTTTACCATCATTGCTTACAAGAAGGATCTTGAGCAGTTTGTTGGCTTTTTAACCACTAAAGAAAAAGCTGATATACGGGAGGTTAAAAAAGAAGACATTGATGGCTTTATAGCGAGACTTTTGAGCGACAACTATACCAAAAAATCTGCCTCTCGTAAGCTAAATTCTATTAGAACCTTTTTTCGCTATCTTAAAAATCAGAGAGTTATCGAACAAAACCCCTCACTTGACGTCTCTCACCCTAAATATACATCCACCCCCCCTCGCATACTAAGCAAGCTTGAGTATCATGCTTTGCGGGATTTTTCCAAAGACGATCCTCGAACCTATGCTCTTATCGAGATTCTCCTTCAAACAGGTATTAAGATAGGAGAGCTCTCAAGTATCCATCTTGAAGATGTGGGAGACAACCAGCTTGATATAAGACCATATGGGAAAAACCCAAAAAGAGAGGTTCCTCTTAATAAGTCTATTCGGAAAGCAATTGCAGACTATTTAAAAGTGAGAGGAAACAATGCAAAAGACAGCCATCTTTTTATTACACGAAGTGGTAAACCTATTCTTATTCGAAACATTAGACAGATTATCAACCGTTGTTTTCGAGAAGTAGAGATAGAAAATGCAACTGTCAACGACCTTCGAAACACCTTTATCGCCCAGCAGCTTCTTAATGGTGCCTCTCTTGAATATATAGCTAAGATTGTTGGACATAAGCGCCTCTCCTCAACCGAGCGTTTTCTCAACCTCGTAAAAGAAGAGGTGAGGAAAAAAGAAAAACTTGGAGAGCTATAAAACCAGCGTCTTGTATAATAAAAAGATGAATCTCATCATTTTTACAGACGGCGGCTCGCTTCATAATCCAGGAAAAGCGGCGTCCTCCTTCCTAATATATAACGGTAAAAAACTTCTTGATAGGGGGGCTAAACATATTGGTATTGCGTCAAATAACGTAGCAGAGTATACAGCGCTCATCCTTGCTCTTGAAAAGGTAAAAGACATTCAAAAAAAAGAATCAATAAAAACCATTACGTGCTACGCTGACTCAAACCTTATGGTTCAACAACTAAGAGGTGTGTACAAAATTAAACACCCTGAGATGAAGAAGCTCAATGTAAGAATTAAGCTTCTTGAGATGGAGCTTGGTATTGTTCCCTCATATCATCATATCCCAAGAGAAAAAAACGAGGAGGCGGATTTTTTAGTAAAAGAGGTTCTTTACTCCTGAATGCGGACGGGCATAATTATATAGATAAAGTCTTTCCGCCCATCAACTCTAAAAACAACAGGAGCGTCTGGTCTTAAAATCTCTATTACTATTCTTTTGTCTGTTATGTTGTTTAAAAGATCTAAGATAAATCGGTAATTGAACGCGACCGTCTGCTCTTCACCATTTATACTTGTTTCCAACTGAGTGCTATTATCTCTCCCCCCCTCTACCTTTGGTCTCATAATAAGACCGTTTTTTGAAAACTCACAGACCACGATGTTTGATGCCTCTCTGGCAAATATTGAGACAAGTTTAATTTTTATCAGTAGCTCTTCCCTATCTAGTACACACGTCGTCTTCTTTTCGATAGGAATCACCTTTTCAAAAGGAGGAAACTCTCCATCTATAAGCCGGGAATAAAAGCTATCTTCCTTTATCTTAAATAAAACGGTTTTTTCTTTTTCCGAATAAAAGAATGAGACCGTTTCTTCTCCCTTAAAATACTTCAGTATTTCATAAAAAAAACCGCTTGGAATAAGCATTGAAGGAATTGTGTCTTCTTTTTTTGTTTTTAGGAGTGAGAGCCTGAAGCCGTCTGTTGAAACGATTCCCAGCTCTCCCTCCATATCTATAAAATTAACTGCATTTAGTGCGGGGCGAGACTCGTCTTTTGATGCTGAAAACAACACAAGAGGGAGATTATTAAGGAAAAACCCTGTCTTTATCTGCTGCCCACTTTCTTTTATCTCTGGGGGGAGTGGAAACTCCTCTTGCTTTATATAGGGAAAGGTACCAACTGTTTTTCCTTGGGAAAAACGGATCTGGCTTTTCTCAATCTCAATATCTACGCTTTCCCCTTCAAGGAGGATTAAAAACTCAACTATCTTTTTTGTATCAATAATTGCACTAAACCCCCCGTTTGTTTTAAAGGGGAGGTGTGAGTGATAATATGAGTTAAGGTTGGTTGAATATATGTGGATATTTTCACCATCCCCTTTTAGTAAAATTCCCCGAAGTGTTTCGTTTAAACCGAGTTTGTTTAATGTGAAACGAGAAGCTATGGTGAGTTTTTCCAAAAACAACCCCTTTTGTATTGTGTTTTTCATACTTCTTATCTTATATTACTATCTATATAGTAGTATTAGAGCGTGTGTATAAGTGTATAAGATAGAGATCACATTTTCAACACGCAATAAAAACGAAAAAAGCCCTGTTCATAGCGTGTGGATACTATGCTGATAGGGTTAGAGAATTTGTTATTCTATCAACCTCTTCCTTAAAGGCGGGGTTCTTAATAAGAAGACCCGCTATTTTTTCGCTTCCATGAAGAACAGTGGTGTGATCCTTTTTTTTAAGCATATAAGCTATTTCTTCATATTTAAGTCCTAGCTCGCGTCTTAATAAAAACATAACTATTTGTCGGGGGAAGGCGATGTTTTCCGACCGATCGGGCCCCTTGATATGGGATTGTTTAACGTTATAATAGGAGCAGACCGCCTTAATTATGTCTTGTGGGGTTATTTTAGTTTTTTTTTGTTCGTTTTTGGAACGAAAGAATTTTTCAATATCCTCAAGATCAATTCCTTCTTTTTTACCAAGCGTTTTTGCATATATGGAGAGGAGCGTACCCTCAAGAGCGCGTGTATCTCCTACCTGTTCAGCGACAATTTTTGCCGCCTCCATAGATAGCTCAATTTCTTTTTCCTTGGCTTTTATAAGAAGGATCGCTGTGCGGAGTTCAAAATCAGGCGATTGGATGTCTACAATAAGGCCACCGGAAAAACGAGACCGAAGACGATCTTCAAGGTTTTTAATTTCACTAGGTGGTCGGTCTGAGGTTAGGATAACTTGCCCGCCCGAGGACACAATCGTATTAAACGTATGAAAAAACTCTTCTTGAATGGTTTGTTTTCCCGCAATAAACTGAATATCATCAACCACTAAAATATTAAGATATCGGTATTTTTTTCGAAAGCGGGCGGTATTTTTTTCCTGTATAGCTTCAATAAGCTCATTGGTAAAACGGTCTCCCGGACAGAAATATACTTTGTTTTGGGGTTTTTTCTCCAACACCACACGCGCTATAGATTGGGCAAGGTGGGTTTTTCCAACACCCACGCCTCCGTATAAAAACAAAGGGTTATAAGAGCTTCCCGGGCTTTTTGATACGGCCTGTGCCGCGGCGAAGGCAACATTGTTGGTTGAAGAAACCGCAAAGTTTTCAAAACGGTATTTAGCATGAAGGCCGGCCCTTACAAAGACATCTTCCATGGTTGGTTGAAAGGTAAGGAGGGGTTCTTGATGCTCTTTTTTTAGTTTCTTTTGCTTTACAACAATCTTGATAGATGTTTTTTTATGAAGATGGGCAGAAAGACCCCTTTCTATTTCTTTTATCTTTTTTTCAAGGTAAAGCTTAACTCCTATATTTTCACAACCCAAAACAAACGCTTCGTCAGTTAGCTCAAGAGGGTAGAGTTGTTTTAAAAGAGATGGAATAACCGGCGATTTATCTTTGTCTTTTTCAAGGCTTTCCAAAAAACCCACCCAGACGGATTGTAACATAGGGACAATTCTTTATTGTGGATAACTTATCCACAAATAATAAACATATAAACACTCTTTTACAAGGGGTATAGAGATGTCTTTTGATAGTATTATTATATGTTTGTACTGGATATTCTTTTTCCGGTGCGCTGTTTAGGGTGCGGCTACTTAGGTGTATATATCTGTCCCTGTTGTGAAAAAAAACTACATACCGTTAATACCCAAGCCTGTATTTACTGCAAGAAATCAAGCCTTTACGGTCTAACACACCCTATATGTAAAAGAAGAGGGGGTGTTGATGGGCACATAACACTTTTTTATTATGACAACACGCTAAAAAAAATCATCAAAGGAATAAAATACTCTCTCACAACCGATGCGTGGGCCGACATGCTTCACATTATCACCAAGCAAGGAAGGTACGAGCTTTTGTTTTATAAAAATATAGCCAGGTTAAGAGCTCAACCCATTCCTCTTTCTGAGGGAAAAGAAAAAAAGCGGGGGTTTAACCAAGCAAAAATAATAACAAACACACTGTCCCTTCTTTTACAGATTAAAACAACCTCCCTCCTCAAAAGAAAACAGGATTCTCCCCCACAAGCTCAGATAAAAAGAGAAAACAGGTTTAAAAATATAAAGGGGGCCTTTTATATAGATAAAGGTAAAAAAGCACACGACAATATTTTGATTGTTGACGACGTTGTAACAAGCGGTGCCACAGTAAAAGAAGCGGCAAGGGTTTTAAAACGGGCAGGAGCAAAGAAAGTATATGTCTTCTCGATTGCGAAAGGTTAGATAAGTTGATATCATGTGCGTATGGCGCAGGAGCAAAAAATATACAAAGTGGAAGTATCAGCAAAAACGATTGTTTTTGCTGTCTTTTTTCTCCTTTTGCTAGCATTGCTTTGGGTGGTGCGCAACCTTATGCTTTCTTTGTTTATAGCATTCATTATTATGAGCGCTGTAAAACCGCCAGTTTTGTTTTTAGAACAAAGGAAGGTTCCTCGGCGGTTGGGCGTGCTTGGTATATTTATTCTTCTTATACTGTTTTTTAGCTTTTTGCTTGTTTGGGTTATCCCGCCCATTGTGAGTGAAACAGTTCTTTTACTTCGTCATCTTCCCTCAATGATAGGTGCAGTAAACCCCGCAATTATAGAGTATGTAAACCTTGATTCTCTTTCCCAGTATGTCCCCAACATAACAACCCAAGCAATACAAATCATACAAACACTTTTTTCAAACGTCATGTTTGTAATGACCACTCTATTTTTTAGCATTTATTTAACTATTGAAGATGGCTTTGTTGAAAAAACACTTCTTCAGTTTTTTTCGGAAAAAGAAGCGCGCTCGGTTTCTGTCATATTGAAAAAAACAGAAAAAAGACTTGGTTCTTGGCTTTTAGGTGAGTTGTTTTTGATGTTGATTGTTGGCTTTCTAACTTATATTGGATTGACACTTATCGGTGTGCGATATGCACTCCCCCTTTCTATTATCGCAGGCCTACTTGAGGTGGTGCCAAACATCGGTCCAACCGTATCAACTATCCCAGCCTTCATTGTTGCAATAGCCCAGTCATACTTTCTTGGGTTTGCTTCAATTGCCCTCTATTTTATTATTCAACAACTAGAAAACAATCTTATTGTCCCCTACGTTATGAAAAAAGCTATTGGCCTCAATCCAATAGTTACTCTCATCTCCCTTATTGTTGGGGGGCAGCTTTTTGGAATCTTGGGGATCATATTGTCAATCCCTCTCACCCTCTTTCTTGAAACCCTCCTTGTTGAGGTTTTAAACACAAAACAACAAACAGCTTAAAAATATGAAAATTGTCATTTTAGGCGGCGGTCTCACGGGGTTAACTGCGGCCTATGAACTTTCGAGTAAACACGAGGTTGTCTTATTAGAAAAAGAAAACATGCTTGGCGGCCTGGCATCGGGCTTTAAGGGAGGGGGTTGGAATTGGTTTTTAGAAAGGACCTATCACCACGTATTTTCAAACGATACAGACATCTTGGGGTTTGCAAAAAAAGTAGGATTTACCGGTTTTTTTACTAAAAGTCCCCAGACGGTTTCGCTCTACAATGATAAAAATAATTACCGCACATTTTCCGTAGATACACCGCAAGACTTTCTTAGGTTCCCCCTTCTAAGCATTCCCGAGAAGATTAGGTCGGGTGCAGTGTTGGCGTTTTTAAAACTCTCACCCGCTCTTTCATCATTTGAAAGACAAACAGCCGCTGAGTTCTTAAAAAAATCTATGGGGGAGCGTGTTTGGAGTGTGTTGTGGGAAGAGCTTTTTCGGAAAAAGTTCGGTAAAAATGCGGAAAATATATTAGCCTCATTTATCTGGGCAAGAATAAAAAAAAGGACAAAGAACCTTTGCTATGTAGAGGGGGGATTTCAAGCCTTTGTTGAATTCTTAAGAAAAAAAAACATAGAGCGGGGTGTGGTAATAAAGACGGGGTCAACTATACATAAAATTCACAAAAGCACCAAATTCGAGGTTTCATTTAGTAGCCGTGAAAAAGGGGAAGAGAGGGGGAGTTTTGACGCGGTTCTTTCAACCCTTCCAACGCCTGTTTTTTTAAACATAAGCCGCCACCAGCTACCAGACAACTATGTGAGGCGTCTTGCCGGTATAACGTATTTACATGCGGTAAGCCTTATACTTGAAGCAGAGAGACCCCTCTTTGACACAGAGTATTGGGTGAGCATGTGTGATAAAAAAGCACCCATGATGGTGTTAGTACAACACACAAACTTTATTGACAAAAAAAACTATAATAATCACCACATACTTTATATAGCAAACTATGTAGAAGAGGAGAATCCTCTTTTACAAATGACACAGAAAGAGGTAGAGGATTATCACGTTCCGTATTTACAAAAGATTAAGGCGGGATTTTCATTCTCAAATTCGTTTCTTTTCCGAGCTCCTTTTGCACAGCCTATTTATAATAGGGAGTTTCCCAAAAACATGCCAACGCTTGAGACACCGGTCAAAAATCTTTTTATTGCCAATCTTGATATGACGTATCCGTTTGATCGAGGGACTAATTATGCGGTACAACTTGGAAAAAAGGCGGCCTCGTGTATGGTATAATAAATAACACATTTGAACGGAGCGTAGTTCAGATGGCTAGAACGTACGCTTTGGGAGCGTAAGGTCGCGAGTTCAAGTCTCGCCGCTCCGACAAGAAAAGAGAAGGTATGAAAGCACCCCAAAATAGTCTTCTTATTCAAGCTGTCGGTTTGTTTATTCTTCTCAACTGTGTTCTCTACGTCTTTATGTTTTTGTTTTACCACAAAATACCCCTCAATAGAGTTGGTTATTTCAGAGACGCTCACCATTATCTTCAGGATACAAGAATAGATGGAAAACGCTTTGATTTTATAAGGGCGCTTAATCAATATGACGGACAATGGTACATCCGTATTGCGGAAAAAGGTTACCCAAAAAATCCTCGCATAACAAGTCTTAATAGAAAAGACGTAATGGATGGGTTAGCTTATGGTTTTTTTCCCCTTTACCCCCTTGTGCTTTATATGATCAACTGGCTTATGGGCAATAGCGAACTAACTGCTTTTATTGTAGCAAACACATTGCTACTCATTGATTATATTTTTTTATATAAACTAATAGCTAGGTTGGAGGGGGAGGGGGTAGCTTTCAAAACAGGTCTTTTGTTGTTTTTTTTCCCTTTTTCGATATATTTTAGGGGGTACTATGCCGAGAACCTGTATTTACTATTTTTACTGATATTTGTATATTTTCTAACAAAAAAAGAACACGTAAAAGCGGCTGTTTCGCTTTCACTTGCTAATATAACTCGGGGGGTTGGATTTCTTGTCAGTCTGTATTTTTTGTATATATGTGTTAAACGCAAAATACCGATAAAAAAAACCATAGTTATATGTGGAATTCTTATCCTTCCGTTTGCAATATGGGCAATCTATAACATGCAGCAAACAGGCAACCCCCTTTACTTTCTTACTGTTCGAAGCGCCTATTATCAAGACAAAAAAACCGTTTCTTTACTTGCGCCCCTTTATTTTGTCTCACTTCAGTTTCTTCAAATCATCACTCCTCCAAAGTTTTTACTACAAAGCGTTGGATCGATTCTACTACTTAGCAATCTATTATTATTGGTCATCTCAAAAAAAACAATAAATCAATCATTGTGGTGGATTTGGCTCTGTCTTGTGGGAGGAGTGTTGTTTTCAACAGGCGCAGTGTGGGGTTGGGGAAGATATATGATTGTAATATTCCCTCTCTTTTATTTTGTTGGGAAAAAATTAAATAGGCTATGGTTTATTTTTTTGTTTACCATAGAGCTTATATTGTTATTTTTTACATCGTTATTTTTTATCAACTGGCACTTTTTAGGTTAAGCGTATGAAGATAAAACCCAAACAGTTGTCAATATTTCTTATTTTGTTTTTTGTGGTTGTTTATTGGACCAAGGGCTTTATGGTACCTGATCCTGATCTGGGCTGGCACATAAAAACAGGGGAGTATATTTTAAAATACGGAATTCCAAAAACCGATCCGTTTTCCTTCACCATGTCCAACTATCCATATATCAATCATAGTTGGCTGTCGAGCGTTGTGATATATCTGTTGTTTATATCTGTGAGGTTAAGGGGTCTTTCTTTCTTTTTTGCTTTGGTTGCTGTTGCGGCGGTTCTTATCCAACACCGAGCATCAAAAAACAAAAGTTTTTTGCCGCTTTTTTTCTCATTATTTGTAATGCTTTCCTTTTCGGGAATAAGGTCGCAGGTATTTACCTGGTTGTTTTTTTCATTAGAGCTCATATTTTTATATCGAGGGATTAAAGATAAAAACAATCTTCTTTATCTCGTACCCCTCACGTTTTTGTGGGTAAACATGCATGGGGGTTTTTCTTTGGGGATTATAACCTATGTCGTATATACGATATGGTTCATAGTAAAAAGAAGGGGGGCTTTCTTTTACTACACACTTCTTTTATTTGTTGTTGTTTTTATCACGATGTTTAACCCATATGGAATAGGTATTTGGAGGGAGGTGTTTTCAACGGTTGGCAGTATTCCGCTACATTTTTCAATACGCGAATGGCTTCCTGCTATATATTTTATCCATTTGCCCTTCTGGTTTTACACAGGGCTTTGTACAGCCCTGTTTATTTTATATGTGAAAAAATTAAACCCCTTTACCGCTCTAATAAACACTTTTTTGTTTATAAGCGCATTCATAAGCATAAGAAACATACCTCTATGGATGATTTCTTCGTTTGTTCTTTGGGATTACTCTACAAGCCTTCTTATCAAAGATATATTTAAAAACAAAAAAAACGCCGTCTTGTTTAACAAAGCACAAAAGGTCTTTATGATTGTACTTATCCTTATCTCTACGATACAAAGCGCGATATATATATCAAGTAGCTACTCATCAAAAGAAGAAAAAATCTATCCAACAAAAGCTATCCTATATATGAAAGATAAAAACATAAGGGGAAATGTGTTTTCTCTCTATGGTTGGGGAGGATACCTTTTATGGAAAGTGCCAGGAGTAAAAACGTTTATTGATGGAAGAATGCCCGTATGGGCGTGGAAACAAAAAGATCCAAGATATAGCGATTTTGCCTATGGTGAGTATTTAGATTTATTGAATCAAAAAATACCGTTTGAAAAAGCGGTTAATAAATATCATATTGCATATGTCTTGTATCCGACCCCTCCCTCTTCCACAAAGGGCTTTTGGTCACAGATCGAGAAAAAACTAAGGGTGTTGTTTGGCCAGCGAGATGAGATGAAAAACCCGTTTCAAAAATTTAAAAAAATATATGAGGACGATGTTGCCACTCTTTACTCCCTATAAAACAGGGAGCCCACCAAAATCAGCAACTTTTATGTCCTTATAACGTGTGTTTTTTTTCAGGGCGGGTTTTCCTTCATGTTCAATCACATAATAAGCAAACCCTCTCATTTGTCTTACTAATTGATAGTCTGCGTGTCCAGGTAAACTAACAGGGTCTTTTTCTTCAAAGTTGACCGGACTATCATCGGCTGTTGCAAAATAGGTTGCGCCGGTATTTGCCACAAGGTGGCCATATCCTTCAGGCATATATATCTTATCTCCTGTCTTAACTACAATCGCCCTGAACTCTTCAACAGCGTCAGGGATCATTTTACCAGTACTATCAAGCGCAAGTTTTTGTAAAAGAGCGACACCTTCCCCATGTATAATCCAATATGTTTCATCGAGTTTTCCCACGTGATAGTGTCCATACGTTTTTATGTATTCGTTAGATATGGTGCCTGGTTCCCAGACAGTGATGTTGCGCTGAGAAGACCCACCGCGAATCATATAGTAATGGATGCTTGGACCAATTCCTGAGGGGTCCATCAACACCTCCTTCATTTTTTCATGAGTCCGGGCGGCATAGTGTTTGGAAACAAAAGAAAAATCAACATTCATATACTTTATGTTAATTTATAAATGTCTTAATGATTACAGAATTAGTAACAAGAGGTGTGATGGTGTAGTCACCAGCCTCTTTAAAAACGAAACACGAATGTCCCTGTGCCAATGTCACATTCCCATCAGGGGCTGAGACATTCACCCTCCCAGCGCGAACATAAAGATGGGAAAAAGGACCCACCTGTGTTTCTTTTTGAGGACCTTCAATCTCAACAATCTCTAAGGAGTAAAGAGGAGTAAAGAGCAATTTTTTACCCTGTGGTTTTTTTAGTGCAAATAACAGATTATTTCGCTTGGGGTCAGTGTCAATAAGGCGGAAATAGTCCTCAACGTGGATTTTCCTTATTGATCCGTCATCCTTGATCTTTCCGCGATCAAACGCGCGGATTGTTGAGATGGGATCCATTCGGTCTTGCTGCACCTCAAGAAGAACGTTGCCAAGAGGATTGTTTTTTTTGTCCTCTTCCCATGAATGATGTATCCCGCCGGTACTTAAATCAACAAGAGTGTGTTTTTCAATGGAGTGGATATTTACATATTTCCAAGGGTTAAGCTGTGAAATAAAGGCGTGGGCTGTGCTTCGGGCAGATGCGACATCGATTTCACCCAACTTAATACGTTGACTTAAAACCAACATCTCTTTATCAATTTTTAAACAAGCCGCTTTGTATTCTTCCATGTTTGCTCCTTGTTTGATACCATATGAAAGAAGGCCTGGTTCAAGATAATACCAAGACTCAGCCTTAGGAATCCAGTGAGGATGTGTTTGTCCTTGTCTGAGATGAATCTGAAAAGAGTTGCCAAACGACTGTGTAATTTTTATCAGGGGGATTGTTGTTGTTTTGTCAAACACGTTAGACAGCTCTACATAGTCAACACCTTCCTTATATGGAAAAAAATCCTTGTTTGTTAATGTCTCATCTGCAGAGCCGATCTCAGGTACAAAATGCGGATCGCTTGAATCATTAATATTGAGAAGCAGTTTTGTTCCGCTAAACAGTTCATATCCTTGCCCGATTTTTTGGTTACTTAAAAAAGGAAGATGTGAAAAACCCTTCAAAGTAATAATATAGGTACCTCCCCATGTGGGCTGGGGGATGAGTTTGGAGATGATAAGATATGGTTTTCTTCTTGAAAACATACAAAAGGTTTTATTATACTATCCTAATATTTTGTATAATACAAGAGTGGAAAAAAAAGGAAGAACATATGTTTATCTGAAAGCGCTTCGCGTAAATCAGTGGATTAAAAACTTTATTGTTTTTACCGCTATTATTTTTTCAGGGACACTGTTTGAGCTACCTCTTTTTTTACAAACTCTTTCTGCCTTCTTTATTTTTTGTCTGCTTTCTTCCACATCATATCTTCTGAACGACATCATTGATTATCCCTACGACATCAAACATCCGGTGAAAAAGAATAGACCTATTGCCTCAGGAAAGATAAGCATACAGCATGCAACCTTCCTTGTTTTCTTTTTGACCGTAATCTCACTTCTTACCTCTCTTTTTGTGTCGCTTCCTTTTTTCTTTTTGTCGCTTCTCTTCATCTTGCTTCATTTTTTTTATTCTCTTTATCTTAAAAAATTTCCAACTGTTGATATTTTTTCCATCTCTTTTTCTTTTATGATACGAGCCTATGCCGGAGAAGTAGTGACGGGGTTTCATATCCCCATATGGCTTACTTTGACGATATTTTTTATCTCTCTTTTTATGGCAACCATAAAAAGACATGCGGAATTAGTCAATCACGGGCGAGAAACACGTGAATCTCTGTATCGATACAAAGAGCACTATCTAGATTTTTTGACAAACACCTTTGCGACAGCCACAATCATTGCATATGCTACCTATACATATGTCGAACGGATCCCGCAGGTAAAAACAGTTCTTTCAAGCTTCACCGAAACCCTCATTCCAGCCCTTGAAGTACGTAAATGGATGATGGTTACGGTGCCACTTGTTGTCTATGGAGTGGCTCGCTATGCACAGCTTCTTTATGAAAGAGATGAAGGAGAAAGGCCAGAAAAGATAATTACACAAGACAAGCCACTTGTAATAACAATAATACTGTGGGTGACGACTATCGTTTTACTTATCTACGTCCTGTAGCACTTGACAAACACGCACCCATTCTTTTACAATAAATCAATATGAAAACAATTAAAGCCCTTGGATCCAAACTTCAGTATGTATTTTTACCCTTTTTTACCGTATATGCGGCAAATTGGAGTGGAGAAGCAAACGTGTCAACCACATTTCAGATTCCCTCCCTTCCCGATGTAATCTCTTTCTTTATTAAATTCTTTTTCTTTCTTGCAGGTCTTGCAGCCCTTCTCTATCTTTTACTAGGTGCATTTGGTTGGGTGACCTCATCTGGAGACAAAGAAGCTGTGAAAAAAGCTCAAGACAAAATCCAGGCCGCGGTGGTTGGTCTTGTGGTGATCGTCGTAGTGCTTGCCCTTATGGTAACCCTAGAACAATTTGTATTTAACAAGAAATTTTGTCTTGGCATATCTTGTCCGGTCAATTTCTCACAATACATATTGTTGAAATAATCAGTCTTTAAATCTTTATGCTTCCTTTATTTGCAGTATATGCCCAAGGGATTCAAGAGTGGAATGATTCTGGATGTATGGTGGATGGTGTTCCAACCCTCAAATGTTTTGAGGTAGTGTTTGGCAACATTCTCTTCATGGCTTCAGCCCTCATAGTACTCGTGCTCTTTATCATGTTTGTTATGGGGTCTTTTAACTATCTGACATCTCTTGGTAATCCTGAAAAGATCAAAAAAGCACAAGGTACACTTAAGTACGCACTCGTAGGGTTTGTGCTTTTTGTGAGCTCATTTCTTATCCTCAAAATAATCGACCTGCTTTTCTTAGGAGGAAACGGAGAGATCTTTCAGTTTAAGATTGGAGAATAAACTTACTTTGTCGGGCTGACAAATATAACTTTTACACCCTTGTTTTCGGGGATCGGTGATATGATCTTACCCGATTCATAAAAAAAACCAAATAAAGTGAAAAGAAGAAGTGCGAGACCTACTCCAATAAGCACAACACCTATTGCTCTCATAATATCTATAAATTAATTTTTTCCTCAATGAGATAGGGGGGTCTTTTTTGGACCTCAGTATATATCTTACTTATATATTCGCCAATAATACCGATGGTGATAAGTTGTACTCCTCCCAAGAACATGATTCCCACAAAAAGAGCGGTCCATCCTGTAATCCAGTAATCAGGAAGAAGTATTTTGCCGACAATTGCGTATAAAATACCCAAAAACCCAACGGTTGCTGAAAAGAAACCCGCATATGAGGCAAGACGAAGAGGTTTGGTGGAAAAGGTGGTGATACCCTCCAGCGCAAAATTGAGCATCTTTGAAAAGGTATAATGGGTTTCTCCTGCATGCCGACGCTCCCGTTTGAAATATACATACGAGGCAGGATATCCTCCCCAAGCGACCAAGCCACGTAAAAATCGTGCGCGTTCGGGAAGATCGTTTAAAAACGTGACGATCTCTTGATCAAGTAATCGGTAGTCACCGACTTCTTGAGGGATTGGGGAATCAGAAAGGAAGTTTATGATTTTGTAAAAAATCGAAGCGGTAGTCTTTTTGAAAAACGAATCTACGTCTCTTTTTTCACGGCGTGCATATACGATTTTGGATCCTTTTTCCCATTCCTCAACCATCTGGGGAATGATCTCAGGCGGGTCTTGCAGGTCAGAATCGATTGTGACCACGCAGTTGCCATGAGCGTGTTTATAACCGGCAGACAATGCCATCTGATGACCAAAGTTGCGGTAAAAAGAGATGAGCTTAATGTTTTTATCATTTTCACCCGCTTCTTTTATAGTCTTTGCCGTTTTATCTGATGATCCATCATTTACAAAGATGATTTCGAAGTTGTATGTGCGGACAATGGGAAGAACGCGGTCAAGAAGAGGTTTTATGTTTTTTTCCTCGTTAAAAACAGGAATGATGACAGAAAGTAAAAAATTATTTTGCATTTCTAATAGCTAAAAGCTAACGATTTAAAACCAATTTGTTACGGGGCCAGGAGTCGAACCATGGTCTAGGAGATTATGAGCCTCCTGTGCAGCCGTACACTACCCCGTATTTAAGCTATCTTATTATACTCAGTTCAAAGAAGCTAATCAACCTGAAAAAATACATTCAACCATTGGCGATAGACAGGCAGGGCTGGGGTGATGATGGGTGTTGGTGAGGGTGAGGGAAGGGGGATTATGATTGCGATTTCATCGGGTCTAAGGAGTCCTAATTTGTTTCGAATTGTTTTTTCTACCTCATAGACGCTTGTTTTACGAAGTTTTTGGGTTTTAAGAGCTATGTTTTTTTTCTCTTCTGAGGCGACTTCTTCTTTATAGCTTTTATAAAAGGATAGGTTTTTTCGAAAGCCGGTCAAATTTTTATAAAGAGAAAGCATAAGAAATAAAAAAAGAAAAGCAAAGAATAAGCGCTTTAGTAGCCACATAATAGAAAGTATAACATCATTCCCTCTTCATGTTTTGCAGCGTCTTTATGATGCGAGAAGAGTCGGCCTTTGTTTTAAGTTCTTTTATACATATACCAATGAGAGCTTTGGGGCTAGTCGCATAGAGATCTTTATTTTTCTCAACGACCGTTTCAACTTCTTTTTTCAACTCCTCATCTGTCAGCTCAAGGGGAAGATAGGTAAGGACGATCGCAAGCTGTTTTTGATACTCTGTCACAAGATCGAGTCTTTTGCCCTGTGCAAAAGACTGTATTGATTCGTTAAGCTCTTTCTTTATTTTTTGAAGAACAGATATGGCTTCTTCATCGGTCAGTTCGCGCTGGAGTGCTATTTCTTTATTCTTAACCTGTGATACAATGTATCTGATCGTATCAAGCTTGATTTGGTCTTTTGCTTTTTGAGCAGTTAACTGATCAGCTTGTAATTTTTGTTTTATCATTCCATAATTATATCCTATGAAAAAAAAGATTCAACGAGACGCACTTGTGCTTCTGGGGATGTTCCAAAAAGATGTTCTGTTGAAAAAACCAGACATTAAGGAAATGATAGCTGAGATACACATGATGAGGTTTAGGGTTAAACCGCTTCAGGGAGACCTCTCTGGTATCAATTTTTATAACAGCCTGTTTATAGAGACCTTGTGGAGTCTGGGTAAGCTTGATGAGTTTTTTCAGGCACAGTATCGGCAGTTAAGCGAAAAAGAGAGGGCGTCTTTTTATAGCTATTTTGATTCATTGCATAAGAAGTTCCAGGAAGACCTAAACAGGCTCAATTTAAAACAAGAGCGTCGTGAAGGGAAAGCTCCAGTATTGGAGATGGAGATCTACAAAGACAGGCAGAAAAAGAAAAAACTTAATTAATAATTAGCCAAACATACGTGAAAAAATTTCCTGTTGTATTTGATTTGGAAACAAAATATACATTTCGCGAATACGCCGAACCGAAAAAACTGGGAATAACCGTCCTGTCTGTCTATGATTATGCTACAGGAGTAGGTAAAACATATACGGAGGGGGAGCTCGCCATGGTGTTTCCGGTATTTGAGAAGGCATCGTACCTCATCGGATACAACATAGATAGCTTTGATCTGCCTGTTTTACAGGCATATTATCCCGGTGATATCACCCACTTTGCCACTTTAGACATACTAGGATATATAAAGGATAAAATAGGCCGAAGACTTGCTCTAAATGATGTTGCAAGCACCACTCTTGGCGTAAAGAAATCAGGACACGGTCTTATGGCGATAGAATACTATAAAGAAGGCAAATGGGAGGAACTGAAAAAATATTGCCTTGATGACACCATGATCACCAAACAGCTCTTTGAATATGGTCTAAAATACAAGGAGATAAACTATCTAACAGAAAACGGAAAAGCTGTCATACGGGTTGACTGGGGCAAGTATATGGAGGATCAGGGAAAAAACGAAACCGCCATGACCCTGCCGTTTTAAGACCGTTTTTTACGCATTGAAATCCTTGGTTTGATGAGATACCATAAAGTATGGGATACTCAGGTAAACTATTTCTTCATGAAAAAGCGAGGGAACTTCGACTAAAAGGATACTCAGTCCGCACAATTCAAAAAAAACTTGGTGTAGCAAAATCTTCTGTTTCGCTTTGGGTTCGCAACATTATGTTAAGCGATAAGCAAACCCAACAGCTCTTAAATAGTAAAAGGGCAGGAGGGAAAAAAGGATCGATCCTTGCTGCAAAAAGAAAAATAATAAATAAGGAAAAGCAGATTAAAGAAATAACCCTTAAAGCGAATAAAGAAATTGGGACATTAACACAGAAAGAGAAGTTTTTCTTCGGGCTTGCCCTATATTTTGCAGAAGGCGATAAAAAAGGTCACAATGTGGCATTTACCAATTCTGACCCAGAAGCTATTAAATTTATGGCAAACTGGTTTAGAGATTTTTGCAAAGTTAAGAGCGATAAAATGAGGTGTTATATATATTTACACGAGAATTTGGATGAAAAAAACGCAAGGAATTATTGGCTCAAAACAACAAAGATTCCTCTCGATCAGTTTAGAAAAACATATAGAGTTTCAAATACAAAAAAAACATTTCGAAAAACAAAATATATATATGGAATTTGTCGAATTTCAATAAGTGATGTTAATCTATTGAGGCGTATTTTAGGTTGGATATCCGGAGTCTTTAATGTATAATAATTAACGTTTCCCCTGTAGCTCAATTGGTAGAGCAGGTCGCTGTGAAAAGACGCAGCCCTTAGTAGAAATATTAAGGTGAAAATCGGGCTAATTCGAGGAAGACCTCCGAATCGGAGGTTAATCTCGAGCTAAATTTCGACTAATATCGACTAAACGTGTAGAGACTATACACCCGACCCCTCAAGAGTCCTCCGAGTCGGAGGATGAAGTGGGGAAGAAATAGTCCATTCCTTAAAGTAATTTAGGGGTTAATGTAACGACAAGGTTACTGGTCCGAGTCCAGTCGGGGGAGCCATAACGTACTTAATATAACCAAAATTTATAACGTAACATGAACTGGAGTTTGATAAGTAATATTATTACTGCCCTTGGTTTATTTGAAATTATCAAAAGGATTCTATTATATGCAATTGATAATAATCTAATAAAAAGGAATTTGGAAGTAAGAGGTATTGCAGAAAGAGTCCTAACATGGAGCAGTTGGTTAAAATTAAGAAACTTCGAACGACCCTTACCACCTGCCATTGCCAATCAACTTTATCTTGACATTTTTAAAATAGAAGACGTAGATAAAGAACTATCACAGGATATCATGCGACTAATTAATTATCCTCAGATGAACTCATTCTTACACAAATCTTTGGACAAACAACCTCAAAACATGGACATTATCCAAGACAACTGTGAAAAATGTCATGATATGACCGATAAATTAAATAAGAAATGTAATAAACTGCGCTATCAACCTATTATTGATATTAAAAAAATCGTTAAATCACTTAGCTTCAAAACCTAATGCAAATATGGACATAAAAATATTAAAGCAGTTCTGATTTAAGTTATAAGCTCAAAGTTAGAGAAAATTAATATACGCAAATTATGATAAAGCAAATTCTCACAAACATTATTACCTGGCTACTTACAACAGGAGTGTCTAAATTTCTTGGATTGGACAAATTCGCAAATCAACGAGGGATGGGTGGGAAAGGAGGTAATGCGTTAGGTATCAAGGGAGGACAAGCTATTGGAGGACGCGGCGGAAGAGGTGGTATAGGTAAGGGCGGTGATGGAGGTGGCGCTACATCAATAGGCGAGGGTAGTTTTTCTATGGGTGGAGAGGGGGGCGAGGCAGGACAGAAAAAGCGAGGGGGTAAGGGTGGACGTGGACCATTGCACGTTCTTATGGAGGAATATCCTGAGAAATTCAAAGAGATTTCTGAAAAATTTGGAATCACGGAGGATATGGCTAAGAGAGTTGGAAAAGGTGGAGACGGAGGGGGTCCATCGAAAAAAATTAAATAATAGAGCCCCCTATTTGATCTAACGTGGAAGCAATAATGTACTTAATATAACCAAAGTCCACTTTCACTATGAATGCTACTCAAAAAGGTCAATACATAAATAGAGTTGAAGATACTAGTCACATTATAAATGAAATAGACAGCTTACTTCATAATTTATTAAATAAGAATAGGCTCAAAGAAGAGTGGCAAAGAATTGAGAAGGGCGATTCTAAGAATATACATCCGTTCGTTATGGCGGCATATAAAGCCCATAAACAAATACAGAGTTTTATTGAAAAAAAAGTTTTTGCAGTTACTCCTGAAATACTTGAATTGTATGAACTCGCTGTTAAAGCAAACCGATTAAAAAAAGCCAACGTTAAGGGATTAGATAGTAGGTTAAACACTCTTATCTCTCAGGATTTAAATAAATACTACGAATCTAAATATCAACTTCAGGTAGGTGAAATGTTGTTAAATAAAGGTTACAAAATTAATTTTATCGAGGAAGAAATAAAGCAGACACCTGACATACTTGTGACTCAATTTAACGAAAGCTGTGAGATAGAGTGTAAACACAAGAATCCAAATGAAATATCAAAAGACTATGTTAAAAGTATTTATAATAGCACTCAAATTGCTCGTAAACAGTTTTCAAAATCATATGCGGGACTTATTACTATTGATACAAGCGAAGAGCAGCTAAAAAAATGTTCTCTTGAAGATTTAAAAAAAGTAATAGATATTGCAATGAAAAATAGTAAATCAATTTCTGGTGTTTTACTGACTTTCAAGAGTATTGAAGAAGACCAAGATGATTTTATATATAGACACAGAGTTGGAGGTTTTTTTAATAATCCAAATGCACGATACAAAATACCAGAATGGCTATTTAAAAACCTAATCAACGTTGACTAATTAAATGAACAAACATTCACTTTCTCCACCTCTTCTCGTATCTGCTGAACAAGTTTGAAATCTTCAAATACCTTAATGATATGCCCTAAATACTTGGTTATATTAAAGCTACGCTTCTCGAGCCAGTTGGTACTTAATATACCCAAATTATGTTATTATATTTATTGGAGGTGATAATATCATGACAGAAGAAAATGTTGCCATTGGTAAAAAAGAATTGAGGTGTTTGTATTGCGGGAACAATACATTTATCAAAGCAAAAACGCTCTTAAATAGAAGATTCTTCGCAATATTTGATTTAGAAGTATTTAATATGATGACAAAAAGAGGCTTAGGGATAGCTTATATTTGTACTAAATGTGGTTATAAGCATGAATTTTTTAAAGACATGCCAAAAGATAGAGGGGAAAGAGTGAAAGAAATGTTTCAAATTCCATAAGTAGTAATTAACAGAATTGGTTTAACTTTTTCTATTTCATCCCTGATTTGAGCTACAAGCCTAAAGCCGGAGAAAGCCTTGATAATATGTGATTAACTCATGGTTATATTATAGTTACGATTCTCGAGCTGCACTAGATTAAGAGCCTCACAGGATTCTATTTTCATGGTTGTGGTAAAATATATTAATATTAATTTAAAACTATGTTTTTAAAACTTCTTAAACTTGGTGCTTTGCTTTTAGTATTTACCATCATGGTAATTGCTGTTGTCAAAAAGAACTCTGTTCGTACTGTTTCTGCCAAAGAGTTCATGGAACAAACCAACAACGATTTAAATAGCATTGTTGGCAAAATTCATTTTTACCAAAACAGCTTTGCAAAAGTTGGAAAGTTATTTGGTGAGACACAAACGGCCTTTTATGAAATAACTACCAGTCGCACTTACTTTGAATCTGTTAAGGACACAAAAAAAGACATACGAGATATACAAAACCTTCTTCATCAAATTGAGCAGCTTCAGTCCAAACGCAAGCAGGTAAATCCACCTAAAGAACTTGAGGTTTTGGCCCAAAACCTTGACGAATATCATATTACCATTCATTCCGCACTTGAAAAACTCCTTATTCACGAGCAGACACAGGAAAAGCTGCTTGGATTATCTACAGAGAGATATAATCAATTATTAGATCGACTCTCCAGCGTTAAAGATGGTGCGGAATTTGTCAATCTAATTCTAGAAATAAATCCTCTAGCACAAAAAGTAATACGAGATATGGATTCTTATTCCCTTCCAGAAGCCGAAAAAGCCATTTTTGCCAATGTTATTAAACAACACAGGCTTCAAGCTGATACATTTGCTACTTTAGCACAGCTTATTCAATCTCAAGATCCAAACATGAAAGCAAAATTCGATTCTATCATAAATGATTTTTCGTCAAAAATGGATACTTTAAAAAAATCTGATGCGGCGGAGATTTATGTAAAAATTTCTCCTATAGGATCAGAATTTAAAACGGCCTTAAGCTTAGAGAAAAAAATATATGATTATATTAATAACCTTAACATGTTAAATGTTACCAGTAGTCCCAGTGTATCAGTTATTATCCCTAGTGTAACATCTAACTTTTCTGTTTCACCAACATTAACTCAACCACCACAAAACCAACTAAACAATCCAGGGCAAGGTAAAGGTAAAAACAAAAAGTGATAAAAATGACCATTCCATTGCCAAGAAAGAGTTAGTATTAAGCACTTCTTTTCTTTAATTAGGAGAGCTTTTGAGCTACAAGACTAAAATCAGATTATCCTTTGCTATAGCCATCTTGCGCATGCTTCGAGGGACAAGGAGGAGAGATAAGTGATACAAGCAAATTAAGGCAAATTAAAACCATAACACCAATCTTCCATTTTTCCTCCTGTTTTGTAATAAACATCACAATGAAACTTTCTCCATATTGGAATTGACCAGCTTAAATTTAGACATCTTTTGAAATCTTTAAGACGTAAAACTTTTTGATGATCTGTTTCATTGGGGGTAATTTTTTGTTTATTATTTATACGACATTCTACTATTTGGGGATTATTCTCAGGATTTGAAGGTGGTATTCCTTCGACAATGAATACCAATACAATGACAACGACTAATACCAATAGGAATACAATTAAAAATATTTTACGAAATATTACGGAACGATATCTCACAGATGTATTTTAACAAACAACTTCGGGGGTTCGACAGACAATTCAAAACAATAATTAAGTTAATTCAAGGATTGAATTTTCATCTTAAAACAACACGATGTTCGCTTGATATAATTTTCATATGGATATAAAAATAAGAGAATATACAGAAAAAGATTTGTTGTTTGTTAAGTCTTCATTTGAAAACCTTCATGATTATGTAGTTTCAATAGACCCGATAAAAAGGATACGGAAAATGCCCGGATATCTCGAAGTTTTTTTTGGAAAGTTTGTCAACAATATTAAAAACAACCAAGGCAAAATCTATATCTCTGAATTTGAAGGAAAACCGATAGGTTTTGTTGGAGGTTTTGTTGCCGATAAACAGTCCGAGGAAAATTTGTTGGAAGTTATTCCATCACAGTTAGGAATTATTAGTGACATCTACACTATTCCGGAATATAGGGGAAAAAAAATTGGAGGGCGATTGATAAAACAAATAGAAGAATATTTAGTGTCTAAAAATTGTGATGCAATATGGATAAATACAAATGGCTTTAATACTTCAGCGCTTCGACTATATAAATCAATTGGATTTTCAGAAAGAGAAATTGGACTCATGAAAAAAATTAAATAAAACACTTTCTAATTGCATGAGCTTGAGGGAGTTTGGAGAATGTTATTATAACCTACTTAATTACAGGATTAAACGGTTCTAAACGGACACGCTTAAACAAGGTGGTCATTGTTCTAACGAAATAATTATACTTGTTGTAGATTTCCATTAATGGTAATCTTATAGAAGATGTCTAAAGAATTTTTCATTGCTAGACGACCATCGCACTTCAGCGTTAATCCTTTAGTAAAAGCGTTTATTCTTTCTGAAATGTTTTTATGGTCTGCGTGGAATTTTGTTATTCCAATTTTTGCAATTTTTGCAACAAATGAAATACAGGGTGGCAATGTCAAAATTGCTGCTTCCGCTTATAGTACCTACTTAATTGTTAGGGTTATCACTGAATTAATAGCGGGTAAATATTTATTAGACAAGAAGGATGCTGAGAAAATAATAGACACAGTTATTGGGACTTTTATCATAGCGGTTTCTTTTATTGGTTTTAGTTTATCCAATACAGTTTTACCATTATTTATATTTTTCGGAACGATTGGAATAGGTATGGGGATGAGTGCTCCAGCCAAATATTCTCTTTTTTCTTGTCATTTAGACAAAGGAAAAGAAGCACTCGAATGGAGTTTTCATGACGCAATAAGTTTTACAGGGATGGCATTATCTGCAACCTTGGGTGGCTTTATTGCCGCTGAATATGGATTTAAGTTATTATTTTTCTTAGCATCTTTAGTCAACCTTATTGCAATCGTTCCTTATCTTGTATATTTACGACTTAATCATTCAAACGAACATTGAGACAAATAACACAAAAATGCTCGCGAAATCTTCCATTCATTAACTTTTATCACTTGAGAATCAGGCTACATTTTTCAACCTATTTTCGTATTTGCTGAACGAGCCTAAAACCTTCAAATATTTTATAATATACGATAGCTTAATAAACAAACCCCCGAGGTTGTTCAAAACATCTTCTTATTGCCTCTGCTTGGGGGAGCCATCCTCATTCTATGCTGTCACATAAGCCTACTTCAATAAATATCCCACGGTGTTATAATTACTTCATGAACACAATTACCTATAAAATTGTAGTTGGAGTTCCTGAAAGTCATACGAGGAAGGTATTGGATGTGCTCGGAAGCGCGGGAGCTGGTAAGATTGGCAACTACTCACACTGTAGTTCAGTAACCAAAACCGTTGGTCACTTTAAACCATTATCAGGGGCCCATCCGACAATCGGAGAGATAGGAAAAATTGAAAGCGTGATAGAAGATAGAATTGAAACATGGTGTTATAAAAAAGATCTTAAAAAAATAATCCAAGCGATAAAGAGCGTTCATCCTTACGAAGAACCAGTAATTAATGTTTATAAGCTTGAAAAACTACCTGCGACATAACCATACGCTCCTTATTACTTCGGTTATGGGGAAGCTAATAGATCACCATTACTTTATTTTCAACTTCAAACAGCGTTCGGTACTCTTGATATAATCACCATATGGATATAGACATAAGAGAATATACAGAAAAAGATTTGTTGTTTGTTAAGTCTTCATTTGAAAACCTTCATGATTATGTAGTTTCAATAGACCCGATAAAAAGGATACGGAAAATGCCCGGATATCTCGAAGTTTTTTTTGAAAAGTTTGTCAACAATATTAAAAACAACCAAGGCAAAATCTATATCTCTGAATTTGAAGGAAAACCAATAGGCTTTATCGGAGGTTTTGTTGCTGATAAACAGTCTACGGAAAATCTGTTAGAGGTTGTTCCGTCTAAACTCGGAATTATCAGCGATATTTATCTTATTCCGGAATATAGGGGTAAAAAGATAGGAGAAAAACTCATGAAACGCATGGAAGAATATCTTATTTCTAATAATTGTGATGCGATATGGGTAGATACAAATAGCTTTAATAAACCAGCACTTCGATTATATAAATCAATTGGATTTTCTGAAAGAGAAATTGGGCTCATGAAGAAAATTAAATAAAACATTACTGGGAAATATAGTGAAAAACCCCTTAACTATTTAATAAAATTGAATACAGAACTACTCTGATAAAAGTTTTATATTAGTATAATAAAGGTGATAAATAATGCAAAAGAATAAGATTCAAACTCTTCCTATTATATTGATAATATTGGTAATCGTTTTGATAATAAGTGGTTTTTTTGTGTTTAAAAATTATAACAAGAAGGAAAGAAATCAAGTAAACGATGCCCATATAAGCTATATTCCTTTTGGCGACTCATTTACTATCGGTTTAGGGGTACCAGAATCTCATCGCCTGCCAAACCTTATGGTTGAGCATTTTGCCAAAGAAGGAATTAATATTGGGATTCTTGAAAATCCCGCGGTGTCCGGTTATACCGTTGACGATGTGATTCAATTTGAACTGCCGGTATTAGAGACCTTAAAACCTGATTTTGTCACAGTTTTTATCGGTACAAATGATAGTTTTTCCCGTACAGATGTTAAGCTTTTTGAGTCTGATTATAAAAAACTTCTTGATAAGCTCCAAAAACTGCTAGTAAACCCAAAAAAAATTGTGTTGATTACTATCCCCGATTATTCGCAATTTCCTGGTTTAAAACAGTATAAAAACAACAATCTTCCTCATCTTATTTCCTCATACAACGAGATAATAAAACAAGAATCTATAAAACGAGATTTATTTCTGGCAGATATTTATCCGGTTAGCCAAACTATGACCGAAGAGAAAGATTTTATATCAGACGGAATTCATCCTTCTAAAGCAGGGTATATGAAATGGGAAAAAGTAATTTATCCAAAAGTCAAAAAGTTGTTACTTAACTAATCTCTATCGTAATATAAAAACGCGAATTAGCCAACCTGTTTTTTAAGTGTTTGTTGTATGTTCTCTGTGTTTGTTGGCTCCAACATTTGTTTAAGCTCGAGATCTTTTGAAACATCAATATTGTTTTTTTTGAGTAACAAAATTAACAACTCAATAGTTTTTGTGATTTCTTCTTCAGCTATTGTGTTTATATGTAAGTCAATTTCATCCCGTAAGTCATCGATCTTTGCAGCACGATTTTGAGATATTAATACGATAATGGCTAAAAAAATCGCCTCGAGTGAAACAATCATTGTCAATAAACCAAATGGAAAGGGGTCAAAGATACGAATACTTGGAACATGCCCGGTGTTGATTAGTATCCAACTAGAAAACCATATTACATTGATGATAAGAAATCCCATGCTTCCCAAGCGGGATGTCATCAAATCAGCAAGTTTTTCAGTCGGCGACCTGTCAATGTTGGCATGTGCTTCAAAACTTTCAATTGTTCTTTTTCTACTCTTGAATCGGCGTCGAAATGCTACTGGGTCGTGGAGAGGTATGAGGTTTTGATCGTTAAACTTGGACATAAGAATAGTTTAATTATATATCAAGTAGTTGTAAACAAACCCCTAGGGTTCTCCAGCGAGACCTTAATGAATAAATACTAAAGAGATGAGGCTTGCTATGATAATAGCAATTGAAGCTAGAAAAAATTTAAAAGCGAATAGTCTACTTCCTTGAATAAAACTGTAAAAAGTTTTTGCCAAAAGATTAATCGCGTTGGCAAAAATGAGAGTTAAAACCCCGGTTTTATAACTAATGAGTTTACCAGCAATCTCGCCAACGTTTAAAGTAACAACATCAAGACCGGTAAAAGAAGCAATTGCAGACGTTATCAGAAAACCACCTTGTCCAAAAAAGACAAGCGAAACTTTAGAGAAAATTTTAATAATAGTAAAAACAAGAGCAAACTGAATAGCGGGTTTTAAACTGAAAATCTTAATTGCTCTCATTTCTTTCTTCGTTTCATTTATTTCCCTCCCAACAAGTTTCTTACTCTTTACATAAAATAGTAATCCAACCACCAATCCTGACATAATGATTGAAAATAGATATGGGATTCCAGCGATAAGGAGAGTCGTGTTGATTGCAGCAATAAGAAGAAAATGTTGTATAAAGCTTGAAAAATTGGCAAATATTGCAGCTGCGACAAGACCGTTAATATTCTTTGACTTTTTACTACGGATAGCTAAAGACTGCGTGGTTGAGGTTGAGGAAATGAATCCGCCAGCAATACTCGTTAAAAGCCAGCTACTTTTTTGTCCTATAGCCTTTTCAAAAATATAACCGGCTACATCAATACCGGTAATAATTACGACAATCTTCCATAGGTTAAATGGATTAACAATTTCAATATTAATAAAACTGTTCATGTGCCAGTTTAAAGATTTAAAAAGAGAAACAATTCCTGGAAAAGATGAGAGGCTAATTGCTTTATTAGGAAGAAATGGTAAGATTACTAATGCGATTAAAGCATATGCGATAAACGCATCTACTTCATAATGTTTAATGTTGGCGATAAATACTTTAATTTCTGATTTCAAAGACATGATTAATATCAAAACAATAGTTAGGGCAATAATTAGTTGTATGGGAAAAAGACCAAGTCCAATAAATACACTAAAAAGAAAGTTTAAAAGAATTGCCATTTCCGTGGTTAATCCGGCATCTTTGTGAAACAATGAGGTAAAAATGTAATAACCAAAAAGCAGTAATATAAATACTAAACCAATAAACAAAAACAAAAAGACATGTGTTTTATAAAGCAATCCTGATAAAACACCAAGAAGAGAGATAAGAGCATAACTGCGAACGCCTAAATTTCCCCGCCCTGACAGAGTTTTATTGTTTTGAGAGATATAAGATTCACGTTCAAAGCCAACGGCTGTACCCAAAAGGATAGCAATAATAATTTTTGTCAGATATGTAAACTGCATTGATGTGTCTAGTATAACATACTATAGGTTTAATTACAATATTGTTACTTGGGAGAGGGGAGCAGGTTATTATTTACTTTGACAACCACAGCCGATACTGTCTTGGAATAGTTCCTCATTCTTACCGCAACCATAATCTATAAGCGCACATGTTTTAAGAGATTTACTAATGTATCTTTTATGCTTTTTATTGGTTTGTTTTTTTATTACCCGTGGATTAGGATTCTGTCTTTGTATATACACATAAGCAAAAACAACAAACGCACAACCTACGACCATATTCAGCCCGATTTGTATGACATATCTCTTAGCTTTCATCTTCATCTTAATATATCAGAAAAGACCTCTCTGGATTATCAATTAATAATAGCATTTAAAACAATTTAGCCTTCAGGGGTTTATGTTTGTATTTCCAATATATTGTTTTAACCTAAAAGAATGGGTATTATTTGCACTTGACAAGTACTACAACTAGTTGTATCATATGAAGTATGATAACTATAGGTAAGCAACGAGTTACTTTATTTCTTCGGCCCGACTTATTGACACATGCAAAAGCACAGGCAGTAGTTGAGGATAGAACACTGACAGAACTTGTGGAAAAAGCATTGATAAAATATCTACCGATCGAAACAATAATCAAGAAAATCAAAACATAACCATAAAACCATAACGCTACTTATAAAAAGCAGAATTATCTTCGGTATTCAGATCAGATTGAAGGAGGTGAGAACATATGACAACAGTAGTAAACAATCCAGCTCCAGTAGCTGCAGAAAAAGAAGGAAATAGTTTTTTAATAGGCATAATAATCTTGGTGGGATTTGTTGCAGTGCTTTTGTATTTTGGTATTCCTGCTATCAAACAGATGGGGCCAGTTAAAGTAAATGTACCAGCTCCTCAAGTAGTTATACCAGACAAGATCAACGTCAATGTAAATCAAGATAAGTGATCAAATTATAAATTTTAGACATATTAATTATGGAAATTTTACTCTGGATAATATTTGGAGCACTCGCTGGATGGATTGCTTCAATAATTATGAAAACAAACGGTAGTCAGGGCACTATCTCAGATATCATTATGGGGGTGATTGGTGCTATTGTCGGAGGCTTTATTATGAATCTCTTTGGTCAGTCAGGGGTTACGGGATTTAATCTCTATAGTCTTGTGGTAGCTGTGATTGGTGCAGTTGTTGTTATATACATTGGTCGTATTATACGAAACAAATAATATGAATATTTCCACATCAAACCTAAGTCCTTTAGCGTCACTAATATTTGGTATACTTATTTTAGTATTTCCAAAATTCCTCAACTATCTCATCGCGGGATATCTTATCGTTGTAGGGATACTAGGATTAGGTTTAATAAGATAACTCTGGCCTTTTGCATGTATTAATAATTAATATAAATCTTTTATGTTAGTAATAATATTACTATTAATATTAGGATCCATATTAGTATATGTCTCAAGGTTTAACTTCCAACCGGTTTCAGTGAATCTGGGGTTTACGGTTTTTCAGGGGATTCCTCTTTTTTATGTTATGGTTGGATCTTTATTGATAGGGTTAGTATTATCGTATCTTGTCTATTTGGTAAATGCAATTTCCAATTCCTTTGTACTTCGAGGTAAAAATAATGAAATTAAAAAAAATAAAGAAGAAATCTTAGAATTAACCAAGAGAGTTCATCAGCTTGAAATAGAAAAAGAAAAACTTAAGAAAGACTCAGGTATTGAACCAAGAGACTCCAATGCCTTATGAAAACCATACTTGTAAAAATTTGGAAAACACTCCGTCTTCCTAAAGGAATCCAATTATTTCTCATGCGTTTCTTCCAAGATCAATTTTTAGTTGGTGTAACTGGCATCATTTTAAATGAACGTAAAGAAATACTACTTTTTAAACATACATATCGACCACATGCGTGGAGTCTTCCGGGTGGTTATTTAAAATCCGGCGAACACCCGCGAGAAGCCCTGGAAAGAGAGATCAAAGAAGAATCGGGCTTAGTAGTAAGTGTTGATGAATCGCTTAAAACCCGTACTGATCGTGAGACGGCGCGTTTGGATCTGTGTTATACCGGAATATTCATAGGTGGTGATTTTGCGCCAACACATGAAGTATCAGAGTATGGTTTTTTTGCTCAAGACAAACTTCCTTTACTAAGAAAGAACCAAGTGTTTTTGATTAATGAAGTATTAAAGGGAAACGCAAAACAAGACTCCTAAAATAGCTCCAAATCGCCTCATTCTCGGGAGGTTGGTTATTCTTCAAGCCAATCAGTATCATCGGAGTCTTCTGGATAATTAATCTTAAAAACAAGGAGCTTAAAATCCCTATCAGACTTATTCCATAAGTAGTGTCTGTCATCAGGATGTGTCATAAAAGCATCGCCGGGTTTTGCGACATGTTCTTTACCATCGATACTAACCAACGTTTCTCCCTCTAAAACATAATAGACCTCTGTTTGGACATGATGAGCGTGGAGTCTTTGTCTTGTATGAGGAGGAATGGTAACCACCTGCATCAAGTGTCCTTTTTCTCTGAAATCTTTCAGAGAAAATATGACTTGTTTTGAATAATCTTTTTTGATAATCAGATTGCTTTCCGATGATTTTTTATGGTGCATATAATATTATAACCTTATCGTATGTTTGTGTATAACCCAGTTATGATAATCCGTTTTATTACTACCAAAGATTTTGTGTAGGAATTAACACCTCCTTTTTTGTATTGAATAGGAATTTTTTCATAAAGCCATCAGAGGAATCTTGATAAAAGATAATTTGTCCATCTTGATTGGTGATTCTTTTGGTTCCTTTTCTATAGACAAACCGTTGAGTAGATGAAGTGTTTATGTTAAATCCACACTTTTCGTAAAATCTCTTATTCTTTAGCATACAAAATCCCAATCCAGTTTTATCATGAATGGTTAGAGACTCCTTCATTGCTTGAACAACTTGTCTACCATATCCTTTGCCTTTTTCCTTCGCTACAACATTCACGAACCCATATATGGTATATTCTTTCCCATCAAAAACTACATGTTTAACTTCCAACAATGCACCCATTGCAAATATCACATCATCATTTTTTAGGAGAAAGAATAATTTATTGTTTAATTGGTTCTTTGAGGGTAACAAAACCTTAAACTCTCTGAATAATGCTGTGTTTATTTGGACCAATTCATTATCTGTTAAGTCAGAACCTTCTTTCATCACTATCATTATTTATTATTATAATAAAATCACTTAAAGCCTTCTAATGTATAATATGGTTAGGTACGTCGAGTATGTATCTATGAAAAATACCATATTGATATTTATCTTATCTTTTGCATATATCGCATGCAGAATTGGTATAAACTATCAGACGCATGGATATATTCAAAACATTGGAGACATCTTTATCTTACCTGCGTTCATGAGTCCGGCCCTATTAGTTTTCTTTTCACATCGTTCAAAGATTAAAAGCATAACGACTGCTGGTTTATTTGTAATACTTCTGACCGTCTCTGTAGGGCTATATTGGAATTATATGGACAAACCATGGTTTTCACCGCCTGAAACAAATACTTGTGATGGTCCGTGTTATCATTGGTTTTCTTTTGAAAATGATCCGCCCTTATTTCAGGTTTTGTTTGGTGGCTCACTTTCTTTGATTGGTGCAAGTTTGATTATAATTGTTATTACCGGTTTATCAAAAATCCAGCACCATAAAAGGGTATTATATTTACTCCTATTCTTTAGTATTATTGCTGTTTCTTTGGTCGCATACAAATATCGATACTTAAATAACTATAGCCTAAGACGCCAAACACCTAATCAAACCAAACAAAATAGTATTACAGAGTCTCCAAAAAACTACATCAACGAATTATCTCACTATACCTTAACACTTTCCTCGTCGTGGAGGGTATATGATGCCTCAGTTGATGATGTAAAACCTATATTCAAGTCAAGCTCTACCGCAGTCCAAGTACAGGGTTTTCAAGATCATGAGGTTAGGATAGATCAGGAGCCGATGGGTAAGAATGATGACTTAGAAGCTTATATAAAAAGCAAATATAATATAGTAGGTAATAGAATTGAACCTATTTATGACCCATACGGATACGGCGGAGATATAAGATATGACATCATTTTATATAAGAAGATTGAGGTGAGTGGGAAACCAGGTATTCGATTTGTCGCGCATGTTTCAAAAGATCAACTGCCCGGTATTCAGGTCGGGGAAAGTTCAAACATCGACGAAGTTTTTGTACAGATAGATGACAAATATATACTGTATATATTTGGAAATCCGGGATTTTATTCTGATAAAAAAGGGTCAGTAGATGAGGTAATCTCACATTTAATCTTCAATAATAAATAACACCTCTCGGAGTAGTATTATATTCAACATACACTGTCTGATATAATTTTTTCATGGAAATAAAAGCCTGGGCGATAAAACAATACAAACAAGGGTTAACAAAGTATACGTATGAAAAAAATGTGGGCGAGAATGACGTATTGATTCAAATAAAGTACTGCAGTCTATTAAAAGCAGACATATTTTTTATTGATAATTTTTGGGGTGATACAAAGTACCCATTAGTTCCAAGTTCCGAGATGTTTGGTGTTGTCGTAAAGAAAGGTAAAAAAGTAAATAATATTAAAATAGGAGATTATGTTGGAGTAGGCTATCAAACGGATGCTTGTTTGAAATGTACATCATGCAGAGAAGGAAAAGAACAGTTTTGTAACAAACAAAGAGTAATCGCTATTCATGAAAATGGCGGTTTAGCTAAACACATTATTGTAAATAGCAACTTTGTTTATCTTATCCCTTCAAATCTTCAAAAACCAGAGTATGTTTCACTTCTAGGATACGGCTTGACTTCATATTCTGCCATAAAACACGCAAATCTTAAAAAAGGAATGGCAGTTGGTGTCGTTGGTTTGGGTAATCTTGGACATATTGCAGCTCAAATACTGGTTAGTAAAAACCATACAGTGACTGCCTTTACTCATACAGAAGAGAAAACCACTCAACTTAAAAAAATTGGTATTCGTCGCTTTATAAATCCATTAAATGAAAAGGATCTAGATAAAAATAAAGGTACATTTGATTATATTTTAGTTACTACTTATCATGATTATGATTGGTCAAAATTTATTGAACTTCTAAAGCCAGAAGGCAATCTCCACTTTATTGGATTACCCAATAAAAACATTTCTTTCCCAGCGATTTTACTTGCCGACTATGCACGGAGAACTGTTTCTGGTAGCTATATAGGAAGCAGAAAAGAGATGAAAGAATTATTATTATTTGCTGAAAAGAAAAATATTAGAGCATTAACACAAGTTTTTTCCATAAGTGAAGTGAGTAAAGCAATCTCTATATTACGAAACAACAAGGGTCCGTTTAATATAGTTATTAAGATCAGCGTCTAAGCCTGATCTTTGTGTTCAACTCTTATGATCAAATGGGGTTTTACACCTGCCAATGCTGGTAAAAGATGATTAAGTACTTGTTCTGCTGTCATGCGGAATCTTTTGCCTTTTGCAGAAATCTTTAACCATCCCTTCTTGTCTTTGTAGTACTTTTCTGTGAAATTCTTTGTACCGATAAAAATTACAAAGCTGTCATTTTTAAGATTCATCCTTTAAATATTATCATATAACATAAGGACCCCAGTACAAAGCATCTATATATAACAAGCTGCATTTTAGTATCATATATTTGATGGGTGTAATCAAAAAGCTAACAAAGTATTTATTGTCTTTGACAACCGCTTCTATTTTAGTTAGCATGAATTATTAATATTTATAATTCTTTTTTGTGAAAGAAAAATTTTGTATTAAAAAAAATCTATTGGTTGTTGCTCTTGTGATACTGGCAATTTTAGTTTACTTTACCTATTCTAGTAAATCCGCAAATATACGTACTTCTCTTTCTTCTTTTGCTCGCGTCGTCATCACAAAAGCTCCCGCTAGATTTTTAAAAAATAGAGGATATGATACGAGTTTAAATCCTCAGGCACCCAGTCCAATTCCAGCTCCAGTTAGCCCAGTTGTTGGTGCTTGGGGTTGTATTGAATTTACTGAAGATGAAAAAAGACAGATTTTAAGCAATCAAAGCGTAATAGACGAAACTAATAAAGCAATCATTTCTTTTATATGGGGAGAGACAAACTATTTAAGAGAGCTGCAATGTGGACTTGATTATTGTAACCAAGGTGGTGGATCAGCAGATCGTCAAAAATGCATTGATGCGACTATTGAAGGTTTATCTTTAGCTACACTTCCCCTAGGGGCTTCAGGGCTTGAGCGCATTGTTCAAACTGCAATAGCAAGTGGTCCTATTAGTTACGTAAGCTTGAGAAACGCCGCTGCTGTAAATACCGATATAGCGGTCGCAGATATATTAAGCAGTTTACAGAGTAATCCCGTAGCTAATAAATTGCTTCTATTTTTAAATAGATACGGTAATCTTATCTTTACTTTAGGAGGAGGCGCATCGTGTATAGACAATCCGCAGTCAGATATGTGTATCTTTTTTATTGCTAGCACCCAGATACCCGTTATTAATCTGCCTGAAGCGACCGCGCAAAGAGTTTCCCCAAATTATATAGATGATTTTTCTGGTTTTGAAAATGAAATTATTAATAATAGAGGGCCTAGCAGGGTATTGGAATACAAAGGTCAAAGAATACCGCTTTGGACCGTAGATGAAGCTCTCTCTCTTGAGGATCTTCCAGAATATAATCGACAAATGGGATTAGTATATGGCTGGCTAAAAAACAGATTCCAGCGTGATCCTACTTCCCCAGTGTATTTTACTACCAATATGGGGAGGATTTCTGATGTTGGAGTTGATGACCTTGGTGTATATCTCACCTCAGTTAATATAAGAATTGTTGCATATTCTCAAGATTTTAAAGTTATTAACTATACACGCACCTCAACTCATGAATTTATTCATGAAATCCAGCAAATGAATGGTTGGAGTGATGGTCTGTTTATTTCTCGTCCAGCGAGAACAGGGAATGAGATAAATGATTTAACAGCAGATCTTCAATATCTTTTAACAAACGACACACTCTTGCTATTTAGAGAAGGAACTACAGACTTAATAACAAGAGATGCGTTTTGGGGAAACGGCATTGAATTGCCGGCAGATCTTGCTGATAATAAACTTATAAGGCTTACTTTATTAGCAACAGATGCGAGAACAGTAGGAGGCGAGAAAGGAATAGATGTTTTATATAGCAGTATAGCAAGCGGAAACAGCCCATTATTTTTTAATAATGCATGGACTGACATTAACATCTTTACATCTTGGTTTATAGGTCAGATGAGTTCACTCCTAAAATAATGCATCCGGTAGCAAACGAGTTAAGGATATCAGTTCTTTTTTAGCAAAAGGCTTACACCAAAGATAATAAATACTCCATAGACTATGAGGTCTAGAAGTTTGAAACTGTCAGTTAATTCGTGACCAAACAGCATTGATCCAAGAATGACAAGAATTATCCCGGTGGGTTTTCCTAAATATTTCATAAAAATATATTAACAAATAATCACTATATATTTTAAAATATAATCTTTATTTTTAATATCGCATATCCAAATCAGAGATGTTATTAGTCTTTGATATAATTTTCATATTATGACCACTTTCGTTCTTCATGGAGGAAGAACAAAAATAGATTCTGTAGATAATAATTTATTCTTTAAACAATTCACGGATACCGTTTCAAAAAACCGTGTAAAAATCCTCCTTTGTTATTGGGCTAGAGAAAGAGGAAGATGGAATGAGTTATTTGAAAAAGACAGGATCAGAATTCTAATGCAGACAAATAAAAAAACAGATATTGATTTAATTGAGACAATAGAAGCTTTACATGTGCAATTGAAAGAAGCAGACGTATTATATTTCTCCGGTGGAGAAGAGGAGCATATGGGGCCATACAAATTACAGTTACCGTTTTTAAAAGATGCACTAGATAACAAAGTATTTATCGGAAGTTCAATGGGGGCATTTCTTGCCTCAAAACATTATGTTTTATCACTTGATAGTCAAAACACCGATGCAGTATATAGTGGATTGGGTTTAGTTCCATATAACATACTTTGTCACTGGGATATAGAGACAAACAAAGATAAGAAGATAGCTATGTTAAAAGAAAAGGATCCTCAAACACCTCTTCTACTTATTGAAGAGGAAAAATTTGAAATACTAAAAGTATTGGTTTAATTTTCCTAAATTACCTATTAATATTTACTTATGCAGTTTCTAGTCATTGGTAAAGATGGAACAGATGAAAAAGCGACTGATCGCAGATTGGCTGCAAGAAAAGCGCACCTAGCACTGGGAGACAAGATGGAGGCGTCGGGAAATAGATGGTATGGATGTGTGATATTGGATGATAATGGACAGATGATTGGATCGATGGCTGTTATGGATTTTCCATCTGAGAGTGAGTTTCAAACATGGTTAAAAAATGAGCCATATGTGAAGGGTAAAGTGTGGAAGACAATAGAAGTATATAAATGTAATGTAAAAAAACCATGGAAGTTTAACCGGCCACAGTCTTTTTATGAAGGAGGTGATAAACATGTATAAAAAACCTACACTGGATCTAGGAGAAGAGCATGGCGGCATCATGCTTATGATGCAAATAATGAAAAAAATAGCTATAAGGTTACTTGATGGAAAGGAAGTAAGAAGAGAAGATCTCTCCAAGGTCGTTGAATTTTTGGTGAACTTTGCTGACAAGTGTCACCATGGCAAAGAGGAGGATATATTTTTCCCAAAATTAGTTAAAACAACGTCAAATAAAAAACTAGTCAACATGTTGGTAGGCGAACATAAGACAGGACGAGACTTTATCCGCGGTATTGTTGAGTCTTTTAAGAAATATAAGGCTGGTAACCCTGATGCGATCCATATAGCAGTAAACATAGAGGGCTATGTTCAACTTTTGACAGAACATATAAGAAAAGAGAATACCATACTTTTCCCTATAGCGGATAAAGAACTGCCCACAAAAATACAAGAAAAAATGGCAAAAGAGTTTGAGAGGTTTGAAAAAAATGTAATTGGAGCCGGAAAGCACGAAGAGTTCCATGGCTGGCTCAAAGAACTAAGCCAGACTTATCTCTAATGTTAAAGGCGCTTACGCGCTTCTTTTCACCATTATTTTATCTACCCGATTGTGATCCATATCAACAACTTCAAACCGATACTTATATTTTTCAAAGACGTCTCCGGTTTTTGGAATTTTCTCAAGATGAGAGATTACAAATCCGGCAGCGGTTTGATAAGTACTTAAGTCTCTATTGCTTAATTCATGCAAGTGAAGTCTTTTTTTTAAGTCGTATATGGACACTGTTCCATCGATAAGTAGCGATCCATCATCGCGAACTATAATCAGCGGTTCTTGAATAGATTGAGACTTGATCTCACCCACTAAAGCTTCAAGGATATCGTTTAGGGTGATGAGGCCTTGGATACTGCCAAACTCATCTAACACAAGGGCGATATGGACTGGGGAGTGTCGAAACATCTCAAGCACTTTTATAGCCTTCATTGACTCAGGTACAAGGTGCGGTTTGTCAGTTATGTGTTTAAGTTTTTCTATCTCAAACTTATCATCTTCAAAAGAATAACCAAGCAAATCCTTTACATGAATAACTCCAAATATTTTATCTTTTTTTTCCTCAGTAAGAATCAGGCGCGAATGTGGATAGTTTAATAAATATTGTTTTGGTTTTTCGACGAATTTTTCAATATCGACCACCGTCATTTTATGTTTTGGGGTCATAAGCATCCCAACTTTTAAGTCATCAAGCATAAAAGCCCTCTCTATAAGTTTTTTTTCGGTTTTACTAAAGATACCCATATCGGTTCCTTCACGTATGAGGATGCGGATTTCATCCTCAGTCACTTGTGAGGGAACTCCTGATCTAAGTCCAATAAGCTTGAAGATAAACTCTGTTGAGATGCTAAGTAGTCGCACAATGGGAGAGGTGATTTTGGAAAAAGTCAGCATAAACGGGGCAACCAGCGAAGCTATCCGTTCAGGATTGGAAAGTGCTATACGCTTTGGTACAAGTTCTCCCAGGACAACAGACAAATAGGTTATACAAATCACAACAATTACAAAAGAAATTTCTTCATAAAATGATCCGATAAAAGGCACGTTTTTAATAAATGGGGAGATCTTCGATACAAATCTGTCTTCCCCCAACGCTCCTGCCAGAATGGTGATGAGAGTGATACCAATCTGGACACTTGAGAGAAATGTATTGGGTTTTTCTGCCAAATGAAGAGCGGCTTTTCCTCTTTGATTACCGCCAAGCTCCATATTTTTTAGCTTGCTTTTTCTTGAAGAAATAATAGCGATCTCAGCCATGGCGAAAAAGCCATTTAAAGCAATAAGAGCAAATATTAGAACAACATCCATATTAAATAATTATATCAACTGTAGATGTTTTTTGTTTCACTCCTACTACTTTTCTACGCGTTCTCTAATTGGTTTAGTGTTGATTTCAGGCTCTTTTGACGCCTTAGTACACTTCGGAGGTGGTTTTGAAAGCATATTCAAACCTCGCCGGATCATTTCCCTTGACCTTCACAATTATTTTTTTTATATCCAAGTCAACGACAGTATGGGCTTTTGATGCTAATCCGTCATTATTAGTATTTTCAATCAATGAAGTAAGGGTAAAATAGGGGATTCCCTGATGGATAAGCATTTTATTCCAGTGCTGATGAGCGGATATAACCGCCCTTACACGCCCCGACTTTTCAAGAATATGTCGTATCTGTTTTCTATTACTTAACATCGCATGATATGGATCTTTTTCAAACCAAAAATTACCTTTCATATCATCATCAGCTAGTCCATAATGAGAAAATACAATCGTTGGTTTATTAGTCTTTGACAGGTCAATCTTTAACCAGTCTATCTGATTATCAGGTATTTTCGCTGATATTGCGCTTAGATTATGAGTGTAATCTTCGGTCATGACAAAACTCAAGGCGATAAAGTGAAAAAGTCCATAATCAAATGAATAATACATCTGTTTATACTTCAGTATTTTTGCGACCTCTTCAGGGTTTAGGGTGCGCACATCATGATTGCCTATAAGGTGATGTATTGGTATTTTTAAAGGAGAGAGAAGAGAAAGGAACTTTTTATAGGTTCGTATATCTATCTCTCTACTGTTTACATCTTCGATAGAGTCGCCTAGATTTACAACAAATACCAAGCGTTTGTCCGTATTTATTTTTTTGACAAACTTGAGTATCAACTGCTCCGCCTGACCCATCAATTTCCTTTGAACACCATTTTTATATCCAACATCAAGAGGACCAAGATGAACGTCATTAATGATTGCAAACCTCATAATTGTATAAGTGTATCAAAATCGATTTCTTATTTCTTTATTGAACCAATTGGGCCTTTGTATTTTTTAAGCCACTCTATAAAATCAACAAGAACATTGACCATATAGTCATGATATTCTTTTCCCTTTTCAGGCGACGCTTGTGAAGAGTTGGAAAAGGAACCGTCCGGTGCAAAGGCCTTTTGTTCATAGCTGTTCCACGGTATATCAATTACCTCTTTTGATTTACCCAACAGATCGTACTGGGAATATTGAGAAAAGATCTTTTCATAGTCGATTCCCTTATTGGTCAATTTTTCTTTTTTAATAAGGTGGGGATATTTATACCAAACATGTGACACCTCAAGCTCCCCTACATGATGCTCTACATTGACTTTTATCTTGGAGGCGACGCCTTTTGCTATCTTCATGGGGTCTGCAACAGCGAAAAATACTCCCGGCAATCTATATTCATGCAGATTCTTTACTGCAGATAAAATTGCAGGCAAATTAGCACTTTTATGGCCATTTATGATAAGTATCTTTTTTACCCCGTTTCGTGCAAGGCTTTCGCTCATGTCTTCAATCACTGACACCAACGTTGAAGTCTTCAAAGATATAGTTCCGGCAAATCCCAGATGGTGACTTGAGTCGCCATACCATAATGGTGGAGCGACAAGTACCCCTGTTTTTTTAGCTACGTCTTCAGCTAGTGCAATTGCGGCATAACTATCTAGCCCCAACGGTCCTGCCAACCCATGTTCTTCTGTGCTGCCAACAGGGATGATGACAATAGACTCCTTCTTTAAATACGTTTCTACATCTTTCCAGGATAACTCTTGTAACCAATACGATGATAATTTTTTCATAGAAAATAATAATTATTAATGAGCGCTTTGAAACCAAGGCGCATGTGCGTGCATGTACATAATTGGCATGGTTTGTTTGGGAAGGAGCCATCCTCCGAGGTCTGGGCTTGTGTTGGCAAACAATATGGCATTTGGAAAGCTTGCGGAAAGCGGTTCTTTTTCTTGCATGCGCATAATAAAATACCAATAAGCTGCTTGTTCCGGACTTGCTCCGTTTCGGTGATGTTTTCCTGCTGACTCAACAAGTTGACTGTGTTGACGGCTGTATCTTGGATCGTTCCACGCCTCATACATTTCTGAATACTCATCTATTTGTTCGTGTGTATCGGGCCTTTGAAGACTCCACTCTGTATATAGATCGCTCAACATAAGTGTTGCAATCCCGCGCTGACTTGCCCTATATCCAATCTCTTGCAGGTAGTTATCTGCCTGGGTATACCCGTTAAAATCAGCATGAGTATCTGCCAAAAGCAGGGTCGTTTCGATACCAGGACTATAAATGTTTCTTGTTGTGTCGTCTAATGCCTGAAGTTGGTCCAAAAAAACATCATCATATAAGTCAGGAACAGTTTTTCCTCCTGCTCCCCAAAAACCAACAAGTGGAATTCCTATACTGTTCTGTACTGCACTGGCAATCCTTTTCTCAGCCACAGAACCAACATTGTGCCACGATTTGATAATCGTCTTTGGTGGCCATTCTCGGCCCTGCACTAAAGTGCCATCAATATTTATCCGTCGCCACAGATCAAACAAGGCTATTCCTTTAACGCGTGATTCTTTCGAGACTACTTTTTCTGCCATTTTTTTCACCTCCTTTCATAAATAAAAGCAAAACCCCGCTCATGGGCGGGGTTTTAATTGTTTAATACACAAATTAACTACCGCCCATAAAAACGGGTGGTAGTACAGCATATATTAAGTATTATTTTTTTCATATGTATGGGGTTCACAAAAAAACCCTCCTGTTAGGAGGGGTTTTAAAGTACAAGATTATACCCCTCCTAAAGAAAGGTGGTACAAGTGCAACTTAAAACGGCCATTTGCTTATTCATGTAAATTAAGTATATAACAAATATCCTTTATATCAATACGATTTATATACAAAAGATTTCAGCTTTTTTTCAGAAAGCACTGATAAAAAAAGAAACAGTTCTTTTTTTGTCCTATGAACAAACGTTTAAGTCTAATCTCTATTATTGTTTTAGGAATAAGTATAGGTTTTATTATTTTTGTTTGGTTTAGATTCAAGGCTTTAGCCCCAAAGAAACAGGTAGAAGAAGGAGGCGGTTTGATAAAAGAACTTCACCCTCTTTCTATAGAGTATATGCGAAGTCAAGAATATCCCGGGAGCGATGTTGTGATTGAACAAACACTTCCGCAAGGGTCAAATTATGATAGATATATCACTTCATATAAATCAGACGGATTAAAAATTTTTGCGCTTTTGACCGTTCCACAAGGCGCAAAACCAAAGACCGGCTGGCCGGTTATTATCTTCAATCATGGCTATATTGCACCGGAGCAATATAGGACAACCGAGAAATATCTAGCATATATAGACGCTTTTTCAAGAAATGGATACATTGTGTTCAAATCAGATTACCGTGGTCATGGTAGCTCTGAAGGAAAACCGGAGGGTGCATATTATTCCCCTGCCTATACTATCGATATACTTAACGCTGTCTCTTCGATAAAAAAATATAAGGATGCCGATAAAAAACGTATCGGTATGTGGGGACATTCGATGGGGGGAATGATAACGCTTCGTGCAATGGTGATAGCACAAGATATAAAAGCAGGTGATATTTGGGCAGGAGTTGTCGCGTCATATGAAGATCTGGCAAATAACTGGCATCACCCAGATCTCAACCCTCGGCCGTTTATACCATCCCAAAGAGAACAGGCAGCAAGGCGGCCAGGCAGACAATCATTTATTGACAAATATGGAAGCTTTGATACAAATCCCACCTTTTGGATATCGGTCTCGCCTATATCTTTTGTCAAAGACATATCAGGCCCAATACAGCTTCAACATGGGACAGGAGACACAGAAGTTCCACTTTTATTTAGTCAGAAGCTAGATGATGCCCTAAAGGGCGTTGACAAATCTGTTAAGCTTCATGCTTATGAAGGAGACGATCATAATCTTTCAAATAATCTAAATCTGGCGCTTCAACGATCAATTGAATTTTTTGATAAACATTTAAAGTAAATATGATATCATTTTTTCATGATCTCTCAAACACAAAAGGATGAACTTATCAAGGAAGCAAAAAAAGCTCTCTCAAATCCATATCCTAAAGACACAAAAACAGTCTATTCATGTGCGGTGCTTACAGATAAGGGAAATATCTACTCATCGGCTCAGTATTTTTCAGACACTTATTCTCTTACTCTCCACGCAGAGCAAGCAGCTCTTGCTCATGCCGCATCCCACGGAGAGGGGAACATCATCGCAATTGCAGCGACAAGCAACGAAGAAGGAAGAGGGGGAATATTTTGCAATCCGTGTCATATGTGCAAACAACTGCTCTATGAAAGCAGTCGTAGGTCAAAATTGCCGCTTTTGATTATACTTGTCAACGGATTTAATGAGACAAAAGAAGTAGAGCTGAACGATATAATTTCTTATCCTTGGCCATGAACATCACCATACTTGGGCATGTGTGCATCGATCGTAATATCTCCGAGAATTCATCTTACACAGCGCCGGGAAGTCCCGCGATGTTTATGAATAAAATATTTAAACAGTTGCCAGATGTAGAGGCGACTATCGTTGCATCCCATGGTACAGATTTTTTGGAACATAAAGGAAACGCTAAGCTATATCCGTATACTCCTCAAGGAAACAAAACACTTATCTACGAAAATAAAACCCAGGGGGGAATGAGAAGTCAAAAAGCATTTAATCGAGAATTCGCAATACCTGTTGTCATAGATACAGGACTAGAAGAGATACTTTCATCTTCCAATATTGTGTTTGTGGCGCCTATATTGCCTAATCTGTCTGGACCATATCTACGCAAATCTCTGTCTTTGACGGCCCCAAGTACATTAAAAGTACTTTTGCCTCAAGGGTATTATCGAAACTTTGACGCGGAAAACAACGTCTCAGCAAGGGAGTTTATGGAATCGGATGAGGTATTGTCACTTATAGATATCGTGATTGTCTCTGAACAGGATCATCCCAATATGCAAGACCTTGCCAGAAAATGGGCTCAAAGACACAAGATAATAGTACTTGTTACTTTGGGAGAAAAAGGTGCGGTTGCTATCAAAGAAAATGAGGAAATTCAGTTACCGACCAGTTCTGTCCCTGAGCATAAAATCATAGACTCAGTCGGTTCAGGAGATATTTTTAGCGCAGGATTTGCATATCGATACAAGGTGACACATGATATAAAAGAAGCCGGAAGATTTGCCAATGAACTGGCAAAACAATGTCTGTTTTACACACCGCATGAAATCAAGATCGATTACCGTGCTTTGCTCTGAATTTTTCAAGCTTCATCATGACGATCCCCTGAACTACATCCAATACAGCCGCAAGAAGCACTATTACCCACCAGGCCCTGACACCAAGACCAAACTGGGTTGGAAATCGGGATATAATCCATATTCCAACTCCGTTTAGTAGTAAATAATAGATCATCCATTGCTGAGTAGTAAAGACCTTACCCTTATTTTTCTCATACACCCTGACAAAGGGTATTGCAAACGTGTTTAAAAGGGCAAGTACTCCTGTGCTATGGGCAATCGCCCACAGTTTGGGGATATGTGAAGTACCCAGCACCACATAGTAGGGAAAAAGAAGATTTGATAAAAAAAAGATGAAGCTGTTTACCGCAAAAAGTACAAAGTAGGATACAACTAAGATCATAGGTTGATAATAATGTATAACTACAATTTAGTGTAACAAAAAATAGTTTATATTATCGCCAACTTTTTTCCTGACTTAGTTATAACTTTGACAAAATATTCGATATCTTTTACCTCATGGCTTGCACTTATTTGAACTCTTATCTCATCTTTTCCTTGAGGAACAACAGGATAATTGATATTGGTTACAAGAATCCCTTCTTTAAAGAGGTCTTCCGTTAGAGCCTTTGTTTTTTTCGTGTCACCAATCCATACTGGTTGGATTGGGTGTATAGAGTCTGCTGCAAACTGAAACCCTGCCTTTTTCATCAATTGTTTAAACAGCTTAATATTGTCTTTTGATTTACGCAGCAGCTTTTTACCTTTTGATGATTTGACCAAATTAACAGCACTCAAAGCAGCTCCAGCCACACCTGGAGAGATCGAGTTTGAATAGATATAACTTGCTGCAGACTCCCGAAGATAATCGATGACGATTTTGTCCGCTACCACATATCCGCCATCTGCACCAAATCCTTTTCCCATAGTACCGACAAGTATGTCTGCTTTTGCACGAGTAACCTCTTCTACACCCTGACCGTTTGCGCCAAGAGATGCAACTCCATGACTATCATCAACGACAAGATGGACGCCTTCTTCATACTTGCTTTCGTGAGTTTCGATAATCTTTCTTATTTTATCCAGATTAACATACTCACCAAGCATGCTGAAAATCCCATCTGTTACGATAAGAACCCGTTTATATCTTGCTGTATTACTCACAATAATTTCTTTAAGGTTTGCATAATCAAGGTGCTTATAGATAAGTCTTTGTTCTTTGGGAAGGTTGGCTATTCGGATTCCGTCAATGATGCTTCTATGATTAAGGCTGTCTGAAACGACTAACGTATCACCTGAGACAAGAGAATCCTTGCTTTGTCCCTTGATCATGCAAAAAAGAACAGCCAGATTAGCGGCAAAAGCTGAGGAAAAAATCATTGCATCTTCCCGTTTGTGAAATGTGGCCAAAGCTTTTTCAAGATCCTTGTACACTTTAAAAGTACCTGATATAAATCTAACAGCTCCTGGTCCAGTACCAAATGTTTGAGAAGCGTTTTCCTCCCCTTTTCTTAAGGCACTCTCAAACCTCAGTCCGAGGTAATCGTTTGAGTTAAAGATAAGGTATCTCTTTTTTTTTATGATCGCGCGCGGGGATGGATCATCTGTAAAACCTTCTATGATTTTTTCACCCCTTTTTGCCGTATGGGAATGGTCAATTCGTTCAATTTCTTTTTGTAAAACCGAATGAAATAAATTTCTTTTCATAGGAAAAAATTATTTATAACTATTTTGATTGTTCCAACTTTTTCTTTAACCCCTCATACATAACTTTTGTCATTTTTGATAAATTATATTTTGGTTTCCAGCCCCAGTCTTTTCTGGCTTCTCTGTCATCGATTGATCTGGGCCAACTATCGGCGATGCGCTGGCGATGATCCGGTTTGTAGTCATGGGTAAATCCAGGTACAAACTTAATGATTTCCTTTACCAATTCCTCAGGCGTGAAGCTGACGGCGGCGAAATTATAGCTTGTTCTAATGGTGATTTTTTTTGATGGCGCATTCATAAGGTTAATAGTGCCTTCTATCGCATCATCGATATACATCATGGGAAGGCGGGCATCTTTCTTTAAAAAAATACTGTAGTTTTTATTCCGTATAGCTCCATAAAAAATATGAACAGAATATTCTGTAGTGCCATCGCCAGGAGGAGCATTATACCCGATAAGGCCAGGATATCGCAGACTTCTCACATCAAGCCCGTGTTTTAAAAAGTAATACTGACAAAGAAGCTCTCCAGCCACCTTATTGACTCCATACATGGTGGTTGGTTCTAAAATTGTGTGTTGAGGAGTATGGTCTTTAGGTGTTGATGGTCCAAATGCGGCAATTGAACTTGGCCAAAAGATTTTAATCTTATGCATTACTCCCAGATCAAGAATGTTTTTTAAGCCGCCTAAGTTTACTTCCCATGCGAGGGATGGATTTTTCTCGCTTGAAACAGACAGAAGACCTGCCAGATGATAGATCTCAGTTACATGGTGCTTCTTTATTATTTTTGATAAAACATTTTTGTCCCTCACGTCACCATGTTCTACAATCTCTCCATAGTTTATTCCGGATGTCTTATGATTAAGAGCAACGATTGCTTTTGATGAATACTTTTTTTGAAGAGCTTTTCTTAAATCTGTTCCAACCAAGCCAAAGGCACCTGTGATGAGGATTTTTTTCATATTTATTTTAATAAATATTAATAGGGCGGTTTTTCATTGTAGCACAAAAATAGTATCGTATAATGGATTATATGTATGATTTGTTAGTAAAACTGTGTCTCGGTGTTATCGTTCTTCTTTTTTCTACTCAAGTGTTTATTCAGATAGCTAAAAAAATGTCACATATCGTTAAAATCTCACCTCTGATAATCGGTGCAACTTTCGTTGCAATAGGAACTTCTTTGCCAGAGCTTGTGGTGTCTATGACCGCGGTGTTACAGAAAGATACGGGTTTGGCCATGGGGAATATAATTGGTTCAAACATAGTAAATATTTTTTTGGTACTTCCTGTAGCTATTTTCACAGGAAAACTGCGCATTGGTACAAACAAGACCCAGCGTAACGCACTTATTATGGTTGGAATAACCCTTATCTTTATATTTATACAGTTTTTAAAACCTGTACCCATAGCTTCAGGTCTATTTCTTATCATCCTAGCTTTGCTTGTCACTGTTTTAGAGTTTGAACAAGGTGTGTTTGGGCGCAACCACGAAGACTCATTGCGGTTTAATAAAAAGAATCATAACAGAATAACAATTCTTGCGGTGATAATAGCTGTTTTGTCTATCGTTGGAATAATCATGGGAGGTATTCTGGTTGTTTCTTCCATAGAAAGTATTTCGAGAATCACGGGCTATTCAACCACCATACTGGGGTTGTCCTTGACTGCCGTTGCTACATCTTTGCCAGAGCTATTGACAACAGTCATAGCACAGGAAGAGCATCAAGAAAAAATGACAATAGGTAACATCATTGGAAGTAATATTTATAATCTATTGTTAGTTGGTGGTCTAACTATGATTTTTACTACGGGCTTGGTGATAGCATCAATTAATTGGATTTGGCTTATCATATCAACGGTAGGTTTTGCCTATATATTAAGACGCTATAAAGGAATATTTATTCCTAAGCGGCTTGGAGCAGTATTGATACTTTTATTTATTGTGTATCTTTTTACCCTAGGAATAAAATAAGAAAAGATGAAAATAGAAATAATACCTCTTTAAAGTCACGGACCTTATTTCCAGAAAAAAAGATTCCTTCTGCTTTAAGAAGATATCTTTTTTTTGTGATTGCCCTACCTGTCATTTCACCAGAATATCCTCCAATTGATCCATCACTCTTTACAACCCGATGGCAGGGTACAAGGGGAGCATGGGGGTTCTTTTTAAGGATTTGGCCAATAGCTCGGTAGGCCTTTGTATGTAAGTGGTTGGCAAGTATTTTATAAGTAGTAACTTTGCCTCGTGGAATTTGTCGTAATAATGAATATACGATTTCTCTATCAATTTTTGATTTTTTCATAGTGACTCCTTTCTTTGAAAAGAGTCTAACACGGACTTTGCGCATTTGTCAACGGATGGCTATTATGCTATAATATAGGATATGGAGATAAAAGAACTCATTTCAAAAATCGAAGCTGTTTCACAGAAATATGCTAAACAATATAAGATAAAACGAAATCCCTCTTGGTTTATTCTTAAACTTCAGGAAGAGATGGGGGAACTAACTCAAAGCTACCTCATGATGAAAGGAAAGGCTAGGAGCAAAAACAAATCCAAACGAGAAATCAGGTCAGACTTCGAAAAAGAACTTGCTGATGTGTTTTGCCATGTGTTGCTGCTTGCTCATTCAAATACGATCAATATAGAAAAAGCAGTTGATGAAAAATGGCTTTCTTGGTACAAAAAAATAATCAAAAAAAGAAAATCACCAGTCCGAGTATTAAAACTGCACCAAAAAGGGCTGCAAAGAAGATAATATTTCCAAAAGGAAAAAGTAAAAACAGTTGGCGATTGACATCTCTCATAAGACGTGTTCCATAGATGCGTTCATGTGTCGTTAAACACTTCACAAATTGTTCCAACTCTCCAACTTTAAAGCAGCGTCTTGTTTCTGCAAACCCTCCTTTTTTTATCTGTGAATATGTTTTTATAGGATAGCCAATTGATATTGCAAAAAGGAGCGGGCTGAGACATAGAAGTATAAGGGCAATCTTTTTATACATAATATCTTGGTAAAAGTACATAACACAAAATAAAAAAATACTGCCAAAGTGAAAACAAAAATAATCCATATGCGACTTGTTCTCCGTCTTTTTTTGTAAGATAGGTGAGTCCTCTCCATCCAAACATAATAAAAGGTAAAAGAATTGCCAAAAGATACCTACCCTGAATATCGCAAGAGTACCGGTTGATTTTATATGTTGCACTTACCCCCAAGAAAAAAAGAAAAACACACAGACAGTATAGGAGGACATTTTGCCATTCAACCTTTTTTTTTGTTTTTAGATAATGGACAAATCCCATAATGATAAGAACAATAAAGGTTGAAGAATAAAACCAGAAAAAGGGTTTGAAAGGGTATGGTTCACCCCACCCCAAAAACCCCGCAAAATGAAAAAAAGCATGCCGAAACTCAAATACGATCTCAAATGGTAGTCTCAAAAGCGGTATAGAAGAGAGGTTGGCTGTACAAAACAGTGCATAAACTATGTATGACGGTGTAATACTGTGATAGGTGGTAAGAGAATAGTAAAACCAGGGAAAAAGAAGAACGAGGGAGAAAACAATGGTCTGCGCAGCATAAAAAAAGTTTTGCTTTAACTTTTTTGTTCTCATTCCTCGTGCAATAAAGAATAAAAAGGCAAACAGAAGGAAAACAATGTTTTGGAATTTAATATAAGTGGCAACAACCACCAAAATACTTATGAAAAAGATTGTTTTCCTTGACAGCATTTTGTTTGCTGTAATTGTAAGAAATGTAAATAAAATACCAAGCGCAAGGGCAGTTGATGCAATATCCGGATTCACTGCAATTCCCATCTTTAAGGTGACAGGGTTTACGGCAAATACAAAGACCAGATACTCACACACTTTTTTATTTTTTATGACCTTATTTATTACAAGCCACGCAAAGTATATTGCCAAAAAATAAAAAAAAGTAGACGCAAGACGAGTAGCATAATAAGTTGGAATAACCCCCCCTGTTAGACGATATACGGGGATAAAAAAAGGGAGGGCGCTTATAAAGTATAGGGGGGGGTGATGAGCTTGATATGTAAGGGGCGGGTTGTTTTGAAAAGTGGTAAAGCCTTTCATTTGTTTTACGGCATTTTGGATTTTTTGGAAGTTTGGAATATTGTGATCGTTGCTTGCAACCTCAACAACATCATATATTTGCTTGATGGAAGGGTCAAATACATACAGTCCGGATTTTAGAGGTGTTTTGGGATAGATACCCTGAGCGAGATAATAAACATATTGAAAATGATCCGGTTCATCATTGAGTTGAAAGGGAGGGATTGCTATAAAAAAAACAATGTACAAAAAAAGAATAAGAAAAACATACCGTTTCCTCATTTCGTTTTTTCGTGGATCCATGTCTTTATTTTAGGCCACAGTTGAAAGAATATGCCAAAAACAAGAATTCCTATGACTATCAGCATAATAATTTCTTTTGTGGATGGGGTCGATGATTTTGGACTGGGAGTAATTGGGGGCGCTGTAGGGGTTGTGCTAGGGGATAATTCAATAGATGGAGTGGGAAACGGTGTTTCAGTTGGTGCTGGGGTAGATGTTGGAGCGTCAGTTGGAGAAGGAGTAATGGTTGGAGTATTGGTGGGTAAGAAAAAAAGCGGAGGAATTTTTTTTATAAAAAAAGAGGTTGGTTTTGGCGTACTAGTTGGGAAAAGGAGAGGGAATTTGAGATCCCAAATATCTGCATATACATAGCTTCGTAGTGAAAGAAAATTAAAAATAAGCAGCAAGACAAACACCCCTTTTTGTATTCTCATATCAATCTATTTTACTTTTTTTTCCAAAAAAAGCAAGAGGATGAAAATATCTCTTGACTTCTCATTTTACAAGGGGTATAGTTTAATCTGTTTTTCTTTATCATAAAATCTATGAATGTGGTAACTCTTACAAAAGATGCTTTTCCGAGAGAAGTATTAGCCTCAAAAGGTTATGTATTTGTTGATTTCTACGCAGAGTGGTGTGGTCCATGTAAGTTAACTTCTCCCATCATTGACAGTTTAGCCGATGAGTATAAAGACATAAAGTTTTATAAAGTAAACGTAGATGAAAACAGTGAGCTTGCTTCTCAATACTCAGTGTTTTCCATTCCAACCTTCGTTATTTTCAAAGGGGGAGAAGTGGTTGCGCAGTTTTCAGGCGCCTTAGGAAAAGAGGGCTTTGTAAAAGAAATAAAACAGGTAACAGGTGCTTAATCCCACTATCTTCTTATTACTCGTATAACCTTTCCACCAACTATCCGTAAGGTTAAATGAGCCTGTCTCAAGATAAAAATGGCAAACTCAGAAAGCCAACGGCTCGATGAATTTATCGGGTCATGCAATCCTTTTATGACTTTTTCATCGGAGATTGGCAGTTTGACATTTTTATACGAAGAGAACTGGGAGGCGGTAGTAGGTTGAAGCCCAAGCATAGTCAGGTCGGGTGGAAGTTTGATTGTCTCATGTCTTTGTTGTACATACGGCTTGACTTCAGGGGAGACTTGGTGTTCACTCGATTCCTGCATCTGTAGGGATTCGGTTGGAATAGAAACAGGTTCAACCTCCTTAGGCAGGCCAATAGAAGACTGTTTCCATTTCTTGATGAGATCGTCAATTGAGGTATAGTTCTTTGCGGTCATAATTCCATTATAAAGGAAAATTTAAGCGCATGTTTGTCCACCCACTTCTCTGGCATACTGTTCTTTGGTGACTCCGCAGTGGGGGCAAGAGGTACGTCCTTCACCTGAGGGGATAGGACGACCGCATTTTGGACAAGGGAAAGAATTGCTTTTTTCTTCACTTGCGTATTTCTCAAGCGGGGTTCCTTTTAATATCGCATTTATAAGGTCAGTATTTGAAATATAGGTTTCTTTTACGTCTCCAGGAAGTGTATGGTTATGGTTTTCAACTACCGGACAGCTGCCTCCTCCTTCAACAAGGGGGCTATTCTGTTGGATCTGTTGGTATGCATACTGCATGTGCTCATTTGAAAAAGGAGAAAAGCTATATGTTTTTGTTTTAATCTTTTGAGCATATAAATAAATAATAAGAAGTATCGCCTCTGCTTGTCGTGTCTTATCTAAATAATCGAAAGTATTAGGAGGAATCCGAGTTAAGGTAAGCATGAGTGAAGTGTATACAGAGATCCATGAGGTAAGATACACTTCAATCTCTTTTTCAAACATCATTGATTGCTGGATTTTATGTTGATCTATTCCAACAGATTTAAGAAGCAAGCGTAGACTATCTTCTGGTTGAGATGGGCTAATAAATAATGGAGTTCTAAGAAAGGTCTCAGCAGTGTTAAACTCTAAAGGCGGCAGTACTCCAATATCTTGTGCGATTTGCTGGCTTTTTCTTAAGCTCCCCCTTTTTTCATCATATCTCAAAATGTATTCTTTTACTTTTCCGTTTTGTTGAGGTGCCAGCACAAACATAAATCCATAATCTGCATCCTTTGGGGGAGAGATCCATACTGCGGTTGGTTGCTTGTCCCAATACGTTCTCTTGAATACTTCTTCAATCTTCCCAAATCCCTCTGTTTCAGCTTTTTCCCGATCATTACCCAAACTTGCTGCCTTTGTATATGAATCCATCATATGCATTCCGGCATAATCAAACCCATCCGGTTTAAGGGAGTAGGGAATAGTTGTATAGGGAACCTTTCCGACGAACTCTCCTAAGAAACGTTTTACATTTTCCTCTAGATAATAGACTTTTTCTTCATCTGGTATTTTTTCTGCCTGCTTGAGGAATTGGACCTCGTTTTCTATAGAATAATATTTAAAGATAGAGTCAGGTCGGCCCTCATATCGTGCAAGCCAAGAAGTATCAATTTCTCGCGGGTAATAACCTGTTTCTTGTCTCATAAAAATCCCTGCTCGGGGTAAGGCAAGAGAAAGGTGTCGGACTTTACCGTTGCGGCACAGTCGCTGATTTACACAGCGTTCCCGTTTTCTCAAGCTTTAAACTATCTAACTTTGATTTTGATCCGTGACCATTATATACTTTTTTCCAAAATTTATACGGTTTCCTCGTGCTTCGTATTATATGTACGTGCAAGCATGAACAAAAGATCTGATAGGCGGTTAAGATAGCCAACAACAATAAGTAGTTTCTTATTTATTTTAGGTTGATTTTGCATATACGCAACAATGTGTCGTTCAGCTCTTCGACACACAGTACGGGCAAGATGAAAAAAGACAGATATTTGAGTTCCTTGAGGGAGTATGAACTTCGAAAGAGGAGGAAGCGTTTTTGTTATTTCATCTATTTTTTTCTCAATAAGGGAAGTTTTTATATTATATCGGGTCAAGTCGATTCGGGCACCACTTACATATGCCATAATTCCGTGTAGCTGACCTTGAATATTACTCAGAAAGGCCACGTGTTGCTTGTTTGGGTGAAAAGAAATTACTATTCCTAAAACTGAAGAAAGCTCATCAAGCGAACCATAAGCCTCTACTTGCGGATTGGCTTTAGACACCCGCTTGCCTCCATAAAGAGAGGTTGTGCCATCATCGCCAGTACGGGTATATATAGACATTTTAACACTCAGAGTAACCGCATCCATAACATTTTTTACACCCTTCTTCATGGGCAAGAGATGCCTCACCGCAGGAGGGACACAGATCAAACAAACCCTTTGAGATGGGGGGTTGTTGGATAAGAGAGGCTTGAGTGACTTCTGTGATAAGACGTGGTTCTTCCTTTTTTTCCTCTTTTTTTGCGTGGTTTCCTATCCCATAATGCATGGAAAGTACTTTGGCTACTGCATCTGGAAGACTCCTAATTTTATCTTTTCCAAAACCAAGTGTTCTTGCTCCACCTATACCTTCAAGTTGGGAGACTATTTCCTGAACTCTTTGCATAGCTGGAAGATGAGAGGCAAATCGTAGAGCAAGAGATATCGTTCTTCCCAAACCCTCAGCCATGGCAGATATATCTGATCCGGGCTTGCTGATGTTGATAAATACTTCAAGCGGCTCAGGGGGAGTTCCTCCATTGGTATTGATGGTTATAAATGCAACACCAACAGGAGTATTGATGCGGTAGGTAGAACCATGCACTACCATGGGGCGCGGTTTTACACTATATTGTGGCGTAGTGGGCTTTTTCTCTTCTTCTTTTTTATCTATGCGTTCCAAAACCCCTGCGCGTGATCCTTCTCTCATATATGCTATACCTTTGAGGCCTTGTTTATATGCAATACTATATAAACGTTTTACGTCTTCAACCGTGTGTGACTTTGGGGCGTTAACAGTTTTTGAGATAGAGGCATCGACATATTGTTGTATTGCGGCTTGTACAAGAATATGATCCTCGGGGGTAAGTTCGTTGGCAGACACAAACCATTCTGGCTTTTTCAATTTGCCTTCCTTTACTTCCTTCTCATGTTTTTTTAACCATTTATCATATAAGTGGTGACGTAGTACGTGTTCACCAAGGCGATCTTTTCTTATAAATTCAAATTCAAATACCGGTTCAATACCGGATGTGGTATCGGCCATAAGAGAGGTTGACCCAGTTGGCGCCTGCATAAGAAGGATAGAGTTACGAATCCCTGTTTGCGTGATTCCTTTTTTGATATCTTCGGGAAGTTGTTCGATAAATTTACCTTTTATATATTTATTTTTTTCAAGTTTAGGGAAGCTTCCTTTCTCCGACGCTACCTCAACAGATGTTCGGTAAGCCTCGTCTCGAATAAGTTTGTAGACTTTATTGATAAAGGTGATGGATTCTTTAGAACCATAACGCATGTGAAGTTTGATAAGCGTATCACCAAGCCCCATGGTGCCAAGACCGATTCGTCTTTCACCCTCAAGTTGTGTCTGGCGTATTCCCTCAAAGAAATATTGGTCCATATCAATTACATTATCCTGGAAACGCACTCCTGCACGCACGACTTTCTTTAAGCCTGAAAAGTCAAACTTTCCTTTTTTGTCTATATTATTGCCTTTTACCAGAGCTGAAAGGTTGACAGATCCGAGATTACATACGCCCCATGGAGGAAGACCTTCTTCACCGCAAGGATTCACACAGTTTATCCTGTTCCAATACCAGTTATTATTCATTTTATTATAACGTTCCATAAAAACCACACCCGGTTCCGCTGATTTCCATGCTGCCTCTGCTATTAAATCCCAGATTTTTCGTGCCTTTACAACCTTACGTACAACGATCTTTTTCCCTAGTTTTTTCCACTCTTCAAGATCACCATTCCATTTGTCATCGTATTCAGGATCGCTGGTGTCAGGAAAAACAAGCGGCCAATCAGCATCTTTATCTACCGCCTCCATAAACGTATCAGATATGCAAAGAGACAGATTAGCTCCATTGATACGGTTTAAGTCTTGCTTGACGGTTATAAACTCCTCAATATCAGGATGCCAGTCCCAAAGCATAAGCATGAGAGCTCCACGACGGGTGCCTCCTTGTTGAATAATGTCTTTTGTCGCTACAGAAAAAAGTTCAGCCCAGTTTATGGGGCCTGAAGAAAACCCATTTACTTTACGGACTCGTGATCCTCGGGGACGAAGGGATGAGAGATTTATTCCGACACCGCCACCTCTGGCCATGATTTCAACCATCCGTTTTAAGGTTTCCAAAATACCACCTCGAGAATCTTTAGGGCTTGGTATCACAAAACAATTGTAAAATGTTACTTCAAAACCAGTACCTGCTCCAGCAAGAATTCGGCCACCTGGAATATATTTGAAATCCTTCATTGCCTCATAGAATTCTCTCTCCCACTTTTTCTGATGTTCTTTTTTTTCCTTAACCGAGACTGCTTTTGCGATTCTTTTCCACATCTCACCAGGCGATTTTTCCAAAGGAGCGCCTTTTTTATCCTTAAGTGAATAACGATCAAGAAAAACCTTTTCTGATATGCCGGCGAGCTTCATATAAATAATGAACTAATAATGTATCCAACTTTACATCAATTTTTTAACCTCTTTCTCAACATCGTCGATATCTACAAATCTTTTAAAGACCGATGCAAATCTGATGTATGCAATTTTATCAAGTTCTTTTAGTTTTTTTGCAACCCATTTTCCAATCTGGTTGCTTTCAACTTCGGTCTTGTCCATATTTTTCAGCTCTTCCTCAACCCCAAGGACGATCTGTTCTATCTGTGCAGCAGTAATTGTCGTTTTTTCACACGCTTTAAAAAGCCCCCTTCTTAATTTATCCCGATCAAATCGTTCGCGACGACCATCATGCTTGATAACAAAAATGGGCAACTCTTCAAGCCTTTCATAGGTCGTAAAACGCTTTAAACAATTGGGACAACTTCTTCGTCTTCTTATCGCCGTTCCATCCTCAGATGGTCTTGTTTCGATGACTTCGGTGTCGGTGTGTTTGCAAAAAATACAAAACATATAGGTTGTGCCATTAAAACTTTAGAACACCACTGATAGGTTTACAAGAGGTCAAAATATAAACAAAATATATCAAGTTACTATGGTAGCCTCAAAACAAAAAAGCAAAGTGTTTATCAATAAATAAATTGAACGATAAAGAGAGGACCGACCTATACAGAAGTAAAAAAAAATAGAAAGACCACAATATTCTTGATGATCAGTCAAAAATTTTTGCTTAATTGATGAGCGTTTTATATTATGTATGAAGCTTTGTACGTGGAGTTTTCTGTTATCATATAGATTATGGATGCTTATATACTTGACACAAACCTTTTTTTCAATATGGAAGAGGGAATGGATTTGGGTGGTAAGACAGAAGAGGTCGTTGTCTATATAACTAAAGCTGCAAAAGAGTTGAAAAAAAATCAACAAACCCAGTTTTATATGACACCTCGAATCGTTGAAGAATTCCTGAGTTTTTTTGAAAACAAAGAACAACCATTTCTCAAAGAGTTCCTTGCCCAGATCATAATCCAATCACCGACTATAAACACACTTCTTTTCCCAGCACAGGTTTTCTATCTTTTAATAGATGACATACGGGGGAGAAGCTATCGGGGGCTTCGTGTCGGGGAAGAAGAGATACAGAAAGCGGGGATTCTCATGCAAGGAAGGGGAACTCTTTCAAAGAAAGAATTTGAAATGACCATAGGTGAGGTAGTAAAGAAATTTCGAGAAAGATATCGTCAAGCGACACGAGTCGGGTTCTTGGACAGCCTCGCAGACCTTGACATCATCATGCTTGCAAAAGAGATAAATGGAGTTTTGGTATCAACAGATGAAGGCGTTTTACACTGGGGGCGAATATTTGGTGTCAAAGAGATGCCTGCGCGTGCGTTTGGTTCAAAGATGAGGGAGAAACTGCCTTTTTGACATGATCTTCTTCATCCGGGACAAGACTGGATAAAAAATCAACGACTTTGTCAGTAAATCTTCTGGGAGGCTTCTCCATATACATTAAGTGCTTAGTAAATAACTCAACAACCTGTTGTTTAATATTTTCATTTGGCACAATTAAATATGCGTGATAAAAATAAGGAGCATGGCTTACTACTGTCAAGACATCAAACCCAAACTTTTTAGTAAAGTAAAAATGAGATAAGACCTCCCATCGGAGAGTTATCCCTGTTGTTTCGATCCCGAAAGTCGTCACATAGTGTTCGACCTCAGGAGGTGGAGTAACGGTCAAAACATAAAACAGGAAAACCAAAGTAAGAATAGGTATAAGTAAAATTCGATCGCCAAAGAAAAAAACAATAAGCGAAATAAGAAGAGATAAGGCAACATAGAATCGTAAGATATTCTTACTTCGCTTTTTATATGCACGAAGTGGCGCCTTCCAAGAAAAGAGCCTTTGAGGATTTTCTTTAGTAATATTTGAACTGCCTTCCATATATCTATTTTTCTTTATTTGATGTTAAAAGTCAAATAGAGTTGAATTTTCTATCCTATAATGTTATAATATCAACATGGAACAATTCAATAAAGCGATCTCATTTGTCTTAGGTTTAATCGTCGTTGTTATCTTCCTTGCTGTTGCAACCGGAAAAATTAACCTAAAAGGCACAAAACTTCCTTTTTCAAAAGGAGCGACTCCAACAGGAAAATCTATTGTAACTCCATCTCCAAAAGCCCCCCTCTCGGGTCAGACAAGCTACACACAAAAAAATAACGTTATTCCAACGACAAAACCATCTTCAGACGCCTTTAATCGTAGATATAACACGACCACTCCCTCAACTATACCAAGCACGGGTCCAGCTCTTTTATTGCCACTTGCCGTATCGTCACTTCTTGGAGGATCTTTCCTTCGCAGAATGGGAAAAAAGAAATAAGCCTGTTCTAATTAAACCCAGGTATCCTGAGGATTTTTGATCCAATAAGGTTTACTATAAAGACAGAGCTTAAGGCAAAAATAAGTCCTACAACAGAACCTATAATTACACGTCTCCCATAGTTTAATCGTTCAGGATCAGCTTGAGAAGTCAAGACAAGAAATGATCCATATAAAAGATATAAAAATGCAATTCCTCCTGTTATGCGAAACACAATCAGGTCAAATAGTGCCTGTACAAAACTGGACGCGCCAGTTGCTCTTGTATCTTCAAATACGTCTCCTCGTGCATTGAGACAGCCAAGCATCGTGTACTGTCGTCCGACAAACGGGGTAGGAGGCATTTTGGTGTCTTCACTAACCAACACTGTCTCACATCCTGTTGGTTCAGGTATGGTGCCTGTTGGATATAGACTGGGATACAGACATTTTACACACGCTTTCCAGTTACCAGGGGCTTTATTTACCGTTCCTTCAATACAGGATGGATCGTCCCCATTTACTATGTCTGGACAATAACCACATGCATCACAAGTGACATATCGGGCAGCATGCGTTAATGTAAATAAAGAAGGTATATAAAATACAGATAAAAGAAAAAAGGCCATAATGATGAAGATGCGTTTCATATATATTTTTCAGTATATCAAACCATTTGTTCATGTGGTAAGGTGCGACGTAAATTCGTATAATACTTATATGAAAAAGGCCCTCATTATTTTTTTCATAATCTTTATATCTCTTTTTATGGTCTCCGTTGTTGCGCAGGCTGACCAACTTGATGATGTTACCAAAGAGCTTGAAGATGTAAAGAAAACATTTAATGAAATAAATAGCGCAAACCAGACAAATGAGGCGACCTTAAATAATTTAAACAAACAGTTAACAAGTATTAAAGGCAAAATAAATACCCTTGAACGTGAAATCGCAAAAAAACAAGAAGAGGTCGATGAGGGGGAAAAAATATTAACCTACCAGAAAAAATTACTTGATGAACGGGCGCGGACATATTATAAAAATGCAGGCAAAAACACCTTTTCTTTCATGGCTCTTTTATTGTCTGACAACCTTTCTGTTTCCCTGCAGAATTTTTTCTACCAGAAAACTCTTGTAGATGAGGATAGAAAATCAATCATAAAAATAGTTATGTATATAAAAAATATTGAAGACAAAAAAATCTCTCTTGAGAGTGAGACAAAGCGTCTGGCAGTATTAAAGGAGGATGTAGACAAACAGTCGCAGTTTCTCTCAGGTGAGGTGGAAAAAACAAAGGCTGTCTTGGGTGAACTACAAAGCAAAATCGCCCAACTGACCTCAAGACAACAAGACCTTATTGCGCAACGCCAAGCTGCACTCAATATTCCGCGCGCTGCTGGAACAAGTATGGGTGGGTGTGTAGATGATCGAGAAAAAGATCCGGGGTTTAGTCCACGATTTGCATTTTTCACTTTTGGTGTTCCAAACAGAGTGGGTTTAAATCAGTATGGGGCATATGGTCGTTCAAAAGCAGGACAGAATGTTGAAGATATTTTACGAGCATATTATGACAACTACGAATTGAAGAAAGATTATGACCAGAACATCACCATAAATGTTGAAGGAAAACAATCTCTCAACATTGAGGATTATCTCAAACATTTAGGAGAGATGCCTGAAGCATGGGGTAATGATGGGGGTTTTGAAGCTCTTAAAGCTCAAGCCGTTGCTGCGCGTTCATATGCTCTTGCATATACTAATAATGGAGCAGGTTCAATCTGTGGGACAGATCATTGTCAAGTATTTTTAGATAACGAAAAAGGAGGGAAATGGAATGAGGCGGTTGAAGCAACACGAGGCTGGGTTATGGTGCAAGGGGGCAATCCCATCAAAGCATGGTTTTCATCAACACACGGGGGTATCGTATTTTCAACTGGAGAAATCGGCTGGTCAGGAACAAGTTGGACCAAACATGCATCAGACACACGTGAGTCAGCAGGCAACATAGCGGACCTTCGAGATAGTGATAAAGCTTATGACAAAGCTTCACCCTGGTTTTATTGTGATTGGGGATCACGATCTGAATATAATAAAACAGCATGGCTTACATCAGGGGAAGCGGCAGATATGGCAAATATTATTATGCTTGCACGGCGTGATTCTTCAACCGCAGAGAATCTTTACCAAGTGGATAAACCAAACCCTGCAGGTAAAGAAACATGGGATCATGAAAAAGTGAAAAGCGAGTTGCGCAATCGAGGAGGGACACCATTTAATTCTATAAGTGAAGTATCTATATCAGCTGACGTTGGAGGAGGACGTACAACAGGTATCACATTTTCCGGAGACGCAGGTTCACAGAGTTTTGATGGTTCAGAATTTAAAAATTTCTTTAATCTTCGCGCTCCAGCAAACATCCAGATTGTTGGACCACTGTTTAATGTTGAGAAGAGGTAAGTCGGTTGTATCCCAACTGCAGTGTACTTGTCACCCCGATTGTTAGGATAAAAAATCCTATCCAGTCAAACTGTACTTTGATAAATGCCCGTAATACATAGATTACAAGTATATGGATAAAATAAATCGTGTATGAGTACTTGCTAAAAAAATGAACAATTGAGCCGATAACTGAGAAAATGTTTGATTTCGATAGAACATACAATATGTTCACGCAAAAGAGACTGTATGCAAGATGATATATGTTAGGTGGATACTTATTTCCATACATACGGAGGGTATGGTGGAGTGAGTTTTCAAGGTATTGGCGAGAAACCATAAATGAAACAAAAAATAATACCGTTATGCCTAAAAACATTCCTTTGTTTTGACCAATACGGTCGACAAAAAGAGTATAGATCATGACAAGCGACCACGGTAGCCACATGATCAAGCGAAAGTAAGAAAGAGGTGTGTATTTGAGGAATATAAAAGAAAAGGCTATCGCAACTATTGTATATATATACAATACTGTTTTATGGTTTTTATGAAGATAACCAAACCACGGCATGAGTATCGTAAGCTGGACAAATAAAAGAACCAACCAATTAAATTCGATTCCTCCGGTAAGTGCAAGATTTTGGAATAGATAAGTATATGTTACTTTTTTGGGTTGGTTTAAAAGCAGTAAAAAGAAATGTCCGACTAAAAAAACATAATAAGGCATAAGTAATCGATAGGTTCTTTTTTTAAGATATTCCCAAAACTCAGTCAAGGTTACCGTATTACTTTTTTGGTAAAAGAGATAAGAAGAGCAAAATATAAATGCAACAACAGCAAACTGACTTAATTCAAGAAGGGTAAATGCGACCCTATCTTTTAAAAAATATGTATTGGTATGGATAAGGATCATCACGATAATCGATATACCTCGAATATCATCAATTACACTCAAACGGTTGCCGTCTTTTTCGGATGCCATGATACTATTATGCCAAATATAACTCCCATGAGAAGCCAATTTTGCTGCAGCGTGATCCAATAGTGATCGTTTAGTCCTGTAAGACAAATCGCAAGGACAACAAAGAGCGCTGATGCATCCTGTTTATATTTTTTAATGAAGCGTATAAAAAAGAACAACGCTATTACAAATATAACCAAACCAGTCTCTGCGGCAAAAAGAAGAAAAATATTGTGTACGGGCTGCAGAAAAAAATAAGGATATTTGATGGGAAAAGAGTGAGATGCTAAAAGATAGTTGCCTAGGCCTACACCGGTTAGGGGTGATTTTGCAATGATGATAAGAGATTCTTTTAAAAGAGTAACACGTTTTTCCAAACTTGCAGGATCGGTTTGAGCAAACATAAAAACAGCGGCAAGAAAAATGGGGAGACTCAAACGTGCAAGACTACAGATTTTACATGAAAACCTTTCCCGGATCGTATACCAAACAGTCAGTAAAACATAGGTGAGAATGGCATTTTTTGAAAATGAAAGAAAAATAAACAGAGAACAAAAAAATATAACGGCATATTTAAGAACAGTATTTGTAATCTGTTTATTAGTAAGGAAAAAAACGTAGATTAAAAGAAAAAAACCAGCCAGGGAGTTTGGGTGAGAAAAGGTCCCGTATGGTCGAAGTATCGTTATATCCTGCATCGTCGCTTTTGCTATACCAAACATGGAAAGCGACATATATCTCTCACCAAAAAAATACCACATGCCCTGAAGAGAATGCTTAGTGATAAACTGCGTTATAACAAGGGGAGCTTGGAAAAAAACCGAGCAAGCAAATCCGGCAATTATGCTTTTTTTGTTTTTTGCATATCCCTCTTGAAAGATAGCGCATATCGTACATAGTTCAACAAGCTTCAATATACGATATAAAAAAAGAGGGACTGAGATGGCATATATTCCGGTGAAAGAAATGATAAACAAAAAGAAAAGAACGCGTTTTGAACGAAAAAAGGAGAACACGGTCTTAAAATAAAGAACTGCAAGAAGGCATATAAGGATATCAGTAAGATAAAGAGTCGGGGCAAGATAATCTATACGTATGCCAGACAGATATGAGAAGCCAAGAAAAAAGTGTTTTCCTAGCTGAGAAGGTAGTAAAAAAGAAAGAAGAAAAAAAAGGGAGGGTATAATGTTGTCAAAAAAGCGTGGTCTGTTTTTTGTTTTCTTCATCTTTAAATATTTTAACAGTTCCGAACACACCGTCATACCCCGGATCAACATGTGCTTTGCGGGAACGGATAATCTCTATAGCTTGTCTTAATCTTTTCCCGCCAAATTTCTCAATTGCTTCAAAGGGAATTTTGAGGAGAATGTCAAACTCAGTCCCTAGCTCGCCCAGAGCTCTATGATAAGCTCTTTCAGCTTTTACCCCAGCTCCACCTTCAAGCTCCGCCATAATCTCAAGGAGAGGAATGATGGAGACGAAGGGCTTGCGCCTTTTTTCCTTATCATCAACAAAGGTGAGTCCGCTCTTGTTTTGTGCAAAAAGAAGGTCGCTGGATGACAGAGTACGGTTGGATAAATCTTTTACACGACTCTCAACACCGACTGTGAGCGGTTTGCCGCATACAGGACAGACCGTCCCTTTTTCAGCTTCCTCAAGCGGGCTGTACTTTACATTACATGCTCGGTGTCCGGTCCAGTGATATTTACCCTCTTCAGGGAAAAATTCGATTGTGTAGCCAATTTTTAATTTACTTTCGGGTCTTTGTTTTATTGCATCAGTTATATCACTATATGAATAGTCTGTAATGGACTGATTATTGGTTGATATAAATACCGTTGCCTCTCTTGCAAGCTTAGGTCCAGAATGAGCATCGGAAAAAGACAGTATGGATCGCGTTTCAAGTTCTTTGATCTGCCAGTTCATAATGGGGTCACTGGACAATCCTGTTTCTATACCATAGATATGTTTGGCCCCCTCAACTCCAAAACATTCTTCAACGGAGTTAAAACCCGATTTTGATCCGAAAAGAGAGAACCATGGTGTCCAGATATGAGCGGGAATAAGCATGATCTGGTTGTCGATTGCAAGAAGCATTTCAAGCAGATTAAGTGAAGATATTCCAGTGATAGGTCGACCATCAGCCATAAGGTTTGCACCGCGGCGAATAAACTCCTTGTTTACTTTTTCAGCGACTTGGATAGAGGGAGAGAATACCACATTGTGAACTCTGCGTGTTGTGCCACCTTGAGAGTAGATGCTTGAGATCTCGGTTGTAAGCATAAAGCGGACTTTATGTTTTTGTTCGGGAAGAGGTTTTTTTAGCTCATAGATCCCTTCAGATGTTTGGTATAGATGGTTGCTAATCTCTCTAAACCAAATAGGATGTGTCCAGTCACCTGTTGACACAAGTCCTATTCCTTTTAAAGAAGCCCACATGCCAATACCATGAAGATCCATTTTTTGTGACACGGCGCGGGAGTATTTCGAGTGAATATGCAGGTCTGCAATGATTTGCATAGAGTTATTTTAGCATATGATACAATATATCCTATGGATACAAACAGCTATCTTCTTGTTATAGCGGGTATAATCGCAATCATTATTGAACTGCTTCTAGGTGCGGCTACGGGGTTTGATCTTCTTATCATCGGGATTATATGTATCATATCGGGAGTATTGGGAATAGTTTTTCATTCGTTTCTTTTTGCCCTTGGCTGTGTCATTTTTCTCTCATTTCTTTATATATTTATTGGACGGAAATACGTCAAAAACTCCCTTGCCATAGATACGAAGAAAACAAATATTGACAGCATCATTGGCAAACGGGGAGTTGTAGTAAAAAAAATCCAGATACATCATCCAGGTCAAGTAAAGGTAGAGGGTGAAACTTGGCGAGCAGAAGCTGATAAAAATATAGATGTTCATACCGAGGTAATGATTCAATCAGTGACCGGTATTACTTTAAAAGTTATTCCTGTGTAAAACAGGCACATATATGATTACTTTTATTTTCATCATAGGGGTTGTCTTTGCATTTATCACTCTCATTTCTTCAGTTAAGGTCATCAATCAAGGAGAAAAAGCCGTAGTATTGCGACTGGGTAAATTCAAGGCGGTTGCTGAACCGGGCTTAAATCTCATTCTTCCTTATATCGAAACGATGATCAAGGTAGATGTGCGTGAAAGGGTAATCAATGTTGAACCTCAAAAAGTCATCACCAAAGACAACGTAACCGTGACTGTTGATGCGGTCATCTATTACAAAGTCGTTGATCCGGTAAAAGCAGAGTTTGAGGTGGAAGATTTTGATACGGCGGCAACGACCCTTGCCCAGACCAATCTGCGAAACGTAGTGGGTGATAAATCACTTGATGAGACATTAACAGCACGAGACATCATCAACACGAACTTAAGAGATGTGCTTGATGAGGTTACTCATAACTGGGGCGTAAAGGTAACGCGAGTTGAGGTGCAAAAAATAGATCCTCCAGCTGAGATTACCGAGGCAATGAGTCTTCAAATGAAGGCTGAACGGGAAAAAAGAGCTTCGATCTTACAATCTGAAGGTATAAAACAAAGTCAAATTCTGGAAGCAGACGGACGCAAGAGCGCTGAGATCTTAAGAGCAGAAGGTGATGCACAAGCAAAGATTCTTCGCGCCAATGCTGAGGCAACCGCAATACAAAAACTTGCCGAAGCAGCAAATAAATACTTTGATGAAAAAGCCCAGATTTGGAAGAAACTCGAGGTGGCATCGGTTGTGCTTGCAAATAATGCGAAGTTTGTCATCCCTACATCTTCAGACATCGTAAACGTCCTTAATCTGGAGGGAGACAAGTCAGATGTTATTCCGATGAAAAGAAAATAATGAATACATATTATCGCGAGAAGCAGTTTCTTGCCATAGTAGATCGAAATGATAACATCATCGGTAAGCAAGAAAAATGGGAAGCGCATAAAAAAGGAGTTCTCCACAGAGGTTATACTGCAATTTTGACTTATCATAACGACGTAGTTCTTCAACACCGCAAGCATCCCTTATTTAACGGTGTGTTTGATATGACCTTTTCTTCACATCAGTTGTATCAAAGTGATTCTTTACAAAGCGATGAAGATGCTTTAAAGGATGGGTTGTTGCGGGAATGGGGGGTGGATATGAAGGAGATCGTTAGCAAACCAAGGCTTATCGATAAGATCTATTACGAAGCGCATGACCCAAAAAGCAACTACATAGAACATGAGATAGATTATATTTTTCTTGCAGAACTTAAAGATGTTCCGCATCCCAACCTTCAATTTGCATATGGATATGAGTTAGTCGCAAAAAAAGAGATAAAAAAACGAATTTATGAGCTGACAGCAAAACCTGCCCCATGGATAGAGGAATTCTTCAAACGAAGAGCTATTGGAGAACTTTTTGCTATCTGATATAGTATAGATATGAGAAAGTATCTCGTTCCAATTACCGTCACACTTCTTATTATTGGAGTTGTGGTGTTACTACTTCGACAGAATATAAACAGTAAAAAAGACACATCAGGATCTTCCAAAAAGAAAGCTATTCCGCTTTCATATATTCAGCAAGCCGAGTCAATCATCTCATGGCTTGATACGGAGCGGATTGAGGAAAATAAAACCTATGCAGAAAGACAAGCATGTGACACAAAAGGCAATTGTAGAAAGCTATATAAAGACCATCGTCTTGGAGCACTGGTCATCTGGGCAGAAGCCGAGCTATACAAAAAGACAAAAAACGAGACTTTAAGAGAAAGAATGAATAATGACATGGATATTTATTTGGATCCAAAAAAAGTTTTGACAATTCAACCGTATCTGTGGCACTGTCGTTTTTTGCTTGATATGGCTGACGATCCATTGTGGCTTCCAGAAAAAGATAAGCTTAACAAGCTTTGTGATAGGGGAAGGTATGGGGTAATCACGAGACAGTTTAGTTCAAAGACAGAACAAACAATACAAGAGATAATAGCCAATCTATCACAGGGCAAAGAACCACTCCTATATGCAGATGGCTTTCATTATAATCCAAAGCTTTTGACCAACTTCGCAACACAAACATCTGAGTTTGCTGCAATGTATCTCTATGAACCGAAAAAGAATTTTTATGAAGATGCTTTTGTCATGTATCTCACAGCTCTTGAGGAATATGCCGAAAATAAAAAAAGCGGGGCTGATCTATCCATGCAGGCGCCGTACCTTACTGTTGCAACGATTGATATGTATCGCATGACAAGCGATAAACGGTATCTAGGCTTTGCGGAAATCCTATTTAAAAATCACATCGATACTAAGCCGTGTGATGATCCAAAAAGCTGTGTTTTAAGTATGTTTGCGTATCGTCAGATGCACGCAATAGAAAAAAAGCCAGAGACTCTAGATAAGCAAAAAGAACGAGCATCATATATGTATGATAATTATTTTGATAGAGAAGGTATAGAGGGCTATGTGACAGGGAGAGGAAGCGTTCGTTTTCTTCAAGATGGTTGGATGGTGTATGATACTGCAACTAATGCGTTACTGGCAGGATTACTTGTTGCGTTATAATAGAACATAACTCATGATGACTATAAAAAAAGGAATTATTATCACACTATTTTTTTCTGTTCTCTTTGTTGTAGTAAGTGTTTTGTCTAATCCTAAAAAAACATATGCGACAGAAAGTTGTAGAAGCGAACCTTGTTGTGATCCCAGCGTACCTGGATCAGGATATTATGTGGGATGCGGTGATGGGTGTAAGTGTGAAGATGAGTTAGCAAATGAAATGGGAGTATGTGAAAATATTGCGTGTCCTCGATGTATACCTGGGGATTGTCCTCCTGGTTGGGATGAGGGTGCGTGTGGACCAGGTGAGAGCAATTGCTACGATAAATCATTTGAGTGTACATGCGGGAATGCAGAAACTGTTTGCAAAAAGTATACGGGGCCATCCAATACTCCTCCTCCCACTCAGCCTCCGACCGTGACGTCTCCACCTACAGAAACTCCGCCTCCAACAAGCACTCCTCCTCCTTCTCCGACTCCCATACAACCAACAGAGATCATCGAATTTCCACTTCCATCTCCAACGGTCTTCTCTCAAAAGGCAAAAGACCCCATAACAAGACAAGACGCCCAAAGCTGGATCTGTCTTGATACTATACCGTGTGCAACCGGAGGGATTACCTGTTCAGGAGGTGACCCACAACACCGTGTAAGAATCGCAAACAAAGAAGAAAATAAGCTTGTTCCAAATAAAGAAACGTATATTTTTGAATGTTTAGAAACTCCTCAAGGATATCGATGCACAACAGGCAATAGAGCGCTTGATCAAGAACTTATTGGTGCAGACTACCTACCCGATCTGTCAAGCACTTATGGGTATCAATTTATCGCATATACCGATACACAAAATCAGTCCATTCTTCAATCTGTGCCAGAACAGGTGATAAAAAGCGACAGCGAAGGAAATATTGGGCCCTTAGAATGGGAAAGCTATACCTCAATCCAGGTTGGGCGAGTCATGATGTCGATGCAGTCGCTTCTTGATGGGGAAGACATATATGGTAAACAAAAGACTCAAAAACTTGGTACGTTTGGCGACATTGAGGAAGAAGCGGAGACGATATGTGTTATGATCAAATGGGATCCGCATGGTACAATCTATAACCTTGCCGACTTAAAACCAATATCAGGAGTCAAAGTGACACTGCTTCGCAAAGACACGACCAACGTATTTGCACCGGTTAATAGCAAGGATATATTTGGAGGCTTAGAGAATCCAATGATGACCAAAGAAGATGGAACATATGCCTTTTATGTACCAAACGGAACCTATAAACTCATTCTGGAAAAAGAAGGGTATGAACCGTTTTTTAATATAGCTAGCCTTGATGAAAAGATACGCACCGCCTATCCTCATACCTATGATGGAGGAGAGATTATCACCAATGGGCGGCTTGAGTTACGCAACGTTGCTATGAGAAAGATAACGATCATAGACACATCTTTAAATTTCATAAAGCAGCTAATACAAACGGTTGGAAATAGTTTGAAATAATTCTTCTCCTTTCATCTGATACAATCTTTTTATGAAAATCATCAATCGTGCATTCCATCGCAACTATGAAGAACTTGAGAAATTTGAGGCGGGTATTGTACTAACCGGCAATGAAGTTAAGTCCATCCGTGAGGGTCACATGCAACTTGATGCAGCATTCGTAAAGATGATGGGTGATGAAGTATATCTTATCAACGCAAACATACCAGGATATGAGTATGCGGATAATAAAGACTATGATCCCAAAAAAACACGAAAACTGCTTCTACACCGCAAAGAGATTTTAAAACTACAGATTAAGTTGGGACAGGGAGGCAGATTGACAATGGCACCCATTTCTTGTTATAATAGAGGTCGTCATATCAAGCTAGAGATAGCATTGGCACGACCAAGGAAAGATCTTGAAAAAAGAAAGATTGAAAAAGGAAGAGACATAGAACGGAATCAGAAAAGAGAGATGAAAGAGTATATGAAAATTTAGTCCTCCTTCGCTCAGGTTCGTCTCGTGGTCTACGTCCACGCAGTCGAATCTTTGCTTTGGAAGGACGCAAGTACACGTAAGCTTTTTATAAAAAACCTAAAAAGCTAACGTGTTCTAGCGGGGATGCAAGGCATCGACGAGGAAATTGCACTTTTACAAACGGCGAGAGAGGTATCTATACCTTGACCCTCGTAGCCCGCAAGGGCGAAGTGGGTCGTCAAATAGAAAAAAGATAACTGCTAATTCATTTAATATGAAAAAAGCAATGCAACCTTTAGCCGACGTTTTTGAGGAAATGCAGGCAGCAATGTTTGCACCTTCAAAATATGCGTTCGCAATGAATGCATAAGTTTGCAAAAGGTTTGCTAACCTCTTTGTAGTTTCTCCTGGTTCAACTATAAAAGAGGGTTAAACCAACCGGGATAGAGCAAACTGGCTTTTTCAGTCAGCCGGGGAGTTCGAATAAACCCTTAAACTGACAGTTCGAAAACGTCTATGTGTTCTACGTTTCGGACTGGAGTAAAGACACTTTATCTCTCGCTAAACGTTTATAAGGGTGTTTCCCCGGACCCGGGTCCAATTCCCGGCATCTCCACACTCCGTCCCGACAAACTGTCGGGACTTCGCGTGGTAAACCATACTCTAAGATAATCAAGCGCTTTGATTTTCAATATAGGAGTGTGCCCCTAACGTAGTTCCGTCTTGACGGAACGAAGTGGGGCCTTAATTATTTCACTTTGTAGCATATAGTCCATTGACAAAATATTTCATTCACATTATTTTGATTCAATGTATTATGTATATGTTTTACAGTTAAAAGACGGATCTTTTTATATTGGGTTTACTTCAAACCTTAAAAATAGAATTATTTATCATGATCAAGGATTGGTGCCTTCGACGAAGAACTATCGACCGGTTTCACTAGTTCATTATTCAGCTTTTTTAACCCAGAAAAAAGCAACTGATTTCGAAAAATATCTCAAAACCTCATCAGGTTTTGCCTTCAGAAATAAAAGACTTATTTAAACAAACCCCGGGGTTATTTTAGTTTTTATACCATGTTGTTACCGGTTGTTTACCTCGCCTGTTTTATACTCCATTTATTACAAATTATCTTAACAACTTTATGCAAAACAGAAAGAAAATGGCATTAATTTTAATAGTGCTTGGATTTTTTTTTATCTTTTCAAAGTTTAAGCCTTTTATATATCACATAAAAGTTCAACAGCTATCTCCTCCCGTTCATAAAACGATTAAGCAAGGGTTGTCTACATTGTTTACCGGAGCGTATGCGGGGCTGACTGTTGAGGCAAAGTTAGGAAATGACAAAATAAATTCCAACAAGGGGATAGACTATCTTCTTGTTTCTTTGAAAGGGGATGACATGGGCGGAACGTCTCTTGGAACAAAACGGCTGCCGCTTAACCTATCAATCGTCATTGATCGAAGCGGTTCCATGAGTGGTGAAAAACTGGAGAATGTCAAAAAAGCAATTCTTCAAGCAGCAAAGCTTCTTGAGGAAGGAGATTTTGTGTCACTGGTGATTTATGATACTAATGTTCAAACACTCTATAGCGACCATTTTGATTACCGAAAATTTACCGGTATAGTTTCAGAAATCGAAAGCGGAGGATCAACTTATTTAGAGGGTGGGTTAAGGGAAGGCTTAAAAAATACTCAGAGAGTTCGATTTTTGAACTCTCCCAAATATCTTTCTCGCGTTATCCTTTTGTCTGATGGGCTGGCGAATGTAGGAGTTACTTCTCCTGACAAACTGGGGAGGATAGTTGAAGACAGTGTGGGGACAGATATAGTCGTATCCACAATCGGAGTAGGTTCGGATTATGATGAGAATCTTATGACGAAAGTAGCCATTGCCGGAGGAGGCAACTATTATTTTATGAGGGATGCATATGAGGCCGATGAGATATTTGCCGAAGAATTTGAAGGATTGGTAAAGACGGTTGCCACAGATATCGATGTCGAACTCGATTTTAATTCAGGCCTTGAATTAAAAAGAGCCATAGGATATAAGATGAAAAGCTCGCGTACGTTTTTACCCCATGACATGTATGTTGGTAAAACCTCAAATTATTTGTTTGAGATTGCCTCAGAAAACATAACGCCTCAAAAAAGTGAATTGGCAAAAATAAAGGTGAGCTTCAACAGCGTGAAAAGTGGAAAAAGAGAGATGATAGTGGTACCGGTGAATGTTGCCTATGTAGGTGAAGAGGTGAATCCGCTGCAGGATGATCGTGTGTATCAGGAATATATGGACATTTATTTGGCACAAGGACTGTGGCAGGTTGATGAGAGATTAGATAAAGTGAAAAATTTCGAAGCCGTTTCAATCATAACCTCACTTCTTCGTGAAGCAGAACAAGCAAATACCCGACTTAACGGAGTATATGATGATGAAGTAAAAGATCTAAAAAATAAACAAGACTACGTACAGAATCTTGGAGACTCCTCAGTCAAAGACAGTGTAAGCGGGAGATTGTTTAAAAAAGAAAATCAAGCGGTACAATACGACAAATTGTATAATAAGTAAAACCCATGCGTATTCTTTTAGTTGAGGACAACGTAAAGCTTGCTCGCAATATCGTCACAGTTTTGAAAAACAACGGCTATCTCATCGAATACGTAACTCAGGGAAAAGAGGCGCTTGAGAAATCGTATGATACTACTTTTGATTTGATCATCCTGGATCTTGCCCTTCCTGATATCGAGGGGAAAGATGTGTGTCGGAAGTTGAGGGAGGAAGGGTTTGTATCTCCCATTCTTATGTTGACTGCCAAGATTAATCTTGAGTCAAAGGTTGAAGGGTTAGATTGCGGAGCCGATGACTATCTTACCAAACCGTTTCTTATGGAGGAGCTTCTGGCGCGGATTCGTGCTTTGTCTCGAAGGCTTTCTCATCAAAAAAGCAGTGTGGTTAATATACAAAATATAACATTTGACCTTTCGTCTAAGTTAATCCATAAAAACAGGAAATTAATTAATTTAACCCCGATTGAAAAACGGTTGCTTGAATACTTGGTTTTAAACCGGGGTGAGGTGAAAACTTCGGGGGAAATCTATGAAAGTGTTTGGGGAAACAGTCCAGACCTTGATTTTTCATCAACACTCAAAACCCATATTTTCAGATTGAGAAAAAAAGTAGGCGAGGATCTCATACAAACCGTTACAGGATTTGGTTATATCGTACAATAAGGGGATGCATATCTTTACATCTGCCCGCCGAAAAATAGCTTTTTATATCTTATTCCTTGGTGGAACCCTTATCGTCGTAATGACATTACTTACAATACTTCTTATAAACATTGAAGCAACCAATCAAGCCCGGCTCAAACTAGAAAAAGCAATACGTAATGTAATAAGCGATTATCAAAGTGAGAATTTGAAGGAAGTGAACATGCAGTATCAAGGGAGAGCAAAAAGCATGACCAACATTTTTAAAGACAAGAAAGAATTCTTGAGCGATAAAACCACCAAGGAGCAAGTGGTTAAGGAAAAAGAAGCGGATATGTCACCCGATAACGGGCTTATGGTACTTAAGGATAATAAGCAGGTATATTCACGCGTCATTTTAAAGAATGGCGACATCCTATACAGTTCTGATCTTTTTGAAGACTATAACTTGAGTCCCGAACAGAAAGGGTTTATGACGATTGATATCGGCTCTTTGTGCATCAACGCAATTAGCTCTTCCATAACAACAGGGGAACAGGCGGGAAGTATTGTACAGGTTGCTCAATACTGTTCTTTTTCGTCTTCTCAACAAAGGTCTCTTTTTAAGAAAATCATTCTTACGACATTAGTACTCCTTGTCTTTACCTATTTTTTGAGTTTGAAAGTAGCCGGAAAGCTGTTGAAACCTCTGGAAAAAGTCACCAGACAAACAAGGCAGTTTGCAGAAAACTGCTATCATGAATTGCTTACTCCCATAACGGTTGCGATGACGACGATTGAGGCAACAAAAAGTTCAAAAAAATATAAAAGCGGAATTGATTCGGTTGAGGAAGATCTGCGTGGTGTATATCATTCGCTTCAAACATTGAATCAACAGGCGACCCTTGAAAGCAACGCTTTGCAATCTCATCCAACCAATATGTCGCAAATGCTTAAAGAGTTGACAGAATCATTCAGACAAAGAGCCCAAGAAAAAAATATAAGTATTAATACTGATGGAATAAAAAGGGATATCTATAAAAACATAGAAAGAAACAGCGTCAAGATTATATTTCGTAATCTCATAGAAAACGCGATTAATTACTCGCCATATAATAGCCAGATTTTCCTCAAACTGGACGAAAAAAGCCTACTTATCCAAAATACTGTTGAGGATCCCTTATCAATCCGTACCACGTCATTTTTTCAAAGAGGATACCGGGGGGAGAATTGCGGTGAGGTAAAAGGGCATGGATTTGGACTAGCTATCGTAAAGGATCTTTGTGAGTCCTATCGTTGGCAACCTTCGGTTAATCTTGTAGGAAATATACTGCAGACAATCATACGTTTTAACTAGGAACTATCTAAGGAAGAAAAGAATTGTTTTATCCGAGAGAGTTGTTTATTTTATATACCTCGATAGTAGATAAAAAGAGAAATACCGATGAAGAATAAGCCTTTGAGGATAGACCAAAGTATGGGGTGGCTTACGATTGTTTCTGAGGTTGTCTTCATTTTTTTCATGACAGCATAAGGGCCCATCCCGCGGAAAAACCATGCATCCACGGTTGAAGGAGTCCCAATGATCTTCTTTACTTGATTGATGGCAAAAAATAAGTTGCCTATAAATCCAAAAAGAGAGCTATAGTCAAGAAAGATAAGTCCGGTACTGTCTTGATACATCACATCCTCTGAGAAGATATAACCCGGCATTCCACGACCAATCGCATTACCCGTTAAGCGGATACTTGTTCCGCGAATTGGTGAAGCGTAGGGGTTACGCATTTGATCCAATATGGTTGTTTGTTTTTCAGGTTCTTGGGGGAATCGGTACATGGTTTGTATAAGTATGCCGATACCGATACCAGCGGGTATCCAGACAAAACCAAACAGAACCATTAAGAGAATGCTTAATAATAGGGGCGCATAATAGATGACGACCCCTTGCATAAAGTCCATATACATAACAGATTTATTGATTTTCATCTTTGAAGTTGCGGCGTCTACATCATAGCTGAAAGGTTTCCCCTGTTTTTTTGAGATAGTTGAGAGGTTATCGATGCGTTTGCCTGTTAGGGGGTGAGTCGAATTAAGCTCAATTATTTTAGCCCAAGGGTTCACTCGATCAAAGACCATAACTTCAGCGATCCTTTCAGGATTCTGGTGGGTTATATAGGCGGTTACTCCAAGATGTTTTGCATTATTTACATCTATGATACCCAAATGTCTGGTGCTATGAAGAAGTCTTTTGGATGCGTCCGTATCAGGGGCAGCCACTATGCCATATGCGATTTTTATGAGTGCATTGGATAGATCTTGTGCAGATGCGGTTTGTGCAGCAAATGTATCTGCCATATACTCTCTTGTTCGGCTCAAAAAAAGAATAAGATAAATGCCAATGGTATAGAAAGCATATGCAAGAAGCGCGACTAATTTGATATTGCCTGATTTTTTACCCTTTACTCTTATGAGATGAGCGTATATTTCGTACAAAATCTGTACGATAGTACTTGCGATCATCATGACCACAAAATCACGATTTACTATGTGTCCCAGTTCGTGGGCGACTACTGCTTTTGTTTCTTGGGGTGATAGATAAGTGAAAAGTCCCTCAGTGAGAACGATACGGGCATTGTAACGCCCGGAGCCATAGGTAAAAGCTGTCGGGTTTTGATCATCGATAATGCCTATCTTAGGGTAAGGAAAACGATGTTTTGCACTTATAGATTGGATAAACTGTGACAGTTCTGGATATAGCTCATCCATCTCCTCCTTTTTTAGAAAGCGGACTTTATAAAAAAATCTATTCATGAGATCGGTAAGCCACGGGCTTATCAACCACAAGATGACATTGACAACGACAGTAAGTCCGATGGCAAGAAAGATGTTGAGATTTTGAGTGACTTGAAGAACAAGTATAATAATACTAAATAAAAAAGAGAAAAGGACTCCAAAAGTCAGTAGGGAGGCTGCTGCGAACATATAAACATATTATAACAGACCATTTTGCAATAATCTTTCTTCAATCTTTAATGTTGAGATATATAACTGCATGTTATACTACTATTATGAGATTGCTTAAAAATGTTTCACCAAACCTCCTATTTATCGGCATAGTTGTATTTATTAGCACAGCTCTTTGGTCCTATGCTTTTTTTACCAAGGAGATAAAAACATATAAAAATACGGTCTCAGTCATAGGTGTTGCGACAAAAGATGTTGTCTCAGATTATGCGGTATGGAGGATATCTGTTTCTCGAAAAAGCCTGGACCGGTCTGAAAATGTTAGAAAACTGACCGAAGATGAAAAAGTGATTCAAGCATTTCTCAAAGATAAAGGATTTACAAAAGATGAGATCTCATCATCAAAGATATCGGTGTCAACTATTTATAAACAGAATCCAAACGGTTACGGAGTGACCGATGAGGTCTCTTCATATGAAACGAAATCAACAGTATACGTAAGAACAAATAAAGTATATAAGGTTGATGAAGGAACCAATCTTCTTCGGAGATTTTGTGAGGAAAATAATATCGAACTTGCTGATGCATCCCCGGATTACACTTATTTAAATTTTGAATCAGAGAAGATCCCCCTTTTACAAAAGGCGATTGAGGATGCACAAAAAAGAGCACACGCTCTGGTCAATGCGACAAAAGGAGTATCGCGAACATCAATCGGGAAGATCTTAAGTGCAGAGCAAGGAGTATTTCAAGTCAATGGAGCAAATGACAACAGCGTATCAGACTACGGAAACTTTGATACCTATTCGATCCGCAAAACCATCCGTGCTACTGTCAGTGTAGAGTTTGCTGCAAATTAATTATCGGGGTTGTCCTAATTTCCCTTCATATATAATAGTTTCTTCATCTGTTCCATGAGGATAAACTGCAATTTTTTGTTGGGCATAGTTGAGCATAATCATGGCATAAGGAAAAAGAGCATCTAAATGAATACGATCTTCAGGAGTGAATGGTACGTAAATTTCATCGGTTATTCCATTTGCCCCTTGAATCTTCACACGTTGACGAGTATTTCTCTCAACCATTTTGTTGTTTAAGTAGTAAAGAAGTAATACAAATATTGTAGGGGAGTTTGATAGAAAGCGTTATGCATCACCGTTATGCATGTTTTTCCATATCGCTCTGAATAAGATGTCTTAAATATACTGATTTAGGAAGCTTTTTTTTACGTGATACTTTTTCAAGATAAGATGCGATTTCTGAGGTGATATAAAAGGTGAACCTACTATCAGCTGACCCCTGTGCATAGTTTATAAAATCTTCAATAATATCTTGTAGCGTTGTCAAAGAATACTTCTCGCAGATAACTTTTTCACTTGAATGGTGTACTAATAATGATGGAGGATCTCCTTCAGAGTAAAGAATAAGCACCGTTTTATTAAACTGTAGCGCAAGAGAAATCTCATATCCTACACTGATGCTAGGAAATGAAGCCTCAACTACCATAAAATCACAGCCGCCTATCCATTTTTCTAGATTGTCATGAAATTTCATCCTGTCCTCTCTTTTTTCAAGACGGATTTCTTCTTCTGTAGATTTGACGATGTGGTCTGATAAGACTTGATGATTCTTATCAAGAAGAATTTTAATGATTTTTAAGTAATTATGAAGATACTGTTTTTTTCCAACAATTGATGCAGTGAAATATACCTTCATATATGCTGTCATTATACTCTTTCTTAACTATATGTAAAATTATGTTGATCTATTGATTTCACAAATAATCGTATTTCAGAGACGATTATTGCTATAATTATTTTTTGAATCCTTATTGAGCCAAATTATGTATATATCAAAATATAAAGCAATAATATTTGATTTTGACGAGACGCTCGTTGCGTCTTATAAGGTAAAATGGGCGCAGCATCAAGAGACTGCAAAAAGGTTTTATGGGGTACATTTGACGGAAGAAAAGATCCGGAAATATTGGGGTATGCCATTTGAGCCGATGATAAGTATTTTTTATGAACATAAAGACGCGGCAGAGAATATGATGAAAAATTACCACTCACTTGATAAGCTTTATCACAAAAAACCTTATAAGGATGCGATCTCTGTCCTTGATTTTTTACACACAAAGTCATACTGGTTGGGTTTGGTTACTTCGATGACGAAGGAATCAGTTATTCAAGACATGCAAGAGTCGGAGATGCCATATAAAAACTTTGATTATATACAAGGGTCAAAAGACTCAGATCATCATAAACCAGACCCTCGGGTATTTGATTATCTGATCAGGAAACTAGAAAGAATCAATATCAAACGGGATGAGACGTTGTATGTGGGTGATGATATTCGCGACATGCAAGCTGCAATGGGCGCAGGTTTAGCTTTTGTTGCTATCCCAAACGGTCTTACCTCAAAGGAAGAGTTTATGAATAATAAAGCGATATGCATAGATACACTTTCTGATTTGATAGTATCTACATAGATTAGATATATATGATAAATAGCCTAAATAGATAGAAGAAGGTATAATAAACTATGAACAAAAAGCTTGGATTTATTTCGTTGTTTATCACCAGCGTTTTATTCAGTACTTACGGTATTTTCAGCCGTTTTCTCAGCAAGCAATTAACTGTTTTTCAACAGCTTTCATTCAGATACAGTATCGGTATTGTGATGATCCTCGTCATCATCTTTTTCATTAAAAAACAGTCATTTCATATCAAAAAATTCTTTAACCTAAAAATAGGTTTTTTTGCTCTCCTCATTCCGATATCCTTTTATTTTTTTATTAAGGCTTTCCTTGAATCAAAGCTATCGGTCTCAATCTCCGGATTTTACGCGGGTACCATTTTAAGCTCTCTCTTTATTGGGTATTTTTTCTTAAAAGAAAAAATTACTCACAATGGTTTAATGGGGTTTATATTTATCGTATTTGCATTTATCTTATTAAACAACCTAAATCTTCAAGAGATTACCAATATTGGTTTGATCTGGGGACTTATCTCAGGAGTCGCCTATGGAATGGCTAACTTTATTAAAAAGAATTCGGGTAAATTCTCAAAAGAAGAAGTTCTTTTGATCTTATCTACTTCTACAGCAGTCTTTATGCAGATTTTATCATTCGTCAATAAAGAAGCTTTACCTGTTCAGATTTCATCTATAACTTTGATAAATCTTTTTTTATTTGTAGCTGTGGCTCTATCGGCCGAGTACTTGACCATCTTAGGTTTTAGGAACTTCGATCTGTATCTGGGGTCAATTATACTTTCACTTGAGATAGTCTTTACCATTTTTGTTGGTATTATATTTTTCAAAGAGTTCCCAACGAACTTTGAATTGATTGGAATACTCTTTATCATAATCTCCGTTGTTCTGACCAATCTGCCTGTTAAAACAACCATGAAATATCGGGTGAAGTCGTGAGGAGGACTATCCCAAGAAGTGCGGTTACGATTCCATATATCTGTTGTTTGGTCAACGGATCTTTGAAGATGATATAAGACATAATGACAAACAGAATAGGAGCAGCGCTTGCGATGGGAGCCACAATACTGCTTGCATTTGGGAGAGATAAACCATAGTTAAGGGCAAAGTCGCCTGCACGTATAAGCAAACCAACCATAAAGACAGCAAATATCACTCGTTTATCTTTTGGAAAAGCAAACCTCTCTCCTCGTTTTTTGATGAATAAATAGATTATGGGAAAACATGCCGTTGCAATAAAGCTTGGTAAAAACCAATTATATTTTTCAATCAAAATCCTTGAAAAGGTGAAATAGATTGATAAGAAAACCATTGCGATGAGGGCAAACATTACCCCCCTGTCCAATATTTTTTTTGATCCAAGAATCTTTTTAAAGTCAACAGTGCAGAGAGACACCCCTAGAAAAATAATTGCAATAAAAACAGTTTGGATAAGTGTAATCTTGTCCCCATATACAAACACCGATAAAACCAATACAACAGCAGGAAAAGCCTGGATAATGATCCCAACTAGGGGAGCGCTTGAAAGACGAAATGCTTCGCTGACAAGTACATTTCCGAGGACGTAAAGCACCCCCAAAAAGATATTAAATGTCAACATCGGCAAGGTGATCGCGTCGATATTATGAGGGGCAAATGGAATGATCAACAAGGATAAAAAGAAACTAAAAAAGAAGACCCAAAATGTTGTGAGATTCGCACCGATTTTTCTCGTTGCGATGATGGTAAATAAATCTCCCGTACCCCAACCGAAAAAAGTAATGAGTGCTAAAATAATTGCTAAACCCATATCTTATTATATAGCTTTTGAATGCTTAAGATATGCTTGAGGATTACTCAAAAACGCCCCTGCTTGATTCACAAGATCGGTTATTGTTTGAGCTTTTGCAGCACCTTTTTCAAAAAAGTTTAAAACAGCAAAAAAACGGTCCTGTTTTGTGTCGCCTTTTGTATCATCGTCTATATACTTATAAAGAGGAATAAGTACATCAAAGTAAGGCGGGTTATAGGCTAGTCCATATGCTCCTTTTCCCGAATCATCTGTGATATCTTGTGGCAGATTATGATCCTCTTGTCTTTCTAATCGTTGCCAAGGATGGTAACTCAATAACTCATTTCTTAGTTCGGGAGAAGCGTGGCGAAGAAGTCCTTGAAAAAGGAAACTGTGTTTACCGTCGCCATGTGCGCTTTCTTTGATTTGGGTAGTTAAATCTTCAAGAGTCTGGGGTTTTGTTGCTTGCTCCAACAAATACTCACTTATTGCTTTTTCAGGCCATGGACAACCATTAGAAAATCCTATCATAAAGCGCTGTTTTAAAGCTAATAAAGTATCAGGAAGTATAGGATTTTGGTTATCAATAGGCACTTCAATATGTGCATTACTCAAAATCTTTTGAAGAGTTTTTATATAAAAAGGTTTTTGTTTTTTGGTTACAGGAGAATAGAAAGAATCATCCATGATTACGCGACCATCACCATGTATTCGACCAGGAAATTCCTTTGGCATGTATATATTATATCATAACTATAGGATAATATCCAAATCGGAGAAAAATTTGTTACAATACCTTTATGAAAATTGGAGTATTATCTGACACTCATGATCAGCGAGATAATATTGCTGCTGCTGTCAAAATATTAAACAAACACAAAGTTGCTCTTACAGTTCATTGCGGCGACTGGGTATCTCCATTTACTCAACGGTTTTATCAAGATTTAAAGTGTCCAATCAGGGGTATCTTCGGTAACAATGACGGAGACAAATACTACCATACTGTTTTTGCTAAAAAAATGAAACATAACATCGAATTTGCCGGTACAACCCTTTCACTTACTGTTTCGGGTAGAAAGATCTTTGTATATCACGGTGAAGACGATGCTATTACGGAATCGTTGGTACGATCTAATATATATGATGCGGTTTTCCACGGTCACACCCATATAGCAACAAACAAAACAATCGGTAAAACACTTTCCTTAAATCCTGGAACACTCATTGCCTATACAAGAGAGCAAATCCAAGGAGTAAGCTGTGCGGTCTATGACACGTCATCAAATACAGCGATCATTATACGGATTTAATATATGAGTGAATTTCCTCGCAAGTATCCTGATAATCTAGCGTTTGTTGCCGCATCGCGTGCAGTGTCTTTTCGCGAAATAGTCTCGCAGAGTCAATCAAGAGGTATTGTCTCGGAGATACAGACAAAAAATCAGATTCTTAATCTTATGACGCCCGCTTCTATTTTGAGTCAACCAAATCGCGATAAGCGCATTATCACGCCGGATAAATACCCAGATTTTGAAACGCTTCTTCGGGATAGACAGGCTATTCGAGATCTAATACTTGTACCAAAAAGAGCAGATGAGGTACAAACAGAATACGAACAAATGACCCACGAAACGTTTGTTCAAATTGTCACCGATCATTATTTGCACGGAGAACCGATGGCTCTTGTCAATGAACTATATCCGTCAAATCTGCCAGGAGGCGTTTTTCAGTACGTGCTTTGGATCGCTAACAGGTCAACGTCAGATGATCTTATTGCAGAATGTATCGCACAGATATTGGGTCTATCGGAAGCATCTCCAGACAGGCTTATCATGTTTGAGCGATCAAACGACCTCTCAGCGACAGAGTACATACGTGCGGCAGTACCCCAATATCGACACATCCACATATGGACAGATAAGCCGCTTATTTCTTCTCATTCTTTCGATCAAGCTTATCAAGACCCAAACCTTTGACTCCGAAATAGACGATAAATGCAATGACAAAAAAATCAATAAGAACACTTAAAAAATGTCCATACATAATCTTTGCTTTAAAAAAGGGAATATATGCGTTTTCTAAACCCCTAGTGCTTCCCAATATAAGACCGAGGAATGGATTTATAATATCAGTGAGAAATGATGAGACGACCTTGGTGACCGAACCTCCCAAGATAAATCCGACAGCAAACCCAACAACTCCCCGTTCTCTGATAAACTCTACAAATCCTTTCATAAGAATATAAAAAAATATAATAACTCAATCTATATTATTCCTTTTTTTTTGCAATTATCAAGACCGCTTCACCGGTAAAAAAGATTTTGTTTAGAAGAGAGAGGATATTAAAGTATATTTTTTTGATCAGCGGATACTGTTTTCTCTCATCATCCTCAAACCGTAAAAATACGACCTCATATTTATTCTCATATAGATATTGCATGAGGTATTTTGTGTTGAAATGCCATACATGTTCATTGGGAAGAAGTGACTCCCAGTACTTCTTACGTATTTTAAAGATGATATTGTCGGTATTGGGGGTGCCGACGATGAGAGTTCCACCTTTTTTCAGCATCTTACGTATCAAGACAAACTCTTTGTTTATATCAGGTATATGTTCAAGGACATGATTATAGATGATACAGTCATATGTCTTATGATATTTGACTATACGTGATCGTAAAGTCCCGTGATATATATTTTTTTTCAATTTTCTCTTTGCTGCAAGATATGCTTTTTTGTTTGGTTCAATTCCAAATACATTAAAACCTTTACTCTTAAGAAGCGCTAATAAAATACCCGATGAACACCCTACGTCAAGTACAGATCCCTTTTTTGGTGCATAAGATTGAACGGTTTTGACAAGCGGTTCAAACAGTCTTTTAAATTCTTTTTTTCGTGATTCGTAGTCTTGGATCTTTGTAATAGAGGGATCAAATTTTTTATTTTTTTTTGAAGGAAATGTCTTTAATAATTTACAACGCTCACATATACCAATGATGGTGCCTTCATAATCTTTAAACACAGTCTCATTTTTATACAGGATATATTCGTTAAATAATGATTTTTTTCTACAAACACAGGAAGATCTAATCATGGTAGGGGAGTCAAAACTTTTTTCAATGATGAAAAAGCACGGTCTATCTCATAATCGTTTAAAATGATGGTAAATTCAGTGTAGGTCGATGCGACCTCAACTACATTGATACCCTCCCACTCCAATGTTTTTAAGATATGTCCGTAGACGCCCGGGGTATCGACAGTCTCAACAGGTAGTCTTATGGTGATAGAGGAAAGACGATCGAAAGAGGCGACATGCTTCTCATCTTTAAAACTTTTTTCAATTGATGGTTGCAGATCTTTGCTTACGATAAGAGTGGTTTCAAAGACTCCTTGAGTAATGATGAGAAAATATTTTTGTTCATTTCTCATTTTTTCAAAAAAATGGTCCCGCTTTTTTATAAAAGAATCTGAGTTGGCATAGGTTATCTCCATAAGATTGGATCGGACGATCATGTCGGGCATCTGTTTAAAAACCCATGTTTTTTTTCGTACCCGCTTTATCTTTGCAGCATACCGTTTTAAAGCCATGATAATTGCGCCTGTTTGAATACTCTTATATACTTTTTTTTCTATATCCCCTTTCATTAAGCGAGCAAGGGATGAATAGTTTATTATTCCCCTCATCATTCCTTCTTCAAGAAGAGTTGATTTTTTGATAAGTTCTTCAACAACCTCACTGATCGTAATCATAATGCTTTGTACCTCTGAGTCCAGTTTAGCAGGACGAAGTGGTGTTCAAATCTTAACATTTTATATAGATTTTGTCAATTTTTATGAAAAATTGTACAAATAGAGATTATCGCCTTACAATAGTAACTTCATAATTTTATAGAGATATGGTCTCACAGAAAGAGTTTACAAAATACATACAAAAAGCAGAGATCGGAGACATGGGTGGAGATATTGTTGGTTGTGTCTTGACAAGTGAAATGATAAATCCATTGTTTAGAGATAAGTTAAAACCCTTTTTTGATTCATTAAGTCAAGATATTACAGGTTATGCATCAAAAACACACAGTGAAATGTTACCAAAAGAAGCTTTTGAACTTGAAGATACTTTTTTTGCTGGTAATAGTGCTATCTTTTTTGCAGCTGATGAGCAAAATGAAGTGATACCGGTTGGACATGCATCATGCGTTCCTCTTTATGCAACAGACAACTTGCGAGTGTATGAATTTGGAGGGTGGTATGTAAAAGATGAATATCGGCATCACCGATTAAATGGTATGACGATCGGCGAAACCGTTGGTCTTTCAGCGATAGAACAAACCCAGCTAAACTGTCAGCACGATGAAGTTCAACCAGTGATAATCGCAACAGTCAAAAGACAAAATAGTTTAAAAGGCTTACAGCATCTTGGCTTTATAGTAGATAGCTTTCATAAGAGGCCTTATACTACTGCGTTGACCTGTTCATGTGCAACGTCGTCAGAACACTTTGGTTGCAATGCTTGTTTACACAGAAGAGGTCCAGAAAATGGCGAGAAGCATAGTATAGGCATGGGTGGTATAGGATATGAATTTGTACCTATTACTATCCCAAATGGAACTGATGTAAAAAAAATTCCCTGTTCTCTCCTTGTTCATGAATCATCGGCAATAGATACATTTGAAGAGAGAATGATGGAAAGCTTTGAAGGAGGTCAGTATGAGGGGGTTATTACAAATACTATAATGCGTCAAATGGGAAATCAGCTACAGAAGGATGGAAACATCGTATAAAATATGAACTATGAACAATAATTTAGTAGATGTATTTATTAAGCTCGTGCAAATTGATTCTGTGACAGGATATGAAAAGAAAATAACTGACTTTTTAGTCTCTTATCTCAAGGGAATGGTTGATATAGTGAAGAAAGATAGCTATGGTAATGTGTATGCACGAATAGATGGAGAAGGAAAGCCTATTTTTTTTGCTTCTCATATGGATACAGTTGAGCCAGGTAGGGGCATTAAGCCGAAGATAAAAAAAGGATATATTGTTTCAGATGGAACTACGATCCTTGGCGCCGACAATAAAGTTGCTATTGCAGGCATGTTGGAAATAGCAAGGTTGATAAAGAAGAGTAAAGTCTTACACCGGCCAGTTGAGTTTCTGTTTACATTATCTGAAGAAGTTGGAAATTATGGAGCGATTAATTTTGACTATAGCATGCTCCGATCAAAATTAGGTTACTGTTTTGATACGTCAAGGCCTGTTGGGACGATCGTAGATGCTTCCCCTTTTTATGAAAGGTTTGACATAATCATAAAAGGGAAAGCAGCTCATGCTTCATTACCGGAACAGGCCAATAATGTATTGTTTTTTCTCGCTTCGTTATTAAAAGAAGTACCTCTTGGGCAACTGGATGAAGACACTATTTTGAACATAGGTGTTTTGCAAAGTGGACATGTAAGAAATACTATTCCAGGAGAACTCACTTTTAAAGGAGAGATACGGAGTTTTGTCGAATCATCGCTTCTTCATCATAAGGAGATTGTATTAAAAAAAATACACCAGCTGGTAAAAAAATATAATATGCAGATAGTCTGCGAATTTGTAAGAGAAAACCCCGGATACAAACACACAGATAAAGAATCGTTGAGGGCGATCAAAAACATAGAAAAAAAGATGAGTCTTTGTGGTCTGAAGCCAAAGATAGAAAGCGTATGGGGAGTGTCGGATGCAAACATTTTTAATGAAAGGGGACTTATCTGTTTTAATCTTGGAGACGGCACAGAACATCCTCATACTACAAATGAAAGGATTAGTATTTCTCAACTCATGACCTTGGCGCGATTGATGACCCAACTTATTATGCCATGATATATGAATAACTTAATTGATTTTGTTCAAAAACATAATAAAGAATGTGGGATTGACGCTTTGTTTATATCGAATTTTTATAATATTTTATATCTGACGGGTTTTAAGACACTTTCACCTCATGAGCGTGAAGCGTTTCTTCTTATTACCCAAAAAAATGCTTACCTTTTTAGTGATGGAAGATATCATGAAAATTTTAAAGCTCAAAATTCAGATAGCATCGAATATAGATTGCTTACCTCAGAAAAGTCATTGAAAAAACATTTAGAGGAGATTGTATACGAAGAAGGAATCACAAAGCTTGGATTTGAGAGAGAGGACCTTAAGTTTTATGAGTATGAAGTTTTTCAAAAATCTTTATCTGTTGAGCTAGTGCCACAAGATAAAACAATACTTAAAATGAGGATGGTTAAACAAAGGAGAGAAATTGAGTATATAGAGAAAGCATGCAGAGGGGGAGATATGTGTTTAAAAGATATAGTTCCACTTATTAAAGTGGGAATAACTGAGAAAGAGATAGCGTGGAAGATTGAAAAATGGATACGAGAGAAAGGGTATGAAGTTGCTTTTGACCCCATAGTGGCTATAGATGCAAGTAGCGCCCTCCCTCATTACGACACACAAAGTGGTAATGGTTATGTCAAAAATCGCTCTATTATCCTCATTGATATGGGGGTAAAGTATCAGGGCTATAACTCAGATATAACTCGCATGTTTTTCATGGGGAGCCAACCCGATGAAGTCAGACGTGTTTATCAAACACTTCTTGATGCTCAAGTAAAAACAATTCAACATATCTCAAAAGCAAAAAAATTATCTGAGATTGATGTGTTTTGCCGGAATAAAGTTACAGTATCAGACTATTCACATTCAACTGGTCATGGAATAGGCCTTGAAGTGCATGAGTACCCCAAAATTTCATCCCTTTCTCAAGATGTTTTGAAGGTAGGTAGCGTCTTTACCATTGAGCCGGGTATTTATATACCAGGCAGATGGGGTATGAGGATAGAAGATACTGTGGCTATTGAGACGAGTGATCAGATTCTGGTTTTGACGAGGTATCCGAAGGAGCTATGTCTTCTTTAGGTTTATTATCTTCAATTTTCATCTCTTGTGCAGCTTCAAAATGTTTCTCTTCTTCTTTAGGTTTTGCCTTTTTGAGTTCGACCAACTCTTCGTCATCTTTTGATTTTTCTTTCAATTTTTCTGTAATCTGTCTTTCCATCTCTTTCATCTCTTTAACGTGTTTTGCTGCTTCAAGTTTTGCTTTAAGATATACAGCAAGCTCTTCTCCCTTTAGATTATTGATAAGGAAGATAGGTAAGATATATCCCAGGTCATCAACTCCTTGAGCCTTTAATTTTTCATCAGGTGACATGAGTTTGTTAAGGGTGTTGGTGATAAAGACGATGTCTTGATCGACCCATTCCTCACGAGAAGAAAGATTTTCTGATACCGGCACCTCTCCTTTTTCATACTGTGAAGTCCACATTTTCTTCACCTCTTCATAGTCTTCTATAGATACGCTAGGCGGAATAGAAAGAGTTTGTTCAATATGTTTTTCCGGTTCGGTTACGAGCGGAGTTTGAGTTGAGATGATTTTCTTTACCTGCTCTTCTTTGAGGTTTTCTTTTTCTGCAATTTTCTTGATGGTGTCTTTATCTGCAACTGCTACTTTTGCAACTTCCTTGATGACGGTAATCACTTTTGTTTTTTCAATACCTGTTTCTTTACAGACATTGGTTATGATCTCAGCAGGGGTAGCTACTTGTTGGTTGAGTATCGGTGTATTGGCAACACGGTCAACCTCTTTTATCACCGACTCAACTTTTTCTCTACTTATCCCCGTGGCTTGATAAATCTGATTTATTGTCTGTGTTTTAAACGAAGAAGATGAGGTGGTAGATGGGGCGGATGCAGAGATAGAGTTTTTATATGAGGCGAGAACTGTTTGTACCTGAGAGGAGGATGCGCTGGTATTTTTTGCAATGGTATTGACCATGTTGCTGTTTGATGCAACTGAACTGACAAATGAACTATTTACTGATTGAGAAGAGGATATGGATGGTGAGTATGCAGAGACGGTGTTGATGCTTTTAGTTGCTTGGGCAACATTTTGGACATTTTGATTGAGTGAGCTAATGACTGACTGTATTTGAGGAGAGGAGACGTTGGTATTTTTTGACACTGTGTTGACAAGGCTACTATTTGCAGCAACAGAGGAGAAAAACGAATTGTTTACTGAAGATATTTTGTCTTGTGAAACATTTGCTTTGTATGATACAACCTGTGTAAGGGATGAGGTTTGAGGTACTGTCCGCAATAGTTCTTCTCGGCGCGTAGTCTGTTCGATGTGGGATGATGAGATGGAGGAGAGGATCTGTTTTGCCATGCGGTCTTCTTTTATGGTACGGTTGAAGAGTTCGGTGCGGATATTCATGAATTTCTGTCTTTCGGTTGGAGTCTCTGCTTTGGTTGGTTGAGAAAGGAAATCTAAATTTTTTCGAATAGTTTCATTTGATTGTTTATTTGTCTCAAAACGGGCGATATCAGTGATCTTATTCATAGAGAGATTCAAAGATTTACTTATTTCCTCTGTTTTTGTTTTTTTGATTTCCTCCATAGTCTCAAGACGTACTTTTATTGGTACTTCTACTTCATGAGGTAATTTGAGTGCTGTACCAGTTGAAGATGGAGAGGGCATGGGGGAGGAAGGTGGCGGTTTTGGTCCGGGAGCACCCCTTGTCTGATCATACATAGACATAAGGATATTTTTCATAGCATATATTCCATCACAGCAATAATCACGGAAGATACGAAGAAGCCACCATGGGAAAAAGGTCACAGCCCACAGCATGATGAGTGTAATGATGTATTCTGCAAATGTATCGACATAGTTTCCGTTATTTAAAGCAGACAACTTTTGTAGATTGACCTGGGCAGGTCCTCCATAAGTGATATTGATACCCGTAGGGTAGATATATCCGACAAGATTGTTCACGCGCGAAAAATCAAAAGGAAATGGAATGCCTCGTTTCCAGATAGTGGCAAGACCTCCCAAAAAAAGGGCAAAGAGAGGTCCGTAAAAAACCCACTGGAAAAATACGCCAATCCAGATCCAACCGATATTGCGGATAAATACAAACGGCATAAGAAGAGCCAGGAACGGAGCGACAAATACAAGAAACCACAGAAGGATTTTTCTTAAAATAAGCATGATTCCCATGACGTAGTAGGTAACATTGGTTATCTTAAGAAGTACGATTTCAGAACCCACCGCTTCACGTACTTTGTAATTTAGATCGCGGCATCCTACAAAATCAACATAACTTTGTTCTTGTGAGACTGACCCGGTAAAGTAAATATTAAAAAGCTTGTCTCCTCCTAAGGTCTCAACAAAGAACTTCATGATGATCTCTGACATCTGAATGATAAAGATAGTCAGAGCATAAGAAAATAAAATATACAGGAGTCCCATCACGATCTTTGATATGATAGGCCAAACCTGTACTCTTAATTGGAAGTTTGCCTGTTGTCCGATGATAAGTCCTATGCCAAAGAGAGCAGATACGAGTATAAATAGAAAAAGCGCCACATTTTTTGTTGCATCCCATATGACACGAATGGTTGGGTGATTATCTATTGCGCTTTTACTTATGGCCCAGTAGATAAACTGGCGGGCTCTTTCATTTGATTTTCCTTGAGTTGTCACTTCCTCATCAAGCGCCCAGTAATGATTTTTGAGAGGGTTTTTCATGAACTCAGAATAACTTGTTACGCAGGTCTCATTGAAGCTTGTATATGCATCTTTTAGTCCGGTTGGACAGTTGCCAAGATGAGAAGCTGTTGAACAAGGAAGCGGATCATAGGCGCCTTGGATAGCAGCAGTACTTGAAGAAGAACCACCACCGCCACCACCACCACCTCCACCACCACCACCTCCATCATCATCGTCATCTCCACCTCCACCATCACATTCACACAATTCGTTTATATCATCTGTTTCTGTACAACCATCAGCGCCATCCGCACAAGTGCCACATACGCGTCCACGTCCACACTGTCCTCCTCCTATAGTATGGCATTCATTCCAATCTCCACACGTGGCTGCTTGAACAACATGATTTGTATATGGTATGACTTTAAGCATGAGAGAAAGAACAAGCATCACGCAAAAAAAAACGGGAAAAAATCTCCTCATATATTCATGATAATTGAAATCAGATTAATTGACAATAGAATGTAATAAAGATATTATTTATATTAAGCATTATGAATATAATGAAAAACAAAACGATTTTATTTATAGCCTCAATTTTTTATATTTTAGTTTTATCACTCAATATTCCACCTGTTAAGGCAGAGACAATACAAGGGATTGATATGAAATGTTTGACTGGTATCTATTGCGACTCTGATGGTGCTGATTGTCAAGGTCCGGGAGTAAAATATCACAGGGAAAAAATTAGTTTAAAAACAGGAGACACTGTTCCTGACGGAAAAGAAACATATATTATTCTATGTCTAAGCGATTTAAAACCAGCCCCAGACGGTACGCGGACGATGTGTACGACAGGTAATTCTGCAAAGGATATTGCTTTTTTTAATCAGGACAACCTAAGTGATATTAAGAATAGAGTTAATGGGTATGATTTTGAAAAGATAGAAGACCTTGACCCGGATCCACCGACAAGGTATGGCAATACAAAGATACGACATGGGTTATGGACTGAGGATGGATCAACAAGAAAATGTTCTGAAAGCGATTGTTCCGGTGAACCGATCATCGCCTCAGGCGGCACTATCGGAGTCTGGCAATGGGAAGATTTCATTCCGACAAACTCAGGTCAAGATGCAGAGGGAAACGAGAAAACACCAACCCATATGTGGTATCGGGCATATGAGACAGATCCACAACCTACTCAAATTCCAGGCGCAGGGCCAGGAATTGACGCTTCACAAAAACTTGGAGGATTAGATTTTGAGAAACTTGTTCTTGCTCCAGATTCAGCAGATTGTGTAAGTATATCGTGGGATCCGGAGGGGCGTATTTTTGATGCTCAGACTCTTGAACCCATAAAAGGAGCTAGAGTGGAGCTTCATGTTAAACAGAAAGACGGTCTATATAGATTTATGACGAGAGACGATTTCGTTAATCTTAACTTTATTAATCCTCAGATAACAAGCGCTGATGGGGCATTTACATACCTTGTTCCGGATGGCGACTATAAACTAATAATGTATCCACCTAACGGATATTCATTTCCGACAGAAACATCATATGTAAATCCCGCCTATCTTCAAGCATACTGGAATCTATACCCAAGCCAAACAGGAGTAGAGATTATTCAGAGGGGGAAAATACAACATAGGGATATTCCCCTTTTTTCTGCAACAAGAAAAGAGATTCGCGATCCTATTTTAATGGGAACAACAACCCGAAGCAACGGGATAGATGGCTCATTGATTGTTGAGGGTACTGTTTCTCACCCTCTTACGAAAGTGATTGCCCATTCATATAAAGTGGGTAAAGATAATCCAAACAGTAAAATATCTTATCGGCCAGTTGGTTCAGTTCAAGCTGATAAAATAGGTAAGTTTAAACTGATTATAAACCAAAACGACTTTGCGCAAGATGAGTTCTTCGGAGAATTGGAACTGAGTAAATATAACTATCAAACAAAATCCTTTAGTATCGTAAATGCTAAAAAACAATCATTTGAGCCTCTTCCTACATATCTTGAGGGTTATGCTTATGATGAGAGCGGTAAAATAATACCGAATGCAAAGATAGAGATTCACGTTGGGTTCTCAAAACAGCCATATACATGGACTACAGCAGACGATAAGGGATATTTTAAAATCGAAAAACAATACCTTCCCAACATACCATATGAGATACAGTATAAATCTTCAAACGGTTCGGTGGTAACTTCTACAACTTCAAAGTTTATTACGCAAAATCAATCATTCATTACCTCAAATAAGATCAGTCTGTATGGTGAGGCACCCTCATCAAACCGTACGAAAAAACAATCAGAAACTGCTGGAAAGGATTTAACCTCTTTGAACCTTCAAAAAAGTGGAAGCGGTAACAATATGTCTAGTCAAAGTCAAAAAAATATTGCATCTTTTAATCCAAGTAAAAGTAATGCAAACCCTCTTATTCTTATTTTTATTCTTCTCATAATTCTTTTAAGTGGAGTGGCAATGGGAATACTTCTCTATATGAAGAATAAACAATCCTATACTTCAAAGTGGTAAACAATAAAAACTTATGAGTGATGGGGGTGTTTACCGTGGGTTTTTTTATGAGTAAAATAGGTATTCTTTTTTGAGTAAATCAAGACAGCTGCTGCAGTAAGTAAAAAAAGGCCTCCTGCTATAGAACCAATATTTTTTGGAATATCAAAACCGGATTGCGGCAATGCGGTTGGAGGAGGAGGGGGGGGAGAGGTTGGAGCAACAGGACATACACATGAAACCTCTTCAGGACATGTTTGTGCGCGGCAGTAGCCAGATGTTTGTCCGCTTGCGATATAACAATATAAACCACTCGGACATTCTGAAGAACTGGTACAGGTGTTGTTACAGACAGGGACGGGGGTTGGGCTTGGAGTTGGTGTCCACAATGTACACAACTCCGTTGATCCAGACTCAGCCGCTATTATTTTGAATACCACAGTTGCATATATACCTGTGCCGGTAAATCCAGCAGTATTAGTGCCGGTAAACAGAAGTTTTCCTGTGCCCTGTGATGTGTCGACCGTAACGCTGTTCATAGCAGCTCCTGGAGCCGAGCTTACATATTCAAGGAACTGCGTATCATAGGTCATTCCTGTTTGGATGGTGTTTATAGTTGCCCCCTGTGTATCCATGTTTACGGTAAAGGTGACTTCTTGTCCGCGTGAAAGTTCTCCTGATGGAGGAACGAGCTCAAATCGTACTGCGAAAGCAGATGGAGCTGATACAAAAAAAGCTATTATAAAAAATAAAGACACTCCTAGTTTTTTCACCATATCCTCATCATAATATACCTTTTTTTATTTCACAAGAGCCAAATGCGCTTTTTTTGTTATAATAAGCGTACGTATGATAAAAAAGTTAGCTATATTGTTGTTGGCATTTCTCTTTATTGTTCCGGCCTTTTTTTACATTATTACTACTTCATATTCACAATCGATCACTTTGTCTGAAAAAAAAGTAATATATGATCTGCCTTATGCAGGGATACTTCCTGATAATCCGTTTTATATTTTGAAACAGATGCGTGATATTGTGATTGAGCTGTCCACAAGAGATCAGATGAAAAAAGCGGAAATACTTCTCTTATCTTCAGATAAAAAGATACACATGGCTCTTCTTCTTGCTAAAAAAGGTAAAAGCAAACTGATGATTGATACTTTGACTCAAGCAGAAGAGCAGTCTCTGCGGATTCCAGGCCTTATAACAAGTTCAAAAAAACAAGGAGTTGGTCCTAAAGAAGGATTTGTATATCGACTAAAACTCAGCAATGTAAAACATCGAGAAGTGATAGAAGAGCTCATCAAGAACCTGCCGCAAGGCAAGGAAAAGGAGATGGGTATAATCTTTGATTTGAACAATAAAATAAGAAAACAGCTTGATACGTTATAAAGAATTGTATTTTGTGCAATTGTTTGATATATTATTTCTTCTAAAAGGAGAACCACATGCCTAAAAAAACAAAAACCAAATCAACCAAAGAAAAGGAGGTCATACCAAGCGGAGTTCATCCGATGGAGTTGCTGCTTCAAAAGACAAAATCTATCAAACTAAAGAAAGGAAACGAGATAGAAGCTTCAATCATATCAATCTCTAAAAAAGGAGCCCTTTTTGATATAGGAGCAAAAGCATATGCAGTTCTGGGAGAAAAAGAATTAAAAGAAATCTCAACCTATTTACCTTATCTTAAAGCAGGCGAAAAGGTGCAGGCACGTATCATATCAGAGGAATCAAAAGAAGGCTTCCCCGTTCTATCGCTGCGGAAGTTTTTTGAAAAAGGAAAGTGGGAGATACTTAAGATAAAAAAAGAAAAAGAAGAAGAAATAGAAGTAGTATGTGGTGAATATGGCAAGGGAGGAGTATTTGTCGATTTTATGGGTATTCGAGGTGTAATTCCTAAAATTCAGCTTACCGAAGACTTTCTCCAGAGTCCCGAGAAGCTTAATGGCCAAAAGATCAAAGTAAAAATTTTAGAGGTTGACGAAAAAAAGAACCGCCTTGTTGTCTCGCAAAAAATAGCAGCTCTTAAAATATCTCAAAAAGAACTTCTTGAGGGATTTGAAAAGATTGAGGTAGGAAAGACATATAAAGCAAGCGTGCTTGGAGTTTCTGAGTTTGGTATCTTTTGTGAAGTGGTTGGAGTAGAGGGACTTATCCATATTTCGGAAATCTCTTGGGAGAAAGTGTCAGACCCTTCCGTATTTGCAAAAATCGGTGATAAAATTGACGTCGTGGTTGTTGAAAAAAATATAAATGATCTCAAATTAAACCTGTCAATCAAACGCTTAAGTCAAGATCCATGGGAAAGCATCGATGAAAAATATCCCAAAGACAAAGAAGTTAAGGGAGAAGTAGTAAGACAAGAAAGATATGGATATTTTGTTCGACTTGAGCCAGGAATAGAAGGTCTTGTTCACATAAGTAAGCTCACCGGCAAAGAAGATCTTAAGCTCGGGTCAACAATCAAAGCCTTTATTGAAAAGGCAGATAAAAGGTCAAGGAAGATGAGTCTTATTCTTACACAAAAGGAAAAGCCGGTAACATATAGATAAAGTTTTTTCATTCTTTATACTTTATACTTAATACTCTATACTGATTGTATGGAGCAGCATCCGATCCCCAGACAAATCACTTCTTTTGAGTATAAACTGATTGGTTTTATGACGCTAAAACAGTTTATATATCTGGTCATATTTATACTCTTAGCGTATACTGTATATGCAGTTTTTCCCATACCGCTTCTCAACATACTTTTAGCAATAGGTGTTGGTTTGCTTGGGATAGGTCTTGCCTTTGTTCCAATCAACGACAGACCGCTTGATGTATGGATAAGAAATTTTTGGAGACGCTTGACTTCGCCTACGCAGTATTTTTATCACAAAAACAACCCTCCCATCTCTATTTTTCAAAATCTTTACTTTGTTGCAGATCCTCATAGAGTCGTTGCTCATGTTGAATCTGCAAAAATGCTGTCAAAATATCTAGCTTCAACAAAGCAGGTAATGATCCCAAATATGAGGAAACAGCAGATACAAAAAACAGTCATAAGTCCCCTCAACACTCTTCGTGTTTTCCCTCCGTCCAAAGGCTCAGGGAGTACTTCAAAACCAATGCTTGTAAATCCTGCGGCGCTCACTCAGCCGGTAGGATCTAGCTCAGGAGAAAAAAAGCCTTTTTTTGTAGGAGAGATAAAAAACAACAAACATATCTCTCTTCCCGGCATACTGATATATGTAAAAGATATAAATAATACTCCTGTGAGGCTTCTTAAGACAAATCCGCATGGTATATTTGCAACCTATAATCCACTCCCTATGGGAGAGTATTCATTTGAGATGAAGGATCCAAAGAACATCTATTTTTTTGATACAATGAAAATACAGATCAAAAACACAAACAAAGACAATATTGAAATTATGTCTAGGGAAATGCTATAAAAATTGATTAAATTGTATTTCTTGTGATTTGGAATTTGTTTGTAATTTGTTATTTGTAAATTGTAATTTGTATTATATGCCCGTTACAAAACCCGTTTCACCAGTCAAAGCATCTACTCAAAGCTTTATTGAGGTCGAAGATGTAAAAGACGATGTATTATTACTTAAGGATTTTTCAGCAGCAATTGTGATTGAGGTTGGTGCTGTCAACTTTTGGCTTTTGTCAGCTGAGGAACAGACATCGACTATATATGCATACGCAAGCCTTATCAACTCTCTTTCATTTCCAACCCAGATCCTTATTCTTTCAAAAAAAATGGATATATCTTCATACCTTGAGTATCTAGAAACGAAGATAAAGATGAAGAAAGACGATCTTATGAGAGTAAGGCTTGAGAGTTATAAAGAATTCATCAAAACGATTGTCAAAAAGAATAGCGTATTGGAAAAGAAATTCTATTTTGTTGTGCCGTTTTCTCCTCTTGAGCTTGGTATATCTGGGGTTTCATCAGGCCTCAAAAAAGAATACGTCATTGCTCGGGCCAAAACAGCTCTTTATCCCAAACGGGACCATCTACTTCGTCTTTTGGCAAAGATAGGTTTGAGGGCAACCGTCATGCAAAAACAAGAACTTGTCGAACTTTTCTATAATCTATACAATCCATCATCAACCGGTCGGATGCTTGCTCCGATTGATAGTTATACTGACGTTATCATGACAAGTAACTAATATGGCAAATTCAAAAGTCACTCCTCCAAGCGGTACACAAAACGTTGCCTCGGTTATGGCAAAAGGGACAGTAACAGTAAAAGACCTTATTGCTCCGTCATTTGTTGAGGTAGATTTCACTCATCTAAAGATCGATGAAAAGTATTACCGGACGTTATATGTAACTGGATATCCGCGATATGTCTCTGCCAACTGGCTATATTCTCTCATTACCTTTGATCATCCTCTGTATTTATCTATGTATATATACCCAACAGAATCAAAATCTATTCTTGATGAATTAAAGAGAAAGATCGCGGAGATGGAGGCAACTATTGAAGCTGAGGTTAAAGCGGGTAAGGTAGTTGATCCGACAGTCCAAGTAGCTCTTGATGACGCTCTTGCTCTTCAGGCTGAACTTGCCAAGGGGGCAGAACGATTTTTCCAATTTGGTCTTTATATCACGATTCCCGCCGACACGAAAGAAGAGCTGGAATCTGTTACAAAAGAGGTTGACTCTGCACTTTCCTCAATTCTTGTGACAGCAAGGCTGGCCATACTTGAGATGGAGGAAGGATTTAAGTCAACTATGCCGATGTTTTGCGACAAACTAAGCGTTTGGCGCAACATGGATACGACATCTCTTGCTACAACATTTCCTTTTGCAACAGCTTCTCTTACTCGAAATGAAGGCATTTTATACGGTATTAATCAACACGATGGCAGTCTTATCATCTTTGATCGTTTTACTTTAGAAAATGCAAATTCAGTCATACTGGGTAAGTCCGGAGGTGGAAAGAGCTTCTTTGTAAAACTTGAGGCCTTAAGGCTTCTTATGATGGATGTTGATGTTATCATCGTTGATCCAGAAAACGAATATCGCAAGCTGACCGAGACGATGGGTGGAGAATTTGTCGTATTCTCAACAACATCTCAATACAAGATAAACCCCTTTGATCTTACGACCGATCATCCCGAACCGGATGAGCTTTCCAACAAAATATTAGATCTTCACTCACTCATGAAGGTTATCATGGGCGATCTTACTCCAGCTCAAGACGCTCTTCTGGACCGCGCTCTGGTTTTGACATATCGTGAAGCTGGTATTACACAAGATCCCACAACTTTCAAAAACGATGCTCCTCTTCTTGAAGATTTATATAAGATTTTCATGGGTATGGAGACTCCTGAGGCAAAAGAAATGGCTGGTCGATTAGAAAAATTTGTCATGGGGTCTGCTGCTGGTATTTTTAACCAAAAATCTAACTTTGATATAAAAAACCACTTCACGGTTTTTGGCATACGGGATCTTGAGGAGAACCTTCGTCCGGTTGCCATGTATATCGTACTTGATTATATTTGGAATACAGTGAGGCGAGGAGAAGTAAAGAAGAGAGTACTTATTGTGGATGAGGCATGGTATCTCATTAAACACAAGGACTCAGGCGCATATCTGCATAATTTTGCAAAGCGAGCACGTAAATATCATCTCGGTTTGACGACTATCACTCAAGACGTTGAAGATTTTCTTGCAACAGAGGAGGGTAAAGCCATAGTTACCAACTCAAGTTTACAGATCATACTAAAACAGTCCACAGCCGCAGTGGATAAGATTACCGAGACCTTCTATCTCACCGGAGGAGAAAAACACTTTCTTCTTTCAGCCGGAGTAGGCGAGGGACTTTTCTTTGCTGGTCAATCTCACGTGGGTTTTCGCGCAATTGCATCAGATGAAGAGCGAGGACTTATCGAATAATATATTATAATATCTGCCATATGAAGATACGAACCCGCATTGCCCCGTCTCCAACAGGAAAGGATGTACATGTTGGATCGGTCGCAACAGCTCTCATGAATTTTGCATGGGCCAAAAAGCATAACGGACAGTTTATTGTTCGCATTGAAGACACTGACCAAAGCAGATTGGTTTTGGGCGGAGAAAAGAAGATGCTTGAGACATTGGAATCCATTGGACTGCACGCGGATGAGTCGCCTATTATGGGTGGACCATTTGCTCCATACAGACAATCCGAAAGACTCTCAATCTACAAGAAATTCGCTCAAGATCTTATATTGACAAATAAAGCGTATTATTGTATATGTACACCTGAAAGACTTGGTGAAATGCGCCAAAAACAGCAATCATTAAAGCAGATGCCTAAATACGATAGGCATTGTTTAACTCATCAAAAAGAAGTAATACAAAAGATTGAAAAAGGAGTACCCCACGTCATACGGCTACTTATGCCTGAGAAAATAATCACATTTCACGATCTCATAAGAGGTGATATAACTATTGATACGAATAATCTTGACGATCAGGTGCTTTTGAAATCAGACGGCTTTCCAACATATCATCTTGGCGTTGTGGTTGACGATCATCTCATGGAAATTACTCACATCATAAGAGGAGAAGAGTGGCTTCCTTCAACACCAAAACATATCATTTTGTTTGAGGCGTTTGGTTGGAAAGCTCCTGAGTTTGCCCATGTTTCAGTCCTTCGCAATCCTGATAAATCCAAACTTTCAAAAAGGAAGAATCCTGTGTGGACAAGCGAATATATTGAAAAAGGGATTCTCAAAGAAGCGCTTCTTAATTATTTGTCTTTGATGGGATGGAGTCATCCGGAGGGAAAAGAAGTTTTTACGCTTGAAGAATACATCAAAGTATTTGATATAAAAGATGTACAGACGACTGCTCCGGTATTTGATCCAATAAAGCTTGAATGGATGAACGGCATGTATATAAGACAATCTCAGACCTCAAATCTTAAATCTCAAATCTATGAATTTTATAAAGGAAAATATTCGGAGGAAATGATAGAAAAAACTATTCCCCTTATAAGGGAGCGAATAAAAAAACTTTCAGATTACGAGCCGATGTGCGAATTTTTATTTTCCACTCCGCAAGTTTATGAAGTTGATTTTGGAAAATATAAAGACCTGCTTATCTCTATGCATCAATCATTAATGTTGGTTGCTGATTGGAAGGCGCTTATAATTGGAGCGGCAATGGGTGAACTTGCAAAAGATAAAGGGGTCAAAAACAGCGAATTTTTTATGGTTTTGCGCGCTGCTATGACAGGTAAAAAAATCTCCCCACCTCTTAATGAGTCCATGGAGTTATTAGGGAAAGAAGAATGTCTATTGAGACTTCAAAAACTCCGATAAAGAAAATCTTAATAGTAAGTTTTTTGCCAATGAGGGTCGGTTTGGACCGTTAAATCGAGAAATACTTTTTTTCCAACTGCCAGTGCAATTTCTTTTCTTGCATAGCTTCCGATCTCTTTTATCTTTCTTCCTTGAGTTCCAATAAGCATTTTTTTATAGCGATTATCTGTAGTGAGTATTCTGGCTTTGATAAATTTAGTTCCATTTTTCCGTTCAATTATTTCGTCAACAATTGCGGTTGTCGTATAAGGGATTTCCTCACCCATCATAAGAAAGACCTTTTCCCGGATGAGTTCTGCGACAAATATTTTACTGTCAATGTTAAGAAGAGGATAGACTCCCTTTTGTTGCTCTTCAGACAAGACCCCCCCTTCTTGCCGATTTTTTTCAGGAATAAGTTCAAAGATTCGCTGGATAAGTGGTTTGACATGAGTTTGATTAAGTGCAGATATAAGAAAGACGTCTTTAAATTCATCTTCCATAAATTTATATTGAGGAAGATAGGTAGGTTCGGGCTCATCAATCTTATTAATGACAAGAATTTTAGGTTTATCTATTTTTCGAACAATTCCGAGAACCTTTGCTTCCTCAAAGTCGCGTTTTCTGGAATGATCAACCATATAGATAACAAGATCAATTTCTTCATGGAGCGCTTGAAATGTATTTTGATTTATTCTTTTTGAGAGACTGTCTTCTGCTTTACCAAAAATACCCGGAGTATCAATAAAAATGATGGTACCTTTTTCGTTTTCATACAGAGCTTTTATAGGAAAGCGGGTAGTTTGAGGTTTGGGTGAGGTGATTGCTACCTTTGTTCCTATCAAGTTGTTTAAGAAAGTAGATTTGCCAACATTAGGCCTACCAATAAGTAATATCTTGCCCTGTTTGGTTTTTGTCTTTGTCATGTTATGTATTGTAGCAGATTATGTATACTTCTTTTATTCAGTTTATTTTCAGCCTAATCGGTATAATGGGATTCATGAGAATACTTGTTGTGGAGGATGAACACAGGATCGCAAACGCAATCAAAAAAGGCCTGGAACAAGAAACGTATGCGGTGGATGTAGTATATTCGGGGAATGACGGATATGATCTTGCTTCAACCGAGGATTATGATCTAATAATCCTTGACCTTATGCTTCCGGGGATGGATGGGATAACCATATGCAAGCAGCTTCGAAAAGATAGTATCCATATACCAATTTTAGTATTAACCGCAAAAGGACAGATCCAAGACAAAGTAATAGGTTTAAATGCGGGAGCTGATGATTATCTGACCAAACCGTTTGCGTTTGAAGAACTTCTGGCTCGTATCCGTGCGCTTACTCGTAGACCAAGAGCTTCTATCAATGATACATTAAAAGTTCATGACCTTGAATTGAATCCAACTTCATTCCAGGTTAAACGGGGAGACATTTCTTTACATATATCAAACAAAGAATTTGCACTTCTGGAATATTTGATGAGGAACGCAGATAAGATTCTGACTAAAGACCAGATAATAGCTCATGTATGGAACTATGATGCCGACATACTGCCCAACACCATAGAAGTATATATTCGTAAGCTCCGCAACAAGATAGATCTTCCCTTTCCAGACAAAATGCAGCTAATTCAGACTGTTCGAGGCTTTGGGTACAAAATTACAACTTAATATGTTTCAAAACGCACGCGTCACACTAACTGCATGGTATCTTCTCATCATTATGGTCATAAGTCTCTCATTTAGCATTGTGTTGTATAGGGGGATGGTCAAAGAGGTAGAGAGATTTGCGCGCATGCAGCAGGTACGGATGGAAAGACGCGTATTTGATAACGGACCCTTTGACCCTGCATTTATCCAGACGATTGAGATTCAAGACGTGGACCTTGTTCGAGAGATAAAAATGAGGATACTTACGATTCTTTTCATAATCAACGGCTCAATATTTTTCATAGCGGGAGGATTTGGATATGTTTTGGCTGGTAAAACGCTCAATCCAATAAAACAAATGATGGATGAGCAGAACCGTTTTATAAGCGATGCGTCGCATGAGTTTAGGACTCCGCTTACATTTTTAAAGACAGCGATGGAGGTACACCTTCGGAATAAAAAAGCAGTATTAAAAGATGCAAATCTTCTCATTTCAGAGAGCATAGAAGAAGTAAACAGGCTTCAGGCATTGTCTGAAGAACTATTGCAGCTTACCCAGTACGAAAAACCAAACGGACATATGAAACAAGAAACAATTTCATTGTCTGAGGTAGTAAAACAGGCTATAAAAAAAGTCGAGCCATTAGCTAAAAAAAAGAACATAATTATTTCATCTCGTTTGCTCGATATACATATAAAAGGAAACATCTATGCGCTTTTAGATTTATTTGTTGTAATACTTGATAATGCCATCAAATACAGTCCTTCAAAAAGCCGCGTAGATATACACAGCAAACAAAAAGACAAATACAGCGTTATTTCAATACAAGACAGCGGAATTGGTATTAAGAAAAAAGATCTTCCCCATATTTTCGATAGATTTTATCGTGCAGATACGGCACGGACAAAAACAAATGAAGGTGGTTATGGTTTAGGGTTATCAATCGCAAAAAAGATCATAGATTGTCATCAAGGCTCAATTCACATAGAAAGCACTTTTGCAAAAGGCACAAAAGTTGTCATGCAATTTGTGACCGTTTAATTATTTCAGTTAGTTTTCAGTTCTATTATTTATTATTTTTTATATATGAATTTTTCGCTTCTTATAAGAGTTAAATTTTTTTTGATAAAACAACCCCTCATCATCAAACTTTTTTTCCTCATAATAATGATTGCGGCGGGAGGATTTATGGTCACTTCTTTTACTAACAGTAAAAAAACAACACTGCAATATCAGACGGAAAAAGCAATAAAAGGAACTCTTATTGTAAGCGTCACAGGTTCAGGACAGGTTTCAACATCCAACAATGGAACAGTATCAACATTAGCTACAGGAGTAGTCTCAAAAGTATATGTCAAAGATGGAGACGAGGTAAAGGCGGGAGACAAGATTGCAGAGGTTGATTTGGATTTGCAAGGTCAACAAAACGCTCAGACAGCCCTGTCAAGTTATCAAAGCGCAAAAAACAACCTCGATACTGCAAAGGCCAATATGTACTCATTACAATCTACTATGTTTACCAACTGGGATGCATTCATGAAAATCGCGCAAAACGGTACGTATCAGTATGAAGACGGAAGTCCAAACAACATAAACAGAGCTCTTCCCGAGTTTCATATCGCAAATGACAATTGGTTGGCTGCAGAGGCTAAATATAAAATACAGCAAAATGTGGTAAACCAATCTCAAATTGCATTAAGCGCTGCATGGTCTTCTTATCAACAGACCTCACCAATCATATATGCTCCCATTTCAGGCACAGTCTCTGGTCTTTCCTTGCAGAGCGGGTCTGTGATTGTCGCAAATACCAGTACTTCAAATAGTGCTCAAAGTGCAACAAAGATTGCCTCAGTTAAAACAAAAGCGCTGCCGACCGTATCTATTAATTTAACTGAGATTGATGTGCCTAAAATTGATCTTGGCGACAAGGCAACAGTGACATTCGATGCTTTTTCCGACAAAACATATACGGGTACAGTCATCAGCATCGATACTGCAGGAATAGTTTCCTCAGGAGTGACTACCTACCCCGCCGTAATCAAACTTGATGTTGAGTCAGACTCAATTTTACCCAATATGGCAGCTTCAGCCAACATAATAACAGCCACGAGAGACGATGTACTTCTTATCCCTTCCTCAGGCGTAAAGACACAGACAGACGGTGAAGCTTATGTACAGGTCATGAAAAATGGCAAACCTGTTGATATAACGGTTGAGGTAGGGTTATCGTCTGATACTCAGACAGAGATTTTGTCAGGAATCTCTAAAGGGGACGTAATAATTATTGGTACTACACCGGTCACAACAAAAGGCGGTCAGGGTTCAAATACCTCACAATCTCCTTTTAGCAACTTTGGCAGTGGAAGCGGAGGAGTTAGGGTAGGAGGATTTGGAGGCCGATAATTTGCTATGAATAACAAACCTATTATCCAGACAAAACATCTTTGTAAAATTTATAAAACTGATGTTGTTGAGACGATTGCTCTCTCTGATGTTTCTTTTCAAATAAACAGGGGTGAATTTGTGGCTATTATGGGTCCATCTGGGAGTGGTAAATCTACTCTTATGCATATTTTAGGCGCTCTTGATCTTCCAACTTCTGGAGAGTATTTACTAGATGGGGAAATAGTAAATAAACTCAAAGATGAAGAGTTGGCAGATATAAGAAATAAGAAAATTGGATTTGTATTTCAAGCCTATAACCTTCTTCCTCGTACGACTGCAATGAAAAATGTCATGTTGCCGATGAGATATGCTGGTGTTGTGTATGAGGAAAGACAAGAAAAAGCAAGAAAATTTCTTGAGTTGGTTGGACTAGGCGATAGGTTAGAACACACATCAAATCAACTATCAGGTGGTCAACAGCAAAGAGTTGCAATCGCACGCGCTCTTGTTATGAATCCCACCATTTTGCTTGCTGATGAACCAACGGGGAATATTGCGTCCGTTCAGGCCGAAGAAGTAATGTCTCTGTTTCAAAAATTAAACGAAGAGGGTCATACGGTTGTTATGATCACTCATGAACAAGATATTGCCGCCCATGCCAAACGCATTATTCATGTGAAAGACGGTACCATCATTGGCGATGATATAAATCACAAGCAAAAAAAAGTTATTGCTTCAAAGAAATAAATATGGATTTATTTGAGCTATTTATTGAGAGTTTAGGTACTCTCACTCTAAACAAAACTCGTACAGGACTGGCGATCTTAGGTATTGTCATTGGAATTGGTAGTGTGATTGCTCTTGTTTCTTTGGGACAAGCAAGTCAACAAGCAATTGAATCACGCATTGAGTCGTTAGGATCAAATCTATTAACCATTCAACCTGGATCAATACGGCAAGGAGGGGTAGTAGGGGCAGCAGGAGGAAGAACCTCTCTGAGTCTTGATGATGCTAAGGCGATTGCATCATCTCCACAGATTACAACGATAGATAAAGTATCGCCTGAGTTTTCTCGAAGAGCTCAAGTGACCACAGGAGGAAGTAATACAAACACTCAGATAATCGGCGTAACTGTGGTTTATTCTGAAGTTCATAAAGTAAACATGTCATCCGGTAGCTTTATTTCACAGCGGGATGTTGACATTATGAATAAGGTGGCTGTTGTGGGTCCGCAGGTGGTATCTGATCTCTACGGAGACGGGGCAAACCCTATTGGTCAAAATATAAGAATTGAGGGTCAGACATTGAGGATCATTGGAATAACCGAGGCTAAAGGGGGGACTGGTTTTCAGAACCAAGACGATGTTATTTATGTGCCATTAACAACAGCACAAAAACAACTTTTTGGAGTGAATTATTTAGGATCAATTGCTCTTGAAGCCAAAAGCGCCGAGGTGATGAGTAATGCTCAAAATGAAGTAGGCTATTTTCTCTTAAACCGCCACAAGCTTACAGATCCAACACAGGCGGACTTTTCCATTTTTTCACAGCAGGACATATTAAATACGGTGACTTCAACCACTGGTACTTTTACGACACTTCTTGCTGGTATCGCTGCCATATCTTTGCTTGTTGGAGGAATTGGAATAATGAATATTATGTTGGTGACCGTGACTGAACGGACACGGGAGATTGGTCTCCGGAAAGCTTTAGGTGCAAAAAAGAAAATTATAACAACACAGTTTTTACTTGAGTCAATTATTCTTACATTTACTGGTGGTATTGTTGGAGTAGGATTGGGAGTTTTTGCTTCATATGTTATCTCCCGTTTGACCAGTTCACCGTTTGTTGTTTCGCTTAGTTCAATATTGCTTGCGTTTATGGTATCTGCAGGCATTGGTATTGTATTTGGTTGGTATCCAGCTCAAAAAGCAGCAGGACTTCAACCTATAGAAGCACTTCGGTATGAGTAAAAATTATAAATTTATTTTTTTATTATGAAAACTAATCAAATCTTTCTATTTCTCTCTTTATTCATTATTGTTGGAGCAATTGCATTTTATGGCGGAATGAAATATCAGGAAAGCAACCAAAGAAATAATTTCCTTAATAATTTAAAAGGAGGGGGAGCGCCTGGTATGCTTGGACGCACTACAGGTCAAAACGGTAACAGAGTAGGTTTTCGTCCAGTAAACGGAGAGATCATCAGTACGGATGATAAATCTATAACAGTAAAAATGCCAGATGGTAGTAGTCGGATTGTGTTTATAAATGATAAAACCATAATTAATAAGGCTGAAACTGCATCTAGGGAGGATTTGAAGTTAGGAGTAAAGGTAGCAGTATTTGGAAATATGAACACAGATGGAAGTATGAGCGCCCAAAACATACAACTAAATCCAATAAATAGCAGAAGGGAGAACTAACAGTTATCTTTTCACTACCTTGCCACCATTTGTCTCATCATAACATTCAGGGATGAGACTTATGGGATATGAAGGATAAGGGGCAAGAGATGAACAGGAGATGGTACCATTGCCGTCAGCAACTATCTTCCATACCCCTTCCTGTTTTATTGCAAAGAAGTACCCTCCACCTGTCTCGCTTGATTTTTCTCTGACTCCTCCTGATGCATAGGTTCCATCATTTTTACTTATAGTGACTTCAATCTCCATATTTTCCCATTTATTCTTTTGGATAAGTGCTTGTTTTATTGCCTCACTATCATCTATGGTAGAAGTAGTGATTGTTGGAGCGATTGAAGATGAAGAAGAGTTGATAGGTGTTTGAGTAATTGCGGGGGAAGTCGTGGGGATTAAGGAACTAGCAGGATTTGCACGCATAGTTCCTAGCTTATAAGCAGTTATGCCGACTCCTAAAATAATACTTGCTGTTAAGAAACCAACAAAAAAATTCTTCATATATCTTTATTCTATTACACTTCAATAAACTTTGCCAAGTACATAATGATAATTCCGAGTATAAAAAACAAAAATGATAAGAAAGACTTATATAAATTAGTTTCTTTTCTCATCTCTGGGATAAGATCGGTTGTGGCAATATAGATAAACCCGCCTGCCGCAACAGGAAGCAGGTAAAAGGTAAAATGTTCAACTCTGGACGCTGCAAAGTAACCAATCACTCCTCCAAATACCGCAGTTAAGGCTGTCATGAAGTTGGCAAATAATGCTTTTTTTCTCCCGAAGCCTGCATATAGAAGTACACCAAAATCTCCAATTTCCTGGGGAATTTCATGGAGGGCTACCGCTAAAGTAGTCACTACACCAAGATGAAAACTTGTTAAAAAACTTGCCGCTATGACAAGACCGTCGATAAAATTATGGATACTATCACCGATCAGATTCATCAAACCAAACGTATGAACTTTACATACTCCTTTGTGACAGTGTCTCCAGTGCAATAATTTTTCAAGGATAAAGAAAAAAATGAAGGAGAGTAAGACAAACAAAAATAGATTTCCATCTTGATATAGTTCCTGCGCTTCAGGAAGGAGATGTAGAAAAGCTCCGCCAATCAGTGCTCCGGCTGACAGAGAGACAAGAAGGATGAGGATTTTGTGCAGGGTTTTTTCTTTCATGACAAGAGTTATCACTCCAATCAAAGACCCAGCGCTGACAACCAAGTTTGCTAAGATTATTGAAAATAAAATATTCATTTAAAAAATAATTAGTAACAGTTTTGACAAAGGCCGAAAAACTCAAGTGAATGACGATGTATTTTATATTGGGTTTTCTTTTTCAACTGCAAGGCAAAGTAGTTTTCATCTTTAAAAAATATTTCTTCCACTTTCCCGCATTTATCACATATGATGTGGTGGTGGTGATTGTTTTCTTTCACCGCTTCAAATCTTTTTTTTCCGTCACCAAACTCAATCTGTTGGATACATCTCAGATTTAATAATAATTTTACTGTTCGGTATATAGAGACGGTGTCAGTGTATACATCATTTTTTTTCAGCTGATTCATGATCTCTTTTATGGTGAGAGGAAATTTAGTTTGAAGTAATATTGTAGATATTGCTTTTCTTGGTTTAGTTAAACGATTTCCTCTTTGTTTTATAACAGCGATTGTTTTCACTGCGATTATTATTGCAAACCATTTGCAATATGTCAAGTAGAGGGATTATGTATATTTTGATATTTCAAATATTTTACTTGGTTTTTTACCTCCCTTAAGTAATCGTATTGCTTGGGGAGAAACATGGAAATAAGCAGATAAGATCATTTTTACTTTTTGATTGGCAGCTCCTTGTTCTGGTTTTTCTTTTACTCCGATTTCAAACTGATCTTCTGACTTTTTAATCAAAAAATCCTTGCTTGACTGAGGCTGCACCTTTACTTTTATTAAGACTTGGTTCATGCCGACTCATAGAAATAATAAGCTAAAAAAAACCATTATCATTCCACTAATCACTCCTAAGATGGCTTTATGTCCTTGACCATCTCGGAAACAGGCAGGAAGAAGTTCATCAAAGCTTATATATACCATAATACCCGCAACAAGAGAGAAAACATAGGCAAGTATATTTTGATTAAGATGTGGTTTTAAAAGAAAATAAGCGATAATAGCTCCAATAGGCTCAGCTGAACCCGAAATAAATGCATATTTAATGGCCTTTCTTTTGTCTAAGGTTGCATGATATATGGGTGCTGCAACAGCAATGCCCTCGGGGATATTGTGGATTGCTATTGCAATAGCTAAGAGGACACCGAGTTTTAGATCGGTAAATGAACTTAAAAAAACAGCCATTCCTTCCGGAAAGTTATGGATAAGAAGCCCAAGCGCAACGATGTATCCTGTTGCAAGAAGTTTTTTGTCAGTTACAGACTGTTTTCTACACATTCTTTCTTCAAGGTAATGATGGGGTAGAAAAAAATCAATAAGGGTGATGATAAAAATACCAAGAAAAAAGAATATGTTTGCATTGAAAAACCCCACCCTTTTTATTGCAATAGGTAAAAGCTCCATGAAAGATAGATAGATCATTACGCCCGCTGACAGTCCAAGGAAAAAACCAAGATATTTTTTCTTGCTGAATCTGTGAGATAAGAAGATAAGGCTTCCCACAACGGTTGATAATCCTGCAAGGACGGTGAGCATAAAAGGAAGAGCGACATTAGTAAGGTCCATTGCCCATTATAACACGGTTATTTATGCTCCCATCTCCATATACCATCCCATAGCCGATTCTGATCCTTTTGAAGCTCAACTATTCTTTTTTGCATTATGTAGACCACAGGATCGTTGATTAATCTATCCCAAGTCTGTAGAGCTTTGGTAAATTTACCTTGCTGGTACAGGGTAAAACCTTTTTCATACTCATTTTTTAGTATCTGATTTTCTCGAGTACAGAGCAGTGGTTGATATAACTTAACAGCCTGGTTTTTACCCTTCACGACGACCTCATCGATCAATCGATACATAATTGTTGGATCTTTGACTTTATTTTTTACTGCCTCCGTAATCAATATGTTTACTCCATATTTTTTTGTTAACCCCTCAACCCGAGAAGCTAGGTTTACATTATCTCCAAGTACGGTATAATCAAAACGCTTGCTTCCTCCAATATTCCCTACGATCATTTCACCACTATTAATACCTATTCCAATCTGCCAATCAGTATGCAGTTTGTGTAATGCTTCAAGCATTTTGAGAGCTGTTTTTACCGCCTTTAACTCATGTTGTTTTTCAAAAAGCGGTGCATTCCAGAAAGCCATAATTGCATCCCCTATGAACTTATCAATAGTTCCTTGTTCATCTAAAATAAGGCTGGACATTAATTCAAGGTATTGATTGAGTGACTCAACGAGTTTTTCAGGTGGGACTTTTTCCGAGTAACTAGTAAATGATCTAATATCACAAAATAAAACCGTCATCTGTCTTTTTTCTCCTCCAAGGGCTAGTTTTTCAGGATGTTTGAGAAGGGTGGGTAATAATTTAGGACTAATATATTGTTGAAAAGCTTGTTTTAAAAACTGTCTTTCCTTACTCTGTTTGAGATTGTCAAAAACCAAAATATAGAAAATTATCCCTAACCAAATAAATGAAAACTGCACAAAAAACCAATTAATTCCAAATTCAAAAAGCATGACTCCAACGATTTGTGTAAAAAGCCATATAAGACCAACGGTTAGAAAACGAAAGCTTAGTTTTTTTTGAGATAGAATAAAGAATGCGAGTGTAATGACGGAAATAAAAAGGCAAATAATATAAAAATATATTTGTGGAATATCTCTTTGAAAACGGTTATGTAAGAGTGAATTGATAATCTGTGCATGTATCTTTATACCAGGAGTTTGTGCGCCAAAGATATCAGTGAAATTATCATCGATCTGACTTTTTAAATCTTTTGTGGTAAAGCCGACAAGAACTATTTTGTTACGAAAAGAATCTTTCGGAAATTGGCGGTTATATACATCAATAAAACTGATATGACTAAAAGCTTGACGTGTGTAATTATAATACAGAGGAGTTGATTCGTTTATACATCCTGCCAGTTTCTTACCAAGATACTGTTCAAAAACTGACGAAGCAAAACTCGTCACACAAGTGTTGGAAATATTTAACTTGTTTTGAAACTGACGGATTTTGCCGTCTGATTGACTGTTCAAATTGATAAATCCTGAGGTGATCAAATTTGATGTATATACGGGCTGAAGAAATGTTTCATTATCAATTTTTCCAGCCAGAGTTAATGGATAATTATTTTTGGATAACTGATACATAACTTCTTCATCTTCTTCTCTTTTATCCAAAAATAAGACGTCTATTCCTACGATCCTTGGTTTTTCAGGGTTCAGGTTAGCTAATACTTGTGCAAATACTTGTCTTGACCATGGCCAAGGACCAATCTGCTGTAGGCTTTTTTCATCGATCTCAACTATCATAATTTCTTTACGGGGAGTTAAAAATCCTTGAAGTTGATCTGTAAAAATAGTGTTTAACTGCGAAAAAAAATCAAAAGAGGCAATTTTTATTAAAAAAAACAAAAACATGATACCAAGGAAGATAAAAGTAGTTTTACTAAATAGTCGTTTATATATCATCTAAGTCTGATAAAAGTTGGAGTAGGCGACAAGATCAATTTTCTTAAAGGGAAAAGAGGCAACTGCAAGAGAGAAATTGAGGGTTTTGGGGAAGGAGTAGGAGTAGGGGCAATAGTAATAGTAGATGAAATAGGAGTGGTTTTGATAATGTTTTGAAATATGATGGTTGTGATGGTTGGAGTAATTATGGTAGGCGCAATCGTGACGGTTGGTGAGGGTATTTTTCTTTTACGCAGTATATCTAATCGGAACTTAGTTTTTAACTGAGAGTCCAATGTTCGATTTGTTTTGAACCATACAGAATTCATTATCTCTGAGGAAATATTTTCTGTTGTTAATCCTTTCTGAGAACCTGGAGGAGGAGGGGAGGCGAATTTTCCATCTAAGCCTGACTGTTTTCTTAAAGGTATGCGTGCGATCTTTCCTTGAGTTAATAATTGTTTACTGATATATATCCGTTTTTTATTTTCTTCCTTATAATTTTTTACTTCTATGGTATTTTCAATTGCCAGCACCTTGGTTTCAGCAAGAGCGCCCCTACTTATTTCAACCGCAAACGTGGTTCCACGTACCGCTGCAACAGTATTTGGTGTTTCAACCTGGTAAGCTTTTCCTTTAGTTATATGTTCAATTCGATGCCACGTATTACCGAGAAGCTGAGTTATATATGTCGAATTATCTTGTATCTCTACCTGAAGCTCTGTGTTTTTATCTAAGGAGACAAGTGAGTTGTCAGGTAATATTAGATGTGCTTGGCCTTCAAGAGTTTTTACATGACTTTTATTCGGCAAGGACATTTCATCAGTAGTTACTTTTTGGTAGTCACCGGGTAGCTGTTTATAAAATACATCTCCATTTTCCCTTATAAGAAGAAAGGTGAGGGGTTTTTTACTTACTAATTTTGAAAATAAGAAAATTATCCCAACAAAAAACAGGAATAAGATTAGATATTTTCGCATGTAGCATATTATAGCATTTTGATGATGTGGCTTATTTCTTGAATAAGAGAAACACTAAGAATATTTATTTGACTAATTTTTTAATATAAAATATAATTACTTTATATTATAAAAATTTATTTTTAAATTAAAATATGAGCATACAAGGTGATAACCTACGAAATTTTCTTGAGATACCTTACGATGAGTTAGAGCAAATGAACCTTGAGGCAAAAAAGGAGCGAGAGTCAAGAGAACATGAACTCAAAGTAAAGGAGAGATATATCAATTATTTAAAAAAGGAGAAGCGAATTAAGGCGGTGACTGTAGGTTTTTCAGATCTTGAGGGTAGATTCCATATGCTGGATTACGATAAAAAGTTTTTTTTATCAAACTTTGAGAACCTTACCTTTGATGGTTCATCTATCCGCGGATTTTCAAGACAGGCAGAGTCAGATTTGCGTCTTAAGATTGATTGGTTTGCTTTCTGGTGGCTGCCAAGTGATGTATTTGGTCCGGGCAAAGTTCTCATCATGGGTGAAGTATTTAACCAAGATGAAAAACCATACGAAATGGATACAAGAGGACTTCTCAAAAAGTATGCTGCAACTTTAAAAAAAGAGAAGGGTTATGTTTTTTATGCCGCAAGCGAAGTAGAGGGATTTTTACTAAAGGGGGAAGATGCAGAGAAAAACTTCGATGAACGTATTGGTTTTGAGATTGCATCTAAGGGTGGATATTATCACTCTCTACCTAATGACATGCTTCGTGTCTTTATAGATCGAACAGCTGAGGCTCAGAGAGCTATGGGATTTGAAAACGAAAAAGATCATCCTGAAGTCGCTCCCTCGCAGTTTGAACTCAACTATTCATATTCTGAGATAGTTAATGCGGCAGATCAGATACAAATCTACAAATTAGTGGCGCGGCAAATCGCACGGAATATGGGTATGACGGCAACGTTTCTGCCAAAACCTATCGTAGGTGTGAATGGAAGCGGTATGCATACTAATCTTTCAGTCATGAAAGATGGTAAGAATCTGTTTTATGACAAAAAGGGTAGAGGCAAGCTTTCATCGTTTGCATGGGATGTAGTAAATAGGATTTTAGGCAGTGCGGGTGATATTTGTCTTATATTAAACAGCAGTGTAAACGCTTATAGAAGACTTGATCCTCACTTTGAGGCGCCAAATGAGATAAAGGTATCTGAGGTAGATCGTGGAGCTATGATTCGAGTACCTCTTTTCAACGAGCGATCTTCTCGTATCGAGATACGAAGTATTGGTCCTGACGCAAATCCATATCTCATGATGTATGCTTTGATTAAAGTTGGTTTGGAGGGGGATATACAAAAAGCAAGAAAGGACAAGCGACAAAGAGTAAAGTTTCTGCCAGGTCATATCCATACCGCTCTACAATTATTTCGTCAAAGCGACGTTGTCACGAAACTTTTGGGAGAGGAGTTTAAGAAGAAATTTGTGAGTTTAAAGTTAACGGCAGCAGATCGAAGTCCGACAGAGCTTGGGATAAGAGTTAAAAATGGTGAGGTGCTATATCATCATGAAGTATATAATCAGATGCTTTGGAATAATTTCTAATTATTTCCTTATGTTAATATTAACGTATGTTTAATGAGTATGATCTAAAAATCAAAAAATTATTATCTGCAAAGACCCCAGATACTGATTGGAAACGGGTATTGGATGATCATAAAGAAATGATTGGTATTATTCAGCACGAGAGACTTATCCATTTGTTAGTAACTATGTTTGTTGGAAGTATTATGTCAGCCTCTTCTTTCATCATCATAATGACGAAAAAACCAGACCTACTGATTTTCTGTATACCGCTGATATTTCTTTTTTTAGGCTATTTATTTCATTACCGATTTTTAGAAAACACCACACAACGCTGGTATAGGATTAAAGAACAAATTAAAAAAAATAGTAGCGAGGATAAGTAATTTTCGGACTTATTTCCGTTTCCACCAGTCTCCAAATACATCTCTCAAATCAAGCCCAAAATAAGCAAGTGAAGATAACAATAAAAAAGATGCAGTTGCCTCATCCATATTTCCTATGAACGGAACTGTATCAGGTATAAACTCAAATATTCCAAATCCCGGATTAAATAAATATAATCCAGACACTATCCCAATGAATGCAATCAATGATTTTTTCACAAGCGTCTGTTTGCACCAGTTAGTAATATTTTCATAGTGAGTTATAATAATGGTTATTATATCAGGAAGTTTAACATCCTTCTTTTTTGCGTCAAGGAAACAAATGAAGATCTACTGTGTCAGTAATTGAAAATAGTAAATTAAAAAAAGAATCACGGCAAAAGGAGAACTGACAAGACCAGGTATGTATCTCTTAGCTAAAATAGCTCCAGTAATATGCCATATGCCATTAGCAAACATAACGAGGTTAAATATTGACATTAAACCGATTCTGTAAGGATAATTTGTTATAAAAATAGCTGAGATCAATAAGGTGGAAAGAAGAATTTCCATTGTAATAAAAAACCTTCTCGACATTTTCCAGAGAGGCCATACTTTTTCAAAGTGAGTATAAATCTCTTCTTGCGAATGAAACAAATAGATAATGACAAAGTAAGTATAGTATCTTTCAACCAATCCCATAGCTTAAGTATATCAAGACAAAAAATTCTAATTTGTTTTAGGAGTTGTCTCTTTTGTTCTATCGATTACATTCGATGAGTTAATTCTAATTTTCTATTGATCATTAACGATAGATTTTTTAACCCCAGAAATTATTTAGCCTTTTTAACCAGTCTTGCGTGAGTGTTTATATGTCCTGCAATCATTTCCAAAAAGTAGGCAGTCTCATAAGTGCGACCACCTTTACTGTAAGTCATTCGGGGAACTTTCTTCACAACGATGTTAGTATATAATGACATATTAGCCTCTCGCAATCTGCCTACAAGCTCCCTAATGGAGCATTTTCTTAGGGATAAAACTCCTGCTATGTTTATGGTGGACATTCCTTCAGGTAGGGGAGGATTTTTATATTCCGCTAGAGCTTTATAGTTGGCAGCATAATTTTCGTGCCAAAAAACGATATGGCAAAGTTGGTCTTTGACAGTCCACTCATCAGTCGTCATTAAACCAGATTTTTTATTTTTTATTTCATGAATAAATTCCTCAACACTCTTGGAGAGAGTAGTAAACAACTCATTATAATTATTGTTCATATTACTATTTGCCGATCACCCTTAAAGCCTTTACATATACATTTTTCACTCCGTTGTTTTCTTCTTTTTTTACAATCGCATTTATCTTGCTTAGCAAAGTGGTTCTTATGGTTTGATTGTGTTTCAGGATTTCTCCAAGAGCAAAAGCGGTACTCCAACGGACGACCGTTCCTTTATCAGTTGTATTTTTAAATAGAGCATCTAACGCCTTCTCGGTTTCTTTTGGTAATGCTTTGGCTATGTTACCTATAACCCGAGATGCCTCCCATTTAACTCTCGGAGACTTATCACTTAAACATTTTATTACATCAGATAGATAGATCTTTGCAATACCGGCATTTGTTTGGGTCGCATATTCAAGAGCTTCAATACAGGTGCCTCGTTCGGCATCATCTCCGTAAGATAGTGCTTCGGTGAAATCGTCTGCCGATGGTTTCTTTTCCAGGATAAGCTTGGCGATAAAAGCATTTAGTTCTTTTGGTTTTTTATCTGATTTTTTGATTTCATCAAGTATTTTCATACTATTTATTTTTTCCACCTTTTTAATGTTGGGATCAGTTCTTGCATCATTTTTTTTGCCTCATCCTCAGGCGTTCCGAATTTGACCATCATACCAACACAGGCAGTAATCATTTGATCTATTGTGATATTTGGATTGGTGAATGCACCTTGTTGATAACAATATGTGCAATATTCCTCGTTTTTACTTTTATCTGTATTAGTTCCGAAATCACTATCTATCTTCATTGGCATTCCGCAACTTTGACAGATGACTGAATAAAATTTCTGACTCATATGTTTTCACCTCCTTTTGTCCGCCGAAGCTTTATGCGAAGGCGGATTTCTATTTTGTAAATGTATCAAATACCTTGCTTAGTGCTTCTGATTTGATAAGATTAATACCATCTTTATCTTTTCGGACGACCACTAATAACCTATCGCCAACATTGATATTCAATCTCTTTCTTATATCTACGGGAATAGCAACTTGTCCTTTGTGAGAAACGGTTACCCAACTGGAGAATTGGTTCCCTTTATTGGAGCTATCAGATTTGCTTGTCATAAGGCTATGATATGAAGAAGTATATCACAAGTCAAGTAGTGAAAACAAGAATTTTCTTACTAACCAAAAAGATTATGGCAATATTGAATTCCTACATAGTTCACTTAGCCTACTTTCTTGGTTGAGTGAGCCGGTCTTGGACCTTCATCGTTCCTATAACATTGTACCAACTCAAGGCTGGAAGGGACATTTAAGACAAATAAACATTGGTAGTAATTCTAATTACTGGGGGCATATTTTCTTACATTTTGCCTATATATTAATTGAAAATAGTATATAATTGGCTTGTACGAAAAAAACATCAATTATTACTAGCTTTCTTATTCTTCTTGTCACGCTCTCCTTTTTTTCCTCAAAATCAGTTCAAGCTGCCCAAACTCCTGATGTTTGTTACTCTCAGTGTCTTGCCTACAAATTTGTTTGGCAGGGTACACATTGTTTTGATGAGTTTGAATATCATTGCACAGAAGATAGTGGTAGCACATTTAAAAAAACAATTGCGTTTCTTAAAGATGTTTTTAATACTTTAAAAAGCGGTGACGGTATTGACACCGTCTTTACTGCTTGGTTTGTCTGCAAGCCATTAATTGAAAACTGTATTGTTCCCCATCAACAGAATTGTCGGCAAACCTGCAATCTTGATCAGTATGTCTATGCGCCTGACCTGTCAGTCGGCCACCCGGACAGCAGTTTTCATGGTGTATATTTCGATGAAAGATTCAATCGACTTTATTTTAAGCTCGTCAATAACGGTATGGGTTATGCATGGGATATTGATGTTGATGCAAGCTCAGGTCATACGCCTAACCGTGATGGAAAAATCCAAGGAGGAACCCAGCTTTTCAAGGAAAAGGTCGAGCATTTAATTTATTTGGGAGCCAGAAACGGTCCACCCAAGTCTTTTTCCGACACGGTGGGCGACTTTCTGATTGAGGAATCATTAAACGGTCAATATCTCCATGATTTTAAGAGCTGGTTGGTTGACAAAGCCGATCTGCATTCCGATTCGAAAAACTACAACGTCCCCAACTATTGGATAAAAGCTGTTCCTTTCAATCCTGTCCCGGGCGAACTTAACCGGGTTATTTTCAACGTTGACGGTAGCAAACTCATTCCTGAATATAGTGAAAGTAATAATACATTTATTTTTGACCTTGATCTACGACCAACCCCGGCGCGATATACTATCGCAACATTTACCCAACAAATTATTGATCAAACTTTAAACTCCTTTTTGATAAATTTCCAGGTAAAAAATACCGGTGAGGAAAGCGGCCTGGCACAAGCAAAAATATATGAAGGGAAATTTCAGGAGGGAAAAACACCTATTTACCAATCGGAAGAAAATATTATGGGTAAGAGTGATAAAAATTTCGAAGCGACCATTGATGTTAATTTGTCCGGAGAGTCCAGTCCCTATTGTGGCAAACACAAGGAATATACGATCGTCGTTACCGATGAAGAGGGAAATAAGACAGAAAGAAGTTTTTCCCTGCCGATCTATATCGGGTCGGTTAATGGAAACGTTGAGGATCTTTTTGGAAAACCGGTCGTCGGGGCGACTGTCAAGGCTTCAACCGGACAGGAAACAACTACTAATAAATACGGTTCCTACTCTTTAAAGGGAATTGCGTCATTGGGAAAGATTGTTATTACCGCCACCCACTCCGAATTTTCCAGACCAGGAACACAAGAAGTGGAGCTTAAATACGTAAACGAATTTGATGCCTGCGATGTAGGTAATTTAAATTTTTATAATATCGATCTTGTCCTCAAGGACCAGGACGTCCTTTTTACAGTAACTGTTAAAGATCAATCAGGAAATCCAATAATAGCTAACATATTAGCAGTAAATTCGGATTGGCGCTTTTATGAAACGATTAATGGAACCGGTCCATTACCCGGTATGCAGCCGGGGAAATATTTATTTACTATTTCTGCCTCTGGTTATAAAACAATCCGGCAGGATATCAATGCCGTACCGCAAAATGTTAACTTGGAATTTATCCTGGAAAAATTGAATGGTCGCCCTGATGACACCGGCCTTCATTTAATTACGCCACGTCTTTTATGGCAAAAAACTTTTGGCTTAGGAAGTGGTAAGGAAATTGGTAATATGACCGGAACAAAAAACGGCCAGCTTTTAGTAATAAGTGTTGCTGATAATCACAATAAAACCAGAAAATTGTTTTTTCTTGACCTTTTGACAGGGAATCAAACCAGGGAAGTATCGGTTCCCTGGTCGGTTGAGGAACAACGTTACATCGGACTTGACGCTTCTTACGACGGTGGGACAGTCGGATTTTTTATCAATACCGGTTCGGGTAAAACCAGAGAGTCGATTTTGAAATTATTTGATGCTACCGGTAATGAAATCGGCTCAACCACATTTGATAGAGACTTATCAGCATCAATGGACGTTTCACCTGATGGTTTCTATGTCTGTTCCTATCTGTTATTAGATAAAGGCCTCCATAAATACACCGGATATGAGATTGAAGGCAAAGGTGATGATGATTTTAAAAGAAATCCAGCAACCTGTCCTGACTATTTTTTAAGAAACAATCATCGAGTAACAAACTGTAAAGACGGCTTGTGTGAAGAAACTATTTCTCACAATCAAGTGAGAGTTATCGGTGATATTACCAATATTACAACGGTGACAAAATATGACTCGACCTTTGATGACAGTACAGTCGTCGCCCGTACCCATAAAACACTTTATTATTTCGGCCAGTCGAATTGGAGCAAGGAATTAAGAAGTGATAATTCCTATAAGAGCATTGCTGTCAGTCCGGGTGGAATGTATACAATTGTCACGGAAGGTAGTGGTGGCTCATTAAAACTCAAAGTTTTCGACAGAACTGGCGGTGATAAAACGCCGGATTTCCCCTATAAACACGTCAGGTTCGTTTTCGCCAACGACAAGGGTTTGTTTTTTACCCAATTGGTTTCAAATCGAATCGAACTTTATAAAATCGGTGAATATGACAACGAATATCGACCGCCCGATCTAACTCCAACTGTTATTCCTCAATGGTTTGACGGGCTTTCATATTACTCACAAGGGCAATTTTTCCCATCGCGCGATAATACTTTTGCCAGCCTTGATCCCGGAGTGATGTATCGGGCGGACAAAAATATCCAAATGTCCATAATTAAACCATTTTCCAGCGTTAATCTTGGTACTTTATCAATAACCAAAGACACAATATTTTCTGTTAATTACAACTATAATCCAATTCTTATTAAAGGTCAGATGACGGCTAACTTCGGTTCCCCGGTAACTATCTATGCGATCAAGTTTGACCGTTATTGGACAGGTAATTTTAAGGTTAAACTCGAGGATTTTATGCATCATATGTTGCCGGAGGACGAGTATTTCATCATTCAAAATATCCATACGAGATTTACCATAAAAAACGAGGCCAATAGCATCAATGTTGCAGTTGATTCGGGAGATGTTGCAGTAAAAGGTAAGAATATTGAAGAAAAGGTATCAGGCAATAATCAAATTACGATAGACGGGAAAAACAATATTAAAAAATCACTGTTTATAAGTATAGTAGTCTACCGGGTTGTCGGATTGATTTGGCTTTTGTCAGCCGGCATTTTGCTTTTCATAAAGAGAAAGACTCTTCTCGGAAAAAGAATCCTGCAAGTTATGAAAGTAATTCTCATCTGGACCTGGATTCTTGTTAAAAAAATATCCGTATTGATTTGGAAAGGGCTCAAAATTCTTAGTCAGTTGATTATTGGGTTAATTAAAAAAACCAGCAAAAACAAGAAAAAATAAGTTATGAAAAAAATATTATTCACCATCGCTGCGATTATTTTTATAGTTTTTTTACTCCGCTTTGCTATTGGTGGAGATGAGGATACTTGGATCTGCGAAAAGACACCTACTTCCGTTGGAGGGTCCGGAGCGGCAAGGTGGATAAAACACGGCAATCCTTCTTACCCAAGTCCTGTTATACCCTGCAGCGGGACAAAGCCGCTTGGCAAAACAAAAGAAGATTGCCTTGCTCAGGGAGGAGTTTGGGAAAAACAAGGCCCGGAACCTTATGAGACTTGTGACAGGAAAACGATTGACCGCGGTAATCCTTGCCGTGATAATAACGAATGTGAGGGGTGGTGCCAGGTTGATTTAACAAGAGATGAGTTGAATCAGGGAATGCGCGGAGAACTGAAAACTGGCAAAAAGATAGGCCAGTGTTCTATTTGGGTGGTTGAATTGGGGTGTTTTGGAATGATGGAAAAAGGAAAAGTAAAAGTTATCTGTATTGATTAATTATAAATTACATAAAAATCGGAGATAAACTGAAAAAAGAAAAAAAGAGTCTTTCGCCGAAAAAAATACCTGATTACAAATTTACTCATTTACTCAATAAATATGAGAAAAGGAATTGCATCTGTCTTAGTTTTATTAATTGTTTTAGTTATCGGAGGAGCTGGTGTATTGACAACTTTAATTTTTTTCAATAAAGGGAGTTCAGATGAGATAGAGACAACTACGAAACAATCCAGTCAGGTTTCAACGGGTATATTTAAGGACCAAACCGATCTTTGCCATTCGTTACCAATGGAAACCGTCGCTTTATTTTTAGGTAAAACTATAGTTAGGACAGAGTCTATTACCGACATTACTCTTCAGAGTTGTCAATACTATTTGGATGAGACCCATGCTCTCGTTATCAATCATGACTTGACTAACGTCGCAAGCAAACTCAAAGGTCACGAGACTTTAGACAGAACAATTACTACTAACAAAGAAATCGATATGGAACATGCTATTATTATCCAGGAAAATGGGCTCATTAATGAGATCTACCTTATTTTTAATGATAGCGAGTTCGTTTCTATTAACAGGCCAAATGGTAAGCTTATTTCCGAAGAAGAGATTGTTGATTTTTCCGCGAGACTAGTAGACTTTTTAAAAAACGGCAAAACGCAAACCAATAAAACACCAGAAACAAAAAAAACTGTTTCCTTACCGCAGGAAGAAGCTATCGTCCAGAATTTTTTTGGTCTTATTAACGAAAGAAAAATTCCCGAAGCGGTTTCTTTAATGTCAAAAAATATGGTCGGCAATGATTCAATCAAGCAGGCCTGGGGTGTTCAGTTCAACGACATAAAATCAATAAACGTCCAAAAAATTGAACAGTCGATACCTAATAGTTGGAGCGAAAATAGCCATATTTATAAAGTTACTCTTGAAGTTTATGTATCGTCAAGTGCTGCCAACGCGCCAATTCCTTACTATGGTTGGGGGGATAATCCGAATATTCGATGGATAGAAATTGTTAAAGAAGATGGTATTTGGAAAATAAACAATTTGGCGACAGGGCCATAAAATATATTTTTTCAGAAGAATTATATTTAAAAATAGTCTACCATGTTGTGAAATGATTATATCAAAGCAGTTTTCATATAGTCCATTTAGAATAGCCATTTAGTACGGAGTTGGTTGAGCATACAGGTCAAGATCGAGGATATTTTGTCATTCTACAATTGCTCTTTTATGAAAACATATATTGTATAAAAAGATACTGCCATTTTTCATGATCATGAGAATTCCGAATAAGAGAATCAATAGGAAAAAAAATGATATGGAAAATATAATTAGGCCAAAAATGGTTGAAGACAAAAGCACCGATGGCATAAGATCGACAAAAAACTTATATGCTAATACCGGACTTACTAAAAAAACAATCAAAGGATTATGAAAAACGGAAATGACATTCAATCTATCATCATTGTTTTTCACAACTTTGTGTTCTTTTGATTCTTCTCTATTTCCTCTTTTTTCTGCAATCGGTACATACGTTAAATGGCTTTGTTTAGTAGACATATCTGGCAAAAGTATAATCTCAGTGGTATTAAGATTCAGTAATATAGGCCCTTCTTATCAAGCAATCCAAATTACAATAAAAACACAAGGGTAATTACATACCAACATAGAGAATCTTCTTATAATTAAGTCTAGAAACATAAAACAAAGGAGGTGAAAAATATATGAATGACAATAATGATAATTTTAATGATTTAAACGATACGGAATCGTTGGCACTCAAAAAAAAACTTAAAGGTCGGCAACAACAAATGACAGCACAAGAAATGAAGCAAAGTGGAAATATTCTAAATATCATGGGCGGTAAGGTTGAGGAGATAAAAGGAAAGCTTAATGAAAGGTCAGCCGACGCTGCTTTGAAAAAGATTTCCGAAGAGAAATTAAACACCTCACAGGAAACAAGTACAGTATAGTCGCTCAGCAGGTGCAAATAAATTCAGATATGACAACCAAAAATCTCATTATGGACAAAGATGCAAAACGTATCGGTGAGCAGTTAGGCATTAAATGGAATAAATTTGATGTTCATCAATTTAAAATGGGCATGAAGGTGGAATTGGAACACGGGACTGTTAATCCTTTGACAAATGTCAGCAATGACGACTTGTTAATTACAGGTAAAATTGCACTCGCTCATCTCAATGAATTTTCAGATTACTATATTCGTTTACTGAAAATGGAAAAAGAAGCTAAAAATTAGCTGAACATGTCTGTCGAGATACTTGATTTAATCAAGACATATTGTATTACTAGTAAAACCGAAATGAACCTTCTGTATACATCCGAAAAATAGAGTATATGCTGGGCATTTACCTACGGCAAACAGTGCTTCCTTACGAAGTGAGCCTTCTGCCAAACACGATCCTGCTTTACATTGAAACCCGGCAATACATATTTTTCCGCTATCATCCATTTTCTTTCGACAAATTTCCTTTGGCCAAGGTCCTGGTCGTCGCCAATCGCCGCCATTTTTAACACATTCTTCTTTTGTTTGAAATTCTCGAAAATTAGTGACTTCAGTTTTATGCATAATAGAAGTTAATACAAAATCTATAGTAGGGAATAACATAAATCGAAAGATATTAAAAAAAATAAAAGCAATAATTATAAAAAGTATGATTTTCCAGATAGACATAATACAATCTTATTATAACTTTTTATTTTACACACTTCTCATCTCGAGAACCAAATCTAATTGTGTTGAGCATGTTGGTCATGACTCAGAGCGCCCCAAAGGATTTCTGTATATGTTAGACTTACATCATGGATATAAAAAAAATAAGTCTTTTTTTGATATCTGTATCCCTGTTTTTTATAGTATTGCTAACGGGGTGGTTTTTAGTATTTAAAAATCCCACCGATACAAATATTAATACCAGTCGTACTGCGGTTATTAAAGAAATCAGAAATTTACAAAGAATTGAAACGGCCTCTTTTACTATTGAAAAAATAATAGACGGAGGGACCAGTGGAAATGTTTTTCAGCAACTTCTTTTTGGAGACAAAATATTACTTATTGCCCACGGGCAAGTAATAGCAGGATTTGATCTATCCCAAATTTCAGAAAAAGATATAGTGGTAAAAGACAAAAATATCAGGATAACTTTACCTAAGCCACAAGTGTTAATCACCACCTTGGATAATACTCAAACGAGAGTATATGACAGAACGAGGGGAATCTTAAATCCGGGAGATAATAATTTAGAGTCCAAAGTCCGGGAAGCGGCACAAAATTCAATAAAAGAAGCCGCCTGCAAGGGGGATATTTTAAAACAAGCATCCGACAACGCCAGAAAACAACTAACTGCATTTTTGTCTACTTTGGGATTTACTCAAATCTCAATAGACATACCTGAATCTTCCTGTTAAGAAGGATTGTTTTAATATTTTAAAACGGTCTTGAACTCAATTATCCCATAACTAGTATTACGTCTCAAACCATAAAGGATTCTTGTCTTTTGGGTTTCCATAATTGTAATTAAATGTTATTTCCTCATCTTTCTTTATATCTTTTAAGGCAGAAAATTTGATTGTTTTTTTCCTTAGTTTTATCTTGTAGGTTGCGTTTGGTTCATAAGAGTGGTTATATATTGACCCAAAACCTAATGTGATTGCCAAACGTTCTTTGTTTTTGCCAAAATAAAAAAAGTAGGTAACAAGGATACTCTCATTTAAATTGGACATGTCGTGTCTTGAAACTAAAATAACTGGACATATTTCAATAATTTTTCCCTTTTTAATATCGCACTTAGCGAAGACCCCTCTGTCAGCATTAAGAATTCTCGATTGGCCAATATATACTTTGTCTGAAGTGAATAGTTTCTTCATGTCGTGATTATAACAAAGATATCGAATCAGAATGTTGAGAGTCCCGCGGCATACGTCTTAATTGCTGTGTGTGTCGGTTCAGACCCTCTCAGTAATGCAATCTCAATCTCATTTTACTACTTTTCCAGGTTTATATCCTGAGTTTATTGGAAGGAAACCAAGGTGTTTACGCTGAGTGAGTGAAATGATTTGAAGTAAGACAGTGCTGAGGTTAATGGATCAAGTTAGAAACTAATTTATTAATATGTAAACAATTTAATCAACGGGATATTTTAAACTTCCACTGATTGTTTTTCCTGTTTTGTCTACATAAGAGTAAGCTCCACTATTACCCCAAGTAATTTTTTCTATTGGTCCTAGATTTTTATAATTATTGTCGGAATTTTTTAAATCTATAATGTGGGTTTCTGGAGCACTACCACCACAGTTCCAACATCCATAAATATATAAAGTCAGATATTGACCGTCTTTACTTATCTCGCCGATACGAGGTACTGATGGATGATGTGAATATGACCAGACAGACTCATAAACCAATATAGATTTATTACCATTATAAAAGTAGGTTTTATATAGAATCATTCCTTCGTTGGTACTTAATGTTGGATCTAAAGCTAAAGTGAAAATAAGAACAGATGTATTTGGGAATATTTTGTAATCAAACATTTTGGCTGTTTTACCAAATTCCTTATTTGATTCAAGGATAGTAAACCATTTTGTGTTAGGAATTTGACCAATAGAACTATCAGGAGTTTTATTTAAATCGAAATATTTGTTACCCAATCTTATATATTTTAAATTGGAATCTATCTGAATATTTAAATTTGACTCTGTTTTATTAATAGAATCGGCATTAGTCTTTATTTGATCAATGTTAGTAATACTCTGAATTGACTGATACTGTATTCCCATAGCAAATCCAATAATAGGAAAAAGAATAAAAAGAATTGCAGCTATAACTTTTATTACGGGGTTATTATGAGTGCCATGCTTGGTTAATAATTCCATAGTCAAATACCTATTGATAATAAAATTAGTATATCAAGAAATATAAAAGTTCAAACATCTTAGGTGGGTAATGTTTTTTGTATCTAGTGCTGGAGAGCAAGGATTCCCTTCGTCGATTTATATCATTTCATTACTCCTCAGGGTAAACTTCTCATCCTCGCTCAAAATAGTTCGTCAATCTCACCTTGCGGTGAGCTTGTCGAACTATGTTGGCTCTGGTTGACTATGTAGGAACTTATTACACCACGTTTTGTGGTTTACCGATATTGAATGCTTCAATGTTTTCAACTACTAAGTTATAAGTTTTTGCGTCAGCATCCTCGGTATTAAATGCATTGTGGGGGACGACGATTATGTTGGGATACTTATAGTATTCATCATTTTGATCAATTACTTGCATTATCGGAGTTTCAACTCCATAACCAAATATTTTCCCAGACTTAATACCTTCCAACAACGCCATTTTATTAACAATTTTCTCTCTAGCACAGTTTACAATTATCACTCCATGTTTTACTAATTCAATTTCCTCGCTACTTATATAGTTCTCTGTTTTCGAATTTAATGGGATGCAAATAGTGATTACATCAGATTCTTTTAAAAGAGTTATTTTATCTACTAATTCCACACCAAGCATCGGTTTTTGAGATTTGTTTATACCTAATATCCGCATATTAAAACATTTGGCAATTCTAACCACTTGTGAGCCAATGCTTCCTAACCCGAGGACTCCTAATGTTTTCCCATAGATTTCCTTTCCTTTGTATAAAGAAAAGTTGTAAGCACTATTTAACCGGGCTTCCCGGTCGAATTCATTGACTCTCTTTGCAAGATTTAAAATCATAGCCCAGGTATGCTCCGCAACAGATTCTGCAGTTGCCCCGTGTATGTTACTAACAACAATACCTTTTTCTCGGCAATAATCTAAATCAAGCCAATCTGTTCCAATAGTTAACACCGACAGTAACTTAAGAGAAGGTAATTTCAACAATAATTCTCTTCTCAAAATTGTAACTTCGGGACCTGTTATTAAAACTTCAGCATCAGCTACTTTTTCAATAACCTCTTTTGGGGATAGGTTCTGAACGTGATAAATTGTTAGATTATGAGAATTATGTAAAGGTTTTAAATATGCGTCAATTGCTGGATCTGATGCTAAGCAAACGATGTTCATAAATATATTCTACCAAGTTGTTCCGTCGTCCACTCATAGTAGTGAAGTTATATGGTCGTTGTCTTGAGGAAAAAACTAGGTTGAGCATATCGGTCGGGACCCATTCGGTCCTTATAGTTTCTTATTTGATTCTTGAGCTTTAAGATACTTAACAAATTTGTCAACAACTCTCCAGGTTTTCATCATAATATCAACGCGTTTTTCTCCGACTACAGGTCCATATACGCCATGTCGTTGATCGCCCCCCGTTTCCTTAATTTCATTTATGTCAGATTGGTTAAGATTTAAAATCTTTATAGCTTCTTGCCACCCCCTTGCTTTATTATTAGATTTAGTGAAAAACTTAGCTATTGTTTCAGTTGCACGTCTACAATGAAAAAATGTATCAAGAGGTCGTCCAATTGCATCTCTGAGGTCTTTCAGTACCATAGAAAGTTCTGGGATTATCAAAGCGAGCAAAAGAGTATCTTGGTAGCTTAATGGTCTATTTTTTTCGTCCTGGGTAATTTTAACTACATCCATTCCGAAAACTTCATGATATCCTGTTTCAGGAATATAAACTGATGCAATTTCTACATTGTATGTGTATCCTTTGAGATATCCATAAACATCCATAAAAGTATGAACGTTTTTTTCTATCGTATTTTTAAGATCCACGAGAGGGATTTGGGAATCAGTATCCACTTCAACAGTGATTTGAGAAAGTAATATCGATGTTTTTATATTAGCCTCAAAAGAGGCATCGTCACTCTTAACGCGCCCATTTACAGAAGAAATTGTGATTGGAGCTCTTTCAGGATAGACTTTTCCAAAGAAAATATATTTCATATCTGGTTCTTGTTGTTGGAGAGCAAGGATTCCCTTCGTCGATTTATATCATTTCATTACTCCTCAGGGTAAACTTCTCATCCTCGCTCAAAATAGTTCGTCAATCTCACCTTGCGGTGAGCTTGTCGAACTATGCTGGGGAGCAAGGATTCGAACCTTGAATCGCGCTGATCCAAAGTCAGGCGTGTTACCGTTACACTACTCCCCATGATTTTAAAAGTTCTCTTCCTTTACCACTTTTCAAAAATTGTTCGTATTTTAATGCTTCGCTTTTAATTTCGAATTCCTTAGTATAAACCACCTTCCAATTCTTTCCTTTTCTGGTTGATCGGGTAATTTTATTATTATGTTCCCAAATTCTCCTTTCAAGGTCTGAGGTATAACCAGTATATGTGTTTTTTAATTCATCTTTCAGAACATATACAGTGTATGCCATTCTTGTTTTCAATATTTAAAGATACTGATCCAAAGTCAGGCGCCCGCCTGAGGCGGGCTACTCCCCAAGTGTTTTGCAAGCTCTATTTTACCAAAAAAACATGCCTTATGGGTTTACGATTCTCTAGTACGATTGAAGTTCAATTTGCTTAATGGTAAAGATGATGATATACTACTTAATAGAAGAATTTCAGTCACTTAATGGGTCTAGGTTTGGAGATTAGGGTAAAACAACTTCATTTAAGGATACTTGGTTTTCTTCATGAAAGGAGGTGAAAACATACAATGGACAAAAAGAAATTATACGTCGGAAATCTACCTTGGTCAATTGAGGATGCTGGACTTAAAGATTTATTCGCACAATACGGAGAAGTCGTTGAGGCAGTTGTCATCAAAGATCGTTATTCAGGTAGATCAAAAGGTTTCGGATTCGTAACTTTTGCAACTGAAGAAGCTGCAGCACAAGCTGAAGCAGAAATGGCTGGAAAAGATATGGAAGGCCGCAAAATCGTCGTTAACGTCGCAAAACCTAGAGAGGAAAGGCCTCGAGGAGGTGGCGGAGGTTATCGAGGAGGAGGAGATAGGGACAATAGACGACCTTACTAAACCAATAAAAAAACACTATTTGCTTCTTGGGGTCTAAAATAAAGACCGCGTAGAGAGGGGGTAGTGTTTTTTTTATGGGAGCGATATAATATTGTCAGATGAAAAAACAGAATCTCCATTTACTTGCGACGGTTTCCTTATCAATTTTTTTATTTATCTTTCTTCATATCTTTTACACAGGTGTGGTTACTACTCCAACGGAATTAGACAGTGTCATGTATCATATACCAATTGCTAAAAGTTACCTCAACGGTCGCATATTTTCTTCCCCCTCATCTCCACTTATGCATCGGTATTTTCCCGGCGCATCTGAGGGTATACTTGCTTTTTTTATGCTTCTGCATATTCCCCTAAACCTATACAATGTTTTAGGGATACTATGTCTTTTTCTTGCTTGCTTTGCGTTGGGTAAACGTGCTGGGTTAGGGACAGATTTATCTTTGTTATTTGCAACCAGCTTCTCATCGCTCAATGGGATTGTCCGATGGGCAAATGTCCAGGTTGTAGATATTTGGATGGGAGTATTTTATGCATGTTTGATCTTTATGTTTCTCAAACCGGAAAAAAAACCCGGTTATTTTTTTAAGTTAGGTATTGTGACAGGGATGATAGTTGGAACTAAATATTCTGGCCCCTTGTTTCTTAGCGTTTTGCTACTTTTTTACGGAAAAAAACTAATTGAAAAATTAGACATCAAACGATTAATATGGTTTCTTATTCCGTTTTGTATATGTGGACTTTTTTGGTATATCCGTAACTATCTGGTAAAAGGCAATCCTGTTTACCCGATTGCTCTTTTTTCATGGCCGGGAGTAGAGAATTGGGCCCTTGAGACGCCAGTATGGAAAGGAGCAATCTCTTATCCCTTAAGTATGTTAAGCGCTCTGATAAGCGAATACACGGGATGGGGAGTGTTAGTTATATTGTCGCCTATTCTTGTTTTGTATATGAGGGGGATTTCCTTGATCTTTATCACAATTGCTCTTTTTAATCTTATGGTTTATTCTTTGTTGCCAAATGGCGATGCCTATTTGGTGCACGTATCAAACCTTCGATACTCCTATCCTGTTTTTATTTTATTCATACTAGCGGTTTTTGAGTTTGCAAAGCAAAAAAAGAAAGAAGAAATACTAGCAGTTTTTGCTATTGGAAATATGCTATTTTCTTTGCAATTCCCATATCATCCCAAGCTGCTTTTTTTATATATTCCTCTTCTTATCATGATTTGGTTATTTGCAAAACAAAATTATATATGGGTGTATAATAATAAGTATTATAAGTTTATATATCATATGAAAAATAAACTTGAAAAAGGAGGAAGTTCTGTTATCGTACTTCTCCTTATGATTATTGCAGTTGTAGTGGTTGGAGCTATGATCTTGATGAAAAAAGGACCTGAGAAAAAAGAAGGCGGATTATTTGTATCAGGTACGGTCAAACAACAAGATCAAAATGCAGCCTCCTCCACAGAGAGCACTGCTGATCAAGAAACAGATAGTGAAATATCAACACTTGAACAAGATCTTGATGAAATTGATAAAAGCCTTAATGACGCTCCAATTGACGTTATGGCAGAATAGGGAGAGAGAATACATTATTAATTTATAATCAATATCCATGAAAATACCCTTATATAAAACAACCATAGGATTTTTCCTTATTGCAGGGTTTGCTTTATTTACCAATACCGCTTTTGCGCAAGCGGTTATTAACCCCACGCGTGGTGCACTGCGAGAAGAAAGAAGGGCAGAGATTCAAACTACCCGTACTCAGCTCAAAAAAAATAGAGCTTATCAAGAAATCGATCGGAGAGTCACAAGTCTAAATGGGCTCATCAACAGATTAAATGCGATCAAACGAATCACCGCAGAACAAAGAACCACTCTTACGACTCAAGTGCAGGCGGAGATAGACAAACTTACGTCTCTTAAGACTCAAATTGAATCAGAGACCGATCCGGCAAAATTGCTTGAGCTTAAAAAATCAATTATCCTTTCCTACAGAATATACGTAGTCTTCATGCCTAAAATCCAGATCATGGCTCATGCAGATCGGATCCTGACGGTTATAGATGAGATGAAGGAGAAAACGACCAATGCGGATGTGATTTCAAAATTAGACTTAGCGAGTGCAAAGGCAAACGAAGCCATCACAACAGTCATATCTCTAACACCAGATGGGTATCCGGACAACAAAGCTCAGATGAAAGATGCAAGAGAGATGTTGAAGGAAGCGCTTCAGTACTTAAAAGATGCGCGACTGCTTTTTAAACAGAGCAGTTCATCAAGTGTATCAAGCTAATATGATACAATAGTTTCAGTATGGCTGAAGATAAATATACTGCCACATGGGTATCGCATACCTCAATAAGGGATTTTATTGACTGTCCACGCGCATATTATCTCAAAAACGTATATCGTGATCCTAAGACAAGACATAAAATCAAACTTGTCACTCCTCCCTTGGCTCTTGGGTCAGTCATCCATGAAGTGCTTGAGTCCTTATCAGTTCTTCCGGTTGAGGAGCGTTTTAAGATGTCGCTAGTTGAAAAATTTCATCTGATATGGAGTAAAGTAAGCGGAAAAAAGGGAGGATTCTTAAATGAGCAAACAGAAAATACCTACAAAAAAAGAGGAGAGGAGATGTTGCTTAAGGTCATGCAGAATCCTGGTCCTTTAAGAAAGTTAGCAGTAAAAATCAAGATGAACCTTCCTTATTATTGGCTCTCAAAAGAAGATAATATCATCTTATGCGGCAAACTTGATTGGCTTGAATATGATGAGAGTTCAGATAGCGTCCATATCATTGATTTCAAAACGAGTAAAAATGAAGAAGATGATGAATCACTTCAGTTACCAATCTATTGTTTACTTGCCACAAACTGTCAAAGCAAACCCGTAAGAGGAGTCCATTATTGGTACTTGGAGAAAAGTACTGAATTGACTGACAAACCCATCCCGGATCTCGTTGAAAAAGAAAGCCAGATTCTTGATATTGCCAAAAAAATAAAACTTGCCAGGCAACTAAATGTATTTAAATGTCCCCACAAGACAGGTTGTCATGTTTGTCGCCCTTTTGAGGCGGTATTGCGGGGTGAAGCAGAATACGTTGGAGTTGGAAGCTATAGAGAAGATATCTATGTATTAGATCTTAATCAACAAAAGGAAAAGGAAAGTATAATATTATAAACATTATTATTTATCACTTAAGTTATGAAACAAAATAAAGGATTTATACCAATCATTATTGCAATTGTAGCGGTTGTTGCCGTTGGCGCTGTCGGCTTTTTTATGTTAAGTAAAAGTAAGTCTGGAGGAGCTATTCCTGCCATTAAGATCCCCGGTACTTCGGGAATTGGGTTGAATACAAACTGCAAACTCAACGATCCAGAACTTTGTCGGTATATGGATAAAAGCATAAAAATGGCTGATAGTTATAAGACCGGATTTATTGGATCTTCAACCACTACCGATAAAACAGGCAAAAAGTCAGAAAGTAGATGGGAGATGAGGGATGACAGGACTCATTTTGTGACTTTGGAAAACGGAAAAGAACAGTCAAACATCATTGTGATAGGGAATACGACATATACTAAAGATCTCAGTGATAATAAATGGACTAAATTTACCCTCAAATCAGAACAAGGAGACAAGAATCTTTTTAGTTTTGATGTTGAGGAGATGAAGAACAGATTCAAAGACACTATAAAAGATACGGAAGATAAGATGACTTATAAATCATTAGGTAAAGAATCGTGCGGCAGTCTAACCTGTTTTAAATATGAGATTATTAATCCCCTAGTGACAGATATAAAAGAATATGTATATTTTGATGATCAAGAATATATTATGCGCAAGATGCGAATTGAAGACAAATCGGGGCTTGTTACAGAAACGATGTTTGAGTTCAAGACCGTTACGATAGATGAGCCATCACCTATAAAAGAGAGTCCGGCATCCAATCTATTTGAAGATCAAGGATCATCCACATCATCAATCGATGCGGAAAAACTGCAGCAGTTTATCGAACAGATGAAGTCAGAAGGTTCGCAGCCATCTGAAGAAACATCGGAGACAAATGAATAACGAGCTCAGTGAAGAAAGAATAAATAAAGATTGTCCACATTGCGATCCAAAATCATTCGCATTAACCAACAAGCTTGAGGAAACCGAGAGGTTTTGGATCGTTTGCGATGTTCATCTTCTCACAGAAGGACACATTCTCATAGTGCCAAAAAAACACATTTCTTGTATGGGAAATTATCCAAATGAGTATTATAAGGAGTTTTTAGAACATCATAAGAAAATTTCTTCATTCATTTTGAAAACTTATGGTAGTCTTGCGGTTTTTGAACACGGCAAAATCGGTCAGACAGTGTATCATTCCCATGTACACTATTTTCCATACATCGGGAATGAATATAAAATCATACCAGAGGGAGAGAAATACTTAATTCCTATTGATTCACTTGATGATTTAAAAAAAATCTATCAAAAAAATGGTAGATATCTTTACTTTTCCCTTAATAATAAACAATGGTGTGTTGATGTTTCTTTTGGAGCTAGTCGTTTTTTCCGAGATAGATTTGCCGTTGCTTTGGGTAGATCAGAACGCGGAAATTGGAAAAAAATGCACGTACATAAAGAGTTAATGATTCAAGCGCATAAAGAGATTGTCTTTCTTGAAAAAAAATGGTTTTCGAAGACATAGAAAACTCATGTATCATGTAATGTATGAAACAAGAGGAGCTATATGATTTTTTTACACATGCTTCCAAAGCGATACTTTTTCTTCCGCTTGTGATGCTTATCATCATATTGATGAATAAACAAAGTGCATACCCGACAAAACAAAAACCATTTCCATCGGTGCCTTTATCAAATACAAAACAGTCTTCTTATTCAAGCCCCACTTCCTCTCTCAATCTTCAAGGACCGCTTGTGTGCCAAACTCAAACAAAAGACGCAAGTTGGAGCGCTTTTATTGAAAATAAAATCATAGCTGGATTAATAATTAAACCAAAAGAAACGATCCACGTTGTTGTCCTTCAAGACTGTGCATATATATGGGGAGATAAAAAGACCGGTGAAAAACTATGTGGTTTATCTACATACATTCAACTTGCCGACACCCTTATGTCTTCAGGGTTAATATCAACGGATACCTTGCTTGATTCAGGTGTAATACCTAAGACTTCGTCATTATCAACAAGTGAGATAAGACAGATGATTGGATCATGTAAGAAACAAAAGATTGAGGATAGGCGTGTGTTTGAGGTGCCTAAGGGGATAAAGTTTGTAGAGAAGAAGAAATAGCCAAAAAAAAGCCCCGGCTACGACCTACTTTCCCTCTGCGAAAACGCAGAAGTATCATAAGCGCTAACTCGTTTCACGACCTTGTTCGGGATGGGAAAGGGTGGTGCCAAGTCGCTTCAATAACCAGGACAGCTTATATTATAAAAAACGGTACTCAAATTATCAAGAGGAAAATAAACAGGTGAGCGGAATAAGTGTTTGAAAAAACGTAAAGTAGGCTATAATAATAGAGATGAACGATCTCAAAACATCTCATAAACTGTTTCACTCATTCTGTATTCGACCAACCACCCGCTTTGACTCGCAAAGCAAAACAGAAGAGGTGTTACTGGTTATTAGAGCTCATCCTATTATCTTAATACCTACTTTTATCAACAGTCTTGCGCTGTTTTTTATACTTTTTTTCCTCAATTTTTTTCTTCCTTCGTTTTTGACCATAACTCAAATTCTTTTTATCAATCTTATGTTTCTTGTTTTTTTGGGCAACTACCTTTGGTTTGGATTCCTTAATTGGTACTTCAATGTGGGTATCATTACAAATGAGAGGGTAGTAGATGTGGACTATAGCGTTGTGCTTTATAAAGAGATAACTTATACACTTTTAAGTCATGTTCAAGATGTAACGGCAAAGTCAGGTGGGTTTTTGGAGTCTTTGTTTAATTTTGGAAATCTCTTTGTCCAAACAGCTGGGACAGAGACAAACACGGAGTTTCTCAATATTCCTCATCCATCAGGTGTTGCAAAGATTATTAACACGTTGATTCAGAACGAAAAGCATATTCATGGATAATATAAATATAGACAATATAGGATCGTTGATTTCAGGAACTTCGCTTGGATTCTTTTTTATCAAATCATTTAGTATTGTTTTTTCTCTGCTTTTTACCACATATGCGGTGGTGCTTTATAAACAGGTTCAAGAGATCTCAAAAGCTGTACAGAACGATCGCAATAAATTTATCATTCTTATATCACTGTTACAGATATTTATTGGCATATTTTTGTTATTTTTTTCGATATTACTTGTCTAAAAAGCTTATCACATGCTAGATCCTGTTTTGGCAACATATTCGGAAAAGGCAAAAGGAAATTTATATGCCGGGCACATATCTGGGCCTGATTTCTATTGTATTTTAGAGATTCCATCCGTCTATCCACAAGAAGAAGGAGATAGTCTACTTCGTAGTATTTATGACTCCGTTGCATCAAAAAAACCAAGCGATCTTGAGGCGTTTGACCAGACGATCTCTTCCCTTATACAAAAGACCAATCTTCCCATCGACTTTTCTCTTGCTGCAGGGTATCGTTCAGACTCAATTTTGTATTTAAAAACGATTGGAACAGGTCAAATATATGTAAAAAAAGAGACTCATTTTGAACAGATAATAGAAGGAGATACTAATGCTTCAGGATATATAACAGAACATGATCTGTTTGTTTTGACAACGTCGTATTTTATGGAAAATGAAAAAGGGAAAAAGCGAATACTGGATATATTACACCATAAGAAATCTCCACCTGAGATAGTGGATGGTCTTTCAAACAGACCAGAGCACCAAAAAGAAAGGGGAGCGGTTGCGCTATTTGTTTCATTTGAACCACATGAAGATAAAGAGGAGCAACAAGAAAAAATAGTGATAAAAAAAGAATCATTAGTTAAGGGCTTTCTTACAAAAGCTTTATATATTATAAAAAGCGATAAAAAAAAGAGAATATTGTTGGTTGGGATAATCGTTGTTTTTCTCATACTTCTTTTCAATGCAGGCAATATGTTTGGTAAGAAACAAAGAGTTGTCAATGAAGTTAAAGTTGATTCAGTTAGGCAAAAAATAGAAGATCAACTGAAGTCTATAGATATTTCAGATGATGTAAGTCGATCTCTTGGAGTGATCTCTGAAGTCAAAGCAAGCCTTGAGGAGTTAAAAAAAACAAACAAAACAAAACCCTCCGATCTACAGGAACTGGAGAAACTTATAGGCGAATATGAATCAAAAGTACTCAAAAGAGAAGAAAAAACCGCTGAAGAGTTTTATGATTTGACCGTTGAAGAAAAAGGCGCGAAAGGTGACCGTGCATATCTTTTTGAAGAACTTTTATCCATACTCAACAAGGAAGGAAGAATTTATGTTTTATCACTTGAAAGCAAGTCTTTTGAGAAAAAGATCCATGGAGAGATAGCCAATGCACAACTTATTGCTTCATTTGAAAATGCAGTCTTTTTCTATCGACCAGGAGCGGGTATCTATAAGATTGATAAAGAAAATAAACCAAAAAGAGTCATTGAAAATGACACGTCTTGGGGTAACGTCATTGACATGAATATATATAACGGCAATATATATCTTTTAGATAAAGGAAAAGACGAAATTTACAAGTATCTCGTTGCGGAAAATGGATATTCTGACAAGAATTCATATGTGCTTTCAGGTAGTTCAACAGATTTTAGCAAAGCAAGTTCTCTAGCGATAGATTCATCAGTATATGTTGGGTTTGACAATTTTATTGTAAAGTATTTGGCTGGAGAAAAGCAGGATTTTACTGTACAGTTTCCCGATACTGCAGCAAACACTATTAAAATATTTGCGAATAAAGATAGTGATCAGATATATGCATTAGATAAAGCTGAGGGGATTTTATATATCTTTACAAAAGATGGTACATATGTAAAGCAGATCAAATCAAAACAACTTACGGAGGTAGATGATTTTGTAGTTTACAAAGAAGCCGCATATCTCCTGAACAAATCAAAGATAAGAAAAATCAACCTTTAACCGTTATTCAAAAAAATCAGCTTCCTGTTTTTGAAGTGAAGATACATACACATCGGGGATAAGATAATAGCCTGAAGTACCTTTTGATGATTGTATTATGGATACACCTTCTTTATATTGGTAAAACTGGATCATATATTCTTGTTTTGATTCCACGATCCTAATCGTAAGTATGGGTAGACTGTCCAAGGCATTTCCTGAAGAACCGATGATATCTGATGCGGTAAGGTTTTTGAGGTTGTCCAGGAAATAAGTGACAGGATTTATCAAAGCTTTTTTATCACCTATCATCCAGTCACTTTTCTTTTTGACAAGCAAGACATCTCCCTCATCGCTGTTTATTGATATGGATTTAATTTGAGATTCATTTTTCAAGAGGTGTGTTTTTAAGTCGCGAAAATCTTCATCTAAAGATATATTTGCTAGTCCATTTCCCAAAAACACCTCATCTTCATCATTGAGTTTGGCATAACAAATATCACCAGTATGTTCTTTACCGACATAGATCGTATCATTCTTATCTTGAGTCTTTATAACTATGCTTTGTATTCCAATTCCAAGTTCAATATGTTTATTTATATTTTTTGACACAATGGTTTCTTTCGTGATTCCGTTTAGTGTTTTGATCAAAGCTTGAACTTTTTCCAAATCGGCATTATAGATCTGACCATCTTTTTTTATGGTCCATTTCGTTTTATCCTTTACAACCGTTTGTTTTTTTTGTTCTCCTGTTAGAGTAAGGCTGATGATGTCCTGCTCATTAAGCGTAAAAATGAAAGGCTGTTTGGAGGGAAGAAACAAAGAGGTGTTTGTGCGTATGACAAGTAGCGTAATAATAAAGAGACAGGCAGCAAGCAGAATGAGTCTTTTGCGATTTTTTTCCATAAATGATAAAATATTATACTATTCTTATGCATAGTAATGAAGAAAAGATAATAAAGAAACTTGCAAATCGGGACGAAAGAACTCTCCTTTTGTTTTATCGAACGCATCATAAACTACTTGTTCATTTTTTTGAAAAAAAAATTGGAAAGAAAGATGTTGCTGAAGAGTTAGCTCAGGACACATTGATAGACCTTATCGAAAATTTACGTGATTTCCGAGGGGAGTCTTCTCTTAAAACATATTTATTTTCGATAGCAAGAAATAAGATTGTGGACTACATAAAAAAGAAAAAGCTCAAAACGATCTTTTTTTCAGCTCTTCCTTTTCAAATGGTTGAAAACATAATGACAGTTTTTATGGATGATGGGATCGAAAGAAAAGAATTATCTCAAAAAATAGAGAGAGTAATTACAAAATTGCCGAATGATTATCAACTTATCATAAGACTAAAGTATATGGATGGGGAAAGAGTAAGAGAAATAGCAAAAAAAATGGCGTTGCCATTCAAAGCCACCGAAAGCCTTTTATTTAGGGCACGAAGGGCATTTATAAAAGCGTTTGACACAGATTAATCTCATATGAAATCAAATTATGCTGGTCTAAGAAATAAGATAAGAGAAGTTTATCTCGTTGAACCAAACGATCTAGGAATACCTTTGTTGACCTCTCTTTACCGCAAAGTAAACAGATATTTTAAAAAAATGCCATTCGTTATCGTTATCCCGTTGGCTTTTATCCTGGCAATAACGCTTTATATTTTATTTGGATACTTGGTCGTCCGTTTGGCAAGCATGCTCCAATATGGATTCTAAAAACGTAGTATTCAATCTATTTGCTTCTTTTATAATCGTACTCCGGCGCTTTATCTTTCTCATCATAACCCCATATAAAACAATGAGAAAAATTTCAATGTATGGAGACTATTATCAAACAATAACTATTTTTTTAATGGTTTTTATATATTTCTTATTTGCCCATATGATGCGTGGATCTGTCATATGGGGAGGGTTTGTCTATGGTGTATTTCTCCTTCTCTTTTTCATAACCACACTCTTTTTTTATCTGTTTTCCCATGCGTTTGGTTCGGATATGAGATACATGAAGTTTATACATGCCTTTAGCTATACTCTTTTACCAACACTTATTTGGTTCATAACAAATTTAATTTTATATATAGTACTTCCTCCTCCTCGCACCATGTCGTTTTTAGGAAAAGGATTCAGCATCTTCTTTATTGCATATTCTGTGAGTCTGCTTGTCTGGAAGCTCATTTTAGTTTATTTTGCTATCCGTTTTTCCTCGCGACTGGGGCTTTACCGAATCATATATATGTTTCTTTTTTATCTTCTTATCTTTGTTCCTCTTTCTCTTATCTTATATTACTTCAAGCTTTTTCGGGTTCCCTTCATTTGACGCGCGAATGATTCATAATATTTTCTAGACTACATTAGTAATGGATATTAAACAAATATATTTAGTATCTCCCAGGGGGTTTTGTGCTGGTGTAAAAAGAGCAGTGGGTATAGTTGAAGCAGTATTAAAAAAATACGGTGCTCCCATATACATAAGACATCATATCGTACACAACGTGCATGTAGTGAAAGGCTTTGAGAGTCAAGGTGTGATTTTTATCGAAGAGCTAGAAAAAGTACCTGATAAATCCGTTGTAGTTTTTAGCTCACATGGTAGTCCACCATCCTTATATACGATGGCAAAGAAAAAAAATCTGATCCTATATGATGCAACATGTCCCTTGGTAATAAAAGTTCATTTGGAAGCAAAACGATATGCAATGATGGGTTATTTTATTATCTACATTGGACAAAAAAATCATCCCGAAGCAATAGGGGTTTTAGGAGAAGTATCAAAGGAAAGCATAGTTCTTATTGAAAGGATAGAGGATCTAGATAAAGCTAGGATCCCAAAAAATAAAAAGAAAATTATTCTCACTCAAACCACCTTAAGTTTTGATGATACGAAAATTCTTGTGGAACAGATTCAAAAAAAGTATCCACTCGTTATACTTCCACCAGTATTTGATATATGTTTTTCTACCCAAAACCGGCAAAATGCAGTAAAAGCATTAGCAAGGAAAACAAAAACGATTATAGTAATTGGATCAAAGGCTAGTTCAAACAGTAATAAACTGAGATATGTTGCTGAAAAAGAAGGGGCTAAGGCATACCTTATAGATGATGAAACTGATATTAATATCAAATGGTTTAAAAACATTGAGTCGGTTGGTATTACCGCAGGGGCATCAGCGCCGGAACAATTGGTAAAACGAGTAACAGCTTTCTTCTCAGGTGATCAAACGATTATTAAAGATATAGAAACTATTCGGGAAACAGTTGCATTTCCCTTTCCAAAAAGCATATGAAACATATAGTTGTGTTGGGATCTACGGGAAAAATTGGAAAAGCTGTCTTGGAGATTGTAAGGGCTTATAAAAACGAATTTAAAATTATTGGTCTCTCGACAAATAAAAATAAAGATTTGCTTAGGGAACAAATTCAAGAATTTAAGCCGCTAGCTGTAGGTGTTGGTGAAAAAGATTTAGTTACTTTAGCTTCAATGCAACAAGCCGACATGGTAGTTGTTGCGGTTGTTGGTATGTCTGGGCTTGCTCCAACACTTGCCGCAATAAGGAAGGGTAAAGACATTGCCCTTGCCACAAAAGAAGTATTAGTTGTTGCAGGAGATCTGGTTATGAAGGAGGCAAGAAAACATAATGCTAATATCGTTCCTATTGATTCAGAGCATTCGGCACTATTTCAATCGTTACAAAGTGGAAGAAAAAACGAGATAAAACGACTTATTCTTACCATGGGAAAAGGACCGATTGCTAAGATGAAGAAGAAAGAGTTACGTAACGTAACAATCAAAGACATCCGAAATCGACCAGTATGGGATATGGGAAGCAAAATAATGATAGATAGCGCTACTTGCTTAAACAAAAGTTTTGAGGTGATTGAGGCGCGTTGGTTGTTTGAGGTTTCTCCCGAACAAATTTCCATTGTTGTTCATCCTGAATATATTTGTCACTCGCTTGTTGAGTATAAAGATGGAAGCATTATTACAGAACTAGGTACTCCCGACATGAAACGTTATATTCAGTATGCACTTTTTTATCCTAAGAGGAAAGAGATGAGAGTTACGAAAGGAATAGACTTAGTTGGGAAAAAACTTAGCTTTGAAAAAGCACCTTTTGAAAAATTTCCCGGATTGCACTTGGGATTTGATGCAATTAAAAAAGGAGGGACAATGCCTGCAGTACTTCACGGCGCGGATGAAGCCGCTGTTAAATCTTTTTATGATGAAGAGATAGCCTTTGTTGACATACCACAGGTCATAAAAAACACAATGGATTCTCATGAGGTAACACAAAACCCTACACTAAAAAATATTCTTGAAGCAGAGATATGGGCGCAAACATATGCAAGATCTTTTATATCACAAATGAAAAATGAATAAAACAATCTCAGTAATATTAACCGCTGCTGGTAATGGGTCAAGAATAGGAGCTCATAAGATTCTTATGTTGATTAAAGGTAAACCCTTGATATGGTATACCTTGAAACACTTTAGTAGGGTAGAGAGAGTTGATGAAACTATTGTTGTAGCCAAACAGGAAGACTTTGAGAAACTACATTCCATAGCAAAAGACGCTGGTATTTCAATAAAAACAGTTAAAGGAGGAAGTGAAAGGATAATTTCCGAATATAATGGTGTTATGGCTTCAAAGGGTGATTTTATTATCACTCATGACGGATGTCGACCTTTCCCCCCCAAAAGAGTAATTGAAAACGTGATTAGTGCGGTCATAAAATATCCAGCAGTGACTGTTGGTGTGCATCCAACAACAAGTATCAAATACAGTACTGGATCCTATATTCAAAAATCGCTCACAAGAAAATATACATACATGGGACAGACCCCACAAGGATTTAGGCGAAATATTATTATCAATGCACTTAAAAAGAATATTAAAAAGAAATTTTACATACCGACAGACGATGCTGAGTTGGTTGCCAATATGGGAATTAAGGTTAGAATTGTTCAGGGAGATGAGGTTAATATAAAAGTCACACATCCCAAAGATGTGTTCATCGCAGAAAAAATATTAGAAGTTTATAAAGCATAACATATGTTTAAAGTTGGAATAGGTCAAGACAGCCATAAAATTCAAAAACATACAAAATCAAAAAAACCTTTGATATTAGGCGGTGTAATCATAGATAAAAACATAGAGGTAAAGGCCGATTCGGATGGCGATATACTTATCCACAGTTTGTGTAATGCGATAAACACCGCACTAGGTTTGGGATCATTTGATATTTACGCTGGACCTTTATGTAGGTCTGGAGTCACAGACAGTAAAGAATATCTCCTTATTGCTTCAAACAAGATTAAACAAGCAGGGTACTTGATTAGCAATATTTCAATCATGATCGAAGCAGGGTATCCTCGACTTGAAACCTACAGAAAGAAAATAGTTGCATCGCTTTCCGCGATACTACATCTTGATAAAAACAGTATAGGAATTGCCTCAACCAGCGGTGATGGTTTAACTAGTTTTGCAAAGGGAAAAGGCATCCAATGTTTTTCAATAGTTAGTCTTATGACAAAGTGATAAAAGCAAAGGCTTATGCAAAATTAAATCTAAATCTTCACGTCCTGCCTGATCAAGAATATAAGCAAAAGACGGGCTATTATCCAATTCGTTTTATTAATTGTAATTTGGAATTGCATGACGAACTATATTTTGAAGAGCAAAAAAGAACAATTGATTTTACTTGCGACGATAAAGAGCTTTCAAACGGAGATAATTTTGTCTATAAAACAGCATTTTTTTTAAAGTCTCTCATCAATGAAAAGGAACGAGGAATCAGAATTTTACTCAAAAAACATATTCCGGTTAAAGCTGGCTTGGGTGGAGGAAGCAGTGATGCAGCGACAACTTTATATTACTTATCAAGATTATGGAATATAAAATTAAATCAAAATCAAATCCATTTTTTGTTGGAAAAGATAGGAACAGACACTTTCTATTCTTATAAAGAAGGAGTTTGTGAGGTTGGTGGGTACGGAACTGAAAATACTTGTATTTTTAAAGTAAATAAAAACTGTTTTTTTCATAAAAGAAAATGTTTATCGGTTAATAACACTGATAAAACATGCAAGTTGTCTCAAATTCCTCGGATATGGATGATATTAGTAAATCCCGAAAAGCAAAAACAATCAACTGCATGGATGTATCATAACTTGAATCTTTCCAAAATAGGAAAGAATCTCGCTATGTATGATGCACTAAAACAAGCCATTCACAAAAAAAATAAGGGCAAGATAGTTAAATCCGTATTTAATGATTTTGAACAGCTGGTAAAGGAAGGGGATGAAGAAACTTTGGAGATTGAAAAAAGATTATATAATATGGGAGCTGATAAAGTATTTATTGCAGGCTCAGGACCAACTATTGTTGGATTATATTTATCTAAAAAAAAGTCGCTTGAGGCCTCTCAATATTTAAAAATTAAGTATAAACAAACTATATGGACACACACAAGGTAATGACTAGGAAAGAAACAAGGGTAGTTAAAATTGGAAAAATAAAAATTGGAGGAGGTAATTTGGTTTCAGTACAGTCGATGACACAGACAAAGACTTATGATGTTGACTCTACTGTTAAACAGATTCATCTTCTTGAAAATGCAGGGTGTGAAATCATTCGAGTGGCAACATCGGACATGCAGTCTGCTAAAGCAATCGGCGAGATAAAGAAACAGATACATATTCCGCTCGTTGCAGATGTTCAATTTCAATATCTCTGTGCCCTTGAAGCTATAAAACAAGGTGTTGATAAGATAAGATTCAATCCAGGAAATATTGGTTCAAAGGAAAAAGTTGAAGCGATTGTCAACGCATGTAAAGATAAAAACATTCCCATACGGATTGGTATAAATATGGGTTCCCTTGAAAAGGATTTATTTGAGAAGTATGGCAAATATGGTGTTCCACGAGTTATGTTGGAGTCGGCTACCAGACACATAAAAATACTTGAAGATCTAAAATTTTATGACATTGTTATATCGCTTAAAGGCTCTGATGTCAATATAACAAAAGAGGCGCATTTGTTATTTGCGAGTAGGTTTAATTATCCGTTACATGTGGGTATCACCGAAGCAGGTCCGGTTTGGAGCGGAACGATAAAAAGCGCGGTAGGTATAGGATCGATACTTTCTGAAGGAATTGGAGATACAATAAGAGTATCAATCAGTGGCGACCCACAGGAGCAAGTACGGATTGGATGGGAAATATTGAAAACCTTGAAATTAAGACAAAAAGGAGTAGAAATTATCTCTTGTCCAACATGTGGAAGAACAGAGATTGATCTCATCGGATTGGCTGCAAAGGTTGATACAATGCTTAAGTTGGTTGATGCCCCGATAAAAGTAGCCGTTATGGGATGTGTAGTAAACGGACCGGGGGAAGCAAGTTTTGCTGATATCGGATTATGTGGGGGGAAAAAACAAGCGGCGATAATAAAACAGGGTAGAGTGGTCAAAACCGTTCATGAAAAGGAGATGTTAAGAGTATTCATAGAGGAAATAAAAAAAGTACTCAAAGAAAAAAAATTCGAAAAGGAAATAAAAAATATACGCAATAAATATGAATAAAGTTAAAGTATCAGCTCCTGGTAAATTATTGTTATTGGGAGATCATGCAGTGGTATATGGATATCCATGTTTGGTCACCGCTGTTGATAAAAGACTGTACGTTGAGGCAAGAGTGATTGAGGCAGATAAGGATGATATAGTTACCCCTCAAGTAAAAGAGAGCAGATTTGTTTTGGAGTCTCTTGCTCATTTCAAAAAGAAATATAACATAGTTTCTTCAATCCGCATAAGAACAAAAGGTGATTTTTCGCATCGGGTCGGTCTTGGATCATCATCGGCGGTAACGGTCGCAACTTTTAAAGCATTAAGCGTACTTTTTAAGATTGATCTTACGAAAAAAGAGTTGTTTGACATGGCCTATCAAGTCACTCTACTTATCCAGGGAGTTGGATCAGGATTTGATATTGCAGCTGCCACGTATGGTGAGACACTATACTATATTCGTGGGGGCAAGACGATTGAAACATTACCTATGAAAACTCTTCCTTTAGTGGTTGGTTATTCAGGGATTAAAGCTGACACTCCTTTTTATATAAGGCAAGTTGCAGAGGCCTTTCGATTAAAAAAAGATGAGATGAAGCGCATATTTACCTCCATGCAGAATATAGTTGAGGAAGCAAGGGGAGCTGTTTTGAGGGGCGATATGAAAAATTTCGGGACCTGCCTTACGGCAAATCACATGCTTTTGCAACAGCTAGGAGTGAGTACAAAAAAGCTTGATCTTATGGTGGAGGCTTCTTTAAAAAGCGGTGCTTGGGGAGCAAAACTCTCAGGAGCAGGGGGGGGAGACTGTATGATTGCGCTTGTCGATGATACTCTAAGGGGAAGCGTTGAGGATGCGATACGGAGTGTTGGTGGAAAGATAATTGAAGTACAAGTCAATACAAATGGTGTTACTATTGAAACATAATATGCCAAATCCTAGGATGGATATGAAAAAAACAGCGCAGGCTCCATCCAATATCGCATTCGTAAAATACTGGGGTAAAAAAGATGAAAAATTACGTCTTCCGGCCAATGCAAACATTTCGATGAATTTGAGCAATCTCAATACTGTTACCACAGTGGAGTTTGATCCTTCATTAAAGACAGATGCAGTCTCTATTACAGACAATCAGGAGGAAAAGGCGATATCAAAAGTTGTACGTCACCTTGATAGGATACGAAACGTTGCTCATATAAGTCTTTATGCAAAAGTGATATCGCGCAATAACTTTCCTTCATCAACAGGACTTTCATCATCAGCCTCAAGCTTTGCAGCGCTTACTCTTGCTGCTTCTTGTTCTGCAGGATTGTCTCTTAATGAAAAAGAACTTTCCATTATGGCGCGTTTAGGTTCGGGATCCGCATGTCGGTCAATACCTGATGGGTTTACAGAATGGTTGGAAGGAGAGGATACAAACAGTTCTTATGCAGTATCTCTTTTGCCCGCAAGTCACTTTGATATAGTTGATATAGTTGCGATTGTAAGCAATGAAAAGAAAGAGATTCCAACGACCGAAGGTCATGCTCTGGCCCAAACAAGTCCTTTTTACCAGACAAGATTAACACATATAAAGAGTAAAATTATACAGTGTAAGAAGTTTTTACACAAAAAAAACTTCACAGCACTTGGAGAACTTATCGAAAAAGAAGCTCTTGAGATGCATGCGATTATGATCACCTCATCTCCACCCCTCATCTATTGGCTTCCAACAACAGTCTCTCTTATGAAGCAGGTGCAAACATGGAGAAAAACGGGACTCGAATGTTATTTCACTATAAATACCGGTCAGGATATTCACATCATCTGTCGCTCAAAAGATAAAGAACGAGTGAAGGAGAAATTACAGAGTATTAAAGAAGTTAAAAGAATAATTGTCAATATTGCATCTAAGGGAGCCCATCTTATCAGCGATCATCTATTCTAATTATGGCGCGGGGGTGATTTGAGGTAATGTAATTTTAAAATCTTTACCAATGCCAAATTTTCCTCCAAGCACCGTTCCCATCACGAATGAAAAGATGGTAAAAGCAACCACAATCATAAGAAGTCCAATGACCGCATTCATCATTTTACTTTGAGCTTTTTGCAGTTTTTCTTTTTGACCTTCAGACATGATCCAGTCAAACGCTCCCCATAAAAGATAGATGAGGGTGGCGATCCCCCCGACAAATAAAGATATCTGAATAAAAAAGGTGATGAGATTACCTACTCCCTGGACCGGATCATTACCGACAAAGCTGCTGCCAGGCGGGGCATTGACTGTGCCAAAGATCTGTCTAACATCGTTATTCATATAATCATCTCAATATTAAATACATATCCTAATAATTTTACAATAAGATAACTGCACAATACAATCACAAGTCCTATTGCGGCTGATGTCAGGATGCCTTGTGCTTTTTTCATGTTTTCAGGAGTTCCACCGCTTGTTATCCAAGTGAAAGCGCCTATAACAAGCATCACCAGAAAGACAAGGCCAGCTCCAACCATCAGAATTGGCGTAAGGACATTTATAATGGAACCAAGATTTGAGATGCCTGCAATAGGATTGACCGTCTTATCTGCGAAGTTAATAGCATATACCATATGTTAACTATATAGAACAGGTATTTTCATGTCAAGAGAGCAGTCTTGCTAAAAGAATTGCTATAATATAAGTTATGGAAAATTCACATGTACCCTTTCATGTTGCAATAATCCCTGATGGAAATAGAAGATGGGCGAGGGAGCACGGACTACCTACCTTTGAAGGGCATAGAAGAGGATTTGAAAATATCATGAAAGTAAGCAGAAGAGCGCGTGAGATGGGAGTTCACATATTCACCATCTGGGGTTTTTCAACTGAAAACTGGAAACGTACGGTTGAGGAAGTAGGATATCTTATGAAGTTGTATGAACAAATTATTGATACCCAATTAAAAGTAGCTCTAAAGGAGAAAACGCGAATTATTCACATGGGAAGAAAAAATAGAATCCCGAAAACTCTACTTAATAAGATCGTAAACGCCGAAGAAAAGACAAAGCATTTTAATGAATATTATTATGCAGTAGCACTTGACTATGGAGGGCGTGATGAGATTCTTCGGGCTGTAAGCCAACTCTCAAATGTTAAATCTGATAAATTAGTTTTGAAGGAAGAGGATATTTCTCGGTTTTTGGATACAAAAAATCTTCCACAACCAGACCCTGATCTTATAATTAGAACAAGCGGTGAAGAACGGATGAGTGGATTTATGTTGTGGCAATCTGCATATGCAGAATATATGTTTGTAAAAAAACACTGCCCTGATTTCAAAGTCGCGGATTTTGAAGAATGTATAAAAGAATATAAGCTTCGGAAACGAAGATTTGGCAAATAACAGATAGGTCTCCTGTATAATGAAAAAAGACATGTTTAATCCAGTTTTTAACATAACAAATAAAACTTTAAATCATATAGCGAAGATTGAGGCAGCCGAGGAAGTAATACGTCATTCGCCTCTTCTTCCCCTTTGGGAAAAGCAATTCAAGGAAGATGCAATCGTTCGTTCGGCCTATCACGGGACTCATATTGAAGGAAACATGTTGCGTCAGGATGAAGCAAAAGATGTGTTGTTGGGTAAAGATGTTTTGGGAAGACCACGAGACATACAGGAAATCATCAATTATCGAAAAGTGATTGAGTTTATTGATGATGAGGCTCATAAAAAAATCGACAAAATCACTGAGCAACTTATACAAAAACTTCATAGGATCATTACGACCAAAATCCTTACCGCCGAACAAACGGGGGAGTATAGGCTTAAACAAGTAGTTATTCGCAATTCTGCAACAGGAGAGGTTACATTTAAACCACCCGCTCCCATGGAAGTACCATTTTTAATGCGGGAATTTATTTATTGGATCAATAACAAAACAGATAGTAGCGATATCCATCCAGTCCTGCGTGCTGGTATAGCTCATCATGAGTTGGTACGCATCCACCCCTTTATCGATGGTAATGGAAGGGTTGCGCGAGTGCTTGCTACCCTCATGCTTCTTTTGGGAGGGTATGATATCAGGCGTTTTTTTTCTCTTGAAGAGCACTATGACAAAGACGCTGTTGTGTATTATGAGAACCTAGGTAAAGCAACTACAGGCGACCTTACTGCGTGGCTTGAATATTTTACCTATGGGGCATCAATTGAGTTTTCCAAGACAAAAGACAAGATACTTAAGCTTTCAAAAGATGTCAAACTAAAAGAAAAGATGGGTGGTCAGCAGATTTTCTTGACGGAGCGCCAGATTAAAATAGTTGAATATATTCAAGAAGTGGGCTATCTTCAAAACAAATCCTTTAGCAGTCTTTTTACCGACATATCAGAAGATTCTGTGCTTAGAGATGTTCAGGATCTGATTAAGAAAGGCATCTTGAAAAAAGTGGGAAGCACAAAATCTGCTCGTTATGTAAGCGTTTAAATCATCTTCTTCTCATCAGACGAATTCCTCCATATAGAAAAACTACCAAGGGAAGGAAAAAAATATTGAGATATCTCATCATTTCTTTTTGACTATCAGACATGTCAGGAAGAGGATAGAAATTGAACGAGCGAGAACGGATACCTGAAAGAGCCCCTTCTGAGGCGTAATTATTTACAATGTTAAAAATAAAATCAATGTTTCCTGTATCTTTGCTTAAATACCGTCCATCAAGGAAGCGGGATGATGGGATAAGTAATACGTGACCGTTATCACTTGTTTTGATCTGAACAGCAAGTATATGGTTTTTTAGTTTGGATGCGTTTGGTTCTTCTATCTGTTGAGGTAGAAGCTTAAATGTATCTTTTTGCTCCCATGATGTGTTTGAAGATAAAACAAGCGTTTGAATATTTTTATTATTTTTTTTATTTAGTGTAATGGAAGAGGTCCAGGGATAGGTAGTTTGTCTTACGTTTCCTGTATATTCGTTGTATTGATTTAAATTAAAATTATTTGTTTTGACCCAAAACGGATAAGGAGTAAGGAATTGATAAAGGTTATTACCAAAATTGACGTACTCTGCAGATGTGGAAAGAATAAGGTTTTTCTGCAAAGTAACTCCCCATTCGTTAAAGAGTGAAAATAGATTATGACCGGCATCTTCAGTGGTTAAGTCATCTTTAACCCATACACCGTCAACAAAAAAAATCATGTTCCCCCCCTTTTTTATATATTTTTTTATTTTTTCAACTTCATCAGTTGTGTATTGCTCCTTGTTTGCGTTGGTGAGAATTACTGTTTTATACGAGTTGTCAATATAACTCTCTGTTTCTGTTGCGAGATTAAGAGGAGTAATCTCATATTGTTGAGACAAAATTCCTTTGAAAAAACCATAGGGATCTTCTTGAGGATTTGCGGATATATTATCCATTCCAATTGTTGCGACTTTCCCCAGTTCTTTTTGAGTAAGGCGATATATGTTGGATGTTATATTATATTCCAAGCTTGTCAGATCAGTTACCTGCGGGAGAGCTTCACTTTTTTCACCGAAAAATAGGCCCATTGCAAAATATGCAGTTGCAAGCTGATACTTATCTTTCTCAAGTTGAGAGAATTGGAGCTCAGGTATTTGTAGTGATTTAATCTCATCAAGTGTCGATTCATCCTTTTTGGGATCAACGACCTTGATGATGACTTTGTTGTTACTTTCTTTTTTATACTCATTCAATAGGTCAATCACCTCTGTTTTTAAGGGAAGTAGTCGGGATGGAAGATTGGAAGATACATAGAACTTCATGTTTACTACATCATTAAGCGATCTCAATATTTTCTTTGTTGATGGGGAAAGTGTGTATGCTTTGTCTCTTGAGAAATCAATTTTTATGGAGAATATACTTACAAGAAGGTTGGTAGTGATAAGAAGGGCAAGGGAGATTGCGACAATGACCGGTTTATCAAACTTTTTCATATCTAGTCTCTTTTTTCCAAATGAACAACTGTTAAAAACACAAAAAGGAATGTAATGCTTAGAAAAAAGTAAACGGAGCGCAGATCTACAATACCTTTTATAAAATTTTGAAAATGATAGATGGGGCTAAAATAAATGAGTATGTCTTGCACCATCTTAGGAAGAAGGGACGATATGAGTTCTGTTGATATTCCAAGCAGTATAAAAAGGGTAAACGCTGATGCAAGAAAACTGATGATTTGATTTTTGGTCAGAACAGAAAAATACATTGATACAGAGATAAATGAAGATGCTAAAAAGAGACAGCCTAGATAACCAATAAGTATCTCAGGTATATAGAGACGAGCAAGAAAAGAAAAAGAAACGGGGAGAGAGAAAGTTAAAAGCAGACTTGCGAGGACGAGGATAAAATATGAAGCAAATTTTGCAATGACGATTTGAGACTCAGTGAGGGGAAGGGTAAGGAGGACTTCAATGGTATTTTGCTTTTTTTCCTCTGCAAAGGATCTCATGACAACGGCTGGGATGAAAACAAGGAAAAGCCATGGAATAATTGAAAAAAAGGGCCTTAAAGATGCTGATCCAACCACAAATACATCTTTCATAAAGAGAAAATTTGCAAACACGGCAAACAAAATAATGACAATATAACCAAGGACGTTATTTACATAATAATTTAGTTCTTTTCTAAACAAAGTTAACATTGGTTTCATATTCAAAATATTATATTTATTAGCTGACAACCTTTTTAAACAACTTATCAATTGAACCTTTATTCTTCGGCTTTATTCCATCAAAGACTTTTTTTCCTTTATGGATAATGATGACTTTGTGTGCGATTTCTTCGATTTCAGAGAGAATATGTGTTGAAAAGATAATACATTTTTGCCTAGAAAGCTTTTTAATCAAATCACGAATTTTTTCCTGCTCAATTGGGTCAAGCCCAGAGGTAGGTTCATCTAAGATAAGGATATCAGGATTTCCGCAAAGTGCACTAGCAAGTCCCACTCTCTGTTTAAAACCGCGAGAAAGTTCTTCGATCTTTACGTTTTTTACTTCCTCAAGTCCTGTCATGTTGAGAATTTGTTCAGGATGTTTTTCATGTTTTAGCGAAGAAATAAACGAAATATATTCATTCACTTTCATGTCTTGGTAGAGCGGATTATTTTCAGGAAGGTATCCTACAGTCTTTAGTACCTTTATTCTGTCTTCAATAGGGTTGTATCCGTTTACTCTAACTGTTCCGGAACTTGGGGTGAGATATCCGAGGATAAGCCGCATGGTGGTTGTTTTTCCTGCTCCGTTTGGTCCTAAAAAGCCTACAATTTCGCCTCTTTTTGCCTCAAATGTTACGTCATTGAGGGCTACTTTATTGTTAAATCTTTTGGTTATCTTATGAAGAGAAATCATAAATACAAGTTATAACATATCGTTCCTTAATTGGCAAATGAACATCCTTCTCCTCGGCAGTACTTTGCTTTGCATTCTGCTCGTTGATCTTGAGAGAGGAACTCATACCAGAAATTAATTGTTTTGATGAAGGTTGGATTTTTTTGACATGACTGGCATCGAATTCCTCCACTGGGGATACATTGGGAAAATCCGTATTGATAACTACAGGAAAACTCAACGAAGTCTTTTGGATTAGCTGACCCAACGACAAACAAACATTGCATTTGTGTACATATGTCTGAAGGTTTTCCTCGCAATGTCGTCCATGATCCGTTGGCATTTCTCAGATAATCACATCCAAACTGAGTTGCTTTTGTTGCTCCCCCCGCAGCAGATTCCTCAATCCACAGCGATATGACGAAAAGCGGATTAAAGTTATATTGTTTTGCCTTTTCTTGAACAAGCTCCCAATGATCAAGAAGCTTAGTGGATGTGAAATAGGTAGGATAAAATGTCCTCATTTTCTCATATGCTTTTTTGATGACTGTTTCATCGACAGTACAGTTTGGATTACGATAGGGGATGGAGTAGTTCTTTGTCCCTGTGAAGTCAAATATTTGATTATTTGTACGAGGGGTGTCTAGGTAGGGGTTGGGATAATGAATATTATATTCGGCTAGCTTTTCATCAAGTTCACGGCAGTCAGACGGGGGCGGCGGAGTCGGTTCCCCGGTCGTTGTCATCACCGGCGGACGGATCATAAGACCAAACAAGGTAAACAGATCGGTAAGACCTTGTTCAGGGCTCTTGGTGACATAGGGAGTCTGTACTTCCTCCATGGTCTTATCCGAGATGATGGTGGTCTTGATATTGTCTACAAGGCGAGGATATCCTTGAGTCTTTGCCCACTTAGCAAATGAGGCATCAGCCTGAGGAGTCTTCCGGGTGACAACAAGCTTAGAGAGGTTGGGAGCATAGTCAAGGATAAAGTCCTCTTCTTCAAGAGGAAGAGAGAGGGAAGATTGTACTTCCTTCAGTGTTTGTTGTGCTTCCTGTTCTGTTTTCTGTTCTGCCTCTTTCCTTGCCTTCTGTTCTCTATCCTCCTCTACAAAAGAGGAGTTAGAAGAAGAGGAGGAAGAGAGAGATGAGGAGTATCTCTTATCTACTTGTACAGCTGTTGGAAAGGGAGAGGTTATCGAGGAGGACTCAGGCTTACTCTTTAGTAAAGATTGAATAAAAAATATACCTATCACAAGGATAAAGAGTATGGAAAGTGCAATGACAAGGTATTTTTTCATCCTTTTTTCATTATAGAGGAAGCCGCTATCTTATGTGTTGGAAACTATATTTTCAAAACTTTTTTCAACTATGGCCCAGTTTACATTTTCAAAGAAAGCGTCAATATAACCCCCTCTATTTACTCCATAGTCTGAAAAATATGCGTGTTCGTATGTGTCAAGAGCAAGTATGGGTGTAACCCCCCAAGCAAGATAGGTGTTTTGGGAATCTCCAATATAGTTGAAAAGCCTTTTTTCTCTTGTATTCCATGCTGTCCACACCCATCCACGAGCAGCGATACCTGATGCTCTTAAGTCTTTTTTATACATCTCAAAAGAACCAAAATCTTTTTCAATTTGTGTACGTAAAGCTTTTCTTGCCAGGTTTCCATCTCCACCAAGGTGGGTAAAATATATCTCATGATTTATAACTCCTCCCCACGCGAAAGATAGCTCAACTTTTAACTCACGAAGCGTAGAAAAAACCTGATTTGCCTTACCATACTCGTCGTCCCCCAATGACGTTAGTTTTTCATTTATTTCATTGTATTTATTTACATAGCCTTGGTAAAGCTTCAGGTGTTCTTCTACTGTTTTTTTGGATATACCATTCATGGAAAAGATAGCATCATCAAACTGTTTTTGAGCTATAGGTGAATATATCATATTATTACTAAATTTGTAATAGTTTAATTAAACTCCATCTTCTTGTGAAAGTCAAGAGGGATTAGAGAAGAAGATCTGGTCTTTTTTTCTTTGTTTGTTTGATGGCTTGTTGATGTCTCCATGTTTCGATCTTTTTGTGATCACCTGACAGAAGAAGAGAGGGGACTTTTTTTCCATCAAATTTTTCAGGACGCGTATACTGGGGATATTCCAAAAGAGTATATTTACCAATCTTTGAAAAACTCTCTTTTTGTACTGCCTCCTCTTTTTTTAAGACACCAGGAATAAGACGAGTGATCGAATCAGCGAGTATACAGGCTGGAAGTTCGCCACCGGTTAGAACATAATCTCCGATAGATATTTCCTCATCGACATAATTAAGTATTCTTTCATCAACTCCCTCGTAATGTCCGGCAATGATGATGATATGATCAAATAGGCTATATTCCTGTGCCATTTTTTGATGGTATGTTTTTCCTCGAGCACTGGTAAGAATGGTTTTAAGTTTTAAGTCTTTAGATGTAGATTTGAGGTGTTCTAATGCTTTAAAAACAACATCAACACGCAAGACCATACCGGCTCCTCCGCCGTATGGTCGGTCATCTACGGTGCCGTAGTCATCTATGGCAAAGTTACGTAGATTAACAACTTCAATCTCAACTAGTTTTTTTTGCTGTGCACGACGTAAAATGCTTTCATGCAAAAAGCCGCTAATCATGGAAGGGAATAGAGTGATAATAGATATCTTCATACTATGATAATATACAATATTGATATGTCTTATTATAACAAGCTATGATAAAAAGATTAATTCTCACTCTTATTCGTCTATATCAGAAAACTTCTTTTTTTCATGGATATATAGCTAGGGTTTTGTTTATGACAGATAAAGTCTGTCGTTTTACTCCTACGTGCTCGGAGTATTCGTATAAAGCGATTGATACATACGGGTTAGGAAAGGGTATGTGGTTAAGTATAAGGCGTATAGTCCGATGCCACCCTTGGTCAAAGGGTGGACATGATCCTCTTCAATAGTATTGACTTTTTTTGGAATTGGATTTATAATTAGCAGAATTACTACTTAAGTGCCAATATTATGAATATGCAATATCAGTCACCTGAGGATGAAGGAAATGTACTGGAAAAGTACACCATCAATCTTACTTCAAAAGCAAGGGAGGGGAAGATAGATCCAGTAATTGGAAGAAATGAAGAGATCCGTCGTGTCATACAAATACTGTCGCGCCGAACAAAAAATAATCCAGTACTTTTAGGTGATCCAGGGGTGGGTAAAACTGCAATTGCTGAGGGGCTTGCACAACGCATTGTTGATGGTGATGTGCCAGATACATTGAAACATAAAGAGCTTTTGGTCTTGGATATTGCTGGTATATTGGCAGGAGCTGCATATCGGGGAGAGTTTGAGAACAGATTTAAGAAAATCCTTGAAACGATAGAAAAAGGTGATGGAAAACACATCCTTTTCATTGACGAACTTCATACCATCGTTGGGGCAGGTGGAGCTGAGGGAGCAATAGATGCAGGCAATATGTTAAAACCTGCTTTAGCGCGTGGGCTTCTTCATGCAATAGGTGCAACGACGGTCAGAGAATACCGTCAGTATATTGAAAAAGATGCCGCTCTTGAACGACGCTTTCAACCGGTTTATATCAATGAACCAAGCATTGAAGATACTGTTGCGATACTACGAGGGATTAAGGAAAAATATGAAGTGCATCACGGTATTAAAATATCAGATAACGCAGTGATTGCAGCGGTTAATCTTTCGGTCAGATATATTACTGATAGATATCTTCCAGACAAGGCAATTGATCTTATTGATGAGGCGGCGGCATCGGCGAAGATAGAAATAGATTCATTACCCGAGGAGCTTGATGAAATGAAGCGCAGAATCATTCAACTTGATATTGAGCTCGCAGCTTTAAAAAAAGAAAAAGGACTTGATGTTCGAAAAAAAGTCCTTGAACAAGAGAAAAATAGACTCAAAAGCACATTTGACAAACTTTACAAACAATGGAGTGAAGAAAAGCAAATCATAAGCGATCTACAGAAACATAGGTTAAAACTTGATGTTTTGAAGGGACAGTTTGAAAAAGCTGAACGCGAGATATTACTTGAAAAAGCAGCAGAACTTAAATATGGGAGCATTCCCCAGGAGGAACAAAAAGTAAAGGACTTGGAAAAACAATGGAGAGCTATCTCATCTGATAAGCGCTTATTAAAAGAAGAGGTAAGGGAAGAAGATATTGCGACCATTGTTGCTCGCTGGTCCCATATACCAGTTACGCGTCTTTTAGAGACGGAATCTAGCAAGCTACAACATCTTGAAAAAGAATTGATGGCAAAAGTAGTCGGGCAAGATCATGCATTGTCTCAAGTCGCAAGAGCTGTCAGGCGATCTCGTGCTGGACTTTCTGATGAAGACAGGCCTATTGGTTCTTTTTTATTTTTGGGACCAACGGGTGTTGGAAAGACTGAAACAGCAAAAGCTCTTGCATACAGCTTGTTCAATGATGAAAAAGCTCTTATTCGTATTGATATGAGTGAGTATCAAGAATCCCATACGATAGCACGATTCATTGGTGCTCCTCCAGGCTATGTCGGATATGAAGAAGGTGGGCAGCTTACTGAAGCAGTGCGTAGAAAGCCATACTCTGTAATTCTATTTGATGAAGTGGAGAAAGCTCATCCTCAAGTTTTTAATGCCTTTTTGCAAATACTGGATGAAGGAAGACTGACTGACGGACGGGGGAGGACTGTTAACTTTAAAAATACGATTCTGATCATGACCTCAAATATTGGTAGTGAGCTATTTCAATCTGGGAAAGAGACAGAGACAAGGAATAATAAGATTCTTGAAAGAGTGGGAGCGTTTTTCCGGCCGGAACTTATCAACAGACTTGATTCAATCATCATATTTCACAGTTTAAACAAAGAGATGATGAAACAAATTATTCGTATTCAAGAGAGTCATCTGAAAGAGCGCTTTCACAAACAGGGTCTCGCTCTGACTCTAAGTGAAAATATGGAAAATTATCTCTTATCAGTCGGTTTTGATCCAATATATGGGGCAAGACCTTTAAAGCGGGTGATAAATGAGAGCATTGTTGATGAGATTGCTCTTCGAATAGTTGAGGGAAAGATTAAGTTAGGAGACAAGATAATAATAGATCATAAACAGAACAAAGTACAGATCTCTATAAAAAAACCAAACTAATTAAGCACAGTCTTTGGCGCAGTCTTTTTACGCCATAATAGTACTGAGACGATGAGACCAAGTATAAACCCGCTTATACCACTAAGAAGTATATATATGGGTACAATTTTTTGTTTTTCTTGAGCTTTTTTGATGGCGTCTTGAAAGATGGTGTTAGTCTGTTGACAATTCTTAAGAGATACATCTTTTTCTTCACTTTTTTTCTTACATGCATCGAGTTCTTTTGTATCTTTTATGGGAATAGTTTTTTGTGGTAGTGTGAAATCATAATTAAGCTGTCCCGGGACTGCATAAACATACTTAAAAGTACATAAAAAAGTTAAACTGCATAAGAAAACAACAGCACCCCATTTACTACTACACAAAGTCTTTTGGATCAGCATATATTATTATTATAAATAACAATTATGGAAAAGGCTATGAAGTATGTGGCTATTTTTTTTCTCTTTCTTTTTATATTCAGTATTACCTTTACTAAAGGTAATGATTTTTCTCAAGATTTAGGTAGACATTTGAAGCTTGGAGAAATGATTGTAGCTCAAAAGGAGATCCCCAAAGTCAACCTCTTTTCATATACCCATTCATCATTTCCTTTTATCAATCATCATTGGCTGTCTGAGGTAATTTTCTATATGCTTGCCTCATCCTATGGCTTATCATCTCTTGTAATACTTAGAGTTTTTCTTTTCTTGGTAACGATCGGGATCTGCGTGGATGGTGCATTTGAAAGAAAAAACCATATCATCGTGCTTAGCATAACGCTTTTGTTTACACCTCTTTTTCTTGATCGGCTTGATATGCGGCCAGAATTATTTGGGTATGTCTTTTTTTCCTTTTTTCTTTATATGTTATTTTTAAAGCCAAGAAAAAAACTGATCACATATACAGCTCCCATTATTATGCTGTTGTGGGTCAACTTGCATGTATCGTTTGTATTTGGTTTATTTTTGCTTCTGGTGTATTATATCCAGCAGGTTTTCCAATCAAAAAACATTTCTATTCTTCCTCTTGTTCTTTCATCTGTAGTTCTTTGTATAAATCCAAACGGTATTTCTGGAGCGCTTTATCCATTTACTATTTTCAACAACTATGGCTATAGCATAGTAGAAAATCAAAACATCTTTTTTTTAAACTCGATGATATTTAATCCACTCATACATTACTTTTTCATTCTTACACCAATAGTGCTGTTTACTTTTATAGTTTTGTTAATAAACAGAAAGTTTATATGGTCATTCATACTTTTTGTTTTTTTCGTTTTATCTTTTTGGCAAATACGTCATCTGCCTTTTTTTGTGCTTGTCGTTATTCCAACGACTTCATATGCTTTCACGCAGACAGGTTATCTTGTTTTTAAATCATTAAAAAACAAAAAGTATCATTTTACATATGGAATTTACTTTATTTTTTTTGTTATATGTATTTTTTTCACCTTTTTCTTTATAAACAACCGGTATTATCAGATATTTGATAAACAGCGATCTTTTGGATACGGGTTTATAGATAATTATAAAGAAGCTACAGATTTTATGTTAAGTTCAAAACTTCCTCCTCATATGTTTAACAACTTTGATATTGGGGGATATCTGATCTATAAGCTATATCCGACATATCATGTTTTTGTAGATAACAGGCCAGAGGCATATCCGGCATCATTTTTCCAAAACACGTATATCAAGCTCCAACAAGATCAAGAGGTGAGAAAAAAAGTATTTAAGCAAAACAACATTCATACCATTTTCTTTGCCCATACAGACATGACGCCGTGGGGGAGAGAGTTTTTGTCACAGATAGTGCAAGATCAGTCGTGGAAAATAGTATTTCTTAATGAGTCAATCGTCATCATGACTGACGATAACCAATTTAAAGATATAAGACAGGATAAAGATAAAATAATGTCTCTTATTACTCATGAGGAAGACTACTTGGACCTTCTTCATCTGGCTTGGATTTTTTCAACATTAGGATATAAAGATTTAAATCAACAAGCAATGATAAAGGTACAAAAAATTAATCCTTCATCGTGTATTGTTCAAAGGATACGATATGATACCTTCAAAGATTCCCCCCTTTTTTTTGCGGTTGACGATGTTAGAAAAAGCGCATGGTGGTGCTTTTGATAATTTTTTTCAGTCAAAACAAGCTGGAATAGGTATTTTGTAGCATACTGTCCCTTGCGAATTCTCCCCCCGGCTTTTAGCATGGATTGAATGAATGAGCACACACTTTGCCATATCGGATTTTCTCACTTTTATGGAATTGGTCCGGTAAAATTCGCCGCATTAAAGAATAGATTTGAGTCAGTAAAACATGCATATTATGCCACTACTCATGAATTAGAAACGGTACTTGGATCATTATGGGCGAAGCGATTTGTTGATTTTCGAAATCACATTGATCTAAACAAAAAGTGGGAAGAGTTCAACAAGAAAAAAATAACTGTTTTGACGATTGATGATGAATTTTACCCAACTTCTCTCAAAAATATTTCCGACGCACCTATTTGTATATATGTAAAAGGGAATATCAAAACAGTTGATCTAAGAGAGGGGAAATTATTTGGCATTGTGGGTACTCGTAGACCAACTTCATATGGTTGTCAGATTGCTCATACTTTTTCCTCAGAACTTGCAGATGCAGGCTTTGTTATTGTCTCTGGCCTTGCAATTGGAGTTGATACTATAGCTCATAAAGCCGCACTTCATGCGGGAAGCAAGACCATCGCGGTGCTTGGATGTGGGGTAGATATCATTTACCCTCAATCGAATAGTTTCTTATATGAGAAAATTGTAGACAACGGAGGTCTTGTTATGTCTGAGTTTCCACCTGGTCTTATGGTGAAAAGAGGTTTGTTTATAGCAAGAAATCGTATTATCTCAGGTCTTTCCATGGGTGTTCTTGTTGTTGAGGGTACAAAAGACTCTGGAGCGCTTATTACCGCACGTTTTGCAGCACAACAAGGTAGGGAAGTGTTTGCACCACCGGTCCCTCTTACATCTATCATGTCAGAGGCGCCAAACATATTGCTTAAACAGGGGGCAATATTTGTTACCCAAACGGAGGATATTCTAGATGAATTTGGAATAAAAAAATGGAAAAAAAATGAAGCGATAATATCAACGCTTTCTCCTTCAGAAAAAATAGTTGTTGAGATACTTTCCCTTGAACCGAAGTCTGTTGACGAATTATTACTTGAGATAAAAACTCCTATATCTCATCTTTCCTATACTTTATCGATTCTTGAGATGGAGGGTATCATAAAAAAAGATGCGCAAAGCAAGTATCAACTGGCATCAATGGGTAAGTGACATAGTATCTAATTCTTCAATCCTTCTTTTGTACTTTTCTTCTTGTTTGGTTTGTGTCTGAAGAAATGCATCGATCAATTCTTTTGTTTCTTCGAAATTAATATAATCAGATGGTAATGCTAATACATTGACGTTATCATTTTCTCTTGTGTGGACAACCTGTTCTTTTTGGAATCCAACAGCACATCTAATACCCGGGAATCGATTTGCTACGATAGATACTCCGACTCCAGACCCGCATATCACTATTCCTAAATACTCTGTTGTATTTTGCAATACTGCCTGAACTACTTTACGGGCAAAAATAGGGTAGTCATCTACGGGATCATACTGGTAGTTACCTAAATCCTCAATACGGATATTTTTTTCCTGAAGATATTCGATGATCTTATTTTTTAGCTCAAAGCCTCGGTGATCAGAGGCTATGAAAATAGTCATGTTGCAAATAGTATAGCAGATTAAACAAAATAGAGCTGTTTACAAAAAAGCCCGTCCTCGATATGATCGGGACGGACTTTTTATACAAAAATCATTTCACCAATCTTTTCAGGCTTTTTCCTGCTGTAAAACCTGGAGTTTTTGTTGCTGGGATTTGAATCTCTGCACCAGTTTGAGGATTTCTCCCTTTTCTTGATGCTCTTTTGCGTACCATAAAGGTACCAAAGCCAGTAACAACTACCTTCTCTCCTCTTTTGAGAGCATCAGTGACTGAACCAAATACTGCATTGACTGCATCTTTGGCTGCTTTTGCGGTAAGTCCTGCTTTTTTTGTTACTTGAGCGACGAGGTCTGCTTTTGTCATATGTTTTTCACCTACCTTTCGTGTTGACTAAAATGTTTAACGTATCCCGAGAGTGTCGGGACAATCAAACACCAATAGCTTAGTAAGTTTAAAGCCTCTTGTCAATCTATATTAAGAATATCTTATTATAACAATCTATATCAAATTTAGATTGTTATGAAAGGACAACCGTTTTTTTATAAGGTCATTTATCTACTTCTTATTCTTTAATTTTCTCCAGATGAATTTAAATTTTCGTGCGTTCCTCAGTCCTGAACTCGCGGATGACTGTAATCTTTATTTGTCCGGGGAATACTTCAAATTTTTCTTCAAGCTCTTGTTTGATTTTAGTTGCAAGCACTGTTGTATCTTCATCAGCTACTTCATCCGGTTTAACGATGACTCGAAGTTCGCGTCCCGCTTGAAGAGCATATGCTTCCCGCACGCCTTTTTTAGACTTGGCGACATCTTCAATGGTTTTGATACGCTTTAGATATTCTTCAAGATCTTCATGACGGGCTCCAGGCCTTCCTCCTGATACTGCATCAGCGATGTACACGATGATTCCCTCTATAGAAGTGAAAGGAGTATCTTCATGGTGTGAAGCAATACAGTCAATGACCTTTTGTGGAAAACGATATTTTTTTGCCAACTCAACTCCTAGGTCAATATGTGAGCCTTCTTTTGTATCGATGACCTTCCCAATATCATGGAGGAGACATCCGAGTTTGACGACATTTACATCAGAGTTTAATTCATGTGCAAGCGCTACGCCAATTCGTGTTTCTTCAAGCGTATGGATAATCATATTTTGTCCATACGAATATCGATATTTAAATTTACCCAACAACTGTGTGATTTCTGCGGGAAGATTAAATACACCTACTTTATGTGCAAGCTCTTCACCCGCTTTAAAGATTACTTTTTCTATCTCTTCCCTTGTTTTTAATACGATTTCTTCTATTCGTGCTGGTTGGATGCGCCCATCTTTAATAAGCCGTTCAAGAGCAACCCGAGCGACTTCTCGTCGAACCGCATCAAATGAGGAGAGCTTAATAACTCCTTCTTCTTCAAGATCAACGTCCACTCCTGTTGCAATCTCAAATGCACGGATATTTCTTCCTTCCTTTCCAATGATACGTCCTTTATACTCGTCGCTTGGAATATGTACTACAGATAGAGTATATTCGGCAACATAATCAGTAGCGCCATAGCGCATGGCATCAATAAGGATTTGTTTTGCTTTTTCGTCAGCAACCTGTTTGATTTCCTCTTCAGACTGTTTGATACGTTTGGCAATGTCTGTTTTTAATTTTTCTTCCCATCCTTGAAGTAAGAGATTTCTTGCCTGATCTTTGGTAAGTTGTGCGATTTTTTCAAGCTTTTGCAAAACAGTATCACGTTTTTCTTCAAGATCCTTTTTTATGTCATTGAGACCCTGTTTATCTCTTTCGATCTGTTGTTTTTCTTTGGTGAAAAATTGTTCTTTTTCAGTATACTGTTCTTCTTTTGAAGCCAGTTTTTTTTCCAACTCAAGAGCTTCAGCGAGAGTTTTTTGCGCTTCTTGTTTTATGCGAAGTGCCTCTTCATTAGCTTTAAAGGTTATTTCTTTTGCCTGTTGTTCTACTTTGGTGAGTTGAGCTGCCTCAGCTTCACGTTGCTTTGTTCCAAACAAAAGATTTTTAATAAAATCAAACATATGAACATCTCTTGTAGATGTTCGAGGAGCGTTATGAATACGCGAGATTAGATCCTTTTATATTTATATATCTCATGGTGACAATTAATAATACTTATTTGTTACCTTGATCTCCTCGAAACAATTGGTAATTGTTTTCTATTATACTCCCTATTATCTAGTCATTCAATTGTTTTTTTTGATTAAACTGTAAATACTGTCTGATACGCTTTTTTGGCAATATCGTATGAGAAGCCTCTTCTTAACAAAAATGATACCGCTTTTTTAAAACGGGTTTTTGAATCAAGAGCAGCATATGTATTGATTCTACGACGAAGTACATCTTCTGCAAGGGTAAGATCCTCTGTTTGAGAGGTCGAAAAATATTCCTCAATAAGATCTTTTGCTATGCCAAGTTTTGCAAGTTCGTATCTCAAAAGAAATATACCCTTTGGTTTTAATAGGATACGGTTTTCTACATACAATTCAACAAATTTTTTATCGTTGATAAATCCCTGTTCTTTTAGCGTTTCGATGGTCGTTTTTATGACGACCTCGCTAAAGTGAAAACGTATAGATTTTTTTTCTAAATAACGAACAATTTCTTGTTCGGTACGGGGACGAAATTTGAGATAAAAATAGGCAAGACTCAAAGCTTTAGAAATCTGTTGTTGGTTCATTTCTTTACCGCGGTTTTTTCATGCACTGCTTTTGTGATATGATTTTTCAGTTTTTCATCAGATAAGAGTGTTTCTTTTACCTGTTCTTTACCCTGTCCAAGCATGCGGTCTTCAAAACGAATAAATGATCCACTTTTTGTAAGGACGCCGCTTGCGATAGCCGCATCGATTATTCCTTCTAATTTGTCAATTCCATCTCCGGTTATAGTAAACTCAGCGTCGCGAAATGGAGGAGCTATTTTATTTTTGACGATCTTTACCCGAACGCGTGTACCGTAGGGGATGTTGTTTTTTTTGAGTGTTTCAATTTTGCGGACATCCATTCGTACCGATGCATAGAATTTAAGAGCAAGTCCTCCTGAGGTTGTCTCAGGGTTGCCAAACATAATACCGATTTTCAGTCGAAGCTGATTGGTAAAAATGATGGTAGTTTTTGATTTAGAGACAATACCTGTTAATTTTCGAAGAGCTTGCGACATCAGTCTAGCTTGTAAACCCATTTGGGCATCTCCCATCTCTCCCTCGATTTCAGCTTGTGGGACAAGGGCGGCGACTGAGTCTACAATGAGCAAATCTATTCCTCCTGAACGAATGAGTTGTTCAGTGATTTGAAGAGCCTGTTCACCCGTATCAGGCTGTGCAACAAGGAGATTCTCGACCTTTACTCCGATTTTACGTGCCCAAGCAGGATCAAGCGCGTGTTCGGCGTCAATGAACGCAACTACTCCATCATTTTTTTGTACTTCAGCAATAAGAGATAGACAAAGAGTTGTTTTTCCTGACGACTCTGGTCCGTAGATCTCAATTATTCTTCCCTTCGGAATACCTCCGACACCAAGGGCAATATCAAGTGGTAAAATACCTGTCTTGATGACATCTATCGCGACTATGGGGTGATCTCCCAGACGCATGATTGCTCCTTTTCCGAACTGTCTTTGTATTTGGTCAATCGCAAGATTAATTGCTTCGGTTTTTGGATTTTTTATATCTTTTGAATCGGTTTTTATATCTTTGCTCATATAAAGTGATAATGAATTAATACCCACATTGTACTAGGTACTAAAGTAATGTCAATTGAAATATATACATTAAAATTCTAACTCTTCTTTTATCCTATATTGTAATGCCTCCGCTATATGAGTTTGCTCGATGCTTTCTTGTTGAGCAAGATCTGATATGGTTTGGGCAACTTTTATTATTTTAAAATATGACCTTGCAGATAAACATAGTTTAGATATAGCCTGTTTCAATAATTGAGTTGCTTCGTCTGTTAAGACACATAATTTTTTTATATCTCTTGGAGTCATCTCCCCATTCATCTTTATGCGTGGTGTTTGTAAAAACCGTTTTTTTTGCTGGAGGCGAGCTCTAAGTACACGATTTCGTATCGTCTCGCTTGACTCTCCGTTGATTTGAGACATGAGTTTTTCCTGTGACACAGGGGGAATATCTATATGGAGATCAATGCGGTCAAGAAGGGGGCCTGATAATTTTTTTTTGTATTTTAACACCGATCCAGGCATGCAACGACATTTTTTTGTCGGGTGTCCAAGGTATCCGCATTGACAAGGATTTGATGCAGCAAGAAGAAGAAATCGGCAAGGAAAAGTGAGGTTGCCTATTGCTCGCGATATTGAAATAGATCCATCCTCGAGCGGTTGTCGAAGTGACTCAAGCACTGATCTTGGGAATTCAGGAAATTCATCCAAAAAAAGAACTCCTCGGTGGGCAAGCGAGATTTCTCCTGGTCTTGGATTTGTTCCTCCTCCTATAAGCCCGATACGTGATGTTGTGTGGTGTGGACTCCTGAAGGGTCTTTGAACTATGAATCCGTGATTGCTTACAAGCCCAACGGCTGAGTACATCTTTGAGACATCCAGTATCTCATCTTTATCCATAGGAGGAAGGATCGATGGGAATGCGCGAGAAAGCATAGTTTTACCGGCTCCGGGTACTCCTTTTAAATGGAGGTTGTGGAATCCAGCCGCAGCAATTTCAAGAACACGCTTAGCTTGATTTTGTCCTTTTATCTCTTCAAAATCAAACTCCCACATGGTTTGACACGTAAACGATTCAAGATCAACGTGAGGATGGGGGAGTATTGGTTTCTCCCCGCTTATATGCAGAACCAAATCTTCAATGTTTTTGAGCGGGAATACCGTAAGATTATCCATAATTGCGGCTTCTTTTGCATTTAGTGCGGGTACAAAAAGATGAGTGATCCCTTGCTTTTGTGCCATTGCAGCAATAGATATGATTCCAGATACTTCTCTTATTTTTCCTTCAAGAGATAGTTCGCCGATAAAAAGGGAATCTTTCAGAATATCTTTTTTAATCATACCCGATGCTGCTAATATGCCTACTGCGATTGGTAAGTCAAAACTCGCCCCTTCTTTTGGTATATCTGCTGGAGCCAAATTCACCGTAATACGTGAATCTGGCATCTCAAAGGAGGTATTAATTATTGCGGTTCTCACCCGGTCTTTTGCTTCTTCTACGGCTTTATTTGGAAGACCGACCAAATTAAAAGTTGGGAATCCGCGGGAAGCTACGTCAACCTCAACTTCAATCAATACACCATCGAGTCCAATCGTAGTCCCTGACAATATTTTTGCGAGCATGCTTCTTCACTATATGTAAGTTTTCTCTTCAACACCATCGCATATATGCTACAAAAAAAGTAATTGGATTGTTATGAAAAAATAAACCAGCATATAGTACAATTAATAAATGAAGTTTGTTGAATTGGCTGCTTATTTTGAAAAGATTGAACATGTCTCTTCGCGTTTGACTATTACCTCTCTTCTTGCCGAACTTTTTAATAAACTGTCTCCTGAAGAACTGGAGAAGACTGTGTATTTATTACAAGGAAAGGTGGTGCCTTCCTTCCAAAAAATTGAGTTTGGAATGGCAGAAAAAACGGTTATTAAGGCGATAGTTTTAGCTCTCAACATCGATAAATCTTATTTTGAGAAAGAATCAAAAAAAATGGGTGATTTAGGAAAAGCGGTTGAGTTCTTTAAAAAACAATTTATTTCATTCGAAGAAAAAGCTCTTACTATTCTTGATACACACAAAGAGCTGTATAAAATCGCTGTGGCAGGTGGAGACAAATCACAGGAGTATAAAATAAACTCTCTCTCTTTCCTTATTCGTCAACTTGATCCATTATCAACAAGATATTTAGTGAGGATTCCGCTTGCTTTGATGCGGTTAGGTTTTTCAGATATGACTGTTCTTGATGCATATTCTTGGATGATTGGGGGTGATAAGACTTTAAGACCTTTGATAGAACATGCATATCACGTGAGGCCTGATTTAGGATATATAGGGCGAATTTTAAAAGAAAAAGGCATTAAAGAAATGCAAAAAATTCAACCTGTCATATGTACTCCGATTATTATGATGAGGGCTGAGCGGTTATCATCAGGTAAGGAGATCATTGACCAGATTGGAGAGTGTGCTATCGAACCAAAATATGATGGTTTCAGACTCCAAATCCACTATAAAAAAGAAAACAATAAAGCGGAGGTGAGGCTTTTTTCAAGAAGTCTAGAAGATGTAACCTATATGTATCCGGATGTCATTGAAGGGGTAAAAAAACAGATTATTGCAAAAGAAATAATATTTGAGGGGGAGGCTATTGGATTTGATCCGACAACCGGAAGTTTTTTACCTTTTCAAGAGACAGTACAACGGAAACGAAAATATGACATCATACAAAAAGCAAAAGAAATACCGCTAAAACTTTTTTCATTTGATCTGCTTTACCTTAACGGTATAAATTATATTCATGAACCATTTGTTGAAAGAAGAAAGCAGCTGGAAACAGTTATTCAGGCAAAAGGAGACGTCTTAAAAGACATCGTTGTTCTTGCGCCACACATTCTGATGAAAGACCCTGTAAAAATAGAAAAGAACTTCGATACGGCAATTGCACAAGGACTTGAGGGGATAATCGCCAAAAAATTAAATGGCACATATCAACCAGGAGCCCGTGGTTGGAATTGGATCAAATTTAAACGTAGTTATTCTTCCAAAATCAATGATACAATCGATTGTTTAGTCATGGGATATGATTTTGGAAAAGGAAAAAGAACAGATTTTGGTATTGGGGCATTTTTGGTTGGGATATTTGACAAGAGGCAAGAAAAATATGCTACTGTTGCCAAGATAGGAACAGGTTTAACTGATGAAGAATGGAGAACACTAGAATTAAGAAGTAAGAAATTGGAATCAAAGATAAAACCAGACAATTATTATGTAGATAAACAGATGGTATGTGATGTATGGATAAGTCCGTCTATCGTCGTTGAGATACGCGCCGATGAAATAACGAAATCACCAGTTCATACGGCAGGTTTAGCCTTAAGATTTCCGCGACTTGAACGGTTTCGTGATGATAAAAGAGAGACTGATACTACTACTTTATCAGAACTGAAGAAGATGCTTATTGAGCAAGAAAAGGTGTGATGATATCTTTTTTGTGCCTTGCTAGCGTTTTGATAAAACGTAGCGGATATTCACCAAAAAAAGACATAGGATTTTTTCTTATCCGACGTCCTGAGACTTGGACAATAAGTTCATCATCTCTCATGATGTGTCCCCCTAGATCGTTGATATGGATTGCTAAATCAATATCTTCGTGTACTTTTTTGTTATCAAGACACACATAGGGTTTTACTTTCTTCCACATTTTTTTAGTTATGGCCATATTGGGTCCAACAAGGACTTCATTACCGTTTAGAATTGGTTTAAATATGTCAAGATATGCTGTGGTAAAAAAAGTTGTTTTGAGTTTTAAATCATAAAAAATAAATGGACCAGTGAGAGCGTCTATTTCGTTTTCTTCAAAATCGTGTTTTATCCTATCAATCCAATGAGGCATTAAGTGCACATCAGCATCACAACGAGCTATAATATCACCCTTAGCTTCATCAAAACCCCTATTCCGAGCCTGTATCATGCCTTGTTTTTTTTCTTGAACAATTCGCACAGGGAACTGTTTGGCGATGGAGATTGTTTTATCTGATGAATTGTTATCGACAATGATGATTTCATCAGGTTTACGTGTCTGGGTGACAGTGCTTATAAGACAGTTTTTTATGTACCGCTCTTCGTTATATGTAGGTATAATAAGCGATATTTTCACATTTTTCATACTTATATTTTATCAGATGGTATAATCATAGGTACCGTATATGAAGCCATTTTTCTCAGTGGTGATACCAACATTAAATGAAGAGAGATTTCTTCCCATCATTCTTTCCCGTCTTGTCCGACAAAAGGCACATAACTTTGAGGTTATTGTCATTGACGGTACTTCAGAAGACAAAACAAAGCAGATTGCTCATCAATTCTCAGGCGTTTTGCCCTTGAGGTTTTATGAAGTAAAGAAGAGAAATGTTTCCTTTCAGAGGAACTTTGGTAGTCAAAAGGCAAAAGGACAGTATATTATCTTTCTTGATGCAGATGCTCAGATATCGATTACATTCACGCAAAAACTAATTTCTTATATCTCTCACACGAAGGGTTTGGTATTTATTCCTGCCATTTCACCGGTTGAGGTCAACTCACAGACAAAAGTGGTTTTTAACTTTGCCAATTTTATCGTTGAGATGTCTCAAAGCATTGGACGTCCTTTTTCATCCGGGGGATCGATGGTGTTTGAAAAGAGCTTTTTTCAACTCATTGGAGGTTTTTCAGAAAAAGTATATATGTCTGAAGATCATCAGATCATACAGACGGCTTTCAAATATGGAGTAAAGGCGCGTTTTATGCGTGGTATCAAGGTAAAGATGTCACTGAGACGGATGAAAAAACAAGGAGAACTAAAGCTTTTTTATCAGTATCTTTTAACCGCTGCTCAGTATTTGATCAAAGGAAAAATTGACAAAAAGATTATTGAATATCAAATGGGGGGGCATATCTACTTCCAAAAAAAGCTAGATCAACCGCTTGAAGAAAAAATACAGGAGTATCTGCACGAAGCAAAGAGGTTCTTCAAGACGATCTTTCTCCAATAAGACGATTAAGGAATAGTTATCCACAAATTATCTACTATTTTTTTATGGCTTTATATCAATCCATTCTAATAATATAAAAATATAGGATATCTCATAATATATATGTATTTTTCTATAGGTCTTGACAATTCTTTTTTGTTGGTTTATATTAGTACTCATGAAGATCAATAAATTCTTTTTTAACAAAGAGAAAACAATGTATAAGAGATCAGAAAGCAAGAAGTTAGAGTTTATTCAATTTGTTGGAGATCAGTTTAGAGAGCTTAGCCGTAAGAATCTTGGCTTACCTATGAAGCTTTATCATCTTTAAATCGCATTAAGAAAAAAAAAGAGCATCACTACCGCTCGTATAAGGGGACGACGAGTAGTAATGCCCTTTGCATACATTATCAGAAATAGTTTTTTTTGTCAAGAGCTACCGTTTTTTTATTTGATACAGAGCCCCAAATCCATTAGTTGAAGTAAAAATTTTATTTCCTAGAGTTGTGAACTTCTCTTCATATAATTTTTTGTATTTATCGCGTTCCATACGAGAAATAACGACAAACTGTATGTCATATTTATCGATAAGTTCTCTTGTTTTTTGTATATCTCTTGATTCATAAAGATCAATTATGTCTGGAATACGTTTTCCAACGACATCTGATGATCCACGCCACAACCACTCATGTACCCACCATCCCGCAACAGTTGGAAGCCCAGTATAAGAAGAGATTCTTTCAAAATCAGTATATGAGTCGCCCTGCGCCTCCAAAATAACTGGTTGATGTTTGATATTGTCATTCAGGAAATCGACAATCTCTTTATCTTCTGGATAGAATGCTTCAAGCCATCGTATCCCATTGAGCTGAGGTATTTTTTTGAGATTGCCGTAATAGGCGGGAAATGAATAAAATGGATATATAAAGATTAATGCGAAAAAAAACACAAATACGAGAGATAATATAAATCTGACATTTTTTCTTAAAAGCAAAATTCTCATAAAAGTATAGGAAGACGCAACACCCATAATCATGAAAGCTTGATAGCCAAGCTTGAACATCGTATTTGCTCGGAAGTGAGCAGGATAAATATCTTTGATATAGAAGAACTCAGGTATAAAAATAAGAAGTGTTCCAAAGGTGAAACAAACAAATACAAAATCATCAATGGCTGTTTGAAGAAGAGATGGTTTAAGAGTTTGTTTCTGTTGGAAGTACTTTAGAAGAAGAAACAAGGCAAAACATACCCAGAAAAACCCCCATAAAACAAAAAGCATCCAGATGGGATCCGGTTGACAATTACCTTTTTCAAATAAAAACGGACCAAATTTACCGATGGATACAAGAAAATCAGGACTGCAATTTACTCCAATCCCTGAGACAAAGGGAGAGAAATGAGAAGAGAAAGGAAATGAAAACAGCAGAAAAGATCCAACAACAACTCCCATGTATAAAAATAGATTCCGGCTGAAACCAAATATAACAATCAAGAAAAAACCAGTCAAGAGTATATAGATAGGCCCATCAAAGGCATTTGTCATATAATGGATTGCGGTCATGAAACCCAGGAAGATAGTAGAAAGGAGTAGGTAGTTAGTAGTAAGAGAGTGAAATATTGACTGCGGTTGGTGTTTGTGACTTAATGGGAGTGGTTTTTGATGCTGTGTATCTGTTTGAGACCGTCTGATAAACATAATAAACAATATGGCGAGTGTCAGCAATACAAAGGGTATATCAAATACATGTCCATGTAAATCTGCCACCACATAGGAATAAGAAGGAAATTCATGGATCGTGAGAGGAATAAATCTTGTTGCGTTAGGATACCAATATTTTGTTGGATTATACCCGGTTAGAATCTTCCAGAATGGGACAGGAGCATCTGCGTTATAACCTGAGGTAAAAAGATAGATCGTATGAAGATTTCCTGCAAGATTGACGATAAAACTACCTATAATACCGCCCAAAACAGCATGTTTCATCGATTTATAAAACAAGTATATGATGTTTCCCGCAAGGGAAAAAACCATTGTGATTGCTTGCGCAAAGATGGTTGCAAGAATAAGGTTGTATCCTATAGAAGATGGGATGTCAGTAAGCTTTATAAGGACTGCTCCTGTCAAATGACCAAAGTAATAATAGTTGATGGGGTTATTTCCTGCCAACCACATATCAAGAGGAGGAAAAAACTTTGAACGTAGGATTGAGTTCATAAATCCATAATCCATAAACTTTTCTAAACCTCTGACAGAAGGTTCTTGACCCCTGACATAAGTAAGAAAAAAAAGAGCAGCAAGAAATAGGATTTCTTCAAACAAAAAGATAAAGAAGTTCTTGTTTATCGATATAGGCGGGAGCAAGTACCCTTTTTTCGTACGTACAACGTACAAATAACCGATGAGAAAAACAGCCGCAATCAATATCAGATTGGCCTGCGTGAAGCTTAGTATTTTATATAATCCAAGAATAAAAACAACATAGCTTAAAAAAAGAATAGCTATGGTTTTTGCAAAAGGATACCCCTTGTCAAAAAAAGAACCAAATATACGCTTTGTAATAGGATACGCTAATATACCAAGAAAAAATAGATAGACATACCAATTTAAAGTCGTTAAAATCCACTCCATATCTCATTATTATAACGGGTAATGGATTGCATGTAGTACAAAATACGACGCAGGTTGCTTTTTTAGCTTTGAAATGAGAGAATAATAAAATGGACAGCAAGTTCATTCCGTCTTTACATGAGGCTCCTATTTATACATTTTGGGAAAATAGCGGCTTATTTAAAGCTTCACGTACAAACCCGGCAAAAAAACCGTTTTGTATAATTCTTCCTCCACCAAACGCAAACGGAAGCCTACACCTAGGACATGCGATGTTTACCTATGAAGACATCATGATACGCTTTCATAAGATGATGAAGGAAGAGACATTGTGGCTTTTGGGTTTAGACCATGCAGGGTTTGAAACACAGTATGTATTTGAGAAACACCTTAAAAAACAAGGGAAAAGCCGTTTTGATTATCAAAGAGATGAGCTTTTTGGGATGATATTTGATTATGTAAATGAAAACAAGAAGAATATAAAAGGGCAGCTTCGGCGGCTAGGGTTTGCTCTTGATTGGAGTAGGGAAAAGTTTACTATGGATCCCGCAATCATAGAGATAGTGTATGGAACTTTCAAGAAACTGTTTGACCGGGGATTGGTATATCGAGCAAACAGACTTATTAACTACTGTACTTTTTGCGGCACCTCACTTTCTGATTTAGAGGTAAATAATGTAGAAAAGGTAGGGGTTTTGCACTACATTAATTACCCCCTTAAAACGGGTGGTTTTATCCAAATTGCAACGACAAGACCTGAGACGATACTGGGAGATGTGGCTGTCATGGTGAATCCAAAAGATAAAAGACATAGGGGGGTAATTGGAAAAACGGTCATTTTACCCGTTTCAGGGAGAGAGGTTCCCATAATCGCAGATACATATGTTGACACGGAATTTGGTACTGGCGCGGTCAAAGTAACACCAAATCATGACTTCAATGATTTCGAAATTGGCAAAAAAAACAATTTACAGTATCCGCCTATCATAAACTTTGCTGGACGGATACAAAACACGAATACATCATATGATGGTTTGAAAGTGTTTGCTGCGCGGGAAAAAATCATTGAGGAACTGAAAGAAAAAGGATTATGGGTAAAAGAAGAAAAAAATAACATGGTGGTAAAAAGTTGCTACAAATGCGGACGAGTCCTTGAACCGCTACCTAAGGAACAATGGTTTATAAAAGTTAAACCTTTGGCTGATCGTGCAAAAGGATTGGTGAAGAAGAAAGAAATAACCCTGTTTCCTAAACGTTTTGAAAAACAACTCATTCGCATCCTTGATGAATTTATCGATTGGAATATATCAAGACAGGTGGTGTGGGGGATACGAATACCGGCATATAGGTGTAAAAAAATGTCAAATGTCCCCACTTCGCTAAAGCTTCGAGGGGCAAGCAAAAGTCAAAAGTGGTTCGTGAGTATTGAAAAACCTAAGAAATGTCAGATTTGTGGTGAATGTGATTTCATACAGGATGAGGATACGTTTGATACATGGTTTTCTTCATCACAATGGCCTTTTGCTACCCTTATGACTGAGGGAAAAAAAACATATGAATACTTTTATCCGACCGCAGTTATGGAGACGGGTCATGACATTTTACGAGCATGGGTGGCTCGGATGATGATGATAGGTGATTTCGTCACAAACAAACCTCCCTTTAAAACTGTTTTTCTTCACGGGATGGTACGGGATGCTAAGGGTCAAAAAATGAGCAAAAGTAAAGGTAATGTAATGGATCCGATCCAATTGGTAGATAAATACGGCGCTGATGCATTACGCGCTGCACTCATTTTCGGTACAAAAGAAGGAGGAGATGTATCGCTATCAGAAGAAAAAGTAAAAGGCATGAGGAATTTTGCAAATAAAGTATGGAATGTAGGACGATTTATTGAGCTAAACTCCAAATCCCAAAATCCAAATTCCAAACAAATTCCAAGCCCCCAATCAAAAATTATTGTTGAGCTAGAAAAAGAAGCGACTGAGTTGAAAAAGAAATACATGAATTATATGAAGAGATATCGTTTTTCACAGGCACTAAACGACCTACATGAGTTCATCTGGCACAGATTTGCTGATTATTATATCGAGCAGTTGAAAGAAGAACTCAAAAATGGTAACATACAAGTTCTTGATACATTGAAATGTGTGTATCTTGATAACATTAAGATGCTTCATCCATTTATGCCTTTTATGACTGAGGCAGTGGGGCAGGTATTTTACGGCAAACAAACATCCTTGTTACAAATTGGATTTACTTAATATGGCAACCAAACGAACGTATCAGCCTAAAAAAAAGAAGAGAATACGAAAGCACGGATTCATGAAGCGCATGAGCACTCATGATGGGCGAAATGTGTTAAAAAGAAGAAGACAAAAGGGAAGAAAAAAATTAATTGTTGTCTAAGCTTTTAGATTATTATTACTTAATATGGAATATATAAGCAGTGTTTTCAATGCTCTCTTCTTCAATCCGATTCTCAATTTGTTAGTTGGTTTCTATAAACTATTTACTCTCATTAAACTACCCGGAGCTTTTGGATTCTCGATAATTGCTCTTACTTTATTTGTACGCCTTCTCCTTCATCCATTTTTTAAGCAACAAATGGATACGGCAAAAAAAATGCAAGATATTAAACCTCACCTTGACAAACTCAATGATAAACATAAGAAAGACCCCAAGAAATTACAGGAGGAACAGATGAAGCTTTATCAACAAGCAGGGATCAATCCAGCCTCAGGTTGTCTTTTTATGATTATCCAAATGCCAGTTTTTATCGCTTTATATCAAGTATTGGGTAAATTTTTAGAAGGTCATATGGTCAAAACGGTCCTGGAGATCAATAAGGCTCTTTATTTTTCTTTTTTAAAATTCAAAACGATTGATCCTTGGTTTTTTGGAATAAATCTGGTGACTACTCCTGAAAAAGCCGGAAGCGTCTTTTATTATCTTGTACCTGTTATAACCGCACTATTACAATATCTGCAGGTGCAAAGCTCAACGCCAATGGTTTCTCCAGTTAAAGTTGACGATTCAAAGGGATCCGCCTCCGCCAAGACTTCGGCTGATGAAGCAAAGAAAAACGATGGGGGAGATTTCCAAAAAGCAATGAACACTCAGATGAAATATATATTTCCTCTTATGATTGGATGGTTTTCTATGAGAATGCCTATTGGTTTATCGCTTTACTGGAATATCTTTTCATTGTTTAGTATAATCCAGTACAAACAAATTAATAAGAAGAAGGCAAATAATAAATAGAGTTTTTAATTTATCAATTAATTCAAATATATGGATAAAACAACGGTGGTAAAAGCAGAGACAGAAGAACTATTAAAAAAATTAGTGGAAGCATACACTTTAGAAGTAAACGAACAGGAAGGCGCATTTCAGATCATTATCAAGACTGAAGAAGCTCCAACTATAATCGGACGCCACGGAGAGACCATACGAGCGATCCAAAAGATACTTGAAGTTATCTTATATAAAAAACTTCAAGAATCAGTACATGTCCTTATCAATGTAAATGATTATCGTGAAAAACAGCAGGAAAGGCTTGAGTACATGGCTTCTCAATACGCAGATAAAGTCAACGAGTCCCGCCAACCTGAAAATGTGTTTCACCTTTCCTCATATGAAAGGCGGATTATTCACCAATATATAACTTCAAACTATCCTGATCTTGCAAGCTACTCAGTTGGAGAAGGACGTGACCGCAAACTTGTGATAGACTTGAAAGAGAATGCACCCAAAACAGAAAGCACAGAAGTTTAATCCGATATTTATTCTTTTCCTTCCTGCGATATTTGTATTTGACGTTGTATATTATATGTATACTCGGTCTACCTGTTTTCAATGTGGAAATATGGGTGAATTTATCAAGACTTCTTCCCTCACTTTTTACACTTTAAATCAAACCGTACAGATGCTTTTCGCTAAAAAAGTCACAAAGTAGATGGTGTAATTCTGCTCAAGAATGCTACAATATACCTATGGCAGCAACAAACCCGGAACATCATACAGGAGCACCGACAGAAAACGACACATTAAAAGCTGAGGTAGCAAGACAGTCCGCATCACAGCTCGTTGATGAAGTAAAGAAGATAGGAAAGATGGCCGGTGAAGTCAAACGCGCCGTGGATGCTTCAGTTGATGCTGCAAGAAAGGCTCCTGACACGTTTGAAGGAGACAAACAAGATAAAGATACTGCACGAGGTCGAGCTCACAGCGTGCAACGAACAGTAAAAAAAATCTTAATGGCAGCAAGATTCCCTGATAAATTAAAGCCAATCCCTGGAGAGGACGCACAAAGAGAAGTCGTGACACCGATCGCTTCTTCACTTCTCAAACAGTTAAGTAGTCGCATTGATCCGGAATATGATGTATCAGAACAGACAGCCCCTTATCTACATCAAATCATAGATAAGGTACTTAGCGGAGGGATAGCAAACGCTGATGATCTGAAAATTGAGCTTGATAAGCTAAACAACCTTAAGCTTGTGAATCCGGACCTGTATAAAGAGGTACAGGAATCATTTGTTGAGGTCGCAAAAGATACAGGAGTGAGTGAAAAAGATGCAAAACAGAAATTTAATGTTGAAGAGCCACCTGTAGAACAAACCCAACCCACGCCTGACAAACCAGCAGACCTGCCACCGCAAGAATTAACACCTGATCAACAACGGGAACTTATGAATAAAGCAAGAGAAATGCAGGCGAGAGAGATGCATGGAGAAGGTAGAACTGAGTTTGATGCTTCATGGGGGCGTTATTTTTCTGATTATTTTTCTGTATCAGACCAACCCCTTTTAAAAGCCATCTTTGACCCTGAAGAATTTAAATCATATGTTGAGACTGCTAAAGAAGAGGTTGCAAGACAGTTGGGATTGGCAAAAACCGATGATGATGTTGGAAAAAAGGTATCAAAAGATATAGAGCGGGGTGTGGTTGAACTATTTGGTAAGCTATATACACGACTTGACCATGAACGGGCAAGTGAATTCTTTGAGCAGATAGAACAACAAGACGTAATGTCAGGTATCTTGCCTGCTAAAAATGCACTGAAGCGGCGACTGGAGAAGTTGGCAACAGCTCTTCACCATGATGGAGATTTGGGTTTATTTAAAGATGGAGAGATAAAGTCTGAGAATTCAGATATACCTTTTAAAGACAAAGAGGGGAAAGTAAGACTTAAACCACGACTTCTTATCCATCCATATCCTGAAGCAAAAAGGGCATCGACCTCAGACTTCATACACTATCTTGATTTAAAGATTGACACATATATTGATACGCGCAAATATACTCACGATGCGCGAGCTATTTTTTTACATCCAGTTGATCCAGAAAAAGGTTTTTATTCACAACTTGCCCGTTTTGCCGAACAGATGACGACCGTTGATTTTGATCAAATGTTTCTGCTTCCTGATGCCGACATCTTTCAAAGCGCACTTCTGCTTTATGATAAACATGTTGATGAGATGTTTGCAAAAAATGATTGGCGTCATGCTCCGACCATGTTTCAACCAAAATCAGGAAGTCATCGAAATCAGCTAGAAGAAGACGTATTGCATAGATTAAAACAAATGTATGGAAAAGATGTGAGTGATGCTCGACTTGATGCCGCCGTCACCATGGCTGTTGGAGCATCAAGAGGAATGTTTTTGACAGAGATAGAAAAAGCGGCTTTTGCCGATCCGCATGTAAATGAAGATGGAAGCATAACGTATGCGAGCTATTACAATAATGACACTTCAGCTCTTAACGCTTTTAATCCTATGCATACGTTTTTGCGCTTTCAGGGAGTCAGAAGCACAGATCCTATCTTATTTATGCCTGTTGAAGGAGATAAATTTCAAGGATCAGTCTTTACTGATCATCGAACTATGTGGAAAAACATGATGGCATATAAGGATGCATTTATAAGCGGTCGGAAAGGTGCCGGTTTAAAAGAAGGAGAGGTATTGTTTGCAGACTACCTTATGAATATCGGAAAAGTAGGAGGTCCTATGGAGCGGAAAGGTTGGAGAACTACCTACATATTACAACCTCTTTATTATAAGGATAAAAAGGGTATAACAGAGGGAGAACAAACAAGTGAAATTTTTGATCATGTACATACGTGGCAAAGATTTGAAAATATCGGTTATGAGATAGCACAAGACTTTGTTACAAAACTGAAGCCTGATTTTAAGGGGGCATATGCAGGAGGCGCGGGTTTAGCAAACGAACGATACGTAGACCAAAAAAAGGCACTTTTTAGCTACATATTTGACAGATATTTTACTGATCAGAAAGACACAACAACAGTAGATGCATATTTAAAAAACATTAGAAAAAACGCTGAGGCGGAAGTATGGAGAAGTATCAAGGAAGGCAAGGCGCCAGCTCCAAATGATGTAAGGGCAGAGATAGAGTCTCATGTCACTATGACATTTCTTAACCGGACTCTTTCTCGCTTGGTAGCTCAACGAATTCCCTCTAAAATCCTTCGGATAGATCGTGACCGGATGAGTGAAGCTGGAAAAAGCAGATGGCGTACCATCGCTGAGGAGATGTTTCCTGAAAAGGAGGTTGGAGATAAACAATCTGAGAAGTTTGACATGGTAATAAAAGATCTTCTTTTCGCTGAACAACTGCTTAGATCTGAAGTAAGCGCAAAGATGAGAGAGATAAAAAAACTACCCGAAAGTGAACACTGGAAGTTTGGCCATATTTCATATGAACTAACCCAAGAGACTGCAAGAGCTTTGCTTGCTGCAAAAGGATTTGATCAGGCACAGATAGATAAAGTATGTACTCTTCTTGGCAAGATCGAGACTCATTTTACCCATAATACGAATTTCTTGGATAAGACACTTCTTAAATTTGTACAAGCAGGGGATACTATTGTTAAAGAATACAAATTTACATTTGGACTTGAAGAGCTTGATATGAGTTTTATCCCGTGGAGAGCTGCCGGAAACAGGATGTTACCGCGTGCAATAGGAGACATATCGGTTACAGAAAAAGCAGTCGCAGGAGAAATCATGAAGCTACCCGCGACTTTGAACAAGATAGCGATAGATGGTAAGCACGACTTTTCTCCTATCCTTGAAATCTGTGAAAAAGTGTACGGCTCCATGGAGGGTATCATCGGTCCTGATTATGCTCACAGACTAGTACATCACATAGCAGCAACTACTATAAACTATTTTAAAAAAGATACGGTAGCCAGGTGGGCACATGGATTATTTGGTATAGGACGGAGAAACTCTCTTGCAGCGGAGCGAGCAGGAGGAAGTTCAAGAGTATGGGAATGGGATAGTACTGATATAGATCGTTTTTGTGTTGCACTTGAATCAAGAAGTGTTCTGCCAAATAGCAGTAGAAATCCATCGAATCCAAAGCCTGAGTATGCTCCTATTTATATCAATCGGCACTTTTTTGGAAAACCAATCAAACTTCCCATGGAAATCAAAATGTTTGGAAGATCTATTCCACTTTTTAGGAAGCGCAAACCTGACTTTGCATGGACTATAAAGAATTTACGTGATAAATTTGGAGGAAATTGGAAAGATATCGCTTTCGATATGGTAAACAAATACATACCATTTGTTATTGCATGGCTATTATTAAAATATATAAAAGATGCACTCGATGAATCAGAAGGAAAAAAGAAAAAATAGTATTAATCCTGTATGATATAAGTATGATACGGAACATAACATTAATTAGCATTTTTTGTTTGTTTTTTCTTCTAAAATCAAACGTTTTAGCACAGTCTCCTACTTCAAGCTGTCCAGGGTTTAATGGAGGACCAGAACCACTGATGTTGGGTGTTAACTGTGGCGTAATAAACAGTAGTAATCCCTGTAGTGCGAAATGTTGTGCCGAACAACCCTTTTCAGTACACGCGTCAATACCTGGAATATTTAATGTTCTTCCTGGTGCTCAAGATGTTGTTGATGATTTTTTGAGAGACAAATTAAATCCAATACTTGAATATAAAAGGCAGGTTACTATGCAACCGTGTATCAATATGGGTAGTCCTACTACCCCCGGAGATCTTTCAAATGCAGCCTGTGTTTGTTTAGAACCTACTCCAGCCACCTTATCTGCAATACTTAATTTGTGTCAGAATATAAAAAATACAAATGAGAGAGATGCATGTAATAATTGTTTGCAAGGAAATACTTCTGACCGTAAGGTAGGTGTATGGACGGGTATCGGTTGTGTATATAGTGATATAAATGGATTTATTCAACATACTCTTTTAGGTTGGGGTATAGGGTTGGCTGGGGGAATATCTATGCTATGTATCCTCTATGCGGCTTTCATGATGCAAACATCCAGAGGTAATGCAGAGGTGGTAAAAAAAGCTCAACAACTCATGACTTCATGCATAACAGGTCTTATGCTTATTATATTTTCAGTATTCATACTCAGATTAATTGGAATCACAATCCTAAGAATACCCGGATTTAACTAAGTTGAAGTTTATTTTTTCTCTCCTTGTTCAGTGGGATTATCCGATTTAGCTTTATATCGAGCCGTATCAGGCGCAGGCATTCCGCTTGTTCCTATCATCTGACCAATTGTTTTACCAGTAATCGCACTGAGACCCATACTTAAAGTACTTATTTGGCCAACCAAGCTCAGTCCTCCACCAGCCGCAGAACCTGCGCCTCCAAAGAATGTCCCTAAGCCAAGATTTATTGGAAGAGGCTTTATGCCGAGTGAATCCTTAACTAGTTTTACAAGATCAGGTATCATAAACATTATTCCTAACCCCAACAGTGTTGAAAATGCCAAAGGATCAATGCCTAGCAAAAAGGGTGGAAACCAGAAGTCGCCAGGATAGGCAAGAGAGTTCATAATGACGTTTCCAACAAGAAACACAGTAATAATCACAGGAAAAGTAAGTAATTCAGCGAGAAGATTCTTAAACCAAGTAGTAAAACCGGACTTTCCAGGTATTGCATCAATAAGAATAAAAAGTGGAGCGGTTACGATTAAAAATAATATTTGAAGATATGCACGAAACAACATAAAAAACACACGAAATACCAGAGCAATAATAGTAAAATAGATAACTAGTCCTATGATGACTCCGGCACCATATAACATAAGATATGCAAATATTGCAGCAAAAAGAGTCGTTGAACCAACAGACAATAAAGTACTACCAACAAGTTTTCCTAAATTTATTCCAAATGTGGCAGCCTCAGCACCCATGTTATCAACTAATTCCATGACTTTAAAAGGATATGTGAGAAGTATTGAGAAATCTTTTATTAAAAAAAAGCCTGCAAATGCTCCACTCACTAATCTAAACACATTATTTACATATGTTGGAAATAGAGTCATAAAGGCAGTTCCAACATCAGTGATAGTTCCAAGAAATACATCACCTGAGATCCCAGTTAAGTTTTTTCTAATTGGTTGGAAAGAAAGATATATGTTCCAGGGCGTTGCTGATAAATATTCATTTTGCATACTACCTACATCGTAATTGGCGCCTCCATTACTTAAAATTGATATTATTATTGCGATTAATATATACATTAGATCAATCAAGAACCCGGCAATTGCAAAGGAAAAAGTTATAAGCAGAAGTGAAGTTACGATCTTGGGAAGTGCATTCTCAACAGAAATGACTGTTTGAGGATTAATTTTCGTACGAAACATAATCATGAAACCAATTGAAACAAGGATAATGACAAGGATAAGATATGCGATATCCCTAAATATTTTCCATACATTCATAAGAGGCTTTATTGCTCCAAATCCCATACCTTCAGACGCATATGATTTGGGTACAAATCCAGCATCTTGAAGATTGGTATATACCCAGTATATGCCTGATGCAGGTGGGTTCGCAAAAGGTATAGTGATAAGTTTAGAGAGATATCCTGAAACACTTTTTGAGACGTTTTTATCACCATCACTAGGATTATCTGTACATGCTTCACCGCTAAAAAAACAGGTATGCATGCGATAGATAAAAAGAGCGATTTTACCACTCTTCTTAGCATTAAGCTCCTTATTATTAAGCGCTTTATAAATCTGTTTTCTTGCCAGTTGAGTGACATTTTTTGGATTGTATTGTGGTTTATTTTTAGAGAAAAATGAAGCAAAAATCCCAATAATAAAAGCGTAGACTATAAGTACAATTATAGCTTTTTTGCCAAAATTAAAACATGAACGAAATAACTGTTTTACCATCGGTATCATATTTTATTCTACATCATTTAAACCCAAATCTATCCAGCGGAATATTTGGGTAATTAGTATTAAGCCACAGATCAAAGTCTTTTTTGTTAATATCCTTTGGCTCTTTAAGGGTAACGATAAAAATATCATTTGCATAGTCAAACGTAATGGTAAAAGAATCTTCGCTAAGGGGAGTTTTTTGTCGAAGCTCCCTTTTTTGGACAGCAAGATCAGTTTCTTCTTGAGGGATGTTTTGTTTTTCAAGTCCGCCGGTAAAGGTGGGGGCAAGGGGGGGAAGGGTTGGGAACGTATCGGGTCCCTGAGGTTCTTCATGAGGCGTAATATTAAGTTCTAACGGTTGTTTTGGTTCAATGAGTGTTGGAAGAGGAAGCTTAGTAGGTTTAGGTTGGGATGGAGTTTGTTTTTTTGTCTGTGGTATGAAAAGGATGATCACTATCAAAACAAGAAGAAATATAAAGGGAACGACGTAATAGAGTTTTATGTTTGAGTTCATATTATTTTTTTACTCCAAAAGCTGCGATATATTTAGGAAATGGATAACGACTATTTTCATTTATGGGTGGAGTAGAGTTTTTACCATAGTAGGGGTCAAAAGCGTATATGTTGCCCTCCTCATCTATATCAGTGATCCAGAAATAATGTCCGCACCCGGCTTCACAATAACTTGCAAGTGCAAATATGGTCCACCCATTGTCTAAGTATGATCTAAAATCATCAATCACATCCTCCGCAATATATTTTGTAGCACTATAGGGGAGTATATAATCTGATGTTTTTACTCCATGACTACTTAAAGTTCCCTTAGCTACACCAAGACCTGTGCCACAACCTGCACCACCCACTGATTTATATATATCTACCACCTCAGGGGGAGTGTATTTTGTATCGATAAAGCTTGAAAGGATCATAGCAACAGTCGTTGGGCCACATCCGCCTCTGCAAATACTGCAGCTTTCAGTCAGCGGATAATCATCATATGGTCCATCACATTGGGGATAGTAAATATATCCTCCATATGATTTAGGAGAAGAAGAACTGGAAGAACTTTTTGGTTTTTCCGTCACCCTCGGAGTCACTCCTCCCGTAACCATCACCGGCGGACGGATCATAAGACCAAACAAGGTAAACAGATCGGTAAGACCTTGTTCAGGGCTCTTGGTGACATAGGGAGTCTGTACTTCCTCCATGGTCTTATCCGAGATGATGGTGGTCTTGATATTGTCTACAAGGCGAGGATATCCTTGAGTCTTTGCCCACTTAGCAAATGAGGCATCAGCCTGAGGAGTCTTCCGGGTGACAACAAGCTTAGAGAGGTTGGGAGCATAGTCAAGGATAAAGTCCTCTTCTTCAAGAGGAAGAGAGAGGGAAGATTGTACTTCCTTCAGTGTTTGTTGTGCTTCCTGTTCTGTTTTCTGTTCTGCCTCTTTCCTTGCCTTCTGTTCTCTATCCTCCTCTACAAAAGAGGAGTTAGAAGAAGAGGAGGAAGAGAGAGATGAGGAGTATCTCTTATCTACTTGTACAGCTGTTGGAAAGGGAGTTGGAAAGGGAGAGGTTATCGAGGAGGACTCAGGCTTACTCTTTAGTAAAGATTGAATAAAAAATATACCTATCACAAGGATAAAGAGTATGGAAAGTGCAATGACAAGGTATTTTTTTGAGTTATTCAT